>JAESGD010000004.1_pt1 | contig 1121757 bp, 1097 predicted proteins | sample 9269581 | NCBI WGS metagenome assembly JAESGD01 (sample SAMN14515903, study PRJNA621661) | algae metagenome | isolation source: Cyanomargarita calcarea GSE-NOS-MK-12-04C and co-occurring heterotrophs from... | place: USA: Grand Staircase Escalante National Monument, Utah | collected 2007-12-30 | reverse complement strand
GGGGTGTGAGGGGGGGGGCGCGCCGCCGTGGCGGTGGCCCCCCGCGCCGCCGCTTCCGGAGAGGGCGGCGCTGCCCTCACCCCAACCCTCTCCCCCGAGGGGAGAGGGAGTGCGTCGTGCTGCTCGCTCCATTTCTCCGCAGGAACCCCATCATGCTGAACCGTCAGGGACGTCCCACTGCGCCCGGCCACGCGGACGCCGAAACCCACCCCACCTTCACGGGCAACCGCGCGCTGCAGCAGATCGAGCCGCTGATCTTCGAGATCGGCCATCACGAGACGACGGGCGTCGATCTCGACGCGCCGGCTCCCTTCAAGAGCCGGCTCGGCAAGCATGCCCGCACCGACGGCATCGGCCTGCCCGGCCTCTCCGAGCCCGAGGCGATGCGCCATTATGTGCGCCTGAGCCAGAAGAATTACGGCATCGACACCGGGCTGTTCCCGCTCGGCTCCTGCACGATGAAGCACAATGCCCGCCTCAACGAAAAGATGGCGCGGCTGCCGGGCTTCTCCGACGTCCACCCGCTCCAGCCGGTCTCGACCGTGCCCGGCGCGCTCGCGGTGATGCAGGAACTCGCCCGCTATCTGATGACGCTGACCGGCATGCCGGCGGTCTCGCTCTCGCCAAAGGCCGGCGCGCATGGCGAGCTTTGCGGCATGATGGCGATCAAGGCCGCCATCGCCGCCAGGGGCGAGGGTGAAACGCGCAAGGTCGTGCTGGTGCCAGAATCCGCGCATGGCACCAACCCGGCGACTGCGGCGCTGATCGGCTTCCTCGTGAAATCGGTGCCGGCGCGGGCCGACGGCACGGTGGCGGTCGAGGACGTGAGGGCGCTGCTGGGGCCTGATGTGGCCGCGATAATGCTGACCAACCCCAACACCTGCGGCATCTTCGAGCCGCAGGTCGTGGAGATCGCCGCCGCCATGCATGAGGCCGGCGCGTATTTCTACTGCGACGGCGCCAACTACAACGCCATCGTCGGCAAGGCGAAGCCCGGCGATCTCGGCGTCGACGCCATGCACATCAACCTGCACAAGACCTTCTCGACGCCCCATGGCGGCGGCGGGCCGGGCTCGGGCCCGGTCGTGCTGTCGCAGCGGCTGGCTCCTTACGCGCCCGTGCCCTTCATCCATCTGGAGAACGGGCAGCCGCGCCTCGTCGAGCACGCAGCCGATGCGCCGGCCGGCAACGCCCCCTTCGGCCGAATCACCGCTTTCCATGGCCAGATGGGCATGTATGTCCGCGCGCTGACCTATATGCTCAGTCACGGCTCGGACGGCATGAAGCAGGCGTCGGAGGATGCGGTGCTCAACGCCAACTATATCCGCGCCGGGCTGCAAGACCTGATGTCGCTGCCCTTCCCCGACCACCCCTCGATGCATGAGGCGCTGTTCGACGACGAATGGCTGAAAGGGTCAGGCGTCACCACGCTCGATTTCGCCAAGGCGATGATCGACGAGGGCTATCACCCGATGACGGTGTATTTTCCGCTGGTGGTGCATGGCGCGATGCTGGTCGAGCCGACCGAATCGGAATCCAAGGCCTCGCTCGACCTCTTCATCGCCACCCTGCGCGATCTGGCCATGGTCGCAAAGGGCAACGACAAGAGCCGCTTCACAGGCGCGCCGCACCACGCGCCCTTGCGCCGTCTCGACGAGACGCGGGCGGCGCGGCAGCCGGTGCTGAAATGGGTCAAGCCGATGCCGATCGCGGAGGCGGCGGAGTAGGCCGGTTCAGGTGTCGTCCCAAGGGTTGAACAGGGAAACGCCAAGATCGGTGAAGTGCCCGACATTGCGGGTGGCCAGCGTCAAACCGCTGACGCGTGCCGTTGCGGCTAGCAAACCGTCCATCGGTTGGAGATTTGCGCCGCTACGGCGAGATCCAGCCATGAGATCGCCCCATGCGAGGGCGATCTCGGGCTCGATGTTCAGGGTGCGACTCTTGAAGCGGGCGGCCAGTTTTAGGTCGAGCCACTGCTCCATGCGCTCGCGCCTTAGGCCGACAGGCAATAAGGCAATGCCGTAACGAATTTCCGCCAGCGTCACGACGCTGATGAAGAGCGTCTCTTCAGCGGTGCGGCTTAGGAAAAGCTCGACGGAGCGAGGCATACTCGGTTTGGCCAGTTCCGACACGACATTGGTGTCGAGCAGGAAGCTCATGGCTCGACATCGCGTAGCGTGGCATCCATGCGCTCGAACTCGACACCGCTGTCATAAAGCGGAGAATTACGGAAGAACTCGATCAGGCTCTCCTTCGGCTTCGTCCACTTTTCCCATTCTTCGATCGAAACCAGAATGGCGATAGGCTTGCCGTTCTTGGTCAGGGTCTGCGGGCCGTTCGACCGTGCCTTGTCGATCATCTCGGAGAAACGCGCCTTGGCATCTGCAACGCTCCAGCTCAGCTTTTCAATTGCGTTCATCGCCAGCTCCGCTGTTGCATGGAGATAGTAGTCATTCTGACCAGATAGTCAATCTGACCATCGCGTCTTGGCTTGTCGCTGAGCCTCCCGCAACATTCCGATACGTCATTTCCGGCCCTGCCTTAAGTCTTCCTTGACCATGTGCGAGGGAAGCTCCTGCGATGCGCTTCAGGCGCTGTCTGGAACCCGTCCATGTCCGTGCGTTTCGTCAAGACCTCGATTGCCACAGCCTTCGCGCTCGTGCTGGGCGCCGCCGGCGCGCGGGCCAACGAGCCGAGCTACGGCCCCAACACCTATGACCGCACGCTGGAAGCACTGATCGCGCATGAGGACATCGCCAATCGCGGCGGCTGGCCGAAGGTGGCGTCCTCGGTCATGGCGCTCAGGCTCGACGCGCAGGGGCCCGACGTCGCGGCCCTGAAGCAGCGCCTGCTTCTCAGCGGCGACCTGCCGCCGGACGCCCTTGCAGGCGACCTTTACGACGAGACGCTGGTCGCCGCCGTGAAGCGCTTCCAGCTTCGCCACGGCCTGTCCGATCTTGGCACGGTCGGCCGCCTGACGCTGAAGGCGCTGAACGTGCCGGTCGAGACCCGGCTGAACCAGCTCACCGCCACGCTGGAGCGGCTGAACAGCAAGGGCTTCGCCTTCGCCGAGCGCTATGTCGTGGTCAACATTCCCGGCGCCAGCGTCGAGGCGGTCGAGAACGGCATCGTGCAGCGCCGCCATCTGGCGATCGTCGGCCGGGCTGACCGCCAGTCGCCTGTGCTGCAGGCCAGCATCACCTCGGTCAACCTCAATCCCTACTGGACAGCGCCGACCTCGATCGTGAAGGCCGACATTATCCCGAAGATGCGCAAGGAGCCGGATTTTCTGGCGAAATCGCATATGAAGCTGCTCGGCGTGGAGAACCGCGAGATCGACCCCGCGACCGTGAACTGGGCCGCGCTGACCTCGCCCTATTTCACCGTCAGGCAGGATCCCGGCCCCGACAACGCGCTCGGCCAGCTCAAGATCGACATGCCCAACAGCGAGGCGGTCTTTCTGCACGACACGCCGAAGAAATCCCTGTTTCGTAATGACGTCCGTTTCAACTCCTCCGGCTGCGCCCGCGTCGAGGGCGTGCGCGATCTCGCCGCATGGCTGCTGGAGGGCACCGAGTGGACGCTTGCCTCGATCGAGGCCGAGATCGCCAAAGGCGAGCGCAAGAACATCGCGCTGAAGAAGGCGGTGCCTGTCGCCTGGGTCTATCTCACCGGCTGGCAGGGGGCCGACGGCCAGGTCCAGTTCCGCGAGGACATCTATGGCCTCGACACGCCACAGGGCATCGTCACCTCGACGATCCAGCCGCGCAAGCCGAAGTCCAAGCCGCCTGTCGCGAACACCGCGCCGAGGCCTCCGGCGGTTCCGCGCCCGGCAACGACGACGGCTTCGAATTGAATTTCATCAGTCGTTCAATCAACCAGGGTCATCCCGGACAAACGGCGAAGCCGCGCCGATCCGGGATCCATTCCTGAACCTGCTCCGAGATAAGTTCCGGAATGGGTCCCGGGTCTCCGCTTCGCTGCGCCCGGGACGACGGCGCGGGGGTGATCGGGCGATGTCGCCGGCGACCTCAAACGAAGAACGCCGCGATCCTCGGCGGATCGCGGCGTTCTTCAATTCAAACGCGCTGCCAGCCCGGCTCAGTTCAGCTTCGCCTTGACCTCTTGCAGGCCCGACGCAAACGCGGTGTCCCCCGCCTTGCCGCCCATCTGGCCGCGCAGGATGATCTCGGCGGCCTTTGTGGCGGCCTCCGCCGCGGCGGCGCGGACCTCGGCCTCGGCCTGGACCTCGGCCTGGGCGATCTTCTCCTGCGCCGATTTGGTGCGGCGCGCGACGAAGTCGTTGAGCTTGGCCTCGGCTTCCGCCGAGAGGCGCTTCGCCTCGTCCTTGGCGGCGGCGATCAGGCCTTCCGCCTCGGCTTCTGCAGCCTTGCGCTTGCCATCATACTCGGCGAGCAGCTTCTCGGCCTCCTGCCGCAGGCGGCGCGCCTCGGCCAGTTCCTGCGCAATCTTCTCGCCGCGCGAATCCAGCGCGGCGACGATTTTTGTGTGAACGCCGAACTTCGCCAGCAAGGCCAGGAAGATGACGAGGGCGACGCCGACCCAAACAGTATCCATCTGTTATCTCCTCAGCCGCGCGCCAGGGCCTGGTCGACCGCATCCGATGCCTCGGACGCGCTCGGCGACTGGCCGGTCAGCTTGGCGACGATGGCGACGGCGACCTCGCTGCCGAGCCCCCGAACATTCTGCATGGCGGCTGTCTTGGTCGAGGCGATCGTCGCCTCGGCCGCCGCCAGCTTGGCCGAGAGTTCCGCCTCGACGACATGGCGGCGCTCGTCGGAGGCCTTGGCCCCGGCGTCGCGGGCCGCCTGGGCGATGCCCTGGGCGTTCTTGCGCGCCTCGGCCAGCGCCGTCTCATAGGCCTTGGCGGTCTCTTCCGCCTTGGCCTGCATCTGCGCGGCATTGTCGAGATCGCGCGAGATCGTGGCGGCGCGCTCTTCCAGGATGGCGCCGACGCGCGGCAGCGCAATCGTCGACATCAGCCAGTAGAGGACGCCGAAGCTGATCGCGAGCCAGAACAATTGCCCCGCGAAGGTGGTGGTGTCGAAGGGCGGGAAGGCCGCCTTCGCGCCGGGCGCGGTCTGGGCCTGCGCGGCCCCCGTCAGGATCAGGACGGACAACGCGGACATCGTCGCGCCAGCCCGTGCGATTCCGAAAAACGGTGAGCGTCGAACCGGCATGGCGTGCCTCTCAAGCGAAGAAAAACTCGGGCGCGCGCCGGCGGCTCTGGCAAGCTCCGGCGCGCGGACCATCAGGCGCTGACCGGTGGTCAGAGCACGAACATCAGAACGAGCGCGACGACGAAGCAGAAAATGCCCAGACCTTCGGCGAGCGCGGCGCCGATGAAGGCGCGGCCGAACTGGCCGTCGGCAGCCGAGGGGTTGCGCAGCGCGCCCGAGAGGAAGTTGCCGAAAATGCTGCCGACGCCGATGGCGGCGAGGCCCATTCCGAGGCAGGCGAGGCCAGCGCCGAGATACTTGGCTGCAGTAGCGTCCATGGTCTTTCTCCGGTGTGAAAAGCAGTGAAGGCGAGGGTTGAAGGGAGGGTGATGGTTGAACTCTTGGCGATGAGGCGTCCCGACTCAGTGGCCGGGATGCAGGGCGTCGTTGAGGTAGACGCAGGTCAGGATCGCGAAGACATAGGCCTGCAGGAAGGCGACGAGGAACTCGAGCGCGGTCAGCGCGATCGCCAGCAGGAGCGGCAGCGGCGCGATGATGTAGCCGATGCCGCCGCTCGCGAGCAGCGCCACGACGAAGCCGCCAAAGACCTTCAGCGCGATGTGGCCGGCCAGCATGTTGCCGAACAGGCGAAGCGACAGCGAGATTGGCCGCGAGACGAAGGAGACGGCCTCGATCAGCACCATGAAGGGCAACAGCCAGCCCGGCACGCCGGACGGCACGAACAGCCCGAAGAAATGGCTGCCATGCTTCATGATGCCGTAGACCAGCACCACCCCGATCACGAGGAAGGCGAAGGCGGCGGTGACGACGATGTGGCTGGTAACGGTGAACGCGCCCGGGATCATGCCGAGCATGTTGGCCATCAGCACGAACATGAAGAGCGAGAACACGAGCGGGAAGAAGACCATTCCCTTTTTGCCCATCACGCCCGTGACGGTGGAAGCGACGAATTCGTAGATAATCTCGGCGAAGGACTGCAGCCGGCCGGGAACGGTGGCGCGCTGGCTGGAGCCGTAGATCATGATCGCGGAAACGACTGCGACCGTGAGAACCATGAACAGCGAGGCGTTGCTGAAGGAGAGGTCCAGCCCGAACGGACGCAGGGGCACGATCGGTTTGATCTGGAATTGGTAGATCGGATCGATTCCGCCACCGGCCGCCATGGTCAAATCCCTCATGCGCGGCCGGAAAAGGGCCGCCGCTTCAATTCACTCTTTGGTCGAAGCGCCAGGACCCGACCGGTGAGTCGGACGTGCGCCGAGCCGATAGACGGAGCGCAGACCGGCGATGGTTCCGACCGCCAGGAAGGCGATCAGCAGGAACGGGGACGTTCCCAGCCACCGGTCTCCGAGGTACCCCAGAAGGGCGCCCGCGATGATGCCGCCCGCGAGATCGGTGGCGGCCCGAAACCCGGACGACATCGCGCCCGCAAGGGCGCCATCCTGTCCGGCCGGGGCGGAGCCCGGCTTTTCGCCCGCTTCTGCCCGCCCGAGAGCGGATTTCAGCGAGGTCAGTCTCGCGCGCAGCTCCGAATCCGAGGCGTTCTTATCGGGTTCCGACATGGTGGATGTTCTCCCCGGAGCGTGAGATGCCCACGTTCGGCCTGAGAACACCCATGACCTTGTCTGATCCCGCGCATCGAGCCGTCGTCAGCACGGCCTCCTTTATTGCCCGTCCGGAGCGCTGTCAAGGCAGGTGAATTGGCATTAACATATTGATATAATTGTAAATTCGGGCCAGATGCGACATTCTTGCCGCATTGCGAAGACGATTGTGGCCTTTTTTCAGACGGCCTCGCGGATACGCTCGGCGGTATCGAGATCGACCGAGACCATCTGGCTGACCCCACGCTCGGCCATGGTCACGCCGAACAGCCGGTCCATCCGCGCCATGGTGATGGGGTTGTGGGTGATCAGGATGAAGCGCGTCTGCGTCGTGCGCGACATCTCGTCGAGCAGGTCGCAATAGCGCTCGACATTGGCGTCGTCGAGCGGCGCATCGACCTCGTCGAGCACGCAGATCGGCGAGGGATTGGTCAGGAACACCGCGAAAATCAGCGCGGTGGCGGTCAAAGCCTGCTCGCCGCCCGAGAGCAGCGTCATCACCTGCGGCTTCTTGCCGGGCGGGCGCGCGATGATTTCGAGCCCGGCCTCCAGCGGATCGTCGGAATCGACAAGCGTCAGTTCGGCCGTGCCGCCGCCGAACAGCACGCCGAAGAGCCGCTGGAAATGGCCGTTGACGATCTCGAAGGCCGCCAGCAACCGCTCGCGCCCCTCGCGGTTCAGCGCGCCGATCGCCTGCCGCAGCCGTCGGATCGCCTCGGCCAGGTCGTCGCGCTCGGCCGACAGGTTCTTGCGCTTGACTTCGATCTCGGCCAACTCGTCCTCGGCGCGCAGGTTCACCGCCCCCAGCCGCTCGCGCTCGGCCTTCAGCCCGCCGAGCCGGCGCTCGACGGCGTCCGCCTGCGGCAGCCTCTCGCCCGGCGCGACGCCGGCGATCTTGCCGAGGCCCGCCGGGTCCGTCTCCAGCCCATCCGCGATCTGGCGCTCGACATCGACGACGCGCTGGCGCGCCGCCTCCAGCCGGGCTTCCGCCGCGGCGCGGGCCTCGCGTGCGCCGGCGAGCCCTTCGAGCCCGGCCCGCGCCCGTCGGTCGGCCTCGGCCAGAGCGACTTCGCCGGCCGCCAGTGCGTCGGCGGCCGCGCGTCGCGCCGTCTCCGCCGTTTCGATTTCGGCCAGCAGCCTGCGGCGCTCGACCAGATAGGTGTCGGGCGCCTCCAGCAGCGCCGCCTGCTCGGTCGTGATCGCATCGATGCGCCCGCGCATTTCCCCGGCGCTCTGGCCGCTGGCGGCGGATCGCTCGCGCCAGGCTGCGATCTCGGTGGCGATGGCCGCGCGCCGCCTTGTCCTCAGTTCCGCCTCGCGCGCCAGCGTCTGGACCCGGGCCCGGGCGTCCGACGCCGCCGCACGGCGCTCTCCAAGCACGGCGCGCGCCTGCAGCAGGGCTTGGTCGAGCTCGGTCGAGGGCGGCAGTTCCGCTAGCGCGTTCCCTTGCGCCGCGCCTTGAGCCGCAGCCTCCGCAATGCTCTGCCCGAGCCGGCCGATCGCCTCGGTCAGGGCCGAGCGCCTTGCCGCGACATCGCTGGCCTTGCGCTCGGCGGCGGCAAGCTGCTCGCGGGACTGGTCGAGCGCCCGGCGCGCCAGCCGCACCGCCTCCAGCGCCGCGCTCTCGGCCTGCGCCGCCTGGCGCGCGGCCAACGCCCCATCATCGAGAGCGTCGCGCGCGGCTTCCGCCGCCTCGCGCGCGCCTTGCGCCTCGCGTTCGAGATCGCCGAGCCGGTTCTTCTCGGCAAGCCGGCGCGCGGCCGGGGAGGGCGCCTCCGCTGCGCTGGCAAAGCCGTCCCAGCGCCAGATGTCGCCCTCGCGCGAAACCAGCCGCTGGCCGGGTTGCAGCATCTCGCGCAGCCTCGGGCCGTCGTCGCGTGCGACCACGCCGATCTGGGCCAGCCGGCGCGCCAGCGCGGCGGGCGCGCGGACATGCCGCCCCAGCGGCTCGGCGCCGTCCGGCAGCGCCGGATCGTCATGGCCGGGCGTCGTCTCGCGCCAATGCGTCGGGGCGGCGGTGTCGGTCGCGGCGTCGAGATCGTCGCCGAGCGCGGCCCCCAGCGCCGTCTCGAACCCCTTGGCGACGCCGATCGCCTCGATCACGGCCGGAAACAGGTCGCCCGTCGCGGGCGCGAGTAGTTTCTGCAGCGTCCGGATCTCGGTCTCAAGCCGCTGCGCCTTCCGGTCGGCCTCGGCCAGCGGCGCGCGCAATTGGGTCTCGCGCTCGCGTGCGGAAGCGAGCGCGCCGCGCGCCGCAGTTGCCGCGCCATCGGCTTTGGTCATCGCCGACTCGGCTTGTCCGACGGCCTCGCGCAGCGCCTCAATCGGCGTCGCGGCGCTGTCGGCGTCGAGCGCCGCCTGATCGCGCAGCAGTTTTTCGCGCTCGCCGGCGGCCCGTGTCTCGCGTTCCCTTGCCTCGCGGTGCGCGCGCTCAAGCGCGCCGCGCCGCGCCGTCAGTTCGGCTGCCTGCGTCTGGCGCGCGGCATGCTCGGCCTCGGCCTCGCCCAGCGCAGCCTCGGTCTCGCTCAGCGCGGCGCCTGCCGCCTCGGCGGTCGCCGCCGCGCCTTCGCCATCGGCTTTGAGGCCATCGTCCTCCGCGCCCAGCCGCGCCAGGCTGTCGCCGGCATCACGCGCAATCGCGTCCTGCCGGGCGAGATCGCCTTGCAGTTCGACCAGCCGCCGGCCGAGTTCCTCGGCGCGCAATTTGGCCCGGCGGTTCTCGGCCTCGATCTCGTCGAGCCCGCGCTTGAGCCGCACCAGCGCCGCCGCCGCCCCGGCCTCGCTCTCGCGCAAGGCCGGCAGCGCATGCGCCGCGACCGCCTGAAGCCGCGAGGCCTGCGCCTGGATGCCGGTCTGGTCGGCGACCGCGCGCACCGCCGCTTCCAGCGCCTGTTCGGCCTGCGAGGCCTGCATCCGCGCCTCGTGATGGGCGATCAGCGCCAGCGTCGCCTCGGCCCGGCGGATGTCGGCGGCGAGGCTGCGATAGCGCGAGGCCTGACGCGACTGGCGCTGCAGCGCCTCGATCTGCCCGTCGATTTCGCCGAGCACATCCTCCAGCCGGGTGAGGTTGTCCTCCGCTCCTTTCAGGCGCAACTCCGCCTCGTGGCGGCGGCTGTGCAGCCCGGCGATGCCCGCCGCATCCTCCAGAATGCGCCGGCGCGATTGCGGCTTGGCCGCGATGATCTCGCTGATCTGACCCTGCCGCACCAGAGCCGGCGAGCGCGCCCCGGTCGCAGCATCCGCGAACAGCAGTTGCACGTCGCGCGCGCGGACCTCCTTGCCGTTGACGCGGTAGGTCGAGCCCTCCTCGCGCTCGATCCGGCGGGTGACTTCGAGCACGTCGGTCTCGTTGAAGGCGGCCGGCGCTTTCCGGTCGCTGTTGTCCAGCGTCAGCGCGACCTCGGCCATGTTGCGGCCGGGCCGGTCGCTGGAGCCCGCGAAGATGACGTCGTCCATGCCCGAGCCGCGCATGTTCTTGAACGAGCTTTCGCCCATCACCCAGCGCAGGGCCTCGACGAGATTGGACTTGCCGCAGCCATTGGGCCCGACGACGCCGGTCAGCCCCGGCTCGATCACGAATTCGGTCGGCTCGACGAAGGTCTTGAAGCCGGAGAGTTTGAGGCGCGTCAGTTGCATGGACGCGCCCTTCCTTCTCCCCTCGGGGGAGAAGGTGGCAGCGCGAAGCGCTGACGGATGAGGGCCGTGCCGATGCATAACCGGCAGCCTCGCATCCAGACCAACCGTCCCTCATCCGACCCGGCTGCGCCGGGCCACCTTCTCCCCCGAGGGGAGAAGGAAGGAACCCAGCCGCCCTCAGCCCGCCAGAAGCGGCTCCAGGATCTTGTCGAACTCGGCGATCGAGAGCGCACCTGAATGCTTCTGCCCGTTGATGAAGAAGGTCGGCGTCGAGTTCACGCCAGCCTTCGCGCCACGATCCTTCACGGCTGTGACGGCGTCATAGATATCCTGCCGTTTCAAGCAGGCCTCGAACGAATCCTGTGTGAAACCGGCCTGTTTCACGATGGAAGACAGCGCATCCACCGGCTTGTCGGTGAAGGCCCAGACCTTCTGCTGCGCGAACAGCATGTCGGTCATGGCGACGTATTTGTCGTTGCCGTTGCAGCGCGACAGCATGAAGCCGGCCGTCGCCAGCGGATCGAGCGGGAATTCGCGCAGCGTGAAGCGAACCTTGCCGCTGTCGATGTATTTCGCCTTCAGCGCTGGCCAGGTGTCCTTGTGGAAGGTCGCGCAATGGCCGCAGGTCAGCGAGGCGTATTCGATGATCGAGACCTTGGCGTCGGCCGGGCCGAGCCAGACATCGCCGAGCGGTCCGGCCGCGGTCAGGTCGCTTTGCGCCTGCGCGGCGCGCTGGCTGAGCAGGCTGGCGGCGGCGATTCCGGCTGCGCCGGTCAGGAGCTCTCGCCTGTTGGTCATCGTCCTGGTCCTCGAAAACGGTCAAATCGGTTACGGCGACCATACTGGCCAACAGGATTGTGGCAAGATCGGTTCGCTGCGGCGCGGCGGCGCTCACGAAGCCGTGTCGGCAGGCGCATTCCTGCGCTGTGCGATCGCCGCGCCGAGCCGCTCCAGCGCCGCGCGCAGATCGGGATCGGCGACGCCGGAGACCTGCCCCGCGATGCGTTGAAGCGTCGCGGCATCGGGCGGAGCGGGACGCGCCTTGGCCGGCGGCGGCGACACCGGCCCCTGCTTGAGCACGAGCTTTCCGACCGCGCGCCAGCCGAGATGCGTGTTGACCCGCTCCAGCACCAGCGGCCCGGCCTGCTGCATGTCGAGCGCGAACGCCCCCTCGACCCGCACCACCAGCACAGCGGGCTCGGGCGTCTCGCCGGGCGCGGGCCGCCGGCGCGGCCAGTCGATCTTCAGCGGCCGCGAGCGCGCGCTGAGTCGCTCGCCCACGATCTCGGGCCAGAGCGCGACGATGGCGCGGCCGGCGAAGCCCTGTGCCTTCAGGGCGGGCGCGAGGCAGTCGTCGATCAGGTCTGCGAGGGGCTTTGGGGCCATGGGGTATTGTGGGGTGGCAGGGGGAGGGCTGCAAGCTAACGGTTCAGCGCGGAGGATGCTCGAATAACCTCCGCTGCGTCGTAGCCGGATTTGGCAGACCCACTAACTGCGAAATGAGACCGTGAGATCGATCTCGCGGGAGTTTCGGCCAAGCGCATTCGCAATGATGCCTTTAGCTTGTTCGATCGCCTCGGAAAGAGATGAGGCTGGAGAGGGAACACTGGCTGCGCCCGGATCGATATCGACGGTCCATTCCGCCTTATCGCCGAAGCCAGATCCTATGAACCGTTCTCCCTGCTCGTGAAATGGAGCAAGCCAATGCGGGATATGTCCCATGTTTCTTGCGGAGAGAGCGGTGCGAAGGGTATCGAATGCTTTCTCGATCACCTCTCGGCTAAACATCTGCACACGAATTTTTCCATCGCCCTGATCGTGCGCATAGAGCACGCAGTCCATTTTATGGAGGGGAGTCCATTTTCCGTCCTTATGAGGAAACGAAATTCGGCCGCTCGTTGTAACCTTAACGACGCCCATTTTGGACCTTTCTCCCGGCTGGCTGAGAGAAAGCCGCGACGACTTTGGAACGCCGCTCCCTGAGCCCACAATTTCTACAGCGTATCCCTTGCGCTTTAGGACGTCGATCACCTGCGCCCTGACTTCTTCATCCGTTTTCATGTCTCTCTCCCTCTTGGATTGTCAGTTTTTATATCACATAGAAATGCATTTCTGCAAGGGTAAAAAAAGGAAGAAAATTTGTTGCGGAGATACGCGATGCGGCGATCGTCGAATGATGTCTGGTATCGTCTTCAGGTCCGTCGTCATTCTGTTCAGCATAGGCGCAAGGTTTGGCGACGCTCGCCGTGAGCCGGCCGCGCTAACACTCTCTGAATGAAATGTCGGATTGCCCGTCTTTGCGGACCGGCTACAACCACCTTGATGCAGCCCTCCGCCGCCGACCTCCTCGCCTGGTACGATCGCCACCGCCGCGTCTTGCCCTGGCGCGCGCTGCCCGGAGAAGTCGCCGATCCCTACCACGTCTGGGCCTCCGAGATCATGCTCCAGCAGACCACGATTGCGGCGGTGAAGCCTTATTATGAGCGCTTCATGGCGCGCTTTCCGACCGTCGAGGCGCTGGCCGCCGCGCCCTCGGAAGCGGTGATGCAGGCCTGGGCCGGGCTGGGCTATTATTCGCGCGCCCGCAATCTCCACACCTGCGCCAAGGCGGTCGTCGCCGACCATGGCGGCCGCTTCCCCGACACCGAAGAGGGCCTGCGCGCACTGCCCGGCATCGGCGCCTATACGGCCGGCGCGGTCGCGGCCATCGCCTTCGATCGTCCGGCGGCGGCGGTCGACGGCAATGTCGAGCGGGTGGCAGCGCGGCTCTTCGCCATCGAGGAACAGATGCCGGCCGCCAAGCCGCTGGTGCGTGAGCGCGTGCTGGCCATGCTGCCGCCGGCGCGGCCGGGCGATTTCGCACAAGCGCTGATGGACCTCGGCGCGACGATCTGCACGCCGCGTTCGCCGGCCTGCGCGCTCTGTCCCTGGCGCGAGCCTTGCCGCGCACGAAAGGCCGGCACGCAAGAAACGTTTCCCCGCAAGGGCGCGAAGAAGACCGGCGTCACGCGCTATGGTGCGGCGTTTGTCCTGTCACGCGCGGACGGTGCGGTGCTGCTGCGCACGCGGCCTGACAAGGGCCTGCTCGGCGGCATGGCGGAGGTTCCCACAAGCGAATGGAGCGCAGGCTATGCGCTGACGCAGGCTGGGCGCGACGCGCCGGTGCAGGCGAATTGGCGCAGACTGCCGCTGCCGGTGCGCCACGTCTTCACGCATTTCCCGCTGGAGCTGACGGTGTTCGTGGCCCAAGTGCCGGCCGCGACCCCGGCTCCGACAGGCATGCGCTTCACGCCGCTGGCGAAACTGCGCGACGAGCCGCTGTCGAGCCTGATGCTGAAGGTGGTCGAGGCGGGGCTGGAAGCGCTCAGGCCGCCGCCATCTCCGCCCTGATCCCGCTCCGCAGCACGTCGAGCAGCAGCGGCTCGCCCTTGCGTTCGACATGCCAGAAGGTCCAGCCATTGCAGGCCGGCAGACCCTGAGCCAGCGCGCCGATCTTGTGGATCGAGCCCACGGCGGGGCCGAGCAGCAGCGTGCCGTCGGCGCGGATGATCGCGCTGTGGCGGCGCTTCGCGTCGAAGACCGTCTCGCCCGCCTTCACAAGCCCGGCCTCGACGAGGCTGAGGAACGGCACGCGCGGCTCGCTGCGCTTCGATGGCGCGGTCGCGAAGGCTTCCGGCGGCAGCGGCCTGATGGCCGCGATGCGCTTGCGCGCGGCGTCGGCATAGACCTGCTCGCGCTCGCAGCCGATGAAATGCCGGCCGAGCGCCTTTGCGACCGCGCCGGTTGTGCCCGTGCCGAAGAACGGATCGAGGATGACGTCGCCGGGATTGCTGGCAGACAGCATCACGCGGGCGAGCAGCGCCTCGGGTTTTTGGGTCGGGTGAACCTTGGCTCCCGCCTTGTCCTTCAGGCGCTCCTCGCCGGTGCAGAGCGGCAGATACCAGTCCGAGCGCATCTGCAAATCGTCATTGCCGCCTTTCAGCGCCTCGTAGTGGAAGGTGTATTTCGAGCTCTCGCCACGCGCCGCCCAGATCAGCGTCTCATGCGCGTTGGTGAAGCGCCGGCCGCGAAAATTCGGCATCGGGTTGGCCTTGCGCCAGACGATGTCGTTCAGCATCCAGAAGCCGAGATCCTGCAGGATCGCGCCGACGCGGAAAATGTTGTGGTAGCTGCCGATGACCCAGAGCGCACCATTGGGCTTGAGCACGCGGCGGCAGGCCGTCAGCCATTCGCGGGTGAAGGCGTCGTATTCGGCGAAGGAGGAAAACTTGTCCCAGTCGTCGTCGACGGCGTCGACGAGGCTGTCGTCTGGCCGGCGCAGGTCGCCGCCGAGCTGGAGGTTGTAGGGCGGGTCGGCGAAGACGAGATCGATGCTGCCAGCCGGCAGCGCGTTCATCGCGGCGACGCAGTCGCCGACGAGCACCTGGTCGAGCGGGAGTTCCGGAACGAGAGCGATGTTCTCGGCAAGGCTGTTACCGGCGAGGGCCCCGGCCCTGATCCGTGACTCCAGCGCGGGCCGCCCGGTACGCGAAACCTGAATCCGGACGGCGGCGCTGGTGGTCCCGGTACGCAAAATACCCATGACGCCCCAAGACCGTTACGCAACTTCAACGTGAGCGATCATGGGCGGTCAGGGTAAAAGCCGGGTTTCGGGTTTGAAAAAAATGCGTCCCATTCTGGGGCTGCAGATTTTGCCCATCGTGTTGGCGCGGCAGGGAAATTTCCTAAGCGAGCGTTAATGCGCGCCATCCCTCAACCGTCATGCTCGGCCTTGCGCCGAGCATCCACGTCTTGGTCCTGGCGCTCGACGATGGAAGACGTGGATGGTCGGGACAAGCCCGGCCATGACGGAGAATGCCGGACCTCACCGCCGCCAGACGCCCTTCATCGGCGCGAAGGAATAGCGGTGCTCGGGGCAGGGGCCGTGCGCCTGCAGCGCGGCGCGATGGACCGCCGTGCCGTAGCCGACATGCCGCGAAAAACCATAGGCCGGATAACGCGCGCAGAGCCGCGCCATCATCGCGTCCCGCGTCACCTTGGCGACGATCGAGGCCGCCGCGATCGAGCAGGAGAGATTGTCGCCGCCGACGAGCGCCTCCGCCGGGCAGGCGAAGGACGGAGGATCGTTTCCGTCGACGAGCACGAAGACGGGCCGCAAGGCGAGCCCGGACACGGCACGCCGCATCGCCAGCAGCGTCGCCTGCCGGATGTTGATCGCGTCGATCTCGGCCGCCGTGGCGCTGGCGACGCTGACGGCGAGCGCGCTGGCCGCGATCTCGGCGAACAGCCGGTCGCGCTCGCTTGCGCTCAGGAGCTTCGAATCGCACAGGCCCACCGGCACGCAGTCCGGATCGAGGATCACGGCCGCCGACACCACCGGCCCCGCCAGCGGCCCACGCCCGACCTCGTCGACCCCGGCCAAGGGCCAGAGGCCGGCGGCGATGGCCTGCGTCTCGCGGCTGAAATCGGGGAACATGGGGGGCTTATGCAACATGGCGTCTTGTCGAGCTATGGTCGTTGCATGGCTGTCCACGCCATCTCGTCGGCCCCCCGCGTCATGGTCGGCCTTGTGCCGACCATCCACGTCTTCCGTCGTCGTGCTCTACGTCCAAGACGTGGATGCTCGCCACAAGGGCGAGCATGACGGTGAAACGCCATGTCAGCCCCTCAAAACAAACTCAACTGCGCCTTTTCCTTCTCCGGCTTGAGGAACAGGTCGCTCCGCAGCCTTGTCCGCGCGCCGTTGAAGCCGAGCCTCTCGGCCGCCATCTCGAACCTGCGGCCGATCATCCAGGCATAGGGCCCCGAGCCGACCTGCCTCTGGCCCCAGGCCGCGTCGTAATCCTTGCCGCCGCGCGTCGAGCGGATCAGCGAGACGACATGGCGCAACTTGTCGGGGTGGTGCGTCAGCAGCCAGTCCTGCACGAGGTCCTTCACCTCCAGCGGCAGGCGCAGCAGCACATAGCCGGCCTCGCTGGCACCGGCGGCCTTGGCTGCGTCGAGAATGCGCTCGATCTCGTGCTCGTTGATCGCCGGGATGATCGGCGCGACCAGCACGGTCACGGGGATGCCGGCCTCAGACAGCCTGCGGATCGTCTCCAGCCGCTTGGCCGGCGAGGCGGCGCGCGGCTCCATGGTGCGGGCGACCTTCGGGTCGAGCGTCGTCAGCGAGATCGCGACCTTGGCCAGCCCCTGCGCCGCCATGGGCGCGAGGATGTCGATGTCGCGCTGCACCAGCGCCGATTTCGTGACGATGCCGACCGGATGGTTGAAGCGCTGCAAGACCTCCAGGATCGCGCGCATGATCCTGAGCTTCTTCTCGATCGGCTGGTAGGCGTCGGTATTGGTGCCGATCGCGATGGTGCGCGGCTGGTAGGACGCGGCCGAGAGCTCCTTTTCCAGCAACAGCGCCGCATCCGGCTTGGCCGTCAGCTTGCTTTCGAAGTCCAGCCCCGGCGACAGGCCGAGATAGGCATGGCTCGGTCGCGCGAAGCAGTAGACGCAGCCATGCTCGCAGCCGCGATAGGGGTTGATCGAGCGGTCGAACGAAATATCGGGCGAGTCGTTGCGCGTGATGATGGTCCTCGGCTTCTCGATCGAGATCTCGGTCCTGAAGGCGGGCAACTCGCCCAGCGAGCCCCAGCCGTCATCCTCGCTGACGCGCTGCTCGGACTCGAAGCGCCCGCCGGGATTGATCGTCGCGCCGCGCCCGCGCCGCCGCTCGGGGTCGATCCGGTGGCCGGCATAGGCGAGCGGCTCCAGCGGCGCGATACGGGCCGAAACGGACGCGGGCTCGGCGTCACGCCGCCGCAGCAACTGGGCAGGAAGCGGCCGCGAGGAGGGTCTGGCCTGTGTCATGGCGCACCGCAGTATGTCGTGAGGGCCGGGAATCGGCCCGATTTCGTTCTTCATATGTGAACATATCAGGAACAAATTGCAAGTGACAGGATTGCGACATGCTGCGCTGCGTCATAAGGATTGCGTATGCTCACAGCCGTCATCCGGGCGGATGGCCAAGTCTCTGCCCATCAAGCCTCCGCCCTCGCCGCGACGTTTTCCGTACTGATCCCGGCCGTGGCCGACGGCTTCCTTGGCCATGCCGTCGTTGTCGATGCGGCCGGCAGCGCCGACATCGAGCGCCTGGCCGACGCCACGGGCGCGAGCTATCTGCGCGCCGGCGGGGCCGAGGGCTGGCATCTGGGCGCGGCCGAGGCTCGGGGAGACTGGCTCATCCTGCTCGATGCCGGCGACGTGCCGCAGCAGCACTGGGCGCAGGCCGTCGAGCGGCATCTCATGCAGACCTCCGACTTGCCCGCTCTGATCCCTCTGCGTGGCGTCGCCGGTTCCCTGCGCGAGCGCGCCGCGATCTCGTTTGGCGGGCGCCGGCTGCGGGCCGGTCTCGTATTGCCCAAGGCGCTGGTGATGGCGGGCCGCCTCGGCGGCGCGCCGCGTCGGCTGGCGGTCAGGCGCGAGCGGGCGGGAGGCTGAGTCTCAGAGTTGGTTCGTCCTGAACGTGTCGCAGCTCTGCATCGAGCCTGAGCGCAGCCCCGTCGTAAACCAGCGCGTGCGCTGTGCCGACGAGCCATGCGTGAAGGAATCGGGCACGATCTGGCCCTGCGAGGCCTTCTGCAGCCGGTCGTCGCCGATGGCTGAGGCCGTTTTCATCGCTTCCTCGACGTCGCCGGCGTCGATGCGGCCCATGGCCTGGATATTGTGGGCCCAGACGCCCGCGAAACAGTCGGCCTGCAGCTCGATCCTCACCGAGATGGCGTTCGCCTCGCGCTCCGAGGAGCGCTCGCGCAACGCGTTCGCCTTGGGCAGGATGCCGATCAGGTTCTGGATATGGTGGGCGACCTCGTGGCCGATGACATAGGCATAGGCGAAATCGCCGCCGCCGCCGAGTTTGCGCTGCATCTCCTGGAAGAAGGAGGTGTCGAGATAGACGCGCTTGTCGGGTGGGCAATAGAACGGCCCCATCGCCGATTGCGCCCGTCCGCAAGCCGATCGCGTGACGCCGGCGAAGAGCACGAGATTGGGCGGCTCGTAGCGGCGGTTGGCCTGCTGCGGCAGGAGCTTGGTCCAAACGTCCTCGTTCTGCGCCAGCACGGCCGAGACGAAACGGCCCATCTCGTCGGCCGGAGGCCCGGCCGAGCGCCGCGTCTCCTGCGTCGGCGTCTGCCGCCCGCCGATGCCGCCGACGAGTTCCGCCCCGCCGATCAACAGGCGCGGGTCGATGCCGAGCGCCCAGCCGACGAGGCCGAGCACGACCATTGTGCCGATGCCCAAGCCCCCGCGCCCGCCGGGAAGCCCGGCGAAATCGCCGCCGCCTCCGCCGCGCCGGTCCTCGAGATACTCGGACTGGCGATAATCTTCCCACTTCATGGCGGAGTCCCTGGACGCGTCCGGCGCAATCTCTGTGAGAGAGCCCCGGAACTCAAGCGGTCATTGCAACGAGCGGCAGCGGTGGGTGTTCCCGACGCGCTCAATGATACCCGCTGTCGATCTTCACCTTGCCGCGGAACGTCCAGTACACGAAGGCCGTGTAGAACAGGATCATCGGCAGCAGGAAACTCACCCCGATCAGCACGAAGGTCTGGGAGGCCGGCGCGGCGGCCACGTCCCAGATCGTCAGGTCCGGCGGCACCAGCCAGGGGTAGTTCGAGATCGCGAGCCCCAGAAAGCAGAGCACAAAGATCGCGATGGTCAGCGCAAACGGCGTGAACTCGTGCTTGCCGTGCAGCCGCTTCCAGGCAAGGAAGCCGCACAAGGCCGTCAGCAGCGGGAACGGCCATAGCATGGCCATGTTGCGCCAGGTGAACCAGCGCTCGGCGATGCGCGGATGGGCATAGGGCGTCCACAGCGAAACGATGACCGCGAAGGCGAGCAGGCCGAGCAGCAGCACCTTCGCTTGCGCGCGCGAGCGCTCGGCCACCTTGCCTTCGGTCTTGTAGATCAGCCAGGTCGCGCCCAGCAGCGCGTAGCCGACGACGACGCCGGCCCCGCACATCAGCGTGAACGGCGTGAACCAGTCGAACGGCCCGCCGGCGAATTCCCGGTTCACCACGGTGATGCCCTGGATCATGCCGCCGAGGATAAGCCCCTGCGAAAATGCCGCCATCACCGAGCCGACCCAGAATGCCAGATCCCAGACGCGGTGGTTGGGCTTGGCCACCCAGCGGAACTCGAAGGCGACGCCGCGAAAGATCAGCGCCAGCAGCATCAGCGTCACCGGCAGGTAGAAGGCCGGCATGATGATGGCGTAGGCGGTCGGGAACGCGACCCACAGGCCGCCGCCGCCGAGCACGAGCCAGGTCTCGTTGCCGTCCCAGAACGGCGCGACCGAGTTCATCATCTGGTCGCGCTCGGCCTCGTCCTTTGTCGTCGGAAACAGGATCGCGATGCCGAGGTCGAAGCCGTCGAGCACGACATAGAGCATCACGGCGGTGCCGATCAGCCCGGCCCAGATCACGGGGAGATACCATTCCATCGCGGGTCTCTCCTCAGGTCGCAGGCTGGATCTTGTCGTCGCCGGGATGCCCGTCGCCGAAGAGTTCGGAAGCCGGCGCCTGGGCTGCCTTGAGCGGCCGCTGCGAGGGCTGCTGCGGCGGCTCCTCGCTGGTGATCTCGTCTGGCCCCTTGCCGATCAGCCGGTTGATCAGCAGCACGCCGGCCGAGAACACCACGCAGTAGACGCAGACGAACAGCGCCAGCGAGATCGCGACCTGCGCGGTGGTGATCGGCGACAGCGCATCCTTGGAGCGCAGCACGCCGGTGGCGATCCAGGGCTGGCGTCCGACCTCGGTGACGAACCAGCCGGCGAGGATCGCCATGAAGCCGAGCGGCCAGGTGTATTGCGCCACAAAGAGCCAGCGCCTTTCCTCGAAGATTTTGCCTCTCGACCAGAGATACGCGCCGAGCCAGCCGAACAGGATCATGAACACGCCGATGCCGACCATGATGCGAAAGCCGAAGAAGGGAATCTTCACCGGCGGCCGGTCCTGCACCGCGAAATCGTTGAGGCTCGGAAACAGCGCATCCATGCTGCCATGGGTCAGCAGGCTGGCAAGGCCGGGGATCGCGATCTCGAAGCGGTTGACGCCCGCGACCTCGTCGGGCCAGGCGAACAGCACCAGTGGCGCGGGCTTGGACGAATCCCAATGCGCCTCGATCGCGGCGAGCTTGGCCGGCTGGTATTTCGCCGTGTCCTCGCCGTGGCGGTGGCCGATTACGGCCTGCAGCGGCGCGGTGATCGCGATCATCAGGATCGCCATCCGCACCATGGTCCGGGCCGTCTCGGTGCGATGACCGACCATGAGATGGCGCGCGCCCGTGGCCAGCACCACGAAGGCGGTGGTGAGATAGGCCGCCGTCATCATGTGCATGAAGCGCAAGGGGAAGGTCGGATTGAAGATGATCTGCATCCAGTCGACGGGGTAGGCGATGCCGTCGCGCATCTCATGCCCGGTCGGATACTGCATCCAGCTATTGGCCGAGAGGATCCAGAAGCCCGACAGCGCCGTGCCGCCCGCCACGATGCAGGCCGAAAGGAAATGCAGCCAGGGCGGCACCCGCGTCCAGCCGAACAGCATCACGCCGAGGAAAGACGCCTCCAGGAAGAAGGCGGTCAGCACCTCGTAGCCGATCAGCGGCCCGATGACGTTGCCGACCACGACCGAGAACCGGCTCCAGTTGGTGCCGAACTGGTAAGACAGGACGATGCCCGAGACCACGCCCATCGCGAAGGAGACCGCGAAGATCTTGGTCCAGAACCGCGCCAGCACATGGTATTTCTTGTCGCCGGTTTTCAGCCACATCCCCAGCAGCGTCGCGATATAGGCCGAAAGCCCGATCGTGAAGGCCGGAAAGACGATGTGGAGCGAGATGGTGAAGGCGAACTGGATGCGCGAAAGCAGAAAGGCGTCGAATTCCATCGCTAAGGCTCCGTCCGGCTGCGCCTGATGCATCTGGAACGATAGGTTACCGTTAGCATCGCCGCCGGATGCGACAATAGTCAAACGCCCGCACGCCGGCTGCGCTCCGCAGTGTCGCAGGGCGGCTCGGCGACAAACTCCCGCAGCTTTTTCAATGTCGCCCTGGTTGGCCGTAGGGTGCGAGCCGCCGCCACTGTCCGCATACGCATTCGTCGTCGTCGAGGCGCCGACGAGGCCGGCATCGGAGCCCCCGGCAGACCCTCACCCCCGCCGCGCCGCCTCGATCTTCGCCACGTCGATCTTCCCCATCTCCATCATCGCCGTGAAGACGCGCCTGGCTTCCTCGCCGCCCGCCGCCATCGCCTGCGTCAGCACGCGCGGGGTGATCTGCCAGGAGATGCCCCATCTGTCCTTGCACCAGCCGCAGGCGCTTTCCGTGCCGCCATTGCCGACGATGGCGTTCCAGTAGCGGTCGGTTTCTTCCTGATCGTCGGTGGCGATCTGGAAGGAGAAGGCCTCGCTATGCCTGAAGGCCGGGCCGCCGTTCAGGCCCATGCAGGGGATTCCGGCGACGGTGAAGTCGACCGTCAGCACGTCGCCGGCTTTGCCGGAGGGATAGTCGGTCGGCGCGTGATGGACCGCATGCACGGCGCTGTCGGGAAAGGTTTCGGCATAGAACCGGGCGGCGGCCTCGGCGTCGGTGTCGAACCAGACGGAGATCGTGTTCTTCGCAATCGGCATGGCGTGTCCTTTCGCTTTCCAGCCCGTCTCTTCATGCAAGCGCAGTGCGCCGACAGTCGGCGTCAGCAGTGCTCCGTCCTTGGGGAAACCGGCCATCGCGTTCACGGTTGCTGCTGGACGCCGCGCTCAGCGGCCCAGCATCAGCCGCGCCCCGCAGGCGTCGAGGCCGGCGGGCGCTGCGTTGGGAAAGCGCTTTCTGGCGAGGCGCGCCATGTCGCCGCGATGGCGCGGGCTGCCGAGATAGGCCTGCTGGGGGATGACCGCGTCGAGCGGCGTATGCAGGAAGAGCTGGACGTCGGCGCCGCCGGTCATGGCCCAGACCGCCTCCACGCAGGCGTCTTGCGTTTCCGCGCAGGAGGCCGTGCAGAAATTCCGGACGGAAGCGGCCTCCGGAGCGGTCATCAGGATGGCGCGCGCACTCTCCAGCGCCCGCTCGCGCGCCGTCTCGGAGGCAGCTCTGAAGGGGGCGTCTCCTTCGACCCCGATCCGTCCCCTGCGCAGTACGCGCCCGGCGAGATTGGCGGCCTGCGGGACGGGCACGCCCGCCATCAGCGCGTAGTCGAGGCTGAAGAACAGCATCTGCTGCAGGCTACCGGTCCATTCCGGCAAGAGCGCCTCGGCGAGGACGGCGCGCAGGCGCCCGGCCGTCTCCGGCGAGGGCGGCGTCGGATAGACGGTGGGCGACAGGCGCATCGCCGCCCCCCACCAGATCCAGAAGCGCATCTCTTTGGGCAGAGCGCTGCCGGCCGCGCCTTCCGCCAGCGAGGACGGGTTTTCATTGAAGGTCCTGGCCAAAGCCGGCCGCGCCGCCTCGATCTGGCCAAGCGCGAGCAGGGGCTTGGGGTCGCCCTTCTGCTGCGCTGTCTCGAACGCCTCGGCCAGCGCACGGCGGGCCTTGACGCTCTTCAGCCAGGATTGCCCGGAGAGCCCGCCCGGCTTGCGCAGCAAGGCGATCCGCTGGGTCCGATCGAGGCCCTTGACGTAGTCGCTCTCCCAGGTGCGCGGCTCGATCACGCCAAGCGCCAGCATGGCGTCTTCGTCCCCGGCCTTGGCCAGAGCGGACAGTGCGGGCAGCGCCGTCGCGTCGTCATCGGCGAGCCAGGCTGCGATGGCCTCGTCCAGCGGCGCGGCGCGCAGGGGCAGCGCCATCAGCATCAGGAGAGTGGCCAGGATGATACGCATGAGGCGTCCTCCTCCGGGGCCGCAACCGCACGGTTGCGGCGAAACCCGGCTGACGCTACAGCCGCGTCGGCGAGCCGACAACGGGGCAAGCGGGCCTCAGCGCAGCAGCGTCGGCGTCACCCACCACTCCGGCTCCTCGCGCGCCAGCATCTTCGCCGCAGCGGCGCTCGCCCGGCAGTCGTCGAACAGCGCAAAGCAGGTCGCCCCAGAGCCCGACATGCGCGCGAGCCGGCAACCGGGCTGGCCTGCGAGACGCTGCAGGACGTCGGCGATGGCGGGTGCGAGCCGGCGGGCCGGGGCTTCGAGGTCGTTGGAGCCGGCGGAGAGCGCAGCAAAGAAATCCGGCGTCTCGCGCAGGCCCCCTGGGTTGCTTTGCTGCGCTCGCAAAGACGGGTCGAGCGGCGGCGCGGCCAGCGCCTTGAACACCGCCACTGTGGCTACCGCAACGCCGGGATTGACCAGCAGGGCGAAGAGCGGCGGCAGCGCCAGCGGCGGTCCGAGCACTTCGCCGAGCCCCGACATCGTCCGGGCGCGGGAAGCGAGACAGACCGGCACGTCGGCTCCGATTCTCGCCGCCACGCGCGCCAGCACAGGGTCATCGTCGGCAATGCCGTTCAGCCTCGCCAGCAGGCGCAGCGCGCCGGCCGCATCCGCCGAGCCGCCGCCGATGCCCGACGCCAGCGGCAGGCGCTTGACGAGATGGAAGCGGCCGGCGCGGAGCGTGCCCGCCTCCTCGGCGAGAGCGCGCGCGGCCCTCAGGACGAGGTTGTCGGGCTCGGCGGCAAGGCCTTGCCCGAAAGGCCCCGACAGCGAGAGGCCAAGTTCGGGGCCAAGCTCCAGCGTCAGCGTGTCGCCCACACCTGCGAAGGCGACGAGGCTTTCGAGTTCGTGATAGCCGTCCGGCCTGCGGCCAAGCACGCGCAAGGTCAGGTTGATCTTGGCGCGGCAGCGCGTGGTCAGCGGACGCGCCGGCATGGATATAATCGGCTCAACCGCCATCCTTTTTGGGCTCGGCCGCGTTGGCGGAGGGCGAATCCTCCATGCCGCGCTCGATCTTGCGCAGGATCTTCTCCAGGTCCTCGGGCTCGGGCTTGAGGTCGCGGGCGGCGTTCCACTGGAAGCGCGCCTCGAGCTGGCGGCCGACCTTCCAGTAGACGTCGCCGAGATGGTCGTTGATCACCGGATCGGCGGGTCGCAGTTCGGTGGCGCGTTCGAGCTCGCGCAGCGCCTCGTCGTAGCGGCCGAGGCGGTAATAGGCCCAGCCGAGCGAATCGGTGATGTAACCGTCGCGCGGCCTGAGTTCGACGGCGCGGCGCAGCATGCCGAGCGCTTCGTCGAGCTTGAGGTGCTGATCGACCAGCGAATAGCCGAGATAGTTCAGCACCAAGGCGCGCTCGCGGCCCAGAGGCTCGGGCATCAGCTCCAGCGCCTTGCGAAGATCGGCCTCGGCCTCGGGCCAGCGCTTGATGCGCTCGCGCGCGATGCCGCGGAAATAGAACAGGTCCCAGTTGGCGCGGCCGGGCGCGGCCAGCTTGGCGATGGCCTGGTCGTAGGTATCGGCCGCCTCCTGGAAGAGTTTTCGCGAGCGATAGACGTTGCCGAGCGCCGATAGCGCGTCGACATCGTTGGGCCGCTCGGCGATCAGAGCCTTGAGATGCTTCACGGCCTCCTCGGAGCGGCCCAGCGTCTCCAGCGCCAGCCCGGCCTGGATCTCGGCATTGGGCCGCAGCGGCGAGCCCGCCGGCATGCGCTCATAGACGGCGACGGCGTCCTCGGGCTGGCGGGCGCGCTCGAGGATGTCGCCGAGCGTCAGGATGGCGAGGTCATGCGCGGGGTCGAGATAGATCGCCAGGCGCAGATAGAGCAGGGCCGCTGCTTCGTCGCCCTGGCGGTTTCCGGCGCTGGCGAGGCCGTAGAGCACCTCGGCCGCGCCCTGCTGGGCATTGCCGACCTGGCGCGGCGGCTTCTCGCGCGCAGCGACCTTGGCGAGGCCGTCGCGGATGATCGGGTGATTGGGCAAAAGCCGGTCGAAATCGCCATAGGTTGCGGCCGCGCCCTCGAAATTGCCGTTGCGGGCCTGCATGCGGGCCCAGAGATCGACGAGGCGCAGCGTCGTCTTCTCGGCGTCGTAGGCGCTCTTCAGGCGCGCCTCGGCGTCGGTCTTGCGGCCGGCGGCGTCGAGGATCAGCCCGGCATGGTAGTCCCGGAACAGGTTGTAGGAGGCCTCGCCGCGCAACCTGTCCAGTGTCTCCAGCGCGCGGCGGCTCAGGCCGGAGCCGGAATAGGACCAGGCCGAGAGCAGCGTCGCGGTGATATCGGCGGCGCGGCCGCGGCCGCCGCGCTGCAGATGTGTGCGCGCCTGCTGGTAGTTCTTCAGCTTGATGGCGCGGATGCCGAGCGCGAGCTGGGCCAGCCCGTTGCTGGCGTCGCGCTGGACGAGCCGTTCGGCGGCGCGGAAGGCGTCGCTCATCGCGCCATCTGCCAGAAACGCCACGAAGCCGCGCTCGAGCAGATCGCTGTTCTGCGGATCGCCCTTGATCGCCTCGCGCAAAAAGGTGGATGCCGCACCGAGATCGCGCCCGGCTCCGGCGACGATGGCGGCGAGGTAGTTTCCTTCGAGACTCTCGGCAGGTTCGAGCGGCTCGGTCGTGCGGGTGGCGACAGCGCCCTGCGCCGCGGCGGCGGCCTGAAAAGCCAGCAAAAACGCGAGGGCGAGCGCCGTGCGTGGGCCACGGCCCTTCATGCGAAATATCACGACTGCTCTTCTCCCTCGGCGCGCGGTCCAGCCATGAAGGCTTGATGCCATGCGCCGGTGCGTCCGGATGCGGACCCGTATGCTTTCAAGATGGCGGTTTCCGGGCTACCCGGCAAGCGCGACGCGCGGCGGGCGCGAAAATGTGTAGCGCCTGCGCAACATGCGCGAAAAACGAAGGGTTTGACGGACTGTCAGGGCGAATCGGCAAGAGACCGGCAAGTTTCACGACGTAAGGTCAATAGGCTCGCATCCTCCGCGACGATTCGTCTAGGATTACCCTCATGAAGAAGATGGTCCTCAGCATCGCTGCCGTCGTCATGCTGGCCGGCTTCGCCGCCGGCTGCGCCCAGCCCGAGAAGCCGGCCCCGGCCGTTACTCGCAAGGGTTGATCCGGCCCACAGCCGGTGACGAACAAAGGCGCGCCGGGCAACCGGCGCGCCTCTCTCTTTTGTGGCATCGCTTCGAACGGAAGCGCCGCGTCGTCCCGGACAAGCGGCGTCAGCCGCGCCGCTCCGGGATCCATCGTAAGGCGCGACGACGCCCTATGATGGATCACGGGGCAAGCCCGGGATGACGGTGGTGTTTTCAGAGTGAAATCAAAAAGCGCAACGCGAAACGCCGCCGGTCACATATTCGCGTAGCCCGGGCCGCCGCCGCCCTCGGGCACCGTCCAGGTGATGTTCTGGGCCGGGTCCTTGATGTCGCAGGTCTTGCAGTGGACGCAGTTCTGCGCGTTGATCACGAAGCGCGGCCCTGTCTTCGCCGCTTCATCGGCATAGACCACCTCATAGACGCCGGCCGGGCAGTAGAGCCGCGCCGGCTCGCCATAGAGCGGCAGGTTATGGCCGATCGGGATCGACGGATCGGTCAGCTTCAGATGGGCCGGCTGGTCCTCCTCGTGATTGGTCGAGGACAGGAACACCGATGACAGCTTGTCGAACGAGACCTTGCCGTCGGGCCGCGGATAGACGATCGGCTTGACCTCGGCGAGCGCTTTCAGCGTCTCGTGGTCGGCCTTGCCATGCTTGAGCGTGCCGAAGGGCGACCAGCCGAAAAGCTGGTTCAGCCACATGTCGATGCCGCCGAGCGCGATGCCGGCCATGGTGCCGTATTTCGACCAGAGCGGCTTGACGTTGCGCACAGGCTTGAGGTCCGCCCCGATGGGCCCGTCGCGCCAGCCCGTCTCGATCTCGACGACCTCGTCATGCGAGCGTCCGGCGGCCAGCGCGGGCACGAGCTTCTCGGCCGCGAGCATGCCTGAGAGGATCGCGTTGTGGCTGCCCTTGATGCGCGGCACGTTGACGAAGCCGGCCGCACACCCGATCAGCGCCCCGCCCGGGAAGGTCAGCTTCGGCACCGACTGGAAGCCGCCCTCGGTGATGGCGCGCGAGCCATAGGACAGGCGTTTGCCGCCCTCGAACAGATCGCGGATCAGCGGATGGGTCTTGAAGCGCTGGAACTCGTCGAAGGGGGAGAGCGTCGGGTTGGTGTAGTTCAGGTGGACGACGAAGCCGACGGAGACCAGATTGTCGTCGAAATGATAGAGGAACGAGCCGCCGCCGGTCGAACTGTCGAGCGGCCAGCCGAAGGAGTGCTGGACCCGGCCCTTGACGAATTTCTCCGGCTTGACCTGCCAGATCTCCTTGAGGCCGATGCCGTATTTCTGCGGCTCCCGATCCCTGTCGAGACCGAATTTGCGGATCGCGATCTTGGACAGCGAGCCGCGCGCGCCCTCGCCCAGAAGCGTGTAGCGGCCGCGCAGTTCCATGCCGCGAGTGAAGCGCTCGGAAACCTCGCCATTCTTCGCGACGCCCATGTCGCCGGTGGCGACGCCCAGCACCGCGCCCTGCTCGTCGAACAACAGCTCGGCGGCGGCGAAGCCAGGGTAGATCTCGACGCCGAGCGCTTCGGCCTGGCCTGCGAGATAGCGCGCGACCAGCCCGAGCGAGCCGACGAAGTTGCCGTGGTTGTTCATCAGCTTCGGCATGCCGAAATTGGGCAGGCGGATGCCGTTGGGCTCGGTCAGGAAATAAAAGACGTCCTCGCTGACCTCGGTTGTCAGCGGGCGGGCCTCGTCCTTGCGCCAGTCGGGCAGCAGCGCGTCGAGCCCGACCGGGTCGATCACCGCGCCCGACAGGATATGCGCTCCGACCTCGGCGCCCTTCTCGACCACGACGACGGTGAGGTTTTCGTCGAGCTGCTTCAGGCGGATCGCGGCGGCGAGACCGGCCGGACCGGCGCCGACGATGACGACGTCGTAGTCCATGCTCTCGCGCGGCTCAGCCTGCGCCTGTTCGAGATCCATGCTGTCCTCCGCGCGGGCCAAAAGGGCCTCAAACCGAATTAGTTTATATATGAACTATTTTGCGCGCCCGTTCAAGCCGGGCGTCGCTCCAGTCTGGAAACCCTCTATCGAAGCGGGCGTTCCATTTTGCAACCGCCGCGCTCGCGAAAGCGCAGGCAGGCATGATAAGGAGGCGGCATGATCACGCAGGTCGCTCCGCATCCCTTCGAACTGATCGCCTGGTATGCCGAGGCGGGCGTGACCGAGGCGCTCGACGAGACGCCGCACGACCATTTCACGGAGGCCCCACCGGCGCAGGCTGAGCGCAGCGCGCCGCAGCTTACGCGCGACCTGCCCCCGCAGCGGCCGGCAGTTCCGGTCCGCGCCATGCCGGCGGCCGCGACGACGCCCGACGAGGCGCAACTCTCGGCGCAGGCGCTCGCCCGCGAGGCGACGAGCCTCGACGAACTGAAGGCGGCGATGGCCCGCTTCGAGGGCTGCGCGCTGAAGGCCACCGCCAAGACCCTCGTCTTCGCCGACGGCAATCGCGCGGCCAGGCTGATGCTGGTCGGCGAGGCGCCGGGCGCGGAGGAGGACCGGCTCGGCCTGCCCTTCGTCGGCAAGTCGGGGCAACTGCTCGACCGGATGCTGGCCGCGATCGGGCTGACCCGTGCGGAGCATGTCTACATCACCAATCTGCTGCCCTGGCGGCCGCCCGGCAACCGCACCCCGACGCTCCACGAGGTCGCGATCTGCATGCCCTTCGTGCAGCGCCACATCCAGCTCGCGAACCCCGACATCCTGGTCTGCGTCGGTGCGCCTTCGGCGCAGGGCCTGCTCGGCCTCTCGGGCATCCTCGCCTCGCGCGGCAAATGGCTCGAATACGACACGGGCCAGCGCAAGATCAGGGCGATGGCGACGCTGCACCCGGCCTATCTGCTGCGCCAGCCGCTGCAGAAAAGGCTCGCCTGGCGGGATCTGCGCGCGCTTAAGGCAGCGCTGGAGGCGAGCGACCGGACTGGAGCCGGATGATGTCAGGCGGAATCGCAACGTGATCCCAAGCCACGTCGAAAACCGTTTTTATCAAAGACTTAAATTAAGACGCGAGTGAGGGCCGGTTCCTGTTTGTCGCATCCTGTCAAACCCGTGAATGACCGCGCGCTGTCCTCCGGCTCAATGTGCCCGCGCCACGCAGAAATCGACCGTCTCGTTCAGCGCCTGCTTCATGGCTGAATTGGGGAACAGGCCGAGCGCGTCCTTGGCCATCTTGGCGTAGTGACCGGCGCGCTCGATCGTGTCGTCCAGCGCCCTGTGCCGGCGCATGATCGCCTGCGCTTCCTCCAGGTCGCCGTCCTTGATCTCGCCATCCTGCAGCGTGCGCCGCCAGAAGGCGCGCTCGGCCTCCGAGCCGCGCCGGAAGGAGAGAACCACGGGCAAGGTGATCTTGCCCTCGCGGAAATCGTCGCCGGTGTTCTTGCCCAGTTTCGCGGCAAGCCCGCCATAGTCGAGCGCGTCGTCGATGAGCTGGAAGGCGATCCCGAGATTGAGCCCGTAGCTGCGGCAGGCTGCGGCTTTGGCCTTTCCGGCCTCGGCGATCACGGGGCCGACCTCGCAGGCGGCGGCGAACAGTTCGGCCGTCTTGCCCCGGATCACCTGAAGATACTCGTCCTCGGTGGTCTCGGTGTTTTTGGCGACGGAGAGCTGCATCACCTCGCCCTCGGCGATGACGGCGGCCGCCGTGGAGAGGATGTCGAGCGCCCGCAGCGAGCCGACCTCGACCATCATCTTGAAGGCCTGGCCAAGCAGGAAATCGCCGACCAGCACGCTCGCCTCGTTGCCCCAGAGCATGCGGGCCGCGAGCTTGCCGCGCCGCATGTCGCTCTGGTCGACGACGTCGTCATGCAAAAGCGTCGCCGTGTGCATGAACTCGACGCTGGCTGCGAGCTTGACATGGCCCTCGCCGCGATAACCCGACAGGGCAGCGGCGGCCAGCGTCAGCATCGGCCGCAGCCGCTTTCCGCCAGACGAGATCAGGTGGTTGGCGACCTCGGGGATCATGGTCACGTCGGAGCCGGTGCGCGACAGGATCATCGCATTGACGCGCTCCATGTCGGCGCGCGTTTGTTCGACCAGCGTCTCGATCCGGGCGTTGCCCGCTTCCTTGTCCTCGAAGGGGACGACGACGCCCATGGCGCTTGACTCCAGCCGCTCGCTCTCACGCCTCGCGGCGCAGGACTGCCTTGCCACAACCGTCGCATGGGTGGCCAGCCCCTGCAAACGCAGCCAGACGCCGCACCCGGCGCGAGGCGGGGCTTGCGTTGCCGCTCCACCATGGGCTCCATGGCGCCATGCATGAACTCGTCCGCACCAACGACATCGTCCTGCTCGGCGCCATCGAGGCGCTGTTGGCCTCAGCCAATCTCGACTGCCTGATCGCCGACCAGCACATCAGCGCGCTGGAGGGCATGATCGGCGCGTTTCCGCGCCGGCTTCTGGTGCGCGAGGCCGACCGGATGCGGGCCCGCGCGCTGCTGACCGAGGCTGGTTTCGGGGCCGAACTGCGCGATGGCTGAGGCCTTGACGGCGCTGGGCGAGATCGGGGAGGACCGCATCCTCGACGGAAGACTCACTCTGCTCCAGCCGAAAAAGGGCCACCGCGCCGGCTCCGACGCCGTGCTGCTGGCCGCGACCCTGCCAGAACTCGGGGCCGGCCCGCTGCTCGACATGGGGGCGGGCGTGGGTACGGTTGGGCTGGTCGCCGCGCTGGCGCAGCCGGCCCTGCTTGTCACGCTGCTGGAGCGCGATCCGGATCTCGCCGCGCTGGCCGCCCGCAACGCCGCCGCGAATGGTCTTGAGACGCGCATCCGCGTGGTCGCGGCCGATCTCGGCGCGCCCGCCACAGAACTCGAACGGGCCGGGCTGACGACCGCGAGCTTCGCCGGCGTCGCGATGAACCCGCCCTTCTATGCGGCGGGCGAGGCGCGGCTCTCGCCCGTCGCCAATCGTCGCGCCGCCCATGTCGTCGAAACGCCGCTTTCGGTCTGGCTGAAGACGGCGCGCCGCCTGCTCATGCCAGGCGGACGGCTCGCCCTGATCCATCGCGCCGAGGCGTTGCCCGAGGTGCTGGCAGGGCTCGCCACCGGTTTCGGCAGCGTCGGCCTCCGTCCGGTCCATGCCTTGGCCGACCGGCCGGCGATCCGCATCCTGGTCAGCGCGACGCTCGGCAGCAAAAAGCCGGCAGCGCTGCTGCCGGCTCTCGTTCTCCATCGTGAGGACGGTGCGATGACCGCCCTCAGCGAAGCGCTTCACCGGGGAGCCGCGACGCTGCGCCCCGGCTGAAGGCGCTTACCAGTAGCGCGGGCCGTAGAAAGGACGTGGGCCATAGAAACGCGGCGGGCCGTAATAGCGGCGCGGTCCGTAAAAGCGGCGCGGGCCGTAGAAGCGCGGCGGGCCGTAATAGCGGCGCGGCCCATAGTAGTGCGGCCGGCCATAATGCCAAGCCTTCTCGACCAGATCCCCGGCGGCGCGGGTTTTCTGAGCGGTCTGGATCGTGCCGGCGGCGACCGGGGCTGCGTTGGCGGGCGCAAGCGCGGCCCCGCCCAGCGCGAAAGCCGCCGCAAATCCGATAATCAGCTTGCGAAGCATGAAACGGTTCCTTTCGTCATAAGGCAGAGGCGACCCTCGTCGCGCATGACCGCCATATCCGGGTTACGATCTTAGAGCCTCGACCTGAACGGCGCTCGACCGCGCCGTTCAGGAAGTCTTCAGCAAGCGGCCACAATGCGGCCGCTTTTGGGCGGGTCCTCAGCGGCAGACGCGCACCCGCCGGTTGACCCAGCCATAGCCGGTCCAGACGCGCCGGACGGTGACGAAGCAGCGCGGCCGATAGATCGGGCGACCATAGTATCGACCGTGCCCGCGATAATGCGGACGGCCCCGATGCCAGGCTTCCTGGACGAGGCCCTTGTCCGCCTGGGCGGCCTGGGCCGTGCCTGCGGCGACGGGGGCGGCGGCCGCAGGCGCGGCGGCAAGACCGGCGCCCATCAGGAGCGCGCCGGCGAAGGCGGTGGCGATGAGACGAGATGACGGCATTGGGGTTCTCCTGCTGTTACAGGCCGCCGATCCGGCTCAAGCGGTCGCCCCCGAGCGCCGCGGATCTCAACGGTTACGATGATACATAGCGCGTCCCCGATGAACGAAACCTGTCCGGAGAGGCTCGGGACGCAGACAGCTGCCCGCTTGACCGCGCCATGCGCCAGACCCTAAGCACGCCGCCACCGCAGACGTTCCGGAAGGCTCCAAAACCCTTGTCCGCCACCGCTTCGCACCCGGCCGCGACCAACGCCGCGCTGGACCCGACCCGCTCCTTCCAGGGGCTGCTGCTGACGCTGCAGCGCTTCTGGGCGGACCAGGGCTGCGTCGTGCTGCAGCCCTACGACATGGAGGTCGGGGCCGGCACCTTCCACCCGGCGACGACGCTGCGCGCGCTCGGGCCAAAGCCCTGGAAGGCCGCCTATGTCCAGCCCTCGCGCCGGCCCAAGGACGGCCGCTACGGCGAGAACCCCAACCGGCTGCAGCACTACTACCAGTTCCAGGTCATCCTCAAACCCTCGCCGCCGGACCTGCAGCAGCTCTATCTCGACTCGCTGAAAGCGATCGGCGTCGACCTCGCGCTGCACGACGTCCGCTTCGTCGAGGACGACTGGGAAAGCCCGACGCTGGGCGCCTGGGGGCTCGGCTGGGAATGCTGGTGCGACGGCATGGAAGTCAGCCAGTTCACCTACTTCCAGCAGGTCGCCGGCGTCGAATGCGCCCCCGTCGCAGGCGAGCTGACCTATGGTCTCGAGCGGCTGGCGATGTATGTCCAGGGCGTCGAGAACGTCTACGACCTCAATTTCAACGGTGGCGAGGGGGAAGACCGCGTCTCCTATGGCGAGGTCTTCCTGCAGGCCGAGCAGGAGTTCTCGCGCCACAATTTCGAGCATGCCAACACCGAAATGCTGTTCCGCCACTTCACCGACGCCGAGGCCGAGTGCAAGGCGCTGCTCGCTGCCGGCGAGGCGGGCGAAAGCGCCAATGATCCGAAGCACAAGCTGGCGCTGCCGGCCTATGACCAGTGCATCAAGGCGAGCCACATGTTCAACCTGCTCGACGCGCGCGGCGTGATCTCGGTCACCGAGCGCCAGAGCTACATCCTGCGGGTGCGGGAACTGGCCAAGGCTTGCGGGGCCGCGTGGCTGAAGACGGCGGGCGGGGGAGCGCACTGATGCCCGATCTCCTGCTCGAACTCTTCTCCGAGGAAATCCCCGCCCGCATGCAGCGCAAGGCGGCCGATGATTTGCGCAAGTCCGTCACCGATGCGCTGGTCGAGCGCGGTCTGGTCTATGAGGGCGCGAAGGCCTTCGCCACGCCGCGCCGGCTTGCGCTGCACATCGCCGGGCTCCCCATTCGCGGCCGCGATATCCGCGAGGAGCGCAAGGGTCCGCGCCTCGGCGCGCCGGACGCCGCCGTGCAGGGCTTCCTGAAGGCCGCGGGGCTGACCTCGCTCGATCAGGCGACGATCGTCAGCGACCCGAAGAAGGGCGACAGCTACGTCGCCATCGTCGAAAAACCCGGCATCGAGACGGTTGCCGCCATCGCCGAGATCGTGCCTGCCGTGATCCGCGCCTTCCCCTGGCCGAAATCGATGCGCTGGGGCAAGGCGTCGAGCGCGGGCGCGAGCCTGCGCTGGGTGCGCCCGCTGCATTCGATCCTGTGCACCTTCGGGGCCGAGACCGAGGAGCCCGAGGTGGTTTCCTTCGAGGTCGACGGGATCGTCTCGGGCAACGTCACCTACGGCCACCGCTTCCATGCGCCCGGCCCGATCACCGTGCGTCGCTTCGACGACTATGTGACCTCGCTGGAGCAGGCGAAGGTCGTGCTCGATGCCGACCGGCGCAAGGAGATCATCCTCGCCGACGCGCGCACGCTCGCCTTCGCGCAGGGGCTCGAACTGGTCGAGGATGAGGGCCTGCTGGAGGAGGTCGCCGGGCTGGTCGAATGGCCGGTGGTGCTGATGGGGAGCTTCGAGGAGCGCTTCCTCGACATCCCGGCCGAGGCGATCCGCGCAACGATCCGGGCCAACCAGAAATGTTTTGTGCTGCGCTCCCTTCCTTCCCCTTCCCCCCTCGGGGGGGAAGGTGGCATCGCGTCAGCGATGACGGATGAGGGGACGTCAGGCTTCCCTCATCCGTCTGCTTCGCAGACACCTTCTCCCCCGAGAGGAGAAGGAGAACGCGCCCTCTCCAACCGCTTCCTCCTCACCTCCAACCTGATCGCAAGCGATGGCGGCGCGGCGATCGTCGCCGGCAACGAGCGCGTGGTGCGGGCGCGGCTCTCCGACGCGGCCTATTTCTTCGCAACCGACAAGGGCAACCTGCCCGACCTCGACACGCTTCAGGCCAGCGCGGACAAGCTCGGGCTGGACCTGACAAAACCGCTCGATCAGCGCATGGCCAAGCTCGACCGGCTCGGCGTGGTGTTCCATGCAAAGCTGGGGACGCAAGGGCAGCGCGTGCAGCGCATCGCGGCGCTGGCGCGGGAGCTTGCGCCCATCGTCGGGGCCGATCCGGAGCTGGCCGAGCGCGCGGCAAAACTCGCCAAGGCCGACCTGCCGACCGAGATGGTCGGCGAATTCCCAGAACTGCAGGGCCTGATGGGCCGCAAATACGCCGAGTTGCAGGGCGAGCATCCATCGGTCTGCGCCGCGATCGAGGAGCACTACAAGCCGCTCGGCCCCTCGGACCGCGTCCCGACCGATCCGGTCTCGGTGGCGGTGGCGCTCGCCGACAAGCTCGACACGCTGGTGGGCTTCTGGGCGATCGACGAAAAGCCGACCGGGAGCAAGGACCCGTATGCGCTGCGCAGGGCGGCGCTGGGGGTCATTCGGCTGGTGGTTGAGAATGGGGTGCGGCTTAACCTGTTCGCCGACGCCATTCTACGTGCCTACATCGGGGTCGAATTTGACCTACGTCAGATGGCAATGGAGCCGGGACGTGAAGTGATTGGAGCGCTTCACGATTACGATCCAAAACTTGCCCAAGAGCTTCATGGGAGCTGGAAAGACGAACTTTTCGATTACCCAAAAGCGAACGAAGCTGCCGCAGCGCTGACTATGATGGAGGACCTCCTCTCCTTCTTCCACGACCGCCTGAAAGTCATGCTCCGCGATCAGGGCGCGCGGCATGATCTGGTCGATGCGGTGCTGGCGGGCGCAAGCGCGGGCTCCCCTTCTCCCCTTGCGGGAGAAGGTGGCGCGGCGCGCAGCGCCGTGACGGATGAGGGGTCGCACCACGCTTTGGACAACATCGTTGACGCGCCATCCGGAGAGGACGGAGCGACCCCTCATCCGTCTGCTGCGCAGACACCTTCTCCCGCAAGGGGAGAAGGGCAGGGCGGCGCTGACGACCTCCTGCTCATCACCCGCCGCGTCTCAGCCCTCTCGCGCTTCCTCGACACCGAGGACGGCAAAAGCCTGCTCGCCGGCTACAAGCGCGCCGCCAACATCCTCAGGGCCGAGGAGAAGAAGGACGGCGAGGGCGCTTTCGCGGGGGCTCCTGACCTGCACCTGATCGCCGATGCCGGGCTGATCGAGGAGAAGGCGCTCGCCGTCGCGCTCTCGCAGGCGACGCCGAAGGCCGCAAGCGCAGTCGCTGCCGAAGACTATGAGGGCGCGATGGCGGCTCTGGCCGAACTGCGCCCGGCGGTCGACGCCTTTTTCGAGGCCGTCACGGTCAACGATCCCGACGCCGCCCTGCGGGCGAACCGCCTGCGCCTGCTCAGCCAGCTCCGCGAGGCGACGCGCGCTGTGGCGGATTTTTCGCGCATCGCGGGTTAGACCGGCACGAGGAACCCCTCTCCCGGAGGGAGAGGGGCAGGGGTGAGGGGTCGGCCGGTAGCCCAGTTGCGCGAGACCTATCCGCGCATCCGTCCAGGCCACTCTCGAAACGTCCTTCACCTCACCCCTGCCCCTCTCCTTACAGGAGAGGGGTTCTTCCAACGCCTCGTCTTTGCCGGCAACGCACTCGCCCTCCCGGAACCTATTCCCACCCTGCGGCGTTCTCAACCCACAGCAGGCGTGCCGCGAATGCGTCGCGGCGCAAGGGCTTTGGGGGGCCGGCTTCCGGCCGAGCAAGGAATTCAATCATGTCCATTCTGATTTCGCTTCTGATCACCGTCCTGGTCATCGGCCTGGTGCTCTATCTGGTGCGCATGCTGCCGCTCGACGCGCAGATCAAGAACATCGTCCAGATCATCGTCATCGTCATCGGCATCATCTCGCTGCTGCGCTATCTCGCCGTGTTCTGAGGCCCTGACGCCGCGCCGCTTTCAGCGGCGCGGCGTTGTCTGTCCGACCGGCGCAACGTGGGGTTGCCGCCGCTGTCTTGAGGGCGCGCCCGCGATCAAAGGCAGGACGACAGCCGGGCCGGCTAAAGGCCCGTCCGGCTCTCAGCCCTCAATGTGCTTCTGCCCGATCGCGGTCTTGCCGGTCGCTGCAGCCATCTTCTTCAGGTTGCCTGCGTTCTTCTCGATGATGCCTGCATGCTTTTGCAGCTCCGGAATATACATCCGGTGCTCTTTGACCAATTTCTGAGCCACCTCTTTCAGCGGCTGGATGTGGGTTTTGACCGCGCGTTCAACCTTGTCCATCATGCCCGGACGGGCGAAGGTGTCATAGTCGATCACAGTGTTCACGATCACGCTCGTGGGCGCGCAGCAGACCAGATAGGCGCCCATCAGTGGGCTGGCTGCGAAAAGTGCCGCAGTGACGACCGGCTGCGCGAGCAATTTGTTGGCCTCTTTGCGCTCCATCACGTCGCGAACGACGATGCGCGCCAGCATGAGCAGGTTGATCAGCGCGGTCGTCAGGCTGATCGCCGTATTGGTCACGGCCCCGCCATCGACGAGGAGCGAAACCAGCTTGGCGCCGAAGGCGGCATATCCGACGCCGGCTGCGGCCATGTTGTTGTTGAACTCCCGCTCCAGCATCCGGATGACCGCCTGAAACGCCGCTTCCGGATCGCCGGCGCTCAGCGTCCTCGCCGCGTGTGTCATCGACGTCCTGACCTTGTATTCGGCCTGCGCCGCCTTGCCCGCCGCGACGATGCTCGTCACGCCGGAGATTCCAACGCCGACGAAGGGCGCGCAGGCCGCCGACAAGTTCGCCATGAACTCGGGCATCAGCGACGCGAGCATCTGCATCGCCTCAACGCGGGCCTCCGGCGGGATGATCTCGTCGGCCAGCATGCGCGCAAGCTGGCTGGCGAGGCCCGGCGCGGAGGCCGGGGTCGTCAGCTTGTGCAAGGCGTGGCTTTGTTTGGCGACACTGAAGACCGCCCAGCCGGCTGCCAATTTAGACAAGGTCGCGTTGCCGGCGATCTTTGTCATGAGACCGGGACGCGGCACGATCTTCTTGCCATGGAACAGATCGGCGACGAATATCTCGGATTCGTGGAAGGCATGCGAGAGAGCCACGCGATTCGGCTTGATCTGGCCGCCCTCCGGCCCGAGCTGTCGGAACAGGGTCTCGATGGCGTTGCGCCGGTTGCGTATGCTGGTCTTCCAGCCGGGGCCCTGCGCGTTGATCCAGCCATGCAGGGCGCTGACCAAAGCCTGCTTGCCGGCCGGGTCCGGCTTCTTCTCATGCGCCAGCAGGGCGGCGTCGAGCGCCTTGAGCGCGGGGCTGCGCGTGGCCAGGGCTCCGCCATCGGTCAGCTTCATCCATTCGCGATGCGATATGATCTGGCTCATGATCGGATTTCCTTGATATCGGACAAGTCGGCGGAATGCGTTTCGGCCAGATCTTGGGAGGGAAAGAACTCGGACGCTCCGGTTCCTCCCGCAGCAAGTCGACATCAGCAATATGGCACGGTTTCCGCTTGGTAAATGTTCCCTGTGTAACAGCCGCTGCATCGTCGATTTGACCTCGGCGCGCGCCGGGTTCACATTGCCGTCCAGAGGAAGGTCCTTGGGCTTGCGAGCCGGGGACCTTTTCCATTTTGCAGCGACCGGACCCGGCGATGACCTCGCAGAACCGCACGACACATACCCGCCTGACCTCCTATCCCGAGCCCGGCAGCGCAGCCTCCCGGTTCCCGATCCGCTGGGGCGCGGCGACGCCGGCCGAGCGCGGCCCGGTCATCGCCTCGACCACCGCGCCCGGAGACCGCAACGTCATCGGAGCGCATGGCGGCTCCTATTCGGTCTACCGAGCGCTCGCGATCTCGGCGCGCACCATGAACCCCTCGCAGCGGCCCGACCTCCACAACACACACCCGACCGCCGAGATCGCGCCTCAAGCCTCGTGGTTCGAGCCCGGAAAGATCGTCTCGCTCGACCCGTTCGGGCACCGGGTGGCGCAGGATTTCGGCGCGTTGATCGGCGAGGGCATCGACATCCGCCCGACCATCGCGGTGACCAAGGCGCGGCTCAACCTGCCCGAGATTCTCGCCGCCATGGCGGGGCGCCGCCTCGCCCCCGACGACCACATCCTGCACAAATCCGGCGACGTCAGCGTCACCAAGATCGCGGTCGATCCGGTCTGGCATCTGCCCGGCATCGCCGAACGTTTCGGCACGAGCGAGAACGAACTGCGCCGCACGCTGTTCGAGCAGACCGGCGGCATGTATCCCGAACTGGTGACGCGGCCTGACCTGCGCGTCTTCCTGCCGCCGATCGGCTCGATCACGGCCTATGTCATCGGCGAGGTTTCGGCCCTGTCGGACGGCAGGAGCCGCGTCGCCTGCCGCGTCCATGACGAGTGCAACGGCTCCGACGTATTCGGCTCCGACATCTGCACCTGCCGGCCCTATCTCGTCCACGGCATCGAGGAGGCGGTGAAGGAGGCGCAAGGCGGCGGCGTCGGCCTGATCGTCTACAATCGCAAGGAGGGCCGGGCGCTCGGCGAGGTGACGAAGTTCCTCGTCTACAACGCCCGCAAGCGCCAGGAGGGCGGCGATTCGGCCGCAACCTATTTCGAGCGCACCGAATGCGTCGCCGGCGTCCAGGACGCGCGCTTCCAGCAACTGATGCCGGACGTGCTGCACTGGCTCGGCGTGACGCGGATCGACCGGCTGATGTCGATGTCCAACATGAAATACGACGCCATGGTCGAAAGCGGCATCGAGATCGGCGAGCGCGTGGCGATCCCGCCCGAGCTGATCCCGCTCGACGCCTCCGTGGAAATGGAGGCCAAGAAGGCGGCCGGCTATTACGCGCCCGACGGCGCGCCCGGCGACAACGCGCTCAAGGCCACGATCGGGCGTGGGCTGGACAAGTTCTGAAAGCCGGCGGCCGACACATATGCCTCATCGCGATCCCGAGACTTTCCGCGCCTTGCTTAAGCCGGCCGCTGTGCGCGCCCGCGCGCAGGAGATGCTGGCGCTCGGCCATGCCGGAAAGCTGCTGCACTTCTCAGTCGAAACCGCGCAGCTAGAGCCTTGCGCCGATTATGTGCTCGACACCATCCGGGCGAACTATCCGACGCTCGACATCCCCTTCCATGCGCGCTGGCGGCACTTCACCGTCGCAGGCGTCGACCGCTGGAGCGCGCTCGATCGCGCGACGAACTTTCCCGACGCCCGCTCACGCGGCCGGGCAGCCTACGACCTCGCCATCGTCAGCGTGCTGCTCGACGCCGGAGCGGGCCCGGCCTGGTGCTACCGCGATCCGCAGACAGGCCAGCATGTCGGCCGCTCGGAAGGGCTGGCGCTGGCTTCGCTCGACATGTTTGCCGCCGGGCTGTTCTCAAGCGACTCAAGCGCGCCGCTGCGGGCCGACGCCCATGCGCTGCGCCATCTCGATGCCGACGCGCTCGCCGCCGGTTTCCAGGCCGGGCCGGACAACCCGCTGCTGGCGGTCGAGGGCCGCGCGGCCTTGCTCAACCGGCTCGGCGAGGAGCTGGAGCGGCAGGGCCTCAACCGGCCGGGAGACCTGTTCGACAGGCTCGTCGGCGTCGCCGACCATGGCTCGATCCGGGCCGCCCATATCCTCGGCGAGGTGCTGACGACATTCGGCGGCATCTGGCCGTCGCGGCTGACGCTGGCCGGCGTCGCGCTCGGCGACACCTGGCGGCATCCGCTGATCGCGGTGGGCGAACCCACAGCCGGGCTCGTGCCCTTCCACAAGCTCTCGCAATGGCTGTCCTATTCGCTGATCGAGCCGCTGCAATGGGCCGGGATCGCGGTGGTCGATATCGACGATCTCACCGGCCTGCCGGAATACCGCAATGGCGGGTTGTTTCTCGACATGGGCGTGCTGGCGCTGAAGGACGGGGCCGAGGCCGCGCGCGCCCATGAGGCAGGCTCGACGCTGGTCGTGGAATGGCGGGCGCTGACGGTGGCGCTGCTCGACGAGATCGGAGGGCTGGTCCGCAAGCGCCTCGGCCGCACGCGCGAGGAACTGCCGCTGGCCAAGGTGCTGGAGGGCGGCACCTGGGCGGCGGGTCGGCGGATCGCGGCGGAGAAGCGCGCAGGCGGCGGTCCGCCCTTGACGATCGTCAGCGACGGCACGGTATTCTGAATTGGTCGCGTTCACTCGGAAACACCGCGTCATCCCTGGACAAGCGGCGAAGCCGCGCCGATCCGGGATCCATCATAAGGCGCTGAGGTGCCCTATGATGGATCCCGGAGCTCCGCTTCGCTGCGTCCGGGATGACGGCTGGGTTGGATGGGCGTTAGAGCCAAAGGCGAAATGGGGAACTGGACATGACCACGCAGCAGGACGGCGTCACCGTCGTCGATCACCCGCTCGTCCGGCACAAGCTGACGCTGATGCGCGAGAAGGACCGCTCCACCAAGAGCTTCCGCCAGCTCCTCAACGAGATCGGCATGCTGCTCTGCTACGAGGTGACGCGCGACCTGCCGATCGAGATGACCGAGATCGAAACGCCGCTGACGAAGACGATGCAGCCGATCATCGCCGGCAAGAAGATGGTCTTCGCGCCGATCCTGCGCGCCGGCGTCGGCTTTCTCGACGGCATGCTGGAACTCGTGCCCGCCGCCCGCGTCGCCCATATCGGGCTTTACCGCGATCCGCAGACGCTGCAGGCGGTGGAATACTATTTCAAGGCCCCCTCCGACGTCGCCGACCGCATGATCGTGGTGATGGACCCGATGCTGGCCACCGCCAACTCGGCGGTCGCCGCGATCGACCGGCTGAAGGAGCGCGGCGCGAAGGATTTGCGTTTCGTCTGCCTGCTGGCCGCGCCGGAAGGCATCGCCCGCCTGCGCGGCGCGCACCCGGATGTTCGCATCTGGACGGCGGCGATCGACGAATGCCTCAACGACCACGGCTACATCGTGCCGGGGCTGGGCGACGCCGGGGACAGGATGTTCGGCACGCGGTAGGCCCTGCACGTCGTCAGCCGACAGTTGACATTTCGTCATCCATTGGCTTACACTGACGTGAGATGATCCGGTCGTTCAAACACGAGGGGCTCGCGGAACTGTGGGCGGACGGCCGTACGGCGAAGATCGACGCCAGATTGCAGGCGCGGACGCTTCGCCGACTCGACGCGCTGGACGGCGCGGCCCGGCTGGAAGACCTCGATCTGCCGGGCTTCGATTTCCATGCGCTGCGGGGCTTTGATCCGACGCGCTACACGCTGCATGTCAACGGGCCGTGGTGCATCACCTTCGCGTTCGACGGAGGCGATGCGGTCGCGGTCGATTTCGAAAATTATCACTGAAACGATACCAGCCGCACCATGCGGCGTCCAAAGAGGACAAAATGACCGATCTCCCTGCGCTTCGCGACGTCGATCGCGCGCCCACCCATCCCGGCGCGTTGCTCCGCGAGGACATCCTTCCTGCCACCGGCAAGACGAAGACCGAGATCGCTCGCATGCTCGGCGTCTCGCGCCAGCATCTGCACGACATTCTCAGTGAGGCCAAGCCGGTCACACCAGCCGTCGCCGTCCGCCTCGGGAAGCTGTTCGGCAACGGAGCGGGGCTGTGGGTGCGGATGCAGGGAGCGTACGACACGTGGAAGGCCGAGCGCGAGGTTGACGTATCGGCGATACCGACGCTTTCGGCGGCGTAGGATCGTGTCCGCGCCATTCCCACGCGGCGCCCTGTCGATTGGGGCAGCGCCACACGCGGTTGGCAGCGCTCCGGTGATGGCATCCATCAAGAACCTTTGAGCGACACGCCGTTGGCGGCGCGCGCCGATGTGCCTAAGGTCGCATCGCTCGCGTCTGCGGGCGGTCCTGCCCATCCCGCCAGTCTCGAAAGCCACGCCCGATGTCCCTGACGATCTATGGCTGCTACCGCTCGCGCGCCTCGCGCAACATCTGGCTCGCCAACGAGATGGGGCTGGCCTTCAGCCATGTCCCGGTCATCCAGGTCTACCGCCTGCCGAACCCCGACGCGCCCGATGCGCCGCTCCACACGCAGTCGCCGGAGTTCCTCGCGGTCAACGCCAAGGGCCAGATCCCGGCGATCGACGATGACGGCTTCAGGCTGCAGGAATCCCTGGCGATCAACCTCTACCTCGCCCGCAAGCATGGCGGCCCGCTCGCCCCGGCCAATGTGCAGGAGGAGGGGCTGGCGGCGATGTGGTCGCTCTGGGCCGCGACCGGCGTCGAGACGCATGCGCTCAACATCCAGTATCACATGGCGGCCTACCCGCCCGAGAAGCGCAATCCGGCGCTGGTCGAGGCCGCGCTGGCGGCGCTGCCGGCCCAGTTCAGGGCGCTGGACGAGGCGCTGGCGCAGGGCGGCGGCTTCGTCATGGGCGGGCGCTTCACCGTCGCGGACATCAACGTCGCTGAGATATTCCGCTATGCGAAGCCCGCGAAGCAGCTTTTCGAGGCCGCCCCGTATGTGAAGGCCTGGCTTGACGCCTGCCAGGCGCGGCCGGCCTTCAAGGCGATGTGGGCCGCGCGCGAGGCGGAACCAGCCTGAACGCGCGGTCAGAGCGCTTTCTTGAGATAGGCCATCAGGAAGTCATAGTCGCCCGACGTCTCGAAATTGACCGTGAAGGTCAGGACGCCGCTGTTGAGTGACGCCGTGCGCTCTGCAGCGCGTCCGCAGATGACTTCGCGCACCTGCTCCTGGATTGCGGTCTTGCCGAGGCCGCCATCGCTGGCGGTGGCGAGCGCGCGCAGCACATCGAAAGGCGTCTGACACCATCCGTGCAGGCTATGGCCGCTTTCGAAATCGGCCTCGGTGAAGCCATCCCAGTCGATGCGCGCGGTGAGATAGAGCCCCGTCCATTGGTTGAAGCTGTCGAGTTCGTGCCGGAAGCGCTCGTCGGCGGACGCCATCGTCTGGCGCTCGCCGAGCGAGCGGCGCGGCGATTGTCCGAAGACCTGACCCAGGAAATCACTCATAGCGTCTTCCCCCCCGGCGTTCTGACCAACGCCGATACAGCCGGCCGCGCCAGTCCCGACATGATCAAGATAATGTCGCTCAAAGCTTGTCCTTGAAGACTTTCATGACGAAGTCGTAGTCGTTCGACGAGTCGAAGGTGATCGTGAAGGTGGCGACGCCGTTCTCGATCGACATTGTCCGCTGCGCGCCGCGCCGACAAACGACTTCCTGCACCTGCTCCTGGACAGCGGTTTTGGCGATGCCGCCATCGCTTGCCGTCGCGAGCGCGCGGACGACGTCGAGAGGCGTCTGGCACCAGCCATGCAGGCTGTTGTTGCTGTCGAAATCGGTGCTGGTGAAGCCGCTCCAGTCGATCCGGGCAGAGAGTTTAAGCCCCGTGCCTTGATTGACGCTATCGAGTTCCTGTTTGAACCGTGCATCGGCTGCCGCAATAGCCTGACGCTCCTTCAGCGAACGTCGCGGCGTCTCGTTCTGGGCCAGCGCTCCGCTGCCGGCCCACAACCAGCCGCCGGACAGCAAGACGATGGCGAGAGTTGTCCGCAACACCTTTGTCATGATCTCGCTCCTTCCCCGACACCTGGGGATGAAAACAGCCTTTGCTAACGGGACGATGACCGGAAATCGGGTGGCCGGGTCGTCGTCCGGCCTCTACTGACGCGGCATGACAGTCCGGGAAGGGCAAATGCCGCAATGACCATGCCTGAGCCTTCGCCCCCACGGATGTCCGCTTTCGACTGGCTCCTGCTCACCGCTCTGTCGGTGCTCTGGGGCGGCTCGTTCTTCTTCAACAAGCTGGCGCTGGCGCAATGGCCGCCTCTGCCGGTGCTGCTGGTCCGGGTCGGCCTCGCCGCGTTGGCGCTGCTGCTGGTGGTGCGGCTGGCGGGGCTCTCCATGGCGGTGGGCCGGCGGCTCTGGCTCGCCTTCTTCGGCATGGGCGTGCTGAACAATCTGATCCCGTTCAGCCTGTTTTTGTGGGGGCAGCAGCAGATCGCCAGCGGGCTCGCCTCGATCCTCAACGCGATGACGCCGATCTTCGCCGTGCTGGTGATGCACGCCTTCGGCGGCGAGCGCGCGACGGGCCGCAAGATCGCCGGCATCGTCGCGGGCTTTGCCGGCGTCGCGATCCTGATCGGGCCCGACGCGCTCTCGGGGCTCGGTCTCAACCTGCTGGCGCAGCTTGCCTGCGTCGCCGCCACCGTGTCCTATGCCTTCTCGGGCCTGTATGGCCGGCGCTTCCGCGAGCTGCCGCCGCTCGTCACCGCCGCCGGCCAGCTCAGCGCCTCGACGCTGATGACGCTGCCGCTGGTCTTCCTGCTCGATCCGCCCTGGACGCTGCCGCTCCCGACGGGGCAGACGGTGTTCGCGCTTGTCGGGCTGGCGCTCGTCTCGACCGCGCTGGCCTATGTCATCTTCTTCAGGATCATGCGCTCGGCCGGTCCCAGCAATGTGATGCTGGTGACCTTCCTGATCCCGGTCAGCGCGATCATGCTCGGGGTCGGGCTGCTTGGCGAAACGCTGCTCCCGCGCCATTTCGCCGGCATGGCCGCGATTTTCGCCGGGCTGGCCCTGATCGACGGGCGTCTGCTCGGCGGCGCGCGTCCCGGCCTGAGCCGATAATTTGGGCAGCGCCCGGGCCAAGCGCTTTATTGCCAAAAAATTATGAATTGCTCTAGGGTCGCTATGGCGGCGGCAGCCGTTAGAGGCATAACCGCGAAGACTGGAAGATATCGGAAAAAACGATACGCCAGAAGGGGAGCGACGCGACACCCATGGATGTGCGGCAACTGCGATGTTTCATCGCGGTGGCGGAGGAACTGCATTTCGGCCGCGCGGCCGAACGGCTGGGCCTCGCGCCGCCAGCCCTGTCGAGGCAGATCAGCACGCTGGAGGACGAACTCGGCGTCGCCCTGTTCACGCGCACGACGCGGCAGGTGGCGCTGACGCGCGCCGGCCTCATCATGCTCGAGGAGGCCAAGGCCATCCTGCTCCGCATGGAGCATGCCTCGCGCGCCGTGCGCGAGGCCTCGCTCGCCTCGGGCAAGGTTCTCCGCGTCGGCGCCATCGACGCCGCCTCGTCCAGCTTCGTGCCGGAGGCCCTGGTCAGCTTCCGCCAGCGCTTCCCCAAGATCGAGATCAAGTTCGTCGAGGCGATGACGGCCGCGCTGATCCAGATGCTGGAGGCTGGCAAGCTCGACCTCGCGCTGACGCGCCCGCCACGCAAGCCGACCGATTGCGCTTTCGAGGTGCTGCGCGTCGAGCGGCCGATCGTGGTGCTGAACCAGAACCACCCCCTCGCCGCGCGCGAACATCTCACCATGCTGGATCTCGTCGGCGAGCCCTTCGTCGTTCCCTCCAAGCGCATACGCCCCTTCGCCTACGATCTGGTCATGGCCTATTTCGAGAGCGTCGGCGCGGTGCCCAACGTCACCATCGAGGCGACGGAGAAGCCGGCCATGATGTCGGCGGTCGCCGCCGGTCTTGGGATGGCGCTGGCCCCGGACTGGGTTTCCCGCCTCAGTTTTCCCGGCGTCACCATGCGCCGGCTGCGCGGCGCGCTGCTCGATCCCCCGCCCGCCGGCGCGCTGGTCGGCATCGCCTGGCGTCCGCAGCAGAAACTCAGCGCCCGCGACGACTTCCTCGCCATCCTGCGCGAAAGCGTCACCCTCGTGGACGAGCGGCATGTCCTGCCGTTCGCGCTCGCCCCCCAGCCGAAACGTGCTATCCGCATCGCCGGACTGCAGCCCGGAGGACATCTATGAGTTTGAACACGATCGAATCCGCGCGGGGCCTCCGCATTCGCTCGACGCAGGACCTTGCGGCGGGAATGTTCATGATCTTCCTGGCGGGTCTCGCCATCTTCCTGGCCCGAGACCTGCCGATGGGCACGCTGCGCCAGATCGGCCCGGGCATGCTGCCGATCTCCTTTGCGGTGATCTGCGCAGGGCTTGGCGTGCTCCTCATGCTGGCGTCGCTGCGCTACGATGGCGAGCGCCTGCAGGGCTGGTCCTGGCGCGGCGTCATTTTCGTACTTGGCGGCGCGGTGGTCTTCGGGCTGACGATCCGCGGGTTCGAGATCGGACCGATCCGGGTTCCGTCGCTGGGCATGGTGGTGTCCGGCGCGCTGGTCGTCATGATCGCCGGTATGGCGGCCGACGACCGCAACGTGAAGCAACTTGTCATCTTCGCCGCCGTGATGACGACGTTCTGCGCGCTCCTGTTCAAATACGCGCTGGGTCTTCCGATCCCGCTTGCCCCCTGGCTGCTCGGGATCTGACCACATGGACATGTTCGCAAATCTGGCGCTCGGGTTCGGCGTCGCTTTCACCTTCCAGAACATCGCGCTCTGCTTCGTCGGCTGTCTCGTCGGCACGCTGATCGGCGTGCTGCCGGGCGTCGGCCCGATCGCCACCATCGCCATGCTGCTGCCGATCACCTTCGGGCTCGATCCGGTGGGCGCGCTGATCATGCTCGCGGGCATCTATTACGGCGCCCAATATGGCGGCTCGACCACGGCCATCCTGGTCAACATCCCCGGCGAGGCCACGGCCGTCGTCACCGCGCTGGACGGCCACGAGATGGCCAAGCAGGGCCGCGCCGGCATCGCGCTGGGCACGGCGGCGCTCGGCTCCTTCTTCGCCGGCTGCGTCGCCACGCTGGTCATCGCCGCTCTCGGCGCGCCCCTGACCCGGATGGCGCTGCTGTTCGGGCCGGCCGAGTATTTCTCGCTGATGGTCATGGGCCTGTGCTTCGCCGTCGTGCTGGCGCGCGGCTCGATCCTCAAGGCCTTCTGCATGATCATGCTCGGCTTGCTGCTCTCCACCGTCGGCACCGATCTGGAGACCGGCCAGGAGCGCATGACCTTCGGCTTCCCGCCGCTGGCCGACGGCATCGACTTCGCCGTGCTCGCCATGGGCGTATTCGGCTTCGCCGAGGTGCTCCGCAACCTCGAGAACAAGGAATCGCGCGACGTCGTGCGCTCCAAGATCGGGCGGCTGCTGCCGAACTGGGACGACATCAAGCAATCGATCAAGCCCGTGCTGCGCGGCACCTTCATTGGCGGCACCCTCGGCATCCTGCCCGGCAACGGCGCGGTGCTCGGCCCCTTCGCCAGCTATACGGTGGAGAAGAAGCTCGCCAAGGATCCCTCGCGCTTCGGCAAGGGCGCGATCGAGGGCGTGGCGGGGCCGGAATCGGCCAACAACGCCGGCGCGCAGACCGCCTTCATCCCGCTGCTGACGCTCGGCATCCCGCCCAACGCGGTGATGGCGCTGATGGTCGGCGCGATGACGATCCACGGCATCATCCCCGGCCCGCAGGTCATGACCAAGAACCCGGACCTGTTCTGGGGCATGATCGCCTCGATGTGGATCGGCAATCTGATGCTGCTCATCATCAACCTGCCGCTGGTCGGCCTGTGGGTGAAGCTGCTGCAGGTGCCCTACCGCCTGATGTTCCCGGCGATCCTGATCTTCTGCTGCATCGGCATCTATTCCGTGAACAACCAGCCGGTCGACGTCGCCTTCACCGCGCTGTTTGGCCTGTTCGGCTACCTCCTGATCAAGCTCGGCTTCGAGCCCGCGCCGATGCTGCTCGGCTTCGTGCTCGGCCGCCTGATGGAGGAGAAGCTCAGGCAGGCGCTGATCATCTCGCGCGGCTCGTTCATGACCTTCGTCGAGCGGCCGATCTCGGCGGGGCTGTTGCTGGTCGCCGTCATCGTGCTCGTCATCGCGCTACTGCCGTCGATGTCGAAAAAGCGCGACGAGGTCTTCACCGAATGACGGGGTTGCCGGGACGCCGTCCCGGCCCCAGTTTCCACCAACCGATCTCAGGGAGGATCAAGATGAAGAAGTTCACACTCGGCGTGGCGGCCGCAATCTCGCTGGCGCTCGCCGGCGGCGCTCTGGCGCAGGCCTATCCGGCCCGGCCCGTCACCATGATCGTGCCGTTCGCGGCCGGCGGCCCGACGGACATCATCGCCCGCATCGTCGGCGATCATATGTCCAAGACGCTTGGCCAGCAGGTCGTGGTCGAGAACGTCGCCGGCGCCGGCGGCACCACCGGCATCACGCGCGCCATGACGGCCGCGCCGGACGGCTATACGATCGCGATGGGCCATCTCGGCACGCTCTCGGCGGCCCCGGCGCTCTATCCCGGCCTGAAATACGATCCGATCGCCGGCATCCAGCCGATCGGCCTCGCCGGCGGCACGCCGATCCTGATCGTCGCCAAGAAGAACTTCGAGCCGACGGACCTGAAGAGCTTCGTCACCTATGTGAAGGCCAACGCCGACAAGGTAAACCAGGCCCATGCCGGCGTCGGCTCGGTCGCCTGGACCACCTGCACCCTCCTCAAGGCGCAGATGGGCGTGCCCAAGCTGAACGCCGTGGCGTATCGCGGCACAGGCCCGGCCCTGAACGATCTCGTCTCCGGCCAGGTCGATTTCATGTGCGATCAGATCGTCTCGGTCTCCGAGCAGGTCAAGGCGGGCACGATCAAGGCCTACGCCATCGCTTCCGCCGCGCGTTCGCCGGCTCTTCCCAACGTACCGACGACCAAGGAAGCCGGCTTCCCGGACTTCCAGATCGAGGCCTGGAACGGCATCGTCGCGCCCAAGGGCACGCCGGCCGACGTCACCGCCAAGCTCGTCGATGCGCTCGACAAGGCGCTGAACGACGAGGCCACCAAGAAGCGCCTGCTCGATCTCGGCACGGTCATTCCCTCCGCCACCGACCGCACGCCGGCCGGCTTCCAGGCCCTGATCAAGCGCGACGCCGACACGCTCAGCCCAACGCTGACGGCTGCGGCGAAGTGATCTGAAGGTTCTTCGAAGAGAGAAGGGCGCGCGTCGCGGGACGCGCGCCCTTTTTCTTTGTCTTTCGCCAACATCGCCGTCATCCCGGGCGCAGCGAAGCGGAGACCCGGGACCCAGTCCGGAACGCTTCTCGAAGAGGTTCAGGAATGGATCCCGGATCGGCGCGGCTGATGCCGCTTGTCCGGGACGACGGTGGAGGATTGTTGAGAAACTGCGGAGTTGGTCGACGCGCCGCCTCTACCCCGCCAGCACGCGCTGCGGCGGAAACGTGATCTCGACCAGCGTGCCTTCCTTCTTGACGCTGGTGATCGACATCGCGGCGCGGTTGGCCTCGACCAGCGCCTTGGTCAGCGGCAGGCCCAAGCCGGTGCCGCCCTTGCGCCGCGTCGTCGGCACCTGCCGGAACGGCTCCAAGGCGAGCGCGATCTCGTGGTCGTCCATGCCGATGCCGGTGTCGCGCACGCGCAGGATCGCCTCGCCCTGGTCGCCCAGCGCGGTGGAGACGATGACCTGGCCGCCGGCATCGGTGAACTTGACCGCGTTGGAGAGCAGATTGATCACGATCTGGCGGATCGAGCGCTGGTCGGCGACGACCGGCGGCAGTTTTGGCGACAGCCCCGAGCGCAGCACGACGCGGCCGCGATTGGCCTCCGTTTGCAGCAGGCTGACCGTGGAAAGCGCGATCTCGTTGAGGTTGACGCTTTCGAAGTCGAGATCGAGCTTGCCGGCCTCGATCTTGGCCAGATCCAGCAGGTCGTTGACCAGGCTGATAACGTAGCCGCCCGAGGAGTGGATGTCGCGCAGATACTCCTTGTAGCGCTCATTGGCGATCGGCCCGAAGCGCTCCTCGGCCATCACCTCTGCAAAGCCGATGATGGCGTTCAGCGGCGTCCTGATCTCGTGGCTGATCTTGGCGAGCACGTCGGATTTCTGGGCGCTGGCCTTCTCGGCCGCCTTGCGCGCCTCGACGAGGTCGGTCTCGGTCTTCTTCCAGGCGGTGATGTCGCGCAGCACGGCGCAGAACCGCCGCTCCGGCCCGTGGGATATCTGTCCCATCGTCATGAACAGCGGGATGCGCCCGCCCTGGCGCACGCGGCCGATGACCTCGCGGCCGTCATTCATCACCGATGCGACGCCGCCTCCTTTCAGCCCTTCGAGATAGTCGAGCGCCGGCGCATGGCTTTCGGGCGCGAACAGCAGCGTGAAGAGCTCGCCCGTGACCTCGCGCTGGTCGTAGCCGAACAGCGCCTCGGCGGTCTTGTTGAGCGAGAGCATGCGGCCGCGCTCGTCGACCGTGACGACGCCGTCGGTCGCGGTGTCGAGCATCGCAACGAGTTCCTCGATGCGCGATTCGCGTGCGTCGACATCGAGCTGCAGCGCCGAGACGCGGGCTGCGCTCTCGGCGTCCTCCGCCTCGAATTCGGCCGCAAGCTCCGCCTCTTCCGCTTCTTGCGGCGTCTGGACCCTGACCTCGCCGCCGCCATCGGGATGGCGGAAGGCCATCAGCGTGGCGGGCTCGCCGAGCCAGGACACGCTGGAGAGAACCGCGTCGACGCTGACCAGATGGCCGAGCCGGTCGATCAGGATCATCGCGCCGCCATCGGTGCGGTTCGCGCCCTTGATCAGACGGCTGACGCTGCCGCCGGCGACGAGGTCGGCGAGATCGGCGTAGTCGAGCAGATCGAGCAGCGTGCGGTTGGCGTAGAGAGCCTCGTCGCCGCGATTGACCAGCACCGCGACCGGCAGGCGGTCGAGTATGTCGGCATGGGAATTGGGCAGGCGCTGGCGCGGCGGCTCGGCGATCGCCGCCGGAGCCTCGCCAAGCGTCATCGCCGTCTCGTCGGACCCCTCGCCTTGGGCCAGGGCGGGGGGCGGGGTGTCGGCTGCGGGCGGCGCGGCCGTCGATGACAGCTCGCCATCCTTCAGCCGCAGCGGCGCGACCTGCGGCAGGCGCGGCGCGTCGCCTTCGCCGGCGATGCGCGCGCCGAGCGCCTTGGCGATTTCGCGGAAAGCGTTTCGCTCCGCCGTGCTGAGATTGGGCTTGGACGGTTCGAGCACCGGCCGGACAGCCGTCAGGTGGCCGTTTCGGAGCGGGACGATGTTGGTGATGTCGGGGCGGGCAGCGCTGTCGGCCGCCGGCGGCACGGCCGGCTCGGGGCTGGCCCCGGCTTCGACGACGTCCGGGGTCGGCTCTTCGATGGGATCGGCCGGCTCCTGTGCCTCGGATGCCACAGTCGGATCGCTCGCCGCAGCCTGCTCGCGGTCGGGAACCGGAGCGTTCGTGTCGGCGGCCTCGTCCTCGGTCGCGGCCTGCGCGATATCCGACTGGATTTCCGTGGGCGCGGCTTCGCTGAAGGATTCGGTCTCGTCCGCTGACCCGGCGGTTGCCGGCTCGTCGTCGTCCGTCCTTGTCTGGACAGGCGCGTCCACCTCGCTCGCCTGCGCCTCGACGGCCGGCGTGTGCGGGGTCGCCTCCGCGCTCTCGGAAAGTGCTGCCTCCGGCGCGGCCGGGTCGGCGTCCGCGCTCTCGGGCGCGGCCTCCTGCTCGGCCAGGCTTTGTTCCCCCACCTCAGGCGCAAGCGCGGGGAACGCCTCCCGTTCCGTCAGCCTGGCAAGGCCAAATCCGCGAAAGCCGGAAACCTGCCGCGCGGCGTCGAGCACCGGCACGCCTGAGAGCTCGACGCGCGCGCCCTCGGTGCCAGCCCCGATGCGCCAGACCACGCCATGGCCGCTCCAGGTCGCCGTGCCGGCCAGCCGCGCCAGCAATCCGCCGTCGCGGTCGACGATGTCGGTGTCGAGCAGGTCCTGCCAGCTCCGGCCGGTCAGCATGGCCACGGCGGCCGTTCCGACGAGCGCGGCGACATCGGGCGAGACGCTGGTAAGACGGCCGTCGGCGTCGCTCTGCCAGAGGAAGCGCACCAGCGCGCGGGCAGGGGCGGCGGGCTCGGGTTCGCCGTCCGGCATGGCGGCGGTCTTCGGAGCCGCGATATCGGCTTGCGCCGCGACCTCTGGTTCGGCCGCTTCGGGAGCGGGCGCGGCGACGCCCAGCCGGCGCAGCTCGGCGGCGGGCACGGCGATCGCCAGCACGGCCCGGCCGTCATCGCCGTCGAACAGACGGCAGCCGCAGGTCACCGGCGTCGCGGTGAATCCGGAGGTCAGTCTGAGCCGTTCGAGGCGCACGCCGTCGCGCGAGGCGAGCCCGCCGGCCAGAGCCGAGAAGCGTTGCCGGGTCGCGGGAGGCAGCGCGGCGTCGAGCCCGTCGCGTCCCAGCAGAGCGAGGCCGGCGGCGTTGGCGAAGCCTGACTTGTCATGGTCGGCGTCCCAGAGCAGCAGCGCGCCGCCGGCTGCGAACCCGGCGAGCCCGGCGTCCTGCGCCGCGGCGACGCCAATCCGCGCCCAGTCCTGTCGCGCTCCGCTCATGGCTGCCGCCGTCCGTCCGCTCGCTCGATTGCGCCAATATGGCTAACAACTGTTTAATACCCGCGGGCGGATTGCAAATCCATGGAACCCCGCCCGCTCTCCCGCGTCTGATTGAAACAGCGTTAACGTGCGGGTGCGGCTTTTGCGCGCGCTGTTGTCATCGCAGCGCAACAATGATATTGCACTGCACAATCGCCGCTGAGCGATATATCCAAATCAACCGGAGGACGACCCCATGAATGGCAAGATCCCCTACGAGGTGCCGGCCGAGATGCGCGACTTCGCCGAGAAGAGCGTCGATCAGGCCCGCAAGGCGTTCGACGGTTTCATCGGCGCAGCCCAGAAGGCCGTCGATACCGCCCATGGTTCGGCCGAGTCCGCCCGCGTCAACGCGCAGGACGTGACCCGCAAGGCGATGAGCTACGCCGAGACCAATGTCGCGGCCGCGTTTGATCTCGCCCAGAAACTGGTCAAGTCCAAGGATATGACCGAGATCATGCAACACCAGTCCGAATTCATGAAGTCGCAGATGGCCTCGTTGCAGACGCAGCTCAAGGAAATGGGCGCCGCCGCCCAGGACGTCGCGACCCAGGCCGCCGAGACCGCCGCCAAGGCGACCAAGATGAAGTGAGGCGCGCAGCGGCGCATCGGCGCCGCCTCCCGTCCACGACTGTCACCGCCGGATCGGCCGGGCATCTGGCCCGGCCCGGTTTCGTTGAACGCAGCGAACGCTGCCACGCCGAAGGAGACCTGTGATGGCCAATCCAGCCGACGCCAAGCCTGCCGACGCCAAGCCTGCCGACGCCAAGCCTGTACCAAACAAGGCGCCCGCCAAGGCTCCGATCAGCCTCGCGCCCGTCACCGCGCTGTCGCGCCCGGCCGTGGAGGAGACGAAGCCCGTCGAGAGCAAGCCCTTGCCGGCTCCGGTCGCTGCGGCTCCTTCCGCCGACAAGCCCGCGCCCGTCGTCGCGGCTGCGCCGGCCAAGGCTCCTGTGATCGCCAAGCCGGCGGCGCCCGCGAAATCGACCGGGCCCGCCAAGGCGAAATCCTCCATGCGCACCGCGCCTGCCAAGACTCGCATCCAGAAGGCCCCCGCAGTCGCGCCGGCCGCCGCTGTCGCCAAGGTCTCGAAAGCCTCGGACACGGTGGCCAAGGCCGTCTCGGCCGGGCCCGCGAAGGCGCTGGCCAGCGTCAGGCCCGTGGTCGCCGCCAATGTGGCGGCCGCGCGCGATGCCGGCAAGGTGGCCGAGACCGCTGCCGCGACGTCGGCCGCCGTGGCCAGGGACATGACCAAGGCTGGCGCCAAGGTCGCCCCCGCGCTCAAAGTCGACCCGATCGCCGGGCTCGCGACGCCCGCGCTGCCCGAGATGCCCGATTTCGTCGGCGCGATGCTGAGCCGGACGCTGATTCTGACGAAGACCCTCGGCGCGTTGCAGGCAAAGATGCTCGATCATGGCTGCGCCGAACTGAAAGCCAGGCTCGGTGAGGCCGAGACGCTGGCGCGCACGCAAAGCGCGGCCGATGCGGTCGCGCTGCAGACCAAGGCCGTGCGTCGCGGCTATGAAGCGCAGGCGGCGCATCTCAAGGAGATCGCCCAGATCGCCGGCGCGGCGCTGCAGGTCTGAGATGCCCGCGCTGGCCGCGAGGCTGGCGAAATCGCCGCGATTACGCGGTTGCAATCGCGCGGCGTCGGTTCTAGGTTCCGCGCCGCCGCAGACCGTGCCTCAGGGCTGGTCGCCAGGGTGCTGCATGCAGCCATAGCTCAGTTGGTTAGAGCGCTAGATTGTGGATCTAGAGGTCCCCCGTTCAAGCCGGGGTGGCTGTACCACCCTGAAGATCGCGAGACCGTTCGCGCAACTGCCGGGCCGGCGCTCTTGAAGCCGATCGTCGCCGTCGCCATCTATCCTGTATGCGGAAGGGCTCGCCTTTCGCTCCGGGGTGCTGCGGCCAGCGGGTTCCGGACGATCAACGAGGCGCCTTTCGGGGGCTTCCGACGTGACGCGCACGCCAAGCCTGTCCCATCCGTTCCTGCTCGGCTTCGACGATATCGAGCGTGCGCTGGAGCGGGTCGCCAAGGGTGGCAGCGAAGGCTATCCGCCCTATAACATCGAGCGGTTGGCCAGGACCGAGGACGAGCCCGACCGGCTCAGAATTACGCTTGCCGTCGCCGGTTTCGCGCGCGACCAGCTCGAGATCACCCTGGAAGAGAACCAGCTCTGCATTCGCGGCCGGCAGAGCGACGACAAGAACCGGCAGTTCCTGCATCGCGGCATCGCCGCGCGCCAGTTCCAGCGGGCTTTTCTACTGGCCGACGGCATGCAGGTGCTGGGGGCCGACCTATCCAACGGTCTGCTCGCGATCGACCTTGTTCGGCCGGAACCGGAACGGCTCGTTCGGCGTATCGATATCGTGAGCCGGAACTGAATTGATCCAGACGGCGCGAGCCCGGATTTTGCATCCGTTCATCAAAGCCGTCGTAAGCTGAAGGTCGCCATTCGCACTGCTCTGAAGGAGGGCGCGATGAACGAAGACAGAGACATGATCCAGACCAACCCGCTGACCCCGGCCGAATTCGCCGCGCTCGGGACGGGCGAGGTCGCCTATCTCAAGCCGATGAGCTCGGAAGAGCTGTCGCGGATCTTTCCGCAGGCTCCCCAGATCAAGCCCGGCCTGCAGCTCTTCGCGCTGCTCTCGGCCGATGGCGCGCCGATCCTGGTGACCGATTCGCGCGAGGCGGCCACCGCCAACGCCTGGGAACACGATCTCAGGATGGTCAGCGTCCATTGACGCTGGCCTCAGCCGGCGTTCGCTGCGCCCGCGACCGCGTTCTGCAGGCGGTCGATATCGGCTGGTGTCGAGAGCCGGTGGTCGCCATCCTTGACCAGCGTGAGCACGACCGGGTCGCCGCAGAGATGCTCGACCAGCTTGATCGCCTGACGCCACGGCACGTCGGGGTCCGCCATCCCCTGCAGGATGTGGACCGGGCATCCGGTCCTGATCTCGCTGCCGAACATCAGGTTGCGGCGTCCATCCTCGATCAGAGCCCGCGTGATCGGCGTCGGCTCCGGCGAGTAGGCGGAAGCCCGCAGCCAGACCCCATCCCGCATGATCGTCTCGCGGATGCTGTCGGGCATCTGCGCCCACATCAAATCCTCCGAGAAATCGACCGCGGGCGCGATCAGGACCATGCCGGCCGGGGCGAGCGGAGTTCCCATCAGCCGCCGCGCCGCGAGCAGCGCGATCCAGCCGCCCATCGACGAGCCGACCAGCACGGGCGGCCGCCGGCACTGGGCGGCGATTACGGCAAGCGCGTCCTCGCACCAGTCCGACAGGGTCCAGCGCGCGAAATCGGCGCCGCTCTCGCCATGGCCGGCATAGTCGAAGCGCACGAAGCTGCGCCCGCTACGCTGCGCCCAGCCGGCAAGCGCCTCGGCCTTGGTCGCGCGCATGTCGGAGCAGAAGCCGCCGAGCCAGACCACGGGCGGGCCGTCGCCGGGCTGGACGAGGCAGGCCAGCCGCCTTTGCCGCTCCCCTTCGCCGGTCTCGAGCCATTGCGGTGCCTGTTGCTGCACGTCAAATCTCCTGTGACGAATCTGTCCGGCGCCGTGAATATAGGCTGCGGCGGCCGGCCGCGAATGGTCTAGTCGCGTCGAACCGAGCGAGTACCCCGATCAGGTGACCTTTTCCATGCAGCCCGGCGCGCATCTGATGCTGCCCTCGACCGATACGCATCCGCTCAGCGGCCGCACCATCCTGCAGATCATTCCCGATCTCGACGCGGGCGGGGCCGAGCGCACGGCCGTCGATATCGCCAAGGGGCTGACGGATGTCGGCGCGCGCGCGCTGGTCGCGACAGAGGGCGGGCGGCTCGTCGCCGAGCTTCAGGCCAAGGGCGGCGTCTGGCTGCCCTTCCCGGCGGCTTCCAAGAACCCGCTCGCCATGGCGCTGAATGTCGGCCGCCTGGCGCGGCTGTGCCGCGACGAGGGCGTCGAACTCGTCCATGCCCGCTCCCGCGCCCCGGCCTGGGTCGCGCTCGCCGCGACGCGGCGGCTGCGGCTGCCCTTCGTGACGACCTATCACGGCTCCTATGCCAGCCGCTCCAGCGTGAAGGCGCTCTACAATTCAGTGATGGCGCGCGGCGACGTGGTCATCGCCAACTCCGCCTATACCGCCGAGCTGATCCTCGCCCGGCACGGCTTTGCCCGCGAGCGAGTCCGCATCGTCCAGCGCGGCACGGATTTCTCGGCCTTCGCACCGGCGGCCGTTGCGCCCGAGCGCATCCAGGCGCTGCGCAAGGCCTGGGGCGTCGAGCCGCATCAGCGCATCGTGCTGCTGCCCGGCCGCCTGACCGGCTGGAAGGGCCAGCGCGTGCTGATCGAGGCGGCGCGCATCCTGCGCGACGGCGGCGACACTGACACGGCCTTCATCCTGGCGGGCGATCCGCAGGGGCGCGACGGATACGTCAGGGAGCTGGACCAGCAGATTGCGGCTGCGAACCTCAAGGACAGGGTCAGGCGCGTCGGCCATTGCGCCGACATGCCCGCCGCCTTGCTGGCGGCCGCCGTCGTCACGGTGCCCTCGACCGAGCCGGAGGCCTTCGGCCGCGTCGCGGTCGAGGCGCAGGCGATGGGCGCGCCCGTCATCGTCTCGGATCTCGGCGCGGTCCCCGAAACCGTGCTCGCCCCGCCCCAGACGCAAGGCGCCGAGCGGACCGGCTGGCGCGTTCCGGCCGGCGATTCCGCCGCGCTCGCGGCCAGCCTGGCCGAGGCGCTCGGCTTGCGGCCCTCGGCCCGCGATGCGCTGGCCAGCCGGGCCCGCCGCCATGTCGAGCAGCGCTTCTCGCTGGAGACCATGGTGGCCGAGACGCTCGACGTCTACTGCGCGCTGCTGGAGAGATAGGCGAATGGCGAGTGGCGAAGAACCGGCTCGCCATTCGCCACTCGCCTTTCCATTGACATCGCGCCTCTTTGTGCAATGTGTCTGCGCAGAGGCGCGTAAAACGCCAATCACAGGAGAATACCCCCATTCGTCGTCCTTTCCGTGCTGCCCCGACCCCGACCAAAGACGGCCCGCGCTCCAACCGCGACATTCGCGGCGTCCGCGATGTTCAGCTCATCGACGATACCGGCGCCAACCGTGGCGTGGTCTCGTTCTTCGAGGCCCTGAAGATTGCCGAGGATGCAGGTCTCGACCTCGTCGAGATCTCCCCCAATTCAGAGCCGCCGGTCTGCAAGATTCTCGATTACGGGCGCTTCCGCTTTCTGGAGCAGAAGAAGGCCGCCGAGGCGCGCAAGAAGCAGCGCACCATCGAGATCAAGGAAATCAAGCTCCGGCCGGGCATCGACAAGCACGACTACGAAGTGAAGATGAAGGCCATGCACGGCTTCTTCGAGGAGGGCGACAAGGTCAAGGTGACCCTGCGCTTCCGCGGCCGCGAAATGGCCCACCAGGATCTCGGCGTGAAGGTGCTCGAGCGGGTCAAGGTCGATCTCGTCGAGGTCGCCAAGGTCGAGAGCGACTGGCAGCTCGAAGGCCGCCAGATGGTGATGGTGCTCGCGCCCAAATGACGTCGTAAGGCTTGCACAGAGCCACTACCCGTCATGGTCGGGCTTGTCCCGACCATCCACGTCTTTCTTTCATCAGCGTCGCAAGACGTGGATGCTCGGCACAAGGCCGAGCATGACGGTTTTGGTGAGCTTGACGTCAGGTTTCAGGCGTCCAGAGATGGCAAGGCTCAAGCCCATCCATACTTGGACCCGCCCCATGCCCCAGCCCAGCATCACCCATCAGCGCCGCGATCTCGCCGCCGCCCTCCGGCTTGCCGCGAAATTCGAACTGAACGAGGGCATCTGCAACCATTTCTCGGTCGCGCTGCCCGATGCGGCGGACGGCTCGGCGCGCTATCTGATCAATCCCTACGGCGTGCACTGGGCGGAGATGAAGCCGTCTGACCTGCTGCTCATCGACGCTTCGGGCGCGATTCTCGAAGGGGAGGGCGAGGTCGAGGCGACCGCGCTCAACATCCATGTCGCCGCCCACAAGGCCAATCCGCGCCATGTCGCGGTGCTGCACGTCCATATGCCCTATGCGACCGCGCTGACCATGGTCGAGAACGGAAGGCTCGCGATGGCGCATCAGACCGCCTGCCGCTTCCACGGCCGCACGCTCTATGTCGACCATTTCGGCGGGCTCGCGCTCGACGCCGGCGAGGGCGAGGCGATCGTCGCCGCCAACAAGGCCGATGCGGGGGCGGACATCACCTTCCTCGCTCATCACGGCGTCACCATCGGCGGGCCTTCGGTCGCGGTCGCCTTCGACGATCTCTATTTCCTGGAGCGCGCCTGCAAACAGCAGGTGCTGGCTATGTCGACCGGCAGGCCGCTGAAGCTCATTCCGCAGCAGGAGATCGAGGCGACCGCACGCGAATGGCGCCAGGTGCTGGTCTACCAGTCGGAAAAGCATTTCGAGGCGCTGCGGCGCATGTCCGGCATCTGACGCTAGGTCATGATTTCGGTTTCCCGCGCCCCGGGCCGAGGCTAGGCTTCGGGTCCTTGGGGCTCGGGGTGGCGGATCATGACGGTCGTTGGGTTTCGTTGGCGTCTGGCGGCGCTGGCGCTGTTTGTGCTGCCGCCTTCATTCGCCATGGCGCAGGCCAGGCCCGATGACGGCAAGATCGACCTCAAGCTGTTCGACAAGGCGGAGGTCGATCGCTCGAAGGGCTGCTCGGTCGCGCTCTGGCAGGCCAACCGCGATCCCGACAGGGACCGCTACGCCTTCATCTTCAGCGAGGCGCTGACCGGCCAGAACAACGCCCGCCGGCCGGCCCGCATCAAGGTCGGCGACCAGATCGCGACCATGACCCGCGTTGCGGTCGGCGGGAAGGCCGGCGGATATGGGCTCTATCCCTACCAGCTCTACAGGCTGGCGCAGGGCGAGGGTTTCGCTGTGCTGGAGCTGAAGCTCGGCGAGATCGAGGGCGAGGCGGTCGAGATCGAGAGCGGCTCGCTGGTGCTGAGCCTGCCCGGCAAGCAGCAGTTCAGGGCCTCGGTCAAGGGCGGGGCCGGCTGCATGAGCGCCGCCGCGCCGCCGCCTCCGGCTCCGCCCGCCCAGGCCGCGACGCCAGCAGGCGGCGTGCCAGCGCAGTTCACCCGCTATCAGGTCAGGCCCGCCCAGGTGCCCCGCGCGGTGCTGACGCAGGCCGAGAAGCGGTATGGCTGCAACCCCGAGATCATGAAGTCCGGCGTCACCGGCTTCCAGATGTCGGAGGAATCGGCGATCTGGGAGATTCGCTGCCAGATCTTCAACATTCAGGGCAATTCGGTCTTCGCGCTGGTCTATCTGCCGGACCCGGCCCAGAATCTGAGCTTTCTGACCTTCAAGGGCCCGCCGGGCAAGAAGCGCACCAGCGAGCCCGCCGAACTGATGTCGCCGTCCTGGGATGTGAAGACCCGCACCGTCACAGGCGTTTCGCTCGGGCGAAGCTCAGGCGATTGCGGCGTCTATGAGCGCCACCGCGTCAACGATGCGGGCGAGTTCGTGCTGGTCGAATACCGCGAGAAGGAAGCCTGCGACGGCAAGGCGATGAAGCCCGATCAGTTCCCGCTCGTCTATCGCGGGCGGTAGTTCGCAGAGCTCTTCGTAACCTCTCCGATGAGGGAACGGTATTGAGCAAGGCGAGGACCGCCGGTCTACCGCCGCCGCGTTTGCCCCGAGCTATAGGCGAACGGGTCGTTCTGCGGGGTGATCTCGGCCGGCTGGGCCTGGTCGAAGCCTTCCATGTCGAGCACGCCGGTTCCCTCGTCGTCGCCCAGGATGATCTCCTCGCTCAGTGGCGTCGAGCCCGGCAGCTGCAGCGGCCCGCGCGCTTCGCTCGGTAGCGCTTGCGGCCGGTTGTAGCGCGGCGGGTTCAGCGGCGTGCGGTCGTATTCCTCGAGGAAGCGCTGCTGCAGTTCGAGCCCCTGCGCGCCGCCTCGGCTCGCCACCGGATAGCCGCCACTGAGGCCGCCCGGCGGGCGCAGGCCATCGCCCGGCTGGCGCAGCAGCGGCCCGCTCGCGACCAGCGGCGCCTCGTCGCGACGCTGCGGCTGCGCGGAGACATAGGGCCGCGCCGGGTCCGGCGGCGGCAGGTTGTAGTTCGGCGTGTATTTGATCACCGGCTTGCAGATGTGCCGGCCCTTGGAATGCCGGGCGAGGTCGATGTGGAAATGATCGTAGTGGAACATGTCCGCGCCCGGCCCAAGCACGGTCGAGAAATGCTGGCAGGCGCCGACGAAGACCTCGCGCAGGAAGGCCTGCTCCTCGGGCGCGCCTTTCCAGCCGCCCTTGACCGTGACGTTGCGCCCGTCGTTCAGGCGGAAGGAGAAGATGTCGACGGCGTTGCCATAGGCGTGCTCGGAGGTGCGGCTCGTGCCGGTGCCGTTGTTCATGGCGCGGCAGGAATAGGAGCCGGCCCGCATCTCGATCACCTGCGCGCCGAGCACGTTCATCGCCGCCGGCTGCACCACCTCGGCGAGCCATTTGTCGGTGGTCGCGACAACGGGGCAGGAGAGCGTGGCCGAACTCGTCAGGCCGATGCCGCCATTGGCGAAGGCCGACACCTTGAGAGGCTTGTCCATGCCGCAGGTGCCGGGTCCGTCGATCGGCCTGTCGCGCAGGCTGACATAGGCCGAGAGCTGGACCTGGCGCGAGGACAGGCATTGCGCCTCGGCCTGGTCCCGCCAGGCCGCGCGCTGGGCTTTCTGGAACTTGCCGCAGCCGGCGAGGCCGGCGCCGAGCAGTCCGAGAGCGATGAGGGCGAGATGGACGCGTCGCATGACCGATCAAATGCGACCCGTTTCGTGAATGGTTTCTTGACCGGGTGCGGCGGGAACGGCACAGCCGGATTAACTTTGGCGGCGGGGTTAGCCAAATCTTAACGCCGTGGCGGCGGCGCAAGGCCCTGCCGACGCAGGGGCCCATTCGCGAAACCGGCTTGGTCGGCGCCAAGGCGATGTGCCAATGACGAGCGAACGACGTCGCCGTAGAGAAACCGCATGACCGGCAAGGCCCGCTTCATCTTCCCGGTCGTGACGGCCTTCATGATGGCCTTTCTGGTCTCCGGCGTGATCACCTTCGTCAACCTCGGCGCAACGTCGGATTTCCTCGCGCGCTGGATGCGCGCCTTCGCCATCGCCTGGCCGAGCGCGGCTCTGGCCGCCTTCGTCGCGATGCCGCTGGCGCGCCGGGCGACCATGGCCATCGTCAGACTGATCGGAGAGTGAGCATGGAACGCCTGCGCGAGATCGTTGGACGGATCGCTTCCGGGCAAAGCACGGCGCAGGCCGAACTCGTCCGCGCCCAGGTCGCGATCGACGCGGCCGAGCCCGCGATCATGGCGTTCGCCAGCCGGCCCGACGCGCTCCTGCCCGGCGTCGGCCCGCTGGCGGGCATCGCCTGCGGCGTCAAGGACATCATCGACACCGCCGACCTGCCGACGCGGATGGGCTCGGAGATCTACGAAGACTGGCGGCCGCGTGGCGACGCTCCCGCCGTGATGGCGCTGAAGGCGGCGGGCGCGACGGTCGCGGGCAAGACCCACACCACCGCCTTCGCCTTCCTCGACCCGGCCCCGACGCATAATCCCCACGATCCTGTCGCGAGTCCCGGCGGCTCGTCGGCCGGCTCGGCGGCGGCGGTCGGCGCCGGCATGATCCCGCTGGCGGTCGGCACGCAGACCGGCGGCTCGGTCATCCGTCCGGCGTCCTATTGCGGCGTCGCCGGCATCAAGCCCTCCTATGGCCTGCTGCCGACTGTCGGCGTCAAGACCTTCTCCTGGTCGCTCGACACGCTCGGCCTGATGGCGGCCAGCGCCGACGATCTCGGCCTCGCCATGGCGGCGATCGCCGGCCGCCCGGACCTCGACGCCGCGCCAGCGACGCTGAAGGGCCTACGCATCGGCATCGCAAGGCAGGATTTCGCCGGTGCGCCCGAGGCAGCCTCCGACCTCGCGCTGCAGCGCTTCCGAAAGCTCGCGGCCGGGGCCGGGGCTGTGGTGAGCGATCTTCCCGAGCCCGACGCGCTGGCGGCCGCCTATCGCGCCCATGGCCCGTTGCAGGACTGGGAAGCGACGCAGGCGCTCGCCTGGGAATACGCCAATCACCGGGACGCGATCGCGCCCAAGCTGCGCGCCTATCTCGACACGGCCAGGGCCACGACGCCGGCGCAGTATGACGCGGCGCGCCGCGACTCGCGCCGGGGCCGCGACGCCGCCCGCGCCTTCTTCCGCGAGGCCGACGTCGTCGTCGCGTTCGCCGCGCCCGGCGAGGCCCCGGAAACCAGGGATTCGACCGGCGATTCACGCTTCAACCGGCTCTGGACCCTGCTCGGCGTGCCGTGCCTGACCATCCCGCTGATGCGCGGCCCGCGCGGTCTGCCAGTCAGCGTGCAGATTATCGCCGGCTTCGGGGCCGACGATCGCATCATCGCCATCGGCAAGGCGCTGGAAAGTCTTGAACAGCCAACATGGTAGTCGCGGGTATCCCCAAGACTGTTCAATAGTTTAATCGATTTTTAACGATACTCTTGCCTCGGGTCCGACGCGCTTTGGCCACACCCCCCTTGCGGCCGTCGCCAGTTCTGCTAGCCTGATGACAGGTCAATGACACAGGAGGGTGTGATGAGCCTCACGCTGCGTTTCGACCGATTGATCATGGGTGCGGCCTTTCTTTTCGTGATTGCGATCGTTTTGGGAGCGTTCTGACTTCGGCCAGTCTCGATTGCCTTGGACCAAAAGTTATGGAAAACGCTGCCGGACAGGTCCGTCCTGCAGCGTTTTTTCATTTTGGAGCCGTGTGACGGCGTCTCAGCTTTCCGGGACTCAGCTCTCCGGGCAGAGGGTGTCGGTGACCTCCCACGACATCATGTTGATGACGCGGCCGCATGCCGCAAGGCGACGACCATTGCTCGTGCGGATGCAGGCGGTTGCTCCCTCGGCGATCTTGCGTCCGTCGCTCCAGCAGAAGCATAGGGGTTCCGGGGCCTGAGCCTTGCGCGGCGGCTCGAGCGCTCGCGGCGGTTCCGTCGCCTGTACCGGGAGGCCCGCCAGACCCGCCGCCATGGCGAGCATGGCCATTCCGCGTCCCGGCCGACACATCAACGAGATCATGCTCATGGCCCGACCCCTCCGCGACCGGTGCGAGGCCGGTCATGCGCCAAGAGCTTAGCACGCCTTTGCCCGGCGCCCCAAGCTGCGTCTGGTGCGGTACGATTGTCCTTTGGCTGCATCGGCTTAGCCGCAGCGCTCTTGCAAGGTCAGGCCGTCCCGACCATATTACGTGCAAGAGAGCCCGTGGGGGGCTCCGGGAGGAACCATGTCCCTGATTTCGCTCGCCCGTCGTGGCCGTTACGTCGCCGTTCTCGCAGGCGCGCTTCTGCTTGTGCCCGTGATCGCCGAGGCGCGTCCCGGCGGCGGCAAGGGCTTCGGCAGCCGTGGAACGCGCACGCAGCAGGCCCCGGCCCGCACCGATACCGCGCCCAACGGGGCCCAGCCCTTCCAGCGCAGCGCGCAACCCTCGCCCGCCGCTCCGACCGCCGGCGCTGCCAGCGCCGCCGCGCAGGCCGCCCGTCCGTCGATGGCGCGCAACCTGATGATGGGCGTCGGCGCCGGTCTGCTCGGCGCGGGCCTGTTCGGCATGCTCTCGGGCGCGGGCTTCTTCTCCGGCCTCGCCTCGCTTGCCGGCATCTTCGGCTTCCTGCTGCAGATTGCCCTGATCGGCGGCGCGATCTGGCTGGCGCTGCGCTTCTTCCGCCGCCGCTCCGAACCCCAGATGGCCGCCGCCGGCGGTGCTCCGCTGCCGCGCGAACCCTATCAGCCGCAGGGCCAGCCCACCCAGATGGCCCGCATGGGCATGATGGGCGGCGGCGCTGCCGCTGCGGTGCAGACCCAGGCGATCGAACTCACGGGCGAGGATTTCAACGCCTTCGAGACGCTTCTGACCGAGGTCAACGCGACCTACTCCAACGAGGACGAGGCCGGCCTGCGCCGCATCACCACGCCGGAGATGTTCGGCTATTTCGACGAGGACCTGTCGGGCAACGCCCGCAAGGGCTTCGTCGACCGGGTCTCGGACGTCAAGCTGCTGCAGGGCGATCTTGCCGAAGCCTGGCGCGAGGGGTCGATGGACTACGCCACCGTCGCGATGCGCTTCAGCCTGATCAACGCGCTCTATGAGCGCGCCAGCGGCAAGGTCGTCGAGGGTGATCCGAGGACCCCCCAGGAGGTCACCGAGTACTGGACCTTCGTGCGCGAGCGCGACGGAGCGTGGAAGCTCTCGGGCATCCAGGCCACGGCCTGAGCCTGACGACTGTGATAGCGAAGACGGCCGGGGCGACCCGGCCGTTTTCTTTTGTGCGGTTTTCGGGTGTCGCGGCCGGCTGATCCGCTCTATAGGGCGAGTCCGTTTCTCGCCAAAGCGCGACGTCATCCCTGACGCAGCGAAGCGGAGCTCCGGGATCCATCATAGGGCGATGGCGTGCCTTGCGATGGATCCCGGAGCTTCGCCGCTTCGCGGCTTGTCCGGGATGACGGCGGTGGTTCGTGTGTGTTCTTACCTGCCTCTGGAGACCCTTCCCATGACCGACATGCGTCTCGTTGTCGTCGGCGCCGCCGGGCGCATGGGGCGGATGCTGATCAGGGCGATCCATGAGGCGCCGGGCTGCGTGCTCTCGGCAGCAATCGAGCGGCCCGGTTCGCCGCTGCTGGGGTCGGACGCCGGCGTGCTCGCCGGCCTGCCGGCCTGCGGCGTCGCGGTCACGGACGATGCGCTGCCGGCCTTCGTCGAAGCCGAGGGCGTGCTCGACTTCACCATGCCAGACGCAACCGTCGCCTTCGCGGCGCTGGCCGCACAGGCCCGCATCGTCCATGTCGTCGGCACCACCGGCATGGAGCTTGCCCATCTCGCGAAGCTGGAAGCCGCCGGTCGCCACGCCGCGATCATCCGTTCCGGCAATATGAGCCTCGGCGTCAATCTGCTGGCGGCGCTGGTGCGGAAAGTCGCGGCCACGCTGGGGACGGACTGGGACATCGAGATCGCCGAGATGCATCACCGCATGAAGGTCGATGCGCCCTCGGGCACCGCCGTGCTGCTGGGCGAGGCCGCCGCGCAGGGCAGGGCGGTCGATCTGGCGCAGATGCGCGTGGCGACGCGCGACGGCCAGACCGGCGCGCGGCCGGCCGGGACGATCGGCTTTGCGGCCCTGCGCGGCGGCACGGTCGTCGGCGACCACAAGGTCGTCTTCGCCGGTCAGGGCGAGCGGCTGGAACTGTCGCATATCGCCGAGGATCGAGGGCTGTTCGCGCAGGGCGCGATCAAGGCCGCGCTCTGGGGCAGGGGCCGCAAGCCCGGCCTCTACAGCATGGCCGACGTGCTCGGTCTCGACAGCCTCTGAGGCGGGCCATGACGCAGGTCGCCATCGCACCCGGCGTCCTGCACTGGCCGAACTGGCTCGACGCCGACGCACAGGCAGCGCTTGTGGCCGAACTGCGCGCCGTCGTGAGGCAGGCCCCTTTGTTCCAGCCGCGCATGCCGAAGACCGGAAAGCCCTTCTCGGTCAGGATGACCAATTGCGGCCCGCTCGGCTGGGTCTCCGACGAACGCGGCTATCGCTACCAGCCATTGCATCCCGAGACGGGCGAGCCCTGGCCGCTGATGCCGGCTCCGCTTCTCGATGCCTGGGCGGCGCTGTCGGGCTACCCGCACCCGCCAGAGGCGTGCCTGATCAACTTCTACCAGGCCGGGGCGAAGATGGGCCTGCATCAGGACCGCGACGAAGCCGAGTTCGACGCGCCGGTGCTTTCGCTTTCGCTTGGGGACAGCGCGCTGTTCCGGATCGGCGGCGCGACGCGTTCGGACAAGACCGTATCGTTCAGGCTCGCATCGGGCGACGCGCTCCTGTTCGGAGGAGAAGCGCGGTTGGCCTATCACGGCATCGACCGCATCCTCTCGGGCTCGTCGCAATTGCTGCCGCAGGGCGGGCGGCTGAACCTCACGCTGCGGCGGGTGACGAAGCCGGAGTGAGGCCGGGCCGGCCCTCATCCGTCAGCGCTGCGCGCTGCCACCTTCTCCCCCGAGGGGAGAAGGAAGGGCGCGGATCACTTCTCGTCGGCTGGCGGCCCGGGCAGCCCCGGAAACGACCAGCCAAACAGCATCGACCCTGCCCGCAGGCCAAACCCCGTCGCCAACCCCGCAGCCATCACGATCACCGGCTCGATTACCAAGAGCGACAGCCCCGCCGTCATCGCCGCTCCCGCCGCCGCCGCTGTGACGTAGAAATCCCGGCTCCACAGCACCATCGGCCGGTCGCCGGCGAGGATGTCGCGCAGGATGCCGCCGAACGTCGCGGTCATTGCGCCGAGCGCGATCGCCGACAGGGGCGAGATGCCGACATCGAGCGCCTTCAGCGTGCCGACGACCGCAAACAGCGAAAGCCCTGCCGCATCGGCCCAGAGCAGCAGGCGCTTGCCGGCCCAGCCGTCGATCAGGCCGGGCTTCCAGTAGGCCGTAACCCAGCAGCACAAAGCCACGGCGGTGCAGACGAAAACGTCGGAGGGGTCGCGGACCCAGAACACCAGCCGGCCGAGCAGGAGGTCGCGCAAGGTGCCGCCGCCGACGCCGGTGACGGTCGCCAGCAGGATGAAGCCGAACGGGTCCATGCCCTTGCGGGCCGCCACCAGCGCGCCGGTCAATGCGAAGACGGCGACGCCGGCGGCCTCCAGCATGGTCAGGGTTCGGACTGGATATCGTCGCCGGCTTCGGGCGCGGGCGCGTCCGCCGGCTTCGGCGCGCCGGCCGAGACGCCGACAAGCGCCGGCCGCAGCACGCGCTCGCCGATCTTGTAGCCGGTCTGCACCACCTTGGAGACCATGCCCTTGGGCGTCTCCGCATCGGGCGCCTCGAACATCGCCTGATGCATGTTGGGGTCGAACTTCTCCCCCTGCGGGTCGATCTTGCGGACGCCGTGGCGCTCCAGCGTCTTGAGCAGTTCGCGCTCGGTCAGCTCGACACCCTCGATCAGCGCGTTCAGCGCCGCGTCGCCGCTCTTGGCAGACTCCGGAACATTTTCCAGGCCCCGGCGCAGATTGTCGGCCGAGCCGAGCATGTCGCGGGCGAAGCTGGTCACGGCGTATGTCTTGGCGTCCGCGACCTCGCGTTCGGTGCGGCGGCGCAGGTTTTCCATGTCGGCGAGCGTCCGCAGCAGTTTGTCCTTGAGATCGTCGCGCTCGGCCTCGACACGGGTCAACTCGCCGGCGAGGAACTCCTCGGGCGAGGCGGGGGCGGCGTTGGTCTCGGTCACGGCTTCGTCGTTCGCAGGGTTCTGCGTCATGGCCTCATCCAGTCCAGATCAAGGTGGCGGCTTGCGCGACAGTGCGGCAAGAACCTTCGGGGCCGATATCGGGGTTATGGCTGTCGAAATCAAGCGCGGGTGGGCGTCTTGCAGGGCAACGCCTGAAGGTGAGGCGCGTCCCCTTCCCCACCGCAAGCGGGGGGAAGGGTCGGAGAGCGGCGCGCTTTAAATCGTCAAGCAATTGCCTTGGCCACCTTCGCCTTCCCCGCCGGCTTGTCGTGCCAGAACGAGAACACGTCGAGCAGCGCCTTTCGGATCGACAGTTGCCGCGCCGTCGAGACGATCTTCGCGCCGGTGAGGTCGGTGACGTAGAACACGTCGACCGCCTTCTCGCCGAAGGTCGCGATATGGGCCGAGGCGATGTTGAGGTTGAGTTTTCCGATCGCGGTGGTGAGGTCGTAGAGCAGGCCCGGCCGGTCGAGCCCCGAGACCTCCAGAACCGTGTGCCGGGCCGACAGCACATTGTCGATGATGACCTCCGGCGCGAGCTGGAAGGTGCCGCCGCGCGGCGGCGGGGCGCGCCGCTGCGCCACAAGGTCGGCGATCCTGATCTCGCCCTTGAGCGCGCGCTCGATCGCGGCCGCGATCCGCTCGGCCCGGCGCAACTCGTCGTCGTCCCGGTCGAAGGCGCGCGAGACCGAGATGGTGTCGAGCACCAGCCCGTCGGTGGTCGTGAAGATCTGCGCGTCGACGATGTTGCCGCCCGCCGCCGCGCAGGCGCCGGTGACGATGGCGAGCAGGCGCGGATGGTCGGGCGCCAGCACGGTGAGTTCGGTGATGCCGCGGAACTGGTCGGTCTCGACGGCGGTCGCGGTGGTGCGGCCGTGGCGCTCCGCCTCGCGCAGGAAGCGGGCGTGCTTCTCCTGCCGGGCGAGGTCTGTCTTGATCCAGTAGGCCGGATAGTGCCGCGCCAGATAGGCGTCGCGCTCGCCGTCCGGCCAGTCGCGCAGCAGCTCTTTCAGCGCATCCTGCTTCTTCTCGACGCGGGCCTTGCGTTCGATCGCGGAATGGCCGCCGGCCAGCACGATCTCGGTCTCGTAATAGAGCGTGCGCAGGAGCTGTCCCTTCCAGCCGTTCCAGACGCCCGGTCCGACCGCCTTGATGTCGGCGACGGTGAGGATCAGCAGCAGCTTGAGCCGCTCCAGCGTCTGCACGGTCGCGGCGAAGCTCTCGATCGTCTTGGGGTCGCCGAGATCGCGGCTCTGGGCGACGGTGGACATGTCGAGATGGTGCTCGACCAGCCAGGCGGCGGTTTCCGTCTGCGCCTCGCTTAGCCCCAGCCTAGGCGCAAGTTTGCGCGCGATGCGCGCGCCGGCGATCGAATGATCCTCGATCCGGCCCTTGGCGATGTCGTGCAGGAACAGCGCGACATAGAGCGCGCGCCGGTTGGCGATGGTCGGCATGATCTCGTTGGCGAGCGGGTGCTCGGCCTCGAGCACGCCGGCGTCGATCTCGGCCAGGATGCCGACCGAGCGGATCAGGTGCTCGTCGACCGTGTAGTGGTGATACATGTTGAACTGCATCATCGCGACGACGCGGCCGAAATCCGACACGAATTTGCCCAGCAGCCCCGATTCGTTCATCCGCCGCAGCACGGCCTCGGGCGAGCGCCGGGCGGTCAGGATTTCGAGGAAGATGCGGTTCGCCTCGGGATCGGCGCGCAATTGCGGCGTCACCAGTCTGAGCGACTGCGTCACCAGCCGGCTGGCGTCGGGATGGATGGCGATATCGTCGCGGCTGGCGATCTCGAAAAGTCTGAGCAGATTGACCGGATCGCGCCGGAAGGCGTCTCCGTCTACGACGCAGAGCCGCTGGCTCTTCAGCGTAAAGTCGGGATGGCCCAGCGCGCGCACGCGGCGGCCCTTGGTGAAGGAGCCGAGCAGCCGCGAGAGCGAGGCGCGCGGCTTCTGCTGGCGCGCCTCCAGCGCGGCGCAGACGATCGCGGTCAGGTCACCGACATCCTTGGCGACGAGGAAATAGGCCTTCATGAAGCGCTCGACCGGGGCCTGGCCGCTGCGCCCGGCATAGCCGATCGCGGCCGCGACCTGGCGCTGCAGATCGAAGGAAAGCCGCTCCTCGGCCCGGCCGGTGATGAAATGCATCCAGCAGCGCACCCGCCAGAGAAACTCCTCCGAGCGCTCGAACATCACCAGTTCCTTGCGGTCGAACAGCCCGGCATTGACAAGCGCGCGGGCGTCATCGACGCGGTAGGAATATTTCGCGATCCAGAACAGCGTGTTGAGATCACGCAGGCCGCCCTTGCCGTCCTTGACGTTGGGTTCGACGAGGTAGCGCGACGAGCCGGCGCGGCGCACGCGGGTCTCCCGCTCCTGCAGCTTGGCTTCCGTGAAGGCCGGGGCCGAGCCTTCGACGACCTCGGCCCCGAAGCGCCGGACCATGTCGTGGAACAGCAGCGGATCGCCGACCAGAAACCGCGCCTCCAGCAGCGCGGTGCGGATCGTCATGTCGGCCTTGGCCTCTCGAACGCAATCATCGATCGAGCGAACGGAGTGGCCGACCTTCAGCTTGAGGTCCCACAGCGGATAGAGCATCGCCTCGACGACGCTCTCGCCCCAGGCGGTCTGCTTGTGCGGGAACAGGAACAGCAGATCGACGTCGGAGCCTGGCGCCAGCGTGCCCCTGCCATAGCCGCCGACCGCGACGACCGCGATGCGCTCGGACTGGGACGGGTTGACCGCCTGGTAGAAGTGCCGGGTCGCGGCGACATGCAGGCAGGCGACGATGCCATCCATGACCTGCGAGAGCCGTCTCGCGCAGACGAGCCCGCTGCGGGGAGCTTTCAGGATTGCGCAGGCGGATTCGTGGCCTTCGTCGAGCACGCTGCGAAGCCCGGCGACCATCCTCTGGCGCAATGTCGCGACATCGCCGCCAGACGCACGGCCGACCAACGCCGCGACGGCGCGCGCCGGATCGTCCAGAATCTCCGTCAGCCTCAGAACCGGCTGATCCGCGACCAACGACATGGGCCCATCCATCCCCGGCCTGACGCGCTGCGCGTCAAGAGCCATGACGCTCGTAACATGACGACGGGATTCGCGATAAAGGGAAAATTCAACATCGTAAGACTGTGTAATAAGAATTTGAACAAACGTGACCGTCTTGTTTGACAAACAGAACATCTGGACCTATAAGACGGATACGCGCCGATTTGAGCCAGCAGCTTGCGGGCGCGAAACAAGTGCAGCTAAAGCGTCGGGGCCACGGAAAGGCTTGAGTCCTTTCCCGATCCCTGCGCCTCATCGCGACAAAAGGGATCAAAACGATGACTATCAATACCACCCGCCGCCTCGTCCTCGCCGGCCTTGCCGCAGCCTCGGCCGCGTTCGCCACGACGAACGCACACGCGCAAACGCCGAAGGAAATCCGGGTCGATTTCGCGACCTACAACCCTGTCAGCCTCGTGTTGAAGGAGCGCGGCATCCTTGAGAAGGCCCTTAGCCCCGAGGGTATAAGCGTCCGCTGGGTCCAGTCGGCCGGCTCCAACAAGGCGCTCGAATTCCTCAACGCCGGCTCGCTCGACTTCGGCTCGACCGCCGGCGCGGCGGCGCTGATCGGCAAGATCAACGGCAACCCGATCAAGTCGATCTATGTCTATTCGCGTCCCGAATGGACCGCGCTCGTCACCGGCGCCAAGAGCGGGATCGCCAAGGTCGGCGATCTCAAGGGCAAGCGCGTCGCCGTCACGCGCGGCACCGATCCGCACATCTTCCTCGTCCGGGCGCTGGCCGAAGCGAAGCTGACCGAGAAGGACGTCAGGCTTGTGCTGCTGCAGCATGCCGATGGCCGGCTCGCGCTGGAGCGCGGCGATGTCGACGCCTGGGCCGGGCTCGACCCTTTAATGGCCGCCGCCGAGCTCGATAGCGGCGCTAGGCTGTTCCACCGCAAGGCCGCTGACAACACCTGGGGCGTACTCAACGTCCGCGAGGCCTTCGCCAGCGAGCATCCGGCGCTGGTCCGCAAGGTGATCGCGGCTTACGAGGAGGCACGCGCCCATGCGCTAGCCAACCCGGCTGAGTTGAAGAAGACGCTGGTCGACTACACGAGGCTGTCCGACGCGGTGATCGAGCGCCAGCTCACCCGCACCGAGCTGACCCACTCGACGATTGGCGACGCGCAGGCGCAGACCATCCTCGCGGCCGGCCTCGCGCTCAAGGAGGCGGGCGTGCTGCCGGCGACGACGGACGTCAAGGCCGCGGTCGATGCGCTGCTCGACCGGCGTTTTGCGGCCGCGACCAACTGAGTCGGGGCGTGACGGTGGATGAGGAGGCGCGAGGAACCCCTCTCCTGTAAGGAGAGGGGCAGGGGTGAGGTGACGGACGTTGGACCAGATGAGCGAAGTAGGCGATCGGTTAGGTCGCGTCTCATACGGAGAACGTCCGACCCCTCACCCTGCCCTCTCCCTCCGGGAGAGGGTTCTCCGTCGAGGCAAAAGAGTCTGGCCGACCTTGCATGAGCATACTTGCCCCTGCCACGATTGCGGACCCCGTCGCCGAGCCTAACCGGGCGCCTCGCGCCCGGCGCAGTCTCGCGCTCGCCGGCCTGCTGCTGCCGATCCTGCTCGCCATCCTCTGGGAAGTGCTGGTCCGGGCCGGCATTGCCAATGGCCGGCTGATGCCGCCGCCGAGCGTCGTCGGCAAGACGCTGTGGGTATTGGCGTCCTCGGGCGAACTGCTGACCCATGCGCTCGCCACGCTCTGGCGGGTCGCGGCGGGCTTCGGGCTCGGGGCGGGCGTCGGCACGCTTCTCGGCGCGCTGACCGGGGCTCTGCCGGTGGCGCGGGGCCTGCTCGACCCGACGCTGCAGGCGCTGCGTTCGATCCCGTCGATCGCGTGGGTTCCGCTGTTCATCCTGTGGTTCGGCATCTTCGAGGCGTCGAAAGTCGCGCTGATCGCGGTCGGCGTGTTCTTCCCGGTCTATCTCGGGGTCGCCGCCGCGATCATCGACATCGACCGCAAGATCCTCGAGGTCGGCCGCGTCTTCAGGCTCGGCCGTGTCGCGATGGTCCGCCGCGTGCTGCTGCCGGCGATCCTGCCGGCCTGGTTCACGGCGCTGCGCTCGGGGCTGGGCCTGGGCTTCATGTTCGTCGTCGCCGCCGAGATCATGGGGGCGAGCGAGGGGCTGGGCTACCTGCTCGTGGACGGCCAGCAGCTCGGCCGCCCCGACACCATCATCGCGGCCATCATCAGCTTCGCCGTGCTCGGCAAGCTGGCCGATGCGCTGCTTCTCGCCCTCACGCGGCCCTTCCTCGCCTGGCAGGATCTCGGCCGCGACAAGCTTTGAGAAGGCCAACCTCGATGCTGCGCTTCGAGACTTTGTCGAAAACCTATGCCGACGGCACGCAGGCGCTGTCGCGGATCGAGGTCGAGGTCGCCGCCGGCGAAATCCTCGCTCTGGTCGGTGGCTCCGGCTGCGGCAAGACCACGCTGCTGCGCCTGATCGCCGGGCTAGACCAGCCCAGCGCCGGCGCCATCGTCCTGAACGGCGAGACGATCACGGAGCCCCGCGCCGATGTCGGCGTGATCTTCCAGGAGCCGAGGCTCTTTCCCTGGCTCTCGGTCGCCGACAATGTCGCCTTCGGCCTGTCGCATCTCTCGGCCTTCGAGCGCGAGGGGCTGGTGACCAACGCGCTCGTCCGCGTCGGCTTGGCCGGCTACGAAAGGCGCTGGCCGCGCGAACTCTCCGGCGGCCAGCAGCAGCGCGTCGCCATCGCCCGGGCTTTGATCACGCGGCCAAAACTCCTGCTGATGGACGAGCCCTTCTCGGCGCTCGACGCCACGACGCGGGCGAGCTTGCACGGCCATCTGGTGGCGCTCTGGGAGGAAAGCCGGCCGACCGTGGTGATGGTGACCCACGACGTCGAGGAGGCGGTGACGTTGGCCGACCGCATCATCGTGATGCAGCCCAAGCCCGGCCGCATCTTCGACGAACTCGACAACCCGCTCGCCCGCCCGCGCGACCGGCTCTCGCCGGCCTTCGAGGCGATCAAGCGCGACGCCCTGCGAACGCTCGACCGATCATTGCGCGACGAGGCCCCGCTGCAGAACAAGGCGGCGGAGACGGCGGGGATGTGGTGGTAGCGGTTGGCCGCGCAAGCCGCTACCAAGCTCTCCGACACGAACACCCCGAACCCGAGGCTTCACGACCATGGACGTCACCGCCCTTCGCGCCATGCAGGCGCCGCTCAAGGACAAGTATCGCGAGACGCCGGAGGCTGGCGTCGTCACGCTGAAGGCGCATGGCGAACTCGACGACCAGCACATCGCCTGCAAGGTCGAGACCGGACGCGCCATCGCGGTGGCCGGCCTGCACCCGGCCACCGGCGGCTCGGGCGCTGAGCTGTGCTCGGGCGACATGCTGCTGGAGGCGCTGGTCGCCTGCGCCGGCGTGACGCTGAAGGCGGTCGCCACCGCGCTCGAGATCGAGCTGAAGAAGGGCGTCGTGCGGGCCGAGGGCGACCTCGACTTCCGCGGCACGCTCGGCGTCGCCAAGGATGCAGCCGTTGGCTTCAAGGCGATCCGGCTCTCCTTCGACGTCGAGACCGACGCGCCGCAGGACAAGCTCGACACGCTGCTCAAGCTGACCGAGCGCTATTGCGTGGTGTTCCAGACGCTGAACGTGAAGCCGGAATTGTCGGCCGTGTTGAAGGTCGGCTGAGGAAGACCTCTCACGGCAATTTCAACGCGGACTCCCAGTCCTGGCCGCCATAAAAGACTCCTTCAATGAGGACGGCTTCGTCGGTCACGATGAATGCGATTGTGACCCTGCGTTCGAAACCGACGACACGCAGCCCGGGAAGAACGTCATCGTGGCTTGTGCCGCGATTGGGAAACATATCCGGACTCCTGCAGAACCGCAGAATGCGCGATGTGTATCCTTCAGCCACCGCTTCTCCGGCAATCTCGGAAATGTAAAAGTCGAGATCCGCCAACTGCCGAGTCGCTCGCGCGGAGAAGGCGACCTGCATGGAATCAAGCACGCCTGCGAGCGCGTGCTTCTCTGATCCTGTCCATCACATCGTCGATGGGCACGGCGGTAGACGGGTCTGCGAGGTATTCTGCGTGTCCCGCCAAGACCTCATCACGCAGCCAACGCTCCAAAGCCGCCTCTCGTTCGATGAAGGTCTGCAGGCTGTCATTCACCAGATCGCTCGCCGACGCATGAGTTCCGGACCTGATCTTTTCATCGATCATGGCGGCGGTTTCTGCCGGCAGGGTGATATTGAATTGGCGTGCGTCTCTCATGCGGCGCTCCATCGACCGGAATGATATCGCATCGTTGGATCGCTGCCTATGTCGGCAGCGTCCGCGTTTCGCGCATGTCACCTCACTCCGCCGCATCCTTCAGCGGCAGGCCCGCCGTAAAGGGCAGCTTCGGCTCGCCCTTGGCGTCGTCGAACTCCAGCGCGCCGATGCGCTCGCCGCGGCTCGTCACCTTGCCGGCCGAGGTGCGGATGCCGGCGACGTCCTCCTGCGCCTGGCGGAAATGGTTTTCGAGTTTCTCCGCTCTCTCGCCCAGCCGGCGGACATCGGCCAAGAGCTTGCCGACCTCGGACTGGATCACCTGCGCCTCCTCGCGCATGCGGGCGTCGCGCACCAGCGACTGCATCAACTGGATCGCCAGCGCCAGCAGCGAGGGCGAGACGATCATGATCCGGGCGCGGCTCGCCTTCTGGATGACGTCGTCGAAATGCTCGTGCAGATCGGCATAGATCGATTCCGACGGCACGAAGAGCAGCGCCATGTCCTGCGTCTCGCCGGCGAGGAAATAGCGCTCGGCGATGTCCTTCACATGGATGCCGACATCGTTGCGGACACGCATGCCGGCAGCCTTCTTCGCATCCTCGCCGCGCGCCTCGCGCAGCATGGTGAAGCTCTCCAGCGGAAACTTGGCGTCGATGACGAGGCCGCGTCCGTCGCCCGGCAGCGTCACCAGGCAGTCCGGTCGCTTGCCGTTCGAGAGTTGGGGCTGGAAGGCGAAGAAGGCGGACGGCAGGCCGTCGCGGATGATTGCCTCCATCCGCCCCTGGCCATAGGCGCCCCGCGCCTGCTTGTTGGAGAGCACGTCCTTCAGCGTCACGACCTCGGAGGTCAGGTCGGTCAGGTTCTTCTGGGCGGAATCGATCACCGCCAGCCGCTCCTGCAGCCTGCCGAGGCTCTCGGTCGTCTGGCGGACATTCTGCTCCAGCCCTTGGCCGACCTTGTGGCTCAAACCGTCCATCCGGTCGGCGACGAGGCGGGCGAGGTCGCCCTGCCGCGTCGAGAGGATTTCGGCCATGGACTGCATCCGTCCGGCGAGTTCGGCCTGGGCGCGGTTCATCTCGGCGACCTTGTCGTCCATCTCGCGAGCGCGCTCGGCCGCCATTGCAGCCTCGATCGCGCGCCGTGACGAACCGCGCCACGATCCCGCGACGACGAGGACGAGCAGCAGCAGGCTGACCCCCGCGAAGCCGAGCGCGGCCTCGCTCCAGAGGACGGGTCTGTCGAGCAGGGTGAAGGCGATCTCGTTCATCGCGGCAGCCTAGCCGATTCGAAAGCGGAAATCGAACGAAAGCGGAACGGTTTGACCGCCTGCCCACAAGGGCTTATGTCGCGGCATCGCCCCGGATTGACTCGTAAGAACCCCCCATGGCCATCCGCCCGCTCGTCATCCTGCCCGACTCCGTGCTGCGCCAGGTCTCCGCGCCCGTCGCAGCGGTCACGCCCGAGATCAGGAAGCTCGTCGAGGACATGCTCGACACCATGTATGATGCGCCCGGCATCGGCCTGGCGGCGATCCAGATCGGCGTACCCAAGCGCGTCGTCACGATCGACCTCGCCAAGCCCGCACCCGAGGGCGAGGAGCCGACACCCAAAGATCCGCAGGTCTTCATCAATCCCGAGATCGTCTGGGCGTCCGACGAGACGAACACCCATGAGGAAGGCTGCCTCTCGATCCCGGAATACTACGAGGAGGTCGACAGGCCGGCGCAGGTCAAGGTGCGCTATATGGACATCGACGGAAAGACACAGGAGATCGAGGCCGACGGCATCCTCGCCACCTGCCTCCAGCACGAGATCGACCATCTCAACGGCGTGCTCTTCATCGACCATCTCTCGCGGCTGAAGCGCGAGCGCGTGACCAAGCGCTTTGCCAAGGTCGCGAAGCGCGAGAGCGCTTGAGCGTGAGCTTGCAGACATCCTCCGCCCTCATCCTGAGGAGCCGCGAAGCGGCGTCTCGAAGGACGCTCCAGCTCGCTCCGAAGGCATCTGGAGCATCCTTCGAGACGCAGCCTTTGGCTGCTCCTCAGGATGAGGGCTTATGTGCCAATGCGCGGAAGCCTCGTTCATGACCCTTCGCGTCGTCTTCATGGGCACGCCCGATTTCGCCGTGCCGACGCTGACCGAGATCACCGGGCAGGGCCACGAGGTCGTGGCCTGTTACACGCGCGCACCGGCGCAGGCCGGGCGCGGCCTCGAGCTGAAGCCTTCGCCGGTCCAGCGTGTGGCGGAGCGCTTCGGCGTTCCGGTGCTGACGCCCAGGAGCCTGCGGACGCCAGACGCCGTCGAAACCTTCGCCGCGCATCGGGCCGATGTCGCCGTCGTCGTCGCCTATGGCATGATCCTGCCCCAAAGCATCCTCGATCTGCCGGAGCTTGGCTGCCTCAACCTGCACGCGTCGCTGCTGCCGCGCTGGCGCGGGGCCGCGCCGATCCAGCGGGCGGTGATGGCGGGTGACGCAGAGAGCGGCGTCTGCGTCATGAAGATGGAGGCCGGGCTCGACACCGGCCCGGTCGGCATGGTCGAACGCCTCGCCATCGGCCCGGACATGACGGCGGGCGAACTTCACGACGCGCTTGCGCCCCTCGGTGCGGACCTGATGACGCGGGCGCTGGCCGCGCTCGGCCGCGGGGCCTTGCGCTTCACGCCCCAGCCGGAGGGGGGCGTCACCTACGCCGCCAAACTCACCAATGCCGAGGGCCGCCTGAACTGGACCCAGCCTGCCAGACAGGTCCATGATCTGGCGCGCGGGCTTTCGCCCTTTCCGGGCGCCTTCGCCGAGATCGACCTCGGCAAGGGTCCCGAGCGGCTGAAGGTTCTGCGGACGGCGCTGGCGGGCGGCGCGGCCGAGCCCGGCATGCTGCTCGACGGGGAGGGCACGGTCGCCTGCGCGGAGGGCGCGGTCAGGCTCTGCCAGGTCCAGCGCGCCGGCGGCAAGCCGATGAGCGGCGCGGAATTTTTGCGCGGCGCGCGGCTCACGGCCGGCGGCAAGATCTGATGCCACGCTACAAGCTCGTCATCGAGTATGACGGCACGCCGTTCTCGGGCTGGCAGCGCCAGCTCAACGGGCCCTCGGTGCAGCAGAGCGTCGAGGACTCGATCGAAGGCTTTTGCGGCCATCCGGTCAGGCTGCATTGCGCCGGGCGCACCGATGCCGGCGTCCACGCCACCCATCAGGTCGCCCATGTCGATCTGGAGAAGGAGTGGCGCACCGACGTCGTGCGCGACGCCAGCAATGCCCGGCTGAAGCGCGTTCCCGTCGCAGTGGTGAGCGCGCAGTCCGTGCCCGATGATTTCGACGCCCGCATCTCGGCGAAGCGACGTCATTACATCTACCGCATCATCGACCGGCGCGCCCAGCCGGCGCTCGACCTGAACCGGCTCTGGCATGTCCCCGTCAAGCTCGACCACGAGGCGATGGACAGGGCCGCCAAGGCGCTTCTCGGCCATCACGACTTCACCGCCTTCCGCGCCGCCGAATGCCAGGCCAACAGCCCGATGCGGACGCTCGACCGCTTCGACGTCAGGCGCGAGGGCGATGAGATCGTGGCCTATGTCCATGCCCGCTCCTTCCTGCACCATCAGGTCCGCTCCATGGTCGGCTGCCTGAAGATGGTCGGGGCAGGCCGCTGGCCGGAAAACAGGCCCGGCAAGGTGCTGGCGTCGCGCGACCGCTCGCAATGCGCGGCGCTGGCCCCGCCCTGCGGGCTGTATCTGGCGGGGGTGGATTACTGACCCCTCGGCGAGGGCCGGGCCGGCCCGTTCAATCCTGCAGGAACTGGTTTCCCGTCCGCTCCGCCCCCAGCGTGCTCGCCGGGCCATGGCCCGGCAGGAACTGCACGTCGTCGCCGAGAGGCAGCAGCTTGCCCTTGATGCCTGAGATCAGCAGGTCGTGGTTGCCGCCGGGCAGGTCGGTGCGGCCGACCGAGCCTGCGAACACCGTGTCCCCCGCCAGCAGGAAGCGCAGGTCCTTCTGGAAGAAGGTGACATGGCCGGGGCTGTGGCCAGGCACGTGATGCACGAGGAAGGCGACATCGCTGACCGAGACCGTGTCGCCTTCATTCAGCCAGCGCGTCGGGGTGACCGGGCGCAGGCCGGCCATGTCGAAACGCAAGCCCTGTTGCGGCAGCGAGTCGAGCAGCGGCTTCTCAGCCTCGTGCGGGCCGATGATGGGCAGCGACAGCGCCTCGGCGAGGTCCGTCGCGCCGCCGGCATGGTCGATGTGGCCGTGGGTCAGCCAGATCGCGGCAGGCGTGACGCCGAGTTCCTTCAGCGCGCTTTGGATCCGGTCGATATCGCCGCCGGGGTCGACGACCGCTCCCTGCATCGTCCGGGTGCACCAGACGATCGAGCAGTTCTGCTCGAACGGGGTGACGGGGACCACGGCGATGCCGAGCGGGGATTTTGGCTGGTCGGTCATGGCGTCTCCTCGATTCTGACTGACGTCATCGTCTGCAGCGATCCGCCAGCAGCATGCGATACTCCGCCAGCGACTCGTCCATCTGGCGGATGTTCTGCTCGCGCCGCGCCCCGGTCAGGCAGGTGGCGAAGACGCCGCGCGCCTTCTGCAGGAAGCCGACATGCTCGCGCCAGACCCGGCATTGCTCGGGCAGCGACGCCGTGCCCGCCGCACGCAGCCGCGTCAGCTCGCGCTGCATGCCGCCCTCGTTCTGGAACAGGTCGCGCGAGCAGGTCGCCGGAACGGGCTGCTGGGCTTGCGCGAGATCTGCGGCCATGAGGGCGAATCCTGCCAGAAAAAGCATCCTCATCCGAGGTTCAGCTCCTTGAAGAAGTCGTTGCCCTTGTCGTCGATGACGATGAAGGCGGGGAAATCCTCGACCTCGATGCGCCAGACCGCCTCCATGCCGAGTTCGGGATACTCCAGCACCTCGACCTTTTTGATGCAGTCCTGAGCCAGCCTTGCCGCCGGGCCGCCGATCGAGCCGAGATAGAAGCCGCCATGTCTTTTGCAGGCTTCCCGAACCGCTGCAGAACGGTTGCCCTTGGCGAGCATCACCATCGAGCCGCCGAAGGACTGGAACTGGTCGACGAAGCTATCCATGCGGCCGGCCGTGGTCGGGCCGAAGGAGCCCGAGGCCATGCCGTCGGGCGTTTTTGCGGGGCCGGCATAATAGACCGGGTGATTCTTGAGATAGTCGGGCATGCCGAGGCCCGCCTCCAGCCGCTCGCGGATTTTCGCATGGGCGGAATCGCGCGCGACGATGATCGTGCCGGTCAGCGAAAGCCGTGTCTTGACCGGATATTGCGAGAGCGTCGCAAGCACATCGGCCATCGGCCGGTTCAGGTCGATCCTGACCATGTCGCCGCCGAGCCTGTCCTCGTCGATATCGGGCAGGTATTTCGACGGGTCGGTCTCCAGCGCCTCGAGAAAGATGCCGTCCTTCGTGATCTTGCCCTTGGCCTGGCGGTCCGCCGAGCAGGAGACGCCGAGCCCGATCGGCAGCGAGGCGCCATGGCGCGGGAGGCGGACGACGCGCACGTCATGGCAGAAATACTTGCCGCCGAACTGGGCGCCGACGCCGAGCGACTGCGTCAGACGGTGGATCTCCTCCTCCATCTCCAGATCGCGGAAGGCGTGGCCGCTCTCGGAGCCCTGGGTCGGCAGCGCGTCGAGATACTTCGTCGAGGCGAGCTTGACCGTCTTGAGGTTCTGCTCGGCCGAGGTGCCGCCGATGACGATGGCGAGGTGGTAGGGCGGGCAGGCGGCGGTGCCGAGCGTCAGGATCTTCTCCTTCAGGAAGGCGAGCATCCGGTCCTTCGTCAAAAGTGAAGGCGTCGCCTGGAACAGGAAGGTCTTGTTGGCCGAGCCGCCGCCCTTGGCCACGAACAGGAACTTGTAGGCGTCCTCGTAATGGCCCTTGCCTTCGGCATAGATGTCGATCTGCGCCGGCAGGTTGGTCGCGGTGTTCTTCTCCTCGAACATCGAGAGCGGAGCGACCTGGGAATAACGCAGGTTGCGCTTGAAATAGGCATCCGCCACGCCCTCGCCCAGCGCCGCCTCGTCGTCGCCATCGGTCCAGATTTTGCGGCCCTTCTTGCCCATGATGATCGCGGTGCCGGTGTCCTGGCACATCGGCAGCACCCCGCCGGCCGCGATGTTGGCGTTCTTGAGCAGGTCATAGGCGACGAAGCGGTCGTTGCCCGTCGCTTCCGGGTCGTCGAGGATTTTTGCGAGCTGGGCGAGATGGCCAGGCCGCAGCAGATGGTTGATGTCGATGAAGGCCTGCTCGCTAAGCTGGCGGATCGCCTCGCGCGTGACGGTCAGCACCTCGCGGTCGCCGAGTTTCTCAACCGAGACGCCCTCGCTGCCGATCTTGCGATAGGGCGTCGTATCTTCGCCCAGGGGGAAGAGATCGACATGGGTATAGGCCATGGGCGGCGCTCCGGAGGGGGCGTCGTCGCTCAGGAGACGCCGATTGATTGCGGCGTCATACCGTTTCGGGAAAGCCTGTCCAAGCCCTACGCTGGAACAGGTCCAATCATGCCGCCTTGGCGGCCGAATCCGCCAGGATCGCGTAGATTGCCGCCGGGTCGCGGACCAGCCTGACCTGCTCCAGCACCGCATGGTTGCGTAGCACGCGGGCGACGCGGGCGAGCGCCTTGAGATGGTCGGCGCCAGCGCCCTCGGGCGCGATCAGAACGAAGATGATATCGACGGGCTGACCGTCCAGCGCCTCGAAGTCGATCGGCTTTTCGGCGCGGGCGAACAGCCCGACGAGGCGGTCGATCCCGGCCATCCGGCCATGGGGAATGGCGATGCCGTCCCCGATGCCGGTGGAGCCCAGCCGCTCGCGCTGCAGCAGCGCCTCATAGAGGTCGCGCTCCGAGAGCCCGGTCAAGCCCGCCGCATGCTGCGCCAGTTCCTGTAGCGCAGGCTTCTTGCCGTTGGCCCGCAGCGGCGAGATCACCGCCGAGGGGCTCAGGAGATCGGTCAGCGTCATACGCCAGTCCATGCATGTCCCGTGCCGGGCAAATCGCCCATTCGGCATGGTTCAATCGTTGTGGCCGGGCTGTCGTGCCCCGGCCTTAGGAGAGCGAAGCCGGCGGATCGATCCACCCGATATTGCCGTCGCGGCGGCGGTATACGACGTTCATCCGGCCATTGCCAGCATGTCTGAAGATCACGACCGGCGCGCCGGTCAGATCGAGCTCCGCCACGGCGTCGCCGACCGTCAGAACATGCAGGGATTTCGTCGATTCGGCGACGATCACCGGGTTGTCGCCATCGGAAGCGGCCTCGATCTCCTCGATATCGTCGTCTGGGGCCGCGATCACATAACTGGGGATTTCGATGCCGGCCTCGCGACCGTTCTGCGAAGCGGAGCGGTCCTTGAGCCGCCGCTTGTAGCGGCGCAGGCGCTTCTCGATGCGTTCGGCCATCTTGTCGAGGCTGGCATAGGCGTCATGGGCCGTGCCCGAGGCCTCGAGCGTGATGCCCGACGACAGATGCAGCACGCCGTCGGTTTTGAAGGCGGTGCCGTCCTTGCCGACGGTGACGTGGCCCTGGTAGCCGCCCTCGTAATATTTGCTGAGCGCGGCCGCGACGCGGGCCTCGGCCTGGCCGCGCAGGGCCTCGCCGACATCGAGATTCTTGCCGGAGATTCGCAAGCTCATGGAGTGCTTCCCCTTGTTAGCCATGGCCAGTGGTCGGCCATTCTCTGGAGCTAAGGACTGCGAGTCGGGGATGTCAATGAGCGATCGAAGGCATGGCGACGATGCATCGGGCGGGCGGAACAAAATGCCTCAGCGGCTGCCCATCGCCATCGCGACCTTCTCGCGGCGGCGCTCCATCGAGGAGGGGATCCGCAGGGATTCGCGGTATTTCGCGACCGTGCGCCGGGCGATGTCGATGCCGCTGCCCTTGAGCCTGGACACGATCGCGTCGTCCGAGAGCACGTCGGCGGGCGTTTCGTCGTCGATCATCTGCTTGATTCGGAAGCGCACGGCCTCGGCCGAATGCGCCTCGCCGTAGCCCGTCGCCGAGATCGCGGCCGAGAAAAAATACTTCATCTCGAAGACGCCGCGCGAGCAGGTCAGGTATTTGTTCGAGGTAACGCGCGAGACCGTCGATTCGTGCATGCCGATGGCGTCGGCGACGGTCTTCAGGTTGAGCGGGCGCAAATGCTCGACGCCATGGGCGAAGAAACCGTCCTGCTGGCGCACGATCTCGCTGGCGACCTTCAGGATGGTGCGGGCGCGCTGCTCCAGCGAGCGCGTCAGCCAGTTCGCGGTCTGCAGGCATTCGGCGATGAAGGCCCGGTCCTCCTCCTTCAGCGCCGCCTTCGAGACCTTGGCGTGATAGGTCTGGTTGACCAGCACGCGCGGCAGCGTGTCGGGGTTGAGATCGACCAGCCAGGAGCCGTCGGGCGCGGCGCGGATGAAGACGTCTGGAACCACGGTCTCGGCCGTAGAGCCGCCAAAGCCCCGGCCGGGCTTGGGATCGAGCCGCCGGATCTCGGCGACCATGTCGGCGATGTCCTCGTCGTCGACGCCGCAGATGCGCTTCAGAGCCGCGAAATCGCGCTTGGCGACGAGGTGGAGGTTGGCGACGAGACACTGCATGGCCGGGTCGAAACGGTCGCGGTCGCGCAGCTGGATCGAGAGACACTCGCAGACGTCGCGCGCCGCAACGCCGGAGGGATCGAAGCCCTGCACGATCATGAGGACGCCTTCGATGCGGGCGATCGAGATGCCGAGCCGCTCCGCCATCTCCGGGATCGGCTCGCCGAGATAGCCGGAATCATCGACCGCATCGATCAGATGACTGCCGATGATCCGGTCGGCCGGGTCGGTGACGGCAAGGTCGAGCTGGGCCGAGAGATGGTCGCGCAGCGAGGCTTCCGCCGTCAGCCCGCTCTCGAACCCGTCCGGGCTGTCCTCGAAGGAGCCGCCCGCCCCGCCATACGTCCCGCCGATGATCGGCAGGGAGTCCGCCCCGCGCGTGTCAAGCCGGGCGACGCTGGGCTGCTCGCTCTGGAAGACGTTGTCGAGCCCGGTGCCGAGCCGGTTCTCCATGCCCTCCTGCGAATTCAGGCTCTCGGAGCGGGCGAAGCTCTCGGCGTCGGCGGCGTGAGTATCGGAGGCATGCGAGCCGTCGCCGTTGAGCTGGATCGGAAACTCGCCGGGCTCGTCGCGCTCCAGCAGCGGATTGCGCTCGAGTTCGCCCTCGACGAAGTGCTGCAATTCGAGATGCGACAATTGCAGGAGCTTGATCGCCTGCAGCAATTGCGGCGTCATGACCAGGGACTGGCCTTGGCGCAGCTCCATGCGCGGCATCATCGCCATTGCGCTCGCAATCCCTTCCCTGCCAGCGCGCCAATTCGGCACGCTTCTTGCCTGTGGAGGAGAGCCTAGACCCGGACGCGCGGCTCGGCAATGCCCTTGCCCCGTCTTTGGGCACGGAAGTTAATGCACTGCAACATGATGTCGCGGAGGGGCTGTTGCTTGTGCCCGCCTTCGCTAAAGCCGGAAATCCTCGCCCAGATAGACCCGGCGCACATCGGGATTGGCGATGATCTCGGCCGGCGAGCCCTCGGTCAGCACCCGCCCGGTATGGATGATATAGGCGCGGTCGACGAGGCCTAGCGTCTCGCGGACATTGTGGTCCGTGATCAGCACGCCGATGCCGCGATCGGTCAACTGCCGCACCAGCGCCTGGATGTCGCCGACCGCGATCGGGTCGATGCCGGCGAAGGGTTCGTCGAGCAGGATGAAGGAGGGCTTGCCGGCGAGCGCGCGTGCGATCTCGCAGCGCCTGCGTTCGCCGCCCGAGAGCGCGATCGAGGGCGATTTCCGCAGGCGCGCGATGTTGAACTCGTCCAGAAGCGTGTCGAGTTGCCGCTCGCGTGTCTTGCGGTTGGGCTCGCTGACCTCCAGCACCGCCTTGATGTTGTCCTCGACCGAGAGCCCGCGAAAGATCGAGGCCTCCTGCGGCAGGTAGCCGATGCCGAGGCGGGCGCGTTGATACATCGGCAGTTGCGTGATGTCGTTGCCTTCGAGCGAGATCACGCCGAGATCGGCCCCGACCAGCCCGGTGATCATGTAGAAGATCGTGGTCTTGCCGGCGCCGTTGGGGCCGAGCAACCCGACCGCCTCGCCCTGGCGCACGAACAGGCTCGCCTCGCTGACGACGTTGCGCCCGCCATAGCTCTTGCGAAGGCCGCTGACCGCCAGCACGCCGGGACCGCCAATCGAGGCGGCCGTGACGCGCTCGGGCCTGTCACCGCCGCCGCGCGTCAGGACGCCGCGCAGTCTCGAGAGCAGTCCATTGGCGCGGGGCCGGGCGGCGGTGGGCGAGGCCGGCGCAGGCGTCTGGTCGATCTGCGGCGTGTAGGGAATGGTCACTGATGGCAAGCCGGACATGAGAGAAACGTGTAGGCGCAGACGGCGTTGACGCGGCTGCACACGCCGCGCCGCCGCGCTCAGTTGGTCGGCGCTGTGGGTCGTGCGGGACGCGCCGGCGTGCCGGCGGGCTTGGCCGTCTCGGAATTCGGCACGAAGAAGCCCTGCACGCGGCCGCCCTTGGTGGTCTCGACATTGGCGACGCCGGTGACGGTGTTGTAGGTCAGTTTCTCGCCGCGCGTGATGTTGGGTCCGTCGTTCAGCGCGACATTGCCGGTCATGATGACGACGTTGTTGGCGCGGTCGAAGACGGCATTGTCGGATGTGGCGGCCTGTGTCTTCGAGACGACCGTGACCGGCCCGGCGCATTCGATGCGCCTGATCGATGAATCGTTCGACTGTGCCGGCTGGCCTGCTGGAGCCCGCGCGGGTGCGGTGGCGCGCGCCGCGCCCGCGCCGCTCCCGCCGCCGCGGCCCTCGTAGAAAACGGTCATCACCGAGCAGCGCACCGTGGTCTCGCCCTGCACCGCCACGACATTGCCCCGGAAAACCGCCCGGTTCTCCTTGTCGAGTACGTCGAGTTTGTCGGCGTCGATCTTGATCGGCTCCTTGCTGTCGCCGCCGAGGCCGCCGAGCGGCGAGTTCTGGCCGCCGCCGCGACGCCCCTGCGCCGGGGCGGCGGGCGCGGCCTGCGCGACGGTGAACTTGGTCTGCTGGCCGAATGCGGGCGCGACTCCGACCGGGCCTGCGCCGAAGGCCATGACGGCCAGCCCTGCGGCAAGGACCGGACGGCATCGGCTGGCGAGGGTCGGACGGGTCGGGGCAAACCGCATGTGGCTTCTCAATTCGGTTGTCGGGGTTGGGCCGCCGCACCGCCCGGCGCAGGCGCAACCACGGCCTGCTTCAGAAGTTCCAGGTCGGGCGTGCTGCCTTCGCGCTCGGGGCCGGCGATCGTGCCCTTCGGCGCATTCTCGATCACGGCGCGGACGCGACCATCGAAGACGATCAGGGCGCCATTATCCTTCACATCCAGTGAATCGGCATCGACCGTCGTGGCGCCGAGATTGACCTTCACCGGCTGCTTCGAGACGACGGTTCCGGCCTTGAAGTCGATATCGGCGTTCTGCATGTGGATATCGTAGCCGGTTTCGGTGCGGACCCGCACGTCGTCGATCAGCTTCAGCCTCTCGGCCTGGGTGTTGAACAGCCCGGTCTTCGCATTGACCGTAACCCAGCCCTCGCGCTCCATCTGCAGCCGCGCCGTCAGCGTCACCAGTTCGACCTCGGTCGGGTTGCGGATGTCCTGCAGCGCAGCCTCCGCATTGACCTCGTAGGGCCGGTTGTCCTTGCGATAGCCCGTCAGGCGCGGCGTCTCCATCTTGACCTTGCCGTTCTCGATGCCGACGGTCCCGACCGAGAGCCCGGAGACGGCGTGCAGCGGGCTCATGAACGGCGTCACGATGAGGCCAAGAACAGCGACCACTGCGCCGAGCGGAATCGCGACGCGCAGGGCGCGCACGACGAGCGTGTGCCGTCTCGCCGATCTGAACAGCGCCTGGCGCGGGTTCTGACGGCTGGAAGAAGCGGGGACCCAGTGGTCCGATGTCATCGCCACAGTCATGCCCCGCGAGATGGCAGCCGCTGACGGCTTTTTCGTGTCGGCGGCGCGCCGGTATCGCGGATGCGAGCGACATGCCATGCGATCAAATTGACGCAACGAGACTTGAAATTTGTCAATAACCAGACTTTGAATTCGCCTTGAAACCGTCTGCGCCTGGTCAGGTATGCGCGAAGATGTCGGTCTCGGACCAGCCGGCGAGATCGAGTTCGGCGCGATAGGGCAGGAAGTCGAAGCTCGCCGCGGCGAGATGCGAGCGGTTCTCGCGCGCCAGCAGGGTCGTCAATCGCGCGTGCAGGGCGTGCAGATGCAGCACGTCCGACGCCGCATAGACGAGTTGCGCCTCGCTCAGCGTCTCCGCGCCCCAGTCCGAGGATTGCTGCTGCTTCGATAACTCGATGCCGAGCAGTTCCCGCACCAGATCCTTCAGGCCGTGGCGGTCGGTATAGGTGCGGGTCAGCTTGGAGGCGACCTTGGTGCAGAACACCGGCCCGGTGACGACGCCGAAGGCATTCAGCAGCACCGCGATGTCGAAGCGGGCGAAATGGAACAGCTTCAGCACGGCAGGGTCGGCGAGCAGCCGGATCAGGTTGACCGGCTGGCTGCCGCCCTTGGGGATCTGCACGACGTCCGCCGAGCCGTCGCCGCGCGAGAGCTGCACCACGCAGAGCCGGTCGCGATGCGGGTTCAGGCCAAGCGTCTCGGTGTCGATCGCGACGATCGGGCCGAGGTCGAGATCGGCCGGCAGGTCGCCGCGATGCAGGCGGATGGTCATGGCGGACACCTCTTCAGGACCGATTCGGGCGGCGATGCCTTCAGGACCCCGATCGCAAACGGCCCGAACCGCAGCTAACGGCGCGCCTGCGGGCGTTCAAGCGTTTTCTCGGGACAGCCTCGCGTCTTCAGCGTTAACCTTTTCTTCACCATAGGCTTCAAGCCGGCGCAGCGGCATGCGACAACGCCTGACCGGAGCCTGCCGCATGTCGCTTATCCACCTGTTCACCGCGATCGAAGGCCGCATCGGCCTTGCGCCTTTCTGGCTCGGCAGCATCGCCGTCGCCCTTTCGCTGCTGCTGATCGAGCGCGTGGCGCCCCAGCTTGCGCCGCTCGATGCCGCGACGATCGTCGCTTTCGCCAAGGCGTTCGCGCTTTTTCCGTGGGCTGCGCTCGCGGCCAAGCGCGCCGTCGATCGCGGCAGCGCACCGCTGTTCGGCATCCTGCTGGTCTGCGCCATCGTGCTGCCCGGCGAACTCAAACCGGCGATGTCGACCGCCTGGGGCCCGTCGCTGGACACGATTTCGCTGATTGCCTGGGTGGTGGCGCTGGTCGATCTCGGCCTGATGCCGGGTGCACGCGCGGACGACGAGGCGGTTGCGACAGCGCCTGCCGATGCTAAACCGGCGGCATGAGCCAAACCTCTTCGATCGACCCGACCGACCCCGTCGCCCTCGCCCAGGCCCTGATCCGCTGTCCGTCCGTGACGCCCGCTGAGGGCGGCGCGCTGGCCCTGCTGGAAAGCGTTCTGACGGCTGCAGGCTACGCGGTGCATCGCCCGATCTTCAGCGAGCCCGGCACGCCGGACGTCGAGAACCTCTATGCCCGTATCGGCACGGATAGCCCCGTCTTCGTCATCGCCGGCCATACCGACGTCGTCCCGGTCGGCGACTCCGCCGGCTGGATGCGCGATCCGTTCTCCGGCGACATCGCGGACGGTGCGCTGCACGGGCGCGGGGCCTGCGACATGAAGGGCGGGCTGGCCGCGATGATCGCGGCTGCGCTACGCTATCGCCGCGACAATCCCGGTGCGCCGGGCTCGATCGCTTTCCTGATCACCGGCGACGAGGAAGGCCCGGCCGTCAACGGCACGGTCAAGCTGCTCGACTGGGCGCAGGCTCGCGGCGAGCGCTTCGACCATTGCCTGCTCGGCGAGCCGACCAATCCGGCGACGATGAGCGACATGATCAAGATCGGCCGGCGCGGCTCGCTGACGGGCAAGCTAACCGTCAATGGCAGGCAGGGCCATGTCGGCTACCCCCACCTCGCCGACAACCCGATCCGGGGCATGGTCCGGCTGCTGGCGGCGCTCGACGCCGCCCCGCTCGACGCCGGAACGGAGCATTTCGACCCGAGCAATCTCGAAGTGACGACGCTCGATGTCGGCAACCCGGCGACCAATGTCGTACCGGCGCAAGCGAAAGCCGTATTCAACATCCGCTTCAACGACGCGTGGGCGCCCGACACGCTGGCCGCCGAGATCGAGCGCCGCCTGCGTGAGGCCGCCGGCAACACGGTTCGCTACGAGATCGACTTCCAGCCGACCAACGCGGTCGCCTTCCTGACCCAGCCCGGTCCATTCGTGGCGATGGTGGCCGACGCCGTCGAGGCTCAGACCGGCAAGCGGCCTGCGCTCTCGACCACGGGCGGCACCTCGGATGCGCGCTTCATCAAGAGTTTTTGCCCGGTGGTTGAGTACGGTCCGGTCGGCAAGACGATGCATCAGGTCAACGAGGAGGTCGCGGTCGCCGATCTCGTCGCGCTGGAGGCGATCACGCATCGCCTGCTGACGAGCTATTTCGCGACAGCGATGCAGGCTTGACCCAGCGGCATATGCGTCCCTAATTTCTTTGACGAAAGTCTTACGTCGATTGGATGATCCGCATCGCCATGCGGAGCGCCATGCGGCGGGACAGGCTGGGAATGCGGGCGATGCTGTTGGCGGCCGATGCGGTGACCCGCTGCCTGCGCGGAACCTGGCGGCTGATGTCGATCGGGCCGGCCGCGCTGCCGGAACTGGACCTCACCCGGCAGGGGCTGACCCGCTCCTGCCTTGCCGCCATCCTGACCGTGCCGGCGCTGATCGCCGTGCTGGCCGCCGAGAACCTGATGGCGGGCCTCGCCAATGCATCGGGCCTGTTCCAGTCGCTGCCACTGGTCGTGGCCGTGCTGGTCTCGCAGGTCGCAGCCTTCGTCATGGCGCCGCTGCTGATCGCCGGTCTCGCGCCGCATATGCTGCGCGCTCCTGCCTTCGCCAGCTTCGTCATCGCCTGGAACTGGACGGAAGTTCTCAGTTCCGGACTGCTCGCCGTGCCGGCCCTGATTTATGCGATCGGCTGGTCGACGCCGGTCATCGCCAGCATGCAATGGCTCGCCTTCGCGGCGATCGTCGCCAGACTCCGTTATGCGACAGCGGCCGCGACGCTGGGGCCGGAGCGAGGCGTCGCCCTGCTCGTGGTCGTCGCGAGTTTTCTCGCGCAGGCGGGCGTGACGCGGCTCCTGGGCTTGTGGGGCTTTTGAACTTTCACGGGCAATGGGCCCGTTCTGCCGACGGCAAACGAAAAGACCCGCAGCGGATGTCCGCTACGGGCCTCGGAATGAACCAACGACCATGTCCTGAACGGCTGCGCGTACATCCGGCGTCAAACGTTCGGCTCATGGCCGTCTTCAACGGCGCTGGAGGACTTTGGAACGTCCTCGACATCGCCGTGGCATTCATATGGACACGGGGTGTGTCCGTTTCAAGGCCGCGTCTCAGCTGTCGAGCACGCCGGCGAGGAAATCGCTCTTGCCGATCTGGATGCCGTTCTCGCGCAGGATCGCGTAGGCGGTCGCGGCGTGGAAGTAGAAGTTCGGGACCGCGAACAGCGTGAGATACGTCTCGCCCTGCATCGTCACGGTCGCCGAGGGGCCGCGCGGGAAGGTGACGTCCCGGCCAAGACCCGCATCGAGCGCCGCATCGTCGGCGCTCTCGACGAAGCCCAGCGTCTTGCCGATCCGCGCCTTCAACTCCTCGAAGCTCGTCTCCACATCGGGCATCTTCGGGTTCTCGGCCCCGGAGAGGCGGAAGACCGCGTTCTTGGCGAAGTCGCAGGTCAGCTGGATCTGGCGCGTGAACGGCAGCATGTCGGGCGCGATCCGCGCATTCAGCAGCACCTCGGGCGCGATCTTGCGGGCGGTGGCCTGTTCGAGGGCCTTGTCGAGGATGGCGTCGAGCGCCTTCAGCGTCTGGGCGAAACCGGCGAGTGCAGCGGAGCGGGCGGTGATCGGCATAGGGACATCCTCGGACACGAAAACGGGCCCGGATGGGCCCGTCGCGTTGGCGATATAGGTGCTCCCGAGCGCTTTACAGCAGGGCAGCCTGCTCAGTCCTTGGCGCGCTCGACATAGGCGCCGGTCTCGGTCATCACGACGATGCGGACGCCCGGGCCGATATGGGGAGGCACCGAGGTGCGCACGCCATTGGTCAGGATCGCCGGCTTGTAGGAGGACGAGGCGGTCTGGCCCTTGGTCACCGGCTCGGTCTCGGCGACCTCGCAGGTGACGCGCTGCGGCAGTTCGATCGAGACCGCCTTCTCCTCGAACACCGACAGAGTGACCTTCATGCCTTCCTGAAGATAGGGGGCCATGTCGCCGACCACGTCGCCATCGACATTGATCTGGTCGAAGCTCTCGGGGTTCATGAAGACGTATTGCTCGCCGTCCTGGTAGAGATAGGTGAAGTCGCGGTCCTCGACATAGGCGCGCTCGACCTGCTCTGTCGTCTTGTAGCGCTGCGTCATCTTGGTGCCGTCATGGATGCGGCGCATGTCGATCTGCGTCGTCGGCGTGCCCTTGCCGGGGAAAAAGCTCTCGGCCGAGAGCACCGAGCAGAGATGCCCGTCGAGCTCGAGCACATTGCCCTTGCGGACGGAGGAGGCGATGACCTTGACCACGATGGAGTGTCCCTGACCTGAACGCGGCTTGGCCGCGCAAAAATTCGTTGCCGCGCAACTACTCCATCACGACCGAAAACGGAAGCCGGCCGGCAGCGGGAGCTTGACTTTCCGCGCTTGTAGATACAATTAAAGTGTGAAGCTCGATTTCGATCCTGCAAAGAACGAGCGGAACATCCGCGAGCGCGGATTATCCTTCCGGCTCGTCGATAGCTTCGCCTGGGAAACGGCCGAAACGCATGAGGACACCCGCTTCGCGTATCCGGAACCACGTTTCGTTTCATCCGGTCTGATCGGCGACCGCGTATTCGTGGTCTGCTTCACCCCGATTCCGGATGGCATTCGTGTGATCAGCTTTCGCAAGGCCAATGCAAGGGAAGTCGCGAAATATGAGCAAGCAGCAGGCTAAGGCGATCATCGACCTGCCGCCTTTGACCGATGAAGAGGGAGAAGTGCGCGAACTCACTGAGGCTGATTTCGCCTTGATGCGTCCGGCCTACGAGGTTCTGCCGCCCTATCTCGTCGAACTGATGCGCGAGCATCGCCGCCGCCAGGGCGAGCGCGGCCCTCAGAAGACCCCGACCAAGAAGCTCGTTTCGCTGCGACTGGATCAGGACGTGCTGGAGCGCGCCAGGGCGGGAGGGCCGGGCTGGCAGACGCGCATCAACGACATCCTTCGCGACGCGCTGCTGAAGCAGAAAGGCTGAGTGGCCGCTCATGCCCGACCAGAACCCGCCCTTCTGGCGGCCCGACATCCATGCCGATCGGCGGCCCGCGCTGCTGGCGCGCGGGCGGATCAAGGCTGCGCTGCGGCGCTGGTTCGAGGCGCGCGATTTCGTCGAGGTCGAGGCGGCGATCCTGCAGGTTTCGCCGGGCAACGAGACGCATCTGCACGGTTTTGCGACGACGCTGATCGACGATGTCGGGGCCTGCCACCCTTACTATCTGCACACCTCGCCCGAATTCGCCGCCAAGAAGCTGCTGGCCGCAGGCGAGCGACGCATCTTCGATTTCGCCCGCGTCTTCCGCAATCGCGAACGCACGGCGCTGCATCACCCCGAATTCACGATGCTGGAATGGTATCGCGCCGGCGAGACCTACGACGCGCTGATGGACGACTGCGCAGCGTTGCTGGCTGAGGCCGCGCGGGCGGCAGGCGTGACGATGTTGCGCTGGCGCGGCGTCGAGACCGACCCCTTCGCGCAGCCGGAGCGGCTGACCGTGCAGGAGGCCTTCCGGCGCCATGCCGGCATCGACCTGCTGCGGACGGTGACGGCCGATCTCCATCTCGATCGCCCGGCGCTGGCTGCCGATGCCATCGAGGCCGGCATCCGCGTCGCGGACGACGACACATGGTCGGATATCTATAGCCGCATCCTGTCGGAGCGCGTCGAGCCGCATATGGGCCGGGGCCGGGCCACGATCCTGTGCGACTACCCGATTTCGGAAGCCGCGCTGGCCCGGCCGAAGCCGGGAAATCCGCGTGTGGCCGAGCGCTTCGAACTCTATGCCTGCGGCGTCGAACTCGCCAACGCCTTCGGCGAGTTGACCGACCCGGTCGAGCAGCGCCGCCGCTTCGAGGCCGACATGGACGAGAAGGCCCGCATCCATGGCGAGCGATACCCGATCGACGAGGATTTCCTCGCCGCATTAAGCCAGATGCCGCCCGCCAGCGGCATCGCGCTCGGCTTCGATCGGCTGGTGATGCTCTGCACCCATGCGCGCGCGATCGAGGACGTGCTCTGGACGCCGGTCGCGCAACCGGGCAGGGGAGAGCGATGACGATCCACACCCCGCTCCGCGGCATCGACGCGCTGATCGCGCAGGGGCTCGTCGCGTCCGCGCGGCGCGAGGCCCTGCAGCAGGTCGCGGCGCGCTATGCCGTCTCGGTGACGCCGGCCATGGCGGCACTGATGAAACCTGGTGATGCCGCCGACCCGATCGCCCGCCAGTTCATCCCCGACACCGCCGAACTGGTGACGCTGCCGCAGGAACTCGCCGATCCGATCGGCGACGCGGCGCATTCTCCCGTCGAGGGCGTGGTGCATCGCTACCCCGACCGCGCTTTGCTCAAGCTCGTCCATGCCTGCCCGGTCTATTGCCGCTTCTGCTTCCGCCGCGAGATGGTCGGCCCCGGAGGCGACGCGCTGACCGGCGAGAACCTCGACGCGGCGCTCGCCTATCTCGCCGCGCAGCCGGCGATCTGGGAGGTCATCATGACCGGCGGCGATCCGCTGATCCTGTCGGCCCGCCGCATCCGCGAGGTGGCGCGCAGGCTGGCCGCGATCCCCCACATCAAGGTGGTGCGCTGGCATACGCGCGTTCCCATGGTCCAGCCGGAACGCGTCACCGCCGACTATGCCCGCGCGCTACGCGTGCCCGGCAAGGCGACCTATGTCGCGATCCACGCCAACCATGCGCGCGAGTTCACGGCGGACGCCCGCGCCGCGCTGGCCGGGCTGGCGGATGCAGGCCATGTCCTGATCAGCCAGAGCGTGCTGCTGAAAGGCGTCAACGCCGATGTCGAAACGCTGGGCGCGCTGATGCGGGCTTTCGTCGAGAACCGGGTCAAGCCCTACTACCTGCATCACCCGGACCTCGCGCCCGGCACCTCGCACTTCCGCCTCTCGCTCGCGGAGGGGCAGGCCCTCGTCAAAAGCCTGCGCGGCCATCTTTCGGGCCTGTGCCAGCCGACCTATATTCTCGACATCCCCGGTGGGGCGGGCAAGGCGCCGGTCGCGGCTTCGTCGTTCGGATGTGGGCCTTCCGACGGCGCCGTCACGGTCGAGGACAGGCATGGCGTCATGCACACCTATCCGCCCGTCTGAAGCGCCCATCATCGCGAAGGAGCGATCATGCAAGAGAAGATGCCCATCGCAATCGTCTCGGACATCGTCTGTCCCTGGTGCTTCATCGGCAAGGCGCGGCTGGAGGCGGCGCTGGCCCAGCACGGCCTGACCGACCGCGTCGCCATCACCTGGCTGCCCTATGAGCTGAACCCCGACATGCCCGCCGAGGGCATGGACCGCACCGTCTATCTCGACGCCAAGTTCGGTCCGGGCAAGCGCAAGGAGATCGAGATCAGGCTGTCGGAAGCCGCGCTGGAATGCGGCATCACCTTCAACTGGGGCAAGGTGACGAAGAGCGTCAATACGCGCATGGCGCATATGCTTGTCGCAGCGGCAGCGACCGTGCAGCGCGGGGGCGAGATGAAGGCGGCCCTGTTCAAGGCCTATTTCCAGGAAGGCCGCGACATCGGTGATCTGGAGACGCTGGTCGCGATCGCCGTCGAACAGGGTTTCGACGAGCAGGCGGCGCGCGAGGAACTGACCAATGACGAGTTGCGCGAGACCGTGATCGGGCTGGAGGCTCATGCTGCACAGGTCGGCGTCACCGGCGTGCCGTTCTTCATCGTCGACGGCAAGCTCGCCGTTTCTGGCGCGCAGACGGCGGATGTCTGGGCGCAGGTTTTCGAGCAGGTGATGCGGGACGCGGCCTGAGCTAACGCTGCGCCGCGCTTCGTAAGATGGTTCCGGCTGGAGCCGCCTCGGGCGGGGGCGAGCCCTGCCGTCAGTCAAGAGTATTTACCCGGATATCTTCAATATTGAGGTTGATTTGTTCTCTATCGAACGATGACGAAACATGAGAAATGATTGCATTTATTGCTGTATATGTGATAAATGGCGTGTATTCAGCTTTCTTGTAGAATTCAATTATGACCTTATCGAAGATTGTACCTGTTGCGGCATGTGACCAGATCTTTGCGCTGAGATAATCGACTTCCTTTGTAAAGGTTATGCCATGTCTCTGCGCGCGCTGCTGGAGGCCGCCTGCTCGCGATGGCGCAGTCTGATCGAACGAGCATGAGAGAGCCTCGCAGGAATGGCCGATGGGTTTGCCGAATTCGACATAGATCGCCATGTACCAGCTCCCTGATCGCTTGTCCGACGGTGGGTCTCGAAAATCCTATCGGCAGTTCCGATCCGAACGAGCGTTGCGGCGGATCGTGTTGCGACGGGTCAGGCCATCGTGATGGAGGAACCAGTAAGTCTTGGTTTCCATCATAGCGGAAAGGTTCCCTTACGGAAACGTCAGAATTTCGGAAGCGGATCTGCCGCGCATATTCGACTTGGCCGCCCGAATCGTGCATCAGGCTCGGCGCTCGCTGGAGGAGGTCGCAGTCCGATGCCGCAGACAGTCGACCACATCCGCGACCGGCTGATCGTCGCGCTCGACGTGCCCACGATCTGGGACGCCTACCGCCTCATTGGCCAGCTCGGCGACGAGGCGAGCTTCTACAAGATCGGCTATCGCCTCGCCTTTGCCGGCGGCCTCGACCTCGCCCGCCAGCTCATCGCCGAGGGCAAGAAGGTCTTCCTCGATCTGAAGCTGCACGACATCGGCAACACGGTGACGGAAGGCGTCGACTCGCTGACCAGCCTCGGCGTCACCTTCCTCACCGTGCACGCCTATCCGCAGACCATGCGCGGCGCGGTCGAGGGGCGCGGCGACGCTCCCCTCAAGCTGCTCGCGGTCACCGCGCTGACCTCCTATGACGATGGCGATCTGCGCGACGCCGGCTACGGCCTGGCCGTGCGCGACCTCGTGCGCCTGCGCGCCGAGCAGGCCCGCACCACCGGCATTGACGGCATCGTCTGTTCGGCCGCCGAGACCGAGATCGTCCGCGACGTGATCGGCGCCGACATGCTGATCGTGACGCCCGGCATCCGGCCCGCTGGCGGCGCCGCCGGCGACCAGAAGCGCACGCTGACGCCGGGCGAGGCGATCCGCGCCGGCGTCGACCATCTCGTGATCGGGCGTCCCATCATCCGCGCGGCTGACCCGCGTGGCGCGACGGCCGCGATCATGGACGAGATCGCCGCGGCCTCCTAAGCTTAAGCCCCGCACATCGAAGCCAACCAGAGACGGATGCCGACATGCCCAAGGGATATGTGATCGCGCGCGCGAAGGTGACCAATGCGACGCAATGGGGGGCTTACGCCGCCAAGGCCGGCGAGGCGATGAAGATCTATGGCGGCACGCCGATCGTGCGCGGCGGCGCGATGACCGTGGCCGAAGGCGTCGGCTGCGCCCGCAACGTCGTTATCGAGTTCGCCGATTTCGACTCGGCCAGGGCCTATGCCAACTCGCCGGAATACGCCGCCGCCCGCAAGCTGCGCGAAGGCGCCGGCGAAATCGACATCGTCGTGGTCGAGGGGGTCTGACGCCATGGCGAAGGGCTATTGGATCGCGCGCGTCGATGTCCAGAACCAGGCGGAATACGATGCGTATCGCGCGCTGAACGCGGTCGCCTTCGCCAAATTCGGCGGACGCTTCGCCGTGCGCGGCGGCGACTACAAGCTCGCCCGCGGCGAGGGCCGCAAGCACAACGTCGTCGTCGAGTTCAAGGACGTCGAGACGGCGCGCGCCTGCTACGATTCGCCGGAATACCAGGCGGCGGTGAAGCACCTCGCCAATGTCGGCCCGGTCGATCTCGTCATCATCGGCGGCTATGACGGCCCGCAGCCGGGCGAATAGGTTGCGCGACCTCGATCGCGAGACGCTGACCGCCATCGGCGTCATCAGCGGCACCTCGATGGACGGCATCGACGTCTCGCTCGTCGCCAGCGACGGGCGGGACAGGGTCGAGTTTGGAGCCGGCGCGTCCTATTGCTATCGGCCCGGGACGAAGGCCGCGCTGCAGGCGCTGGTCGCGGACGCCGAACGCGCCCTGACCGAGCCGCTGGCGGAGTTGGAAGGGGCCGTCACGGCCGATCATCTGGCGGCGATCGAGAGCTTCATCGCCGAGCAAAAGCTCGATCCTGCCAGCATCGACCTCGTCGGCCTGCATGGTCAGACCGTCTATCATCGGCCCGATCTGCGCTTTACCCGCCAACTGATCGACGGGCCGGTCGTGGCGTCTTCGCTTGGCATTCCGACAGTTGATCGCTTCCGCTATGCCGATGTCGCCGCCGGCGGCGAGGGCGCGCCGTTCGCGCCGCTCTATCACCGCGCGCTGGCGCAAGGCCTGGCTCAGCCGGTGATGGTGCTGAATCTCGGCGGCGTCGGCAACGTCACCTGGATCGACGGCGAGAGCGTGATCGCCTTCGACACCGGCCCCGCCAGCGCGATCCTCGACGATTTCATGCTGCGCCGACGCGGCCTCAGCTATGACGCCGATGGCGCGCTCGCCGCCAGCGGGCGTGTCCATGACGATCTCGTCGCCGGTTTCATAGACAATCCGTATTTCGACCGGCCCGCCCCTAAATCGCTCGACCGCAACGATTTCCACCGCCGGGCGCAGGTGGTCGAACCGCTCTCGGATGCCGATGGCGCCGCCACTCTGGCCGCCTTCACGATCGAGAGCCTTGTCGCGGCGCTGCGCCATGTGCCCCGCGCGCCCGCACGCTGGCTCGTGGGCGGCGGCGGACGGCTGAACCGGCATTTCATGGCGCGGCTGGCGGAGCGCCTCGGCGTGCCGGTCGAGCCGGTCGAAGCGGCAGGCTGGGACGGCGACGCATTGGAGGCGCAGACCTTCGCCTATCTCGCGATCCGCTGCGTCAAGGGCCTGGCCCTGAGCCTGCCGACGACGACCGGCGTGCCGCAACCGCTGACGGGCGGGCGGCTGAACCGGCCGTCGTCATGACAGCGGCGATAGGGCGTCAGAACCACTCCGTCATCCCGCAGCGGCGCCGCTTCGGTGTATCGCGGGTGGGGACGAAGCCATGACGAATCTGCGGCATCGTCGGCACCAACCTGACCCTGTCGGCCTTGTTCTAAGTCTATCAGTCGGTGCGTTTCAGCGTGGGGCGGGCTGCTTCAGGCTGGGGCCAGCCCGAGCAGAGCGCGCGCCTCGGCCACTGTCGCCGGGCGACGGTCGTATTCCGGCGCGATATCGACGATGCGCTTCACCAGCGCGGCGTTGGAGGGCGCGGGCGTGTCGCGGTCGAGCCGGACATTGTCCTCCAGGCCCGTGCGGCAATGGCCGCCGAGCTCCAGCGACCAGCGGTTCAGCGTGATCTGGTCGCGCCCGATGCCGGCCCCGGTCCAGGTCGCGTCCGGCGCGAGACGTTTTAGCGTCGCGATGAAAAATTCCAGTGACGGACGATCGACCGGCATGGCGTTCTTCACGCCCATGACGAACTGCACATGCAGCGGCCCCCTGATAGCGCCGGCAATCCCCATCTCGACCGCCTTGAACACCATCGACAGGTCGAAGGCCTCGATCTCGGGCTTGACCCCGTGCTCCAGCATCTGCGCCGCCAGCCAGTCCACCAGATCGGGGCTGTTCTCGTAGACGCGCGTGGGAAAATTGCAGGAGCCGGTCGAGAGCGAGCACATATCGGGTTTTAGCGGGATCATGCCGCCGCGCTCGCGCCCCGCGCCGGAGCGGCCGCCGGTGGAAAGCTGGACGATAATGCCCGGGCAGTGCTTGCGCAGGCCCTCCAGCAGGCGGCCGAAGCGCTCCGGGTCGGAGGTCGGCGCGCCTTCGTCAGTGCGGACATGGCAATGGGCGAGCGTCGCGCCTGCCTCGAAGGCTGCTTGCGTCGATTCGATCTGCTCGGAAATCGCGATCGGCACGGCGGGGTTGTCGCGTTTGGTCGGCAGCGAACCGGTGATGGCGACGGTGATGATGCAGGGCAGGGCCATGATGTCTCGTCTCATTCTTGTCTCGGGCCGTCTCTGCGCCGATAAAGCCCGCCGGGGTTGCCCGCGCAAGTGCGCGCACAATGCTTGCCACCCCCCGCCTTTTCTGTCATACGCGCGTCCTTCGATCGCCCGGCTGATAAGGGCTGCCGTGGCGATCGTTCTTTGCTTCCAGCAAGCAAAATTGAAGCGGCGCAATTCGCGCGCTCGCGACCTATGAGGAGCCGAAATGCCCAAGATCAAGACGAAGTCGAGCGCCAAGAAGCGCTTCAAGATCACCGGAACCGGGAAAGTGCTCTACGCACAGGCCGGCAAGCGTCACGGGATGATCAAGCGGACCAACAAGCAGCTCCGCAATCACCGCGGCACCAACGTCCTCTTCGAGGGCGATGCGGCCAACGTGAAGAAATATTTCCTCCCCAACGGCTGACGCCGCCCTAACCTTCCGGAGATCATCACATGGCTCGCGTGAAACGGGGCGTAACGTCCCACGCCAAGCACAAGAAGACACTCAAGGCCGCCAAGGGCTTCTATGGCCGCCGCAAGAATACGATCCGCGCCGCCAAGGCGGCCGTCGATCGCTCGATGCAGTATGCTTATCGCGATCGCAAGAACCGGAAGCGCTCGTTCCGCGCGCTCTGGATCCAGCGCCTCAACGGCGCGGTGCGCGAGCACGGCCTCGTCTATTCGGCCTTCATCAACGGCCTGACCAAGGCCGGGATCGAACTCGACCGCAAGACCCTGTCGGCCATGGCCATCGACGATGCGGCCTCGTTCGCCGCGGTCGTCGAGACGGTCAAGGCCGCGCTCGCCGCCGCCGAGCCGAAGGCCGCGTGAGCGCTATTGCATTCGCTGAATTGAAAAGGCCGGCGGTGACGCCGGCCTTTTTTGTTGCAGCGTCATAACAAGGTGCGGCACGGGAGTGTCCGGCACCGCCGCTTCTTCCCTTCTCCCGGATGGGAGAAGGTGGCGCGGAGCGCCGGATGAGGGCCTGCCGCTTCAGGACAAGGCCCAGCGGCTCCGTCTCGCTTCCCAACCAGCGGCAGTCCCTCATCCCTGCCGCTCTCACTGAACTCGGGTAAACCCGAGTTCAGAACTCAGAGTGTCAAAGTCGGGTGAACCCGACTTTGAAGCGGGAGAGGGGTTCTTCCAGCGCCTACCCCCGCAGCGTCGCCCCGTAGCGCTTGGCCATCTCGGCGACGATCTTCGCTCCGACCGCCTCGATCTCGGCCTCGGTCAGCGTCTTTTCCTGCGGCTGCAGCGTCACCGCGAGCGCGACGGACTTAGCGCCCGCCTCGACGCCCGGCCCCTCATAGAGATCGAAGACCGAGACGTCCGCGATCAGCGCGCGATCCGCATTCTGCGCGCTCTTCACCATCTCGCCGGCCGCGACCGATTTCTCGACGATGAAGGCGAAATCGCGCGTCACCGGCTGGAAGCCCGACAGGGCCAGCCTCGGCTTGACCTTGGTCGGCCTGTGTTTAGGCAGCGGCAGCGCATCGAGATGGATCTCGAAGGCGACCAGCGGCCCCTTGACGTCGAGCGCCCTGAGGATGCGCGGGTGGACCTCGCCGAACGCGCCGATCACGCCCTTGGGGCCGAAGCGCAAGGTCGCGGAGCGGCCGGGATGCGCCCAGTCGGGATCGCCCGCGACGACCTGCAAGCCGCCGACCGGCACGCCGAGCCCGGCAAGCAGGCCCACCACATCCGCCTTGGCGTCGAGAGCATCCGCAGGTTTCGCAGAACCGTCCCAATGACGACCGACGCCGTCGATCCGCGCGGTCCCGCGCCGCAGGCCTGCGGCGGCGATCAACTGGCCGTCCGGTTCGTCGCTCTGGAACACCTGGCCGACCTCGAACAGCGCGATGTCGCCAAATCCGCGGTCGGCATTGGCCTGGCTCGCCTTGATCAGCCCCGGCAGCAGCGAGGGCCGCATGTCGGAAAGATCGGCCGCGATCGGGTTGGCCAGCGCCAGCCCGGGCGAGCCGCCGCCGAACAGTTTTGCCGCGTCCTTCGCGATGAAGGACCAGGTCACGGCCTCGACCATGCCCCGGCTGGCAAGCAGCCGCTTGGCGAGGCGGGTGCGCTTCTGCAGCACGGTCAGGACCGGCTTCACTACCTCGCTTTTGATGCGTGGCAGCGGCGTCGAGACGACACGGTCGAGCCCGGCGATGCGCAGGATTTCCTCGACCAGATCGGCCTTGCCCGAGACGTCGCCGCGCCAGGACGGGACCAGGACCGAGACGCGCTCGCCCGAACCGGAAACCTCGAAGCCCAGCGAGGTCAGCGCGGTCTGCATCTCGCTCTGCGGTAGATCGAGCCCGGTCAGGCGCTTCACCTCCGACCAAGGGAAATCGATCGCATGTACGTGGTCGGGCGGATCGCCGGCGAAGACCATTTCGGAGGGCTCGCCGCCGCAGAGCTCGACGATGATCGCGGTGGCGAGATCGAGCCCCGGCCGACAGAAATCGGGATCGACGCCGCGCTCGAAGCGGTAGCGAGCATCCGAGTTGATGCCGAGCGCCCGGCCCGAGCGGGCGATGTTGAGCGGGTTCCAGAGCGCGCTCTCGACCAGCACATCGACGGTGGTCTCGTCGCAGCCGCTCGCCTGCCCGCCCATGATGCCGGCGAGCGATTCGACGCCGTGATCGTCGGCGATGACGACCTGCTCGTCGGTCAGCGCATAGGCCTTGCCGTCGAGCGCGGTGATGCTCTCGCCAGCCTTCGCCCGGCGCACGACGAGGTTGCCCGCGACCTTGGCGGCGTCGAAGACGTGCAGCGGCCGGTTGCGGTCGAAGGTCATGAAATTGGTGATGTCGACCAGCGTGTTGATCGGGCGCAAGCCGATGGCGCGCAGCCGCGCCTGCAGCCACTCCGGCGAGGGGCCGTTCCTGACACCGCGCACGAGGCGCAGCGCGAAGGCAGGGCAGAGCGCCTTGTCCTCGGGCGCGAAGTCGAGCGTCACGGAGACGGGGCAAGGAAACGAGCCCCGGATCGGCTTGACCGAGGGGGTCGCGAGCGCGCCGAGGCCGGCGGCCGCAAGGTCGCGCGCCACGCCGGCGACGCCGAGCGCATCGGCGCGGTTGGGCGTCACCGCGATCTCGATCACCGCGTCGTCGAGCCCGATATAGCTGGCATAGGGCTGTCCCACGGGCGCATCGTCGGCCAAGTCGATGATGCCGTCGGACTCGTCGGAGGTCTGAAGCTCCGAGGCGGAGCACAGCATGCCGTTGGATTCGACGCCGCGGATCACGCCCTTGCCAAGCGTGATGTCCTTGCCCGGAATATAGGTTCCGGGCGGCGAAAACACGCTCTTCATGCCGGTGCGGGCGTTTGGCGCGCCGCAGACGACCTGCACGGGTTCGCCCGCGCCGGTATCGACCATGCAGACGCGCAGACGGTCGGCGTTGGGATGCGGCTTCGCCTCGATGACATAGGCAATCGTGAAGGCCGACAGCGCCTTCGCCTTGTCCTCGACGCCCTCGACCTCGAGCCCGACGCGGGTCAGCGTCTCGGCGATGGTGTCGATGGTGTCGGTGGTGTCGAGATGGCTCTTGAGCCAGGAGTGCGTGAATTTCATGGAGAGCAGTCTTCTTCGGAGGCGAAATGATGAAGTGCGTCTAGCGACGTTTGGACAGGAGGCCCGCCACGATCAGGCGACGTTGTGCCGTATTTAGGTCGCGAACTGCGACAATGGCCTCTTTCGCCAGAATGATCGATTCCTGGACTTCGATCTTGCCTAGCAGGAAGGGCTTTGGGTCATAATCCGCCTTCAGCCGCTCCTGATGCAGACGCGCAAAAGTTGATGCGATCGCTTTGACCCGCATGTCGTTCACAAGATTCAGTTTGGCTGCAAGAGATGCATGATCCGGAAAACGGTACACCTGTTCGTAGACGTCCCAAGGTGCGCCGCTTCCAACCGTGTGGTCGGCAAAAACTTCGAGCAATGCGTGAAAGAGCGCGTAGTAGGCGGTCGATATCGCGCGACGCATGGAGGCTTGTTTGGGGCGCCCTTTGTCTCGGTCCGTCAGATCGAGAGCAAGGCGCAGCATATCGTCGATCATGCGCGCCGCCGAGGCTTCGGCGGCTCGACATCTTCCGGATACTCGTCGTTCGGCCACTTTGTCGAGACGTACGGAAAACGCAATTCGCCGCGCGCTTCGAGTGCTGCCATCACCGCCAAATGCATTTCAGTAAAACGTTTGCCCAAGGTCGTTGGCGCGTCTTCGGTCAGGAAAATATCGACGAATATAGCAGGCTCTCCAAGTTGATTATCCTCGAAGCGCGTCTCGATCTCATCGACAATCGCACCGAGCTTGGCTTTTACAGTGCTCTCGATCGCAGCCTCGATTTCTCGCGTCGTTGCCTTGCTCATGAAAACCATGATCGTTTCCTAAAGATCGGCTGTCGCGCTCGCCATGCAGAAAGCCGATCATCGACCATATCAGCCCTGACCCTCACGCCGCAAATTCAAAGCGGCCGCCGGCGCTGCCGCATTCAGCTCATCGGCCCCATCCGTCCTGATCTTCATCGCATTCCCGCGCCAACTCACCTCGCGGGCGATGAAGGCATAGGCCCAGATGCCCGGGAAGACGATGTCGCGGATGAGCAGCGCCGCCGGCATCCGCCAGGACGAATACCAGCCGACGCCGGCCGCCAGCGCCATCTCGGCTGCATACCAGGGCAGCAGCACGAGCAGCGGGCCGAGCCAGACCGGGAGCCCGAAAACCGGTGCGGCGAAGGCGGCCAGAAGCGCCGGCACGAGCGGCCCGGCCAGGATTTCCGGCGCGAAGAAAGGCAGGAAGGTGACTCGCCGCAAGCGCGCCCAGCGGAACTGGCGTTGCGCTACGTCGCGCAGGCGCCGCGCGCCGAGCGGCTGCTCGAAGGGCTGGCCGACGAGGTGGACATGCTTGCCGGCCCGGCGCACCAGCTTGGTTGCGGCCGCGTCCTCGGCGATCTCGTCGGCCAGCGCCGCGATCCCTCCATTGGCGTCGAGGAAGGGTTTGTTCCAGAGCATCGACTTGCCCTGCGCGAAGCCGAAGCCCAGCGCTTCTCCGGCATATTGCCAGCGCGCCTGGAAGGTGTTGAGGAAGGCGCACTCGACCTCGGCGCCGAAGTTCTGCGGCCGCGAGCCCGCCGGCGTCGAGCAGACCAGACCTGAATCCGGCCGCCACGCGGCCAGCATGCGCTGGATGTAGTTCTTCGGCATCAGCACGTTGGAATCGGCGAGAATGACCCATTCGGTCGTCGCCGCCTCCCAGCCCTTGACGCAGTTGTTGAGCTTGGGATTGGCGCTGACGGGAACGTCGCCGGTGATCAGCCCGACATGATCGGCCCCGAAGCGGCCGATCAGTTCCTTGACCAGCGGCACGATCGGATCATCGGCGTCGGCGACGCAGATCAGCGTCCTGTAGCGCGGATAGTCGAGCGTGAGGCCCGATGTCAGCGTCTCGCGGCTGAACGCCTCGAGGCCGCGCACCGGGCGCACGATCGTCACCGCCGGCAGGGCCGCAAGCACGGCCGAGCCCTTGTCCCGGCGGCGCAGGCGCATGAGCGCGATCGCCTGACAGAGCAGATTCGTCGCGACGAGGAAGGCTGCGAACAGGCCGGCCCATGCGGCTGCGCTCATCGGCTTGACCTCCCGTTCACGACGATAGCCCGCCTGTCAACGTCGGCAGGTCGAGCGGGCGGAAGCCGTAATGCTGCAGCCAGCGTACATCCGCCTCGAAGAACGGGCGCAGGTCCGGCATGCCGTATTTCAGCATGGCGATGCGGTCGATCCCCATGCCCCAGGCGAACCCCTGGTAAACGTCGGGATCAAGCCCGCAGTTCCGCAGCACGTTGGGATGCACCATGCCGCAGCCGAGGATTTCGAGCCAGTCCTCACCCTCGCCGAAGCGGATTTCGCCGCCTTTGCGCGAGCACTGGATATCGACCTCGACCGAGGGCTCGGTGAAGGGGAAGAAGGACGGGCGGAAGCGCATCTTGACCTCGTCGATCTCGAAGAAGGCCTTGCAGAACTCCTCCAGCACCCATTTCAGGTGGCCCATATGGGCTTGCTTGTCGATCACCAGCCCCTCGACCTGATGGAACATCGGCGTGTGGGTCTGGTCTGAATCCATCCTGTAGGTCCGGCCCGGGCAGATCACGCGGATCGGCGGCGGCTGCGCGATCATCGTCCGGACCTGCACCGGCGAGGTGTGGGTCCGAAGCAGCTTGCGCTCGCCATTGGAATCGGGCGCGAAGAAGAAGGTGTCGTGCATTTCGCGGGCGGGATGGCCGACCGGGAAATTAAGCTTCGTGAAGTTGAGGTCGTCGGTCTCGACATCGGGGCCTTCCGCCACCGAAAACCCCATGTCGCCGAAGATCGCGGTGATTTCGTCGATGACCTGGCTGATCGGGTGGATGCGCCCGCGCTGCTCCGGCCCCTCGCGCGCCGGCAGCGAGATGTCGATGGTCTCGGCCGCAAGCCTTGCGTCCAGCGCCGCATTGCCGAGCGCGTCCTTGCGGACCGCGAGCGCGGTCTGCACCGTGTCGCGAAGGCCGTTGATCCGCGGCCCCTTCTCCTTGCGTTCGTCGGGCGTCATGCCGCCCAGCGTCTTCAGCAGGGCCGAGATCGAGCCGGCCTTGCCCAGCGCTGCGATGCGGATCTGCTCCAGCCCCGCCTCGTCCCGCGCCGCCGCGATCTCGGCAAGGAGGCTCGCGCTCAAGTGATCGATCTCGTTCATGCCTGCTCTGGTCCGTTTGCGAGGCATCTTCTAGGGTGTAGACAACGGCGATGCTAGAGGCATCATGCTGGCAAAGCATTGCATTGATGGCGAATCCGGCCGTCTGCCGAGGGGTGGATGCTTCAAGCATGACAAAGATGTTGCAGCGCGGCTTCTTCGGTATCGGCCTGATGCTCGCGGCGATGGCGCTGCCCGCGAGTCATGGCTTCGCCCAGGACGGCCGCCGCGTCACCATCACGGGCGAGTTCAGCGACACCTGGTGCTCGATCAGCGGTCTGATGTTCGCCAAGGGCACGGCGCACCACCAATGCGCCATCTGGTGCGCGCTTGGCGGCATTCCGGTCAGCATCCGCGACGCGGACGGCGCGCTCTACCTCATCCTGAAGATCGGCGACGACGAGGACAGCGCCGCCAATCCGCGCGTCGCGAAGATGGCGACGCATGAGGTCGTGGTCCACGGCGAACTGCTGGAGCGCGACGGCGTGAAATACCTGCTGGTCGACCGCATCGCCGACGACAGGGGCGTCATCCTGATGACGCATGACGAGCACGGCATCCAGCCGTTCGGGAACTGAGGCGATGGGGTTCCTCCCGCTTCCTGTCCTTCATCTCAACGCGTTGTCGTTCCGGGCGGAGCGAAGCGCAGACCCGGGATCCATTCCTGAACCGTTCCGGCATGGATCCCGGGTCGCCCTTCGGTCGCCCGGGATGACAGCGTCAGGAGCGAGGAAGGCAACTCCTCTGCTGTACGGCGCTCTTCTGGCTTTTTGGTTTGCCAGCGCCCCCGCCATCGCCGCCGAGGCCTGGAACATCCCCCACGAGAAACAAATCGTGCTGAAGGGCCGCGTCACGGATGCGCTCTGCCATCTCAAGGGCCGTTGCGCGCCCGATTGCGGGGCTGGCCGGCGCCAGCTCGGGCTGGTGCTGGCGGACGGCACCTTCCGGCTCGTCGCCAAGTCGAATATCGACTTCGCTGGGGCCATCCACGACCTGATCGGCTATTGCGGCCGCGAGATCGAGGCCGACGGCCTGCTGATCGAGAACCCGGCCATGACCCTGTTCTTCGTGCAGGGCGTTCGCACCGATGCGTCTGCGCCCTTCACCCCTGCCGAGCGCTTCAGGACGCAATGGGAGGCCAGGCATGGCAAGGCGCAGGAATGGTGGCGCGCCGATCCCGAGGCCAATCGCCTGATCGCCGAGGACGGCCCGCTCGGCATCAAGGGCCTCGTGCCCAAACCCAAGCCCTGAGTCCAAGCCCTGACGTTCACGGACGGCTCACGACACTGCAATCTCGCCTCACGCGCTGGTGAGACGATGCGCGCAGGCTGCGTGCTAGCGTCTCTCCAGCTAAAAGCCTGGAGGATGCCCGTGAGACGCACTTTGATCGCCGCAGCGCTTCTGGCGCTTGCATGGCCTGTAGCCGCGCAGAACCCCGCCGCAGGCAAACGCGTGCAGGTGTCTGGCGAAATCGTCGACACCTGGTGCGCCGTCACCGGCATCATGTTCGGGCTCGGCACGGCGCATCATCAATGCGCGGTCTGGTGCGCGGTCGGCGGCATCCCGGTCGCGATCAGGGACAAGGACGGCCAGTTCTACATGGTGCTGCGCATCGAGAACGAGGATGTCAGCGTCGCCGCGCCGAGGATCGTCAAGATCCAGACCCATGAGGTCACCGTCGATGGCGAGTTGTTCGAGCGCGACGGGGTGAAATACCTCCTCGTCGACAAGGTCGCCGACGACAAGGGCATCGTGAATTTGACCCATGACGAGCACGGCGTCGTGCCGTTCGGGGAGTGAACGCCATGCGCCGCCTGTTTTTGTCGCTCGCCCTTCCCGCCGCGCTGTTCGCCGCGCCCGCATTCGCCGCAGAGGCCTGGGGCCTCAAGAACGAGAAGCTCGTCTTCTTCAGCGGCCAGGTCGTCGATATCCTGTGCACGCTCAAGGGCGATTGTCCGGCCGCATGCGGCGGCGGCAAGCGCCAGCTTGGCCTCGTTTCGGAGGGCAGGCTCTACACCGCCGCCAAGAGCAACACGCTCTTTGCCGGCGCGACCAAGGATCTGCTGCCCTGGTGCGGCAAGACGATCGAGATCGACGGGCTGCTGGTCGAAAACCCGGCCATGCCGATCCTGATGGTGCAGGGCATCCGCGAGAAGGCCGGCGTTGGCGATTTCGCGCCGACCGACCAGTTCGAGAAGGACTGGACCGCCGCCAATGGCAAGGCCGACGAATGGTGGCGCGCCGACGCGACCGCCAAGGCCGCGCTCGCCGAGAACGGCATTCTTGGGCGGAAAGACCTGAAGTGGCCGAAATGAGCGGACATCTCAGCCGCCGCTCGCTGCTCGTCGTCCTTGGGACCGGCATCGCCGGGCCGACGCTGGCGCAGGGGCATCATGGCCATCATGGTCCGGCCGCGCCAGCCAGCACCTCGCATGACCGGCTGGCGACGCAGTTCGGCGGTCCTTTCAGCCTGACCGACCACAGCGGCAAACGCGTCACCGACGCCGATTATCGCGGCCGCTTCATGCTGGTCTATTTCGGCTTCACCCGCTGCACCGACACCTGCCCGGTCGATCTGCCGATCATCGCCCAGGCCTTGGACAAGGTCGGGCCGCTGGCCGAGAAGGTTGCAGCCCTCTTCGTCACGGTCGATCCGGCCAACGACACGGTCGCCGTGATGGCGGAGTATGTCGCGGCGTTCCATCCCAAGCTGGTCGGCCTGACAGGTAGCGAGGCCGAGATCGCCGCCGTCGCCAGGGCCTACAAGGTGCATCGCCGCAAGCTGACGCAACACCACCACGGCAAGGGCGAATACGCTGTCGATCACGGCTCTCTGACCTATCTGATGGGCAAGGAGGGCCGCTTCGTCACGCTGCTGCCCCACAACTCGGGCGCAGAGCGGCTGGCGGCCATCCTGACGAAATATCTGGGGTAGTTGTTGTAGCGCTGGAAGAACCCTTCTCCCGGATGGGAGAAGGGCAGGGATGAGGGACCGCCGCTGATTGCAAGAGGCGAAACGGAGCCGGTGCGCCTTTTGCTTCGACGTCAGGCCCTCATCTGCCCCTGCCGGGCGCCTTCTCCCATCCGGGAGAAGGGAAGAGAGCGTAACGCTTGCCGCCAACTCTTTCGCTATTGATCAGGATTATGAAATAATCCGCAGGCGAAATCCCTGACAGTTCAGGCTATCGGCCTTGTCATTGTTGCAGCATCGCGGCTTTGATGACCCTGACCGAACGCACCGTCGAGGACAGCCTCTTCCCCGGTTTCCGGCTCTTCGACGTCGCGGCGTCGGGTGCGCGCATCCGCGTCCGCACCGGCGGGGCGGGGCCGCCTCTGCTGCTGCTGCATGGCTATCCGCAGACGCATGCGCTTTGGCACAAGGTCGCCGGGCGGCTGAAGGACAGCTTCACGCTGGTCTGCGCCGATCTGCGCGGCTATGGCGACAGCGAAAAGCCCCCCAGCGATGATCAGCATCTGCCTTATTCCAAGCGCGCCATGGCGCAGGACATGGCCGACGTCATGAGCGCGCTCGGCCATGAGCGTTTCACTGTGGGCGCGCATGATCGTGGCGCGCGCGTCGGCCATCGCCTGGCGCTCGACCATGCCGAGCGCGTGACCCGGCTCGCGACACTCGACATCGCCCCGACCCGCGAGATATATGCCGGCACGACAGACGCCTTCGCCCGCGCCTATTGGCACTGGTTCTTCCTGATCCAGCCCGCGCCCTTCCCGGAGAAGATGATCGGGGCCGATCCCAAGGCCTACTGGCTGAAGAAGTGCGGCTCGGGTTCCGCCGGGCTCGCTCCCTTCGCGCCCGAGGCGCTCGAGCATTACCTGCGCTGCTTCGCCGATCCGGCCACGATCCATGGCAGTTGCGAGGATTATCGCGCGGCCGCCACCATCGACATCGCCCATGACGACGCCGATGCAGGCCGCAAGCTGACCCAGCCGCTGCTGGCTCTCTGGGGCGAGCATGGCGTCATCGGCCGTTGCTTCGATCCGCTGGCGCTATGGCGTCTGCGCGCCGAGGATGTGCGCGGGCATGCCTTGCCGGGCGGGCATTATCTGGCCGAGGAAGTGCCCGATCTCGTGGCGGCGGAATTCGCGGCCTTCTTCGGAGAGACATCATGAGCCGGACCAATCGCGTCTACCGCATCGCCGTCATCGCCGGCGACGGCATCGGCAAGGAGGTCATGCCCGAGGGCCTGCGCGTGCTCGAGGCCGCCGCGAAGAAATACGGCTTCGAGCTTCGGCTCGACCAGTTCGATTTCTCCTCCTGCGACTACTACGGCAAACACGGCAAGATGATGCCGGACGACTGGAAGGACCAGATCGGCGGCCATGACGCGATCTATTTCGGTGCGGTCGGCATGCCCGCGCAGGTGCCCGACCACATTTCGCTCTGGGGCTCGCTGCTGCTGTTCCGGCGCGAATTCGACCAGTATGTCAACCTGCGCCCCGTGCGCCTGATGCCCGGCGTGCCCGGTCCGCTGGTCGGCCGCAAGCCCGGCGACATCGACTTCTTCGTGGTGCGCGAGAACACCGAGGGCGAGTATTCCTCGGTCGGCGGTCGGATGTATGCCGGCACGGAGCGCGAGATCGTCATCCAGGAGACGATCATGAGCCGCTTCGGCGTCGATCGCGTATTGAAATACGCCTTCGAACTGGCGATGCGCCGGCCCCGCAGGAAGCTCACTTCGGCGACCAAGTCGAACGGCATCGCGATCACGATGCCTTACTGGGACGAGCGCGTGAAGGAGATGTCGAAGAACTATCCCGACGTCGCGGTCGATCAGTATCACATCGACATCCTGACCGCCCATTTCGTGCTCAACCCGGACCGTTTCGACGTGGTCGTGGCGTCTAACCTGTTCGGCGACATCCTCTCGGATCTCGGCCCGGCCTGCACCGGCACGATCGGCATCGCGCCATCGGGCAACATCAACCCGACCGGCGACTACCCCTCCCTGTTCGAGCCGGTGCACGGTTCGGCGCCCGACATCCACGGGCAGGGCATCGCCAACCCGGTCGGCCAGATCTGGTCGGGCGCGATGATGCTCGACCATCTCGGCGAGCGTGAGGCCTCCAGGGGCATCGAGGCCGCCATCGAGCGCGCGCTGGGCGATGCCCGCACCCGCACCCGCGATCTCGGCGGCACGCTTGGAACGCAGGCCGCCGGCAAGGCGATCGAACAGGCGCTGGGCTGAAGACCGTCGCGCCAATCACGGCGGGAGGTTGCGGTTTCTCGCTGCGGCACTTGCCATTCATCGCCCGATCGGGGCACAGGAGGGGTCAACGAGACCCGTCATTCAAGGGGACTGACTGCGAATGGATTTCTCATCCTCGACATTCTGGGCGTCGCTGCTCCAGATCATCTGGATCGACCTCCTGCTCTCGGGCGACAACGCCATCGTCATCGCAATGGCGGTAAGGTCGCTTCCCGAGAAGCAGCGGAAGGTCGGCATCCTGCTCGGCGCCGGCGCTGCCGTGGGCCTGCGCATCTTCTTCGCGGTCATCGTCAGCTATCTGCTCAACATTCCCTTCCTGAAGGTCGTCGGCGCGTTGCTGCTGTTCTGGATCGCGATCAAGCTCGCCAAGGGCGAGGAGGAGGCCCATGGCGACATCGAGGCCTCGGACAATCTGTGGAAGGCCGTCCGCACCATCGCCATCGCCGACGCGGTGATGAGCCTCGACAACGTGCTGGCGATCGCCGCCGCGGCCCGCGGACATTTCGAGCTCTTCATCTTCGGCCTGCTGCTGACGATCCCGCTGATCGTCTACGGCGCGCGGCTGCTTTCGGACGTGCTTGAGCGCTTCCCGATTCTGGTCTGGCTCGGCGCCGCTCTTCTCGGCTTCATCGCCGGCGAGATGCTGCTCACCGACATCGCGGTTCTCCAGTGGCTGCAGGTCAACATGGCGAGCTGGGTGCAGGTCGTTCCGGTCAGCGACACCGCCCCGGCCGGGCTCGTGGCCGCCAAGGTCCCGTTCTACGGCGCGGCGACGCTGGGCGCGCTCTTCGTGGTCGGCGTCGCCTGGATGCTGAAGAACAAGTCGGCCGACCAGCCGGGCTGAGGCCGGGCTTCAGTCAAGCACGATCATCGCGGCGGCCAGGCTCCCCTGGCCGCCGTTTTCGTCGATCAGGCCATGGCCCAGCGCCTGCGTGGGCCTCTCGCGGTCCTCGATCGCGAAGCGGCCGCCGTCCAGCAGCGTCACCGCAAAACTCTCCGGCGCGCGGATGAAGCCGGTGCCGAGCGCCTTCACATAGGCCTCTTTGGCGGTCCAGATCCGGGCGAAGGCGAGCGGGCGCGCGGCGGCGGGCAAACCGCAAAGAGCGGCACGCTCCTGCGGGTGCAGGCTGGCAAGCGGCGGCGCGGCGGCAGGCTCGATCCGCTCGACATCGACCCCTACCGGCCGATGCGCCAGCGCGACGGCCACCAGCCCGGCGCGCGTCGCCAGCGAGATGTTCAGGCCCATGCCCGCCGGGTACGCGAGAACGGGCCGGCCGGACTCGTCGTGCTCGATCGTCACGGCCTCGGGCGGCAGCGAGAACTGCCGGGCGATCAGGTCATGCGCGATGCCGCGCCGCAGCGCCGAGCGCTCGGTCAGGTTTGCCGGGCTGCGCCGCGTGGCGATCAGCCAGACGACGGGCAGGGAGGACGCCGTCTCTTCGGGGGTATGAAGCCAGATCACGTCGTAACTCTAGAGCGCATTGATTTCGCAAGGAAACACTGCCGTCATCCCGGGCTTGCCCCGGGGCCATCATAAAGCGTCGTCGATCCCTATGATGGATCCCGGATCTGCGCGGCTTCGCCGCTTGTCCTGGATGACGGGGCGGTTCCCGAGAAGTGGGGGCTGGCTCCCAAGGTCGGGATGTCTTTCGCCCTGCGCTGCGATCATGCGCAGGCATCGCCTGCCCCGGTTGACCGCGGCGGCGCTACACCCTTGGAAAGGGCATGCCCGAGCAGATTCCGCAATCCGAACCCGGACCCGCCTTCACGCTCACGCTCGCCGGCGCGGCGCTGGGCCTTCGCAGGGTCTCCGTGCTGATGCCGGGCGTCGTGGTCTTCGCGGTCGCATTCGGGGCGGCGGCCTCCGCCAAGGGCCTGAGCCTGTTCGAGACGGTGCTGATGAGCGCGGCGGTCTATGCCGGCGTGGCGCAGCTCGTGGCGATGGAGCTGTGGCGGCCGGAATGGAGCTGGGGCGCGATCGCCGGCCTCGCCGTCGTCACGGCCACGGTGAACGCCCGCATGGTGCTGCAGGGCGCGTCGCTGCAGCCCTGGTTCAGGCACTATCCTGGCGCGGTCAACGGACTGCATCTCTTCCTGTTCACCGACGCCAACTGGATGATCGGCACCCGCTATCACGGCGAGGGCGGTCGCGATCTCGGCGTGCTGGTCGGCGCGGGCGCAGCACTCTGGCTGGTCTGGGTCGTGTCGACCGTGCCGGGCCATATGCTCGGCGCGCTTGTCGCCGATCCGCGCACCTACGGCATCGACCTCGTCATGCCGATCTTCTTCGCGGCGATGATCGTGCCGCTCTGGCGCGGCCGTCGCGCCGCCGTGCCCTGGGTCGTGGCCGGCCTCGTGGCCCTCGTCACCGCCCGGCTGATCGAGGGCTATGCCTTCATCATTATCGGCTCGCTCTCTGGCGCGCTGGTCGGAGCGTTCCGCGATGACGCTGCCTGACCCCGGCGCCTGGGGCGCGATCCTGGCCATCGCGGCGATGGCGCTGGCGACCTATCTCTGCCGCATCTCGGGCGTGGCGATGATGGCCTTCATCCCGCTGACGCCTAGGGTCAGGCGCGGGCTGGCCGCGCTGCCGGGCTCGATTGTGGTGGCGACCGTGCTGCCGCTGATCGAGCGGCTGGGCTGGTCGGCGGCGCTGGCGCTGCTGGCGGCCGTGGGCAGCATGGTGATCAGGCGCAGCGAATTGCTGGCGCTCGTCGTTGGCATGGCGGTGGTGTCCGGCGCGCGGGCGCTGGGGCTTTGAGCGGCCATCCATAACGCCTTCCGATCGCTTCCATCACATCAGATCATCGCCGCCATGTTGACGTAGGTCTGTCGCGGGCTGACGGTGCCGGTCAGCCTAACTGACCAAATCGGAGCGCCGCGATGGCATGGTATTCCCAGACCTGGAGCTGGTTCGAGGGCGAGTGGCATGAGGGCAACCCCGGATTCGTCGGCCCGCGCAGCCACGCGCTCTGGCAGGCCTCGGCCGTGTTCGACGGCGCGCGCTATTTCGAGGGCGTCGCCCCCGACCTCGACAGGCACGCCGCCCGCGTCAACCGCTCGGCGCTGGCGCTTGGCCTCAAGCCCACGGTCACGCCGGAGTTCATCGTCGAGAAGACGCTCGAAGGCGTGAAGAAATTCGCTCCCGGCACGGCGCTCTACGTCAAGCCGATGTACTGGGCCGAGGCCGACGGCCCCTCGACCATCATCGCCGACGCGGAATCGACGCAGTTCTGCCTGTGCCTGTTCGAGGCCGCGATGCCGCCCGCCGCCGCGGGCTTCTCGGTGACGCAAGGCGTCTTCCGCCGCCCGACCATGGAAACGATGCCGACCGACTCCAAGGCCGGCTGCCTCTATCCCAACAACGCCCGCATCCTGCGCGCCGCCAAGGCGGCCGGTTTCGACAATGCGCTGGTGCTCGACATGCTCGGCAACGTCGCCGAGACCGCGACCTCGAACATCTTCCTGGCCAGGGACGGCGTCGTCAGGACGCCGGCGCCCAACGGCACGTTCCTGAACGGCATCACCCGCCAGCGCGTCATCGGCCTGATGCGGGGAGCCGGCATCACGGTCGAGGAGTGCAGCCTGCGCTACTGCGATTTCGAGCAGGCCGACGAGATCTTCACCTCGGGCAACTATTCCAAGGTGATGCCGGTGACCCGCATCGACGACACGACGCTTCAGCCCGGCCCGCTCTACCGCAAGGCGCGCGAGCTCTACATGGACTTCGCCAAGTCGGCGGCTTGATCTCCCCCGTCAACGACACACTGCCCTCATCCTGAGGAGCGCCCGCAGGGCGCGTCTCGGAGGAGCCTCCAGCGCGCAACTGGAGCATCCTTCGAGACGCCGCTTTCGCGGCTCCTCAGGATGAGGGCTGTGGGGAAAACGCGGCTTCGCTATCGCAGAAGGCGAGTCAGCCCGGCCGCCTTGAGCCCGAGCAAGACGAGTGCGCCATAGACCATGATCGCCGCAAGCCCGATGGCGGCGAGCGCGGCCAGCCTCGGCTCCCATGGCGCTGTCTGCGCCATAACCAGCAGCGGCGGCGCGACGAAACGCGCTGTCAGCCCCGCGAGCGCGGCGGCGGCCAGCACGATGGCGGCGAGCCCCGCCAGCCCCTGCGCGGGCCGGGTCCAGCCACGTCGGACGCCCAGCGCAAACAGCAGCCCGACATTGATCCAAGCCCCTGCCGCCGTCGCCAGCGCCAGACCGGGCGCGCCGAAATCGCGCCAGAGCAACAACTTCAACGCGATGTTGCAGGCGATGGCGGTCAGCGAGACGAACATCGGCGTCGTGGTGTCGCCGCGCGCCTGAAAGCTCGCGACCTGCGTGCGGATCAGCACGATCGCCGGCAGCCCGATCGCATAGGCGAACAGCACAGCGCCCGCCGCCTGGCTGGCGGCCGCGTCGAACCGCCCGCGCTCGAACAGGGCGGCGACGATCAGCTCAGGGATCGCGAGGAAGCCGGCGGCAAACGGCGCGGCGGCCACCATCGTCAGCGCCACGGCCCGGTTCTGCGCCTTGTCGGACGCTGCGGAGTCGCCGGCCGCGATGAAGCGGCTCATCGTCGGCAGCAGCACCGTGCCCACCCCGATTGCGATCACGCCGATCGGCAACTGGTAGAGCCGCTCGGCATAGTAGAGCGCGGCATAGGCTCCGGCCGGCAGCAGCGAGGCGATGATCGTGTCGGCGAAGAGCGCGATCTGGACGCCGGCCGAGCCGATCACGGCTGGGCCGAAGGCCTTGAGAAAAGCCTTCATGTCGGCGTCGAGGCGGGGGCGCGTCAGCGCCGCGGCGACGCCCGCACGGCGCGCGGCAAAGGCGAGCAGCACCCATTCGAGCAGCCCGGCGACGGCGACGCCCCAGGCCGCCGCATAGGCCGCGTTGGGGAACAGGAAGGCGATCGCCAGCGCCGCGATCAGGCTGATATTCAGCAGGATCGGCGCGGCGGCGGCAGCGGCGAACCTGTCGACTGCGTTGAGATTGGCCGAGAGCAGCGTCACCAGCGTGATGAAGGTGAGATAGGGAAAGGTGATCCGTGTCAGCGCCACCGCCAGTTCGAAGCGCTGCGGATCATCGGCGAAACCCGGCGCGAGCAACCTGACCACCTGCGGCATGAACGGGATTGCGACCGCGAGCAGCGCGATCTGCACGATCACGATCAGCGTGTAGACGCGGTTCGAGAACAGGGCGGCCGATGCTGCGCCCGCCTGCTGGCGGATGCGGCTGAAGCTCGGAATATAGGCCTGGTTGAACGCGCCTTCGCCAAAAATCGCGCGGAAATGGTTGGGCAGCCGGAGAGCCACCGAGAACGCGTCCATCAGTGCGCCCGCGCCCAGCACGGCGGCCAGCACGATGTCGCGCAGGAAGCCTGTCAGACGCGAGAGCAGCGTGAACCCGCCGACGGAGAGGATTTTTTTGAGCATCTGGACGTGACGACTCGGGCTCACCATTACCACGCTGTCATCCCGGGCGCAGCGAAGCGAAGACCCGGGATCCATGCCGGAACCCTATCCGGAGATGGTCTGGAATGGGTCCCGGATCGGCGCGGCTGACGCCGCTTGTCCGGGATGACGGCGCATTGGAGGAAAGGACGGGGAAAACGACGCCGCCTTCATCCCAGATCGCCAGCCTTGCGTCTACCGGATCAGCGGCGGCAGCGCGTCGCCGCGCGGGTGGTCGACGGTGCGGGCGTCGAAACCGACGCGCTCGCCGATCAGGTAGAGCGGCCGGCGCTTCACCTCGGCGAAGATGCGCCCGACATACTCGCCGATCATGCCGAGCGAAATGAGCTGGATGCCGGAGAAGAACATGATCGAGACGATCAGCGACGGGAAGCCGGGCAGGTCCGTGCCGAAGAGCATTGTCCGCAACAGGAAGAAGGCAGCGGCGAATGTCGAGATGAAGGCGATGGCGACGCCGGCCCAGGTCGCGATCTTGAGCGGGACGGTCGAGAAGGAGGAGAGCCCGTCGAAGGCGAACGAGAACAGCTTGCCGAAGCGGAACTTGGTCTCGCCATGCTCGCGCTCGGCGACGTCGAAGGTGACGCCGGTCGCGCGGAAGCCGACCCAGGCGTAGAGCCCTTTCGAGAAGCGGGCGCGTTCCGGCAGGGCGCGCAAGGCATCGACGACCTTGCGGTCGAGCAGGCGGAAATCGCCGGCGCCTTCAGGCAGCTGCGTCTCGCCGAAACTGGCGAACAGCCGGTAGAACATCTTGGCGAAGTTGCGCTTCAACCGGCTCTCGCCGTCGCGGTCGGAACGCTGGCCGTAGACGTTGAGATAGCCTTCGCGCCATTTCGCCAGGAAGACGGGTATCGTCTCCGGCGGATGCTGGAGGTCGGCGTCCATGATGACGACGGCGTCGCCGCGCGCATGGTCGAGCCCGGCCGCGATGGCGATCTCCTTGCCGAAGTTGCGGCTGAACGAGACCGCGCTGATGCGGGGATCGCGCTGGTTGAGCAGGCGCAGCACCGAAAGCGTGCCGTCGCGGCTGCCATCGTCGATGCAGATCAGTTCCCAGGACCTGACCTCGCTCGCCAGTACGGCGTTGAGCCGCTCGAGCAGCAGCGGCAGGTTGTCGGCCTCGTTATGGACCGGCACGACGATCGATAGCTCCGGCCGGTCCGTGCCGGCGGTCTCGCGGGTCGAAAGGGGGGCGGGCATTGGTTCGGACACGAAAAACTCGACCTCTCAGGTCCGGTGAAAGCCGGCGCGATCGCGCGGGGGGCTCGACAGCGCGCCGCGATCCGCACAAAGACCGTGCGCACGCCGGCACGCAAGCGAACGGTGCTGACGGACGGGTGTTTCTACACGACTATCGATGAACCGGGGACAACAGACGCATATGATGACCGGTTTCGTGCTCTGCGCCGACGACTTCGCCATGACCGAGGGAGTCAGCCGCTCGATCCTGGCGCTGCTGGAAGATGGCCGGCTCTCGGCGACGGGCGCGATGACCAACCGCCCGCATTGGCGCAGGCTTGCCGGCGAACTCGCCGCTCATGCGGGCCGCGCCGATCTCGGCCTGCACCTCAACCTGACATGCGCCGCGCCGCTGGCGGCCATGCCGGTGGTGGCTCCCGGCGGAGAACTGCCCCGTCTGGGCGATCTCGCCCGGACCGCCGTCACCTCGCCGCGGGCGCGCTCCGAGATCGCCCATGAGATCGACCGCCAACTCGACGCCTTCGAGGATGCGCTCGGCCGCGCGCCCGATTTCGTCGACGGGCACCAGCACGTCCATGTCCTGCCCGGTATTTGCAGCGCGGTGCTCGATGCGGTGGCGCGGCGCTACCCGGCGGGCACGGTCTACCTGCGCGACCCGTCCGACCGGGCGGCCGCCATCCGGGCGCGCGGAGTCGCGGTCGGCAAGGCGCTTGTCATTTCCGGGCTCGGTTTTGGCATCCGTCGCGCGGCGACGCGGCGCGGCATCCCGGTCAATCGTGGCTTTTCGGGCGTCTCGCCCTTCGATCCGGCGCGCGATTTCGCCGCCGATCTCGCGCGGTTTCTCGTCAGGCCCGGCCCGGCCCATCTGGTGATGTGCCATCCGGGCTTCCTCGACGACGAACTTGGTCGGCTCGACCCCGTGATCGCGACGCGACCGATCGAACACGCCGCGCTGGCGGCGTTCTCGCCGCAGTCCGGGCTCGCAATGGCTCGGTTCGCAGCGCTGCAATGATCGCAAATGTCGCAATCGAAAATTTACCGCGTTGAGCGAGGATCACGGTTGAGGGTGCGGCGGTGGTCGCGATCCGTCTTTCAGGTCGGCGGCAAGGGCATTGACGCAATGAGTTTGTTCACGCGAGCGGATAAGTCGACCGCTGGCACCCCCGGCCCCACCGCACGAGCCGGTTCGCTCAGCACGCAGATCGCCGGCGCCGCCGTCGCCATCGTCGCCATCGCGATCGTCTTCGTCGTGATCGCCGTGGCGCGCTACAATGACGGCAAGACCCGTGCCGATCTCGAGCAGAAGATGACCGCGCTGACCCTGATGGTGGTCAACGCCTCGCCCTCGCTGATCCTGGCGCGCGACACCAATACGCTGGGCTACATCCTGGAATCCCTACGCGGCGACCAGGATTTCGACGCCGGAATCGTGGCCGACGATCTTTCGACGATCGCGAGCGCCGGGCGCAGCGAGGAGGCCCGGCTTGGCCTGACGCCGCGGACGCTGACCGCCGCACTTGGCCGTGAGCCATGGGACGCGCTCGCGGCGATGACGGCGACCGAGATCGAGGACAAGACCTATGTCACCAAACTGCATGCGGTGCGGGTGGGCGGCCATCAGAAGCAGATCGGCTACATCGCGATCCGCTTCGACAAGACCCGCCTCGTGGCCCGCGCCGCGCTGGAGCAGTTCGTCACCATCGGCATCGGCATCCTGATCCTGCTCATACTGGGTCCGCTGCTCTGGTTCTCGCTGTCTCGCACCATGAAGCCGCTCAAGAGCATGACGAAGGCGATCGTCTCGATCTCCGACGGCAAGCTCGATACGCAGATCGACGCCATGGGCCGTCGCGACGAGATCGGCGCCATCGCGCATGCGTTGGGAATCCTCAAGATCAGCCTGGCGGAGCGCGCCACCCTGCAGGAGAAGCAGCATGTCTCCGCCGCCGAGCGCCGCGACCATCAGCAGCGCGTCGACCAGTCGATCGCGCTGTTCCGCGCCGAGGTCGGGGTTGCGCTTGAAGCCTTCAAGAGCAATGCCGACCGGATGAGCGAGGCCTCGGACGGGCTCGCCCGGGTCGCGGCCGAATCGTCGGGCCGCGCCGCGCGCGCCGCGCAGAATTCGCATGGCGCATCCGCCAATGTCGAGAATGCAGCCCAGGCCGCCGAGGAGATGGGCGCGGCCATCCGCGAGGTCGAGTTCCAGGTCCGCCGCGTCCGCACCGAAATCGTCGAGGCGGCCTCGGTCTCGCGCGATACGGCGAGCTCCGTGCGGGCGCTCGACGAGACGGCGCGCGCCATCGGCGAGGTCGTCAACCTGATCCGCGACATCGCCGCCCAGACCAACCTGCTTGCGCTCAACGCCACGATCGAGGCCGCGCGCGCCGGCGAGGCCGGCCGCGGCTTTGCCGTTGTCGCCTCGGAGGTGAAGAGCCTCGCCGCCCAGACGGCCGACGCCACCGACCGCATCGTCGCCCAGGTCGGCGCGATCCAGGGCGCGACCGGGCAGGTCGTCTGCGCCATCGGCAACATCGCCGAGCGCATGGGCGCGATCGAGAACTTCGCCAATTCGGTCGCGACCTCGATCGAACAGCAGGCCATCGCCACGGGCGAAATCGCCAGCGGCGTCGCCATGGCCTCGTCCTCGGCGCTGTCGGTGTCGAGCGATCTCAGCGTGCTGGCGGACTCGGTCGAGGAGACCGGACGCTCGGCCGAGGAGGTCAGGGGCGCGGCCGGCGAGGTCGCCGCGCAGGCGCTGCGCCTTCGCACCACGGTCGACCAGTTCCTGCGCTCGGTCGCTGCTTGAAGGCGTTCGTCTCAACACTCGACGCTTCCAATCGAAACAACGCCGTCATCCCGGGCAAGCGCAACGCAGGCCCGGGGTCCATCGTAAAGCTCGACAGTTCCCCATGATGGATCCCGGAGTTGCGCCGCTGCGCGGCTTATCCGGGATGACGCCGTTCTTTATCAGCCATCGTCGAGATACACACAAAAACGGGGCCGCACGGGCCCCGTTTCCATATCCAAAACTCGAAAGGTTCAGGCTTTCGCCGCGCCGTCATACATCTCCGCGACATACTCCCAGTTCACCAGGCTCTCGAGGAAGGCCTTGAGATAGTCGGGGCGGCGGTTGCGGTAGTCGATGTAGTAGGAGTGCTCCCAGACGTCGCAGCCGAGGATCGGCGAGGCGCCGTTGACCAGCGGGCTTTCGCCGTTCGGGGTCTTGCTGACGGCGATCTTGCCGCCCTTGACCTCGAGCCAGGCCCAGCCCGAACCGAACTGGCCGACGCCGGCGGCGACGAAGTCTTCCTTCATCTTCTCGACCGAGCCGAACGAGTCGACGATCGCCTTTTCCAGCGCGCCGGGGATCGTGCCGCCGCCATTCGGCTTCATCCATTTCCAGAAGTGAAGATGGTTGTAGTGCTGGCCGGCATTGTTGAACACGGCAGGATTCTTGCCGTGCGAGGCCTTGACGATCTCCTCGAGCGACTTGCCCTCGAATTCGGTGCCCTTGATCGCGTTGTTGCCGTTGGTGACATAGGCGAGGTGGTGTTTGTCGTGATGATACTCCAGCGTCTCCTTCGACATGAAGGGCTGCAGCGCGTCATGGGCGTAGGGCAGATCGGGCAGGGTGAAGGTCATCGGGCCTCTCCTTGGGCTGCTCCAGTCCTGGGGACCGGAAATTCGTCAATTCTGCGAATGGCTTGGTGATGAAACGATTGAGCCGTGATACGATTCCGGGAGACGGCCCGTGAACGGATCCGCGCCGGCATCGTGTCGAGGCCCGGCGGAACCTCCCGCCATTCATCCTCTAGTTAAGCCTCCGCCCGCGCTGCGGCAACCGGCAGCGCCGGCGCGTCCGGCATGTCCGTGGCGGCGCGCAGCCGCCGATCCGTCCTGCGAGGGTTCGCCTCACTGATGCCCCATTCATTTTGCTATCGGTGCGCGCTATTGAAACTCTCTCTTATTCAATACGTTAGATGATCGACTCCAGCGGGCGCGTCGCCGGGCTCTCCGTAGGACGCCTCGCGAAGGATACTGCCAGGGACATCGCATTGAGCATCATCTTCGTTGTGCTGGGTCTCGGATTTCTTGCCGGCGGCGCTTATGCCATCGTCGAGGGCTGGCCCTACCTGCTGATCGAGCGCGGCTTCACCCTGGTCATCACGGGAACCGTCCTGATGACGGCGGGCGTCGTGCTGCTCGCGCTCTCGCGGGTCATGGCGGAGTTGCGGCGCGTTCGCGCCCAGTTGACCAGTGCGGTCATGGCGGTCTCGGTCGCCTCGATGGCGAATGCTTCCGAAGATCGCGAGCCGGCCTCGGACGCAACCGCAGCCTCGCCTGCTGGCCCGGCGACGCTCGGCGGCGGCGTGGCGGCGGCTGGTGGCGTTCTGGAGGCAGGAGCAGCCGCCGCCACGTCGACCGGTATGGCCGAGGCTCGCGATGGGGAGGATGCGCCGTCCGGCGAGGCCGAATCCGTCAGGCGCGACGACGAACCGGACCTGTTCGCCGCGCCGGCGCAAGACGAGGTCGGCGCGGTCTCCGGACCCGAGGCGGCATGGTCGCCCGGAAACAGGCCCGAGCCTCTCGCAGCGCTGGCGACGCCGGACGCGCAAGATACGGCCTCGTCGCTGCCGGTGGCGACATCCGACGAATTCGATGCCGCGCTGACCGGGGCGACAGGCGAGGCCGGCGCGCAGGCAACCGAAGCCGTCGCGGCGGCCCCGGACTGGACCGGGCCGGTCCTTGCTCCGGAGCCCGAAATGGCGCCGGCCGAGTCACCGACCACGACGCTGTCGTCGATCGACGAGGATTTCGACCGGCTGCGCGACAGCCTCGCGTTCGACGGCAACCGCTCCGGCTGGGACGCCGGCGTCGCGCCGACGCTCGTCGGCGAACGCCGCGAGCCCGACGACAGCGAGATCGCCGCCGCCGACTGGATGACGGCGATCAGGCCGGGCCAGGAGCGCTGGTTCGGAGCGCCGCTCGCAACGAAGCCGGAACCCGAGTTCCCCGCGGAGCCCGAAGCCGCCGCGAACTCCGAGCTTCCAGTCGAGCCGCCGGTCTGGCCGCCGCAGACGCGCGAGGCCGCGCCCTTCGAGCCGGAGGATGCGCCGGCCGGGGAGATCGCACCGGGCGACACCGGGACTGAGCGGCCTGCCGCCATGGCGGAGCCCTTGCAGGACGACGTCGATGTCCAGGGCGAGCCCGAGCCGGAGCCCGCCGATCATCCCAAGCCCGAACCCGCACCCGAATTCCGGTCGTACTCCGAGGCCGGGGACTGGTCAGTGCCGGACGGGACGCCCGACCCAGAGCCACCGGCGGAGCGGGAGCCAGAGCCTGTCGAGCCCCCAGCCCCTGCCGCCTCCGAAGAGGGCGTTGTCGGCGCCTATCAGGTCGGCACGGCGCATTTCACCATCTATGCCAACGGCTCGATTCAGGCGCGCACGCCCGACGGCGACTACAGCTTCGCCTCGATGGACGAACTCAAGACCTATCTTGCCAGCGAGAAGAACCGGTTGGGAGCCTGATCAGGCGTCCGGCGGCTCTGCCTCGCCCCAGCGCGGCCCGACGGCCTCGATCGCGAAGGCGTAGGCGAGCGCGGTCTCCTTGAGCGAATCGAAGCGTCCGGCCGAGCCGCCATGCCCGGCCTCCATATTGGTGTGCAGCAGCACCGGCCCGCCGCCGGTCATGGTCGCGCGCAGCCGCGCCACCCATTTCGCCGGTTCCCAATAGGTCACGCGCGGATCGGTCAGCCCGCCCATCGCCAGAATCGGCGGGTATTCCTGCGCCGTGACGTTGTCATAGGGCGAGTAGCTCGCGATCATCCTGAAGGCGGCCTCGTCGCGGATCGGATCGCCCCATTCCGGCCATTCCGGCGGCGTCAGCGGCAGGGTCTCGTCGAGGATCGTGTTGAGCACGTCGACGAAGGGCACCTCGGCGACGATGCCGGCGAAAAGCTCTGGCGCCATGTTGGCGACCGCGCCCATCAGCATGCCGCCCGCGCTCCCGCCCTGCGCTATGATCCGCCCGTGCGCGGTGAAGCCCTTATCGGCCAGCATCTCTGCCGCCGCGATGAAATCGGTGAAGGTGTTGGTTTTGTTCTGGCGCTTGCCGTCGAGATACCAGGCCCAGCCCTTGTCCGTGCCGCCCCTGACATGGGCGATGGCATAGACGAAGCCGCGATCGACGAGGCTCAGCGGCCGGGTCCGGAACGAGGCCGACATCGCCGAACCATAGGAGCCGTAGCCGTAGAGCAGGCACGGCGCGCTGCCGTCGAGCGCGAGATCGACCCGGTGCAGCAGCGAGACCGGCACCAGCGCGCCATCCTTCGCCCTGGCGAAGACGCGGCGCACGCGGTAGGCCGCCGGATCATGGCCGGACGGAATCTCCTGCCGTTTCAGCAGCGTGCGCTCGGCTGTCGCCATGTCGTAGTCGAAGGTCTCGGCCGGGCGCGCCATCGAGGCGTAGAGGAAGCGGATCGTGTCGGTGTCGAATTCGTAGCCGGCGTCGAGCCCAAGGCCATAGGCCTCCTCGTCGAAGGCGATGCTTGTCTCCTGACCCGTGGCGAGGTCGCGGATGACGATGCGCGGCAGGCCGTCCTCGCGTTCGAGCCGGATCAGCCGGCCTCGCAGGCAGACATGGTCGAGGATCAGGCGTCCGGCCTTGTGGGCTACGAGATCGCGCCAGTTGCCGGGCGAGGGATCGGCGACCGGCGCGGTGACGATCTTGAAGTCCTCCGCGCCGCCGGCATTGGTCAGGATCAGCAAATCCTCGCCATGGTGCTCGACCTCGTATCGACGCCCGGCCTGGCGCGCCGCGACGATCCGGGGCTTGGCGGCCGCATCGGCGAGATCGAGGAGCATAGTCTCCGACGTATCGTGGTCGCTCACCTCGATGAGCAGGTAGCGGCCCGATTGCGTCGCGCCGATGTCGACGAACATGCCGGCGTCGTGCTCCTCGTGCAGCAGGTCGTCGGCCGCTGTCGCTGTGCCGATGCGGTGGCGGAAGACCCTGGACGGTCTGTGGTCGGCATCGAGCGCGACATAGGCGAAGGAGCGGCTGTCCCTCGCCCAGACGATGTCGCCCGTCGTGTCCTCGATCCGGTCGGACAGGTCGGCCCCGGTTTCGAGATCGCGGACCCTGATGACATGCAGTTCCGAGCCGGCCTCGTCGGCGCTCCAGGCCAGCAGCCTGTGATCGGGGCTGTGCTCGGCGTCGGCGAGGTCGAAGAAATCCTTAGCCCTGGCGAGCGCGGAGGCATCCAGCATCACCTGCTCGCGCCCCTTGCCGGCGGAGACTTGGCTTGCCCTTGGCTTGCGGCAGATCAGCGGATGTTCGCCGCCCTTGCGGTAGCGCGAGTAGTAGAGGAAGGGGCCGTCCGGCTGGGGCACGCTGGAATCGTCCTCCTTGATGCGGCCGCGCATCTCGGCGACGAGGTCTTTCTGCAAAGCTTTCGTCGAGGCCATCATCTTGCGGCAATAGGCGTTCTCCGCGTCGAGATGGCGCTTGATCGCCGCCGGCAGCCGCCCGGGGTCGCGTAGCACGTCCTTCCAGTTTTCCGCCCGCAGCCAGGCGTAGTCGTCGTGCAGCGACGTGCCGTGCACGATGGTGGTCTGCCTTTTTATGGGCGCCCGGGGTGGACGTGGCGGTTTGCGTGGCGCTGCCGCAGCGTTGTCGTCGAGGCCCGGTTTCGCACGCATCGCCGCCATCTCATGACCCGCAGAGACCAGAGAGGTAGAGGCGCCAATCCAAGTTGACAAGACAGCCGCGCCGCGCGGCGATGCAGCCGGATTGGTATTTCAGTCACCATAAACACGTCCCAGTTGTTGAAATAGTTCCATTCGGCGACCGTATTCGCGCATCAGGCATTGACTTGCAGCGAAGTTAACTTTGGACTACATCGGATTTGGTTGTTCCTCTCGGGATGATTCCATGTCTGGCGGTTCTTGACCGACCGCTTTGCATGACCGTCGCTGCCGAAAGTGGCCCAGAAGGGCGAGCATCCATGCCTAAAATCGGTCCAAAAATCACATAAGGAGTGAGGCCACATGGCTGACAATGACGGTTCGGATTTCATCGAGCTCACCGCGGACATCGTGTCCGCCTATGTCTCGAACAATTCTGTACCTGCGTCCGAATTGCCTGGTCTGATCAGCGATGTGCATGCCGCGCTCGGCCGCGTTGTTGGCGGCGTCGCCCCGGTTGTGCCGGCGGAAGCGCCGAAGCCCGCGATTCCGATCAAGAAGTCGATCACGGCAGACTATCTGATCTGTCTCGAGGACGGGAAGAAGTTCAAATCCCTGAAGCGTCATCTTCGGACGCAGTACAACATGTCGCCGGAGCAATATCGCGAGAAGTGGGGCCTGCCGCCCGACTATCCGATGGTAGCGCCGAACTACGCCGAGGCCCGCTCGCAACTTGCCAAGAAGATGGGCCTGGGCCAGCAGCGCCGCAAGCGGCGCTGAAATCTGGCTCGTCTGCGGCGCCCCGCGCCGCCTGCCTGTTCTTGAAAGTCGCCGGTCCGCCGGCGGCTTTTTTCGTGACTGCTGGCGTCTTGGCTGCTGCCATCGCCGTGTCGCGAGGCGTGCTTGCATGAACCTCTGCGAGGCCGACGACAAGGGTCTTGCCAAAGCTAAAATAGGATTATATTCATATATTCTCCCGGTTGCAGGCCGGCTCTTCCAGAACCAGCAAGGGAACATAACATGAACATAAACCAGCGCCGGTGCGGCGACCCCGCGCATCTGACGGCTTTGGCCCGCCTGAGCGAGTCGGCGGCGGCGGCGATGGCGGGGCTGCCGGTGCAGAGCCTGCGCGGCCCGGCACGGGGCGGACCCGCCGTGACGCAGGCGCGTCAGGTGGCGATGTATCTCTCCCATGTCGTGTTCGGGCTGTCGTTCAGCCGGGTCGGCATCTGCTTCGGGCGCGACCGCACCACGGTGCGCCATGCCTGCCGTCTGGTGGAGGACGGACGCGATGACGAAAGCTGCGAATTCGGCCTGACGGCGATCGAACTCGGCCTGCTGGCCATCTCGGCTGCCTTGTCGCCCGTCATTCGCGAGGAGATGGTGCGATGAGCGTGGAAAATCAGGATCGGGACGCCCGCGCCCGGCTGCTGCGGCATCTCGGCCAGCCTGGCGCGTTCGGGCTCGTCTCGGCGCTCGGCTGCGGCCGGCTTTCGCTGGGTCGAACGGTGAATGGCGCCACGCTCGGCGCTGGCTATGCGCCGATGGCGGCGGCCGACAGCCTCGTCGCCGATGGGCTGGCCTGCTGGACCGGAGCGGGGCGTTCGCGGCGCCTCATGCTCTCGGGCGGCGGCGCGGCGCCCGGCCGTTCGCTCGCCACCCGGCTGATCCCGGTCGACGGCCAGCAGCGGATGGTGCTGGTCGACGAGCGCGAGAGCCCGCTGCGCTGGTTGCATCGCCGCATGGGCAAGGACGGCAAGCCGCAGATCTCGGCCGCCGAATTCGCCGCAGGCGAGCGCTTCCGGGCCGATCTGACGCTGGCGCGAATGCTGCCGCGCGTGACGATGAACTGGGACGCGGCGTTCTCGCCAGACGATCGCGGGCAGGGCGCGCGCGATCCCGCCAGCGCCTCGGACGCCTCGCTTGCCGCGCGCCAGCGCGTCCGGCAGGCCTGCGACCGGCTCGGCCCCGAACTGTCGGGACTGGCGATCGACGTCTGCGGCTTCCTAAAGGGGCTCGATCTGGTCGAGCGGGAGCGCCGATGGCCAGCGCGCTCGGCCAAAATCGTCCTGCGGCTGGCGCTGGCCGGGCTCGTCTCGCATTACGGGTTGGGCGAGCGTGTCGCGCGTCCGCGTCGCTCGGTCTGGCAGGCGCAGGACGCCAGGCCGCACCTCATGCCGGAGGCCGGAGCGTGAGGGTCACGCCCCGGCTGCGGCGCGCGCGTCGGCCTTGATCCGGTCGATCATGGCGCGCACGCCATTGGAGCGCTGCGGCGTCAGATGGGCCGCGAGCCCGAGCCGTTCATAGGTGGCGAACGCGTCGGTGGCGGCGATCTCGCGCGCCTCACGGCCCGAATAGATCGCCAGCGCCAGCGCCACCAGTCCGCGCACGATATGGGCGTCGCTGTCGCCGCGGAAATGCAGCCGCGTCTGCGGCCCCGGCCCGCCCTCGCGGTGCGCTTCCAGCCAGACCTGGCTCGCGCAGCCCCGCACCTTGTTGACGTCGTTATGGGCCTCTTTGGAGAGGGGTTCGAGATCCTTGCCGAGCTCGATCAGATAGCGGTAGCGGTCGTCCCACTCCTCGAGCAGGTCGAAATTGGCGATGATCTCGTCGAGGCTTGCGCTCATGGGCCGTATGCTTGCCGGGTGTCGCCGCGGTGGCTTGAGCCCAGCGTCTTCGGCGCGTCCGCCGCCGCCGTCAAGCGCTCGCGGGGACGCAGGCCAGCCGTCAGCGGATGCCGGCGGTGGTTTCGCGAGAGGCGGCCGCGCCGCGCGCGGCGACCGCCTGCAGGGTCAGGTCGAGCACGCGCTTGCGCGTTTCCGGGTCCAGCCCTGCAAGGATCTCGGCCGCCTCGCGGGCCGCCGCGACGCCCTGTACCGCGCTGCGCGCGTCGATCTGGCCGGCGATCCTGACGGCGGCGCGCACGGTTCCGATCGCGCCGTCATCGGTCGAACGGCTGCCATGAACGGGCGAATTCAGCGCGATCACGCCGATGACCGCAAGGCTTCGCAGGATATAGGCCATCTCCGTATCCCTCATCTCCGGCGGGTGGCCGAAGCCTGTCCCTGATGTGCCCGGATCATAGGCATGCAGGCCCCAAGATCGCGTCTGCGGACAGGCTCGCATTTGAATCGAATGCCGCGATCCGTCTTCAGCTTCCGTTCACCCTGCTTGCAACATCGAAGCCAGCCGCTCCAATCCGTCATTACCGCGCAAATATATGGATTTATTGATCTTTGTCGGGAGCGGCGCGCCGATCTGGCCAGTGCGTCCGCTCCGGCTTTAAGGGCGGCTTAAACCGGCGCTGGCGAGGATCGATCGAACGCGGGCGACAAGGCCCGCACATGGTCGGGCGTTTCAGGACTTCATGACGATCAGGGCAATCAGGACACAGGTGGCGGCGATGGTGCACCCATCCGTGCTGCCGAATTCGCTGGAGCGCATGCGGCATGAGCGCTTCATGCTGACGCGGCTGGCCGTCGGTTCGCTCGGGCTCGGCCTGGCTCCCGCCTATATCGCATGGCGCGGCGCGCTCGGCGGCCTCGAGGCGCTGATCGTGGCCGCCGCCGCCCTGCCTCTGCTCGCCATCGTCGTACTCTCGCGCACCGGCCGGCTCGACGTGGCCCACTGCATCTCGGCGGGAGCGCTCGCAATCTTCATCTGCGCCATGGCCGGCATGACCGGCGGCGCGACTTCGCCGCTTCTGCTCTGGCTCGCCGCCGTGCCCGCCGAGGCGATGTTCTTCGGCGCGCGCCCCTTCGTCGCCCGCGCCAGCGCCATCGCGGCGATCGCGCTCGCCAGCGTCATGACGCTGCATCAGCTCGGCGTCTTCGCCGCGCCGGCGCCGTGGACCTCGGGAATGATGCCGGCCTTCGTCACCATCGCGATCCTGCATTCGATGGCGATCGCGGTCGGCTTCCTGCGCCGCCGCGACGACGAACTGCGCGAGCACCGCGCCTCCGATGCGCGCGCCCAGCTCCTGCTCGACCATGTCGGCGATCTCGTCACCTGGCACGACGCCTCCGGCGCGGTCGTCTTCGCCAATGCGGCCGCCCGCTCGCTCACCGGCGCCGACCCGGTCGAGCTCCATGGCCGGGGCCTGTTCGACCGTGTCCACATCGCCGACCGGCCGCTGTTCCTGAAGGCGCTGAGCGACGCGGCCCATGGTTCGGGCGACACCACCGCCTGCTTCCGCACCCTCTTCGTACCGCAAGACGGCGGCAGCGAAACCCCGGTCGCCCTCTGGCTCGAAATGCACGCCCATCGCATCGCCAGCGCCGGCCCGCGCGACGGCGTCGCCGTGGTCTGCGTGATGCGCGACATCACCGGACGCCGGGCGCTCGACGAGGAGCGCGCGCGCGGCCATGCCGAGGCGCTGCAGGCGAGCGATCTCAAGGGCCAGTTCCTGGCGACGGTGAGCCACGAGTTGCGGACGCCGCTCAACGCCATCATCGGCTTTTCCGAGATGCTGTCATCCGACGCGCACGGCATCCTCGATGCGGAGAAGCGCCAGGAATACGCAAAGATCATCCACGATTCCGGGCATCACCTGCTCGATGTGGTGAACACGCTGCTCGACGTCTCGAAGATCGAGAGCGGCGCGATGACGATCGAGCAGGACATGCTCGATCTCGACGACCTGTCGCGGGATTGCTGCACGCTGGTCGCGCTGCGGGCGCAGACCGGCCAGGTCGGGCTCGAGCGCGTCATGGGGCCTGAACTGCCGCCCATCATCGGCGACCGACGCGCGCTGAAGCAGGTCATGCTCAACCTGCTGTCGAATGCGGTAAAATTCACGCCGCCGGGCGGGCGCGTGGTGCTGGCGCTGGTGCGCGACGGAGACGTCATCGACCTCTCGGTGTCCGACACCGGCATCGGCATTGCCGCCAGCGACCTGCCGCGCCTCGGCGACCCCTTCTTCCAGGCCAAGGGCTCCTATGACCGTGCTTATGAGGGCACGGGGCTCGGCCTCTCGGTGGTGCGCGGCCTCGTCGGCCTGCATGGCGGCCGCCTCACCATCGAGAGCGCGCCCGGCACGGGCACGCGGGTCTCGGTCCGCCTGCCGATCGGCGGAATGGCCGCCGTCTCCCAGCCGGTCAAGATCGCGACCTTCGCCCGCGCGCCCAAACGCGGCCTTGAAACAAAAGAACCTGTCCGTCTGACTGCCTGAACGAGTGAAACCGAGCATGTCCGCGACCATCGCCGCCCGCGCCCACTCAAGCGCCACACTGACAGCCCCGATCAAGCGGCCGCACAAGCCGCGCCGCCCGGCCACGCCGCTCGCCCGCATCGGCAGGCTGATCGGGGCCAGGCCCGGACGCGCCTTCATGCTGCTGCTGTTCTCGGCCGTCGCGGTCGCCATCCTGGTCAATGCGATGCTGTTCCAGAAGGTGCGGCACCCGGCCCCGATCATCTCGGCCCCGGTATCGAGCGCTCCCCAGCGTCAGGTCGAGCGGCGGCAGGAGACGCCGCCCGTTGCGCCTGCGCCCGCCGCCACGAGCCCGACAGCCGCGCCGCTGCCGCCCTCGCGTCCGAGCGATCTCGCGCAGGGCGCACGCGAAGCCGCCGCGCCGCGCCCGCCGGCCGCGGTCAGCAGCATCCCGCGAGCGGTCCCGGTCGCGGCCGCGCCGGCGCCGGCTCCCACCCGCGGCGCCGCCGCGCGCGATCCGATCGCCGATCTGATCAACGGCGCCGATTTCCGTCCGCCCGCCGAGATCCGCGGCGGCGCGGCCAGGCCTGCGCCCGTGCGCCGCACGGTCGAGAACTGACGGCGCAGGGGGAGCGCGTCTCGCCATGGCGCGCCTGACCAGCGATTTCTGGGTCTCCGCCTATCTGCGCCAGATGGCCCATGACGGGCTCGTCGCGGTGCTGCGCCGGCGCGGCGCGGCCGAGGCCGGCGCGATCTTCGTCAAGCTCGACCGGCTGGACGGCACCGCCGCGCTCTATGGTCCGGCCCCGCAGATGTTCGCCGACGCCGGCGGCGAGCGGCGCTTCCAGCTCGTGCTCGACAGCGATCCCGCGAGCGTCGAGGAGAAAGTCGAGCGCGAACGCCGCTTCGACGCCGATCTCTGGCTCGTCGAGGTCGAGGATCGCGGCGGCGATCCGCGCCTGCCGCTGGTCGAAGGCTGACCGCCGTCAGCGCCTGAGCCCGAATTTCCGCATGATTTCGCTGACGGCATGGGAACGGTCCTGACGCGTCGCGCCGGCCCGCGAGGGCGTGCCGCCCGGCGCCATCGCCGGCTGATGCTGGCCCTTGCGCTCTGGGGGCTGCATTTTCTGCGCGCCGGCGACCTGCATCGCCACCCGCAGCGCCACTGCGGGCCGCGTCTCGCGCATCAGCGCCACCAGCGCGAAGATGCGCGGCACGGAATGGGCGGTCTCGTCGCCGAGCCGGATCAGGAGACGCGTCGCATCCTCGACGCTGACGCCGCAGCCGACGAGGGCCAGCCCCAGCAGATCGCGCGAGCGATCCTCGTCGAGAGCGTCCGCAAGACCCTGGCCGCCACCCAGATGCTCGGCGATCGCACCGAAAGCGCCGCGATGGTCGTCGGCCGCCGTCGCGAGCCAGCCCGCGAACAGCTCGGGCCCGACGCTGGGGCGGTGTTCCGCAGGCGACAGCGAATCGAGCGCGTTCAGCGAGTCGAGGATCGCGGTGCGGCGTTCCGGGCCTGCGAGCAGGAACAGCGGAGCGAGCTCGGCGTTGGCGAGGTCGGTGCGGGCCAGCAGTCCCTGGGCATAGGCGGGATCGCGTCGCGCGCGCGCGATAAGGAGGTCGAGCCCGGCGCGCGGCAGCGGCGCGGCATGGTTGGCGATCAGGGCGAGGTCGATAGCGCGGTCCTCGCGTCCGAGCAGGAGCAGGGTCGCGGTGCTGGTCAGGTCGGGTCGGCCGGCCATTGCGAGGGCGGCTTCGATCGCGTCATGCTCCGCCAGAGCCTCGAGCTCCATCGCTGGCAGCGGCATGCCGTGGGCCAGCAGCGCCGCCAGCACCGGCCCGCCGCGCGCCTGCAGCGCCGCCAGCACCGGCTGCGGCGCATGGCGCCAGCCGGCGAGCTTGCGGGCTAGGATGATCGCAGTCGCCTCGTCGATCGAGGGGGCGAGCGCGGTCGCGATCTCGTTGAAATCGGCAAGGTCGTCCGGTGGCGGCTCCGGCATCGACATCAGCAGATCGGCCTTCACCCGCAGCGAAACCTGGCTCAGATCGAGCCCGCCATCACGAGCCCGGTGGGCGAGCTGGGCGAGTTCGGAGGCGATACGGCTTGGCATGAAGACTGCTCTGCTGACGATTTTCGAGGCTCGTTGCAGCGTAATCGCAAGGCATTAATGGGGCGTTAACCATGTCGGGGCCTGATGCGTTCAGACGGGCCTAAAGCATGAGCGCAAGGTGCGGACGATGATCCGCAACCCGGCCATGCTCGACTTGCCGCCAGCTTCACCCCGGCGTCCGACAAGGAGGCGCGTCATGACCATCGTCATTCCATTCGCGCCGACCCGCGCGACCCTGCGCCGCAGAACAACAAACGACGCACCCGACGCCGCCGCGTCCGGCGCCGCGATCCTGTTCTTCACGGGCGTTCGCTACGAGCGCCAGCAGCAGGCGGCGCTCCCCGACGAGCCCGCCCCGCGCAAGCGCCGGGCCGAGACGGTCGGCAAGCGCCCGGTGCGCCGGTCTGCCGCCGGACAGACCGTGTGACCCTGCCGGCCCTGCGAACGGGGAGGGGCGCCGGCCGCGCGCTCGCCTTGGCCGTCGCCGTTCTGGCCACAGCCTGCACCGGCGATCTTGGCCGTCCGCGCCCCAATCTCTGGAGCGATACGATCGCGCCCGAACTTGGCTTCTGGTCGGCGACGGCCCGGGGCGAGGCGGCGTCCCATTTTCGCATGACCGACGACGAGAACCAGCTGCGCGACCGCGCCTGGCGGCTCGTCATGCCCGCCCATGAGCGCAGCTATTTTTCCCGCGAGGTGTCGGCCCTGGCCCATACACGCATCCTGCCGGTGGAAGCGCAGTCCTTCGCGATCGCAGACTATCACCGCGCCCTGACGGGCGGCTCCTTCGCCTCCCAGGCCTCGCGCTACAACCGGCTGTCGGAGGACGCCAACGCCGACCGGCTCCTGCTCGCCCCCTTCCGCGCCAATGCCGGCCGTGTCGTCGCGGCCGACCGGGTGCGCCTGCGCGCGGCGGAAGGCTCGCCCTATGTCGCGCCTGAGCAGCAGGACCCGGCCTTTGCCCGCGTCGTCGAGAACGAAGGGCTGATCCTCTGGGTCTGCGAGCGTGTCGGGTTCCGGATCGAGAGCTATCGCCACGCGCTGGCCAATCTGGTGGTCGAGACGCCCTCGCGCGAGGCGATCAAGGCCGAGCGCGCCATCATGGCGCTGGAGGCCGAATCCGGACCGCTCTGCAAACTGCCGCTGATCGGCGCCTTCGGCGGACGCGGTGCACCGCCCCCGCCGGCCGAGCGCGGGCAAGGCGACCCGGTGATCTACAAGGGCTGACCTGAGCCCCCGCCGTCATGGGAAGCGGCTTGTCGTCGAAGTCCGGCGCGCGACGGGGTCAATCCGCCAGCCCGCAGGCGACGCCGGTCGCCAGCGCTTCGGCATCGGCGCGGTCCGACGGCAGCGGCATCAGCACCCGCGCCACGATCAGGCCCTGCGCGCTGTCGGAGACGATCCGCAGTTCCTGGCTGGTCTGACCCTCCTCGTCGCCGGCGATGCGCTCGTCACGCTGCGCCTCCGTCATCACCAGGAATTCGACCACGCCGCGGATCGCGGCGCGATCGGTGATGGCGTAGATCACCCCGCCTCCGCGCCGATGCAGCGTCAGCCCCAGCGGTAGCGTCCCGACCCGCGCCACGACGCGCATCGGCCCGGGCCCGAGATCGTAGCCGCAGACGGCGATGATCGCGGCCGGGTCGGATTCGCGCGGCGTCGGCAGGACGGCCGCGACGTCGCGCCCGGAGATCAGTTCGGCCCGGCCTCCGGTGCCCAGCCCGAGATAGGCGCTGGCCGCATCTCGCTCCGACAGCAGCGGAATCATCAGCACGGCGACGATGTGGACGATGCCTGCCAGCACAAGCCCGGCCGCTGTCAGCAATGTGAAACGTCCCAGCCGCGCCGCGAGGCCCGTTTCGCGCTTCGGCCGCCACGATGCTGGCGCGTCGTCGCCGGCGCGCTGGTCGAGCGTGCTCATGGGCAGTCGACCCGCCGGATCGTAGGCAATATCTCGCGCCGCAATTCGCCGGCATGGCTCGAGATCGGCGTGTCGTAGAGCCTCAGCCGCAGATCGAACGGGCCGCTCGATGGCAGGGGCAGCCAGTTGCCGGCTTGCGGCGCGGCCGACGCGGCGATCCGCAGCGCCCCGCCTTCGTCGCGCACGATCTCGGCATGGCTGAAGCCGACCCGATCGAGCGGCAGGCGGAAGGGGTTTCCCGCGCCGTCGGTGACGCTGAGGGTCCAGCCGCGCGCCGTCGGCGTGGCCCCGGCGACGAGATAGCGGCAGCGGCCGTCGAGACGCTGGCCGTCATCGTCGCGCTGGGCCACCAGTTCAAGGCCTTCGCCGTTTCCAAGCGGCAGATGCACGCCCCGCGCCTGATGCGCGCGCAGATACGGGTCGATATCGCGTCCGCCGGCGTGCGGCCAGGCGTCCCATGGCCCGATCTGGACCCGGCCGACGACGGGGCGGCTGGCGACCGCCAGATGCGCGGAAGCGAGCCCGAGGCCGGCGCCGAGCAGAACGACATAGGCGAGATCGACGACTTTCACGTGTGGCCTGGCCAGCTTGCGGCCGGCGACGCAGCCGGCGGCCGGAGTTGAAACGGGAGGCGCGGCGGCGTCAACGGGCGCGGCGCGCGGTCAGGCCCTGATTGGCGGAGCCGGGCGTCGCGCATGATCCCACTGGCGCGCCTTTCGTGGTCGAGATGCCTGAAAATCCATCGCATTCAAACGAATTTGGTCAGATTCTGGCAAGACACCTGAATCGGCGTCGCGCCGCCGCAATGGTTAATTTTACCTTGTTTGCGCGTTTACCTTGCGTTCATCAGTCGATGCGGGCTTTCTCGACTGCACAAGCGGCGCATCGACGTCGCGGGGCAGGGCTCAGACAGATGCGTCAAATATTCGTCTCTTCGGCATTCGGCGCGGTTCTGCTGCTGGCGTCTTCTGCCGCGCAGGCAGGCGGCTGCTACGGCTCGTCCTGCCGGCCCGTCGCCAAGCCCTGTCACGGTTCATCCTGCTACAACCTCGTTCGGACGCCGCCGGTCTATGGCACGGTCGCTGAGACCTATCTCGCCCGCCCGGCCCGCACCCAGGCGCAGGTCATCCCGGCGGAATACGAGACGGTCAGCGAAAAAGTCCTGATCCATCCGGCCCGGCAGATCCCGCATCATCGCCCGGCGCGCTACGAGACCATCACCGAGAAGGTCATGATCTCGCCCGGCGGCAAGCGCTGGGAAGTCACCACCGACGCCTATGGCCGCACCACCGGCTGCTGGGTCCACGACAAGCCGCGCTACGGCTACAGCCACCGCAAGGTCGAAGTCGAGCCCGCCAGCGTCTCCTACGAGACCATCCCCGCCGTCTATGGCCACCGCCAGCGCAGCGTCATGGTCCGCCCGACGCAGGTGGTCCACCACACCATCCCCGCCGTCTACGGCACGCATCACCGCAAGGTCATGATCAGCCCCGGCGGCCAGCACTGGGCCCGCAGCGGCTACTGAGTTTCACGCCTGAACAGTTTCGGACGACCCTTCACTACGGACACGACCACTCAGAACCCCGGCTCACGCCGGGGTCTTTTTTTGGTCTGAACGGTTGGAAGTGAAGGGGAGCGCTTCGAGGCAGCGCCACCGCGCTCCCTCCCCCCTTGCGGGGGAGGGTTGGGGAGGGGGCAGCGCCGACCTCTCAGCTTCAAGACGCCATAGGCCCCCTCTCCACCTCTCCCCCGCAAGGGGAGAGAGAGCAGGTCGAGCCACATCAAAATCGTCGGTGAAGTCTAACGCCGCGTCAGGCCAGCCTGCCGGTGATCAGCAGCAGCACGCCGACGCCCAGCGCAAAAGCCGCGATGCGGGCCGGCATGGCGATCAGTGCGCCCGGCGGGCGGCCCGTGGCGTAGCCGCCGACGATCTCGATCACGGCCAGCCCGAGCAGCACGATGACGAAGGGCGGGAAGGAGGCGGCCACGCCGGCGAGCCAGCCATTCTGGACCGCCAGCCCGACAAGGACGCCAAGCGCGCCGCCGGCTGCGATGAAGACCAGTTCGACGCGGGTCAGACGCATCGGCCCGGCTCAGCGCCGGCGGAAATTCTGGTTGCGCGGGGGGCCGCCGGGGGCGGGACCGGCTGTCTTCTGGCGAAAGTTGATGCGGCCGCGATCGAGATCGTAGGGCGACATCTCGACAACGACGCGGTCGCCGGCGATGGTGCGGATGCGGTTCTTCTTCATCTTGCCGGCCGCATAGGCCAGGATGATGTGCTCGTTGTCGAGCTTGACCCGATAATTGCCGTCCGGCAGCACTTCGACCACCGTTCCGTCGAACTCGAGCAGTTCTTCTTTAGCCATTCTGTCGTCCTTCGTGTGCCCGTTGGCGCGGGGACAGGATCGCTGAAGGCGACCCTGTCCAGCTCATGCGATGCGCGTCAGTTCGCGCGACGCCGGGCGCCGTTGGTGCGTGGTTGCTGAGTTCTTTGCTGCAAGAACGCGACGCCGCCAAGCCCTTCCTTGGCCGCTCCACCCTCTTTTCGTGGGGCCGGGGCCTCGCTGCGCTGCGGCGGCCGGTCGTTGCGGGGCGCGTCGTTTCGCGCTTCGCGCTGGCCGGAGCCCGCAGGTTTGGCAGCATGCGAAGGCTTGGGCGAACCCGAGCGTTGGCCCGAGGGCCGGCCATTGTCGCGGCCGCCGCCGCCGTTCTGCTGGCCGCGCCCGCCGCGGCCCTGGTTCTGGGGCGGCTTCTTCGGGGTGCGGCCGTCCCAGTAGGGAACCTCGCCCATCGGCGTGATGGCGATGCGGGTCAGCTTCTCGATGGCGGCGAGGTCGCCGCGCTCGTCTGGCGTACAGAAGGCGATCGCCATTCCCGACGCGCCGGCGCGCGCGGTGCGGCCGATGCGGTGGACATAGGTCTCGGCGACGTTGGGCAGGTCGAACTGCACGACATGGCTGATGCCGTCGACATCGATGCCGCGTGCGGCGATGTCGGTGGCGACCAGGATGCGCAACTCGCCGTCGCGGAACGAGCCGAGCGCCCGCTCGCGCTGGCCCTGGCTCTTGTTGCCGTGGATCGCGGCCGATTTGATGCCGGCGATCTCGAGCTGACGGACGACCTTGTCGGCGCCGTGCTTGGTGCGGGTGAAGACGATGGCGCGCTCCATCTCGGGCACGCTCAGGGTCCTGGCCAGCAGCGCCGGCTTCTGGCCGGCGTCGGTGAAGATGACGCGCTGGTCGATCTTCTCCGCCGTGGTCGCGACGGGGGCGACCGAGACCTCGACCGGGTCGGTCAGATAGGCCTGGGCGATGTCGCGGATCGGTTTGGGCATCGTCGCCGAAAACAGCAGCGTCTGGCGCTTGGCCGGGATCAGCGTGGCGATGCGACGCAGCGCATGGATGAAGCCGAGATCGAGCATCTGGTCGGCCTCGTCGAGGACGAGATACTCGATCTCGCGCAGCGAGACGGCGCGCTGGTCGACGAGATCGAGCAGGCGGCCGGGCGTGGCGACGAGGATGTCGACGGTCTGGCCGAGCGCGCGGATCTGCTTGCCGACGGGCACGCCGCCGAAGACGACGGTCGACTTGATGGTGGTGAAATTGGCGTAGGCGCGGATCGAGGTCTCGATCTGGGCCGCCAGTTCGCGCGTCGGCGAGAGGATCAGCGCGCGCACCGAGCGCATCTGCATGCGGCGCGGGTTGTTCAGCAGGCGGTGCAGCAGCGGCAGCGCGAAGGCGGCCGTCTTGCCGGTGCCGGTCTGGGCGGCGCCAAGGAGGTCGCGGCCCTGCAGGATCGGCGGGATCGCCTGCGCCTGGATCGGCGTGGGCGTGGTGTAACCTTCGGCGCTGAGAGCCTTGAGAAGCTGCTCGGCGAGGCCGAGGTCGGTGAATTGAGTCAAAACAGGTCTTTCCGGACGCCGCGACGCAAGGGGCACATGTGGGTCTCGGCTGTGCCGCCGGATTGCGCCCGGCCTTGTGATATTTGCTCTTTCCCGCCGGCGAACCGCTAAGCCACAGCGCCGGAGGGTGTCGTTTGCGAACCGGGCCGGCGCGAACGCCGACCCGGCCGTCTGTTGGATCGGCGTCGGATTGACCCGAAAAGTGATTCCACCTTTCGGTCCGATGCTTTCAGTCTCAGGCGATGGCGAGGTTGCCGGCCGAAGACTTGCCGGTCTTGCGATCGGCGATCAGCTCGTAGGAGACGACCTGACCCTCGACCAACTCGCGCAGGCCGGCGCGCTCGACGGCGCTGATGTGGACGAAGATGTCCTGCCCGCCGTTAGACGGGGTGATGAAGCCATAGCCCTTGGTGGCGTTGAACCACTTGACGGTGCCCTTATCCATAACGGGATAGTCCTTACGTTTCAGATCCGCGTGTTCGATGAGGCCCAGGGCTCGACGCGCGGACGCCTCGCTCTGGTCTTGTAGTCGATGTGTGGTGGATCTGAATCGTGCCCGCCGACCGGACCTTGCGCCCGCGCGGAGGAATGGCCAGAACCCGGCCGCATCTCGTCTTACATGGGTGGGGCTAGCACAATTTGCAACGGGGGTCCAGCGCGAGGAGATTGGCTGCGTTCTAGACGAGATCGTCGATCTCCAGCCCAAGCGCGCCAGCGATCGCCGCAAGGGTGTCCGTCGTGCCCTGGCGCGCGCCGCTTTCGATCTGGCTGAGATAGGGCTGCGACAACCCGGCCGCCTTCGCAAGTTCCGTGATCGTCATGCCGCGATGCTCGCGCCAGACGCGCACCGGATTCTCGCCGGCAAGAATGCGGTCCACCATCGTCTCGGGCAGCAGTTCTTCGTCGCCAGCGGCAAGCCTTTCGCGAAAGGCCCGAACAGCCGCCACGTCGCTGGAATCCTCGGCAGCCGCCAGCAGCAGGCGATAATCCGCCTCGGGCAGCATGACCATGCGCTCGCCATTGGGCGTCGTGATGATCTGCGCATTCATCGCCTGTCCCTCCTACTCATAGACCGGGCCCCGCGCAGCGACCCTGATGACCGCGACCACCTCTCCACTCTCGGAGAACAGGACCCGCCAGTCCCCCACGCGCAGCCGGAACATGCCCGGCTCAGCCTTGAGCGATGTGACGTTGTTGGCAAGCGAGGCCGGATCGGCCGCGTATTGCTCGATCTTCGCCCGGATATTCGTCGCGACATTGTCAGGCATGCGCCGGAGCGTCTTCAGGGCATCTCTGCTGTAGATCACAGCCTTCATAGCGTGATTATAGCCAAACCATTGCAAAAAGCAATTCGTGCGAGCCTGGGACGAAGCCATCGTCTAGCCGATCCCCCTTACCAACTCATCCAGCCCGCCCAGATCGACGAGCTTGCGATACCGCACGTTCCCCACCGGCTCCTCGGCATGCTCCAGCGCCCAGGTCAGGTCATGGGGCACATGCACCGCCCAGGCCCCGGCCGCCAGGGCCGGCAGGATGTCGGATTTCAGCGAGTTGCCGACCATCATCGCGCGCGCCGCCCCGTCGCCATAACGGGCGAAGATGCGCTCATAGGTGGCGGCATTCTTGTCGCTGACGATCTCGACCGCGTCGAACAACTCGCCCAGCCCCGAGGCCGCGAGCTTGCGCTCTTGGTCGAAGAGATCGCCCTTGGTGATCAGCACGAGCGTGTAGTCGCCGGCCAGCGCCTCGAGCGTCTCGCGCGCATGCGGCAGGGTCTCGACCGGGTGGTCCAGCATCTCGCGGCCCCAGCCGAGGATTTCGGCGATGGCCGATGTCGAGACCTCGCCCTTGGTGATCTCGATCGCGCTCTCGATCAGCGAGAGCGTGAATCCCTTGATGCCGAAGCCGTAGAAGGCGAGGTTGCGCTTTTCCGCCTCCAGCAGCCGGCCGGTAATCTCGGCGGCCTGCCCATGCGCGCCGAGCAGCGCGACGAAGCGGTCCTCGGTCATCCTGAAGAACTGCTCGTTTTGCCAGAGCGTGTCGTCGGCGTCGAAGCCGATGGTGGTGAGAGAAGACATGAGAATGCTCCCGCGTGCGAAACCATGGAATCTTGCAGCGGCTTTCGTTTTGAACTAAACTGATCGAACTAAGTCAAGCGGAGATCATGATGGAGATCGTGAACATCCACCAGGCCAAGACGCATCTGTCGCGCCTTGTCGACAAAGCCGCGAAGGGCGAGGGTTTCATCATCGCCAAGGCCGGCAAGGCCATGGTCAAGGTCGTTGCGCTCGACGCCCCCGCCCACGCGCAGATGCGCCGCATCGGCTTCATGAGCGGGCAGTTCACCGTGCCTGAAGACTTCGACCGCATGGGTGAAGACGAGATCGCGCGCCTGTTCAGCGGCGATCCGTGAAGCTGCTTCTGGACACGCATCTCCTGTTGTGGCTTTCGCTCGACGCTCCCGAACTGTCGGCGCGCGCAAGGACGCTCATCGAGGAACCGGGCAACGCGCTGTTCTTCAGCACCGCGAGCATCTGGGAGATCGCGATCAAGCGCGGCCTCGGGCGCAGCGACTTCACGATCGACCCCCGACTCCTGCGGCGGGGGCTGCTCGACAACGGCTATCAGGAAATCCTGATCGAGAGCCGTCACGCCATCGCCACGCTCGAGCTGCCGCCTCTGCACAAGGACCCGTTCGACCGGATCCTGATCGCCCAGGCGGCGGTCGATGGACTGATGCTGGCCACTGTCGATGACATGGTCGCCCGCTATCCCGGACCGATCATCAGAGTTTGAAACTCAGCCTTCCTTCTGCTTCACCGCGCCCAGCGCAGCCTGCGCCGCCGCCAGCCTGGCGATCGGCACGCGGAAGGGCGAGCAGGAGACGTAGTCGAGGCCGATGCTCTCGCAGAAGCCGATCGAGGCCGGATCGCCGCCATGCTCGCCGCAGATGCCGAGCTTGATGTCGGGCCGCGAGATCCGTCCGCGCTCCGTGGCGAGCCTGACCAGTTCGCCGACGCCCTCCTGGTCGATGGTGACGAACGGGTCCTGCGCCAGGATGCCCTTGGCTGTATACGAGCCCAGGAACGAGGCGGCGTCGTCGCGGCTGATGCCGAGCGTGGTCTGGGTCAGGTCGTTCGTACCGAACGAGAAGAATTCGGCCGTCACCGCGATCTCCTGCGCCATCAGCGCGGCGCGCGGCAGTTCGATCATGGTGCCGACCTGATAGGTCAGGCTCGCGCCGCTCTCGGCCATCACCGCCTCGGCCATGGCGTCGATGCCGGTCTTGAGCAGGTCGAACTCGGCCACGCCCATGACGAGCGGCACCATCACCTCCGGGATCACCGGCTTGCCGGTCTCCCTTGCGGCGATGACAGCGGCCTCGAAGATGGCCCGCGCCTGCATCTCGGCGATCTCGGGATAGGCGATGGCGAGCCGCACGCCGCGGAAGCCCAGCATCGGGTTGAACTCGTGCAACTCGGCGGCGCGATGCTTCAGCGCGTCGGGCGTGACGCCGAGCGCCTTGGCGACGGAGGCGACCTCGGCCTCGCCATGCGGCAGGAACTCGTGCAGCGGCGGATCGAGCAGGCGGATCGTGACCGGCAGCCCCTGCATGATGGTGAAGAGCTGGACGAAATCCTGGCGCTGCATCGGCAGGAGTTTGGCCAGCGCCGCGCGCCGGCCGGCATCGTCATGGGCGAGGATCATCTCGCGCATCGGCTGGATGCGGTCCTCGTCGAAGAACATGTGTTCGGTGCGGCACAGCCCGATGCCCTCGGCCCCGAACTCGCGCGCCGCGCGGGCGTCCTCGGGCGTATCGGCATTGGCGCGGACCTTGAGGCGGCGGACCTTGTCGGCCCAGCCCATCAGCGTGCCGAACTCGCCCGACAGCTCGGGCTGCTGCATCCGGATTTCGCCGAGCAGCACCTGCCCGGCGCCGCCGTCGATGGTGATGAAGTCGCCGGCCTTGAGCACGGTTCCGCCGACGCTCATCGTGCCCTTGGCGTAGTCGACGCGGATCTGACCGGCGCCGGAGACGCAGGGCTTGCCCATGCCGCGCGCCACGACCGCCGCATGCGAGGTCATGCCGCCGCGCGTGGTGAGAATGCCCTCGGCGGCGTGCATGCCGTGGATGTCCTCCGGCGAGGTCTCGACGCGCACGAGGATGACCTTGCGGCCGGCTTTCCTCGCGGCCTCCGCATCATCCGAGTTGAAGACGATCTCGCCGGCGGCGGCGCCCGGCGAGGCCGGCAGGCCGGTGGTCAGGATGCGGCGCTCGGCCTTGGGGTCGATCGTCGGATGCAGCAGCTGGTCGAGCGCGCCGGGCTCGATGCGGCCGACCGCCTCCTCCTGCGTGATCAGGCCTTCCCTGGCGAGTTCGACCGCGATCCTGAGCGCAGCCTTGGCCGTGCGCTTGCCGGAGCGGGTCTGCAGCATCCAGAGCTTGCCCTCCTGGATGGTGAACTCCATGTCCTGCATGTCGCGGTAATGCCGCTCGAGGATGCCGTAGATGCGGACGAGCTCGGCATAGGCGTCGGGCATCGCCTTTTCCATGGAGGGCTTGTCGGAGCCGGCTTCCTTCTTGGCGGCCTCGGTGATGTCCTGCGGCGTGCGGATGCCGGCGACGACGTCCTCCCCCTGCGCGTTGATCAGGAACTCGCCATAGAGCGCGTTTTCGCCGGTCGAGGGATTGCGGGTGAAGGCGACGCCGGTGGCCGAGGTGTCGCCCATGTTGCCGAACACCATCGACTGCACGTTGACGGCGGTGCCCCAGGCGGCGGGGATGTTGTTGAGCTCGCGATACTTGATCGCGCGCGCATTCATCCAGGACGAGAACACCGCTCCGACCGCGCCCCAGAGCTGGGCTTCGGGATCCTGCGGGAAGTCGCTGCCGAGCGCCTTTCTGACGATGTCCTTGTATTTCCCGACGAGCACCTTCCAGTCATCGGCCGAGAGGTCCGTGTCGAGATGGAGACCCTTGCGCTCCTTGTAGTCCTCCAACGCCTCCTCGAACTGGCCGTGGTCGACGCCGAGCACGACGTTGGAATACATCGTGATGAAGCGGCGATAGCTGTCCCAGGCGAAGCGGGCGTCGCCCGAGGCCTTTGCGACGGCCTCGACGGTGACGTCGTTGAGGCCGAGATTGAGGACCGTATCCATCATGCCCGGCATCGATGCGCGTGCGCCCGAGCGGACGGAGACGAGCAGGGGATTGGCCGGGTCGCCGAAGGTCTTGCCCGTCAGCGCGCCCATCTCGGCGAGCGCCGCCTTGGCCTGATCGTCGAGTTCGGCCGGGAACTGCTTTCCGTTGTCGTAATACCAGGTGCAGACCTCGGTGGTGATGGTGAATCCGGGCGGCACGGGCAGGCCGAGATTGCTCATCTCGGCGAGGTTCGCGCCCTTGCCGCCGAGCAGGTTCTTCATCCCCGCTTCGCCCTCGGCCCTGCCATCGCCAAAGGTGTAGACCCACTTAGCCCCAGCCATCACAACAGCCTCTTCCCAATTGAACCGGGCGGACGAACGCGCCGGCAGTCGAATGGTTTCGCTTGCGTGGCGGCAGAGCCGCCCGCCGGGCCGGTCATGCCGAAAAGCGCGGGAACAATCAATGAGCGGCAGCGCGACCGCGCCGGCTTGATAGCCGCAATGGCTGCCGATAGGATACATGGAAGGCGTAACGAGACGCCTCCGGACCCGCGGAAAAGGCCAAGCCTGCTCGGATGATGATCGACTGACGCATCTGCCCCTGTGCAGCCGATTGCGGGTCTTCGGCCTCATGCACCGGAGGCTCACCATGTCGCAACGTCCTATACGCCTGAATCTCGACCATCTGCGCAAGCAGGCCAAGCGCCTGCTGCGCGAAGCCTGCGCCGGTGCGCGCGAGGCGCTGGATCGCTTCGCCGAACACCTGCCGGCGGCGCGCGGCCTTTCCGCCGCCGCCCTGGCGCAAACGCCGTTCCGTCTCCATGACGCGCAATCGGTCATCGCGCGCGAGCATGGTTTCCGCTCCTGGACCGAACTCAAGCGCTATGTCGAATGGGCGCGCGCCGCCGCCGCCGAGCGGCTTGCGCTCTGGCTGCGCTTCGTCTTCGAGGGACAGGCGCGCGAGCGCGCGCTGGCGCTGAGAATGCTGGGCGAGGAACCCTCTTTGGTCGCAGGCGACCCCTGGCTCGCCTGTGTCACCGGCGACGCCGCCCGCATCGAGCGGGCGCTCAGCGCCGATCCCGGCTTCGTCAACATGACGGGCGGGACGGACGGCATGTCGCCGCTCGCCGCCGTGGCCTCGTCGCAGTTGATCCGCGAGCCGGCCTTCGAGGACGGGCTGCTGGCCAGCGCGCGGCTGCTGATCGCCCATGGCGCGGATGTCAACGGCCGCTGGACCGATCCGCGCTTCCCTGACAATCCGCTCTCCGTGCTCTACGGGGCGGCTGGGCGGACGCATCATGCCGGCATGACGCGGCTGCTGCTCGATGCGGGCGCGAATCCCGACGACAACGAATCGCTCTATCACTCGGTTGAGAGCCCGGACCCCGCCTGCACGCGACTGCTGCTCGCGGCGGGAGCGCGCGTCGCGGGGACGAACGCGGTGGCACGGGCGCTCGACTACGACAGGCCCGAGGCGCTGACGCTGCTGCTGGAGCATCGCGGCGAGGCGGCCGAGCGGCATTGGCTGCATCATGCCATCCGGCGCGGGCGCTCGCTCGCGCATGTCCGCGCGCTGATCGAGGCCGGAGCCGATCTTTCCGCGCAAGACCGTACCGGACTCGGCGTCTATCGACACGCCAGCCTGTTTGGGCGCCGCGACGTCCTCGCGCTGTTGCGCGAGCGCGGCGTCGCGGAGGAACTGACGGCGCAGGAGGCCTTCGTCGCAGCCTGCGCGTCGGGCGACGAGGCGGCGGCGCGGGCGATGCACGCGACCCGGCCGGACATCGTCGCCGGCCTGGGCGAGGCGCAGCTCAAGGTCATGCCGCAACTCGCCGCGATCGGACGGCGCGAAGCGGTGCGCATCATGCTCGCCCTCGGGTGGCCGCGCGAGGTCAAGACCGCCTGGCAGGCGACGGCGCTGAACCTTGCGATTTTCGCCGGCGACGCCGCGATGACGCGGCTCCTGCTGGAGCATGGCGCGGATTGGCGGACGCGGCACGGCTACGGCGACAACGCGCTCGGCACGCTCTCCTTCGCCTCGCAGGCCGACGATGTCGGCGAACCGGCGCCGCGCGACCATGCCGGCTGCGCGGACGCCCTGGCTGATCACGGCGTACCGGCGGCGGCGTTCGCGAGCTACGGTTTCTCGAACGAGGTCGCCGATCTGCTCGATAGCCGCTTCGCGGTGCAGGAGGCCGCGACCAACGGTTGACGTGGAGGCGGGCGCGCTGGACCACCTGCCAGCCTAGCGCGCCTTCGCCTTGCGAGGCCAGCGCAAGGGCCAGTTGACGATGCGCTCCGGCAGGTCGTCGTCGGCGACCTCGTCCTCGCTGGCGAAGACCCGGCCTTTCACGGAGACGCCGGCCGCCACCACGGTCTCGGGGTCGCCCGAGACCAGCGGGTGCCACCACATCAGCTCGCGCCCTTCGGCGACGAGCCGGTAGGCGCAGGTCGGCGGCAGCCAGCGCAGGGTGCGCACCGCATGGGGCGTCAGCGTCACGCAGTCGGGCACGGTCGCCGAGCGGTTCCCGTAGTCGCGGCAGCGGCAGGCGCCGGCGTCGAACAGCCGGCAGCCGACATCGGTGGCGAGGATGCGCCCGCTATCCTCGTCCTCGAGCTTGACGAGGCAGCAGCGTCCGCAACCGTCGCACAGCGATTCCCACTGTTCGCGCGACATCGCGTCGAGCGGGGTCGTGCGCCAGAACGGCGCGGCGTCGGGGGCGATGGCGGAGGTCATGCTCCCTTATGCGCGATCGTGGGCGCAGGCGAAAGCGTTGGCGGTCAGCACGGGCGAACCGCCCTGTCGCGGCGCCTCGGTGGGCCCGGCAAGGTTCCTGCAAGCCGCTCTCGGGACGACGCCCGCCTGTGCCAGATTGAGACCTTGCTGTCACTTTCGCGCACAAGGACGAGACACCATATTGCCAAGCATCTGGCGTCGCGGCAGGACAGTAGACGAAACAGGCAGCAAGGTCTCCGGCCGGTGATGGAGTTCAGGAAGAGGCGGTGGACGACCCAGGCGAGGCGCTTCGCGCTCGCTTTCGACTCATGGGTCGACGCAGGACTCTGGGGCGCCGGGCGCGGGCTCGGCGAGCGCTACGAGCGCTTCCGCAGCATCATGGACCGCTTCACCGTCACGGGCGGCAAGCGGCTGGCCGCTGAGTTCGCCAGCGAAGGCCTCAATGTCGGCATCGCCGGCGCATTCATCATGCTGGCGCTCGCCATTCCCGCCTTCCAGGAAGGCCGCGAGGAGGCGCTGAAGCACCAGGTCTTCGCCGTGACCTTCCTCGACCGCTACGGCTCGGAACTCGGCCATCGCGGCGCGCGTCACGACGATTCGCTCAAGCTCGAGGAAATGCCCGACCACCTGATCAAGGCGGTGCTGGCGACCGAGGACCGGCGCTTCTACGACCATTTCGGCATCGACGTCTTCGGCACCTTCCGGGCGCTGACCGTCAATGCCCGCGCGTCGGGCGTGGTGCAGGGCGGCTCCTCGCTGACGCAGCAGCTCGCCAAGAACCTGTTCCTGACCAATGAGCGTTCGCTCGACCGCAAGATCAAGGAAGCCTTCCTCTCGATCTGGCTGGAATACCGGCTGACCAAGAACGAGATCCTCAAGCTCTATCTCGACCGCGCCTATATGGGCGGCGGCGCCTTCGGGGCGGCGGCGGCGGCGGAGTACTATTTCGGCAAGTCGCTGAAGGACGTCACCGTGGCGGAGGCCGCGATGCTGGCCGGGCTGTTCAAGGCTCCCAGCAAATACGCCCCGCACGTCAACCTGCCCGCCGCCCGGGCCCGCGCCAACGACGTGCTCAACGCCATGGTCGACGCCGGCTTCATGACGGCGGGCCAGGTCGACAGCGCCAAGCGCAACCCGGCGACGCCGATCGACCGCCGGCGCGATTCCAGCCCCGACTATTACCTCGACTGGGCCTTCGACGAGGTCAGGAAGCTCGCCGACGACGGCAAGCTCGGTCCCGAGCGCGTGCTGACGGTGAAGACGCCGCACGACCCCGCCATCCAGGAACGCGCCGACGAGGCGGTCGAAGCCATCCTGCGCCAGCACGGTCCCGCCTATCGCGCCAAACAGGCGGCCGCTTCGGTAATGGACGCCGACGGGGCGGTGCGCGCCATCGTCGGGGGGCGCGACTATGGGTTGAGCCAGTTCAACCGGGCGACCTCGAGCCTGCGCCAGCCCGGCTCGTCCTTCAAACCCTTCGTCTACGCGGCGGCGCTGTCGGCCGGGCTCTACCGCCCGACGACCGTGGTGACAGACCGGCCGGTCTGCATCGGCAACTGGTGTCCCAACAATTACGGCCGCTCCTTTTCCGGGTCGATGCCGCTGACGGTGGCGCTGGCCAAGTCGATCAATACGATCCCGGTCCAGATGTCGATCGCGATGGGGCGGGCCACCGGCGAGACGCATGAGGCGCGCGCCGCCCGCATCGGCCGCCTGAAGATCATCGAGACCAGCCGCGCCATGGGGCTGAACACGCCGCTGAGCGACACGGTCTCGCTGCCGATCGGCGCGGCCGAGGTCACGGTGATGGACATGGCGGCGGGCTACGCCGTCTTCGCCAATGGCGGCAGGCGCGCCAAGCCCTATGCCGCGACCGAAATCCGCAATTCGCATGGCGAGGTGATCTACCGGCACGACCGCGACGAGCCGGCCCCGCTGCAGGTGCTGAGCACGCAGGTCGCCCACGACATGAACGTCATGCTGGCGACGGTGCCGACGCAGGGCACCGGCCGGCGCGCGGCGCTGGAAGGCGTCGTCAGCGCCGGCAAGACCGGCACGACCAACGGCTACAAGGACGCCTGGTATGTCGGCTACACCGGCAACCTCGTCGGCGCGATCTGGTACGGCAACGACGATTCGTCGGAAACCAACAACATGACCGGCGGCTCGCTGCCGGCCATGACCTGGAAGGAGATCATGCAGTTCGCCCATCAGGGCATGGAGCTGAAGCCGATCCCCGGCGTCGTGCCGCCGGCCGATCCGAAGGCCGCCGCCATAGCCAGGGCCGCGACGCCGTCCGCGGCGCAACCGCTTGCGACGCTGGGCGGCCCGGGCGCCGGCCACATGCCGCGCCAGTCCTTCGAGGTCCTGTCCTCGGTGGGGGCGATGTTCAAGGCGGTCGAGCCGGCCCGCGTCGCTGGCGCCTCGGTGCAGGCCGGCATCCGCGAACTCGGCCCCGCCGGCGGAACGCGCCTGCGCTAGGCGCCGACCATCCGCCTCAGCCTCCAGGCCAGATGCGCCAGTCGCGTCGCAAACCGGTAGCGGCGCGAATGATGGATCGCGGTCAGCTCGTCGCAGGCCTTGATCAGGCGGGCGTCGAGGTCCTCGGCCCGCGCCCGGCTCTGGTCGCGCTCGGCGCGCAGGGCTCGCTCGGCCTCATCGTCGCGGATCGTCACCGGCTCCGGCTCAGGCTTGGCCGGCCGCTCGTAGAACGCCCGGTCGTTGCGCTCATAGGCCGCGATCAGCTCCCTGTAGCCCCAGCCGCGCTCCCGCCCGATCGAGGTCTCCGAGGCCAGCAGGTCGAGCCCCCTGTCGATGTCGAGGATCGGGGCAAGCCGGTCGCGGAAGGCGAGCAGCAGCTCTGCCGCCTGGTCCTGCAGGCCGCCAATGGAATAGAGGATCGCGAGCTTGACCAGCTTCTCGGGCGAAAGCGTCGGCGCGAGATGGGCCATCTCCGGCGCGCAGACGTCGCGCAGATACAGCGCGTCGCCCTGATAGGGCCGCCCGGCCTCGGCCTGCGCCGGGAAATCATGGGCGAAGCGGTGCGGCAGGCCGGCCACCGAATAGCTGCGCGCCGTCAGCCCGAACAGCTCGAACCCCTGCGCCCGCATGAAGCGGTCGGTGTTGTGGAAGGTATGGTCGGTGTCGTTGTCGGAGCCGTAGAAGTTCACTTCCAGCCCGAGGCCGAGCACCTGCCTGCCGGCGAGGTCCCCTTCGAGCGACTGCAGCACGTCGTAATCGCAGCTGTCGATGTCGATCTTGATGAAATCGATCGAACCGATCCCGCGCTGCGCGATGAACTCCGGCAGGAACACGGTCGGCGCGGTGGTCAGCTCGGTCTCGCCCCAGACGTTGAGCTGCATCTTCTCGCGCTCGGAGGCGGCCTTGATCTCGTCGGCCATGATCTCGACGGTGCGCGCCGCCGTCAGCCGGTTCCACGGATTGCGCTCGGTGAAGGGGCGCTGCCCCCGCCGCAGCCGGATCGGGTGATCGTCCGGCACGCCGACGAAGGCGGCCTCATAGACGATCTCGGCCGAGGGTTCGAGCCCGCGCAGCCGCGCGATCTCGGCCACGCTCGGATCGAAGCCGATGGAGGAGAGCCGGTCCCCGAACAGCCGCCAGATGCCGTCGATGCCGCCGCTGCAGCCGACATCGAACAGCATGAAGCGCTCGGAGCCGAGCGACGCCGCCGCAAACCGGGCGAAAGGCCCGCGCTCACCGATGATTTCCATGAGGCCTCTCGACGGCGATAGGGGACGGCCGGCGGGCCTTCGCGGAGGCGAGCGCACGGCGGGCCGGAGCGGCCTTGGGCGGGGTGTATATCGGGGGATTGGCGAGGCGGCTAGTCAGGAGCTGTCAGGCGCCGCGCTCTCCGCTCGCTCCTCACGCAAGCGGGGGAAGGGGACAGGTTATTCCTTCCACGCTCCTCGGGATGAGGGTTCGAGAGTTCCTCGCCAGTCGGATCAATTGTTGAAGTAGCTCTCCAGCAGGCCGATCTGCTCGTGATAGCGCTGGCGCAGGCAGGCCCTGTCCTCGCCGCAGGCATTGCGGCGGCTGACCCAGCGGCTCTGCTCCCGTTGGATTTCGGCGCCCTTGCCGCTGTCGGAGACGGCGCGCCTGTAGGCGACGCCGACGACGCCGTCGAGGCTCGACAGTTCGGTGCTGTCGCAGACCGTCTCCTGCGCCGGATTTCGCGGGTTCGCGCACCAGACCGGCTTTCGGCCGGGATCGACCGCGCCCGGACCGGGGGCGGGGCGCGGCTGCGTTTGCGCCGCCCTGACGACCGGGCATTCGATCGTCTCGGAACTGGGCTTGTTCAGCGAGGCGTGGTCCTGCCTCGCGTTGAAGGTCATGTTGTATTCGTTCTCCGCGCCGCCGGCATAGGTGCGCTCGCCGTCGCGCTGCTGCGTGATCCGCAGCGTGCGGACGCGCCCGTCGATCGCATTCACCGAGATCGTCCGCTGGTCCACCACCGTCACCCTGACCGTGAAGGGGCGCACCCCGTCGTCGCAGCGAAAGCTGCGGGTGCTCTGCGCCTCGGCCGGGGCGGCGAGCGCGGCGAGTATCAGGCCTACGATGGCGGCGACTGTATTACGGCAAGCCATGGTTGTCCGCGTCCTGTTGTGCAGCCAACGCTACGTCAGCCGAAGTTTTAAATCCGGTTATTCTTGGATGACCGTGACTCTGCCGCGAGCGCCGGTCAAGCGAAAGCGCTGGCGCCGAGGGCGTGCGCCTCCGCATTCACCACCTTCCTCATCCTGAGGAGCGGCCGAAATGCCTGAGTCTCGAAGGACGTTCCAGATCAGGTCGCAACGAGGTTGAACCCTGCCCGACCGCGTTCGGAAGCCCGACGGAAACCCCCTCCCCCTCGTGGGGAGGGGAAGGGGTGGGGGGCGAACGACCGGGTGATCGAACTTTCAAAATTGGCGAGACGGCAGCAGCGATACTGCCATTCTATCGAACGGATCGCTCTGGCCCCAAGCCCCCCACCCCCAGCCCTTCCCCACGAGGGGGAGGGGAGCCGCGTCGTGGCTCCCGCGCCTCGGCCCGGAGTCGGGATGCTCCAGAGGGCGAACCCTGAGCGAACTGGACGATCCTTCGAGACGCCGCTGTGCGGGTTCGCAGGATAAGGGGGGATCGGCTGACAGCAGAAGTGCGCGCCTTTTTACAACGCCTTCAAGGCCGCTTCATCCGGTCGTTGAACGACGTGCCCAAGGTGCGCGAGTTGTTCGCCTGGGCGCGACGATCGAGACGGTCGAGTTGAGCTATCAGGTGGGCGGCGCAGGGCACACGAGGCGGGTGCGCGAGGTCGTGATCAGCGCCTAGCCGGCCCAGTCGTGCAGCACCGGGAGCGCGACGATGGAAGTCGCTATTGCGACCCAGAGCCAGAAGTCGAGGGTTAGCCAGGTTGGCGGCGGGCGGTCAGGGTTCGGGCTGGAAGACATGGGGCCAGAGCAGATGACGACCCGGATGTTACGCACCAAGCCGCCGGCGGATCACCTGTGCGGTTCGGCAGGCGCAAAACACGATCTGTTGCCATTTGACCGTTCGCTCATTGCCATCTGAAATTTCGCGCTAAACCCCCCTCTACGTCTGCCCCGGCCGCAGCTTGTAAAACACGTGCTGGCCGATCGTATCCATCTTCTTCAGCTTCTTCGCCCAATACGGCCGCACGTAATTCGCGTGGTAATGCGTCGAGGCGCCGACATCGGCGAGGTAGGTCGCGCCCTCATAGACCTCGCGCGCGATCCTGACCGCGGCGCGCCAGGGCTCCGGCTCGGTGATGCGCAGCGACTTGCCCTCGCAGGTGAAGGTGAACTGGCAGGCCAGGCGCCGGTGGCTGTTCTGGTAGACCACGCCGCAGACCGTGTTGGGATAAAGCTCGCTCTTGACCCGGTTGAGGACGACCTGCGCCACCGCGGCGCGGCCCTCCTCCGATTCCGAGCGCGCCTCGAAATAGACCGCTTCCGCGAGGCAGCGCTGCTGTTTGGCCATGTCGCCCTCGGCGATCAGGCTCGTATAGATTTCGCGTGGGCCGGGGGCCGAGGGGCGTGCGAGGCCGGTGGCCGGCGTGCCGGCAGGCGCGGCGGGGCGCGCCAGCGCCACCAGCGCGGGCGGCGGCGCGGCCGGGGCGAGCGTGACGACATCATGGCGCACGGACGGCGTGGTCGAGGCCGTGGTCGCGCCGCGTCCGGAGGTGAACGGGGTCGAGCCGTCGATGCTCTCCAGATGCAGTTCGGCGGCGCGCGCCGAGGTGATGACGGGCCTCAGCGAATTCGGCGAGGCTTCCGACAGGGCCGGGTCGGTCAGCCCCTCCTCGTCGGCATGGGGCACGAAGCCCGTGCGCGGCCCCTCGACGCCGTCCGTCTCGCGCAGGGCGTCGAGCGTGAAACCGCCCGAGATCAGCCCGGGCTGCGTGTCGCCGAAGACGACGCGGGTCAGTTCGAGCGGGTCGCCGCGCCGCGACAGGCTCGGCCTCAAGGCCGGCAGCGGATCGCCCTTGGCGCTGCGGTCGATCTCGGGAAACGCCTTTGCCGCGCGCTTCATGTCCTCGCGCGGCTGGCGCGGGTCGATCGCGACGCGGCGCTCGGGCTCGTCGAAGGACAGGCTCGCCTGCCGGAAGGAGGAGGACAGCGAGAGGCCCGGCAGCCGGAAGGCGCTGGCGGCGATCAGCAGCGAGGGACCTTCCTCGAGCGCCGATTGCGGCGCGGGCGTGGCGCGCTGGATCAGCGAGGCGGGCAGCCCGTCGGCATGGTCGGTCTGGCCGGCCGACGCGGTGAAGGAGACCAGCAACCCGGCCGACAGCGCCCAGGGCGCGGCCGTGGCCAGCGCCCATTGCAGCCTGAGCGAGCGCTTCCGCCGTGTCCGCCTTTGCCTACGCAACTGACCCAAAGCCGCCCACTCACGCTTCAAAACCGCAACGACCGCAGCAGCCAGCGTGGCTTTGATGCGACATGGTCATGTTCTCTTCGCAGGGTTGAGGCCGGGTTAACGAACCAGGCGAAATACGGTCTGATCGCCTTGCGGCTTCCTGAGTTGGGGCGCGACGTCAGCCGCCCCCTCCCCCCGCTTGCGGTGGGAGGGCCGGGGTAGGGGGCCGAACGACCGGGCACGACTTCGATGTTGGCTGGCTCACCCGATCGACCGGCCCCCCATCCCTAACCCTTCCCCACCGCACGCGGGGGGAAGGGGAAATGGCGGGGCTTCAAGCTTTCCTTGTCCGAAGCCATGCAAGCCCGTGATGCCCGATGTCACGAAAAGGCGTTGTTGCGCTGCGGTGGGCGGAGCTATCGTGCAGACACACGACAGTCCCGAGCCGATGCTGCCGGAGATTCCCGATGAGCGCCGAACCCGCCCTCAGCAAGCCTTCTGGTGCAAAAGCCCCGCGGACCTACGCGCCGGAGATCATCGTCGCCGGCGGCTGCCTGATCGCGCTGATCACCTTCGGCCCGCGCGCCAGCGCCGGCCTGTTCCAGATTCCGATGACGCTGGAATTCGGCTGGGGCCGCGACACTTTCAGCCTCGCCATCGCCATCCAGAACCTGCTCTGGGGGCTGGGCGCGCCGTTCGCGGGCGCGATCGCCGACCGCTTCGGCACGGTGCGCGTGCTCTGTTTCGGCGCTGTGCTTTATGCGCTGGGCCTTGTCGGCATGGGGCTCGCCACCACGCCGCTCGCCATGCATCTCAGCGCCGGCGTGCTGATCGGCTTCGGGCTCTCGGCCTGCTCGTTCAACCTCGTGCTCGCCGCCTTCGGCAAGCTGCTGCCGGAGAGCTGGCGGCCGATGGCCTTTGGCGCAGGCACGGCGGCGGGCTCCTTCGGGCAGTTCCTTTTCCCGCCCTTCGGCAATGTGCTGATCGAGCAGATCGGCTGGCATCAGGCGCTCTATGTCTTTGCAGCCACCGTGCTGCTGGTCATGCCGCTGACCGTGGTGCTGGCGAGCCGCAAGCTGACCGCCGCGCAGACGGCGGCCGCCGCGAACCTGCCCAGTCAGTCGATCGCGCAGGCGCTGTCGGAGGCGTTCCGGCACCGCTCCTATGTGCTGCTGGTGCTCGGCTTCTTTACCTGCGGCTTCCAGCTCGCCTTCATCACCGCGCATATGCCGGCCTATCTCAAGGATGTCGGCATGGCGGCCTGGGTCGGGGGCTGGACGCTGGCCGTCATCGGGCTGTTCAACGCGATGGGCTCGCTCGGCTCGGGCTGGTTGACCTCGCGCATGCCCAAGCGCCATCTCCTGGCGCTGATCTATCTCGGCCGCTCGCTCGCCATCCTCGCCTTCATCCTGCTGCCGCCGAGCCCGGCGACCGCGATCGCGTTCGGGGCGGTGATCGGCCTGTTCTGGCTCTCGACCATTCCGCCGACCTCGTCGCTGGTGATGCTGATGTTCGGCACGAAATACATGGCGATGCTCTACGGCTTCGCCTTCTTCTCGCATCAGGTCGGCGGCTTTCTGGGCGTTCTGCTCGGCGGCGTGCTTTACGAGGCGACCGGCTCCTACCAGATCGTCTGGTGGCTCTCGATCGCGCTCGGCATCGCGTCGGCGCTGATCAACCTGCCGATCGTCGAGAAGGCGGTGGAGCGCCCGGTCGCGCAGCCGGCGTGAGGCTACCCCTTCTCCCCTTGCGGGAGAAGGTGGCTCGGCGAAGCCGAGACGGATGAGGGGTGGTCGCGGCCTTTCCATAGCTGCGGTCGCAATGTCGGATGAGGCGGCCCGACCCCTCACCCCAACCCTCTCCCGCAAGGGGAGAGGGAGTCAGGGCGGCGCTGCTCGCCGCCCGGTTCAGACCCCCAAAGCGGCTGTCCCGATCCGGAATTGCGAAAGTCGCACCGCTCTTGGGCTTGTCTGCCAGCCGCTGCGCGTATCTCCTGCCGCAAAGCTCAGGAGATGCCCATGTCCACCTTCAAGGCCCTCGTCGCGACCAAGGGCGAGACCGGCACCAATCTCAGCCTCACCGATTTCACTGAGGCCGATCTGATGGAAGGCGACGTCACCGTCCGCGTCACGCATTCGACGGTGAACTACAAGGACGGGCTCGCCTTGACCGGCAAGGCCCCGGTGGTGCGGCGCTGGCCGATGATTCCCGGCATCGATTTTTCCGGGCGGGTCGAGAGCTCCGGGCACCCCGATTTCAAACCGGGCGATCTTGTCATCCTCAATGGCTGGGGCACGGGCGAGACGCATCTGGGCGCCTATGCCCAGAAGAGCCGCGTCAAGGGCGATTGGCTGGTGCCGCTGCCCGCAGGCATGAACCCCGACGAGGCCATGGCGATCGGCACCGCCGGCTACACCGCGATGCTGTGCGTGCTGGCGCTGGAGAAGCACGGCCTGAAGCCGGCCGACGGCCCGGTCGTCGTCACGGGCGCGGCCGGCGGCGTCGGCTCGGTCGCCATCGCGCTGCTGGCGAAAGCCGGCTGGCATGTCATCGCCTCGACCGGCCGCCCGGAGGAGGCGGACTATCTCAAGAGCCTCGGCGCGGCCGAGATCATCGACCGCAACGAGCTTTCCGTGCCCGGCCGTCCGCTCGGCAAGGAACGCTGGATCGCCGGCGTCGACGCGGTCGGCTCGCACACGCTCGCCAACCTGCTCTCGATGACGAAATATGGCGGCGCTGTCGCCGCCTGCGGGCTGGCGCAGGGCATGGACCTGCCGGCCTCGGTCGCGCCCTTCATCCTGCGCGGCGTGGCGCTGCTCGGCGTCGATTCGGTGATGTGCCCGAAAGTCCGCCGGCTGGAGGCGTGGGCAAGGCTGGCGAGCGACCTCGACCGCGACAAGCTCGCGACCATGACCACGACGATCCCGCTGGAGAGCGTGATCGAGACGGGCAAGGCGATCGTCGAGGGCAAGGTGCGCGGGCGGGTGGTGGTGGAAATCGGCTAGCCGCCACCCTCGATCAGCCCCCGCTTCTTCGCCAGCTCCCCGCCGACGAACTCCATGAAGGCCCTGACCCTCGGCGCGTTCCTGATGTCGGGGTGGGTCAGGATCCACAGCCCCGTCGAGAAGTCGGGGTCGGGCGGCATCAGGCGGATCAGTCCGGGCCGCTGGTCGGCGATGAAGCAGGGCAGGGGGCCGATGCCGAGCCCCTGCTCGACGGCTTCCGTCATGCCGAGCACGGCCGAGCTTTTGAGCGCTATTTTCTCGGGCGCGACGCGGTCGCGGACATAGCGCGCGGCCTTCACATAGCCGAGCTGGTCGCCGAGCGTGACCCAGTCGCGCTGGAACAGCAGGTCAGGATCTGCGCTTTCCGCAGGCGTCAGCCCGTCCTGCGCGCGGCCATAGATCGCCCAGGTCAGGGTCGCCAGCCTGCGCCCGACCAGCGTCTCGCCCGGCGTGTCGCTGGCGCGGATGGCGACATCGGCGTCGCGGCGCGAGAGATTCAGCGTCTGGTTGCCGATGACGACGTCGAGCCGGATCGCCGGGTTCGCCAGCCGGAAGGCCGCGAAGATCGGCAGCAGCATGTTGAGATAGAGCGTGTCGGTGGTGGTGACGCGGACCTCGCCCGAGGGCGCGACGTCCCGGCCCGCCAGCCGGCGGCCGAACGCGGTGACGTCCTCCTCCATCCGGCCCGCCAGCGCCGCCATCTCCGCGCCGGCGACGGTCGCGACATAGCCGGTCTTGCGCCGCTCGAACAAGGGCAGGCCGAGCTGCTCCTCGATCTGCCCGAGCCGGCGGAACACGGTCGAGTGGTTGACGTTCAGCGCGGCGGCCGCCCCGGTCAGCCCGTCATGGTCGGCGATCGCCTTGATCAGGCGGAAATCGTCCCAGGCGAGATTGGAGTTCATCGAAGGCGGGTTTCCTGATGCTGCGGAAACCCAAGCCGATATCTTGCATGCTTGCAAGCTCAGCCTTGTTCTCAGCGCGGCGCGGCGGCGCGCCTGAGCCGGTCGTTGATCGCTTCGCCGAGGCCGTTGCCGGGAATCGGCGCGACCGCGATGTTCGCAGGCCCGGCCGCGTCGAGCCGGCGCAGATGGCCGAACAGGTTGGCCGCCGCCTCGCGCAGATCGCCTGCGGGGCTGAGGTTCAGCGCCGCGATGGCGTGTGGAACGCCCTCCGGCTCCGGGCCGAACCCAAGCCAGGCCTCGCCGGCCTTCGGGCCGGCAGCCTCCAGCCTGACGCCGGCGTTCGGCGCGTAATGCGAGGCGAGCAGGCCGGGCGCGATCGGCGCGTTCCCGGTCTCTCCGGCGAGAACCAACGCGCGCCCGATCACGCCCTCGATCGCGGCGCGCGGGATGCCGCCCGGTCGCAGCAGGCGCGGCGCGCCGTCGAGGCAGGCGACGATGGTCGATTCGACGCCCACTTCGGTCGGGCCGCCATCAAGCACAGCGTCGATGCGGCCGCCGAGATCGGCCAGCACATGGGCCGCGCTGGTGGCGCTGACGCGGCCCGACCGGTTGGCCGAGGGCGCGGCGATCGGGCGGCCGGCCTGCAGCAGCACCGCTTGGGCCACGCTGTGCGACGGCACGCGCAGCGCCACCGTATCGAGGCCGGCGCGGGCGAGATCGCAGACCGTGCAGCCCGTTGAGACCGGCACGACCAGCGTCAGCGGCCCCGGCCAGAAGGCGCGCGCCAGCGCCAGCGCGTTGGCGTCGAACAGCCCCTGCCGTTGCGCCGCCGCCAGATGCGGCAGATGCGCGATCAGCGGGTTGAAGCTCGGCCGCTCCTTGGCGGCGTAGATGCCGGCGACCGCCGCGCCGGAGGTGGCGTCGGCCGCCAGCCCGTAGACCGTCTCGGTCGGCAGCGCCACGAGCCCGCCCTCGCGCAGAAGCGTGGCGGCCTCCGCGATGCCGGCCTCGCTTGCGTCCAGATTCCGGGTGATGCGCCGCTGCACGATTGACCTGAGATGGTTTATATATAAACTATATTGCGTTGGTGTTCGATCCGGGTGCGTTCGCGTCGCAAGATCGCGCATTGCCTGCGTGGCGTCGGGGATAGTTCCTCGCTACCATCGCGGCAACGCCAAAATCAAAGATGCGATCCGCAAGGCCAATGCTTGCAAGGCTGAGGTCCGCAAGGTTTCAGGGAGACGTTTCATGAGCTACCGCGCCCCGGTCGACGATATCCTCGCCACCATGCGCCATGTCGCAGGGCTCGACGCAATGATCGCGGAGGGGCTCGCGCCGGAACTGGAGGGCGGCGTCGCGGAGGCCGTGCTCGACGAGGCGGCGAAATTCGCCAGCGACGTCATCGCCCCGCTGAACAAGGTCGGCGACAGGCATGGTTCGAGCCTGAAGGACGGCGTCGTCACCACGCCGCCGGGCTGGAAGGAGGCCTATAGCGCCTGGGCGGCGGCCGGCTGGAACGCGCTGCCGGGACCCGAAGAGCATGGCGGGCAGGGCCTGCCGGCCCTGCTGCAATCGGCCTGCACCGAGATGTGGAACTCGGCCTCGCTCGCCTTCGCGCTCGGGCCGCTGCTGACGGTCGGCGCCATCGAGGCGCTGCACGCCCATGGCTCGGAGCATCTCAAGGCGACCTATCTCGACAAGCTCGTCTCGGGCGAGTGGATGGGCACGATGAACCTGACCGAGCCGCAGGCGGGCTCCGACCTCAACGCGCTGCGCTCCAAGGCCGAGCCGGTCGGGGACGGGACCTACCGAATCACCGGCCAGAAGATCTTCATCACCTATGGCGAGCATGGGCTGACCGACAACATCATCCATCTCGTGCTCGCGCGCCTGCCCGATGCGCCGGCCGGCACGCGCGGCATCTCGCTGTTCCTCGTGCCGAAATACCTCGTCAACGCCGACGGCTCGCTGGGCGAACACAACGATCTGCGCTGCTCCGGCATCGAGCATAAGCTCGGCATCCACGCCTCGCCGACCTGCTCCATGGCCTTCGGCGACAAGGGCGGCGCGATCGGCTGGCTGATCGGCGAGGAGAACCGTGGCCTCGCCTGCATGTTCACGATGATGAACAACGCCCGCCTCAACGTGGCGCTGCAGGGCGTCGCCATCGCCGAGCGGGCCTATCAGCAGGCGCTGAATTTTGCGCGGGAGCGCCGGCAGGGCGCGGCTCTGGACGCGCCCAAGGGCGCGGCGATGAGCCCGATCATCGTCCATCCCGACATCCGCCGCATGCTGATGGACATGCGGGCCAAAACGCAAGCCTCGCGCGCGATTAGCTACCTGCTCGCCGCCAGCCTCGACCGCGCCAAGCGCGAGACCGACCCTGAGCGAAAGAAGGCCGCCGCCGAGCGCGCCGCGATCCTCACCCCGGTCGCAAAGGCCTACGCCACCGATATCGGCATCGAGGTCGCCTCGACCGGGGTTCAGGTCCATGGCGGCATGGGCTTCGTCGAGGAGACCGGCGCGGCCCAGCATCTGCGCGACGCCCGCATCCTGACGATCTACGAGGGCACCAACGGCATCCAGGCGATCGACCTGGTCCTCCGCAAGCTGCCGCTCTCGGGCGGCGAGGCGGTCAAGACGCTTGTCAATGAGATGCGCGGCGTCGTCGGCGAGGTCGAGGCCGCCAATACGCCGGGCTTTGGCCACAGCGCCGTGCGCCTCAAGGCGGCGGTCGAAGCGCTCGACCGCGCCACGCACTGGATGCTGGCGACGATGGGTTCGAGCCAGGCCGAGGCGCTGGCGGGAGCGACGCCCTATCTCAAGCTCTTCGCGCTCGCCCAGGGCGGCACCGGGCTGGCGAAGAAGGCGCTCGCCATGCGCAGCGAGGATGGCGGATTGAGCCATCTCGCCACCTGCCGCTTCTTCGCGGAACACCTCGCCACGGAGGCTTCGGCGCTGGAGCTTGCGGTTACTGAGGGGTCAGGCGCGGTCGCGGATTCCGACGCGGTCTTCGCGGCGTGAGCGAGGCGCCACGCCCGCTCGATGGCAAGGTCTGCCTCGTCGCGGGCGCCTCGCGCGGGGTCGGGCGCGGCGTCGCCAAGGCGCTCGGCGAGGCGGGGGCGACCGTCGTCGTCACCGGCCGCTCCAGCGAGGCCGGCCCGCGCACAGACCACCGCCCCGAGACCTTCGAGGACACCGCCCGCGAGGTCGAGGCGGCAGGCGGCAAGGGCCATCCTTACCGCTGCGACCACACGCAGGAACGCGAGGTCGATCAGTTGGTCTCGTGGTGCCTGCGCCGTTTCGGCCGGCTCGACTGCGTCGTCGACGCCGTTTGGGGCGGGAACGAGGGCTATGACGGGGAGCGCTATCCCGACGGGTCGGCCTATGGCGCGCCGTTCTGGCGCAGGCCGGTGGCGCGGCTGGCCCAGAGCTTCGAGAGCGGCGTCTATGCGCAGTTGCTGCTGGCGCGCGCCGTCGCGCCCGCCATGGTCCAGATGCGAAAAGGGCTGATCGTTACGGTGAGCTTCGATACGCAGGCCGGCTATCTCGGCGACGTCGTCTACGATCTGGCGAAGGCTTCGATGAACCGGCTGACGCTGGCGATGGGCCATGAGCTGAAACCCTTCGGCGTCACGGCGCTGGGCCTCTCGCCCGGCCATGTCCTGACCGAACGCGTGGCGGATGCTGGGCTGGCTTCCGACACGACCGAGAGCCCGCTTTATGCCGGCCGGGCGGTGGCGGCGCTGCTCGCGGACCCGGACGTGTCGCGCCATGCCGGCGAGATCCTGCATGTCGCGGACCTTGCCCGCGCCTACGGCTTCACCGACCGGGACGGCTCGCAGCCGGCCCATTTCAGCATGTCATAACACCAGGGGGAAGCGAACCATGTCGCTCAAAAACAAGACGCTCTTCATCACCGGCGGCTCGCGCGGCATCGGGCTCGCCATCGCGCTCCGGGCCGCACGCGACGGGGCGAACGTCACCATCGCGGCGAAGACCGCCGAGCCGCATCCCAAGCTGGAGGGCACGATCCACACCGCCGCCGCGCAGATCGAGGCCGCCGGCGGCAAATGCCTGCCGCTGATGGTCGATGTCCGCGACGAGGCGAGCGTGGCGGGCGCGATCGCGAAGACGGCCGAGACCTTCGGCGGCATCGACATCGTGGTGAACAACGCCAGCGCGATCTCGCTGACCAATACGCAGATGACCGACATGAAGCGCTACGACCTGATGAACCAGATCAACACGCGCGGCACCTTCATGGTCTCGAAATACGCCATTCCGCATCTGGAGAAGGCGGAAAACCCGCACATCCTGATGCTGTCGCCGCCGCTCGACATGTCGATGCGCTGGTTTGCGCCGCATCTGGCCTATTCGATCGCGAAATACGGTATGAGCCTGTGCGTGCTGGGCTTGGCCGGCGAACTGGCCGGCAAGGGCATCGCGGTCAACGCGCTCTGGCCACGCACCACGATCGCGACCGCAGCCGTCCAGAACCTGCTCGGCGGCGACAGGATGGTGCAGGCGAGCCGCACGCCCGAAATCCTGGCCGACGCCGCCCATATGATCTTCAGCAAGCCGTCGCGCGAATTCTCGGGCAACTTCCTGATCGACGACAGCTTCATGGCGGCCGAGGGCGTCACGGATTTCACGCCCTATCGCGTCGATCCGTCGGTGCCGCTGATGTCCGATTTCTTCGTCCCGGCCGACAGCAAGCCGCCGCAGGGCGTCAAGGGCGGGATGTGACGTCCGCCCCCCGTCATCCGTTTGACATCATGGCGCGATGGGAGTTCTTGCGGCGCAACATGAAGCTCGCTTCGCAATCTTCCAGAGTGCCTCGCCATGCTCCTGATCCACGGCATCTGCCCAGAACACGGCGATCGGCTGATACACCGCACGCTGATGCGGGACGAGCCGATTCCGGGCGGTGCGGTCTGGATCGACCTGCTCAATCCGACCGCGCCCGAGGACAAGAAGGTCGAGACGCATCTCGGCGTCTCGATTCCGACGCGCGAGGAGATGCACGACCTCGAACCCTCCGAGATCATCTACACGGAGAACGGCGCGCATTACATGACCGCGCGCATCATCTGCAAATCCGACACGAATGTGCCGATCCTGGCCGATGTCACCTTCATCCTGACCGAGCGCGCGCTGGTGACGGTTCGCTATGACGAGCCGGGCGCCTTCGACATCTTCCTCAATCGCGTCACCAAGCCCGGCGGCTGCGGCCTCGAACCTGCGGCTGTCATCGAAGGCCTGTTCGAGGCCATCGTCGATCGCGCGGCCGAAGTCCTGCGCGGCGTCGGCGACCGCATCGACAATGCCTCGCGCCGCATCTTCGACGGCGATTCGTCGCAGGTCGAGCAGGGCGGAGCCTATCAGGCCGTCATCAAGAAGATCGGCCAGTACGAGCACATCATCTCGAACGTCCGCGAAAGCATGGTCTCGGTCGAGCGCGTGCTGCTCTTCCTATCGGCGAATTTCAAGCGTCCGACCAAGGCGGCCAGCGGCTTCTCGCCGGAATGGCGCACCTCCGTGCGCGACGTGCAGGCGATCGAGGAACACGCCACCTTCATCTCCAACAAGCTCTCCTTCATGCTGCAGGCGACGCTCGGGCTCGTCAGCCTGGAGCAGAACAAGATTATCAAGCTGTTTTCGGTCGTCTCGGTGGTGATGATGCCGCCCACGCTGATCGCCTCGATCTACGGCATGAACTTCAAGGCGATGCCGGAGCTCGAATGGCCGTTCGGCTACCCGATGGCGCTCGGGTTCATGGTGCTGTTTGCGGTGCTGCCCTATCTTCTCTTCCGCTGGAAGAAGTGGCTTTGACGCGAACCCTGCGGCTGGGTTAGGCCGAGCCGGAGCAAACAGCGCCGGACGGGTGTCGTGAGGACGCCGGGTCCGCAAAAGTAGCGCCACTTTTTCAAACCATGCTCAGGTGATCGGCGCGGCCTCCCGCGACGCGGGACAAGGCCCTGATGACGACGCCGCAACTTTTGTCCGTCGTGCTGGTGACCGCGATGATGGCGGCGTTCCTCTGGGGCCGCCTGCGCTACGACATCGTCGCGATGCTGGCGCTGCTGGCTGGCGTCGCGGTCGGCATCGTGCCGACGGACCAGGCCTTCAAAGGGTTTTCAGACGACATCGTCATCATCGTCGGCAGCGCGCTCGTGCTGAGCGCGGCCGTGGCGCGCTCGCGGATCATCGAGCAGCTGCTGACCAAGGTCGCGCCCAATATCGGCTCGACGCAGGCGCAGGTGGCGCTGCTGGTCGTGATCGTCGCGGTGATGTCGGCGATCATCAAGAATATCGGCGCGCTCGCGATGATGCTGCCGATCGCCTATCAGCTCGCCCGTAAAAGCGGGATCTCGCCCTCGGTCTTTCTGATGCCGATGGCCTTCGCCTCGCTGCTCGGCGGCATCGTCACGCTGGTCGGCACCTCGCCCAACGTCATCGTGGCGCGCGTCAGGGCCGAACTCGGCGGCCAGCCGTTTGGCATGTTCGACTTCACGCCCGTCGGCATCGTCGTGGCGCTGGCCGGTTGCGCCTTCCTGGCGGTCGGCTACCGGCTCCTGCCGCGCGACCGCAGGGGCGCCGTCTCGCTCGATCAGGCGATCGAGATCAAGGACTACGTCACCGAGGCGCTCATCCGCGAGAAATCGGCGCTGGCCGGGAAGACCGTGGCGGATCTCAAGTCCATGAGCGGCGGCGATGTCCAGATCGTGGCGATCCTGCGCAACGAGCGACGGCTGCAGACGCCGCTGCCAGATGCAGAGCTGCGGCCGGGCGACACCCTGCTGCTGAGTGGAGAGGCCGCCGTTCTGGAGCGCGTCGTCGCCGAAGGCGGGCTCGATCTCGTGGGCAAGGACCGGCCGACCGAGAAGCGCGACTCGCTCGATTCCGATCTCGTCAGCGAAGCGATCATTGGCCCGCATTCCGGTCTCATCGGCCAATCCGCCGGCGATATGGGGCTGCATGCGCGCTTCGGCGTCAACATGATCGCGATCAGCCGCTCCGGCGAGCGCTTCTCGCAGCGCCTGCGCGACATCAGGCTGCGCGCCGGCGACATCGTCGTCATCCAGGGCGACGAGAAGCTGCTGCCCGAGAAGCTGGTCGAGCTCGGCCTGTTGCCGCTGGCCGACCGGCTGGTGGCGCTCGGCTCGACGCGCCGGGCCGTGATGACCGTGTCGATCGCGCTCGCCGCCGTGGTCGCGCTGGCCGCAGGGCTCGCCACCGTGCCGCTCATCTTCTTTGCGGCCGCGGTGCTGCTGATCGCGCTGCGCTGCCTGCCCCTGCGCGAGGCCTATCACAGCATCGACGCGCCGATCCTGCTGATGCTGGCGGCGCTCATACCCATCAGCGATTCGCTGCGGGCGACCGGCGCGACCGACGTCTTCGCAGGCTGGCTCGCGCAGGTCGGCTCCGGCCTGCCGGGTTGGGCCTCGGTCACGCTCATTATGGCGGCGGCGATGGCCGTGACGCCCTTCCTCAACAACGCCGCCGCCGTGCTGGTCATGGCGCCGATCGGGGCGGGCTTCGCCGCCAGGCTCGGCTACAATCCCGACGCCTTCCTGATGGCGGTGGCGATCGGGGCCGCCTGCGATTTCCTCACCCCGATCGGCCATCAGTGCAACACCCTGGTGATGGGCCCGGGTGGATACAAGTTCAGCGACTATCCGCGGCTGGGTGCGCCGCTGTCGCTGATCGTGCTGGCGGTGGCGGTGCCGATGATCCTGCTGGTCTGGCCGCTTCAGGCAGGCTAGTCGAAACACCGGACCTGGCGGGCCGGGCGCTGTCGTCTGTCCGGCACAAGCGCGCAGCGGAGGCGGCGGTGAAAGACATATTCGTGGTCACCCATGCCGAGGCCACGCATCACCTCGAAGGCACGGTCGGCGGCTGGCATGACAGCGAACTGACGCCTCGCGGCGTTATGCAGGCCGAGCGGACCGTCGGCCGTCTCGCACAACTCGTCGGGAACCGCGAGGCCGAGATCTACAGCTCCGATCTGCGCCGCGCCGTCGGCACAGCCGCAGCGGTCGAGTCCCGGCTCGGGGGGCAGGTTCTGCTGACGCCGGCGCTGCGCGAAATCAGTTACGGCGTCGCCGGCGGCCGGCCAGAAGCCTGGCTCGACGCCCGCTACAGCCCGGCTCCCGACAATGACCGGCTCGACCACGATTGCGGCGTCGAAAGCGCGGAAACGCGTCGCGACGTGGCGCGGCGCGTGTTCCCTTTCATCGACGAGATCGTGGCGCGCCCGGCCGGAGTGCAGATTCTCGTCACGCACGGCTTTACGCTCAGTCTCGTCATCGCCGCCTGGATGAGAATTCCGGTGGATGCCTCGGGTTTTATCAGCTTTACGGCACCCACGGCGAGCATCACTCATCTGCGCCAAGACGATTTTTTCCGCAATCGTGCGCTGGTGAGCCTAGGTGACATCGCCCATCTCGCATGATCCCGCCATCAGGCGGTCGGCGCTTCGCTAGGCTCCAGCCGTGCCATAGTGTCTCCCTTCGCGACCTGCCCCGGGCGGGCCACCCGCGCCGTGATCCCGCCATGGCCGCGCACGGCGTTGTAGCCGCCGGGGCCTAGAATTTCCTCCATCCGCGAACAGGGGTGGCATTCGCCGGTCCATTCCAGCAATGCCTCGCCCAGCCGGAACCGCCTGTCCTTCAGCGCGGCGAGGTTGATGCCGGATACGACGATGTTCCGGCGTAGCGCCTCGGGCAGAACCGCGCCCCGGCCGAGATGGGAGGCGATCGCCGAGAGATGCTCGGACTGGATCAGGGTGAGGTGACGCGCCCCGCCGGTGCGGCTGGCGTAATGGTCGCCGATCAGGCCTTCGACCGGGTCGAGGCGGGCCGTCTCGACCGCCACCATCGGTGCGCGGCGGGCGGGCCTGATCCCGATCCAGGTCACGAGGCCCGGCCGCAGGGGCGCGTCGATCAGCCGGGCGAGGGGGGAGGCGGGGTTGAGTGGCACGAGGTCAGCCCAGCACGCGCGCCATCACGTCCTTCAGTCCGCTTGCATCCCGCTCCAGCCAGCCCGGAACGGGCAAATTCTTCGAGCGCAGGAACGCGGCGTTGAACAGCTTCGACTGGTAGCGTGTGCCGTAGTCGCACAGGATCGTCACGATGGTGTGGCCCGGCCCCATCTGTTTGCCGAGGCGGATCGCGCCGGCGACGTTGATGCCCGACGAGCCGCCGAGGCACAGCCCCTCATGCTCCAGCAGGTCGAAGACGATCTGCACCGCCTCCGCATCGGGAATCTGGAACGACATGTCGACAGGCGCGCCTTCGATGTTCTTTGTGATCCGGCCCTGGCCGATACCCTCTGTGATCGAGGAGCCTTCCGATTTCAGCTCACCGGTGGTGTAGAAGGAGTGCAGCGCTGCGCCCATCGGGTCGGCGAGCCCGATCCGGATCGCCGGGTTGCGCTCTTTCAGCGCCATGCCGACGCCGGCCAGCGTGCCGCCGGAGCCGACCGCGCAGATGAAGCCGTCGACCTTGCCGTCGGTCTGCGCCCAGATCTCGGGACCGGTCGTCTCATAATGGCCCTGCCGGTTGGCGACATTGTCGAACTGGTTGGCCCAGACCGCGCCGTTGGGCTCCGTCTTCGCAAGTTCTTCAGCCAGTCTGCCCGACACCTTCACATAGTTGTTCGGGTTGGCGTAGCCGACGGCCGGCACCTCGACCAACGTCGCGCCGGCCAGCCGCAGCATGTCCTTCTTCTCCTGCGACTGCGTCTCCGGGATCACGATCACGGAGCGGTAGCCCAGCGCATTGCCGACCAGCGCGATGCCGATGCCGGTGTTGCCGGCCGTGCCCTCGACGATGACGCCGCCGGGCCGCAACGTCCCGCGCGCTTCCGCATCGCGGATGATGGCGAGCGCGGCGCGGTCCTTGACCGACTGGCCTGGGTTCATGAACTCGGCCTTGCCGAGGATGGTGCAGCCGGTCTCAGTGGAGGCTTGGCGGAGCCTGATCAGGGGCGTGTTGCCGATGGCCTCGATGACGCCGTCGCGGATGGTCATGTCGAAATTTCCCTGTTTGGCTCCGACCTGATAGGCCAAACTTTCCGACAAATCACCAGTCAGCCCGCGCATGCCCCTTGCCGAGAAACCAGCGCCCGAGCGCAGGCTCGCGATGAACGAGACGCTGACGATCGCGCGCCTCGGCCAGCGCGGCGACGGCATCGCCGAGACCGGCGACGGGCAGGTCTTCGTGCCTTACGCGCTGCCTGGCGAGACCGTCCGCGTCGTGCGCGACGGCGAGCGCGGCCAGCTCGTCGAGATCATCGCGCCGGCTTCGTCGCGCGTTGCCGCGATCTGTCCGCTGTTCACGCGCTGCGGCGGCTGCGCCGCCCAGCATATGGACGAAGGGCTTTATCGCGCCTGGAAGCGCCAGCAGGTCGTCACCGCGCTGCAGCGCGCCGGCATCGCGGCTCCCGTTGGCGAGGTCGTGGATGCTCATGGCGAAGGCCGCCGCCGAGTCACCTTTCACGCCCGCCGCGAAGGCAAGGACATGCAAGGACTTGGCATGATAGTCGGCTTCATGGCGGCACGAACGCATGATCTCGTCGCCGTCGAGGCCTGTCCGGTGCTGTCGCCCGGCCTCGCCCGCGCGCCTGCCGCGGCCCAGCTCGTCGCCAACCGGCTCGGCGGCTCCAACAAGCCGCTCGACATCCAGATCACGGCGTCCGACGCCGGGCTCGATGTCGATATCCGCGGCCACGGTCCGGCCGGCGACAAGCTCCGGCTCTCGCTGACGGAAGCAGCTGAGCGGCTCGATCTGGCGCGGCTGTCGATGCATGGCGAGATCGTCGTCGAGCGCCGGCCGCCGCAGCAGCGTATGGGCAAGGCGATGGTGGCGCCCGCGCCCGGCGGCTTCCTGCAGGCGACGGTCACGGGCGAGGAGACGATCGCGGCGCTTGTGCTGGCCGCCTTGCCGAAGAAGGGCAAGCGCGCCGCCGACCTGTTCTCCGGCTGCGGGCCGATCGCGTTTCGGCTGGCGGAGCGCATGCAGGTCCATGCTGTCGAGAGCGACAAGGCGGCGATGTTGGCGCTGACGCGGGCGGCGAGCATGACGCAAGGGCTCAAGCCCATCGCGGCCGAGACGCGCGACCTGTTCCGCCGGCCGCTGCTGGAGCACGAGCTCAACCCCTTTGAGGCGGTGGTGCTCGATCCGCCGCGCGCCGGTGCGGAGGCGCAAGTGCGCCGGCTCGCCGCCTCGACGGTGGGAACGGTGATCTACGTCTCCTGCGACGTCGGCAGTTTCGCCCGCGACGCCGCGATCCTCATCGCTGGCGGCTATGCGCTGGGAAGCGTCACACCCGTCGACCAGTTCCGCTATTCCGCCCATATCGAACTGGTCGGCGTTTTTCGGCGCACGACCAGGCGCTGACTCTGGAGGCCCGATGAGCACCGACATCCTCGAGCAGATGGCCGCTATCGTCGGCGCAAAAAACCTCGTCACCGAGGCGGACGCCATGGTCCCCTATCTCAAGGAATGGCGCGATCTGTTCCGCGGCACGGCCCGCGCCGTGGTCCGGCCGGGCTCGACGGAAGAGGTCGCGGCGCTGGTGAAGCTGGCGGCCGCGACGGGCGCTGCCCTGGTTCCCCAGGGCGGCAATACCGGCCTCGTCGGCGGCCAGATTCCGATCGCGCAGGGACGCGAGATTATCCTCTCGTTGCAGCGGCTTGACAAGGTCCGGTCGATCGATGCCGACAGCGACACCATGACGGTCGAGGCCGGCGTCACGTTGCAGCGCGCTCAAGAAGCGGCGGAAGCCGCCGGCCGGCTGTTCCCGCTCTCGCTGGCCTCGGAAGGCTCCTGCACGATCGGCGGCAATCTCTCGACCAATGCCGGCGGCACGGCGGTGCTGGCCTATGGCAATGCCCGCGAGCTCTGCATGGGGCTGGAGGTCGTGCTGGCCGACGGCCGGGTCTGGAACGGCCTGCGCAGCTTGCGCAAGGACAACACCGGCTACGATCTGAAGAACCTCTTCATCGGCGCGGAAGGCACGCTCGGCGTCATCACGGCGGCCGTGTTGAAGCTCTTCCCGCTGCCCGCCGCGCGCGCCACCGCCTTCCTCGCCGTGCCGAGCCCCGAGGCCGCGCTCGCGCTTTTGAATGCTGCGAAAGCAGGCGCTGGCGGCACGGTCACCACCTTCGAGCTGATGTCGCGCTTCTGCATCGAGATGGTCCTGCGCCACGCCTCGGGCGCGCGCGATCCGCTGTCGGAAGCCTCGCCCTGGTATGTGCTGATGGAGTTGTCCTCGCAGTCGCCCTCCGGGCTCGACGAGGCGGCCGAGGCGTTTCTGGGCGAGGCGCTGGAGCAGGGCCTCGTCACCGACGCCGCGCTCGCGGGCTCGCTTTCGCAGCGCGCCGATTTCTGGAAGCTGCGCGAGATGCTGTCGGAGGTGCAGACCCATGAGGGCGGCTCGATCAAGCACGACGTCTCGGTGCCGCTGCATGCCGTGCCGGAGTTCATCGCCCGCGCCTGCGAAGTCGTGACCGGCATGGTTCCGGGCTGCCGGCCCGTGCCCTTCGGCCATATGGGCGACGGCAACATCCACTTCAACGTCAGCCAGCCGGAGGGCGCGGACAAGGCGGGCTTCATCGCCCGCTGGAGCGAGATGAACGGGGCCGTCCACGCGATCGTCAGCGAACTTCATGGCTCGATCTCGGCCGAGCACGGCATCGGACGCTTGAAGCGCGACCTGCTGCCCGGCGTCAAGGACCCGGTGGAACTGGCGCTGATGCGGACGCTCAAGGCGACGCTGGACCCGCAGGGAATATTGAACCCAGGCGCGGTGCTGGCAGGCTGAGTTCCAACAGTTTGTAATGATTTTAGCTTCCGGTGTTGGAACTCGCTTTCTGCTAGGTTCCAACAGTTGAAGCTCATTTGATCTACTAATGTTGGAACTAGGATGCGCGAACTGGACAATGACCAGCGCCGGGAGATGATCAACGCCCGGCAGCGCCATGCCGTGTTCCGCGAGGCGCAGGAGCGTCTGGCGAGGTATCGCGGCTCGATGGTCTGGTCCGCCAGCAAGGGCACGGACTATCTGCTGCGCAGCTTCTATCCGGATCAAGGCGGGCCGCGCCGGCAAAGCTCGTTGGGGCCGCGTTCGCCGGAAACCGAGACGATCAAGCAGGAGTTCGACGCCGGCCGCGCGGCCGCCCGGCGCCGCTACAACGCCAGCCGGGCGGCTCTGGAGCGTCAGGCCGCGATTGCGCGCGCTATCGGCCTCGGCCGCGTTCCGCTGACGGCCGCCCGCATCATCCGCGCCATCGACGATGCCGGCCTGCTCGGCCGCGGCCTGAAAATCGTCGGGACAAATGCGTTATTCGCCTATGAGGCCGCCGCCGGCGTCTTCGTCGATCCCGAGATCACGACGACTCAGGACATCGATCTCCTGTTCGACGCCCGTCGCGAACTGGGCTTCGTTGCGCGCGAGGCGGCTGCGGATGAAGGCCTGCTTGGTCTCCTGAAGCGCGTCGATCCGAGTTTTTTGCGGAGCCGCGAGAGCTTCCGCGCCGCCAACGATGAGGGCTATCTGGTCGATCTCGTCAGGCCCGAGGCAGATCCGCCCTGGCGCAGGGTTCGCGAGAGCCTGTCGGCGACGGATGGCGATTTGGCCGCCGTGGCGATCGAGGGACGCGAATGGCTGGAGAACGCGCCGCCTTTCGAGGCCGTCGCGATCGACGAGAAGGGCATGCCGCTGCGGATCGTTGCGGTCGATCCACGCATTTTCGCCGCGCACAAGCTCTGGCTGTCGCAAAAACGCGACCGCGACCCGCTCAAGCGCACGCGGGATGCGGCGCAGGCCAAAGTGGTCGGCAGGATCGTGCGCGCCCATCTGCCGCATCTCCCGCCAATCTTTCGCGAGATGTCGGTGCTTCCGCGCCCGATCTTCGATGCGGCTCGCCCGCTGTTTGCATCATCCGACTGAAACGCTCCTCACGGCGTCGCGACATAACCGTCCCGCCTCGGATCGGCCGCCCCGGTCAGCACACCCGTCGCCGGGTCGCGCGACACCGCTTGCATGCCGCCGCATTTCATTGTCCAGCCTACATCGAAGGCCTCGATGGCGTGGCCGCGCGCGACCAGCGCGGCGATCGTCTCCGGCGCGATCCGGTTCTCGGCCTGGATTAAGCGCCCGTCCCAGAGCCGCGCGCGCGGGGCCTCGATCGCGTCCTGCAAGGGCAACCCGAAATCGAGATGCTGCACCATCGCCTGCACCTGCGTCTGCAGGATGCCGTAGGAGCCCGGCGTGCCGAGCGCGAGCACCGGCTTGCCGTCCCGGGTCGAAATGCTGGGCGACATGCACATCGGCAGCTCCGAGCCGGCCCTCGAGCGGTTGGGACTGCCAGGCTGGACGTCGGCCCAGTAGAGGAAGTTGTTCAGGCACAGGCCCGTGCCCGGCACGACGACGCCGCTGCCGAACGGGCTGCCGATGCTGTTGGTGATGCAGATCAGGTTGCCCTTGCTGTCGCCGATCGAGAGCGAGGTGGTGTGGGCCGGATCCTCGCCCTCCTGCGGCGTCCATTGCTCGGTCGGGCCGGTGATCGGCTGGCCGTCGCGAGCGCGGGCGCGCAGCGTCTCGACGAAGGGATCGGACAGGATGTCCGCGAGCGTGTCGGGAGAAGGGTCGTTATGGGCGATGCGGACGCCCGCGGCCAGACGGATGGCGCGATAGACCAGATCGAGATGGTCCGGCCCGTCCTTTTGCAGCGAGGCGAGATCGAAGCCGTCGAGAATGCGCAATGAGAGCAGGAACTGGAACGCCTCGCAGGCCGGCGGCGGCACATGGATGGCCCGCCCGCGATAGGCGGCGACCAGCGGCTCGCGCCAGCGCGGCTGGACGGCGGCGAGATCGGCCATGGTGATCGTGCCGCCGAGCGAGGCGAGGTGGTCGATGATGCGCTGGCCGAGCGGGCCGCGATAGAGATGGTCGGGGCCGTTGGCGGCGATCTCGGAGAAAGTCCGCGCCAGATCGGGCTGCAACAGGAGTTGCCCTAATTTCATCGGGCCGCCATCGGGCAAATAGACGGCCGCGAAAGCCGGGTAGAGCTCGGGATAGGCCTCCAGCAGCGGAGCCTGCTCGTTGAACTCGGCGACGCCGAACTCGGCCAGCGGAAAGCCGTCCTGCGCCAGCGCGATCGCCGGTGCGAGGATGTCGGCCAGCGGCTTGCGTCCATAAGTCTTCGCGATCTCGCACCATCCTGCGAGGTTGCCCGGCATGGCCACCGCCTGCGCGCCACGCTCGAGGTCCGAGCGCTTGCAGAAGCGCTCCGGCTGGAAGGACGCCTGTATCGGCGGCACGAAATCGAGCACGCGCACCCTTGCTTCGGCCGCGACCCACATCGTCGCCGAGCCCATGCCGGCAAGGCTCGACATGAAAGGCTCCACCACGTTGAGCGCGGCCGCCGTCGCCGCCGCGGCGTCGAAGGCGTTGCCGCCCTCCGCCAGCAGCCTTGCGCCGGCCTGCGCCGCGAGCGGATGGGCAGCGGCGACCATGCCGTGGCGGGAGCTCATCGTCGGTCGGCGGCCATGCATCGCGTCGGTCCTTCGGGCTTTCGTGTCTGTTCGCGATCAGAGCACAGATCGCCGGCCCGGGCAGGTCCGCTCCCCTGCCATTCGCGTCTATGCGGGGTGCCGTTCTTGCATGACCACGGCGGGGATCCAGTTGGCGGCGATCTTGCTCGGCAATCCTGCCGATCGAGGATGAAGGTGGCTTAAGGCGCGGTTAACCATGTTGGCCGAGCCTGTCTGACAGATCGCCAAGCACGGGAGCCGCCTGATGGATGCGTTCACCATGGTCATCGTCGCCTGCGTATCGGGCGAGCCGAACTGCACGGCCGCGCATGTCAGCGAGCTCGCCTTCACCACGGTGGAAGCCTGCGAGGCCCGCATCGACGACATCACCGCCGCCATGACGAAGGAATTCGGCAAGCGCGAGGGCTTCAAGGGCCGGCAGGTCAGCTACGATGTCAGCTGCATGGATCGCAGCCAGCTCAAGCAGAAGTTCGGCATCGCCCAGGCTGACACCTGACGGAACCTCAGAACAGGCTGCCCTGGCCGTCGCTCCCGGGCGGCCGGCGGGCGGCGCGCACGGACAGGGCCGGCTTGTCCTCACGCCCGTCGAACGGCGCCTGGACCTCCGGCCCGTCATTGGCAACCTTGTTCACCGCGCTGCCGATCCGCACCATCTCCAGCAGATCGTCGGGCGGCGGCCGTAGCAGCGGCGCGACATGCCTCGCCTCGGCGTCCGGATCGAGCCAGGCGTCATGGTCGGCTGTGTCGACGATGATGGGGCAGCGCTCGTGGATCGCCGCCATCAGCCCGTTGGCCGGGCCGTTGACCAGCGCGACCGTGTCGATCTCGGAGCCGTCGGGCGAATGCCATGTCTCCCAGAGCGCGGCAAACGCGAACAGCCCGCGGTCAGGCCGCCGGAACAGATAGGCGCGGTTCTCGCCTCCGCGGCCCGTGCCGATGCGATGCCATTCATAGAAGCCGTCGGCCGGCATCAGGCAGCGCCGCCGCGTCAGCGCGGCCCGGAAGGAGGGCTTTTCAGCCGCGCTTTCGCCCCGGATGTTGATCACCAGCGGGAAGCTCTTCAAATCCTTGACCCAGCCCGGAATGAAACCCCAGCGCATCAGGATGAATTGCCGCTCGCCGTCATGGGCGCGGACGACGGGGACGGGCTGCGTCGGCGCGATGTTATGGCGCGGCGGAAAATTCGGCTGCTCGCGATAGCCAAACAGGACGCGCATCGCATCGGGCGGCAGGGTGATGGCGTAGCGGCCGCACATGTTGCGGATATGGCTGCGGCGACGGGCCCGATCAACACTTTCTTTGCCTTTCGGCAAGCATAGTGGCCGCGATTTTCGGGGTTCATGATGACCGTCTCCGCGCTGAGAGCGATGAGCATTGACGTGGAGCACGCGCCAGCCGCCGGGCCGGCGCCTCAGCTCTCGACCGACTATCTCAACCGCTACGGCGAAGCGCTGATGCTGATCGAGATGGTTCCGATGGACCCGGGCATCGTCGATGATCTGAAAGCCTGGCGCGCCACGGGCTATCGCGAGCATTTTGAGGCCTCGCAACTGCGCTGCTCGGCGTCCGCGCTCGCCGCCTACGAGATGCTCGACCCGACCTTCCGCCGCGGCTTCGAGGCGCTCTGCGTCTCGATGAACCGGTTGATTTCGACCGTCACCGCCCTGCTTGCCGAACTGCCGCCCGAGCAGGATACGACGCCGATCGTCGATGTCGCCAGCGAGGCGCTGCGTCGTCTGATCGGCCGCGCGACGCAGTTCATCAACGCCAATGGCGCGCTCGATGTCGCCGCCGCCGGCGGACTCGATCTGCAGGACGAGATCGACGCGCTGTTCGCCTGAACGCGGCCTCAGCCGGACTTACGCCCGCCGATCAGGAATTCGCGATTGCCGTCGCCGCCCTCGATCGGGGAGGGGATCGGCCCCGACACCGCAAAGCCGAGCCCGGCCAGCACCGCGACGATCTCCGCGCAGACCGCCTCATGCACGGCCGCGTCGCGCACGACGCCCTTTTTCAGCGCGGCGCGGCCGGCCTCGAATTGCGGCTTGACCAGCGCCACCAGCGCGGCTTCCGGCGCAAGCAGCGCGGCGACCGCAGGCAGCACCAGCCTGAGCGAGATGAAGCTGACATCGATGCAGGCGAATCCGGGCCTTCCCGGCAGTGCGTCGGCGGCAATCGTGCGGATGTCCTGCGCCTCGAGGCTCAGCACGCGCGGGTCGCCGCGCAGGCTGGCGTGAAGCTGGTCGCGCCCGACATCGACGGCGACCACCTGAGCCGCGCCGCAGCCGAGCAGCACGTCGGTGAAGCCGCCGGTGGATGCGCCCACATCGAGGCAGAGCTGCCCTGAGGGGCTCATGCCGAAGGCGTCGAGCGCCGCCTTGAGCTTGAGCCCGCCGCGCGAAACGTAAGGGTGAGGAGCCCGCGCGACGATGGCGGCCTTGCGCGCCACCATCTCGGAGGCTTTTCGCACCACTGCGCCATCGGCGCTGACGAGACCGGCCGCAATGGCGGCCTGCGCCCGCGCCCGGCTCTCGAACAGGCCAAGCTCGACGAGCAACTGGTCGGCCCGGCTCTTCATCGCTGGTTCCGCTGAAGGAGGGCTCAGGCCCGCCTGATCGCGCTTGGCGCGCCGAGCGCGTTCTCGACGGTGCGGACGATGCCGGCGGCGTCGAGGCCGGCCTTGGCATACATCGCGTCGGGCTTGTCGTGCTCCTGGAAGACGTCCGGCAGCGTCAGCGTCCGGACCTTCAGCCCGCCATCGAGCAGGCCGGCGCGCGCCAGCAGATGCAACACATGGCTGCCAAAGCCGCCGACCGAGCCCTCCTCGACCGTGACTAGGATCTCGTGCTCGCGGGCGAGCCGCAGGATCATCGCCTCGTCGAGCGGCTTTGCGAAGCGCGCATCGGCGACGGTGGTCGAGAGCCCGCGCTGGCCGAGCTGTTCGGCCGCGATCAGGCATTCGGCCAGCCGCGTCCCGAGCGAGAGGAGCGCCACGCGGGCGCCCTCGCGGACGATGCGGCCTTTGCCAATCTCCAGCGGCACGCCCGTTTGCGGCATCTCGACGCCGACGCCCTCGCCGCGCGGATAGCGGAAGGCGATCGGCCCGTCGTCGAAGGCGGCCGCAGTGGCGACCATATGGGTCAGCTCGGCCTCGTCGGCGGCGGCCATCACCACCATCTCGGGCAGGCAGGCGAGATAGGCGACGTCGAAGGCCCCGGCATGGGTCGCGCCGTCGGCGCCGACAAGCCCGGCCCGGTCGAGCGCGAAGCGCACCGGCAGCTTCTGGATCGCGACGTCGTGGACGATCTGGTCGTAGGCGCGCTGCATGAAGGTCGAGTAGATCGCGCAGAACGGCTTGTAGCCCTCGGTCGCGAGCCCGGCGGCGAAGGTCACCGCATGCTGCTCGGCGATGCCGACATCGAAGGTGCGGCCGGGAAACTCCTTGGCGAAGGCGTCGAGCCCGGTGCCCGACGGCATGGCGGCGGTGACGGCGACGATGCGCTCGTCCTTGCGCGCCTCCTTGATCAGCGCGCTGGCGAAGACGCCGGTATAGCTCGGTGCATTGGCCGGAGCCTTGGCCTGCAGGCCGGTGACCGGGTCGAACTTCACCACCGCATGGTATTTGTCGGCCGTCGCCTCGGCGGGCGCATAGCCCTTGCCCTTCTGCGTCACGACATGGACGAGGATGGGACCGTTGCCGGCGTCGCGGACATTGCGCAGCACGGGCAGGAGGTGGTCGAGATTATGCCCGTCGATCGGCCCGACATAATAGAAGCCGAGCTCCTCGAACAGCGTCCCGCCGGTCCAGAAGCCCCGCGCATACTCCTCGGTGCGCTTGGCCTTGTCGTGGAAGAAGCGTGGCAGCTTCTCGGCCAGATGCTTGGCGATCTCGCGGATCGAACGGTAGGTCCGCCCCGAGACGAGCCGCGCCAGATAGGCCGACATCGCGCCGACGGGGGGGGCGATCGACATGTCGTTGTCGTTCAGGATCACGATCAGCCGCGAGCCGAGGGCGCCGGCATTGTTCATCGCCTCATAGGCCATACCGGCCGACATCGCTCCGTCGCCGATGACGGCGACGACATTGTTGGGCTTGCCCGCGAGATCGCGCGCCACCGCCATGCCGAGCCCGGCCGAGATCGAGGTCGAGGAGTGGGCCGCGCCGAAGGGATCGTATTCGCTCTCCGAGCGCCGCGTGAAGCCGGAGAGCCCGCCGCCCTGCCGCAGCGTGCGGATGCGGTCGCGGCGGCCGGTGAGGATCTTGTGGGGGTAGGCCTGGTGGCCGACATCCCAGATCAGCCGGTCGCGCGGGGTGTCAAAAACGTGGTGCAGGGCGACCGTCAGTTCGACCACGCCCAGCCCCGCGCCGAGATGACCGCCCGTCACCGAGACGGCGTCGATCGTCTCCAGCCGCAACTCGTCGGCAAGCTGGCGCAACTCGCCTTCCGGGAGCTGTCGCAGATCCTCAGGCGTGCGGATGCGGTCGAGCAGGGGGGTCTGTGGGCGCGTCGTCACATCGCCGGTTTATCCCATCGGCAAGGGCGCGCACAAGACCGGCGAATGGACGCCTCTTGACGCAGCTGCGGGACTCGGACTGCTTTCGATCCGGGACGACGCGTCTGGCCTGGAATTTGCTGAGATTGCGACACCCATCATCGCCGATCCGGAGCCCCAGATGCCGAGCAAAATCCGCCTGCGCGCTGTCTTGCGCGCCTTCGCAAGGTCGCTCTCGTCCGCCGCGCTGGCCGGCGCGCTGCTCGCGCCGCTTCAGGCCGGCGCGCAGACCCTGCGGATCGGCATGACGGCGTCCGACATCCCGACCGCGACCGGCCTGCCCAATAACGGCTTCGAGGGCATGCGCTTCCTCGGCTATCCGATCTTCGAATCGCTGGTGCTCTGGGACCTGACCCGCACCGACCAGCTCGCAGCCCTGCGGCCGGGCCTCGCCGAGCGCTGGGAGCAGGCGGCCGACGACCCGAAAACCTGGATCTTTCATCTGCGCCGGGGCGTGAAGTTCCATGATGGCGCGGACTTCAACGCCGACGCGGTGATCTGGAATCTGGAGCGTTACTTCAACAAGGATTCGGCCCAGTTCGAGCCGCCCGCCGCCGGCATCACCCGCGCCCGCATCCCGGTGATGGGCGCCTACAAGAAGATCGACGACCACACCGTCTCGATGACGACGACGCAGGCTGCCTCCTATTTCCCCTATATGGCGGTTTATATCCTGTTCACATCGCCGGCTTCGTTCGAGAAGGCCGGCAAGGACTGGGCCAAGGTCGCGACTTTGCCGGCCGCCGGCACCGGGCCGTTTCGGATCACCAATGTCGTGCCGCGCGAGCGCGTCGAGCTCGCCCGCCATGACGGCTACTGGGATGCAGGCAAGAAAGCGAAGGTCGAAAAGGTCGTTTTGCAGCCGATCCCCGAGGCGACCTCCCGGATGGCGGCGCTGCGCTCAGGCCAGGTCGACTGGATCGAGGTGCCGCCCGCCGACGGGCTGCCCTCGCTGAAGCAGGCCGGCTTCCAGATCGTCACGGGCTCCTATCCGCATCTGTGGCCGTGGTTCTTCAGCATCGGCGCGACCAACAGCCCGTTCAGGGACGTGCGCGTCCGGCAGGCGTTGAACTATTGCGTCGATCGCGCCGGCCTCGTCGAACTGCTCAACGGCACGGCCGAGCCCTCGGTCGGCTGGCTCAAGGCGAGCGATCCGAACTTCGGCAAGCCGGTCAACCGCTACGCATTCGATCCCGCCAGGGGCAAGGCCCTGCTGGCGCAGGCCGGTTTCACGCCGCAGAAGCCCTTGTCGTTCAAGGTGATGATCTCGACCTCGGGCTCGGGCCAGATGTCGCCATTGCCGATGAACGAGTTCATGCAGGCGAGCCTGAAGGAGGCCTGCGGCGTCAATGTCGATTTCAACGTCACGGAATGGCAGGTGCTGCTCAACAACATGCGCTCGCTGCCCGATGCGCCGAGTCTCGGCGGCGCGCTGAGCCTGAACGTCAGTTCGCCCTCCTCCGATGTCGGCGTCATGGCGCGCTATTTCGCGGCGGCCGGCGCGCCGCCCAACGGCTTCAACTTCGCCAACTGGAAGGACGACATCTTCGAGGCGGCCTTCGCCAGGCTCGCCACCGCGACCGACCCCAGGCTCATCGCCGAGCAGACCGCGATCGCCCATGAGCGCCTGGTCGACAATCCGCCCTGGCTCTATATCGTCCACGACCTGAACCCGCGCGCCATGTCGCCCAAGGTCAAGGGCTTCGTCTCGCCGCAATCCTGGTTCGTCGATCTGACGCTGGTGAGCCTGCAGTGACGCCATGAACGATGCCACGATGCCGACCGATCTCGCCTTCCTGCCGGCCCACGCTTTGGCGCGGGAGATCGCCGCCCGGCGCATCTCGCCGGTCGAGATCGTCGATGCGCTGCTGAGCCGGATCAACCGGTTCGAACCGAAACTGCAGGCTTTCGTCGCCGTCTACGGCATGGACGCCAGGCTCGCGGCCGAAGGGGCCGACAAGGCGATCCGCTCGGGCCACGCCGTCGGCCCGCTCCATGGCGTGCCGGTGGCGCTGAAGGATCTGATCGAGCTGGAAGGACGCATCACCACCGGCGGCTCGGCGATGTGGCGTCAGCGCCGCTCGACCGTGACCGCCACGATCGCGCGGCGGATGATTTCGCAGGGCATGATCGTGCTCGGCAAGACGCATACGGTCGAGTTCGCCTATGGCGGCTGGGGGACGAACCAGCATATGGGCACGCCCTGGAATCCGTGGGACGGGGTCGATCCGCGCACGCCCGGCGGCTCCAGCAGCGGCTCGGGCGTCGCGGTCGCGGCCCGCCTCGCGCCCTGGGCGATCGGCACCGATACGGGCGGATCGGTCAGGTTGCCGGCGTCCTTTTGCGGGCTGACCGGCCTCAAGGCGACGATAGGCCGTATCCCGACCTCCGGCATCCTGCCGCTCTCGACCACGCTCGACACGCCCGGCCCGATGGCGCGCGACGTCGAGGATGTGGCGCTGCTCTACAATGTGCTGCAGGGTCCCGATCTGCTCGATCCCAATACGCGAGGGGTCGCTCCCGAAGATCCGCTGCCCGCCATGCGGCGCGGCGTCCGGGGCCTGCGGATCGCGCGGATGCCGGAAGCCGAGCGCGCAGGCTGCGACGCCGATGTGCTTGGCGCCTATGACCATTCGCTCGACCTGCTCGCCGAACTCGGCGCCGAGATCGTCGAGATCAGGCTGCCCTTCCTGCTGGGCGATTTCGTCGGAGCGCAGGCGGTGACGGCGGCCGAGGCCTATTTCTTCGACCGCGAACTGGTCGACGATCCGGCAGCCCAGCTCGACGAGGCCGTGCGGCCGCGCATACTGGCGGGAGCAGGCGTCTCTGCGCAGGACTATCTTGCGACCAGGCGGCGGCAACAGCAGGACAAACGCGTCATGGCCGACGCCATGGACGGCATTGACGCGCTGCTGACGCCGACCACGCCGACGCCGGCGATCAGGCTCGCCGAGGTCGACCAGATGGTCTTCCCCTCGCGCTTCACCCGGTTCGGCAACTTCCTGGAGATGTGCGCGCTCTCGCTGCCCAACGGCTTCAGCGCAGGCGGCCTGCCGCTCTCGCTGCAGATCTGCTGCCCGGGCTATCAGGAGGCGACCGCCTTGCGCATCGGCTGGGCGCTCCAGCAGGCGAGCGACCACCATCTGCGCCTGCCGCCGATGGTGGCGTGAACAGACACAGGAAACGGGTGGGTCAGGACGGGTGGTGATGGGAGAGCTTGCGGGTCACGCAAGCAGGAATCCCATCCATGTCCGCTCCGCTTCCCGCAGCCCTGCTGCTCACCGGCGTCCTGGCGCAATTCGCCGACAAGCTGGCCCTCGACACGATTTCGCTGGCGGCGACCGAATCTGGCGCGAGCCCGCGCCTCGTCGGCCTGCTGGTCGCGGCGCAATCGGCGGCCTGGCTCCTGATCTCGCTGCCCGCCGGCGTCTTTGCAGACCGCATCGCGCCGCGCGCGCTGATCCGGCTCGGCGGCGCGCTGATGCTGGCGGGCTCCGGCATCGGCGCGGTCCTGCTCGGCCTTGGCCAGATCGGTCTCGCGCTTGCACTCTCGACCTTCCTCGCCGCGACCGGCCCGGTCGTTATCGCGCTGTCGATCTTCGTCATGCTGCCGCGCATGGTCGGCGTCGCGGAACTGCCGCGCGCCAATGGCCGCATGGAGCTCGGCCGCGCGGTGTTGACCCTCGCCTCGCCGTTGATCGCCGGCTGGGTGGTGGCGCGCGGGGCGGGGCCTGCCGGGCTCATCCTCTGCGCGGGCGTCGGCATCGCCATCCTGATCGCGGCCGCGCGATTGCCCGGCGATGCGCCGGCGCCGCAGCCGCGTTTGCCGCTGCATCGCGCCATCGCGGAGGGCGGGGCCTTCGTCGCGAGCCACCCCTATCTCAGGCCGATCGCGCTCTGCGCCATCGCCTGGAACCTCGCCTTCTTCGCCTTCCTCGCGATCGTGACGCCCTATGCCGCGCGCGTGCTCCTGCTCGCGCCCGAGGCCATCGGGCTCGCCTCCTCGGTCTATGGCTTCGGGCTGATCGCGGGCGCGCTGAGCGCGCCTGCGCTGATCGCCCGCCTGCCGACAGGCGCTTTGCTCGTCTTCGGTCCGGCTTCCTCGCTGATCGGAGTCGGCCTGCTCGGCCTCGCGCCGGCCTCGCTCGGCGTTCCGGCTCTGGCGCTCGCCTTCTTCCTGCTGGGCTTCGGCCCGATCCTCTGGTTCATCATCCAGACCAGCCTGCGCCAGGCGGTGACGCCCCCGGTCCTGCTCGGCCGCGTCAGCGCGACCCTGACCACGGCGATGTACGGCATGCGCCCGCTGGGAGCGCTGGCGGGCGGATTCGCCGGCGAGTGGCTCGGCCTGCGGGCGGCGATATGGCTGCCGGTCGGGTTGTTCGCGCTCTCGACGCTGGCGATCCTGGCCTCGGCGATGCCGGGGTTGAGGGCGATGCCGGAGGGGGAGCTCACCCTTCCGGCAGCGGGATGAACTCCGCCTCGTCGCCGGGCACCGTGTCGAACCTGCCGGCCTTCCATTCCGCCTTGGCCTGGTCGATGCGCTCCTTCGAGGATGAGACGAAGTTCCACCAGATGTGGCGGGGGCCGTCCATCGGCTCGCCGCCGACCAGCATCAGCCGGCTCTGGTCGAGCGCCATGATCGAGATCCGGTCGCCGGGCTTGAAAATCAGCAATTGACCTGCGGAAAACTCGTCGCCGGCGATGTCGATCCGGCCGGAGACGATATAGACTGCGCGCTCCTCATGGTCGGCGTCGAGCGGCAGGACGCTGCCTGGCGAGAGCACGGCCTCGGCGTAGAGCACGTCCCATGGGAATTTGACCGGCGAGGTCTGGCCATAAGCCGAGCCCATGATCAGGCTGATGCGCTTGCCGCCCTCGACGATGCGGGGCAATTCCGGTGCGGCGTGGTGGACGAACTCCGGCGCATTCTCTTCATGCCTCTTCGGCAGCGCAAGCCAGGCCTGGATGCCGTAGAGCTTGGGCGCCTTCAGCCGCTCTTCCGGCCCGGTTCGCTCGGAGTGGACGATGCCTCGCCCCGCCGTCATCAGATTGACCGCGCCGGGCCGGATCGCCAGCGCGGTGCCGAGAGAATCCCGGTGCATGATCTCGCCGTCGAAGAGATATGTGACGGTCGAGAGCCCGATATGCGGATGCGGGCGGACATCGATCCCTTCGCCGAGCAGAAACTCGGCCGGTCCCATCTGGTCGAAGAAGATGAACGGCCCCACCATTTTTCGCCCGATCGAGGGCAAAGCGCGCCTGACCGAGAAGCCGCCGAGATCGCGGGCGCGGGGAACGATCACCTGCTCGATCGCCTGGCAGGAGCGGGCGTCGCCGAGGATGGGGTCTTCGGCGGGTAACTGGGACATCGTCGCTCTCCTGTTGCCGGGACGGTGATCTCAACCCTGCGCGATCTTGCGCGGCCTGCCACCCTTCGCACCGTTGGTGCGGGCGGCGGCAGCCTTGGCCGACGACGTTGTGCGCCCGGCGGCGCGCGCCAGTTCGCGAGTGATCCACGCCTTCGTGCCAAAAATGCCTGAGATCAGAGCGGGCACCAAAAGATCGACGTCGAGGCGCGGCCAATGCAGGTTGAGGCCATGTCCATCGACCTCGATCTCGGAAAGCGCATCGATATCCGCATCCTGCAAATCCTCGACCAGAGCCGGCGGGAAGCCATAGACGCAGCCATCGGCGAGTTCGACGAGGATGCGGCCCGCAGAACGATCGAATTTCGCCGAGACGGCGCGAGGGCCGTTCGCCAGCACGGCTTGCCCACGCTCTTCCGCAGCCGAGAGTTCTCTATCGGTCGCGTCGGCCATGGATTTGCTCCCACTGCTGCAAGAACGCATCACGGTTCAGCGAGGTCTCCGCCAACAAGCGGCGCATATCGGCGCGCTTGATGCCGATGCTGTAGACAAGCCTCACGCCGCCATCCGCACCGGACAGATCGATCTTCGCCTGTCCGGGCCCGGTAATGTGGATATGGGCCGGCTCGTGATCCGATGTGTAGATCACGAACCGGAAGCCGTGGGCGCGGTGAATGACGACCAAGGCGAAGATAACCTATCAGTTGGGTTATTCAAGCGCCGCTATGTGGTCGACCCTGCCGCCGGCTATTGCGCTACTTCTCCACGTCCAGCGCCGTCACGCCTGCGGGCTTCCCGTCCGCGCCGAGCGTGATCTTCTCGATCCTCGCCTCGGCCTGCTTCAGCAGGGCGTCGCAGCGGGCCTTCAGCGCCTCGCCGCGCGTGTAGATGTCGATCGATTCCTCCAGCGCGACGTCGCCGCGTTCGAGTTTGGCGACGATCGTCTCGAGTTCCTTCAGCGCCGCCTCGAAGGGCAGGGCGGCGACATCGGCATTGGCGGCGGTCTTGAGGTCTGGCACGGGCGTGATTCCTGTTTGGCGCAGTCTATCAGCCCGCGCGACCTGCGTCCCAACCGCAAAGCGTTCCGTTACACCGGCAGCGCCGAGGTCTTCTTGATGGTGCGCAGCGTCAGCGTCGATTGCACGCGCGTGACGCCGGGAAGCTGCGTCAGGATATCGGTGTGGATGCGCTCGAAATCGGCGCTGTCGCGATAGATCACGCGCATCAGATAGTCGTGCGCGCCGGCCAGCAGATGGCATTCCAGCACCTCGGGCAGGGTCTTCACCGCCTGCTCGAAGCCCTCCAGCGAGGCGCGGCCCTGCTGGTCGAGCGTGACGAAGACGAAGGCCGTGCCGGGAAAGCCGGCGATCCTGTCGTCGAGCATCATCGCATAGCCGCGGATCAGCCCGCTCTCCTCGAGCTGGCGCACGCGCCGCAGACAGGCCGAGGGCGAGAGATGCACCTTCTCGGCGAGGTCGGAATTGGTGATGCGCCCATCCGCCTGCAGGATACGCAGGATCGAGCGGTCGCGGGAATCGAGTTCGATCGTCATGCGGTCACGCAAAGCTCCCCTGCGGAGAGGTTTCTTCGCATGGATGGCCAAGGCAAGCAATTTTCTGCTTCGATTTTTCGCCGCTGCGCCGAAATCGACGCCATTGTCGAAGACATCCGCATGATACTGCGGGCCATCTCCCGCCTTCGTCAGGCCAGGTCGAGCCGGAACGGCGCGCCCTCGAAGGCGTCCGCGCCGCGCCCGATCCGGGCGATGGCGCGGCTCATCCTGCCATCGCGGCCAAGGCTCGCATCGGCCAGCGCGACGAGCCGCGAATTGGGCGTGGCCGAAGGCGAGGCGGCGCGCAAGGCGTCGGCGATCTCGTCCTCGTCGCGGCTCGGGGTCAGCACGCAGGCGGCGATGTAGGCGGCGGCCGTCGAACGGCTGATGCCGGCCCAGCAATGGATCACCATGGGCGCGGCGCGGTCCCAGTCGCGCACGAAGCGCAGGAAGCTTTCGACATGCTCCTCGGCGGGAACGACGTGGCCGTCCATCGGCGCGGCGATGTCCGACATGCCGAGGAAGAGATGCCGGCTTTCGAGAATGCTGGCGGGCCGCTCGACCTTGGTCGCGACGTTGATCAGCGTGACGAGATGGCTTGCCTGGACGGCGGCGACCGTGTCGTGGAGTCTCGCCAGCGACGAGACGTGCAGCGTGGGCATGGGGCGTCCTGTCGAATCGATGCGACCGCGAGATGCAGCACAGCACGGCACGATGACAAGCATATCGACAGGGCGGCTCTTCCGGCTAGAACCCCGTCTTGACATGCCACGAACCCGGACACGAAGGCCGCGATGAATCTCTGGTTCCGCCTGCTCTGGCTCCTGCTGACCACGGCGTTCCGGCCGCGCCTTTCGCTGCCGGGAGAGGCTTCCGTGCTGCCCTTCCGGGTCTGGCCGCATGATCTCGACACCAGCCTGCACATGAACAACGGCCGCTACTGGACGCTGATGGATCTCGGCCGCACCGATCTGATGCTGCGCTCGGGGCTATGGCGCGCGGTGCTGAAGCATCGCTGGGTGCCTGTCGTCAACGCCGGCACGATCCGCTTCCGCCGCGAGGTCAGGCTGTTCCGGCCGTTCCGGCTGGAGACGACGATCCAGTGCTGGAGCGAAAGCTGGCTGGTGATGCAGCACCGCATTCTGACGAAGGGCCGGGACGGTGCGGAGATCGTGGCGGCCGTGGCGCTGGTCAGGGCCGCGCTTTACGACAAGGCGGACCGGGCTTACGTCCCGGTCGCGCGGCTGCTGGCCGAGATCGGCGTCACGGCGGAAAGCCCGGAGCCCGCGCCCGAGGTCGCGGCCTTCCTCGCCGCGGAGGAGGCGATGCGGCAGGCGGGGGCCTCCGCAGGCTGAGCGCTACTCCGCCGCCACCCGCGTCGCGCGCCATTGCGCCAGCAGGGCGCGCAATGCGCCGGGCTTCAGCGGCTTGTTGAGCAGATGCACGTCGAGCGCGATGGCGGCCTCGCGCACCTGCGGCGAGCGGTCGGCGGTAAGCAGGATCGCCGGAACGCGCGCGCTGGTCCGCTCGCGCAGGGTGCTGATCGCGGTCAGTCCGTTGCCATGGTCGAGATGGTAGTCGGCGATGACGACGTCGGGCTCGCCTGCGCTGCGCAGCGACGCCAGCGCCTCGTCGAGCCCCGAAGCGGTGGTCACGACGCAGCCCCAGCCTGCGAGCAGCCCGCGCATGCCGTCGAGAATCGTCGGCTCGTTGTCGATGACGAGCAGGCGCAGGCCCGCGAGCTGGCCGGCGGGGGACTGGCGCGGCGCCGCGCTCGTCGCCATCGCCGGCAGCGGTGCTGCGCGGGGCGCCAGGATCGCGAAGCGCGTGCCGCGCCCGGGTACGGATTCGAGCGTCAGCCTGTGGTCGAGCGCCTGCGCGATGCGCTGGACGATGGAGAGCCCGAGGCCGAGGCCGCGCGCCACCTTCGCGCCCTGGTCGAGCCGCTGGAACTCGCGGAACACCGTCTTCTGCTTGCTGGGCGGAATGCCGAGCCCGGTGTCGAGCACCTCGACCGAAACCTGCGCGCCGCGCCTGCGGCAACCGACCAGCACCTTGCCGCTCGGGGTATATTTGATCGCGTTCGAGATGAGGTTCTGCAGCAGCCTGCGGATCAGGCGGCGGTCGGAGCGCAGCGTCACGCTGGTCGGCATGAAAACCAGCCTCAGTCCCTTCTCCTGCGCGCTCGGCTCGAATTCGCGCTGCAACTGGCGCAGCAATTCGTCGAGGCGGAAGGCCGTGATCTCGGGCTTGAGCGCGCCGCCGTCCAGCCGCGAGATTTCGAGCAGCGCGGTCAGGATTTCCTCGACCGCGTCGAGCGAGGCGTCGATGTTTTCGGCCAGCTCCGGCTGGCCCGCGCTCCGGTCGCGCTCGACCAGCGAGGTGGCGTAGAGGCGCGCGGCGTTGAGCGGCTGCAGGATGTCGTGGCTCGCTGCGGCGAGGAAGCGGGTCTTCGAGGCGTTGGCGTCGTCGGCTGCTGCCTTGGCGCTTTGCAATTCGGTGTTGACCCGCGAAATCTCCTCGGTGCGCTCGACGACGCGGCGCTCCAGCGTCTCGTTGGTGCGCTCCAGCTCCTCCTGCGCGGCGACGGCCTGCGTGATGTCGGTATAGGTCGTGACCAGACCGCCATCGGGCAGCGGGTTGGAGCGGATCTCGATCACCTTCCTCGACGGGTAGAGCTTGAGGCGCACCGGCTCGCGGTCGCGCACGAAACTCTCCAGCCGCGCCGCCATCAGTTCGTCCTGCTGGCCGTCGCCATAGGCGCCGCGCGCCGCATTGTAGCGCACCACCTCGTCCAGCCCCGTGCCGAAGCGCACCAGCGAAGGCGGCAGATCGTAGAGCTCGATGAAGGCGCGATTCCAGGCGAGCAGGCGCAGGTCGCGGTCGAGCACGGTGATGCCCTGGCCGGCATGGTCGAGTCCGTGCTGGAGGATGTCGCGGTTGTATTGCAGCGCCGCCGAGGCGTCGTCGAGCAGCTTGAAGGCGGCCTCGGTCGAGAGGTTGCGCCGCCGCAGCAGCAGCGACAGCACGAGCCGCGAGGAGGCGGCCCCGATCGCCGAGGAGAGCAGATGCTCGCCAAAGCGCAGCAAATGGATGTCGGCCTCGCGATTGACGTTGCGTGCTTCGCCGCGCCCGCTGGCGAAGCTCTCGAAGGCGCGCTGGGTGCGCTCCTGGCCGAGATATCGCCCGATCGTCGATTGCAACTCGGCCTCGGTGACGCTGGAACGCCAGAGCGAGAACGACTGCGCCATCGTGGCGCGGTCGGATTCGACGAAGGCGTTGGCCTGCAGCCGCTCCATCGCATTGGCGGGGCGCAGCAGCGAGAAGCCGACATAGGCCAGCACGTTGAGGCCCAGGCTCCAGGCCACGCCATGGGGCAGGGGCGGCAGAGCGAGGCCGAACAGGGCCTCGGGCCTGAGCGCCGCCATGCCGAGCGGGCCGAGCGAAACCAGGCTCGCCCATTCGCTGCCGGGGTGAACGAGGCTTGGGAGCAGCAGCGTATAGGCCCAAATGGCGATGCCGATGCCGAGGCCGGCCGCGGCGCCTAGCGCCGTGCCGCGCCGCCACAGAAGACCGCCGAAGAAGGCCGGCGCGATCTGCGCGGTGGCGGCGAAGGAGAGCAGGCCGATCGAGACCAGCGCCGCCTCGCCCGCCGCGCGATAGTAGGCATAGCCGAGCAGGATCACGACGAGGATGGCGATCCGCCGGATGATGACCACCTGCGAGCCGAGATCGCCGCCGCTGGTCCCGTTGTCTGAGTCCGGTTGCGTCACCCTGTTCGGGTCGGTCAGCCCGCGCCGGCCGCGCAGCAGCAGCGGCATGACGAGATGGTTCGAGATCATGATGGCGAGCGCCACCGAGGCCACGATCACCATCGCGGTCGCGGCCGACAACCCGCCGACGAAGACGAACAGAGCCAGCAGATTCGCCTGGTGCTTGAGCGGCAGCAGCAGCACCGTCATGTCGCGGTCGATGCCCGGCCCCGGCAGCAGCAATTCGCCCGCCATCGCCAGCGGCAGCACGAACAGGTTGATCAGGATCAGGTAGAGCGGGAACATCCAGGCGGCGCGGCGCACGTCGCGCGCGTCACGGTTTTCGACGATCGCCATGTGGAACTGGCGCGCCAGCAGCAGCGAGGCGCAGGCCGAGAGCAGCGTCAGAGTCAGGAAGGTCGGCCAGTTCGAGGTCCGCTCCCAGATCGGCGGGGCGCCGCCGGGCGGGTTCGCGGCCTTGGCGAGAAGGTCTCCCGCGCCGTCGAACAGCCCGTAGACCACGAAGATTCCGAGCACGAGGAAGGCGACGAGCTTGATCAGCGATTCGACCGCGATCGCCAGCACGAGCCCGTCCTGATGCTCGGTCGCGTCGATATGGCGGGTGCCGAAGGCGCAGGCGAAGCCCGCCAGCACCATCGCGACGAGGAAGGCGAGATCGCTCAGCACCGGCACGTCGGGCGTCAGCGCCTGCCCGCCCGTGGCGATCAGGAAGACCGAGAGCGAGTTGGCGACCGCCTTCAGCTGCAGCGCGATATAGGGCAGGGCGCCGATCACCGCGACGAGGCAGACCAGCGCCGCGACGCGTTCGCTCTTGCCGTAGCGCGCGCCGACGAAATCGGCGATCGAGGTGATGTTCTGCGATTTGGCGATGGTGACGATGCGGGCGACGAACCGGTGCCCGAAGCCGATCACCAGGATCGGCCCGACATAGATGCCGAGAAAATCGAAGCCGGCCCGGCTGGCGAAGCCGACCGAGCCGTAGAAGGTCCAGGAGGTGCAGTAGACCCCGAGCGCCAGCGCGTAGATCGTGGTGCGGGCGCGCCCCGCCATCATCATGCGGCGGCCGGAGGTGTCCGCCATATGCGCGACGGCGAACAGCCCGCACAGATAGGCCAGCGCCACCAGAATGACCGACCAGGCCGGAATCATCGTGCCTCCATCGCCGCGGGCGCGACGCGGCATGATCGTAGCCGGCTGGTCATGGCCCCGCCATAGCCCATTGGGCGCGAAAACGGGCGGGAAATCCGTCGCGATAGGCCGTCCGGCCGGTCATCCAACGGTTCCACCGCGTCGCCAACTCGGTTAGCGTTTGCAAGACGAACGGCGCGGCGCGCGGCCCGTCGGACATACTGACTGGCGAGGGGCATGCGATGCTGAAGGAATTCAATGAATTCGCGCTGAAGGGCAACGTCGTCGACCTCGCCATCGGCGTGGTCATCGGCGCGGCCTTCGGCAAGATCGTCGATTCGCTTGTCGGCGACGTGATCATGCCGTTCATCGGCGCGCTCGGCGGCGTCGATTTCTCGAACTATTTCATCGGCCTCAACACGGCGGTGACCTCGCCGGTGCTGGTCGAGGCCAAGAAGCAGGGCGCGGTCCTGGCCTATGGCTCCTTCATCACCGTCGCGATCAATTTCATCATCATAGCGGCCGTGCTGTTCATGGTCGTCAAGCTGATCAACCGCCTCAAGCGCCAGGAAGCGGCCGCCCCGCCGCCGCCTGCAGCGCCTGCCGAGGACGTCGTCCTGCTCGGAGAAATCCGCGACCTGCTCAGGCAGAAGACGGTGTGAAACCATAGATTGGTCGCGCTGATTCATCACCGCGACCGATCGACCCGATCTCGCGATTTCATGCCGGCCGCCGCTTCGATCGGCTAAAGCTGCGCATGAGTTTCGCGAGGACGATCTTATGACCACGACGACCCTGCCCGGCGCGAGCCTGATCCCGGACCTTCGCTCCGAGGCCCGCAATGCGCCAGAAAGCGGCATCGTCGAGGTCGTCAATCACGGCCGGCTCAAGCCGGGACTGATCCCGCTCTGGGTCGGCGAGGGCGATCTGCCTACGCCGGACTTCATCGTCAGGGCGGCGAACCGGTCGCTGGCCGACGGCGAGACCTTTTACACATGGCAGCGCGGCATCCCCGAACTGCGCGAGGCGCTGGCGCGCTACCATACGGAGCTTTACGGCCAGCCGCTCCCGTCCGAGCGCTTCTTCGTCACCGGCTCCGGCATGCAGTCGGTCCAGATCGCGGTCAGGCTGATCGCGGGGCCGGGCGACGAACTCGTGATCCCGACGCCGGCCTGGCCGAACTTCGCCGCCGCCATCGGCGTCGCGGGCGCGAAGGCCGTCTGCGTCCCGATGGATCTGGCGCAGGGGCGCTTCTCGCTCGATCTCGAAAAGCTCGAGGCCGCAATCACGCCGAAGACGCGCGCGATCGTCATCAACTCGCCGGCGAACCCGACCGGCTGGACCGCCATCAAGCCCGAACTGGCCGCGTTGTTGGCTCTCGCCCGCAAGCACGGCATCTGGATCATCGCCGACGAGATCTATGGCCGCTTCGTTTATGACGGTCAGCCGCGCGCCGCCTCCTTCCACGACGTGATGGAGGCCGAGGACCGCATCCTCTTCGTCCAGACCTTCTCCAAGAACTGGGCGATGACCGGCTGGCGCATCGGCTGGATCGAGGCCCCGGCCGCCTTCGGGCAGATCATCGAGAATCTGATCCAGTACTCGACCTCCGGCTCGCCGGTCTTCGTCCAGCGCGCCGCCGTCGCCGCGATCGAGGAGGGCGAGCCCTTCGTCGCCCAGCAGATCGCGCGGGCCACCGAGGGGAGGAAGATCATCGCCGAGGGATTGAAGGCGACCAACCGCGTCTCGCTGGCCGCACCCGACGGGGCCTTCTACCAGTTCTTTTCGGTCGATGGCCGGCAGGATTCGCGCACGCTCGCCATCGAACTCGTCGACAGCGCCAATGTCGGTCTCGCGCCCGGAACCGCCTTCGGCCCCGGCGGCGAGACGGGCCTGCGCCTGTGTTTCGCGCGCAAGGCGTCCGATCTCGTCGAGGTCGTGGCGCGGCTGCAGCGGGCTCTCTCGGCCTGAGCGCAGCACGGCGAGGCCGTTGACGCGGGGCTGCCCTGCGCGCAAACGGTTTGTGCAGCAAGTCGCGGACAGGCATTGAACGGCCCGTGCGGGCCGTCCGCGCGGAATGGCCCTGCGAGCGATGAACCCGGCGCGATACCCCTCCAATCGGCTGAAAATATGGACCGGCGAGGCGACCGTGATCGCCATAGCCGCAGTCGGCGGGGGGCTGTTCGCGCTGTTCGGCGTGCCGGCCGCCTGGCTCTCGGGCGCAATGCTGCTTGTGGCGGTAGCAGGCGTGCTGCGGCCGCTGCCGGTCCTGCGCAAGCCCTGGTTCGACGCGACCATGCTGGTGTCGGGCGTCCTGATTGGATCGGCCGCGACGCCAGACGCGCTGGCTGCGGCTGCGCGCTATCCGGGCTCGCTGGCGATCATGTTCGTTGCGATGGCCGCGATCATGCTCGCGACCGGGGCTTATCTGCACTATGTCGCGCGCTGGTCATGGATCGATTCGCTGCTGGCGGCCGCGCCCGGCGCGCTCTCGGCGGTCATCGCGGTGGCGCAGGACAAGGGCGCCGACATCGGCAAGATCGCCGTCGTGCAGCTCTTCCGCATTCTCGTTCTCGTCGCCTTCCTGCCGAGCGTCATGCAGGCGAGCGCGTCGGGAGGTCTGGGCCTGCCCCTGCCCTCCCATATCGTCGATCTCGGCGGGCTTGTCGTTCTCATGACCGCCGCCCTCGCCTGCGGCCTCGTCTTTGAACGGCTCGGCGTCACCGCCCCGATCATCCTTGGCGCGACGCTCGCCAGCGCCGTGCTGCATGGCGGCGGCTGGGTCGAGGGGGTGCTGCCGCAAGGCATCCAGACGGTGGCGCTGGTCATGCTGGGGGCGGTGATGGGCGGGCGCGTCTCGAATGTGAAGCGCAGCGAACTGATGATGCTGTTTCCGCTCGCTATCGGCGGCTTCTTCGTCTCGATGGCGGTGGCGCTCGCCTTCGCCTGGCCCGCCGCGCTGGTCGCGGGCGTGCCCTACGCCTCGGCGATGGCGGCGTTTGCGCCGGGCGGGCTGGAGGCGATGGCGATGCTCGCCTTCTCGATGGGTCTCGACCCGCTCTATGTCGGCGCGCACCATCTGGCGCGCTTCTTCGGGCTGGGGCTGGCGATGCCGCTGATCGTGGCGCGGCTCAAGGCCGAGCCGCCGAAGGGGTGATCCTTGCTTTCGACGTCAGGCGCTCAGCAGCGGCTTGGCGGCGACGAGCGGCCCGCCCTCGGCGAAACCCGCCTCCGCCAGCCTGGCCGGCAGCGGACCCCCGGTCGCCCAGTCGAGCAGTTCGACGGTGTGGACCACGGGCACTGTCGAGCCCTTGTCGGCGAAACCTTTCGCCAACTGCGTCATGCAGCCGATATTGCCTGTCGCGACCAGCCGGGGCCTGGTGCGCTCGATATGGCCGACCTTGCGCGCGCGCAGTTGCCCCGCGATCTCGGGCTGCAGGATATTGTAGACGCCGGCCGAGCCGCAGCAGATATGGCTCTCGGCCGCTTCCTTGACCCGAAAGCCGGCGGCCGAGAGCAGGCGCTTGGGGCCGTCCTTCAACTGCTGGCCATGCTGCATCGAGCAGGCCGAATGATAGGCGATCGGCATCGCGACATCGCGCACCGCTGAAAGCTCCAGCGTCTCCAGCACCTCGGTGACGTCCTTGGCGAGCGCCGACACCCGCGCCGCCTTCTCCGCATAGGCCGGCTCGTTGCGGAACATGAAGCCGTAATCCTTGATTGTGGTGCCGCAGCCCGAGGCGGTGATGACGATCGCGTCCAGCCCATCGCCCTCGACCTCGGCCATCCAGGCGTCGATGTTGCGGCGCGCGAAGGCGAGCGCGTCATGCTCCTGGCCCATATGATGGACGAGCGCGCCGCAGCAGCCCTCGCCCTTCGGCAGCACGACCTCGACGCCATGGCGCGTCAGCAGCCGGATCGCGGCCTCGTTGATGCCGGGGTCGAGCACCGGCTGCGCGCAGCCCGACAGCATGGCGACGCGCCTGGTGCGCGGGCCCGCCGCGGCGAAATTTTGCGGGCCCTCCATGCTCGATCGCGTCGGCAGGCTGGCGGGCGCGAGCTCCAGCATCGCCTTCAGCCGTGCGCCGACCACAGGCAGGCCGCCGAGCAGCCCGGCGAAGGGCTTTCCGAGCCGCGCGGCCGCCATGGCGAACCGGAAACGGCCCGGATACGGCAGCACGGCCGCGAGCACGCGCCGCAGCGCCCGGTCGTGCCAAGAGCGGGCGTAGGTCTCCTCGATATGGGCGCGGGCATGGTCGACGAGATGCATGTAGTTCACGCCCGACGGGCAGGTCGTCATGCAGGACAGGCAGGACAGGCAGCGGTCGACATGCTTGACCACTTCGGCTGTGGCCGGCTTGCCGTTCTCCAGCATGTCCTTGATCAGGTAGATGCGCCCACGCGGGCTATCGAGTTCGTCGCCTAGCAGCAGATAGGTCGGGCAGGTCGCGGTGCAGAAGCCGCAATGCACGCAGGTCCGCAGGATCTTTTCCGAGGCGGGGAGCCGGGGATCGGAGGCGAGATGGGCGGGGGTGAAGTTGGTCTGCATGGCTACTGCGTCTCGGCTGGTCTGAAATCGAACCGTATCGAGTAAGTCAGCAGTTGCAGCGAGGGCACCATTCGCGCGGCCGAGCGGGCTCGCTGATCGAAATCATGGGCGATCAAAATGCCTTTGACGGGTCTTGGGCTTTCTTCGATCGAAATATCACCCATGTAGCCGAGGATTTGCGCTACGGCTCGGCCATCTGCTTTGCCAGCCTTCAATTCGACGATGACGATGGACTGGTCCTCGTGATCTTCGCATGTGATGTCGATCAACCCGGAATCGACGGCTCGTTCCATGCCGTCATCCACTATGCGGAGGTTATGCCCCAACGACTTTATGTTTTCGCGGAGTGCGCGCTGCATATCGCGCTCAAGAGAGAAAGCGCGCAGCGTGGTAACCTCGCCATCCGGTGTCACTGCAAGAGTTTCGTCTGTTCCAGACGGCATCTCGCTATCTGCCGTCCGTGCCCAACCGGAAGCAAATTTCTGATAGCGCACGACCGCGTTCTTGTAAGACTGCAGGTTATTTCGAATGTTGCCCTGAAACGTCATTCTGGAGGGGTTGGGTCTATTGTTTCTCTCATCATCGGTGCCGTAATTAAGTTCACGCACGATCGTTTCGATGGTACCGGCCTTGATCTGGTCATCCAAGGAGCCGTAAACGTCCTCGACCCGCTTCACACGATGTAGTTGCGCAGTGATCGTATTTGAACTGTATTGCTGGTTTTGAAGCCAGCTTTCATAGTCATGGCGCATCGCCTCAAACCCCCGCATACATCCGGCCGGGCTCGAACACGCCCGCCGGATCGAAACTCGTCTTGACGCCCGCCGTCACCCGCATCAGCGGCTCGGCCAAGGGCTCGAACACCGGCACGCTCGCGCGGATGGCGTCAGGCGCGCGCACCAGCGTCGCGTGCCCGCCGAGCGGCCCGAGCGCGGCGCGGATCGCAGACGCCCCGGCATCGCTCTGCGCCGGCACGCCCAGCCAGACCAGCCCGCCGCCCCAGTCGTAGAACCAGCGCGCGCCCGGCTGCGTAGCGGCCAGCGCGGCCATCGCCTTCGGCCCATTGCCCGGCGTCGAGGAAAGCCGCCAGACCGCCTCGTTCGTGCCGGCGAAGAACCGCGCGTCGCGGATTTGCTCCCAGAGCGCCGCCGAGGCCTCGCCCTCGATCAGCTCCGGCTCGCCATGCGCACCCAGCAGGGCCTGCAACTCGCCTTTGCGGTAGCCGATCGAGTCCGAAAAATTCTCCAGCCGCAGCATGGTGCGGGCCTGCTCCCCGCTGATCCCGGCCGGCAGATGCGCGGCCGCGAAAGGCTCGAAGGGCGAGCCGAGCGCGGCCGATAGCAGGGCGACGCCGGCCTCGTCCGACAGGCCGCGCCAGGCCAGCGTGACGATCCGCTCCGGCGTCGGCAGCACGCGAAAGATCACCTCGGTCAGGAAGCCGAGCGTGCCGAAACTGCCGGCGACGAGCTTGACCAGATCAAGTCCCGTGACGTTCTTCATCACGCGCCCGCCGGACTTGATCGCCTCGCCCCGGCCGTTGACGAGACGGATGCCGATCAGCGAGTCGCGCGCGGCGCCCGCATTGATCCGGCGCGGGCCGGAGATGTTGCCGGCGGCGACCGCGCCGATCGTCGGCTCTCCGCTCGTGCCGAACAGCGCGCGGTGGTCCATCGGCTCGAAGGGCAGCATCTGGCCGCGATCCGCCAGAGTATTCTGGACGAGGGTCAGCGGCGTCCCGGCGCGCGCGCCGATCACCATCTCGGCCGGCTCGTAGAGCGTGATGCCGCTGAGGCCGGCGCTTGAGAGCGTGGCCTGCGTTTGCGTCGGCCGCCCGAGTCCGGCCCGCGTGCCGCCGCCGACGATAGCGAGCGGCGTGCGGGCCGCGATGGCGGAGGACACGAAGGCGCAGGCGTCGGCTTCGGAGGAGGGGGTGTGCAGGGTCACGCCGCCACCCGCCCTTCGAGCGGAAACACCTTTGCAGGGTTCATCAGCCATTTGCCGTCGAACACCGCCCGCACACGCATCTGCTGGTTCAGGTCCTCCGGGTTGAACTGGAATGTCATCAGGTCGCGCTTCTCGATGCCGACGCCGTGCTCTCCCGTGAGGCAACCGCCGACCTCGACGCAGAGCTTGAGGATGTCGTTTCCCGCGTCCTCGGCCTTCTGCGCCTCGACCGGGTCGTTGCAGTTGTAGAGGATCAGCGGGTGGAGGTTGCCGTCGCCGGCGTGGAAGACGTTGGCGACGCGAAGCCCGTAGCCCTTCACGATCGCGTCCATGCGCCTCAGCACCTCCGGCAGGCGCCCCGTGGGGATCGTGCCGTCCATGCAGATGTAGTCGGCGATACGCCCCGTCGCGCCGAAAGCGGATTTCCGGCCCTTCCAGATCGCAGCCGATTCCATGGCGGACTGACTCTCCTTCACCGTCTTGACGCCATGCTCGCGCGCGATTGCGACGATGCGCGCGAGCTGCGCGTCCATTTCGGCGTCCGAACCCTCGACCTCGATGATCAGCAGCGCCTCGACATCCATCGGATAGCCCGCCTTGGCGAAGGCCTCGCAGATATCGATCGCAGGCTTGTCCATGAACTCCATCGCGACCGGGATGATGCCCGCCCCGATGATGGCGGCGACCGCCTCGCCGGCCTGCTCGCTGGTCGGAAAGCCGAACAGCACCGGGCGCGCGCCCTCCGCCGAGCGCAGGATGCGGACGGTCGCCTCCGTGACGATACCGAGCTGTCCCTCCGAGCCGACGACGAGGCCGAGCAGGTCGAGGCCGGGCGCATCGAGATGGCCGCCGCCGATCTCGCAGATCGAGCCGTCGAGCATCACCAGCGTGACGCCGAGCACATTGTTGGTGGTGACGCCGTATTTCAGGCAATGGGCTCCGCCGGAGTTCATCCCGATATTGCCGCCGATCGAGCAGGCGAGTTGGGATGAGGGGTCGGGCGCGTAGAAGAAGCCCTGTTCCGAGACCGCGCCCGTCACCGCGAGATTCGTGACGCCGGCCTGCACTTTTGCGACACGGTTGGCGTAGTCGATCTCGAGGATGCGGTTCATCTTCGAGACGCCGATGACGATGGCGTCCTCCTGCGGGATCGCGCCGCCGCAGAGCGAGGTGCCGGCCCCGCGCGGGACCACCGGCACGCCCTGCGCGCTGCAATATCTGAGCACCGCCGCGACCTCTTGCGTCGTCGAGGGCAGCACCACGGCGAGCGGCAGCCTGCGATAGGCGGTGAGCGCATCGGTCTCGTAAGGGCGGCGCTCATCGGCTGAGGTTATCAGCGCCTCGGGCGCGACGAGGCCCGACAGCCCCGCGATGATGGCGTCGCGGCGGGCGAGAATACCCGGGTCTGGCGCGGGGAATGCGATGGCGGACATGGGCGACCTCGGGTGCAGCGATCAGCGTCCTTACCGTCTTTGCGAGCGCAGCGAAGCAATCCAGCGTCTCGCGCAAACCTCTGGGTTGCATCGCTGCGCTCGCAATGACGACGGAGTCCAACCCTAGACCAATTCCAACCGGCTTGCAGTGCGACCAACGTCCATGATTATTTCGTTTTCCGAAAAAATCGCGTCGGGGTAGCGTGACGCATGGACAGGTTCGGCGATCTCGACGTCTTCGCCCATGTGGTGACGGCCAAAAGCATGTCGGCGGCGGGGCGGCAGCTCAAGCTATCGCCGGCGGTCATCTCCAAGCGCATCCGGCGGCTGGAGGAGCGGCTGGGCGTGCGGCTGCTCCAGCGCACCACGCGCCAGCTCTCGCTGACCGAGGCCGGGCAGGGCTTCTACGAGCGCGTCGTCTCGATCCTGTCCTCGATCGAGGATGCCGAGGCCTGGGTCGCCAGCGGCACCGGCCAGGCGCGCGGCACGCTGCGCGTCTCCGCGCCGACCTCGTTCGGACGCATGCACATCGCGCCGCATCTGAAATCCTTCCTCGACGCCAACCCGCTGGTCAGCGTCGACCTGATCCTGACCGATGATTTCGTCGACATCATCGGCGAGGGGTTCGATCTCGCGGTCAGGATCGCCGATCTGCGGGATTCCTCGCTCGTCGCCAAGCGGCTCGCGCCGAACCACCGCGTTCTCTGCGCCACGCCGGGCTATCTCGCGGTCCATGGCACGCCGGAAACCATCGACGCGCTCTCCCGCCACACTCTGATCGCCCACAACGCCGACCAGTGGCGACTGGACGGGCCGGGCGGCCCGGTCAGCGTCCGCGTCGGCGGCCCGCTACGGACCAACTCCAGCGAGGTGGTGCGCGAGGCGCTGCTGGCCGGCGTCGGCATCGCGCTGCGCTCGACCTGGGATGTCGGCCCGGAGCTGAAATCGGGCGCGCTGGTGCGGGTGCTGGCGGGCTACTCCGTCGGCAAGCGCGTCGCGGTGCATGCGGTCTATCCGAGCCGGCGGCATATGGAGCAGAAGGTCAGGGTCTTCGTCGACTATCTGGCGGAGCTTTATGGCGCGACGCCGTATTGGGACGAGGGGTTGGCGTTGTAGGTGAAGCACGAGGAACCCCTCTCCTGTAAGGAGAGGGGCAGGGGTGAGGTGACGGACGTTTCGCGATTGGCCTGAACGGAAGCGCGGGTAGGTTTCACGGAACTGGTTGATGGGCCGACCCCTCACCCCTGCCCCTCTCCCTCCGGGAGAGGGGTTCTTCCAGCGCCTCGTCTTGTGAACGAGATTCGGAGAGGTTTCCCATGTTCGGCGTTCTCGAAGGCACCGGGGTCAGCGTCCTCGACCCGCGCTTCCACCGCATCGTGCCGGGCTCCGCACGGATCGAGCGGCTCTGGACCGGCTCGCGCTGGGCCGAGGGGCCGGCCTGGTTTCCGGCGCACAACACGCTGGTCTGGTCCGACATTCCCAACGACCGGATGCTGCGCTTCGACGTAGCTAGCGGCCAGACCGCCGTCTTCCGCCAGCCGGCGCGCAACGCCAACGGCAACACCGTCGACCGCGAGGGCCGGCTCGTCACCTGCGAGCATGGCGGGCGGCAGGTGACGCGCACCGAGCATGACGGGCGCATCACCGTTCTGGCGAGCCATTACGAGGGCAGGCGGCTGAACTCGCCCAACGACGTCGTCGTCAAGTCGGACGGCTCGATCTGGTTCACCGACCCCGATTACGGCATCCTCAGCGACTATGAGGGCGACAGGGCCGACGGCGAGATCGGGCGCTGCAACGTCTATCGCATCGACGGTCGCAGCGGCGCGCTGACGGTGGTCGCAGCCGATTTCGTCAAGCCCAACGGGCTCGCCTTCTCGCCCGACGAAAGCATCCTCTACATCGCCGACACCGGCGCGAGCCACGACCCCGAGAACGGCCCGCGCCATATCCGCGCCTGCGCGGTGAACGCCGACGGGGCGACGCTTGGCCGCTCGACGATATTCGCCACCTGCACGGCCGGCCTGTTCGACGGGTTCCGGCTCGACACTGAGGGCCGCATCTGGACCTCGGCCGCCGACGGCGTCCACATCTACCATCCTGACGGCACGCCGATCGGCAAGGTCGCGATTCCCGAGATCGTCGCCAATCTCTGCTGGGGCGGGCCGAAGCTCAACCGCCTCTTCATCTGCGGCACGACCTCGCTCTATGCGGTGATGACGCACACGAATGGAGCCGTGCGGCCGGGCGGGTAGCGCGCCGCTTCCTTTTGAACCTCTTCAGTCGTCCCGGGCGGAGCGAAGCGCAGACCCGGGACCCATTCCGGAACGCTGGGCTTGTGAGGTCCAGGAATGGATCCCGGATCGGCGCGGCTTCGCCGCTTGTCCGGGACGACGGCGGTGGTTCAGCGCAGAATGACCACGTCAGCTCCCGTACAACACCCGGCGCATCTTCTGCTGCGCCTCGGTCATCGAACGCTGCTTGCTCGCCATCCCCTCCAGCGCCGCCTGCACCTTGGCGCGCAAGGCAGGGTTCGTCACTTCGAGCTGCGAGCCGTTGAGCTTGATCGCCTGCCTGTTGCCCTCGACCAGTTCGGCCATCGCCAGAATGGCGGCGAAGGCGTCGTCCGCTGGCGGGAAAATCTCGCGGAACACTGTCACCGGCTGGACCACCAGCTTGTCGTAGGCCGACGCATAGACGGCGCGCAGGTCGTCCGGCTGCTTCAGCGCGGCGCGCTCGGCCTCGGTTGCGGCCGCCGCTTCGTCCAGCGCAGTTCGCATCGTCGTCAGCCCGGCCCGCACCGCCGCAATGTCGGCCCTGCGCGCGATGGCCTCCTCGAGCGAGCGGGGCACGCCATTGCTCAACGCCTGCTGCATAGGCGTGGCGACGGACGCATTGATGCGCTCATGGAAGCGCGTGATCACGGCGTAGTGCCCGGCATAGTCGCCAAATGTCTTCTGCTTCTCGGCGCTGGGGTTCGGCACCCGCGCGCCGGGGCGCGGCAGCACATCATTCTGCAGGAAGGCGATGAAGGCCTTGCGCTGGTCGGGCTCGCTCGGCCCACAGGCGGCGAGCGCGAGGCTCATGGCGAGGCAGGCGAGGATCGTCCTGAGCCGGGAAGCCATCGCGCTCTCCGTCCGTTGCGGGTGCGCGATGCTAGCCCACGCGCTGGCCTTCGCCTATTGCGCCACGCGCTTGCCCCGCTGGCGTCGGCGGGCTAACCCCTCGGCCCAGCAGCTTGCGGCCAAATCCTGCTGCCATGCCGCGCCTGACCGGAAGCACGAAATCCATGTCGAAAACCGACAAGCTGAAAGCCCGCCAGCCGCGCGGTTTTGTCGATCGCGGTCCGGCCGACGTCGCCGCGACCGAGCGCATGCTCGGCGTCATCCGCGAGAGCTTTTCGCGCTACGGTTTCGAGCCGGTCGAGACGCCGTTCGTCGAGTTCTCCGACGCGCTGGGCAAATTCCTGCCCGATCAGGACCGCCCGAACGAGGGCGTCTTCTCCTTCCAGGACGATGACGAGCAGTGGCTCTCGCTGCGCTACGACCTGACCGCGCCGCTCGCCCGCTACGTCGCCGAGAATTACGACGCGCTGCCGAAGCCTTATCGCAGCTACCGCGCCGGTTATGTCTTCCGCAACGAGAAGCCGGGGCCGGGGCGTTTTCGGCAGTTCATGCAGTTCGACGCCGACATCGTCGGGGCGGGCTCGGTCGCGGCCGATGCCGAGATCTGCATGCTCGCGGCCGATACGATGGAGGCGCTGGGCATCAGGCGCGGGGATTACGTCGTCAAGGTCAACAACCGCAAGGTGTTGGACGGGGTGATGGAGGCGATCGGCCTCGGCGGCGAGGAGAACGCCGGGCGGCGGCTGAGTGTGCTGCGGGCGATCGACAAGCTCGACAAGTTCGGGCCTGAGGGCGTGCGGCTGCTGCTGGGCGAGGGGCGCAAGGACGAGAGCGGGGATTTTACGAAGGGTGCGGGGCTGGATGACGTTCAAACTGACTACGTTATGTCAGTGGTCGAGCACCAACCGGGCATTTGGACCACGGGCGGAGAACTAGGTCGCGTTTCCGACTGGAACAAACAACTCCAGCGCAATGCCACATTGGATGAGGGCTTCGCTGAACTTGATGCACTGAATGCTGCAGTGGTCGCTGCCGGCTACGACCCCGACCGCATCCGCATCGACCCCTCCGTCGTCCGCGGCCTCGAATACTACACCGGCCCGGTCTACGAGGTCGAACTCACCTTCCCGGTCACCAACGAGGACGGCCAAATCGTGCGCTTCGGCTCGGTCGCCGGCGGCGGTCGATATGATGGTCTCGTCGGCCGCTTTCGGCCGGAGCCTGTGCCGGCGACGGGTTTCTCGATCGGCGTCTCCCGGCTTTACTCCGCGCTGAAGGCGGTGAAGTCGCCGATCGTCGATGCGAAGGCGGACCTCCCGCTCGTCGTCGTCACGGCGATGGACAACAAGACGCCCGAGCACATGCCGGCCTATCAGGCGATGGTCTCCGAGCTTCGCAAGGCGACCGACGACGCCGGAAAACCCCTGCTGCGCGCCGATCTCTATCTCGGCTCGTCGGGCTTCAACGCCCAGATGAAATATGCCGACAAGCGCGGCGCGGTCTGCGCGGTGATCCAGGGCTCGTCGGAGCGGGATGCGGGGACCGTCATCGTCAAGGATCTGGTCCTCGGCGCGGAACTCGCGGCGGCGGGTCGCGAGGTCAAGGACTCCACCGAGCACAAGGAGCGGCAGGCGCAAGCGCAGTTCGCGGTGCCGGTGGCGGAGTTGGTTGAGGGCGTGAGGCGAGTGCTGGCGCGTTATCGGTGAGGCGCGGTTTCTCTTCTCCCCCGAGGGGAGAAGGATTCCCGTTCACCCAGTTCCCTGAAAACCGTCGAAAATCCTCCTCACCGCTGCTAGGACAGCACCCTCAACAGGATGAATCGCCTTGCCCGCATCGCGCGCCAGCATCGAGACCGTGACCGCGCTGCTTGAGCGCGAAGGCTACGCGCTGGCCGAGCCGGCGATCCTGCAACCGGCCGATGTGTTTCTCGACCTGTCGGGCGAGGATATCCGCCGGCGGATCTTCATGACGCAGGACGCCGAGGGCAAGGACTGGTGCCTGCGGCCGGAATACACCATTCCCGTCGCGCTGGCGCATATCGCCTCTGGCGCGACGGAGCCTGCGGCCTATTGCTATTGCGGCCCGGTTTTTCGCATGCGCTCCGGTGAACCGGGCGAATTCGTGCAGGCCGGGCTTGAATCCTTCGGCCGCGACGATCTTTCCGCCAGCGACGCCGAGATCATGGCGCTGACCATCGAGGCGGCGTCGGCGCTGGGCTTGCCCGCGCCGCGCATCGTCATGGGCGACGTCGCGATCCTCAACGCGGTGCTGGACACGCTCGCCGTGCCCCATGGCGCGCGCCGCCGGCTGATGCGCGCGGTCGTGCAGGGCAGGGGGGCCGGGAGCGTCGAGGCGCTGGCCCCGCTCGCGGCCGAGGGCGAGGCGGCCCATGCCGGCCTGCTCAAGGCGCTGGAGGGGCAGGACCCCAAGGCCGCAAAGGCCTTCGTCGAGGACGTGCTGTCGATCGCCGGCATCGCGGCGGTCGGCGGGCGCAGCCCCGGCGACATCGCCGAGCGCTTTCTGGCGCGCGCCGCCGAGCGCGAGAACCCGGTCAATGCCGAGACGCGCGCGCTGCTGGCGCAGGTGCTGGCAGTATCGGGCGATCCGGATACGGCCTCGGCCGCCTTGCGCGCGCTGGCCGATGCCGCCTCGCTCGATCTTTCCCGCGAACTCGACGCCTTCGACGAGCGCACCGGCTTTCTCGCCGTGCGCGGCGTCGATGTCGGCGCGATCGCGTTCTCGGCCGGCTTCGCCCGCAATCTCGACTACTACACCGGCTTCATCTTCGAGCTGCACGATCCCGCGCGAAGCGACGCCAAACCGGTCGCCGGCGGCGGGCGCTACGACGGCGTGCTCGGCCGGCTCGGCGCAGGCGAAGCCACGCCCGCCGTCGGGGCCTCGCTCTGGCTCGACCGGCTGACGGGAGCCGCCTCATGAACAACGAAGCGCCCCTCGTCATCGCAGTCCCCTCCAAGGGCCGCCTGCAGGAAAACGCCACCGCCTTCTTCGGCCGCGCCGGGCTGAAATTCGTGCAGTCGCGCGGCGAGCGTGACTATCGCGGCGCGATCGCCGGGCTGGAAGGGGCGGAAGTCGCCTTCCTCTCGGCCTCCGAGATCGTGGCGCAACTCGCCTCGGGCAAGGCGCATCTCGGCGTCACAGGCGAGGATCTGGTGCGCGAGCAGGTCGCGGACGCCGACAACGCCGTCGAGATGCTGACCCCGCTCGGCTTCGGCCAGGCCAATGTCGTCGTCGCGGTGCCCCAGGCCTGGATCGACGTCCGCACCATGGCCGATCTCGACGACGTCGCCTCGCTGATGCGCGTAGGCCAAGGCCGCAAGCTCCGCGTCGCCACGAAATACGTCAATCTGACCCGACGCTTCTTCGCGCGGCACGGCCTCGCCGACTACCGCATCGTCGAGAGTCTGGGAGCGACCGAAGGCGCGCCGGCGGCCGGCACGGCCGAGATCGTCGTCGACATCACCACCACAGGCTCGACGCTGGCGGCCAACGCGCTGAAGGTGCTCGACGATGGCGTGATGCTGGCGTCGGAGGCCAATCTCGTCGCCTCGGTCAACGCGAACTGGAGCGAGACCGCTCGCAGGGCGGCAAACGCCATCCTCTCGCGCATCGCCGCCGAGGAAGAGGCCCGCACGGTCCGCGAAATCCGCGCCAGCCTTGGCGAGGCGGCCGAGCCACTGGCCGAACTGGTCGCAGGCTTCGGCGCGCGGCTGCCCTTCGGGCCGGCGGCTGCCGGAGCGCCCGCGACGATCCACTGCCCGGAGAAGGCGGTCTTTGCGCTGGTTGCGCGGCTAGCGCAGGCCGGCGCCGACGACATCACCGTGTCCGCTCCGGCCTACGTCTTCCGGCGCGAGAACCCGCTGCTGGCCAGGCTGCTGGCCCGGATCTGACCAAACGAAAAAACGAGGCCGCTCCGGGGGGAAGCGGCCTCGCATGGTGCGGCCTGTCCTAGGGGGGAACGGCAGGCCGCCGAATTCGTCGTGTTTCCGACGTTTCAGCGACTACCCCCCGAATCAGGCAGGTGGATGCGGCGGGCGCGAAAATTTTCGCGGCTGGCGTCCGGCCATCTCTCCGGCCATCTCTCCGGCCAATTTCTGGGTCATTCTTTCGGCCGTCATGACGGCGCGGTTGCTGGCGATGGCTTGCGTTCAGGGTTGATCCCGTAACGATAGCGCTTTACGCGCTGTCTCTCTGGAAAAGCCGCGCGACCGATTTTGCTGATGAGTGCAGGTAGGATGATGATGAACCGACGCTTTAGCCTCGTCGCCGCTTTCGCCACGCTGGCCGCAGTGACGCTGGCCGCCACGGATGCCTCGGCGCAGCGCCGGCAGCAGATGCCCTCGCGCGAGGAACTCGGCACGCCCGCGCCCGCGCAGATACCGAAGCAGGAAAAAACCTTTCCGTTCGGGGCCGCCTGGAGCGCCTCGACCATGAACGGCAAGTCCGTCGCCAGCATGCGCGCCACGCTGCTGGTCGATTCCAATCTGCGCGGAACGGGCTTCGGCGGCTGCAACACCTTCTCGGCGTCCGCCTATCCGCTGCGCCAGCAGGGTTTTGCCGTCGGCCCGCTCGCCCTGACGAAGCGCACCTGCGACGCTGGCGTTTCCAGCTTCGAGCGCAGCTTTCTGACCGCGCTGCGCGGCGCCCGCAAATGGGATATCGTCCAGGGCCGGCTCGTCATCAGCACGCCCTCCGGCGACCTGACTTTCGACCGCGCACTCTGAGCCTCCGGCTCAGGCCGTGACCGGCGCAGCCGCTGTCGGGCTGTAGGTGCCGTCCGTGTTCGGCTCCATCGTGACGATCGCGTCATGCATCTCGCGCAGGGTCGAGCGGTGCCCGATCGAGACGATTTTCGTGTCGGGCAGCCCGGTGCGGATGGTTTCGTAGATCTCGCCCTCGAGCTTTTCGTCGAGCGAGGCGGTCGCCTCGTCGAGCAGCAGCCAGTCGGGCCTGGCCAGCAGGGCGCGCGCCACCGCCAGCCGCTGCTGCTCGCCGCCCGAAAGCCGCTGGCCCCAGAGATCGACCTCGTCGAGCCGCTCCGCGAGATGGCCGAGCCTGACCTTGTCCATCGCGTCGCGCAGCGCCGCGTCGTCGAAGGCGTTCTCCTCCGACGGATAGGCCAGCGCCGCGCGCAGGGAGCCCTGCGGCAGATAGGGCCGCTGCGGCAGCAGCATCACCTCGGCGTCCTGGGGAATGCCGACCTTGCCCTCGCCAAAGGGCCAGATGCCTGCGATCGCGCGAAACAGCGTCGATTTGCCCGAGCCAGACGGGCCGACCACCAGCGTCGCCCGCGCCCCGCCGAGCGCAAGCCCGTCGGCGCGGACGATCGGCTTGCCGTTGGGCAGCGTCAGCGTCGCGCTGTCGATGGTGAGCCTGTCGCCCGGCCGGCGCGCGCGGTCGACCCCGCCCTCCTGCGATTCCTGCGCCTGCTGGATCGCCGCCTCGAACGAGGTCAGGCGGTTGATCGAGGCGAGGTAGGAGGCGATCGACTGATAGCTGTTGATGATGAAGGACAGCGCGGTCTCGACGCGCCCGAAGGCCGAGGAGGTCTGCGTCAGCGTGCCGAGCTGGAACTCCTTGGCGAAGTAACCCGGCGCCAGCAGCAGGAACGGGATGACGACGTTGGCCTGGTTGTAGGACAGGGTGAAGCTGGTGATCTTCAGCTTGCGCCACATCAGGTCGTAGAAATTCCGCACGATGGCGCGGAAGCGCTGGCCGAGATGGCTCAGTTCGGCCTTTTCGCCGCGCATCGACGCGATCTGCTCGGAATATTCGCGCAGCCGCGCCATCGAGAAGCGGAAATCCGCCTCGCGCCGCTCCTGCTCGAATTCGAGCGGGATCAGGTAGCGGCCGATCAGGTGGGTGATCCAGGTCGCCAGCGCCGCATAGAGGAACGTCGCCCAGAAGATGAAGCCGGGAATGACGATGTCGGTGCCCGGGATGCGGATCGTCACCGGCAGCGACCACAGGATGATCGCGAACGACACCAGCGTCGAGATCTGCGTCAGCAGCGTCAGCGAGAAGGCGTAGGTCTGGTTGAGGAAGGCGCGGGTGTCCTCGGCGATGCGCTGGTCGGGGTTGTCGGCAGTGCCGGCCAGCGACATGCGGTAATGCGCGCCGCCCGCGAGCCAGCGACGATTGTAGTCGGCCGCCATGTATTCGCGCCAGCGGATCAGCAGCACGCTGTTGGCGACGATCTCGATCAGGTTGGTGACGACGGAGATGGTCGCCCAGACGCCGAAGACCCAGATGAGCTGATACCAGAAGGCCGAGACGTCGTAGTTCTGCAGCGCGTTGTAGAAGTCGCGATAGAAGAAATTCAGCCTCAAGGCAATGCCGACCTGCGCCTGGTTGAGCACGATCAGGAAGACCAGCAGGGCGACGGCAGAGTGGCCCAGTTTGACGTTGAACTTGCCGAGCGGCCAGAAATTCAGCGTCGAGCGTTCCTCGGCCAGGAAATAGGGCGAGGCGATGCGCGCGATGCGCTGCGCCACCGGCACAAAGGAGATCGCGTAGATCAGGATGCCGAAGACCGCGACCGTGGTCGGCAGGCTGGCGGGCGGTGCGACCGCGCTCCAGTTTGCAGGCCAGAAGCCGAGTTGCGCCAGCACCGCGCCCGCGCCGAAGACAACGTACTCCGTGCCGAAGATCGCCGAGAACAGCTTCAGAAAATAGGCGATGCCGGTGGAGCGGAACACGGCCGCGGCCAGCAGCAGGCCGACGACCCCCATCCCGATCATGCCGGCGCTGCCGGCCTGTATGCCGATGGCGAGCGCGATCACGGCCAGCACGGCGACGGCAAAGCTCAACGGACGCATCGGGCGCTATCCTGACGGGGAAGGCTCGCGGCGGACGCCGCGATTCGGACCATGATCCACCGCACCGCAACAGACAAGAATGCCCGGCTCAAGGCCGGGCTGTGACGCTCATCGCATTGTGATGCGGTCTGTCGTCGCGCGGTCAGCCGCCGGGCTTCTGCTTGCGCCGCGCTTCGAGTTCTTCGGTCACGGCGATGACGTCGAGATAATCCTCGTGCTTCGCTGGCGCGTAAGTCGAGACCTGGCCGTCTGTGAAGTTCCTGAACACCTCCGGCGCGTCGGTCTTCATCGCCATCATCGCCGCGACGAAATCGCGCTTGAGCCCCTCGGGTAGGTTGGCGCGGGTCGAGAACGGGCTCGCCGGGATCAGCGGTGAGGTCCAGATCACCCGCGCCGAGCCCTGCGGGATCATGCCGCGATTGCTCAGTCGCTGCACCACGCCCGACTTCTCGTTGACCTGGAAGGTGGCGACCGCTTCGAATTGGCCGCGCACCAGCGCGAGCACCGAATTGTCGTGGCTGCCGGAGAACACGGTGCCGCCGAAATGGCTCGCCGGGTCGAAACCCTGCTTTCGCAGATAATAGGACGGGAAGGCGTAGCCGGATGTCGAGTTCGGGTCGGCAAAAGCGAAGTTTTTGCCCTTCAGATCGGCGATCGTCCTGTAGGGGCTGTCCGCGCGCACGACGATGACAGAGAAATAGCCCTCCTGGCCGTTGTTGTCGACGTCGCGGAAGAGCGGCTGCAGCTTGTCGCCGAGCACGCGCCGGCCCAGCGAATAGACGGCGGGCCCGAAGCGCGAGAATTCGAGCTGGTCGGCGCGCATCGCCTCGACGAGGCCGGCATAGTCGCTGACCCGGTAGAGTTTCACCGGCACGCCGAGCGCCTTGGTCAGATAGTCGATCACCGGCTGGGTGCGGGCCAGCGCCGCCGCCTCGTTCTCGGCCGAGGAGACGCCGAAGCGGATTTCCCTGATGGTCTGCCGCCAGTCGGCCTGGGCAAGGGCCGGCAGGGCGGGGACGGTGGCGAGACCGGCGATGATCGTGCGACGCGTGAGCATGGTCGGCCTCCTGTTGGCAAGCTCTGAGCAGCGCATCCTCGCGCAACGAACTGATTACGGTGAGATGGCGCTGCCGTGACAGGCAGGCCCAAGCAGGATCCTGTGCTGAAAGCCCTCTGGCGCGCATGGATGGAGGCGCTTATCATCAAGTCGAACGAGCAGATTTGTCCTCCGCGCAAGCAGGGAATCATGACGATGGCCAAAGCCTACTGGGTCGCCATGTATCGTTCTGTCAGCGACGACGCGGCGCTGGCAGCCTACGCCAGGCTGAGCGGCCCGGCGGTCGTTGCCGGCGGCGGGCGCATTCTCGTGCGCGGACTGCCGGCTCACACCTACGAAGGCGGGCTCCAGCAGCGTACGGTGGTGATCGAGTTCGACTCCGTGGCGCAGGCCCGGGCGGCGCATGACAGTCCGGCCTATCAGGAAGCTCTGGCGTTGCTGGGCGATGGCGCCGAGCGCGACATCCGCATCCTCGAAGGCGCCTGACGCTCGCGATTGGCGTCCGAGTTTTTAACAGCCGGGCGGAACAATGCAAAAAGGCCCGGCTTTCGCCGGGCCTTCGTTTGCGGGCGTCGAATGTGACGTGGATCAGAAATCCATGCCGCCCATGCCGCCGCCGCCGCCGCCCATGGACGGACCGGAGTCCTTCTTGGGCAGCTCGGCGATCATCGCCTCGGTGGTGATCAGCAGGCCCGCGATCGAAGCCGCGTCCTGGATCGCCGTGCGCACGACCTTGGTCGGGTCGATGATGCCCATCTTGACGAGGTCGCCATAGACGCCGGTCTGGGCGTTGTAGCCATAGGCGTAGTCCTTCGACTCCAGCAGCTTGCCGACCACGACCGCGCCGTCATCGCCGGCGTTGTCGACGATCTGCTTGGCCGGGGCCATGATCGCCTTGCGGACGATCTCGACGCCGGTCTTCTGGTCGTCGTTCTGGGTCTTGATCGCCTTGACGGTCGACAGAGCGCGCAGGAGGGCGACGCCGCCGCCCGGCAGGACGCCTTCCTCAACGGCCGCGCGGGTCGCGTTCAGGGCGTCGTCGACGCGGTCCTTCTTCTCCTTGACCTCGACCTCGGTCGCGCCGCCGACGCGGATGACCGCGACGCCGCCGGCGAGCTTGGCCAGACGCTCCTGGAGCTTCTCGCGGTCGTAGTCCGAGGTCGTCTCCTCGATCTGCGCCTTGATCTGCTGGACGCGGCCTTCGATGTCCTTCTTCTTGCCGGCGCCATCGATGATCGTGGTGTTCTCCTTCTCGATGCGCACCTTCTTGGCGCGTCCGAGCATGGCGAGCGTCACGGTCTCGAGCTTGATGCCGAGGTCTTCCGAGATCATCTGGCCGGCGGTCAGGATCGAGATGTCCTCGAGCATGGCCTTGCGGCGGTCACCGAAGCCCGGCGCCTTGACGGCCGCGACCTTCAGGCCGCCACGGAGCTTGTTGACGACGAGCGTGGCGAGAGCCTCGCCCTCGACGTCCTCGGCGATGATGAGGAGCGGCTTGCCGGTCTGCACCACGGCCTCGAGGATCGGCAGCATCGCCTGGAGCGAGGACAGCTTCTTCTCGAAGATCAGGATGTAGGGGTCTTCCAGCTCGGCGACCATCTTCTCGGCATTGGTGATGAAGTAGGGCGAGAGATAGCCGCGGTCGAACTGCATGCCCTCGACGACGTCGAGCTCGGTCTCGGCGGTCTTGGCTTCCTCGACGGTGATGACGCCCTCGTTACCGACCTTCTGCATGGCGGTCGCGATCATCTTGCCGACCGACTCGTCGCCATTGGCCGAGATGGTGCCGACCTGGGCGACTTCCGCGTTGGTCGTGACCTTCTTGGAGTTCTTCTTCAGGTCCTGGACGATCGCCTCGACCGCAAGGTCGATGCCGCGCTTCAGATCCATCGGGTTCATGCCGGCGGCCACCGACTTCAGGCCTTCGCGCATGATGGCGGCGGCGAGAACGGTCGCGGTCGTGGTGCCGTCGCCGGCGGCGTCGTTCTGCTTCGAGGCCACTTCGCGCACCATCTGGGCGCCCATGTTCTCGAACTTGTCGGAAAGCTCGATCTCCTTGGCGACGGTGACGCCGTCCTTGGTGATGCGCGGCGCGCCGAACGACTTGTCGATGACGACGTTGCGGCCCTTGGGGCCCAGCGTCACCTTGACGGCGTTGTTGAGGATTTCGACGCCGCGCAGCATCCGGTCGCGCGCATCGGTGGAGAACTTGACGTCTTTGGCTGCCATGAGAGCAACTCCTTATAAAATTGCGGGAAAAGCGGTCTCAGGCGTTCAGCCGATGACGCCCATGATGTCGGATTCCTTCATGATCAGGAGCTCCTGGCCATCGATCTTGACCTCGGTGCCCGACCACTTGCCGAACAGGACGCGGTCGCCCGCCTTCACGTCGAGCTTGATCAGCTTGCCGTCTTCATCGCGGTTGCCGGGTCCAACGGACACGACCTCGCCCTCCTGGGGCTTTTCCTTGGCGGTATCGGGGATGATGATGCCACCCTTGGTCTTCTCCTCGCCATCAAGGCGACGGACCACGACGCGGTCATGCAAAGGACGGAACTTCATGGTTCTGTCTTCCTCTTGGATCGAAATTTTCTGCGGGCCGCCCGAACGGGCGCCGCGACGGACATCTGTTAGCAGTCACAAAGGGCGAGTGCCAACGGATGGCGCGGAGATAGGCGCAGGCCTCGCGGGAGTCAAGGAAACATCGCGCATGAAGGTGAATTCCGGCGCGACGCTGAGGCGAGTAGGCCGTCTGCCAAATGCCGGTCAAACACGCTAGCATGGCGAGATGACGACGCCTTCGCCCGATCCCCGGCTCGACGACATCGCCCGCTCCTGCGTCGCGCTGCATGTGCGGATGACGGCGCGCGCCGTGACGCGCGCCTATGACGAGGCGATGCGCCCGAGCGGGCTGAAGATCACGCAATTCGTGCTGCTCTCGGCGCTGAGCACGGGCGCCTGGCGCTCCGTCACCGAACTCGCCGAGCGCTTTGCGCTGGAGCGGACCTCGCTGACGCGCAATCTCCAGCATCTGGCGGCGGAGGGGCTGGTCGAGCCGGTGGTCTGCAAGGGCCGCGCCTCGATCTACGCTGTGACGGAGAAGGGCCGCGCCGCGATCGAGGCCGCGATCCCGTATTGGAGGGCGGCGCAGGAGCGGATCGAGAGCGGGCTTGGCGAACAGCGCTGGGGCGAGACCCGCGAGGGCCTGAAGGCGCTGCGCCGGATCGCGCGACAGCCGGTCTGAGCCGGCGCACGCGCTTGACCGCCACATGACAATGACTATCGTGCATCTACACGAAAGGGATGGGTGCGCGATGTCGGGCGAAGGCGGAGTGGTGACGCGCGAGGTTCTTCTTGCACAGGACGGGCTGAGTTTCCTGCGCGGCCTTATCTCTGGCGCGCATCCGCCCGCGCCTTTTGCGCTGTCGACCGATATGCGTCTCATCGAGGCGGAGGAGGGCCGCGTCGTCTTCACCGGCGCGCCCTCGGCCCGATTCCTGAACCCACTCGGCACGATTCACGGTGGCTGGACCGCGACGATCCTCGATTCCGCCATGGCCTGCGCGGCGCATTCGACCCTGAAGCAGGGCGAGGGCTACACCACGCTGGAGATGAAGCTGAACTACGTACGCGCCGTGATGCCCGAAAGCGGCCTCGTGCGCTGCGAGGGCAGGCTGATCCATCGCGGCGGGACGGTGATCACGACGGAGGGGCGGCTGGTCGATGAGCGCGGCAGGTTGCTGGCGCATGGGACGGAGACGTGTCTCGTGCTGGCGGCAAAGGCGAAGAGCTGAAGCCTACCGCCGGCTCACCGCCACGGCCCCCGCCACGATCAGCAGCGCGCCGGCATAGGTCGTGATCAGCGGCGCCTCGCCGAACATCAGATAGCCGAGCAGGCTCGCCCAGATCAGCGCGGTGTATTCGATCGGCGCCAGCCGCGAGGCTTCGGCCCGGGCGAAGGCCGAGGTCAGCATCAGGTGCCCACCGACGGCGAGCAAGCCCGCCAAGCCGTAGGCGGCGAGATCGCCCGTCGTCATCGGCACGAAGGCGAGCAAAGCGGGGATGGCGAGGCAGAGCGCAGGCCCGCAATTCTGGAACACGACGATGACCGCGGGATGCTCCTTCAAGGCGATGCGCCGCAGCAGGATCAGGTTGAAGGCGTAGGCCACGGCCGAGAACAGCGCGGCCGCGACGCCAAGCTCCGCGCTGGGCAGATGTCCCTGCAGCCGGGGCCAGACCATCACCAGCATGCCGGCGAGGCCGAAGCCGAGCGCGGCAAAAATGCGGCTGTCGAGCTTCTCCTTGAGCAGCAGGCCTCCGAGAAAAGCCACGAAGACCGGCGCGAGGAAGGACAGCGTCAGCGCCTCGGCCAGAGGCAGCACCGAGAGCGAGTAGAAGAAGCTGCCGGCCGTGACGACGACCACCGGCACGCGGATGGCGTTGCCGATCAGGCTGGCTCGCGTCGGAAAGGCGGGGCGCGCGATCGCGAGCACGACGAGCGAGACGAGCCCGCCCATGGCGAAGCGCATGAACAGCGCCACGATGAAGGGATGCTCACGCATCTGCCCCTTGATGACCGCGTCCATCGCGGTCAGCAGCGCGATGCCGAGCGCGGCGCGCAGCGCGGTCGTCAGGCTCATGGCATGGGGCCAGCGAGAGGCTTGTCCGTCAGCGCCTTGCGGAAATGGTGCTCCCAGGTCGCCGAGACGTCGGCGAGATAGCGTTCGCCCGGCCAGCGGACGAAGCCGAGCTTCTCATAAAAGCGGTGCCCGCGCGAAAAACGGCTGTCCGACCACAGCATCATTTCGCCGAAGCCGCCGGCTTCGGCAAAGGCGAGCGCGCGGGCAAACAGCGCCTGCGCCAGCCCCGAGCCGCGAAAGGCCGGATCGGCATAGACCTTGAAGATCTCGACGGCGTTCTGATCGGGCACAGGCAAGACGCCGAGCGAGCCGGCGATGCCGCCGCCGGGCGCATCCGCGACCCAGAGCAGCCCGCCCTTGGCGGAAAAGTGGCTGGCCGGCGCGCGCAGCTCGGGAAACTCCGACCACTCGAACAGGCAGCTCGGATACTCGGCGAAGCTCGCGGCGATCAGCGTGGCCAGCGCTTGGGAATCGCTGTCGCAAGCGTCGCGGATCGGGGGCAGGGCGGCGGTCATGCACTCGGCAATAGCGGCAGTGCGCCGTGCGCAACAGGGGGCGGGCAGGGCAGTCCCATTCGGCGCACGCATGCCGGGTCGTCGAAGGGTGGCCCGCGTTTTCAGCCATGGCGCTTTGCGCTATGATGAGAGCATGAAACGCGACGTCGCCCTGCGTGAACTGAACCAGCGAGCCGACGCCCTCAAGGCGATGGGCGCGACCTCGCTCTACCTGTTCGGCTCCACGGTGCGCGACGAGGCGGCCGATGGCAGCGATATCGACCTGTTCATCGATTATGATCGCGAGAGCCGGTTTTCGCTGCTCGATCTGGTCGGGATCAAGCTCTACCTCGAGGGCGAACTGCAGCTCCCGATCGACGTCACGACGCGCGACAGCCTTCATCCTCTGCTGAGCGAACGCATTCAGCAGGACGCGATTAGGGTTTTCTGATGGAGCGCGACCCGCTGGTCTTCGTCTTCGACATCGAGGCGGCCATCACGGGGATCATCGAAGCGACATCCGGAAAGACATTCGACGATTTCGCAAGCGATTGGCTGATGCGCCATGGGGTCCAGCGCGGCATCGAGATCATCTCGGAAGCGACACGGCATCTGCCTCCAGAGGTTCTGGCGCTGCACCCCGAAATCGCCTGGCCGAAAGTCCGCGCAGTCGGCAATGTCTTGCGTCATGAATATCAAAGCATCTCGGACGTGATCATCTGGAGTGTCGTCACAGACGATCTTCCACGTCTGCAAGCCGTCATGGCAGTCATCCGTTCAGAGCTTGAAGCCGGATCACGCTGACGCTCACCCATACAACGCCAGCCCCGCATCCACTGTGAGCTTCAGCGCCGCGACCAACAGCAGCCCGTAGCACCAGAGGAACAGCGTCTTCCGGTCGAGCCTGTCATGGACGATCCGGCCGAGCCAGATGCCGAGCGGCACCGCCGGGGCCAGCGCGAGTGCGCCCCATAAGGCCTCGGGGTTCTTCAGCCCGAGCAGGAGATAGGGCGGCAGCTTGAGCCAGTTGGCGAGCGTGAACAGCGCGATGGTCGTCCCGACCAGCAGGCTCTTGGGCAGGCCGCGACCGAGCAGATACATCGCCACCGGCGGGCCGCCGGCATGGGCCACAAAAGTCGTGAATCCCGACGCCGTGCCCGCCAGCATCGCAAGCGGCGGAGACACCGGCCGAGTGCCCGGTGCAGCAAGCCGGCCCCTCAAAAACCATTGCAGCGTGAAGGCGAGCGTGGTCAGGCCGATGACGAGCGTGACGATGCGCGGATCGACCCGCACGAAGACGAGGTAGCCGATGCCGATGCCGGCGACGAGGCCGGGCAGAAGCCAGACGAGATCGGGCCTCGAGCGCGTCTCGGCGCCGAAGCGCTGCAGCGCCATGATGTCCATGGCCGAGACCAGCATGGCGACGATGATGGCGGCGTCGAGCGGCTTCGCCACGAAGGCGAGCAGCGGAATGCCGAGGATCGTCGTCCAGCCGACGAGATAGAACAGCGGATCGACCGGCATCAGGAAATCGTGTCGGCCTCTTCGCGGTGGCGCGCTTGGAAAACCGCCGGCATGCCGCTACGCCAGTTTCCGGCCCTGTCTCCGGCGCGCGCCTGAGTCGCGAGGCTCTCATAACGTCGCGACCGAGCAGATATGACCGTCCTTTTGCCCTTCGTGATCAATGCCGGGCTGAACTTCGTCCTTGGTCTGCTCATCGCCTATTGTCTCGGGCCGGCCGAGTTCGGCCGCTACGCCATAGGCGCGGCGATCATCGTGCTGGTCAATACGGCGCTGCTCGACTGGGTCAGGCTGTCTGCGGTGCGCTTCTACTCGCTGACGACGCGCGAGACGCAGCCGGAGATCCGCGCCACGCTCGATCTGCTGGTCGCCGGCATCAGCATATCGCTGGCGGCGCTTCTGGTTGCGGCCGTCGCGGTCGGCGTCGATTTCAGGCTGCCGGCGATGCTGCTCTCGGCCGCCGTTCTGGCGGGCATTGGGGCCGGCCTGTTCGATTATCACGGCGCGATCGCCCGGGCGCGTTTTCTCGACGCCGCCTATGCGCGGCTGATCATCGTCAAGAACCTGATGGCGCTGGTGCTGATGGTCGGCGGCGCCTGGCTGACCCGCGACCCGACGGTGGTGCTCTTCGGCGGGCTGCTCAGCGTCGCGGTCGCGCTGCTGGCGGTGCGCCGGGCGCTGGCCGATGCGCCGCTCTCGATCCGCGCCGCGCGCAAGGACGTCGCGTGGATGTTCTTCGTCTATGCGCTGCCGCTCGTCGCCGGCAATGCGATCTATTCGCTGATCCCGCTGCTGAACCGCTCGCTGCTCGCCAGCGCCCATGGCTATGCCGAGGCCGGCTATTTCTCGCTGGCGTCGGATATGGGCCTGCGCCTGTTCGGCGCGCTCGGCGCGACGCTGGAGATCGTGCTGCTGCGCGAGATCATCCGCCTCGACGAGACGCGAGGCCGCCTCGCCGCCGAGAAGAAGATCGCGAAGAATATCGTCATCGTGCTGGCGGTGACGCTGCCCGTCGCCGTCGGCCTCTGGCTGGCGCTGCCGGCCTTCGACCGGCTGATCGTGCCGTCGAGCTTCCAGGGACGCTTTTCCGCCTATATGGCGATCCTGCTGCCCGGCTTCGCCGCGATCGCGATTTTCCAGGCGGCGCTCTATCCGGTCTTCCTGATCGGCAAGCGCACCGGCATCGCCACGCTGGTCGCGTTGCTCGGGCTGGCCGTCAATGTCGCCGTGGTCGCCGCGCTGGCGCTCGGCGGCGAGCCGCGCGCCTATGCGGTCGCCCAGAGCGCGGGCTTCCTCACGGTGCTGGTCGTCACCGCGGTTGCCGCCCTGCGCGCCTTGCCGGCATGGCCGCCCTTGCGGGATTGCGGGCTGGTTTTTCTGGGCTGCGCCGTCATGGCGGGCGCGATATGGCCGCTGCGCGACAGTCTGGCCGCGCCGGTCGAACTCGCCTTGCAGGTCGCGATCGGCGCGGCGATCTATCTCGTGATCATCTGGTTCGGCGACGTCGCCCGGATGCGGACAGGGCTGATGCTATTGTGGGCGCGCCGCAAGAGCCGAATCGCCGGAGGAAAACCGACTTGACCGCGACCCTGATCAGGCTGGCCCTCGCCGGGCTTGCCGCATGCGCCGTAGTCCCGGCGCAGGCCCAGACCGCCGACCAACTCGTCGGCCGCTGGGGACTGGCGGCCTATTTCCGCGACGCGGATGCGGCCCGCGTCAGGGCCGCCGCCGCGGCCCAATGCGGCGCGCCCTACATTATCGGCAAGGGGCCCGGCGGCGGCGTCCTGCTGCACCGGCCCGACGAAAGCCGCACCAGCGAGCATGTCGTGAAGTCGTCCTTGCTCGGCAAGAGTTATATCGGCCCGGCGGGAGAGGCCGGCGGCTCGAAGGACCGCGAGATCGTCTCCTTCGACGGCGCGACGCTCGTGCTGCGCTGGGTTGATCAGAGCGTCGCCAGCCGCTACGGCACGATGGTGTTCGTGAAGTGCCGGCGCTGAAGGCGACAAGACGAAAACCCTTCGTTCACCCTGTCCGTTGCCGATGCGCTAAGGTTAATTCGCTGAATTCGCGGGAATAATCGTCTCTTGGCCGCATCGCGGCTAACGATTCACCATTCCTTTTAAGGACGACGCCCAGGCTCTCCGGCAGGTTGATGTCGAGAGAGTTTGCGTCATGCGTTCAGTCCGCTTCCTGACCTTCACCGCGCTTGCGGGCGCGCTTGCGTTCACCGGCTCCGCCACCGCCCAGAGCTTCGGCCAGCCCATGCGCCACGACCCCTTCGCCACCGGCTCGACGCCGGCGCGCGGCGGCCAGTATGGCGGCGGCTTCATCGAGATGCTGATGACCGGCCGCGATCCGACGCCTCAGGCGCGCGGGGCTGCGGTCTACAACCGTCCGGGCGGGCAGACGGCCTATGGCCAGCGCAGCCACGCCCCGGCCGGTTATGGCGCCGATCCCTTCGCTCCGGCTCCCGAGCAGCGCGTTCCAGGCCGCCGCATGGCGGCGCTGGGCGAGCCGGTCGAGGCGCAGCGGCCGATCGAGCGCGTCGTCGATCCGCGCTTCCATAAGCAGGAGGTCGCCTATGACGGCAGGCACGCGCCGGGCACGATCATCATCGACACGCCGCGGCGCTTCCTGTTCCTCGTCCAGCCCGGCGGGCGGGCGCTGCGCTACGGCATCGGCGTCGGCCGCCCCGGCTTCGAATGGGCCGGCATGAAATCCGTCACCCGCAAGGCGCAATGGCCGAACTGGACCCCGCCGCCCGAAATGCTGAAGCGCCGGCCCGATCTGCCGCGTTTCATGACCGGAGGGCCAGACAATCCGATGGGCGCGCGGGCGCTCTATCTCGGCTCGTCGCTCTACCGCATCCACGGGACCAACGAGCCGCACACCATCGGGCAGGCGGTCTCCTCCGGCTGCATCCGCATGACCAATGACGACGTCACCGATCTCTACGAGCGCGTCCGCGTCGGCGCGAAGGTGCTTGTGATCTGACGCGAGACGTCTGAGGACTTCGGCCGGCAAAAAAGCCCGCCCGGCGCGAGCCGGGCGGGCTGTCGACATTCTCAATGCCTGTAATCAGGCCCAGCTGTCGTCGTCGCCGAAGCTGGAGCCGTCGTCGTAGCCCGCATCATGGGGCGCGTCGTAGCCGGCGTTCTGATAGTTCGCCTCGTTGGACGAGCCGTCATCATAGTTCGTGTTGTCGCTCGCGGTCTGGCTGTTGGCCGCCGCCTCATCCGTCGGGGCGGAACCGTTGCTGGCGGTCTCCGCAGGCTTGGCCTCATCGGCCTTTCCGCCGCCGAACGCGTTGGTCAGGACGCTGCCGAGCATCATGCCGCCGGCGACGCCTGCCGCCGTCGTCAGGGCAGTCGCCATGAAGCCGCCGCGCGCGGCGGGTTGCTGCGCCTGATCGCCCCAAGGCCCGGGCTGGGCGCCCATGCCTTGCTGAGGACCGCCGCCCTGCTGCATCGCTGCCGCCCTCATCGCGCCGGTCTGCGGCGTGTTCCAGGCCGAGGACGGCTGGCCTGCCCGCTGGGGCATGGTCGGCACGGAGCCGGCGCGTGGCGCAGGCTCGTCCTGACGACCGCCGCCAAAAATGCCCGAGAGGAAGCCGCCGGACTGGGCGGGCGCGCTCTGCGGCCGGTTCTGCAGATCCTGGAGCTGCGCCTGCAGTTCCTCGACCTGCGCCTGCAGGTTGGTCAGCGCGGTTTCCTGGACATAGACGGCCTGCGCCATGGCATAGGGCGCATAGGGCTGTTCGCGCAGGCGGTCTGCGATGTAACGCTCAGCCTCGGGGTCGCGGGGCTGGTTGGCCGCCTGACGCAGGCGGTCGAAAATCCCGGCGATCACGTCGCGTTCTTGCGGCGTCATCGTCATCTCCTCTCACTGTTGGGCAGCGCGGCTGCGCGGCCAGGTGAAAGGTGGTGTGGGGCTGTGACGGTATCAAGGCGATCAGGCGTTGCCGATGTTGCTGTAGCGGAAGCCGCGTCGGCGCATGTCCTCGGACCGGTAGATGTTCCGCAGGTCGACGACGACGGGCTCGCGCAGCTTGGCCTTGACCCGGTCGAGGTCGAGCGCGCGAAACGCGTCCCATTCGGTCACGATGACGAGCGCGTCCGCGCCGTCGAGGCAGGAATAGGCGTCGGCCGCGTAGGTCACGTCCGGCATCAGCGCCTTCGCCGCCGCCATGCTCTCGGGGTCGTAGGCGACGACGCTCGCGCCTGCGTCCTGCAGCGCCGTGATGACCGCGATCGAGGGCGCCTCGCGCATGTCGTCGGTGTTGGGCTTGAAGGCGAGGCCGAGCACGGCGATGGTCTTGCCGCGCACGGCTCCGTCGCAGGCCGCTATCACCTTCCGGGCCATGGCGCGCTTGCGCTGGTCGTTGACGGCGACGACGGTCTCGACGATCCGCAGTGGGCTCGCCAGATCCTGCGCCGTCTTCATCAAAGCGAGCGTGTCCTTGGGAAAGCAGGAGCCGCCATAGCCCGGTCCCGCATGCAGGAACTTCGCCCCGATACGGTTGTCGAGCCCGATGCCGCGCGCCACCTCCTGCACATTCGCGCCGACCGCCTCGCAGAGATCGGCCATCTCGTTGATGAAGGTGATCTTGGTCGCGAGATAGGCGTTGGCGGCGTATTTGATCAGTTCCGAGGTGCGCCGCTTCGTGAACAGCAGCGGCGCGGCGTTGAGGTAGAGCGGCCTGTAGACATCCTCCATCACGGCTTTCGCGCGCGGATCGTCGCTGCCGATGACGATGCGGTCGGGCCGCTTGAAGTCGGCGATCGCCGCGCCCTCGCGCAGGAACTCGGGATTGGAGACGACGGCGAAATCGGCGTCGGGCCGCGCCTCGCGCATGATTCGTTCGACCTCGTCTCCGGTGCCGACCGGCACGGTCGATTTGGTCACGACGACGGTGAACCCGTCGAGCGCCGCGACCACGTCTCGCGCCGCCTGATAGACGTAAGTCAGGTCGGCATGGCCGTCGCCGCGCCGCGCCGGCGTGCCGACCGCGATGAAGACCGCGTCGGCTCCGGCGACCGGGCCGGTCAGGTCGGTGGTGAAGGTCAGCCGACCCGCGCGGACATTGTTGGCGACCAGCGCCTCGAGCCCGGGCTCGAAGATCGGGATCTCGCCGCGGTTGAGGGCTTCGATCTTTGCGGCGTCGGTGTCGACGCAGGTCACGACATGGCCGAAATCGGCGAAACATGCGCCCGACACCAGGCCGACATAGCCCGAACCGATCATCGTCACGCGCATGGGCTGGTCTTTCTCACTCGCTTGTGGCCCGCCGGAGATGCGGCCCGCTCGGGGAAGCCGCCCCGACTACAGCAGATCGCTTGACCGGCACAACAAGAAGCCCGCCATCACGGGATGCGTGATCGCGGGCGACGATTTCGTAATTATGGCGATGACAGGCGGCAAGCCGCCTTACCGCGCGATCAGATGCTGTCGTCCGGCAGCGGAATGGCGCCGTCTTCCTCGGGGTCCGGCGTCAGCAGCGTGCGGCGGTTCAGCACCACGACGGTGGTGCCGGTCGGCACGCGGCTGTGCAGGTCGATGATGTCCTGGTTGAACATGCGGATGCAGCCGCTGGAAACGGACTTGCCGATCGACCACGGCTCGGACGTGCCGTGGATGCGATAGAGCGTGTCGCGGTTGTTCTGGTAGAGGTACAGCGCGCGCGCGCCCAGCGGGTTGTCGAGGCCAGCGGCCATGCCCCCGGCCCAAGGGCCGTTCTTCTCGGGATCGCGCGCAATCATCGCGGCCGTCGGCGTCCAGCGCGGCCATTCGGCTTTGCGGGCGACGGTCGCCCGGCCACGCCAGGACATGCCCTGCTTGCCGACGCCGATGCCGTAGCGGATGGCGCGGCCGCCCTCGCGGACGAGGTAGAGGAAGCGGTTGTCGGTATCGACCACGATCGTACCCGGCGCCTCGCGCGTCGGATAGGAAACCTCCTGGCGCAGGAAGCGCTCATCGACCTCCGTCAGGTCCGTCGCCGGCAGCGGGAAGGTCTCTTCCGGCTGCTCGCCATACATGGCGAGATACTGCGCGCTGATGCCGGGTGCGGTCGCCACCTCGAAAGGCTGCGGCTGCGCGTTGACGCACGCCGCGAGCGACAGCGGCATCAGCAGGACGGCAAGCCGCCGCAGCAGACGCGGGAAGAGGGAACGGGCCGGAGCGGCGATGGTGGCGGGGGACATGAAGTTTGGCTCTGCTGATTTTGATCTTGCGACGGGCTGATAACGATAAGGACAGGCCTCCGGTTCCTTAGAAGCACTGCACCATCGTGTTCAAGGCGCGGCGCATGGCGCTGGGGTGAACAGTGCGTGGCAAAAACAAGGCGGATACAATCTGTGGCTACTGGGCAACAAATCCGGTGAAGGCGCGCGTTCGGTTGCGCCTCTCACGCGGCCTTTGCCGCTCGGATCATTGTCGCGGCGATATCGGTGTAGAGCGACGTCCAAGCGCGCTCGACCGCCGGAGTGAAACCGACTCCAAGGGATGTCCGCAGCGTCCAGATCAGCGCTTCGCCGACATAGTCGTAATGTCGCGGCTCGACATGATAGGCGCGGTGCCCGCGGCCGAGCTTTTCGAGCAGGATCGTCAGCCCGTCGTGATCGTTCAGCGTGGCGATGGCGACCAGCAGCGTCTCCATCAGCTTGGCGCCCTGGGCCTGGATGTCGCCCTTGAACAGCGGTCGCACCTCCGGCGCGATCTCGAAGAGCCGGTCGTAGAAAAGTTTCGCCGTTTCGGCCTTGCGCCGGTGGAGATGAGCGAAGCTCTCGCGGATCAGGGCAATGTCGTTTTCCGTCATCATCGATCTCCCCCGATGGCGAAGTGCCCGACATAGCGACGATGAGCCTGATCCGACCGGCTGACCAGCGGTTTTATGAGGCGCGCCAGTGATTTGAGCTTCAGGCGCGCAACACCAGCCCGAGCCGCTCGCGCCGATGCCAGCGCCAGAGCATCAGTATGGCGACGATGGCGAGCGCGACCGCAAGCCCGATCCAGATGCCAATGCCGGCGAGCGGGGTCAGGAAGCCGAGAGCGGCCGACAGGGGAAGCCCGATGACCCAGTAGCCGAGCAGTGCGAACAGCATCGGCACGCGGGTGTCGCCGAGGCCGCGCAGCACCATCGAGCCCACGATCTGCGCGCCGTCCGCTATCTGGAAGATCGCCGCCCAGAGCAGGAAGGCGATGGCCAGTTCCGCGACGGCCGCCGCTCCCGGCTGCGACCTGTCGAGAAACGGCGCGATCAGCCAGTGCGGCGTAAACAGCATCAACAGCGCCATCAGCGCCATGAAACCGATGGCGAGCGCGATCGCCGTCGCGCCGGCCCGTCGCACGCCCTCGCGATCGCCCGCGCCGAAGGCGCGGCCGACGCGCACGGTGCCGGCCTGCCCGACGCCGAGGGGAACCATGAAGGTCACCGAGGCGATCTGGATCGCGATGGCGTGCGCGGCAAGCGAGGACGGGCCGATCAGCCCCATCATGAAGGCCGCGCCGCTGAAGATCATCACCTCGAAGGCGGCCGTCGCTCCTATCGGCAGGCCGAGCCGCCAGAGTCCGCGGTAGCGCGGCCAGTCGGCGACCCAGAAGCGGCCGAACAGCCGGAAGCGTCTGAAACGCCTGTCCCGGGCGACGACGAAGGCGAGCCCGAGCAGCATCAGGGCCGAGGACAGCGTGGTCGCCAGCCCCGATCCGGGCAGGCCGAGCGCCGGAAAGCCGAGCTTGCCGAACATCAGGCACCAGTTCGCCAGCGCGTTGAAGACGACGGCGAACAGCACCACCACCATCGCCCAGAACGGCCGCTGCAGCGCCGCCAGGAAACCCCGCAGCACGAGATAGAGGAAGAACGGCAGCAGCCCCCATTGCAGGGTCGCGACATAGGAGCCGGCGGCTTTCGACAGCGCCGGGTCCTGTCCCATCGCCAGCAGCACGGCCTCCGCCTGCCAGAGAAAGAGCCACATCGGCCCGACAAGCGTCAGCGCGGCCCAGAAGCCCTGACGCACGGTGCGGCGGATCTCGCGCACGGCGTGGCGGTTGCGCCCGAGTTCGATCGCCAGCATCGGCGGCACCGCGCCCATCACGCCGATGCCGAAAATCAGCACGCCGAGATAGAGATTGGCGCCGAGCGCCCCGGCGGCGAGCGCTTCGGGGCTGAGATGCCCCATCATGGCGACGTCGGTGGTCGTCATCGCCGTCTGCGCGACATTGGTCAGCACGATCGGCCAGCTCAGCGCGAGCGTCGCCCTGGCCTCCGTGAGCCACTGGTTCTGCGTCGGTGCGGGCAAGGCGAGATCGGACATGGGGCGTCGCTTCTAGCCGCGTCTCGACGCGAGCGACAGCCGCCCCGGCGCAAGGCCCGGTTGCCAGAGAAGCGAGCCAGGCGCGCGTCCGCCGCAGGCCGGCCTGCCCAAACAAGGCTGGCGGCGCCGCGCGCCGCCGGTCATCATCGCGCCATCCGATCCCTGGAGAGCGAGACGACCGCCTTGGCCATGCCAACCGATACCGCGATGTCGCCCGATACCGCGATCGTCTCTCTCGATGCGGTGGCACTGTCTTTGGCGATCCATGCCCGGACCGTCTCCTGCGCCGCGGTGATGCAGGCCTATCTCGACCAGATCGAGCGCTTCAACCCGGTCGTCAACGCCATCGTCTCGGTGCGTCCGCGCGCCGATCTTCTCGCGGAGGCGGCGGTCTGCGACGCCGAGATCGCGGCCGGGCGCTCGCGCGGCTGGATGCACGGCTTCCCACAGGCGATCAAGGACCTCGCCGACTGCGCCGGTTTCCCCGCGACCAAGGGCTCGCCGGTGTTCAGGGACATGGTCGCACCGGCGGACGCCATCTTCGTCGCCCGGATGCGGACGGCGGGCGCGATCTTCGTCGGCAAGACCAATACGCCCGAGTTCGGGCTGGGCTCGCACACTTTCAACCCGGTCTTCGGCGCCACCCGCAACCCCTACGACCCGTCGCGGACGGCCGACGGCTCCAGCGGCGGGGCGGCGGCCGCGCTGGCGATGCGCATGTTGCCTGTGGCGGACGGCTCCGACCATGGCGGCTCGCTGCGTAATCCCGCCGCGTTCAACAACGTGCTGGGCCTGCGCCCGGCCTATGGCCGCGTGCCGTCGGCGGTCGACGAGGTCTTCCAGCCGGGGATGGGCGTCGCAGGGCCGATGGCGCGCAAGACGCGGGATCTGGCGGCGCTGCTTGCCGTGCAGGCCGGCTACGACCCACGCGTTCCGATGTCGATCCGGCAGGACCCGGCGGGCTTTCTCGGCCCGCTGGAGCGCGATGTGAGAGGCCTCAGGATCGGCTGGCTCAGCGATCTCGACGGTCATCTGCCGATGCAAGATGGCGTGACGGCGCTCTGCCGCGAGGCGCTGAAAGCCTTCGAGGGTCTCGGCGCAGAGGTCGAGGACGCCAGCCTGGGCTTCGATCCCGAGGCGGTCTGGCAGGCCTGGAAGACCCTGCGCGCCTGGCAGACCGGCCACACGCTCCTGCCGATCCATGCCGATCCGGCGCGGCGCGGCTTGCTCAAGCCGGAAGCGGCCTGGGAGGTCGAGCAGGGGCTTAAACTCACTGCCGCCGACATCATCGCGGCGTCGGCCCTGCGCTCGGCCTGGTACCAGCACGTGGTGACGCTGTTTGCGCGCTACGACGTTCTGGTGCTGCCGAGCGCGCAGGTCTTCCCCTTCGCGGTCGAGGCGGATTGGCCGCGCGCGATCGCGGGGCGGACGATGGCCTCCTACCATCGCTGGATGGAGGTCGTGGTCGGCGTCACCATGTCGGGCTGCCCGGCGATCAGCGTGCCGGCTGGCTTCAACGCGGCAGGTCTGCCGATGGGCCTGCAGCTCTGGGGGCCGAACCAGTCGGAGCGCTTCCTGCTCGAACTCTCGCAGGTCTATGAGGACGCGACCGGCTGGGTCGATGCGCGCAAGCCCGGCTTGCTCGCGCGCTGAGGCCGCGCCAGTTTCGCTCCGAACCCTCGCGCCTGTGGAGAATCGACTGATGAGCACGAACCTGCGGATCGACGGCGAGAGGCTGGTTTCGCGACTGACGGCGCTGGCGAGGATCGGTGCGACGCCTGAGGGCGGCTGCCGGCGGCTTGCGCTGTCTGATGAGGACAAACAGGGTCGCGACTGGCTGATGGGTGAATTGCAGGCGCTTCGCCTCGACGTTCGCGTCGACGCCATCGGCAACATCGTCGGCATCCTGAAAGGCCAGGAGGAGGGTCCCGCCGTCATCCTCGGCTCGCATATCGACACGGTCGGCACCGGCGGGCGCTTCGACGGGGCGCTGGGCGTCATCGCCGGCGTCGAGGTGCTGGCGGCGCTCAAAGACGCCGGCCTGACGCCCAGGCGCGACATGGCCGTGATCGCCTTCACCAATGAGGAGGGCGCGCGCTTCCACCCCGACATGCTCGGCTCCTATGTCTGGGCCGGCGGCATGAGCGTGCCCGACGCCCATGCCGAGAAGGACGCCGACGGCGCGGTGCTGGGCGAGGAGTTGCGCCGCATCGGTTATGAGGGCGCCGAGCGGCCGGGCTTCCTGAAGGCGCATGCTTATCTGGAAATGCATATCGAGCAGGGGCCGGTGCTGGAGAGCGAGGGCGGCGGACTTGGCGCGGTCACCGGCATCCAGGCGATCTGCTGGCTGGAACTGACGCTGAAGGGCAAGCCGAGCCATGCCGGCACCACGCCGATGGCCCATCGCCGGGATCCGGGGCTGGCGGCGGCGCGAATCAACATCTTCGCCAACGAACTGACGAAACGCATTCAAGGCCAACTCGCCAATTCCGGCGTCATCCGCGTTCAGCCCGGCAACGTCAACGTCGTGCCCGAGACCGTGGTGATGACGCTCGACCTCCGAAACCCGCTCGACGCTCCGCTGGCAGAGGCGGAAGCGGCGGTGCGCCAGTTCTGCGCCGAACTCTCGGCTGCCGACGGGATCGCGATCTCCTTTCGCGATCTCGCGCGCTTCCCGGCGACGGCCTTTGCCGAGGAGCTTATCGCCGGCATGGAGCAGAGCGCCGCCGCGTTGGGATTGCCGATCCGCCGGATGATCTCGGGAGCCGGCCACGACGCGCAGATGATGTCGCGGCTGTGCCCGACCGCGATGGTCTTCATCCCCTCGATCGGCGGCCTCTCGCACAACCCGGCGGAGTTCTCGACCGACGAGGACATGGTCATGGGCGCGAACGTTTTGCTCGGCGCGGCGTGGCGCGTCGCGAATGCGTGAGACCTTGGTATCCGGGCGCCGCCCTGCTCCCCCCTTGCGGGGGAGGGTTGGGGAGGGGGCAGCACTGAGTTTTCGAGGTTTGGATCCTGCCAAGCCCCCTCTCCATCTCTCCCCCGCAAGGGGGGAGAGGGCCGGTCGAGTTACCGGCTCGATATTGGAAAAGCCGACTTGTTGAAAGCTCCGCCATGACCGACATCGCCGCCCTCTCCGCAGCCGAACTCGGCCCGCTTTTCGCGGCACGGAAACTCTCGCCGGTCGAGGTCGCCAAGGACGCGCTCGACCGGATCGAACGCTTCGAGCCCGAGATCAACGCGTTCGTGGTGCGCGATGTGCAACTCACGCTGGCGATGGCGCAGGCCGCCGAGGCGCGCTTCCTGAAAGGCGAGGGTCTCGGCCCGCTGGACGGCGTGCCGGTCACCATCAAGGACAATATCGGCGTCGCCGGCTGGCCGATGCGGCGCGGCTCGACGATCGGCAGCGACGCAGCCTTCGCTCATGACGCGCCCGCGACGGCACGGTTGCGCGAGGCCGGCTGCGTCTTTCTCGGCAAGACGACGATGCCGGAATATGGCTGGAAAGGCGTCGGCGACTCGCCCTTGACCGGCATCACCCGCAACCCCTGGGACACGGCGACCGGGCCGGGCGGCTCCTCGGCGGGCGCGGCCGCCTGCGCCGCGCTCAATCTCGGCTGCATCCATATCGGCACGGACGGGGCGGGCTCGGTGCGGATTCCCGCCGCTTTCACCGGCGTCGTCGGCCTCAAGCCCACCTATGGCCGCGTGCCGGCCTGGCCGGTCTCGACCATGGGCTTCCTCGCCCATCTCGGCCCGCTGACCCGCACGGTGATGGACACCGCGCTGGCGATGAACGCGATCGGCCGGCCCGACAACCGCGACATGACGGCGATGATCGACGAACCGCCCGATTTCGCCGCCGCGCTGAAAGGCGGCGTGAAGGGCCTGCGGCTCGCCTGGTCGCCAAGGCTCGGCGGCGACGTCCCGGTCGATCCCGAGATCGCGGCGCTGACGCGCGAGGCGGCCTTCGCCTTCTGCGATCTCGGCGCGAGCGTCGAGGAGGTCGATCCCGGCTTCGCCGATCCGATCGAGACCCTGATGACGATCTGGTCGGCGGGCGCGGCCCTGGCTCTGCGCAGCATGGGCAAGTCCGAGCGCGCGCGGATGGACCCCGGTCTCGTCGCCGTGGCGGAGGCCGGCGAACAGGTGCCGGGCGCGGCCTATGTCGATGCGCTTTTGAACCAGCGCAATGCGCTTGCCCATCACATGGCGCAATTTCATGCACGCTTCGATCTGCTGCTGACGCCGACCCTGCCGCTGCCGGCCTTCGCTGTCGGGGCGAACACGCCAGCCCATGGTGCCTACGGCGACGACTGGACGCGCTGGACGCCGTTCACCTACCCTTTCAACATCACGCAGGGGCCGGCGATCTCGCTGCCCTGCGGGCTGACGAAGGCCGGCTTGCCGGCGGGCCTGCAACTTGTGGGTGCGTTCGGGCGCGATGCGCTTGTTCTGAGTGCGGCGGCGGCTTTTGAAGCGGCGCGGCCCTTCGCGCGCGTCGATGCGCCGATCAAATCGGTTTAGTCGCCATCGTCGCAATTTTCTGCCCGGAACACGCAAAAGCGGACAGGGGCTGCCGTTTTGGTGGCCTCAAAGCCCGATCGGTTCCAACTGGCACGAACCGTGCAAGCCGGCATCGCGCCTCAGGTCGTCCGTTTCGCGTGTTGTCAGGGCCGAATTTTCTGCCCAAACTCGCGCCAAGGTCGCCCGCACAGAGGTTGCCGCGTTCAGGGGAGAGCATATGATGGACCGCAGAACATTTCTGAAGACCGCCGCCGGGACAGGCGCGCTCGCCGCGACCGGCGGACTTGCGATGCCGGCGCTCTCGCAGGGCGCGGCGGCAAAGACCCTGCGCTTCGTGCCGCAGGCCAACCTCGCCAATTTCGACCCGATCTGGGGCACGCAATATGTCGTGCGCAACGCCGGCCTGCTGGTCTGGGACACGCTTTACGGCATCGATTCGAAGTTCCAGCCGCAGCGCCAGATGGTCGAGAGCGAGACGGTCTCGACCGACGGGCTGGTCTGGACGTTCAAGCTGCGTCCGGGCCTCAAGTTCCACGACGGCGCGCCCGTGACCTCCAAGGATGTCGTCGCGAGCCTGATCCGCTGGTCGGCGCGCGACCCGATGGGCCTGATGCTGCGCGCCATCCAGAACGAACTCGTCGCCGTCGATGACAGCACGTTCAAATGGTCGCTGAAGCAGCCCTATCCGAAAATGCTGCTGGCGCTGGCCAAGAACAACTCGCCCTGCTCCTTCATCATGCCCGAGCGCATCGCCAAGACCGATCCGTTCCAGCAGATCACGGAGTATATCGGCTCCGGCCCGATGAAGTTCGTGCGCGCGGACTGGGTTCCCGGCGCCAAGGCGGTGTTCGAGAAATTCGCCGATTACGTGCCGCGTTCCGAGCCCGCCGACTGGCTGGCGGGCGGCAAGAAGATGCTGGTCGATCGCATCGAATGGATCATCATGCCCGACGCCGCAACGGCCGCCGCCGCGTTGCAGAACGGCGAGGTCGACTGGCTCGAGACGCCGCTGTCGGACCTCGTCCCCGTGCTCAAGTCCAACAAGGACATCAGCGTCGATATCGGCGATCCGCTCGGCAATATCGGCGCCTTCCGCATGAACCATCTGCACCCGCCCTTCAACAATGTGAAGGTGCGTCAGGCGGTGATGACGGCGCTGAACCAGGAGGACTACATGCGCGCCGTCGTCGGAGACGACAATGCGCTGTGGAAGGCGCTGCCGGGCTACTTCACGCCGGGCACGCCGCTCTACACCGAGAATGGCGGCGACGCCCTGAAGAAGCGCAACATCGCCGAGGCCAAGAAGCTGCTAGCCGAAGCCGGCTACAAGGGCGAGCCGGTCACCTGCGTCGTGGCGCAGGATCTGGCCGTGCTCAAGGCGATGGGCGACGTCACCGCCGAACTGCTCAAGAGCATCGGCATGACGGTCGATTTCGTCGCCACCGACTGGGGCACGGTCGGCGCCAGGCGCGCCCAGAAGACGCCTCCCGGCCAGGGCGGCTGGAACATGTTCCACACCTGGCACGCCGGCGCCGACTGCGTGAACCCGGCGTCCTACACCGCGATCCGCGGCAATGGCGACAAGGCCTGGTTCGGCTGGCCCGAAAGCCCCGCGGTCGAGGCCGAGGTGACGAACTGGTTCAACGCCAAGAGCCTGGACGAGGAGAAGGCGATCATCGCCAGGCTCAACAAGGCGGCCGCCGACGACGTCATCTACGCGCCGACGGGCTTCTTCCTGGCCTATCAGGCCTGGCGCAAGAACGTCTCGGGCGTGTCGAGCGGGCCTTTCCCGGTGTTCTGGGGCGTCAACAAGGCGTGATCGGCAACACTCATCCCGGACGCCGCGCAGCGGCGATCCGTGACCGTCGTCAGGATAGGGCATTCCGTCCTGGTGACGGTCCCGCACCTGCGCAGCAGCGCTTCGCGTCGTAACGCGTGCGGAATGACGCGCTTGCTTGCATGATCTGAACAAGGGCGCATCGCCAATATGTTCGCATTCATCGTCAGACGCATCATCACGACGATCCCCGTCATGGGGTTCGTCGCGCTGTTCGTCTTCTCGCTGCTCTACATCGCGCCGGGCGACCCGGCCGCCGTCATCGCCGGCGACCAGGCCTCGCCCGCCGATGTCGAGAAGATCAGACTGAGCCTCGGGCTCGACCGGCCCTATCTCGTGCGTTTCGGCGAGTGGTTCTTCCGTGTGTTGCAGGGCGACCTCGGCACCTCGATCTTCACCTCGCTGCCGGTGACTCAACTGATCGCGCAGCGCATCGAGCCGACCGTCTCGCTGATGGTGCTGACGTTGATCCTGGCGGTCGCCATCGCCGTGCCGCTCGGCGTGCTCGCCGCCTGGAAGGCCGGAACCTGGATCGACCGCCTCGTCGTCGCCTTCGCGGTCTTCGGCTTTTCGGTCCCGGTCTTCGTCGTCGGCTACCTGCTGGCCTACACTTTCGCCCTCAAGCTCGACTGGGTGCCGGTGCAGGGCTACACGCCGCTGTCGCAAGGCGTCTGGCCCTGGTTCAAGAATCTGATCCTGCCCGCGATCACGCTCGGCTTCGTCTACATCGCGCTGATCGCCCGCATTACCCGCGCCTCGATGCTCGATGTGCTGCAGCAGGACTATATCCGCACCGCTCGCTCCAAGGGCGTCGCCCAGAACTCGATCCTGTTCGTGCATGCGCTGAAGAACGCCGCCGTGCCGATCATCACCATCATCGGCATCGGCGTGGCGCTCCTGATCGGCGGGGCGGTCGTCACCGAGAGCGTCTTCGCCATTCCGGGGCTCGGCCGCCTGACGCTCGATGCGATCCTGCGGCGCGACTATCCGGTCATTCAGGGCGTCGTGCTGATCTTCTCCTTCGTCTACGTGCTGGTGAACCTGATCATCGACCTGATCTACACCCTCGTCGATCCGAGGATACGCTATTGAACGCGCAAGCCCCCGCACCCGTGCCGGCGGACCTCGCGGTCGCGCCCGAACTCCCCGACGTTCTGGCGCCGCGCAAGCCGCTGACCGGCTTCACCGGCTTCCTGCGGAAAAACCCGTCGATCGCGATCGGCGGCGCGCTGCTGTGCGTGATGTTCTTCATCGCCGTGTTCGCGCCGCTGCTCTGGACCGTCGATCCGACCTCGATCGCACCGTCGCGGCGCACCCGCGTGCCCTCCGAACTCTACTGGTTCGGCACCGACATGCTCGGACGCGACATCTATTCCCGCGTCGTCTACGGCGCGCGCGTCTCGCTTCTGGTCGGTTTCAGCGTCGCGATCCTGGCCTCGATCGCAGGACTCACCATCGGCCTGTTCTCGGGCTTCGTGCGCGTCGCGGACGGCATCATCATGCGCGTCATCGACGGCATGATGTCGATCCCGCCGATCCTGCTCGCCATCGCGCTGATGGCGCTGACGCGCGGCTCGGTCCAGAACGTCATCATCGCCATCACCATCGCCGAAATCCCGCGCGTCGCGCGGCTCGTGCGCGGCGTCGTGCTGTCGCTGCGCGAGCAGCCCTATGTCGATGCGGCGATCGCGGCCGGCACCCGCACGCCGATGATCATCTTCCGCCACATCCTGCCCAACACCATGGCGCCGATGAGCGTGCAGGCGACCTATATCTGCGCCAGCGCGATGATCGTCGAGGCGATCCTGTCCTTCATCGGCGCAGGGATTCCGCCCGCGACCCCGTCCTGGGGCAACATCATGGCGGAAGGGCGCGCGCTCTGGCAGGTCCGCCCGCACATCATCCTGTTCCCGGCGATCTTCCTCTCGCTGACCGTGCTGGCGGTAAACCTGCTCGGCGACGGCCTGCGCGACGCGCTCGACCCCCGCATGGCGAAGAACCTGTGATGAAGAACCTCTGATATGGCCCTGCTCGAGATCGACCGGCTCCAGACCCATTTCCGCACGCCCGACGGCATCAACCGCGCGGTCGATGGCGTGTCCTTCTCGATCGAGGCGGGGCAGACGCTGGCCGTCGTTGGCGAGTCCGGTTGCGGAAAATCCGTCACCGCCATGTCGATCCTGCGGCTGATCCCGGAGCCGCCCGGCAAGATGGCGGGCGAAATCCGCTTCCAGGGCAGGAACCTGCTCGACTGCACGGACGCCGAGATGCGCCAGATCCGCGGCAACGAGATCTCGATGATCTTCCAGGAGCCAATGACGAGCCTGAACCCGGTGCTCACCGTCGGGCGGCAGATCGGCGAGACCTTGCGGCTGCACCAGAAGCTCTCGGCCAACGAGGCGACCGAGCGCGCCGTCGAGATGCTGACGCTGGTCGGCATCCCCGAGCCGCGCCGCCGCGTCGCCGAGTATCCGCACCAGCTCTCGGGCGGCATGCGCCAGCGCGTGATGATCGCGATCGCGCTCGCCTGCTCGCCCAAGCTCCTGATCGCCGACGAGCCCACGACGGCCCTCGACGTGACGATCCAGGCCCAGATTCTCGACCTGATGCGCGATCTCAAGGCCCGCGTCGGCGCGGCGATCATGCTGATCACCCATGATCTCGGCGTCGTCGCCGAGGTCGCCGATCAGGTCGTGGTGATGTATGCCGGCCGCAAGGTCGAGGAGGCGTCGGTCGGCGATCTCTTCGCCAATCCGCGCCATCCCTACACGCAAGGCCTGCTCGGCGCGGTGCCGAAGCTCGGCTCATCGCTGACGGGGACGACCGAACGTCTGGCCGAAATCCCCGGCCTCGTGCCGAGCCTGAAGAAGAAGATCGACGGCTGCGTCTTCGCCGGCCGCTGCCCCAAGGTGCAGGAGGTCTGCCGGCAGCTTGCTCCCGGACTTGAGCTAAAGGCGCCGGGCCACATCGCCGCCTGCCATTTCTCGGCCAAGGAGGCGGTTGCGGCATGAGAGGCGAGCCCATCCTCGAGGTCAACGACCTCAAGAAGCATTATCCGATCCGCGGCGGCTTCTTTTCTGGCGTCACCGCGAACGTCTATGCCGTCGACGGCATCTCGTTCCACATCGACAAGGGCGAGACGCTCTCGCTCGTCGGCGAATCCGGCTGCGGCAAGTCGACCGTCGGCAAGGCGATCCTGCGGCTGTTCCCGATCACCGCTGGTCAGGTCGTGCTCGGCGGCCAGCGCATCGACCAGTTGTCCGCCGGCAAGCTGCGGCCGCTGCGCCAGCGCGTGCAGGTCGTGTTCCAGGACCCCTATTCGAGCTTGAATCCTCGCATGCGCGTGCGCGACATCCTGGCCGAGCCGATGACCAATTTCGGCCTCGCGACCGGCAAGGACGCCATCACCGAGCGCGCCATGAAGCTGATGGACAAGGTCGGCCTGCCGCGCGACGCGGTGCATCGCTGGCCGCACGAGTTCTCCGGCGGCCAGCGCCAGCGCATCGGCATCGCCCGCGCGCTCGCAGCCGAGCCCGAGATCATCATCTGCGACGAGGCGGTGTCCGCGCTCGACGTCTCGGTCAAGGCGCAGATCGTCAACCTGCTCGTCGACCTGCAGAGCGAACTCGGCCTCGCTCTGCTCTTCATCAGCCACGATCTGGCCATCGTCGAGCACATGACCCACCGCGTTGCGGTGATGTATCTCGGCAAGATCGTCGAAATGGGGACGAAGCAGCAGATCTTCTCAGCCCCCCGCCACCCCTACACCAGGGCGCTGCTCTCGGCCGTGCCGGTGCCGGACCCGAAGGTGAAGCGCGAGCGCATCCTGCTCAAGGGCGACGTGCCGAGCCCGATCAATCCGCCAAAGGGCTGCCGCTTCAACACGCGCTGCCCCTATGTCTTCGACCGTTGCCGCGTCGAGGAGCCGCCCTTGCGTGCAATGGCGGAGGGCCATGTCGCGGCCTGCCATCTCCACGACCTGCCGGCGGCCGACAATCCGCTTCTGACGCAAGGCGAACCTGCGCCCGCCCACGCTTGACCAGAGAGCGGCGGCAAGCCGACGATCCGCCATGCCTGATTTCGTGCTCAATCCGCATCTCGACCGATCGGCCGCCTATGGCGACGAGCGCCGCGCAATCCTGTCGCTGCAGGCCGCCCGCACGGCCCATGCCGCGATCTCCGGTTGGGCCGGCTACGCGCCGACGCCGTTGCGCGATCTGCCGGCGGTCGCCGACCAGCTTGATCTCGCGCAGGTGCTCTACAAGGACGAAAGCGAGCGCTTCGGCCTGAAGAGTTTCAAGGCGCTCGGCGGGGCCTATGCGGTCGACCGGCTTGTGGCGCAGAAGGGCGCAGCGGGTTTGACCGTGACCTGCGCCACCGACGGCAATCATGGCCGCTCCGTCGCCTGGGGTGCGCGCCGGGCCGGCGTGAAAGCCGTGATCTATGTCCACGAGACCGTCAGCGAGGGCCGGGCGGAGGCCATCGCCTCCTATGGCGCGACCGTGGTCCGCGAAGGCCGCACCTATGACGACAGCGTGCGCGCCTGCGCGCAGACGGCCGCCCGCAATGGCTGGGAGATCGTCTCCGACACCTCGTGGCCGGGCTACGAGGATGTGCCGAAGGACGTGATGCAGGGATATGCTGTGCTCGCCATGGAGGCGGAGGCGCAAGGCGCGAAGCCGACCCATGTCTTCGTGCAGGGCGGCGTCGGCGGGCTGGCGGCTGGCGTGCTGTCCTGGCGCTGGGAGAAGCTCGGCGCGGAGCGGCCGGTTCTGGTCGTGGTCGAGCCCGAGAAGGCAGACTGCCTGTTTCAATCCGCCAGGGCCGGCGAGGTCACCACGGTCGGCGGCGATCTCGACACCATCATGGCCGGCCTCGCCTGCGGCGAGCCCTCGATACTGGCCTGGCGCATCCTGAAGCCCGGCGCGGACGCCTTCATGACGATCCCCGATACGGACGCCGCCGACGCCATGAAGCTGCTCGCGAGCCTCGGCGTGGTCGGCGGCGAATCCGGCGTGGCGGGCCTCGCCGGTCTGATCAAGGCGGCCGGCGACCCGCATCTGCGCGCGCAACTCAGGCTCGACGAAACGTCGCGCGTGCTCTGCTACGGCACCGAAGGCGCGACCGATGCCGAGGTCTATCGCAGCATCGTGGGGCACAGCGCCGAGGAGGTTCGCGGCGATGCGTGACGGCGTTTCCGCACTCCGGTCAGGCAGTCAGATCGACCACCGCGTCGCCCGACACCGCGTCGGTGACGCCAAGCCCGCCGCCGAGATCGTCGAGCGTGTCGCGAAAACTGTTCAGCGTCGCGATCATCTGCGGCCGCGCGGCCTTGATCGCGTCGGCATCGGCCCATTCGCCGATCAGGCAATAGCTCCGCTCGCCGGTCTTGATGATGTGGCCGGCATTGAGCCCGGGCCAACTCGCCCTGCCATCGCGATGGGCTGCGAGAAACTCCTCGTCCCGGCCTTCCTTGACGCGGAAACGCACGACATTGAACGTGGTCATGGCTTTGGTCCCCCCGCCGCGCGAACGTCCGGCGGCGGTCCGAAGCCGCGCGGGCGGGCAGCGGATGAAGGCTACCGCTACGTCAACCGAAGGGCAATGGCATCATGACCCGCATCCTGACCATCGCCGCCGCCCAGATGGGGCCGATCCAGCGCGACGAGCCGCGCTCCTCCGCCGTCGCGCGCATGGTCGCGCTGATGCGGCAGGCGAAGGAGAATGGCTGCGATCTCGTCGTCTATCCGGAGGCGGCGCTGACCGCCTTCTTCCCGCATTGGTGGATGGAGGACGAGGCCGAGATCGACAATTATTTCGAAAGCGCGATGCCGTCCAACGAGACTGCGCCGCTGTTCGAGGAGGCCAAGCGGCTCGGCGTCGGCTTTCATCTCGGCTATTGCGAACTGGCGCAGGAGGATGGCCGCAAGCGCCGCTTCAACACCGCGATCCTCGTCGACAAGGCAGGCGCGATCGTCGGAAAATATCGAAAAATCCATCTGCCCGGCCATCCCGAGCATCGGCCCGATGCACCCTTCCAGAACCTCGAAAAGCGCTATTTCGAGACGGGAGATCTCGGCTGGCCGGTCTGGCGCGCGATGGACGCCACTATCGGCATGATGATCTGCAACGACCGGCGCTGGCCCGAGAGCTATCGCAGCATGGGCCTGAAGGACGTCGAGCTGATCGTGCTCGGCTATAACACGCCCAAGCACAATCCGCCGGCGCCCGAGCACGACCGGCTCGGCAATTTCCACAACCAGCTCGTGATGCAGGCCGGGGCCTACCAGAACGCGAGCTGGGTCGTCGGCGTCGCCAAGGCGGGGCCGGAGGCCGGCGTCGACCAGATCGGCGGCTCCTGCATCATCGCCCCGACCGGGGAGGTCGTGGCGCAGGCGGTGACCGAGGGCGACGAACTGGTGGTGGCGCGCTGCGACATGGATCTCGGCAAAAGCTACAAGGCGACGACCTTCAATTTCGCCAGCCATCGCGAGCCGCAGCATTACGGGCTGATCGTCGAGCGCAAGGGCGCGGTGGGGCCGGGGTGATGGCGTCGGGCTTGTCGGTTCATGCATACAGGCGTAGTATATCCGTCTTGGATATACGGAGGTGACGATGCTGGCCAAACCTCGAGCGACAACAAAGCTCTTCATGACCAACCGCAGCCAGGCCGTGCGCCTGCCGAAGGACCTCGCCTTCCCGCCGGAGGTCACCGAAGTCGAGATCATCAGGCAGGGTTCGGGCGTGCTCATTCTGCCCAAGGGAAAAAGCTGGGACGATTACTTCGATCGCGGCACGCGGGCGAGTGACGACTTCATGAGCGACTGGAAGCCGCTTGAGGGCGAGGAGCGGGAAGAGTTCTGAATGCTCACCTACATGCTGGATATCAACATTTGCATCTACGTGATGAAAGACAGACCCGAAGGCTTGCGAGCACGATTTCGTGCCGCCGCTGATAGCGTTTGCATATCCACAGTGGTGCTCGCGGAACTCCAGTTCGGCGCTGAAAAATCTGTTCTTCGTCCAAAGAGCCTCGAAGCCGTCGAAGAGTTTCTCGCGCAAGTCAGCGTTTTGCCATTCGACCACAACGCAGCCATTCACTACGGCAGGCTCCGCGCCGAACTTGAGCGCGCCGGCACTCCGTGCGGGCTGCATGACACCCAGATCGGCGCCCACGCCCGTAGCCAGGGCCTGATCATCGTCACCAACAACCGCCGCGAGTTCGACCGCATGCCCGGCCTGCGCGTCGAGAATTGGGTCTGAGCCCGGTTTGCCGCACCATCCGTTCTTCGAGACCGCCAAAGAGGACTGCCGACCATGACCCACGATCTCATCCTCAAGGGCGGTCGGGTCATCGACCCCTCGCAGAAGCATGACGGCGTCCTCGACGTCGCCTTCACCGACGGAAAAGTCTCCGGCTTCGGCAAGGACCTGAAGGGGGCGAAGGAGACCCGCGACGTCTCCGGCTACATCGTCACGCCGGGGCTCATCGACCTGCATACCCATGTCTATTGGGGCGGCACCTCGCTTGGCATCGACGCCGACGAGTTCTGCCGGGCCTCGGGCGTCACCACCTCGGTCGACACCGGCTCGGCCGGTCCGGGCAACTGGCCGGGCTTCCGCAAGCACGTCATCGAGCGCAGCCAGGCCCGCATCCTCGCCTATCTCCATGTTTCGCATGCCGGCATCTACGGCTTCGACCACCGCGTCATGGTCGGCGAGAGCCGCGACATGGCGATGATGAACCCGATCGACTGCGCCGAGGTGGCCGACAGGAACCGCGACCTGATCGTCGGCATCAAGGTCCGCGTCGGCCTGCACGCCTCGGGCGACCAGGGCACGGCCCCGCTCAACGTCGCGCTGCAGGTCGCCAACGAGGTCGGCATGCCGCTGATGTGCCATATCGACCATCCGCCGCCATCCTATGAGGAGGTGGTCAACATGCTGCGGCCGGGCGATGTGCTCACCCACGCCTTCCGCCCCTTTCCGAACGCGCCGGCGACCGCGCAGGGCACGGTCAAGCCCGAGGTTCTGGCCGCCCGCAAGCGCGGCGTCATCTTCGACATCGGCCATGGCAAGGGCTCATTCTCGTTCAAGACGACGCGCGCCATGCTCGCCAACGGCTTCGAGCCCGACGTGATCTCGTCCGACGTCCACAAGCTCTGCATCGACGGGCCTGCCTATGACCAGGTCACGACGATGTCGAAATTCCTGCTGATGGGCATGAGCCTGAACAACGTCATCGCGGCTTCCACCGTGAACGCGGCCATGGCGCTGAAGCGGCCCGAATATGGCTCGCTCCGTGTCGGCTCGCTCGGCGACGCGACGATCCTGACCGTGAAGGAAGGCAAGTTCGACTATGCCGACGTCACCGGCGAGCACATGACCGGCGACAGGAAGATCGTCTCCGAGGGCGTCGTGCTGAAGGGAGCGTGGTGGCACCCCAGACGGAGCAACAAGTTCAGGAAGGTGGCGTAAGCGCCGCCCCCGCTGCCCCCTTCTCCCCTCGGGGGAGAAGGGGGCAGCGCACAGCGCTGACGGATGAGGGCCGCGCCGATGCGCCGCCCTTTCCTTGATCTCGCTCACCCGGTCATCCCTCATCCGACCCTGCTCCGCAGGGCCACCTTCTCCCCCGAGGGGAGAAGGAAGTCGCGCCGAGCCGTCTCTCAATCTGAAAAGGACCCCACCCATGTCCGCCGAAGCCAGACTCGCCGAACTCGGCCTCACGCTGCCCAGCGTTGTCCCGCCCATGGCCAACTATGTCCGCTTCAAGCGCGCGGGCGATCTGGTTTTCCTGTCGGGGCAGGGTCCGCGCAATCCCGACGGCTCGATCCCAAACGGCAAGGTCGGCAAGGAGTTCACGGTCGAGCAGGGCTATGAGTTCGCGAAGAGCACCGGGCTTGGCCTGCTCGCCGCGATGAAGGAGGCTGCCGGCTCGCTCGACAGGATCGAGGTCATCAAGCTGCTCGGCATGGTCAATGGCGTGCCGGAATTCGGCGACCAGCCCAAGGTCATCAATGGCTGCTCGGATTTGTTCGTCGCGGTGCTGGGCGAGAACGGCCGCCATGCCCGCTCGGCTGTCGGCATGGGCTCGCTGCCCGGCAACATGCCTGTCGAGATCGAGGTGATCGTCAGGGTGCTGCCGTGAGCGGCATATCTCATGAGAGCCTGAAGGCCGAGATCGCGCGTCTTCACGGCACGCCGGCGGTCGTCATTGATCTCGACGTGGTCGAGGCCAATATCGCCCGGCTGCAGGCGGCCTGCGACGCAAAGGGCGTCGCCAACCGGCCCCATATCAAGACGCATAAGTCGCCGGAACTTGCCCGCCTCCAGATCGAGGCCGGCGCGCGCGGCATCACCTGCCAGAAACTTGGCGAGGCCGAGGTGATGGCCGATGGCGGCATCGACGACATCCTGATCAGCTACAACATTCTGGGCGAGCAGAAGCTGGGCCGGCTCGGCGCGCTGCAGCGGCGCGTGCGCATGATCGTGGCCGCGGACAACCCGGTGACGATCGCGGGGCTGCCGCAGGCTGCCGCCATCGCCGGGCGCGATCTGGAGGTCGTGATCGAATGCGACACCGGCCGCAAGCGCGCCGGCGTCGAGACGCCGGGTGAGGCGGTCGAACTGGCGAAGCTGATCGCCGCGTCGCCCGGTCTGACCTTCGCGGGCTTCCTGATGTATCCGCCCGAGGATGGCTGGGAGCGCACGCAAGCGTTCCTCGACACGGCCAATGCGGGCCTGCGCGATGCAGGGCTGGAAGCCGGCATGGTTTCGACCGGCGGCTCGCCGAACATCCCCAACATCGGCAAGCTGAAGGGCGCGACCGAGCACCGCGCCGGAACCTCGATCTTCAACGACCGGATGCAGGTGGCTGTCGGGGTCGCGACGCTGGAGGATTGCGCGCTCACCGTCTACGCCACGGTGGTGAGCCGGGCCGGGCCGGAGCGCGGCATCCTCGATTCAGGCTCGAAGACCCTGACCAGCGACACCGGCGGCCTCGACGGCCACGGGCTGATCCTCGAATATCCGGCGGCTAGGATCGCGAAATTCGCCGAGGAGCACGGCTTTCTCGATCTGGCTGCGAGCAATGAGCGCCCCGATGTCGGCGAGGTCGTGCGGGTGGTGCCAAACCATGTCTGCGTCGTGGTCAACATGGTCGACCGGCTGGTGACAGTGCGCGGCGACAGGCTGGTTGGGGAATTGCCGGTGGCTGCAAGAGGCAAGCTGAGCTGAGTTCTTCCTTCTCCCCTGCGGGGGAGAAGGTGGCCCGGCGCAGCCGGGTCGGATGAGGGAAGGGTCGCGTAGCGGCCCTTTTCTTGTTTCGGATCAGGCGCTTCCCTCATCCGTCAGCGCTTCGCGCTGCCACCTTCTCCCCCGAGGGGAGAAGGAAGAGCTGGATGCCGCGCGTTCCACGCCGCCGCATACTCCGCGCAGAGCCGGTCGAGTTCTTCGCGATCGGTCACCCCCGCCGGCCGCGCCCGCGAAGGCGAGGCCATCTGGAACGGCACATAGCGCTGGTGCGCCAGCCGCCAGAGCCGGCGCAGTTCGGCCAGCGGATCGGCATGATCGTCCACCCGCAGATCGAAGCTCGGCATCGGATCGCCGTTCCAGATCCGGATGGCGCAGGATTGCCGGCCGCGCTTGTCGCCGCCGGCCTTCTCGCCGGCTTCCAGCGCAACCAGCAGCCGTTCGTCGAAATCCAGCGCCGAACCGGCGACATAGGCCTTGAGCGTCTGTTCGACGACCTGCGGTCCAGCCAGCATGTTGCCCGCGACCGAGACCTGCGGCCCGTCGACCGCGCCGCACCAGTCGATGCAGGCAGCGCCAGTGTGCGAGGCGGTCTTGCCCTCGCGATCGATCAGATGGAGCTGGCGATGCGCCCGGCCTTCGTCGGCGGCCGTCAGCGTCGCCACGATCTCGACCGCCGAGCGGCCTTCCTGTAGCAGGCGCAGGCCGTCGATGCCGTAGAGCGGATTGACGAAGGCCTGGCTCGCGATCGCGCCGACGCGGCCGCAGCCGGCAGGCACGCGCGCCCCGACGGCGAAGGCGCAGGTCGAGACCGCGACGCCATAGGCGCCGGTGGCGGCGTCACGCGCGACGATGGACCATGTCATGGGCGCAGTGCTCCTAGCGGCCGATAGCGTAGGCCTGCATCAGACGTGGGGTCGCCGCCGCGCGCAAGAGCCCGTCGCGGCTCTTCTCGGCGGCGGTGAGGCGGCCGATCGTCCATTCCGGCGCGATCTCCAGATCGTGCCCGCGCACCTTCAGATCCGCGATCGCGGCCGCTCCGAGGCTCTCCTCGACCGCGAGATGGCCGGGCCTGGCCTCGCGCGGATAGAAGGAGAGCGGGAAATGCTGGGTGTGGAACAGCGGCAGATCGATCGCCTCCTGCAGGTTCAGCCCGTGATGCACGCGGCGCAGGAAAAGCCCCATCTGCCACTGCTCCTGCTGGTCGCCGCCGGGCGTGCCGAAGGCAAGACGCGGCTCGCCGTTTTCAAAGGCCAGCGTCGGCGAGAGCGTGGTGCGCGGACGTTTTCCCGGCGCAAGCGAGGAGGGCAGCCCCTCCTCCAGCCAGAACATCTGGGCGCGGGAGTTCAGCGGGAAGCCGAGCGCCGGGATCACAGGCGAGGACTGTATCCAGCCGCCGGACGGCGTCGCGGCGATCATGTTGCCCCATTTGTCGATCACGTCGATATGGACGGTGTCGCCGCGCCGTCCCGCCGCGACCATCGAGGCGATGGTCGGCTCGCCCACGGTCGCCCCGCCGCTCACTGTGGAGCCGACGATCCGCACGCCCGCCAGCGTACGCCTGACCTGCTCCTCATGGCCGGCGATCATGCCCGGCCGCAATTCATGCGAGGCCCGGTCGCTGATCAGGTTGCGCCGCCCCCGCGCATAATCCTCGGAGATCAGCGTGGCGAGGGGCACGGTCACGAAGTCCGGATCGCCGTAATAGGCCTCGCGGTCGGCGAAGGCGAGCTTCAGCGCCTCCGCGACGTGATGCACGAATTCGGGACTGGCTGGTCCCATCCCGGCGATGTCGATGCCTTCGAGGATCTTCAGCGTCTGCAGAAAGACCGGGCCCTGGCTCCACACGCCGGCCTTGAAGACCTCCCAGCCATGATAGCTCACGCTGGCCGGCGTCTCGTAGCTCGGCGTCCAGCGCGCCATGTCCTCAGTGGTGAGCAGTCCGCCATGCCGGCGGCCCGATGAATCCATCGCCTCGGTGGTGCGGCAGAAGGCGTCCATCGCCTCGGCGACGAAGCCCTTGTACCAGGAATCGTAAGCCGCCTGAATCTGCGTCTGGCGGTCGGCGCCGGCGGCCTCGGCTTCGCTCAGGATGCGCTTGTAGGTGTCGGCGGCGGCCTGGTTGCGGAAGAGCTCGCGGCCCTTCGGGACATTGCCGCCCAGCAGATAGACGTCGCCCGACGTGGTCCATTCGGTGGTGAAGAGGTCGGCCAGGCCTGCAATGGTGTCCGAGACGCGCGGCAGCATCGGGTGGCCGTTCTCGAAATAGCCGATCGCGGGCTCCAGCACCTCGCGCAAGGGCAGGCGGCCATGGTCGCGCAGCAGCGTCATCCAGGCCCCGAACGCGCCGGGCACCACGGTGGCGAGCAGCCCCGAGCCCGGCACCATGTCGAGGCCGAGCGCCTTGAAGGCGTCGATCGTGGCCGCCATCGGGGCCGGTCCCTGTCCGCAGATCACCTCGACCTTTTTCGTCTGCGCCGAATAGAACACGGCCGGCATGTCGCCGGCGGGGCCGACCAGATGCGGCTCGACCACCTGCAGCACGAAGGCCGCCGCCGCGCAGGCGTCGAAGGCGTTGCCGCCCTTCTCCAGCATCGCCATGCCGGACGCCGATGCGAGCCAGTGCGTCGAGGTGACGACACCGAAGGTGCCGAGGATTTCGGGGCGAGTGGTGAACATGGGCGTATCCTTGGAAATTTTAGTTTTCTTTGGGATCGAGCGCGTCGCGCAGGCCGTCCCCGAGCAGGTTGAAGCCAAGCACCGCCAGGAAGATGGCTATGCCGGGCGCGACCGACATCCAGGGCGCCTGCTCCATGAAGTTCTTGGCGACGTTGAGCATCTGTCCCCATGACGGGGAGGGCGGTTGCTGGCCCAGGCCCAGGAAGGAAAGCGAGGCTTCCAGAATGATCGCCTGCGCCATGAACAGGGTCGACTGCACCACGATCGGCGACAGCGTGTTGGGCAGCACATGCACCAGCATGATACGCAGGTTCCCGGCGCCGATCGAGCGCGCGCCTTCGACGAAATCCTCGGCCTTGACGCTCATCACCTGCCCGCGCACCAGTCGGATGAAGATAGGCACGGCCGAGAGGCCGATCGCGATCATGGCGTTGGTCAGCGACGGGCCGAGGATGGCGGCAAACGCGATGGCGAGGATCAGGAACGGGCAGGCGAGCATGGCCTCGGTCACCCGCGAAATCACGATGTCGGTCCAGCCGCCATACCAGCCGGCGAGCAGGCCGAACGGGATGCCGATCGCGAGCGCGATCATCACCGAGACGATGCCGGCGAGCAGCGATGTCTGCGCGCCATGGAACAGCCGCGAGACCTGATCGCGGCCGAGTTCGTCGGTGCCGAACCAGTAAAGCTCGGAGGGCGGCTTGCGGATGGCTAAGAAGTTCGATTTCAGCGGGTCCGCCAGCGGCAGCAGCGGGGCCAGCACCGCCATCAGCACGAAGAGCAGCACGACCGTGCCGCCGATCAGGGCCGAGCGGTTGCGCAGCAGCTTCGACAGCGTGCTGCGCCGCCTCGGCAAAGGCGTCTCGGTCTGCGCGGGCGTGCTGGCCGGGTCGAGGGCGGCGTCGCTCATCAGCCGCTCCTCAGCCGGGGATTGACGAGGACGTAGAGGATGTCGGCGAGCAGGTTCATCAGGATGAAGCCGATCGCGGTGCAGAGCACAACGCCCTGGACGACGCCGTAGTCGCGGTTGAACACGGCGTCGACGATCAGCTTGCCGAAGCCGGGAATGGTGAAGACCTGCTCGGTCAGCACCGCCCCCGCCAGCAACTCGCCGAAAAGCAGCGTCGACAGCGTGATGATCGGCACCAGCGCGTTGCGCAGCGCATGGCGGTTGACCACCGTGTTCTCGTCAAGCCCCTTGGCGCGGGCGGTGCGGACATAGTCCGAGCGCAGCACCTCGAGCATGGCCGATCTGGTATGGCGCATGATGAAGGCGGCCAGTCCTCCGCCGAGAACGAAGGCCGGCATGATCAGCCGTTCGATCGCGGCTTTGGGATCGACGAAGATTGATTCGTAGCCCGAGGCCGGCAGCCATCTCAGCTCGACCGAGACGACCAGAATCAGCATGATGCCGAGCCAGAAGTTCGGGATGGAGAGGCCCGAAAGCGCCAGCGCGCTGGCGGAATAGTCGATCGCGGTGCCCTTGTTGCGGGCGGCCAGGATGCCGGCGGGAATGCCGATCGCGACCGCGACGAGAATCGAGGCGACGGCGAGTTGCAGCGTCACCGGCAGCTTCTGCGCGATCAGCCCGAGCACCGGCTCGCCGGTCCGCAGCGAGCGGCCGAAATCGCCCTGCACGACCTGCCCGAGCCAGGCGAAGAACTGCACGAAGATCGGATCGTCGAGCCGGTAGAGGGCGCGCAGCCGCGCGATCACCTCCGGGTCGCGCTCCTCGCCGGCGATGACGAGGAACGGATCGCCCGGCAGCGCGCGCTGCAGCGCAAACACCATCAGCGACACGAGGAACAGCGTCGGGATGGCGATCAGGACGCGGCGGGCGATCAGGCTCAGCATGGTTGGATGCTTGTGATTGCGAGCCAGGCATAGCTCCTCTCTCCCCCCTTGTTGCGGGGGAGAGATGGAGAGGGGGCTTTGGCACCCTGAACCTTGCAAGGGCGGCGCTGCCCCCTCCCCAGCCCTCCCCCGCGAGGGGGGAGGGAGTGCGTCGAGGTGGCCGTTGCTGTCAGCGAAACAGCCCTCACTGCCGCTTCAGCCCCGAGAGCCGGATCATGCCGTCGGGATTGATAGTGAAGCCCTGCATGTTGGCGCGCAGCGCAAAGAACACCGTCTGGTTGTAGAGATAGATGATCGGCAGTTCGTCCTGCAGGTATTTCTGCGCCGCGTCGTAGAGCTTCTTGCGCTCGGCGACGTCGTAGACGGTGCGGGCCTGGTCGAGCAGCTTGTCGACCTCCGGGTTCGAGTAGCGGCCGTCGTTCTGGTTGCCCTTCGAGGTGACGAACTGGTGCAGGTTGCCGTCCGGGTCGATGCGGCCAGACCAGCCGATGCGGCTCATCTGGAACTTGCCCTGCTGCTGGTCACGCAACTGGCTGGCGAATTCGGTCGACTTGATCTGGATGTCGATGCCGGCCTCCTGCGCCATCGCCTGGATGACCTGGCCGAGCTGGGCGTCGACCGGATTGTTGGTGACGAACAGCTCGACCGAGACCTTCTCGTGTCCCGCCGTCTTGAGCAGCGCCTTGGCCTTGGCGACATCACGCGCCGGCACCGGGAAGTCGGCGCTGACATAGGGGCTGCCCGGGTTGAAGGGCTGGATCATCGGCGCGTAGAGCCCCTCGAACACCACCTGGCTCAGCACCTTGCGGTCGATCGCAAGCGACAGCGCCTGCCGCACTCGCTTGTCCTTGGCCATGGGCTGGTTCGCGGCTTCGCCATGGGCGGTGTTGATGGTGATGCCCTGATAGCCGATGTTCGACGTGCTCTCGACCTTGATCGCCTTGTCGCCCTGGGCCGACTTCACATCGGTCGGGGCGAGCCGCTCCAGCATGTCGAGCTCGCCGGAGCGCAGATTGGCGAGCCGGACCGTGGTGTCGGGAATGGCCCGGTAGAGCACCCGGTCGAAATGATAGTTCTGCGCCTCCCAATGCTCCTTGAAGCGCTCCAGCACGATGCGGTCGTTCTGCACGCGCTCGACGAATTTGTAGGGGCCCGAGCAGACCGGCTTGGCGCCGATATCGGCGCTCAGGCTCTTGGGCGCGAGCATCATGCCGGCGCGGTCGGTGAGCTGGGCGAGCAGCGTCGCGTCCGGGCGCTTCAGCTTGAGCGCGATGGTCGAGGCGTCGACAACCTCGATGCTGGCGACCGAGGCAAGTTCGGATTTGCGCAGCGATTCGGGCAGCGTGCGTGCACGCTCGAGATTGGCCTTGGCGGCCTCGGCGTTGAAAGGCTCGCCGTCATGGAATTTGGCGTCGGTGCGCAGCTTCATCGTCAGCGTCAGCCCGTCGGCCGAGAACGACCACTCGGTCGCGAGTCGGGGTGCGAGCTTGAGTTCCGGCGTGATGTCCAGAAGCTTGTCGCACAGGCCCTTGAAGACGATGCGGCCGACGAAGGTGCGCGCCTTGTGCGGATCGAGCACGTCGGGGTCTTCCTGCAGGCCAATGCGGAGCGTCGAGGGTGTTTGCGCCGCGGCAGGCAGCGCCGCCAGAGTCAGGAAAGTGGCCGAGGCCAGGACAGTCAGCAGTTTCATCGCATATCCCCTGTTTTTGTGACTTCCAGCTATCGATTCGAGGTCATCGCCGGTCGGGCGCCAGCGCGGAGCCTCGGCCGGATGGTCTCCTCCACCTCGGCCATGCCCACGCCAGCATTCCTCTCGGCGTTCCGCCGATTTCGTTCCAGTCGGCACCAATCTGGCGCAGTTCCAGCGCGCCGTCGATGCCGCGTCATGGTTGCACCCGCAGATTTCTGCATGCGGCCTTCGATGCAATCTGCATGCAATTGCGCGGCCAATGCCCTGCGTCGATGGAAGACCTCACCCACTTTGCAGCACTGTCGCGCGCGCTGTCATCTCTGTTATCAGGGGCGAACCGAATGAAGGGCCGATGCCGATGCTGTTGGGTGTGATCGCCGACGACATGACGGGCGCGACCGATGTCGCGCTGATGCTGAACCGCGCCGGCATGCGCACCGTCCAGATCATCGGAGCCCCGGCCGCCGGGGCCGCGCTGCCGGAGGCGGACGCCGTGGTGGTCGCGCTGAAATCGCGCACCAATCCCGTCGCGGAGGCCATCGCGGACTCGCTTTCCGCCTGCGAGGCGCTGCTGGCGGCGGGCGCGCGCCAGATCCTGTTCAAGTATTGCTCCACCTTCGACTCGACGGCGCAAGGCAATATCGGCCCCGTCGCGGATGCGCTGATGCAGCGGCTGGGCGCAGCGACCGCGATCATCTGCCCCGCCTTTCCCGCCAACGGCCGCTCGATCTACCAAGGCTATCTCTTCGTCGGCGCGGTTCCCCTTCACGAAAGCTCGATGAAGGACCATCCGCTGACGCCAATGCGCGATTCCAGCCTCGTCCGGCTGATGGCGGCGCAGACGCAAGGCAAGGTCGGGCTCGTCGATTATGCGACGGTTCTCGTCGGGCCCGACGCGGTCAGGGCGCGCATCGCGACGCTGACGGCCGAGGGCGTGCGCTATGTCGTGACCGACGCGCTGACCAATGCCGATCTGATGGCGCTGGGCGAGGCGGTGGCCGGCGAGCCGCTTCTGACCGGCGGCTCGGGCATTGCGATGGGCTTGCCGGAGAACTTCCGCAAAGCCGGGCTGCTGCCGGAGCGGGCGGTCGCTACCAGCCTGACCGCGCCGGCCGGGCGCGCCGGCATCATCTCCGGCAGTTGCTCGACGGCGACGCGGGGCCAGATCAAGGCTGCGGTCGCGGCGGGGTATGGGGCATTGAAGGTCGATCCGATGGCGCTGGTCTCGGGCGGACAGACCGCGGACACGCTGGCCGCATGGGCGCTGGCGCAATCCAGCGACAAGCCTTTCCTGCTCTATTCGAGCGACGATCCCGCCGAAGTCTCAGCCATCCAGGACAGGCTTGGCCGCGACAAGGCCGGCGAAACGGTCGAGCACGCCTTTGCCGGGACCGCGAGGCTGCTGGCGGCCGGCGGCGTCACCCGCCTCCTCGTCGCGGGCGGCGAGACCTCGGGTGCGGTCGTGCAGGGGCTCGGCATCGGAACATTGGAGATCGGCCCAGAGATCGACCCCGGCGTGCCCTGGACCCGCGTCGTCGATGGGCCGGAGATGGTCATCGCCCTGAAATCGGGCAATTTCGGTGCGCCCGATTTCTTCCTGAAGGCATGGGGCTTGCTGGCCTGATCGTCGTCTTTGCGAGCATAGCGAAGCAATCCAGAGGTTTGCGCGAGACGCTGGATTGCTTCGCTTACGCCCGCAAAGACGGCGGTGCTTGGTTCCTGCCGTCTCGACTGTAAGATACCGCGCCAACAGGGGGCTTGCATGGACATGGCGTTTCTCGGCGATCTTCTGACCAGCGTCGCCGATCGCGGCCGGGCGCTGATCGGCTTCGAGCGCTTCGCCGGCAGGAACCGGCCGATCGCGCAGCTTTGCGAGGATCTGCTGTCGGGGCGTGGCGAGGCCTCGGGCATGGCGCTGGCGCAGGCCGTGCTGGACGCCTGGGAGCGGCTCGACCGGGCCGGACGGCAGGGCTTCTTTTCCATGCTGCAGGAGCGTTTCGGCCCCGACCATGACCGACTCGGCAAGGCGATCGACGCCTATCGCGAGGACCCGTCGGCGGCCAACATCGCGGCGCTTCATCTCGCCTCCGAGCCGCGCCGGCAGGAGTTGCTGCGCCGCCTCAACCTCGCGCCCGGCGGCACGCATGTGCTGGTCAGGATGCGCGCAAGCCTGTTCGAGGCGGCCGAGGCGAATCCTGAACTCGCCGCCGTCGACAGCGATTTCCGCCACCTCTTCGGCTCCTGGTTCAACCGCGGCTTCCTCGTGCTGCGCCGGATCGACTGGCGCACGCCCGCCAATGTGCTGGAGAAGATCATCCGCTACGAAGCGGTTCACGAGATCCAGGGCTGGGACGATCTGCGCCGCAGGCTGGAGCCCGGCGACCGGCGCTGCTTCGCGTTCTTCCATCCGCAACTGATCGACGAGCCGCTGATCTTCGTCGAGGTCGCGTTGACGGGGGAGATTCCACGCAGCATCGGCGAGCTTTTGAGTGGCGATCGCGAGGTGCTTCCGGCGCAGGCCGCCTCGACCGCCGTGTTCTACTCGATCTCGAACTGCCAGGAGGGCCTGCGCGGCATCTCCTTCGGCAATTTCCTGATCAAGCAGGTCGCCGAGGACCTGAAGCGCGAACTGCCGAACCTCGACACCTTCGTCACGCTCTCGCCGCTGCCGGGCTTCGCGCGTTGGCTCTCAGGGCTCGTCGAGGAGCCCGGCGATTTCCGCATGACCAACGAGGAGCGCGCCGAACTCGGCCGCTCGCCCGGCGAGGCGGTCTCGCTCGACGAGGCGACGCGCGCCCGCCGCGACAGGCTGCTCGGCCAGATGGCGGCGCAGTTTCTGCTGCGGGCGCGCACGGCGTCCGGCCGTGTCATCGACCCGGTGGCGCGTTTCCACCTCGGCAATGGCGCGCGGCTGGAGCGCATCAATGTCGGCGGCAATCTCTCGGCGCGGGGCCTGCGCGAGTCGCATGGCGTGATGGTCAATTACCGCTATGACCTCGACGAGATCGAGATCAACCACGAAGCCTTCGCCACCCGCAACACCGTCGTCGCCAATTCCAGCGTGCGCAAGCTGCTTCGGCCGGCGACCTGATTTACACGCCTACAGGAAACGCCTGAAAGGACCCGAAATCATGGGCAACCACCTGTTCGACCTCGTCCGCGCGCGGATCCCTGCGCCGGACGCGCCCTTCTCCCTGCTCGACGACGGCCGACGCTATTCCTATGCCGATATGGTCGATGTCTCCAGCCGCTTCGCCAATGTGCTGGTCTCGCTCGGCGTCAAGCCGGGCGACCGCGTCGCGGTGCAGGTCGAGAAGTCGATCGAGGCGCTGATGCTGTATCTCGGCGCGATCCGCAGCGGAGCGATCTTCCTGCCGCTCAACACCGCCTATACGCCGGCCGAGATCGAGTACTTCCTCGGTGATGCGCAGCCCGCCGTCTTCGTCTGCGATCCGGCGCGGGCCGAGGCGATGAAGCCCTACGCCGACAAGGCCGGCGCCAAGCTGGAGACGCTGGGCGTCTGGCGCTCTCACGACGTCTCGGCCGGCACGCTCGCCGACAAGGGGCTGGCGGCCCCGACCGCCTTCGCCGACGTCGATCGCGGCCCCGACGATCTCGGCGCGATCCTCTACACCTCGGGCACCACCGGCCGCTCCAAGGGCGCGATGCTCTCCCACGACAACCTCTCCTCGAACGCGCTGGCGCTGGTCGACTACTGGCGTTTCACCAAGGACGACGTGCTGCTGCACGCGCTGCCGATCTTCCACACCCATGGCCTCTTCGTCGCCACGAACACGATCCTGCTCGCCGGCGCCTCGATGATCCTGCTGCCGAAATTCGACCCTGACCAGGTCTTCAAATACCTGCCCCAGGCGACGAGCATGATGGGCGTGCCGACCTTCTATGTCCGGCTTCTGCAGGACGCGCGGCTGACCAAGGAAGCGACCGCCCATATGCGCCTCTTCGTTTCCGGCTCGGCCCCGCTGCTGGCCGAGACGCATCGCGAATGGCGCCAGCGCACCGGCCACGCCATTCTCGAGCGCTACGGCATGACCGAAACCAACATGAACACATCGAACCCTTATGACGGCGAGCGCGTCGCCGGCACGGTCGGTTTCCCGCTGCCCGGCGTCTCCGCGCGCGTCACCGATCCCGAGAGCGGCAAGGTGCTCGGCGCGGACGAGATCGGCATGATCGAGGTCAAGGGCCCCAACGTCTTCAAGGGCTATTGGCGCAACCCGGAGAAGACGGCGGCCGAGTTCAGGGCGGACGGTTTCTTCATCACCGGCGATCTCGGCAAGATCGACCCGGCCGGCTATGTCCACATCGTCGGGCGCGGCAAGGACCTGATCATCACCGGCGGCTACAACGTCTATCCCAAGGAGGTCGAGGCCGAGATCGACGAGATGCAAGGCGTGATCGAAAGCGCCGTCATCGGCTGCCCCCATCCCGATTTCGGCGAGGGGGTCACCGCCGTCGTCGTGGTCAAGCCGGGAGCGACGGTCACAGCCGCGAGCATCGCGACGACGCTGGAGCAGCGCTTGGCCAGGTTCAAGCTGCCCAAGCAGGTCTTCATCGTCGACGACCTGCCGCGCAACACGATGGGCAAGGTCCAGAAGAACCTGCTGCGCGAGAGCTACAAGGATATTTATGCACGGGCGATGAAGGCGGGGGAGTAGGGGCGGACTCTCGCCTCAATCCGCTTTTCGGAGCGCGATCCAGTCCTTTAGCGCCGCGTCGATCCGGCTCTGCCAGCCTGGTCCCTCCATCCTGAAATGATCGACGACATCCGCCGAAAGCCGGATCGTCGTCGAGATTTTAGGGGTGGCCGAAAGCGGACGGCCACGGCGGACCAGCCGGTCGCCCCGATAGACATCCGCCTCGGCGAATTTGGCGAGCCATTCCGGCGTCGACAAATCCGGCGCGTCGTCCGGGTCAACCCAGGATGGGTCCGAATGCGGCTTGCTCATCGTCATTGGCCTTCCTGAGACTGATGATGCGTCGCTTTTGTGCACGCTCTGTCCAGACCGTGACCACCATGCGGCCGTTTATGAACCCGACCGTGATGACGCGCGTCTCGCCATAGTCGAACCGGTCATCAATGCGCGAGACATGACGGCCGGCGAAAATCTGGCGCGCATCGTCGAAATCGAGTTGGCGCTCAGCGAGCGTTGCTTTGCGCTTGTTCGGATCGTAGTCGATTTCCATTTATGTAACAACAAAAACTAGCGACGCCGTCAACCCGCCTCGTGCAGCCGCTCCAGCGGAAACCGCGCCACATCGGCCAGCAGTTCGACGAAGCCCTTCGCCTGCAGCTCGGCCGTCGCCTTGCCTTTCTCCGCTGTGGCGAGCGAGGCATCGCCGGCCGCGCCCGATGGATGAACGTCCTGCGCCATCCAGGCCATGGCGTGCAGTCCGGTCGGCCGCAGCCAGGCGTAGCCCTCCTCTGCCATGGTTACGGTCGAGGGCTTGAACGGCGCGGCTTTCGTCATGTCGACGAGGTCGGGCCGGACATGCAGCATCAGCGAGGTCTCGATGTCGCCGGCATGGATGCCATGGTTCGCGTCGAGATCGGCGAAGACGCCCGGCGGCAGGCCGAAGGCGCGCCACGCCGTCGTCACCGCCAGCATGCCGTGGCTGACGCGCAATTCGCGCGCGACCACCTTCATCGGGTCGATATTGCCGCCATGCGAGGTCACGATCACGAGCTTGCGCAGACCGGCCCGCTTGACGCTCTCGCCGATCTCGATCCAGGCCCGCGTCGCGGTCTCCCATGTCAGCGTCAGCGTGCCGCGCGAATGCAGATGCTCGTTGGATTTGCAAACCGCCATGGTCGGCAGCACCAGCACGTCGAGGCCGGCCGGCACGAGCGGCATGGCCAAGGCCAGCATCGCGTTCATGAGCGTGGTGTCGACGCAGACCGGCAGATGCGGCCCATGCTGCTCGATCGCCGCCAGAGGCAGCACGGCGACCGTGGTTTCGGGCGAGAGCCCCTCGAACTCGGTGGTCTTCAGATCGCCCCAGAAGCGCGCGGTCATATCAGGCTCGTCCTTGTCTGATGGTCACTCGGCGGCTTCCTCAGCCTTTGCTTCCCAACCCAGCAGCTTGCCGGGGTTCATCAGCCCGAACGGATCGGCGAGGCGCTTGAACTCGGGCTGCGGCGCGTCGGTGCGCTTCCAGCCGGCATTGTTCAGCACCCAGCTATGCGGGTTCGAGGCCTGGATGCCCGCGTCCTCGGCCAGCCGCATGATCTCGTGCAGACGCTGGGGCGTCGTGTAGCGCACCAGAGGCAGGCTCGAATGATAGACGCGGCCCTGCCGGCGCTGGAACTCGATGTGGAAGATCACATCCTCGCGGAAATTTGCCTCGGCCCAGTCGAGCAGTTCGAGGTTCCGGCCGGGCGGAAAGCGCAGCTGCAGATAGGTGATCTCGGGATCGACCTTCAGCGCGTGCAGCGTGGTGTGGTTCCAGGTGTATTCGTAGAGCGGACCGGGCGCGCCCTTTTCGCGGTGCTCGCCGAAAGCCGCGGCCCGGGCCGCCTCCGCATCACGCGAAAAGGTGACCGTGCCGCCCATCTCCGCGATCAGCCGGTCGAGTTCGTCGCCCTGCGGCTCGGAAACCATCAGGATGGCGAAGGCCTTCTCCGTGCCGAGATAAGGGGCGAGCCGGCGCAGATAGGGCGCGATCGCTGGCGCATGGATGCTGACCAGCTTCTTGGCGATGCCGTCGCATTCGGTGAAGGCCTGCCCGAAGGCCGCCGCCGCCTTCAGGCTGTCGAAGGTCGCGATGCGCTCGGCCCAGTCATGGGCCGGCGCGAGCGGAACCTCGACCTCGGTGATGATGCCGTTGACGCCATAGGCGTGCATCACCTTGAGGACGTCCTTGCCCCGCAGTTCGATGATGCGCGACTCGGCCTCGACCGTCATCACCTGCAGCGCCGTCACCGCGCCGAGATTGTCGATCTGGCCCCAGGTGCAGGAGCCCGCGCCGGCCGCGCCGCCGGCCACGAAACCGCCGATCGTCGCCTGCGCTCTGGTGGAGGGGTGCATCCGCAATTCCTGCCCCTGCGGCCAGAGCGCCTTGTCGATGTCGAGCAGGTTCGCACCCGCCTCGAAGCGGCCCGCGCCGCGTCTGGCCCAGACGACGCGGTTGAGCCGCGTCAGGTTCATGACCACGCCGCCCTCCAGCGGCACGGCCTGCCCGTAATTGCCCGTGCCGCCGCCGCGCACCGTCAGCGGGACGCGGTGGCGGGCGCAGGCCGAGGCGATCCGCGCGACCTCGGCCTTGTCACGCGGCAGGACGATGAGATCGGCCTGCTTGCCCTCCAGATCGGGCTTCAGCACCGGCGAGAACCAGAAGAAGTCGCGGCTGTGCATCCGCAGGGACGGAGCATCGTCATGGATCGTCAGGCCGGCGAGGTCGGCGCGAAGCGCGGCGAGGGCAGGGCCGGTTTTGGAAAGGGGCGTCATGGCGTTCCGGTCGGAAGGAGCAAACGACAGCTTATCCGGATGCGGCGCGGGCGGAAGCCGGCGTGACGCAAGAGCGCCATGACGGCGCGATAATGCCGTCGAATGCGGCAGTTGCCCGTTCCCTGTGCGCAAGCGCCACATGCCGCATTTCCAGCGGGCCACGCTGCATGGCATGTCTATTGCTCGCCCGCGATCTCAGGCATCGTTGCCCGCACAATCTTTCAGGGAGGTCACCAGCATGACGACGATGAAGTATCGGATGAGCCGGCGCGCCGCGCTTGGCCTGCTCGGCGGCTCGGCCGCCTCCGTTCTCGTGCCGGTTCCGGGCGCACGGGTCAGCGCCCAGACGCTCGACAAGGTCTCCTACCAGACCAACTGGCGCGCCCAGGCCGAGCATGGCGGCTTCTATCTCGCCGCCGCCAACGGCATCTACAGGAAATACGGCATCGACGCCGAGATCAGGCCCGGCGGCCCGCAGCAAAATCCCTCGCAGCTTCTGCTCGGCGGCCGCGTCGACATGATCATGTCGAACTCCTTCGAGGCGATCCGCTACGCGCAGGAGAACATCCCCTTCCTCTGCATCGCCTCGATCTTCCAGAAGGACCCGCAGGTGCTGATCTCGCACCCCGGCCAGGGCAATGATTCGCTCGCCGCGCTCAAGGGCAAGCCGATCCTGGTCGGCGCGGCGGGCCGCAACAGCTACTGGCCCTTCCTGAAGGCGAAGTTCGGCTACACCGACGAGCAGATCAGGCCCTACACCTTCAACATGGCCCCGTTTCTCGCCGACAAGACGATCTCGCAGCAGGGCTTCCTCTCGTCGGAGCCCTTCGCCATCCAGAAGCAGGGCGGCGTGACCCCGCTGGTCCATCTCATCGCCGACGCTGGCTTCGAGAACTACAACACCACGATTAACATCTCCCGGAAGATGGTCGACGAGAAGAAGGATCTCGTGCAGCGCTTCGTCACCGCATCGCTGGAGGGTTGGGCCGAGTACATGAAGGGGGGCGAGGGCAATAAGGCCGCCAACGCCCAGATCCTGAAGGACAATCCCGACATGGATCAGGAGAAGATCGACTACGCCGTCAAGGTGATGACCGAGAAGGGCATCGTGCTCTCGGGCGACGCGCTGACGCTCGGCATCGGCGCGATGACCGATACGCGCTGGGCGAGCTTCTACAAGACCATGACGGAAGCGGGCGTCTTCCCGGCCGGCATCGACCTGAAGAAGGCCTACAGTCTGGAGTTCATCAACAAGGGCGTGGGCAAGGCTTAAAGTCCGCGTATCTACGTGCGGGTCATCCCGGACAAGCGGGGAAGCCGCGTCGATCCGGGATCCATTCCAGAACCTGTCCGGATAGCGCTCCGGAATGGATCCCGGGTCTGCGCTGCGCTCCGCCCGGGATGACGCGCGTTTGGTGTGATAGCGACACAGAAAACGGACCATCCGGCTTTGAATTTAGCCTCTCTGAGCACGTCCACAAAGGAGCACGCCGCCGGCAGCGGCCGGCCGCTGGTCTCGATCCGCGGCGTCTCCAAGCAGTTCGCCAACGGCACGCTGGCTGTGCGCGACGTCAACCTCGATCTCGGCACGGGCGAATTCGTCAGCCTGCTCGGCCCGTCCGGCTGCGGAAAATCGACGCTGCTGCGCATGATCGCGGGGTTAGGCAGCCCCTCCGGCGGCACGATCGACTGGCCGACGACCGGTCATGACGCAGGTGGCGCACCCGAGCGCGATCTTGGTTTCGTTTTCCAGGACCCGACGCTGATGCCCTGGGCGACGGCGCTGGCCAACGTCATGATGCCGCTGACGCTCAAAGGCAGCCGCAAGAGCGAGGCGGAAAGCCGCGCCGCGCGGATGCTGGCGCTGGTTGGTCTCAAGGGTTTTGAGAACTCCTATCCGCGCGAACTCTCCGGCGGCATGAAGATGCGCGTCTCGATCGCGCGCGGGCTCGTGCTCAAGCCAAAGATTTTGCTGATGGACGAGCCCTTCGCGGCGCTCGACGAGATCACCCGCCACCGCCTCAACGACGATCTGCTCGAACTCTGGTGGAAGGAGAAGTTCACCGCCGTCTTCGTCACCCATTCGGTGTTCGAGTCGGTCTATCTCTCGAAGCGCATCGTCGTGATGGCGGCGCGGCCTGGCCGCGTCATGGCCGATCTCGACGTCGACGCGCCCTATCCGCGCGACGAGCTGTTCCGGACCTCGCCCGAATACGCCCATCTCTGCCGCGTCGTTTCCGGCAAGCTGAAGGAGGCGATCGGATTGTGAGCGCGCCGTCGATCGAAACCCTTTTGCCGTCCCATGCCAGCGGCACGGACGCCGAAGCCCGTCCCGTCTTTGCCACCGAACCGCGCGTGCTCGGCCTTCCCGCCAGCGCCTGGCCGCGCATTCTCGCGCCGCTCGTCATCGGCGTGCTGGCGCTCGGCCTGTGGGAATTCGCGGTCTGGTGGAACGGCATCCCGCAATACATCCTGCCCGGCCCGGTCCTGATCGGCCGGACGCTGGTCGCCGACTGGGGCACGCTGTCGGGCTCGCTCTGGATCACGCTGAAGATCACCTTCATGGCGCTGGCGGCGGCCGTCATCGTCGGCGTCACGCTGGCCGTGCTGTTCACCCAGTCGAAATGGCTGGAGATGTCGCTCCTGCCCTATGCGGTGATCCTGCAGGTCACGCCGATCGTCGCGATCGCGCCGCTGATCATCATCTGGGCCGGCGACATCAACCTGTCGCTGCTGATCTGCGCCTGGATCGTCGCCTTCTTCCCGATCCTGTCCAACACCATCCTCGGGCTGAACTCGGCCGATCACAACCTGATCAACCTGTTCCAGCTCTACGGGGCCACTCGCTGGCAGACCATGCGCTATCTCAAGCTGCCGGCCGCGCTGCCCTATTTCCTCGCCGGGCTGAAGATCTCCGGCGGGCTCGCGCTGATCGGCGCGGTCGTCGCCGAATTCGTCGCGGGCACGGGCGGCAGCGCCTCGGGGCTGGCCTACCGCATCCTGGAAGCCGGCTACCAGCTCAAGATCCCGCGCGTCTTCGCGGCGCTGATCATGATCTCGCTATCGGGCATCGCGATCTTCCTGGCGACGAGCTGGATCTCGCATCTGCTGCTGCGGCGCTGGCACGAGAGCGCGCTGAAGCGGGAGAATTGAGATGAGCGCCGTCCCTGAGCGAAAGCCGCGCCTGCCGCAGCCCTCGCGTTACGACATCGCGGCCCTGAAGGCCGAACTTGCGGACATCCAGCTCATCGACGAGCCGCAGGTGGTGCGCAAGCGCTCGCGCGACTTCTTCTGGTATTCGCCGGTCCTGAACGCCGAACTCGCGGACAAATCCGCCGACATCATCGCCTGTCCGCGCGACGAGGCCGAGGTCGTCCGCATCGCCTCGGCCTGCGCGAAACTGCGCATCCCCTTGACGGTGCGGGCGGCGGGCACGGGTAACTACGGGCAGGCCGTGCCGCTGCAAGGCGGCGTGCTGCTCGACATCACAGCCCTGACAGGCATCGAATGGCAGCGCCCCGGCATCGTGCGCGCGGCCGCTGGCTCGCGTCTGCTCGATATCGACATGGCGACGCAGCAATCCGGCTTCGAGCTCCGCATGCACCCCTCGACCAAGCGCTCGGCCACTTTGGGCGGCTTCGTCGCGGGAGGCTCGGGCGGCGTCGGCTCGGTGACCTTTGGCGGCCTGCGCGAGCCCGGCAATATCCTCGCCGCCCGCATCGTCACGGTCGAGGAGGAGCCGCGCATTCTGGAATTGCGCGACGATGCGGCGCAGAAGGTCAACCGCGCCTATGGCACGACCGGCATCATCACGGCGCTCGAAATGCCGTTGGCCCCGGCCTGGCCCTGGATCGACGTCATCGTCGCCTTCGACGACTATATGGACGCGTTCAGGGCGGGTTACGACGTCGCGGTCGCCGACGGCATCGTCAAGAAGCTGGTGACGCCGATCTCATGGCCGATCCCCGGCTATTTCGGCGCGCTGAAGCAGCATTGCCCGCAGGGAAAGAGCATCCTGATCTGCATGGTCGCGGAGGCCTCGCTCGGGCCGTTCAAGGCAATCATCGGCAAGCGCGGCACGGTGACCTACGAGGCGCCCTCCGAAGAGGGGCCGGGCACGGCGCCGCTCTACGAATACACCTGGAACCACACAACCCTGCAATGGCTCAAGAGCGACCGCTCGATCACCTATCTGCAATGCCTGTTCCCGCATGACCGGCTGGTCGAGAGCGCGCAGGAGATGATCGCGCGCTTTCCCGATGAGGTGCTGGCGCATCACGAGTTCATCCGCTTCGGCGGTCGCGTCACGGCAAGCGCCCTGCCGATATTGCGCTACACGACGCGCGAGCGGCTCGACGAGATCATATCGCTGCACGAGGAGGCGGGCGTGATGATCGCCAACCCCCATGTCGTCTCGCTGGAGGCGGGCAGCCGCCACAAGCGCGCCGACGCCGACCAACTCGGCTTCAAGCGGCAGGTCGACCCCCACGGCCTGCTCAACCCCGGCAAGATGGCGAGTTTTTCGCCCGATGCCGCCGATCAGGCGAAGTAGGCGAGCTTCCTGTCGGCCGGCATGGCGTCCAGCGCGTAGAGGTCGGATTCCGAAGTCGGCGCCGCTGCCGATCGCATCGCTGCCGCGGCTTCCAGGATCGCGCTTTCCGGCATGCTCTCGCTTGCGGATGCGCGCGTCGGCAACGGCTCGACGACGTCGAGATCGATCGCAGGCTCCTCTGCCGCGGCGGTCTCCTCGAAGACGATGTCGTCGCTCAGGTTCTGGATCGAGCCGATCCTGCGCTCGCTCGGCGGCGTCATCGTCAGACTGACGATGGTGTCGGCTGGATCGGCCGCCGGCCCGACATCGACGATCTCCAGATCCTCATAGCCGGCCGGTACCGGCGGCGCCGGCCTGTCGTGGATTTCATCGCTCCAGGTGATGACGTCCAGATCCGGGGCTTCGGGTTCGTCCTGCGCCCGGTCGGCGAAGGCGCGCAGGCTGGAATCCAGCATGGCGATGGTGTCGGCGATCTTGTCGATCTGCTGCGCCGTGCCCTCGACGATGGCGGCGTTGGCGAATATCTCGGTGGTGCGACGGTCGAGCAGGTCGCAGAGTTCGTCGTTCTCGCCCGCCTCGCGCAGGCGCCAGGCTGCTTCCTGGATCGTCTCCGTCGCGCTGAGAATCTGCACCGAAGCGGCTTCGATGCGCTGGGCGAGGCCCGACGAGGTGGTCCCGGCCCTGCCGCTGATGCGTTCGAGATCGAGACGCAAATCGGCGATCAGGGCTGCGGCCTCGCGCGAAAGCGGGTCTCCGGCAGGCTCGGGCGCCGACACCGCGACGCCGACGACGCGTTCGATCCGGCCGATCGCGCCGAGCAGTTGCACGGTGTCCGCCTGCCGGTTCCGCTTGGCGAATTCAGCCATGAACCAGCGGCCGCGCGCCGTCTCCATGACGGCCTCGGCGATCGCGTCGTAATCGTTTTCGCTCAGCGGTGTCAGTGAACGCGCTTCGCTCATGACCAACCTGCTCTTGAGGGACTGGCCGAATCGACATTCGTCAGTCGTGATGCACCATCGCAAAGCCTGCCCCGCGATTGATTAAGGAATTGCTGCCAGCCACATGCGGTCGGCGTCGGCGCCGAGCGCGGGGATCGCTTCGGCGACCGTCCGGGCGTCGTTCGATCATGGTGTTGCATGACCGCATTCTCGTCTCCGCCTGGCGTCGCGGCGCGGCTGTCCCTGCTGCAGGGCCTGACCTTCCTGTCGATCGGCGTCTCGCTGCCGTTCTTTCCGCTCTGGCTGTCGTCCCGCGGGGTGAGCGACGTCGAGATCGGCCTGCTGCTGACGATCCCGATCGTCGCCAGGATTTTCGCGGCTTCGGCGGTGGCGGGCCTCGGCGATGGCCGGGTCGCGCCGCTGTTGCTGCTGGCGGGGCTGAACGGGGTGGCCATGCTGCTCAGTCTCGTGCTGGCCTGGCAGTCCGATCCCTGGATCATCGGCGCGCTCATGGCCGTCACGGCGGTGGCGACGGCGGGCGTCATTCCTCTCGTCGACAGCCTGACCACCGCGCAGATTCGTATCGGGCGCGGGATCGACTATGGCTGCGTGCGGCTCTGGGGCTCGGTCTGCTTCTTTGCCGCGAACCTGATCGGCGGCGCGCTCGTGGCGCGGCATGGCGCGGGCATCGTCCCGCTGGCGATCGCGGCCTGCTTTGGCATGGCGGCTCTCTCGGCGCTGGCCGCGCCGCCGCCGCCGGACCGCCTGGTCCGCCCTGTCGCCGCGGGCGAAAGCCCGGCCCGCTTCGGCGCGGCGTTCTGGTGGACGATCCTGGCCTTCGCCAGCATCAACGCGACGCATGCGGCGCTCTACGCCTTCGGCTCGCTGCACTGGCGCAATCTGGGCTATGGCGATGAGGCGATCGGCGGCTTCTGGGCCGTCGGGGTCGCAGCGGAGATCCTGCTGTTCCTTTATGCCGGCGGCATCGTCGCGAAAGGCGTCGACGGCCTCGTCTGGATCGCCGTCGGCGCGGTCGCGGCGGCGATCCGCTTCGGCCTGATGGCGCTCGATCCCGGTCCCGCCGGCATGCTCGCGCTTCAGGCCCTGCACGGGGCGAGCTTCGGCTGCCTTCACCTCGGCGCGATGGCGGTCGTCTCGGCGCTGGCCCCCGACGGCAGGCGTGCGGCGGCGCAGGGCCGGCTCGTCGCGGCGAGCGCGCTCGCCAGCGGCGCGGCGACGATGATCTCAGGCCCCCTGTTCCAGAACCACGGATCGCTGGTCTTTCTGGCGATGACGCCGCTGGCTGTGCTCGGCTATGTCTTCGCTGCGCTTGCCAAGCGCAATCTGCGCGGCGATACAAGCTGAAGGGGTGGAACCGGCATGGTCTGCAAGGCGTTGAGTGTGGTCTGTCATGGCCGCGCCAAGCCGGGCAGGGGACATCACGGAGTATCATGGCGACCCTCGACACCGCCGATCCGCAAGCGGTCTTTCGTGACGATGCAGGCACGCTCGCCATCGCGCTTTCGGGCGCGTGGAGCGCCGAGCATGCGCCGCGCATCGAGGAACTGATCGAGGAGATCGACGGCCGGCTCGCCAAGGCGGGCGCGGCGCGTATCGACCTGTCGTCCGTCGTGCGGCTCGACACACTGGGCGCCTATGTCCTCAACCGACTCAAGGCCGAGCGCGAGGAGGCGGGCGGGGCCGTCGAAATCGCCAGCCAGCGCTCCGAACATGCCGTGCTTCTCGCCGAGATAAAGATCCACGACGAGGATGCGGTCTCCCCGGCCAGCGGGTTCGGCGTGGTCAGCGTGCTGGTGAACATCGGCGCGGCGATCGTCCGTTTCGGCCGCGACATGGTCGGCGGCGCGATGTTCCTCGGCGAGGTCGTCGTCGGCTCAGTGGCCGTCGTGCTCGGCCCGCGCAAGTTCCGCGGCCCCTCGCTGATCAACCAGATCGAGCTGATCGCCTTCAACGGCGCGCCGATCATCATGCTGATCTCGTTCCTGGTCGGCTGCATCGTCGCCCAGCAGGGCATCTTCCAGTTGCAGCAGTTCGGCGCGGCGGCCTTCGTCGTCAACCTGACCGGCATCCTGATCCTGCGCGAACTCGGGGTGCTGCTGACCTCGATCATGATCGCCGGCCGCTCGGGCTCGGCCTTCACCGCCGAGATCGGCTCGATGAAGATGCGCGAGGAGATCGACGCGCTGCGCGTGATGGGGCTCGATCCGATCGAGGTCCTGATCGTTCCGCGCATACTGGCGCTGGTCATCTCCCTGCCGATCCTGGCCTTCATCGCCTCCATGTCGGGTCTCACGGGCGCGGCTCTCGTGGCCTGGCTCTATGGCGGCATCGGTATCGACACCTTCCTCGCCCGTCTGCAGGGCGTCATCACCTGGAAGCACTTCGCGGTCGGCCTTATCAAGGCCCCCTTCATGGCTTTCGTGATCGGGCTGATCGCCTCGATCGAAGGGCTCGCGGTGAAGGGCTCGGCCGAATCGCTCGGCCGCCAGGTCACGGCCTCGGTGGTCAAGGCGATCTTCATGGTCATCGTCGTCGACGGCCTCTTCGCCATGTTCTTCGCATCCATCGCGTTTTGAGGTCGGTCGCGTGACGTTGAGCGAGGACAGAATCCAGAGGCCGGGCGAGACGGAGTCGGAGGCCGGCGAGGTCGCCATCCGCGTGCGCGATCTCAAGGTCGCCTTCGGCGATAACGTTATCATGGACGGTCTCGACCTCGACGTGATGAGCGGCGAAATCCTCGGCTTCGTCGGCGGCTCGGGGCAGGGCAAATCCGTCCTGACCCGCACCATTCTCGGCCTTGTGCAGAAGCGGCGCGGCACGATCGAGGTGCTGGGCCAGAACGTCGACGATCTCGACCAGCAGGGCCGACGCGCGCTGGAGCGCCGCTTCGGCGTGATGTTCCAGCACGGCGCGCTGTTCTCGGCCCTGACGGTGAAGCAGAACATCCAGGTGCCGATGCGGGAGTATCTCAAGCTTTCGCCGCGCCTTCTCGACGAGATGGCGATGGTCAAGCTCGACCTCGTCGGCCTCAAGCCCGAGGCCGCCGACAGGACGCCTTCCGAATTGTCCGGCGGCATGATCAAGCGCGCGGCGCTGGCCCGCGCGCTGGCGCTCGATCCCGAAATCGTCTTCCTCGACGAGCCGACCTCCGGGCTGGACCCGATCGGCGCGGCCGAATTCGACGAGTTGATCGTCACCCTGAAGCAGACTTTGGGCCTGACGGTCTTCATGGTAACCCACGATCTCGATAGTCTTTACTCTGCCTGCGACCGCATCGCCGCGCTGGCGGACAAGCGGGTCATCGCGGTCGGCCCGCTCGCCACGATGCTGGAATCCGACCATCCCTGGCTGAAAGCCTATTTCGGCGGGGAGCGGGCCCGCGCCAGGCTGGTGTCGAAACAATGAGGACATAGCGTTCAGACCATGGAATCCCGGGCCAACTACGCACTTGTCGGTCTCTTCACGCTCGCGGTCCTCGCGGCGGCGTTCGGCTTCGTCTACTGGTTCAACAGTGGCGCCGGGCGCGACAAGCGCGACATCAGGATCATCTTCGAGGGCTCCGTGACGGGGCTCGGGCGCGGCTCCAGCGTGCTGTTCAACGGCCTGCGCGTCGGCGAGGTCACGCGCATCCAGCTTCGGCCGGACGATCCCAAGCAGATCTTCGCGGTGATCTCGGTCGAAGGCTCGACCCCGCTGAAGACGGACACCAAGGCGCGCATCGAAGCCCAGGGATTGGCCGGCGTGGTCGCGCTGCAGCTTCTCGGCGGCGACAGGGACGCGCCGCCGCTGGTCGCCCAGCAGGGGCAGGACCTGCCCGTCATCCGCGCCGAGCGCTCGGAATTCCAGGATCTGCTCGAAACCGTCCGCTCGATCGCCAACCGCGCCAACACTGTGCTCGACAGCGTCGACGGCATCGTCAAGACCAACGCCTCGCCGATCAACCAGACGATCGAGAACGTCCGCCGCTTCTCGGCGGCGCTCGGCGACAATTCCGACGGCGTCGGCAAGCTGATGGCGAGCTTCGGCCAGATCGCCGAGACGATCGCGCCGCTGAGCCAGAAGCTCGGCACGCTCAGCGACGACCTTTCGCAGGTCGTGCGCGCCATCGACCAGCAGAAGATCACCAACACGCTCGACAATGTCGAGAAATTCACCCGCTCGCTCGGCGAGGCCGGCGGCGACGTCACCAAGGCGGCGCGCGAGACCGCAGCCTTCACCGAGAAGCTGAACGGCGCGGTCGATCCGCAGAAGCTCACCGCGACGCTGAACGACATACAGAATTTCGCCTCGGTTCTGGGCAGCTCCGGCGGCGAGGTCGCGCGCGCGGTGCGCGATGTCGCGGCGCTGGCCGACCGCTTCAACCGGACGCTGGAGGAGAACAAGATCGCCTCGGCCATCGACAACATCGAGAAGTTCACCGCCGCGCTCGGCGGCAACAGCGCCTCCGTCGACAAGGCGGTCAAGGACGTCGCCTCGATCACCGGCAAGCTCGACCGCGCCGCCGATCAGATCGAGGGCGTGCTGAAGGGGGCGGAGGCCTTCCTGAATTCGGCCGCGGGCGAAGAAGGCAAGGGCACCTTCGCCGAGATCACCAAGGCCGCCCAGTCGATCCGCGTGCTGGCCGACAATCTCGACGGACGCACCGCCCAGATCACCGCCGGCATCAACCGCTTCACCGGGCCGGGCCTGCGCGACATCGAGGCGCTTGCGGCCGACGGCCGGCGCACTCTCACCGACCTGGCGCGGACGCTGCGTAATCTGGAGCGCAACCCGCAGCAGTTCATCTTCGGCGGCAAGCCGCCGCTTCCCCAGTATAATGGCGCGCGTTAAGTCATGACCGACACACCAGATCTCCCGGCCGGCCTGCGCCGGCTGGCGCTTCCCCTGCTGTTCGCTGGCGCGGCGGTGCTCGCCGGCTGCGGCGGCGGCGCGACGCCCACCACCTTCGACCTTTCGGCCCCGTCGGGCTTCGGACGGGTCGGCGGCTCGCGCGCCGCGCTGATCGTGGTCGAGCCGACGACGGTGCAGACGCTCGATTCCGACCGCATCATCGTCAAGGATTCGGCAGGCGCGCTCTCCTTCCTGGGCGGCGGGCAATGGGCCGACCGGGTGCCAAGGCTCGTCCAGACGCGGCTGATCCAGACCTTCGAGAACGGCAACCGGCTCGGCGCGGTCGCGCGGCCCGGCGAGCGCATCGTGCCCGATCTCCAGCTCAACACCGACATCCGCAGCTTCAACATCGACGCGGCCAGCGGCGCGGCCGTGGTCGAGATCACCGCCAAGCTGGTGGGAGACCGCACCGGCAAGGTCCAGCGGGCCAGGCTCTTCACTGCCCGCGTGCCGGCGAGCGCGGTGGATGGCGCGGCCGCCGCCCAGGCGCTCGACCGGGCGCTCTCGCAGGTGCTGATCGAGATCGTGCGCTGGGCGCGGTGAAGCGAGGCTTATTCTATCGAGAAGGGCCGCCATCGGGGCGGCCCTTTTTTGCTGGAGACGCGCGTTGTCTCGCCCCTACTCGAACCGCCCGCTGGCATGGGCCAGCATGGTGTAGACCTTGCCGGTTTCCGAGGTCAGGTAGGTTTTCGCCACCATCGAGTCGCGGTCGTCCTTGGCGGCCTCGCCGAGCAGGCGCTCGAACTCGTCGATATAGCGGTCGACCGTCTCCTTGAACTCCGCGTCGCGGCGGTATTTGCGGCGGATCTCGTCGAAGGTCTGCTGGCCCTGCAGCGTGTAGAGCCGGCGGGTGAAGACGTTGCGCTCGCCGCGCTTGTAGCGGTCCCAGAGCTCGACGGCCGCGTCATGGTCGATCATCCGGGCGATGTCGACCGAGAGCGAGTCGAGCCGCTCGATCGAATGCGCGGTCGGCTTGCTGGCCTCGGGCGCCTTGTCCTCGCGCGAGGCGCGGTTGAGCAGGTCCGAGAGCCATCCGGCCTTGGCGGGGGCTTGCGCCTGCGGCTCGGCCTGCGACGGCCGGCGCGGCAGCTCCGGCACGGGCGTGGCGCCGCGCGGCGCGGCCGGGGCAGGGCGGGACTCCAGCCGCGTCTCCTGTCGCGGCGTCTCCTGTCGCGGCGGATCCCGACGTGGCTCGCCGCGCACTGGTGCGGCGTCGAGCGAGGGCCGCAGCAGCGGCTCGGACGCCGCCGGCATCCGGGCCTGAACCGTCGTGGTCGTGGTGTAGGCGGGCGCGGCCAAAGCAGCCTGCGCGGGCGCGCGGCGGGCCGGGCCGTCGCTGGCCATGGCGACGTCGCTGCGCCGGCCCGAGCGGGTGACGATCTCGGTCAGCTCGTTCAGCGCCTTGATCTGCTCGGCGACGACGCGCCGCATGGCCGAGGTCGATTCCTGCGTCTCGCGCGGCAGGTCGAGCACGCCGCGACGCAGTTCCGCGCGCGTCGCCTCCAGTTCGCGCTGGATGTCGGCCGTGACGGTCCGCATCTCGTCGGCGGTGCCCTGGAAGCGTTCCGTCACCTTGGCGAGTTCGCCGCCGACCTCGTTGGCGACCTGCTCATAGGCCGAACGCAGCGCATGCGCCGTGCGCTCGCGCTCCTTGCCGGTGGTGGAGCGGATCATCTCGAACTGCTGCGAGATCGCGCTGGCGGTCGCCTCGGCGGAGTCGCTGAGGACGCCGCCGATCTGGCGGGCGCGGGCCTCGGCCGTGTTGAGCGATTCGTCGATCAGCGCCGCGAACGAGCGGGTGATCGCCTCGACGTCGTCGGTGCGGCTGGCGATCAGGCCATGCAGTTCCTCCAGCGTCTCCTTGCGGCCGGCGAGCGCGCGTCCGACGCGGCCCTCCACCTGCTCCAGACGCGTCGCGGCGGCGTGCAATGCAGCCGTACTTGCCTGCGTCACCTCCGTGAGGGCTGCGCTCTTGCCGTCGATCTGGCTGACCAGCGCGGCGGTGTCGCGCAGCGTCCCTTCCGAAAAGCCCTTCAACTCCTCGACCTGCGACGCGACCTGATGGGCCGCCTTGCCGGTCTCGTCCATCACGGTGGCGACGATCGCCTGCAGTTCGCTGACCCGCGTCGTCAGGCCCGTCTCGATGGCGCCGAGATTCCTGGACGCGCCGCCGACGATCTGCTGCATCAGCTTGTTGGCGTCGGCCAGGCGCGACAGCATGCCGCCGATCTCGTCGCGGAGCTGTTCGTTGGTCGTGACCAGCGCATCGACGGAGCCGCGCGTGCCCGCTTCCAGCGTCTGGCGCAGACCGTTGGAGGAGGCGTCGAGCGCCGTGGTGATCTCGGCCCCGCGTTCGCGCAGGCCCTCGATGATCGAGGAGCCGCGGTTCTCGATGGCGCGCACGACGGTCTCGCCGACGCTGGCGACCTCGCTCGCGATCGCCTCGCCGCGCTGGCCGAGCGCCGTCACCATTCCGCCGCCCTTGTCGTCGAACAGGGTGCGAAGTTCCTCGGCGCGCGCGCCGAGCGCCAGCGAGATCGAGTCCGACTTGCTCTGGAGGGTGTCGGCGATCTCCTTGCCGCGCGAATCCAGCGTGCCCGAGACGGTGTCGAGCCGGTTGACGACCCGCTCCTCGAAGCGGGCGACGCTCTGGTCGAGCGTATCGGCGATCTGGAGCGCGCGGCCGCCGAGCGTGGCGTTGATCGCGTCGGCCTTCTCGCCGAGCGTGCGGGTCAGCGACTCGCTCTTGGAGGTGACGACCTCGCCGATCTCGTCGGCCTTGGCGGCGAGCGCGCGGGTGACCTCGCGGCCGCCCTCGGCCAGCACGCGGGCGATGTCGACCGTGCGCTCGACCAGGGCCTCGTTCAGCGCGGTGGCGCGCGAGCCGAGATTGCCGTCGATGCGTGCGATCAGCCCGTCAAGCGACTTGCCGATCTCGGCGCTCTTGGCGCCGGAGCGTTCCTCGAAGACCCGGATCTGGTTCTCCATCGCGGCCGCGGCTTCGCCGGTGCGGGTCGCCATGAGTTCGGCGGCCTCCTGCGAGACGGCGCCGACCCGGTCTGCCAGCTGGTGGCCCTCCTCGGCGAAGAGCCGTTCGACCAGCGCCAGGCGGCTGGTGATCGTGTCGGAGAGGCCGCGCGCATCGTCGGACAACCGTGTCGCCAGCGCGCCGCCCTGGCCGACCAGGATCGCCTCGAAGGCGGCGAGCCGGTCGCCGAGACCGGTCTCGATGGCGAGGCCCTGGCGGTCGAACAGATCGGCCAACGCCTCGTGGCGGCTCGTCAACGCCTCCGTCAGCGCCTGCGAGCGGCCCTCGACCAGCCGCAGCATCGACTCGGCGTTGGCGGCGAGCGCCTCGTTGACGCGCCCGCCCTGCTGGGTCAGCGCCAGGACGATCTCCCGGCCTGTGCCGGTCAGCGCCGTGCGCGCTTCCTCGGCATGCACGGTGAAGGTCTCGCGCAGGCCTTGCGTGGCCTCCGTCACGCGCTCGGCGACATGGCGGCCATCGACATTGATCGTCTCGGTCAGGGCCCTCGTCGCCTCGGTCATGCGCCGCGCAAGCTCCTCGCTCTGCTCGCCGAGCAAAGTGTGGACCTCGCGGCCGGTGCTGACGAGGTCGCCGATCATGCTCTCGCGCTGCTTGTCGAGAAGCGCGCCGACCTCCTGTCCGGTGGCGTCGAGGCGGGTCAGGAACCCGCTCTGCTGCAATTCCAGCACGGCGCGGGCGGCATCGGCCGCATCCGTGACGCGGGCCGACAGCGCCGCGCCCTGCTCGTCCATGCGAAGGGTCACGGCGTCGCCGGTCTCGCCCAGGCGCGCGATCAGCGCCCCGCTGCGTTCGGCCAGCACGGCATGAACGGAGCGGCCGACATCGGTGACGCGCGCGACGAGCGCCTGGCTCTCGCTGGCGAGCAGGTCCTTGACCTCGAGGCCGGCCTGCGAAACCGTCACCGTCATGGCGCCGGCCTGCTCGTCGAGCAACGCCCCCACCTTGGCCCCGGTTTCGGAAAGCCCTGCGACCAATTGCTCGCGCCGCTGCTCCAGCAAGGCCCCGACATCGCCGCCGGCCGCGCTCAGGCGGGCGACGAGCGCCTCGGACTGGCGGTCGAGCAGGGCATGAACGGTCTCGCCGGTTTCGGAAAGGCTGCCGACCAGCTTTCCCCGGTGTTCTTCGAGCAACGCGCCGACATCGGAGCCTGCGCCGGCGACGCGCGAAACCAGCGTTTCGGCCTGGTGGTCGAGCAGGGCATGCACGGTTTCGCCGGTTTCGGAGAGCCGCGTTACGAGGCTGCCGCCCTGTTCCGTGAACAGCCCGTGGACGCTGGCGCCGACCTCGGTGATCCGGCTGGTCAGTTCGTCGCCATGGCGTGAGACGGTGTCGCCGATCGCCTTGCCGGCCTCGTCGGCGCGCAGCAGGATCGCGTCGCTGCGCTCGCGCAGCACGTCGTCGACGGTGCGGGCGGTCTCGTTGAGGCGGGTCAGCAGGCTGTCGCCCTGCGCGCCGAGCGAGGTGTTGAGGGTCTCGCCGACTTCGCGCAGGCGCGTCGCGATCGCCTCGTTCTGGCGGGTCAGCAGCCCGTTCACGCCGCGTCCGACCTCGGCGAGGCGCGTCGTGACGCTCTCGCCTTCCTCGGCCAGCGCGCTACGCAGGGTTTCGCCCGTCTCGGTCAGGCGGGTCCGCAGGCTTTCGCTCTGGCCGTCGATCAGCGCGACCATGTCGCGGCTGCTGGTCTCGAAGCGCTCGGCCGCTTGGCCGCCGCGCAGGGAGATCTCCTGCGCCAGGCTGTCGCCGGTCTGGCGCAGCGTCTGGTTGACGCTCTCGACACGCGCGGTCAGCGTATCGGCGACCTGCATGCCGGTCTCGCTGATCGCCCTGGTGACGTCGCGTGCGCCCGAGGTCAGGCCCTCGGTCAGCACCGCGCCGGTGCGCTCCAGCGATGCTGCGATCTCGGCGGCGCGGCCGTCGAGCAGCACCGCGAGGTCCTGGCTCGCGCCCGAAATCCTGGTGCTGACATCGCCCGACGTGGTCTGCAGCCGCTCGACGAGATCGTTGCCGCGGCCGGTGATCTCGTCGACCATGCGCTCGCCAGCGCGACCGAGCGCGAGCGTGATCTCGTCGCCTTTTTCTCCCAGCGAGCCTGTGACGCGGTCGCCGGCGAGCGTCACGGCCTCGGAAATCACGCGGCTGGCGTTCTCGAGATCCTTCGACAGGCCCTCATGGGCGCCGCTGATCGCGAACTTGACCCGCTCGGCATTGCCGACCACGGCCTCGCGCTGCGTCACCAGCTCGTCGATCAGCGCGCGCAGGCGGATTTCGTTGTCGGCATAGGCGCGCTCAAGCGTCGCGATCTCGCCGCGCACGATCGTCTCCAGTTCGCCGGCGCGCGCGACCGCGCGCTCGATGCCGTCGCCCATCGCCGCGACCTCGCGCCGGATGGTCTGGCTGAGCGAGAGCACGGCGTCCGAGCCGGCGACCTCGGGCTCGGCCAGCCGCAGCGCGACCTCGGTCATGGCGCGGGACACCAGGCGCATCTCCTGGGTGCGGCGATAGAGCGCCGCCAGCACGAAGAAGAAGCTCACCGGCGCGCCGACGGCAAGCGCGAGCAGGGTCCATTCGCCGATTCCGAACGCCAAAAGCCCTTCGGGCAGACCGGCGGAAAACGAGCCGAACCGGCTGACCATCAGGAAGGCAGCGCCGCCGAGCCAGGCGAGCGAGGCTGCCAGCGCAAACCAGAGCGGACGGGTCGACGGGCGCACCGAGAACGCCTGGACCAGCGAGCTCGAATCGCGCCGGTCGTCATTGGCGACGCGGCTCGTATCGGGTGCGATCGACGGCTTTGTCCTGGCCCGCGGCGGCGCGGCGGCCGTCTCCGGGAGCGGCAACGGCTCGATCTTGGGCAGATCGAGCCTGAGATCGTTCTCTGTCGTGGAGGGAAGCTTCGGCTCGGAGCCAGTGACCTGCGCCTCGGCCTCGGGCTTCGGCTGGTCGAGCCTCAGGGCCTCCTCGATCGCCGACATCGCGGCCTCGGTCGGGTCCTGGAGCTTGTTTTGCCGGATCATGGGTGCCGCCTCGCTACGCTACTCGATGAGCATTCCCGCGGAGGTCGCGCGTCGCATGCCGCCTCTGGCACGCATGGCGCGACGGACTCTGCGCCCATCATTTACCAATTGGAAGGGTAGTGGAGCGCTCAGGTGATGGAAACCCATTTGACCGCGCGATTCACAAACGTCGTTAACGCCTCGTTCACCATGATGGCGCTTCCTGAAGATCATTCAGCCTGCGCCGAAACCGGCCAGAAGGCCATCGACCAGAGTCCGTTATGCCCCAGAACGCCATCGATCTCGTCCACCTCGCCCGCCAGACCGGCGGCGACCATGAACTCGAACGGGAGCTTCTGGCTCTCTTCGCCCAGCAATGCGTCCGCCATCTGCGCGCCATCCACGCCACGGATGACGCGCAAACCAAGATGGACGCCGCCCACACGCTGAAGGGGGCGGCCCGCGCCATCGGCGCCTGGCAGGTCGCCGCCGCCGCCGCCGCGATCGAGCAGCACCTGGCCGCGACCGACTCCCGCGGGGCGGAGGCGGCCATGGACACGCTTGCGCTGGCCGCCGCCGAGGTGCGCGTCGTGATCTCCAAGCTCGATTGCGCCGCCTGATCGGCCGCGGAAACGCAAAAACGCTTTCCTCGCCGGTTGGAAATGCTCTAAGCGGAGCCCGTATCTGGCTGCCGGAGTTCACGATGCCGAAGATCACCTTCATCGACGCGCAAGGGGAGAGCCGCACTGTCGAGGGCGACGCCGGCTCGACCGTGATGGAGGTCGCCGTCCGCAACGGCGTGCCCGGCATCGAGGCCGAGTGCGGCGGGGCCTGCGCCTGCGCCACCTGCCATGTCTATGTCGACGAAGCCTGGGCCGCGAAAGCCGGCGGGCCTGAGTCGATGGAGGAGGACATGCTCGATTTCGCCTTCGACGTCCGCCCGACCTCGCGGCTGTCCTGCCAGATCAGGGTGCGCGACGAACTCGACGGGCTGGTGGTCAGGACGCCGGCTCGGCAGGGTTGAGAGCCGCCGGGCTGCCGGCTACTCCGCTGCTGCGGGCAAGGCCGGCCCCAGCGTCGTCTCCTGTCCTGGAACCGGGTGGCGCGGCACCAGAAAGGCGAGCGACAGCGACACGGTCGCCACCGCCGCCCCGATATAGAAGACGAAGGCCGGATCCCTGATCCAGAGCAGGCCGAACGTCACCGGCAGGACGACGGCCGCGATATGGTTGATCGTGAAGGCGACCGCCGAGGTCGGCGCGATGTCGGCGGGATCTGCGATCTTCTGGAAATAGGTCCGCTGCGCCAGCGTCAGCGTGAAGAAGACCCCGTCGACGATGAAGAGCGCGCCCGCGACATAGACGCCCCAGCCGGCGAAATGGCCCTGGCTCGCCAGCGCATAGCCGACGAAGACGGCGATGAGCGAGACATTCTCGAGCTTGATCGTCGCCCGCTCGCCGAAGCGCCCGACGAGATTGCCCAGCATCGGCCCCATAAAGGTGTTGATGCCATAGGTGGCGAGCAGCAGGCTCGCCGTGGCGGAGACGTCGTAGCCGAAGCGCTCGACCAGCAGGAAGCCGCCGAAGGCCATGAAGATCTGCCGGCGCGCGCCCGACATGAAGGTCAGCGCGTAATAGAGCCAGTAGCGCCGCCGCAGCACGAAGCCCTTGTTCTGCGGCACCGTTCCCTGGAAGCGCGGAAAGGCGAGCCAGGCGGCGAGCGTGAGCGCCACTGTGAGCAGCCCGGCGGCGAGGAAGACCGTGGTGTAGGCCGGCTGGAAGGCGCGCCAGATCAGCGCGATCGAGCCGAAGGCCAGGAGTTGCGCCATGGCGGCGGCGCCGGCGATGCGGCCCAGCAATCGGGGAGCCTCGACCTTGGGCAGAAGCTGGAGTTGCAACGATTGCTGCGCCGTCTCGTAGTAATGAAAGCCGAGCGACATGATCGTCGTCGTCAGCAAGAGCCCGCCCAGCGTCGGATAGTAGCCGGTGATGGCGATCCCGACGCCGAGCGCCAGCAGGCTGACATAGGCCAGGATCTGCTCTCGCATGAACCAGAACAGAACGATGGCGGTGAAGGCGAGGAAACCCGGAATCTCGCGGACTGATTGCAGGATGCCGATGTCCTGACCGGTGAAGCCGGCCGCCTCCTTGGCGAAATTGTTGATCAGCGCACTCCAGCTCGCAAAGCCGAGCCAGTTCAGGAAGGCGAGCGCCATCAGAAACGCGGCCGGGGAATGCAGCAGGGTGCGATGGCCCGCCATGCCTGTGGAAAGATCGGTCCTGGACGGTGGTTCGGTCATCGGCGGCCGGCGGGAGCGACGGCGGCAGCCGTCTCGGCGACGCGGGCGCGAGCCTTGCGTGCGGCGACACTGTCGATCCGCGAGGCGGCGTCGTCAATTCGCGCGCGGCATGGCGACCATGCGCTGGATGGCGCGACGCTGCGATCTTGCTAGGATGCCCTCGCCAACAGCCGGGAGGATGCGATGTACAAATCGATTCTGGTCCCCGTCGATCTCGCCGAGGCCGATCTTGCCGAACCCGCCATCGCCGCTGCGGTCGCCTTCGCGGAGATGTCCGGCGGCACGGTGCGCCTCGTCTATGTCCGCTCGCTGGTGCCGATCACCTATATGGAGTTCGTCCCGGCCGATTTCGACGCCGAGCAGCAGACCGACGCCGAGGCGAAGCTTGCCGCCATCGCGGCGGCGGTCGCTTTACCGGCCGAGCGCGTATCGGCCAGAGTGCTGGTCGGCTCCGTCCATGGCGAGGTTCTGGCCGAGGCGGAGGCCAGCGGCGCGGACCTGATCGTGATCGGCTCGCACGAGCCTGGCATGCTGGCCTATGTCATCGGCTCCAACGCCTCCACGATCGTGCGCCGGGCGAAATGCTCGGTGCTGGTGGTGCGGTAGGGCGCTAGCCGGCGTTCCGGCCCGGCACCAGTTCGTCGGGCACCTCGCCGGTCGCCAGCTCCCTCGGCTGATTGAGCTTCACCATCGGCCAGACCTGCCAGAACGAGGCCGCCGCAAGCCCGATGCCGAGGAAACCGGCCGCCGTTGCGCCCTGCTGGAAGGCCCGCGCGGTGAAGAAGGCGAGCATCACGATCGAGAGCCCGCCGACCAGCGCCAGCGCCGCCCACATCGGCCAGGGCTTTCCGGCGACGAAGCGGGCTTTGGGGTTCGCCTTTGCGATCGCCGCCGACAGAGCCGTGACGAAGGCGTGGTAGCCTTCGTCGTCCCGGTCGATATCGGTCAGCGAACGCCAGGACAGGTTGCCGAAGGTGATCGACTTGCCGTCGGTCAGCGTGAGCTTCGTCTTGTAGCCCTTCGAGGTGACGTTGCTCGGCGCATAGAGGAAGCGGACCTGCTCGACCGCGCCGAACTGGACCCGGTCGATCTTGCGCGTGGTGTCGATCTCCATCGCGCCGCCGTCGAGGCGATAGGCAATTTCGAAGCCGATCGGCTTCGGGCGCTGGCGCCAGGCCGGGGCAGGGACGTCGTCGGGGTGATGGGGCTGCATGCGGGCAGCCTTAGCGGCTTGCATGGCGCTTGTCGCGCCCGTCCTGCGGCCGTTCAGCCCTTGGATTTTTCCATTTTCTCCGCCAGCCAGATCTTGATCAGGGACTGGTATGGCACATCACGCTTGTTGGCGGCGATCTTGATGCTTTCGAGCAGCGCATTGGGAAGGCGGATCGAGATCGACGTCGATGACGGCTTCAGATTCGGGAAACGGACGGAGACAGATTTGGTCCAGTCGACATAGTCGGTGGAGTCATGGACCTCCCAAAAGTTGCGTTCTTCGGTTTCGCTCTTGAAGGTCGGGAGCGGTTCAAGCGTCTTTTTCATAATGCCTGCGCTCCTTGCGGTTCATGTCGCGAGCGGAAATCACGCGGATCAGGCTGTCCTCACGACGCAGCGTGAAGGTCAGATGGAGATGCCGGCCGGCGTCCGTGCGCCCGAGCGCGTGCAGCCTTCGCTCGCCAACGCTGTGACGCGCATCTTCCAACAGGAGCAGCGGCTCATTCATGAACACCTGCTCGGCCTCGGCCCGACTGACGTCATGCTTTTCCGCACTCTTCCTATCGTTTCCATGATCCCAGTCGAAACCGACAATCCGACCAAGATCAATCACGATTGTATATCCTGGTAATATACATTTCAAGTTTGCCAAGCGATCGGCTGTCGAGACTGGCTGTGCCGCGCTACCGCGCCAGCACCTTCATCGCCCCGTCCAGCCCATCCAGAGTTAGCGGAAACATGCGCCCGCCCATCAGGCCCGAGATTTGCCGGATCGACTGGGTGTAGCTCCAGAGATGTTGCTGCACGGGATTGAGCCAGACCGATTTCTGGAAGCGCCCGGTCAGCCGCTCCATCCAGACCGAGCCCGGCTCCTCGTTCCAGTGTTCGACCGAACCGCCCGGCATCGCGATCTCGTAGGGGCTCATCGAGGCGTCGCCGACGAACACGGCGCGATAATCGGCCGGGTAGGTCCGCAGCAGCTCGAAGGTCGGGATCACCTGGTCGTGGCGGCGGCGGTTCTCCTTCCAGACCCGCTCATAGGGGCAGTTGTGGAAGTAGAAATGCTCGAAATGCTTGAACTCGGCCCGGGCCGCCGAGAACAGTTCCTCGGCCAGTTCGACATGCCAGTCCATCGAGCCGCCGACATCGAGGAAGAGCAGCACCTTGACCGCATTGCGCCGCTCGGGCCGCAGCTTCACGTCGAGATAGCCGTGCCGCGCCGTCTCGGAGATGGTCGTATCGAGGTCGAGTTCCTCGGCCGCGCCCGTGCGCGCGAAGCGGCGAAGGCGGCGCAGCGCGATGCGGAGGTTTCGCACGCCCAGTTCGCGCGTATCGTCGAAATCCTTGAACTCGCGCTGGTCCCAGACCTTCACCGCGCGGAAATTGCGGTTCTTGTCCTGCCCGATGCGGACGCCTTCGGGGTTGTAGCCATAGGCGCCGTAAGGCGAGGTCCCGGCGGTGCCGATCCATTTCGAGCCGCCCTGATGGCGGCCCTTCTGTTCCTCGAGCCGCTGTTTCAGCGTCTCCCAGAGCTTGTCCCAGCCCAGCCCCTTGATCTGCGCCTTTTCCTCGTCGCTCAGGTATGTCTCGGCGAGCTTACGCAGCCATTCCTCGGGAATGCCGGCCTTCTCGAAGGCCTCTCCAAGCGTCTCCATCCCCTTGAAGACCTGGGCGAAGACGCGGTCGAAGCGGTCGAGGTGGCGCTCGTCCTTCACCAGGCAGGTGCGCGCCAGATAATAGAACTCGTCGACGCGCTGCTCGGCGAGGTCGGCCTCGACGCCTTCGAGCAGGGCCAGATACTCCCGCAGGGTGACGGGAACTTTCGCGGCGCGAAGGTCAGTGAACAGGCGCAGGAACATCGCGCTACTGTGCCGGCCCGGGCCGGCCGGTCAAGCAGCACCGGCGCAAAGGCCATGTGCTGCTTGAAAGGAAGTCCCGATCACGCCACGGCGTCGGCGAGATCCTTGGTCACCTTGAACTTGACGACGGTCTTGGCCGGAACCTTGATCATCGCGCCGGTCGAGGGGTTGCGCGCCTCGCGGGCCTCGCGCTTGGCCGCCGAGAGCTTGCCGACGCCGCCGAGCGTGACGTCGTCGCCAGACTTCAGCGTCTTGGCGACGATGCCGCCGAGCGACGTCAGGATGGCGGAGATTTCGCTCTTGGTCTTGCCGGTCTCGTCGGCGATGGCGGCGATCAATTCGTTCTTGGTCATGAAATCCTCCTTCAGAAGCTGTTGGCCGTACGGCGCACGGCGTTGTGCTTTGATCCCGTCCGGTGATCTGCGGGAACACAACGTCGCGGATTGCCCGTCGCGGAACCGCCAGTTGGCACGGCGAACGCAGAAATGCGACCGCCACGGCGCTAGATACGCACAGGAAACCGCTTCGTTCCGCTGCAACTAACGGTAATGCGCGCCATAATGTGCGCCATCGTCGCCGCTTCTGCAGGGGTCAGGCCGATTGACAAGTCCCGCCAGATTATTTCAAGTTTAAAATATATCGACTGTGGGGACGGACATGAAAGTCATCATCGTCGGGGGTGGAATCGGCGGTCTGACACTCGCCCTGATGCTCCATCAACGCGGCGTCGGCGCGACCGTCTACGAGCAGTCGGGCGAGATCCGCGAGGTCGGCGTCGGCATCAACACGCTGCCGCATGCGATCGCCGAACTGGCGGGACTTGGCCTGCTGCCGGCGCTCGATGCCGTCGCGATCCGCACCCGCGAACTGATCTACATGAACCGCTTCGGCCAGACGGTCTGGCGCGAGCCGCGCGGCGTCCATGCCGGTGCGCCCGTGCCGCAGTTTTCGATTCATCGCGGGCGGCTGCAGGGGGTGATCCGCGACGCGGTGCTGGCCCGGCTCGGGCCCGACGCGCTGCGGACGGGCCGGCGGCTGCAGGGGTTCACTCAGGACGAGGGCGGCGTCACCGCGCATTTCACCGATTCGCGCCGGGGCGAGGCCGGCGAGACCGCGCGCGGCGACATCCTGATCGCCGCCGACGGCATCCATTCCACCGTCCGCGCCCATTATTTTCCCGACCAGGGCCCGCCGCGCTGGAACGGTGTGCAGATGTGGCGCGGCGCCTGCGACTGGCCGGTTTTTCTCGACGGCGAGAGCATGATCATCGCCGGCGGCATGGCCGGAAAACTCGTGCTGTATCCGATCGCGCAAGGCTCGACGCCCGGTACGCGGCTGACCAACTGGGTCGTCAACATCCGCACCGGCGATCCGGCGAGGCCGCCGCCGAAGGAGGCCTGGTCGAAGCCCGGCCGGCTCGAGGACGTGCTGCCCTTCGCGCGCCGCTTCACCGTGCCCGGCGTCGACATCATGGCGCTGATCCAGGCCTCTCCCGGCTTCTGGGACTATCCGATGTGCGACCGCGACCCGCTGGCGCGCTGGACCCACGGCCGGGTCACGCTGCTCGGCGACGCAGCCCATCCGATGTACCCCGTCGGCTCCAACGGGGCGTCGCAAGCGATCCTGGATGCACGCTGCCTCGCGGACTGGCTCGTCAGGGCCGAGCATCCGCGCCATGCGCTCAGCGCCTATGAGGCGGTGCGCCTGCCGGCGACGGCCGAGGTCGTGGCGATGAATCGCGTCGGCGGGCCAGAGCGCGTCATCGACGCGGTCGAGGCGCTGGCGCCCAACGGCTTCGACGATGTCGAGCGCGTGCTGAGCTATGCCAAACGGGAGGCGATCGTGAAGGCCTATGCCGGCAAGGCCGGGTTTTCGGCGGAGCAGTTGGCCCGCCCGGCCTGAATGGGCTCAGCCGGCCTCCGTCAGCTGCAGGATGCGCGCCTTGAGCCGGGCGTTGTTCTGTTCGCAATGCTTCAGCCGCCGCGCCAGATCGAGCGGCACCACCTCGCTTGCGCCTTTCGCCTGCGCCTCGAAGGCGAGACCGACGCGCTCGCCGTCGCGCCAGCGCACCCGCGCCGGATAGGACCGTCGCAGATGGTCGATCTCGAGATCGAAGGCGCCAGGCAGCGCCACGCTGTCCGAGATCAGAACCAGCGCGCCGGTGTCGGAAAGGTTTCGCACGACGCAGTCCAGCGTCGAGCGGCGCTCGTTGAAGCAAGCTCGCCCGCCGAGCAGGGTGCGTTTGCGCGGATAGGATCGGCGTTCCGTCGTCATCGTCGCAGGCCCTGTTGCTCATCCCGACGGGTTGCAGAATGCAACCCCGGAGATGTTATGACCCGAACGGCGAAGAGGCGCAGCGTCAACTCTTGCTTAACCTTAACGAGCCAGCCGGGCTCTCAGCGGACCGGCGACCCGCAGGCGGAGTTCAGCGCCCGCAGCGCCCGGACCGCCGCGAGGTCGATCGGCGCGGGCGGCCGGCATTCATCCTCGGACAGGAAAGCGACCCCGACATCGTCTCCCCTGCGCCAGCATTGCCGGACGCGCAGCCGCTGCGCCTGTCCGGGGACGCTCAGTTCAAAGGTCGCCGGGAGTTCCGTCCAGTCGCTGAGCCGCACCATCGCACCCTTTGCGGAGCGGTTACGCAGGCTGCACTGGAAAACCGACTGGCCGCCGTTGAAGACGGCGCTGGTCTGATGGAACACCCGCTCGCGTGCGATGGTCCGGCGCTCGGCTCTCATGGTCGCTCCCTTCGGATGGGCCGACGTTGCCGGCCGCGTGGGATGAACCTCCATCCTGCCTCAAACCCGGCCTCAATGCATCGCCGGACGCGCCGTAACCTTAATCCGCCCGGAACTCACGCGCCTTCGGGCGGCGGCGGCAGGAAGTCGACCTCGTGTTTCGCCGAGAGCGCCACGACCTCGGCAGGGTTCTGCTGCGCCATCGAATGGATGCCCCAGAACAGATCGTAGAGCCGGCCCGTCGGCGCGACCCAGAACAGGCATTTCACCGTCGCGTCGGACTTGTTGAACAGCCCGTGCGGCACGCCGCGCGGCAGCCGGACCAGATCGCCCGGAAAGGCTGCGCTCTCCTGACCATCGAGCACGAGGTCGAGCCGGCCCTCCAGCATGTAGATGAACTCGTCCTGCGTCGGATGGATATGCGGCGGCACGAAGGTGCCCGGCGGAAAGGTCGCGTGCCACGAGAACGAATCGGCGCTCAGCGATTTCGGCACATAGGTCTGGCCGAGGATGTTCCAGGAGATGGCGTCGAGGCCTTCATTGGCCTTGGTCACGCCTGCGGTCAGCGGCTTCATGATGTCGTCTCCTCTAGAGATGCAGGAAGCGGTCCTTGACCGCCGCGTCGCTGCGGAGTTCGTCGCCGCTGCCGCGCCAGACGACGCGACCCTTTTCCAGCACGATATGGCGGTCGGCGATCTTCGCCAGCGCATCGACGTTCTTGTCGATCACGAGGATCGACTCGCCCTCGCGTTTAAGCGCCGCCAGGCACGCCCAGATCTCCTGCCGGATGATCGGGGCCAGCCCCTCGGTCGCCTCGTCGAGGATGATCAGGCGCGGATTGGTCATCAGCGCACGGCCGATCGCCAGCATCTGCTGCTCGCCGCCCGAGAGCTGGTTGCCGCGATTGCCGCGGCGCTCCTTCAGGCGCGGAAAGAAATCGTAGATCCGCTGGATGTCCCAGCGCGGCTTGCCGAAGCGGCTGGCGGCGGTGGCGATCAGGTTTTCCTCGACGCTGAGCGTCGGGAAGATCATCCGGCCCTCGGGCACCAGCCCGATGCCGGCCTGCGCGATGCGGAAGGGCGCGGCCCCGGTCAGGTCGCGCCCGGCAACCGTGACGCGACCGGCCTTCGGCTTTATCAGCCCCATGATGGCGCGGATCGTCGTGGTCTTGCCCATGCCGTTGCGGCCGAGCAGCGTCACGACCTCGCCATCGGCGATGGTGAGATCGACCCCGAACAGGATCTGCGCCTCGCCATAGCCGGCGTCGAGGGCTTCGACCGTCAGCATCACCCCTCCTCGCCGAGATAAGCTTCGCGCACGGCGGGATCGGCGCGCACGGCTGCGGGATCGCCCGAAGCGATGACGCGGCCATAAACCAGCACGGTGACGCGGTCGGCCAGCGCGAAGACGGCCTCCATGTCGTGCTCGACCAGAAGCATGGCGTAGCGGCCCTTCAGGCTCTTGAGCAGCGCGATCAGCCGCTCGCCCTCCTCGCGACCGACGCCGGCCAGCGGCTCGTCGAGCAGGATCGCGGCCGGCTCCAGCGTCAGGGCCATGGCAATCTCGAGCGCGCGCTTCTCGCCATGGGAGAGCCGGCCGGCCAGCACGTCGGCGCGTTCGGTAAGGCCCACGGCTTCGATGGCTGCGCGCGCCGGTGCGTTCAGGCTCTCGTCGCGGGCGGCGTTCCGCAGCAGAGCCAGCGGAGAGGGGCTGCGCGCCTGCACGCCGAGCGCGACATTCTCCAGCACCGACAGCGAGGGAATCGTCGAGGTGATCTGGAAGGTGCGGGCGAGCCCGGCCTGCGAGCGTTTTTCCGGGCTGTAGCCGGTGATATCGCTGCCGCGAAACCGGATGCTGCCGGCGTCGGGACGCAGCATGCCCGAGATCTGGTGGACGAGCGTGGTCTTGCCTGCGCCGTTTGGGCCGATCAGCGCGTGGAGTTCGCCGGGCGCGACATCGAGACTGACGCCGTCGGTGACCTTCAGCGCCCCGAAGGATTTTCGCACGCCCGACAGCGCCAGAACCGGCTCAGTCATGACGTCGCCCGCCAAACTTGCCGATGATGCCGACGATGCCGCCGCGCGTGAACAGCACGAACAGCACGATCAGAGGCCCGAAGATGACTTTCCAGTGCTCGGTCCAGCGCGACAGCAGGTCTTCCGTGAAAAGGAAAGCAAGCGCGCCGATGATCGCGCCATGCAGGCTCCCGACGCCGCCGAGCACGACCATGAAGATCAGGTCGCCCGAGCGCGACCAGGACATCAAGGCCGGGCTGACAAACTCTGTCTCGTTGGCGTGAAGGTAGCCCGACAGCCCCGCGATCATACCCGAGATGACATAGGCGATCAGCCGGATGCGGGAGACGTCGAAGCCCGTGACCGTGACGCGCGTCGCGTTTTCGCGCGCCGCCCGCAGGATGCGGCCGAAGCGCGATGCGACGATCACGCTGATCAGCAGATAGCTGCCAGCCAGTACGCCTAATACGATGTAGTAGAACGATATCCGGTTCGCGAAGGGCTGAAAGCCGAGCAGCGTGCTGCGGGCCGACAGCGTCAGGCCGTCGTCGCCGCCATAGGCCGAGAGCGCCTGCGCCAGGAAGAACGCCATCTGGCCGAAGGCGAGTGTGATCATGATGAAGGCGACTCCCTTGGTCCGTAGCGAGACCGCGCCAGTGACGGCGGCGAACAGGCCGCAGACCAAGAGAATGACCGGCAGGATCAGCAGCGTCTCGGTGCGCCCCTCGGTGATCATGATGCCGGTGACATAGGCCCCGATGCCGATGAAGGCGGCGTGGCCGAAGGAGACCAGCCCGCCGACGCCCAGGATCAGGTCAAGCGAGAGCGCTGCGATCGCAAAGATCATCGCCCGCGTCACCAGCGTCAGCCAGTGCGACGGCAGACCGGCGTAGGCTGCCAGCGGCACGGCCGCGAGCACCAGGAATAACACGATGGCAATCAGCGGCCGGCGGCGCGGCGGTGCGGCGGGCCCGGCGGCCGCTTCGGTTACTGTGTTCATGACCGGCCTTTGGCAGGCAGCAGGCCTTCGGGCCGCACGAACAGCACGGTTGCCATAACGAGGTATATCAGCATCGAAGAGAGCGCCGCACCCGTCGCCCGGGCCGAGGGCGCGCTCATGAACAACCGCAGCAGGTCGTTCATGAAGGAACGGCCCAGCGTGTCGACGAGACCGACGATGAGCGCGCCGACGAACGCGCCCCGGATCGAGCCGATGCCGCCGACGACGATGACGACGAAGGCAAGGATTAGAATGTTGTCGCCCATGCCGGGTTCGACCGAGAAGATCGGCGCCGCCATCGCGCCGGCAAAGCCCGCCAGCATCGTCCCGAAGGCGAAGACGATCATAAACAGCTTGCGGATGTCGACGCCGAGCGCCGAGACCATCGACGCGTTGGATGCACCCGCCCGCAGCAGCATGCCGGTGCGCGTCTTCTCGACGATGAACCAGAGCAGGCCGGCCACGCCGAGCCCCGCGCCGATCAGCGCGAAGCGGTAGACGGGGTAGAGGATGCCATCCATCAGCGCGACCGAGCCGGAGAGGAACTCAGGCACCGGCACCGAGAGCGGGGCCGCGCCCCAGACGATCTTGACCCCCTGGTTGAGCAGCAGGATCAGCCCGAAGGTCGCCAGCACCTGGTCGAGATGGTCACGTTCGTACAAATGCCGGAAGACCAGGAATTCGAGCGCGAGCCCGATGACGAGCGCAGCCGCCAGCGCCAGCACGAGTCCGAGCACGAAGCTTCCCGTCAGCGAGACGAAGGTCACGGCGAGATACGCGCCGAGCATGTACTGCACGCCATGGGCGAGATTGATGAAGTCCATCACGCCGAAGACCAGCGTCAGCCCCGCCGCCACCAGAAACAGCAGGATGCCGAGCTGCAGCCCGTTCAGGATCTGGACGATGAGGAGGCTGGTGGTCATCTGTTTTGCGATCGCCTGCTCGGTCAAGCGCGGGGACCCCTCTCCTGTAAGGAGAGGGGCAGGGGTGAGGTGTAGGCCCCTGGACCAGTCGAATATGAACCTTTCAGCGGCCGGCTGTGAGGTCGCCGCCGCAGCGTCAAACGGCCGACCCCTCACCCCCAGCCCCTCTCCCTACGGGAGAGGGGAGTTCGTGCGGAGGTTTCCGCGGCCTCACTTCAACCCGCAATCCTTCGCATGCGGATCGGCATAGTCCGTGAACACCTTCGAGGCGATCTCGGTCTGGAACTTGCCGTCCGCGCGCTTGGCGACCTTGACCAGATAGAAGTCCTGGATCGGATAGCCATTGGTGTTGAACGAGAACTTGCCGCGCAGCGAGGTGAAGTTCGCCTTCTTGATCTCGGCGCGGAGCTTGGCCTTGTCGCCCGCGCCGCCGGCCGCCTTGACGGCGGAATCGATCAGCATGGCCGCGTCATAGGCCTGCATGGCGTAGGAGCCGGGCACGATTTTATAGGCCGCCTCATAGGCCGAAACGAAGGCCTTGGACTGCGGGTTGTCCATGTTGGGTGCCCAGGTCATGCCGCCGAACAGGCCGACCGCCGCGTCCTGCTGCGCCGGCAGCGTCGATTCATCGACCGTGAAGGCCGACAGGAACGGGATCTTGCCCTGCAGGCCGGCCTGCGACCATTGCTTGACGAAATTGACGCCCAGGCCCCCCGGAAGAAAGGCGAAGACCACGTCGGGCTTGGTCGAGGCGATCTTGGCGAGGTCGGAGGCGAAGTCCATCGAGGTCAGCGGCGCATAGACCTCGTCGACCAGTTCGCCCTTGAAGTAGCGCTTGAAGCCGGCGAGCGAATCCTTCCCGGCCTGATAATTGGGCGCGATGATGTAGGCGCGCTTGAAGCCCTGATCCTGCGCGTATTTGCCCAGCACCTCATGGACCTGGTCGTTCTGGTAGGAGGTGACGAAGAAGTTCTCGTGGCAGGCCTTGCCCGCCATGGTCGAGGGGCCGGCATTGGGCGAGATCAGGATCGCGCCGGAATCGAGCACCGGCTTGGCGATCGCGCCGAGGATGTTGGAGAAGATCGGGCCGACGACGAAATCCGCCTTGGAGCTCTCGACATAGCCGCGCACCTTGCCGACCGCGACGTCGGGCTTGAGTTCGTCGTCGATCACGGTGATCTGCACCGGGACGCCGCCAAGCTTGCCGCCGTTCTTGTCGAGCGCGAGCTGGAAGCCGTCGCGGAGTTGCTGGCCAAGCGCGGCGGCCGGCCCGGTCAGGACGCTGACGACGCCGATTTTCATCGGCTCCTGGGCTTGCGCGGCGGTGGCCGCAGCGAGCGAGAGCAGGCCTACGCCGAGGCAAAGCGTGAATCTGGATGTCATGTCAGGTCCTCCCGGGACGAGCGTGAAAGCGGCAGCGCGGCAGGGGTCCCTCAACCTCCGAAAGCCACGCGACGGGGCATATTGTTTCAAGCTTAAAATATCTGCAAGGGGTCTTTTGTGGTGTCATCCCGTGCGCGCCGCGGCGCGAAGCGCTGCTGCGCAGACACGGGACCGCGTGGGAGAGAGTCTTTCTCGCCACGCGCTTGGCCGGCGCTCGATCCTGATGACGGACCCGCATCTGCGTCGCAGCACTGCGTGCCGCGCCGCGTGCGGGATGACGCACGCCATCACGCCTGCACGCCATCGACATACCAGTCCATCTTGGACATCAGCTCGTCGCTGGCCTTCTCGCCGGCCTTCAGCCGCACCACGCCCTTCTGGTCCTTGAGTTCCCCGGTGAAGGGGTGGAGCGTGCCGTCGACGATGCCCTTCTGGACCGCGTCGGCCGCCGCCCGCGCCGCAGGCGTCACCGCGTCGTTATAGGGCGCGATCTTGACCATGCCGTCCTTGATGCCGCCCCAGACGTCGCCGGTCTTCCACGAGCCGTCCATTGCCGCCTTGACGCGGGAGATATAGTAGCCCGACCAGTCGTCGACGATCGCCGAGAGATGGGCTTTTGGCGCGAACGCCTTCATGTCGGAGGCCTGCCCGAAGGCGAAGACGCCGCGCTGCTCGGCCGCCTGCAGAGCGGCCGCGGAGTCGGTGTGCTGGGTGATGATGTCGCAACCCTGGTCGATCAGCGCCTTGGCGGCGTCGGCTTCCTTGGCCGGGTCGTACCAGGTCGAGGCCCAGATCACCCTGGTCCTGAAATTGGGGTTCACCTTCCTGGCCGCGAGATGGAAGGCGTTGATGCCCATCACCACCTCGGGAATCGGGAAGGAGGCGATGTAGCCGGCCTGTCCGGATTTCGACATGTGCCCGGCGATGGTGCCGATCACGGCGCGCCCCTCGTAGAAACGGGCATTGTAGGTCGCGACGTTCTCGGCGCGCTGATAGCCGGTGGCGTGCTCGAAGAAGAGTTTCGGGAACTGCTTGGCGACCTGGATGGTCGGGTTCATGAAGCCGAACGAGGTCGTGAAGATGAGCTGGTTGCCGCCCTGCGCGAGCTGCCGGATGGCGCGGGCCGCATCCGGCCCCTCGGCGACCTTCTCGATGAAGCTGGTCTTCACCTTCGCGCCGAACTCCTTCTCGACGGCGAGCCGGCCCTGATCATGCGTCCAGGTCCAGCCATGGTCGCCGACCGGCCCGACATAGACGAAGCCGACGCCGAACGGGGCCTGCGCGAGCGCGCGCCCCGCGCCGAAGGGCAGGGCGGCGGCCGAGGCGCCGGCTCCGAAATTGAACCTGCGGCGGGTGATGATGGAGGTCATGTCCGGTCTCTCCGTAGTCAAGGGCGGCGTCAGGACGCCGTGAAGGGTTTGCCGAGGCAAGCCGGGGCGTTCAGCCGGCCTGTCTTTCGTCCTAGCGACATCATGGTCAGAACCGCGATCGTCGCAAGATAGGGCGCCATCGCCAGCATCTCGGGCGGGAGCCAGGTCACGCCGGCGGCCTTGAACTGGAGTTCCGCCGTCATCACCGCTCCGAACAGATAAGCCCCCAGCAACAGTCGTGCCGGTCGCCATGCCGCGAAAACGACGAGCGCCAGAGCGATCCAGCCGCGCCCGGCCGTCAGCCCGTCGGACCACATCGGCGTCAGCGCGAGCGAGAAATAGGCCCCCGCCAGCCCGGCAAGCGCGCCGCCGAAAGCGATCGCGGCATAGCGGATCGCGATGACGCGATAGCCGATCGCATGCGCCGAGCCGTCGTTCTCGCCGACCGCGCGCAGGATCAGCCCCGGCCGCGTCCGGTTCAGGAAGAACGACACCGCCAGCACCAGCGCCAGCGAGAGATAGACGACGATGTCGTGGCCGAAGACGGCGCGAAGGAGAAGATGGCCCGACAGCGCCTCGGGAAACACCGGCCCGAGCCGCGTGATCGTGCGGCCGACGAAGCCTGCGCCGATCAGGGAGGACGCGCCGATGCCGAAGATCGTCAGGGCCAAGCCCGTGGCGACCTGGTTGGCGGTCAGCGACAGCGTCAGTACGGCGAAGACCATCGCGGTCGCGACGCCTGCTATCAGCGCAGCGACCAAGCCGATGCTCGTGCTGCCTGTGCTGTAGGCGACCGCGAAGCCCGCGACCGCGCCGGTCAGCATCATGCCCTCGACGCCGAGATTGAGCACGCCGGTTTTTTCCACGACGAGCTCGCCCAGCGCCGCCAGCAGGATCGGGGTGGACGCCGCGACAAGGGTCATGAGGATCGAGACGAGGATGGCGCTGGTCATGGCGCGCCTTCCGTCATTCCGGCGCGCGCGCTCATGCTGCCCGCGCTTTCCAGCCCAGCCGGTATTTCACCAGCACATCCGTCGCGAGCAGCACGAACAGCAGCAGCGCCTGGAACATGCCCGTCGCGGCTTGCGGCAGCCTGACGGTTGTCTGCGCGATCTCGCCGCCGACATAGGTGGCAGCCAGCACCACGCCGCCGAAGAGGATGCCGAGCGGGTTCAGCCGGCCCAGAAACGCCACGATGATCGCGGTGAAACCGTAGCCGGTCGGGAATTGCGGCGTGAGCTGGCCGAAGGGGCCGGCCGCCTCGAACAGGCCGGCCAGCCCCGCAAGCCCGCCGCCCGCCAGCAGCGAAGCCCAGGTCACCTTTTCGGCGCTGAAGCCGCCATGGCGCGCGGCGGCGGGCGCGAGGCCGACGACCTTCACCGCATAGCCGGCGGTGGTCTTTTCCATCAGCAACCAGGCGACGAGCGCGATGACCAGCGCCAGCGGAATGCCGAGATGAACGAGCGAGCCCTCCGTCATCGCCGGCAGGGTCTGGTCGGCCCCGAACATCCTCGTCTGCGGGAAATTGAAGCCGTCCGGGTCCTTCCAGGGGCCACGCACGAGATAATAAAGCGCCTGCACCGCGACATAGGTCAGCATCAGGCTGGTCAGGATCTCGCTGACCTGCAGTCTCACGCGCAGGAACGCGGGGACGGCCGCCCAGGCCATGCCGCCGAGCACGCCGGCGAGCGCCATGGCGGGCAAAATCCACCAGCCGGTCAGGCCGTGGGTCGAAAGCGCCACGCCGGCGCCGGCGACCGCGCCCATGACGTATTGGCCCTCCGCCCCGATGTTCCAGACATTGGCGCGAAAGCCGATGGCGAGACCGAGCGCGATCATCACCAACGGCGCCGCCTTGACGCCGAGATCGGGCCAGCGCTGCGGCTCCAGGAACGGCGTCAGGAAGATGTCGCGCACGGCGCGCAGGCCGTCATAGCCCATCGCCGTGAACACGACCGTGCCGATCAGCATGGTCAGCCCGACCGCGATCAGCGGGCTGGCATAGAGCATCAAAGCGCTGGCTTCGCGCCGGCGTCGCCATTCAAGCATGGGCTGGCTCCACCTGCGCCCCATGCACGCCGCCCATCATCAGGCCGATCTCGTCGATGCCCAATGTCGCCACGTCACGCGCGGGCGAAAGCCGGCCCTCGTTGATGACGCAGAGCCGGTCGGCGAGCTCCAGCAACTCGTCGAGGTCCTGCGAGATGACGACGACCGCCGAGCCTTTGGCCGCCAGATCGACCAGTTCCTGCCGGATCGCGGCGGCCGCCCCGGCATCCACCCCCCAGGTCGGCTGGCAGACGACGAGTACGGAGGGGGTCTGGCCGATTTCGCGGCCCATGACGAATTTCTGCAGGTTGCCTCCCGAGAGCGAGCGCGCCAGCGCGGCCGGCCCCGTGGTGCGGACATCGAAGCGCTGGATGACGCCCGTGGCGAAGCGCGCGACATCGCCTCTGGAGATGAAGCCGAGCGGGGCCAGCGGCAGGCGGTGGCGCGCCGTCAGCACGGCGTTGTCGGCGAGCGAGAAATCCGGCACGGCGGCGTGGCCGTTGCGCTCCTCGGGCACGCAAGCGAGGCCGAGCGCGCGGCGCGGGCCGGCGCTCTCGCGGCCGATCGGCCTGCCGTCGAGCGCGATGGCGTTTGCCGATCCGGAAAGCCGCTCGCCAGACAGCGCGGTCAAAAGCTCCGATTGGCCATTGCCCGCGACGCCGGCGATGCCGAGGATTTCGCCGGCGCGGGCCTCGAACGTCACCTCCTTGAGGTCCGTGCCGAAAGGCGGCTCGCCATCGAGCGAGAGCGCTCTTATCGAAAGCCTGACCGCGCCCGCGCCGCCGGCGGGCTTGCGCTCGATCTGGCGCAGTTCCGCGCCGATCATCAGCTCGGCCATGCGCTTCGTGCTCTCGACCCTGGGGTCGCAGGTCGCGACGACCCGGCCAGCCCGCAGAATGGTGGCAGCCTCGCAGAGCGCTTTGATCTCGTGGAGCTTGTGCGAGATGTAGAGGATGGCGCAGCCCTCCGACGCGATCTGGCGCAGCGTCCTGAACAGCTTCTCGACCTCCTGCGGCGTCAGCACCGAAGTCGGCTCGTCCATGATCAGCAGCTTCGGCTTCTGCAGCAGGCAGCGCACGATCTCGATGCGCTGGCGCTCGCCAACCGAAAGAGTGTGCACCTCGCGCTCGGGGTCGAGCGGCAGCGAATAGCTGTCGAGGATCGCCGCAACGCGAGCCTTGAGCGCGTCGCGGTCAACCGCTTCGTCGAGGCCGAGCGCGATGTTCTCGATCACGCTCATCGCGTCGAACAGCGAGAAATGCTGGAACACCATGCCGATGCCGAGCTTTCGCGCGGCCCGCGGCGAGGGGATCGCGACGGGCTGGCCGTCCCACTGGATCGTGCCCTCGTCGGCCTGCTGGACGCCGTAGATGATCTTGACCAGCGTGGACTTGCCGGCCCCGTTCTCGCCGAGCAGGGCATGGATTTCGCCCGGCCGGACGCTGAGCGAAATGTCCTCGTTGGCCTTCACGCCCGGAAAGCTCTTGGAGATGTGGGCGAGCGCGAGGCGGGGAGGAGCAGTCATTGTCTGTCGATCTCTCCCGCTTCGACGGTATCAGCCACGCGGTCGGTCCCAAGCAAGCTCCGCACCAGTTCGGCCGCCGTCAAGGCGGCGATCACCTCCGGCCGCTTGTCGTCCACATCGGCTCTGCCGATCGGGCAGGTGAGGTGGGCCAGCGCCTCGCGCCTGCCTCCGCCCCGCAGGAAGGCCGTCTCGAAGCGCGCGCGCTTGGTCTCCGAGCCGATCATGCCGACGTAAGACGCGTCGCGACGGTTCAGCGCCGCCTCCGCCAGACGATAGTCCAGCGCGTGGCTGTGGGTGAGGATCACGAAGGCAGCCTCCGCAGGCGCGGTCTCGACCGCCGCGACCGGATCGGCCATGCGGATGCAGGTGGTCGCGGCGGGAAGGCCATCCATGACGCCGTCGCGGTCGTCGATCAGCGATGTCGCGAAGGGCAGGGGAGCGAGTGCCAGCGCCAGCGCCCGGCCGGTATGGCCCGCGCCGAAGATCAGGACGGCAGGGCGGGAGGCGGCCTTGGCTTTTTCCTGGGCCTGTAGCATGGCCAGGTCGGCCGCCGTTGCGCGCTTCAGCAGAACCTCCACCCGTCCGCCGCAGCACTGGCCCATCTGGGGACCCAATGGGATGTCGAGACGGCGCTGTTTCTCACCGCCAGCCAGCATGTCGCGTGCGATGTCGATACAATGGAACTCAAGCTGCCCGCCGCCGATGGTGCCGGAGGTTGCAGTGGCGGAGACCGCCATGGTCGCGCCGGCCTCGCGAGGGGTGGAGCCGGAGGCGCGGGCGATGGTGACGAGGATGACGCTTTCATTGAGATGCCGGGCGAGGAAGGGGGAGAGGGTCGTCATGACGCGCTCCCCTTCTCCCCGCGGGGGAGAAGGGGGCCCTGCGGAGCAGGGTCGGTTGAGGGCCGCCGACGCTCTTGCGTCGGCGGATCGCCAAACGTCCCATCCGACCCGGCTGCGCCGGGTCGGCCCTCATCCGTCAGCGCTTCGCGCTGCCACCTTCTCCCCCGAGGGGAGAAGGAAAGCGCGCGCTGGAACTCGTTGTGAACTGAGGTCACCGCCCCACCTCCCGCCGCACCCGCTCCACGGCATCCAGCACCCGCTCCGGCGTCGCCGGCGCGTCGAGCCTTGGGCAGACCTTGTGCCCGCCCACGCTCGCGACCGCGTCCGACAGTGCGTGCAGCACGGAAATCGCCAGCATCAGCGGCGGCTCGCCGACGGCCTTCGAGCGATGGATCGTCGGCTCGCGATTGGGCGCGTTCTCAAGCAGGTCGACATTGAAGATACGCGGCCGGTCCGACGCCACGGGAATCTTGTAGGTCGAGGGCGCATGCGTCTTCAGCACGCCCTTCTCGTCCCAGACCAGTTCCTCGGTGGTGAGCCAGCCCATGCCCTGGACGAAGCCGCCCTCGATCTGGCCGATGTCGATCGCCGGGTTCAGCGACGCGCCGCAATCATGCAGGATGTCGACGCGCTTGACCTTGTATTCGCCGGTCAGCGTGTCGATCGCGACCTCGGCCGCCGCTGCGCCATAGGCAAAATAATAGAACGGGTGGCCGCGCCCGGTCTTGCGGTCCCAATGGATTTTTGGCGTGGCGTAGAAGCCCGTCGCCGAAAGCTGGACGCGCGCCATATAGGCGAGCCTGACCAGTTCGGAAAATGCGATCTCGCGCGCGCCGACCGCGACCTGGCCGGGCTTGAAAGCGATCGCTTCCGGCTTCTCCTGCCAGTGCCGCGCGGCGAACTCGACAAGCCGCGCCTTGATCGTCTCGCAGGCGTCGAGCGCCGCCATGCCGTTGAGGTCGGAGCCGGAGGAGGCTGCGGTCGCCGAGGTGTTGGGCACTTTCCCGGTGGTGGTTGCGGTGATCTTGATCTGGTCGAGCCCGATGCCAAAGGCCTGTGCTGCGACCTGCGCCACCTTCACATAGAGCCCCTGGCCCATCTCCGTGCCGCCATGGTTCAGCATGACCGTGCCGTCGGTATAGACATGCACCAGCGCGCCGGCCTGATTGTACCAGGTCGCGGTAAAGGAGATGCCGAATTTGACCGGCGTCAGCGCGAGGCCGCGCTTGATGACGGGGCTCGTTGCGTTGAAGGCGGCGATCGCCTGCTGGCGGGCGCGGTAGTCGCAACGACGCTCCAGCTCGGCCATCACCTCGCCGGCGATCATGTCCTCGACCGTCTGGTGATAGGGCGTCAGCACCCGCTCTTCGCCGCCATAGAGATTGCGCCGGCGCACCTCCAGCGGATCGAGCCCCGTCGCGAAGGCGACCTCCTCGATGAAGCGCTCGGCCCCGACCATGCCTTGAGGACCGCCAAAGCCGCGAAAAGCCGTGTTGGAAACCGTGTTGGTCCGCAGCGGCTCCGAGCGGGCCCGCACCGCCGGATAGAAATAGCAGTTGTCGGCGTGGAACAGCGCCCGGTCGGTCACCGGGCCAGAGAGATCGGCGTTCCAGCCGCAGCGCGCGCCAAAGACGGTGTCGAGCGCCAGGATGCGGCCGTCATCGTCGAAGCCGATTTCGTAGTCGCAGATGAAGTCGTGGCGCTTGCCGGTGATCGCCATGTCGTCGTCGCGGTCTGGCCTCAGCTTGACCGGGCGCCTGAGCTTTCGGGCACAGAGCGCCGCCACGCAGGCGAACAGGTTCGACTGCGTTTCCTTGCCGCCGAAGCCGCCGCCCATGCGCCTGATCTCGACCGTGACCGCATGCGAGCCGACCCCAAGCACGGCGGCGACCATGTGCTGGACTTCCGTGGGATGCTGGGTCGAGGAAAAGACCTGCATGTCCTCGTCCTCGCCGGGCACGGCGAGCGCGATCTGGCTTTCGAGATAGAAATGGTCCTGCCCGCCGATCGCCATCGAGCCCTTCAGACGGCGCGGGCTGGCGGCCATGGCGGCGGCGATATCGCCGCGCTCCAGTTTCAGCGGCTCGGTGACGAGGTCGCCGCCGCCGGCGCGGGCGGACGCGACGTCTAGGACCGGCTGCTTCTCTTCGTATGTCGCTTTCGCCAGCAACGCCGCGCGGCGAGCCTGGTCGCGCGTTTCGGCCACCACCGCGAAAAGCGGCTGGCCGTGATGCAGGACCGCCCCGGTCGCGAAGACCGGCTCATCGTGCCTGTGCGTCGAGGAGATGTCGTTGACGCCGGGGATGTCGGCGATGGTCAGAACGGCGAGCACGCCGGGCGCGGCGCGGACCGCGTCGAGATCGAGCGAGAGCAGCCGGCCATGGGCGATGGTGCTCAAGCCCAGATAGGCATGGGCGAGGCCGGCCGGCTCGGCGAGGTCGTCGATATACAGCGCCTCGCCCGCGACATGCTTTTGCGCCGAATCGTGCGCGATCGCCGAGCCGACCAGCGCTTGGGGAGGTGCGAGGTCGAGCCGCTTGCGCGCGTCAGCCATGGTCGGCCTCCGCCAGCAGGCCGGCGACGCGCGTCGCTGTTTGCGCCTCCGTCGTCTCGATCAGGAAGCGCAGCAGCAGATTGCCTGCCACTTTCAGCCGGTAGCCGGCCGAGGCGCGCATGTCGGAGAGGGGGGTGAAATCGTCGGAGAGTGCGGCGATGGCGGCGGCGACTGCATTCTCGTTCCATGGCTTACCGAGCAGGACCGCTTCAGCGCCTTCTGCACGCTTGGGAATGCCGGCCATGCCGCCATAGGCGAGCCGGGCTTCGGTCACGACGCCGGCCGCATCCCGCCGGATCAGGAACGCGCCGCACAGGGCCGAAATGTCCTCGTCGAAGCGCTTGCTGATCTTGGAGACGTGGAACAGCGCATCGGCTTCGAGCTTTGGAACGAGCACCGCTTCGACGAACTCGCCGGGCCGCCGGTCCTGCTTGCGATAGTCGAGGAAAAAATCTTCGAGCGGGATGGTGCGGCGCGCCTCACCCCGGCGCAGCACCAGCCTGGCCCCCAGGGCGATCAGCGCCGGGGGCAGGTCGCCGATCGGCGAGCCGTTGGCGATGTTGCCGCCGATCGTGCCGGCGTTGCGGACCTGCTCGCCGCCGAAGCGGCGCATCAACTCGTCGAGTTGCGGCGAGATCGCAGCCAGCGCACGCCGCACATCGACATGGTTCGCCATCGCGCCGATGCGCAGGTGGTCGCCCTCGTCGGAAATCGTGCGCAGCGGCTCGATGCGGCCGAGAGAAATCACCGGGTCGAGCCGGCGCAAGCCCTTGGTGACCCACAAGCCGACATCGGTTGCACCGGCGACGAGCGTGGCGTCCGGATGGGCGATGACGAGTTCCGCCAGCGCCTCCGTGGTCGCCGGCGCGAGGAAGCGCCGGCCTTCGCCGCCGAGCGACAGGGTCTTCGCATCCGCCAGTGCGGCGAGCTTCGCGGCGATCTCATTGCGGTCGAGCGCGAAGCGATCCTGCGCCCGATCGCCAAGCCGATACATCGCCTGCGCCGCCGCGACGATCGGCTGGTAGCCGGTGCAGCGGCACAGGTTTCCCGCCAGCGCGTCCTCGATTCGCGAAACCGACGGCGCATCCTCGTTCAGCCAGATCGCAAACAGCGACATCACGAAGCCCGGCGTGCAGAAGCCGCATTGCGAGCCGTGACAGTCGACCAGCGCCTGCTGCACCGGATGAAGCGCCCCATTCGCACCCTTCAGATGCTCGACCGTGAGCAGGTGGCAGCCGTCCAGCGTGGCTAGGAAGCGGATGCAACTGTTGATCGCCTCATAGCGCAGGGCGCCTTTGTCGAGCCGGCCGATCACGACAGTGCAGGCCCCGCAATCGCCCTCGGCACAGCCCTCCTTGCTGCCGGTCGGGCGCCGGTCGAGGCGCAGCCAGTCGAGCACGGTCAGCGTCGGATCGCAGGAGGCGATCTCGACCGACCGGTCGCCAAGATAGAAACGCAAGGTCTCACGCATGGCGGCGTCGCCGCTGCAGAATCCGGATCATGCCCGCAGATTAGGCATGTTCCACCCTTGGCCGGAAGCGCTGATTTGATGCAGAGATGACGCGGATTTGGGCCGGGATTCTTTATGCAATGAGCAAGACCACCTCGATCAAGGCCAATCCTGTCAAAGCGCTTCGCGGCCGCCTGCTCTGGTTCCTCGGTGATCCTCATGCGGATGGCGAGAGCGCTCATCGCTACGTCGAGGACGGCCTGCTGGTGATCGAGAACGGGCTGGTCAAGGCGGCCGGCGAGGCCGCCGAGTTGCTGCGCGCGCTGCCGCCAGGTGCGGAGGTCGTCGACCACCGGCCGCATCTGATCATGCCGGGCTTTATCGACGCGCATCTGCACATGCCGCAGACTCAAGTCATCGCCTCCTATGGCGCACAGCTGATGGACTGGCTCAACACCTACACCTTCGTCGAGGAGCAGAAGCTCAAGCAGCAGGGCCATGCCGAGAAGCTCGCGCTCTTCCTGCTCGACGAACTCCTGGCCAACGGCACCACGACGGCGGTGATCTACTGCTCGGTGCATCTGCAATCAGCCGAGGCGCTGTTCGCCGAGTCCGAGCGCCGCAACACCCGCATGCTCGCCGGCAAGGTGATGATGGACCGCAATGCGCCAGAAGCGCTGACCGATACGGCGCAAAGCAGCTACGCCGACTCCAAAGCGCTGATCGCGCGCTGGCACGGAAAGGGGCGACAGCTTTACGTCATCAGCCCCCGCTTCGTCGTGACCTCGACGCCAGAGCAACTGGAAGCGGCCGGACGGCTCGCCGCCGAACATCCAGACTGCCATGTCCAGACCCATATCAACGAAAACAAGGCCGAGATCGCGCTCGCCAACGAACTCTATCCCGAGCCCGGCGACTATGCCGGCATCTACCAGCATTACGGCCTGCTGGGGCCCAGGAGCCTGCTCGGCCACTGCATCCACATGACAGACCAGGAGTGGCGGCGTTTCGCCGAGACCGGCACGGTCGCCGTGTTCTGCCCGACCTCGAACCTGTTCCTCGGCTCGGGTCTGTTCGACTGGGCGCGCGCCCGGGCGGAGGGCGTGCCCGTGGCGGTGGCGACCGACATCGGCGGCGGCACCTCCTATTCGATGCTGCGGACGATGTCGGAGGCCTACAAGGTGCTGCAACTACAGGGCCAGTCGCTCTCGGCATTTGCGGCGCTGCATGCGATCACGCTCGGCAACGCGAAGGCGCTCGGGCTCGACCACCTGATCGGCTCGTTCGAGCCCGGCCGGGAGGCGGATGTCGTGGTGCTCGATCCGAAGGCCCAGCGCGCCATGGCGCACCGGCTGGAGACGGTGAGGACGCTGGCGCAGGAGCTGTTCGTGCTGGTCACGCTCGGCGACGAGCGGAATGTAGTTGCGACCTATGTGATGGGGGAGCGGGCGGCGCTGCCGCAGAACCCTCTCCTGTAAGGAGAGGGCAGGGTGAGGTGACGGCCGTTCGACGCTGCTGCCGTAACCTCACCGCCCCGCATTTGGTGATTTAAGTTCTACTGGTCCAGCGTCCGTCACCTCACCCCTGCCCCTCTCCTTACAGGAGAGGGGTTCCCCGCGCTTCACTCGCGCAGGGTGGTTAACTACCCCAGCACACCACCCTTCCGCGCGAAATCGAGATAGATTTCCCGCAGCCTGAGCGCCGCCGGTCCCGGCGCGCCGTTGTGGATCGTGTGCCCGTCGATCTGCACCACCGGCGTGACGAAGCTGTTGGCCGAGGTGATGAAGGCCTCCTCCGCGTCGAGCGCCTCGGTCAGCGTGAACTCGCGCTCTTCGAAGATGAAGCCGGTCTCGGCCAGGAAGGCCAGCACGGCCTTGCGCGTGATGCCGGGCAGCACCTTCTCGGAGAGCGGGCGGGAGATCAGCGTCTTGCCCTTGACGATCCAGGCGGTGGAGGAGGCTCCTTCCGTGACGACGTCGCCTTCCAGCATCCAGGTTTCCTGCGCGCCGCTCTCGGCGGCGAACTGCTTGGCCAGCACAGGAGCGAGCAGATTGACGCTCTTGATGTCGCGCCGGGCCCAGCGGATGTCGGGGCAGGTCACGACCTTGATCCCGGTTTTCGCTGTCGGCGCGTCGCTCAGGTTGCGCTCCTGGGTGAACATCACCAGCGTCGGCTTCACATCCTTCGGGAAGGCGAAGTCGCGGTCGGCCGCGCCGCGCGAGACCTGCAGATAAATGCCGCCCTCCTTCATCGAATTCCGGACGATCAGCTCTTCGTGAATCGCGACGAGCTCGGCCGTCGACCAGGGCAGGGAGAGCCTGATCTCGCCGCAGGAGCGTTCGAGCCGCGCCAGATGCGCCTCGCAATCGACGAGCTTGCCGCCGATCACGGCCGAGACCTCGTAGATGCCGTCGCCAAAAATGAAGCCGCGGTCGAAGATCGAGATTTTGGCCTCGGCCTCGGGAAGGTACTCGCCATTGACATAGACGGTGCGGCTCATGGCTGACTCGTTTTTCTGGATTGAGATGAACCTCTCGTAGCCGAGCCGCGCAGGCGATGCGAGCCCGGACGCCGGCTTGCGGATCGGCGTCTGGCGCAACACTGTCGCCCGGCAAATCGAGGATTCGCCGATGACCGCCAAGGCTTCAACATGACAAAGTCCGACCGCATGCCGCCGCTGGCGGACGCCGACCAGACGCAGGCCCAGCGCGACGCGGCGCAGGTCTTCAGGACCATCCGCGGCCAGCCTGTCTTCGGCCCCTTCGTGCCGCTGCACCGCAGCCCCGACCTGATGCTCCGGCTCGCGCCCGTCGGCGACTTCATGCGAAAGGAGCTGTGCTTCGGCGTCAGGCTGGCTGAGATCGCAATCCTGTTCACGGCGCGGCGCTACGACCAGCCGGTCGAATATGCGATCCATGCCGAAATCGCCGCCAGGGCAGGCTTGCCCGCTCCTGTCATCGAAGCGCTGGCCGAGGATCGACAACCGCCGGACATGAACGCCGACGAGGTCCTGATCTGGTCCTGCGTCGCCGAGATCGACCGTAGCCGCCGGCTCTCGGATGCGAGCTATGCCGCACTCGCCGCCCGCTTCGGCGAGCAGGGCGTCGTCGAACTCGCCGCGCTGATGGGGTACTACCAGTTGCTTGCGACCGTGATGAACTGCGCCCGCACCTCAGCCCCTCCTGGCCCGGAGCTGCCGCCTGTGCGCTGAGAGACAACTCCTGTTCCGGCGCCGGGCTGGTCAAGCCGGGCGGACGCCTCTAGTTTCATTTCGGGAAACGACGCCGGACCGTCAGAGCCGCATCAGCGCGCCATGTCCGGATTTGAGGAGGATGATCCATCATGACGACAAACGGATTTCGCCGCCGCGATATCGTGGCCGGCCTCGGCCTCGTTGCGGCCATGCCGCAGATAGCCTTCGCCCAGGCTGGCCCGGTCAAGCTGATCGCGCCGTTTCCGCCCGGCGGCTCGGTCGATGCGATCTCGCGTCTGGTCCAGCCGGGCCTGCAGCAGAGGCTCGGAACCACCGTCATCGTCGAGAACCGGCCGGGCGGATCGGGCTCGATCGGCGCGAACGCGGTGGCGAAATCAGCCCCTGACGGCACGAGTTGGTTGTTGGTGTTCGACACCCACGCCGTCAACCCGACGCTGCTGCCCAACATGCCGTTCGATTCGATAAAGGATCTCGATCCGGTCGAGCTGATCGGCACCGCGCCAATGGTGCTGGCCTGCCACCCCTCGCGGCCGTTCAAGACGCTGGCCGATGTGCTGGCGGCGGCAAAGGCCGCGCCGGGCAAGCTGACTTACGCCACCATCGGCAATGGCAGCCTCGGCCATCTCGCCATGGTGCTGCTGGGCAAGCGCGCCGGCGTCGAACTGACCCATGTGCCCTATCGCGGCGGCGGGCCGGCCATGAACGATGCCGTCGGCGGGCATGTCGATATGGTCATCGGCTCGGCCGCGCTGGTCGCGCCGCAGGTCAAGGGTGGGCTGATCCGACCGCTGGTCCAGACGGCGGCCAAGCGCATCAGCACCATGCCCGAGGTGCCGACCGTGTTGGAAAGCGGCTATGAGGGCTTCGTCGCCGATGCCTGGTGGGGCATGTTCGCGCCGGCCGGAACGCCGAAGCCCGTCGTCGACAAATTTCGCGCTGCGCTCGTCGAAACCATCCGCGACCCGGTCATCACCCAGCGCCTCGTCGAGCAGCAGCAGGTCACGCTGGCCCTTACCGGCCCGGAGAAGTTCCGCGAATTCTTCGCCGAGCAGATGAAGATCTGGGGCGCGGTCGTGCGCGACAACGCCATCAAGGCCGATTGAAGGATTTCTGGATGAGCCGTCCGATCGTCGTCGTTCTCGACGACAGCCAGAACGTGGCGCGCGCCTCGGCCGACTGGTCGAAGCTGGAGGCGCGCGCCGAACTGCGCTTCCTCAGCGAGGCCTTTGACAGCGAGGAGGCGGTGGCCGCCGCGCTGACCGATGCCGTTATCGTTATCCCGATGCGCGAGCGGACGGTGTTCTCCGCTTCGCTGATCGGAAAGCTGCCGAAGCTGCGCATGATCGCCTCGACCGGGCCGCGTACGCTGAGCCTCGACACGGCTGCCTGCACGGCGCGGGGCATCCTGTGCTCGAACACCGGCGGCACGCAGGTCGGCGCGTCCACAGCGGAACTCGCGTTCGGGCTGATCCTGTCCAGCGCCCGCGATCTGGCCATGGCCGACGCGATGATGAAGGCCGGCGGCTGGCATGACGGCCTGCCGCTCGGCGGAGTCCTCGCCGCGCAGCGTCTCGGCCTCGTGGGCCTGGGCAAGCTCGGCCAGCGCGTCGCGCGTTACGCAAAGGCCTTCGACATGGATGTCGTCGCCTGGAGCCAGAACCTGACCGAGGAGACGGCGGTTGCCGCCGGCGTGAAGCGCGTCTCCAAGGAGGAGCTGTTTGCGACCTCCGACGTGATCTCGCTGCATCTCGTCCTGTCGGACCGCACGCGCGGCGTCGTCGGCGAGGCGGAGCTTGCGGCGATGAAGCCCGGAGCATGCCTGGTCAACACGGCGCGCGGGCCGCTTGTCGACGAGGCGGCTCTGCTGGCTCACCTCAAGACCAGCGCGATCCGGGCGGCGCTCGACGTCTACGGACAGGAGCCGCTGCCGGCCGACCATCCCCTGCGCAGCCTGCCCAACGCCGTGCTGACGCCGCATCTGGGCTACGCGGCCGCGCCCGTCTTCGCCGAGTATTATGGCGAGAGCATCGAGAACGTGCTGGCCTTCCTCGACGGCAAGCCGATCCGGGTGATGAACCCGGAGGTGCTGGAGACGCTCGCGGGCTGACATTACCGTCATTGCGAGCGAAGCGAAGCAATCTAGGAGGGCGTAGAGCGAGACGCTGGATTGCTTCGCTGCGCTCGCAAAGACGGATAGGGCATCAGGCCTTCAGCGCCGCCGCCAGCAGCCTCTGCGTGTAAGCCTCGCGCGGCGAGCCAAACAGAACCTCGCTCGGCCCTTCCTCGACCACGCGGCCGTCCTTCATCACCATGATCCAGTCGGCCATGGCGCGCACGACCGCGAGGTCGTGGCTGATGAAGAGGTAGGACAGCTCGTGGCGTGCCTGCAGCGCCTTCAGCAGCGCGACGATGCTGGCCTGCACCGTGCGGTCGAGCGCCGAGGTCGGCTCGTCGAGCACCACCAGCGCCGGATGCAGGATCATTGCGCGCGCGATCGCGATGCGCTGGCGCTGCCCGCCGGAGAACTCGTGCGGGTAGCGGTTGCGCAGGGCGGGATCGAGCGAGACCTCGGCCAGCGCCGCGCAGGCGCGCCGGTCGCGCTCGGTCCGGCTGAGCTGCGGCGCATGCACCAGCAGCCCCTCGCTGACGATCTCGCCGACCGTCATGCGCGGCGAGAGCGAGCCGTAGGGATCCTGGAACACGGCCTGCAGGCTTTTGCGCAATGGCCGCATCGCGGCGCGGTCGAGCGGCTGCAGGGCGCGATCCTCGAAGCGGATGCTTCCCGACGAGGGCAGGAGCCGCAGCACCGCTCGCCCGAGCGTCGATTTGCCGGAGCCGGATTCGCCGACGATGCCGATGGTCTGGCCGCGCCGAAGCGTCAGGTCGACGCCGTCGACGGCGTGAAGAATCGTCGTCTCGCGCCTGAACAGGCCGCGCGAGAGGTCGTAGCTGACGCGCAGATCGCGCGCCTCCAGCAGCACGGGCGCGTCTGCCGGCGGCGGGGCCTTGGTCCCGTGCGGCTCGGCCGCCAGCAGCGCGCAGGTGTAGGGGTGGGTCGGCTCCTCGAAGAGCGCCTGCGTCGGCCCGCTCTCGACGATCTCGCCGTCCTTCATGACATGGACATGGCTGGCGTAACGCCGCACCAGCCCGAGATCGTGGCTGATCAGGATCACGGCCATTCCGAGCCGCTGTCGCAGGTCCGCGATCAGGCTCAGGATCTCAGCCTCGATCGTGACGTCGAGCGCGGTCGTCGGCTCGTCGGCGATCAGGATGTCGGGGTCGTTGGCGAGCGCCATGGCGATCATGACGCGCTGGCGCTGGCCGCCGGAGAGCTCGTGCGGATAGGAGGCGAGCCGCAGCTCCGGATGCGGCATGCGCACGAGCCGCAGCAGCTCCAGCGCCCGTGCATGCGCGGCCTTTCGTGACAGGTTCTGGTGGCGGCGCAGGGGTGCGGCGATCTGCTGGCCGATCCGGAACAGCGGATCGAGCGAGGTCATCGGCTCCTGAAAGATCATCGCGAGCTTCCTGCCGCGATAGGCGTTGAGTTTGCTGGAGGGCAGGCCGAGCAGTTCCGCGCCGCGATAGCTGACCGATCCCATCGCCGCGCCGTTCGAGGCGAGCAGACCCATCAAGGCCATCGCGGTCTGGCTCTTGCCGGAGCCGGACTCGCCGACGATGGCAACGAACGCGCCGGGAGCCACGTCGAGGTCGATGCCGCGCACGGCTTGGACGACGCCGTCGTTGGTGCGGAAGCGGACGTGGAGGTCGCGGATGGAGAGGACGGGCGGCTCCGCCATTTCAGGCGATCCGCCCTGAATCTGAGACGCGGGGAACCCCTCTCCTGTAAGGAGAGGGGCAGGGGTGAGGTGACGGACGTTCTGCGTATCGAGCGAGACCTAATCGCAGCATCGGCAGTGATTTGCACCCCGCTGGTCGAAGGACCATCACCTCACCCCTGCCCCTCTCCTTACAGGAGAGGGGTTCTTCCAGCGCCCGGTCTCGATGTGGCGAAGACATCATCACCGATCCTTCGGATCGAGCGCGTCGCGCAGGCCGTCGCCGAGGAAATTGAGGGCAAACAGCGTCGTCACGAGGAAGGCGGCGGGGAAGGCGAGCAGCCACGGCGCGCTCTGGATCGAGCGCGCGCCGTCCGAGATCAGCACGCCCCAGCTCGTCATCGGCTCCTGCACGCCGAGACCCAGAAAGGACAAAAAACTCTCCAGCAGGATCACCTTCGGCACCAGCAGCGTGACGTAGACGATGACCGGCCCCAGCGTGTTGGGAATGACGTGGCGCCTGATGATGCCGCCCGACGAGACGCCCAGCGCCTGCGCCGCCAGCACATAATCCTGCCGCTTGATCGAGAGCGTCTGGCCCCGGACGATGCGGGCCATGTCTAGCCATTCGATTGCGCCGACAGCCAGAAACATCAGGATGAAGTTGCGGCCGAAGAACACCACCAGCAGGATGACGAAGAAGATGAAGGGCAGGGCGTAGAGCACGTCCACCACCCGCATCATCAGCATGTCGATGCGGCCGCCGAGATAGCCCGCGGTCGCGCCGTACGCGACGCCGATGACGAGCGCCACGCCCGTCGCCAGCAGACCGATGGCGAGGGAGACGCGGCCCGCGATCAGCGTGCGGGTCAGGAGGTCGCGGCCATTGCCGTCGGTGCCGAAGAGGAAGCGCAGGCGCTTGAGCGGAACCTCGACCTGGATATTGCGGCCATCGGGGCCAGTCGCAGCGACTCTCGCTGGCCCGAAGGAGTCGGAGCGCTCGAAATAGACCAGAAGTCGCGTATCGACGGGGCGCGAGGCGGAGAGCGTCAGGGTCACGCGATCGCCGGCGATCACGATGTCGGCCGCGGTCACGCGCATCCGCGACGTGACGCGCTGGATCGCGGCGGGGATGGCGTCGGCCTTCGGGTGGGCCTCAAAGCTTGCCGGCGCGCGGACATGGTCGGGATAGACCCGGTCGTAGGGATGGCCGGTCAGATAGGGGCCGATCAGGCAGACGAGGCCGATCAGACCGAGCAGAACGAGACTCGTCATGGCGGCGCGGTTGGCGCGCAGGCGTAAGCCAGCATCCTGCCAGAGCGAGCGGCCGGCGGTCATCGGCGTAAGCGCAGTGTCGCTCATTGCGTCACTCCAGCCTGACGCGCGGATCGAGCAAGGCGTAGAGCAGATCGATGACGAGATTGAAGACGAGGACGAAAACGGCGACGACGACGACCGTGCCCATCACCAGCGTGTAGTCGCGGTTGAGCGCTCCCTCGACGAAATAGCGCCCGATGCCAGGGATGGCGAAGATCGTCTCGACCACGACCGAGCCGGTCAGCAGAGCGGCGGCCGCCGGGCCAAGATAGGAGACGACCGGCAGCGCCGCGCCGCGCGCCGCATGCAGCGCGATCGTCGCGCCCGATAGCCCCTGCGCCCGCAAGGTGCGGATGTGGTTGGCGCGCAGCGTCTCGATCATCGCCGCCCGCGTCATCCGCGCGATCACGGCGATCTGCGGCAGCGCCAGCGTCAGCACAGGCAGCACCATGTTGCGCGCCGCCCCGCCGTTCCAGCCGCCGACCGGCAGCCAGGCCAGCATCAGCCCGAAGACGATCTGCAGCACCGGCGCGACGACGAAATTCGGGATGGTGATGCCGACCGTGGTCAAGCCGATCACGGCATGGTCGGCCGTGCCGTTCTGGCGGAAGGCGGCGAGCGCCCCGAGCGGCCCGCCGATCGCGATCGCAAGGCCCAGCGCGCAGGCCCCGAGCCGCATCGAAACCGGCAGTCCCTGCGCGAACAATTCGCCGATCGAAAAATCGCGAAAATAGAAGGACGGGCCGAAATCGCCGCGCAAAAGCGCGCCGAGATAGGTCAGGTATTGCACATGCAGCGGCTGGTCGAGCTGGTAGATCCGGCGCAGATTGGCCATCACTGCGGCTTCCAGCGGCTGTTCCAGATCGAACGGCCCGCCCGGCGCCAGCCGCATCAGCACGAAGGACAGGCTGACGACGACGAACAGAGTCGGGATCGCGGTGGCGAGACGGCGCAGGATGAAGGGGAGCAAGAGCGCGCCCTCACGTCATTGCGAGCGTAGCGCAGCAATCCAGCCGTCTCGCGCCGACCTCTGGATTGCTTCGCTGCGCTCGCAACGACGGATGTGCCTCCCTCAAGGCTTTAGGCTCATGAACCGCGTCGGCAGCGCGCCGCGCAGATTCTGCTCGAAGCCGACCAGCTTGGGCGAGACCAGGTTCTTCGAGGAGTAGTAGAGGATAGGGATCCACGGCGCATCGGCGACCACGATGCTGTCGGCCTCGCGCAGGAGCGCCGCGCGTTTGGCGAGGTCGGTCTCCTCGGCCGCCGCCTTCATCAGCGCGTCGAATTGCGGGTTGTCGTATTTGCCCGAATTGAAGCCTTTGTTGTCGCTCAGGAACAGGAACAGGAAATTCTGCGGGTCGGAATAATCGCCGATCCAGCCATAGCGGGCGACGTCGAAATCGCCGCCATCGCGCAGGAAGGCGAAATGCGTCTTGCCGTCGGTGTTGATGAAGGAGGTCTCGACGCCGATCGCCTTCCATTGCTCGGCGATGGCGATCACGGTGCGGCGGTTGTTGTCGGTGGTGTTGTAGCGCAGTTGCAGGCTGAGCGGTGCGCCGGGTCCAAAGCCCGCCGCCGCCAGCAGCTTCTTCGCCTCGTCCTCGCGGTCGAGCGGCGAGGCGAGCTTGAAATCGGCCTCGGCGCGTTCGCCGTAATTGCCGATATTGGGCGGGATCACGCCATAGGCCGGCAGCATCGTCCCGGCCCAGATTTCGTCGGCGATGAACTCGCGGTCGATCGCCAGCGACAGCGCCCGGCGCACGCGGACATCGTCGAAGGGCTTCTTGGCCGAGTTGATGATGAGGAAATAGGTGCCCAGATACGGCGCGACCTTGACCTGATCGCCGAGTTTTCCGCGCAACTGCTTGATCTGGTCGGCCGGAATGTCGGTCGTCATATGCAGTTCGCCGGCCTGGAAGCGGCGTGCGGCGGCGGCGAGATCCGATGCCGGGTAGTAGATCACCGTGTCGATCCTGACGTTGCCGACGTCATGGAAGGCCTTGTTCCGGTCGAGCCTGATATGCGAGTTCGGCACGCTCTCCTTCAGCACATAGGCGCCGTTCGAGACCCAGTTCTCCGGCTTGACGAAATCCCGGCCCGCTTTGGCGACGGAGGGCGGATGCACCGGGAGCCCGGTCTGGTGCGTCAGCAATTCGAGGAAATAGGGGGTCGGACGCTCCAGCACGATCTCCAGCGTGCGCTCGTCCAGCGCCTTGACGCCGAGATCCTCGAGCTTCGCGGCCACGCCGGCCTTGTTGATCGTCTCGGCATTGAGGATCGGGTAAAGGATATTGGCATATTTCGCGCCCGTTTCGGGATTGACCATCCGGCGCAGCGAGAACACGAAATCGGCGGCGGTCACCGGGTCGCCATTCGACCATTTCGCATTGGCCCGCAGCGTGAACGTATAGGTCCGGCCGTCCGGACTCGTCGTCCAGCTCTCGGCTGCGCCGGGTATGATCTCGCCCTTCATCGAGTGGATGACGAGGCCCTCGAACAGGTCGCGCATCAGATGCGCCTCGGTCACCGTCGAGGTCTTGTGCGGGTCGAGCGTCTCGGGGTCGCCGTCATTGCCGCGATGGAAGACGATCTGGGCGAGAGCGGCGCTGGCGGTGGTGGCGACGAGCGCCAGCGCGACAAGCAGCGGCAGAACGCGGCGGCTGAGCTCGATCATCGAAACCTCCCCCAACGGCAGCCGAAAATCAGGCTGAGTCGACGATTACGATGAGTAGAGCGCGGCTGCCCGCCCAAGCCAAGATCAAACTGGCAGCAGGTGTCAGCCGCGCCGGAGACGGCCTCAGCCGCAGGCGGCCGCCCGCTCCTGCGCCTCGACAACCGCCACCGCCGTCATGTTGACGACGCCGCGCGCCGTCACCGAACCGGTCAGGATATGGGCGGGCCTGGCCGCGCCGATCAGGATCGGCCCGACCGGAAGCGCATCGGCCAGCACCTTGGCGAACTGATAGGCGATGTTGGCGGCGTCCAGATTGGGGAAGATCAGGACGTTGGCGACGCCCTTGAGCCGCGAGGAGGGCAGCACCCGCTCGCGGATCATCGCGACCAGCGCGGTGTCGGCCTCCATCTCGCCGTCGCATTCGAGGCCGGGCGCCCGCTCGCGGATCAGGCCCAGCGCCTTTCGCATCTTCAGCGAGGACGGCGTGTCGGCCGCGCCGAAATCCGAATGCGAAAGCAGCGCGATCTTGGGCTCGATGCCGAAGCGTTGGACATGGTGCGCCGCCAGCACCGTCATGTCGGCGATCTCCTCGGCGGTCGGCTCCGATTTGACATGGGTGTCGGCCAGGAAGAACGCGCCCTTGTTGGTGACGATCAGCGTCATCGCAGAAATGTCGCAGACGCCGGGCTGGAGCCCGATGATGTCCTTGATGTGCCGCAGCCGCGACAGGAAGCGCCCCTCCAGCCCGGCGATCATCGCATCGGCCTCGCCCCGCGCCACGGCCAGCGCCGCGATCACGGTGGTGTTGGTGCGGACCAGCGAGCGCGCGGCCTCCGGCGTGATGCCGCGCCGACCGGCGATCTCCAGGTAAGTCTGGACGTAGTCGCGGTAGCGCGGATCGTCCTCAGGGTTGATCAGTTCGAAATCCGTGCCGGGACGGATCGAAAGGCCGAAGCGCTGGATCCGGCTCTCGACGACGCTGGGCCGGCCGATCAGGATCGGGATCGCCAGCCCTTCCTCGAGCGCGACCTGGGCCGCGCGCAGCACCCGCTCGTCCTCGCCTTCGGCATAGATCACGCGCTTGGGGTCGGCCTTCGCCTTGGCGAAGAGCGGCTTCATGATGAAGCCCGATCGGAAGATGAAGCGCGACAGATCCTCGCGATAGGCCTCGATGTCGGCCAGCGGCTTGCGGGCGACGCCGGTCGCCATCGCGGCCTGCGCGACGGCGGGCGCGATCCGCAGGATCAGGCGCGGGTCGAACGGGTTGGGAATCAGCGAGGTCGCGCCATAGGTGGAGGCCTCGCCGCCATAGGCGCGCGCCGCGATGTCGGACGTAGCCTCCCGCGCCAGCGCCGCGATGGCGCGCACGGCCGCGAGTTTCATCGCCTCGTTGATCGTCGTCGCCTGGACGTCGAGCGCGCCGCGGAAGATGTAGGGGAAGCACAGGACGTTGTTGACCTGGTTGGGATAGTCCGAGCGCCCGGTGCAGATCATCGCGTCGGGACGCACGGCGAGCGCATCCTCCGGCGTGATTTCGGGGTTCGGGTTGGCCAGCGCCAGGATCAGCGGCTTCTCGGCCATGCTCTTCGCCATCTCCGGCTTGAGCACGCCCGCCGCCGACAGCCCGAGGAAGACGTCGGCGCCGCCGATCACCTCGGCCAGCGTGCGCGCGTCGGTCTCCTGCGCGTAGATTTCCTTCCAGCGGTCCATCAGCGCAGTGCGTCCCCGGTAGACGACGCCTTCCAGATCGGTGACCCAGATGTTCTTTCGCTGAGCCCCGAGTTCGACCAGCAGGTTGAGGCAGGCGAGCGCGGCCGCGCCTGCGCCGGAGACGACGATCTTGACGTCGCCGATATGCTTCCCGGCGAGGTCGATCCCGTTCAGGATCGCCGCCGAGACGATGATCGCGGTGCCGTGCTGGTCGTCATGGAAGACCGGGATGTTCATCCGGGCCTTGAGCTGCTCTTCGATCTCGAAGCATTCCGGCCCCTTGATGTCCTCGAGATTGATGCCGCCGAAGGTCGGCTCCAGCGCAGCCACCACCTCGACGAACTTCTCGATGTTCTTCTGCTCGACCTCGATGTCGAAGCAGTCGATCCCGGCGAATTTCTTGAACAGGACCGCCTTGCCTTCCATCACCGGCTTGGAGGCGAGCGGGCCGATGTCGCCCAGCCCCAGCACGGCGGTGCCGTTGGTGATGACGGCGACGAGGTTCTGGCGCGAGGTCAGTTCGGCGGCCTGGGAGGGATCGTCGACGATCGCCTCGCAGGCGGCGGCCACGCCGGGCGAATAGGCGAGCGCGAGATCGCGCTGGTTTCCGAGCGGCTTGGTCGCCTGGATCTCGATCTTACCGGGACGCGGAAGACGGTGATAGACGAGCGCGCCCGAGCGCAGATCCGCCGACAAGGTGCTCTTAGCCATCCCCACGCTTCCTTCGCGTCGTCAATCCGAGCCAACGAGGTCGCGCGTTCAGCGCCGTGCGTCAAGACGCGCCCGCAGCGAAGGTCTTGCGCGGTTGGGAAAAGGCCGGCGATCGCGCGCGGGTTGCCTGCAGCAGGACGAGACCGGGCGGCGTCACGCACAACATGAACCGCCAATTAACAGGAGACGAATCCGGAAAAAATAATGATATCAATGCACTATAGCGGTGGCGGTCTGTTGACTCCAGATTGTCGTCGCCGTGCCTTTGGCCGGCGTCATGGCTCGGAGGTGTTGATGGAACCCGCGCGCTCCGCATTCGACGAAGTCGTCTCGCTGCGACAGGCCAAGCAACTGATCCAGTGCATGGCGCATGAGCAGAGTTTTCTGCTTCTCTCCCCACCGGGTCTTGGGAAATCCGAACTGGTCTACGAGGCGGCGCGCGAGGCCGGCCTGCCCTGCCGCTCGCTGCTGGGCACGCAGATCGCGCCCGAGGATGTCAGCGGCATCCCGCGCATCGTCGGCGAGCGCTCGGTGTTCTGCCCGCCGCGCATCCTGCTGCCGGAGAAGCCCGAGCCCTTCTGCCTCTTCCTCGACGAGTTGCCGGCCTGCTCGCCCGACGTGCAGAAGGCGTTCTACTCGCTGCTGCTGGAGCGCAGGCTCGGCGAGCATGCCTTGCCGAAAGGCACCTGGGTGGTCGCGGCCGGCAACCGGCTGCAGGACCGCGCTCTGGTGCGCGCGATGAGCTCGGCGCTGGTCAACCGCGTCACCATCCTGCAGCTGCGGGTCGATGCCGGCGACTGGCTCGTCTGGGCGCAGCGGGCGGGCGTCCGGACCGAGATCCGCAACTTCATCGCGACGATGCCCGACGCGCTGATGCGGCCGGTGCCGGCCGAGCCCCAGCCGTTCTCGACGCCGCGCGCCTGGGCGCTGCTGTCTCGCGCGCTCGACATGGCGCAGAGGGCCGGCGTGCTGACGGCCGAGACGCGGCGCGCGCTCGCGTTCGGGCGGCTCTCGCCGGAGGATGCGGTGGTGTTCTGCGCGCTGGCCGAGGATGCGATCGGCGCGATCCGCCCGCTCGACGAATATCTGCGCAAGCCGGAGCTTCTCCCGAAAAGCGATGCCGCGCGTTGGTTCATCCTCGACTGCATCCGCCAGTTCGTGCGAGACGGCAAGGCGGAGGGCCTGAAGCCCGCAGCCGTCACCCGCTTCCTGCGCAGCCTCTCGCCCGAGCATCAACTGCTGGTCCTGACCGACATGGTCGAGACATGGGGCGCGCTCGGGGCCGACCGCGCCATGTTCGCGCTGCTGCGCAAGGTGACGGCGGCATGAGCGCCGCGCCCGAACGCGCGCGCGACGACCGCGCCACCCGCGCCCGCATCATGGCGGGCCTGCGGCTGGTCACCGCGCCGTTTCCGCATCTGGCGGGGCTGGCGGCGGCGGTGCGCGTCGAGATCGACGACCGCGTGCCGACGATGGGCGTCTTCGCGTCCGGCCGTCTGCTGGCGAATCCCGACTTTACGGCGCGGCTTGACGCCGACGACCTCGTCTTCGTGCTCGCTCATGAGCTTCTGCATCTGGCCTTGCGGACGCATGACCGGGCGCGCGGCAGCGCCGCGATCGAGTTCAACTATGCCCATGACTACATCATCAACGACATGCTGCGGCATGCGCTCGGGCGGACGACGATCCCGGCCGGCGGGCTCGACATGGCCGGGGCGCGCGACAAGGCTGCCGAAGAGATCGTGCTGGAGATGCGGCGTTCGGGCCAGTTCATGACCTCGCGGACGCAGGTCTGGGAAGGAACGGTCGTCAGCGTCGAGCAGGTGCTGGGCGCAGGCAGACAGGCCCCGTCCGGCACGATGGGCGACGCGCTCGACGCCGCCCGCGAGCGCGAACTCTTTCCCGAGGATGCGGCGGCGCAGGCGCAGCGCGCCCGGGCGATCGCCGATCTCGCGGCGCGCGGCATGGCGCTCGCAAAGGCGATGGGCGCGATGCGCGGGCGCGGCGATCGCGCGGGCGGATCGGAGCAGAGCGTGCAGGCCATGCGCGGGCTCTATGCGACGCCTTGGCATGTCGCGCTGCAGACCTGGCTTGAGGGCGTGGCGGCCGGAGAGCGCACCTTCACCCGCGCCTCGCGGCGGGGCGCCGAGCGCACCGACCTCGTCACGCCGGGGCGCAAGCGCCATTCCTGGATGCTGTCGATCATCCTCGACACCAGCGCCTCGATGACCGACGAAATCCCACAGGCGCTCGGCGCCATCGCCGATTTCTGCGACATAGCCGGCGTCGACGACATCCGCGTCGTGCAATGCGACACCGTCGTCACCAGCGACGAGATGGTTTCGCCGGCCGCGCTCGCGGACTACAGGATCAGCGGCTATGGCGGCAGCGACCTGACGCCGGCGTTGCTCGCTCTGGCCGAGGATGCGCGCGTCACCGCCGCCATCGTCATCACCGATGGCGATATCGGCTACCCGGCCGAGCCAGCGCCTTACGCGGTGCTCTGGGCGCTACCCAAACCATCGGCTTCCTTCCAGCCGCCCTATGGGCGGGTCGTCGTCATGCAGCCGGGAGCCTCGTCATGAAAGTCGTTCAGGAGCTCGTCGCCTATTTCGACCGCGGCGGAAAACTCTCGCGCCGGCAGCTCAGGCGGCTGCTCGACAAGAACTCGATCGCCTCCGACGCGCCCCCCAACATGCACGGCCTCTGCGAAAAAATCGGTGCGACCTACTACTTCCGCATCACCGGCGTCGCGGAGGGGCAGATCTGGGGCACCGACATCTACAGCGGCGATTCGATCCTCGGCGCGGCGGCGGTGCATATGGGCCTGCTGAAAGCCGGCGAGACGGATGTGTTCCGGGTGAAGGTCGTGACGCCGCCGGAGGCGTTTCCGGGCAGCGAGCGCAACGGCGTCACCAGCACGCCCTATGGGCGCTACCAGTACGCCTGGGTGCTGTCGGCGATTTGAGCCCGCCGCTCACGCGGCCAGCGCGCCGACCCCGCCATCGTGCAGGTGGCAGGCGGCGACGTGGCCGGGTGCGATCTCCCTCAGCGCGGGAATCTCCGCCCTGCAGCGCGGCCCAGCGTTCGGGCAGCGCGGATGGAAATGGCACCCCGGCGGCGGGTGCAGCGGCGAGGGGATTTCGCCCGAGAGCGGCGCGAAGCGCTTCTTCCGCGAGGCGATGGTCGGGACGTTGGCGAGCAGAGCCTGCGCGTAGGGGTGCTGCGGGCCCTTGAACAGTTGGGCAGCCGGCGCGGACTCGACGACGCGGCCGAGATACATGATCACCACCCGGTCGGAGAGGTGCCGCACCACGCCGAGATCATGGCTGATGAACAGATAAGTCAGGTTAAGTTCGTCGCGCAGCGCCATGAAAAGATTCAGGACCTGAGCCTGAATCGATACATCAAGCGCGGCTACGCTCTCGTCGCAGACGAGGAATTCCGGCTTCACCGCGAGCGCCCGCGCGATGCCGATGCGCGCCCGCTGCCCGCCCGAGAACTGGTGCGGATAGCGCCGCTTGTAGACCGGGTCGAGCCCGACGCGATTGAGGATGTCGTCGACGTATTCGTCCTGGCCCGCTTTCGTCGTCAGCCCGTGGACGACCGGCGCCTCGCCGACGATGTCGGCGACCCGCATGCGCGGATTGAGCGAGGACATCGGGTCCTGAAAGATCATCTGGATCGCCAGCGTCGCGGCCTTGCGCTCGCCTGCGCTCATCTCGTCGGTATAACGCCCGCGCCAGCTGACGCGGCCCTGACTCGCCTTGTGAATGCCGGCGACGACGCGCCCCAGCGTGGACTTGCCGCAGCCGGATTCGCCGACGAGACCGACGACCTCGCCGGGATGGATCGCGAGATCGACGCCATCGACGGCGTGGACGACCTGCTCCCGGTAGCCGGCGCCCATCCAGTTGGCGACTTTCGAGGCGGCGTCGAGCGGCTTGGTGAAGCGCTTGGAGACGCCCTCCAGCGTCAGGATCGGGCTCGTCATGCCGCTGCTCCGGCGAGGGTGAGCGGATGGTGGCAACGCACGGCGCGCCCGCCCGGAAACGGCGTGACGCCGGGCGCGAGCCCGATGCAATCGGACTGCGCGTAGTCGCAGCGCGGCGCAAAGGCGCAGCCCTGCGGCAGGCGCGCGAGCGAGGGCGTCGAGCCCCTGATCTGGGCGAGCGGCCGGCCGGGCTCGCCCTCGCTCGGCAGCGAGCCCAGCAGGCCGGCGGTATAGGGATGCAAGGGGGCGTCGAGCACCGGATCGACCGCGCCGGTTTCGACGATGCGGCCGGCATACATCACGGCGATGCGGTCGGCGAGGCCGGCGACGACGCCGAGATCATGCGTGATCCAGACCAGCGCCGTGCCGGTCTCGGCACAGAGGCCCTGCATCTCGGCGAGAATCTGGCTCTGGATCGTGACGTCGAGCGCCGTTGTCGGCTCGTCGCAGATGATCACGGGCGGTCTGTGCAGCAGCGCGATGGCGATGGCGACGCGCTGGCGCATGCCGCCGGAGAACTGGTGCGGATAGGCGGAAAGCCGCTCCTCGGGCGAGGGGATGCCGACCTTGGCCAAGGCGTCGCGCGAGCGTTCGCGCGCCGCCTTCCGCGAGACCTTGTCATGGGCGGTGACGGCCTCGATCATCTGCGTATCGATGCGAAGCACGGGGTTCAGCGTCATCATCGGGTCCTGGAAGATCATTGCGACCTCGCGGCCCCGGACCTTTCGGAATTCGTCCTCGCTCAGGCCGACGAGCTCGCGCCCGTTCAGCCGGATCGAGCCCTCGACAATGCGGCCGGGCGGGTCGATCAGCCCCATCACCGAGAAGCCGGTGACGGATTTGCCAGAACCGGACTCGCCGACGAGGCCGAGCACCTCGCCCCGGTCGACATGAAACGAGACGCCGTCGACCGACTTCACCTGTCCGGCGCGGGTGAAGAAATGGGTTTTCAGGTCGGTGACGTCGAGGACGGGGGTGCTCATGCCCTCACTTCTCCAGCCTCGGATTGAGCACGTCCCTGAGCCGGTCTCCCACAAGGTTGATCGAGACGATCGTCAGCAGCAGCGCCAGACCGGGGAAGACCGAGATCCAGTAGCTGCCCGAGATCATGTACTGGAAGCCGTTGGCGATCAGCACGCCAAGCGAGGGCTCGGTCTGCGGCAGGCCGACGCCAAGAAACGACAAAGTCGCCTCCAGCGAGATCGCATGCGCCGTCTGCACGGTCGCGATCACGATGACGGGCGCAAGCGTGTTGGGCAGGATATGGCGGAAGACGGTGCGGGCATGGCTGAGCCCGAGCGACTGCGCCGCCTCGACATACTCCTTGCGCCGCTCGACCAGCGCCGAGCCGCGCACGGTGCGGGCGTAATAGGCCCACTGCACCATGACCAGCGCGATGATGATCTTGTCGACGCCCTTGCCGAGCCCCGCGACGAGGATCAGCGCGACCAGCACCGAGGGCAGCGACAATTGCAGATCGACCAGCCGCATGATCGCGCTCTCGACGCGCCCGCCGGCATAGGCCGCGATCAGCCCGACAGTCATGCCGATGGTGGCCGCGATCAGCCCCGAGAACGCGCCGACCATCAGCGAGATTCGCAGGCCATACAGAATGCCAGACAGCAGATCGCGGCCGACGCCGTCCGAGCCGAGAAGCATGGTGAAGCCTTCGCCGGCCTTCTCGCCCGGCGGCAGGCGCGAATCCATCACGTCGACGGATGCGAGGTCGTAGGGGTTCTGCGGCGCGATCAACGGGGCCGCCAGCGCCAGCAGCACGATCAGCGTGAAGACCGACAGGCCGACCAGCGCGACGCGATCCTCGAGAAAGCTCAGGATGAAGCGACGCAGCGGCGTCTCTTCCCTGGCGACGGGCGTAAGTGGCGCGCTGGCGGGCACGACCTGTTCGGGGGTCAGGATGCCGTCGCTCATGTCGTCGCCTCCGTCAGCCGGACGCGCGGATCGAGCGCGGAATAGACCAGATCGACCAGCAGATTGATCGTCACGAACAGAACGACCACGACCATGACATAGGCCACGATCACCGGGCGATCGAGCCGCGTGATCGCCTCCAGCAGCAGCCGGCCCATGCCCGGCCAGGCGAAGATCGTCTCGGTCACCACCGAGAAGGCGACGAGCGAGCCGAATTCGAGCCCGAGCACGGTGACGATCGGGATCATGATGTTCTTCAGGATATGGACGCCGATGATGCGCCGCTGCGACAGGCCTTTTGCACGGGCGAATTTGACGTAGTCCATCAGCGCGGCCTCGCGCGCGCCGGCCCGCGCCAGCCGGATGACGAGCGAGATCTTGAGCAGAGCCAGGTTGAGCGCGGGCAGCGCGACATGGGCCCAGCCCTTGGCCGAGAGCAGCGAGGTCTCGAAGCCGAGCACGAACACCGTCGGCCCGCGCCCCGTCGCCGGCAGCCAGCCGAGCCCGACCGCGAAAGTCAGGATCAGCATCAGCCCGACCCAGAAGGTCGGCAGCGAGAAGCCGAGGATCGACAGCGCCATGATGGCGCGCGAGATCGGGCTCTCGGGCTTAAGGCCGGCATAGAGCCCCAGCGGCAGGCCGATGACGATCGCCATGGCGAGCGCGACGAAGGCGAGTTCGAGCGTGGCGGGCATACGCTGCAGGATCAGCTTGATCGCCGATTCGCCATGGACGAAGGAGCGCCCGAGATCGCCCTGCAGCGCGTTCTTCAGGAAGATCAGGAATTGTTCCCAGATCGGCCGGTCGAGCCCGAGTTGGCGCGCCGTCTCGGCGATCTGGTCCTGCGTCATGTCGGGCGAGACGAGCATCCAGATCGGGTCGCCGACGACGTTCACGCCGAAGAAGACGATGACCAGCATCGCGCCGATGACGAAGCCCGATTGCGCCAGCCGGCGCAGGATGAAGGCGAGCATGGGCTCACTCCGGGAGAGGCGTGACCGTCGGAAATGCGGTCGTCATCCCGGACAAGCCGCCAAGGGCCGCGCCGATCCGGACTCCATCAAAGGGCTCGACGGCGCTCTACGATGGATTCCGGGTCTACGCTTCGCTTGCCGGGATGACGCAAACCGCATGGCGGCGGCTGTGTCATTCCTTCGTGACGGACGTCGCCAGCGTGTACTCGTCGGTGCGGGCCTGGAACCTGAAGCCCTTGCGCGTCGCCCAGGTGTTGAGCTGGTAGTGCACCGGGATCAGACCGAGATCCTTCATGCCGATCTCCATCGCTGCCGCCAAAGCGAGATCGCGCTTGGCGTCATCGACGGTCCGAAGCGCCTCCTCCAGCTTGGCGTCGAAGGCCGGGTTCGAGTAGCGCCCGCGATTTGTCGCGCCCATGCCCTTCTGCGGGTTGAAGGTCGCCAGCAGCGCCTTGAGCGAATCCGAGGATTCGCCGGTGCCCGCGCCCCAGCCGACGAGGATGAAGGAGAATTCCGGCAGGTTGCCGGGCGCGCCCTGCGAGGCTCGCGAGAAGAAGTTGCCCGCCGGCAGCGTCTCGACCTCGGTCTCGATACCCAGCCGCGAGAACATCTGCGCGACGGCCTCGATGATCCTGGTGTCGTTGAGATAGCGGCCATTGGGGCCGTGCATCTTCAGCTTGAAGCCGTTGGGATAGCCGGCCTCGGTCATGAGCTTTTTGGCGCCGTTGAGGTCGAAGGCGGTCGGTTTCAGGTTCTTCGAGGTGCCGAAGAACTGGTCGGGCAGGAGTTGACCGGCGGGGATCGCCTCCTTCTCCATGATGCGGTCGACGATGCCGGGCCGGTTGATCGCCATCGACAGCGCCTGGCGCACGCGCAGGTCGCGCAGCGGATTCTTGATCTCCGCGCCGTCCTTGCCCCTGATGAAGGGCGAGACCTCGCGGAAATGATCCATGTGGAAATAGATCACGCGGTTCGACACCGTGCTGACCACATTGAGCTTGGGGTCGGCCTTGAGCTTGGCGACGTCGGCGGTCGGCACGTTTTCGATCGCATCGACATCGCCGGCGAGGAGCGCCGCGACACGGGTCGGGGCCGAGGTGATGATGCGGAAGCGCGCGCTGCTCCAGGCCGGCTTCGTACCCCAATAGGCGTCGTTGCGGGTCAGCACGACGCGGTCGCCCGAGACGAATTCGCCATGCTTGAACGGCCCGGTGCCGCCCGCCGCGCATTTGCCGGCGTTGAACTCCTCGGTCGTGGTGTCCTTGCACTTGGCCGGGATCACCCCGAACGTCGAGAGGTCGGTCGGGACCAGCGGCGCGGGCGCCGCCGTCTTGATGCGGATGGTGTGGTCGTCGATCTTCGTCAACTCCTTGCCGCGGATATAGGCGTTGAAGCTGGACGGGCTCTTTGGGACGTTTGGCGCGCGCGCAAAAGTCGCGATCACGTCATCGGCGGTGAAGGGCGAGCCGTCATGGAAGGTCACGTTCTTCCGCAGCTTGAACTCCCAGGTGGTGTCGTCGATCGTCTTCCAGCTTTCGGCCAGCAGCGGCGTCAGCTTCTGCGTCTGATCCTGCCCGACCAGCGGCTCGTAGATCTGCCGCGCGATCATGTTGTTGGGGGTCAGGTTGTGGTAGTGCGGGTCCATCGCGCTGAGCTCGGCCGAGATGCCGATGCGGACCTCCTGGGCTGCGGCAAAGCCGGAACCAGCCAGAATCGGCGCGGTGACAAGCGCAGCCTGCAGGGCACGCAGCCGGACGGCGTTGATCGTCTTCATCGATAAACCTCCCAATGGTCGAACGGTCATCTTGAACAAGCGGACCGTGGCTGGCGAGTCGCCGGTTGCCCGGTCTTCTCCCGATCGCCCAGGCTGTGGAGGCTAGCCAGCTTTTCTATGCGTGTAAATTATATCGATCCAGCTATCGTATAAGCTAATAACATAGATAAATGTGGTCTCCGGATACTCTCGTCGGCAGGAGGCGGGGGCATGACGAAACCGATCGACGGCGCAGCCGCGCCGAGCCTGCGCGAACTGGAAATCCTCAGTGCGATGATCGCGACGCGAAAGACGGTCGCGGCGGCGCAGATGCTGTCGATCTCGCAACCGGCTGTTTCGCGCGCGCTCGCCGCGCTGGAGGCGCGCATGGGCCGAACCCTGTTCAGCCGGGAGGGCGGCCGGCTGATTCCGACCGGCGACGCTTTTGCGCTCGAGGCCGAGGCGCAGCCCATCTTCACGGCCATGCACAGGCTGGCGAACTGGCCGCACGGGCAGGCCCATACATCGGTGCTCAAGATCGCGGCGTCTTCGACGCTGGCGCAATTCATCCTGCCCGGCGTCATCGCCCTGTTCGAGGCGCGAGAAGGCAGCGTCCAGGTGGAGATCGGCACCTCGTCGAGCGTGATCGGCCAGGTCGCCGACCGCGCGGCCGATATCGGCTTGGTCGATATCCCGGTCGAGCATCCGGGCGTGAAGGCGCAGGCGATGCGCGAGGCGGTCGCGCATGTGTTGATGCCGAGCGACCATCCGCTCGCCGCGCGGCCATTTCTGGGCCCAAGGGATCTCGCGGAGGTGCCCCTGATCGCGGTGCCGCGCCGCTTTCCCGCCCGGATCGAAGCCGATCGCGCCTTCGCCGCCGAAGGCGTGACGCCGCGCATCGTCACCGAGGGCGCGACCGCGATCTTCGTCGCCGAACTGGTGCGCAAGCGCATCGGCCTGGCCCTGCTGAATCCGTTCCCACTGACGCTGGGCGGGCTGGACGGGTTGACCGCGCGGCGCTTTGTCCCCGCGATCCCCTATCGCACGATGTTGATGTTTCCCTCGGCTGGCCCGATCGTCCCGGCGGCGCGTCTTTTCGCCGATCTGCTGCTGGCGTGGCAGCCCGAGGATGGCCTGACCACGCCGATCCGCTAAGGCGCTGGCCAGCCGGCTCAGAAGGCCTTGAACGTGATGATCGTGTGGGTGTCGGCGATTTCTGGCACCGACTGCACCTTCTGCGCCACGAAATGCCCGATATCGACGTCCGCGCCGACATGGAACTTCGCCAGGATGTCGTAATTGCCGGCGGTCGAGTAGATTTCCGAGGCGATCTCGCGGTCGGCCAGTTCGCTCGCGACCTCATAGGTCTTGCCGAGCTTGCATTTGATCTCGACGAAGAAGGTCTGCATCGTTCGCTCCGCGCTGCCAGAGGCTTCTGGATAGAGCCTCCAGCCCGAAGATCAAGCGCCGGCGAGCGAAGCCAGCCTGGCGGTCATGGCGCTGTCGGGATCGGCGAGGCCCGCCACCACCGTGAAATGGTTGGCGCCCGCGATCTCCTCGTAGCGCGTCTGGACGCCTTCCAGCCCCCAGACATCGACGAGCCGGCGGCTCTGCTTCAGATATTCCTCGCTCTCGGCTCCGCCGACGACGGCGTCCATGACCAGACGCGACGGCGCGGGCCAGAACAGCGGGCTGTCGCGCTCGGCCGCCTCGAAGGACAGGCCAAGGGCCGTGTTGACGCTCGTCTCGGTCAGCGGCTTGAGGTTGTAGATGCCCGAGATGCCGTAGGCTGCCGGCACAAGCTGGTCGGGCAGCTCCGGATCGACGTTTGTCCAGTCCGTCGCGAGCAGGCAGGCGGCGAGATGGCCGCCGGCGGAATGCCCGGCCGCGACGACGGGCAATTTGAAGCGATGCCACAGTGCGGCGGCGGCCTGCTGCAATTCCCAGACGATATGGCCGAGTTCGACCTGCGGGCAGAGGTCGTAGCCGGCCACAGCGACGGGCAAACCGCGCCGATTCAGGCCCCGGGCCATATGCGAGAAGGAACTGCGGTCGAGCGCCTGCCAGTAGCCGCCATGGATGAACAGGATGATGGCGTCGCCCTTGATCGTGTCGGGCTTGAACAGGTCGTAGCGCTGGCGCTCGCTTTCGCCATAGCTCACGCCGAGTTCGCAGACGGCGTCAGTGCGATAGGCGGCGGCGTCGGACGCCCAGCCGGCGATGATGGCCGGATGCTCCGGCACGCGGGCGCGGTTGTTGTACTCGGTCTCGTAGTCCGGCGAGGTCGCTGGTTCGGGCTGCATCGGTTCTTTCAACATGGAGCGTGGATGGAAGCGGGCAAACCGGCTGTCACATCGCAGGAGCGGCCAGTTTGCGCCATCGCTTTTGACAGGTCGAGCGCCGAACGCCACAAGGCGGCCGATCCGACGACGATGCCCCAAGCCCTGGAGATGACGATGGACAATCCGGTTCTGGCGGAAGTCCTGCGCGGCGACGTGGTCGAATCGCGCCATCGCGGGGCGGCGGTGGTGGTCGATGCCGATGGCGGCGTCGTGCTGTCGCTCGGCGATGTCGCGCGGCCGGTGTTTCCGCGCTCGGCGGTGAAGGCGTTGCAGGCCCTGCCGCTGTTCGAGAGCGGCGCGGCCGACCGGTTTGGCCTGAGCGACCCGGAGATCGCGCTCGCCGTCGCCTCGCATTCCGGCGAGCCGGCCCATGCCGAGGCCTCGCTGTCGATGCTGAAAAAGGCCGGCCGTGACGCCGGCTGCCTCGAATGCGGCGCGCATTGGCCGATGAACGAGGCCGCCGCGCGCGCCATGGCGAAGTCGGGGGCCGAGCCGAGCCCGCTCAACAACAATTGCTCGGGCAAGCATGCCGGCTTCGTCTGCCTCGCCTGCGGGCTCGACGAGGACCCGGCCGGCTATGTCAAGGCGGGCCATGCCGTGCAGCAGGCAGTGCGCGGCGCTCTCGAGGATGTCACCAGCGCGGCTCATCTGGCCGAGCGCTCCGGCATCGACGGCTGCTCGATCCCGACCTATGCCGTGCCTTTGCAGGCGCTGGCGCTGGGCTTTGCCCGCTTCGGGACCGGCCATGGCTTTGGGCCGGAGCGCGCCAGGGCGGCGGCCCGCATCCGTCAGGCGGTCGCGGCCCATCCCTTCATGGTCGCCGGCACCGGCCGTTTCGACACCCGCGCCATGGACCTGCTGGGCGCGCGAGCCTTCATCAAGACCGGGGCGGAGGGCGTCTATTGTGGCTCGTTGCCGGAGCTCGGCTACGGTATCGCGCTGAAGTGCGACGATGGCGCGGGCCGTGCGGCGGAAGTGGTCATGGCGGCGCTGATCGCGCGTTTCCTGACGCTGGACGAAACGAAAAGCGCGGCCTTCGCGCCGCTGCGCGAGAGTGTGCTGACGAACTGGAACGGCATCGATGTCGGGCGCGTGAGGGCCGCGCAGGTTTGACGGCTGAAAGGTCGCGCGTTACCATTCGAGTGCATTGGAAGGAGAACGGCTATGCCGCGTCCCGCAATCAAGGATGGTCTAAGCAAGCAGGCCCGCTATCGCGCTGCAAAAAAAGCTGCCGGCCTAAAAGAGGCTCGGATTTGGACGTTCGATACCAAGAGCCCTGAGTTCATGGCTCGCCTCAAGCGGGACATGGAGGCGGTCAGAAATAGCGAAGGCGAAGCAGAGGTGATGGCCTTTATCGAGGCGGTTACCGATTGGCCACCCTACGAATGAAGCGAGGGGACGTCATCACCGTTGCGTTGTCCGGCGACTTCGGGAAACCGCGCCCGGCCCTCATCGTGCAGAGCGATAAACTTGATGGCATCGAAACGACGCTCGTAGCGATGATCACAACGACGGACGATCTTGTGTCGACGTTTCGCATTCCGGTCGAGCCGTCCGAGACCAACGGGCTGAGGTTCCGGAGCATTGTGATGCTCGATAAGGTTTCGGTTGTCTGGCGGGCGAAATGCGGCCCGGTAATCGGACATTTGAGGCCGGAAGAAATCTTGAAGGTCGATGCCTGTCTCGCGGTCGTCTTCGCTCTGGCGCGCTGATCACCCCACCGCGTTGTTCTCGACCCTGACGCCGGCCGCGCGCTGATCGGCCGCCTTCGTCAGGTCGCCGGTCACGGCCTTCCCATACTCCGTCCCGACGACCGCGCCCTTGCTCGCATCAGTGATGACGTTGTTGGCGATCAGCGCGTTGCGCTCCTTGGGGACCAGCGAGACCGAGATTCCGATGCCGGTTTTTCGCACCATGTTGCCGGTGGCGACGAGGTTGCGCATGCCCCAGGACCAGCCGAGCGAGATGCCGGTCTCGCTGGCGTTCTCGATGACGTTGCCGGTGACAGTCGCTTCGGCCTCGACATGCACGCCCATGCCGCCGATGAGCTCCTTGCCCTTGGGGGCGAAACCTCTCTGCGCGTTGCGGATGATGTTGTTGGCGAAGACGGAAAGCCTGCCGCCATGGTCGAGATTGGTGATGTTGGCTCCTTGCGCGCAATCCTCGACGAGGTTGCCCGTGATGATCGCGCCCTCGAAGGCGAATTCCGAATAGAGCCCGACCTCGCCGCAGCGCCGGCCCTGATTGCCGATGATCTGGACACCGGAGCCCGAATTGTTGCGGATGAAGGTCAGCGCGCAATCGCGCAAGCTGTTGCCCTCGATGATGACGCCGCCGGCCTTGTAGAGGCTGATGCCGTTGCCGTTGGGCCCGTCGCCGCCGGCATCCGAGCGGATCCGGTTGATCCGGTTGCCGCGCACGATCGACTGGTCGTCGCCGGGCTGGCTGCGCCAGAGCTGGATGCCGTTATTGCCGCAATCCTCGACCTGGTTGGCTTCGATCGAGAGCCCGCGCGAGTCGAGCGAGAACAGGGCCGAGTCGCGCATGCCGCGAAAACGGCTCTGCCGGATGCTCCCGGCGGTGCGGTTCAGCATCAGGCCGACCGAGCCGGAATTGCCGAACTCGCAGTCCTGCAGGCTGAAATCCAGAACTTCGTCCGTGACAAGCAGGCCGGAGCGCTGGCCAGCGCGGATGTCGAGCCCGTCCAGCATCAGCCCCGACAGGGCTGCGCGCCTGATACGCCTCGCGACCAGCATCGGCCCGGCCCGTGCAGCGATGAAATGGCTCGCGCCCGGAACGCCTAGCAGCCGCGCGCCCTCGGGTAGCACGACATCGGCGATGCGATAGCGCCCCGGCGGCACGATCAGCGGCGCGTTGCGTTTGGCGGCCTCGATCAATGCGTTCTGGAGAATGCGCGACTGGTCCTCGGCAGAGCCGGGGCGCAGCCCCAGCGTCGTCGCGTCGAGGCCGAACTGACCGAGCGGAGCGTGTGAGGCGGCGCGAGGTGCGCCTTGCGCGCTGAGGCGGGACGCCGAAAGACCGACCGTCCCAAATAGTGTCGTTGCCAGCAGGGCGCGTCGCAAAATCGGCATGGCAATCTCCTCCGGCCCGCCGGGCTTCAATCGGCGTGCCAGCGGTGCTGTGCCGTTCTGGCGCAAGGCACTGGCTGCTTTGCGCCGGTGCCGGCAAGGCCGTTATGGCTAAAGGGGAGGCTGCAATGCTAACCTTGGAGAGAGCGTTCCCGCGAGGAGGCGGCACCGATGGGCCATATTGCCAGGCACAGCGTCAGATTGTCGGCCGAGCTTTCGACAGCGGTCGAGGAGGCCGTGGCTTCGGGCGAGTATCCATGGGTCGATGCGGTCGTCGGCGAAGCGCTCGGCCGCTGGAAGGAAGAGCGCGCGCTGTTCGGCTACACCATCGAGGAGTTGCGCGCGCTGGCGCAGCAGGGGATCGACAGCGGGCCAGGCCGGTTTGCGGATATGGCTTCCATCAAGGCCGAGGCTTTGTCGCGTCTGGAGCAAGCCAAGGATACAGCGTGACTGCGCTGGAGGTCCGCCGATCGGCGGATGCGGAGGAGGATTTGATCGCGATCTGGCTCCACATCGCCAGCGACAATCCTCACGCTGCGGACAACCTCCTGGATCGCATCGACGAACGCTGGAATATGCTCGCTATCCAGCCCTTTTCCGACCCCGCACGGCCAGATGTCGCGCCCGGCGTTCGCCATCTCGTTATCGGCTCGTATCTGACGCTCTACCGCGTCCATGCCGACCACATCGAAATCCTGCGCGCGCTGCATGGCCGTCGCGATCTCGGCGAAACCGGACGATCGCGAACGGATTGATCAGGCGCGCTGCCGGCCGATGCGCGCGAGATCGCGACCGATCGCGGCCAGAGCCGCGCCCAGACCGGCCACGGCCGGCCGGAACGCGCGGGTTCGCGCCAGCGGCTGCGATCCTGGCTGGGGCCGCAGCCATGGCACATGGATGAAAATGACGGGCGCGGCTTGCCCTTTCATCTGGCGCAGCGCCGCCGCGTAGCAGGCGTCGCAGAGATAGCGGCCGGCCGAGGCCGAGAGACGGGCGCGGATGCCGCGCTGCCGCAGCGCCGCCAGCGCCCCGGCCGGGTTGCCGCTCGCGCGAAAGGGCAGGGCGCTCCGCTCGATCGGTTCATCCATCGGCGTCGCGCCCGTCGCATCGGGATGAAGCCGGCTCGCATGGCCGCGCCCGAACAGTTCGACCCTGACGAAACGGGCCCGGGCCGCGAGCCCGAGCATCAGCACTGCTTTGGGCCGGGTCCGGGCCAGATGAGCCTTCAGGGTAGGCAGGCCGACGGCGTAGCTCGTCTCCATGACCAGCACATCGGCCCTGAAGCCGGAGCGATTCAGATGCCTGGCGACGCTGCGTGCGAGTTCCGTGGTCGCATTGACCCTGACATGTGGGAACGGGCCGAATCCGGTGATCAGGATGTCCGCCCGCTTGCCCGTCATAGCCCCAGCGCCTGCGCGATCTCGTCTGCGGCGACCGTAGCAGCGAGTTCGCCTCGCGCCACCGCCGCTTCGAGTGACGGCGCGCGCGCCTTCAGAGCGGGATCGTGGCGCAGCCTGGCCTGCAGCCTGTTCTCGACCATCGCCCACATCCATTTCACGTCCTGCCGGCGGCGCTTTTCCGCGATCAGGCCCTTGGCCTCGTGGCGTGCGCGGTGATCCTCGATGCCGGCCCACATCGCGTCGAGCCCTTCGCCGGTCAGCCCGGAAATAGTGACGGCAGGCGTCGTCCAAAGCGGCGAGGCGGGGGCGAGAATATGCAGCGCCGCCTGATACTGCGCGGCCGCCGCGCGCGCCGCCATCGCGCCCGCGCCATCGGCCTTGTTGACCGCGATCATGTCGGCGAGCTCGATGATGCCCTTCTTGATGCCCTGCAATTCGTCGCCGGCATTGGGCAGCATCAGCACGAGGAAGAAATCGGTCAGGTCGGCCACCGCCGTCTCCGACTGGCCGACGCCGACCGTCTCGACGAGGATCACGTCGAAGCCCGCCGCCTCGCAGAGCAGCATGGTTTCGCGCGTCCGGGCCGCGACGCCGCCGAGCGTGCCCGAGGAGGGGGAGGGCCGGATATAGGCGTTGGGATCGACCGCCAGCCGCGCCATCCGGGTCTTGTCGCCGAGGATCGAGCCGCCGGTGCGGCTCGATGACGGATCGACCGCGAGCACCGCGACCTTATGGCCCCTGCCCGTGAGATAGGCGCCGAGCGCATCGATCGTCGTCGATTTGCCGACGCCAGGCACCCCGGTGATGCCGACGCGGATCGCTCGCCCCGCATGCGGCAGCAACCTCTGGATCAGCGCGCGCGCCTGCTCGCGATGGTCGGCGCGGCGCGATTCGGCCAGCGTGATCGCGCGCGCCAGCGCCGCACGCTCGCCTGAGAGGATGGCGTCGGCCAAATCGGATGGCAGGGCGGCAGGCGCTGGCATCATCGGGCAGTAGCAAGCCTGCGGCCGCTGCGACAAGTGCAGCCTGTCGTCGTCACTGTGTCATGCTTGCATCTTGATGATCCGTCGTTTTGGTGAGAGCAGTTTCGTCATGATGCGTGCGGCCTGCCGGTTTCGTTTTGTCGTGTTGGCGTTGCTGGCTCCGCTGCTGCTTGCGGCCTGCGGCGGGCCGCCGCGCACGCTCGTCCTTTCGGCCGCCAAGCCAGACGAGATCGCCGGCACCGTCAGGGTGTTCGTGGCCACGACGCGCCAGGCCGCCGACCAGCCGCAATATTTCAGCGGCGAGCGCGGTCCGAAGCTCGCCTTCGCAAAGCTCGACATCACCGTCCCGCGTGCCCACAAGCCGGGCGAACTCGAACTGCCGGGCAACGGCGGGCAGATCGTGCCGGGGCAGCATTTCGCCGTGGCATCGGTCGAGCCTCTCGCGCTGCCCGAGACGCTGGTCGCCGTCCGCCGCGAGATCCAGAGGAGGCCGGCCTCGGAGCGGGACGTGCTGGTCTTCGTCCATGGCTACAACACCAATTTCGCCGATGCGGCCTATCGCTTCGCCCAGATCGTCCACGACGCCGGCTTCAAGGGCGTCGCCGTGCTGTTCACCTGGCCCTCGCGCGGCCAGCTTCTGCAATATCCCTACGACCGCGAAAGCGCGATGTATTCGCGCGATTTCCTCGAGCTGAACCTGCGCGCCATCTCGCGCGACCTCGGCACCACCCGGATCGACGTGCTGGCGCATTCGATGGGAACCCTCCTGACGCTGGAGGCGCTGCGACAGGCTTCGATCCGCGGCGACGGCAATTTCGGCGGCAAGCTGCGCGACGTCATGCTGGCGGCCCCCGATGTCGATCTCGACGTGTTCAGGACGCAACTGCGCCAGATCAAACGACCGGTCACGGTATTCGTCTCGGCCGACGACCGGGCGCTGGCCTTCTCCCGTCGCTTCGCCGGCGACAAGACGCGGCTCGGCGCGATCTCGGCGAAGGATAAGCAGATCGTCGCCGATCTCGAAAAGGCCGGTGCGACGATCATCGATCTGTCGGAGGTTTCGACCAGCGACCGACTCAACCACGCCAAATTCGCGGCCTCGCCCAGGGTGGTGCAGATGATCGGCCGCAGATTGCAGGCGGATGGCGGGATCGCCACCGCCGGCCCCGGCGTCGGCGACAAGCTCGGCGATATCGCGAGCGGGCTGGTCGGAACCGTCGGCTCGACGGTCGATCTCGTCGTTAGCGCGCCGGCCGCCGCCATCGGGCGATAGAACGAGCGCCGCATTATGGCCGCGTTAGCCTGCCCTTAAGGGCGAATTGGCCAATTCGGCCGTTCCCAAATCTTCGGACAGGTTCCGCCCATGCCAGATTCCCGGCACGCAGCCCTTTGCCGACGTTCGGTATTGCTGGCGCTTTTCTCGACAACGCTTGCGGCCTGCGCCCAGACGGAAGCCGCCGTTTCGCCCTTTTCCGCGCCGACCCGGGCCGACGCCTCGGCACTCGGCAAGGAACCGGCGCTTCTGGTGGCGACGACCCGCAAGCCCGCAGGCGATAGCCGCTCGCCATTTTTCGGACGTGAACGCGGGGACGGATTGAGCTTCGCGGAAGCGAGGCTGTCTCCGCCGGGGCGCGGCATTTCCGGGCGGGTGTCCTCAGCGGTCAGCGGCGACTGGGCTGTGCTGGGACTGGAGCAGCGCACCGCATCGGCCCCGGCGTTGCGCCTGGCCGAGGCCGCGACCGGCCGCGACGTGCTGCTCTACGTCCATGGCTACAACGAGACCTTCGAATCGGCGGCGCGCAGCGCCGGCCAGCTTTCGCATGCGCTGGAATTCCAGGGCAGAACCGCGCTGTTCGCCTGGCCGTCGGGCGGCGGACTGCTGGACTATGCCTATGACCGCGAGAGTGCGCTCTGGTCGCGCGACGGTTTTGTGCAATCGTTGCGGGCGCTGGTCAACAACCCGACGATCGGTCGCATTCACATCGTCGCCCATTCGATGGGCACCTTCCTGACGCTGGAGGCCTTGCGCGAACTGCGGCTTGAAACCGATGTCTCCGCGCGCATCGGCTCGGTCGTCTTCGCCTCGCCCGATATCGACATCGACGCCTTCGAGCAGACCGTCTCCAAGCTGGGGCCGCTCGCCCGCCGGATGACGCTGATCATCGACCCCGGCGACAGGGCGCTGGCCGTCTCGGCCCGCATCGCCGGCGGCGTGGCGCGGGCCGGCGCGGCCGACCGTGCGCGGCTTGAGGAACTGGGCGTGCGCGTCGCCGACACCTCGGGCCGCGGCTGGAGCATGCTGCGCCACGACCTTTTCCTGTCGGATGGCGAGGTGACGCAGGTGGTGCGCCGGGCGATGGACCGCGCCGGCGCCTGAGCGCGCGGTCCGGCGTTGCGCGCGGGGGCGGCCGCGTGTTCCAAATCTGTCGCGGCGACGCCAAAGAAAGCAACGCATCGGCGCGCGGCTGGCGCTATGTTGCCTGCCGGATGGGCGGGCGTCGCCCGGCAGATGGAGATGCGGCGATGGCCGGAGACAACTACCACAAGGACCGCATCGCCAACCGCAAGCTCCATCCCGAGACGCTGATGATGGGCTTCGGCTATTCGCCGGCCATGTCGGAAGGCGCGCTCAAGCCGCCGGTCTTCCTGACCTCGACCTTCGTTTTCGAGAACGCCCAGCAGGGCAAGGAATTCTTCGATTTCACCTCGGGCCGTCGCCAACCCAAGCCGGGCGAGAAGCCGGGCCTCGTCTATTCGCGCTTCAACCACCCCAACATGGAAATCCTCGAGGATCGTCTCGCGATCTGGGACGAGGCCGAAAAATGCGCCGTCTTCGCCAGCGGCATGGCGGCGATCGCCACGACCTGCTTCGCCTTCCTGCGCCCCGGCGACACCATCATCCACTCCCGCCCGCTCTACGGCGGCACCGAGACCCTGCTGAAGAACCAGATGGGCGCCTTCGGCGTCACAGCCTTCGGCTTCACCGACGGGCTCGATATCGCGCAGATGCGCGAGACCGCCAAGGCCGCCGCCGCCAAGGGCCGCGTCGGCATGATCCTGGTCGAGACGCCGGCGAACCCGACCAACGGCCTGGTCGATCTCGCAGCCTGCGCGACGATCGCCGACGAACTGGAGCGGTCGCAGGGCCATCGCCCGCCCGTCGTGGTCGACAACACCATGCTCGGCCCGAAGTACCAGAAGCCGCTGAAACAAGGCGCGGACCTGACCCTGCTCTCGCTGACGAAGTATGTCGGCGGCCATTCCGACCTCGTCGGCGGCTCGATCTCGGGATCGGACACGCTAGTCCGGCAGGTCAAGGGCTGGCGCGGCTCGCTCGGCACGCAGGCCGATCCAAACTCGTGCTGGATGCTGATGCGCTCGCTGGAGACGCTCGACATCCGCATGAGCCGGGCCAACGAGAACGCCAAGCTCGTCGCCGAATACCTCGCCAGCCACCCCAAGGTCGCCAGGGTGCATTATCTCGGCGACCTGCAGGACGGCGACCCGCGCAAGACCGTGTTCGACCGGCAATGCTCCGCGCCTGGCTCGACCTTCGCCTTCGACGTCGTCGGCGGCGAGAAGGAGGCGTTCGCGGTGCTCGACAATCTCCAGATCATGAAGCTTGCGGTCTCGCTGGGCGGCACGGAGACGCTTGTGTCGCACCCGGCCGCGATGACGCATTCGGGCGTCGCGCGCGAACTGCGCGAGGAGATCGGCCTGACCGACGCGCTGATCCGCATCTCGGTCGGCATCGAGAACATCGAGGACCTGATCTCGGACCTCGCGCAGGCGCTGGAGGCGGTATGAATGCCTTTGGCCCACTACCGTCATGCCCGGCCTTGTGCCGAGCATCCACGTCTTGGGCATGGAGCGCGACAAACGAATACGTGGATGGTCGGGACTAGCCCGACCATGACGGCGAGGGGCTTGGCGGCTATTAGATTGGCGAAGAGAGCCTAAACCCCAACCCGCCCCCAGCCCGGCAGCTTGATCGCCGGGCTGCGGATGTCGAATCCCGCCACCAGCCCAAGCAGGTTGATCTCGATGCCCTCGACCCATCCCAGCGTGACGCCGGCCAGCCCGTAAAGCGAGGCCTGCACGCCGGTTCGGCTGGGGGTGAGCCCGGCGAACAGGCCGTCCTCGCGAAAATCCTTGCCGATCGCGGTCGGTGGCAGCGCCTGCGAAAGTTCCGGAATGTCCGCCAGCACATGCTGGACGAAGCTGTTCGAGTTCGGGCCCGGCCAGGCCTGATAGGTGCCCGGCGTGACGTAGTTGTAGGACTGCACCGCCGCGCGGATGCGCGGTATCAGCGCCTGCGCAGCCTCGCCGCGCACCTCCGCCACCAGTTCGGGCACGTTGCCGAACCAGCGGCCGTCAGCCTCGCGATGGTTGACCCGTACCGGCGCGCCCCAGCCCACGACGTCGAAGCGCGTATAGGCGCGGGCGTCCTTCTCTTTCACCACCACCCATGAGTGATGCGCGAAGACGCCGCGCCAGCGCCCGACGCGGGCGGCGAAGATATGCACCGTCGCCTCGGGCTCGATCGCGGCCGCCGGCAGCAGTTTCGCGCTCGACCAGTCGGCGCGCCGCCAGTCGAGGGCCGAGGGCTGCCAAGTCCACCAGGCCGCGTGGGTCGCAACCGGGATCAGGAACAGAAGGGTGAAGGCGAGCAGGAACCGGCGGAAGAGACGCATGGCTGAAGACATGTGGCCGGGTTGTTGCATCGCAAGATGGCGCGAGGACCTGCAGCGCCGCCGACCGATCAAAATCCGTTGAGGCGCGCCGCCAAGCTGATAGCTTCTCCCGCGACGGGAACCGGGTCCGACGGTGCATGCAGGAGAGAGAACGACGATGACGGGATGGGGATGGGTGAAAGGCATTCTTGCTGGCGCGGCGCTGGCGCTGATGGCGGCGGGACCGGTGCTGGCGCAGGGCAACGAACTGCGGGTCTACAACTGGTCCGACTATGTCGATCCCGAGGTGCTGGACGCCTTCAAGAAGGAAACCGGAATCACCGTCGTCTACGACACCTTCGACCAGATGGAGACGGTCGAGACCAAGCTGCTCGCGGGCAAGACCGGCTACGACCTGATCGTGGTCACGGCCTCCTTCCTGCCGCGCCACATCCCGCTGGGGCTCTATGCGCCGATCGACGCCGCAAGGGTTCCCAATCTGAAGAATGCCTGGCCGGAGATTCAGGGCCGGCTGGCGAAATACGATCCCGGCAACAAATTCGCCGTGAACTACATGTGGGGCACGACCGGCATCGGCTACAATGTCGCCAAGGTGAAAGAGCGGCTCGGGCCGGACGCCATCATCGATAGCTGGAAGATCCTGTTCGATCCGGAGCAGTTGAAGAAGCTCTCCAATTGCGGCGTGCATGTGCTCGACGCGGTCGAGGAGATGTTCCCCGCCGCGCTGCGCCATCTCGGGCTCGATCCGGATTCCAAGAAGGACGCCGACCTCAACAAGGCCGGCGAATTGCTCCGCAAGATGCGCCCGCATGTCCAGAAGTTCCACTCCTCGGAATACATCAACGCGTTGGCGAACGGCGATATCTGCCTCGCCGTCGGCTATTCCGGCGACGTGCTGCAGGCGAAGAAGCGGGCCGAGGAGGCCAAGAACAACGTCCAGATCGCCTACTCCATCCCGAAGGAAGGCGCGCTGATGTGGTTCGATTCCTTCGTCATCCCGAAGGATGCGGGCAATGCCGAGGCCGCGCTGAAGTTCATCGATTTCGTCAACCGCCCGGCCATGGCTGCGAAGAACTCCGACTTCATCCAGTACGCCAACGGCAATCTGGCCTCGAAGCCGCTGCTCTCGGCCTCCGTGCGCGACAATCCGGGCATCTACCCCAGCGACGCCGTTATGGGCCGGCTCTACACGATCACGCCCTACGACCAGAGGTCGCAGAGGCTGGTCAACCGGCTGTGGACGCGCGTCAAGACCGGCAAGTGAGCGCGGGCTTAGCAGGCGGGGTCCGCAAGATCGCGCCCGGCGGCCTGCGCCGGTCCTTCCAGCCCTGGAACGACCCTGCGGCGCAGCCGCTGGTCGAGTTCAGGAACGTAACAAAGCGCTTCGGCGCGGTCACGGCGGTCGCGGACCTGTCGCTGAAACTCTACCCGCGCGAGTTCTTCGCGCTGCTCGGCCCGTCAGGCTGCGGCAAGACCACGCTGATGCGGATGCTGGCCGGGTTCGAGCAGCCTGACGGGGGCGAAATCCTGCTCGACGGCGTCGAGATCACGCACGCGCCGCCGCATCTGCGGCCGGTCAACATGATGTTCCAGTCCTATGCGCTGTTTCCCCATCTCAGCGTCGCAAACAACATCGCCTATGGGCTGAAGCGGCAGGGCCTGCCGAAGCCCGAGATCGCCGGGCGCGTCGCGCAGATGCTGGCGCTGGTGAAACTCGACGGTCTCGGACATCGTCGCCCCGACCAGCTCTCGGGCGGCCAGCGCCAGCGCGTAGCCCTCGCCCGGGCGCTGGCGCGGATGCCGCGGCTTTTGCTGCTCGATGAGCCGCTGGCGGCGCTCGACCGCAAGCTGCGCGAGGAGACGCAGTTCGAGCTGGTCAACATCCAGCACGAACTCGGCACCACCTTCATGGTGGTGACGCACGACCAGGACGAGGCCATGACCATGGCCGACCGGATGGCGGTGATGGATCGCGGCCACCTCGTCCAGATCGGCCCGCCGGACGTGATCTACGAGGCCCCGGTCAACCGCCAGGTCGCCGAGTTCGTCGGCGACATCAATGTGCTGGAGGGCCGGGTCATGGACGTCGCCGGCGATCTCGTTCGCGTCGAGACCGCTCTCGTCGGGGCCGTCGAACTTGACGAGGACGCGCCCGCTTTGGCGGCCGGGGACGCCGTCATGGTTGGCCTGCGGCCGGAGAAGATCGGACTGTCCCATGAGGAGCCCGACCAGACCGCGAACAAGGTTCGCGGCGCGATCTGGGACATCGGCTATCTCGGCGACATCACCATGGTGCAGGTCAGGGTCGGCGAGGCGTTGCTCAAGGTCTCGCTCGCCAACCGCACGCGGCGGATTGCGCGGCCCTTCGCCTGGGAGGACGAGGTCTGGCTTTCCTGGGATGTCGAGGCCGGCATGGTTTTGCGGCCGTGAGCGCGGGCGGGGCAGGCAGGCGGCTAAGCCGGCTCGTGCCGGCGATCCCCTGGCTCTGGCTCGCGCTGTTCTTCCTGGTCCCCTTCGCGATCGTACTACGCATGGCGCTGTCGGACGCCGACCTGGCGGTCCCGCCCTACGCGCCGCATTTTGAAGGGCTTTCGAACCTGTGGGCCTTCTTGTCAGGACTCGATCTGGACAATTTTCGGCTGATCGCGAGCGACGATCTCTATTGGCAAAGCTATGTGACCTCGCTGCGGATCGCGGCCCTGACCACGCTGGCGGCTCTCGTGATCGGTTATCCGCTCGCCTACGCGATGGCGGCTGCGCCTTCACGCTGGCAGGGCGTCCTGGTTGTGCTGGTGATCCTGCCGTTCTGGACCTCGTTCCTGATCCGCGTCTACGCCTGGATCGGCATTCTGCGGCCCGAAGGCTTGCTCGACGCGGCGCTGCTCTGGCTCGGCCTGACAGCCGAGCCGCTGCGCCTGCTCAACACCGAGGCCGCCGTGCTGATCGGCATGGTCTATTCCTATCTGCCCTTCATGGTGCTGCCGCTCTTCGCGAGCCTGCAGAAGCTCGATCGCACTTTGCTGGAGGCTGCCGCCGATCTCGGCGCGACGCCGCTGCGGGCCTTCCTCTCGGTGACGCTGCCGTTGTCGCTGCCTGGCATCCTTGCCGGCTCGGCGCTGGTCTTCATCCCGGCGATCGGCGAGTTCGTCATCCCCGATCTGCTCGGCGGCCCCGACACCACCATGATCGGCAAGGCGCTCTGGACCGAGTTCTTCTCCAACCGCGACTGGCCGCTGGCCTCTGCCGTGGCGGTCGTGCTGCTGGTCGTGCTGGTAGCGCCGCTGATGCTGCTCCAGCGCGCGCGGGGAGGCGCAGCATGAGGCGGCTCGGCCCCGGCCTCGTGCTGGCGCTCGTCGCCGGTTTCGCCTTCCTCTATCTGCCGATCGTGGCGCTGGTCGCCTACTCCTTCAACGGCTCGCGTCTGGTCACGGTCTGGGGCGGCTTTTCGACGCGCTGGTATGGCGCGCTGTTGTCGAACCAGCCGCTGCTCGACGCCGCCTGGCTCAGTCTCAGACTCGCCTTCGTCTCGGCGACGCTGGCGACGGTGCTGGGCACGCTTGCGGCCGTGGCGCTCGCGCGCCATGGCCGCTTTGCCGGCCGCACGCTGTTCTCCGGCATGGTGCTGGCGCCGCTGGTCATGCCGGAGGTGATCACCGGGCTCTCGCTGCTGCTGCTCTTCGTCTCTCTCGATGTCGGGCGCGGCTTCTGGACGGTGACGGTCGCGCACGCCACGCTGGGGCTGGGCTTTGCGACGATCGTCGTGCAGGCGCGGCTCGCCCGTTTCGACGCCTCGCTGGAGGAGGCCGCGCGCGATCTCGGCGCGACGCCGCTCATCACCTTCCTCACCGTGACGCTGCCGTTGATCGCGCCCGGCGTCGCGGCGGCCTGGATGCTCGCCTTCACGCTCTCGCTCGACGATCTGGTCATCGCGAGCTTCACCACCGGGCCGGGCGCGACGACGCTGCCGATGCGGCTCTACTCGGCAGTCAGGCTCGGCGTGTCGCCCGAGATCAACGCCGCCTGCACGCTGCTGATCGCAGCCGTTGCGGTCGTGGTGATCGCCGCCTCGCTGCTGCTGAAGCGGGAACGGTTCGCGCGCGGATAAATGGCGGGTGAATGCGGGCCTCAACCGCCGTTCAGACGGGTTCTGCGAGATTGCGTATCAGGCGAGGGGCTTCTCCCGCGCCGTCGCACAGGATCAGGAACCATGTTCCGCACACTCGCATCGACCAGCCTCGCCACCCTTGTCATCGGCGCAGCCGCGCTGGCCGGGGCGACCCTCGCCAATCCCTCCATCGCGCAGGCCTATGACGGCCGCTACGGACATGGCGGTTACAAGCGCCCCCATGGCGGATGGCGCGCCCCGCCGCCGGTCGTACACGGCTACTGGGGCCACCGCCGCTGGCAGCGCTACCATGAGGGCCGCCGCTTCTATGGCCCGCCGCCGGCCCATCGCTACGGCTGGAGGTGAGCGGGCGTCACTGACGATCGGCTGCATCTTCCTCAGCGAGGATGCGGCTGATCGTTTCCTCCAGAGCGCCGAGCCGCTCGGTGGCGATTTCCATGAGCGTCGCGAAAAGGATGTCGTCATAGCCATGCCTGAGCCGGTTCCCGAGATCGGCGATCCGGCGCCATGGAACATCGGGGTGCTGTGCACGAAGGTCTTCCGGGATGTGACGGCTAGCCTCGCTTATAATCTCGAGGAATCGCTCCAGCGCTGCTCGCCGAATGGCATCGTGCTCGATCTCGTCGGCGGAAAACGCGTTGATGAGCGATCGAATGCTGGCGATGGCATCCTTGATGTGTCTGACGCGATCACCCAGAGTCGCTTTCATCAGAAGAGTTCGATCAGATCGTCTTGCGTCCGCTCGCGGAAGCGTTCCGAGATTCCCCTTCGCATCGTGAGCTGAACCGGCAGGCCGAGCTGGTCGCTAAGGCTGTGTTCGATGCCAATCAAATCCAGCAGGCTGAACTTCGGTGCATCGACATCCACCATCAGATCTACGTCACTGTCCTCGCGCGCGTCGCCACGGGCGCGCGAGCCGAAGAGCGCCATGTGGCTGATGCCGCGATCACGCAATTCGCCCTGCATTGCGCGGATGCGTTCGGTCAGGTCTTCACGCGTGATCATCGCTCCCGCTCCTCGACGGACGCGATCGTCTACCACAATCACTCCGCCGCGTCGCGCTGCGCATAGCCTAGCCGCCCGTTCAACTCTTCGAGCAACTTCTCGGCCGCGTCCGCGATCACCGTGCCCGGCGGGAAGATCGCGCTGGCTCCCGCCTGCATCAGCGCCTCGAAATCCTGCGGCGGGATGACGCCGCCGACCACGATCATGATGTCGGGCCGGCCCGCACTGGCGAGCGCTACCTTGAGTTCGGGCACGAGCGTGAGATGCCCCGCCGCGAGCGAGGACACGCCGATGATGTGGACGTCGTTCTCGACGCCCTGGCGCGCCGCCTCGTCGGGCGTGGCGAAAAGCGGCCCGATATCGACGTCGAAGCCGAGATCGGCGAAGGCCGAGGCGATGACTTTCTGGCCTCTGTCGTGCCCGTCCTGCCCCATCTTGGCGACGAGGATGCGCGGCCGGCGGCCATCGGCCTCGGCGAACGCCTCAGTCATCATCTGCACGCGCATGACCGCAGGGTTCATCGTGCCGACCTCCCGCTTGTAGACGCCCGCGATCGACTTGATCTCGGCCCTGTGCCGCCCGAAGACCTGCTCCATCGCCATCGAGATCTCGCCGACGGTCGCCTTGGCGCGCGCAGCCTTGACCGCGAGGTCGAGCAGGTTGCCGTCCCCGGCCGCGCCATTGGTGAGCGCCGTCAGAGCCGACTTCACGTCGGCTTCGACGCGCTCGGCCTTGAGCCTGCGCAGCTTCTCCAGTTGCTGCGCGCGCACCGAGGCGTTGTTGACGACGAGCACGTCGATCTTCGCCTCGTTCTCGGGCTTGAACATGTTGACGCCGATGATGCCCTGCTGCCTGCCGTCGATGCGGGCCTGCGTCTTGGCGGCGGCCTCCTCGATGCGCAGCTTGGGGATGCCGGCCTCGATCGCCTTGGCCATGCCGCCGAGCGCCTCGACCTCGGTGATATGCGCCCAGGCCTTGGCAGCGAGATCGGCGGTCAGCCGCTCGACATAGTAGGAGCCGCCCCAGGGGTCGATGATCCGGCTCGTGCCGCTCTCCTGTTGCAGCAGGATCTGGGTGTTGCGGGCGATGCGGGCGGAGAAATCGGTCGGCAGCGCCAGCGCCTCGTCGAGGGCGTTGGTGTGCAGCGACTGGGTGTGTCCCTGTGTCGCCGCCATCGCCTCGATCATGGTGCGCGGCACGTTGTTGAACACGTCCTGCGCCGTCAGCGACCAGCCCGAGGTCTGGCAATGCGTGCGCAGCGGCAGCGACTTCTCGTTCTCCGCGCCGAAATCCTTGACCAGCTTCGCCCAGATCAGCCGCGCGGCCCTGAGTTTGGCGACCTCCATGAAGAAATTCATGCCGATCGCCCAGAAGAACGACAGGCGCGGCGCGAAGGCGTCGACGCCGAGGCCCGCGCGCTGGCCGGCGCGGATGTATTCGACGCCGTCGGCGAGCGTGTAGCCGAGCTCAAGGTCCTGCGTCGCACCCGCCTCCTGCATGTGATAGCCGGAGATCGAGATTGAGTTGAATTTCGGCATGTTGGCCGAGGTGTAGGAGAAGATATCGCCGATGATCCGCATCGAGGGCGAAGGCGGGTAGATGTAGGTGTTACGGACCATGAACTCCTTGAGGATGTCGTTCTGGATCGTCCCCGAGAGCTTGGCCGCCGGCACGCCCTGCTCTTCCGCCGCAACAATGAATAGCGCCAGCACCGGCAGCACCGCGCCGTTCATCGTCATCGAGACGCTCATCTGGTCGAGCGGGATGCCGGAGAACAGCGTGCGCATGTCGTAGATCGAGTCGATCGCGACGCCGGCCATGCCGACATCGCCGCCGACGCGGGGATGGTCGCTGTCATAGCCGCGATGCGTGGCGAGATCGAAGGCGACCGACAGACCCTTCTGCCCCGCCGCGAGATTGCGCCGATAGAATGCGTTGGAATCCTCGGCCGTCGAGAAGCCGGCATATTGCCGGATCGTCCAGGGCTGGTTGACGTACATCGTGGGGTAGGGCCCGCGCAGATAGGGCGCGATGCCGGGAAGCGTGTCGACGAAGGGCAAGCCGGCACGATCCTTCGCGGTATAGAGCGGCTTGACCGGGATGCCCTCGGGCGTCAGCCAGGGCTCGGCTCCGGAGGAAAGGGCAGGCGGCGTCGGAGCGGTATCGCTCGCAAAGGGGATCGTCGCGAAATCCGGGATGGCTGTCATGGCTGTCTCCCGTCGGGCCTGTCCCACCAATGGTGGAAATGATGCACCGGGCCGTGGCCATGGCCAACCGGCACCGTGTCGGACGCCATGATCGCGGCGGTGATGTACGTCTTGGCGTGGCCGACCGCCTCGGGCAAAGCGAGGCCCTTGGCTAGATTGGCTGCGATCGCGGAAGACAGCGTGCAGCCCGTGCCATGCGTGTTGCGGGTCGGATGGCGCGGCGCGGCAAAGCGCTGGCGCGCGCCGCCCGCCAGCAGCAGCAGGTCGGTGCTCGTGTCGCCCGCGCCGTGGCCGCCCTTGAGCAGGACGTTGGCCGCGCCGAGCGCCTGAAGTTTTTCGGCCTGCCCGTCGATGGCCGCGTCGGTCTGTGCCGGCGCGGAGCCGAGAAGCGCGGCGCATTCGGGCAGGTTCGGCGTGACCAGCGTCGCCAGCGGAAAGAGATGGCGGCGAATGGCGTCGATCGCCTCGTCCTGCAGCAGTTTTGCCCCCGATGCGGCGACCATCACGGGGTCGAGCACGATATTGCGGGCCTTGTGGCGCATCAGGCCGGCAGCGACCGTCTCGATCAGTTCCGCCGTCGCCAGCATGCCGATCTTCACAGCCGCCACGTCGAGATCGGAGAAGACGGCGTCGATCTGCGCCGTGACGAAATCGGCGGGCACGGCATGGATTCCAGTCACGCCAGTGGTGTTCTGCGCCGTCAGCGCGACGATGACGCTTGCGCCATAGGCCTGATGCGCCGCGAAGGTTTTCAGGTCGGCCTGGATGCCGGCGCCGCCGCTGGAATCCGAGCCGGCGATGGTCAGCGCGATGGGAAAGGCCATGCTCACTCGGCTGCTTCCAGCGTGATGCGCAGCTTGGTGCCCGTCGCCTTGGCGTAGCGCTCCAGCGTGCGGGTCGAGGGCTTGCCGCGCCCGCTTTCGAGCCGGGCGACGACGGACTGGGTGGTGCCCATGCGCTGGGCCAGTTCCTCCTGCGTCAACCCGGCGCGGGTGCGGGCGCGGATCAGCGAGGTCAGCAGCGCGAATTCCTCTTCGAGCGCGTCGTATTCGCGCTTGAAGTCGGGATCCTGCATTTGCGCGCGGCCCCATTCGAGGACGCTCAGCGATTTATCGGCGGTCATGTCAAAGCTCCCTCGCTCTTTCCCGGGCCAGTCGGATCTCGCGGGATGGCGTCTTCTCGGTTTTCTTGACGAAGACGCGCAGGATCACGACGCGCCGCCCCGTCGCCGTAATGTAGATCGCCCTTGCGATTCCATCCCGCCCCGTGATCCGCAACTCCCAGAGTTTGTCTCCGACCGGCTTTATCCAGCCCGGCGACAAGGCTTCCAATCCTTCATCCTCGATGATCTTCGCATAACGGAACAATTTCGCACGCATGTCGCGTGGCAGGTCATGGGCCTCCGCCCTGACCACGGCGTTCAGAAACTCAAAGCTCCAGCCCTGCTGCTTCATAGCAAAAAAGCGCTATTTCGACAAGGCCGCTAGAACGACCCTGTGCGCTTCCTCCAGCACGGCGACGGCATCGCAGCCGGCGAAGACGAAGCCCTCGACGCCGGCAGCCCGAAGCGCCGCTTCGTTCTCGCTGGGCTTGCCGGCAAGCCAGATCGTCGCTCCGGCGTTTTTGAGCGCTGCCGCCGCGGCGATGCCTTCGGCCTGATAGGCCGCATCCGAGCCGCACAGGCAGGCCAGCCGTGCGCCCGAAGCTCTGCACGCCGAGACCAGCGCCGCAATATCGGTGCCTGAGCCGCTCGCAAAGCCGTCATGGCCCGGCGCTGCGATGCCGCCGGACTCCAACAGGTTGCGGGCGAAACCTGCGCGGGCGGTGAAGTCGGCGACGCTGCCGAGCGTCGCGAGGAAGACGAGCGGACGCTCCTGCGCGGCGTCGGCGCGGTCGCGCAGCGCTTCGAAGGGCTCGGCGAGACGAAACGAGGGGAGGGGTTCGACATCGAGCCCTGCCTCGGGAGAGGACAGCGCCTGCGAGCGCGGCGCCCCCTTCGCCGGCTTGATCGGCTCCACGGCCAGCACGCTGACTGCGGCTTCCGCCAGATTTGGATACTCGCTCGTGCCGGTGATCGGCTCGCGCCGCGTCGCGATCGCCTTTCCGCGCGTTTCGCGCTCGCGGGCCAGACCTGTCTGGATGTGGCCGTTCGCCAGCGCCGCGACGATGCCGGGCAGGCCCCCGGTGGCTTCGCGCTCCAGATCCTGCAGCTTGCTCCAGGCCTGTTCGCAGAGCGCCTGCGTCAGCGCCTCGAAGCCGCCGGCCCCGGCGGCCGGATCGGCGACGCGCCAGAGGCTGGCTTCCTCCAGCAGGACGAGTTGGGTATTGCGGGCGACGCGCCGGGCGAATCCGTCCGGAAGCCCAAGCGCGGCGGTGAAGGGCAGCACGGTCAGGGAGTCTGCGCCGCCGACGCCGGCCGAGAAGGTTGCGACCGTGGCGCGCAGCAGATTGACCCATGGATCGCGTTTCGTCAGCGAGCGCCACGCCGTCTCGGCGTGCAGAACCATCGGTTTCGGCGTCAGGCCGCATGCGCTCTGGACGCGGTCCCAGAGCAGCCGCGCCGCCCGGAACTTGGCGATGGTCAGGAACTGGTCGGTGTCGGCGACCAGCACGAAGGAAATCGCGTCCCGCGCCTCTGCCAGCGGCATACCCTGCGCTTCGAGTGCGCGCAGATAGGCGATCGCCGTGGCGAGCGCGCCGCCGAGTTCCTGTGCTTCGCTCGCGCCGGCTTCGTGATGCGGCCGGGAATCGGCGGTGACAAAGGGGCCGGCAAAGCCGCGCGCCTTGAGCGCTGCGATGGTCTCCGCCAACCTGCGGCCGGTCTCCGGCCAGGACGCGGCGAGGCTGCCATGGCTCGCCAGGACGCCAATCGGATCGAGCCCGAAATCGATCGCCGCTGCGCTCGGCGCGAGTCCACGGGTCTCGACCAGCGCCGCCAGCATCAGCGCGTTGACGCGACCTTGCGGCGCGGGGTCGAGGCGCAGCCGGATCAGGTCGAGCATGACGCCGTCGAGCGCAGAATCGAGCATAGCGACATCGTCCGCGACGAGGCCGTAGCCGCGTGCGGCGCGGGCTCCGGCGAAACTCAGGACGAGCGAATCGGCCCCGCCCTCGAGATCGGCCAGCGCCAGCGTTCGGGCCTGTTCCGGGTCGGGATGATCGACGCGGGCGCAGATTCGCCAGCGGCCGGCCTCTGCCCGCAATGGCCTCAACGCAGGCGTGGCGGCCGGGTAGAGCGGTTCGATGCGGATGCCGTCGGCTGTGCGCCCGACCAGACGCTTCTCGAAATCCGAGCCTTTCAGAACCTTGTCGACCGCAGCGCGCCATTGCTCGATCGCCGGCGTCGGAAACGCGTCCATGAAGGCGAGATCGGATGCTGGGGCCGAGTTCATCTGCGCCTGTGCTCCTCTTTGCATCCATTGTGCAACCGCGAAGCCGTGATTGCCATGGGGGTCGCCGCGCCGCCATGCCTACTTCGTCGCAAGCTGGATGTGCAAAGGAGGCAGCGGAAACGACAACGCCGCCCGGGAAGGGGCGGCGTCGCAAAGCGTTCAAGGCAGGTTGGCGCTCAGACGAACTGGCCCAGCCCCGGGATCGCGCCAACGATCGCGCCCATTGTGTCCTCGCCGGCCTTTTCGCGGCCGACCGCGAACATCTCCTTGGAAACCGACTGGATCTGGCCCATCGAGAGCCCCGCGCCCATCAGCTGGCCGCCGAGCGCCATGACGCCGCCGCTGCCACCCATCATGCCGCCGACCATGCCCATCAGGCCGCCCTTGGCGCCGCCCTCGGCGTCGGCCAGTTCCTGCGCGCCGGGCAGCGAGGTCATCAGCTGGCCGATCTCGGCCGGGGGGCCTTCCTTCTGCAGGAAAGCGAGGATGATGCCGATCGCCTTGCGCGCGAGCTCCTCGTTGAGGCCGGAGACCGCAATGATGCGGGAGATCAGTTCATCCATGGTCGTATCCTTCAAAGAGCTGCCGCGCGATAGTTCACATATTAACGATCTAATCAACCCCGCATCGGGCTTCCGCCGTCGCCTGCGTTTCGCTACACCCTGCTGACGTTTCGATAACATGACAGGGCGACATCATGGCGCAAGCGGATACCGGAAACGGAGCGATCCTGATCGGCAAGAGCTGGAAGGAGGAGCACCTCCTGCTCAAGCTCGCCAACCGGCATGGCCTCGTCACGGGCGCGACCGGCACCGGCAAGACGGTGACGCTGCAGGTGATGGCCGAGGGTTTTGCGCGCAACGGCGTCCCGGTCTTCGCCGCAGACATCAAGGGCGATCTGTCGGGGATCGCGGCGCCAGGCGATTCCAAGCCGCCCTTCGTCAAGCGGGCGCAGGAAATCGGCATCAAATACGAGCCCGACCAGTTCACCACCGTGTTCTGGGATGTGTTCGGCGAACAGGGCCACCCGGTCCGCGCCACGATCTCGGAGATGGGGCCGCTGCTGCTCGCCCGCCTGCTCGATCTCAACGACACGCAGGAAGGCGTGCTCAACATCGCCTTCCGCATCGCTGACGAGCAGAAGCTGCTGCTGCTGGACCTGAAGGATCTCCGCGCGATCCTCGTCTTCATCGCCGACAACGCCAAGGACTTGACGACGAAATACGGCAATGTCTCAGCCCAGACCGTCGGCACGATCCAGCGTGCGCTTTTGGTGCTGGAGAACCAGAAGGGCGAGAAATTCTTCGGCGAGCCGGCGCTCGACATCAACGACCTGATGAAGACCGACCGCTACGGCCGCGGCATCGTCAACATCCTGTGCGCCGACAAGCTGATGGCCAATCCGCGGCTCTACGCGACCTTCCTGCTCTGGCTGCTCTCGGAGCTGTTCGAGCAGTTGCCCGAGGTCGGCGATCTCGACAAACCGAAACTCGTCTTCTTCTTCGACGAGGCGCATCTCTTGTTCAACGGCGCCCCAAAGGTGCTGCTGACGGCGGTGGAGCAGGTGGTGCGGCTGATCCGCTCCAAGGGCGTCGGCGTCTATTTCGTGACGCAAAACCCGCTCGATATTCCCGACACCGTGCTGGCCCAGCTCGGCAACCGCGTCCAGCATGCGCTGCGCGCCTTCACCCCGCGCGACCAGAAGGCGGTGCGCGCGGCGGCCGAAACCTTCCGCCAGAATCCCAAGTTCAAGACGGAAGAGGCGATCACGCAGCTCGCGGTCGGCGAAGCCTTGACCTCGACGCTGGAGGGCAAGGGCACGCCGACCATGGTCGAGCGCACGCTGATCGCGCCCGCCATGGCGCAGGTCGGCCCCTGCTCGCCGCAGATCAGGCAGCAGGCGCTGAACGAGTCCGGCTACAAGGGCAAATACGACACGATGATTGACCGCGAGTCGGCCTATGAGGAACTCGCCAAGCGCAAGAACATGGAAACGCAGGCCGAAGACGCGCCCGTCGAGGCCGGGACAGCCGGCGGCGGCGGCATCATGGACACGATCGGCGGCTGGCTCGGCGGCAACTCCAATGCGCCACGCCCCAAGACCGGGCCGGGCAGCCGGGGCGGCGCGATGCCCCAGAGCATGACCGAGAAGATCATCACCTCGGCGGCGCGCTCGGCCGCGACCTCGATCGGCCGGCAGGTCGGCACCGCGATCCTGCGCGGCGTTCTCGGCAGCATGATGGGCGGACGGCGCTGACGGGACCGCCATGTCCGGCGGGTGGCTGACGGCAGGGGCAAGCCTTGTCATGATGGCGCATCAGAATCGGCTTTCGATCGCGAGAGCCTGAAAGACGAGCGCCATGTCACAGCTTCCCGCCATCCTCTCCCGCCTCGACGCCGATCTCGAAACCGCGCTGACGCGGCTTTCGACCTGGCTCGAAATCCCTTCGATCGGCACCGACCCTGCCTTCAATGCTGAGACCCGACGCGCTGCGCAATGGCTCCGCGACGATCTCGAAACGCTTGGTTTCGCGGCCGAGCTTCGCGATACGCCGGGCCAGCCGATCGTGCTGGCGCATCGACCAAAGCCCGGTGCGCCGCATGTGCTGTTCTACGGCCATTACGACGTGCAGCCGGTCGATCCGCTGAACCTCTGGGAGAGCGACCCGTTCAAGCCCGTGGTCAAGGAAATCGAGCCCGGCCGCCGGGTGATCGTGGCGCGCGGGGCCTGCGACGACAAGGGCCAGGTGATGACCTTCGTCGAGGCGATGCGGGCGACGCTCAGTGAGACCGGCGACCTGCCGGTCGGCGTGACGATCCTGGTCGAGGGCGAGGAGGAGTCGGGCTCGGCCAATCTGCCGCCCTTCATCCGCGAGAACGCCGACGCCCTGAAGGCCGATTTCGCGCTGGTCTGCGACACCGGCATGTGGGACCGGCAGACGCCGGCGATCACCTCCTCGCTGCGAGGAATGGTCTATCAGGAGGTGACGATCACCTGCGCCGACCGCGATCTGCATTCGGGCCTGTTCGGCGGCGCGGCGGCCAATCCGATCCATGTGCTGGCGAAGATCGTCGCCGCCCTGCACGACGAGACGGGCCGCATCACGCTGCCCGGCTTCTATGACGGCGTTGAGGAGCCGACCAACCAGCAGAAGGCCGACTGGGCCGATCTCGACCTCACCGAGGCGGAGTTTCTGGGCGGGGTCGGGCTGAGGCACTCGGTCGGCGAGCGTGGCCGCATGCTGATCGAGCAGATCCAGTCGCGCCCGACCTGCGACGTCAACGGCATCTGGGGCGGCTATACCGGCGAGGGCACCAAGACGGTGATCGCGGGGCAGGCCTCGGCCAAGGTCTCGTTCAGGCTCGTCGGCAAACAGGACCCGGCCAAGGTCGCGGAAGCGTTTCAGGCCTTCGTGCGCGAGCGTCTGCCGGCCGATTGCAAGGCGGAGTTCATCGCCCATGGCGCCTCGCCGGCCATCGCCGTGCCGGTCGATTCGCCGGCTCTGGTCAAGGCGCGGCAGGCTCTGGCCGATGAATGGGGCGGAAGGGTCGTCACGATTGGCACCGGCGGCTCGATTCCGGTCGGCGGCGACTTCAAGACAACGCTCGGCCTCGACACGCTCTTCGTCGGCTTCGGGCTGGAGGACGACCGGGTGCATTCGCCCAACGAGAAATACGACCTCTCCTCCTTCCACAAAGGCCAGCGCTCCTGGGCGCGCATCTTGCAGGCGCTTGGGACGGAAAAGGCTGGGTCATGAAATCGGTCTGTGTCTTCTGCGGCTCCAATCCCGGAAACGATCCCGTCTATGCCGACGGCGCGCGCGCCATGGGCCGCGAGATCGCAAGGCGCGGGCTGATCCTGATCTATGGCGGCGGCGCTGTTGGGCTGATGGGCGTCGTGGCGGATGCGGCGCTGGAGGCCGGCGGCGAGGTCCATGGCGTGATCCCGCGTGCGCTGCGGGAGAAGGAGGTCGGCCACCACCACCTGACCCGGCTCGAGATCGTCGACACCATGCATATCCGCAAGGCGCGGATGGCCGAGCTCTCGGACGGCTTCATCGCCATGCCCGGCGGCATCGGCACCTTCGAGGAGCTGTTCGAGATCTGGACCTGGGGTCAACTCGGCATCCACTCCAAGCCGCTTGGTCTGCTGAACGTCGCGGGGTTCTACGATCCGCTGGCGGCGTTCCTCGACGGGACGGTGGAGGCCGGCTTCCTGAAGCAGACCCACCGCGCCATGGCGATGACCGACACCGACCCGGCCCGGCTGCTCGACCGGATGGAGCAGTATGTGCCTGCGGCGACGATCAAGTGGGTGGAGAAGGAGGAGGTGTGAGGCGCGTGCTTGGCGAGCTATGTCCAGTCTTTAGGCCAAATGGAGTGGTAAAAATATGATGCCGTCGGAGGCATTGGCACAATATGCCGGCTTAGGGTTGAACGACGAGGATTACGCATGGACCGGAGCAATAGTAACTTACTGGGCGCTTGCAGAAAGCGAGCTGGACACTGTAATATTCAATATCTGCCAATTCAATAATCCTGCGCGGAAATTGTCGTATCGGGCGGGGTTCAAAACGAAGCTGGATTATTTGGAGAAATTACTGACGAATTTGCCTTCAGAATGGAAGGTTTTTACCGAAATTGGGCGCGCTTTGATCGCTAAAGGTTATAAGATATCGCTTCACAGAAATATCGTTGCTCACTGGATTCAGCAACGGGGGCCTTCTGCAGATTCTGCAAAATTCTTGCGTGTAATTCACGAAGAATCAGTACAAACTAAAGAGAAAGGCTACACTCAGGAAGACATCTCTGATGTAACTATTGATATAATGAAGTGGACGCTCGATCTCAGAAATTTTGTAATATTTTTTTGGGCTTGTGGCCCGCTCAAGGAGAACTTTCACTCCGATTCTGACGATTACGGTTGGCATTCGATTGAGTGGGATCGATTTTGTTCGATAGAAAAAGATTCGGCGTTGGCTTCTGCCTCTGACGCAGCAGAAATCCAGCAAAGTTAGACAAACTGCAGTTCGGCATGAACTCATCAGCCGCCACTACCGCAAAAATCCAAAACCGGCAAAAATAGGAAAATATCCCTTGACATCGTGACGCTGATCTGGTAGACATCGGGAACGCTCACGAAGTGTGACCAGACGCCAGGCCGCCGCGCTCTCCCGCCGGCGGCTTTTGCATGTCCGGCTCATCTCACGATCTCGCCCAGCGAGGGTTCCCACCATGACCGATGAAGACGACGACGCGCCGGCTTTGCCGGCTGCGAAGGGCAGGCGCTTGGCCGTCGGCCGCAAGGCCGTGGTGTCGAAGCTCTGGCGGGCGGCGAAGCGGCAGCTGGAGGCGCATGAGGCGCGGCTCGACGAGGCGCCCAAGGGCGCCGCCTCCGCCGAAGCCGACGCCAAGGCGCTGGCGGTTCTCGCCCGCACGGTGCGCGAACTCGTCGCTCTGGACGGGGCGGCCGCGAGCCAGGAGGGCAAACCGACCGATGAACTCTCGCCTGCTGCTGGACTGCGCCACGTTGCCGAGCTTCGCAAGGAGCTTGCGCGACGTCTTGAAGTCCTTGCCGCCGAACAGGCGGATTCCGCTTCTCCGGCAGCTTCTGCCGACAGCGACGGCGGATCAGATTGAGATCATAGAACGCGAGTGGCTGGTCTGGGCCCGTATAGACCAATTGCCGCCGGAAACAGAAAACTGGTCGATCTGGCTGGTGCTGGGTGGGCGCGGGGCCGGAAAAACACGCACCGGTGCCGAATGGATCAAGGGCATGGCGCTCGGCATGCCGGGGTTTGCCGATACGCCGGCCAAGCGCATCGCGCTCGTCGGCGAGACGCAGGGGCAGGTCCGCGACGTGATGATCGAGGGCGTTTCCGGGCTGCTTTCGATCCATACGCGCTGGGAGCGGCCGGACTGGTATCCGTCGCGCCGGCGGCTCGAATGGCCAAACGGCGCGATCGGCCAGGTCTTCTCGGCGGAAGACCCGGAAGGGTTGCGCGGGCCGCAATTCGCTGCCGCCTGGTCGGACGAACTGGCGAAATGGCCCAATCTTCAGGAGTGCTGGGACATGCTGCAATTCGGATTGCGCCTCGGCGACAGGCCGCGCCAGATCGTCACCACGACGCCGCGCCCTGTGCCGCTGCTCAAGCGGCTGCTGGCCGACCCGCATGTCGCGGTCAACCGGGCCGCGACCGCCGCCAACCGCTACAACCTCGCACCCGAATTCATCCGCAGCATCACGCAGACCTATGGCGGCACGCGGCTCGGCCGGCAGGAGATCGACGGCGAGATCGTCGAGGAAAGCGCGGACGCGCTCTGGACGCGGGCGATGATCGAGGGCTGCCGCGAGCCGGCGGCTCCCGGACTGGCGCGTATCGTCGTCGCGGTCGATCCGCCGGCCTCCTCCTCGCAGCGGGCCGATTCCTGCGGGCTTGTCGTCGCCGGCGTCGATGGCGACGGGATGGGCCATGTGCTGGAGGACGGCACGGTCTCAGGCGCGCGGCCGCATGAATGGGCGCAGAAGGCGATCGCGCTTTACCGGCGTTTCGAGGCCGATGCGCTCGTCGTCGAGGTCAACCAGGGCGGCGAGATGGCGACATCCGTCATCCGCGAGGTCGATCCGGGCGTGCCGGTGACGGCGGTGCGGGCGACTCGGGGAAAGTATCTCAGGGCCGAGCCGGTGGCGGCGCTCTATGCGCAGGCGCGGGTGCGCCATGCCGGCCGCTTTCCGCAGCTCGAGGACGAGATGTGCGATTTCGGCCCGGCGGGCCTCAGCTCCGGCCGCTCGCCCGACCGGCTCGACGCTCTGGTCTGGGCGCTGACGCATCTGATGCTGATGGCGAAGGGACGGCCCCGTGTGAGGGGGATCTAACGCCCGTCATTCTCGGCGGAGCGAAGCGCAGATCCGAGAATCTCAGGACCATTTCTGCACGGGATGCTCGGGTCGAGCCCGAGCAAGACGCGCGCAAAGCTCAACAGCGAGATATCCATGCTCAACTTTCTACGCAACCTGCGCGGCGCCGCCGCGCCGGACCAGAAGCGCTCGCGCGTCGGGCCGCTGATCGCGCTGCACGAGGCGGGGCGGCCGGTCTGGACGCCGCGCGATTACGCGGCGCTGGCCCGCGAGGGCTATGAGCGCAACCCGGTCGTGCATCGCTGCGTGCGGCTGATCGCGGAGGCTGCGGCGCAGATGCCGCTGGTCGCCCGGGTGGGGACGCGCGAGCAGCCCGATCATCCGGCTCTGACGCTGATCGACCGGCCCAATCCGCGCCAGGGCGGCATCGCCTTCCGCGAGATGCTCTATGGCCATCTGCTCGTCGCCGGGAACGCCTATGTCGAGGCGGCGAGCGTCGGCGCGGAGCCGCGCGAGCTTTATGCGCTGCGGCCCGACCGGATGCGGATCGTGCCCGGTCGCGACGGCTGGCCGGAGGCCTATGACTACACGGTCGGCGGCGACACGGTGCGCTTCCGGCAGGACGAGGGCGGCGTGCCCCCGATCCTGCATCTGACGCTGTTCCATCCGGTCGACGACCATTACGGCCTCTCGCCGATCGAGGCGGCGGCCTGCTCGCTCGACATCCACAACGCCGCCAGCAACTGGCACAAGGCCCTGCTCGACAATGCGGCGCGGCCCTCGGGCGCGCTGGTCTATGACGGGCCCGACGGCGCGAGCCTGACGGAAGCCCAGTTCGAGCGGCTCAAGGGCGAGCTGGAGGAGAGTTTCCAGGGCGCGCGCAACGCCGGCCGGCCGCTGCTGCTGGAGGGCGGGCTCGACTGGAAGCCGCTCTCGCTGACGCCGGCGGAGCTGGATTTCGTCGCGGCCAAGGGCGTGGCGGCGCGTGAGATCGCGCTCGCCTTCGGCGTGCCGCCGCTGCTGCTGGGGCTGCCCGGCGACAACACCCACGCCAATTTCGCCGAGGCCAACCGCGCCTTCTGGCGCCAGACCGCGATCCCGCTGGTCAGGCGCACGGTACAGTCGCTGGCGCAATGGCTCGGGCCGGCCTTCGGCGACGACCTCATGCTCGAACCCGATCTCGACGCCATCGAGGCGCTGGCCGAGGAGCGCGAATCGCTCTGGCGGCGGGTCGGCGCGGCCGATTTCCTCAGCGCAGACGAGAAGCGCGAGGCCGTCGGCTACGGCCGCCTGCGAACGGAGGCCACGTCATGAACGCGCTCGACCAGATCATGACCAGTTTCGTCGGCAAGGGCGATGTCGGCCATCTCGGCCTGCTGCTCTGGGCGGCGGCCGCATCCGGCCTCGCCTGGCTGATGCTGCGCGAGCTGACGGCGGCCAACCGGCGCTTCGATGATTTCGTCCGCGAACTCAACCGCTTCAACGCTCGTCACGAGGAGGAGAAACCATGACGCGATCTGGCGACAAGCGGGCTCCAGCCGCAAAGAGGCCGCGCCCGACGAAGCCGGCAACAGATTCGGGACCGGGCGCATCGCCCGCTGCGACCTTCGGGCGCTTCATCGGCACGCTCGCCCGGCTGGAAGGTCGCGACGACAACCGCAAGGAGGGCGGCCGATGAGGGCGGCGCTTGCGACCGGCCCCTTCGCCCGCGAGACGAAATATCTGCCCCTGCCGCCGGCGCGGATCAGGCCGGACGGCCTGTTCGAGGGCTATGCCAGCCTGTTCCGCATCGCCGATCTCGGCAAGGACATCGTCGAGCCCGGCGCGTTTCGCGAGAGCCTGGTGCGGCGCGGGCCGGCGGGCGTCAAGCTGCTCTGGCAGCATGATCCCGCCGAGCCGCTGGGCCGTTGGATCAGCCTGATCGAGGATTCGCGTGGGCTTTTCGTGCGCGGACAGCTCTCGCTGGCCGTGGCGCGGGCCCGCGAAATCCATGCGTTGATGCGCGAGGGCGCGGTCGATGGACTGTCCATCGGCTTCAGGCCCGAAAAGGCCCGCACCGAGCCGCGCACCGGCTACCGCCGGCTGGAGCGGGTCGATCTCTGGGAAATCTCGCTCGTCACCTTCCCGATGCTGCCGCAGGCCCGCGTCTCCGCCGTCAAGGCGCTGCCGGGCGCGGCGGCCCTTCTTCACGCCTGACCATCTTTCACAGCAGGAGAGACCATGACCACGCCGCTTCACGCTCCCGCGACCAAATCCGCCGCGTTCGATCCCGCCCAGGACGATCTGCGCTATACTTTCGAGAGCTACCGCCTCGCCAATGACGAGCGCCTGGCCGAGATCGAGAGCCGGGGTTCAGCCGATCCGCTGCTCGACGAGAAGATGGCGCGCATTGACGCCGCGCTCGACGAGACCAGGCGCCGGGTCGACCGCGTCGCGCTCGACCGCGCTCGCCCGGCGCTGGGTCAGGACGGCCCCCGCGATCAGCTCAGCCATGAGCACAAAGCCGCCTTCGCAGCTTACATCCGCAGTGGCGAGGCCGGCGGGCTGAAGCGACTCGAGGCCAAGGCGCTCTCTGCCGGCTCCGGCCCCGATGGCGGCTATCTCGCGCCTTCGACGGTCGAGGCCGAGATCCTGCGCCGGCTGGCGACGATCTCGCCGATCCGCGCCATCGCCACGGTGCGGACGATCTCGTCCGGGTCCTACAAGAAGGCGTTCTCGACCACCGGCCCGGCCTCGGGCTGGGTCGCGGAAGCCGCCGCCCGGCCGCAGACCGGCTCGCCCACGCTGGCCGAGCTGTCCTTCCCGGCGATGGAGCTCTACGCCATGCCGGCGGCGACGCAGACCCTGCTCGACGACGCCATCGTCAATATCGACCAGTGGATCGCCGAGGAGGTCGAGGCCGCCTTCGCCGAGCAGGAGGGCGCTGCCTTCGTCGCCGGCGACGGCGTCGATAAGCCCAGAGGCTTCCTCGACTATCCGACTGTCGCCGACGCGAGCTGGAGCTGGGGCAGTATCGGCGCGCTGAACACCGGCGTCGCCGGGGCCTTCGCAGCCACCAACCCCTCCGATATCCTGGTCGATCTGGTCTACGCTCTGAAGGCCGGCTACCGCCAGAACGCCGCCTTCGTGATGAACCGCAGGACGCAAGCCGTGATCCGCAAGTTCAGGGACGCCAACGGCAATTATCTCTGGCAGCCGCCGGCCTCGGCCGGCGCGCCGGCGACGCTGCTCGGCTTCCCGCTGGTCGAGGCGGAGGACATGCCCAATATCGCCAACAACGCGGTCTCGGTCGTGTTCGGCGATTTCCGGCGCGGCTATCTCGTCGTCGACCGGGCGGGCGTGCGCATCCTGCGCGATCCCTATTCGGCCAAGCCCTATGTGCTGTTCTACACGACCAAACGGGTCGGCGGCGGCGTGCAGGATTTCGCTGCGATCAAGGGGCTGAAGTTCGCGGTCTGAGCCATCAGGCCACGGCCTATTGCGAGAACCACCAGCTGTAGAAAGCGCGGGGCGGCACGGGCGCGATCTGCCGTCCGTCCGCCCCGAAGGCGAGCAGCCGCTGGCTCGCCTCGGTGATCCAGCCGCGATGCTCGCTGATCGGCGTGATCGCGGTGAAGCCGCCGCAGATTCGCCGGACGCGCGAGTTGAGAGGCCCGCTCGACCAGCTCACCACGCCGACGAGATCGCGCGAGGAGGCGCGTCCGCGCAGGACAGGTCCGCCCGAATCGCCGCGACAGGCTCCAGCCCCGGGAGTCTCGCCCCGCGCTTCGACATCGACCGCGACCTTGACGGTGTTGGCCGTGGTGTAGCTGCCGGCATTGACCAGCCGCGTCTCGCGCAGGCGACGCGCGGTTTTCTTGTTGTTCTCGATCGCGAGTCCGAAGCCCGCCATGGTGACGGTTTCGCCCTGCCAGAGACCGCCGCCGAGCGACAGCGGTTCGATATCCCGCGGAAGCGCAGCGGCGAGGCGCAGGATCGCCAAGTCCGCGCCGGGCTGCGTGCGCGGCGTCGTTCCGGGCACGAAGCTCGGATGCGGCAGGATGGCCGCCACGGTGTGACGCCGGGCGCGGAAGCGCGTGTCGAGGCTGACGACGCTGACGGACCCGCCGCCCATCAGGCAATGCGCGGCGGTGATGACCAGTTCCGGCCCGATCGCCGCGCCTGAGCACAACTCGCCACGGCTGGTCTCGACCCGCAATGTCGAGGCGCGCGCGCCACCGACATCACGCGAGACGGTGCCGCCGACGACCGCGAGAGCCGGCGATGCCGCGCCGAGCGCGACGACGACGGTGAGCATGAAAACACGAAAGGGCATGAGCGGGACCAGGTGACGACTGCTCCTAATCTATGGACTGCCGCGTCGCAGTCCAGTGTTTCGATCAGCGGCCGATCGTCCATGTCGCAGTCTCTCCCCATTGTGAGAGGGTGCGGTCGATCCAGGCGCGCTGCGGCGCGACCAGGACGCCCTGGCTGAGCAGACCGCAACTCTTGCCCGACGGGCCGGTCGACCAGCTCGTGACGGCGACGATGCCGCCGGCCTCGGTGAGCATCGGCCCGCCTGAATCGCCCTGGCAGGCGCTGCCTCCGGGACGCTTGCCAAGTCCCGAGGGATCGGCCGCCCAGAGCAGGATGCGGCCAGGTCCGTAGGGTTCGACCGCGACGAGCTCGGCCGAGCGGTAGATGCCGGTGCTGCGCGCATCGCCCTCGCGGGCGACGCCGTAGCCTGCCAGCGTCAGGCCGGAGCCGGCGCGCGGCAACGCACCGTCTACGAGGCCGGCCGGCCGGAAGCGGGCGGGGAGGGGCGCCGACAGGCGCAGCAAGGCGAGGTCGATCGAGCGGCGACGCGCCGTGATCGCCTTGCCGTCGAATTCGGGATGCAGGGCTATCGCGGCGGGCGGAATCAGCACCGGTTCGCCGGAGCCTTCCTTCCAGTGGATCCGCAGGTCGACGCCGCCTGAGGCGCAATGCGCCGCCGTCAGGATGGCGCGCGACGACAGGACGATCCCGGTGCAGACGCCGCCGCGCGCATTCAGGACCATCAGGGTCGAGGCCGCGGCCGGGCCGCCTTCGCGGCCGCCGACGACGGCATTGGCCTGCTGCGCCGCGAATGCGTCGGCGAGCGCCAGCGCCAGCGTCAGCGCCGCGACCGAGATTCGTGACCGAAATCCGACGTGCATCACGCACTCCTCGCGAGGGGAGCCGCTGGATAGCGCGTCGCAGCTGTGAACTGAACCCGCAATCGGAGCGACCCATGACGCCCATCGCGCTGACCCCGCCGGTGACTGAGCCGGTCTCGCTGCCCGACGCCCGCCTGTTTCTGCGGCTCGACCAGAACGAGGAGGACGGGCTGCTCGGCATGCTGATCACCGCCGCGAGGCTGATGATCGAGGCGGCGTCGGGCCGGATGCTGATCGACCAGGACTGGCGCATCGTGCTCGATCGCTGGCCCGATAGCGGCGAGATCCGCCTGCCGCTCTCACCCGTGCGCTCGATCGTTGCGGCGCGGGTTTATGACGCGCAAGGAACGGCTCAGACCGTCTCGCCGGCCGCGCTGCAGCTCGACGCCAGCGCCGATCCCCCGGTGATCCGGCTGGTCGCGGGCGTGCCGCCGATCGGCCGGACGCGGAGCGCCATCGAGATCGACGTCATCGCCGGTTATGGCGACAGCGCGGCTGCGGTGCCGGCTCTGCTGCGCCAGGCGGTGCTGCGGCTGGCGGCGCGCTGGTTCGAGGAGCGCGGCGATGTCGTCGGCCGCGATGCGGCCGCGCTGCCTCCCGAGATCATGGCGCTGGTCGCGCCCTTCCGCCGCATGAGGCTGTGACGCCATGCCGGGTTCGGGAAACAGGAAGACGCCCATCGGCGCGCTGCGCCGCCGCCTCGTGCTTGAGGAGCCGGTCGCGACGCCAGACGGGCTCGGCGGCGCGACGCAGGACTTCGTGACGGTGGCCGCCGTCTGGGCCCAGGTCGAATGGCTTGGCGGCAGCGAGCGCTGGCTGATGGGCCGGCCTGAACAGGCCGCGACGCACCGCGTCACGCTGCGCTGGCGCGACGGCGTCGATTCCGGCCAGCGCCTGCGCGACGGGACGCGCTTTTACGACATCCGCGCCGTGGTCGACCCCGATGGCGGGCGGCGGCGTCTGGTCTGCCTGGTCGAGGAGATTTCGCCATGAACTTGCTGGTGCAAATATGAGCGACGCCATTCTGGCCCTGCGCGCCGCGTTGCAGACACGGCTCGCGGCGGATGCTCCGCTAACGGCGCTGATCGGCCCAGGCCGCGTCCATGACGAAGCGCCGCGCGCCGCGCGCGGCGTCTATGTCGTCCATGGCGAGGCCGATGCGCGCGACTGGTCGACCGGCAGCGACAAGGGCTGCGAGCAGGATGTCTCGCTCGTCGTCTGGGCCGGCGAAAGCGCCTCCGCCAGGCAGGCCTTGCAGGCGGCCGCCTGCGTCGCCGCCGCGCTCGACGAGGCGGAACTGACCCTGTCCGGCCACCGGCTGATCAATCTGCGCTGGCAGGCGAGCCGGCTCGCCCGCGATGCAAGGACCGGGCTGCCCTTCGTCACCGTCCGGCTGCGGGCGGTGACCGAGACGCTCTGATCCCACTCAACCCACCATGTGAAGGAGAGGCCGGATGTCGGCACAGAAGGGCAAGGATCTGCTGCTCAAGGCGGCGGATGCGGGCGGGGTCTTCGTCACCGTCGCGGGGCTGCGGGCGCGCCAGATCGCTTTCAACGCCGAGAGCGTCGACGTCACCCATGCCGAATCGGCCGGGCGCTGGCGCGAATTGCTGGCCGGGGCCGGCGCGCGCCGGGCCAGCATCAGCGGAGCCGGCGTCTTCAAGGACGAGGCCTCCGACGCGCTGCTGCGGCAGATCTTCTTCGACGGCGTGATCCGCGACTGGCAGGTGATCGTGCCTGATTTCGGCACGATCACCGGGCCCTTCCAGATCACCAGCCTCGAATATCGCGGCGACCATGCCGCCGAGGTGACCTTCGAGCTGTCGCTGGATTCGGCCGGCGCGCTGTCCTTCACCCTGCTGTGAGGGGACGATCATGAGCAACCTCTACCGGGGCGAAACCGCCCTGATGGTCGACGGGCAGGCGCTGCCGATGCGCCTCACGCTGGGCGCGCTCGCCCAACTGGAACACGCGTTTGCCGTCGACAGCCTGCCCGCGCTGGGCGAGCGCTTCGTCGGCGGAAGGCTCTCGGCGCAGGACATCACACGTATCCTCGGTGCGGGCCTGCGTGGAGCCGGCAGCAGCATCGGAGATACCGAGGTGGCGGGGCTGGCCTTCGACGGCGGGCTGAACGGCGCGATCCAGGCGGCCATCGCGCTGCTCGACGCGACGTTTGGCGGCTCGGGCGAGGACAGCCAGCCCCCGCACCCTCCGAAGCCGCCGGCGCGCTGACGCCGGCGGCGGCAGAACCTTTTCCCTGGCGCGACGTCATGGCCTTCGGCCTGGGCAGATTGCGCTGGACGCCCGAAGCCTTCTGGGCCGCCACGCCCCGCGAAATCGCCGCCGCCCTGCGAGCGCATGAGCGCGGGCCGTCCGTCGATGCACCGCGTCGCGAGACGCTGGCGCGGCTGATGGCGGCCTTCCCGGACGCGTGACGCCGCGCTCACCCCCGATCAGGAGATTTCGATCACCATGGCTGACGACGACTTCACCGGTGAATCCGGTTCTTCCTCCCGCCTCACCGATCTGCGCGCGATGGATCGTGCGACCAGGAGCCTGAGCCGATCGGCCGATGGTTTCGGCAGATCGATCACCAACGCCTTCGCCAAGGGTATCGTCGAGGGCAAGCGCTTCGAGGACGTGCTGCGCAGCGTCGGCAAGTCGATCACGCAGGGCCTGCTCAAGACGGCGCTGCAGCCGCTGACCAGCGGCCTGTCGAGCCTGCTGACGACTGGCGTCAAGAGCCTGACCGGGCTGTTCACCGGTGGGCTCTCCAACCTCACCGGGCTGTCGGGGCTGGGCAAGGCGGCCAGCGTCCCGGTTGCGCCCTTCGCCGATGGCGGGGTTATCGCGCAGCCCGCCTATTTTCCGCTCGGGCGCGGGCTCGGGCTGATGGGCGAGGCCGGCGCGGAAGCGATCCTGCCCCTGTCGCGCGGGCCGGACGGCAAGCTCGGCGTCAGCGCCGGCGGCGCGGCCGCGCGCCCGATGAACGTCACCGTCCAGGTCTCGACGCCCGACGCCGACAGTTTTCGCCGCTCGGAGGCGCAGGTCTCGGCCGCGATCGCGCGCGCCGTGGCGCGCGGCAGCCGGGCGCTTTGAGCTGAAAGGGCAAGCGATGACCGATTTCCACGATATCCGCTTTCCGCTCGACATTTCGCGCGGCGCGCGCGGCGGGCCGGAGCGGCTGACGCAGATCGTCACGCTGGCCTCGGGTCGCGAGGTCCGCAACAGCCGCTGGGCCCATTCGCGCCGCCGCTACGACGCCGGCGTCGGCGTCCGCACCCTCGACGCGCTGGCCGCCATCGTCGCCTTTTTCGAGGAACGGCGCGGCCGGCTCTATGGTTTCAGATGGCGGGACCAGCTCGACTGGAAGAGCTGCCCGCCTTCGCAAACGCCCACCGCGCTCGACCAGGCGCTCGGCGTCGGCGACGGCGTGACCGCCACCTTTCAGCTCGCCAAGGACTACGGAACCGGCATTGCGACGTACCGGCGCGCCATCACCAGGCCCTGGCATGGCGAGGTCTTTCTCGCCGTCGATGGCGTCGCGCAGCCGCAACCGGCCCATGCCGCAACGAACGCCGCGACCGGCCTCGTCACCTTCGCGCCCGGACATATCCCGCCGCCCGGCAGCCTCGTCACCGCCGGCTTCCTCTTCGACGTGCCGGTGCGCTTCGACATCGACTCAATCGAGGTCGATCTCTCGGCCTTCGAGGCCGGCGAGATCCCGCGCATCCCGGTCGTCGAGATCATCGCCTGAAGGAGGTCTCATGCGCGACATTCCCGCCGCTCTCGCCGCCCATCTCGCCGGAGCTGCGACCACGCTGTGCCGCTGCTGGAGCCTGACACGACGCGACGGGCTGATGCTGGGCTTCACCGATCATGACAGGCCGCTCGCGTTCGACGGGCTCACGTTCCGCGAGACGACGGGGCTCGAGGCTGCCGAAGGCGCCGCCGAACTCGGCTTCGCGATCGGCGGCGGCGAGGTTTCGGGCGCCTTTGCCGCTATCGGGCTCAACGAGGCCGATCTGGCGCGCGGGCTCTATGACGATGCGCGCGTCTCGATCTGGCTGGTGAACTGGGCCGATGTCTCGCAGCGGCTGTTGCTGGAGACCGGCTTCGTCGGCGAGATCAGGCGCGGCGATCTTGCTTTCAGCGCCGAGGTCCGGGGTCTGGCGAAGGCCTTCGACGAGGAGCGCGGCCGGCTCTACACCCGCGCCTGCTGCGCCGATCTCGGCGACGCCCGCTGCGGCGTGGCGCTGTCGCCCGTGACGGGGACCGTGTCCACAACCGATGGCCGTCTTTCGCTGGGCGCGCCGGCGCTGATCTCCTTTCCGGACGCGCATTTCAGCGGCGGCCGGCTCGTCTTCACCGGCGGCGGCAATACCGGCTTCGTCACCGAGGTGAAGCGCCAAGCTGCCGACGGGCTGGGCACGCTCCAGCTCTGGCAGGCTCCGCCCGCGCCGATCGCGGTCGGCGACGCCTTTCTGGTGACGCCGGGCTGCGACAAGAGCTTCTTCACCTGCCGAGCGAAATTCGGAAACGGAATCAACTTCCGCGGCTTCCCGCACCTCCCTGGAAACGACTTCATCATCGGTGGCGTCGGTCCGGGCGACGGCGCGCTCGACGGCGGGAGCCTGTTCCGATGAGCGGGCCGACGGTCACGCGCGTCGACATCGTAGCAGTAGCCACGCAATGGCTCGGCACGCCCTATCATCATCAGGCCTCGCTGCGCGGCGTCGGCTGCGACTGCCTCGGCCTCGTGCGTGGGGTCTGGCGCGATCTGCATGGCGGCGAGCCCGAGCCCGTGCCGGCCTATTCGCCGCTCTGGGCGGAAAGTCTCGGCGAGGAGAGCCTGGCGGCGGCGGCCTTCCGCCATCTGCGCCCGGTTTCCTCCGGCGCGGAGAAGCCGGGCGACGTGCTGCTGTTCCGCTGGCGGGCGAATCTGCCGGCGAAGCATTGCGCGATCCTGAGCGCTGCCGACCGCATCATCCATGCCCATGACGGGGCCTGCGTCGCCGAGGTCGCGCTGACGCCGTGGTGGCGGCGACATCTCAGCCATGCCTTTTCCTTTCCGGAGGTTGCCGACTGATGGCCACGCTCGTCTTACAGGTCGCAGGCGCGGCGCTCGGCACGGCTCTTGGCGGGCCGCTCGGGGCCATTCTCGGGCAGGCCATTGGCGGCCTCGCAGGCGCGCAGATCGACCAGGCGCTGCTCAACAGCGGCGGCGGCAAGGCGATCGAAGGGCCGCGCCTGAAGGAGGCGGAAGGTCTCGCCTCGACCGAAGGGGCGGCGATCCCGCGCCTCTATGGTCGCGCCCGGGTCGGCGGGCAACTGATCTGGGCGACGCGCTTCGAGGAGCAGGTCAACGTCACCAAAAGCCGCGCCAAGGGTGGCGGCAAGAGCATGGGCGGCCAGAAGACCACCGAGACGACCTATAGCTACTACGCCAATCTCGCGGTCGGGCTGTGCGAAGGGCCGATCGCGTTCGTGCGGCGGGTCTGGGCCGACGGGCGCGAACTCGACGTCACGACCGTGACCATGCACGTCCATGCCGGCTATATGAACGAGGAACTCGATCCGCTGATCGCGGCGAAGGAGGAAGGCGCGGCCCCGGCCTATCGCGACACGGCCTATGTCGTGTTCGAACGCTTTCCGCTCGCCGATTACGGCAATCGCGTGCCGCAGTTTTCGTTCGAGGTGGTGCGCGCGGTCGACGGGCTCGGCAACATGGTCCGCGCCGTGACGCTGATTCCGGGCGCGGGCGAGTTCGTCTACGAGATCAGGCCCGTCAGCCACGAGCCCGAGCCCGGCGCGACCCAGAGCCTGACCCGTCATCAGCGCTACGGTCCCTCCGATGTCGAGACCTCGCTGGCTCACCTGATCGCGCTCTGTCCGAACCTGCGCCGCGTCGCACTTGTGATCTCCTGGTTCGGAGACGATCTGCGCGCCGGCGACTGCACCATCGCGCCGCGCGTGGAGATCCCGCTGAAGCCCACGATCGGCGCGGAATGGTCGGTCGCCGGGCTGACGCGGTCGGTTGCGCGCGTCGTCAGCCAGATCGACGGGCGGCCGGCTTTCGGGGGCACGCCCTCCGACAAGAGCGTGATCGGGCTGATCCGCAATCTGCGCGAGTTGAGAGGGCTCGAGGTCGTCCTCTACCCCTTCGTGATGATGGATATTCCGGTCGATAACGCGCTGCCGGACCCGGTTTCGGGAGCAGGCAGTCAGCCGCGCTTTCCCTGGCGGGGGCGCATCACCTGCAACCCGGCTCCGGGCAGTCCCGGGAGTGTCGATGGCACAAGCGATGCGGAGGCGCAGGTCGAGGCTTTTCTCGGTACGGTCGGGCCGGCCGATATGGGCGTCGCCGGCGATCAGGTGCTCTGCGCCAAGCCCGGCGAGTGGAGCTACCGGCGGCTGGTGATGCACTGCGCCGCGCTGGCGCAGGCCGCCGGCGGCGTCGAGGGTTTCGTCCTTGGCTCGGAGCTGGTCGGGTTGACGCGGGTGCGCGGAGCGGCGGGCTATCCGATGGTCGATGGCCTCGTCTCGCTGGCGGGCGACGTCAAGGCGATGATGCCGGGAACTCAACTGACCTATGCCGCCGACTGGACCGAATACGGTGCGCATGTCCGCGACGGCGGGCAGGAGATCGCCTTTCCGCTCGATCCGCTCTGGGCTTCGCCCGCGATCGACGCGATCGGCATCGACTTCTACGCGCCGCTCTCGGACTGGCGCGACGCGAGCGTCCATGCCGATTCCGAGGTCGCCAGAGGGCCGAGCGACGTCGCCTATCTGCGCGGCCGGCTGAACTCCGGCGAGGCCTATGACTGGTATTATGCCGGCCCGGACGGACGCGCCGCGCAAGCGCGCCTGCCGATCACGGACGGGGCCTACGGCAAGCCCTGGGTCTACCGGCCCAAGGACCTCTGGAACTGGTGGAGCCAGCCCCATGTCGCGCGCAGCTGCGGCGTGGAAACGACGGCGACGGCCTATGCGCCCGCGTCCAAGCCGATCTGGCTGACCGAGATTGGCGTGCCGGCGATCGACAAGGGCGCCAACGGGCCGAGCTTCTTCCCCGATCCGAAATCGGCCGATAGCGGCCGGCCTTACTTCTCCAGCGGCGCGCGTGACGATCTGGTGCAGAACCGCGCGCTGGAGGCGATCCTGTCGGGCTTCGATCCGGCGCTTCCGGGCTTCGAGGCCAGCCGCAATCCGGTCCATCCGACCACGGGCCTGCGCATGGTCGATCCGGTCTCCGTCTTCGTCTGGAGCTGGGATGCGCGGCCTTTCCCGGCCTTTCCCGAACTCACCGGCGTCTGGGCGGATGGCGCAAACTGGCGGACCGGGCACTGGATCAACGGCCGTATCGAGGGCACGCCGGTCGACCGGCTGATCGGGGCGATTCTCGGCGATCTCGGCCTGCCCGCCGCCGACGGGATCGTGGTGGACGGCTTCGTCGACGGCTATGTGCTCGATCGGCCGATGTCGGCACGGCAGGCGCTTGAGCCGCTGGCGCAGGCCTTTGGCTTCGACGCCATCATGAGCGGCGGCCGGCTTGTCTTTCGCGGGCGGGGCGGCAAGGTCGCGCGCGTGCTCGGCGACGAGGACTGGCTTCCCGGCCGCGACGGCAGCCCGTATGAACTGCGCCGCGCGCAGGAAAGCGAATTGCCGCGCGAACTGCGCCTCGGCTTCAGCGATGGCGACGCGAGCTATCGCCGGGCTGCGGCCTCGTCGCGTCGCCTCGCCGGCGCGGCGCGGCGCGAAAACGCGGTCGAGACCGCGATCGTCACCCGCCTCCCTGAGGGCCAGCGCCTCGCCGACCAGCGCCTGCAGGAAGCCTGGTCTGGCCGCGAGACCGCCGAGTTCGAGCTGTCGCCGCGCCGCATCGAGCTCGAACCCGGCGACGTCGTGGCGCTTCCCGTCGATGGTTCGCAGCGCCTGTACCGGCTGACGCGAATCAGCGACGGCCCGACCCGCAGGGCGAGCGCGAGGGCTGTGGAGCCGGCGGTTTACGCCAGCGCAGGCGCGCCTGTGGGACCGATGCCGCCGCGCGCGGCCCCTGCCTTGCCCGGCCGGCCGCTAGCCGTGCCGATGGCGCTGCCGATCGTGCGCAGCGCCACGCCGCCTTTGTTGTCGCTGGCCGCCTTCGCCTCGCCCTGGCCGGGCGCGCTCGCTGTCTGGCAGGCGGATGGGGCAGGGGATTTCTCGCTGCTGCGGCTGATCGAGGCCCCTTCGATCGTCGGCGAGACGCTGACCGCGCTGCCGCCGGGGCCGCTCTGGCGCAGCGACGAACGCGCGGTCTTCGATGTCCGGCTGCGCGGCGGCGTACTCGCCTCGGTGCCGGACGAGGCGGCGCTGGCCGGGGCCAATGCGCTGGCGCTGGTCGCGGCGGATGGCGAAATCGAGATCCTGACCGCCGCCCGGGTCGAGCTGATCGGCCCGCGCCGGTTTCGCCTGTCGCGGCTGGTGCGCGGCATCGGCGGCTCGGAGGCGGCGGCCTCGCGCAGCCTGCCGGCGGGCGGGCGCGTCGTCGTGCTCGACGGCGCGGCCGTGTCGTTGACCAGCGACATCGCCGAGATCGGCATCGAGCGGCGCTACCGCGTCGGGCCGGCGCGGCGCGATGTCGGCGACCCGACGATGGCCGAGTTCGTCGCCGCCGCGAGCGGGGCTGCGCTGGTTCCGCTCGCTCCCGTCCGGCCAAAGGCATCGAGGACGCCGGCCGGCATTGCGCTGAACTGGATCCGCCGGACCCGGCTCGACGGCGACGGCTGGGACATCGCCGAGGTTCCGCTCGGAGAGGAGGGCGAACGCTACGAGCTTGCGGTCTTTTCAGGCGGAAGCCCGGTCAGGGCTGTCGCGACGACGCAGCCGTCCTGGCTGTATTCCCCAACCGATGAGATCGCCGATTTCGGTACGGCTCAAGGCGAGATCGAGCTTGCGATCGCGCAGATAAGCGCCGTGGTCGGAAAGGGCCGCGAATGGCGTGGACGGGTTGTGGTCCGCTGACGTATCGTGCGCCTCGTCCGATCGTCCTTGGGTTGCATTCCGCCGCATTCATGACGCGTTCAGTCGTCCGGGGTTACCGCATGTCGATGATGCCCGTCGAAACGCTCTTTGCTCTCTCCCTGCTGGCGCAGCCGCTGCCGATCCTGCGCGTCGACGATCCGCAGCCGATCTCCTGCCTGTCCGCGCAGGAGATGCGCGAGACCATCGCCGATGGCCGGGTGATCCAGCCGGTGCAGGCCTCCCGTCATGCCCGCAACGCCGCGCCGGGCGAAGTCCTTCGCATCCGGCTCTGTCGCCAGGGCGAGGAACTGGTCTATGTGGTCACGACGCTCAAACGCGACGGTCGCGTGGCGCGCGTCACGCTCGAGGGCCAGTCCGGCAAGGTCGAGACGATCCGCTGACGTGTTCTGCTATTGAGCCTACGATCCGCCGCGCTTCCCGAGCGCCAACAGGAGCTTGCCGACCGTGAGACTGCTCGTCGTCGAGGACGACAAGGACCTCAACCGCCAGATCGTGACGGCGCTGGAGAATGCCGGCTATGCCGTCGACAAGGCTTTCGACGGAGAGGAAGGCTCTTTTCTCGGCGAAACCGAGCCCTATGACGCGGTGATTCTCGATCTCGGCCTGCCCAGGCTCGACGGCGTCGCCGTGCTGCAGGGCTGGCGCAAGGCCGCAAAAACCATGCCGGTGCTGATCCTGACCGCGCGCGACCGCTGGAGCGAGAAGGTCGCGGGCTTCGACGCCGGCGCCGACGACTATGTCGTAAAGCCCTTCCACATCGAGGAACTGCTGGCGCGGGTGCGCGCGCTCCTGCGCCGCGCCACCGGCCACGCCACCTCGGAGCTGACCTGCGGGCCGGTGCGCCTCGACACGCGCGCCAGCCGGGTCGTCGTCGACGGCAATCCGATCAAGCTGACCTCGCATGAATACCGCCTGCTCGCCTATCTGATGCATCATCAGGGCAGGGTGGTCTCGCGCACCGAACTGGTCGAGCATCTTTACGATCAGGATTTCGACCGCGATTCCAACACGATCGAAGTCTTCGTCGGCCGCCTCCGCAAGAAGCTCGGCGTCGAGATCATCGAGACCGTGCGCGGCCTCGGCTATATTGCGACGGCGCCGGACAAGGCCTGAGCGGTTTTCCACCTGAGAGAAAGAGCATGATTTCGTCCGGAAAACGGTTCCAGCCTTTCGGCGTCATGCTCGTGCGATGCTGAAACCGCATCGCTACTCGCTCGGGGCGCGTCTGTTCATCTCGGCAGCGGTCTGTTGCGCGCTGGTGCTGATGCTGGCAGGGTTTGGCCTGACCACCTTCTACCGGCGCTCCGCCGAGCGCGGCTTCGACGAACGGCTCAGCGTCTACATCAAGGAACTGGTCGCTGACCTCGCCGCGCCGCCGGAGACCGAGCGCCAGGCGATCGGCGATCTCGGCGAGCCGCGCTTCGACCTCCCGCTGTCGGGCTGGTACTGGCAGATCGTCCGGCTCGATGGCGAGCGCCCGGTGATCCGGACCTCGCGTTCCATCGTCGGCGGGCAGTTGCCCAAATTGCTCGACCAGCAGCAATTGACTCCGAATGTTCGCGGCCTGCGCGAGAGCTACATTTCCGGTCCCGACGACCGTTCGCTGCGGATCCTCGAACGCGAGATCGATGTCGGCGAGGAAGGCCGCTTCACGGTGGCGGTGGCCGCGCCGGCCGACGAGATCGACGCCGACATCCGTGACTTCCGCTTCGCGCTGACGATGACCTTCCTGCTTCTGGGGCTGGCTCTCGTCGCCTCCACGATCATTCAGGTCCGCTTCGGCCTGCGACCGCTGGTGCGGCTGGGGGCGGCCATCGGGCTCGTGCGGACTGGAGAGGCTTCGCGAATCGCCGGCCGCTACCCGCCCGATCTCGACCCGCTGGCGGGCGAACTGAACCAGCTCATCGACGCCAACCGCGAGATTCTGGAGCGCGCACGCACGCAGGTCGGCAATCTGGCGCATGCGCTGAAGACGCCGCTCAGCGTCATGATCAACGAGGCCGAGGCCAGCGACGGTTTACTCTCGCAGACGGTCAAGACCCAGGCCGCGATCATGCGCGACCAGGTCCAGTATTATCTCGACCGGGCGCGCGCCGCAGCGCTGTCCGGCGCGCTCGGCGGCGTCACCGAAATCGCGCCCTCGCTCGACGCGCTGATCCGGACCTTCAGCAAGATTTCGCAGGGGCGCGGCATCACCGGCATGCATGCGGTGCCGACCAATCTGCGCTTCCGCGGCGAGAAGCAGGATCTCGAGGAGATGCTCGGCAACCTTCTCGACAACGCCTTCAAATGGGCGGAATCGACCGTAGCGGTCGGCGTCGAGCCGGCCAGCCGCGCCCAGGCCGATCGGATCGCGCTGGTGATCGACGATGACGGGCCGGGTCTGCCGCCCGACGCGATGGCCGACGTCATCAAGCGCGGCCGCAGGCTCGACGAGACCACGCCGGGCTCGGGACTCGGCCTGTCGATCGTCGGCGATCTCGCCAAGCTCTATGGCGGCGAATTGTCCCTGCAACCGTCGCCGCTCGGGGGTCTGCGCGCCCGCCTTGTGCTGCCTTCGGTCTAGGCCGATGATCCCGCGTGACCCTTTGTCGCCATCATCGGACATGAAGCGAAGCCTCGAATTGGATAAGACAGCGCGATGCTGATCTGGATCACCTTCGCGGCCATGACCGGCGCTGCGGTCTTCGCCCTGCTCTGGCCGCTCGGCCGGGGGCGCACGCTCGCCTTCACGGACGCGGCGGATGCGGCAAGCCTTTACCGCGACCAGATCGCCGAGATCGACCGCGATCTCGGCCGCCGGCTGATCGGCCCGCAGGAGGCCGACGCCGCCCGCGCCGAGGCTGGCCGCCGCCTGCTCAGGGCGGCCGGCGACGAAGCGGATCCCGCGGCGGAAACCGAATCCTCGCTGCGCCGCCGCCGCGCCTCCTCGGCGCTGGCGCTGTCCTGCGTCCCGCTGCTGGCGCTGATCGTCTACGGCGCCTATGGCTCGCCGGCCCAGCCCGACCTGCCGCTGGCGGCGCGTCTGAAGGGCTCGCCCGAACAGCAGGATTTCTCGATCGCACTCGCCCGCATCGAAAGCCATCTCGCCGCCAACCCCACCGATGCGCGCGGCTGGGCGGTGATCGCGCCGGTCTATCTGCGCCAGGGGCGCGCGGAGGATGCGGCTCGCGCCTTCGGCAACGCCGTGCGCCTCGGCGAGCCGGACGCCGAATTGCTGGCAGGGCAGGGCGAGGCGCTGGTTCTGGCGGCCGGCGGCGTGGTCACGGCCGCCGCGCGCGAAACTCTGAGCAAGGCGGTCGCACGCGATCCGAAGAATGCCCGCGCGCGCTATTTCCTCGCCATCGGCAAGGAGCAGGACGGCGACACCGCCGGGGCGGCGCAGGCCCTGCGCGCGCTGGTCGCGGATGCGCCCGGAGAGGCCGGCTGGCTTGCAATGGTGCGCGACAGGCTCGCTTTGCTTGAAGGCGATGCGTCGCGCGGCGCCATCGCGGCGCTGCCGGCGCTGCCGGCGCAGGACCAGCAGGCCGCGATTCGCGGCATGGTCGGGGGGCTTGCCGCCCGCCTCGCTCAGGGCGGCGGCAGTCTGGACGAATGGGTGCGGCTGATCCGCTCGCAGACCGTGCTCGGCAACCGTGAGGAGGCGAAGGCGGCGCTCGCCACCGCGCGCCAGCGGCTTGCAGACGATCCGACGACACCGCCACAGCTCGATGCGCTCGCCGCCGAGCTCGGCTTGAAGGCGGCCACGCCATGACGGCGACGCAGCAGCCGCTTCCCGCCGCGCGCCGGCGCATGACGCGCAAGCAGCGCCGTCTGATGCTAATCGGCGCGGCGGGTCTCGTGCTCTGCGTCGCCGCCGGTCTTGTGCTTGTCGCGATGCGGGATTCGATCGTGTTCTTCTACGGGCCGACCGAGATCGTCGAGAAGGGCCTGACGCCTGGCGCCCGCATGCGGCTCGGCGGCCTCGTCGAGAAAGGTTCGCTCGTGCGAGGTCCGGGTCAGAAAATCACCTTCGCGGTGACCGACAGCAAGACCACGATGACGATAAACTACGAGGGTTTGCTCCCGGACCTTTTCCGAGAGGGGCAGGGCGTTGTGACCGAGGGCGTCTTCGAGGGGGCCGGGCGCTTCAGGGCCGATTCCGTGCTGGCCAAGCATGACGAGACCTATATGCCGCGCGAGGTCGCCGACGCGCTGAAGAAGCAGGGTCATTGGCAGCCGGACGCCAAGCCGTCGGCCAGCCCTGCGACAAAGCCATGAGGCGCGTGCGATGATCGTCGAGATCGGCCATTTCGCGCTCGCTCTGGCGCTGGGCGTCGCTTTCGTCCAGGCGCTTGTGCCGCTCTGGGGCGTGGCGAGCGGAGACCGGACGCTGGCCTCGGTCGGCCCGGCGGCGGCGGTCACCTGTTTCCTGCTCGTGGCGCTGTCCTTCGCCGCGCTGACGGCGTCGTATATCCGCTCCGATTTCTCGGTCGAGAATGTCGTCGCCAATTCGCATTCGGCCCAGCCGCTGATCTACAAGCTGACCTCGACCTGGGGCAATCACGAAGGCTCGATGCTGCTCTGGGTCCTGATCCTGACGCTGTTCGGGGCGCTCGTCGCGCTCTCGCGGCGCTCGCTGCCGGTGCGGCTGCGCGCTGGCGCTCTCGCGGCGCAAGGCTGGGTCACGGTCGCGTTCCTGGCCTTCACGCTGCTGACCTCGAACCCGTTCCGGCGGATGATCCCCGCCCCGGCCGAGGGCAACGACCTCAACCCGATCCTGCAGGATCTCGGCCTCGCGATCCATCCGCCGCTGCTTTATGTCGGCTATGTCGGCTTCTCGATCACCTATGCTTTCGCCGTCGCGGCCCTGATCGACGGTCGCATCGACGCCGTCTGGGCGCGGGCGGTGCGGCCCTGGACGCTCCTCGCCTGGGTGTTTTTGACGCTCGGCATCGCGATGGGCTCCTATTGGGCCTATTACGAGCTCGGCTGGGGCGGCTGGTGGTTCTGGGACCCGGTCGAGAACGCTTCGCTGATGCCATGGCTCGCCGGCACGGCGTTGATCCACTCCACAGTGGTGATGGAGAAGCGCGACGCGCTCAAGGTCTGGACCATCCTGCTCGCGATCCTGACCTTCTCGCTCTCGCTGCTCGGCGCCTTCATCGTCCGCTCGGGCGTGCTGACCTCGGTGCACTCCTTCGCCAGCGACCCGCAGCGCGGGCTCTTCATCCTGCTCATCCTGGTCTTCTTCGTCGGCGGATCGCTGGCGCTCTTCGCCTGGCGCGCGCCGCTTTTGCGGCAGGGCGGGCTGTTTGCGCCCGTCTCCCGCGAGAGCGCGCTCGTCGTCAACAACGTCTTCATCGCGACGTCCTGCGCCACGGTCTTCATCGGCACGCTCTATCCGCTGGTGCTGGAAATGGTCACGGGCGACAAGATCTCCGTCGGCCCGCCCTTCTTCAATGCGACCTTCGTGCCGGTGCTGGTGCCGCTGCTTCTGCTCCTGCCGATCGGCCAGTCGCTGGCCTGGAAGCGGGGCGACCTGCTCGGCGCGGCCCAGCGCACCACCTGGGCCTTCGGTCTCGGTATCCTCGCCAGCGTCGTGCTTCTGGCTGTGTTCCGGGGTGGGCCGGTGGTCGCCCCGCTCGGCATCGGGCTCGGGGTCTTCCTCGTGGCCGGCGCGGCGTTCGATCTGGGCGAACGCGTCGTGGCGCGCGCCAGCGGCGCGTCCGCGATCTGGTCGCGCGCTGTCGGCCTGCCGCGCTCGGCCTGGGGCACGGCGCTGGCCCATGCCGGCGTCGGCGTCTCGGTGATCGGAATCGCGGCGACCGCCTGGAGCACGGAGGCGATCGGCGTGCTCAAGCCAGGCGAAAGCCTGACCAGTGGGCGCTACACGATCACGCTGGAGACGCTTTCGCCGCGCACCGGCCCGAACTTCCGTGAAGAAGTGGCGCGCTTCCAGCTTTCCGCCGGAGACAGGCCGCTTGGCGCGATCGAGGCCGGCAAGCGTGTCTACATCGCCCGCAACATGCCGACAACCGAGGCCGGCATCCGCACCGACGGCCTGAGCCAGGCCTATGTCAGCCTCGGCGAGCCCCAGGGCGATGGCGGCGTCGCCGTGCGGCTCTACGACAAGCCGCTGATCCTGCTGATCTGGATCGGCGCGATCGTGATGGCGCTGGGCGGCGCGCTGTCGCTGACCGACCGGCGCTTCCGGCTTGCGGCCCCGCGCCGGGCGACGCCTGCTCCCGCCATGGCTCAGCCGGCGGAATGACGGCGATGCGCGCGCTGCTTCCGGCTCTGGTGCTGTCGATCGGGCTCACCGCCGCCGCGCAGGCCGTGCAGCCCGATGAAATCCTGCCCGACGCCGCGCTCGAACAGCGCGCCCGGCAGATTTCCGGCGGCCTGCGCTGCCTCGTCTGCCAGAACCAGTCGATCGACGATTCCGACGCCCCGCTCGCCCGCGATCTGCGCGTGCTCGTGCGCGAGCGGCTCGTGGCTGGCGACAGCGATACCGCCGTGCGCGATTTCGTGGTGGCGCGCTATGGCGATTTCGTGCTGCTCAGCCCGCCGGTGAACTGGCGCACCATCCTGCTCTGGACCGCGCCCTTCCTGATCCTGGCGACGAGCCTGGCCTATATCGGCCGGCGCACGCGCCGCATGCGCGAGCCTGTCGTGGCGGCCGCGCCGCTGTCGGAGGACGAGCGGAGCCGGCTCGATGCGCTGATGCGTCGGGACGAGCCCGGCTGACGGCCGGCGCGGGCAACCTTACGAAATAGTCATCTTCGCGCGAAATCCGCGTAAGGCGGGCTGCGCCATGGTCCTCGGCAAGCGCAGGGAAGGCCCTGCCTGATCCGAGGTTTTGAGCCATGACAACTCCTGCCACCAAGAAGTCCGTCCTGAAGCGCGGCGCCTTGTTCGCCGGCGCCGCCACGATCGCCATCGGCCTCGCCGCCGGTCTGGCCGACGGCGTGCTCGCTCCCAATCACAACGCCTTCGCCCAGCCGATCCAGCTTTCGGGCGTCCAGTCGACGCTTCCGTCTTTCGCCGACGTGGTCGAGAAGGTGAAGCCGGCCGTCGTCTCGGTCCGGGTCAAGACGCAGGCCGTCGCCCAGCAGGGCGAGCGCAACCTCGAAGACCTGCCGCCCGGCCTGCGTCGCTTCTTCCGCGAGTTCGAGGACCAGCAGGGCCAGCAGCCCGGACAGCGCTTCGGCCGGCCGCAGCCGCGTCAGGGCCAGTCGCAGGGCTCGGGCTTCTTCGTCAGCCAGGACGGCTACGTCGTCACCAACAACCACGTCGTCCAGAACGCCGCCGAGGTCCAGCTCGTCACCGATGACGGCAAGACCCTGACCGCCAAGGTCGTCGGGACCGATCCGCGCACCGATCTGGCGCTGCTCAAGGTGAATGAAAGCGCCAGCTATCCTTACGTCCAGCTCTCGGGCGCCAAGCCGCGCATCGGCGACTGGGTGCTGGCTGTCGGCAATCCGTTCGGGCTCGGCGGCACGGTCACGGCCGGCATCGTCTCGGCGCAGGGACGCGACATCGGGTCCGGACCCTATGACGACTTCATCCAGATCGACGCGGCGGTGAATCGCGGCAATTCCGGCGGGCCGACCTTCAACCAGCAGGGCGAGGTCGTCGGCGTCAACACCGCGATCTACTCGCCGTCGGGCGGCAATGTCGGCATCGCCTTCGCGATCCCCGCCGCGACCGTCAACCAGGTCGTGGAGCAGCTGAAGAAGGACGGCTCGGTGGCGCGCGGCTTCATCGGCGTCCAGATCCAGCCGGTCACCGCCGAGGTCGCCGAGGCGATCGGCCTGAAGGAGGCGCGCGGCGCGCTCGTCGCGGAGGCTCAAGCTGACGGGCCTGCCGCCAGGGCCGGCATCCGCCGCGGCGACACCATCACCGCCGTCAATGGCGAGGCCGTGAAGGACGCCCGCGAACTGTCGCGCAAGATCGCGACCTTCGCGCCAGGCACGAAGACCACCATCACGGTCTTCCGCGACGGCAGGTCCCGCGATCTGAGCTTCGAGGTCGGCCGCCAGCCGGCGGCGTGACTTCGCTAGTAGGGTAGGGCTGCGTCACCCGGTATCCTGTCGCCCCCGCCGGGGGGCCAGCCTTCACCGCGGCAGGCCGGATGTTCTCATCCGGCCTGCCGTTTTTCGTTTTGATAGGATAGCGTCACGCCATGCGTTTGCTGATCGTCGAAGATGATGCCGAGGCTGCGGCCTATCTGACCAAGGCCTTTCGCGAGGCCGGACACGTCGCCGATCACGCGCCCGACGGGCTGGAGGGCTATGGCATGGCCGAAGGGGGCGGATACGACGTGCTCGTGGTCGACCGCATGCTGCCGCGGCTCGACGGACTGTCGCTGATCCGCTCGCTGCGGGAGCAGAACGACACCACGCCGGCGCTGATCCTCTCGGCGTTGGCGCAGGTCGACGACAGGGTGAAGGGCCTGCGCGCCGGCGGCGACGACTATCTGCCCAAGCCCTATGCCTTTTCCGAGCTGCTCGCGCGCGTCGAGGTTTTGTCGCGACGGCGCGGCGCGCCCGCCGCCGAGCCGATCACCTACCGCGTCGGCGACCTGCAGCTCGACCGGCTCGCCCATCGCGTCACGCGTGGCGACGGCGAGATCGTGCTGCAACCGCGCGAGTTCCGCCTGCTCGAATACCTGATGAAACACGCTGGGCAGGTGGTGACGCGCACCATGCTGCTGGAGAACGTCTGGGACTATCATTTCGATCCGCAGACCAACGTCATCGACGTGCATGTCAGCCGGCTGCGGGGCAAGATCGACAAGGGCTTCGACAAGCCGATGATCCACACCATACGCGGCGCGGGATACATGGTCCGTGACGCAGGCTGACGACAAGCGCGCGGCTACGCCGGCGCAACCGCGCCAGAGCCTCCTGCCCAACCTGTTCCGGACGACGGCGTTCAAGCTGACGGCGGTCTATCTGCTGGTCTTCACGGTCTTCGCCGGCGTGGTGCTCGGCTATGTCGCCTGGAACGCCAGGCGCCTGCTCGACGACCAGATCCGTTCGACCATTGAAGCCGAGATCAGGGGGCTGGCCGAGCAGCACCGGCTCGGCGGCATCAGGCGTCTGGTCAACATCATAGAGCGCCGCTCGCGCGCGCCCGGCGCCTCGCTGTATCTGGTCACCACGCCGGTCGGCGAGCGCCTGGCCGGCAACGTCGAGGCGCTGCCGCCCGGCGCGCTGGACCGGCCGGGCGAGAACGAGATCGATTATGCCCGGACGAGCGAAACGGTGGACACGCCCGGCCGCGCCATCGTGCGCGTCTTCATGCTGCCAGCGGGCTTCCGCCTGCTGGTCGGCCGCGATGTCGAGGAGCGCGAGCGGCTCGGCGTGGTGATCCGGCGCGCGGCGGCGTGGTCGCTTGTGCTGGTCTTCGTGCTGGGCTGCGTCGCGAGCTGGTTCGTCGCAAGGCGTGTCCTCAAGCGCGTCGACGGCATGACCGACACGGCCCGGATCATCATGGCGGGCGATCTCAAGGGCCGGCTCGCGATCGCGGGCACGGGCGACGAGCTCGACCGTCTGGCGCTGGCGCTGAACGCGATGCTGGACCGCATCGGCGATCTCATGGCCGGCATGCAGCAGGTCTCCGACAATGTCGCCCACGACCTCAAGACGCCGCTGACGCGCCTGCGCAACCGCGCCGAGGAGGCGCTCCGCACGGCCAAGTCGCCCGACGAACTGCGCGCCGCGCTCGACGGCTCGATCGACGAGGCCGACAACCTGATCCGGGTCTTCAATGCGTTGCTGATGATCGCGCGGCTGGAGACCGGCCGCATCCAGGACAGCATGGACGAACTCGACCTCTCCGACATCGTCTCCGGCATGGCCGAACTCTACGAGCCGCTGGCGGAAGAGGCCGGGCTCGCGCTCGTTACCGAGATCGCGCCTGGCCTGCGCGTCGCGGGCAATCGCGAGCTCATCGGCCAGGCGCTCGCCAATCTGATCGACAACGCATTGAAATACGGCCATCCGACCGGCGAGGCGTCGGCCGTCGTTCGCGTCGCGGCCGCGCAAGCCGGCGCGATGGTCGAGCTCTCCGTGGCCGATAATGGCCTGGGCATTCCCGAGGCCGATCGCGGCCGGGTGCTGGAGCGCTTCGTCAGGCTCGACCAGAGCCGCACCAAGCCGGGCTTCGGGCTCGGCCTGTCGCTGGCCTCGGGCGTCGTGCGGCTGCATGGCGGCCAGCTCAGGCTGGAGGACAATGCGCCCGGCCTGCGCGTCGTCATGGCCTTGCCCCAGACGCAGCCGATGCCTGTGGACACGGCCCAGCCCGAAGCAGCGCGCCCCTCGACAGAAGCGCCCAACCCTGCTGGCCTGCAATCGGCGTGAGGTTCCGCGCGTAGAGGCGGGTGGGCGATGGTCGACATGCTGTGCGAGAGGGCGAGCGCCGCCCCGGTCTTACCGGTGCGCGCGAAGCCGGAGACCCTGCTCGCCCGCGACCTGATCGAACGCCTGCGCGATGACGCCGCCGCCGCCGCGCTGAGCCGGCATTTCGCCGAGAATCCGGACTCCGCCGCGCTGGTCGCCGGCATCGTGGCGCATTCGCCCTTCCTGGCGCAGATCATGCGCTTCGATCCGGAAGGCCTTCTCGCCAGCCTGAAGAGCGCGCCCGAAGCGCGCCGCGACGCGCTGCTGGCCGATGTCATGGCGCTCGACCGGGCGGGCGTCGAGACGGCGGAGCTGATGCGCGGCCTGCGCCGCTTCCGGCAGGCCATGGCGCTCCTCATCGCACTCGCCGATATCGGCGGCGTCTGGGATGTCGAGACGGTGACGGGCGCGCTGACCGCCACCGCCGACGCCGCGGTCGTGCTCGCTACCCACCATGTCCTGCGTCAGGCCGCCGATCTCGGCCGGATCGGGCTGCCCGATCCCGCGTGCCCCGGCGAGGGTTCGGGCCTCGTCGTTCTGGCGCTCGGCAAGCATGGCGCGGGCGAGCTGAACTACTCCTCCGACATCGACATCGTCGTCTTCTTCGATCCCGAGACGGCCGGGGCCGCCGGCGTCGCCGAGCCGGCCAGCCTCTATGTCAAGCTCACCCAGCAGCTCGCCCGCATCATCCAGGAGCGCACGCCAGACGGCTACGTCTTCCGCGTCGATCTTCGCCTGCGGCCCGATCCCGCCTCGACCCATGTCGCGGTCGCGCTGCCCAGCGCCTATTCCTACTACGAGACCGTCGGCCAGAACTGGGAGCGCGCCGCGATGATCAAGGCCCGGCCCGTCGCCGGCGACATCGCGCTCGGCCGCCGCTTCATCGCCGATCTCGCGCCCTTCATCTGGCGCAAATATTTCGACTTCGCCGCCATCGCCGACATCCACGCGATGAAGCGCCAGATCCAGAGCGTGAAGGGCCATGAGACGATCGCCGTCGCCGGCCACAACGTCAAGCTCGGGCGCGGCGGCATCCGCGAGATCGAGTTCTTCGTGCAGACGCAGCAGCTCGTCTTCGGCGGCCGCCGCCAGGCGCTGCGCGGCCCGCGCACGCTGGAGATGCTCGGCGAGCTCACCCGCGAGGGCTGGATCACGCCGCAGGCGCGCGACGAACTGGCGGAATCCTACCGCTTCCTGCGCACGATCGAGCATCGCCTGCAGATGCGCCATGACGAGCAGACGCAGACGCTGCCGACCGAGAAGGCCGATCTCGAAGCCTTCGCGCGCTTTAGCGGCTTCGCCTCCACCTCAGCCTTCGGCAAGGCGCTGACCTTCCATGCAAAGCGCGTCGAGGGGCACTACGCCCTGCTCTTCGAGGAGGGGCCGAGCCTCGCCAGCGAAGCCGGCACGCTGAGCTTCACCGGCGCCGAACTCGATCCCGACACGCTGGCGACGCTGCGCAAGCTCGGCTTCCGCGACCAGAAGATGGCTGCCGAGACGGTGCGCGGCTGGCATTTCGGCCGCCGCGCCGCCGTCACCAGCGCCCGCGCCCGCGAGGTGCTGACAGAGCTGACGCCGGCGCTGCTCGTGGCGCTCGGCCGCACCGCCGACCCCGACGGCGCGCTCGCCCATCTCGACAACGCCTTCGTGCGGATGCCAGCCGCCGTCGAACTGCTGACGCTGCTGCGCTCGCATTCCTACCTGCTGACGCTGTTCGCCGAGATTCTCGGCAGCGCCCCACGTCTGGCCCGCGTCGCCGCGATGCATCCCCATGTGCTCGATGGCGTCATCGATCCCGCCTTCGCGGTCGCGTCGGTCGACGCTCCGGCCCTGACGAGCCGCATCCGCGCGGCGGTGGGAACGCCGCCGCCCAGCGTCGAGGATGGGCTCGACCGACTGCGCGACGCTGCCCGGCAGGAGAACTTCCTGGTCGGTGCGCGGCTGCTCTCGGGTGTCTACACCCCGCGCCGCGCCGGGGAGGCCTGGTGCGCCGTCGCGGAGGGCTGCCTGAGCGTCGCTTTCGAGGATACCCGCGCGGCTTTCGCAGCGGACCACGGCGTCATCGCGGGCGCACGGACCGTGGTGCTGGGCTTGGGGAGGCTCGGCTCGGGCGAACTGACGCCGACCTCCGACCTCGACCTGATCCTGCTCTACGATCGTCCGGAGGATGCAGACGCCAGCGACGGCCGAAAAGCCCTCGATCCGGTGACCTGGCATGTCCGCTTCACCCAGCGGCTGGTGGCGGCGCTGACGGTGCCGACGCGGCGCGGCTCGCTCTACCAGATCGACATGCGGCTGCGTCCGGCGGGCGGCAAGAGTCCGGCCGCGACGCAGTTCTCCGGCTTCGAGGCCTATCATGCCGGCGAGGCCGAGCTCTGGGAGGAGATGGCGCTGACCCGCGCCCGTGTCGTGGCCGGCGATGCCGATCTGGCGGTGCGCGCCGAGGCCGCGATCCGCGCGATCCTGACGCGGCGGCGCGACCCGGCGGCGGTCGCACAAGCGGTCACGTCGATGCGTCAGCTGATCGCCAGCGAAAAGGGCGAGGGCGATCCGTGGGATCTCAAGCTTGCGGCGGGCGGTCTGACCGATCTCGATTTCCTGGCCCAGTTCCTGGTGCTGGCCCATGCGGGCGGGCATCCGGGGCTGCTCCGGCGCGATACCGCCGGCGTCTTCGCCGCCGCCCGCGACGCGGGCCTGCTGACCTCAGTGGACGCGGGCGCGCTGGGGGAGGCTCAGCGCCTGTTCAGCGATGTCCAGATCTGGCAGCGCTTCGCGATCGAGGAGGCGGTCGAGACGGGTCCGCCGCCGGACCGCCTCCTTCGCCGCATCGCCGCCGCGCTCGGCCGGCCGGACGCCAGGGTCCTGCGCGCCGAACTGGACGATCTGCGCGCTCAGATGCGCGGGCTTTTCGAAAGGCTGCTCGGCGCGGCCGCTGCGGGCTGACACCTCAGCCATCATGCCGGCGACACGGCTGGCGCCGCCGTCGAGAGGCAGGTGGATCATGACGATGGTGCCGGCGCCGATCGCCGAGCGCAGGCGCAGCGATCCGCCATGCAGCTCCGTCAGCGAGCGTGCGATCGCCAGTCCGAGGCCGGAGCCCTTGTAGCTGCGGGTCATGTCGCCCTCGACCTGCTCGAAGGGACGGCCGATCCGGTCGAGCTTCTCGCGCGGGATGCCGATGCCGGTGTCCTCGACATAGATGTTGAGCGCATTGCTTGCCTGGCGCAGGCGGATCGCGATCCTGCCGCCTTCGGGCGTGAATTTGGCGGCGTTGTCGACCAGATTGCCGATGACCTGGTAGAGCGCATGAGGATCGGCCACGAGGTGCAGGTCGATTGCCCCGTCGACGCTGAGTTCGATGCGCTTGCGCTCGATCTCGTCGCGCGAGCGGCGCACCGCCTCCTCGATGACGAGGCCGATCGAGACGCGGGTCTTCTCCAGCTGCAGCTTGCCGGATTCGATGCGCGACATGTCGAGGATGTCGTTGATGACGCCGAGCAGATAGCCGCCGCTCTGCCGGATATCGCGGGCATAGTCGAGATAGCGGTCGCAGCCGAGGCTGCCGAACAGGCCGTTTTCCATGATCTCGGAGAAGCCGATGATCGCGTTGAGCGGCGTCCGCAACTCATGGCTCATATTGGCGAGGAATTCTGACTTGGCGCGATTGGCCGATTCGGCGGCCGACTTCTGCTCGAGATAGCGCTCGGCCATGTCGGCAAGTTGCTGCGCCTGCGCCTCCAGGGCCTGGCGCGAGGCCTTGAGGTCGGTGACATGCATCAGGAGCTGGTGTTCCGACTGCGTCAGCCGCTCCTCCTGCTGCTTCAGCTTGGTGATGTCGGTGCCGACCGAGACCGAGCCGCCATCCTTGGTGCGCCGCCCGTTGATCTGGAGCCAGCGGCCGTCCGAGAGCCGCGCCTCGTAGGAACTCGCGCCGACGCTGCCGCGCTGCGTCCGGACCGGCTCGCGGTCCATGTTGGGCTGGGCGCTGATCGCCATCACCTCGTCATGGCTGACGCCGGCGTGGAGCGCCTCGGGCGGCAACTGGTGCAGTTGCTGGTATTTCGCATTGCAGAGAACGAGGCGGTTCGAGGCGTCCCAGAGCACGAAGGCTTCCGAGATCGCCTCGACCGCGTCGCGCAGATGCGCGTCGGCCGTGGCGGTGCGCTCGGCCATGCGGCGCTGCTCGGAGATGTCGACGGCGATGCCGACGAGGTGCTGCGCGCCGGTGCGGCGGTCGATCACCAGTTCGGCGCGGGCCTTGAGCCAGAGCCACGCGCCATCGGCGCCGCGCACGCGGAACTCTTGGTCGAGATGGGCGGCCTCGCCGCGGCTGATCGCATCGGCCAGCGCATAGAGATCGGCGTCCTCGGGATTGATGAAGCCGGAGACCTCGCCGAAAGACATGTAGTCGCCGGCGCGATCGTAGCCGAGCATCGCATACATCGAGTCGGACCAGTAGATCCGGCCGCGCGCGAGGTCCCAGTCCCAAAGGCCGCAATGGCCTCGGTTCAGCGCGGTGTCGATGCGCTCGCGCACGCAGTCGCAGTCGTCGTCGGCGGCGCGGGCGCGTCGCGACTGCACCAGGAAGGCGAGCGTGATCGCGCCGAGCACGACCGCGGCGGCGGCGAACAGTCCCGCCAGTGCGCTGCGGCGCTGCTGCCAGCTACCGAGCAGACGGGCGGTGGGCTGGATCACGGCGACCTGGCCGAGCGGAGCGGCAAGGTTGCGGACCGTGACGAGTGCATCCTCATGGCCCGGCAGGGCGATTCGCATCACCCCGGCCTTGTCGCCGAAGGTGGTCAGCAGCTGGGTCTGCCCCAGCACGTCGATCAGCGTCTGTCGCGCCACCGCTTCGGCCGCGGGCTCGCTGGCGATGACGTCGCCTTTGGCGGTGGTGACATGGGCGATGCGGCCATGGGCGGCCAGGCGTCGCGCCGCAAGCGCGGCAAGAACAGCCGAGGGGGCGATCTCCGCCCGCGAAGCAGTGTCGAGTTCCAGCGCGATCAGCGCGGAGAGGATTTCAAGGTCCCCGATGGCGTCGTTGAGGACGTCATCGCGCATGCTGCTCGTCTGGACGAAAGCTCCGGCGCCGAGGATGACCAGGAAGAGTGCGACCAGCGCCGGGATGACTTTACGGAAGATCGGTTCGAGGTTCTCGAATCTTCGGTAAAGCGGATGCGTCAGCGATCTTGCGACACCCAGAATCGGCGCTGCGCGCATAGAAGCGCAGCTCGCGTTCGCACGCGTCATGCCCGTCCCCCTTCGGAAAATCTGTACCGTCAGCAAGATCGGGAGACGTGCCGCATCCCCTCGAATCACTTTCAGTTGAATCTTCGTGAGTCCGTTTGTCCAGCCCTGAGTTGAATCGGCACGTCAGAATTCGCCCGCAGGTTGCAGCGATGAAAGAATGAATCCTGAGCGCGTAATGCCTTGTTAACCTTTGTGGCGCTGCCCTTACGGAAGCAGATGAAAGTGTTCCCGCATCATGCCAGCGCGCGCTCGGCGATGTCGGAGACGTCGCGCGAGAGGTTGGGCGTCTGCGCGACCATCGACAGCGCGTTCTCCGCCAGAGACCTGCGGACAGGCTCCAGCATGCGCCAGCTCTTGAACGCGCCGAGCAGCCGCGAGGCGACCTGCGGATTGGTCCGGTCCAGCCCGATCACGATATCGGCCACGAAACCGTAGCCCGCGCCGTCGGCCCGGTTGAACTGGGTGAGGTTCGCGGCGAAACCTCCGAACAGCGCGCGCACGCGGTTCGGATTCCCCAGCGAGAAGGCCCTGTGTCGCATCAGGTCCTTGACTCGGTCGAGCGTGCCAGGCTCGGCGATCAGCGCCTGCGCCATCAGCCATTTGTCGAGCACGAGCGGCTCGTCGGCATAGGCCGCCGCGAAACGCTCGATCAGCCCGTCGCGCGCCGCGCCGGGGATCAGCGTCATGGCCGCCAATGCCGAAAGCCGGTCGGTCAGGTTGTCGCCCGTCTCGAACTGGTCCGCGCACAGCAGCGCGCCGGTATCGGGGTCGGCAATGGCGATCAGCCCGAGCGCCTCGTTGCGAAGGGCGCGCCGGCCCGCCGCATCGGCGTCGGGGGAGTAGCCGCCGGTCTGGACAAGCGACAGGCGCAAGGCCTCGAGACGCGGCTGCAGGGTGCGGCCAAGCCCGGTCGACAGTGCGCGGTGCGCGGCGTGGATCGCATCGGGGTCGACGTCGCGGCCGATCTCGCGGGCGATGTCGGCCGGCGGCGGCAGGCGCAGCACCTGCGCCGCGAAGGCGGTGTCCGCCAGCGCCCTGTCGCCGAGGAAGCCGTCGAGCGCGGCCGCCATCTCGGTGATACGGCCTGTCAGCGCGTCGCGATCGCCATCTGTCCGACCTGCTGCGACGAGTGCGCGCGTGGCGACGCTCTGCAGCGCCTGCCAGCGGTTGAAGGAATCGCTGTCGGCCGAGAATTGTCGCAGCAGATCGGCGTCCGACAGGTCGAGTTCCAGCCGCGCGGGAGCCGAGAAGCCGCGCAGCAGCGAGGGAATCGGCGGCTCGTCGACATCGTCGAACGTCACCGAGAGCGAGGCCCGGTCGAGCACGATCACGCCGTTTCCGGCATAGGCGGGCGAACCGGTGACGAGCGGCAGGTCGCCGCCCTTGCCGACGAGCCCGAGCGCCACGGGCAGCACGACCGGCTGCTTGTCGGGCTGGCCCGGCGTCGGCGGCGTGCTCTGGGCGAGGTCGAGCGTATAGCGCTTCGCCTGCGCGTCGTGGCGGCCCGAGGCCACGATGGTCGGCGTGCCGGCCTGCTCGTACCAGCGCGCGAAATGGCTCAGGTCACGCCCCGAGCTTTCGGCGAAGCAGGCCAGAAACTCCTCGATCGTGGCGGCAGTGCCGTCGCAGCGCTCGAAATACAGCTCCATCCCGGCCTTGAAGGCCTCAGTCCCGATCAGAACCTTGAGCATGCGGATCACCTCCGCGCCCTTCTCGTAGACGGTCGGCGTGTAGAAGTTGTTGATCTCCTTGTAGGCGCGCGGCCTGACCGGATGGGCCAGCGGCCCGGCATCCTCGGAGAACTGCGTCGCGCGCAGGGTCCGCACATCCGCGATGCGCTTCACCGGCCGCGAGCGCTCGTCGGCGGAGAACTCCTGGTCGCGAAAGACGGTCAGGCCCTCCTTCAGGCAGAGCTGGAACCAGTCGCGGCAGGTGATGCGGTTGCCCGTCCAGTTGTGGAAATACTCATGCGCGATGATCGCCTCGATCGATGCGTAGTCGCCGTCCGTCGCGGTCTGCGGATCGGCGAGGACGTATTTGTCGTTGAAGATGTTGAGGCCCTTGTTCTCCATCGCGCCCATGTTGAAATCCGACACGGCGACGACGTTGAACACGTCGAGATCGTAGTTGCGGCCGAAGACCTTCTCGTCCCAGCGCATGCAGCGGATGAGCGAATCCATTGCCCAGCCGGCGCGGCCGGCCTTGCCGGGCTCGACATAGATGGCGAGTTCGACCTTGCGTCCGTCCGCCGTGACGTAATTCTCGCGAACATGGTCGAGCGCGCCGCCGACCAGCGCGAAGAGATAGGCCGGCTTGGGATGCGGGTCGTGCCAGACCGCGAAATGGCGGTCGGAGCCCGCGATTTCGCCTGCCGCGACCAGATTGCCGTTGGAGAGCAGCACCGGCGCATCGGCCTTCACCGCCTCCAGCCGGACTGTGTAGACGCTCATCACGTCGGGCCGGTCGAGGAAATAGCTGATGCGGCGGAAGCCGTCGGCCTCGCATTGCGTGCAATAGGCGTTCGACGAGCGGTAGAGCCCCATCAGCTTGGTGTTGGCGGACGGGTCGAGCACCGTCTCCACACTGAGCGTGAAAGGACGCTGCGGCGGGACGGGAATCGTCAGCGCCTGCGCCGTGGCCTCGTAGGCCTCGGCCGGGAGCGGCGCGCCATCCAGCGCAACTCCAGCCAAAACCAGTTCGTCGCCGTCGAGCACCAGCGGCGCGCCGGGCCGGCCGGCGGGGTTCGGCCTCAAGGCCAGTTGCGCGCGCACTCGCGTTTTGCGCGCATCGAGCGCGATGTCGAGATCCACCGTGTCGATCAGCCAGTCGGACGGGCGATAATCCTCGAGGCGGATCAGGTGGGGGTCTTCGGCGCGCATGGGAACCTGTGAGGCGAGGAGGTCTCTCGCTTCGTCTCTACCGCGTGCATCCGCTTGCCGGAAGAGCATCGGCGCGGGCCGCTCGTCGCGTCCGCGCCGATGGACCGTGCTCAGCGCCAGCCGGCTTCCTTGTCGCAGGCCTCGCGAGCGCGCGGGTTGCTCTTCTCCCATTGCGTGATCGAGCGGGTCTCGTTGTCGCTCATCTTGTTGTTCATGCAGACGCAGTATTTGCGCACGACCGGCTCGGCCGCGCCGCCGGCATTGTCGATCAGGCACTGGCCGATCCATCTGGCGTCGTCGGCGGACTGGGCTTGCGCGGCAGGCCCGGCCATCAGCGCGACCATGCAGGCAGTAGTGAACAGGATTGTCTTCATCGTCTCATCCCCCAGGCGGAGGCCGCCGACGCAACGTCGGCGGCAGGCGACGCACGCTCTCACCGCCGTGTGGACAGCGCGTGTTTGGCCAGTGAACGGCAATTCGCAATCAGGCGGAAACGAGACGACGCCCGCGGTCCCGGGCAAGCGCCTGCGGCGCGGCGCGCGAACGCTCAGCCAGCGGTCCGACCACGGCCAGTTTCTCGTAGAGCAATCTGGTCTCGGCGTCGGGCGCCTGCGGGCCGCATTCGAACGGCCGGACATGGTCCATCAGCCCGGCGAAGACGCCGCTGCGGGACCAGCGCTGGAACCGGCGATAGACGCTGCTCCATTTGCCGTAGCAGACCGGCAGGTCGCGCCAGGGCTGGCCGCTCCAGGCGACCCAGAAGATGCCCTCGACCACGGCGCGGTTGTTGCCGGGTGGACGGCCGCGTTTATCGGTCGCCAATGGCAGCCGGCTGCTGAGCCAGAGCCATTGCCGTTCCGACAGAAGCTGATCGGGGGCGGCGTCGCCGATCGTCATGCTCCCGATCGTCATGGCGGCAGAGGTGAGGCGGTCCCCGTCCGCCGCGAAATTCTGGGCAGGCTTCGGCATGGCCGGCGCGCTCCATTGATTTTGTCAACACGAATAGAAGTATTCGCGCTCAAAAGTTCGAATTTTTTGTCAACGGATCAAGTCAATAACTTGTGATTTCTGAGTGATAAATACCCGTGACAGCGTCCTGAAGTCGGCGAACAAAAAGCAAATCAATAAACGAACCGCTTCTTGGGGGATTGTACATGTCGTTTTTAGCAAGATCATGTTCTGTCGCGGCGTCGGGCCTCGCTTTGGCCCTGTCATCGCTGCCCGTCGGCGCCCAGGACCAGACCGCGCGCCTGGAGCGGCTGATCCGCGATCAGCAGCGTCAGATCGAGGCGCTGCGGCGGGAGGTGGGCAGCATCAGGACGCAGAGCGCGCGCCGTACTTCGGCGGCGCGCAGCGTCGTGACCAAGGACGGCGTCTTGGCCAAGGCCGATGACGAGCCTTACGTCCTCAAGGGCGGCCTGCCGCGGAGCTGGCGTCTGCCGGGCACCGATATCGACGTCAGGATCGGCGGCAAGGTGAAGGCGGACGTGATCGGGCGCGTCAGCGGCGACCCCTCGCTGGGAGCCGAGGATCTCTTCGCGGTCGCCGGCATCGATACGCGCCGCACCCGCATCGGCGATTCCGCCTTCCGCATCCATGGCCGCGAATCGCGCTTCAACATCGAGTTCTCCAAGAAGGAGACCCCGCTGGGGCCGGCCCGCATCCTGCTGGAGGGCGACTTCTTCGGTGCGGCCGGCAACCAGATCGCCTCCAACTCGGATTCCTTCCGGCTCCGCCACGCCATCGTCGAGGTCGGGCCGCTTTTGGCAGGTCAGTGGTGGACGACCTTCTACGATCCCGGTGCGTATGCCGAGACGCTCGACTTCCAGGGCGCGGGCGGCCAGACCTTCATCAGGCAGGGCGTGGTGCGGCTGCAGCACCGCTTCGCCAACGGCGTCTCGATCGCCGGCGCGATCGAAAATCCGGAAGGGCGGGTGCAGTTCGGGCCGACGGCCGCGGTCGCCTCGAGCCGCGACACGCGGCCCGATTTCGTCGGCAACATCCGCTATCAGGGCGCATTCGGGCACATCCAGCTCGGCGGCGCGGTCACGCAGACCAATGCGCCCAACGGCGTCTCGGGCGACGAGGTCGGCTATGCCGGCACGCTGCATGGCCGGCTCAACCTGCCGTTCCTCGCCCCCAAGGACAATATCCGCTTCCAGGCCACCTACGCCAACGGCGCGACCCGTTATATCCAGGAGACGGCCGGCGTCCTGCCGAGCGTCTTCTTCAACCCGGCGACCGGCCAGTCCGAGACGCAGAAGACCTTCGGCGGCTATGTCGCGTTCCAGCACTGGTGGACGAACGAACTGCGCAGCAACCTGCTCTACAGCTATGTCCGCTCCGACCTGCCGCGCTTCGCCTCCGCCGCGACCTTCAGGCACAGCCAGTATGGCGCGGCGAACCTGATCTGGAGCCCCTGGGCCGATCTCGACCTCGGCATCGAGGTGCAGCACGGCCTGCGCGAGGATCGCGACGGCGCGCGCGGCCGCCAGACCCGCATCCAGTCCTCGGCGACCTACAGGTTCTGAACGCGCATCGGGCGGCGGCCCCCTCCGCCTGTCCCGACGGCAGGCCGGCGATGCACCGCCCCCGCATCGCCGGCTTGTCCTAAATCCCCGGATCGGACGCCTGCGCTCGCGCCGGCTCGGCATGGCTGACCAGCCGGCAGACCTGCGGCCGCGCCAGCCTGACCGCGCGTTCGATCGCATCGACAGCGTGGTGAACGGCGGCCACGTCGAGCGCCGGATCGACGCGGCAATGATAGTTCACCACCAGCCCGTTGACGGTCTGGCGCACGCGCACGCTGTGGATGTCGTGGACCGGGCCGTTGAGGCTCAAAGCCTCTCCGGCCAGCGCCTTGCCGATGTCCTCGACCGTCTCCCAGGCGGCGTTGTGGCCTGCCGGCAGGCCGGTCTCCATCGGTTCGATATGGGTCTCGACCTCGGTCTCGCCGCCGAACTCGGCCCGGATCGCGCTTTCCAGCCTTGTCGCAACGTCATGCGCCTCGCCGAGCGGCAGCTTCGCGTCGACCTCCATGTCGAGGCTGACCGAGAGCCGCTCGCCGATCGAGTGGACGCTGACATGGTGGACCGGGATCTTGAGCTTCAGCGCGATCAGCAGCACCCGCTCCAGCGCCGTCTCGTCATCGACCTGGATCGGATTGGCGGCGATCGTCATCTGCGCGCCCGGCTGCTCGCGCTCGACGGCGTCGAGCAGCGCCTGCTTGATCGCCGCGACGCGGTCCAGCGGAAGCGTCCGCGAAACCCGGATGGCGACCTCGCCGAAGACGCGTCCGCCGGCGGGCCGCACCTTGATCGAATCGACCGCCACCACTCCCGAAACGGCGGCGACCGCATGGCGCAGGCGTTCGGTCACGCCCTCGGGCGCGGCGTCCAGCAGCGTGTCGATGGTCCGCCTTGCCAGCTTGAAGGCCGACAGGATCATGAAGGCGGCGATGGCGAAGGCCGCGACCGTGTCGGCCTTCGCAAAGCCGAGCCAGGAGGCGACGAGCCCCGCCAGCACCAGCGCGGAGCCGACGAAATCGGCGGAGAAATGCGTCGCCTCGGCGGCCAGCGCCTCGCTGCCGGTCTCGCGCGCCACCTGCGTCAGCGAGCGCCAGCGCACGGCGTCGACCGCCATCGACAGCAGCATCACGCCGATCACGACCGGCGTCACCGACACCGCGCCGAGCGCGCCCGTCCACAGCCGCGAGCCGGCCTCCCACAGGATCGCACCGGCGAGCGCGAACAGGATCGCGGTTTCGACCAGGGCTGCCAGCGCCTCGACCTTGCCATGGCCGTAATGATGCTCGTCATCGGCCGGCTTGTCGGCGGCGCGCACCGCAAACCAGGTGAACAGCGTCGAGCCGATGTCGACCAGCCCCTGCAGGGCGTCGGTCAACAGCGCGAGCGAGCCCGAGAGCACGGCCGCCACGCCCTTGGCGAGCGTCAGGAGCAGCGTCGCCATCACCGAGAGGATGGCGGCGCGCTGCTTGATGCCGGAAATCGTCGCCGCATCGAGGCGCTGGTGCCCGCCGCCTTGCGTGTCAGTCATGGCTTTCTCGCGCCGCCTCTCTTGGACGGACCCTCTTGAATGGGCCAAGCCTCTTGAACCCGGAGCGTGTCGCCCGATCTAGAGGCGAGATCAACCCGCCGTTCCTACGAAACCAGAGGCTCTCCCCGATGCGCTATCTCCACACCATGGTCCGCGTCACCGATCTCGACGCCGCGCTGGATTTCTACGTCACCAGGTTCGGGCTGGTCGAGACGCGCCGGATCGAGAGCGAGAAGGGCCGCTTCACGCTGGTCTTCCTGGCGGCGCCCGACGACCTCGACGCCGTCAAGGCGACGGGCTCGCGCGGCCGGCCGACCCTGGAGCTGACCTGGAACTGGGACCCGGAAACCTACACAGGCGGCCGCAATTTCGGCCATCTCGCCTATGAGGTCGACGACATCTACGCGACCTGCCAGAAGCTGATGGACGCCGGGATCACCATCAACCGCCCGCCGCGCGACGGCAACATGGCCTTCATCCGCTCGCCCGACAACATCTCGATCGAGCTTCTCCAGAAGGGCGAGCCGAAGGCTCCGGCCGAGCCCTGGGCGAGCATGGCCAATACGGGGGCGTGGTGACGACTTTCGACTGACATTGTTCGTGCAGCGCCTCCATGATATCACTTGTTGATATCATGGAGGTCGTGATGGGGATTTTGGTAAGGGACGCTGAGATCGACCGGCAGGTTCGGGAACTGGCGAAGCTCTCCGGCGAGACGCTCCAGGGTGCGATCGGTGTTGCAGTCGCAAACGAATTGAAGCGCCGGCAAGAGCGCAAAGAGCGGATCGATGCCGCATTCGAGCAGATCAAGAGAACGCTCGCGGCTCATCCCGTGATTGACGACGGAATGACGCATAAGGAGTTCTGGGATCGCGAGTACGGTGACGTTTGATGTTTCTCGATGCGTCGGCAATTGTGGCGGCGATGGCGGGAGAGCCGGAAAGTGAAGCCGTTCGTGCCGCGTTGATCGAGAACGAAACGGTTGCCAGTTCGTCGATTGCGATGTTCGAGGCCTCTTGCCGGCTGTCGCGCTTGCTGCGCGTCTCGATCGACGCGGCCTATGTGTTGGTCAGCGATTTCTTTCTGTCGTCAAGCGTAACGCTCACGGCAATAGACGCTGCGGTCGGGCGCGAAGCTCATAACTGCGCCTCCCGCTATCACCACCTAACCGGTCATCCAGCCCGCCTGAACATGGGCGACTGCTACGCCTACGCTGCTGCCAAGACCTCCGGTTTGAAGCTCGCCTACAAGGGCAACGACTTCATCCATACCGACATCGACGGGGTCCGCTTCGGACCCGGAACCGCTGCGAAGCGCCCGTGACCGGCGTCTTCTGCCTCGGCATCGCCACGCTCGACTATGTCTACAGCGTCGAGACCCTGCCGACGCGCGGCGAAAAGTACCGCTCGCGCGATCTCGCCGTGGTCGGCGGCGGCTGCGCCGGCAACGCCGCAGTCGCGATCGCCCGGCTCGGCGGCCGCTCATGGCTCGCGACCCGTCTCGCCGACGACCTGACCGGGGACAGGATCGTCGCCGATCTCGCAGCCGAAGGCGTCGAGGCTTCGCTGTCGCTGCGCGCGCCCGGCCTGCGCTCGCCGGTCTCCGCCATTCTGGTCGATGCGGCCGGCGAACGCATGATCGTCTCCTATTCCGATCCGGCCATGCCGGAGGCGACGGATTGGCTGCCGCAAGCCCTGCCCGCCGGCGCGAAGGCGGTTCTGGCCGACACGCGCTGGGGGCAGGGCGCTCTCGCCGCCTTGCAACTTGCGCGCGACGCCGGCGTGCCGGGCGTGCTCGACGCCGACCGCAAGCCGCCTCATCCCGATCTCGTCGCGACCGCGAGCCATGTCGCCTTCAGCCAGCAGGCGCTGCGCGAGGTCTCCGGCGAGGACGATCCGCGCGCCGGCCTGACGAAGATCGCCCAGGATTGCGCCACATGGCTCGCCGTCACGCTCGGCAAGGAGGGCGTGCTCTTCGTCGAGGATGGCGCGGTCGTCCATGTTCCGGCCTTCGTGGTCGAGACCGTCGATACGCTGGGCGCCGGCGATGTCTGGCATGGCGCCTTCGCCTTGGCGCTGGCGGAAGGGCAAAACGAGCGGGCCGCGATCCGGTTCGCCTCGGCCGCTGCCGCGATCAAATGCACCCGCTTCGGCGGGCGTCTCGGCGCGCCGCACCGGCACGAGATCGAGCGCTTTCTGGCCGCCAACGCCTGATCGCGTCGCCGCGCAGTCGTGCTGCCTAAAATTAAGGCGCAATTTGCAGCGCGACCCCTTGCCCGGCAAAGGGCCGCGCGGAAGATTGGTGGCCTTGCTCCTGTCTGGACCGCCCATGTTTGCGCCGCCCATCCCGGCAGCCCATGATCCGCTCTTGCCGGCTTATGTCCGGGCGGCAGGAGGCGTGCGGCTGCGCTTCGGTATCAGTGGCGGCCGGACGCATCGGCGGGAGGTCGCGGAGTCCGGCGGTTACCGCGCCCGATTCCCGACGAGTTACGACGAGACCTGCGAGGCGGTCCTGATCAACACCGGCGGCGGCATGGCCGGAGGCGACGCGATGCGCGTCGAGGCCGCGCTCGACGCCGGCAGCCATGCCATCGTCACCAGCCAGGCGGCGGAAAAGATCTATCGCAGCCAGGGCGACGACACCCGCATCGAGACGAGGCTTTCGGTCGGGGAGGGGGCGACGCTGCACTGGCTGCCGCAGGAGAGCATCCTGTTCTCGGGCTCGCGACTCTCCCGCAGCCTGACGATCGATCTGGCGTCGTCGGCTTGCCTCGTCGCCTGCGAAAGCGTGTTCTTCGGGCGCGCCGCCATGGGCGAGAGCCTGCTGCGCGGCAGCCTGCGCGACCGCTGGCGCATTCGCCGCGAAGGCCGGCTCGTCTTCGCCGACGATCTGCGTCTGGAGGGCGCGATCGCGAACCATCTCGCAAGGCCGGCCATCGGAGCCGGCGCGCGCGCCGCCGCCACGCTGGTCGCTGCCGGTCCGCAGGCTCTCGATAAGCTGGATGGATTGCGCGAAACCATGGCCACCGATGCATTCTTCGATGTCGAGGCCGGCGCCGGCATCGTCTCCGGCCTCCTCGTCATCCGTCTCCTCGCCCCCGAGGCGCAGGCGCTTCGTCGCGCCCTCGTCACGCTCGTCGGGCAAGTGACCCGACGTGCGCTGCCGCGCACCTGGTCAATCTAAGGAGAGCATCAATGCTGGCGATCCAGGGTCTCAAATGCATCTATGACACCGGCGCGCGGGGCTGGGCGATCGAGCTTTCGCTGAAGGCCGAGGGTGAGGAGGCGGTGCGCCGCTTCGACGTCGATGGTCCCGAGGATGCGGAAATGCTGATCGAGGCGTTCGACGAATCGACCTCCAGCGCCTTCGATCCCGCCACCGGCGAGATCATCTTCGCCTATGAATATGCCGATCTCGGCGATGACGAGGACGAAGACGAGGAAGACGAGTCCGAGGACGAGGACGCCGAGGACGAGGACGAGGACGAGGACGAGGTCTCCGAGGACGAGACCTCCGATGACAAGAAGGCGACCGCATGAATCTGACGCCGCGCGAAAAGGACAAGCTGCTCATCGCCATGGCCGCCACGGTGGCGCGCAGACGACTCGAGCGCGGCGTCAAGCTGAACCATCCCGAAGCCGTCGCGCTGATCACCGACTTCGTCGTCGAGGGTGCGCGCGACGGCAGGTCCGTCGCAGATCTGATGGAGGCCGGCGCGCATGTCGTCTCGGCCGATCAGGTCATGGACGGCATCGCTGCGCTGATTCACGACGTCCAGGTCGAGGCGACCTTTCCCGACGGCACCAAGCTGGTGACGGTCCATGAGCCGATCCGCGGCGCGTCGGATGCGATGAAACCCGGCGAGGTCACGACGCTGCCGGGCGATCTCGTCATGAACGAGGGCCGCGAGAGTCTGGCGCTGACAGTCTCCAACACCGGCGACCGGCCGATCCAGATCGGCTCGCATTACCATTTCTACGAAGCGAACCCGGCTTTGTCGTTCGAGCGCGACAAAGCGCGCGGCTTCCGGCTCGACATTCCGGCCGGAACGGCCGTGCGCTTCGAGCCGGGACAGACGCGCGAGGTCAGACTCGTCGCGCTCGCCGGCAAGCGCGAGGTCTACGGCTTCAGGCAAGAGGTGATGGGCAAGCTCTGACGGCGACGTTTGACTGATGGAGGCTGGCCGATGCTGAAACGATCGACCCTGGCGCTGTTTCTCGCCGTCGCAGTGCCCACCGGAGCCGCGCTCGCCCATCCGCCCGCCATCCTGTCTCCGGCGGGCGAACGCGCCGTCGCCGAAGAGATCGTCGAGTTCCGCAAGGCGCTCGCCGCCGCCATCGTCGCCAGGGACGCCGGCAAGCTGCGCGAGATGTATGCGCCTGCCTTCGTCCACACCCATGGCTCCGGCAAGCTCGACGGCAAGGACGCCCGCATCGTCTCAGGCTTGGCCGGCGATCCGTTGATCGAGACCGCCCCGGTCGAGGACCTCGTCATCCGCGCGCCGAGCGACTGGACGGCGGTCGCGACGGGAGTGAGCCCGATCCGCTCGCTCGCAGACGGCAAGACGTATTCGTTCCGCTGGACGGCGGTCTATGTCCGCACGCAGGCGAGCTGGGCGCTGGCGGCGTCGCAGGCGACGCGGCTGGGGGATGTGAAGCCGTGAGGGAGCATGACCGGACGCTGCGCGACCACGTTGCGCTGGTAACTCGCGCAGCGGCCTTCGCCGGCCGGCGTCATGCCGGGCAAATCCGCAAGCACACGGCGGCGGAGCCATTCCTCTTCCATCTCGCCGAGGTGGCTGAACTGCTCGCCATCGCCCTGGATGAGCCAGATGCGTATCTGGTCGCCGCCGGCTGGCTGCACGACGCCGTCGAGAAGGCGGATGTAACAGAGTATGAGTTAGCCAGCGAGTTCGGCCCATTCGTCGCCTCGATCGTCATGGAGGTCAGCGACGATCAGAGCCTGCCGCAGGCGGAACGCAGGCGCTTGCAGGTGATGGATGCGCCGAAGAAGAGCGCAGCGGCGAGGATGCTCAAGCTCGCTGACAAGACCAGCAATCTGCGCGCGCTTGCCGCGAATGCGGCCACGGCTGGACCACGGGACGAACTGCTCGCCGAAATTGAATTCGCTGAAGCTGTAGCGGCGTTCTGCCGGGGCCTCAATCAAACGCTCGATGGTGCTTTCTCCGAGGCTGTCGCCGCCGCCCGCTCTTCGCTCTCGCCGTCGCCATCCCGATAGGACGCGCCCATGCCCTTCAATTACCCCCGCAACGCCTATGCCGCGATGTTCGGCCCCACCACCGGCGACACGGTGCGGCTCGGCGACACCGAACTCGTCATCAAGGTCGAGCGTGATGTCACCACCTATGGCGAGGAGGTGAAGTTCGGCGGCGGAAAAGTCATCCGCGACGGCATGGGCCAGAGCCAGGTCCGCAACGCCGACGGCGCGGTCGACACCGTCATCACCAACGCGCTGATCCTCGACCACTGGGGGATCGTCAAGGCCGATATCGGCATCCGCGCCGGGCGCATCTGCGCCATCGGCAAGGCCGGCAATCCCGACATCCAGGCCGGATTCGGCAATTTCGACCCGTATGAGACGATCATCGTCGGCCCCGGCACCGAGGTCATCGCCGGCGAGGGCAAGATCGTCACCGCCGGGGGCTTCGACAGCCATATCCACTTCATCTGCCCGCAGCAGATCGAGGACGCGCTCATGAGCGGGCTGACCACCATGCTCGGCGGCGGCACCGGCCCGGCGCACGGCACGCTGGCGACGACCTGCACGCCCGGCCCCTGGCATCTCGGCCAGATGATCAAGGCCGCCGACGCCTTCCCGATGAACCTCGCTTTCGCCGGCAAGGGCAATGCGGCGCTGCCGGGCGCTCTGGTCGAGATGGTCGAGGCCGGGGCCTGTGCGCTCAAGCTGCACGAGGACTGGGGCACGACCCCGGCCGCGATCGACAACTGCCTCTCCGTCGCCGACGATTACGACGTCCAGGTGATGATCCACACCGACACGCTGAACGAGAGCGGCTTCGTCGAGGACACGATCGCGGCCTTCAAGGGCCGCACCATCCACGCCTTCCATACGGAAGGGGCAGGCGGGGGCCATGCGCCCGACATCATGAAGGTGGCGGGCCTTCCGAACGTGCTGCCCTCGTCGACCAACCCGACCCGGCCCTTCACCGTCAACACGCTCGACGAGCATCTCGACATGCTGATGGTCTGCCATCACCTGTCGCCGTCGATTCCGGAGGACCTCGCCTTTGCCGAGAGCCGCATCCGCAAGGAGACGATCGCGGCGGAAGACATCCTGCACGATCTCGGCGCGCTCTCGATGATGTCGTCGGATTCGCAGGCCATGGGCCGCATCGGCGAGGTCATCACCCGCACCTGGCAGACGGCGCACAAGATGAAGGTCCAGCGTGGGTCCCTGCCGCAGGATGTCGGCACCGGCGCCGACAATTTCCGCGCAAAACGCTATGTCGCGAAATACACCATCAACCCGGCGATCTCGCACGGCGTCTCGCGCCATATCGGCTCGGTCGAGGTCGGCAAGCTGGCGGACCTCGTGATGTGGTCGCCGGCCTTCTTCGCCACCAAGCCCGATCTCGTGATCAAGGGCGGCATGATCGCGGCAGCGCCCATGGGCGACCCCAACGCCTCGATCCCGACGCCGCAGCCGGTGCATTACCGGCCGATGTTCGGGGCCTTCGGCAAGGCCGTGACCTCGACCTCGCTGGTCTTCGTCTCGCAGGCCGCGATCGCCAACGGCCTGCAGCAGCGGCTGGGCGCCGACAAGCAGATGGTCGCGGTCGAAAACACGCGCGGCGGCATCTCCAAAAAGAGCATGATCCACAACGACGCGACCCCGGATATCCAGATCGACCCGGAAACCTATGCGGTGGTGGCCGATGGCGAACTTCTGGTTTGCGAACCGGCGAAGGAACTGCCGCTGGCGCAGCGGTATTTTCTGTTCTGAGGCGTTGTGGCGCGCCAGGATTTAGTAGCACAAATCTTAGTCCGTGCTACTAAATCTCATGCAGCGCATCCCGCTCAACATCCAGACGCTCTATGCCGATCTGCAGCAGCAGGTCGGGATGGCCTCGCGCGACGAGGCGACCGTCGTGGCGACCACGATCGGCGGCATCCGCTATCTGCGGCTCCAGCGCTGGGTCGGCGCGAGCCGGGCGGTGGAGCATCTCGGCCGGGCCGACGATCCGGAGGTTCTGGCCCGCGCCGATGCGGCCAAGGTCGAGATGGCGCGCAGGCAGGAGCGGCGCAGGCTCGTCTCGACCTTGCGCCGCCTCATTCCCGGGCCAACGACGACGCTCGGCAAGGTGCTCGATACGGTCAGCCATGCCGGGCTGTTCCGGCGCGGGGCGGTGCTGGTCGGCACGGCGGCCTATCAATGCTATCCGCCGCTGCTGGGCGCGATCCTGCCCTCGGCCACGGTGATGACGCAGGACGCCGATCTCGCCACGGCCGATCTGGCGCTGGATGGCGAGATCGAGGGCGACAGCATGCTCGCGATCCTGCAAAGGGCCGATGCCAGCTTTTCGGCTCTTCCCGGGCTTGATCCCAAGGCTCCGCCGGCGCGCTTCCGCAACGGCGAGAGCTTCGTCGTCGATCTCGTGACGCCCCAGCGGCGGCGTTCCGATCGCAATCCCATGGCTCTGAAGGGGCTCGCGGCTGGCGCCGTGCCGCTCCAGCATCTCGACTGGCTGATCGAGGAGCCTGTGCCGGCCGTGGCTCTGCATGGCGCGGGCGTCGCCGTCTCCCTGCCGCGCCCGGCGCGCTTCGCGGTTCACAAGCTCATCCTGGCGCAGAAGCGCCCGGCGCATGAGGCGGCCAAGAGCCGCAAGGATCTGGCGCAGGCCGCTGCGCTCATCGAGGCGTTGCGCGAGGCGACCCCCTTTGCGCTGGCGGACGCGCTCGGCGAAGCGCGCGCGATGGGGCGTGACGGGTGGGCGCGTCCGATTGACCGATCGCTATTTCAGATCGCCGCACCGGCGCGCCAATAGGGCGCGCCGCCGACGCTCGCGATTGCTGCGCCGCACTCCCCGTGCCACTCTCGCGCCGCGACGCACCCCTCTCCGAAAGCTCCCCATGGCCAGCCTCACCTCCGTCGATTCCGGTCTCTCGCCGAAGAGCTTGCTGGCCGGCTTCATCGCCGCCGCGATCGCCGTCGTCGTCTTCCATCAGGGCATGTTCCTGATCCTGAACCTCGCCGGGTTGCTGCCGGCCAAGCCGTGGAACCTCAGCCCCACCGGCCCGCTCGGTGTGCCGACGCTGGTCAACCAGATGTTCTGGGGCGGGCTCTGGGGCGTCTTGTTTTCCGTGGTCTGGCCGCATCTGCCGGGGCGCGATTTCTGGCTCAAGGGCCTGGTCTTCGGCTGGCTCGGCCCGATGCTGATCGGCAACTGGCTGTTAGTCCCGCTGATCAAGGGCGGTGCCTATTTCGCCGGTTTCATGCCGATGCGGATGCTGATAGGCGCGCTGATAGGCGGCGCGTTCGGCCTCGGGCTCGGGCTGATCTACGAGCAGTTGCGCAAGCGGATCTGAGCGCCTGATCCGTCGGCCGCGTCTACGATCGGTAAACCCACCGACGCGGCACGTCGCATCCGCGCAGGCTTTACGACTGTAAAGGGCAAACCCGCAATCCCCGGTTGCCCAGGAGTCGCCGTCCCTATGTTCGATCCGGTTATCGTCATCGCCCGGGCGCAGGTGCGCCCGGACGCCCGCACCGTTTTCATCGCCGCCGCGCAGGACTGCATCGCCGCGACGCGCCGCGAACATGGCTGCCTCGCCTACGACATGCATGAAAGCGTCAGTCAGCCCGGCCATTTCGTCTGCGTCGAAAGCTGGGAGCAGCGCGAGCATGTCGATACTCATATGCGCCAGCCCCATCTTCTCGCCTTCCTGAAGGTCGCGGGGGCTTGCGTCACGGCGTCTCCGGTGATCGAAGTGATCGAACCGCGATCGGTCGATCGCCTCTGATCATAGACATTCGGGTTGCACCATCATGCTGCGCGCCACCTCCGTCGTTCGCAAAGCCGCGGTGAAGGCGGACCGCGTCATCGAGACCCTGACGCTCGACCATGAAGATCGCGGCCGCCGCCGGCTGGCGCTGAAGGGCGATGGCGGGCTCGACATCCTGCTCGATCTCGACAAGCCGACGGCGCTCAACGATGGCGACGCCGTCAAGCTGGAGGACGGCCGGCTCGTCCTGATCAGGGCGGCCGCGCAGAGCCTGCTGGAAATCCGGGCTGACAACCCGCTGCGGCTGATGCGCGTCGCCTGGCATATCGGCAACCGCCACACCCCGGCCGAAATCACGGCTGAGGCGCTCTATATCGAGAACGACCATGTTCTGGCCGAGATGGTGCGCGGGCAGGGCTGCGCCATGGCGGTTGTCGAACGGCCGTTCCAGCCTGAGCGCGGCGCTTACGATCATGCAGGCCACGATCATTCAGGCCACGACCATGGGGAACATCAGCATCACGCGCATGCGGACGATTGCGGTTGCGGCCACGACCATTCGCACGATCATCACAAGCACGATCACGGCCATCAGGCGCATGTTCATGCACCCGCAGGCCACGATCACGCCCATGCCCACGAGCACCACGACCACGGCCACAAGCATGGCGCCGAGCATGGTCACAAGGGCCATGCCCACGATCACTGACTGGACGATGATCGAGCGACGCTGATGTCGTCGGTGCATCTGCCGCTGATGATCTGGCTGTCGCCGTCCTTCCCGGTCGGCGCATTTGCCTATTCGCATGGGCTGGAATGGGCCTTTGAGGCCGGCGACCTGACCGACGCCGCGACTTTGCGGGACTGGCTCGATGCGCTCGTCTCGCACGGCTCGCTGCGCAACGATTTGATCCTGTTCGCCTGCGCCCATCGCGCGGCGCTGGCGGACGGCGGAGACCTGCCCGAAATCGCCGAACTGGCGCTGGCGCTTGCGAACTCGGCCGAGCGACGGCTGGAGACCGTGACGCAGGGCAACGCCTTCGTCGCCGCCCTGCGCGCCGCCTGGCCTTGCGCGGCGATCGAGCGCCTGCGGGCGCTCTGGCCTGGCGATGTCGCCTATCCGCTCGCCGTCGGCGTCGCCAGCGCCGGCCATGGCCTGCCGCTGCGCCCGTCTCTGGAAGCCTATGGCCTGGCCTTCGTCGCCAATCTGGTCTCGGCCTCGGTCAGACTCGGGCTCATTGGCCAGACCGACGGCCAGCGCATCACGGCGGGACTGGCGCCGGCTTTGCATGCGGCCGCCGGAGCGGCGGAAACAGCGACGCTCGATGATCTCGGAGGCTGCTGCTTTCGCTCCGACATCGCTGCGCTGCGGCACGAAACCCAGTATTCGCGGCTGTTTCGCTCATGACCCTCTTTATCGCTGTCCTGCTCTGTCTGCTGCTGCTCGTGGTGGCGGCCCTTCACGCCTATTGGGGCGGTGGCGGGCTCTGGCCGGCTGCGAGCGAGCGGGAACTGGTCGCGACCGTGATCGGCCATGCGCAGGCGCGGCGCATGCCGCCGCCATGGCTCTGCATGCTCGTCGCGGTCGCGATCGGCGTGACGGCGGTCTGGCCCATGCTGCTGGTCGGCGTCGAGCCGGCCGCGCCCGTTCGGCCGCTGATCGTCGCGGTCGGCGCTGCGATCCTGCTGGTTTTTCTCCTGCGCGGGCTGGCCGGCTATTTGCCTGTCTGGCGCACGCTCCATCCGCAGGAGCCCTTCGCCAGCTATGACCGGCGATTCTACGCGCCGCTATGCCTGCAGGTCGCTGCGGGTTACGCCATTCTGTTGCTGCAAGGACGCTGACGCATGACACGCTCCCCCCACGGCCCGCTGCGCGTCGGCATCGGCGGCCCGGTCGGCTCAGGCAAGACCGCGCTGATGGAGGCGCTCTGCAAGCGCATGCGCGACGCCTACGACATCTGCGCGATCACCAACGACATCTACACCAAGGAGGATGCCCGCCTGCTGACGGTCGCCGGCGCGCTGCCGCAGGAGCGGATCATGGGCGTCGAAACGGGAGGGTGCCCGCATACCGCGATCCGCGAGGACTGCTCGATCAATCTGGCCGCCGTCGAGGAGATGCGTGGCAAGTTCCCGAACCTCGACATGATCCTGATCGAATCCGGCGGCGACAACCTCGCCGCGACCTTCTCGCCCGAACTCGCCGATCTGACGATCTATGTCATCGACGTCGCCGCAGGCGAGAAGATCCCGCGCAAGGGCGGGCCGGGCATCACCCGCTCCGATCTTCTGGTCATCAACAAGACCGATCTCGCCCCCCATGTCGGCGCGGATCTTGCAGTGATGGACCGGGATTCGAAGCTCATGCGCGGCAAGCGGCCCTTCGTCTTCACCAATACGCGTGCGGGCGAGGGCGTCGATGTGGTGGTGGATTTCATCGAGACGGCGGGCGGTCTGAAGGCCGCCCGCCCGGCTGCCCAGGAGATGACGATGACGACGAAGGCGATGCTGACGGGTTTGACGCTGGCGGGAGTGGCGCTTGCGAGCGCATCGCTCGCCGGGCCTGCCGTGGCTCACACCGGCGTGGGCTCGGTGCATGGCTTTGGCGCGGGTCTGCTTCATCCCCTGACCGGGCCCGATCACCTGCTCGCCATGGTCGCCGTCGGCCTCTGGGCCGGGCTTGTCGGCGGCCGGGCGCGGCTGGCCTGGCCGCTGGCTTTCGTCGCGATGATGCTGGCTGCCGGCTATTGGGGCATGTCGGGCGCAAGCCTGCCCGGCGTCGAGACCGGCGTCGCCGTGTCCATCGTCATCCTGGGGCTGGCTATCGCCTTCCGGGCCGCCCCGCCGCTGGCGGCGGGCGCGGCCGCCTGCGCCATCTTCGCGATCTTCCACGGCCATGCCCATGGCGCCGAATTGCCGGAAGGCGCGAGCGGGCTCGGCTATGCGGCCGGTTTCGTCATCGCCACGGCTGGCCTGCATGGCATGGGGCTTGTTCTGGCGGCGCAGCTTGCCCGCTTCGCCCCGCTCGTCGCCCGCGCCATCGGCGGCGGGCTGGTGGTCGCCGGCGTCGCCATTCTCGCCGGGTAGTCGCCCCGCACGGTTCGCGGATCATGAGGTCGGACCTGAAAATCCTGATCGTCGACGCCAGCCCGGTGCGCGCGGCCATCATCGACGAGGGCCTGCGCGAGGCCGGCTTCACCGATCTCGTGCGCATCGGCGCGACCAACGGCCTTGTCGCCGCCATAGAGCGGCACGACCCCGACGTGGTGGTGATCGACCTGGAGGACCCCAGCCGCGACGCGCTGGCCGACATGTTCCTCGTCTCGAGCCATGTGAAGCGGCCGATCACCATGTTCGTCGACCAGTCCGACTCGGCCTCGATCGAGGCCGCCGTCGAGGCCGGCGTCTCGGCCTATATCGTCGACGGGTTGAAGAAGGAGCGCATGCAGCCGATCCTGCAGACCTGCATCAGCCGCTTCAACGCCTTCCGAAAGCTGCGCGACGAACTCGACGAGGCCCGCTCGCAACTCGAGGACCGCAAGACGATCGACCGCGCCAAGGGCATCGTCATGAGGCTGAAAGGCCTCTCCGAGGGCGAGGCCTACGGCCTGATGCGCAAGACCGCGATGAACGAGAAACGCAAGATCGGCGACATCGCCCGCTCGATCATCACGGCCGCCGAGGTGTTCAAATGACTCTCCACCTCAGGGTCGGCTTCATGCCGCTGGTCGATTGTGCGCTGGTCGTGCTGGCCAGGGACGAGGGTTTCGCCGAAGCCGAAGGGCTCGATCTCGAACTCGTCCGCGAGGTCTCGTGGTCGAATTTGCGCGACAAGCTCAACGTCCGCCTGCTCGACGCCGCCCATATGCTGGGGCCGGCGGCTGTCGCCGCCACGCTCGGGCTCGGCGGCGTCAAGGCCCCGATGGCCGCGCCGATCGCGCTCAATCTCGACGGCGCGGCGATCACCGTCTCGCTCCGGCGCTTCGAGGAGATGGCGCGATTGGCCGATGGCGACATGGCCGACCCGACCGTGTCCGCCAGGGTGCTGGCGGCGATGGTGGCGCGGCGCAAGGCTGCCGGCCTGCCGCCTCTGACGTTTGCAGCCGTGTTCGGCTTCTCCAGCCACACCTACCTGCTCTGCGAATGGCTGGCGAAAGCCGGGCTGAAGCTCGGCGAGGATGTCCGTTTCGAGGTCGTGCCGCCGCCGCAGACGGTCGAGGCGCTGAGCAGCGGCCGGGTCGACGGCTTCTGCGCCGGTGCGCCGTGGAATGCGGCCGCGGTCGCGGCCGGCGTCGGGGCGATGGTGCTGGCGAGCGTCGATCTGCGCCGGAACTGCCCCGACAAGGTGCTGGCCTGGCGCGCCGACGACGCGCAGCGCCGCGCCGAGGCCGTGGGCAAGCTCAGCGCCGCGATCCTGCGGGCCAGCGACTGGGCCTGCGCGCCCGATAACACCGAGCGTTTCGCGAAACATCTCTCCGCGCCGGACCGGCTTGCCCTCCCGGTCGACCTCCTCGAACCCGTCCTGCGCTTCGAATTGCGGCAGGGTGCGGGGCGGCCGGCGCGGCAGGTGGAGCGCTTCATCCGCTTCGACCGCGCCGCGCTGCGGCCGGACCCCGCCCATGCCGACTGGATTCTGGCAGGCATGGAACAGGCCGGGCAGATCGTCCGCACGGCCGACATGACGGAGCAGGCGCGGGCGGTTTTCAGGCCTGCCCTGTTTCCGGGCAGCGAAGACTGACCGCCACGGGCTGCGCGTTTTTTGAGCGAATGCGGTCGTTTTGTGCGGCGCAACATTGCACATCGCTGACGGCTCGCGGTTGCCGATCTCCACTCAAGTTGTTGTAATTCAACGAAACTGTTGAACGGAGCGAGTTGGCACGGTCCTTGTAAGGTTTGGTGCAACGCGGCCAATGCTGCCCGCGCCCATCCGAACGAACTGCACAGCAACGCCGCTGTCGAAAGGCGCCTTCGGGCACGTTTCGCGCGGCGTTTTCGTGTCGGCGAGTGGCGGACAGGCGGAATTCAACCAAGCGAGGCATCGATGACTCAGATGATCGAGACCAGGGTTACCAGGACCGGCGCAAGCCGCCGCCGGCTGCTGCAGCTTTCGGGCGCCGCCGCCCTGTTCCAGGCCGCCAGGATGGCGCTGCCGGCCGGCGCGTTCGCGCAAGGCTCCGGTCCCGAGGTCAAGGGCACGCGGCTGGGCTACATCGCGCTCACCGACGCGGCCCCGCTGGTCATCGCCAGGGAGAAGGGCCTGTTCGCCAAATACGGCCTGCCCGACATGGACATCGCCAAGCAGGCGTCCTGGGGCGCGACGCGCGACAACATGGCGCTCGGCTTCAAGGCCAACGGCATCGACGGCGGCCACATCCTGCGCCCGAAAACGCATCTGTATTCGACCGGCAAGGTCATGCAGAACAGCCAGCCGTTGCCGATGTATACGCTGCTCAATCTCAACGAGGACGGTCAGGGGATCTCGGTCTCCAACGAATACAAGGATCTCAATGTCCAGAAGGACGCCTCGCCCCTCAAGCAGGCCTTCGAGCGCAAGAAGGCCGCCGGCAAGGAACTCACCGCCGCGATGACCTTCCCGGGCGGCACGCACGACCTCTGGATCCGCTACTGGCTCGCCGCCGGCGGGATCGATCCCGACACCGACATCAAGGTCATCGTCGTGCCGCCGCCGCAGATGGTGGCGAACATGAAGGTCGGCAACATGGACTGCTTCTGCGTCGGCGAGCCGTGGAACGAGCAGCTCGTCAACCAGAACATCGGCTACACCGCGCTGACCACCGGCGAGCTCTGGTCGCGCCATCCCGAAAAAATCCTCGGCATGCGCGCCGATTTCGTCGACGCCAACCCCAGGGCGACGCAGGCCATCCTGATGGCGGTGATGGAGGCCCAGATGTGGGCCGACAAGCGCGAGAACCGGCAGGAACTGGCCGAGATCGTCGGCAAGCGCCAGTGGTTTAACGTGCCGGTCAACGACATCAACAAGCGCCTGCTCGGCGACATCAACTACGGCAACGGCCGCGAGGTGAAGGGCACCAATCTCCAGATGAAGTTCTGGGGCGAGGGCGGCTCGACCTCCTATCCGTGGAAGTCGCTCGATACCTGGTTCGTCACGGAGAACATCCGCTGGGGCAAGTTCGACACCAACACCGACATCAAGGCGCTGGTCGACAAGACCAACCGCGCCGACCTCTGGCGCGAGGCCGCCAGGACGCTGGGCGTGGCCGGCGCGCCGAACGGCGACTCGCGCGGGGTCGAGACCTTCTTCGACGGCGTGAAGTTCGATCCGGCCGCCCCGATGGACTACCTCAAGACCCTCAAGATCAAGCGGGTCGCCTGATCCATGGCCGAGCCGCTGGTCATCGTGGGGAAAGGCATGGCCGCGACGCGGCTGGTTGACGAACTCAGCCAGCGCGCGCTCGGCCGCTATTCCATCGCGGTGATCGGCGAGGAGCCCCGGCTCGCCTATAACCGTGTGCTGCTCTCGCCGCTGCTGGCCGGCGAGATCGCCGCGCCCGAGATCGAGCTGAAGCCCGCTCCATGGTGGAAGGCGCGCGGCGTCTCGACGCTCTATGGCCGCGCCGTCGCCGGCATCGATCGCGCGCGCAAGACAGTCACGCTGAGCGACGGGCTGAGCCTGCCCTATGGCAAGCTGGTGCTCGCCACCGGCTCGAAGCCGCTGAAGCCACCTTTGCAGGGCGGCGACCTGCCGGGCGTCGCGACCTTCCGCGACATGCGCGATGTCGAGGCGATGCGGTCTTACGCCGGGCGAGGCGCGTGCATCGTCGTCATCGGCGGCGGCCTGCTCGGGCTGGAGGCTGCCTACGGCCTGTCGAAGGCCGGCGGGAAGGTCACGCTGCTGCATCTGGTCGACCGGCTGATGGAGCGCCAACTCGACGCCGAGGGCTCAGGCCTGCTCGCCAGCGCCATGGCCGAGCGCGGCATCGCCGTGCGGCTCAACAGCGCCACCAGGGGCTTCGTCGGCACGGACAAGGTCGAGGGCGTCGAACTGCAGGATGGCGCGGTCATCCCCGCCGATCTCGTCGTCATCGCCATCGGCGTCCGCCCCAATGTCGAACTGGCCAAGGCCTCCGGTCTCGCCGTCAATCGCGGTGTCGTCGTCGATGACGGGATGGCCAGCGACGATCCGAACATCTTCGCCATCGGCGAATGCGCCGAGCATCGCGGCCAAGTCTACGGGCTGGTCGAGCCGGCCTACGAGCAGGCTTGCGTGCTGGCGACGAACCTCGCCGGCAAGCCCGCGTCCTATCCCGGCTCGCTGCTCTCCACCAATCTCAAGGTCTCAGGGATAGGCGTCTTCTCGGCCGGCGAGTTCGAGGCGGCCGGCGACGCCGAGACGGCCATGCTGCGTGATCCGGCCTCCGGCATCTACCGCAAATTCGTGCTTCGCGAGGGCCGGCTCGTTGGCTGCGTGCTGGTCGGCGATACCCGCGGCGCGCTGTTCTATCTCGGCCTGATTCGCTCCGGCCAGGACATCTCGGCGATCCGGGCCGATCTGCCCTTCGGCGAGCCCTACTGCATCAGGGAAGCCGCCTGACATGCGCATCGACGGCGCGCTCCCCGGTCCCGGCATACCCGATGCGTCCATCCGCACGACCTGCCCCTATTGCGGGGTCGGCTGCGGCGTGCTGGCGACGCCAGACGGCAAGGGCGGCGCTGCGATCGCCGGCGATCCCTCCCACCCCGCCAATTTCGGCCGGCTCTGCTCCAAGGGCTCGGCGCTGGCTGAGACGCTTGGGCTAGGCTCGCGCGTGCTGCATCCGCTGATGCGGAACACCACCGGCGGCTATGATCGCGTCGATTGGGATGTGGCGCTCGACGCCGTCGCCGGGGGCCTGCGTGCGATCATCGCGAAGCACGGCCCCGAGGCGGTCGCCTTATATCTCTCGGGCCAGTTGCTGACCGAGGACTACTACGTCGCCAACAAGCTGATGAAGGGCTTCATCGGCTCGCCCCATGTCGATACCAATTCCAGGCTCTGCATGTCGTCGACCGTGGCCGGCCACCGACGCGTGCTCGGCTCCGACACGGTGCCCGGCAATTACGAGGATCTCGATTGCGCCGACCTGATCGTGCTGGTCGGCTCCAACGCGGCCTGGTGCCATCCGGTGCTGTTTCGCCGGATGCAGGCGAACCGGACCGGGCGCGGCGCAAAACTCGTCGTCATCGACCCGCGCGTCAGCGCCACCGCCGAAGACGCCGACATGGTGCTGCCGCTGAAGCCGGGCTCCGACAGCGTGATCTTCGCCGGGCTGCTGGTGCATCTCACGGACGCTGGCCTCACCGACCAGACCTATCTCGCGCGCCATGTCTCTGGGCTGGACGAGACGCTGGCCAATGCCCGCGAGATCGCGCCCGACCTTGCCGCCATCGCGCGCCGCACCGGGCTTGCCGCCGCCGACATCGCCGCCTTCTACGCGCTCTGGGCCGGCACGCCCGCCGTCGTCACGGCCTGGAGTCAGGGCGTCAACCAGTCGGCGCAAGGCACCGACAAGGTCGCCGCGATCCTGCACTGCCACCTCGCCACCGGCCGCATCGGACGGCCGGGCGGCGGGCCGTTATCGCTGACCGGCCAGCCCAACGCCATGGGCGGGCGCGAGGTCGGCGGGCTCGCCAACATGCTGGCCGCCCATATGGGCTACTCGGCCCCCGAGATCGACCGCGTCCGCCGCTTCTGGAACGCGCCCAACATGGCCCAAGCCGAAGGCCTCAAGGCCGTCGCCATGCTCGACGCCGTCGCAGACAAACGCATCAAGGCCTTCTGGGTGATGGCGACGAACCCGGCCGTCTCGCTGCCGAGGGCCGACCATGTCATGGCCGCGCTGCGGGGGCTCGATCTCTTCGTCGTCTCCGAGAACGTGCTCTCCAACGACACGCTGACTGCGGGCCCGCATCTCATCCTGCCCGCCGCCGCCTGGGGCGAGAAGGACGGCACCGTCACCAATTCCGAGCGCCGCATCTCGCGCCAGCGCGCGTTCCTGCCTTTGCCGGGCGAGGTGAAGCCCGATTGGTGGATCGTCACCGAGGTCGCCCGCCGCCTCGGCTTCAATCATGGGTTCGACTACACGGATGTCTCGCAGATTTATGCCGAGCACGCCCAGCTGTCGGCCTTCGAGAACGCCGGAACCCGCGATTTCGACATCGGCGCCCATGCCGCCCTCCGGAAGCGGGCCTACGACACGCTGAAACCCGTGCAATGGCCGGTTCCCGCCGGGCAGCCCGCCGGAACGCCGCGCCTGTTCGCCGATGGCGGCTTCTTCACGGCGGATGGCCGCGCCCAGATGACGCCGCTCGCCATGCCGGCGCTGGCGGCCGCAACCAGCGAGGCTTATCCCCTGCTGCTCAACACCGGCCGCGTCCGCGACCATTGGCACAGCATGACGCGCACCGGCCTGAGCCCGCGCCTGTCGGCCCATATCAGCGAACCGACGGTTCATGTGCATCCGGCCGATGCCGCCGCTCACGGGCTGAGCGAAGGCGGCTTCGCCCGAATCGCGAACGCTCATGGCGCGGTCGTGCTCAAGGTCGCGCTCGACGCCGGCCTGCAGCCCGGCTCGCTTTTCGCGCCAATCCACTGGTCGGCGCAGACGGCGTCGCATGCGCGCGTCGGCGCGGCCGTGCAGCCGGCCTGCGATCCCTTTTCCGGGCAGCCCGAGATGAAGGCGACCCCATCCGCGATCGCGCCGGTGACTTACGCCTTTCAGGGCTTCGTCCTGTCGCGCGAGAGCTTTGCGCTGCCTGAAGGCAGCTGGTGGGCGAAGGTCGCGGTCGAGGGCGGCGAAGGCCGGCTTTTCGCCAGCGATGCATCCATCGAAAGCTGGATGGAGCATGTCCGCGCGGCCTTCGGCGCGGCTGGCCTCGCCGAGATGATCGACCGGAAAGCAGGGCTCTACCGTTGCGCGGTGACGCAAGGCGGCAGGCTGCTCGCCGCGCTCTTCCTCGCGCCCGCCGGCCGTGCGCCGCTCTGGGACACGGTGAAGGCGAGTTTCGCCGCTGACGCCGCCATTCCTGAGAACCGGCTCGCCCTGCTCGCGGGTCGCGCGCCGGGCGGCGCGGGCGATCCCGGCCCGACCGTCTGCGCCTGCTTCGGCGTCGGCCTCAACGTCATCCGCGCGGCCTTCGCCACCGGCGGCGCGCTGACGCCGGAGGACATCGGCCGGCAGCTCAAGGCCGGGACGAATTGTGGTTCCTGCCTTCCGGAAATCCGCCGGCTCGGCGCACAAACGCGCGAGACGGTGGCCGCATGAGCATCGCTTGCGACGAGACCAACCAGAGGAGATCCGAGATGGGTCAGGCTGTCCTGAAGACCGGCGCGGCGCGTGCGAAAATCGTCGCCCTGCCGACAATGAAGGCCGAGGTGGTGGCGCTGCCGGCCGTCTCGATCAAGCCTCTGCACGAGCGCCTGTCGCCCTGGCTCAGGTCGGTTGTCGTCAACGTGCTGCCGCCGCTCGTCACGGTCGGGCTGATGCTGCTGTTCTGGGAGATCGCGGCGTCGGGGCCGCAATCCTCGCTGCCGCCGCCCTCGAAAATCTGGACCGAAGCGAAGGACCTGATCGTCGAGCCGTTCTTCTGGGTTGGCTCTCAGGATATCGGACTTGGCTGGCGCATCCTTGTCTCGCTCCAGCGCGTCGCCATCGGCTTCAGTCTCGCGGCGATCGTCGGCATCCTGCTGGGCGCTCTCGTCGGCCAGTCGATATGGGCGATGCGCGGCCTGGATCCTGTCTTCCAGGTGCTGCGGACCGTGCCGCCGCTGGCCTGGCTGCCGCTCTCGCTGGCCGCTTTCCGAGATAGCCAGCCCTCGGCGATCTTCGTGATCTTCATTACCGCGATCTGGCCGGTGATCATCAACACGGCCGTCGGCATCCGCAACATCCCGCAGGACTATCGCAACGTCGCGCAGGTGCTGCGGCTGAACCAGGTCGAGTTCTTCTTCAAGGTCATGGTGCCCTCGGCCGCGCCCTACATCTTCACCGGGCTTCGCATCGGCGTCGGCCTGTCCTGGCTCGCCATCGTCGCGGCCGAGATGCTGACCGGCGGCGTCGGCATCGGCTTCTTCATATGGGATGCGTGGAACTCCTCGCGCCTGTCCGACATCATCGTGGCGCTCGTCTACATCGGCGTCGTCGGCTTCGTGCTCGACAAATTCGTCGCCTTCATCGGCACCGTCGTCACCCGCGGCGCCATCGTGAACTGAGGAGAGCCGATATGAGCGCGCCTTATCTGAAGATCGACCATGTCGACAAGCGCTTCCAGCGCGGTGCGGCGACCACGGACGTCCTCAAGGACATCAACCTCGTCATCGACAAGGGCGAATACGTCTCGGTCATCGGCCATTCCGGCTGCGGCAAGTCGACCCTGCTCAACATCATCGCCGGTCTGACCCCGGTGAGCGCCGGCGCCGTGCTGCTGGAGGATCGCGAGGTCTCCGAGCCCGGCCCGGAGCGCGCGGTGGTGTTCCAGAACCACTCGCTGCTGCCCTGGCTCACCGTTTACGACAATGTCGCGCTCGCCGTGAACAAGGTTTTCGGTTCGACCAGGACGAGGGCGCAACGGCATGACTGGATCATGCACAATCTCGACCTCGTCCAGATGGGCCATGCCAGGGACAAGCGCCCGGCCGAAATCTCGGGCGGCATGAAGCAGCGCGTCGGCATCGCGCGCGGCCTCGCCATGGAGCCGAAAATCCTGCTGCTCGACGAACCCTTCGGCGCGCTCGACGCCCTGACCCGCGCCCATCTGCAGGATTCGATCATGCAGATCCACGCCGCGCTCGGAAACACCATGATCATGATCACCCATGACGTCGACGAGGCGGTGCTGCTCTCGGACCGGATCGTGATGATGACGAACGGTCCCTCGGCCCGCATCGGCGAGGTTCTGGACGTGCGGCTGGAACGCCCGCGCAAGCGGCTCGAACTGGTCGCCGACCGCACCTACATCGCCGCCCGCGAGGCGGTGCTGAAGTTCCTCTACGAGCGCCACCGCTTCGTCGAGGCGGCGTGATGGTGGGAGTCATGAAGGGCGATGCGCTGCGCGCTCCCTTCTCCCCTCGGGGGAGAAGGTGGCCCGGCGAAGCCGGGTCGGATGAGGGCCGTGCCGACGCTCCACCGGCAGTCCGCTCACCCGGTCTTCCCTCATCCGTCAGCGCTGCGCGCTGCCACCTTCTCCCCCGAGGGGAGAAGGGGAGCGCGTCATGAGCGACGATTTCACCCCCGACCAGAAGCGCTATCTCGAAGGCTTCATGTCCGGCATGCAGTCGGCCCGCGCCGCGCGGGGCTTAGGCCCGCTCGGCGGGGCGCCTGCTGCGGGCGGACCTGCCGCGCCGTCTGGGCCAGACAAGGAGCATCAGGAGGCGCAGGCCAAAACTGTCGCAGCCGGCGGCAAGCTCGTCGATCAGGAGAGATGGAAGGAGGCCGAGCATCCGTTCGACGCCTATGCGCGGTTCAGGGCGCAGGCCGAAGCCGGAACCTATCCCAAGCCCGAGGACAATTTCCGCTGGCGCTATCACGGGCTGTTCTATGTGGCCCCGGCGCAGAACAGCTATATGTGCCGCCTGCGCATCCCCAACGGCATCCTCAAGGCGTGGCAGTTCGCCGGCGTCGCCGATCTGGCGGAGCGGCTCTGCGGCCCCTACAGCCACGTCACCACCCGCGCCAACCTGCAGGTCCGCGAGATTCCCGCCGAGAACGCCCCTTTGCTGATCGAGGGGCTGGCCGATCTCGGCCTCACCGCCAAAGGCTCGGGCGCCGACAACATCCGCAACGTCACCGGCTCGGCCACCGCCGGCATCGACCCGCTCGAACTGCTCGACACGCGCCCCCATGCCCGCGCCTGGCACCACCACATCCTGAACGACCGCTCGCTCTACGGGCTGCCGCGCAAGTTCAACGTCGCCTTCGACGGCGCCGGCTCCATCGCGACGCTGGAGGACACCAACGACATCGGCTTTCAGGCGATCGACGTCATGGAGGGCGCGTCCTTCGACGGGCAGCCGGTCGAACCCGGCATCTGGTATCGCCTCGCGCTCGGCGGCATCACCGGCCATCACGACCTCGCCCGCGACAGCGGCGTCATCGTCGCCCCATCGGACGCCGTGGCGGTGGCCGATGCCATCGTGCGCGTCTTCATCGCCAATGGCGACCGCACCAACCGCGCCAAGTCGCGGCTGAAATATGTGCTCGACGCCTGGGGCTTCGAAAAATTCCTGACGGCCGTCGAGGCGAAACTCGGCCGCAAGCTGATCATGCTCGATGCGGCCTTCGTCAAGCCGCGCCCGGTCTATGACCGCCTCGCCCATATCGGCGTTCACTCGCAAAGCCAGCCGGGCCTGAACTGGATCGGCGTCGCGCTGCCTGTCGGCAAGCTCTCGGTCGCGCAGATGCGGACCATCGCGGATATTTCGCAGGCCTGCGGCGACGGCGATATCCGCCTCACCGTCTGGCAGAACCTGCTGATCTCCGGCGTGCCCGACGCGAAGGTGGACGATGTCGTCGCCAACCTCCAGGCGATCGGCCTCTCGGCCGAAACCTCGATCCTGCGCGCAGGCCTCATCGCCTGCACCGGCGCGACGGGCTGCAAATTCGCCGCCGCCCACACCAAGGAGGACGCGCTCGCCATCGCCGCCCATTGCGAGCCGCGCATCACGCTCGATGCGCCCGTCAACATCCACCTGACCGGCTGCCACCACTCCTGCGCCCAGCACTATATCGGCGATCTCGGGCTGATCGGCGCAAAAGTGCCGGTCAACGAGGATGGCGACACCGTGCCGGGCTACGACGTTCTGGTCGGCGGCGGCTATGGCGTCGATGGCGGCATGGCGCGGCCCTTCCGCGAAAAGGTGCGCGCCGAGGATGCGCCGGCGCTGGTCGAGGCGATCCTGCGGACCTGGGCCGTGCATCGCGCCGCGCCCGAGGAGAGCTTCGTCGCCTTCGCGCGGCGGCACGAGATCGTGGAGTTTCAGGCGCTGGTCGCTGAGACTGGAGAGGCGACATGAGCGCCAGACAACACAACCGTCATGGTCGGGCTTGTCCCGACCATCCACGCCTTCCTTCGTCGCGCTCTATGCCCAAGACGTGGATGCTCGCCAAAAGGGCGAGCATGACGGGGAAGGGCAGCCCATGACCATCCTGTCGCCATCCCCCCTCGTCCAGGTCCTGCCCGAGACCGCGCCCTTCGGCGAGGAGCAGCGCTCCTGGCTGAACGGCTTCTTCGCCGGCCTGCTCTCGCTCGACAATGCCGGCGTCAAGGCGCTCTCGGCCGAAGAGAACGCCGCCGTGATGGGCGAGGTCGATGACGGCGCGCCCTGGCACGATCCGGCGATGGAATTGCCCGAGCGCATGAAGCTCGCCGAGGGCAAGCCGCTGCCGAGAAAACTCTTCGCGGCGATGGCGCAGCAGGATTGCGGCCAGTGCGGCTATGTCTGCGAGACCTATTCCGCCGCGATCGCCGAGGGCAAGGAGCCTCGCCTGAACCTGTGCGCACCGGGCGGCAAGGACACGCTGCGCGCACTCAAGGCGCTGGTCGAGGAAGGCGGCGCGTCCCCAGTGGCCGCGCCCGCCGACGCCGCGCCCGCCCCGCCGGCCGGCCCGCTCGGCCGCTGCCGCGAGAGCCCGGCGCTGGCGACGTTCCTGTCGCGCCGCAAGCTCAATGGCGCGGGCTCCGGGAAGGAGACCTGGCATGTCGAGTTCGATCTCTCGGAATCCGGGCTGGACTACATCGTCGGCGACGCCTTCGGCATCGTCGCCCAGAATGATCCGCGTCTCGCCGACGCGATCATCGCGCTGCTCGGCGCGCGGCCGGACGCCATCGTCAACGGCAAGACCCTGCGCGAGGCGCTGGTGTCCGACGTCGCGCTCGGCCCCGCTCCCGATGCGCTCTTCCAGCTGATCTCCTACGTCACCGGCGGCGACACCCGCGCCAAGGCCAAGCGGCTGGCGGCGGGCGAGGACCCCGACGGCGATCTCGACAGGCTCGACGTGCTCGGCACGTTGCACAAGTTCGGGCAGGCCAAACTCTCGGCCGAAGCTTTCGTCGAGGCGCTCGATCCGCTGCAGCCCCGGCTCTATTCGATCTCGTCCTCGCATGTCGCGACGCCGGGCAAGGTCTCGCTCACCGTCGACACCGTCCGCTACAAGATCGGCACTCGCCCGCGCTGGGGCGTGGCGTCGACCTTCCTGGCTGAGCGCGTCCAGCCCGGCGACAAGGTGCCGGTCTATGTCCAGCGCGCCCACGGCTTCGGCCTGCCGGCGAACCCGGAGACACCGGTCATCATGTGCGGGCCGGGCACGGGCGTCGCGCCGTTCCGCGCTTTCCTGCATGACCGCAGGGCGACGAAGGCTCCCGGCAGGAACTGGCTCTTCTTCGGCCATCAGCGCCGCGCCAGCGACTTCTTCTACGAGGACGAACTCACGGCCATGAAGGAGGAGGGGGTTCTGACGAATCTGACGCTGGCCTGGTCGCGTGACGGCGCTGAAAAAATCTACGTCCAGGACCGCATGCGCGAGCGCGGCGCGGAACTCTTCGCCTGGCTGGAACAGGGAGCGCATTTCTACGTCTGCGGCGACGCCAAGCGCATGGCCAAGGATGTCGAGCGGGCGATGGTCGATGTCGTCGCCGAGCATGGCGGGCGTTCGGCGGAGGCGGCGGTGGCTTACGTCGCGGCGTTGAAGAAAGCCGGGCGCTATCAGGCGGACGTGTATTAGCGCCTGTCATCCAGCACGCGCTGCGGCGCGAAGCGCCGCTGCGCAGATGCGGGACCGTTCTCCGGAGAGGACGCTTGCGCCGCCCTGTGAGAACGCCTCGTCCTGCGGACGGTCCCGCATCTGCGCAGCGGCATTTCATGCCGCGGCGCGCACGGAATGACAGCGCTTAGATGATCCGCCGCCTCAACCAGCCGCCGACCTGCTCCACCGCGACCACCAGCGCAAACACGCACAAAATGATCGTCAGCGCCGTGTCGTAGTCGAACAGGTCGAACGCCACTTTCAGCTCGACGCCGATGCCGCCGGCCCCGACCAGACCGAGCACGACCGAGGCGCGGGTCGCCTTCTCGACGCAGAACAGCGAGGTCGCGATGAAGGACGGCATGGCGTTGGGCACGACGGCCGAGAAGATCAGCCCGGTCTTGTTCGCGCCGATCGTGGAGAGCGCCTCGCGCGGGCCCTTGTCGGTCTCCTCCATCGCCTCGGCGAAGAAACGCCCGGCATAGCCGATCGTGTCGATCATCAGCGCCAGCACGCCCGCCGCCGGGCCAAGGCCCACCGCGATGACGAAGAACAGCGCCCAGATCAGGTCAGGCACCGTGCGGAAGAAGGCGATCAGCCCGCGCGCCAGTGTCCGGACGAGCGGGTGCGGCGAGAGCCCGTCCGCCGCCATAACCGCCAGCGGAAAGCTCAGGATCAGCCCGAGCACGCAGCCAGAGACCGCCATCTGGAAGGTCGTCGCCAGCGAGGCGAGGATCTGCTCGAGGCGAGAGAGATCGGGCGGGAACATCCGGGTCAGGATGTTGCCCATATAGGGGATGCCCCGGATCAGCTTTTCCGCCGAAAGCTCGGAGCCGGAGAACGACCAGATCACCAGCGCGATCGCCAGGAACGAGCCCATGAAGGCGAGCGCGCTCGGCCGCGCGAAACGGTCCGGCCGGCCCGGCAGGGTGGGCGACAGGCTCATGCGATCACCGCGACGGCAGAGAACGGGGCAGGCTCGGCCTGCGCAGCCGCATCCGGTTCCTCGAAGAACGCCGCGAGCTCGGCTTCCGAGCAGGCTTCCGCCCGGCGGTCGAGCGCGATGCCGCCATCGGCCAGCCCGACGATGCGGTCGGCGAAGCGCCGCGCATGGGCCATGTGATGCGAGACGAAGACCAGCGTCAGGCCCTTGTCGCGGGTCAGGCGGAACAGCAGTTCCATGATCTCGCGTCCGGCGCGCGGATCGAGCGAGGCGTCGGGTTCGTCGGCCAGCACGAGCTCCGGGCGCTGCATCAGCATGCGCGCGATGGCGACACGCTGCGACTGGCCGCCCGAGAGCGAATCGGCGCGCTGCATCGCCTTGTCGGCAAGGCCGACGGCGTCGAGGCAGGCCATCGCCTCCTCGCGAATCGCGGCCGGGGCCAGCGCCTGCGACCAGGTCCGCGGCCCGGAGCGGCGCGACTGCACGCCATGGACGACATTGCTGAGCGCGCAGAGGCGCGCCACGAGATTGTGCTTCTGGAAGACGACGCCGACGCGCGAGCGGCAGCGCTTGAGCCGCGCGCCGCGCAGCGAGCCGACCTCATTGCCAAGAACCGAGATGCGCCCGGAATCGGCCTCCGCAAGCCGCACGATCATACGCAGCAGCGTCGATTTTCCGGTGCCATTGGCCCCGATCAGCGCGAGCGATTGCCCGGCGGGGACGGTCAGGTCGAGGCCCGAGATGACGCTGCGCGCGCCAAAACTCTTGCTCAGTCCGGAGATGGCGACGACGGGCGCTTGCGCGCCCGCCGTCGGGGTCGAGACCGGATGTGTCTCCCCCATCACTCGATGAACTTGGTGAACTCGGTGATGCCGATCGTCGCATAGATCGAGCGGACATAGTCGTAATCGGTGTCCTTGACCTCGGGCAGGAAGACGCCGCCGATGAACTTGCGGTTGTCGTCGGTGCCGGTGGTGACGGCCTTCATCAGGTCCGCGCCATGGTCGAGGAACGCCTTCTTCACCTTGGCCAGAACCTCGGGCTTCACCTTCGGGCTGGCGATCATCACGTCATTGGGCAGGTCGCGGCCGCGCGCCACGACGGCGAAACCCGTCTTGGTGTCGGATTCGCGGATGCGCTGGAGATGGGTCAGGTTGAGGCCGATGGCGGCGATGTCGCCGCGCTTCATCGCCTCGACCGCGACGTTGCGCTTCACGAAGATCGGCTTGTAGTCGACATTGTACTTCAGGCCGAAATCGGCGAGCGCCTGCGCGGGCCCCAGATGTTGCGAGGTCGAGCCGATCTCGCCGAAGGAGATCGTCTTGCCCTTGAGATCGGCGACCGACTTGATCGGGCCCGAGGCCAGCACTGCGAGCTGGCTGAAATAGTCGGGCCGCTGCCAGCCGACCACAGGGACCGCCTGGGTGCGGGCCTTGAACACGACATATTCGGCCGGGCCCGTCAGCACGAAATCGATCTGGCCGGCCGACATCGCCTCGACGGCCGCCGTGCGGCCCGAGACCGCGAAGAACTGCACCTTCAGGTCGGTGAGCTTCTCGAAGGCGGCCTTGAACGGGCCGAATTCGCGCTGCAGCGATTCCGCGCCGTCGATATCGGTCACCGCGAAGCGGATCGTCTCCTGCGCCTGCACGGGCGCAGCGAGGGCAAGCGTCGCGCCAAACAGCGCCAAAGCCAGCGGCTTGAACATGGTCGGTCCTCCCTTTGTGGATCAGGAGGCGCTAGAGAGCCCGCGCGACGGCGCGGTGACGGCTGCGCGACGGTTGAATGACGTTCACCGTCATCGCCATGTCATGCTGGCTCATCAAGGCGCACGGCCTGAGATGACAGACGAACGGAGCCGCGCGTGGCCATCCTGATCCAGAACGGCGAGGCGCTTCTGCCCGGAGGGCTGATGCGCGTCGACATCGCCATCGCCGACGGGACGATCGCCGCCATCGACGCCGCAGCCGCAGGCGATGCGCTCAGGCTCGACGCCATGGACCTGCTTGTCCTGCCGGGCCTCGTCGATTGCCATGGCGACGCCTTCGAGCGCCACATCATGCCGCGCCCCAAGGTGTCGTTCGACATCGATCTCGCCTTGCGCGACGCCGACCGCGCCCTGCTGGCCAGCGGCATCACCACCGCCTTCCATGGCGTCACCTGGTCCTGGGAGCCGGGCCTGCGAAGCGCGGAAAACGCCCGCGCGCTGCTGGCCGCGATCGAAAGGCTGCGGCCGGAACTGGGCGCGGACACCCGCTTCCATCTGCGCCACGAGACCTTCAATCTCGACGCCGAGCCGGAAATCCTCGACTGGCTCGCTGCAGGCCGCGTCGGCGCGCTCGCCTTCAACGACCATACCGAAGGCACGCTCAAGACCCGGCACCGGCCCGACAAGGTCGGCAAGATGGTCGAGCGCTCGGGCCTGAGCGCCGAGGGCTTCGCGGAGTTGGTCGAGCGCGTCTATGCGCGCAAATCCGACGTGCCCGGTTCGCTGGAGCGGCTGGCTGCGGCGGCGCGCGCGGCAGGCGTGCCGATGCTCTCCCATGACGACATGACCCCCGACATGCGCCGCTGGTTCAGGGGGCTCGGCGTCACGGTCGCCGAATTCCCGATCGACGAGGTCACGGCGCGCGAGGCCGCCGCCCATGGCGAGCCGATTGTCTTCGGCGCTCCCAATGTCGTGCGCGGCGGCTCGCATACCGGCTGCCCCTCGGCCGAGGAGATGGTGCGCGAAGGACTCTGCACCATTCTCGCCTCCGATTATTACTATCCCGCGCTGTCGCTCGCGCCGTTTCTGCTGGCGCGGCGTGGTGCGGCCTCCTTCGCCGATGCCTGGCGGCTGGTCTCCCAGGCTCCCGCGGAGGCGCTCGGCCTGGCAGATCGCGGCGTCATTGCGCCCGGCAAGCGCGCCGATCTCGTGCTGGTCGAGGACGCACCCCATCCCCGCATCGTCGCCACCATCGCCGGAGGCAGGCTGGTCCATCTCTCCGACCAGCGCATCCTGGCGGCTTGAGCGTGCCTCAGATCGCGCGCCCGTCGAACGGGATGATCTCTACCCCCGCGCGGTCGATCTCCTCGACGCAGTTCAGGTTGATATAGATCGCGTCTTCGCCGACATGCTCGGAATAGGGCTGCATGCCGCAGGTCCGGCAGAAGCGATGCACGATCGCGTGGCTGTTGAAGGTATAGGCCGCGCTCGCCTCCGGCGCTGTCAGCAGGGTGAAGCGTTCGGTCGGCACGGCGCTGAGCAGCGCGCCCTTGCGGGCGCAGAGCGAGCAGTTGCAGGTGACGGCCGCGCTGACCGCGCCTTCCAGCGCAAAGGCGACGCGGCCGCAATGGCAGCTTCCATGGTAGATCATGCCGGCTTGCGTCAGAGCTTCGCCGCCAGCGCCGCGAGCTGGTCGGCGCACTGCCCCCAGCCCTCATGGAAGCCCATCTTTTCGTGCGCCTCGCGATCCTCGGCGCTCCAGTGGCGTGCGCGGGCGGTGTAGCGCGTCTTGCCGGCCTCGTCGGCGAAGGTCACGATCGCCGTCATGAATGGTTTCGCGGAAGGGATCCAGGCGCTGGTGTAGGCGTCGGTGGTGACCAGCTTTTCGTCCTGGACGACTTCGAGATAGACGCCGTGCACCGGCATGTCCTCGCCTTCGGGCGACCGCATCGTGACGAGGAAGGAGCCGCCTGGCCGTAGGTCGACTTCGGCATGCGTGATCGTATAGGGCAGGGGGGAAAACCACTGCTTCATCAGTTCAGGCTCGCTCCAGCAGCGAAACAGGTTTGCGCGCGGGGCGTCGATCAGCCGCGTCAGGACCAGTTCATGCTCGGAGCCGGGTGATGTCGTTGTCATGGGCAAACACTCTTTTGCGTTGATGTTGCGGCGTCTGTGAACCGGTCCTTGATCGACTTGCCGGTCGGCTCTTGCAATTACCTGACAGACAATCGAGCCATGAGAGCCAGTGTGCGAAGCTGCCGGAGCCGCAGGGCCCGACACACCGCGCGGGGGAGGCGATCGACATGACGCAGGCGACCATCGGCAGTCCGGCGCGCCGCCGCGTTCTGGTCACCGGGGCGAGCCGCGGTCTTGGCCTTGCGATCGCGCGCGGCTTCGCGGCCCAGGGCGGGGCGCTGGCTCTGAACGGCCGCGACCGGTCGGCGCTTGAGGCGGTCGCGGCGACGCTGGGCGCGGGCGGTGCGCCGGTCGTGCTCGCTCCGGGCGATGTCGCATGCGACGCGCCGGCGATCGTCGAGGCGGCCGCGTCCGGGCTCGGCGGGCTGGACGTGGTCGTCCACGCCGCGGCGCTGCGCGACCGCCGCCCCACCGCCGAACTCGATGCGTTGGCGTTCTCCGCGCTGCTCGACGCCAACCTGACGGGAGCCTACGCCATCGCCCGCGCGGCGCTGACGCATCTGGCCGCCTCGCCGGCGGGCCGCCTCGTCTTCGTCACGTCGATCGCGGCCATGGTGGCCCGCGCCGGCGACCCGGCCTATGCGGCGGCCAAGGGCGGGCTTGCGGCGCTGACGCGGTCTCTCGCCGTCGAGTTCGGCTCGGATACGCTGACGGTGAACGCGGTCGCGCCGGGCTTCTTCGCGACCGAGATCAACGAGGGGCTGGTCGCCGACCCCGCCATCGCGCGCTTCATCGAGATGCGGGTGCCGCTGCGCCGCTGGGGCCGGCCGGAGGAACTGGCTCCGGCGACGCTGTTCCTCGCCTCGCCCGAGGCGAGCTATGTCAACGGCGTCACCCTGACCGTCGATGGCGGCCTGAGCGCGCGGATGTGAGCTTGCGTCAGGCCGGCGGTGGCGTCGGCTTCAGCCGCATGATCTCGCGGGTCGCCTCGTCGGCGGCATACCAGAGCCCGGTCCTGAGCGAGCCCGGCGTCACATCCTGCGGCAGCACGAACACGCTCTGCACGGTGAAGAACGACAGCGCGCCGACAGGGGTGTCGAAGACGAGGGTCAAGCCGGGCTCATGCGGCTCCGGCAGGGGCTCGCGCGCATCCGCGCCGTAGCGCAGCCGCAGCGCCTGTTCGACGCGGTCGATGCGCGGCCTCAGCGCCGGCCGTGTCCATTGCTCGAGACGGAGCTGGTTGAGCAGGGCGCTGCCGACGCGCCAGGGCTCGCGCATCCGCGAGAGCAGCCCGCCCTCATGGCCGAGGCCGGCCAGCATGTCCCAGCCGCGCGCGATGTCGGGCACGCCGGCCAGAAATTCGCGCATCACCATCGAAAAGAGCCATTGGCCGCTCGGGCTCAGCGAGACCATCCGCCAGTCGGCCCCGAACACCATCCCCGGCAACGGCTCGTGGGCCGCCAGCACGCGCTCGACCACGGCCGGCGTCCGGCGGACAACGTCGTTGGCCGGCGTCGCGTCCTCGCCGGTCACGGCGAAGCCCGCGCTGTGCAGCGCGGCGTTGCGGATCGAGACCGGCGCAGAGGTCTCGCTCATCCAGTTCAGGATCAGGTCCCGGCTCGGGCGCGAGCGCCCGGTCTCGACGAAGCTGACATGGCGCTGCGAGATGCCGAGCCGCAGCGCCAGATCGAGTTGCGACGCGCCGATGCTGGCGCGCGCATCGCGCAGCACCGCGCCGATCGGCTGTCGCGGCTGGCGCATGGCGGTTTTCATGGCGCGCTCCCTGCGGGTCGGCGTTGCGCGAACGATCATGGCCGGCGTCCCGCAGGGCAAATCAAAAAATGTGACGGGGTCGATAAGCTGGGTTTGCATGCAGGATGCCCGGCGCGTGGCGCGGACGCGCAGGCAGGGGTGCAAGCCGCCCGGTTTTGCGCTAACCAGCCGACATGAGCCTGCTCTCGCCCGAGGATATGCGCTTCTCCGTCGCGCCGATGATGGACTGGACCGACCGGCATTGCCGCGTCGTCCATCGCCTGATGTCGCGCCGGGCTCGGCTCTATACGGAGATGGTGACGGCGCAGGCCGTGATCCGGGGCGACCGCGAGCGCCTGATCGGTTTCGACGCCGCCGAGCAGCCGGTCGCGCTGCAGCTTGGCGGCAACGATCCCGCTTTGCTGGCGGAAGCCGCCCGGATCGGCGCGGATTTCGGCTATGCCGAGATCAACCTGAACTGCGGCTGCCCCTCGGACCGCGTGCAGGGCGGGGCCTTCGGGGCCTGCCTGATGCGCGAGCCCGCGCTGGTCGGCGACTGCGTGGCGGCGATGAAGGCGACTGTCTCCATCCCCGTCACCGTGAAATGCCGCATCGGCGTCGACGATCAGGATCCGGAAGCTGCGCTCGACGCGCTGACGGCGTCCGTCCGCGCCGCTGGCGTCGACGCCCTGATCGTGCATGCGCGAAAAGCCTGGTTGCAGGGGCTGTCGCCCAAGCAGAACCGCGATGTGCCGCCGCTCGACTACGACCGGGCCTGGCGGCTCAAGGCGGCCAACCCCGATCTGCCCATCGCGATCAATGGCGGCATCAGGGAGCCCTCCGAATGGGCCGCCCATCTCGCCAGGCTCGATGGCGTCATGATCGGCCGGGAGGCCTACCAGAACCCGGAAATCCTGCTCCGGGTCGATCCGCTGCTGTTCGGCGAGGCCGCCCCCGTGGCGGACGCCTTCGCCATGCTGGAGGCGCTGGAGCCGGCGATCGCCGCCCATCTCGCACGCGGCGGGCGGCTGCACGCCTTCACGCGCCATCTCGTCGGGCTGTTTCCGGGCCGGCGCGGCGCGCGCCTGTTCCGCCGCCATCTCGCCGAGCATTGCGTCGGGGCCGATGCGGGCCTTGCGGATTTGCGGGCGGCCGTCGCGCAGGTCTCGCGCTATGACGATGTCGTCCTTGCCGCCGAATAGGATCGACCGATGTCAGCACCAGATGCAGCGGCGGCGCTCGTTGCGCGCATCGAGACGAGTTTTGGCAAGCAGAGCTTCATGACGACGCTCGGCGCGCGTCTGACGCGGGTCGCGGCCGGCGAGGTCGATATCGCCATGCCGGTCTCGGAGCATCTCTCGCAGCAGCACGGCTTCGTCCATGCCGGCGCGGTCGCTAGCATCGCGGACTCGGCGGCCGGCTATGCGGGCCTCAGCCTGATGCCGGAAGGGGCGGGCGTTCTCACGGTCGAGTTCAAGATCAGCCTGCTCGCGCCGGCAGCAGGCGAGGCTCTGATCGCGAAGGGCAGGGTGGTCAAGGCAGGGCGCACGCTGACGCTCGCAACGGCCGAGGTCTTCGCGGTGAAGGGCGACGCGTCGAAACTCTGCGCGGTTCTGAGCGCGACGCTCATGACGATCGCCGGGCGCGAGGGCGTTTCTGACTGACATCGCGCCTGCCGCGACAAGTCCGCTTGACGCCGGCGCGTCGCAACCTTAAACTTAACTCAATGGTTAAGTTTAAAGAGGCGCAGCTCGATCGCATGTTCTCCGCGCTGTCGGACCCGACGCGGCGCGCCCTGCTGGCGCGGCTCGAAGGCGAGGATGGGCTGTCGGTCAGCGAACTGGCGAAGCCTTTTCCGGTCTCGCTGCCGGCGATCATGAAGCATCTCGACGTGCTGTCGGATGCCGGGCTGGTGTCGCGGACGAAGCAGGGACGGACCGTTTCCTGCCGCCTGAACGCGGAACCGATGGAGGAGGCGATGAACTGGCTCGCACGCTACCAGCGCTTCTGGTCGCAACGCCTCGATGCGCTCGAGGCGATGCTCGCCGAGCAGCGCGACGACCGCGCCTGATCGCGAAAGAGGGATGACATCGCGATGGATGCAAAAGCCCCTACGACGCCCAGCCTGACGATGAAGCGCCGGCTGAACGCAACGCCGGCGCAGGTCTACCGGGCATGGACGGACCCGGCGCTGCTCACGCGCTGGTTCGGGCCGGAAAATGTCGAGACGATCGAGGCCGAACTCGATCCGCGCGTCGGCGGCGTCTACCGCATCGTCATGCTGGAAAACAATGGCGAGCGCCATCAGGTGCAGGGCAGCTATCAGGAGGTCGTCGAGAACGAGCGGCTGGTCTTCAGCTGGTCCTGGATCACGACGCCCGAGCGTGCGTCCAAAGTTACGGTCACGCTGAAGCCCGATGGCGGGGTGACGATCCTGACGCTGCTGCACGAACAGCTCTTCGACGAGAAGGCGGTCGCCGGCCACACCCATGGCTGGTCGGGATCGCTGCTTAAGCTCGAGGCTGTCTTCGCGGGATAAAGACCGTCCGGGCTTGGCCGCGCCCGGACGATCCTCCCGGAGATGGCGCCTCAGCCCGGCCCGGCCCCTTGCGTGCCCAGATAGACCGCATAGAGCGACTGGCTCGCCGCCATGAACAGGCGGTTCCGCTTCGGGCCGCCGAAGCAGATATTGCCGCAGACCTCCGGCAGCCTGATCCGGCCGATCAGCTTGCCGGCCGGATTGAAGCAGAGCACGCCGCTGTAGCCGACCGAGCGGCCGGCATTGCTCGACGCCCAGAGATTGCCCTCGACATCGCAGCGCAGGCCGTCAGGCCCGCATTTGACGCCGTCGAGCATGCAGTCGGAGAACAGCTTCTGGTTGGAGGGCTTGTTGTCCGTGCCGACATCGAAGACGTGGATGTCGCCCTTGCCGCCGGGCCCGGTGTCGCCCGGCCCCTTGCCGGTGGAGGCGACATAGAGCTTCCTGAAGTCGGGCGAGAAGCAGATGCCGTTGGGATCGGGAACCTGCGCTTCCGTGATGACGAGTTCGACGCGGCCGCCCGGGTCGATCCGGTAGCAGTTGGTCGGCAGTTCGCGCCGCCAAAGGCCGATGCCGGGCGGCTGGCCGAGCCTTGGATTGATCTTGCCGCCGGCATTGCTCGGCCCGCCCGCCACATCCGGCGCTCCCTCATAGAGCTGGCCACCATAGGGCGGATCGGTGAACCAGTAGCTGCCGTCGGGATGTGCGACGATGTCGTTGGGCGAGTTTAGCCTCTTGCCCTCGAAGGAATCCGCCAGCACCGTCGCCGAACCGTCGAGCTCGTAACGCACCACGCGCCGGTTGAGGTGCTCGCAGGAAAGCTGCCGGCCCTGGAAATCGAAGCTGTTGCCGTTGCTGTTGCCCGACGGGCTGCGGAACACGCTGACGCGGCCGTCATCCTCGAGCCAGCGCATTTGCTGGTTGCGCGGAATGTCGCTCCAGACGAGATAGCGCCCCTGCGCGTTCCATGCCGGCCCCTCGCACCAGAGCCCGCCGGTCCAGAGCCGCTCGATCGAGGCGTTGGGCTGCGCCAGCCCGCCGAACGCCGGATCGATCGTCAGCACATCAGGGTCCCAGAAATAGGTTGTGGGCGCGCCGCGCCGGCTGAAATCGCGGGGCGGATTGGTGATCGTGCTGGGCGGGCCGGGCGGGGTCGCCGCCGTCTGGGCCAGCACCGGCCCGGCGGCTGCGGCGAGCGCGCCTAGACCGGTCGCGCTGATCAATGTCCGGCGCGAGAGCGCGCCCTTGCCCGATGTCGATAGGCTCGGTTCTGCCATGGTGACCTCCCTCGATTTTTGTCATTGAAACGATTTAAATCTAACGGAAACGCAGCTCCTGATAGTCACTTGGGTCATGCGCCTGAGCGCGGGATCGAGATCACCAGCGCTTCGCATTGCGGTCGAGTGCTTGCGATGGCCGGTCGGCATTGCGATGACCGCATGCGCCGCAAGCTGTCACGGTCTGGCTCTTGCTTGCCCGCTGCGTCCGCTCCGGCATGGCGGCCCTGCCATGTGCGCCTTGCCGACCCCGGTGAAATCCCCCACAGGAAGCGCCCGACCCGAGCCGACGGACGCGAGACCCCATGTTTGCTGGAGTTCCCCTGGGCGATCTCGCCTTTCTGGCCGCCGCGCTGGTCGTGGCGGGCGCGGCGACCGGCGTGCTTGCCGGGCTGTTCGGCGTCGGCGGCGGCGCGGTCATCGTCCCGATCCTCTACGAGGTCTTCCGCGTCATCGGCGTGCCCGACGATGTCCGCATGCCGCTTTGCGTCGGCACCTCGCTGGCGGTCATCATCCCGACTTCGATCCGCTCCTTCAACGCCCATCGCGCCAGGGGACTCGTCGATCTCGCGATCCTGAAGATCTGGGCCTTGCCGGTCATGCTGGGCGTCATCGGCGGCAGCATCATCGCCCGCTACGCTCCGCCCGACCTGTTCCGGATCGCCTTCGTCGCAATCGCCACCACGATGGCGCTGCGGCTGCTCTTCGCCTCGGAGCGCTGGAAGCTGGGCGAAACCATGCCTGGGCTCGCCCCCACGAGCCTCTATGGCGTGCTGATCGGCCTGCTCTCGGCGCTGATGGGAATTGGCGGCGGCCAGTTCGGCACGCTGTTCATGACCCTGCATGGCCGCACGATCCATCAGGCGATCGCGACCTCGTCGGGCCTCGGCGTCCTCGTTTCGGTTCCCGGAACGCTCGGCTTCATCTATGCCGGCTGGCCCCGGATGGACATTTTGCCGCCGCTCTCGCTGGGTTTCGTGTCGGTGATCGGGTTTCTTCTCATCGTCCCGTCGAGCATCTGGACCGCCCCGATCGGCGCGCGCCTGGCCCACCGGCTCTCGAAGCGCCGGCTGGAGGTGGCGTTCGGCCTGTTCCTGCTGGCGATCGCGTCTCGCTTCGCCTGGTCGCTGCTGGCGTAGTGCCGGCAGGCTCCTGGACGGGGGCGACGTCAGTCTCTCGTCTTCAGCCGCTCCGGCAGCAGCGCCATCACTGCAAGCCGCTCCGGCTCGCTCATCGCCGCCCATTGCGCGATCTCGGCCAGCGTGCGGCCGCAGCCCTCGCAGAGCCGGCTTGCGGGGTCGATCACGCAGATTTTTACGCAGGGGCTGGTGGCCGTGCTGGAGGCCGCGCTCATGGGCGCGCGCCCCCCAACGCGAGCGCAAAACCGAGATAGACCGCGATCTCCGTGACCTGCTGCACCGCCCCGACGATGTCGCCGGTCTGCCCGCCGATCAGCCGGCGCGCCAGCCGGGCCAGTCCCGCCGTCGCCAGGGCCGCAAGCACGAAAGCCAGCACGATTCCGGCCGGCGGCAGCCTTGAAAGCAGGGTGAGCGCGCAGCCGATCGCCGCCGACAGCCCGAGCGCGACCCCCGCCGTCGCAAAGGTCGGCCTGCCGACGGCCGCCGCCGCGCCGCCCGCCCGTGCGGGGCCCTCGCTGGCCAGCAGCCCGACGCCCGCGGCCCGCGACGCCATCGCGGCGACGAGCACGACGGCCGCCGCCGCAAGACCGCCGGCCGCCGCGACGATCGAGCCCAGCGCCGTCGCCCGCAGCAGCAGCGAAAGCGCGATCGCGACCGCGCCGAAGGAGCCGACCCGGCTGTCCTTCATGATCTCGAGCCGCCGGTCGGGCGTGTGCCCGCCGAACAGCCCGTCTGCGCTGTCGCCGAGCCCGTCCTCATGGAATGCGCCGGTGACGATGACGAGCCCTGTCACGCCGAGCGCCGCGGCGAGCATCGGATGGAGGCCCGCGATATCGGCGCCCGCCATCACCAGCGCAGCCGGCAGCGCGATCGCCAGTCCGGCCAGGGGCACCGCGCGGGGGACGAGCCGGAAATCCGGCAGGGCGTGGATGTCGCCTTCACCCGGCAGGCGGGGCACGGGCAGGCGGGAATAGAAGCGGATGCAGATCGCGGTCGCGACGAGCCAGCCCGTCCAGACCGGCTCAGCTCCGCGCCCTTCCGCGATCTCGTCCTGCGCCGCGCCGCTCATCGGTTGGTGCCGCCTCGATTGTCTTCGCCGGCTCAAGCCTATAGCAGCAGCCCGCCGACACCGGCCACTGCCAACCGCCACGCCGCCTCGCGAGATCGACAGCCATGCCCGCCTCCGGACTGCCCTTCGACGATATTCGCGGCCTGCTCGCGCAGATGCCCGGCCCCGACATGGCCGCCGCCGACGCTGTGCGCGCCCGCGACGCGCAACTTACCAAGCCCGCCGGGAGCCTGGGCCGCATGGAGGAGGTCGCCGAATGGCTCGCCGCCTGGCAGGGCAAGGCGCAACCGCGCGTCGACCGCCCGCTGGTCTGCGTCTTCGCCGGCAATCACGGCGTCGTCGCCCAAGGCGTCTCGGCTTATCCCCAGGCGGTGACGCGGCAGATGCTGGAGAACTTTGCCGCCGGCGGGGCTGCGATCAACCAGATCTGCGCCGCCTTCGATCTCGGCTTCAAGGTCTTCGATCTCGCGCTCGATCTGCCGACCGGCGATTTCACGCAAGAGGACGCGCTCGACGAGCGATCTTGCGTCGCCACGATGGCCTTCGGCATGGAGGCGCTGGCGGGCGGTGCGGATCTCCTTTGCCTCGGCGAGATGGGCATCGGCAACACCACTTCGGCGGCGGCGATCTATGCGGCGCTGTATGGCGCGCCGGCCGCGCTCTGGTGCGGGCGCGGCACCGGCGTCGACGATGCCGGCCTTGCGCGCAAGGTCGCGGCGGTGGAAGCGGGCCTCGCCCTCCATGCCGCGCATCTGAACGATCCGCTCGAAGTGCTGCGTCGCTTCGGCGGACGCGAGATGGCGGCGATCTGCGGCGCGATCCTCGCCGCGCGCCTGCAGCGCATCCCGGTGATCCTCGACGGCTATGTCGTCTGCGCCGCCGCCGCGATCCTGCAGGCGCTGGAGCCCTCCGCGCTCGACCATTGCCTCGCCGGCCATCTCTCGGCGGAAGGGGCCCACGCGCAGGTGCTGGCGCGTCTCGGCAAACAGCCGCTGCTGGCGCTCGACATGCGGCTGGGCGAGGGCACGGGGGCTGCGCTGGCGGCGAGCCTCGTCAAGGCGGCCGCCGCAATGCACAACGGCATGGCGACGTTCGCGCAGGCGGGGGTGGCGGGGCGCGACTAGTCGCTCCGGCGTCAGCCGGTAGGCCGCAACCCCGCAAAGGCCTCGTCGTCGCCCGTCTTCAGCAGGAAAGCCGGGATGCCCTGCGGGCGCTTCTGCTCTGGCCGCAGGGGCGATACGAAGACGGTCTTGCCCTTGCGACGGACGAGGTCGTCCCTGGCAGCCTTTCGCAGGGCGGCGTCGGTCATCAGGTCGAAGCCCGCACCGGCGAGGATCCGCGCCGTGGCGAGCGACGCCTTGTCGCCGATCGACATGCCGCCGCAGGCTGTGACGGGCCAGGTGTGGAGACTGACCCCAAGCGGCAAGGTCGGCCAGCCGAAGATGCCGACCGGGGTCAGATAGCTGACATCGCCGACATCGGTTGAGCCGCCGGCGGTGATCTCGCCGAAGGGCGGCAGCACGCGGGTGGCGAGCCCGGCCTCGGGCAGGTTTATCTCCTTCTGGCAGGCGCGCGCGAAGGCCTGCTCCTCGGGCGTCCATTCGATCGGCGTCGCCGTCATGTGCCGCTGCAGATGCGCGATCAGCGTGTCGTTCGGCAGCAGATCGTACATGCCGTAATAGAGATCGAACTCCGCCTTGGTCTGCGTCGCCATCGCCGCGCCGTCCGCGACCTGGCGCGCCCACTCCGTCATCGCGTTGACCTGCGCGCGATCGACGCCGCGGATGGTCAGCCACACCTGCGCGAAGTCGGGCACGATATTGGGCGCGACGCCGGCATTCTCGTAGATGTAGTGCAGCCGCGAGGTCGGCTGGACATGCTCCCGCATCAAATTGATGCCGTGGGCGAAGAGTTCGGCGGCCTTGAGGGCGCTGCGCCCGTCCCAGGGGGAATTGCCGGCATGTGCCGTGCGGCCGCGAAACCTGATGCGCTGTGCGTTGCTGGCGGCGGTGCGGACCGCGCCGGTGGCCGCGATGGGCGCGGGATGCCAGGCGAGGCAGGCGTCGCAATCGTCAAACAGCCCGTCTCTCGCCATGTAGACCTTGACGCCCTGCGCTTCTTCCGACGCGCAGCCATAGACCCGGATCGTGCCGGGCGTCCCTGCTTGCTGCATCATCTGCTTCAGCGCTATCGCGCCGCCCGTGCAGCCTGCGCCGAGCATGTTGTGGCCACAGCCATGGCCGACTTCCGCGCCGGTCGGGCCGGGAGCCTGACGCGGTTCGGCGGCGTTTCCAAGTCCCGGCAAAGCGTCGTATTCGGGCAGGTACCCGATGACCGGGCCGCCGGTTCCCTGTTTCCATTCGGCGATGAAGGCCGTCGGCGTTCCCGAGGTCCCGGTGCTTGTGATGGCGAAGCCCGCCGCCTGCAATTCGCGGATATGGATCGCCGAGGACTTCGCTTCGTGCAGCGAAAGCTCCGGGTTCGCCCAGACCTCGCGGGAAATCCGCAGGATCGTGTTGCGCAACCCGGCTACCGCGCGCTCGGCGACGGCGGACGAGGCCGGCGTCGTTGTCTCGGGAGCAGTCGCGGCAGGCGGAGCTTGCGCGAGCACGACGCCGCCCGAGGCCAGTGCGCTCGCGGCGCCCCCGGCGCCTGTGGCCAGCAGCGCGCGGCGGTGAATTCCAGCCTTGCCTTTGTTCGCCATCATGGTCTCCTTTGGCTCTGCGTCGAATCCTGCCGTGCCTCAGCCTGCGGAACCCAGAGCGGAAAGGCGACGCTCAGGAAGACCGCGTCGCCTTTGAGCCGCCTGCGCGTCTCGACCTCGTGAAAATAACGAAGCCTCGCGGTCACGGGCACCGGCCCCGCCTGAAACTGGTAACCGAGCCCTGCGCCCACCGCCCAGACCCGCCCCCTGAATGGGCCCAGCACCGTTCCCGGCCCCGTGTCGTCCGACAGTTGCTGATAGACATAACCGGCGGGCCCGAAGGAGAAGCCGTTGCCGAACGTCTTCGCGACCGACCATTCCCAGTGAAGCTCGGTTCCCGTGCGATAGCGCGTCGCCCGGTTCTCGCGGTTGAGCGTCACGCCGAGCGTGTTGCTGACGTCGATGCCGAGCGTCGGTTCGATCCAGCTCAGGGCGCCGAAGAGATCGACCGCCCCCCTGTTCTTCGCGACGTTGGCGAGCTGACCGCTGCGATAGTCACCCATCGGCGCAAACCCCGTCGCGCCAAGCTGCCAATGGAAGTTCCCGTGCCGCCAGCCCAGGAACGCGGTGACGGACGGATCCGCGAATGTCGTAAGTCCGTCGGAAAGGCGAAACGGTCCGATCGCGCCGCGCACATTGACCCGGCCGTAGGGGAGGGTGAGCGAGACGCCGAGCCTTCCGCCGAAAAGGTCGACCGGCGTCACGAGGAGGAACGAGGGGATCGCGACGCTTGCACTGACCCGCGCATTGGCCGCGATCACGCCGCCATCGAACGGAATGCGCCCGTCGATTCTCCCGCGATAGAGGTAGAACTGGTTGGAGAAGAACAGCCCGGTCGGAGGCGTCACGCCCGCGGCGGGACCACGAAAGCCGAGGATGTAGGCGCCGGCAGCGCTTTCGGCGGCGCTTGTTGCCGTGGAGGCGGCCGTGAGGCCTACGAGAACCCCCGCCACCCTGCCGATGCCATGTATGCCCGACATGATCGCCACCCCCCGATGCAACCTTGGGTGTATCATGCCACGATCGCGCCGGCTCAGGCTAGCCCGGACCGGCCCTCACGCCGCCCGCTCCTCCGGCTGCGGCAGCGCCGCCAGCGTGTCCATCACGCGCTCGGCCGGCAGCGTGATCGTCACTTCCGTTCCCGCGCGCGGCTTCGATTTGAGATGGAAGCCGCCATTATGCAGGTCGATCAGCCCCTTGACGATCGGCAGGCCGAGGCCCGAGCCCTGTTCGGCCGTCTTGATCGCCAGCGAGCCGCGCCCGAAGGTTTGCAGCACGATCGGGATCTCGTCCTCGGGAATGCCGGGGCCGGTGTCGGCGATCGAGACATATTGCCCGCCATTGGCGGTCCAGCCGACCTTGATCGAGATGTCTCCGCCCTGCGGCGTGAACTTGATCGCATTGGAGAGGATGTTCAGCACCGCCTGCCGGATCGCCCGTTCGTCGGCCCAGATCCTGGGCAGTTCGGGCTCGATCGCCTCTCGGATCGTCTGGCCCTTGGCGCGGGCGCGCAGGTTCAGCATGTGGCTGCAATCGTCGACGATGCCGGCCAGCGACAGGGCTTCCTCGTTCAGTTCGTATTTGCCGGCCTCGATGCGCGAGAGGTCGAGGATCTCGTTGATCAGGTTGAGCAGGTGCTGGCCAGAGCCGTGGATGTCGGCTGAGTATTCCTTGTAGGCCGAGTTGGCGTGCCCGCCGAAGACCTCGTTCTTCATCACCTCCGAGAAGCCGAGGATGGCGTTGAGCGGCGTCCGCAATTCGTGGCTCATCGTGGCGAGAAAGCGCGATTTGGCGAGGTTGGCCTCCTCGGCCTTGCGGCGCGCCTCGTCGGAATTGGCGGTGGCGGTCTCCAGTTCGGCGATCAGCGCGTCCTTCTCCGCCCGGAACTCGATGGTCGAGACCGAACTCGAATAGAGCCGGTTGGCGAGGAAGATGAAGAGAAGCTGCGCGGCCGCCGCCATCAGCGCCATGGTGACGCTGTCGATGTCGCTGCGGCCCCAGAAGAATGCGGCGATGCCGATCGTCATCGGCATCAGCCCGGCATAGACAGCGACCGGGATCGAGGCCGCGAGCATCACCGTCAGCGCGCTGACGATCAGAAGCGTCGTCGTCACGAAGACCTTTGCGCCCGGCGCGTCGCCATGGGCGAAGAGCAGCAGGATCAGCGACCAGGACAGGCCATGGAAGCCCTCGGCCAGCGTGAACAGCCGCCGCCAGAACGTGATCCTGACCTCGCCCGTCGCCTCGGCGAGGAAACGGCGGCTCAGGACGACGACGATCATCGAACTCAGCAGGACCGTGCCGATCCAGGGCGCCACCGCATAGGCCGGCGCCCAGAGCAGGGCGGCGGCCGCGATGCCGAAAGCCAGCACCAGCGTGCCGAGCGAGCCGCTCATCCGGTATTGCGCGAACAGCCGCAGTAACTCGTAGTCGAAGGCGCGCTCCAGCCCGGTCGAGGAGGTCAGCCGCTCGCGCACGGATTTGACCTCGCGCGTGACGAGCTTGCGGCGCGCCAAGGCGGCGGGGTCCGGCCCGCGCCCGCGCTGCACCTGTTCGGCCGTCACTTCCGCCATGATGGTAAGACGCAACTCCTCAGCCTGTTGCACACCATGCACGACCGGCTCGCCATCATGGTCGGCAAATCGTTAAGCTCTTCCTGATGGCGCGCTTCGGATTCGGTCGTTCACGGTTGGGGCCCTTCGGCTGGCGGCGCGTCAGCCGGCCGGTCGATCTCGTCGTGGCGCTTGGAATCATCGGCCTTATGGCGATCGCGGGCGCGGTTCTGCAATATCGGCTCGGCCCGGCGCGCGAGTTGTCGGGCCTGGGCCGGGCGATCGACGGCGACTCGCTTCGGCTGAACGGCGAGGAACTTCGGCTGGAGGGGCTCGACGCGCCGGAATACCGCCAGGGCTGCACCGCGAAATCGGGCGAGAGAGTCGCCTGTGGCGCGGCGGCGCGGCGGGCTCTGGAGGATCTGCTGGCGCGCGGCCCGGTCCGGTGCGAGATCGGCAAGGCCGACCGTTACGGCCGCGGCCTCGCCCGTTGCAGCACCGGCGACACCGACATCAACGCGGCGCTGGTGCGGCAGGGCCACGCCGTCGCCTATGGCGGCTATCGCGCCGAGGAGGCGCAGGCGAAGGCAGCCGGGCGCGGCCTCTGGGCGCTGAACTTCGAGCGGCCGGAAACCTGGCGGCGCTCGCAGGGGCGTTAGGACTTCGCATCGCCGCCATACAACCATCACGAACGCGCCGGACATGGTTGACCGTGCGGCCTCCCTCATGGTCGGGTCGGCGCTCGGTGGAAAGGGAATACGATGAAGCTCTATGATGGCGGGCGGGCGCCCAATCCGCGCCGGGTGCGGATATTCATCGCCGAGAAGGGCATTCCCTTGCCGGAGATCGTGCCGGTCGACATCGCGGCGAAGGAGCACAGGAGCGACGCCTTCACGCGCCTCAATCCGCTGCAGCGCCTGCCGGTGCTGGAGCTCGACGACGGGACCGCGCTGGCCGAGACGATCGCGATCTGCCGCTATCTCGAGAACCTGCATCCCGAGCCGCGCCTGTTCGGACAGGACGCGAAGGCTCAGGCGCTGGTCGAGATGTGGAACCGCCGCGTCGAACTCGGCCTGTTTTCCAGCGTCGCCGCCGTGTTCCGGCATGGCCATCCCTCGATGGCCGAGCTGGAGGACCAGGTGCCGGAATGGGCGCAAGCCAACCGCGAACTGATCGACGACCATCTCTGGATCCTCGAACTCCAGCTGTCCTGGAGCCGCTTCGTCTGCGGCGAGGCCTTGAGCGTCGCCGACATCACGGCCGGCATCGCGATCGACTTCATGAAGCCTTCGCGCATTCCGCTGCCGGAGGATTTCGTCCAGATCAGGCGCTGGCATGCCGAACTTGTCGCCCGGCCGAGCTGGAAGGCCTGATGCGGCTGGCTTTCGCCCTCGTCGCGCTGCTCATGCTGGGCGGCCCGGCCGCCTCGGCGGAGCGGCTGGATGGCGAGGCGATCAGGCGCGCCTTCGACGGCAATACGGTCTCGGGGCGGTATACGAGCGGCGGGTTCTTCACCGAATACCACGACCCCAATGGGCAGGCGCTTGGCCATAACGGCTGGCAGCCCAACACCGACGCGTGCTGGACGACCAAAGCGGACCAGGTCTGCTATTACTACGGTCCGCAGAGCGATCGCACGGTGCATTGCTTCACGGTCGATCTGTCCGACCGGCTCTATGTCCTGCGTAACGTCTCGAACGGCCAGATCAACGCCCTGGCGACGGTCGAGCCGGGCAATCCGCGCCGCCATGGCGATCGCGGCCAGCCCTGGTATTGCGACGGGCTGATCTCGAAAGCGCCGGGGCCGGCGATGTCGCGGCGCCTCGCAGGCATGCGCTGAAGAATGCAGGCCGGGCGCTTCGCAATGACCGAACCTCTCGATAGGGTGCTGGCGGAACTCCGCTCCTGCCGGGTCTGCCGGGACGCGCCAAGCTTGGGCCCGCCGCTTCCCCATGAGCCGCGCCCCGTCATCCAGGCCGGCGCGACGGCGCGGCTGTGCATCGCGGGCCAGGCCCCGGGCACGCGCGTGCAGGCCAGCGGCCGACCGTTCACCGACCCCTCGGGCGTCAGGCTCCGGCGCTGGCTCGGGCTCGACGAGGAGATTTTCTACGACCCCGCGCGCGTCGCGATCGTGCCGATGGGCCATTGCTTTCCCGGCCTCGACGCCAAGGGCGGGGATCTGCCGCCGCGTCGCGAATGCGCGCCGCTCTGGCGGCAGCGCGTCTTCGCGGCGCTGCCGGAGATCGAACTCGTGCTGGCGATCGGAGCCTATGCACAAGCCTGGCATCTGGGGCCCGGCGCGAAGCTCTCGGACACCGTCGCCGATTGGCGCGCGGTCCTCGCCGCGCCGCGCTCACCGCGCATCCTGCCGCTGCCCCACCCGTCCTGGCGCAACAATGTCTGGCTCAGGCAGCGGCCGTGGTTCGAGGCCGAACTCGTGCCGGCGCTGCGCGTCGAGGTCGCCCGGCTGATGCGGTGAACTCAGCGATAGGGCCAGTTGCCGGAATCGAGATTGCGCTCGATCCGCCCCTGCGTGCTGATGACGGTGCGGAAGCTGCCCAGCCCCGTCTCGCCCCGGCTCTCGAGATGGAGCCGGCCGCCCGCGCCCGAACCATAGCCGCTGCGCGAACTGCTCTTGCCGAACTCGACCTGCACCGAACCGCCGGCGCGCACGCACAGCGACGAGCCCTCGACCCTGATGAAGCCCGGCCCGTATTCGGGGCAGGGGCGGGCGGCCCTGTCGGCTTGGGCAGGGCGCAATTTTTCTGCGCGTGGCTGGCCACGGCCTGGCAGCGGCTCGCCGATCGACTGGGCGAGCGCCGGAAAGGCAACCATGGAGGCGAGTAGCAGGGAAGGGATCATGCGCATTCCCCATGATAGGGCAGCGAATACGGCAGCGCCATGGTCGGCCTGACCTGCGGTTCATTGACTACGAAAAACCCCGGCCTTGCGGCCGGGGTTCGAGAGACTTCGAGTTGGGCCGGAGCCGGCCGGTCGCTCTCTTCAGAGCTGATTGGCCGCGCGCGCGCGGATCATGAAATTGTCGAAGGAGTATTCGGCGATCTGGAACCAGAGATATTCGTCGCCGCGGAAGGCAGCCATGTTGTCGTAGACCTTCTTGAAGTCGGCGTTCTTGGCGCTGGTTTCGGCGTAGACCTCCTTGGCCGCTTTCAGGCAGGCCTCGAGGATCTCCTGCGAGAACGGCCGCAGCTGCGCGCCCGCGCCGACCAGACGCTTCAGGGCGGCGGGATTGCGGGCGTCGTATTTGGACATCATGTCGACCGTCGACATATGGCAGGCGGTCGTCAGGATCGACTTGTAGGCCTTGGGCAGCGCTTCCCACTTGGCCGTGTTGATGAACATGTGCAGGTTGGCCCCGCCTTCCCACCAGCCGGGATAATAATAGTACGGCGCGACCTTGTTGAAGCCTAGCTTCTCGTCGTCATAGGGGCCGACCCATTCCGCCGCGTCGATGGTGCCCTTCTCCAGCGCGGGATAGATGTCGCCGCCGGCGATCTGCTGCGGAACGACGCCGAGCTTCTGCAGCACCTGGCCGGCGAAGCCGCCGATACGCATCTTGACGCCCTGAAGGTCGGCGACGGTCTTGATCTCCTTGCGGAACCAGCCGCCCATCTGGCAGTTCGTATTGCCGGACGGGATCGCGTGGATGTTGAATTTCTTGTAGAATTCGTTCAGCAGCTCGTTGCCGCCGCCATAGTTGAACCACGCGTTCTGCTGACGTGCATTCAGGCCGAACGGCACTGCGGTGCCGAAAGCGAAGGTCGGATCCTTGCCGACATAGTAGTAGGACGCCGTATGGCACATCTCGACCGTGCCGTTGGTCACGGCGTCGGCAGCCTGCAGGCCCGGCACGATCTCGCCGGCCGCGAAAGCCTGGATCTGGAACTTGCCGTCGGTCGCCTCGGAGACGGCCTTCGAGACCACTTCCGACGCGCCGTAAAGCGTGTCCAGTGACTTGGGGAAGGACGAGGTGACGCGCCATTTCACCTCCGGCGCCGATTGCGCGATGGCAGGGCTGGCGATGACCCCTGCAGTGGCGCCGACGCCGGCCACTTTCAGAAACTGACGACGCTTCATCGTTGTGTGTCCTCCCTTAAAGACAAAGACGCGCGCCGGTTTTTCCGTTCGCCGCGTTGTCGCCAGAAAAGCAGGTCTGCTCGCAAGCGCAAGCGAAAAAGCATGGCGCGCATGCAAGAAGCACATGAAACTGCGTCAATATGCCACTATGGCGCGCATGGCGCGGCGCCGCTGGGGGCGGCGACTTAAATTGCGAGGCATTTGGCCTCCGGCCGATCCGTGCATGACCGGGACGCACAGGCCCGGCTCGCGAGACCGGCGCAGCAAGCCGGCCCACGAAATCGACCATGAGCGCGCATAAGTGCGCCTATGGAAAAGCCCATGAAAAAAGCCCGGCTTGCGCCGGGCTTTCTGTCGACCGGCCGGTTCGACCGGCCTTCGGGATGCCGCCGTCTCAGCGCGCCCGCGAGCGCACCTGGAAGACGTCGAAGGTCAGTTCGGCGACCTGCCACCAGAGATACTGGTCCGCCCGGAAGGCAGTCATCGAGTCGATCGCCTTCTTGAAGTCGGGGTTCTTGGCCGAGATCTCGCTGTAGAGCTCGTTCGAGGCCTTGAGGCAGGCCTCCAGGATCTCCTGCGAGAACGGGCGCAGCTGCGTGCCGGCGCCGACCAGCCGCTTCAGCGCCGCCGGGTTCTGCACGTCGTACTTCGCGGCCATCTGCGTGTTGGCATAGGTGCAGGCGGCGGTCAGCGCAGCCTGGTAGGCCTTGGGCAGCGAATTCCACTTTTCCAGGTTGACGAAGGCATGGACCGTCGGCCCGCCTTCCCAGAAGCCCGGATAATAGTAGAACGGCGCGACCTTGGCGAAGCCGAGCTTCTCGTCGTCATAGGGGCCGACCCATTCGGCGCCGTCGATGGTGCCCTTCTCCAGCGCCGGATAGATGTCGCCGCCGGCGATCTGCTGTGGCACGACGCCGAGCTTCTGCAGCACAGAGCCCGCGATGCCGCCGATGCGCATCTTCACGCCCTGCATGTCGGCGACTGTCTTGATCTCCTTGCGGAACCAGCCGCCCATCTGGGCGCCGGTGTTGCCGCAGGGCAGGCCGTAGATGTTGAACTTCTTGTAGAACTCGTTGAACATCTCGTTGCCGCCGTTCTGGAACAGCCAGGCGTTCTGCTGGCGGGCGTTAAGCCCGAACGGCACCGAGGCCGCGACCGCGAAGGTCGGGTCCTTGCCGACATAGTAATACGACACCGTGTGGCACATCTCGATCGTGCCGTTGGTCACGGCGTCGGCCGCTTGCAGACCGGGTACGATCTCGCCGGCCGCGAAGACCTGAATCTGGAACTTTCCGTCGGTCAGGTCGGAGACCATCCTGGCCACGACCTCGGCGCCGCCATAGATCGTGTCGAGCGATTTCGGGAAGCTCGAGGCCAGGCGCCATTTGATCTCGGGGTTCGACTGCGCGACGGCAGGCGCTGCGACGGCGGCCGCCGCCGCGCCGACAGCGGCGGTCTGAATGAATTGACGACGCTTCATGAGGTATTCTCTCCTTGGGACTCTTCAGCAGAATGACGTGCAGACGGGTATGGTCCCGTTTGACGACGTTTCAGGACATTGGCGGCGGACCGCAGTGATCTTCAAGGCCTGGTGCGTTGTTCTTTGGTGCAACGGGCAAGCCGGCAAAGACTTTATACTTGCACAGATTTTGCGCACATCTCCCCAAACATGAACCGACCGTCAACCAATTCTACAAGCTCGACAATTGCGCCTGGAACATGGCACGGCTGCGCGCGGAGCACATGAAACACTTCCTCCGCGCGGTCAACCTCCGCGTGCCGGAACTCCGGGGCCGAGACGAAAGGGTGCGCGATGCACAAGGACAAGCTGGCTGAACTCCAGGCGCGCTATGCCGGCGCGAGCGGGGCCGACATCCATCGCGTGGACTTCGCCCGGGTCGCCGCCGACCAGTTCAAGGGCGACAGGCGCAAATGGCCGTTCTCCGATGTCGCGACCTTCCTCAGCGCGCCTTATCGCCCCGACGCGCTGGGCCTGCCCGATTTCGGAGGGCTCGACGTCGCGATCATCGGCCTGCCGATGGATCTCGGCGTCACCAACCGGGCCGGCACGCGGCTCGGTCCGCGCGCGGTGCGCGCCGTCGAGCGCATGGGGCCGATGGACCATGTGCTCGGCACCGCGCCGCTCAGCATGCTCAAGGCGGCCGATATCGGCGACGTGCCGTTCCGCTCGCGCTATTCGCTGGAAAGCTGCCACGAGGATATCGAGGCGACGTTCAGGACCATCGTCGCGGCCGGCGTCTCGCCATTGGCGGTCGGCGGCGACCATTCGATCACCTATCCGATCATGCGCGCTGTCGGCGAGAAGCGGCCCGTGGGCATGGTCCATATCGACGCCCATTGCGACACGTCCGGGCCTTATGAGGGCTCGAAATTCCATCATGGCGGCCCGTTCCGTCAGGCCGTGCTCGACGGCGTGCTCGATCCGCAGCGCGTCATCCAGATCGGCATCAGGGGCGGGGCCGAGTATCTCTGGGAATTTTCCTATGAGAGCGGCATGACCGTGATCCACGCCAACGAGGTCGATGAACTCGGGCTCAAAGCCGTGATCGCAAAGGCGCTCGCCGTCATCGGAGACGGCCCGACCTACCTTTCCTTCGATGTCGATTCGCTCGATCCGGCGTTCGCGCCCGGCACCGGCACGCCGGAAGTCGGCGGGCTGACGCCGCGCGAGGCGCTCGCCATCCTGCGCGGGCTGAAGGGCGCCAACATCGTCGCGGCCGACGTGGTCGAGGTCGCGCCGCAATATGACGCGACCAGCAACACCGCCCAATGCGCGGCGCAGGTGCTGTTCACCGAACTCTGCCTGATCGCGGAGGCGAGGGCCGCCGGCAAAGGTCGCCCCTGAGGCGTCTACGGCCTGCGCGCCAGCCACACGACATGGCGCTTGCCGCGCCCGCGGCCGGCCCGCACGCCGACCTCCTCGACCGCGAAGCCGGCCCGGCCGAGGCGCTTGCCGAACGCGGCGTCGGGCCCCTGCGACCACACGGCGAGCAGCCCGCCGGCCGTCAGCGCGCGCAGCGACAGGGCCAGCCCCGACGCGCCATAGAGCGCGTCGTTCTCCGGAATGGTCAGGCCCTGCGGTCCATTGTCGACATCGAGCAGGATGGCGTCGTAGCGCGCCTGCGCCGTCGCGATCATCTGGCCGACGTCGCCGGTCCGGACCGTGACGCGCGGGTCGTCGAGGCAGCCGCCGAAGATCTCGGCCAGCGGGCCGCGCGCCCAAGCGACGACCTCCGGAACGAGTTCTGCGACCTCGATCCGGGCATCGTCGCCGAAGGCTTCCAGCGCGGCGCGCAGCGTAAAACCCATGCCGAGCCCGCCGATCAGGATGGCCGGGGCGGGACGGCCCGCCAACGGCTCGGCCGCCAGCCGCGCCATGGCCTCTTCCGAGCCGCTGAGACGGCTGTTCATCAACTCGTTGCCGCCGAGCATGATCGAGAACTCGCCGCCGCGCCGCTTCAGGCGCAGGCTGCCGCCGCCGGGCAGGGCCGCATCGGCCAGCGTTTCCCAGGGGAGCATGGCGTCAGTGACACGGTGATGCGAGGGCTGCGCCCTGCTTGTCATGCGTCGCCAGCTTCTCGATCATCGTCGCCGTCGCCGCGTTGATGCCGATGATTTCGACGGGCACATCGTGATGGCGGAATTTCAGAACCACGCGGTCGAGCGCATTGATCGCGGTGATGTCCCAGAAATGCGACGCTTCGAGGTCGATTATTACGCCCTTCAGATCCTCCTCGCGGAAGTCGAAGGCCGAGTGGAACGCCTCGGCGGTGGCGAAGAAGATCTGGCCCGTCACGGCATATGTCCTGACCGCGGTCGCATCGTCGCGCACCGATCCGACGCTGAAGAAGCGCGTCACCTTATGGGCGAAGAACAGGCCGCTCAGCACGACGCCGAACAGCACGCCCTGGGCGAGGTCATGCGTCCAAACGACCACGGCGACGGTGCCGAGCATCACGAAGCTGGAGCTTTTCGGATGCGTCAGCAGCGTCTGGAGCGAACGCCACTGGAAGGTGTTGATCGAGACCATGATCATCACCGCGACCAGCGCCGCCATCGGGATCTGCGCGACATAGGGACCGAGCACGATGATCAGGAACAGCAGGAAGGCGCCGGCCCAGAGCGTCGAAAGCCGCCCGCGCCCGCCCGACGAGACGTTGATCACGGACTGGCCGATCATGGCGCAGCCGGCCATGCCGCCAAAGCAGCCCGCCGTGATGTTGGACAGGCCCTGCCCGGCGCATTCGCGGTTCTTGTCGGAGGTCGTGTCGGTCATCTCGTCGATGATCGCCGCCGTCATCAGGCTCTCCAGCAGTCCGACCATGGTCAGGGTCAGCGCATAGGGCAGGATGATCTGCAGCGTCTCCAGCGTGAAGGGAACCTGAGGCAAAGCGAAGAAGGGCAGTTCGCTCGGGAGCGCGCCCATGTCGCCGACGGTGCGGACGCCGAAGCCGAAATACATCGAGGCGGCCGTCAGCAGCACGATGGTGACGAGCGGCGACGGAACGGCCTTTGTCAGATAGGGCAGGCCGTAGATGAGCCCGAGGCCGATCGCCGTCATGATGTAGACGGTCGGTCCCCTGCCGAGCAGTTCCGGCATCTGCGCCATGAAGATCAGGATCGCCAGCGCATTGACGAAGCCGGTCACGACCGAGCGCGAGACGAAGCGCATCAGGTCGCCGAGCTTGAGCAGGCTGGCCGCGATCTGGAACAGGCCGGTCAGGATCGTGGCCGCGAACAGGTAGCCGACGCCATGCTCCTTCACGAGCGTGATCATCACCAGCGCCATCGCGCCTGTCGCCGCCGAGATCATGGCGGGCCGGCCGCCGGCGAAGGCGCTGACGACGGCGATGCAGAAGGAGGCGTAGAGGCCGACCTTCGGATCGACGCCGGCGATGATCGAGAAGGCGATCGCCTCCGGGATCAGCGCCAGCGCGACGACCGTGCCGGCGAGCAGTTCCTTTGTGATGTTCGGAGCCCATTCGCTCCGCAAATGCATGAGGTTCATTTGGCCTGATCTTTCATCGCCTCGCAGCCGGACAGATCGCTGTCACGCCGGCGAGGCTCGCATCACGGGAGGGCGGTCTCTTGTGAGAACCGCGACGATGTCACTGTGAATTGCGTGGTCCGGCGGGTCGGCGGCCGGAAGAGCCACCCGGAATTGCACCGGGTCCATTGCGATACCCGTCCTTAACCCAACGCTATGCTGCGTTGCAACATCCATCAGGTCCTTCAGGGCTGCGATCCGCGCAGGGGTTCCTGCCATCGCCGTCCGATCTCGTGGCTCTTTCAGGCCGGGCGCGAGCCTCTTGAGCACGGCCGCCGCCGACACGGCATGGTCCAGACAGGATCGGCAAGGCCCGACGACAGCCAGCAGGCTGATAGATATGGAGAAATCGGCGCACCCGGCATGCCGGTTGTTTGGGCGTTCCGCACCAAAAAGCTGCATCGCCCCACTTGCGGGCAAGGCGCATCATCGCCCACTCTGCAGGCACAGGCCGAGGGCGGAATGTCGAAATGCCGGCCCGGCTTCAAACTTGAGGGAGGCACCATGAAAAGTTTCGTTCGTTTTCTCGCCGCAGCCGCATTGACGGTCGCAGGCGCAACCGGCGCTCTGGCCCAGGCCAAGGAGTGGAAGGAGGTCCGGATCGGCACCGAGGGCGCCTATCCGCCCTACAACAACCTCAACGCCAAGAAGGAACTCGAGGGCTACGAGATCGACTACGCCAATCTGCTCTGCGAGAAGATGAAGGTGAAATGCACCTGGGTCGTGCAGGACTGGGACGGCATCATCCCGGCGCTGCTCGCCAACAAGTACGACATCATCATCGCCGGCATGAACGCCACCGACGAACGCAAGAAGCAGGTCGAGTTCACCGCCGTCTACAACAAGACGCCGATCTGGATGGTCGGCCCGAAGGCGACCAAGGGCAACGACATCACGCCCGCCGCCCTCAAGGGCAAGGCTGTCGGCGCGCAGGGCTCGACCATCCACGCCAACTTCCTCGAGAAATTCTACAAGGACTCCAACCCGCGCCTCTACCCGACGCAGGAAGAGGCCAATCTCGACCTGATCAACGGCCGGCTCGACTATATCGTCGCCGACGCGCTCGCCCTCTCTGATTTCCTGAACGGCAAGGGCAAGGATTGCTGCAGGCTGATCGCCGAGGTGCCGCGCGATGCCGCCATCCACGGGCCGGGCGTCGCGGGCGCGATCCGCAAGGCCGACACCGCGCTCAAGGCCCTGTTCGACAAGGCGATCGCCGAGACGCTCGCCGACGGCTCCAATAAGAAGCTCGAGGATAAGTGGTTCAAGCTGGCGGCGACCAACTGATCCTGCGAGCCTTCGCCCGCCGGCCTCGCGCCGGCGGGTCGCTTTAGCGTCAAGTCCCCCAGCGTAGGTCGCGATGATCGAAAAGCTCGCTCTGCTCGGCTTCGGCGATGGCGGCTGGGGCCTCGCTTTGCTGCAGGGCGCGGGCATCACCATCTCGATCGCGCTGGCGACGCTGCCCTTCGGCCTTGCGCTCGGGCTGATCGTGGCGCTCGGCAAGCGCTCCGACAATGTCGTGCTGCGCTGGCTGGCGACCGGCTACACCACGGTGTTTCGCGGCGTGCCGGAACTGCTGACGCTCTACATCATCTATTTCGGCGTCCAGATCCTGCTGCAGCGCCTCTGGGAATGGCTCGGACTGCCGGGCGCCTTCTCGATGCCGCCCTTCGTCGCCGGCATGGTCGCGCTCGGCGTGGTGCTCTCGGCCTTCTCCAGCGAGGTCTGGGTCGGCGCGCTGAACTCGATCCAGAAGGGTCAGCGCGAGGCGGCCGCCGCGCTCGGCCTGTCGAAGGGCCAGGCCTTCCGGCTGGTGGTGATGCCCCAGCTCCTGCGCGTCGCGCTGCCCGGCCTCGGCAACAACTGGATGGTGCTGCTGAAGGAGACCTCGCTGGTCTCGGTCATCACGCTGCCCGACATCATGTTCATCACCACCCGCGCCAATGTCGCGACCAAGGAGCCGTTCCTGTTCTTCGGCGCGGCGATGCTGATCTATCTGTTCTTCTCGCTCGTCTCGGCCTGGGGGCTGGGCAGGATCGAGGCGCGCACCAACCGCGGATACGCCGCCTTCGGGGGCGCGACGCGATGAACTGGTGCGAGTATCCCGGATACTGGGTCGGCAGCGAGGTCTTCCAGAACTATGGCTGCCGGATGTTCTCGGGCCTCTGGCTCACCTTCGAGCTGGTGGCGATCTCGGTCACGATCGGCTTCTGCCTCGCGGTCGGATTGGCCATCGCCAGGCTTTACGGGCCGCGCTGGGCGCAGGTCTCGATCAACGGCTACACCACCTTCTTCCGGGGCACGCCGCTGCTCTGCCAGCTTTTTCTGGTCTATTACGGCCTCGGCCAGTTCCGCCTGTTCTGGCAGGATGTCGGCCTGTGGTGGTTCTTCCGCGAGCCGTTCCTTTGCGCGGTCCTGACCTTCACCATCAACACCGCCGCCTATCAGGCCGAGATCCTGCGCGGCGCGATCCAGTCGATCCCGCGCGGCCAGTTCGAGGGCGCGCTCGCGCTCGGTCTGCATCGCTGGGCGAGCCTTCGCCACGTCATCATGCCCCAGGCCATGATCCTGGCCCTGCGCCCGCTCGGCAACGAGTTGATCGTGATGATCAAGGCGAGCGCGATCGCCTCGCTGGTGACCCTGTTCGACCTGATGGGCGCGACGCGGCTCGCCTTCGCGCGCTCCTTCGACCTGTCGATCTACCTCTACGCCGCGCTGATCTACCTCCTGCTGGTCGAGATCATCCGCCGCGTCTGGGACCGGCTGGAGCTCAGGCTGACGCGGCACATGGCCCTGCGCTGAGGTTGGACAGACGGGTGAGCCGTGCCTAGATTGGTCCCATGACGATCTCCCTCGACGAGGATGGCATGGACACATCGCTCGACATCGACCCCAAGCTCGAAGCGCGCATTCGCGAGTTGGCCGAGCGGCAGCAGCGTTCGCCGGGTTCCGTCATGACCGAAGCGATCGAGCAATATGTCGCGCGCGAGGAAGCGCGTGTGAGCTTCGACGAGGAGGAGGAAGCCTCTTGGCGGGACTATCAGAAAACCGGCTTACACATTACCGGAGACGAACTCAGCGCCTGGCTGGACACTTGGGGCACCGATCCTGAGAAAGAACCGCCAGCTTGCCACACCTGACGATCTCGCTAGAGGCGCTATCGAGTATTCGTCGTTGCCGAGCGTTCCTGCTCGCAAGAAATCCAAGAGCTGCCGACGCGTCGTCACAAGCGATCAAGCGCAGGATCAATATGCTCAGGACTCAGCCGGATATTGGCCGTCCAGTCGCTGTCAGGCCCGGTGTTCGCGAACTCGTCATCGAATTCGGAGACTCCGGCTATGTTGCCCGCTATCGCCACGATTCTGAAGCAGACCTCGTCGTTGTCACCGGCTTCCGCCATCAGCGTGAAGCTGACTACTGACGCCGCCGCTTCCACACCATTCTTCCCGTTTCGCGCAAGCTGAGATCGCATCCGCGCCGCTTTGCGCCGGCCGCCGGTCGCGCTAAACCCCAGCCGAACCAGAACGATCCCACCGGAGCGGAACAATGACCAAGGTCGCCTTCATCGGTCTCGGCGTCATGGGCTATCCCATGGCAGGCCATCTCAAGGCCAGGGGCCACGAGGTCACGGTCTACAACCGCAACCCCGACAAGGCCGCCAAATGGGTCGCGCAGCATGCGGGCGTCTCGGCCGCCACGCCGGCCGATGCGGCGAGAGGCCAGGAGATCGTCTTCGCTTGCGTCGGCAATGACGACGATCTGCACTCGGTGACGCTGGGCGGGACCGGCGCCTTCGCCGGCATGGAGAAGGGCGCCGTCTTCGTCGACCACACCACGGCCTCGGCGGACGTCGCCCGCGAGCTCGACGCTGCCGCCACGGCGGCCGGCTTCGGCTTCGTCGACGCTCCGGTCTCGGGCGGGCAGGCCGGGGCGGAGAACGGCGTGCTGACCGTGATGTGCGGCGGCGACCCTGCCGTCTACGCCCTCGCCGAGCCGGTGATCGCGAGCTTCGCGCGGATGTGCAAGCTGATGGGCCCCGCCGGCTCGGGCCAGCTCACCAAGATGGTCAACCAGATCTGCATCGCCGGCCTCGTCCAGGGCCTGTCCGAGGGCATCCACTTCGCCAGGCGCGCCGGGCTCGATGTCGAGGCGATGCTGGAGGTCATCTCCAAGGGCGCCGCCGGCTCCTGGCAGATGGACAACCGCGGCAAGACCATGAACGCCGCCAGGTTCGACTACGGTTTCGCCGTCGACTGGATGCGCAAGGATCTCGGCATCGCTCTGGAGGAGGCTCGCCGCAACGGCGCGCAGCTTCCCGTCACCGCGCTGGTCGACCAGTTCTACGCCGAGATCCAGAAGATGGGCGGGCGGCGCTGGGATACCTCCAGCCTGATCGCGCGTCTCGAAGGCTGAGACCCGCGCCGGCGGCCGCATTCAGCGGTCGGGAGCCGGGCGGGCGCGTGACACCGCGACGAGACCGGCCGCCATCATCAGCCACATCAGCAGGACCAGCGCCTGCGGCCAGAGCGTCACGGCCCAGCTTGCCAGGATGGTGGCGAGCGCGCCCGAGCCGAGCTGGATCGCCCCCATCAGCCCCGCGGCGGAGCCGGCGAGTTCGGGCTTCGCCGAGAGCGACTCGGCCGTCGAGCCCGGAATCGTCAGCCCGTTGCCGATGGCGTTGATCGCCAGCGGCAGGAACAGCGCAAGCGGAGTCCAGAAGGGCGTCAGCGAGAGCGCCATCGCCGCGCTCATCGCGACGAAGGAGATGGCGAGCCCGATGCGGACCAGCCGCGCCGTGCCGAGCTTCACGGCGAGCCGGGACATGGCGAAGTTGCCGACCATGTAGCCGAGCGCGTTCAGGATGAAATACGCCCCGTAGACATCCGGACCCCGGCCCATGGTCTCGACCACGATGAAGGGCGCGGCCGCGATGAAGGCGAAGAACGCGCCGGACGTCATCGACAGCGCGATCACGTTGACGACGAAGCCGCGGTCCACGATCAGCGCCGGGAAAGCCCGGAAAATGCCGAGAAAGGATGTCTCGACACCGATGCGCGGCGCGGTTTCGGGCAGGCGCAGCACCGTCAGCGCCAGCACCACGACGCCGGCCCCGGTCATGAACCAGAAGATCGTCCGCCAGCCCAGCCAAGTCTCGATCTGGCCGCCGAGATAGGGCGCGAGCATCGGGGCGACGACCATGACCATGGTGACGCTGGCGATCATGCTGGCGGCCTCGTCGCGGCTCGCCGTGTCGCGGATGATGGCGCGCGACAGCGCGAAGGCCGAGCCCGCGCCGGCGCCCTCCAGCAGTCGCGCCGCCAGCAGCACGCCGGTGGTTTCGGCCAGAGCGCCCAGCACGGAGCCCGCGACGAAGAGCGCGATCCCGGCATTGACGCAGGGGCGGCGGCCGAAGCGGTCGGACAGCGGGCCGATGATGAGCTGCGTCAGCGCCACGGCCACGAGAAACAGCGTCAGCGTCAGCTGGATCGTCGCATAGCTCGTCGAAAAATGCCGCGCCAGAGTCGGCGTCGCCGGCGCCAGCAGATTGAGCGCGATCGGCTGCAGCGTCGAGATCGCGACCAGCACCGTCAGCGTCGGTTTGGCTCGAAGCGGGTCGGCGGTCATGTCGGCGGGCCGCCGGGCAGTTTCAGCCGCGAATCGGGACGGACGCGCTGGCGGTGCATGGTGTAGAGGCCGCTGCCGACGATCAGCGCGATCCCGGCCAGCGCGATCGCGTCGGGGACCTCGCCCCAGACGATGTAGCCGACGATCACCGCGAAGACGACGACGCTGTAGCGGTAGCCCGAGACCACGCCGATATCGGTGTTGCGGAAGGCGCTGACGATGAAATAGCTCCCGGTCGACACCAGCACTGCCGCCACCGCGACATAGACGGTCTCGTTCCGCCACCAGGGCTGCCAGGTCTCGAACAGGCCGTATCCGAGCGCGACGATGCCGACGAACACGGTCGTGGTCAGCGAAATGACCGTCGAGGGCACCTCGGGGCCGATCCTGCGTGTCAGCAGGTCGCGCCAGCCGACGAGGATGGCGCTGAACAGCGCGACGAGGGCCGCCGCGCTGAAACCGTCCGCCGCCGGCCGCACCACCAGAAGCACGCCAAGAAAGCCGACGATCACCGCCAGCGTTCGCCGCCAGCCGATCCGCTCGATCCGCAACACGACTGCGAGCACGACGATGATCAGCGGCGACGCCATCAGGATGGCGGTAATGTTGCCCAGAGGAAGCATGCCGAGCGCCCAGATGAAGCTCAGCGCCACCGCGCTTTCGATCAGCCCGCGCAGCAGCACGATCGGCCGCAGGGCGAGCGCCAGCTTGCGTCCCTCCCTCAGCGCGAACACCATGGCGAGCCCGGTGATCACGGCGAAGATGGTTCGCAGCGCGATCGCCTGTCCGGTCGGATAGACCTCGCGCGCGAGCTTCATCAGCGTGTCGTTGCCGACGAAGAGCAGCATCGCCGTGATCATCGCGATGATGCCGCGTCTGTTGTCGGCTGCGCTGGCCAAGGCGGGGGTCCTGTCGGGTGAGGTCTGCTCAGGCCGCGAAGCGGGCGAGCGAGAAGGGCGTGAGGTCGAAGGCCGGACGGCCAGTGGTCGAGAGGTCGGCAAGGATTTCGCCGATGGCGCTGGCGAATTTGAAGCCGTGGCCGGAGCAGCAGGAGGCGAACACCGCCTGCGGCGCTCCCGGCACGGAGTCGATGATGAAGTCCTCGTCGGGCGTCACGCTGTAGACGCAGCCCTTCAGCGTCAGCGGCTCGCCGGCGGCGTCGGGGATGTAGCGCTTCAGACATTCGCGGATCAGGCTGACCTGGCGGGGGCTCGGCGTCCTGTCGTCCTCGCGCGGGTCCATCGGCTCGCGGCCGAAATGCGGCCCGCCCAGCTTGAAGCCCGGATGCTCGTAGAGGGGGAAGCCGTAGAACGTCCCCTCGTCGACGCTGAGGATGAAGACCGGGAAGGCGTCCTGCCGGAAGAGTTCGGGCCGGCGCGTGGTGAACCAGCCGATCGCCTGCCGCACGGTCCGGACTTTGGCGGCCAGCGCCGGCACGGCGTCCGCGATCCAGCCGCCCGAGGTGATCACCAGCCGCCCGGCGGAATAGCTGCCCCGCTGCGTGCGGACCTCGACGCCGCCGTCAGTAGTCGGACGCCAGTCCAGCATCGGCTCGTTGGTGCGTATTTCCGCTCCCCGCGACTGGGCGAGGCCGACATGGGCGTAGATCGCCTTTTCAGAGGCGACGAAGCCTCCGTCCGGCTGCCACAGCCCGATATGGCCGGCGGGAAGCTGGAAGGCCGGGAAGCGCCGGGCGATCTCGCGGCCGTCGAGCACATCATGCACGAGCCCGTGGTCGAGGCAGGATTGCAGCGACGCCTCGACCTCGCCGGAACCATTGGGGGCGAGGTCGAGCGAGCCGGTGACGTGAAGAAGCTGCATGCCGGCTTCCGCGCCGGTCTGGGCCCAGAGCTCATGCGCGCGCCTGACGATCGGCACGTAATGCGAGCCCTCGAAATAGGCGATCCGGATGATCCGGGTCATGCCGTGCGACGAGCCCATGGCATGGCCGAGGTCGAAACGCTCCAGACCGAGGACCTTCAGCCCCCGTTTCGCCAGATGCCAGCATGCGGCCGAGCCCATGGCGCCGACTCCGGCGACGATGACGTCGTAGCTGCTGGTGGACATGAGGGTCGAGCTCGGGAACGGCGCCAGGGAAGCAGGGCCGGAATCCCTTAGCCTGTGCCCAGTAAACGGTCCATGCCCGCGAGGTCTGGCGCGATGCGCGGCAGACGCCGGTGAGGTTTCGTTAACGGTGTTGCCTGATTGTGAGTCAGTTCTATCCGTTCAGGATTGGTTGATGCTCGCGACGGTTCGGCGCTGGTTCGGCAGTCGAGACCACAAGCGCGCCGTTGACACGGCGCCGGCGGGCGAACCTTTGCCCGCCGCTGCCGCGAGCCTGGCCTTCCCCGCCGACCAGATCGACGATGCGATCGAGGAATCGATCGGCACGCTGGAGCAGGATGTCGTGGCCGCCATGCGGCGGGTCACAGGCCGGCTTGTCCATGCCGAGGCGTTCTCCGCCGGCGCCGAGGCCCGTTCGCGCGAGATCCATGACAGCATCTCCGAGTTGCGCGCCGCGACCGCGACCGCCAACAGCCATTCGATGGCGCTGGCCACCGCGACGCAGCAGGTCTCCGATTCGGCCGAGCAGGTCGGCCACGCCATGACCGGCGCGCGCGAGCGGCTCGACGCCGCCGCGATGCGCGCCGACGAGGCGACCCAGATGATGAGCGGCCTTGCCCTGGCGATGGCCGAGATCGGCGGCATCGTCGATTCCATCTCCGAGATCGCGCGCCAGACCAATCTTCTGGCGCTCAACGCCACGATCGAGGCCGCGCGCGCCGGCGAGGCCGGGCGCGGCTTCGGCGTCGTCGCGCAGGAGGTCAAGACGCTCTCGGTCGAGGCGCGTAACGCCGCCGACCACATCCGCGGCCGCGTCGCCCGGCTGACGCAGACGGCGCAGGGCTCGGCCGGCATCGTCAACGAGGCGCTGCAGATGGTGCGCGACGTCAACCCCGTGATCGCAGCGATCGGCGGCGCGTCGCAGGAGCAGGCGACCGCTGCGGCGGAGGTCTCGCGCAGCGCCGAGGCGACGGCGCGTTTCGTCGAGACGGTGCTGCACCGCTTCGACGATATCGACCGGGTCGCCCTGGCTGCGGCGTCGGAAAGCGTCGGCGCGCGCCAGGCCCTGTCCGAAGGCGCGCGCCAGGCGGATGGCATGCTGCGCCGCTTCATCCCGACCCTGCGCCACGCGGCCTTTGCCGACCGCCGGCAGCATGACCGTTTTCCGGCCGAGCACCGCGCGGAGTTCGCCGCTGCGGACGCAAGCATTGTCGGTCAGACCATCGACATCGGCCTCGGCGGCGCATTGATCGCCAGCTCCGCCGGAGCGACACAAGCTGCCGGCGCGCATGGCGTGATCCGGATCGGCGAGTTGCAGCCGCTGGCCGCCCGCATCGTGGCGATCAGCGATCTCGGCCTGCACATCGCCTTCGACTCCGCCGCCGCGGCTGGTCATGATGGGCTGAAGGCGCTGGTGGCCGAGATCGAACTGTCCTACAGGCCGCTCATCGAACGCGTGCAGAGCTTTGCCGCCAGCGTTGCGGCTCTGATGCAACAGGGGCTGCGCGAGGCGCGGCTGAGCGAGTACGAACTCTTCGATATCGATTATCAGCCGGTGCCCGGCAGCGATCCGGTGCAATACACGAACCGGGCCTTGCCGGCTTTGCTGGCGTTGCTGCCGCCGCTTCTGGCGCGGACCCTGGCGAGCGATGAGCGGCTGGTCTTCGCGCTGCCGATCGACCGCAACGGCTACATCCCCGTGCACAATGCCGCCTTCTCGCAGCCGCAGCGTCCTGGCGAGGTTGTGTGGAACGCGGTTCACAGCCGCAACCAGCGCATCTTCGACGATCGCGCCGGCATCATGGCGGGGCGCTCGCAGCGTCCCTTCCTGGTCCAGTCCTATCTGCGCGACATGGGCGGCGGGGTGACCTATTTCATGCGCGAGGTCGATGCGCCCTTGCGGATCAATGGCCGCCACTGGGGCGGCGTCCGCATGGCCTACCGGATGTGAGCGGGGCGCTGGCCTCTCAAAGCCGCTCCCATTTGAAGGCGATGTTCAACCGCCTGAGCGCATCGCGCCACAATGTCGAGGCCTGTTCAAGGCGTGCCGGCTCGTAGGCTCCCTGCACCTGATGGACGCTGAGCGCCCAGCCCGCGCCGTCCGACTCCTTCCAGACCTTCTCGACCAGACGGCGCATCCGCTCTGGATCGCGCGTCGCCGCATTGCCGCCGAAGACGCTGAACTGGGGCGAGTTCTGCAGCATGTCGGAGACCACGACGAGCGTCTTGTCGCCGGAGGGCGCGCGCGTCTCGCGGCGCGTCATCACGTCGCCGATCGCTTCGGCGATCGGCGACAGGTTGCCGCGCGCCGGCTGGCTGAGCTGCGCCAACGCCTCGTCGAGCGGGCGGCCGAACTTCTCGACCCAGCGGACATAGTCGCGGCGTGGATTGCCGATCAGTTCGCTCACCGTCCTGCCGGGATTGCACAGCGACAGCAGCGGCGGGAAGCCGGGCTCGAAGGCGTCGCTGAAGGCGTAGATCGAGATCATCCGGTCTGCCGGCAATTCGTCGCCCATGCGCTTGACGAGCCGCTTCAGCCGCCCGGCCTGGACCTCGCTCCACGGGTCGCTCTTGTCGACCAGCACGAGCGTGTGGCCGACCGCGCCGGTCGTCGGGCACAATGTCTCGGCGTCGCGCGGCGGCCCGCGCAGCAGCGCGGGCGCGGCGAAAAAGCCCGCCAGCACGAGGCCTGCCGCAAGTGAGCCGACGATCGCCCAGTGTTCGCCCTTCATGCCGGGACGCCGCCAGCGCCGGGGGAGGGCGCCGGCATGCCGGCCGTCGCCAGCGCCTTCCGGCTGGCCTCGTCCTGCGCGAAGGCGTCTTCGCCGGCCCTGATCGCGGCGGCCTTGACGCGCGCGACCTCGTCCGGCCAGTCGACGCCGCGCAGCATGGCGAGCTGGTCCTTCAGCTTGGCCTCGATCAGCGCCGGCAGGTTGGCAAGCTGGCGCTCGAAATCGGCGATCGCGCTGCGCACCAGCGCGTGTTCGGGCGGCGCGCCGGCATGGTCGAGCTCCGGCATCGACAACCCTTGCGAGAAATAGGCCGGCGGATAGTCGCTGCGCACCTTCAGATTGGCCTCCCGGTATTGCATCAGCGCGCCGTCGCGGGCGGCGCGCAACTGGGCGAGCCGCGTCTGGTCGAGATCGCGGGCCTGGTCGGCCGAGGCCTTGCTGAGTTGCAGCCTGTCGATCTGCGCCTGGCATTCCGAGCGGAAGCCGTCGATCTGGGTGCGGATCGCCATCAATTCCGGCATCAGGCTGGCGTCGAGCGCCTGCTGCTCCTCCTCGACCTCGCGCCAGCGCTGCCGCCAGCGCCGGAAAGAGGCGGCATGGCCGGGATAGCTGCCAAAGGCGGAATAGCCCTTCACCGAGGCGATGAAGGCGACGATGACGCCGATGATCACGAGCGCGATCGATTTGAGATCGGCGATCGCCAGCAGGTTCGCCGCCATGCGCGGCGCGACCTGCACGGAGGTCGCATCGGGATTGGCGAGCAGCAATTCGCGATAATGCCCGACCGCGAGGTTGAACAGCAGGATCACGGCGATCATCGCGACATAGGCCGGCAGCGCCCAGAACAGATGCGAGGCGCGCACATGCTGGGTGTAGCGCGCCGGTCCCAGCCCCAGAATGAAGCCGAGCGCGATGTTGAGGCCGGAGATGATGACGGCGGTCGCGGCCCCGCCGACGAGGCCGAACTCGCTCGCCTCGGCGAAGAAGGCGCCGTTCAGCAGGCTCTCGATCGCCAGCGGAACGATCAGAAAGAGCAGCGTGAACTGCCATTTCTCCAGCTTGGGGTCGGCCGGACGCTGGTGGACATGGCAGAAGAAATCGTATTCGCGCTTGGCGCGGAGAGCGTCATGGACCTTCTGCTTCAGCGCGCCGCCGCCCTTGGTCAGCAACCCCCGCATCGTCTCGTCGAGCGAGCGGATGCGCGCCTCGTAGCGCTCGGTGGTGAAGGCCTCGCGCGCGCCGATCACCTCGGCATAAAGCGCGTTCAGGCGATTGCCGGTCTCGCGCCGGATCGAGAGCTGCAACTCGCCGACGCGGGTCAGCACATCCTGCTCGGTTTGTGACGGCACGGTCGCATGCGCGGCCGGCGCGTTGTCGAGCGCGTCATGCGCGCCGTTCCAGCCGGCCTGCGTCATCTCGGCGAGGTGATGCACCGAGATGCGCTGCCCGCCGGGATCGGCCTCGTCCTCGTCACGCGCCATTGCGTGCGCCTTCGAGCGTCCGCCGCGCCTCGACGAGATCGACATGGAAGCTGCGGAAGCCGTGTTCCGCCGGGCGCAGATAGGTCCGGGTGAACCAAAGGGCGAGCGCCGCTGCCACGACGGCGATCACGGCGACGACGATCTGCCCCGATGCGGGCGGCGTCGCCGTCTGCACCCGCCAGAGCCGCGCGGCCGCGATGGCTGCGGCGCAGAGCGCGCCGATCGCCAGCAACGCTCCGAAGCGCGCTTTGCCGATATCCCAACCGAGCCGCAGCACCATCTGGAGCACAGCCAGGATCGCGGCTGCCCAAAGCTCGATCAAGACAAGAAGGACGAACAGGGCGGCCGGGACCGCGAGCAGCAGATGCGGCCAGCGCCAGCCGCCGAGCCAGGCGAAGACGGCAAGCATCGTCGAACCTGCGAAATAAAGGACGGCAAGAAGAACCAGCCCCAGCAGAAAGGCCAGCAGCGGCGCTCGCCGACGCAGGGCCGTGACCGTACCGGCCAGATGGCCGAAACGGCTCCCGACGACCGTTCGCGTGACGGCTCGCCAGACGGATCGCGGGATCGCTTTCAGCCGCGCAAGCATCATCCCGACATCAGACGCAAAGGAAATGGCACACCTGCAGAAACGTTAGCCCATCGCAGAAGAGCGTCAAGTTGCGGCGGAGCTATGGCGAGCGCATGCGGCGAACCATCCGCAGTGGTAGCTTGTCAGCCGCCGGTGACGCTCATGTGCCGGCCGACGGCGGGCGCGGCCCGCCTGCGGTCGATGACGAAATCATGGCCCTTGGGCTTGCGCGAGATCGCCTCGTCCATGGCGCGGTGCAGCGCGGCGTCGTCGGCGGAGGCGCGCAGCGGCGCGCGCAGATCGGCGGCGTCCTCCTGGCCGAGGCACATATAGAGCGTGCCGGTGCAGGTCAGCCGGACGCGGTTGCAGCTCTCGCAGAAATTATGCGTCATCGGCGTGATGAAGCCGACGAGACCGCCGGTCTCCCTGACGCGGACATAGCGCGCCGGCCCGCCGGTCCGGTAGGGGTCCTCGACGAGGTTGTAGCGGTCCATCAGCCGCGCCCTGACGACGGAGAGTGGCAGGAACTGGTCGATCCGCCCGGGCTCGATCTCGCCGAGCGGCATCACCTCGATCAGCGTCAGGTCCATGCCGAGCCCGTGCGCCCATGTCATCAGGCTTTCGATCTCGTCCTCGTTCACGCCCTTCAGCGCGACCGCGTTGATCTTGACCCGCAGGCCCGCCTTGCGCGCCGCCTCGATGCCGGCCAGCACCTTGTCGAGATCGCCCCAGCGCGTGATCTTGCGGAACTTGTCGGGGTCGAGCGTGTCGAGCGAGACGTTGATCCGCCGCACCCCGTAATCGGCCATCTCCTGCGCGTAGCGCTCCAGCAGCGAACCGTTTGTCGTCAGCGTCAGTTCCTCCAGCGCGCCCGAGGCGAGATGGCGCGAGAGCGAGCGGAACAAGCTCATGATGTCTCGGCGCACCAGCGGCTCGCCGCCGGTGATGCGCAGTTTGCGGGTGCCGCGCTGGATGAAGGCGGTCGAGAGCCGGTCGAGTTCCTCCAGCGTCAGCAGATCGCGCTTGGGCAGGAAGGTCATGTCCTCGGACATGCAGTAGACGCAGCGGAAATCGCAGCGGTCCGTCACCGAAATACGCAGATAGGAGATGTCGCGGCCGAACGGATCGACGAGCGGCGCACGCATCAGCGGGTTCTGGGTCTCGATCAGCACGCTTCGGCTATCCTTCGGCTACCCTTCGGCCGCCGCGCCGTGAGTGGCTGCGGCGGCATTGTCTTGTATAGAGCCTGAGACATTGTCATTGCCGGGGCCAAGGTCAAGCGCGGCCACGGTTGCATCCATCGGGGAAGATCGCACGATCATGTCAGCCTGGCCGACCGAACTGCGCCTGTCGAAGGACCGCCGCACCCTGTATGTCGCCTTCGAGGACGGTGCGTCCTATGCGCTGGCGGCCGAACTCCTGCGCGTCGAAAGCCCCTCGGCCGAGGTCCAGGGCCATGGCCCGACCCAGAAGAAGACCGTGCCCGGCAAGGCCGATGTCGAGATCCTGAAGGTCGAGCCGGTCGGGCACTACGCCGTGAAGCTGACCTTCGACGACATGCACGATACCGGCATCTTCGCCTGGGACTACCTGCGCGAACTCGGCGAGACGGGCGAGGCGAAGATGCAGGCCTATCGCGACGAACTGGCGCGCTTGGGGTTGTCGCGGGAGCGGACGAAGCGGGGCTGATCGCGCTGTGGCGTCACGTCGCGCAAGGCCCGGCTGTCATACAAACGTCATCCGCAGCCGACACCACACAACCCCATTCATATGAAACTGGAGTTGACCATGAGCCTCATGAAGACACTGGCCACCTTCACCGGCGCTACCGCGCTGTCTCTCACCCTCTCCTATAGCACAGCGTTTGCGCTCGACGCCCGCTTCAAGGACGCCGATGGCGACATGGTCGCCGACGCACCGACAAACCCGGCCGAGCTGATCGACCCGCCGACGCTGATCTTCGCCTACACGCCGGTCGAGGACCCGGCCGTCTACGCCAAGGTCTGGGACGGCTTTCTCAAGCACATGGAAAAGGTCACCGGCAAGCGCGTGCAGTTCTTCCCGGTGCAGAGCAACGCCGCCCAGCTCGAGGCGATGCGCGCCGGCCGTCTGCATGTGGCGGGCTTCAACACCGGCTCGAACCCGATCGCGGTGGCCTGCGCCGGCTTCGTGCCCTTCACCATGATGGCTTCGAAGAAGAAAGAATTCGGCTACGAGATGGAGATCATCACCTATCCCGGCTCCGGGATCGAGAAGATCGAGGACATCAAGGGCAAGAAGCTGGCCTTCACCTCCGAGACCTCGAACTCCGGCTTCAAGGCCCCCTCGGCCCTGCTCAAGCAGGAGTTCAAGATGGAGGCCAAGAAGGATTACGAGCCGGTCTTCTCCGGCAAGCATGACAACTCGATCATCGGCGTCGCCAACAAGGACTATCCGGCTGCGGCCATCGCCAATTCGGTCAAGGCCCGCATGATCGCGCGCAACGTCGTCAAGGCCGACGCGACCAAGGTCATCTACAAGTCGCAGACTTTCCCGACCACGGGCTATGGCTATGTCTACAACCTCAAGCCCGAACTCGCCGCCAAGGTGAAGGAAGCCTTCTTCAGCTTCGACTGGGCAGGCAGCGATCTCCTGAAGGAGTTCGAGAAATCCCAGCCGCCTCAGGAGTCGTTCATGCCGATCACCTTCAAAACCCATTGGGAGGTGGTGCGGCAGATCGATAAGGCGCTGAACGTCAGCTACGCCTGCAAGTAAGCTCGGCCTGTTCACAGTCCGCCGGCCGCGCCCGTGCGCGGCCGGCATCGTTTTGGAGGCCGGCATGCTCGTCATCGAGAACCTGACCAAGCGATACGCCACCGGCGATCTCGCCATTGACGGCGTGTCGCTGTCGGTGCCTGCCGGTCAGGTCGTCGGCCTGATCGGCCCGTCAGGCGCCGGCAAATCCTCGCTGATCCGTTGCGTCAACCGGCTTGTCGAACCGAGCGAGGGCGCGATTCGGCTCGGCGACACCGACCTCGCAAAGCTCTCGCGCGGAGGGCTCGGCCAGGCGCGCCGGCGCATGGGCATGATCTTCCAGGAATACGCCCTGGTCGACCGGCTGACCGTGATGGAGAACGTCCTCTCGGGGCGGCTCGGCTATGTCGGCTTCTGGCGCTCCTTCCTGCGCCGGTTCCCGCAGGCCGATATCGACCGCGCCTTCGCCGTGCTGGAGCGGGTCGGCCTGACCGACCATCTCGACAAGCGCGCCGACGCGCTCTCCGGCGGCCAGCGCCAGCGCGTCGGCATCGCCCGCGCCCTCGTGCAGGAGCCCGATCTGCTGCTGGTGGACGAGCCGACAGCGAGCCTCGACCCCAAGACCTCGCGCCAGATCATGCGGCTGATCGTCGAAATCTGCGCCGAACGCCGGCTGGCGGCGATCGTCAATATCCATGATGTCGCGCTCGCCCAGATGTTCGTCCAGCGCATCGTCGGCCTGCGCAAGGGCAAGGTCGTCTTCGACGGCCCGCCCGACGGGCTGACGCCGCAGGTTCTCACGGACATCTACGGCGCCGAGGACTGGGCCGCGACCATCCGCAAGGCCGATGACGAGGACGAAGCAGCGGCGCCGATGCCTGCGCTGGCGATCGCATGAGCGCGGCTCCCGCACGGCGCTGGACGCCGCCGCCGCTGATCGCGAGTTCGCCGCTCCGCTACGCCCTCTATGGTGGGATCGCACTCTACCTCGTGCTCGCGCTCGGCACGGTCGAGGTCAACTGGACCCGGATTTCGGAGGGCGCCGAGCGCGCGCTCAGGCTGTTCGCCGCCTTCCTGCAGCCGGATTTCACCTCACGCTGGGGCGACATCCAGTCCGGCCTGCTCGAGAGCCTGACGATGACCGTGACCTCGACCATCGTCGGCGTCGCGATCTCGATCCCGTTCGGGATCGGGGCCGCGCGCAACATCGCCCCGCTCCCGGTCTATGCCTTCTGCCGGGCCTTTATCGCGGTGTCGCGCTCGCTGCAGGAGGTCATCGTCGCCATCCTGCTCGTCGTCCTCTTCGGCTTCGGTCCCTTTGCCGGCTTCCTGACGCTCGCCTTCGCCACGATCGGCTTCCTCGCCAAGCTCCTCGCCGAGGACATCGAAGACATCGACCCCGCCCCGCTGGAGGCGATCCGCGCCACCGGCGCGGGCTGGTGGCAGGTCCTGACTTACGCCGTGCTGCCGCAGGTCGCGCCGCGTCTGATCGGGCTGTCGATGTACCGCGTCGACATTAATTTCCGCGAATCGGCCGTGATCGGCATCGTCGGGGCCGGCGGCATCGGCGCGACCCTCAACACCGCGATGGACCGCTACGAGTTCGACAGCGCCGCCGCCATCCTGCTGATCATCATCGCAATTGTGCTGGCCTGCGAATACGTCTCCGGCTTCATCCGCGCGAAGGTGCAGTGATGCCGGTCGAGATCGCGCAGAACGGCAAGAAACTCTGGCGCCGGCGCACGACGCTGGCCGACCGGCTGCATTTCGCCGGCTGGCTCGCCTTGCTGCTGCTCCTCGTCTTCACCTGGCAGGTGATGACGAAGGACACGATCTGGGCCTTCGTGCTCGATGCGCCGCGCCAGGCCGCCGATATCGGCTCGCGGATGTGGCCGCCGCGCTGGTCCTATATCGACGCGCTCTGGAAGCCGCTCTGGGACACGCTCAACATGGCGACGCTGGGCACGCTGCTGGGCGTCGCGCTGGCGCTGCCGATCGCCTTCCTCGCCGCGCGCAACACGACGCCAAGCGCGGTCTTCGTCCGGCCGGTCGCGCTTCTGGTCATTGTCTCCTCGCGCTCGATCAACGCCATCATCTGGGCGCTGATCCTGGTGACCATTCTGGGGCCGGGCGTGCTCGCCGGCATCATCGCGATCGCGCTGCGCTCGATCGGCTTCATCGCAAAACTGCTTTACGAGGCGATCGAGGAGATCAACATCGAGCCGGTCGAGGCGATCCGCGCCACCGGCGCCTCGCCGCCGCAGGTGCTGGCCTGGGGCATCTGGCCGCAGATCACGCCGGCCTTCGCCGGCATCAGCGTCTTCCGCTGGGACATCAACATCCGCGAGGCGACCGTGCTGGGCCTCGTCGGCGCGGGCGGCATCGGCGTCAATCTGGAGGGCTCGATGAACATCCTGGCCTGGCCGCAGGTGACGCTGATCCTGCTCGTCATCCTCGCCACGGTGGTCGTGAGCGAATGGGTTTCCGCGAAGATCCGCCACGCCATCATTTGAGGTCAGCGCAACGTCACAACAACCAGCCATGTCCATCAGCTCGCAGAACGTCATGCAGTCGCGGCCGCGGACGTCGTCGTTACTGGAGGGACCGTCATGGCAGTCACGATCTATCACAACCCAGCCTGCGGGACCTCGCGCAACACGCTCGCGATGATCCGTCAGTCCGGCGAGGAGCCCCTCATCATCGAATACCTCAAGACCCCACCAAGCCGGCAGGCTCTCGTCGGGCTCATGGCCGCGATGCAGCTCGGCCCTCGCGCAATCCTGCGCGAGAGGGGCAAGCCCTATGCAGAACTGGGCCTCGGCGATCCAAGCCTTTCCGACGATGCGATCCTGGACGCGATGATGGCGCATCCGATCCTGATCAACCGTCCGATCGTCGTCACCGACAAGGGCGTCAGGCTCTGTCGGCCTTCCGAGCGCGTCCTCGACCTGCTCGACAATCCCGTCTCGCGCTTCACCAAGGAAGACGGCGAGGTTGTCGGCGCGGCAGTCGAGCCTGTCGGCCAAAGAGCGCTATAGCCTCAACGCTCGCCGCCGGACTGGCGAGGTTTCTCACGGCGCCGACCTTGCGGCGCTTTCAATCGGATATTCCCATGCTCGCCTTAGCCATCTTCGCGGCCACGCTCGTCCTCGTCATCTGGCAGCCGCGAGGGCTCGGCATCGGCTGGTCGGCGCTGGGCGGGGCCGCTGTCGCGCTTGCGGTCGGCGTCGTCGGCTGGGCAGATGTCGGCACGGTCTGGCACATCGTCTGGGACGCGACCTTCACCTTCGTGGCGCTGATCGTGATCTCGCTGATCCTCGACGAGGCCGGCTTCTTCGCCTGGGCCGCGCTCCACGTCGCGCGTTGGGGTGGCGGCGACGGGCGGCGTCTGTTCCCGCTCGTGGTGGTGCTGGGCGCGGTCATCGCCGCCTTCTTCGCCAATGACGGCGCGGCCCTGCTGCTGACGCCGATCGTGCTGGCGATCCTGCTGCGGCTGAACTTCCCGCCGGCGGGCGCCATGGCTTTCATCGTCGCCTGCGGCTTCGTCGCCGACACGACCTCGCTGCCGCTGGTGATCTCAAACCTCGTCAACATCGTCACGGCCAACTATTTCCAGGTTTCGTTTGGCCGCTATGCCGCCGTGATGGCGCCGGTCAACCTGGTCTCGCTGGCGGCGACGCTGCTGGTTCTCTGGCTCTATTTCCGCCGCGACATCCCCGAGCGCTATGCCGTCGCGGAACTGGACGCGCCGCGCAGCGCAATAAGGGACGCGGCTGTCTTCCGCACAGCCTTCCCGCTGCTCGCCGTCCTGCTGGTAGCCTATTTCGTCACCGCCCCGCTCGGCATCCCGATCGCGTTCGTGACCGGTGTGGCGGCGCTTCTGCTGATGGCGGTCGCCGGACGCTGGCTTTCGGGGGGCCAAGGGGCGGTCGTGCCGCTGGGCAGGGTGCTGCGCGAGGCGCCCTGGCAGATCGTGCTGTTCTCGATCGGCATGTATCTCGTGGTCTACGGCCTCGGCAACGCCGGGCTGACCGACATCGCCGCCGGCGTCCTGATCTGGCTCGCGGACAAGGGGACGTTCATCGCCACGATCGGCACGGGGGTCGTTGTGGCCGTGTTGGCCTCGGTCATGAACAACATGCCGGCGACGCTTGTGGGCGCGCTCGCGATCGACCGCGCCAATGTCGCGCCGCTGACCAAAGAGCTGATGATCTACGCCAACGTCATCGGCAACGATCTCGGGCCGAAATTCACGCCCATCGGCTCGCTCGCCACCCTGCTCTGGCTGCATGTGCTGGCCGGCAAGGGCCAGGTCATCAGCTGGGGGCAGTATGTGAAAGTCGGGCTGGTCATCACGCCGCCGGTGCTGTTCGTCACCCTCGTTGCGCTCTGGCTGTGGCTCCCTGTCATTTCATGACCGGTACCGCGGGTGCCAAGACTGGAAAAGCGGGGCGGCAGCCACGACTCCGGATGATCCGGTCAACGGAAGCGTGCGAGCCGCGAGCGTCATTCGCGATCTGGGGGCGGAACGTGTTCCCTGGTGACGCTGGCGCGGCGCTTGGTCGGCCGGGCCACTGGAGCGGGCAACCTGGTTGGGGCGACATCTTGCGACCCGATTTCGCTGAAACGGAAAGACCGGCGCATGCGCCGGTCCTTTTGATTGCGGAAGTCGCGAAATTCTCAGCGCGCGACGACGACCCGCGTTCCGACCCTGACGCGCTCGTACAGGTCGATCACGTCCTCGTTCAGCATGCGGATGCAGCCCGACGAGACAGCCTGGCCGATCGTCTCAGGCTCGTTCGAGCCATGGATGCGGTAGAGCGTCGAGCCGAGATAGAGCGCGCGCGCGCCCATCGGGTTCTCCGGGCCGCCGGGCATGAAGCGCGGCAAATCGGGGCGGCGGCGCAGCATCTGGGCCGGCGGGGTCCAGGTCGGCCATTCCTGCTTGCGGGTGATGCTCTGCGAGCCGGCCCAGTCGAAGCCGGGGCGGCCGACGCCGACGCCGTAGCGCATCGCCTTGCCATCGGGCATGACGAGATAGAGCCGGCGCTCGCTCGTGTTGATCACGATCGTGCCGGGGCGGTGCCTGCTGTCATAGGAAACGATTTCGCGGGGAATCGCCGTCGCCTGCGCCTTGGCGGGATCGACCGCCTGGAACAGGGGCTGGCGGGTCAGCGGATCGATTTCGGCATGGGCGGGGGCGGCGACGCCGAGCAGTCCAAGCCCGGCAAGCGTGGCCATACGGAAAAAGCGGTTCATCAGCACCTCGAACGGATGGCGGGGGGAGCGCGGATCACGAAACTGACCCAAAAAGGTCAACGTCTCCTCAATTTTCTGTCAGAGTCCCATAATCTCCGCTAGAGCGCCGTCATCACATCGGTGCGAGGCGAAGGCCTTTGCCGCATCCCGTTGCGCGTCTGCAACATACCTCAACGTCAGCTCTTCAGCACGACGCAGGCTCCGCCGCGCTGCTGGATGCGCTGGCACAGGGCCATCGCCTCGCCGCGCGTCTGCGCCGGCAGCCTGACCCGGTAGAAGGCGCGCGTCCCACGGCTCCGCAGCCGCGTGCCGATCACCATCGGACGGGCCTCGCCCAGGATGGCGCGATAGCGGCCGACGCTGCGCTGGAAGGCCGAGAGCGCGCGGGCCTTGACGAAATTGCCGGCGAGCTGGACGCCCCAGGGCGCGAATGCGGCCTCGGCGATCGCCGGCAGAGACGCGCGGCCGCCGCGGATCGCCGCGACGGTCACGGCGCAGGCTGCGTCCGCATCGGGCGCGGCGGCGCGGGCAGGCGGACTGCGCCCCCCGGCGCGGGCGCGCGCATCCTCCGCCCAGTCCCCGGCGGCCGAGCCCGTGATCGCCAGCACATAATTCTCCGTCTCGAAGGGCAGCCCGCCGCGGTCGGCAAACCATGTCGCGATGCGCGCGGGCCCGCCATTATAGGCCGCCGCCGCCAGCCCCCAATTGCCGAAGCGCGTCCGGAGGTCGGCCAGAAGCTGCGCCGCCTTGGGGATCGCCTGTTCGGGATCGAACGGATCGGCGAGGCCGCGCTCGCGCGCCGTGCCCGGCATGAACTGCGCCACGCCTTGCGCGCCCGCCGGGCTCGTCACCCCGGAGCGAAAACTCGATTCCTGAAAGATCAGCCGGGTCAGGAAGCCGCGCGGCACGTCGCTCGCCCCGGCGGCCTCGTCGATCAGCCGGCACAGGGCGGCGTCGATGCCCGATGAGGGCGGCTCCTGGGCTGCGCTGGGGCCGACCGACGCGAGCAATGCGAGCCAGAGCGTGACGGCGATCGCGATCGGCCGCATCATGCCGGTCTGCCGCTCAGACGCTTCGCCTGGCCGCGACGGCCGTGATCTCGATCGCATAGCCGGGCTGGGCCAGCACGGCCTGCACCGTGGCGCGCGCCGGCGCATGGCCGGGCGCGACCCAGCCGTCCCAGACGGCGTTCATCTCGGAAATTTTCGTGATGTCGGTCAGGAAGATCTGGACGCTGAGCAGCCGCTCCTTGCCGCTTCCGGCCTGGGCCAGCGTGTCCTCGAGCAGCGCCAGAACCTCCGACGTCTGTTCGGCAAGGGATGCGCCCTGCGTGGTTTCCGCGACATGGCCGGCGAGGAAAACGATGCCGTTGAATACGGCGGCGTCGCACCAGCGCGCGGTGAGGCCGGTTCGTTCGATGGTCATGGCGTCAGGCTCGCTGCTGGTGGGAGACGGCCTCACCATAGAACGGCGGGCAGCCCTGCGGCCATGGGAGAGCGGGACGCGCGCCGATCGCGTGCTGCCGTAATTGTCCGGAGGTGATGGAAAAGATGGTGGGCGACACAGGGATCGAACCTGTGACCACTCCCGTGTGAAGGGAGTGCTCTACCGCTGAGCTAGTCGCCCGCACCGGCGCTTCTCCTAGTCGTCGCGCCCGGCGACGTCAAGAATGCGCGACCTTCGCGCCGATCATCTCCCGCACCGCTCCCGCCAGCTCGTCGAAATGCTGGATGACCCTGTCCGGGTTCAGGCTCTCGATGGCGACGTCGGTATAGCCGAAGGGCACGCAGATGGAGGGGATGCCGGCGGCCCGTGCGGTGTCGATGTCGGTGCGGGAATCGCCGACCATCACGGCGCGCTCCGGATCGCCGCCGCCGGCCTCTATCGTCAGGATCAGGTGGCGTGGATCGGGCTTGTGGTAGGGGAAGCTGTCGCGCCCTGCAACGGCGGCGAAGCGGTCCGTGATGCCGAAATGGTCGAGGATCAGGCGCGTGTGCAGGATCGGCTTGTTGGTGCAGACCGCAAATTTGTAGCCCTCGGCTTCGAGCGCCGCCATCGCCTCGAGCGCGCCGGCATGGATGAAGCTGTGGGACGCGACATCCTGCGCATAGATCAGCAGGAAATCCTCGAACAGGCGCTCCAGGGTCTCCGTGTCGAGCGGCTTTCCCGAAACCCGAAATCCGCGTTCGATCAGCGCGCGCGCGCCTGCGCCGACCAGTTCGCGCGCCCGCTCCAGCGGCAGGGCCGGGAGGTGTTCGCGGACCAGGATGACGTTGAGCACGCGCATGATATCGGGCGCGGTCTCGGCCAAGGTGCCGTCGAGATCGAACACGACGATGGGGGGCAGGCTCATGGGCGGCTCCGGCGGTCAGATTTACGGGCATAAAGGGCGTCGGGCCGGGCTTGGCAAGCAGGCGAATTGGCAAGCAGGCGATTTGGCAAGCGGGCGATCTTGCAAGCGGGCGATCGCGCATCGAACCGCCGCTGCTGCGGTGATAGGCTTGGCTCGATTCGGCGGAGTGGCCGTCGCGAAGGGGTTGAACCGTGGTGTCGATGGGTCTTGACTGGCTGCGTGATCTTCGCCGCCCTGCTGTCGCGGCAGGATTCTGGCTGGCGTTGTCGGGCGCTGCCTTCGCCGCGCCCTTCGAATTCGCGCCCGCGCCCCAGATCGACCTGAACCGGATCTACCGGGTCGATCGCGCCACCGGCGAGGTCGGAGCCTGCCAGTTCCAGCTCAAGGATGGCGGCGTCGGCGTCACGATCTGTTTTCCGGCCGGCGAGGGCGCCGGCCCGCAGGCGCCCAGCGACTACCTGCTTGTGCCGTCGCGCCACGAGCGCGAAGGCGGCATCTTCCGCGTCAATGTCCGCACCGGAGAGATGAGCATCTGCTACGTCTTCGACGACAAGGTGGTCTGCACGCCGCAGGCGAAGTAGACGCCCGGCCAGTCCTGCGTGGCCGGCCGGGCTGCATTCTGCAAACGGCGTCGGCAAGCGCGAAGCCGACGTGCTAAACCCCCGGCGACCCCTGTGTCCGGAGGCCGCCATGCTGAAGCTCAACGATCCGTCCCTGCTGAAATCGCAATGCCATGTCGACGGCGTCTGGACGGGCGAGGGCGTCGACGCGGTCGACAATCCCGCCACCGGCGTCGTGCTGGCGCAGGTGCCGCGCTTTGGCGCAGATGAGACGACGGCGGCCGTCGAGGCCGCCTCGCGCGCCTTCAGGCCCTGGGCGAGGAAGACCGCCAAGGAGCGCTCGGTCATCCTGCGGAAGTGGTTCGACCTGATCATGGCCAATCAGGAGGATCTCGCGCAGATCATGACGGCCGAGCAGGGCAAGCCGCTGGCCGAGGCGCGCGGCGAGGTCGCCTACGCCGCTTCCTTCGTCGAGTTCTATGCGGAGGAGGCCAAGCGCATCTATGGCGAGACGATTCCCTCGCCCTTCCCGAATTCGCGCATCATCGTGCAGAAGCAGCCTGTCGGCGTCTGCGCCGCGATCACGCCGTGGAACTTTCCGGCCGCGATGATCACGCGTAAATGCGCGCCGGGCCTGGCGGCCGGCTGCACCTTCGTGGTCAAGCCCGCGCCCGATACGCCGCTGACCGCGCTGGCGCTGATGGAACTCGCGGTGCGCGCCGGCTTTCCGGCCGGCGTCCTCAATATCGTCACGGGAGACGCCAGGGCGATCGGCGAGGTGATGACCTCGCATCCGGCCGTGCGCTTCGTCGGTTTCACCGGCTCGACGCCGGTCGGCAAGCTCCTGATGCGGCAGGCGGCCTCGACCGTGAAGAAGGTCGGGCTCGAGCTCGGCGGCAACGCCCCCTTCATCGTCTTCGACGACGCCGATCTCGACAAGGCGGTCGAGGGCGCGCTCGTCGCCAAATACCGCAACATGGGCCAGACCTGCGTCTGCACCAACCGGCTCTTCGTGCAGGACGGCATCCATGACGACTTCGTCGCCAGGTTCTCGGGCGAGGTCGCCAGGCTGAAGGTCGGCGACGGCGTCGAAATCGGCGTCGTGCAGGGCCCGCTGATCAACGAGCGCGCCGTCGAGAAGGTCGAGCGCCATGTCGCCGACGCCATCGCCAACGGGGCCAGGGTGGTCGTCGGCGGCAGGCGGCATGCGCTGGGCCGCACCTTCTACGAGCCGACGGTGCTCTCGGGCGTGACCACGAAGATGCTGGTGACGCGCGAGGAGACCTTCGGGCCGGTCGCGCCCGTCTACCGCTTCTCCACCGAGGACGAGGTCGTGGCGATGGCCAACGACACGCCTTTCGGGCTGGCGGCGTATTTCTACACGAGCGATCTCGGCCGCGCCTTCCGCGTCGCCGAGGACCTCGAATACGGCATGGTCGGCATCAACTCCGCCATCCTCGGCACCGAGGTCGCCCCCTTCGGCGGCGTCAAGGAATCGGGGCTGGGCCGCGAGGGTTCGCTGCACGGCATGGATGAGTTCGTCGAGATCAAATACATGCTCATGGGCGGGCTGGGAGCATGAGCCCCGACGATCTGAAGAAGCTCGCCGCGGCCCGCGCCCTCGAACTGGTGCGGCCGGGCATGCGGCTTGGGCTCGGCACGGGCTCGACCGCGAAGCACTTCGTCGATCTGCTCGGCGCGCGCGTCGCAGCCGGTCTCGAGGTGATCTGCGTCGCAACATCGCAGGCGACGCAAGATCAGGCGCTGGCGCTCGGCATCCCGATGTCGAGCCTCGACGAGGCGCCGGAGCTCGACCTCACCGTCGACGGCGCCGACGAGATCGACTCGGAACTTCGGCTGATCAAGGGCGGCGGCGCGGCCCACCTGCGCGAGAAGATCGTCGCATCGGCCTCGGCGCGGATGATCGTCATCGCCGACGATGCCAAGCTCGTCGCGCGCCTCGGCCGCTTCCCGTTGCCGGTCGAGGTCGTGCCGTTCGGGCTGGAGGCGACGCGGCGCGCCGTGGCGCGCGCCATCGAAGCCGCGGGAGAATCCGGAGAACTCGTGCTGCGGCGACGTCCGGATGGAAGCGCGCTGGTCACCGACAACGGCAACCATATCCTCGATGCGCATCTGAGCGCGATCGCCGACCCGGAAGCCCTCGCCACCGCGCTGAACGCTGTGCCCGGCATGGTCGAGCACGGCCTGTTTGTCGGCATCGCGACGGGCGCGATCCTTGCCGGCGAGGACGGCCTGAAGCTGCTTGGCGCAATCGAATGATTCCCAAGGGCATGAAACCGCGCTAAGTGGCCTGTCGAAGCGACCCTGCGGTCGCCCCACGCATGAAGGTTGTCATGGCCAAGTTCCGTCATCGTCTCGCCGCCGCGGCGCTCGCATTCGCACTTGCCGGCATCGCGCCGTCCTTCGCGCAGGCGCCCGCCGCCGTTGCGCCGGCTCTGTCGGCCTCGCACGTCCAGGCTGCGCGCGAGGTGCTCGAACTCACCGGCATCACCCAGACATTCGAACAGGTCTTCACCGAGTTTCGCGACAACACGCGCCAACTGGTCACGACGACGCGTCCCGAGATGCTCAAGGACATGGAAGAGGTCGTGGCCTCGCTGAAGCCGGAGGTCGACAAGCGCCGCGAGGACATCACCCTCGGCGCGACGGAAGTCTTCGCCAAGCGCTTCACCGAGGCTGATCTCAAGGAGATCGCGGTCTTCTTTCGCTCGCCGGTCGGGCAGCGCTATCAGTCGCTGCGCAACACGGCGCTCGAGGATGTCTTCAAGCTGCTCACGCCCTGGAGCCTGCAGACCAGCAACATGCTGTTCGACCGTTTCGCCGAGGAGATGCGCAAGCGCGGTCATAAACTCTGACCGCGCTGCGTCGGATGCCTCACTTCACCGGGCTGCGGAGATCGGCGAACATCTCCAGCACGTTGCCGTCCGGGTCGCGGAAAAACAGCGTACGGTGCCCGAATGGCTGGTCTGTCGGTGGCGATAGCAGGGCGACGCCGGCCTGCCGCAATTCCTCGGCGCATTGATCGACCTGTTCGAGGCCGACCCTGAAGGCAAGCTGGAGCGCCGCGCTGCCGATCGGCTGCGGCGCATCCGCCGGGGTTCGGCGCGACCTCGCCAGAGTCAGGGTGTTCGGGCCGATCCGGTACTCGATCCAGTCGGCCGAGAGTTCCCGGTGCAGGCGAAGGCCCAGCACGCCTTCGTAGAACCGGCGCATTGCCGCCATGTCACGCACGAAGACAACCGTGTAGTCGATCGCGCGGATGCTCTGGAACGCCGAGCCGGAGCCCGCACCTGGCATCGCGTCAGTCCTCCGCCGCCTTGAACTTGTTCAGCCCCTTCATCGCGAAGGGCGCGACGAGGCCGATGAAGGCGAGCCCGAGCAGGATCGCCGAGCCTGGATTCTCCAGCAGGATCATCGGATCGCCGAGGCTGATCTGCAGCGCGCGCCGCAGTTGCGCCTCCGCCATCGGTCCGAGAATCAGCCCGACCACCATGGGCGCGACCGGATAGTCGTAGCGCCGCATCAGATAGCCGAGATAGCCGAAGCCGAAGAGCATGCCGAGCTCGACCGGCGAGGGGTTCACCGCCAGCGTGCCCATCGTCGCGAAGACGATGATGCCGGCATAGAGCCAGGGCTGCGGGATGGCCAGCAGCCGGACCCAAAGCCCGATCAGCGGCAGGTTCAGGATCACCAGCAGCACGTTGGCGACGAAGAGCGAGGCGATCAGCCCCCAGACCAGATCGGGCTTTTCGGCGAAGAGCAGCGGGCCGGGATTGAGCCCGTATTGCTGGAAGCCCGCCAGCATGATCGCGGCCGTCGCCGAGGTCGGCAGGCCAAGCGTCAGCAGCGGGACGAGCACGCCTGCGGCGGCCGCGTTGTTGGCGGCCTCCGGCCCGGCCACGCCCTCGATCGCGCCCTTGCCGAACTCCTCGGGATACTTGCAGAGCTTCTTCTCGGTCGAATAGCTGAGGAAGGTCGGCACTTCCGCGCCGCCCGCCGGGAGCGCGCCGATCGGGAAGCCGAAGGCGGTGCCGCGCAGCCAGGGCGCCCAGGAGCGCTTCCAGTCCTGCTTGCTCATCCAGAGCGAACCCCGGATCGGCACGATCTCTTCGGGCTCGCGCAGGCGTTTCGAGGCGACGTAGAGCGCCTCGCCGACGGCGAACAGGCCGACCGCCAGCGTCGTCACCTCGATGCCGTTGAGCAGTTCCGGCACGCCGAAGGTCAGTCGGGCCTGCCCGGTCAGCTTGTCGATGCCGACGAGGCCCAGCGTGATGCCGATGAACAGGCTGGTCAGGCCGCGCAGCGGCGAATCGCCGAAGGTGGCCGAAACCGTGACGAAGGCCAGGATCATCAGCGCGAAATAGTCCCATGGCCCGAACTTGATCGCGATGTTGACGAGCCATGGCGCGAGGAAGGCCAGCCCGATCGTCGCGATCAGGCCCGCAACGAAGGAGCCGATCGCGGCTGTCGCCAGCGCCGGCCCGCCGCGGCCGGCCTTGGCCATTTTCGACCCTTCGAGCGCGGTCGCGAGCGAGGCGCTCTCGCCCGGCGCGTTGAGCAGGATCGCCGTTGTCGAGCCGCCATACATGCCGCCGTAATAGATGCCGGCGAACATGATCAGCGAGCCGCCGGGGTCGAGCTTGAAGGTCACCGGGAGCAGCAACGCGACCGTCAGCGCCGGGCCGATGCCGGGCAGGACGCCCACCGCCGTGCCGAGGAAGACGCCGATCAGGCAGAACAGCAGCTTCGACGGTTCGAGCGCGACCGAGAAGCCGTTCATCAGGGCGAGAAGCGTATCCATCGTCTGACGCGGCCCTTACGAGATCAGACGTTCGAGCGGGCCCGACGGAAGCGTCAGGGTCAGCAGGCGGGAAAACATCAGGAAAATGACGAGGCCGAGCACAAAGCCGATGGCCGCATCCGCCGCGAGCGCCCTGCGGCCGAAACCGCGAGCCGTGCAGGCGAAGACGATCGTCATCGCGACGATGAATCCGCCGCCCGATGCGATGCAGGCGAGCAGGCCGGCAAGCCCGCCGACGATCCAGAGGATGGCGCTGTTGTCGGCCGCTTCCGGTCTGGGAATGCCGTCCCTGAATGCGACGAACAGATGCGCGAGCCCCAGCAGCGTCAGGCCGACGCAGACGACATAGGGCATCGCGGTCGGGCCGACGCCATAGTTGGAGGTGATCGTCTGGCGCGAGGCGTCGAAGGCGACGATCGTCGCCGTCGCCAGCAGCAGCGCGCCGACGACGAATGCAGGCCGGTCGATCCTGCGCGTCACGGTGTCATCGGCCATCGTCTCAACCCGTTCGCTGGCGTCATCGAAAACTGATCGCAAAGGCGACGAAGGGGCCGGTCGCCCGGCCCCTTCGCAAATCCTGGACGGGTCTTACTTCACCAGGCCGACATCCTTCATCACCTTCTCGACGCGAGTGTTCTCGGCCTTGAGGAAGGTCTCGAACGCGGCGCTTGCGAGATAGGCGTCGTCCCAGCCGCGGGCCTTCAGGATTTCGGCCCATTCCTTCGACTTGGCCATCTTGTCCATGGCGTCGGACAGGGCTTTCCGCTGGTCGGCGGTGAGGCCCGGAGGGGCGACGACCGAGCGCCAGTTCAGCAGCTCGACTTTGACGCCCTGCTCCTGGAAAGTCGGCGCGTCGGGCGCGTTCGCGAGCCGCTTGGCCGCCGAGACGCCGATGACGCGCAGCTTGCCGGCCTTGATCTGGCCCTCGAATTCGCCATAGCCCGAGATGCCTGCCGTCACGCGGCCGCCGAGCATGGCGGCGAGCGCCTCGCCGCCGCCCGAGAACGGGATGTAGTTGATCTTCTTGGGGTCGCCGCCGGAGGCCTCGGCGACGAGGGCCGCGAAGATGTGGTCGGCGCCGCCGGCCGAGCCGCCGGCCCAGGTCACCTTGGCCGGGTCGGCCTTGATCCGGTCGGCGAGATCCTTGGCGTTCTTGATCGGCGATTCCGTCGGCACGACGACGACCAGCGCCTCGGCCGTGAGTCGCGCGATCGGCGTGGTCTGGCCGAGATTGACCGGCGACTTGTTCAGCAGGATCGCGCCGACCATGACGAAGCCGTTGACCATCAACTGGTTGCCGTCACCCTTGGCGTTGATCAGTTGCGACAGCCCGATCGTGCCGCCTGCGCCTGGCACGTTTGCGACCTGCACGCTCTTGGCGATGCCGGCCTGGGTCAGGGCCTGCTGCATCGAGCGCGCCGTGCCGTCCCAGCCGCCGCCGGGAGCCGCCGGCGCCATGATTTTCAGTTCCATCTGGGCGAACGCGGCCGAGGTCAGTCCCGCGAGTGCGACCGCCGTCACGGCCGTGCGTTTCAGAATGGATGTCAGCATGTCAGTCCTCCCATTGCGGATTGTCCGCTGGTTCGCTTCGGTGGCGGCGCTTTGACGCAGCTTTCGTCGATAGCGCCAGATTGCACAATCCCAAGTCAAGGTCTTTCGCATGGCGCGCGGGCCCGCGCAAAGCGGGTCGGCCGGAGTGACCCTGTCGGTCGAGCGAACCGGTTTGCTCACGCGGCTTTTGTTTTGCCGCCCGCACCTCGATCGCGTAAGCGCATCGCCATGAACCCGCAGCCTGCCACGCTCAATCCTGGATCAGGGACGCAGTCCGACGCTCCTGTCGAGCGCCGCGCCCGCGCGCTCGACAGGGTCGGCGCAGGGCTGCTGGTCGCGCTGCCCCTGGCGATGTGGCTCGCCAACCGTTCGGCCCCGCTTGTTCTCAGCCTGTCGGCGCTCGCTTTCCTGGCGGCGCTCTGGCAGCGCGGCGATCTCCGCGGTTTGCCCGAACGCCTGCGCCGAGCTCTGGCGAGCCCGATCGGGCTGGCGATCGCCGCCTTCCTGCTCTGGTCGCTGATCTCGCTCGGCTGGAGCCATCGCCCCATGCAGGGGCTGGCGATGTGGGGCGAGTTCGCCCTGCCGCTGCTGTGTGGCCTCGTCATCGCCGCCAGCGGCGGATTGCGGCCCGACATCGGGCTGTCGCGGGCGCTCGCCATCGCGATCATCCTCGCCTGCGTGCTGATCATGATCGAGCTGGCGAGCGGGTTGTCGCAACGCGCCCAACTCGGCATCGGCCGCCCCTACGGCTTCATCTTCAATCGCCCTGTGCTGACCTGCGTCGTGCTGGCGGCCGCAGCCCTGCCAGCCTTGCTGGAGCGCGGCCGGGCGCGGCGTCACGATCATGCGCTCGCCATCCTGCTGGTCGCGATCGTCGGCGCCTTGACGGTCGCCGCCGACAGCGGCGCGGCGGCGCTCGGTTTCGCGATCATGCTGGCGGTGTGGGCGCTGACGCTGCTCGCCCCCCGCCTGACGCTGGCCGCCGTCGCGCTCGGCTTCTCGGCGACGGTGGCGCTCGCGCCGATGCTGGGCCCGCTGGCCGATGCCGCCCTGCCGCCTTCCCTGCACAGGACGCTGGCGAAGTCCCATACGAGCGAGCGCGTCGCGGTCTGGCTGAGCTTCGGCGAGGCGATCCGCGCCCGCCCGCTCATCGGCTCGGGCTTCGGCGCGTCGGCCGCGCTGGACAAGCACCCGGTCGCGGGGCAAGTCGCGCCCGAGCATCGCGAGATGCTCGCGGTCGGCCATCCCCACAGCGCGCCGATGCAGGCCTGGGTCGAGACCGGGCTGGTTGGCGCGGCCTGCCTCGCTTTGGCGGGCCTTGCGCTGCTATGGCGGATGCGGACACTGCGCCCTTCAGACCTTGCGCCTCGCCTGGCGCTGTTTGCGGCGGCGTTCGGCGTCGCCTCGGTCGCGCATGGCGCGTGGCAGGGCTGGTGGATCGCGGCGCTGGCGGCAGCGGCAGCCTGGCTCCGGACAGCGCTCGGACAAGCCAATCAATCGAAGCGAGAGCAGACATGAGTGAATTCGACGTCGACCTCTTTGTCATCGGGGCTGGCTCCGGCGGCACCCGCGCCGCCCGCATCGCGGCAGGCCATGGCGCACGCGTCATGATCGCGGAGGAGGACCGGATCGGCGGCACCTGCGTGATCCGGGGCTGCGTGCCCAAGAAGCTCTTCGTCTACGCCAGCCGCTTCGCCGAGGAGTTCGAGGACGCCGCCGGCTTCGGCTGGACGGTTCAAAAGCCGACCTTCGACTGGCCGACCCTGCGCGACGCCGTCGCCAACGAGGTGACGCGCCTGTCGGGCCTCTATCGCAAGGGGCTGGAGGCGGCGGGCGTCGCGATCCGCGAGGAGCGCGCCGTGGTCGAGGGGCCCCATGAGGTGCGCCTGCAGACAAGCGGCGATCTGATCCGCGCGAAGCACATTCTCGTCGCCACCGGCGGCTGGCCCGCCTTCGATCCGCCGATCCCCGGCGGCGAGTTCGGCATCTCGTCCAATGAGGTCTTCCATTTGCCGAGCCTGCCCAGGCGCATGCTCGTCGTCGGCGGCGGCTACATCGCGCTCGAATTCGCCAGCGTCTTCGCGCGGCTCGGCGTCGCCGTGACGCTGCTGCATCGCGGCGACAACATCCTGCGCGGCTTCGACGAGGACATCCGCACCCGCCTGCGCGACGCGCTCTCCCATGCCGGCGTCACGCTGCGGCTCGGCTGCACCGTCGACCGGATCGAGGATCTGGGCGGCGGCGTGAAGCGGGCCCATTGCGCCGCGGGCGCGCCGATCGAGGCGGAGGTCATCCTGGTCGCGACCGGGCGGCGGCCCAACACGAACGGGCTCGGCCTCGAACAGGCCGGCGTCAAACTCGGCCCGAGGGGGCAGGTGATGGTCGATGCCGACTCGCGGTCGAGCGTGCCCTCGATTCATGGGGTCGGCGACGTGACCGACCGGATCAATCTCACGCCGGTCGCGATCCGCGAGGGCCACGCCTTCGCCGACACTATCTTTGGCGGCAGGTCCTGGCAGGTCGATCACAGCCTGATCGCCTCGGCCGTCTTCACCACGCCCGAAATCGGCTCGGTCGGGCTGACGGAGGCGCAGGCTATCGCGGCTGTCCATGACGTCCGCATCTTCGAATCCGGCTTCCGCCCGATGAAGGCGACGATCTCCGGCCGGCAGGAGCGCATCTACATGAAGCTCGTGGTCGATGCGAAGACCGACAGGGTGCTCGGCGTCCACATCCTCGGCCATGACGCCGGCGAGATCGTCCAGGCTGTCGCCATCGCCATCACCATGGGCGCGACCAAGGCCGATTTCGACGCCACGATCGCGCTGCATCCGAGCGCGGCGGAAGAACTGGTGACGATGCGGACGGCGCGGGCGGACTGATTGCGGCGAGGCCTGATCGGCGCCATTCTAGAAACCTCGAAGTGTATTCTAGAATGGACGCGCCGCGATGGGCATCAGCATCAAGAACGACGAGGTCGAGGCGCTGGCCCGCAGGCTCGCGAGCAAGCATGGCAAGGGCCTGACCGAGATCGTCCACGAGGCGCTGCGCGAGAAGGCCGAACGCGAGGCCGCCGAGCCGACGCTGTGGGAAAAGCTCGCGCCGATCCATGCGCGCTTGGCGAAGGTCGGCAAGACGGGGCTGCCGGCTGATCGGGCGTTTTACGACGAGATCAACGGTGAGGACGAGCGGCGGTGATCGTCGTCGATGCCTCTGCGATTGTCGGCATCATGGCGGACGAAGACGACAGCCGCGGTCTGGCAGAACGGCTGCAGGCGCTACCGGCGGGTCCCGACCGAAGGTTTGCCTCGACAGTGACCGTATGGGAGGCGGCCGTCGCGATGGCTCGTCTTTGGCGTATTGAACGGTCACAGGGTTTCTTCGAGGTCGCCGAGTTCCTGCAGGCGGCAGAGGTGACGCCGGTCGCGCCCGACATGACAATCACCACGCTCGCCGTCGCCGCGGCCGAGCGCTACGGCATGGGCGGCGGTCGTCCCGGCATTCTCGATCTCGGCGACTGCTTTTCCTACGCGACCGCGAAGCATCTCAATGCCGCGCTGCTGTTCAAGGGCGAGGATTTCAGCCGGACCGATATTGCCGTGGCGTGACTGCCGCGTGCCTGCATCCGCTGTTTCGCATGATTCAAAATCGGAGATCGCTGCGGCGGCGCTTGACCCGCTTGAATCAGGATCGGAGCGAGCTGAATCGACGCCTTCGCCGCCAGCCGCATCGCATTGCGTCGATTCAGGATTTTTTGGCGACAGACGGACAGCGCGCGCCATGCGCGCCAGCCGTCTCACCGCCGCAGTGGCCAGCCCGCGATCTTGGGTGTATAGGCCCGCCTTCGCGCTGACCCGAGGTTAACAGCCGCGCGATTGTCGAAGCAGGAGCAGACCCATGTCCGAGCGCTGGACGCCAGAGAGCTGGAGGGCAAAACCCGTCCAGCAGATTCCGGACTATCCGGACCAGGCAGCCCTTAAGGCGGTCGAGCAGCAGCTCGCCGGCTTTCCGCCGCTGGTTTTTGCAGGCGAGGCGCGCAAGCTCAAGCGGGCGTTGAGCAAGGTCGCCGCCGGCGAGGCCTTCCTGCTGCAGGGCGGCGACTGCGCCGAGAGCTTCGCCGAGCATTCGGCCGACAACATCCGCGATTTCTTCCGGCTCTTTTTGCAGATGGCGGTGGTGCTGACGTTTGCCGGCGGCTCGCCCGTGGTGAAGGTCGGCCGCATCGCCGGCCAGTTCGCCAAGCCGCGCTCGGCTCCGATGGAGTCGATCGGCGGCGTCGAGCTGCCGAGCTACAAGGGCGACATCGTCAACGACATCGAATTTACATCTGAGGCGCGCATCCCCGATCCGCGCCGCCAGATCGAGGCCTATCGCCAGTCGGCCGCGACCCTGAACCTGATCCGCGCCTTCGCCACCGGCGGCTACGCCAATCTCGACCATGTCCATGGCTGGATGCTGGGCTTCGTCAAGGATAGCCCGCAATCGCATCGCTATGCCGAGGTCGCCGGCCGCATCACCGAGGCGCTCGATTTCATGCGCGCCATCGGCATCGACCCCGAGACGCATCCCGAGATGCGGACGACGGATTTCTACACCAGCCACGAGGCGCTGTTGCTCGGCTACGAGCAGGCGATGACGCGCACGGATTCGACCACCGGCGAGTGGTACGACACGTCGGGCCACATGGTCTGGATCGGCGACCGCACGCGCCAGCTCGACCATGCCCATGTCGAGTTCTTTCGCGGCATCAAAAATCCGATCGGCCTGAAATGCGGTCCCTCGACCACGGTCGACGGGCTGCTGAAGCTGATCGAGGTGCTCGACCCCTCCAACCAGCCGGGGCGGCTCACGCTGATCGGCCGCTTCGGCGCCGACAAGGTCTTCGACAATCTGCCGGCGCTGGTGCGCGCCACCAAGCGCGAAGGCCGCAACGTCGTCTGGTCCTGCGATCCGATGCACGGCAACACCGTCAAGGCGGGCAACTACAAGACCCGTCCCTTCGACCTGATCCTGACCGAGGTGAAGAACGTCTTCGCGGTCCACCAGGCGGAGGGCACCCACGCCGGCGGCCTGCATCTGGAGATGACCGGCAAGAACGTCACAGAATGCACCGGCGGCGCGCGCGGCATGACCGATGCGGATCTGAACGACCGCTACCACACGGTCTGCGACCCGCGCCTCAACGCCGAGCAGGCGCTTGAGCTCGCCTTCCTCGTCGCCGAACTGGTCAAGCGCGAGCGCGCGGGGCGGGCGCGGCCGGCGGTCGAGGCGGCGGAGTAGACTCAGCGGGCGGGCAGCCGACTGGGCAAAGCAAAAGAGCGCGGCGTGAGCCGCGCCCTTTTGTCGATCGTCCCGTCGCGATCAGAACTTCAGCGCCGCGCCGACGCGGGCGGTGTTCACGCCGACCGTGATGCCCTCGACATCGTTGAAGCGGGTGTAGAGGTATTCGGCGCGCAGGATGATGTTGTCGGCCAGCGCCGCCTCGACGCCGCCGCCAACCACGCCGCCATAACCCCAGACGTCCTTCTTCGGGCCGCCGAAGACGCGCGGGAAGCCGACATAACTGCCAAGCCCGAAGCCAGACGCGTCGGTCGGTCCCCAGTCGGCGCTGACAGCGACATTTGTGTCGAAGCGGCCCACAGCAGCGCCGATGCTGAAATAGGGCATGATCTTGCCGAACGCATAGCCGAACCGGGCGCGCAAGCTCAGCATGTCGTTGAGCTTGGCGTCCTGGCGCGAGGCGATCGAGATGAATTCGTTGCCGATGCGCCGCGCCTGGAAGGTGGATGCGGTGGTGCTTTGGCCGACGCGGCTGTAGTCGCCCTCAAGTCCCAGCACGGCGTCGCCGAAGGCGAAATTGTAGCCGGTATAGACGCCGAAGCTGGTGCCGCTGTCGCGTCGCGGCTGGCTCGCCACGAGATCGGCGGGGTTGAACTGGGGGGCGATGGTGGTGCCGCGATAGGCTTCTCGGACGAGCTCATCGACGCCCCGATCGGTTTCGAACCGCGTCTGGCTCTGCGCCGCGAAGCCGCCGAGATAAAACCCTGTCCAGCTGAACCGCTCGTTGAAAGACTCCGACGATGGCGGCGGCGCGTCCTCGATCTGCGATCCGCGCAGGACGGGATAGTCGGCTGCAAGTGACTGCGAGGCGGCGCTGAGGCTGCAGGCGAGCAGGGCAGCTGCGGCGATGGACGGGTTACGCATCTTCGCTTCTCCGGACGAGGCCGGCGCGGATTCGAGCGTGGCCTGCCCTGATTCATGCGCGATTAACCCTAACGGTCGGTTAAGCCGCTGGCTTCGCGCAACCGCGCGTTGCTGGCGCGGCGAGGCCGCGCTACAGCCTCGCCATGACCGCGACCTCCCTCCGCATCGCCCTCGCGCAGCTCGATCCGACCATCGGGGACGTCTCCGGCAATGTCGCTCTGATCCGTGCGGCGCGTCGCGAGGCGGCCGGAGCAGGGGCGGAGCTGGTGGCGTTTCCAGAACTCTTTCTCTGCGGCTGGCCGCCGGAGGACCTCGCGCTCCTGCCGGCCTGGCAGGACGCCTGTCGCGAGGCCAGCGAGGAGCTGGCGCGCGAGACCGCTGACGGCGGCCCGGCGCTGCTGGTTGGCCTGCCCTGGGTCGAGGGCGGCAGGCTTCATAATGCCGTCGCGCTGCTCGACGCCGGGCTGGTCCAGTCGGTGCGCTTCAAGGTCGCGCTGGAGCAAGGCGAGGGCGTCGACGAGGCGCGCACATTCACGCCCGGCCCCCTGCCGGGCCCGATCCTCTTCCGCGACAAGGTCCGGCTCGGGGTGCCGCTCGGCGGCGATCTTCGCGACGAGGAGGTCGTCGAGTGCCTCGCGGAAACCGGGGCGGAGCTGCTGCTGGCGCTGGCGGCCTCCCCCTTTCGGCGTGGCGGGGGCGACGCCCGCCTGAGCATAGCCGTCGCCCGCGTCGTCGAATCCGGCCTGCCGCTGGTCTGGCTGAATCAGATCGGCGGGCAGGGCGAACTGGTCTTCGACGGCGCATCCTTCGCGCTCGCGGCCGACCGCAGCCTGACGCATCAGCTTCCCGCTTTTCGGGACGCGCTGGTGATGACTCAATGGCGGCGCGAGGGCGGGCGCTGGCGCAGCGATCCAGGCGAGATCGCGGCGGTCGAGACCGGCGACGAGGCCGATTATGCCGCCTGCGTACTCAGCCTGCGCGATTTCGCAGGCAAGAGCGGGCTCAGTCGCATCCTGCTGCATGATCTCGGCGATGCCGGCTCGGCGCTGGCCGCCGCGATGGCGGTCGATGCGCTCGGTCCGGCCCATCTTCTGCGCGAGCCGGCGTCGGGCGCGGCCGCGACTCAGGCGCTGGCGATCGTCGGCCTCGACGCGTCGCGGCTGGCGCTGGGCGAGGGCGCAAGGTCGGGCGATTTCAACCCGCTGAAGGATATTTCCGCGACGCAGGTTCTGCGGCTGCTCGCCTTGCGCCGTCGCTGGCGGCCGAAGGGTGCGCTCGGCCCGGAGGATGGCGAGCGGCTCGAGGGCTTTGCGCCGGCCGACGACGCCCGGGACAAGATCGCCGCGCTGCTGGCCGATCCGGCTTTGCGCGTCGCCGATATCGTCGCGCGCGGCCATGACCGCGAGACCGTGCAGCGGCTGGCGCGGGCGCTCTTGCAGAACGAGCATGCGCGCCGCAGGGCCGCGCCGGGGCCGCTGCTCTCACCCGCCGACAGGCACGGCCGCTTTCCGCTGATCCACCGTTTCGCGGATACGGGACGCGAGCGGCATGAGCCCGACCAGAACCTCGTCAGGGGCGTCGGCAAGGCGGGCGGCGACGGCTTCGATTTCTGAAGCGCCCATTTGGGATCTCAAGATTGCCGCCTTTCGGCAAACCCGCCATAAGCCCAGCCCATGACAACCCCTGCCATGACAACACCGCTCGTTCGCTCCGCGCCGTCGCCGACCGGCTATCTGCATATCGGCAATGCCCGCTCGGCCTTGTTCAACTGGCTGTTCGCGCGCCGGCATGGCGGGCGCTTCCTGCTGCGTTTCGACGATACCGACCTGAGCCGTTCGACGCCGGAATTTGCCGCCGCGATCGCGGAAGACCTCGCCTGGCTCGGCATCGCGCCGGATGCGATCATCAGCCAGTCGCAGCGGCTCGCGCTCTATGACGAGGCGGCGGACAAGCTGCGCGCCTCGGGCCGGCTCTATCCCTGCTACGAGACCGCCGACGAGCTTGACCGCCGCCGCAAGCGCCAGCTCGCGCGCGGCCTGCCGCCGGTCTACGACCGCGCCGCGCTGAGCTTGACCGAAGACGATCGCGCAAAGCTGGAGGCCGAAGGCCGGCGGCCGCACTGGCGCTTCAGGCTTGAGCCGCGCATCGTCGCCTGGAACGACCTCGTGCGCGGGCAGGCCCATGTCGATTGCGCCTCGCTCTCCGATCAGGTGCTGATCCGCGAGGATGGCAGCTATCTCTACCATCTGCCCTCGGTCGTGGACGACGCCGAAACGGGCGTCACCCACATCATCCGCGGCGAGGACCATGTCACCAATACGGCGGTCCACATCCAGATCTTCGAGGCGCTTGGGGCGCCGCTGCCGATCTTCGCGCACCACAACCTGCTGACGACGGTGAGCGGGGAGGGGCTGTCCAAGCGCCTCGGCCATCTCTCGCTGCGGGGCCTGCGCGAGGCCGGCGTCGAGGCGCTTGCCGTGGCTGCGCTGGCGACGCTGACGGGCTCGTCCGACGCGGTGCGGCCGGTGTCGAGCCTCGATGAACTGGCGGAACTGGTCGATCTCGCCCATGTCTCGCGCGCCCCGGCCAAGTTCGACGAGCATGAACTGGAGACGCTGAGCGCCCGGACGCTGCATCAGCTCCCGCTGGCGGCCGTCGCGGAACGGCTGGCGGCGCTCGATGTGCCGGCGACCGAGCCGTTCTGGCTGGCGGTGCGCGGCAACCTCGCCAGACTTGAAGAGGTGCGGACCTGGTGGCGCGTCGTGGCGGGGCCGCTCGCGCCGGTTGTCGCCGACGCTGCCTTGGCTTCGGCAGCCGCCACCCTGCTGCCGGCCGAGCCCTTCGACGCCACGACCTGGAAAAGCTGGACGCAGGCCGTCGCCATCGCTACGGGCCTCAAGGGCAGGGCGCTGTTCATGCCGCTGCGCCAGGCGCTGACCGGTCTCGACCACGGGCCGGAGTTGGCGGCGCTGCTGCCGCTGATTGGCCGCGACAAGGCGCTGAAGCGGCTTGGCGGGCGGGCGGCTTAAGGCCGCGTTGCCGACGGTCCGAGATTGGGCGCAAGGTTGGGCGCCACGATCCTGACCGTGCGCTTCTCGCCGGTGACGCTCTGCGTCTCGCGCTTCACGCCGTCGCCCTGGTCGAGCACCTTTTCGCCGACCGATTGCGGCCCGACGCCGGCCGATTCTGTGCCGGCGGTCGGCGAGTTCTCCGATGGCAGCGGTGTCTCTTCGGGCGCCGCGGGAACAGCCGTCGGCTGAACCGCGGGCGCGGCTCCGCGCCGGCGCGGATCGGGCCGCTCGGCCTTCGGACGCGACAGTTCGGCGGCGCGCTGCTCGGTGACGATGACGTCGCCCTTGCGCTTGTCGAGCAGGTATTCCGCCTCCTTCAGCGCCTGCGACCATGTCTGCCCCTGCGCCCTGCAGGTGCAGGCGGAATCGAAGCTGCGCTGGTATTTGCCGGCGTTCGGCAGGGATGAGTAGGGTTGCCCGGTGCTGCGCGCGACGGCGTTCTGGATGTCGCCGCCATTGGTCATGCCGAAGGCCGAGGTTTCCGCGCCAGGGCAGAGCGCCTGGCACATCTCGTCGGAGCCGTCGCGGCCGCCGGGGCTGTTGGCGAGAGGGAAGAAATAGCCGTCGCAACTGCGAACGCAGACGGTGTAGGGGCCGCCCGCGCGCGGCCGCTCCGGCTCGAGCGGCTCCTCGGGATCCAGTTCGGGCAGGGTCGAATCGTATTCGCCGCGTCTCGGCTCCAGCCCGAAGATCGTCTCGAAGAAGCCGCGCTGCTGCGGCCGGGCGCGGCAGTTGTTCTCGATCGCCGCCATGAGCTGCGCCCGGCGTTGCGGATCGCCGCCGCCCTGCGCCTGCCGCTCCAGCGCGCCATATTGAGCCTGCAACTGGCCGATCTGGGCCCGCAGGCCGCCGCATTGCGGGGGCGGCTGCTCGCCGAAGAACAGGAATCCGCCGCGCTCGCAGCCCATGGCGCGGTATTGGCCCACCGCCCGGTTGAGCTGCCCGCCGACGCGCCGCGCCGCGCCGGCCGCACGCGCGTCCCCGCGCTGGCCCTGCAGGCTCGCCAGCTCGGAACGCCAGGCGTTGCAGGACGGCGACTGCGCCAGCGCCGCTCCGCCCATCGCCAGCAACGCCACCAGCCCCGCGGCAACGCGTCGTGAAAAACCTGACTTCATCGCCGCTGTGGCCATATCACCCGCGTTCTGCATTCGGCCCTTCGGGACCGCCGATACTGCCGGCACCACAATCCAAGAACGCGACGGAACTATGGACGGCATCAGGGAAAGCCATGGCCAGAAGCCTGATCAGCCGCTTCGAAATGGCAGATTCGGCGCAATCGGGCAATTGCTGGCGAACTCGTGACCGTTTCGGCGCGATGGTGCATGGCCGGCCTTCCCGCTAGAAGGAGAGGGCGTCCGGCAATCGCGCCGGCCGCCGCTCCCGCCGCGATGCACCGATGCCGAACCAACTCTTTGCCCAGCCGCTGGAAGACGCCTTCATCCCCGAACTGCCGAGCTATTATCGCGGCAAGGTCCGGGAGAATTACGATCTGCCGGACGGCCGCCGCATCCTGATCTCGACCGACCGGCTCAGCGCCTTCGACCGGGCGATCGCCGCGATCCCGCTGAAAGGCCAGGTTCTCACCCAGACCGCGCGCCACTGGTTCGAGGCCACGGCCGACATTTGCCCCAACCATGCGCTGGAATACCCCGATCCCAACGTCGTCCTCGGCACGCGGCTCGACATCCTGCCCGTCGAGATCATCGTGCGCGGCTACCTTGCCGGCACGACCGGCACCTCGATCCTGACGCTCTACAGGCAGGGCGCGCGCGAGATGTACGGGATGCGCTTTCCCGACGGACTGCGCGACAACGAGGTTTTGCCGCATACCGTGATCACGCCCACCAGCAAGGCCTTCGACGGCGGCCATGACGAGCCGCTGACGGCTGCGACAATCGTCGAGACGGGGCTTCTGACCCAAGCGCAATGGGATGAGGTCTCCGCCCATGCGCTGGCGCTGTTCGCGCGCGGGCAGGCCATGGCCGCCGCGCGCGGCTTGATCCTCGCCGACACGAAATACGAGTTCGGCACGGATGCCGATGGCCGCATCCTGCTCGCCGACGAGATCCACACGCCCGATTCCAGCCGCTACTGGTTCGCCGGGAGCTACCCCGATCGCTTCGCCAAGGGCGAGAAACCGGAATCCTTCGACAAGGATTTCGTCCGCAACTGGGTCGTCGCCCGCTGCGATCCCTACAGGGAAGACCTCCCGCCGATCCCGCCGGAGCTGATCGCCCAGACGTCGGCCGTCTATGTCCGCGCCTATGAGACGATCACCGGGCAGGCGTTCGTCCCGCCTCCGGCCGACGAGCCGCCACTGGAGCGGATCAGGCGCAATCTGGCGCGGTATTTCTGAGCCGATTCAGCCTGTCGGACGAAGCTGCAAACTCCCCTTGTCGTCCCGGGTCTGCGCTTCGCTTCGCCCGGGATGACGGCGTTGGGATAGTGGCGGCTCATCACCGAAATAATGGCCGGTCACGCCTCCTCCTCGCGATACCCGCCCGCCAGATGCCGTCCGCGTTCGGTCAGCGTCGCCAGCACCCGCTCGAACACCTTGAGCTCGTCGGCAGCGATCCCTTCGGTCCAGCGCGCCTGAAAGGCCAGCGCCAGCGGCACGATCTGGGCGTAGATGCGCGAGCCGGCCGGCGTCAGTGCGATGAACGCCTCGCGCCGGTCCTGCCGGTTCTCGGCGCGCGAGACCAGCCCGCGCGATTCGAGTTCGCGCACCGCCCGCGACACCTTGGTCTTGTGCATTTGCGCCAGTTCGCCGATGTCGCGCGAGGTCAGCCTGCCGAATTCGCCGAGCTGCGCGACGACCCGCCATTGCGGGATGTCGATGCCGAAATGCGCCCCGTAGATGCGCCCCAGCGCCCGGCTGGCGAAGAAGCCGACCACGTTGAGCCGGTAGGGCAGGAACTGCTCGAGATGCAGCGCGGGCTCGGGCGCCTTCGTTGACATTAGTTTCACTTGCAACTAATCGGGATCGGGTCGGCGAGGCCGGTTCGCGCGATCAATCCACAACCGGCGTCGATGTCAAAGCCGGACCGGGACGGGACAGGAGCACGCCATGAACATCCAGGCAAAGGTCGATGCCGCGAGCGCGCGGACGACCGGCGGAACGCTCGGCTACATGTCGGGCTTCGGCAACTCCTTCGAGACCGAAAGCCTGCCGGGCGCGCTGCCGGTCGGGCGCAACTCGCCGCAGAAGCCGGCCTATGGGCTCTATGCCGAGCAATTGTCCGGCTCGCCCTTCACCGCGCCGCGCGCCTCCAACGAGCGCTCCTGGCTTTATCGCATCCGCCCGAGCGTCAGGCATGGCGGGCGCTGGGCCAGGATCGACAAGCGCCTGATCCGGACCGCGCCCTGCCGCGACGAGGCCGATCTCCCGATCGGCCAGATGCGCTGGAGCCCGGTCCCGCTGCCGGCCGAGGCGACGACCTTCGTCACGGGCCTGGCCACGCTGACCACGGCCGGCGATGCCGACACGCAAAGCGGCATGGCCGCCCACATGCTCTTCGTCACCAGATCGATGGAGCGCGAATACCTCTTCAACGCCGATGGCGAGTATCTCGTCGTCGCGCAGGAGGGACGTCTGCGCTTCTTTACCGAGTTCGGCATCATCGAGATCGAGCCCGGCGAGATCGCGATCATCCCGCGCGGCGTCGTCTTCCGCTGCGAGCTGATCGACGGACCGGCCCGCGCCTATCTCTGCGAGAACTATGGCGGCGCGTTCACGCTGCCCGATCGCGGGCCGATCGGCGCCAACTGCCTCGCCAATCCGCGCGATTTCCTTACGCCCGTCGCCGCCTATGAGGACATCGAGGAGGCCTCGACGCTCTACGCCAAATGGGGTGGCGAGCTTTATGCCGCGCCGATCGGCCAGTCGCCGCTCGACGTCGTCGCCTGGCACGGCAATTACGCGCCCTACAAATACGATCTGCGGACCTACTCGCCGGTCGGCGCGATTGGCTTCGACCATCCCGACCCGTCGATCTTCACGGTGCTGACCGCGCCATCCGAGACGCCAGGCACCGCCAATATCGACTTCGTCATCTTCCCAGAGCGCTGGATGGTGGCCGAGAACACGTTTCGGCCGCCCTGGTATCACCGCAACATCATGTCGGAGTTCATGGGCCTGATCTACGGCGTCTACGACGCCAAGCCGGAGGGTTTCACGCCCGGCGGCTTCAGCCTTCACAACATGATGCTGCCGCACGGCCCCGACGCGCAGGCCTATGATCACGCGGCGACGGTCGAACTCAAGCCGGTGAAGCTGACCGGCACCATGGCCTTCATGTTCGAGACGCGCTTCCCCCAGCGCGTCACCGGCTACGCCGCCGGCCTGCCGCAGCTCCAGCCGGACTATGCCGCCTGCTGGGACGGGCTGGCCAAGCGCTTCGACCCGACGAAGCCGGAGGCGTGGTGAGCCCTCCCGTCATTGCGAGCGCAGCGAAGCAACCCACGGTGACGTCGAGCGCCGCCGCCCCCGGGTTGCGTCGTCGCTGCGCTCCTGGCAATGACGGCTGCGCTTCACCGCGCCCTGAGCCGGTTCATGAACGAGTCGTAGGACAGCTCCGCCACCTGCCACCAGAGCAGGTTCTCAGCCCGGAAGGCGACCATCGAGTCGTAGCCCTTCTTGAACAGCGCGCTCTTGGCCGAGGTCTCGGCGTAGTATTCCTCGGCCGCCTTGAGCGCTGCTTCCATCACCGGGATCGGGAAGGCCTTGAGCTGCGCGCCCTGCGCCACCAGCCGGCGAAGGGCGCCGGGGTTCACGGAATCGTATTTCGCCAGCATCCAGTTGTTGGCCGCCTCCGAGGCCTGCCTGACGATGGCCTGATAGTGCTTGGGCAGCTTGTCCCACTGCTCCTGGTTGACGACGAGATGCAGCATCGCGCCGCCCTCCCACCAGCCGGGATAATAGTAGTTGCGCGCGACCTTCACGAAGCCGAGCTTCTCGTCGTCATAGGGGCCGACGAACTCGGCCGCGTCGATCGTGCCGCGCTCCAGCGCGGGATAGACATCGCCGGCCGCGATCTGCGTCGGCACCACGCCGAGCTTGGCCAGCACCTGGCCGCCCATGCCGCCGATGCGGAACTTCAGGCCCTTGAGGTCGTCGACAGTGTTGATCTCCTTTCGGAAGAACCCGCCCATCTGGCAGCCGGAATTCCCGCAGGGGATCGCATAGGCGTTGAACTTGGCCATGGCCTCGTTGACGATCTGCTCGCCGCCGCCGAAGAACCACCAGCTGTGCTGCTGCCGCGCGTTGAGACCGAACGGAATGCCGGTGCCCAGCCCCAGCGCCGGCTCCTTGCCGATGTAGAAATAGATCGGCGTATGCGCGCATTCGACCGTGCCGGAGGTGACGGCGTCGAGCGCCTGCAGGCCGGGCACGATCTCGCCGGCGGAAAAGGTCTGGATCTGGAATTTGCCGTCGGTCGCTTCTGCCATCAGCTTCGCGAATTGCTGGGCGGTGCCGTAGATCGTATCGAGCTGCCGCGGAAAACTCGACGTCAGCCGCCATTTCACCTCCGGCATCGCCTGCGCGATCGCGGGCATGGCGATCGGCGTGGCGGCGGCGGCGAGCGCGCCTGTTTTCAAAAAGTCGCGGCGTTTCATAAGGTCGACTCCCGGAAGAACTCTTGACGCTATCCTTGCGCCATTTCTGGCGCGTCCGTGAAGGAATGAAAAGACATGAAGCTCGCTTCGCTCGCGCATGGCCGGGACGGCCGCCTCGTCGTGGTCTCACGGGATCTGACGCGCGCCACCGACGCCTTCCCGGTCGTGGCGACGCTGCAGGCCGCGCTTGACGATTGGGAGCGCCATGCGCCGCGTCTGGCCGATCTCGCGGAGGGGCTGGAGCATGGCTCCGTGCCGTCCTTCCGCTTCCACGAGCATGACTGCGCCTCGCCCTTGCCGCGCGCCTATCAGTGGCTCGATGCTTCAGCCTATGTGAACCATGTCGATCTGGTCCGGAAGGCGCGGGGCGCGCAGATGCCCGAGAGCTTCTGGACCGATCCGCTGATGTATCAGGGCGGCTCCGACGCCAGCCTGGGACCGCGCCAGCCGGTTCATGCCCGCAGCGAAGAACACGGCATCGATTTCGAGGCCGAGATCGCAGTCGTCACCGGCGACGTGCCGATGGGCGTTAGCGCCGCCGAGGCGCTCGGGTCTATCCGCCTCGTCATGCTCGCAAACGATGTGAGCCTGCGAAATCTGATCGCCAGCGAACTGGCCAAAGGCTTTGGCTTCGTTCAGTCGAAGCCGCCGACCGCCTTCTCGCCGGTCGCGGTGACGCCCGACGAACTGGGCGCATCATGGCGGGACGGAAAACTCCATCTGCCGCTGCTGACGCAGGTCAACGGCAAGCCTTTCGGCAGGCCCGACGCCGGCGCCGACATGACCTTCGACTTCGGCGCGCTGATCGCGCATGCCGCAAAAACCCGCCCGCTCGGGGCGGGCGCGATCATCGGCTCGGGCACCGTCTCCAACCGCGACAAGGACGGCGGGCCAGGGCTGCCCGTCGCCAAGGGCGGGCTCGGCTACGCCTGCATCGCCGAGCAACGCATGGTCGAGACCATTCTCGACGGCGCGGCGGCGACGCCCTTCCTGCGCTTCGGCGACAGCGTCCGCATCGAGATGAAGGACGCAGCCGGCCATTCCATCTTCGGCGCCATCGAACAGGACATCCTGCCCCATGCAGTCTGAGACCAAGCCAGCCTTCGCCTCCAGCGCCGATCTCGGCGAGAAGACGATCTCGTTCGACGAGATCGGCAAGGGCGTCTACGCCTATACCGCAGAGGGCGACCCCAACACCGGCGTCGTCATCGGCGACGACAGCGTGCTCGTCTTCGATGCGCAGGCGACGCCGAAAATGGCGCAGACCGTGATCGACCGGGTCCGCGCCGTCACCGACAAGCCGATCCGCCATGTCGTGCTGTCGCATTACCACGCCGTGCGCGTGCTCGGCGCGCCGGCCTATGGCGCAGCTGAGATCATCTGCTCGGATGCCGCGCGCGACATGATCGTGGAGCGCGGCGAGCAGGACAAGGCGAGCGAGATCGGCCGCTTCCCGCGCCTGTTCCAGGGCGCTGAGTCGATCCGGCCCGGCCTGACCTGGCCGACGACGACCTTCTCCGAGGACTGCTCGCTCTGGCTCGGCAAGCGCGAGGTCAGGCTGATGTCGCTCGGCCGGGGCCACACCGCCGGCGACATCGTCGCCTGGATTCCCGACGCCGACGTCGCCTTCGCCGGCGACCTCGTCGAATACGGCGCGACGCCCTATTGCGGCGACGCCCATTTCACCGACTGGCCCGACACGCTGGACAATCTCGCCGGCCTCGGCTCGGTCGCGATGGTGCCCGGACGCGGCGCGGCGCTGGTCGGCGAAGCGATGGTGGCGGACGGCATCGGCGGCACGCGCGCCTTCCTCAGCGACCTGTTCGAGGCGGTGAAGCAGAACGCCGCTGCCGGCCGCTCGCTGCGCGAAACCTTCGAGCGCGTCCACGCCAGCCTGAAGCCGTCCTATGGCGACTGGGTCATCTTCGAGCACTGCCTGCCCTTCAACGTCAGCCGCGCCTTTGACGAGGCCAACGGCCTCGACCATCCCCGCATCTGGACGGATGAGCGGGATCGGCAGATGTGGATCGAGTTGCGGGGTTAGGGCGGTCAGCAGGGGCGGCAAAGGTCCGGGAACATCGGGAAATGCTTGAGGTTCAGCGTCACAAGTTCGAGGCGATAATGGATCGCGGTGGCGGCGATCAGCGCATCGGCGACATCGGTGGCGTGACTTTTTCCATAGCGAAGCAGGAGCGACCCAGCTTCCTCGGCGATCGTCAACGTGACGTTGTGCAGACGCGATTTGGCCAGGATAGTGTCGATTGTCTCGCTCTCGCGCCGCCCGCGTTGTCCAGCCCGCAGCTCCGTGACGGTGGCGACCGAAAGATGGGGCGGTTCTGGCAGGCCTGCGAACAGCCGGGTCGCCTCGGGCTTCTCTCGAAGTACGTCGATGACGATGCAGGTATCGAGCAACACGCTCAAGGTTCGCGCCACTGCTTCTCGAGCCGCTCCATGCGCTCCCGGCTCCGCTTCCGCATATCGGAATACAACTCATCGAGATCGTCGCGGTCCTTCCAAATGCCGGCCGCGTCGAGCCATGCCTTCTTCCAGTCCGGCATGTCGGGAGCCACCGGAGCGGCTTTTGAGGCTGCTTCCGTCCCCACCGCCTCCGCGAGCGCGAGATCGACCCCGCGCCGGATCAGCTCGCTCTTCTTTCGGCCGGTCTGGCGACTGACGCGCTCCAGTTCCGCCTTCTGGTCCTCCCGCAGCAACACCTGCGCCTTGTGCATCGCCAGCCTCTTCATCTCATCTGTAGCGAACCTAGCACGACCGGGTGCATCCGTCATGGCGCGACGCGTGGTGTGAGGACGATGCACCCCCAGCGCCAGTTCGCCTATCGCCGCTCGCCCGATCAGGACGGCACTGCGACCGCCCAGCACCCCGTCGTCGTCGTCGGGGCCGGCCCGGTCGGGCTGACGCTTGCGCTCGATCTGGCGCGCCGCGCCGTCCCGGTCGTGCTGATCGACGACAGCGACCGCATCGGCGAGGGCTCGCGCGCCATCTGCTTCGCCAAGCGCACGCTGGAGATCTTCGACCGGCTGGGTCTGGCCGACGCCATGGTCGGGAAGGGCGTGACCTGGCGCAAGGGCCGGGTCTTTCGCGGCGAGCAGGAACTCTACGATTTCGATCTGCTGCCCGAGGACGGCCACAAGCAGCCGGCCTTCATCAACCTGCAGCAGTATTACGTCGAGGCTGCGCTGGCGGAGGCCGCGCTGGCCGAGCCGCTGATCGATCTGCGCTGGAGCAATCGGCTCGCCGCTCTCGAGCCGCGCAATGACGGTGCGCTGCTGACCATCGCCACGCCCGAGGGCGACTATCGCATCGAGGCCGGCTGGGTCGTCGCCTGCGACGGGGCGCGCTCACCGACGCGGGCCATGCTCGGGCTGGAATTCAGGGGCGAGGCGTTTGAAGACAAGTTCCTGATCGCCGACGTGAAGATGGCGGCCGAGTTCCCGACCGAGCGCTGGTTCTGGTTCGCGCCGCCCTTCCATTCGGGCCAGTCGGCGCTGCTGCACAAGCAGCCCGACGACATCTGGCGCATCGACCTGCAATTGGGATCGGATGCGGACGCCGAGGCGGAAAGGCAGCCTGAGCGCGTCCGCCCGCGCATCGAGCAGATGCTCGGCCACGACGATTTCGCGCTCGAATGGGTCTCGGTCTACCGCTTCCAGTGCCGCCGGCTCGACCGCTTCGTCCATGGCCGGGTGATCTTCGCCGGCGACGCCGCCCATCAGGTCTCGCCCTTCGGGGCGCGCGGGGCCAATTCCGGCATCCAGGACGCCGACAATCTCGGCTGGAAGCTGGCGCTCGTGGTGCAGGGAAAGAGCCCGCATGCGCTGATCGACAGCTACGACGCCGAGCGCGTCGCGTCCGCCGACGAAAACATCCTGCACTCGACCCGCGCCACCGAGTTCATCGCGCCGCGCTCGCCCGGCGAGCGCATCCTGCGCGATGCGGCGCTGTCGCTGGCGGCGGCCTCCACATTGGGGCGGCCCTTCGTCAATTCGGGCCGGCTCTCGCAGCCCACGACCTATGTCGCCTCGCCGCTCTCGACGCGCGATCGCGGCTGGCAGGGCGGCGTCGCGCCGGGCGCGCCCTTCAAGGATGCGCCGATGGTGGCGGAGGCGGGCGAGGCCTGGCTCAGCGAGGCGCTGCGACCGGGCCGCCCCGTCATCATCGCCCAGGGCGAGGACGCAGGCGAGCTTTGGCCGTCGGGCGTGACCGGCGTCGCCGCGCCCTGCACGAAGACGGCGACGGACAGTCCCGGCCGGGCCGGCCTGCTGGCTGCGCGCTATGCCCTGAGCGCCGGCGACGCCGTCGTGCTGCGGCCGGACGGTCATGTCGCCGCGCGCTTCCATCACGCGACGCGGGCCGATATCGCCGGCGCGATCGAAAGGCTGGAGGGCCGCCTGCCGTGACGCAACCACCATCGCCTGACACACTGCAATCGCGCCTCGCCGACCCCGACGCCGCCTATCGCCTGATCGCATTGTCCCATCGCGGGCTGGACGAGGCGCAGAGCGCGGCGCTCAACGCCCGGCTCGTGCTGATCCTCGCCAGCCAGATCGGCGATCTCGGCGTGTTGCGCGAAGCGTTGGCGCTCGCCCGCGAGGCGGGCTAGACATAAATCCACGATGCCGAGACAGCCGAGCGAGCCATGATCGAACCGCTGCCCTTCTATCCGACCGCGATACCGCTGGCCTTCTTCATCTGGGGGCCGGTGCTGGTGATGCTGCTGTTCTGGCTGGTCGGAATCTGGGCCGGGCGGCAGGGCGTCGCCCGCTTCCTCGAAAACGACTGGAACGGGTTTAACGTCGCCGATGTCGACAAGCTCTTCGCCGCCTATGGCCCGGAGCGGCGCGCGAAATACCGGACCCGCGTCCTGCCGGCCGACATCGCCTGCGCCGCAACCTACGCCATCGTCGGCGCGACGCTGATCGCCGGGCTCTTGATGCGGGGCCAGCCCTGGTGGGTGGCGGCGCTCTGCGGCGGCGGCTGGCTGCTCGGCGGCCTCGCCGACATCGCCGAGAACCTCTCCATCGCCAGACTGCTCGACAGCTACCCCAAGGTCGAGCCCGGCAACGTCGCCTTCGCCAGCCGGGTCACTCAGGTCAAGCTCGTGCTGTTCCTGGCGGGCACGGCGGGCGCGCTGGCCGCGGCCTGGCTTGTGTTCAAGCCGTTGGCGGCGTAGGTCCGGCGAGCCACCTTCGGCGCGGCAGGATATAGACCGCGCCCTCGACCGGCGGATCTCCGATCGTCTCGCCGCCGGCAATCGCCACCCGGCGAAAACCCAGACGTTCGGCGAGCCGGCACGAGGCCAGATTGTCGGGATGCGTCAGCAACGCGATCCGCAGGAGCGCGAGCGCCTCGAAGCCGTATCGCAGCACGCAGGCGGCCGCCTCGCCTGCATAGCCACGGCCCCATGCGCGCGGCGCGAAGCGATAGCTCAACTGCACGCCGTCATGACCTTCGCCCCGTGGGATCAGCCCGACATAGCCGAGCGGCGGCTCGTCGCCGGCGGCGAACACGCTCCAGTAGCCCAGCCCGGCCTCGACATGCGCGAAACTGCGCGCCGCGACCGATTCGCGTCCCATCGCCGGCGAGCCGGGCGCGGCGATGAAGCGCATCACCTGCGGATCGGCGTTCAGCGCCATCACCGCGTCGAGGTCGGCCGGCGTCCGGGCGCGCAAGCTCAGGCGCGGCGTCGTGAATTCAGGCAATGCACGGGTCATGATTGACGCGGGAGCGGACTGGCGGGAGCGAGCGTCGCATCCCATATCGCGCAAATCCTACCGGCAACAGGGGTCTGGCCGATCATGCAAATCCGTCATTTCGTCATGGCTCTCTGCGCCGCACTCGCATTGGGCGCGCTTGCCGCGCCAGCCGCCGCGCAGGAAGACCTGATCTTCAAGAAATCCACCGTCTGGAAGATGCTGACGCCCGACGACAAACTCGCCGTCTACGGCGTCGACGATCCGGTCGTAGAGGGCGTCGCCTGCCACTACACCGTGCCGGAGAAGGGCGGCGTCTCGGGCATGTTTGGCGTCGCCGAGGAGGTCTCGGAGGTGTCTCTGGCCTGCCGCCAGGTCGGCCCGATCAGGTTCAGGGAAAAGTCGGGGCAGGGCGATGTCGTCTTCCGAGAGCGCCGCTCGCTGATCTGGAAGAAGATGCAGATCGTGCGCGGCTGCGACGCCAGGCGCAACGTGCTGATCTACATGGTCTATACCGACAAGCTGATCGACGGATCGCCGCAGAACTCGACCTCGACCGTCCCGATCATGCCCTGGGGCGGCACGAGCGAGCCTGCGAAATGCGGGGAGTGGGTGAAGTAGGGCGGCCGACGAGAGCCTCGTGCGGCCGCTTGCTTCGATGTATGTTCTTAATGTACATTTTATGCAGCCCCAGAGTAGGGCAACGGCGCTTCAAATTCGAAACGAGGAGCCTGCGCCTTGGAACTGGATTGGGATGAGGCGAAGCGACAGAAGACGCTTGCTGAGCGTAATGTCGATATTCTTTATGCGGCGGGTATTTTCGAAGGCCGCGTTTTAACGCGACGAGACGAGCGTGATTACGATGGTGAAGTTCGCCTTATTTCAATAGGAATGGTCGATGGGGACTGTTTCGTGGTTGTTCACACGCAGCGCAACGCCATGACACGGCTGATCACTGCATGGCGAGGAGGTCGAGATGAGCGAAGGCGATATCAGGCGAGCAACCCTGGCTGAATTGGGCGCGATGCGCCGCCGTGGCGAACTCTACTATAATCCTGACGCGGAACCGGGCCCCAGCTTAAGTGAGGATTTCTGGGCCAATGCGGTTGTCGTCGAACCTGCTGTCGAGCGGACATCGGTCCATTTGAAGCTTGATCCTGCCGTGTTCGATTTCTTCAAGCAGGGCGGCAAGGGCCACCTGACGCGGATGCAGAATGTGCTGAAAGCCTATGTCGAGGCGCAGAAGCGCAAGACTGGCTGAGAGGGCTCAGCCGCCGCAGGTGATAACAAGCGGCTGCTCCGGTGCGGCGCCCGTGCTCGTCTTGGCCACCGAGCCGGTGAAATCCTCGCGCGAGGCCAGCCCGAAGGCGGTGGCCTGCTTGTAGCCCTGCGCCTCGCACCAGGCGTTGGCGACGATCTTGCCGCATTCCGACTTGCTCGAGATGCAGTCGGCGACGCCGTAGCCGTCGCTGGCCGGGATCAGGAAGGTGCGCGGCGTGTTGGGTGCGGCGGAGCTCTGCGAGGTCGGCAGGACCGAGAGCGAGATGCCGGCTCCGAGGATGCCGAAAAGGCCGAGTAGGGCGACGGCGCGGCGCATGTTGCAGAGGTTCCTGGTGACCGGTCTGGCTCACAACCTTCAAATCGGAAGGATAGTTCCAATCGGTTAAATTTGAATGAAACATCCCACGATCCATGCTGCAGCGCAGCGAGAACGGGCCGCCCTCTTGACGCAAAGCCCGCGCACAGGCAAGCAGATTGTCATGACGCGAGCCGCCACCCTGATCTGTCGGATTTGCCGCTAGCTTTCGCTGGCCGGCTGCTCACGTCCTCGTCCCAAAAGACCTGACAACAGCGCCCCGGCCAACGGCCGTGATATGCTTGTTGCCGTCTTTGCAGGACTTTTCCGATGTCGTCGACCTTGAGGCTCTACAACACGCTGACACGGACGAAGGAGGCTTTCGCCCCCATCGATCCGCAAAACGTCCGCATGTATGTCTGCGGCCCGACGGTCTACGACTACGCCCATATCGGCAACGCCCGCCCGGTCATCGTCTTCGACGTGCTCTACCGGCTGCTGCGACATCTCTATGGCGAGAACCACGTCACCTATGCGCGCAACCTCACCGACGTCGACGACAAGATCAACGCCCGCGCGGCGCGAGATTTTCCGGGGCTGCCGCTGAACGAGGCGATCGGCCGGGTCACGCAGAGCACGACGGCGCAGTTCCACAGGGACGTCGCGGCGCTGGGAAACCTGCCGCCGGACGCCGAGCCGCGCGCCACCGGGCATATCGCGGAGATGCAGGCGATCATCCATCGCCTGATCGCGCGCGGCGTGGCCTATGTCGCCGAGGAGCATGTGCTGTTCCATGTCCCGGCGGTCGCGCATCTGAAGAACGCGCCGGGCTACGGCACGCTGGCGCGCCGGCCGCTCGACGAGATGATCGCGGGCGCACGAGTGGATGTTGCTCCCTATAAAAGAGACCCGATGGATTTCGTGCTCTGGAAGCCGAGCCGCGACGGCCTCGATCCCGGCTGGGACTGGCCCGATGGCGCGCCTGACGGGATCACGATTCCCGGCCGTCCGGGCTGGCATATCGAATGCTCGGCCATGTCGATGGCGACCCTGCTCTCGCCCTTTGGCGGCGGGCTCGCCTGCGACGAACCGGGCAAGAACATCTTCGACATCCATGGCGGCGGGATCGACCTCGTCTTCCCGCACCACGAGAACGAGATCGCCCAGTCCTGCTGCGCCTTCGGCGGCGGCGAGGGTTCAGCCCGCATGGCCAGCATCTGGATGCATAACGGCTTCCTGCAGGTCGAGGGCGAGAAGATGTCGAAAAGCCTCGGCAATTTCGTCACGATCAACGAGTTGCTGGATGGCGGAGCGATGGCAGGCCCGTGGGACGGCTCCGTCCTTCGGTTAGCGATGCTACGCGCTCATTACCGGCAACCGATCGATTGGACTTTGAAAGCGTTACAGGAGGCGAAAAGGGAGATCGGCGTCTGGGATTCGATAGCGGAACGACACGAAAGCGTATTCGACGAGCAGCCCTCAGAATCGGTTGTCGCGGCTCTTCGCGACGACCTCAATACTCATGCCGCCATTACCGAACTGCGCTCCATGATGCGTCAAATCATGGGTGTCGGCGTCGGCGAACCGCTGAATGTGCCGACTCCGTCGCTCGCACCAATCTTTTTGGCGTCGCTGGCGTTTCTGGGTTTTGACATGAGCAGACAGGCCCGCGAGCGTCGCAGGGAGCCGATTGGGGTGGGCACTTTCGACGACGTAATCGTTGATGCATTTATCACCGCCCGCCTTGACGCCCGTCGCGCGAAAAACTTCGCCGAATCCGACCGCATCCGCGACGAACTCGCCGCCATGGGCATCCAGCTCAAGGACGGCAAGGACGCGGACGGCCAGCCGACCACGACCTGGGAGGTGAAGCGATGATGTTGCCCGCCTCCCGCGAACCGATCGTCATCGCCGACGCAGGTCCCATCCTGCGACTGGCGGCGGCCGGGCTGCTTCCCATGCTGGCCCGGCTCAACCGCCGCATCGTGCTGGTTGATCGAGTGGAGGACGAACTCGTCGGTGACGAGACCAAGTCGTATGCGGCTGACATCCGGCGATGGATCGACGCAGAGGGGGAGGCGCTGCTGCGGGTCAAGACCATCATCGGCGAAGGTATCGCGGCGTTGAGGGCCCGTGTCCGCACGACCGAGGAGGATGCCCGCCTCAAATCCGGCCTGCGCAACTCAGGCGAACTGGCCTTGCGCGAATTCATCGACCATTGGCGGCCGGACAGCGTGTCGTCGGCCGTCGTGCTCTACAAGGACCGCAAGGTGCCTAACCTCTTCCTCGAGGTCGATTACCCCGTCACGCTAATGACGACCCGCGCCTTCGTGCGCACGATCGCCTCCTGGGGCGTCAACCTCGATGCGCCTGCCGCGCTGGAGGCCGTCGCCACCATCTACGATCTCAAGCCCGCCATGGTCGGCGAGATCGACCCCGAAACGCCCGTCGATCTGCGGCGGCTCCCCATTCCACTGGACAACACTCCATGACCCCCAAAATTCGCCCCGCCGGCACGCTCTCCGTCGCCATCAAGCTCGTCATGCTGGCGATGGTGATGCCGCGGCTGCTGCGCTTCAAGCTGAGGCGCAAGCGGTGACAGCCGCCCGCCTCCACCTCTTCGACACCACGCTGCGCGACGGCGCGCAGACCACCGGCGTCGATTTCTCGGTCGATGACAAGCGCGCGGTCGCCGCCATGCTCGACAGGCTCGGCATCGACTATGTCGAGGGCGGCTATCCCGGCGCCAACCCGCTCGACACGGCGTTCTTCGCGAGCAAGCCGACGAAGCAGGCGAAATTCGCCGCCTTCGGCATGACCAAGCGGGCAGGGCGCTCGGCCGCCAACGATCCGGGCCTCAAGGCGCTGCTCGATGCCGACGCCGACGCCATCGTCTTCGTCGCCAAGGCTTGGGACTATCATGTCCATGTCGCGCTGGAGATTTCGCTGGAGGACAACCTCGCCGGCATCGTTGAGAGCGTCGCAGCCGCGAAGGCCGCCGGCCGCGAGGTCATGCTCGATTGCGAACACTTCTTCGACGGCTGGAAAGCGAACCCTGACTATGCGCTCGCCTGCGCTAAGGCCGCATACGAGGCCGGTGCGCGCTGGGTCGTGCTCTGCGACACCAATGGCGGCACGCTTCCCGACGAGGTCGCGACAATCGTCGCCGAGGTCGCCAGGAGCATTCCCGGCGACAATCTCGGCATCCACGCCCATGACGATTGCGGCTGCGCCGTCGCCAACTCGCTGGCGGCGGTCGAGGCTGGCGTGCGCCAGATTCAAGGAACATTGAACGGGCTCGGCGAACGCTGCGGCAACGCCAACCTCGTCACGCTGATCGGCGCGCTGAAGCTGAAGCAGCGCTACCGCGAGCGCTTCGCCATCGCCGTGGACGACAGGCAGCTCGGCGAACTCACCCATGTCTCGCGCGCGCTCGACGAGATGCTGAACCGAGCGCCCAACCGCCACGCGCCTTTCGTCGGCGCGTCCGCCTTCGCCACCAAGGCCGGCATCCATGCGTCGGCCGTGCTGAAGGACCCGCGCACCTATGAGCATGTTCCGCCCGAGGCGACCGGCAATGTGCGGAAGGTGCTGGTTTCGGACCAGGGCGGCAAGTCGAACCTCGTCGCCGAGCTGGAGCGCATCGGCGTCACGCTCGGCCGCGACGATCCGCGTCTGGGGCGCGTGCTGGAGGAACTGAAGGACAAGGAGGCGCAGGGCTACGCTTTCGAGGGCGCAGACGCGTCCTTCTACCTGCTGGTGAAGCGCATCCTGCGCGAGGCGCCCGCCTATTTCGAGGTCGAGCGTTTCAAGGTCAATGTCGAGCGCCGCTACAACGCGATCGGCGAACTCGTCACCTTCTCGGAGGCGATCGTGAAGGTGAAGGTCGGCGACGAGGTGCTGATCTCGGCCGCCGAGGGCGCGGCCGGCCCGGTCAACGCGCTCGACGTGGCCCTGCGCAAGGACCTCGGCAAATACCAGTCGCTGATCGAAGGCCTGCGGCTGGTCGACTACAAGGTCCGCATCTTCCAGGGCGGCACCGACGCCGTCACCCGCGTGCTGATCGAATCCGCCGACGAGACGGGCGAGCGCTGGACCACGGTCGGCGTCAGCGCCAACATCATCGACGCCTCGTTCCAGGCGCTGACCGACTCGATCATCTACAAGCTGATGCGCGAGGGCGCGACGGCGTGAGGGGTTTCTTTATCGAAGGACTTGACCTTGCGAGTCGATCGCGAGGAACCCTTCTCCCGGATGGGAGAAGGGCAGGGATGAGGGCCCGCCGCTTGTTGTTGAAACGAGACGGAGCCGTTGCGCCTCATCTTGTAACGGCAGGCCCTCATCCGGCGCTCCGCGCCACCTTCTCCCATCCGGGAGAAGGAAGAAGGCAGCGCGTCACTCGGTCAGGCGGATGACCTTGTCGGCGCAGAGGTCCATGCCCTCGCTGTCGCTCTCGACATCGTCGCCGAACCGCGCCAGCACATAGTAGCTGCAGCCGGCCGGCCGGTTCAGCCTCAGCGCGATGCTCTGTCCCGGCGCAAGCGGCTTGGCGAGCTTCGCCACGAGGCGCGGCTGTTCGCCGGTGGTGGCGATCTCGAAGACGGTCAGCGGCGCGGCGCGGGCGTTGGTGACGGTGACCTGCGCGGGCGGCCGGGCGGCGCGCTGGGCTTGTGCGGCGCCGGCGGCCAGCACCAGGCCTGCCGATGCCGCCGCGAGGGCGACGGTGGCAACACGGTGAACTCGCATCGTGATCTCTTCCCCAAGGCGCGGGCCGTCCCGGCCAGGATCGGCATCTGACACCGCGCTTTGGACGAGAACAAGGCAAACCGGCGCAGGCGCGACGACCCCTTTTCTCCGCCGGGACGCGCCGCATGCATTCGCGCGCAAATGCGCTATATCGGCAGCCCAACCTGGAATCGTTTCAACATGTCCCCGCCTGCCGCGCCGCCCCCGGCGCCGAATTTCGCCGCGCTCCAGCCCGGCTCGGGCTTCGTCGCCACCTTCCGCGCGCTCTGGCCCTATCTCTGGCCCGACGACCGGGCCGATCTGCGCCGGCGCGTCGTGCTCGCCTTCGTGTTGCTGGTCGCCGGCCGCGTCGTGCTGATGGGCGTGCCCTTCGCCTTCAAATGGGCGACGGATGCGCTCGCCAACACGCCGTCCAGCTTGCAGAACTGGCTGCCCTGGCTCGTCGGCGCGCCGCTCGCGCTGACCGTGATCTACGGGCTGGCCCGCGTCGGCTCTGCCGCCTTCATCCAGTTGCGCGATGCGCTGTTTGCGCCCGTCTTCATGCATGCGGTCCGCAAGCTCGCGCTGCAGACCTTCGGCCATCTCCACCAGCTCTCGCTGCGCTTCCATCTCGAGCGCAAGACCGGCGGGCTGACGCGCGTGCTGGAGCGCGGCCGCACCGGCATCGAGGAGATGGTCCGGCTCGGCCTGAACCAGCTCGTCCCGGTCATCGTCGAGGTCGTGCTGATCATCGCCGTGCTGCTGGCGATCTTCGACTGGCTCTACGTCGTCGTGCTGGTCGTGATGGTGACAACCTACATGGCCTACACCATCAAGGCGACGGAGTGGCGCATCGCCATCCGCACGCAGATGAACGAGAGCGACACCGACGCAAACTCCAAGGCGATCGACTCGTTGCTGAACTATGAGACGGTGAAGTATTTCGGCGCGGAAGCGCGCGAGACCGCCCGCTATGACCTCTCCATGGCGCGCTACGAGCGCAACTCGGTCAAGGCCTACACCTCGCTGGCGCTGCTGAATTTCGGCCAGGCGACGATCTTCGCCATCGGCCTGACGATCTCGATGGTGATGGCGGTGCAGGGTTTTCGCGCCGGCACGCACACGGTCGGCGATTTCGTGCTGATCAACGCCATGCTGATCCAGCTCTACCAGCCGCTGAATTTCATGGGCACCGTCTATCGCGAGATCAAGCAGGCGACGCTCGACATCGAGCAGATGTTCTCGCTGATCGGCAAGGACCCCGAAATCCAGGATAGACCCGGCGCGCCACCCTTGCGCGTCGATGCCGGCGAGGTCGTCTTCGAGGACGTGCATTTCGCCTATATCCCCGAGCGGCCGATCCTGAAGGGCATCTCCTTCACCGTGCCGCCGGGCAGGACGATCGCCATCGTCGGCCCGTCCGGAGCGGGCAAATCGACGATCTCGCGGCTGCTCTTCCGCTTCTACGAGCCGCAAGACGGCCGCATCCTGATCGACGGCCAGCCCATCGCCGACGTGCAGCAGGTCTCGTTGCGCGCCGCCATCGGCATGGTCCCGCAGGACACCGTGCTGTTCAACGACACGATCCGGTACAACATCGAGTACGGCCGGCCCGACGCCAGCGAGGCGGAGGTCGAGGAGGCGGCGCGGCTCGCGCAGATCGACCGCTTCATCAAATCGCTGCCGGAGGGCTACGCCACCTCGGTCGGCGAGCGCGGGCTGAAGCTGTCGGGCGGCGAGAAGCAGCGCGTCGCCATCGCCCGCACCATCCTGAAAGGTCCGCCGGTGCTGGTGCTGGACGAGGCGACCTCGGCGCTGGATAGCTTCACCGAAAAGGAAATCCAGGATGCGCTCGACCGGGTCAGCGAGGGCCGCACCACGCTGGTCATCGCGCACCGGCTCTCGACCGTGATCAACGCCGACGAGATCATCGTGCTCGACAAAGGCCTGATCGTCGAGCGCGGCAGCCACCCGGTGCTACTGGCGGCCGACGGCGTCTACGCCGCGCTCTGGAACCGCCAGCGCCAGGTCGACGAGGCCAAGGCGACGCTGAAACAGGCCGCCGAGGCGGAAGGCGCAAGCGTGCGGGTCAGCCTGACGGAGTGAAAGGCGGAGCGACCCCTTTCCCCGGCGGCCCGAACCCCCTAAACCACCGGCACGCGCAGCGCCTCACTGGCGCCGCAGAGAGCCTTCACATCCGCGCAAGGCCGGCTCCAGCGAGTCCGGCCGCGCCAACAAGACCAACAGGAAGCCTCAATGTCGCTCGTCGATTCCGTCCGCAAGGTGATCGTGCCCATCCACAAGGAGGGCTATGTCTTCATCGCCATCGCGCTCGTGGCGACGCTGGTGCTCGGCCATCTCTGGACGCCGTTCGGCTGGATCGGCGCGATCGTCACGCTCTGGGTCTGCTACTTCTTCCGCGATCCGGTCCGCATCACGCCCCTGCGCGAGGGGCTCGTGATCTCGCCGGCCGACGGCCGCGTCAGCCAGGTCGCCTCCGCGCTGCCGCCGCCGGAGCTCAACCTCCCGGCCGAGCCGATGACGCGCATCTCGATCTTCATGAACGTCTTCGACTGCCATGTGAACCGCGCGCCAGTGCCCGGCCGCATCGTCAGGATGGCCTATACGCCGGGCCTCTTCCTCAACGCCGAACTCGACAAGGCCAGCGACGACAACGAGCGCAACGCGCTGGCGATCGAGACCACGGCCGGGCTCATTGGCGTCGTCCAGATCGCAGGGCTGATCGCGCGCCGCATCGTGCCCTTCGTCAAGGAAGGCGATCTGATCGCCACCGGCGAGCGCTTCGGCCTGATCCGCTTCGGCTCGCGCGTCGATGTCTACCTGCCAACCCATGTGATCCCGCTGGTCGGCGAAGGCCAGACCGCGATCGCCGGCGAGACGGTGCTGGCGGATTTCTCGGGATCCGAGCCGGCGGCACGGCTGTTCAAGGGGATTTGACCTTGTTCCCTTCTCCCCTCGGGGGAGAAGGTGGCAGCGCGCAGCGCTGACGGATGAGGGCCGTGCCGACACACGACCGCCAACGTCACAACAGCACCATCCGTCCCTCATCCGACCCGGCTTCGCCGGGCCGCCTTCTCCATCGAGGGGAGAAGGGAACGCGCGCCTAGCCTCCGCGTCCAAAACCGCGTATCCCCGCTGCCATGAGCGATTTGTTTCCCCCCTTCGAGCCCGAGCGCATCGAATCGAAGCCCGCCCGCTTCAAGCCGATCCCGTTCCGGCTGCTCGCCCCCAATGTCGTGACGCTGCTGGCCTTGTGCCTGGGCCTCACCGCCATGCGCCTCGTCGTAGAGGGCAAGCTCGAGACCGCGACCATCTGCATCCTGATCGCGGCGGCGCTCGATGGCGTCGACGGCCGGCTGGCGCGCATGCTGAAGGGCACCTCGCGCTTCGGCGCCGAGCTCGATTCGCTCTCGGATTTCGTCAATTTCGGCGTCGCCACCGGCTATGTGCTGTGGATCTTCGTCCTGCACGACCTCAGATCCTTCGGCTGGATCATCGTGCTGACGCTGGCCTGCGCCATGGCGCTCAGGCTCGCGCGCTTCAACGTCATGATCGACGATCCCAACCGGCCCGACTGGCAGAAGAACTTCTTCGTCGGCATGCCCGCGCCCGCCGGCGCGATCACCGCGATGCTGCCGCTCTATCTCCAGTTCATCGGCGTGCCGGTGGCCGATTACGGCGCGCTGCCGGTCGGCATCTATATCCTGTTCATCGCCTTCCTGACGATCTCGCGCATCCCCTGCTATGCCGGCAAGACGCTGGGCGCGCGGGTGCCGCGCGACAGGGTGCTGCCGATCTTCGTCGCTGTCGTCGTCGTGGCGGGGCTGCTCTTCGCCTACCCGTTCGAGGTCTTGTCGCTGGTCGTCGTCGCCTATCTGGCGCTGATCCCGCTCAGCGCGGCGCGCTACCGCAAGCTGGAGCGCGAGCATGACGCGCCGCTGGCCGCGCCTGCAACTGCGGTCGAGAAGCCGGCTGACGCCGTCTGACGGAGGCGCGTGTCATCCCGCACGCGTTGCAGCCCGCAGTGCTGCTGCGCAGATGCGGGACCGTCCTCCGGACGAGGCGCGTTCTCCGCCGCCGGTCAATGATGCTTTACGCAGCACGCGGTCCCGTGTCTGCGCCGCAGCACTTCGTGCCGCAGCGCGCACGGGATGACACGACGCTCAGCGCTTCCGGCCGCGTCCGGTCAGCCGGGCCGCATTGGCCGTGGTCCGCTTGGAAAACGGCTCCAGCGTGCTGCTGGCGACCTTGGCGGCGGCCTCGGCATAGTCGACATGGGCGAGCGGGTTGAGCGCCAGCCCCCACCAGAACATGGCGGCGGCCTGGCCGGCGGCAAAACCGCTCTCCATCACCGCCGACATCTTCTCGCTGACCGCCTTGGCGGCCTCGCGCTGGCCCTTGGCGTCGCCCAGCGCGCCCTTCATCAGCATGGGCATGCGCATGGCGATGGTCAGGCCGGCATCGGCCTGCATCGTCAGCATCTTTGTGGTGAGCGCCTGGGCTTCGACGCCCGCGCCGGTGATGGAGCTCATCTGCTTGTGCGAGATCGGCATGGCGTCGGTCGCTCCGGAACTGCGCTGACGCCGCGGAAAGCTGCGACATCGGCTCCGCAATGTGGCGAGGCCCAGTTCATTGTGCAATGCAATATGACGCATGACTGCAAACTATTTTATGCGCTTGGTGAATGCTGGAGAGAATATTCTGCTTCGCGCCTGCGTTGAACGCATTGCGTCGATCGCGGATTTGTCCCCGCCGTAAAATGCTTTAGAGCCAGCATGGAGCGCGCGGGATCGCCGCGCCGATTGACCCTCGCAGGCTGTCCTTGAGCATCTTCTCGACCCCCAAACCGCCCGGCTGGCGGCCCATGCTGGTCCTGGCCTCGGCCTCGCCGCGCCGCCTCGCGCTTCTGGAGCAGGCCGGTCTCAAGCCAGACGCCATGCTGCCCTCCGACCTTGACGAGACCCCGCTCAAGGGCGAACGCCCGCGCGATCTGTCTCGCCGGCTCGCCCGCGAGAAGGCGCAGGCCGCTCAGCGTGGCGCGAAATCGCGGCCCGATCTCGAAGGCTGCTACATCGTGGCGGCCGACACCGTCGTCGCGGTCGGCCGGCGCATCCTGCCCAAGGCCGAGATCGTCGACGAGGCGGCCGCCTGCCTGCGCCTGCTGTCTGGCCGCTCGCACCGGGTCTACACCTCCGTCGCCGTGGTGACGCCGGGCGGCGCGGTCCGGGACCGCATCGTCGAGACGCGGCTGCGCTTCAAGCGGCTCTCGGGCGACGATCTGGAGATGTATCTTGCCTCGGGCGAATGGCGCGGCAAGGCCGGCGGCTACGCCATCCAGGGCATCGCCGGCTCCTTCGTCGTCAAACTCGCCGGCTCCTACACCGCCGTGGTCGGCCTACCGCTCTACGAGACGGTGAACCTGCTGGGCGGCGAGGGGTTCCCGATCCGCTTCGGCTGGATGAACGCCGCCTGATCGCGCCCGGCGGCTGCGGGCTTGCCCCGGCCGGCGCAAAGCCCGATCCTTGGTGCGCGACAAGCGCCCGCATCCAGAACAGGGCGCGCTGAGGGAGAGGACCACGCATGTCGGCACGTCTGAGGGGCAAGGTCGCGATCGTCGCCGGCGCGGGCTCGGTCGGCCCCGGCTGGGGCAATGGCAAGGCGACCGCGGTGATTTTCGCACGCGAAGGCGCGAAGGTGATCTGCGCCGATATCGACCTCGCCGCCGCCGAGGAGACCGCCGCGATCATCCAGAACGAGGGCGGCCAGGCTTTCGCGGTCGAGACCGACGTCACCCGCAACGAGGCGGTCGCCGATCTCGTCGGCCGCACGCTGGGCCGCTATGGCCGCATCGACATCCTCAACAACAATGTCGGCCTGGCCGAGATCGGCAGCGTGCTCGATCTCTCGGAGGAGGCCTGGGAGCGCGCCTTCCGGCTGAACATCAGCGGCGCCGTGCTGGCGATGAAGCACGTCATCCCGGTGATGCAGCGCCAGTTCGCGGAAGGCGGGGAGGGCGGCTCGATCGTCAACATCTCCTCCACCGCCTCGCTGCGCCACACCGGCGTTCCCTATGCCAGCCTGTCTGCCACCAAGGCCGCGCTGAACCAGCTCACCCGCAACACCGCCGTCGAGTTCGCCGCGCAGAAAATCCGCGTCAACGCCGTGCTGCCGGGCCTGATCAAGACGCCGCGCGTCGCGCTCTCCAGCGGGCTCGCCCGCATTTATGGCGACGGCGATGTCGAGGCGATGTGGACCGCGCGCGACGCGCAGGTGCCGATGGGCCATATGGGCGAGGCCTGGGACGTCGCCTATGCGGCTTTGTTTCTCGCCAGCGACGAAGCGCGCTATGTCACGGGCCTCGAACTCGTCGTCGACGGAGGCATCACGCTCAAATATGGCTGAAGACACCGATCCCGCGCCAATCCCGCGCCAGCGGCCCTGCGCGATCTGCGGCAAGCTCGCCCTGCCGAAATACCGGCCGTTCTGCTCGGCCCGCTGCGCCGACATCGATCTCGGCCGCTGGCTCAAGGCGGGCTATGTGATTCCTGGCGCCAGCGTTGACGAGGCCGAGGCCGGCAAGCCGGGAAACCGGCAGGACGACGAGAGCTGAGCGGCACATTCTTTGCGCCAAGGCCCGTTCTTTGCGCCAAGGTCCGTGGCCTCGCGCGCAACCCCATGCCGTAACCAGGACATTTGGCTTCTTGCGCAAAGCCGGCTCAACCGACTGGACAGCCCCCTCCACACCGATTATACCCCCGCCCACCAACAGGAACGCAAGGCCATGCGCCAGCGCGCCCGGCGCCCAGATAGCTCAGTTGGTAGAGCATGCGACTGAAAATCGCAGTGTCGCTGGTTCGATTCCAGCTCTGGGCACCATCTCTTTTCCGGCCATGTTCATGCCTCCTGGTCCATTGCGGACGATCGAGATGTCTGCTTTCGGACAATCCGGTTCTGTGGAACCTGTGACGGGGGCATTATCGCCCCCGGTTCCTGCATCTGATCTCGCCGGGCACGCGCGCTTGCACGATCGCCTACGCAATCGCCACGAACGACCAGTTGGTTTCGCTGGCGGCCATGTCGACGAAGGCGCGGACCCTCGCGGACAGGAGCCGCGCGGTCGGATAGACGAGCTGGATCGGCGAGGGCTCGCGCTCGAACTGCGGGAGCAGGACGCGAAGCGCTCCCGTCTTGAGGGCCGCGGCGGCCTGATAGGCGAGGACCAGCGTCAGCCCGCCGCCGTCAATGGCGTGCTGGACCGCGCTTTCGGCGCCGTTGGTGACGAAACTCGGGACGAAGCCCACCCGCAGCCGCGATCCCTCCCGCTCGAAGACCCATTCCTGCGCGGAATTGAAGCCGGAGAAGTGGATGCAGCGATGCCTGGCGATGTCGGCAGGCGTCACGGGCTCGCCATGCCGGGCGAGATAACCGGGCGAGGCGACGAGCACGCGGCGGGTCTCGCCGACGCGCCGCGACTTCAGGCTCGAATCGCCGAGATGGCCGATACGGACCGCGATATCGACGCTTTCATCGACGAGGTTGACCATGCGGTCGCCGAGCAGCAATTCGCCCTGCACCGCCGGATAGCGTGAGAGATAGGCCGAGAAGAGTGGGCCGACATGGAAGCGCCCGAAGGCGAGCGGGGCCGACACCACCAGTCGGCCCGACGGCGCCGCGCGCGCCGCCTGCATCGAGGCGTCGGCCTCCTCGAGTTCGGCCAGGATGCGGCGCGCCTGCAGCAGATAGCGCTCGCCTTCGTCGGTGAGCGTGACGGAGCGGGTGGTGCGCTGCAGCAGGCGCACATCGAGGTGAGCTTCGAGCGCCGCCACGAGTCGCGTCACGGCCGATGGCGACAGGCCCAGACGACGGGCGGCCGGGGCGAAGCCGCGCATGTCCGCCACCTTGACGAAAGCCGAAAGGGTGGCGAACCGGTCCATCGCGATTATGCCGCCTGACGCAATGATGAAGTGTTAAACGAGGTAATTATCATCATCGAGCGACATTGTCATGGTCTTGCTCAAGCGGCGGCCATCCCGGCGCGCCGCGAGGGAACGCTTTCCGGAGCACTCCAATGGCAGATCATCAAAGGATATCGAGCGACGTCGCCTTCACGCCGGCCGTGAAGGCGATCCAGAGCCGGAAGGGCTCGCGCGGCGGCTACCGCAAGATGGAGGAGCGCGGCGGCTGGCAGACGACGGTGACGCGTGAACTGGCCGCCTTCATCGGCGCGCGCGACAGCTTCTTCCTCGCGACCGCCAGCGCCGACGGGCAGCCCTACATCCAGCATCGCGGCGGGGCCGCGGGCTTCCTGCGCGTCATCGACGAGCAGACGCTCGGCTTCGCCGATTTCCGTGGCAACCGGCAATATGTCAGCCTCGGCAACCTGTCGGAAAACCCCAAGGCCTATCTCTTCCTGATCGACTACGCCCGCCGCCAGCGCATCAAGATCTGGGGAACCGCGAGCGTTGTCGATGACGACCCGGCGCTGCTGGAGCGCCTGCGGCCGCAAGGTTATGCTGGCACGCCCGAGCAGGCGATCCTGTTCAGGATCGAGGCCTGGGACGCCAATTGCCCGCAGCATATCCCGCAGATGATCGCGGCTTCGGACGTCGCCGACATCCTCGACGAGCGGGACCGTCGCATCCTGGCGCTCGAGGCCGAACTGGCGCGGGCAAGGGCGGGCTGACGGCCCGGGGCTCAGTCCTCCTGGGTCAAGGCTACCGCCAGCCGGCGGATGAAGGGCGCGGCGAAGATCACCACCGGCAGCATCACGCACCAGGCCAGGAGCCAGGAAGCGAGCCAGCGCAATGGCAGGCCGGGGCTGCCATCGCCCGGAAACAATGCGACGCCGGCCGCGACGGCCGAGGTCAGGCCCGATTGCAGGACCCCGAAGACATAGTGGCTGTAGCGCCTTGGAATCCCGAGCATCCGTCACCGTCCCAGTCGCCGTTCCGTGACCCGTTGTCCCGGAGCGGCCCATCTCCGCACCCATCCGTGGCCGGCGGCATGTGATTTGCCTCGACCTTGGCAAGTCGCCCCGCCCAGCAAGAACGAGACCGCCATGCATTCGACCTATGCTTTTTTCGCCGGCGCGAGCGGAGAGTGGGCAATCCGCTCGATCGCGCCTTATGTCGGCGAGAGCCTCAATTTCGCACGGCGGCTAGCCGTGCTGCCGTTCGCGCCGTCCGAAGACGCGCCACTGGCAAGCTGGCGTCTGCTCGGGACGGTCAGCAACATCCGCTATGCGACGCGCACGGAGGTCGCGAGCCTGCGGCGGCGTCAGGAGCCCCTGCAACGGCCGCAGGCGAGCCGCGCGGCCCTGATCCCGATCCGGAAATCGGCCGCGTGGTGGGAACTGGCGCAGGACGAGCGGCGCGCGATCTTCGAGGAGACCTCGCAGCACACCCGCATCGGCCTCGACTATCTCCCCGCTGTCGCGCGGCGGCTGCACCACAGCCGCGATCTCGGCGAGCCGTTCGACTTCCTGACCTGGTTCGAATTCGCGCCCGAGCACGAGCCGGCCTTCGACGAATTGCTCGCGCGGCTGCGCGCCACCCGCGAATGGGACTATGTCGAGCGCGAGGTCGACGTGCGGCTCGAACGGGACCTTCCCGGCTGAGCCAGGCCCGCTCAAACCCGGCCCGAAACCGGGATGAACGCCCCGGTGACGCCGCTGGCGTCCTCCGCCAGCAGGAAGGCGATGGCGTCGGCGATCTCGCGCGGCTGCACCCAGGCCTTGTGATCGGCGTCGGGCATGGCGGCGCGGTTCTGCGGGGTGTCGATGATGCTCGGCAGGATGGCGTTGACGCGGACGCCGACCGCCTTCATTTCGTCGGCAAAGCTTTCGACGAGGCGGTGGACCGCGCTCTTGGCGGCGGCGTAGGCCGAAAGGCCCGAAGGGGCCTTGATCGCCGCGCCCGCGCCGATGGCGACGAGGCTGCCGCGCCCGGCGGCCTGCATCGGCGCCAGCGCGGCGCGGAACATGTTGAGCGTCGTCAGAACGTTGAGCCGGTACATCTGCTCCCAGAGTTCCGGCCCGCCCTCGGCGGCGCCCGCCGAGGCGAAGCCGCCGACCGTATGGGCGACGCCGTCGATGCGGCCATAGCGGGCAAGCCCAGCCCGGACCGCCGCCTCGCAGGCGGCGGGATCGAACAGGTCGAGGTCGGCCAGGACGAGATGGCGATCCGTCCCGCCGAAGGGCTTGAGGATATCCTCCATCGCGGACGCCTGGCGATCGACCGCGATGATGCGGTCGCCGCGTCCAGCCAGCGTCGTCAGCAGGGCGCGGCCGACATTGCCGGCCGCGCCGGTGACGATCACGATCGGGGAAGTATCGGTCATGGCTGGTCCATTCGCTGTCTTGAATCGGGGATTGGTGTCAGGGATGAGGTGTCATGCGGGCAAACAGCCTGCCGGCGAGCGCATCCGCCAGCCCGAGAGCGACGAGGGTGAGGCCGAGCCTGACCAGCAATTGCAGTTCGCCAAGGCCGATCATGGCGGCCACGGGAGCGCTCTCCACGAAGACGCCATAGGCGAAGGCGCAGGCGGCAAGGGTCGCCGCCACGCGCGCCAGCCGCGCCATCACAGCCGCCTCACCCGTCGTGCGTCGAGCCGCAGCACGAGCACGTTGCCAACCCGCTCGACCTCGCCCTCAAGTTCGACCGGGATGGCGACCGCGTCCCGGATCGCTGCGGGTGGCGGGCCGCCATCGGGACCGGCCAGCAGCAGGTAATGGCTGCCGGCGACCGGGTCCTTCGCCACCAGGATCGCCGGCAGATCGCCGATCAGGCAGAGATTGGCGCAGGCCCTGTGGGCGACGCCCGAGCCCGGGCGCATCGCGCCCGCATAGCATTTGCCGTCGCAGATCTCGCCGGCGATGCGCCAGCGCCCGAGCGGCTCGCGCCCGGCGGGCGAGAGACCGGCGGCGTCATCGAGCGGTCTGGCCGGCCCATCGACGACCAGCATTTCGATTGCGCCGCGACGCAGCACGCTGCCCCGCAGTTCGGCCGGTCCGGCCTTGCCGGACCAGTCGGGCGCGCGCTTGCCGTCGCCCGAGAGCAGCATCACGCGCCCGCGCGGATGAGCCGCGCTGGGCGGAAGATGAAGCACCGGATAGCCGATCCGCGAAAGATGGCCGCGAAGGATCTGCTCGCCGCCCCAGTCGTCGGGCCTCACCGGCCCACCAGCGGCGTCGCGCTCGCCGAGCCGCAGCAGGCCCGCAGCCGGATCGTCGGCCCGGCTGCCGAGCCCGAATCCGATCAGCGCCATGCCGGCGACGCACAGCGCCGCTACGAGGCCAAGAAAGCGCGCGAGGCGGGGGCCTGCCTTGCCGCTCCAGCCAATGAAGAATTCGTCCTGTCCGGCCTCTCGCATCACGGCGTCTCCCGGGGAATGGCGAGCGGCTGCGTCGCCGTTCCCAGCGGGTTGGGGCGCGGATCGAGCAGGATCGTGCGGCCATCGAGCCTGATCGCGTAGGTCGCGACGCGCTCGGTGAAGGGCGCAGGCGCGCAGCCGTCGCGCAGGCGGTATTCGTAGCCATGCCAGGGGCAGATCACGCAGCCGTCGCGCAGCCGGCCCTCGCCGAGCGGGCCGTTCTGATGGGCGCAGAGATTGCTGATCGCCGAGAGCGCGTCGTTCTCGCGGAAGATCGCAACCGAGGAGCCGTCCGCAAGCGGCACGACGAGGCCGCGCCCGGCCGGGACATCCTCAATCGCGCCGGCCACGATCCAGTCGGGTTCCGCATCGGAAGCCTTTGCCGTCCGGTCGCGCCTGCGCTCCCGCCATGCCGCGGCCAGATGCAGCGCCAGCAGCGCGCCGCTGCCGCCGATGACGAGCGCCGGCAGGCCGGCATTGCGGGCATCCTGCAGCGCGCCGAAGGCGACATGCGCCACCACCAGCGCATAAGCCGCGTAGATGGACATGTGGATCGACTTCCACACCGGCGGGCTCAGGAAGTTCAGCCAGAAATCATGGCTGGTCGCGGCGAGCACCAGCAGGATGAGGAAGGCCGCCAGACCCAGCGGAATGAAGGGAAAGCCGCGCAGATCGCCATAGGCCGCATCGGTCGCAAACAGCGCCACCCAGGGCGAAAGCGGGCTGTAGGCGAAGTACCAGTCCAGCACCGCGATCAGGTGGCTGGCCGCGACGGCGCAGGTGATCACGCCGAAATGCCGGCGGTTGTAGAGCAGTGGCAGGAAGCGGGCGTCGAGCCGGGCGAGCGGACCGATCATCAGCACAAGCGTCAGCAGCAGGAAGGCGCAGGTGCCATAGGCGCGGATCGCCAGCGACTGGTCGTCGAGCAGGGTGCCCGGCAGTCGCGTGCGCGGCGCGAACCGCATGAAGGCGATCAGATAGAGGGCGACGCCTGCGAGCAGCACCGCATCGTAGACGATCTTGCTGCGCGTCCAGCCGACGGGGCGATAGGTGACGCTCATTCGCCGGCATCCGACGGGGCCGGATCGATCCGCACCGAGGAGGATGCGGGAACGTCGTGCTGCCGCAGCATCAGCGCCGTGCCGAGAATCACGGTCAGCCCCAGCGCGAGCCCGCTCCAGATCGCGGCATGGGCGCGCTTGTGGCTGCGCTTCAGCGAGGGCTGCGTTTCAGCCTGTGGAGCATCAAGCCAGCGCCAGATCACCAGCGGCCAGAGCAGGACGAGCCCCGGCAGCAGCAGCGGCCTGAAGCCATAGGCCCCGCGCGCCGAGGCATCGACCCTGTCGAGCCCAAAGAGCAGGAAGGCCACGCCGACGCCAAGACCGGCGAGAAGCCAGGCCTGCCCCAGCATGACGGTGATGGCGGCCCCCGTCATCGACCGCCTCAGCCCGCTTCGGTCATGGCCGGCCGGCTCTGCGCCAGCAGGCTTGTCTGCGCCGGCCCATTGGTCGCCCAGCCGCCGTCGAACACCCGCGCGCCGAGTTCGTCCGGCATCGGCGTGAGCCAGGGACTTTCCGACAGCGCCGCGCGCGCATCGAGCAGTCCCTGCGCCCAGCGCGCCGCCATGGTCGCGGCGCTGAACTCGTAATCCTTGGACTGGCCCTGCGGCTCGGAAGGACGATAGCTGAGCCTGACGATATCCATCCGGGTGACGCAGCCGAACTCGTAGAGGAACTGCGCCTCCTTGGTCGCGCGCAAGTCCTCGGGCAGCAGATCGATCAGGCTGTTGATGTTGTGGCGCACGTCATGGATGATTCGCGCCATGTCGGTCGCGGTGCGGGTCCGGCTGGAGTAGCGGATGTCCTTCTCGCGCTCCATCGCACTCTCCAGATCGACCGGGAGCGGGCCTTCCGCATTGAAGACGTCGACCTGAAAGGTCAGCCGGCTGCGCCGCGGCACATAATCGAGAACATATTGCAGCGGCGTGTTGGAGACGAGGCCGCCATCCCAGTAGTGCTCGCCGTCGATCTCGACCGGCGGGAAGCCGGGCGGCAGCGCCCCGCTCGCCATGACATGCTCCGGCCTGATCCTGATCTCGCGGCTGTCGAAATAGGCGAAGTCGCCGCTGCGGACATTGGCCGCGCCGACGCTGAAGCGGGTTTCGCCGGAGTTAAGGCGATCGAAGTCGATGAAGGCTTCCAGCGTGCTTCGCAGCGCCTTTGTGTCGTAGAAGCTGACCGGCGAACCGAACCAGTCGGTCAGCGGTCTTGGGGCGAAAAAGCCCGACTGCCCGAACATCAGCGCGCTGGCGGCGTGCCAGCGCCGGCTCGCGGCCGCCGAAAACGGCAGGAACGGAAAGCTGGTCGCAGGCGCGGTGATCGCCTCCCAGAAGCCACGCAGCCGGTCGATCCTGTCGGCGGGCGCATTGCCGGCGATGATGGCCGCGTTGATCGCGCCAATCGAGATGCCCGCGACCCAGTCGGGATGATAGCCGGCTTCCGCCAGTCCCTCATAGACGCCGGCCTGATAGCTGCCGAGCGCGCCGCCGCCCTGCAGCACCAGTCCGAGCTTTTTGTCGAACTCTGCCGGCTTGACCCGTGTTGCTTGCGTCATGACCTCGGACTCCCGGAAATAATGGCGACAAGGACGCGCAAGAGCGGCTGATGGCGGCTCATCGGCGCGCCGCTCCCGTCTCGAGGCGCTCGAAAAGCCAGACGGCGACCGCGCCGTAGATGACATGGCCGACAAAGCTCATATAGGAGAGCTCGCCGCCCTCCCCGAGCAGGTAGAAGGACAGCCCGCCGACCGGGGCCATCAGTCCGAGTGCGTTGAACCAGGTGAAATTGCCCCATGTGATGGCGTCGGCGATCAGCGTGTCCCGGTTGATCCAGCGCGTGGCGATCAGGCCGACGGCCGCCGTCCAGAAGATGAAATGGATCGGTGCGAACGCGCCGGCCGCGATCAGGGCGGCGACGCCCGCGCTGAAGGTCACGAAGACGATCGCGTCGAGCACGACCGGCCAGCGCGGGACAAGGCGCGAGATGGCGAAATAGGCGACGGGATAGCCGACGATGCCGACCGCGTAATGCAGCGCCTCCCGGACCAGATAGGGCACCGACAGACCGAAGCGATGCTGGGCGATAGCGTCGATCAACCCTGCCGGCTCCAGCGGATAGCCCAGCACCGCGCTGGTTAGGACGCGAGCCCAGACCTCCCAGATCAGCAGGCCCGCCACGCCGCCGGCGAACAGATGCATCAGGGTTCGCATGGCGGGAATGGCGGGCTTGGCTTCGGCCGTCATCGTCATCGTCGATCTCCGTCAATTCGTTCGCGCGGCGAGGCCGGCGGAGCCCGTGACCGTTTGCGCCAGTTGGCTCGCCACGAAACTGTCGTCCGCCTTGTTGCGCCGTCGCACCGCCATCACCTGCCGCAGCCCGGCGACGTCGCCGGCGTCGCGGGCGATCAGCGCGAGCGACCTCAGAAAGACATCGCGCTGCGCGTGACTGCCGCCGAGGCGATGCAGGCGACGCGCGAGAAAGCCGACCGGCGCCTGCTGTCCGCCATTGAGCGCCGATTGCAGCAGGGCATGCGCCAGCTCCGAGCCGACATTGCGCGCGACATTCGCCTGATCGGTGGTCGCGCGGCTCCTGTCATGGATCAGTTCGGCCATATCCGAGGCTTCGTCGAGCCGTCCGGCCGCGATCTGCACGATCAGGACGTGGAGCTGCGCGAAGACGAGGGTCGCGCTTCGGGCATGGGCGTCGGCGACCTCCGCGAGCGCATCCCAGCGGCCGGAACCGGGATCGACGCCGAGCTGCCGCAGCCGCCAGAGGATCGAGGCCGCGTTGACGAAGTCGCGGACATCGCCGGAGAGGTCGTCTGCGATGTCCCGGTCGTAGATCGCCAGCACCGCGTCGTGGTCGCCGGTTTCGAGCGCAAACAGCGCCAGATGCCAGGCGACATGCCGCGAGAAGGTGTTGCATTGCGACCAGACGGAGCGGTTGCCCTCGAGCCAGGCAATGCCGTCGGCCGTCTGGCCGCGCATCTCGTAGACATGGGCCACCGCATGCAGGCCCCAGGCGTCGTCGGGACAGAGGTCGAGCGCCCGCCGGCCCACGCGTTCGGCTTCATGCAGCCGTCCGACCTCCTCCAGCCCGAAGGCATGGCAGCCGAGGAGATAGCCGTAGCCGGCATTGCCCGTCTCGCAGTCGGCGCTCAGGCGGGCGGTCAGGCTGACCATGCCGTCGGCATCGCCGATCAGGAACCGGAACGCATGCGAGAGCTTGGCGGCAACGAAGGCGTTGGGGTCGCCGTACAGGTAGTCGTCGAGGCTGTCGCCCGCGGCCCGCAGCCGTCCTTCGACGGCGTGATCGAGCGCCGCGACCAGCGCTCGCTCGAAGCCCGTCCCTCCGTCGTTTGCCGCGAGCGTCGCACGACCCCGGGCGAGCTTGACCCGTGCGCTCGCGAGATGGTCATCGCTCGCCAGAATCACATCGGCGAGGCCCGACAGCGCATGAGCGGCGGTCAGTCCCGGATCGGCGTTCAGTGCGGCTTCGAGATGCATCGATGCGTGTGGCCTGTGGCTCGCGAGCGACTTGACCGCGGCTGCGAACGCCGCGACCGCGACCGGATGCCCGGTCGCATGCGTCGATCCGAACGCGTCGATCATGTCGCGTCCTCGCACGGCAAAATCGCCAAACTGAACACGGCTGGGGCGCCAAACATCACGTCTGCGTTCCTCGCGGGCCTTTTGCACTTGCGAGAGGCTAGCGGAACGCAAATCATCTTTCGATGACGTTTGGTCGCCGTCTTGCGGCGAAGTCGGGCGGTGATGCAGCAAGATCGCGCGTCCCGATAATCGGGCTCTTTGTTGCGCGCGGAGAGCGTCGCTATGGTCGGTCAAGGGAGGAGATCGATGCATCCGCAGTCCAGCACGGCATCTTGCCGCGAGCCCCGGTCATTCGCCGAGTTCTACCGGTCGTCGGCCTATTCCCGGTTTCCGCAGGAACACCGCTCCCATGCCTGGAGCGGCTTCAAGGCGTTCATCGTCGACCAGAAACCCCACGATTTCACCGACATAGCGTCGTCCGACTGGGTGCTCGGCCTTCCCCTCAGGGCCGCCTGCCCGACCCGCTTCGACTATGGCGATGGCTGGCGGCAGCGGCAGCGCGGACGCGGCGATTTCCTGCTGGTCCCCCCCGGCACGGAGGTCCGCTACGAGATCGCCGGGCCGACGCGCCTGCTGGTGCTGACCTGGGCCGGCGGCATGCTGACCGATCTCGACGACGAACTCTTCGCGGATGAGGCGGCGGCGCTGAGACCCCTGATCGGGCGCTATTTCAAGAACAACGTCGTCGAGCAGGTCTGTCGCACGCTCTGGATCGAGATGGCGCGCAACGACGCCGCGTCGCGCCTGTTCCTCGACAGCGCCCTGTCGCAGTTGGGCGGCAGCCTGCTGCGATGCGCCGCCCGGCAGACCGAGAAGACCACCTATCGCCGGATCGAAGTCAGGCGGGTTCTCGCGTATATCGAAGGCAATCTCGAACGCGACCTGTCGCTGAAGGAGCTGTCGTCGGTGGCCGGCTTGAGCCTGTTCCATTTCGTGCGCGAGTTCCACGCCCAGATGGGGGACTCGCCCTATCGGTTCATCCAGAAGCGGCGCGCCGAGCGCTCCCTGCGGCTTATGGAGTGCAAGGATATGCCGGCCGACGAGATCGCCAGGCAATCGGGCTTTTCGAGCGTCCGCGCGATGCGCGCCATGATGCGGCGGCACGGCCCCGCTCAGGGCGCATCATGAGCGCGGTCCAGCCAGCGGGAGCACAGCGGCCATGACCTATTGCCTCGGCATCTGGCTGCCGGCCGGGCTCGTGCTGGCGTCCGATTCCAGAACCAGCGCCGGCGTCGACCAGATCGCGACGGTCAAGAAGCTGGCGGTGTTCGAGCAGCAAGGCGAGCGCATGATCGCGATCCTCTCGGCCGGGAACCTCGCGACGACGCAGGCCGTCATCAGCACGATCCGCCAGAACGCCGGCCAGGCCGCCGGGCGGCCTGGCCTCCAGGGCGGCGCCGTCGACTGGTCGGCCGCCGACATCATGACCGCGCGCAGCCTGTTCGAGGTCGCCCAGATCGTCGGGGCGATCCTGCGCGAGGTGATGCGCGCCAACCGCAGCTTCGTCGAACCCTATGGCGATCCCGGCGCGACCTTCCTCGTCGGCGGGCAGATCGCCGGAGACACGCACCGCCTGTTCCAGATCTATACGGCTGGAAACTTCGTCGAGGCGTCGAGCCGGAACGCCTTCCTGCAGCTTGGCGAGACCAAATACGGCAAGCCGATCCTCGACCGGGCGCTGACGACGAAGAGCGGGCTCGACGAGGCGGCCAAGCTCGCGCTGCTGTCCTTCGACGCCACGATCCGCAGCAACCTCTCGGTCGCGCCGCCGATCGACCTGCTGCGCTACGAGACCGGCAGCCTCGCGGCCCGGCAGGTCGCCAAGTTCACCGCGCAGCACCCCTACTGGGCCGATCTGCGCGATCGCTACAGCACCGGTCTCGGCCGGCTCGTCGAGAGTCTGCCGGAGCCGACCTTCTCGTGATGCAGGCTTCAGAAGCGGTAGGCCCCCGACGACTGGAACCGCGTCTGCGTTCCCTTCACTCCATGCTCCTCGCGCAAGCCATAAAGGAGCTTGGCTCCGACCGCACGGAGCTTCCTCCGAAGACCACCTGCTGGCGCATCGCCGGAGTAAAAAGGTTGTAGAGCATCCTCGGCTCGACCGGGGCGCTAACAGTATCGAGCCTGGCGCGATGCTGCGGCGTGAGATGGATATCCAGAGCGGTAGCATTGTCTGCGATCTGAGCGGGCCGACTGATGCCCATCAATGCCGATGACACGCCGGGGCGTCCTATGACCCAGGCGAGGGCGACACGGGCGGGGGACTGGTCCATCTCCTTGGCCACATCGCGGACAGCCTCGACGATTGTCCAGTTCCGGTCCGTGAAGAGACTGTCTCCGAACGGATTGGCGCCGTCCAGACGCTTGTCATCAGCGGGCCTCTCATCACCATCCGCGGCTATGTCGTTAGGCAGGCCCACCGCGCGGGGAGCGGCGGCCGCGACCTGGTCACGTCGGTATTTGCCCGTGAGGAGGCCGTAGGCCAGCGGACTCCAAGGCACGATGCCCATGCCGAATTCCCCCGCGAGCGGCACGTGCTCATCTTCGATGTCGCGATTGACCAGCGAGTAGAAGTACTGGAGTGCGATCGGCCCAGGCATTCCGCGAAGGGCTGCAAGCGTCGCGATCTTCGCAACGAACCAGGCGGGCGAATTCGAGAGCCCCCAGTAGCGGATCTTACCGGCCCGCACGAGCCCGGCCATCGTCTCGAGAAGCTCTTCGGCGGGCGTCACGCCGTCCCAAACATGGATCCAGTACAGATCGACATAGTCAGTCCGCAGCCTGGCTAAGGAGCGATGCAGCGCCGCGTGAACGTGCTTGGCGCCGTTGCCTCCCGCGTGCGGGCCATTGCCGGTTGCGAAGCCCGATTTCGTGGCGAGCACGATCTGCTCCCGCAGACCGCGTTCCGCGATGAAGCAACCGAGCATCTTTTCGCTGCGCCCGTTCGAATAGACGTCGGCCGTATCGACGGCGTTGCCGCCAGCCTCGACATAGGCATTGAACACCGCCTTGCTTCCAGCCTCGTCGAGGCCCCAGCGCGCGGTCCCGAACGTCATCGTCCCCAAGGTCAGCGGGCTTACGGCAAGGCCGGAGCGGCCCAGCGTGCAGAAATCGGTCAGGGACATGAGGCTTCTTTCATATTGATTGCTATGAAACAGTGAGCGCTGATTGTCGGGCAGAGTCAATCGTTCCATATTGTCCGCTATGAAAGAACCGTCAGCATCCCCGCGCCGCAGGACAGGGCGTCCTCTCTCCTTCGATCGCGACGTCGCCCTCGAACAGGCAATGCTGCTCTTCTGGCGGCATGGCTACGAGGCCACATCGCTCGCCGACCTCACTTCGGCGATGGGCGTGACGCCGCCGAGCGTCTATGCGGCGTTCGGCGACAAGAAGCAGCTCTTTCTCGAAGCCGTCAGCCGATACCTGTCGGGTCCCGTGACCGCGCAGGATATGATCGACAAAGCCGCCACGGCCCGCGACGCGGCATGGAGCCTGCTGGAGGGATCGGCCATCGCCTTTACCGGCACGACGACGCCACCGGGCTGTCTCCTCGCGACGGGCGCGATCAGTTGCTCGGCCGCCGCACAGGACGTCCAGTTCAAACTCGCTCGGATGAGGGGGGCCATTAAGGACCGGCTCCGCGATAAGATCATGCGCGCGGTGGAAGGCGGCGAGATGCCGGGCGGGACCGATCCGGACGCTCTGGCCAACTTCGTCATGGCCGTCATCCAAGGCTTGTCAACATTGGCGAGAGATGGGGTTGCACGAGAAAAGCTTCTGAGCGTGGCACGAGCTGCCATGTTGGCCTGGCCACAGGACCAAAGTTCCACACAACCGGTAGGCCGATGACGGATGTCTGGTTTCGGGCGTCCCACCAAAGTCAGGAAGTGGCGCAGTGCGAACTGTTCGGTGCCCAGCTGCGACGTTGAAGGACCTGCGCCCCATGACCCGCCCCGCAACGGCGCAGTCGCTCAGCGCCCCGTGTTCACGTGACCCGATCAGCGGGATCATGCCCGCGGCGGCGTTGCCAATCCCGGCCGGGCACCGAGGCGAGCAGCATGCGGGTGTAGTCGTGCTGAGGATCGGCGAAGATCGCCGCCGTCGCCCCTTGTTCGACGATACGTCCGCCCTTCAGCACGACGATCTCCTCGCACACATGCGCCGCGACGCGAAGATCATGGGTGATGAAGAGCATTGTGAGGCCCAGTCTGCGTCGGAGATCGTCGAGGAGATCAAGGACCTGCTTCTGAACCGAGACGTCGAGCGCGGAGACCGGTTCATCGGCGATCAGGATATCCGGCTTCACGGCGAGCGCCCGGGCGATGCCGATACGCTGACGCTGGCCGCCGGAGAATTCGTGCGGGTAACGCTCGGCCGCCTTTGCCTCCAGCCCGACCAGCTTGAGCAGTGCATGCGCCTGCGCCATGGCTGCAGCCGGGGTTTCGCCCTGAAGCACGGCGCCGCGCGCGATGATGTCGCCGACCCTGGTGCGGGGATTGAGCGAAGCGAACGGATCCTGAAACACCATCTGGATGCGCGAGCGAAGCGGACGCCAGCCGCCGCGGCTCAGCCCGACGATCTCGTCGCCGGCAATGACGGCCGATCCGGCATCCGCTGCTTCAAGGCCGATCAGGCAGCGCGCCAGAGTGGACTTGCCCGATCCCGATTCGCCCACCAGCGCGACCGCGCTGCCGCGCATGATGTCGAGGTCGACATGATTGACCGCTTTGACCGCTCCACGTCCGCCCTTGCCGAGGGCAGGAACCAGCCGCGCCAGCCATGCAGGCCCGGCGCTGGGGCGACCATAGGTCTTCTCGAGGCCTCGAACCCTGAGGATCGGCTCGGCAGTGGACCGGGCCGGCGCAGCTGAATTCTTGCGGGGCACCAGGCTGGGAACGGCATCGATCAGAGCGCGCGTATAGGGATGTTGCGGGTTCGTCAGCACATCGCCAACTGTCCCGTACTCGACAAGCTCGCCCGATCGCATGACTGCCACGCGATCGGCGATTTCGGCCACCACGCCAAAATTGTGGGTGATGAACATCAAGGCGGTGCCATGCCGCTGCTGCAACTCTTTCAGGAGCGTGAGAACCTGAGCCTCGGTCGTGACATCCAGCGCCGTGGTCGGCTCGTCGGCGATGATCAGTCTTGGTTCGAGCACGAGGCTCATGGCGATCATCACACGCTGGCGCTGGCCGCCGGACAGTTCGTGCGGGTAAGCTCCGACGATGAAGTCGGGATTGGGCAGCCGGACGTCCTCGAACGTCGCGACGACCCGCCGGCGCCGTTCGGCCTTGCCCCAGTCCGTATGGACCTCGAGAATTTCCTCGATCTGGCGACCGATCGTCATCAGGGGATTGAGGGACACCATCGGTTCCTGGAACACCATGGCGATCCGGCCACCGCGGATCTGGCGCATGCGGCGGTCATCGGCCAGCGCCAGATCCTCGCCATCGAGCAGAACCTGTCCGTTGACAATGCGCAGATGCGGTTCCGGCAACAGCCGCAGGATCGAGCGCGCCATGACGGATTTGCCGGAGCCGGATTCGCCGACGACGCAGAGCGTTTCGCCCCTGCCGACGGTCAGCGAAACGGAGTTGACGGCCAGGCGCCTGTCCGCCGAGGCCGGCAGCGCGACGGAGAGGTCGCGAATCTGCAGGACAGGGTCGACGGGAACCGCAGACGACGGCGCGGGCATGGTGCGAGGAGCATCGGTCATGGCGTGCGCAGCCGGGGGTTCAGCGCGTCGTTCAGGCCTTCCCCGACGAGGTTGATGCTGAGCACCGTCAGGAGGATCGCGATCCCCGGCGTGGCGACAAGCCACCAGGCATCGCGCAGGAAGCTGCGGCCCGCACCGATCATGAAGCCCCAGCTCATGTAGTTCGGTGCGCCAAGGCCAAGAAACGACAGCGCCGATTCCGTCAGGATGGCGGTGGCGACCAGCAGCGAGCCTGTCACGATCAGCGGCGACAGGGCGTTCGGCAGGATCTGGCGAAACAGGATGACGAAATCCTCCTCTCCCAGCGTGATCGCGGCCTGAACAAACTCTCGCGAGCGCAGCGACATGACCTCGCCCCGCACGATGCGTGCGATCGGCGGCCAGCTGACGGTCGCGATCGCGACCACCACGCTGGTTGCGGAGGGCGACAGGACGGCGACAAGCAGAATGGCGAAGATGAAGGACGGAATGGTCTGGAAGAACTCGGTCACGCGCATCAAAACATTGTCGGTGCGCCCCCCGTAAAACCCGGACACTGCGCCGACCAGCCCGCCGAAGGCGACCGCCCCCAATGTCGCGATGACCGCGATCAGCAGCGTGGTGCGGGCGCCATGCACGAGGCCGGACCAGACGCTTCGCCCCAGCGAATCCGTCCCGAAAGCAAAGCCGTCCAGGGGCCGCACGAATGGCTGCCCCGAGATCGCGAAGGGATCGAGTGGGGCGATCCACGGCGCCGCCAACGCTCCGACGATGACGAGGGCGAGCCAGATCAGCCCGATCAGGACGCGCGCATTGCCGACAAAGCGGACCCAGAAGGGCTTCGTCATGTGCCGCTCCCCACCCGGATGCGGGGATCGAGGAGAACGTAGATCACGTCGACCACGATGTTCACGATCACGACGAGGCATGCCGAGAGAAAGAAGATACCCAGCAGCAGATTGAAGTCGCGGGCGAACAGCGACTGGAAGGCGAGTTGGCCGAGCCCAGGCCAGGCGAAGACGGTTTCGACGACGACCGAACCGCCGAGAAGCGCGCCGACCTGCACGCCCGCCATCGTCACGATCGGCAGGAGCGCATTGCGCAAGACATGGCGCATCGTGATGGCGCGCTCCGTCAAACCCTTGGCGCGCGCGGTGGTCGCATATTCGGCGCCCCGTTGCTCGAGCACGGTGGCCCGCATCAGCCGGGTGTAGAGGGCGAGATAGAACAGCGACAGCGTCACGGTCGGCAGCACGAGGTGATGGGCGATATCGACGACACGCGCCCAGCCCTCATGGAAGGCGACGACATCCTCCATGCCGGAGGTCGGGAACCAGTCGAGGCGAATGGAAAAGACCAGGATGAGCATCAGGCCAACCCAGAAGAGCGGCGTTGCATAGGCGATGACGGCGGCAACGGAGATGAGGTGATCGCGCCAGCTGCGCACTCCGATTGCGGCGACCACGCCGAGGAGAACGCCGCCGCCGACGGAGATCACGAGCGTTGCCCCCATCAGGAGCAAGGTCGGCCAGAGCCGGTCGAGGATCAGCCCCAGCACGGGCGAGTTGTTGCGAAACGAAAAGCCGAGATCGAGAAACAGGATGTTCCTGAGGTACAGCCCGAGTTGGACCAGCACCGGCTTGTCCAGGCCGAAGCGGGCCCGGAGTTGCTCGATGTATTCGGGCGGGGCGCCTCCAGCCTCGCCCGCCAGAACCGTCGCGGCATCGCCCGGAGCCAGCTGCAGCAGCAGGAAGTTGAGCACGACGACGCCCAGGACCACGGGAACCGCCTGAAGCAAACGCGTCAGGATGAACCGGACCAGTCGCATGCCGCGCATGTCGAGCGTCTCCTTCAAGCCGGTTGCGCGGCGACGGACGCCGACCGGCGTTCCGGTCGCCTATTCGCGCCAGGCGCGGTCGAATGAAGAGAAAAGGCCGAGCGGGCTGACGATAACGTCGCGATAGCGCTTGTCGACCACCGTGGCGAAGCTGATCTCATGCGTCCAGGCCAGCGGCGCCGCGGCGACCACGATCTTCTGGACTTCGGCATAGAGCTCCGCCCGCTTCTTCGGATCGGGCTCGATCGTAGCGCGGTCCATCAGATCGTCCGAGCGCGGGTCGCTCCAGCGCACGCCGTTGACGAACACGGTGCCGGGCCGGACGAACCGCGAATGGAACGCGCGGTGCACGCCCAGCACAGGGTCCGCCAGATTGAAGAGATGGTTGGACGAAACGTCGTAGTCGTAGTCGGTGTAGATGCGCTTCAGCCATGTCGCGACATCCTCGTAGCGGAGGTTCGCCTTGATGCCGATCTTGGCCAGCGCCTGCTGGGTGTACTCGCCGAAGCGCCGCCATTCCTCGCCATAGGGCGTGATATCGTGGGTGATCTCGAAGCGAACGCCGTCTGCCTTGCGCGGGAGGCCGGCCTCGTCGAGAAGCCTGTTGGCCCGGTCGGCCCCATCCGGCACGTTGTAGTTGGTCACGTCGGCGCTGTAGAGGCCCGACGCCGCAAAATTCGAGCTGATCGGGCCGTTGGTCGGCTTGCCGAACCCGAACCAGATGTTGTCGATCACGAATTTGCGGTCGATTGCGTAGGAGATCGCCTGCCGGACCTTGGCGTTGTCGAACGGCGCCTTCCGGGTGTTGAACATCAGCTCGACCACCGGCGAGAGCATCTCGTAGCCCTTGGTCTCGATCTGGATGTTGGGGAGCTTCTCCAGCTTCTTGACGTCGTTGTAGGGCACCGCGCCGAAGCCTGCGATATGGGCTTCGCCCTTCTCGAGCGCGGCGGCCCGCGTCCCGGTGTCGCCGATGAACCGCACGACGATACGATCGAGGTAGGGCCGGCCCGGCTTCCAGTAATCGGCATTGCGGTCGAGACGGACGAACTCGCCCCTGCGCCATTCGGTGAACTTGAAAGGACCGGTGCCGACGGGCGTGTTGGCGTTCTGGTGGCTGCGGATGTCGCCCTGGCCGAAGACATGCTTGGGGAGAATCGGCGATTCATAGCCTGAGAGCGCCGCCATCATGTAAGGGGCCGGCCGGTTCAGACGAAACACCGCCGTCTGGGCGTCGGGCGTCTCGACCGCCGTGACTTCCGAGAACGTGTTGATGCCGCGCGGATGGACCTTCTTGAGGACCTCCATGACGGTGAACTGGACATCGGCGCTGCTGAACGGCTTGCCGTCATGGAACTTGACGCCCGACCTCAGCCGGAAGGTTACCGTCTTGCCGTCATCGGAAATCGTCCACGCCTCGGCCAGGCTGGGCAGGGGCTTCAGGTCGAAGTCATATTCGAGAAGCCCGTCATAGATCTTGGAGGCGACCTGGCCAACCGGATTGGCGGTCGAGATGTAGGACCCGAGAGTGGGGGGCTCCGGCTGGGTGATCTGAACGAGCGTGCCGCCGCGCTTCTGCGCGAGAGCAGGCCCGGCGGCGAGGCCCGCGGCGGCCGATCCCAATCCAACTGCAAGAGCGAGACATCTGACAAGGCGCATCGCAAACCTCCCAGTGAGAACGCCCCGTGCAAACAACGGGACAGACATGCTGAGACTGAAAGCTAGCGAGCCGCGCATGATCCCCGCCATTGCTCATTTTCGATACATTATGCATCCTCTGCATTGCCGCTCAGTGTTCGCCGGCCTGACCGGCCCCTGGATCGCGAGGACTCATGGAAATCGGCTGGCTTGAAGATTTCATCAGTCTCGCTTCGACCGGCAATTTTTCGCGCTCGGCGGATGAGCGCAATATCAGCCAGTCTGCCTTCAGCCGGCGCATTCGTGCGCTCGAACACTGGCTGGGCGGCGATCTGATCGATCGATCCCGCTTCCCGACGACGCTGACGCCGGCAGGCCACGCCTTCTATCAGTCCGCCCTGGATGTGGTTCGCGTCCTGCACCGCGAGCGGGCGGAATTCCGTGGCCTGGTCAAACGCGACGCGCGCACCATCCGGATCTGCGCGACACACACCCTGGCCATCCACTTCGCGCCGACATGGATCGCAGCCCTCCGGCAGGCTGACAGGGCCGGCGAACTCAACGTGAAGATGATTGCCGCCGACCTGCATGATTGCGGGCAAGCCCTGATGGAAGGGGCCTGCGATCTCGTTCTGGCCTATAATACGAGCGCCATTCCATCGATGTTCGGCATGTCGCGCTTCGAGGTGGCGGTCATCGGAGCCGATGTCGTCGCCCCAGTTTCCGCGCCGGGCGACGATGGGTTTCCGCGCCACACCATCCCGGCATCGTCGGACGATCACTTCCCCCTGCTGGCCTATGCCGCCAACTCCTATCTCGGCCACCTCGTCGGCTCGGGTCTGGATGCCTGGGACCTGACCCGGAGGGCCCGTCCCCGCTATGAGAGTTCACTGGTCGAAGCCCTCAAGGGAATGGCGCTCGCCGGAGAAGGTGTCGCCTGGCTTCCGCGCTCGGCGGTCCAGACCGAGCTAAAGACCGGCCGGCTGGTCTCCTGCGCCCGGCAGGCGGAGTATGATCTGCACGTCGACATCCGGGTGTATCGGCGCGCTGAGCGTGACCGCTCGATCGTCGAACATGTCTGGCGGGCGTTGATGGAACTGCCCAAAGATCATGCAAATTCCGCATAGCCATTGTGCAATTCGAATTTCTAAGCGGCAGAAGAGCGGCCTAGCCTTGGCGCCAATTGTCTCCAACAGGGCCGCTCGCATGCTCCTCGACCGTTTTCCTCGCGTCAGCCTGGCGCATGCGCCGACACCGCTGGAGCCTCTCGACCGGCTGCGGAGCGTCGTTGGTGGACCGCGACTCTGGATCAAGCGCGACGATTGCACCGGGCTTGCGCAGGGTGGCAACAAGGCCCGGAAACTTGAGTTTCTGGTCGCGGATGCACTTGCGCAGGGTTGCGACACACTGGTCACGCCCGGAGCCGTGCAGTCGAACCATGTGCGCATGACGGCCGCCGCAGCGGCGCGCTTCGGCCTCAAGGCGCATGCGGTTCTCGAACGCCGCGTGCCTGACACCGATGCCGACTATGAAGAGAACGGCAACATCCTGCTCGATGAACTTTTTGGCTGCGCGCGAACCTATGTGCCTGGAGGCAGCGATGTTGCAGCCGCCTGCGCCGCTGTGGCGGACGATCTCAGGGCGAGCGGTGCGAAACCCTACATCATCTCCGGCGGGGGCTCCAATCCCGTCGGCGCGCTCGGCTATGTGGCCTGTGCCGTCGAACTGCTCGCTCAGGCGAGCCAGCTTGGAGTCAGCGTGACGCGACTTGTCCACGGGACGGGGAGTTCAGGCACGCAGGCGGGGCTCGTCGCCGGGTTCGCGGCCCTCAGAAGCCCTGTCGAGGTCTTCGGCGTTTCGGTTCGGCACCCGCGCGAGAAGCAGGAGGAGATGGTGTTCGACCTCGCTTGCCGCACGGCCGATCATCTCGGGCATGGCGGGACGGTGAGGCGGGAGCAGGTTTTCGCCGATGATGGCTATGTCGGCCCGGGATATGGCCTTCCAACCGCGGCGATGGTGGATGCGCTGACCCTGCTTGCGCGGACGGAAGGCATCCTCCTTGACCCAGTGTACAGCGGCAAGGCGATGGCGGGGATGATCGATCACATCCGCCGGGGCACGTTCGGCGAGAACGAGGATGTCGTGTTTCTGCACACCGGGGGCTCGACGTCCCTGTTCGGTTACAAGAAACTGTTCATGGAATCTTCGCTGGGATAGTACTCGTGGACGATCGGCCGCCACCAGTCGATGATCTTGTGCTTGACGTCGATCGGGCAGGGAGCCGCGGCGACGGCCTGCGTTTTGCAGGGGCAGTTGACCGCCCGGGGATCCCGATCATGTTTTACGCGACGCCGTCCGCCCCGTTCCAAAGCAAATGCTCGCTTCCCCATTTCATCGCCATCAGGCGTGACGAGCAGGGTTTCGCATTCGCTTCGGCCTGAGCGACGCCGGGGACGAGGTGCTCACGGGGCCGCTCTTCGAGACCTTGACCGAGGCGCTGGCCTGGACCGACGAACTCGACCGGTTGCGCGAAATCAGCAACTGACGCCATTTGCCGCCAGCTTGGCGCGCTTTGCCGCGGTCGGTTCCCGAGCACCGGGAATTCGTGCAAATCTCCTGCCCGGCGCTTGTCAAATCGACCGGCTATCGGGCATAGAGCTTCCAACGGAGACGTGGCCGAGAGGCTGAAGGCACTCGTTTGCTAAATGAGCATACCCCACAAGGGTATCGAGGGTTCGAATCCCTCCGTCTCCGCCATTTTTCCCGGTCAGTGATTTGAAGGGCTTAGGCAGGCATCCCGCATCGCGCCGATGATCGGGTTGTGCGCCGGTTTCGGTTGGGGATGCGGCTGACGGCGCAGACTGCCAGCATGCGCCTGAGCCTGGCTTCGCCGGTCGCCGCATCGACGCCAAATCCGGACGCGCCGTCGAGGCGGCAGGAGACATCGACGTGTTGCTCCTGGACAAAACCGGCACCATCACCTTCGGCAACCGCATGGCTGCGGCCTTTGTCCCGGTCGGCGGCGCCAGCGAGCGGGGCGCGGCGGAGAATGGCTGAAAGGTCGCGCCGTCCCACGGCAAGGGCGCAGCGGAGACGACGGATACAGGCGCTGCCCATGGTCCGGCGATTCGCTGCGAGCCGTCGCAGGCTCGCGCCAAGGGCTTGCAGCCTGGCACGCCATCGCATTCTCCCCGAACATTCTTCGGGCCCCTGCCTGCGCGGCCAAGCCTCTATTCTTGTATGCTGCATACTGCGCAGCGTTGGAAGCCTGTCAAACCAGGGCGGTCAAGGCGCTCCGCGCTCGTGACGACAGGCAGAGGGACGTCTCCCGGGCCGGACCACGGCATCCCTCAGACGCCAAGGCCCTCGATCGCATAGAAGCGCGCCGGCGCGCCGTCGGCGTTGGGAATGAGCAAAGGTGCGGCCGAGAACAGGTTGCGCGGCGCGCTGAGCTTGCTGGTGTTGACGACGTATTCGATCAGCGTGACGCCATGGCTGAGCAGAATGTCATGTGTGACATGCTCGGGCTTGGGCACCTCCTTGCCCTCCAGCAGCAGCCGGATCGGGAAATCCTGCGGGAAGTCGAACGCCACCGCGCTGGGCTTGCGCGCCGCCAGCCACAGCGCCGATTCCCGCGTCAGCCACGGCGCTTCCGTCCAGAATTCCTTCTCGCGATAGTTACGCCGGTCGGCCCAGTGCGCTGCGAGCAGGAGGATTTCGCCCTCGGCCCCGCCCGGGTCGGCAGCCGCGAGATGCTCGGGCTCGATCGCGGTGTTGTCGGGACGGTCGCTGAGATTCAGCACGCGGCAGGGGCCGACGACGCGCCACAGCGGCGTCGTCTCGATCGTCGGCGCGCCAGCGACGAAATGCGCCATGGCGTCGACATGCGAAAAGCCGTGGCAGGGCGTGTTGAGCCTGGAGGCGCGGAACTGGTCGCCGGCCGCGATGTCGCCCTTGACGGTGAGTTCGGCAGGCCAGCGGAAATGCGGCTCGATCGGCATCGAGAGGTCGATGATCTTCATGGGGTGTCCCTCCGGGAGAGGTCGGCCGGGCTCAGGCATCGGTCCGAAAAGTGGAAGCCGTTTTTCGGAACAAACTGATGCGAAAACAAGAAACTGGATCGCTATTTCGCGTCCGGCAGGACGCGCGGCGATCTAGCGCCCGGTCCAGTTCGGCGGCCGCTTGCCGAGAAAGGCCTCGATGCCCTCGCGGAAATCGGCGCTCATATAGCACATCACCACGAGGTCGTCGGTCTGCGCATGGCTGCCGTGCTGCGCCAGCCGCCGCAATGACTCCTTGGTGGCGCGCAGCGTCAGCGGCGCATGGCCGGCGATCGTCCTGGCGAGCGCGGAGGCGCGCGCCATCAGCGCGGCGTGGTCGGCGACGATCTCGTTGTAGAGCCCGGCGCGCTCGCCCTCCGGCGCCTCGACGAGCCGCGCGGTAAAGACCACATCCTTGACGCGGGCCGGCCCGAGCAGGGCGACGAGCCTTGCATAGCTCTTGGCCGAGAGGCAGTTGCCGAGCGTGCGCGCGACGGGAAAGCCGAACCTGGCGGACGCGGTCGCGATCCGCATGTCGCAGGCGCAGGCGATGCTCGCCCCGCCGCCGGTGACCGCGCCCGAGATCGCCGCGATCGTCGGAACCGGGCAGCTCTCGATCGTGGTCAGGATGCGGTCGATCCTGCTTTCATAGGCGAGCGCGTCCTCAGGTTTGTCGAAGGCGCGGAACTGCGAGATGTCGGTGCCGGCCGCAAACGCCTTCTCGCCGGCGCCGGTCAGCACCAGCACCTTCGGCGAGCCGTGTTCTGCAACGTCGCCGCAGATTTCGGCGATCCGCTCATACATGGCAAAGGTCAGCGCGTTGCGGGCCTGGGGCCGGTTCAGCGTGATCGTGCCGATGCCGTCGTTCACATCGTAGAGGATTTCGTCTTCCATCGGGTCGGCTCCTTCAGATCGCGCCGCTCGTTCGCAATTCGGCGATTGCCGCCGCGTCGTAACCGAGCTCGGCCAGGATTTCGTCGTTATGGTCGCCGGCGTCCGGCGTCGGCGTGGCGATGCCGGCGGGTGTGCGCGACAGGCCGACCGGCTCGCCGACCACGCGATAAGCGCCGATGACGGGATGCGACACGGCCTGCGCGATGCCCAGATGCTGGACCTGCGGATCCTCGAACATCGCATCGACATTGTAGATCGGCCCGGCCGGCACGGCGGCCGCCTCGAAGGCGTCGAGCCAGTGCCGCGCGTCCTGCGTGGTCAGGATGCCCTCGATCAGAACCCGCAGTTCGGGCCGCGCTTTGAGGCGCTTGTCCATGTCGTCGTAGCGCGGGTCGTCCGAGAGGTCTGGCCGGCCGATCGCGCCGCAGAACGAGCGCCAGTGGCCCTCAGCCCCGACGCCGATATTGATGTGGCCGTCGCGCACGGCATAGACGCCCATCGGCGTCGAATAGGGGTGGTCGTTGCCGGCTTGCGGCGGAACCTTGCCCTCGACGAGGTAGCGCGCCGCCTGGAAATCCATCATCGCGATCTGCGCTTCCAGCAGCGAGGTCTGCACCCATTGGCCGAGGCCCGAGACCTCGCGCTCCTGCAGCGCGACCAGCGCGCCGACAGCGCCGTAGAGACCGGCGGCCGAATCCGCCACCGCGATCCCCGCCCGCACAGGCCCCTGGCCGGGCAGCCCTGTCACCGACATCAGCCCGCCCATGCCCTGCGCGATCTGGTCGAAGCCGGCGCGTGTCCGGTAGGGGCCGCTCTGGCCGAAACCCGAGATCGAGACCAGGATCAGACGCGGGTTGAGCCCATGCAGCGTCGCGAAATCCAGCCCGAGCCGGTCCTTCACATCGGGCCGGAAATTCTCGATCAGCAGATCGGCCGTGCCGATCAGCTTGGTGAGGATCGCCTTGCCCTGCGCCGTCTTCAGGTTGAGCGTCAGCGAGCGCTTGTTGCGATGCAGGTTCTGCATGTCGTAGCCGTGGCGCGGCCCGCTCATGTTCTCGTTGGGATCGACGCCCGGCGGGCTCTCGATCTTGATCACGTCCGCACCGAAATCGGCGAAGATTCGGGCGCAGGTCGGCCCCGCCCTGACGCGCGAGAGGTCGAGCACGCGCAGGCGGGCAAGGGCGGAGGACGGCGTCGGGCGAGGCATGGGCTGAGACGGGTCGCGAAGAAAAGGGCCGCGACTATCGGGGCCGCCTCCGGGAGCGTCAATGCGCGGAGGCGGTATGGCCCCAATGCGCCGTCTGGCCGACCGGCTCAGGCATCACCGACGTAGCGCCGGCGCAGATGCGCCTTGAAAATCGCCGCATCGAGCGGCTTTCCGGTGGCTTTCGTCAGCAGATCGTCGGTTTCCAGCAGGCAGCCCTGCGAATGGATGTTCGTCCGCAGCCAGCCGACCAGAGGCGAAAAATCGCCGCGCGCGATGCCGGGCAGGATGTCGGCTTGCGCCTTGCACGCCGCCTCGAAGAACTGCGCCGCCGTCATCGCGCCCAGCGTATAGGTCGGGAAATAGCCCCAGCCGCCGCTCGGCCAGTGCACGTCCTGCAGGCAGCCGAGCCGGTCGTCGGGCGGCGTGACGCCCAGCAAGGCGCGCATGCCCTCGTTCCAGGCCTCGGGCAGCGCCGAGAGCGGCATGGCGTCGGCGATCAGCGCCTGCTCCAGCCGGTAGCGCAGGATGACATGGGACGGGTAGGTCACCTCGTCGGCGTCGACGCGGATGAAGCCGGCCTCGACATGGGTAAAGCGACGGTGCAGCGCATCCGCCTCCCAGGCTGGTCCCGAGCCGCCAAAAGCCTCCCGCATCAGCGGCGCGGCGAAGGCCAGAAACTCCTGGCTGCGGCAGGCCTGCATCTCGACCAGCAGCGACTGGCTCTCATGCAGGCTCATGCCGCGCGCCAGCCCGACCGGCTGATTGAGGAAAGCCTGCGGCCGGCCCTGCTCGTAGAGCGCATGCCCGGTCTCGTGCAGCACGCCCATCAGCGCCTTGTCGAAATCGGCCTCGTCATAGCGCGTGGTGATGCGGACATCATTGTCAGCCCCGCCGCAGAAGGGATGCGTCGAGACGTCGAGCCGCCCGCGCTCGAAGTCGTAGCCCAGCGCCGCCATCATCCTGAGGCCCAGCGCGCGCTGGCGCTCGACCGGGAAGGGCCCTTCCGGCGAAGGCGTCGCCGGCCGCCGTGCCTGCACGGCCAGCGCCTCCTGCGTGAAGTCCGGCAGGAAAGCGGCGAGATCGTCGAACAGCGCGTCGATGCGGGCGGAACGTCCGCCCGGCTCGTAATCGTTCAGCAGCGCGTCATAGGCGCTCAGGCCCAGCTTCTCGCCCTTGGCGACGCCGATCTGGCGCTGCAGGTTCAGCACCTCAGCGAGGAACGGCAGGAGTCCTGCGAAATCGGCCTCGGCCCGGGCCTGCCGCCAGCGCATTTCGCAGGCCGAGACGGCCTTGCTCGACGCCTCGACCAGATCGGCCGGCAGCGCCGTCTCGACCGTCCAGACCCGCCTGATCTCGCGCAGATTGGCGCGCTCCCACGCGCCGAGATCGCCCTGCGCCTCTGCGTCCGCCAGCCAGTCGCCGATCTGGGGCGCGGTGGCGAGGTCGTGCCGCATCACCTGCAGCAGCGCCATGCTCTGCGCCCGCGTCCCGGCCGCGCCGCGCGGCATCATCGCGCCGTTGTCCCATTGCAGGATGCCGATGGCGTTGCCGAGCGCACTGAGGCGGCCATAATGGGCGGTGAGGCTGGAATAGGCGGTCATCGTCGGAAAAGCGTCCGGATCAGGTCAGCAGGTTGCGGTACTGGCGCGGCTGCGAGCGCAGATATTGCGGCGGGGCCTTGATCGTCGCGCCGAGCTGGGCGGCCGCATGCCAGGGCCAGCGCGGATCGTAGAGCATGCCGCGCGCCAGCGCGACGAGATCGGCGTCGCCCGTGCCGACGATGGCCTCGGCCTGATCTGGCTCGGTGATGAGCCCGACCGCGATGGTCGGCAGACCGGTCGCCGCCTTCACCGCGCGCGCCATCGGCACCTGATAGCTCGGCCCGAGCGGGATCTTTTGCGCCGCCGAGATGCCGCCGCCCGAGACGTCGATGAAATCGCAGCCGCGCGCCTTCAGCGCCTGCGCGAAGGCGATCGTCTGATCGATGTCCCAGCCGCCCTCGACCCAGTCGCTGCCCGAAACGCGGAAACCCACCGGAATGCCGGCCGGCACGACGGCGCGGACGGCGTCGTACACGGCAAGCGGGAACCGCATCCGGTTCTCCAGCGAGCCGCCATAGCCGTCCTCGCGCCGGTTCGACAGCGGCGAGAGGAACTGGTGCAGCAGATAGCCATGGGCGGCGTGCAGCTCGATGGCATCGAAGCCGATCCGCACCGCGCGCCGTGCAGCCGCAGCGAAGCTCTCGACCAGACGGAGAATCTCGACTTCGCCAAGCGCGCGCGGCGCGCGGGCATGGCCGTCGAAGGGGATGGCAGACGGCGCGACCGCCTCCCAGCCGCCGGCGTCCAACCCGAGCTGGCCGCCGCCATGCCAGGGCTGCGCGGCCGAGGCCTTGCGCCCGGCATGGCCGAGCTGGATGCCGATCGTGATCGGCGACTGTCCGCGCACCGCCGCGATGGTGCGGGCCAGCGCGGCCTCGGTCTCGTCCGACCAGAGCCCGACGCATTGGGGCGTGATCCGCCCGGCCGCCTCGACCGCCGTCGCCTCGACGAAGAGCAGTCCGGCGCCCGACAGCGCCATGTGCCCGAGATGGATCAGATGCCAGTCGGTCATGCAGCCGTCCTGCGCCGAATACTGGCACATCGGCGCGATGACGATGCGGTTGGGCAGCGCAAGCCCGCCGAGCTGGAACGGGGAGAACAACTGGCTCATGGTGCGGGGCATCCTGCGGTCGGTCGGCGGTCAGGGGACCGACACTAGCCATAGGCCGCGCCGGCTGGCCATGCGCGGACGCGCAGGCAGCCTGCGTTCCCTGCGCACAGCCCCCGGCGCCGCGTGCCCGGCGGCATAGAGCGGGAGGCGTCGCAAGCCGGGCCGCATTGAGCACAGTCTTCACCCCGGCTGGCCGCCAGTCGCGGTCTTGCGCGTCAGGGTCCTGATCTCGTCGCGATAGCGGAAGCGCAGCGCCGACCAGGTTTCGTCCAGCGCGATCTGCGTGACGCCGAGCAGCCCCGCCTCGGATACCGGTTCCCAGCCGATGTCGCGCGTGATGTCGCTTTTCAGCGCGCCGGACTTCTTCGGGTAACACAGCCACAGGACGCCGCCGCGCGGGTAGTGAGGCACAAGCGCCGCCGCAGACTCCGCAAGAGCAGCGCGATCATACGCGAAGCCGATCAGCCAGTCCGGCGGCTCGCCGACCGCCTGCATCGGCGCGGCGAGCGCGGCCGAAAGCTCCGGCGGGACCGCGTGCAGCATGGTTATCATCTCAGGCTTGAAGCAGAGCTTGTCGATGAGAGTTCGCGCCATGACTTTGCCTCCTGCCGAGCCTGGCTTCCCGCCTCACTCCGCCGCCGGCTTGAGATAGGGCCGCTTCACGCCCTGTTCGGCAAACGTGCTGCGGTTGCTCTCGCGGTGCTTCTTCACCTCGGCGCGGGCGATCGTCCGCAGATGCACCTCGTCGGGCCCGTCGATGAAGCGCAGCGCCCGGCCCCAGGAATAGATGAAGGCGAGCGGGGTGTCGTTGGAGAGCCCGCCCGCGCCAAAAACCTGCATCGCCCGGTCGGCGATTTTGGTCTGCAGCCGCGTCGCCGCGACCTTGATCGCGGAAACCTCGGTGCGGGCGGCCTTGTTGCCGTGCTTGTCCATCATCCAGGCGGCGCGCAGGCAGAGCAGCCGCGCCTGGTCGATCTCCATGCGTCCCTCGGCGATCCAGTCCTGCACATTGGCGTAGTCGGCGAGATTGCGGCCGAACGCCTTCCGCTCCAGCGCCCGCTCGACCATCAGTTCGAGCGCGACCTCGCATTGGCCGATCGAGCGCATGCAATGGTGGATGCGGCCGGGTCCCAGCCGCGCCTGCGCCAGCGCGAAGCCCGCGCCTTCCTCGCCGAGCATGTTCGCGGCCGGCACGCGGACATTGTCGAAATCGGTCTCGGTATGCCCCTCCAGCGAGATGTGGTTCAGCACCGGCAGGTTGCGCATCACCGTGAGGCCGGGCGCATCCATCGGCACGAGGATCATCGAATGGCGCTTGTGCGGGTCGGCCTCGGGGCGCGTATCCGACAGGCCCATGACGATGCAGAATTTGACGTTGGGGTGCAGCGCCCCGGTCGTCCACCATTTGCGCCCGTTGACGATGTAGTCGTCGCCGTCGCGGGTGATCGTGGTCTGCAGGTTGGTCGGATCGGAGGAGGCGACGCCCGGCTCGGTGATGCCGACGCAGGAGCGGATCTCACCGTTCAAAAGTGGCACGAGCCAGCGCGAGCGCTGCTCGGGCGTGGCGAACATGTGCAGGATTTCCATGTTGCCGGTGTCGGGCGCGTTGCAGTTGAACACCTCCGACGACCAGTAGAGCCGCCCCATGATCTCGGCGAGCGGCGCATATTCGAGATTGGTCAGCCTTGTGCCGGGCTCGTCGGCTTTCAGCGCCGGGATGAACAGGTTCCACAGGCCCTCGGCCCTGGCCTTTTCCTTCAGCCCGTCGATCAGCGCCATCGGATAGCGCCCGGCTTCCGTCTCGTGCTTCCACGCGGCGTCCGCCGGCTGGACATGGGCGTCCATGAAGTCCTGCAGCTTTGCCCGCAGGCCCTCGACCTTGTCGGAATAGGCGAAATCCATGGCGTTCCTCGTCTTTTCTCAGTCTTGTCCGTCGATCACGGCCTGCGCCCTGAGCGCGAAACTCTCAGCCATGGCGCCGACCGCGACCGCGTTCTCGGCCGCCGCATTGCCTGATTTCGCCCGCGCCGCGATGCCGTCGAGGATGACGGCGAAGCGGAAGAGCGAGAAGGCGAGGTGGAAGCGGCCCGGCCCCTCAGCCCGGCCGGCCGCCTTGCAGTAGCAGTCCAGATACTCGGCTTGCGTCGGGATGCCGAGCGCCGCGCGGTCGAGACCCACGATGCCGGAATACATCTCGGGCGTCGAATGCCAGGGCAGGCAGGAGAACGCGACGTCGGACAGCGGGTGGCCGAGCGTCGAAAGCTCCCAGTCCAGCACCGCGACGATGCGCGGCTGCGTGGGATGGAACATCAGGTTGCCGAGCCGGAAGTCGCCATGGACGATCGTCGTCTCCGCGCTCTCGTCGAGATGGGCCTCCAGCCAGTCGATGGCGCGGTCGATCGCGGGGATGTCGCGCGTCTTCGTTTCGCGCCACTGACCGCCCCAGCGTCGGAGCTGGCGGGCATAATAGTTGCCGGGTTTGCCGAAATCGGCGAGGCCCGCCGCCTGCCAGTCGAAGCCGTGCAACGCCGCCAGCGTCTTAGCCATCGCGAGATACATCGCGCGGCGATCCTCAGGTGTGACGCTCGGCAAAGCCGTGTCGTGGAAGACGCGGCCGTCGAGTCGCTCCATCAGGTAGAACGGCGTGCCGACGACATCGTCCTGCTCGTGCAGCAGCAGCACCGGCGGCGCCGGCACGGCCGAGCCGGCCAGCGCCTTCAGGATGCGGTATTCGCGCTCGACGGCATGGGCCGAGGGCAAAAGCGGGCCGGGCGGCTTCTTGCGCAGCACGAGCCGCGTGCCGGCATCGGGATAGGAGACGAAGAAGGTCGGGTTCGACTGTCCGCCGCCGATCCGCTCCAGGCTCATCGCCCCGGACGCCCGGCCGGTCAGGGCGGAGCGCAGGAAGGCGTCGAGCCGGGTCGGGTCGAATTCGGTCGGGGAGGCCTGGTCGGTCGTCATGGCCGGCATCATCGTGACGCGGCGCGCGCGGGTCAACGCGCGTGCCCGCACAGCCCGCGCCGGAAAACGCGGTGACGCAGAGCGCATGTTCCCTCCGGAACAGCGCCGGCTCCACGCCGCCTCTAGGGTCAATTCATCGGCGGACGGATCGCCGGCAGCCCCTGAAGGAGGCCATCATGACCAGGAACGTTCTCTCCAAAACCCTCGCCGCCGTCGTCGCCATCGCCCTGGTCGCCGGCTCCGCCATCTCCACCGCCGAAGCCAAGGACGGCCGCCGCACCGCCGCCATCCTCGGCGCGCTCGCCGGCATCGCCGGCGTCCTGGTCGAGGCTCAGGCTGGCGGGTTCGATGACGGCTACCGCCCCGTCCGCCACCAGCGCTTCAAGGGTCAGCGCTACGCCGGCGAGAATTTCAACGGTCGCCGCTTCCACGGGTATCGCCATGAGAATCGCGGCCCCCGCTACGACGGATATCGCTTCAGCCGCGAAGACCGCCGCGACCATGGCTTCAAGAAGGATCGCGGCCCCCGCACCCGCATCGGCCAGGCCTGGTGCTCCAACCCGGGCGACTGCTGAAACGAAAGGACGCCAACAGTCCCGAAAAGAAAAGACCCCGGCGCGAAGGCGCCGGGGTCTTCGATTCAAGGCAGTCCGGTCAGCTTCAGGCCGCGTCGAGCCCATACAGCGAGTGCAGCGTCCGCACCGCCAACTCGGTGTAGGCGGCGTCGATGAGCACCGAGAACTTGATCTCCGACGTGGTGATGGCGCGGATGTTGATGCCCTTCTCGGCCAGCGCCCGGAAGGCGCGCGCCGCCACGCCGGCATGGCTCCTCATGCCGACGCCGATCGCCGAGATCTTGACCACGTCGGTCGCGCCCTGCAGCGCCTGATAGGCGATCTCGGCGCTTTTCCCCTCCAGCAATGTCTTCGCCCGCTCGTAATCGGCGGTCGGCACGGTGAAGGTGATGTCGGTCGTCGCCTGGTCGTCGGAGACGACCTGGATGATCATGTCGACATTGATGTTGGCGTCGGCGAGCGGGCCGAAGATGGCCGCCGCCACGCCGGGCTTGTCGGCGACGCGCCGGAGCGTGAGCTGGGCTTCGTCGCGCGAGAACGCGATGCCGGTGACGATCTGCTGTTCCACGATGTCGTCCTCGTCGCAGATGAGGGTGCCGGGTTTGGGATTGTCGGGGTCGTCGAAGGAGGAGCGCACATAGGTCGGCACGCGCTGGACCATGGCGATCTCGACCGAGCGCACCTGCAGCACCTTGGAGCCGAGCGAGGCCATCTCCAGCATCTCCTCGAAGGAGACGCGTTCCATGCGCCTGGCCTTGGGCACGATGCGCGGATCGGTCGTGTAGACTCCGTCGACATCGGTGTAGATGTGGCAGCGATCGGCCTTGAGTCCGGCGGCGAGCGCGACCGCCGAGGTGTCGGAGCCGCCGCGCCCGAGCGTGACGATGCGGCCCGACTGGGCATGCACGCCCTGGAAGCCCGAGCACACCGCGATCTCGCGGTTGCGGTCGAAGCCGGCGACGATGCCGGCCGGATCGACAGCCTCGATCCGCGACGAGCCATGCGCGTCCGAGCCGTAGAGCGGAATCTGCCAGCCCTGCCAGGAGCGGGCGGGCAGGCCGATCTCCTGCAGCACGATCGCCATCAGGCCCGAGGTCACCTGCTCGCCCGAGGCGACGACGACGTCGTATTCGGCCTGGTCGAACAGCGGAGAGGCCTCCCTGCACCATCCGACGAGCTCGTTGGTCTTGCCCGACATCGCCGATACCACGACCGCGACCTCGTTGCCTGCGTCGAATTCGCGTTTGACGTGGCGGGCGGCGTTCTTGATGCGCTCGATGTTGGCGACCGAGGTGCCGCCGAATTTCATCACCAGACGGGCCATGGCGGTCCAGAGGCTCTCAGTATCAAAGGCCCGGCACGCTGCCGGGACGAAAGGTCACCCTCGCGCCGGGCGCAAGGCGGGTGTAGATGACGGGCAGCGGCCGGCCTGTCAATGCGATGCGCGGCGGCGGGCCATCAACGGGGAATCAGGCCATGGCGGCGAAGGCGCAGCGTAGCGGGCAGACGATCGACCCTGCCGAGGTCGCCCGTTTCGAGGCGATGGCGAAAACCTGGTGGGATCAGAAGGGGCCGATGGCGGTCCTGCACAAGTTCAATCCCGTGCGGCTGAGCTTCATCCGCGACCTCGCCTGCGAGCGCTTCGGGCGCGATCCGAAATCCATGCGCGCGCTCGATGGCCTGAGCCTCGTCGATATCGGCTGCGGCGGCGGCGTGCTCTGCGAACCGCTGGCGCGGCTCGGCGCGAGCGTCACCGGGCTCGACCCTGCGCCAACGAACATCAGCGTCGCCCGCGCCCATGCCGAAAAGTCGGGGCTGGCGATCGACTATCGCGAGGAGGCGATCGAGACGGTGGTGGCGGCGGGCTCCCGCTTCGACATCGTGCTGGCGATGGAAGTCGTCGAGCATGTCGCCGATGTCGAGGCCTTCGTGGCGGCCTGCTGCGAAGCGGTCAAGCCCGGCGGCCTGCTCGTCATGGCGACGCTGAATCGCACGCTCAAATCATACGCGCTGGCCATCGTCGGCGCGGAATACGTCCTGCGCTGGCTGCCGCGCGGCACCCATGACTGGAACAAATTCGTGACGCCAGACGAACTCAGGGACGCCATCGCCGCCAACGGGCTCGCTCCCGGGCAGGAAACCGGCGTGGTCTACAATCCGCTGGCCGATCGCTGGTCGGCCGCGCGCGACATGGACGTCAACTACATGCTGGCGGCGTCGCGGCCGGCCTGAGCCCGGAGCGCTGCCAGCTAGAGCGCCCGCCGGATTGTGCCGCAGAGCAGCAGCGTCGTGATCCCCGCTGCGCCGGCGGCGATCGCGGTGGCGAGCGCCGGGTTTGCGCCAACGCTGTAACCCAGCTTGCGCCAGACGATCGCCCCGACGAGCGCTCCGATCAGGAGCAGCACGCCGTTGGCGAAGATGCCGAAGCCGCCGCCTCCGAGAATCCCGTCCGCCAGCCAGCCCATCATCAGGGCGCTGACCAGCGCCAGCCCGACGACGATGATGACGTGGACGGTCGGCAGATCGGGGACGCCGAGCATCGAAAGCAGCGTGTGCATCGCAATCCCCCTTCCCAATGCCGCTTGGCTGGACGCATCATCGCATGCACCGGTTAAGCGATTGGCGGCGATACGGACGCGCCTGCGAGATATCGCTTGTTTTTTGCGGTGCGGCATAATTCCTTAGAGGTATGGCGCGCCGCAGCATGAACTTGCATCATCCTGTTACGGACCGCCGGGCTCGAACAAGCGGACGCCGATCCGCAAGGCTGACACGAAGGGGAGAAGACCATGTCGACGCAGACCGTCGCCGCGCCGCTCAAGGATCTCTACGAGCTCGGCGAATTGCCGCCGCTCGGGCATGTCCCGGCGACCATGTACGCCTGGGCGATCCGCCGCGAGCGCCATGGCCCGCCGCAGGAGAGCTTCCAGATCGAGGTCGTGCCGACCTGGACGATCGGCGAAGAGGAGGTGCTGCTCCTCGTGATGGCCGGCGGCGTCAACTACAACGGCATCTGGGCTGGCCTCGGCCAGCCGATCTCGCCCTTCGACGTCCACAAGGGCGCGCTCCACATCGCCGGCTCCGACGCCTCGGGCATCGTCTGGGCGGTCGGCTCCAAGGTGAAGCGCTGGAAGGTCGGCGACGAGGTCATCGTCCACTGCAACCAGGACGACGGCGACGATGAGGAGTGCAATGGCGGCGACCCGATGTTCTCCTCCAGCCAGCGCATCTGGGGCTACGAGACCGGGGACGGCTCCTTCGCGCAGTTCTGCCGCGTGCAGTCGCGCCAGCTCATGCCGAAGCCCAGGCACCTGACCTGGGAGGAAGCCGCCTGCTACACCCTGACGCTGGCGACCGCCTATCGCATGCTCTTCGGCCACGCGCCCCACACCATCAAGCCCGGCGACAACGTCCTGATCTGGGGCGCGTCCGGCGGTCTCGGCGTCTTTGGCGTGCAACTCTGCGCGGCGTCCGGCGCCAACGCCATCGGCGTCATCTCCGACGAGAGCAAGCGCGACTATGTGCTGGGGCTCGGCGCCAAGGGCGTGATCAACCGCAAGGACTTCAACTGTTGGGGTCAGATGCCCACGGTCAATTCACCCGAATACGACGCCTGGGTGAAGGAGGCGCGCAAGTTCGGCAAGGCGATCTGGGACATCACCGGCAAGAAGGACGTCGACATCGTCTTCGAGCATCCGGGCGAGGCGACGTTCCCGGTCTCCTGCCTCGTCGCCAGGCGCGGCGGCATGGTGGTGTTCTGCGCCGGCACCTCGGGCTTCAACATCACTTTTGATGCGCGCTATGTCTGGATGCGGCAAAAGCGCGTGCAGGGCTCGCATTTCGCCCATCTCAAGCAGGCGAGCGCCGCCAACCAGTTCGTCATCGACCGCCGGGTCGACCCCTGCATGTCGGAGGTCTTCCCGTGGGACAAGATCCCGCTCGCCCACCACAAGATGTGGAAGAACGAGCACGCGCCGGGCAACATGTCCGTGCTGGTCTACGCGCCGAGGACGGGCCTGCGGACCTATGAGGATGTGGTCGAGGCGCTCGAGGCCTGAAGCCGTCTCAGGCGGGGCGCTTCAAGGCGGCCTTGCCGGCCGCCTGCTCGATGAAAGCCGAGCGGCTGATGCCCCTGGCGCGCGATGCCTCGTCGATTTTTCGCAGCACGCCGCGATCGAGCATCACGTTCACGCGTTCCTTTGGAGGAGCAACTTTGTCGAGTTTGATCGGCACAGGCGTTGCGCCGCCGCGAACTCTGTCGTCGACAATCATGTCTTTGATTTCAGACAGAAAATCTGGATCGCCGAGAAGTTCGCGAAGGCTGCGCGAGTGCGGCAACTCATCGCCGTCCCCGCGCAACATAGCGACGTGGCCAGCGAGAGCTTCGCGCGCCTTTTCCAACGCCTCTACATCATTGTCACCCGATGACACGCATCCGGGTAGGTCTGGGAAGGTAACGCCCCATGTCGATGAATTTGGTTCAGGCAGGTGGAGCAGGGCGATATAAGCGGCAGGGTACCTTGCGGGCATCTGCGTTCTCCATACGTGGCGTCGATCTCACCTGGCCTTCAAGCGAGACCGGCCTGTCGCCTTGCCGACTTGAGATGCATGTCCTTGACGGCATGGGGCAAGGTCACTTTCCCGGGCTTGGACGGATGCTTGTCATGGTGATGACTGCCGGTCACCGAATGGAGCGTCCAGCCGTCCCGCACCAATTCCTTGATCAAGTCGCGTGAAAGCATCGACCTCACAGCTGTGTATCATGTGTATTTCATACACATGAGTTGGGCAGACGTAAAGATTTTGCGCCCGCAGAAAGAGGTCGAACTTTGGGCCGTCGGATTGGCGCACTCAAGTATGCGGCGACCTTGGGCGAACTCGCATCCAGCCAAGGAACATTCGTTCGTTGCGCTCGTTTGAAAGCTGCGACCGGCACAGCGCCGCCGCGCCGGCGTTGGCTCGCCGGCCTTTCGAATGTGACGGGGGACTTATCATGGGTATCATCTGGACGATCATCATCGGTTTTCTGGCCGGCGTGGTTGCGAAGTTCATTTCGCCGGGTTCCAACGAGCCGTCCGGCTTCATCCTGACGACCATTCTCGGGATCGTCGGGGCCATGGTCGCGACCTATCTCGGCCAGGCTTTGGGCTGGTACTCGGCAGGGCAGGGTGCGGGCTTCATCGGCGCTGTGGTCGGCGCAATCGTCGTCCTGACCGTCTGGTCGATGATCAGCCGCCGCAGCGCCTGACCGTGTTCGCGCAACAGGGAGATTTCAGATGAGCAACAACGGCTTTCCGTCGATGACCGCGCTGCTCGGCCTGCTGGCCGTCGCGGGATTTCAGAACCGCGACAAGCTCGCCGAATGGTTCGGCGGCGCGCAGGGTGGGCGGCCGCCCGAGGGCGCGCCTCCCGGTCTCGACAAGGCGCTGGGCGACCAGCGTGGCGCGCCGGGCGGCATCGGCGGCATGCTCGGCGGCGGCATCGGCGAGCTGATCGAGCGTTTCAGGCAGGGCGGCCGCGGCGACACGGCCGAATCCTGGGTCCGCAACGGGCCCAACCAGCCGATCTCCGGCAACGATATCGAGCAGGCGATCGGCCCCGAGGTGCTCGACGATCTCGAGCAGCGCACCGGCCTGTCGCGCGCCGAACTGCTGGCGAGGCTGTCGCGCGATCTGCCCGACGCAGTCGATCGCTACACGCCGGACGGGCGCATCGCCGCCTGAGCGGTTCAAGCGCGGTGATGGCGCTGGCCACGCCTCAGCGCGGTCCGATTCCCAGCGCCCGCAACTGCTGGCGAAAACGCCCAGCGACGATGGCGTAGCCCTCGTCGCTGGGATGCAGCTCGTCGGCCCAATGCCGGGCTGAGAGCGCCCCGCGCAGATCGACGTGGAAAACATGGTCGAAGGCGCCCGATGGCACGTTGCCGCCGGCGAGTTTGCGCTGGACTTCGTTGAGCGAGTCGATCAGGCAGGCGACGATTGCGTTGCGCAATTCGGCCTCGCGAAAGCCAAGCGCGACCATGGCCCGGCCGAGAAAGCCGTCGCGCCGCGCCCAGCTCGGCCGGCGGGTGTCGCCCCGGCCGAACGGGCAGGGCAGGGCGTAGTCATAGCCGTGAAACAGGATCGGGAGGCCCGGATGCCTCGCCGCGATGTCGGCGAAGACCCGGCGCAGACTGGCCTCGATCGAGATCAGCCGGCGGCGGCATTCCGGCGTGTCGATGAACCATTCGGGCGGGCGTCGCGGCTCGTAGGGCCGCAGGATGCGCGTCAGCACGCGCGTACCGTCGGCATCGACGCCGACGATGTCGTTGCCGCCGCCAGACAGCAGCAAGGCCCGAACCGATCCGGCATGTTCGCGCAAGGCGATGCGATAGTCGCGGTCGCCGGCGACGATATCCGTCTCGACCATGCTGACGATCTGCTCGCCAGCGGCCCCGATCGTCCAGACGAGATGGTCGTCGCCGAGCTGCTGCACGACATCGCGCAGAAAGATCGGGAAATGGAACCAGGAATCGCCCTCCGCGACGAGCAGGGGACTGTCCTCGCCGGCCTCGACGCGCTTGCGGAACAGCGTCTGCCGGCGCCGGCGCGTAACGTCGTTGGCATGGTCCTTGACGACTTCGGCGAAGGAGCGGCGCACGCTGGCCGAAGCGAATTTCGGGTTGAGGCGCAAAACCGGCGCGAAAGGCCGCGCCTGCTGGCGATCGATCATGAGGAGTTGCGACAGCTCGCACTCCGGCCGGTTCGGGTCGAGCGCCTGCTCCTCCATCAGGTCGAGCGCACGGTTGAGGCCAGGCGAGCGTCGCGCCCGGGTCGCGCCCTCTTTCAGGCCGAGTTCCAGCATGGCCCGCGCGACACGCGCCGACGCTTCGCCGCGCGCGCCCGTCCGGCCGATCCGCTTCGGGACGTCTCCGGCCCGCGCGGAAGGTAGTTCGCCGCCATCCCCCATTCGCAATCGCTTGCAAGCGGCCATGACGGCCATGAGACAGCGCGATGACAAGCCCCGCCGGCATGGCGGGCATCCGCCGTCACCGCAGACGGGCGCACCGCGCCGGGTTAAGTCTCGTTCCCAGCCGATGGACCAGCAATGCTCAATTCCCCGCTCTTCCTGCGCTCCGTGCCCGTACTCTTCACCTTCCTCTGGTCTTCGGGCTGGATCGTGGCGGGCTATTCGGCGCTCTATGCCGATGCGCTGACCTTCCTCGTGGTGCGCTACGCCTGCGCCGCTCTGGCGATCACGGCCGTTGCGCTTGCCATGGGCGCGCCCTGGCCGCGAGGGCGGCGCGCCATCCTCGATTGCGTCGTCACCGGCGTGCTGATCCACGCCGCCTATCTCGGCGGGGTCTGGTGGGCGGTCAGGCACGGCCTGCCGACCGGCATCTCCGGGTTGATCGCGGGGTTGCAGCCGATCCTGACCGCGCTGTTCGCCCCCATGCTGATCGGCGAGAGGATCACAGCCCTGCGCTGGCTCGGCATTCTCGCCGGCTTCGTCGGCATCGCGCTGGTGCTCCAGCCGAAGCTGGCCGGCGTCGAGCCCGCCGTGCTCTGGGCCGTGCTGATCCCGGTCGCCGTCAACGTCGCGGGCATGTTCGCCGTCACCTTCGGCTCCTTCTACCAGAAGGCTCGCATCGTCACGGGCGATCTGCGCACGGTCACGGCGGTGCAATACATCGCGGCCTTCGTCGTCACGCTGCCTTTCGCCTTCGCTCTGGAGCCGATGCGGATCGAGTGGAATCTGACCATGGCGCTGGTGCTGGCCTGGTCAGTGCTGGCGCTCTCGCTCGGCGGCGTCGGGCTTTACCTGCTGATGATCCGGCGCGGCGAGCTCTCGCGCGTCTCGACCTTCCTCTATCTCGTGCCGGCGCTGGTCGCGGTCGAGGCCTGGATCCTGTTCGGCGAAGCGCTGACGCCGGTGCAGATCCTCGGCATGGCGGTGACGATCCTCGGCGTCGTGCTGGCGAGCCGGAAATAGGGCTGCGAGCGCGCGCCTGCGACGGCCCGCCGCGCGCCAAAAGAGGGATTTCGGAATCCGCGCAACTCGCCTTATGCTGCGTCGCAACAAGGGAGAGACCGTCATGAGCGCCAACGCCGCCCTGAAAGCCGAAACGCCGGCCACCGCGACCGCCCTGATCGCCGCCGCGCTGCCGGGCTTCGAGACCTTGCTGCAGGAAGCCATCGCCGCCGTCCGCCGGAAAGTGCTGGTCGACGGCAAGATTTCGTCGGCGAAGCTGGAGGCCGAGCAGCACGCCGCCCACGGCCTGTCCTGGCTGGCGACCTACGTGATGGCGCTGCGCGAACTCAAGGCCTATGGCGAGCGTCTTCAGGCGCAGGACCGCTACGGCGCGACCGAAGACTACTGCATCAAGATCGGCGCCGGCGAATACGCCGCGCAGATCTTCGGCGGCATCCCGATGAGCCAGGGCGAGATCGTCCGGCTCGGCGCGCTCGGCGTCTCGGCCAAAGCGGTCGAGGCGGCCTGCTCGGACGCCGCCGAAGCGCTGATCGGCGAGGGCAACACGCCGGAGAACCGCGCCCGGCTCGTCGCTTTGTTCAGCCAGCAGGACGGCCTCTCCAGCGTCGGCGACCCCGGTCTCGACGAGACGCTGGAAGCGATCCGCTCCGAGATGGCCCGTTTCAGCGCGGCGGAAGTCGCGCCCCACGCCCATGAATGGCACCTGAAGAACGACTACATCCCGATCGACGTCGTCGAGAAGATGGCCGAGCTCGGCGTCTTCGGCCTGACCATCCCGGAAGAATTCGGCGGCATGGGCCTGACCAAGGTCTCGATGTGCGTCGTCTCGGAAGAGCTCTCGCGCGGCTATATCGGCGTCGGCTCGCTCGGCACCCGCTCCGAGATCGCCGCCGAACTGATCCTGTGCGGCGGCACGCCCGAGCAGAAGGCGCATTGGCTCCCGAAGCTGGCGTCCGGCGAGGTGCTGCCGACCGCCGTCTTCACCGAGCCCAACACCGGCTCCGACCTCGCCTCCCTGCGCACCAGGGCGGTGAAGGACGGAGACGTCTGGAAGGTCTCGGGCAACAAGACCTGGATCACCCACCCCGTCCGCGCCGACATCATGACGCTGCTGGTCCGCACCGATCCCGATGCCGCCGGCTATCGCGGCCTCTCCATGCTGATCGCGCAAAAACCGCGCGGGACAGACGAAGACCCGTTCCCGGTCGCGGGCCTGACCGGCGGCGAGATCGAGGTGCTCGGCTATCGCGGCATGAAGGAATACGAGCTCGCCTTCGACGGCTTCGAGGTGAAGGGCGAGAACCTGCTCGGCGGCGTCGAGGGGCAGGGCTTCAAGCAGCTCATGCAGACATTTGAGGCCGCCCGCATCCAGACGGCGGCGCGCGCCGTCGGCGTCGCCCAATCGGCCTTCGATCTCGGCCTGAAATACGCGCAGGACCGCATCCAGTTCGGCAAGAAGCTGATCGCCTTCCCCCGCGTCGCCGACAAGCTCGCCATGATGGCGGTCGAGATCCTGATCGCCCGCCAGCTCACCTATTTCGCCGCCCGCGAAAAGGACGCCGAGCGCCGCTGCGATCTCGAGGCCGGCATGGCCAAGCTGCTGGGGGCCCGCGTCGCCTGGGCCGCGGCCGACAACGCGCTGCAGATCCATGGCGGCAACGGCTTTGCGCTGGAATACGCGATCAGCCGCGTGCTCTGCGACGCGCGGATCCTGAACATCTTCGAGGGCGCGGCGGAGATTCAGGCGCAGGTGATCGCGCGGCGGTTGGTGGAGGGGTGAGCGGGGGGCCCTAGCTTGGGCGGTAAAATCCTGTGTCCAGATCCTCCAGCGTCATTCCGGCTTCGGCGGCTTGAGGCATCCATCTTGTTGCCGCCACGGCCGCCAGTTCCCGGCGAGATTTATGATAATCGACCGCAAGATTAGCCTGTGCAGCCATTAATCTGACCTGTAAATTGCCCGTGCCAAACAGCGCTTGTAGCGCTCTTCGTTGGTCATTAGGGCGAGCTTTTAGTTCAGCTTCGACAATTTGCATGCGCTCGAATAGCCGGTTGTAAATCGCATTCTCTTCTCGCTCGATGGCTTGCGATTGAGCCAGACAAATATTTGTAAACTCGATTACGAGTTCTGGAGTTGTAAGTTCGCGATATTGATCCGGTTTCATCGCTTTAGCGCTCCGAATTTTCTCAAAGCATACCGTCCGACTCGGACCCGCTCCGACCAGTCTTTTCCATTTAGATACTCGCGGGGAGACAGGCTGCCAAAACGCCGGTTTGTCCGTTGATACCAAGCTGAAATTTCGCGGTGCCTGTAGATCGGTACGCTGACGATATTGTCCGCTCCATCGATCATCGAGCGCGGAAAGCCGTCCTTCTCAGCAGATCGCTGCTCCACGACATGATGCCGGTGGTATCCCGGCCGTGCCTCCCGCGCACCCAGGACCAACTCGTCATAGGTCTTCGGCTTATCCCGATAGGACCGGATCGAGGGCCATTCCGATCGAAGCCACTGCGCGCCCTCGACTGCGACAATAACGCCGCCGACGACCGGAAGACGTCGCGCGCCGAACTTCGCCAGCCACTTCGCCGCCTCGTTTGTCTTGGCAAGCCTGCTCCCCCGGTCGGGCGGGGGGTCCTTCGGGATATGCGGCGGCTCGTCGAGCGAAGGGCCTTTGTTATGGCCGATGCCCGCGGCGGCCGCGAGCGGCGCAAGCTCGATCGGCCCGAGATCGAAGACAGGCCAGCCGCCTCCGCCCGCCTCTCCGTTCGTCCATTGTCCACCCTCCGGGCTGCCCGGCGGCAAGCGCGGCTGGTCCGGGTTGAACTCTTTCGCGCGGAGCTTGCGATAACGGTCGAGCGCCGCGAGGAAGGCGTCGGCGGCGAGACGCGAGCGCAGCCGCAGCGCGGCGAGCCGTAAAGCCGGGCTCGGCCGGGGCTGGTGGAACTGGTGATGAAGTCGTTGCATCCGACGCTGGTCTCCGCGGCGGATACGGATAGTAAGCGCGGAATCGGCGACGGGGACGAGCCGGCGGACAATCCCCGCTAACGGTCCCTCAGGGTGGATTTAGCGGGGATTGGCGGCGCAGCCTTTCGCCGGGACCGCGCCGGCCCTCACGGCCAGTTCAGCCGCACCTCGACCACCACCGGCTTCACCGCCCTGATGCGGGCGTCGGCCGAGCTGAACGGCCGGTCTCCCGAGATCGCGTCCATGGCGAGGAAGCCGGGTTCGGGCTCGAACCTCAGCGACAATTCGCAGCCGCCATCGGGTCTGGCGAGGCGGCCGCCCTTCCAGTCGCCGGCATGGCCGCCCCGGTCCCAGCCGAAGCCCAGAATTTCGAAGGGCCGGCCATTGGCCGCCTCGACCTGCGCGAGGCTCATGCCCTGCCGGATCGCCGGCTCCGCATCCGGGATGGCGATCCGCCATGTCGCTGTCGGCGCGACGCTGATGGTCGAAGGCCTGATGCGTCTTGCGCCGTCATGCCAGAGGATGTCGATGCGCCGCTTCGGATCTTTCGCGAAGACGATCGTGCCGGGCTCGGTCATGCCTTCGCCGACAGCGATGGCGGCGCGCGTGACGTTGGCTGAGCCGTAGGCCTTTGCCAGCGCCGCCTCGCTGCCGTCGCGCGCCAGCGGCCCCCGGCAGGCCAGCAGATCGGGCTGCTGCGCGCCGGCGGCGGAGGCCCAGGCAAGACCAAGGGCGACGGCGGCGGGGATCGCGTTCGGCCGCATGGCTCTCCTCTCCGGCGCCGTCATGGAACGCGCCCTCAGGCCGGCACGACGCAGGGGCCGAGCCCCGCCATCGCCTGCGCCTGACGCTCGTCGAAGGTGACGAGCGTAGCTCCGTCGCCAAGCGCGATCGCGATGTGCAGCGCGTCGGGCGCCTGCAGCTTCAGTTCGAAGCGCCGTACGAGCCGTTCGCAGGCGGCGATGTCTCCGGCGGAGGTGAGGCGGCGGGTTGTCCCGCTGCTCGCCAGCCAAGCATCATAGTCGCGCAGCGCGGACAATGCCGCTTGGTGGTCGAGCTCTCGCGTGCGGAGGAGGCGAGATATGGCGGATGCGTATTCTGCACCTGCGAAGTCGCTGACGACGACCGAAGCCGTTCGGCCGGTCAGCCAAGCGACGGCTCGCTCCGTTGTTCTTTGGCTGACGAAGACGCTGACGAGAACCGACGGGTCGAGATAAAAGCGCGTCATTCGGGCTCTTCGTCGCGCATGGCGCGAATGAAGGCCCCAGAGTCGATGTCGACATAGGGTCTGGTTGCGCGCCGCTCGGCCAGCCAGTCCAGATCGGCCTGCGTCATTGGCCGCGATTCAGGCTGAGCCGCCATCAGATGCACCGCCGGCTTGCCGTGCCGTGTGATCGTAACCGGCGCGCCGCTGATTGCCTCTTCGACGAGCTTGGAGAGCTGGTCCTTTGCCTGCGCGAGCGTATAGGTCGCCATCGCCGCCTCCTTTATGGCCATGCCTAGCCATACTAAGGGTGCGAGCGTTTTTCGGCAAGCCGCTCAGCTCCTGAGCCGCCACTTCGCGAAGCCGTCCGGCGCATCGCCGGCGGGCTCTGCCTTGAGCGCGGCCGGAGCCTTGCCGGCCGCCGCCGGGGAGGTGACGAAGGTCACGTTGACGCTCGCCGGCAAGGGGCTCAGCGCCCAGTTGCCGTCGGCTTTCGGCTCGATCGTCTTCTGCGCGAGGATATGGCGCACCACCACGTCGCGGTTGAGGTCGGGCGACTCCAGTACGATCGTCGTCCTGGTGCCGGGGAAATTGCCGCCGCCCGAGGCGCGGTAATTGTTGGTCGCGACGATGAACTCGGCCGCCTCAATGATCGGCGTGCCCTCGAAGGCGAGATCGACGATGCGGCGGGCCTCGGGCGCGATGAGCCTGCCCTCGCCGTCATAGCGCGATCCTTGCGTCACATCGATCTTGTAGGAGACGCCGTCGATCACGTCGAAATTGAAGGCCGGGAAGCCGGGATTGATCAGCGGCTGCTCCTCGGTTTTGGCCGGATCGATGCGGTTGAAGATGCCCGCCGAACGCTCCAGCCATTCACGGACCTGCGCGCCCGTCACCTTCACGATCTGCAGCGTGTTGGGATAGAGATAGATGTCGGCGATGTTCTTCAGCGCCAGCGGCCCGGCCGGGATGTCGGTGAAGAAGGCCGGCCCCGAGCGCCCGCCCGATTTGAACGGCGCGGCGGCCGAGAGCACTGGCAGCGCCTTCCACTGCGTCTGCGCCATCAAACCCCTGGCGTAGGCGATCTGGGCGTCGGCGACGATCTGGACGGACGGATCGTCGGCGACCAGCGCGAAGAACGAGTTGATCGGGGATGCCGTCGCGCCCACCGGCTCGCGCATATAGGTCAGCGTCGCCTCGTGATCGGCCTTCACCGTCGCCAGCACGGCCGGCTCGGCGGCGGCCTTGGGCACGATCTTGCGGTCGGGCGTGCGCTCGAAGATCGGCTTCGGCTCGACCTTGAAGCCTGTGATGAGCCAGCGCTCGCCGCGCTTTTCCAGCTCCAGATCGACAATGCCGAGATGCGAGCCCCAGAAGCCCGGCTGGCAGGCCGGCTTGCCGTGCAGCGTCCCCTTGACGTTGTCGACGCCATCGATGCCGTCGAAGGCCTTTGCGCCCGGAAAGACCAGATGCTGGTGCCCGGTCAGGATCACGTCGATGCCGTCGAGCTTGGCCAGATGCAGCGCCGCATTCTCCTCCATGCCGCGTCGCTCGCCCCCGGCGATGCCCGAATGGCACAGCGCCACGACGATGTCTGGCCCGGCCGCCAGCAGTTCAGGCAGGTGCTTGCTGGCCGCGTCGACGATGTCGATCGCCGTGAGCTTGCCCTCGATATTGGCCTTGTCCCATTGCATGATCTGCGGCGGCACGAAGCCGATGACGCCGATCTTGACGATGTGCTGCGCGCCGGCCTCGTCCTCGAAGCTCTGCTCGAACAGCCGCCACGGATCGACCAGCGGCTCGCCGCCGACCCGCGTGACGTTGGCGCAGACCATCGGGAATTCGGCCTTGGCCAGCCCCGTCTCGAGGAACTCCAGCCCGTAGTTGAACTCGTGATTGCCGAGCGTGCCGCAGACATAGGGCAGCGCGTTCATCGCCGCGACGATCGGGTGCGTGTCGCCGAGCTTCAGCCCCTTCTTGTAGGCGATGTAGTCGCCCAGCGCAGAGCCCTGCAGGAAGTCGCCATTGTCGAAGAGCAGGCTGTTCTTCGCCTCGACTTGGGCCGCCTTGATCAGCGTCGCGGTCTTGGCGAGCCCGACCGTGTCGTCGGCGGCGTCGCGGAAATAGTCGTAAGGCACGACATTGACGTGGAGATCCGTGGTCTCCAGCACGCGCAGTTTCAGGCGCGCCGGAGCCTGCGCCGCGGCTGGCATCGCGGCGCTCGCCGCGATCACGGCCCCGGCCTTGATCGCGTCACGGCGGCTGAACTGGGTTTCGCGTGACATGGCCGGCTCCCGATCGCATCTGGCATGACCGGAGGCTAGCATTGCGGCGGTGGCGTGACACGCCGAATTCAGGCGGCTTTGCTGACGCCCTCCATCCGCACGCGCCCATCCGCGCCTTCCGTCCACGCCCTGATCGCGCCATCGGGCAGGCGCTTGGCCTTGACCGAAAAGGCCGGTCCCGCGATCAGCGGAGCGACGCCGCGATAATCGAGCTTGATCGGCTCCCCGCCCGACAGCGTCGCGATGATGTTGAGCAGCAAAGTCGCCTGGATCGGCCCGTGCACGACGAGCCCTTCATAGCCCTCCTCGGCGGTGACATAGGGCGCATCGTAATGGATGCGGTGGCCGTTGAAGGTGATCGCCGAATAGCGGAACAGGAAAACCGGGCTGGTCTCGACCTCCCAGACGAGGTCTGCCGGCTGCGGCTGCGCCGGCTCGGGCGGCTTGACGGGCGCGCCCGGCGTCGCCGCCTCGCGATAGACGATGTTGTGTCGTTCGCGCAGCGCCGTGCCGCGCGGACTGACGATCTCATGATCGACGGCGACGAAGCAGAGCGGCCCGGTGCGGCCCTCCTTGAAGGTCACATCACCGATGGTCGAGCGCCGCGTGACGAGGTCGCCCTCGCGCAGCGGAGCCACGGTCTCGATCGTGCCGCCGGCCCACATCCGGCGCGGCAGCGGCACGGGCGGCAGGAACTCGCCCTTGGCGGCGTGCCCGTCGGTCCCGATCGCGCCCATCGGGGCGATCGGAGGCGCGAGGCACCAATGCAGCGCGAGCGGCGCGTCGCCGGCCGGGCAGGGGGCGAGATGCGGCGCGAAAGTCGCTGCAAAGCTCGCCATCAGGCGCGGCGTGATCAGGTCGGAGGCCTCTTCCGTGCGGCCGATCCAGGTTTTGAGGTGGTCGATGTCCATAATTCGCCCTTTGATGGAAGGGCGCGGGGAACCCCTCTCCCGGAGGGAGAGGGGCAGGGGTGAGGGGATGAACGTTCTCCGCATTGAGCGCGACCTGACCGCAGCTTTCGCCGCCGGGAGCCCGCTGGTCCAGCGTCCGTCACCTCACCCCTGCCCCTCTCCTTACAGGAGAGGGGTTCCTCGCGCTTTGTTCTGAAAACCTGAGTTCAATACGAGCGCGGCATCCCAAGGACATGCTCGGCCAGATACGACAGGATCAGATTGGTCGAGATCGGCGCGACCTGGTAGAGCCGCGTCTCGCGGAACTTGCGCTCGACATCGTATTCCTCGGCGAAGCCGAAGCCGCCATGGGTCTGGATGCAGGCGTTGGCCGCCTCGAAGGAGGCGTCCGCCGCCAGCATCTTGGCCATGTTGGCCTCCGCGCCGCAATCCTTGCCGGCCTCGTAAAGCCGCGTCGCCTCGCGCACCATCAGTTCGGCCGCGCGCATATTGGCGTAAGATCGGGCGATCGGGAACTGGATGCCCTGGTTCTGGCCGATCGGCCGGCCGAAAACCTGCCGCTCCTTCGCATAGGCGGAGGCCTTGTCGATGAACCATTTCGCGTCGCCGACGCATTCGGCCGCGATCAGGATGCGCTCGGCGTTCATGCCCGAGAGGATGTAGCGAAAACCCTTGCCCTCCTCGCCGACGAGGTTCTGCGCCGGAACCGTCACATTGTCGAAGAAGACCTCGGTGGTGGCGTGGTTCATCATCGTGCGGATCGGCCGGATCGTCAGCCCGCTCTTGAGCGCCTCGCGCATGTCGAGGATAAAGACCGACAGGCCCTCCGTGCGCTTGGCGACCTGATCGCGCGGCGTGGTGCGGGCGAGCAGCAGCATCAGGTCGGACTGGGCGGCGCGGCTCGTCCAGATCTTCTGGCCGTTGACGACGTAATGGTCGCCCTCGCGCCGCGCGAAGGTGCGGAGCGAGGTGGTGTCGGTGCCGCTGGTCGGCTCGGTGACGCCGAAGGCCTGCAGGCGCAGGTCGCCCGAGGCGATTTTCGGCAGGTATTGCCGCTTCTGCGCGTCCGAGCCGTGCCGCAGCAGCGTGCCCATGATGTACATCTGCGCGTGGCAGGCCGCGCCGTTGCAGCCCTGGCGCTGGATTTCCTCCATGATCACGGTCGCTGCCGAGAGCGTAAGCCCCGCCCCGCCGAACGCCTCCGGGATCAGCGCCGAGAGGAAACCGCTCTGCGTCAGCGCCGCGACGAATTCGGCGGGATAGGCCATCTCGCGGTCGAGCTTGCGCCAGTATTCGCCGGGGAAATCGGCGCAGAGTTTTGCGACGGCGTCGCGGATGTCGGCGTGGTCTGTGGCGTCTGTCATGGGCTCGCTGTGTGTCCGTCTCTTCTTCAATGCTTGGTCGTCCCGGGCGAAGCGCAGCGAAGACCCGGGACCCATTCCAGATCGCTATCCGGGCGCGTTCTGGAATGGGTCCCGGATCGGCGCGGCTGCGCCGCTTGTCCGGGATGACGCGGTGTTGTTGCCAAAAGAAGCGGCCGGCCCGAACTCCGCCCGCAGCGCCTCGTCATGCTGGCCGAGCGTCGGCACCGGCCGCATCCTGACGCGCTTGCCATCGACGATCGCCGGCGGGGCAAGCACCTCGACAGGGCCGTTGACGGTCGGGACGGCCAGGGCGGTCGCTGCCGGATGCGCGATCAGGTCGCCGACGCTGGAGACCGTGCCATAGGCGATGGCGTGGCGGTCGAGCGCCGCTGCGACCTCGGCGAAGTTCCGCGTGCCGAGCAGCGCCTGCACTTGCCCGTCCAGCAGCGCGCGCTGGCGAACCCTCTTCACGTTCGAGGCGAAGCGCGGATCGGTTGCGAGCGCCTCGCTGCCCAGCACCTCGCGGGCGAGGATCAGCCATTCGCGCTCGCTCTGGATCGAGATCAGGATGTTGCCGTCGGCCAGCGCGAAGACGCCATAGGGCGCGATCGAAGGATGGGCGAGCCCGAGCCGAGGCGGCTCGATGCCGCCATAGCGCCGCGTCAGATACGGCACGTTCATCAACTCGCCGAGCGTGTCGAACAGCGAGAGCTGGATCGCGGACCCCTGTCCGGTCCTCGCCCGCCGCAGCAACGCTTCCAGGATCGCCGCATAGGCCGCCTGTCCCGTGGCGATGTCGGCGATCGAGACGCCGATGCGCGAGGGGCCTGAAGCTTCCGTGCCCGTGATGCCAGACAGCCCCGATTCCGCCTGCACCAGCAGGTCGTAGGCTTTTCGGGTGTAATGCGGCGTGCCCGGCGCATAGCCCGAGACGTCGCAGGTGATCAGGCGCGGGAAGCGCTGCCGCAGCGCCTCGCTGCCGATGCCCAGCCGCGTCGTCGCGCCGGGCGCGAGATTCTGGATGAAAATGTCGGCCTGCGCCAGCATCGCCTCGACCATAGCGAGGTCGTCGGGCGTCTTCAGGTCGACCCGGCAGGATTCCTTGCCCCGGTTGAGCCAGATGAAATAGGACGACTGGCCCTTGGCGTAGTCGTCATAGCCGCGCGCGAAATCGCCCTCCGCCCGTTCGAGTTTGATCACGCGCGCGCCGGCATCGGCGAGCTTGCAGGTCGCGCTGGGCACGGCGACCGCCTGCTCCAGCGCCACGACCAGGATACCGTCGAGAGCGTTCGTCATTCTGCTGTGTCGGCCCGTGCATCGTCAGATGCGGAAACGGGCAGCCGCGCGTCTCCAAGTCAAATAGTGATTTGCGATGGGCTCCATAGCGGAAAGCCGCCTTGCGTCTCGGGCGATAGATTCCTGCTATGGCCGACATAGCAATATCCTACTTGCGGCAGCCGGGTACGCATGCGCCCTTCGGCAAAACAGCGCCTGCGCGGGTTGAATCTCTGGAGGAACAATATGACTCAGCATTTCATCAATGGCCGCCAAACCGCTGGGCGGACAGGCGAAACCATGGCCGTGCTCGCGCCCGCCAGCGGCGAGGAGTTCACCCGCATCGCCTGTGGCGACGCCGCCGACATCGACGATGCGGTCAGGGCGGCGCGCGCCGCCTATGAGGGCGCCTGGGGCAAGCTGACGGCGGCCGAGCGCGGCCGGCTGATCGCGAAGCTCGGCTTGAAGGTGCTCGACCATTTCGACGAACTGGCGCTGATCGAGGCGCAGGACACCGGCAAGCCAATGGCGCAGGCGCGGGCCGACATCGAGGCCTGCGCCCGCTATTTCGAGTTCTATGGCGGCGCGGCCGACAAGGTCCACGGCCATATCGTGCCGTTCCTGAACGGCTACACCGTCAACGTGGTGCATGAGCCCTATGGCGTCACCGGCCATATCCTGCCGTGGAACTATCCGGCGCAGATGTTTGGCCGCTCGCTCGTGCCGGCGCTCGCCATGGGCAACGCCGTGGTGCTCAAGCCCGCCGAGGAGGCCTGCCAGACGGCGCTGAGACTCGCGGCGTTGGCGAGCGAGGTCGGCTTCCCCGACGGCGCGATCAACGTGGTGACCGGGCGCGGCCATGAGGCTGGCGCGGCGCTGTCTGCCCACCCCGGCATCGGCTTCATGTCCTTCACCGGCTCGCCAGAGGTCGGCAAGATGGTCCAGATCGCCTGCGCCGAGAACTATGTCGCCTGCACGCTGGAGCTTGGCGGCAAATCGCCCCAGATCGTCTTCGACGACGCCGATGTCGACGCGGCCGTGCCGATCGTCTGCAAGGCGATCGTCCAGAACACCGGCCAGACCTGCTCGGCCGGCTCGCGCGTGCTGGTGCAGCAAGGCATCTACGACGAGTTCATGGGGGCGGTCGCCGCCCAGTTCGTCAGGCTGCGCGCCGGCACGCCGGAGATGGACCTCGATTGCGGCCCGGTGATCAACGCAAAACAGCGCGGCCGCGTGCAGAGCTTCGTCGATCAGGCGCGCGAGGCCGGCATCCCGGTGATCGCCGAGGGGCAGATCGCGCAGGGCGTGCCCAATGGCGGCTTCTTCGTCACGCCGACGCTGTTTGGACCCGTGCCGCGCGGCAACCGGCTGGAGCAGGAGGAGGTTTTCGGACCGGTCCTCGCCGCCTTCCCCTTCAGCGACGAGGAGGACGCGATCAGGACCGCCAACTCCACCGCCTATGGCCTCGTCGCCTCGGTCTGGACGAAGGATGGCGGCCGCCAGCAGCGCGTCTCCAAGCGCGTCCGCGCCGGCCAGGTCTTCATCAACGGCTACGGCGCGGGCGGCGGCATCGAACTGCCCTTCGGCGGCACAGGCAAGAGCGGCCATGGCCGCGAGAAAGGTTTTATCGCGCTGGAGGAGTTCGCCGTGACCAAGACCATCGTCCACAAGCACGGCTGAGGACCGGCCGACCCACTCATCGTCATGGTCGGGCTTGTCCCGACCATCCACGTCTTCGGCCGTCGAGCGCTACGACCAAGACGTGGATGCTCGCCACAAGGGCGAGCATGACGAGGTCGCTTGCCCGAGAACATGGCAGGCCACTCACATCAGGATGACATGCCTGATCGTGCGGCCCTCGTTCAACGCATCAAAACCCTCGTTGATGCCGTCGAGACCGCTGGTCGAGGTCAGCAGCCTGTCCACCGGCAGCCTGCCGCGCTGATACAGGTCGATGAAGCGGGGGATGTCGCGCACCGGGATGCAGGAGCCGACATAGGAGCCCTTCAGCGTGCGCTCCTCGCCGACGAGACGCACCGGCGCGAGCGAGAGCGTATGCGCGGGGTTGGCCAGCCCCGCCGTCGTCGTCGTGCCGCCGCGCCGCGTGATCTGGTAGGCGAGGTCGAGCGCCTTGACCGAGCCAGCCATCTCCAGCCCGTGGTCGACGCCGCCCTTGGTCGCCGCGCGGATCGCCTCGACCACGCCCGGCTCGCCGGCGTTGAAGCAGTCGGTCGCGCCGAGTTCGCGGGCGATGGCGAGCTTCTCGTCCGACAGATCGACCGCGATCACGCGCGCCGCCCCGCAGGCGGCCGCGCCCATCAGCGCGCTGAGGCCCACGCCGCCCAGACCCACCACCGCCACGGTCTCGCCGGCCCGGACCTTGGCCGTGTTCACGGCCGCTCCCACGCCGGTCAGCACGGCGCAGCCGAACAGGGCGGCGATCTCATGGGGAATCTCGGCCTCGATCTTCACCAGCGAATGGCGCGAGATCACGGCGTGTTCGGCGAAGGCCGAGACGCCGACATGGTGATGCACCGGCTTGCCGTTGGCGGACAGCCGGCGCCCGCCGCCGATCAGTTCGCCGATCCCGTTGGCGGCGTTGCCGGGTTCGCACAGGGCCGGCCGGCCCTCGCTGCAGGGCGAGCAATGCCCGCAGGAGGGCACGAACACCATGATCACGCGGTCGCCGGCCTTGAGGTCGCTGACGCCGGGGCCGGGCTCGACCACTTCGCCTGCCGCCTCATGGCCGAGCACCATCGGCACTGGGCGTGGCCGGTTGCCGTCGATCACCGACAGGTCGGAGTGGCACAGGCCGGCCGCCCTGACGCGCACCAGCACCTCGCCGGGGCCGGGCGGAGCAAGCTCGACCTCCTCGATCGACATCGGCCGGCTCACCGCATAGGGCGCGGAGACGGGGCTGGCGTTCAGCACGGCGGCGCGGATTTTCACAGGCGTATCCTTTAGGCGTTTATTGTTGCCGGACAATCGGGCCGCAACGCCGCCGCGCTGTCAAAGACGAAAACGCGATCAGCCGTATAAGCTCGGCGGATCGCCGTCCCGGCCGAGCGTCGCCGTCCAGGTCTCGTCCGCGACGAGCCCGCGCAGGATGTCCCAGGAGAGCTGGCCGATGGCGCGCGCGGCCGCCGGCATCGGCCGCTCGGTCGAATAGGCGAGATAGACTTTTCGGTAGAGCGACGGCCGCTCGATCCGCCAGGTCTGGAAGGCGCCGGCCTTCTCCTGCGCGCTCACCGCCATGCGCGGCAGGATCGAATAGCCCAGCCCGCGCTCCACCAGCCGCTTGATCTGGGTGTAGGATTCGATCTCGATCGCCGGCTGGATCGTGGTCTGGACGCCGGCCGCCTCGTCGATCTGGTCGCGCAGACCATGGCCGACGCCCGGCAGGATGAGATCGACAGATGCGGCCTCCGCGAGGCTGACGGCGCCGCCGGGCGGTGCGGTAACGCCCGTCAGCCCCGGTACGCCGAACAGGCAGAGCTCCTCGGTCAGGACGTGGTGGATGCCGAGACCTTTCGGATCGGATGTCGAGTAGATCACCGCCAGATCGACATCGCCGCGCCTGAGCCAGTCGAGCACGAAGCCGCTCATCGCCTCGGCGATGCGGATGCGGATCGCGGGATAGCGCGCCTTGGCCGCCTCGATCAGCGGCACGCTGAACTGTTCGGAGACGGTGCCCGGCAGGCCGATGCGGACCTCGCCGCCCGGTGCTGCCATCTCGCCGCGCACGGCGTCGCGCAGTTCGGCGAAATCGGCGAGGATCGTCCGCGAGCGCGCCAGCAGCCGCTCGCCGGCCTCGGTCGGCAGCACGCCGCGCGTGCCGCGATGCAAAAGCGCGACGCCGAGCTCGTCCTCCATATGGCGCAGATGCTGGCTCAGCGCCGGCTGCGCCACGCGCAGCTTGGTCGCCGCCTTCGAGAACGAGCCCTGCTCGACGATCGCGGTGAAGTAACGGAGCTGGCGCAAATCCATCGCCATGAAATGTCCTCGTGCATCTCGCAAGGCGAGCCTGACCTTGGTAGCGCCACCATGTCAGGATGGCCAGCGCGCCTCAGCTTTCGGTTATGCGGGGTAGAGCGAAGGGTTATTGGCCGCGCAACCGGAGCGGGTGCATCTTCGGGCCGATGGAGGCCCTGCAGGCCTGCCGACAGCGGAAGCCGGCGTCAGAACGGCTGTTCAAACCCAAGGAGGAAGCCATGTCCCGAGCAAACGACACCGAAATCCTGCTGCCGCGCGCCAGCCGCCGCGGTTTCCTCGGCGCTGCCGCAGCGCTCGCTGCAGGAGCGACCCTGCCGGCCGGCGGCGGCGCTCTGGCGAAGGCCCCGCTGTCCAAGAACCAGGCCCCGTATTTTTACCGCTTCGGTCTCGGTCAGGCCGAGGTCACCGTCGTCTCGGACGGCCCGCTGCCGCTTGGCGATCCGGGCTCCAGCTTCCTTGGCGTATCGAAGGACACCGTGAGCAAGATGCTGTCGGATTCCTTCCTGCCGACCGACAACGTCGTGCTGGAGCAGAACATTCCGATCGTCAATTTCGGCGACCGGCTGGTGATGTTCGACACCGGCATGGGCTTCTCCAAGGCCTTCGGGCCGACCACCGGCCGGCTGCTGAAGAGCATGGAGGAGGCCGGCATCAGGCCCGGCGACATCGATGACATCGTCTGCAGCCACGCCCATATCGACCATATCGGCGGCATCTGCTCGGCCGACGGCAAGGCGCTTTTCCCCAATGCGCGCGTCCATATCAGCCAGATCGATTTCGATTTCTGGACCGACGAGAGCAAGCTCGGCGGCCCGCTCAAGGCCTTCGTCGCCCATGCCCGCGCCAATCTTCTTCCCGTCCGCGACAAGATCGTCTTCTTCAAGAGCGAGGCCGAGGTGTTGCCGGGCGTCACGGCCATCGCCGCGCCGGGGCATACGGCGGGCCATCACATCTTCAACGTCTCGTCGGGCGGAAAATCCTTCGCCTTCCTCGGCGACCTGACCCACCACGCCGTGCTTCTGACGGAGAACCCGCGCCTCGAATTCGCCTATGATAGCGACCCCAAGCAGGCGGTGCAGTCGCGGGTGCGGCTGCTCACTTCGCTGGCCGAGAACAAGACGCCGGTGATGTCGTTCCACTTCGCCTGGCCGGGCTTCGGCAACCTCGCGAAGGCGGGCGAGGGCTTCCGCTACTATCCCGCGCCGATGGCGATGCTGCGCGGGTAGGGGCGATGTCATCCCGTGCGCGCTGCGGCACGTCAGTGCTGCTGCGCAGACACGGGACCGCGCGGTGATGAGCGCATTGTCCGTCTGACGGTCCCGCATCTGCGCAGCGTCACTGACGTGCCGCAGCGCGTGCGGGATGACGCTCAATCCCGCAGCGGGCGCGGCATCGTCACGGGCCGCGCCTCGCGCGCCTGCGCGGCGAGCCGCACGGGCGCGTTGACCGCGCCGAACCCGGCATAACCTTTGCGCCGCTCGACGATCTCGAAGAAGAAGCGCTGCGCGAAGACATGGGTGTAGACCTGCAGGAATTCGGCCTCGCCGTCGCGGTCGTAGAGGATGTGGTGCTCGCGAAGGCGGTCGATGAAGTCTGGCTCCAGCCCGTGCCGCGCCTCCAGATCCTCGTAATAATTCTCCGGGATGTCGAGGAAGGACAGCCCCGCCGCCCGCATCGCGGTCACCGCCGCGAAGATGTCGGGCGCGCCGAAGGCGATGTGCTGCACGCCCGAGCCGAAATGCTCCGAGACGAAGCGCGAGGACAGGGTTCGCGTCGCCTGCGAGCCGTTGAGCACGAAGCGCACCGCCCCGTCGTCGCTGACGATCGGCCGGCTCTCGACCAGCCCCGCCGGATCGGCGATGGCCAGCTGCGGGATGCGCTCAAGCGCAAACAGCGCGGTGTAGAACAGCAGCCAGGACAGCATCTCCTCATAGTCCATCGACTGGGAGATGTGGTCGACGCTGTCGAGCAGCGGCTGCGCCAGCTCGGCCTCGGCGCCGTCCGCGACGAACTCGCGCTGCCAGACCTCGCCGAGTTCGCCCGTCGCCTGCGTGAAATAGATCAGCGCGCCGCCGACGCCCCTGATCGCCGGGATGTGCAGCTCGCCGGGCGCGATCGGCTGCGCGAAAGCCGCGATCCTGAGCGCTTTTGCGCGTGACATCGCCTGCGAGACGTCCTCGACCCGCAGGCCGATGGCGCAGACGCCGGGGCCGTGCGTGATCGCATGCGACTGGGCGAAACCGTCCTTCTCGGTGTTGAGCACGAGATTGACGTGCCCTTGAGTCCAGCGCGCAACCGATTTGCTCAGATGCGCCCCGGTTTGCCGGAAGCCGAGCGCGTGCAGCAGCATGGCCAGCTCCTCGGCGGTGCCCTCGTCGAGCGCGAACTCGATGAACTCGACGCCGAGCACGCGGGCCCTCGGCGGCAGCGAGGCTTCAGTCTGGTCGGCGAGCGCGATCAGCGAGCGCATGCCGTCGCTGGCGAGCCGGCGCGCCGAGCCGGCCCGGAACTGGTCGTTGAAGATCTCGTGCGAAAGCGGCCCGGCATAGCCGGTCGCCTGCACGGCCCTGACGAAATCGGCGACGGGCAGATCGCCCTGGCCGGGAAAACAGCGGAAATGCCGGCTCCAGCTCAGCACGTCCATGTCGAGTTTCGGCGCGTCCGCCAACTGCACGAGGAAGATGCGGTCGCCGGGGATGGACGCGATCGGCGCCAGCGGCGAGTTCCGCGCCAGCGTATGGAACGAATCGAGGATCAGCCCGATGCGCGGATGGTCGGCCCGGCGCACGATCTCCCAGGCGTCGCGATAGTCGTTGACGTGGCGGCCCCAGGCCAGCGCCTCGAAGCCGACGCGTACGCCGGATGTGTCCGCCAGTTCGCTGAGTTCGCGCAGATCGGCGGCTGCGCGATCGATGCCGCCCAGCGACTGCGGCGAGACGTTCGAGCAGATCAGCATCAGGTCCGTGCCGAGCTCGTTCATCACCTCGAATTTGCGCTGCGCGCGGGCGAAGGTGCGCGCCCGCAGCGGCTCGGGCATGCCCTCGAAATCGCGGAAGGGCTGGAAGGCGATGATCTTGAGGCCAAGATCGGCGACCATGCGCCCGACGTCGCGCGGGCTGCCGTCGAAGGTCAGGAAGTCGTTCTCGAACACCTCGACGGCATCGAACCCGGCGGCTGCGATGGCCTGCAGTTTCTCCGCGAGATCGCCAGAGAGCGAGACGGTCGCGATCGAGGTCGGGTTCATGCGGCCTGCCTTCGGTTAGTGCGCGATGGCGACGGGCTGTCCGCTGCGCGCGGCCTGCGCCACCGCCTCGACCACGGCGAGCGTGCGCGCCGCGTCAGCGGCGCTGGTGATCGGCTCCTCCGTGCCGCGGATCACGGCGCAGAAATGCCGGATCTGCTCGGCCAGCGGTTCGACCGGCTCCAGCGCCAGCGTCTCCCTCTGTAGAGGCTCCCACCAGCCGGGCTTGCCCTCATAGGACCACAGGTCGAGTTTCGGCAGAGACAGCGAGCCCTCGCTGCCCGCGATCAGGTAGCAATGCCCGTCGCGCTGCGGATAGGCCTTGTTCTCGCCGGAAGACAGCTCCCAGCTCCACGGCGCGGGCGTCGCGTCCGAGACGGTCGCGGTGCCGAGCGCGCCGTTCGCAAAGCGGAAGATCAGCGCCGCCGTGTCCTCGACCGCAAAACCGCGCGTGGCGTTCGAGGTCAGCGCCTGCACGCTCTCGATCTCGCCGCAGATGAAACGCAGATTGTCGATGTCGTGGATCAGGTTGATCAGCACCGGCCCGCCGCCGGCCTCCCGCCGCCAGGCGACGTCGAAATAATCGTCGGGCTTGCGGATCAGGAACAGCGAATTGACCGCGACGAGCCGGCCGAGGCGTCCCTCCTGAACCAGCTTGCGCGCCGCCTTGACGATCGGGTTGTGGCGGCGGTGATGGCCGGCGAGGACGGGCACATTGGTGCGCGCCTGCGCTTCGACCAGCCTCTTTGCGCTCGCCACGCTTTCGGCCAGCGGCTTCTCGACCAGCACCGGCACGCCGGCCTCCAGACAATCGATCGCGTTTGGAACATGCAGCGCGTTGGGCGTGGCGATGATCGCGCCATCGGGCCGCATCGCCGCCAGCATCTCGGCCGGCGAGGGAAACCAGGGCAGACCGCGCTCGGCGGCGAGCGCTTTCGCCGCGTCGGTTGGATCGCAGACGGCGCAGCAGTCGGCGTCGGCCGAGGCGTCGAGGCGTTCGAGATGCGCGCGCCCGATCAGGCCTGCGCCGATCAGGGCGATCTGGAGCGGTTTGGTCATGTGAGCAATCCCGGGCTGGAGATGCGCGTTCTCCCTTCTCCCCTCGGGGGAGAAGGTGGCAGCGCGCAGCGCTGACGGATGAGGGCTGCGCCGACGCACAACCGGCAGCATCCATAACGCTCACCCGGTCTTCCCTCATCCGACCCGGCTGCGCCGGGCCACCTTCTCCCCCGAGGGGAGAAGGAAAAGGTCGCCGCACCCATCACGCCGCTTCCGTCAGCGCGCCGCCCAAAAAGAGCTGCGCCACGCGGGGGTCGGCCAGGATCTCGGCTGCCGGTCCCTGCATCCGGGTCTGGCCGAGTTCGAGCACGAGGCCCTCGTCGGAGATTTCCAGCGCCGAGCGTGCGTTCTGCTCGATCATCAGGATGGTGACGCCTTTCGACCGAAGCTCCATCAGAATCGAAAATGTCTCCTGCACCAGCATAGGCGACAGCCCGATCGAGGGTTCGTCGATCAGCACCAGCCTGGGGTCGAGCAGGAGCCCGCGCACGATCTCGAGCTGCTTCTGCTGTCCGCCCGACAGCGTCGAGGCCTGCACGTCGGCCTTGGCGCGCAACGACGGGAAGCGGTCGAGCGCCGCCTCGATGCGCTTGGGCATGTCGGTGATGTGCGAACCCGCCGCGACGGCTCCCAGCTCGATATTGTGCCTCACCGATAGTTCCGGAAAAATGTTGCGCCCTTGCGGCACATAGCAGATGCCCGCCTCCAGCAACTTGCGCTGGCTCCAGTTGGTGATCTCTGTGCCTTCGAGCCGGATCTGGCCTTCGCGCACCTTGAGCAGGCCGAAGATCGCCTTGAACACGGTCGATTTGCCGGCGCCGTTGGGGCCGATCACGGTGGTGATGGCGGCGCGCGGCACCTTGAAGCTCGTGCCGTTCAGGATGGTCATGGCGCCATAGCCGCCGACCACGCCGTCGAGTTCGAGGATGGGTGTCATGGCTGGCGCTCCGTTCTGAAGCTGAGGCGCTGGAGCCCTCCCCCCTTGCGGGGGAGGGTTGGGAGGGGGCAGGGCCGACACCTGCCGAACGTCGCGCTGCCCCCTCTCCATCTCTCCCCCGCGCAAGGGGAGAGAGGAGCCAAGCCAGGCGAGCGTTGTGTCATGTCGATCGGCATCATCCTCAATGCCCCAGATACGCGTCGATCACGGCGGGGTTGGCTCTGACCTCGGCCGGAGTGCCCTGCGCCAGCACCTTGCCCTCGGCCAGCACGATCACGCGCGAGCACAGGCTCATGACGAAATCCATATTGTGCTCGATCACGACGAAGGTCGCGCCCTGCTCGGCGTTGATGGCGCGCAGGCGCTCCTTCAGATCGCCGAGCATGGTCAGGTTGACGCCGCCCGCCGGCTCGTCGAGCAGCACGAGGCGCGGGCCGGCCATGAAGGCCATCGCCGCGTCGAGCAGTTTTTGCTGGCCGTAGGAGAGCCCGCCGGCCTTGGCGTCGATCAGGTGGCCGAGCTTGAAGAAGGCGATCATCTGGTCGGCCTTGCCCGACAGGCCCGCATCGCGCGGCCCGAAGAAGCGCGACAGCATGGTGCCCTCATGCTCCTGGCCGGCGAGGATCAGATTTTCGCGCACCGTCAGTTCGGGGAAGACCTGCAGAAGCTGGAAGGTCCGGCTGACGCCGCGCCGGTTGAGCTCGGAGGGGCGCAGATTGGTGACGTCCCGACCGTCGAGCTTCACGCTGCCTTCGGTCGGCTCCAACTGCCCGAGGATGCAGTTGAACAGCGTGGACTTGCCGCAGCCATTGGGGCCGATGATGCCGAGGATCTCGCCTTCGTTGACCGAGAAGGAGACGCCGTTGACGGCTTTGATGCCCCCGAAGGCCTTGTGGAGATTGGTGACTTCCAGAACCTGTCCCATCAGCGCGAGACCTTCTTGCCGGTGAGCTTCGCCCAGCCGCGCTCCAGCAAACCGCTCATGCCTTGCGGGCAGGCGATCAGCAGCAGCATCACGATGGCGGCAAAAATGATCAGGTAGAGCGAGCCGGCAAAGCGCAACCATTCCGGCAGCACGACGCCGAGCAGCGCGCCGATGAAGGGGCCGAGCAGATAGCCCGAGCCGCCCGCCACCACCATCAGCAGCAGGAAGAAGCTCTGCGACAGCGAGAAGGGCGAGGGGTCGATGAACTCGACCAGCGGCGCGTAAAGCGCACCGGCAAAGCCCGCATAGGCCGAACCGATGGCGAAGGCGAGCAGCGTGTAGAGGCGGGTGTCGATGCCCAGGCTCGCGGCCCGGATCGGGTTCTCGCGCAGCGCCGTGAAGGCGCGGCCCCAGGGGCTGCGGATCATCCACCACAGCACGACCGCGAGGATGAAGGTGATGACGACGACGAAGCGGTGGAATTCGAGCGCGTTGAACAGCTTGATGCCGAAAAAATCCGGCCGGTTGATGTTGGAGATGCCGAAGACGCCGCCGGTGAGCCATTGCTCGTTGCGCATGATCAGCCAGATCAGCGTCGAGAAGGCCAGCGTGACGAAGGCGAGGTAGTGCGCCTTCACCCGCAGCGCCGGGAAGCCGAGCACGAGCCCGACCGCGAAGGTCAGGAGCCCCGACAGCGCGAAGCAGACATACCAGGAGACGCCGTATTTCGTCGTCAGGATGGCGGTCAGATAAGCCCCCAGCCCCATGAAGGCGGCCTGCGCCAGCGATTTCAGGCCGGCATAGCCGAGCGTCAGGTTCAGGCCCATCACGGCGATGCTGGTGACCAGCCAGAGCGACAACACATAGGTGCCGTAGCGGCCCATGCCGACCGGCGCGAACCAGAGGATGACGGCCCCAGTGACCAGCGCGAGCAACGTGCCGTCGATGAAGCCGGGCAGGGCGAGCGAGCGACCGGTCGTCTGCGGCAGGGGCTCGCGTGTGGCGGGCGCGGTCATACGCGGCGCTCCTCTTTGCGGCCCATCAGGCCTTCCGGCTTGAGCAGGATGATGATGACCAGCAGGACGAGCGGCACGGCGAGCCGGTAGGAGCTGGAGATGTAGGCGGCGGCCATCGAGTCGACGATGCCGACGATCAGCCCGCCCACAAGCGCGCCGCGGACCTGGTTGAAACCGCCGACGATCGCCGCGATGAAGGCAAACAGGCCGATGACCTCGCCATTGGAGAACTTCGCCAGATAGATCGGCGAGATCAGCACGGAGGCCACGACGGCCAGCGCAGCGTTGATCGCAAACGTCAGCAGCACCATGCTCTCGACCGGAATGCCGAGGATGCGCGCCACCGTCGGGTTCTGCGCGGTGGCCTGCATCTGGCGGCCGAGTTTTGTGCCGCCGACGAACCATTGCAGCAGGACAATCACCGCGAAGGCGACCGCGATGATCGCCAGATGCTGCAGCGAGATCGACGCGCCGAAGACGGAGATGGTCTGCGAGGGCACGAAGGAGGGAAAGGTCTGCGCCTCGGCGGAGAAGCCGTCCTTGGCCCCTTCCTTCATGATAATCGAGAGCGCCATGGTGGCGATGGCGAGCGGCAGCACGCCGTGCCGGATCATCGGATCGACAATCAGGCGCTTGAAGCCGACGCCGAAGATCAGGATGAAGGCGGCGATGCCGATCAGGGCGCCGAACCAGACCGGCGCGCCGAGCAGCTTGATCGCGAGCAGCACCAGGATCGCCGGCAGCATGACGAACTCGCCCTGGGCGAAGTTGATCGTCTGCGAGGTCTGCCAGACCAGCGTGAAGCCGATGGCCGCCAGCGCATAGATCGCGCCCGTGGCGATGCCGGCGATGAGATAGGCGATGAATTCGGCCATGGCTTTGCGCCTTGTTCGGAGGGTGTGATGCTCGGGTGTTGGTCTCAGGCCATCGTCGGCGCTGCCCCCTCCCAACCCTCCCCCGCAAGGGGGGAGGGCTCCCGCGCCTGTTCTTCAAGCGAAATCGCGGTATGAGCCGGGCTCCTCCCTCCCCCCTTGCGGGGGAGGGATGGGGAGGGGGCCCGACCGGGTGAGCCGGTCGGAATCGCCCTCTCCCTAGCTGCTCAGGGCCTGATCTTCGGCAGGGTGGCGTTGATCACCTGCTTGCCGTCGATCACCTCGGCGAGGAAGCTCACCCGGTCGAGGTCGCCATTGGCCTCGATGGTGGTCTCCATCAGGATGCCGGGCTCCTCGGCGGGCGTGATGGTCGCGCCGCGCAGCGTGTCGGCGACGCCCTTCTTGTCGAACTTCTTCTGCTTCTCGGTCGCCCACTTGACCATGTAGACGGCCATGTAGCCTTTCAGGCCGTTATGGTCGGAGGCATAGTTGTACTTCGCCTGGAACTTCCGGCCGAACTCCTGGAAGGCCGGGATCGGCGCGTCGATCGAGAGGCCGACATGGCCCTTGACGCCGTTGGCGGCCGCGCCCGCGAGCGAGATCACTTTCGCGCCGAGCAAAGTCGTCTCGCCGACCATCGGCTTGGCGATGCCCTGCTGCTTGGCGGCGGTCAGGAAGCGGGCGCTCTCCTCCTCGTTGAGATAGACGAAGACCGCGTCGGCGTTGGCGTTCTTGACCTTGATCGCGTCGGCGGCGAAGTCGGCCTGGCCCTGCTCGGTCGAGACATCGGCGGCGACCTTGATGCCGGCCTTTTCAAGCTCGGGGATGATCGCGTCGCGGCCGCCCTTGCCGAAATCGTTGTTGACCCAGACCACGGCGACCGAACCGGCCTTGATGGTGTTCTTGAGATAGTTGGCGATCTTGGGCATCGCCGCCGCCTGGCTGAGCGAGGTCCGGAAGATGTAGTTGTTGCCCTGCCTGGTCAGGCCGGCCGCCTCGCCGCCGACGATCTGGGCGATCTCGGCGCGCTGGGCGATCTGCATGGACGCGCCGATCGGGCCGGAAAACACCGGACCGAGCACGGCATAGGTGCCCTCGTCGATGGCGCGCTGCACGGCGGCCCGCGTGTTGCCCGGGTTCGTCTGCGTGTCGTAATGGGTGATCTCGATCTGGCGGCCCATGATGCCGCCCTTGGCGTTGATGTCCGCCACGGCGAGGTCGATGCCGTTCTTCCAGTTCGTGCCGGCGGTCGCGCCCGCGCCCGACAGTTCGACCACGTTGACGAGCTTGACCTTGTCCTGCGCCAGCGCCGGCAGGCCAAGAGCCGCGCTCAGCGCGGCTGCGATGATCCAGGTCTTTGTCATGATCAGGGTGTTCTTCATGATGTCGTCTCCTCCAGAGATCGGGTTGTTTCTTCGCTCGCCCGGTATGGTCCGGGGCGTCCTTCAGGCGGCGTGGTCTTTTGTCTCCTGCGCCGCGAGAGTCTGGTCGAAGGCGTCGGCGATCGCGCTGTGCGCCGGCGTCGCGCCGGTGAACAAAGCGAAGGCGTCGACGGCCTGGTTGATCGAGAGTTCGCGGCCGGTCATCACTGACGCGCCGGCGCTGCGCGCCGCGATCAGCAAAGGCGTCCAGAGCGGATGGTAGACCGCGTCGGCGACCCATTGCGAGGGCTGGATCAGGCCGGCCGGCACAGGGTTGTCGCGGTTGGGCAACATGCCGATCGGCGTGCCGTTGACGATGCCGGCCGCGCCCGTGACGGCCTCTGTCGCGGTGCCCGAAATCTCGACCGCCGCGCTTGCGCCGAGATGGTCGGCGAGCGCCTGCGCCTTGGCGCGGTCGACGTCGAACAGCCGCAGATTCCTGACGCCGCAGGAGGCGAGCGCGAAGCCGATCGCCTTGCCGACGCCGCCGGCGCCGATGATCGCGACAGGTCTGTCACCGTCCTGCCGCTTCAGCGCGCGATAGGCCGTGGCGAAGCCGGTCGCGTCGGTGTTGTGGCCGGTCAGCCTGCCGTCGCGCGCGACCACCGTATTGACCGCGCCCATGGCGGCTGCCTCGGGCGAGAGCGCGTCGAGCAGCGGGATCACCGCTTCCTTGTAGGGGAAGGTGATGTTGACGCCCGAGAAGCCGAGCCGGCGCACGCCGTCCAGCATGGCGGCGAGGTCGTTGCGCGACGCGCCGGCGACCTCGATCAGATGGTAGTGGAGCGGAAAACCGGCGGCGCGCGCGGCGGCCTCGTGCATCGCCGGCGCGGCCGAATGGCCGATCGGCGAACCGATCAGTCCGAGCAGGACGCGCTTCGTTCGTTGGGCGATGGGAAATCCCGGCATGTCCGTCCCTATTGCGGCTCGCCCGTCTTGGAAAGCAGGCTTTGCGACATGCTCTCTAAGCCGATTTGTCGCGATAACGCGATAACCAATTCGTCCTGATAACCTAACCTGGTGTTATTTTCTCCGGGCGACGTCGAGGCTCCGTCCGGGCGCTGGCCGAGACCACCGCATCCATCTCCTCGCGCAGCAGCTTGACGAAGGTTTCGGCATAGACCGAAGGGGCCTTGTCGTTCTTGATCGCGACATAGGTCTGAAACCGGGTCGGCTCGGCGATCGGGATCGTATTGATGCCCTGCATCGAGCCATGCGCCACGGTGAACTGGTCGATGATCGCGATGCCGAGCCCCGCCCGCACCAGCGAGCAGACCGTGGTGCCGAAGCGCGCCTTGATGATCATCTCATAGGCCAGCCCCTGGCGTTCGAAGATCTCGGCCATCACGCGGCCATAGGGGTCGGTCGGGTCGATGCCGATCAGCGGATGACGCACGATCTCTGCCGCCGTGATGGTGAGCCGGCCGGCAAGCTCATGCCCGTCTGGCACGATGCAGAGCAGTTCGCCCATCGAGAGGGGCACGAAATCGATGCCGGGATGATCGAGCTTGTAGCTCATCGCCGCGATCTCGCCCTTGCCGAGCAAAAGATAGTCGAGCGCCTCCTCGATCTTGAGGATGTTGATGTCGAGCTTCAGGTCGGGGTGTTTGCGCCGCAACCGCTCGATCGCGCGCGGCACCATGACATGGCAGATGCTCGGCACCGAGCCGATCCGCAATTCGATGCCGCCCCCGCGCTCGATCCGCGCCAGCGTATAGTGCAGATCGTCGACCTTCTTGTAGACCCCGTTGATCTGCTCGAAGATGTCTTTGGCCTCCGGCGTCGGCACATAGCGCCCGTGCCGCCGCTCGAACAGCTTGAGCCTGAGCGTCCGCTCGGTGTGCTTCATCAGCCGGCTGATGCCCGGCGCGGACACGTTCAGCAGCTTCGCCGCGCCCGAGATCGTGCCGGTGATCATGATGGCGCGGATCACCTCGATCTGGCGCAAGGTGAGCATATGTGGCGTGTCCCTTGATGGCCGCTTTGCTTATTCGATGTTCCCGGCCGCGGCGATAATCTCCGCGTTTGGGTAGGCGCGGTCCTCCTTGTAGAGAATGATGTAACCGGGCAGAGCGGTCGCTTGCCAGCCGCCCGGCAGCGCTTTGACGATATGCACGATGGAAGCGCGCGGAGTGCTTGGCCCGCGCAGAGATGGAAGCAGTGTCGATTCGAAATCTGGATGCGGCTTTCTGCTACCACCGCCCTTTCCCTGATAGCGCAAGGTGTACGGAAGCGCTTCCTTCAAGCGGGCAAGGGCTGTTGCCGCCGTTTCGTCGCTTGCGATCGCGAAAGCCAGTTCACGGTCGATGTCGATCGGAAATTGCGCGTCGTAGTTGCTGGAATCGACTTTTGTCGTATCCCGCTCGCGGCCAGGATCGTTCGAGCCGAAGCCGCTACCGTTCCATGCGATGTCCTTGACGCCGCCATAGTGCCGAATGAGATCGGTTTCCAGATCGATTGCCGTAAAGACGAAGATGCGCACGGCTTTGAAGCTAACGCGGATGGGATCGAGCCCCATTCGATGCCTGATTTTGCGCGCGTGGCGCGTCAGACGCTTGCTTAAGCCCGCTTTAGCGTCTGTTTTGCCGATATAGACAACGCGATTGTCGAGAAAGATCTGATAAACGCCCTGTTCTTCTGGGATTTGCACCAAGCTAGCACTGTCGAGCGTAACCGCATCCAATCCGTCAAGCACATGTATAAGCCGCGCCAAGAGCGCGCCGGGCAAATCGAATTCGAACTCGACATACCCCTTCATCTCAGAAAATCCGTAGCTCCGAACGTCAGGTGGCGCTTCACGCTTTTGGCAATGACGCAGCCCAACTCCACCGGCACGGCATTGCCAAGTTGGCGCATGGTCTCGGTCCAGGAACCGTGAAATCTGAAGTCGTCGGGAAATGTCTGCAAGCGCGCGCTTTCGCGAACCGTGAAATACCTCACGCTGCCATCTGGACGACGCAGCATGTTCTCGCCACCAGGAACGCCGTGAACGCCGGCTTTCAGGGTCTTGGCGGGCTCGTCGAGTGGGCTGCCGGTGTGGCCTGCGTAAGAGCGCGCGCCTGCCTGAAAGCGATGATTGTGGTGTTTGGAGGCCTTTCCAGCCTCTTGTTCTGGATCGGGAAGACCGGCGATCGCGTCGCGCGTCGTGCGCCAGGGGGTCGTGAGGGGCTTTGCGACAAGTTTGGCCAAACGCTCCCAATGGCGTTCGCCAATGACGCGATCGGCTTTAGCCGCCCGGTGCCGATCCCAATAGTCGCCTTTCGCTTGATCCCAAAGCAACGCGTCCAGCGTGTGCGTTTCGCGCGGAAATGCCCATTCGATATCGAGATCGCTGCGGAAACCGACAAAGACAACCCGCTCCCGTCGCTGCGGTACACCGTAATTGGCGGCGTTCAATACGCGATGCACGACACGATATTCCAATCCAGACGGTGCGTGCCGACCGGTATGGTGCTTCTCAAGTCGGTCCAGATGGTCTTGCCACTCCTCGCCATTTCTAGCTGCGATGTCTGGATAGGTCATCTGCAGCAGGATGTGCGAGAAATAGGTCGCGAAGCTCTCGCGCGTCAGTCCCTTGACGTTCTCGAAAATGAATGCCTTCGGGCGTATCTCCCTGACGACGCGCACCGCTTCCGGCCACATATCACGCGCATCGGTATGAGCGCGATGCTTTCCGCCCAGCGAGAACGGTTGGCAAGGCGGACCACCAGTCAACAGTTCGATTTTGCCCGCGAACTTCTGGAAATCGATCTCTTGAACGTCGCTTTCCAGCGGGGCGGGCCAGTCGCCAATCGGTCCGAAGCCATCGGCGCGATTCTCCCGAAGCGTGTCGCAACACCATCGGTCCCGCTCGACAACAGCTTCCGGAGAAAATCCTGCACGGCTGACGCCAAGCCCGAGCCCGCCTGCGCCCGCGAAAAGTTCGATTGCCTTCATTTCGGCTTATCCGTCCAGAAACGTCACAAGCATGTTCTCTAATTGTTCACTGTGCCTGAGATCGCACTCCCAGACAACCAGCACCTGCCAGCCGAGTTGGCGAAGCGCATGTTGATTCTGCAAGTCTCGTAACGCGTTGGCCGTCAGTTTCGGCTCCCAGAACTCCAGTCGGGATTTGGGAAGACGCGCGAGCCGGCATTCAGGATCGTTGTGACGGTGCCAGAAACAGCCATGCACGAAAATCGCCTTCTTGCGTTTTCCGAATGCAATGTCGGGCCTGCCGGGTAGATCGCGTCGATGCAGTCGATACCGATAGCCCAATAGAAACACGAGCGACCGCACCACCATTTCTGGCGTGGTGTCTCGTCCTCGAATGCGAGCCATCCGCGCGCTTCGATCGGCCTGAGATAGCGTATCCATATTGTGGACGTGGCCATGCTCGACTGTTGCGAAAGGTACGAATTCTCAGTTATCCGCCATGCACGATATCCCTCACAACACCTCCCTGACCCGCACCAGCGTCGCGTCCATGTGCCGGCCGATCACCTCGCTCAGCGCGGCCGCGTCCCGCTTCAGCAGCGCCGCCATCATCTCCTCGTGCTCGGCCACCGCGCCGGCCCATTTCGTCGGGCCCTCGTTGCCGACGAAGCGCAGGCGCTTGATGCGGGCCTGCAGCGTCTCGTGCATCTCCATCAGCACGGTGTTGGCCGACGCCGCGACGATGCCGCTGTGGATCGCCTGGTTGAGCTTGAAATACTCCAGCCGCTCGCGCGTCGCGTAGAGCGCCATCATCCGCAGATGCATGTCGTGAATGGCGGCGATCGTGGCGTCGCTCGCCAGTTCGCAGGCCATGCGCCCGCCGAGTTGCTCCAGCGTCTTCAGCACCTCCAGGATCTGGTAGAGATCCTGCGCGCTGAACTTTCGCACGACCGCGCCCTTGGCCGGCAGGATCTCGACGAGGCCTTCGCTGGCGAGCGTCTTGATCGCTTCGCGCAGGGGGGTCCGCGAAACGCCGAGCTGCGCCCCGACGAGACCCTCGTTGATGCGCTGGCCGGGCGCGAGCCGCGCTTCGATGATCATGTCGCGCAGGCGCTCCAGCACCTCGTCATGCAAGGTGCGCCGCATGATGCGCGGATACTGCTCCAGAGCCTCGCTCATCGTGCCGCCATCGTTGTCATGTCCTTGCGTCGGTTACGGCATGCGAATTCGGCTCTGTCAAACTGCGGACGCAACTTTCAGGCGAACAACCCGTCCTGCCGGCGTCGCATCGCCAGCATGCCAGAATCGGGAGCGATCTCGAGCGCGCCAAGGCTGATCGCCTCGCCTGCCCGCACGTCCCTCGTCAGCCGCCTGTCGGCCGCGAGATAGAATGGCGCGGGTCGCGAATCCGACAAGGCCGCCGCCGGCCTGACCTCGGCCCCGACCCCGTCGATGCTGTGATGGTGGCCGCCCATGGTCAGCACCGTGCCGGCGGCAAGGTCGCGCTGCGCCACCGCGACGAGGTCCTGGCGCGGACGATAATCCTCGCCATAGCCGGAACGGCCGAGGCCCGCCGCATCGAGAATCGAGGTCGCGGCCTCGACCCCGAGCAGATGGCGCGGCAGATAGAGCATCGCGGCCTTGCCAGAGCGGCTGACGACATGGCCCTTGCCGGCGAGCATCTCCCAGGTCTCGGCGTCCTCGCAGGCCACGACGATGAAGACGCCGCCGGCGAAGCTCGCTTCCTCCGCCAGCCTCAGATGGTGGAACACGTCGATGCGCCGCGTGCCGCCCATCAGCCCGCCCTCGCTGCGCTGCGAGAACAGATCGGCGATCTCGGGAATGCGCGCCGGCGGCGCATGGAAGGCTGGCGCGTCGGCCTCCAGCCCGGTGGCGTTGGCGACCAGCGTCATCTCGCAGAGATCGGGCACGGCCCGCAGCGGAAAGGCCTCGCCGAGGATGCGCGCCCGCTCGGCCGCCATGGCGACGACGCCGCCATCGCCCGGCAGCCATTGCGCCAGAAGCGCCGGCAGCCGGTGCCTGACGCCGTTGCAGGTCACGTCGCCGGTCTTTGCGTCGAGCACGAAATCGTATTCGCTGGACTTGCCGGCCGCGATGATCTCCAGCCCCAGCACCTCGGCCCAGGTGACGAGGCCGATCAGCAGGCTCGGCTGGTCGCCATCGACCGGCGTGACGACGACGCCTTTCTCGCGCGCCAGCCGCGCCAGCCCCGGCCCCACCACGCTGTCGGCCTCTTTCGAGACGAGCGCGACATGACGGCCGGCCTCGATCGCCATCAGCGCATGCCGGGTCGCGGGCTCGGGCGCGCCGGTCGCCTCGACAAGGAGGGAGAAGGGCAGGTCGATCACGCTCTCCAGCCGGCCGGCGGCGACGCAGCGCCCTGCATCCCAGGCGGCGCGCGCCTCGGCGGCGGTCTCGCACAGCACAATCTCGCGGCGGTCATGCCCTGCCGCAGCAAAAGCGCGCCCGGCCGCCTCGGCGGTGATGTCGACGGCGATGCGCGCGTTGACCAGCCTGATCCGGCGCGCCTGCGCCAGAAAACTGCGGCCGAAGCCGCCACTGCCGACGAGGCAGGTTTCGACCGGCTGCGAGATACGGGCATAATGGTCGTGGAAGTTCAAAGCCGGCCTCCCGAGCGCGGCCGGTCCGACAGGCCGGCACATCTGGATTTCCACGACTCTACACCAAGTCAGATATGCTGCATACAGCATACTTGCCCTATGCGGCTTCGCATGGTAGTTGGAGGCAACAAGGGCGGAAACGGGAGAGACGGTCATGGACAGCCACGCGAACGGCGCTCGGCCGGTCATCGCGGTCGCGCTCGGCGACCCATCCGGCATCAGCGCCGAGCTCGCCGCCCGCATCCTGGCCGAGCCCGATCTGCGCGCCGCGGCCCGCTACGTCGTCTTCGGCGACAGGCGCCTGCTCGACATGGGCGCGGCTGACGGCAAGGTCGATCCCGATGTGCGCCTCATCCGCGACGGCGACGCCATCCCCAACCCCTCCGACAAGCCCGTCTTCGTCGATCTCGGCAATCACGACCCGGCCGATCTGCGGCGCGGCGAGCCGACTTTGGCCGGCGGCAAGGCGGCGACCGAGAATTTCCGCCGCGCGCTGCGCTTCGCAGCGGCGGGCCATGCCGATGCGGTGTTCTTCACGCCCTTCAACAAGGCGGCGATGCGCTTCGCCTATCCCGGCTACGACGACGAGATCCGCTTCGTGCGCGACGCCATCGGCTTCGAGGGCGCGGCGAGCGAGTTCAACATCCTCGACAGGCTCTGGAACGCCCGCGTCACCTCGCATATTCCGCTGTCGGAGGTCGCCGCCAACATCACGCAGGAGCGTATCCTCAAGGCGCTGACGCTGGCCGACGCCAACCTGCGGCTGGCGGGATTCGATCCGCCGCGCATCGCGGTCGCAGGCATCAATCCCCATGCCGGCGACGGCGGCAATTTCGGCCGCGACGAGATCGAAACCATCGAGCCGGCGGTCAAGGCCGCCAAGGCCAGGGGCTTCTCGGTCGAGGGGCCGTTCCCCTCCGATACCGTGTTCCTGCGGGCCAGGAACGGCGATTTCGACGCCGTTTTGACGATGTATCACGACCAGGGCCAGATCGCGATGAAGCTGATCGGTTTCGACCGGGGCGTCACGCTGATCGGCGGTTTCCCGTTCCCGATCTGCACGCCCGCCCATGGCACGGCCTACGAGATCGCAGGCAAGGGCATCGCCAATCTCGGCGCCAGCCGCGCCGCGCTGCAACTGGCCATCAAGATGGCGCAGGACGGCAAGGCGAGGGCTCAGGCCGCCGCCTGAGCCTCGGCCACCAACCCCGAGAGCGTCCGTCGAAGAGCCGCTCCGCAACGCGTTTCAACAGGGAGAAGACCATGACCAACTTCAAGCTCACAACCGCGCTCGCCTGCGCCTTCGCACTGGCCGGGGCGGGCGCCGCCCAGGCCTGGCAGCCGACCAAGCCGGTCGAATTCGTCGTGACGTCCGGCGCGGGCGGCGGCACCGACAACTTCGCCCGGATGATCCAGTCGATCATCACCAAGAACAAGCTGATCGAGCAGCCGATCGTCGTCGTCAACAAGGGCGGCGGATCCGGCGCCGAAGGCTACATCCACGGCAAGGCCGGCAAGGGCGAGCCCCACCGCGTCATCTTTGGCACCAACAACGCCTATCTGCTGCCTTACGTCGCCAGGCTCGGCTACAAGCCCGCGGACCTGACGCCGGTCGCGGCGCTGGCGCTTGACGAGTTCCTGCTCTGGGTCAACGGAAAGGCGCCCTACGCCACCGCCAAGGATTTCGTCGACGCGGCCAAGGCCAAGCCCGGCGCGCTCAAGATCGCCGGCAGCCAGTCGAAGGACACCGACCAGACGCTGACCATGATGATCCAGGACGCCTCCGGCGCGAAGATGATCTATGTGCCGTTCCAGGGCGGCAACGCGGCCGCGGTGCAGCTCGCGGGCGGCCATGTCGACGGCAATCTGAACAACCCCAACGAGAACATCGGCCAGTGGAAGGCCGGCGCGGTGAAGCCGCTCTGCGTGTTCTCGCCGGTGCGGCTGGCCAAGGGCGAGCCCGTCTTCGAGGGCAAGGGCTGGGGCGACATCCCGACCTGCAAGGAATCGGGGCTGGCGATCGAGACCTTCCAGATGCCGCGCACCGTCTGGCTGCCGGCGGACGTTCCGGCCGACGCGGTCAAGTTCTACGAAGGCGTGCTTGAGAAGGTCAGCCAGAGCCCCGAGTGGAAGGAATTCATCGTCCGCACGGCGCAGACCGGCCGTTTCCTGAAGGGCAAGGAACTGGCCGACTTCGTCGCCAAGGACGAGGCCGCCAACAAGAAGGTCTTCGAGGCCGAAGGCTGGGTCGTGAAGTAAAGCCGACTGTCTCACTGCCGTCGTCCCGGACAAGCGGCGAAGCCGCGCCGATCCGGGACCCATTCCTGAACCGTTCCGGAATGGGTCCCGGCTCTCCGCTTCGCTGCGGCCGGGACGACGCGTGATGGTTCCGGGTCGACAACAGAGGATCAGCCATGATCACCCGCTTCCAGGCCGAAACCGCGACCGCGCTGGCGACGATGCTGTTCGGCCTCGGCATCGTCTGGGGCGCGCTCGATTTCGGCATCGGCTGGGATTCGTCGGGGCCGCAGCCCGGCACCTTTCCGTTCTACACCGGCATGCTCGTGGCGCTCGCCAGCCTCGGGACCATGGTGATGACGATTGGCAAGCGCATGGCCGGCGACGCATCGCTGCAGGTCGCGTTCCTCGATGGCGAACGGATGCGCCGTCTCGCCTCCTTCTTCCTGCCGCTGCTCGGATTCGTGCTGCTCAGCGTCACGCTCGGCATGTATCTCGCGACCGTCGTCTATCTCGTCTTCACGATGCGCTTCCAGGGCGGCTATGGCTGGCTGCGGACGCTGGCGACGGCGTTCGGCGCGGCGCTGGCGTTCTACTTCGCGCTGGAGAAATTCTTCCAGATCAGCCTGCTCAAGGGGCCGCTCGAGCGCCTCCTCGGCCTCTAGACCAGAACAACCGGAACGGGCGCCGCTTCATGGACAATCTGGCCAACCTGATGCACGGCTTCTCGGTCGCGCTCACCACCCACCACATCCTGCTGATGATGGCCGGCGTCCTGCTCGGCATCCTTGTCGGCGTGCTGCCGGGTCTGGGCGCGCCCAACGGCGTCTCGCTGCTGCTGCCGCTGACCTTCGCGATGGACCCGGTCTCGGCCATCATCCTGCTGACCTCGCTCTACTGGGGCGCGCTTTTCGGCGGCTCGACCACCTCGATCCTGTTCAACATTCCCGGCGAACCGTCCTCGGTCGCGACGACCTTCGATGGCCATCCCATGGCCAAGCAGGGCAGGGCGACCGAGGCCTTGTCCTTCGCTTTCCTGTCGGCCGGCATCGGCGCGATGGCCGGCGTCATCCTGATCACCGCGCTCTCGGGCTGGGTGGCGAACTTTGCGCTGCGCTTCTCCTCGCCGGAGTTCTTCGCGGTCTATTTCATCACCTTCGCGAGCTTCATCGGGCTTGGCGGTTCCTCTCCGCTCAAGGCCATCGTCTCGATGGGCGTCGGCTTCGCGCTCGCCTCGGTCGGCATGGATTCGGTCTCCGGCAATATCCGCCTGACCTATGATTTCGACGTCCTGCTCGGCGGCGTCAGCTTCCTGATCGCGGTGATCGGCCTGTTCGGCATCGGCGAATTGCTGCTGACCATGGAGGAGGGGCTGAAGTTCGACGGAGTCCCTGCGAAAGTTCGCATCCGCGACGTTCTGGCGACGGCGGCCAAGCTGCCGCGCTACTGGCTGGCTTTGCTGCGCTCGTCGCTGATCGGGATCTGGATGGGCATCACGCCGGGCGGGCCGACGGCGGCCTCCTTCATGAGCTACGCCATGGCCAAGCGCTCGTCGCGCAATCCCGAGAAGTTCGGCAAGGGCGAGCCCGAGGGCGTGATCGCGCCCGAGACCGCCGACCATGCCGCGGGCTCGGCCGCGATGCTGCCGATGCTGGCGCTTGGCATCCCGGGCTCCGCCACGGCTGCCGTCATGATGGGCGGGCTGATGATCTGGGGCCTCAACCCCGGCCCCACGCTCTTCACCGACCGTCCCGATTTCGTCTGGGGCCTGATCGCCTCGATGTATCTCGGCAACGTCGTCGCCGTCGTCGTCGTGCTCGCGACCGTGCCGCTGTTCGCCTCGATCCTGCGGATTCCGTTCTCGATCGTCGGGCCGGTGATCGTGGTGATCTGCTTCATCGGGGCCTACACCGTCGGCTCGAAACCGTTCGACATGTGGATCGCGCTTGTCTTCGGCCTCGTCGGCTACGTTTTCAAGAAGCTCGATTATCCGATCGCGCCGCTCGTGCTCGCCATGGTCATCGGCGACAAGGCCGAGGACGCCTTCCGCCAGTCGATGATCTTCAGCCAGGGCTCGCTGACGATCTTCTGGTCGAACCCGCTGGTCTCGACGCTGATGGCGATCGGTCTGGCGCTGCTGCTGTTCCCGCTATTTGGAGTTGCTCGCCGGGGCGTCAGGAAGCTGACGACGGCCAAGGCCGCACGTTAGCCTGCTCCCCCCACATCATTGTCTGGACACGCTGCCATGACCGAACCCTATGCCGGCATCCTGCCGATCGCCCCAACCATCTTCCACGACAATGGCGACCTCGACGTCGAGGGCAACCGGCGCGTCATGGACCTGATGGTCGATCAGGGCGTCGACGGCATCTGCATCCTCGCGAACTTCTCCGAGCAGTTCTTGCTCACCGACGAGGAGCGCGACCAGGTGATGCGGCTCTCGCTGGAGCAGGTCGCCGGCCGTGTGCCGGTGATCGTCACGACCTCGCATTTCTCGACCCGCATCGCCTCCCAGCGCGCCAAGGCCGCCGCCGACGCCGGCGCGAAGATGCTGATGATGATGCCGCCCTATCACGGCGCGCTGCTCAGGGCCGACGAACAGGGCATGATCGAGCATTTCAGGATGGTCGCTGACGCCTGCGGGATCCCGATCATCCTGCAGGACGCGCCCTTGTCGGGCGTCACGCTCACCGTGCCCGTCATGGTCCGGCTGGCGAAGGAGGTTCCGCTCGTCCGCTACTTCAAGATCGAGGTGCCGGGCACGGCGAACAAGCTGCGCGCGCTGATCGAGGCCGGCGGCTCGGCGGTGGCCGGTCCCTTCGACGGCGAGGAGGCGATCACGCTGATGGCCGATCTCGACGCCGGCGCGACCGGCACGATGACCAGCGCCATGATCCCCGACCTGATCAAGCCGATCCTGACGGCGCATGCGGCGGGCGACCGCAAGACGGCGATGGCGCTCTACCGCGATGTGCTGCCGATCATCAATTTCGAGAACCGCCAATGCGGCCTGCGCTCGGCCAAGGCGGTGATGAAGGAGGGCGGCGTGATCAGGTCGGAGGCCGTGCGCCACCCGCTGACGCCGCTGCACCCGAAGACGCGCGAGGGGCTGATCGAGCTGGCGAAAGAGCTGAATCCGCTGGCGTTGCGCTGGGGGAAGTGACGCGCTGGAAGAACCCCTCTCCCGGATGGGAGAGGGGCAGGGGTGAGGGACCGCCGCTGATGGCTGAAGCGAGACGGAGCCGTTGCACCCCGTACCCTAACGGCACACCCTCATGCGCCCCTGCCGGGGCACCTTCTCCCATCCGGGAGAAGGAAAAGAGAGCGTTGAACCCCGCTCACCCCTTCGACCACACCGCCAGCTCGTACCCGTCCGGATCGGCGAAATGGAAGCGCCGCCCGCCGGGAAAATCGAACGCCTCCTTGACGATCCGCCCGCCCGCCGCCTCGATCGACGCTTGCGTCGCCGCCAGATCGTCGGCGTAGAGGATTACCAGCGGCCCGCCCGGTCGTGGCGTGCCTTGCGTGGTGAAGCCGCCCTCCAGCCGGCCGTCGGCGAAGGCGCAGTATTCCGGGCCGTAATCCGTCATCGTCCAGCCGAAGGCCGCGGCATAGAAAGCCCGTGCGCGGGCCAGATCGGCGACGATGAACTCGATGTAGTCGATGCGCTGGTCGTTGGCTGACACGCCCATCTCCGGCTCCTTCACGTCTCGGTTCTGCAATCGAAGCCTGACCCGCTGACCGCCTATGGCAGCAGTGCCTTGCCGCAGCGGGGGTATTCGCAGCCGCCCCGCTGCTGTAGCACCGTTGTCAGCCGCCGCGCCCCGCCGCGCAAGACGAGCGGCACGCACAGGGACGAGACGCTATGCCGACACCGAACGAGACCCTGCGCGATGCGCTGATCGCCGCCCGCCGCGACAGGGCCGTCCTGCCCCTGGCGAGCCAGCCCGTGCCCGCTTCCGTGGCCGAGGGCTTTGCCGTGCAGGCCGCCATCGCCCAGGGGCTCGGAATGGCGGAGGCCGGCTGGAAGGTCGCCATCGTCGGGGGCGAGCCCGTCGCCGGATTGATGCCGGGGCCGTATCTCGCGCCCGGCGACGTCTACGAGGGCGCCATCGGGGCCGAATTGCGCGTCGAGATCGAACTTGGCCTGCGCCTGGCGCGCGACGTGCCGATGCGTCCCGGCCAACCCTGGTCGCGCGCCGAACTGCTGGCCTGTTGCGACAAGGCCTATCTCGGCATCGAGATCGTCGAGAGCCGTCTGGCCGACTGGGTCGACGTCGTCGCCCTGCCGCTCTGGCTCGCCGACGCCATGGGCCATGGCGGCTATCTGATCGGCCCCGAGCTCGACATCGCGACGCTGGACGATCTCTCTGGCCTGTCCTGCTTCATCTCGCTCAACGGCGTGACGCTTTATGACAAGCCCGCCGTGCACGGAAACGGCGACCCGATGACGCCGTTCCTCGCCTGGGCAAACCGCAGGACGGAGCTGCTGGGCGGCCTGCGCGCCGGGCAGATCGTCACCACGGGCAGCCTCTGCGGCGGTGTGCTCTCGCCCGGAAAGGGCGAGATCGTGACGCGTCTCGATCCGCTCGGTACAGTATCGTTGACCCTGCGTTAGGATTATCCGGTCGGATTCGAATGCGGCTGGAAGTTGAAGCGCGTATTGCCGATCATGTTGGGAACACAGTTCAGTCTTATTCGTGGGTGTGCTGGGTGAGGGTGGCGTCGGAGGGCGGATGCGGGTGAGGCGAGGAATGACCCGCAGATGGGCGGGCGGAAGCGGCTGCGCTTTCGCGACCCTGCTGGCCTTCCAGCCCGGCCCCGCCATGGCGTTCGAGCTGTCGTCACTCGACATCTTCGGGCTGTTCACCAGCAGGGAGAACCCGCCCGAGGTCACCCCCGCAACGCTGCCCTATGAACTGAGCTTCGATGTCGGCGACGCCCCCGACGCAAAGGCGCTGACCCGCACCCTTCAGGACGCCTCGCTGCTCCACCGCCTGCGCCAGGACGCCCCGCCCGATGGCGAGACGCTGTCGCGTCGCATGGCGGCCGACCTCAACCCGCTGGTCGATGCGCTCTGGTCGCAAGGCTATTACAATGCCGAGCTTCAGATCGTTGTGAACGGCGTGTCCCTGCGCGTCGGCGCGGAGCCGAACGCCGCGCTGGTGCGCGCGCTCGAAAGCTATCGCAATCGCTCGGCCGTTCCGATCGCGGTCAGGGTCCAGCCCGGTCCCGTCTTTGCGCTGCGAAACGTCGCCGTCGTCGAGGCGGGCGGGGGGCCGAGCCTGGCCATCGCCGATCCCGCCAAGGTCTCGCGGCTGAAAGCGGGCGATCCGGCGACCTCAGCGTCTTTGCGCGCGGCGCAGGCGGCCTTGGTCGATCATCTGCGGAACCAGTCGCGGCCGTTGGCGAAGATCGTCGAATTGCGGCCCGTCGTCGATCATCCCGCGCGCAGCATGGACATAACATATGTCGTCGCGCCCGGCCCGGTCGCGGGCTTCGGCGACGTCACGATCAACGAGACCGGCGACATTCCGCCGGCCGTGGTGCGCTCCTTCATCTATCTGGAGCCGGGCGATCCCTATTCGCCGAAGGAACTGGCCGACACGCGCAAGTCTATCGCGACCATTCCCGCCGTCGGCTCCGTCCGTATCCGCGAGGCGCAGGCGCTGGACGCCGCCGGCAACCTGCCGCTTTCGCTTGACGTGACCGAACGGCCCAAGCGGCTGTTCGGCTTCTCGACGCGCTATTCGACGATCGACGGCCCGGCGGTGAAGACCTATTGGGAGCACCGCAACCTGTTCGGCGGGGCCGAGCGGCTCCGGCTGGAGGGCTCGACCTTCCTCGCGCCCCGCATCGACGGCACGAAGATCGAGGAAGTCGGCGATTTCCAGCGTTCCGACATCGGCGGGCGGCTCTCCTTCAGCTTCCTGAAGCCGGCGCTCTACGGCAGCCGCTACGACTGGCTGCTCGACGGAACGGCTGTGCGCGAGCGTGTCGGAACCAACCGCTTCGGCGGCTACACGGCCCGCTACGCCAACGTCACCACCGCGCTCCAGCGGCGCTTCAGCGACACGTTCTCGATCTCGGCCGGGATCGAGGTCGAGCATGGCCAGACCAGCGATTCGCTGGGCCAGGTCGATTACACGCTGGTCGGCATTCCGCTCTCGGTGAAATACGATTCGACCGACAGCTTGCTCGATCCGACGCGCGGCATCCGCGCCACGGCCTCGGTCACGCTTTATCCGACCTTCCTCGGCTCGACCATCGGCGTCGTCCAGAGCAAGGCCTCGCTCTCGGCCTATTACGCGCTGGACGAGGATGCGCGCTATGTGCTGGCCGGCCGCGTCGGGCTGGGCTCGATCGCGGGCGAGGGGCTCTCCGAGATTCCGGCGACGCGGCGCTTCTATGCTGGCGGCGGCGGCTCGGTGCGCGGCTATGCCTATCGCACGCTCTCGCCGCTCGGCCCCGACGGACGCCTGACCGGCGGCCGCAGCCTGTTCGAGGGCTCGGTCGAGGCCCGCATCAAGGTCACGGACACGATCGGCGTCGTGCCCTTCTTCGACGCCGGCATGGCCTTCGAATCGGCGGTGCCCAATTTCAAGGAAACGCTGCAGATGGCGGCCGGTCTCGGCCTGCGCTATTACACGGCCATCGGCCCGATCAGGCTCGACGTCGCCGCCCCGCTCAATCCGCGCAAGGGCGACAAGCCGGTCGCGGTCTATATCAGCATCGGGCAGGCCTTCTGATGGCGCGCCGCTTCTCCTTCCGCTCGCTCCTGCCGCGCCTTGCGCTGCTCGCTCTGCTGCTCGCGGTCGGCCTCGTCGCCTCGGCCCGCTGGACCGGCTTCGCCCAGAACGCCCAGACCGAGCGCGGCATCCTCGCCGATCTGATCTCCAAGGCGCTCTCGACCGAAACCAGCCAGGTCTCGATCGGCGCGGTCGAGGGCGCGTTGTCCTCGGACGCGACGATCCGCGACATCGTGCTGTCGGATCGCGACGGGCCATGGCTGAGGCTCGACCGCGCCCGGCTGATCTGGACGCGCAGCGCGCTGCTGTTCCGCCGCCTCGAGGTCAACCGGCTCGAACTCGGCAAGCTGGAAATCCTGCGCAAGCCCGTGCCGCAGGAGGCCCCGGCCACGACCGACGATGCGCCGATCCTTCCCGACCTTCCGCTCAAGGTCGTCGTGCAGGCCTTCCAGCTCGGCGAGTTGGCGCTCGGCGCACCCGTGCTCGGCGAGCCGGCGCGCATCGGGGCGACCGGGCGCGCCACGCTCGGCCCGCCGACAGAAGGCCTCGATCTGACCTTCGACGCCCGCCGCATCGACCGGCCGGGCGAATTCACCATTCGGCTGGGATACGTTCCGCAATCGACGCGGCTCCAGCTCGCGGTCAAGGTCGCCGAACCCGAGGGTGGGCTGGTCGCGCGGCTGGCCGATCTGCCCGGCCTGCCGCCGGTGACGCTTGATCTCAATGGCGACGGCCCGCTCGACGCCTTTCGCTCCAACCTCGCCTTCACCGCCGGCGAGACGATCGGCGCGCAAGGCTCCGCCAATCTGTCGCGGGCGGGCGCGGCGCGCGAACTCGCTCTGGCGCTGGACGCGCGCATCGAGGGGCTGATGCCCGCGCCCGTCGCACCCGTGTTCACCGGCTCGACGCGGCTCGACGGCGCGGTCGCCTTCGCCGACGATGGCGGCATCGGCATCAGGCAGCTCGCTTTGGTCTCGACGCTGGCGCGGCTCGACGTCGCCGGCCGCTACGGCGCCGACGCCACGCTCGACCTGCGCGTCACCGCCGCGGCCCGGCCCAATGACGGCGGCAAGACCGTCGCGTCGGGCGCCGAGATTGGTAAGCTCGCTTTCGACGCGACGATCCAGGGGCCGGCCGCCGGCCCGCGCATCGTCGCCTCGCTCGACGCGGAGAATGCACAGGCGCCGCTCGGCCGCCTCGGCAAGCTCGGGCTGAATTTCACCGCGACGCCGACCGGCAAGATCGGCGACCCCGGCAGCCGCATCGCGCTGGTCTCCGACGGTCTGGCGACCGGCATCGCGCTGGCCGACCCGGCGCAGGCGCAGGCCGTCGGAGACCGCGTCGCCTTTACGATGCGAGGCACGGCCAATGATGACGGAACCGCCGATTTCGAGACGCTGACGCTCGGCATGTCGGGGCTGGCGCTGGATTATCGCGGCAAGCTCGGGCAGGCGCGCATCCTCGGCCGGCTCGGCGCGACCCTGCCGGATCTCGCCCGGCTCAGCGGCCTCGCGGGGAGAGCGCTGTCGGGCCGCGCCGAGATCGCCGCCGATCTCGACGCGACGCCGAAGAATAACGCTTATGGCGCAAGCCTGAGCGGCAGGACCGACGCGCTGGCGACCGGCGAGCCGGCGCTCGACAGGCTTCTGGCCGGCGAGCTCACTTTGGCCGGACGCATCGGCGCTCTTGCCGGCGACGTCACCTTCACCGGCCTGCGCGCCGCCGGTCGCCACGTCGCCTTCACCGCCGATGGCGGCGTCGGGCAGGCCAGCTCCGATCTGCGGATGGCGGTGACGCTGCCGGATATGAGGCGCGCCGATCCGCGCTTGTCGGGCCGCGGCGAGATGACGGCGCGCATCACCGGTCCCCAAGCGAAGCTCGACATGGCGGCCAATCTCGCCCTGACCAACGCCTCGGCGCTCGGTCGTCCGATTCCGCGTCTCGCCATCGATGCGACGATCCGCGATCTGCAGGGCGCGCTCGACACGCGCGCGACGCTGGATGGCGAGATCGACGCCAGGCCGGCGCGCGGCACGGTCGCGCTGACGCGGCTGCCGGACGATGGCTGGAACCTCTCGAACCTCGATCTCACGATCGGCTCGGTCCGCCTGAACGGTGCGCTGACGCTGGATCAGGCGAGCCGCGCCGCCGGCCGATTGACGCTGGCCGCCCGCAATCTCGACGATATCTCGCCGCTGGCGCTGGCGAAGCTCGGCGGGCAGCTCGACGCCGATCTCGCCTTCGCCATCGTCGAAGGTCGCCAGAATCTCGATGTGACCGCGAAGGGCGTAAAGCTCGCCGGGCCATCGGTCACGATCGACCGTCTCGACGCGACGGTGAAGGCCGCCGACATCTTCGGCCGTCCCGTCGTGGATGCCGGCATCGCGATCGACCGCGCCGTGCTGGCGGGCGAGCCCGTCACCGCGATCCGGCTCGATTCGAAGGGCGGCGCGGCCGGCAGCGACCTCACGCTCAGCGCCAATGCGCGCGGTTTCGCGCTGACCAGCGCCGGCCGGCTCGTCCCGGCCGAACCGTTGCGGCTCGATCTCGCCAGCTTCAACGCCAGCCGCGACCGCCGTCGCATCGCATTGGCCAATCCGGCCACGATCAGCTTCCCCGCCGGCGGCGTCGCCATCGCCGGTCTTGCGCTCACCGTCGATGGCGGCCGCCTGACCCTCGACGGACGCGCCGGCGAGACCCTCGACCTCCGCCTTGCCGCGAGCAACGTGCCGCTCTCGGCCGCCCGCATCGTCGCGCCGAAACTCGATCTCGCCGGCACGCTGAACGCGCAGGCGCAGGTCAGCGGACGTCCCGACGCCCTCTCCGGTCCCTGGAGCCTGCGCATTGCGCGGCTCGTCACCCGCGAGACGCGGCAGGCCGGCCTGCCGCCGATCGAGATCACCGGCTCGGGCCAGTTCAGCGGCGCGAGCACCAGCGTCACGGCCTCGCTGGCGGCCGGCCGCTTCGTCAGCCTGTCGGTTCGCGGCACGGCCCCGCTCTCGGCCACGGGTCCGCTCAATCTCAACGCGCAGGGCCGGCTCGACGCTGCGCTCGCCAATACGATGATCGCGGCCCGTGGCCAGCGCCTCACCGGCGCGGTCGCGCTCGATCTCGCCGCCGCGGGCTCGGCTGCCGCCCCGCGCCTGAGCGGCACGGCGACGCTCTCCGGCGGCTCCTTCACCGACGCCCTGCAGGGGCTGCGCCTCACCGGCATCGAAGCCCGGCTCAGTGCGCGGGGCGACAACATCGCAATCGAGCGGGCGACCGCCAGCACTGCGAACGGCGGCACGCTCTCGGCCAGCGGCCAGGTCAGGCTCGATCCGGCCGCCGGTTTCCCCGGTACGATCGCGCTGCGTGGCGCCCGCGCCCAGCTCGTCTCCAACGGCATCGTCACCGCGATCGCCGATCTGAACCTGACTCTGGCCGGGCCTCTGGCCCAGCGTCCGCGCATCGACGGCCGCGTCGATATCGTCTCGCTCGAGGTGGCGGTGCCCGACCGGCTGCCCGGAAGCCTGCGTCCGGTCGACGGCATCAGGCATGTCCGCCCGACCGGGACCGCCGCCGCCCGGCTGGCCGCCCAGCGCAAGGCGCAGGGGCCGGCCCGCCGGGGCGCGCGGCCCGCGCCCGCCTTCGACGCGGCGCTTGCCCTGACCATTTCCGCCCCCAGCCGCGTCTTCATCCGGGGCCGGGGCATCGACGCCGAACTCGGCGGCGAACTGCGCGTCGCCGGCACCCTCGCCGCGCCGGCGCTGTCGGGCGGCTTCGACCTGAGGCGCGGCCGGCTGAACATCGTCAGCCAGCGGCTCGATTTCAGCCGGGGCCGAATCAGCTTTTCCGGGGGCACGATTCCCGAACTCGATTTCGTCGCCGAGACGCGCGCCGCCGACGTCACGGCCCGCATCATCGTCACCGGCCCGGCCGACCAGCCGAGCTTCGCCTTCGGCTCCTCGCCCGACCTGCCGCAGGACGAGGTTCTCTCGCGCATCCTGTTCGCACGCGCCTCGGGTTCGCTCTCGCCCTTCCAGGCGCTGCAACTGGCGCAGACGGCGGCGCAGTTCGCCGGTGGCGGCGGCGACGATTCGTTCGAGCGCCTGCGCAAATCGCTCGGCGTCGACAATCTCGACATCCAGGTCGGCGCGGGCGGCCCGACGGTCGGCGTCTCGCGCGCGATCAGCGACAATGTCTCGATCGGCCTGAAAGCCGGCGCGCGGCCGCAGGACAGCGGCGTGTCTGTCAATATCGACCTGACCCGCCGCCTGAAGCTGCAGGCCGAGACCAATGCCGAAGGCGGTGCGGCCGTCGGCATCGGCGCCGAGTGGGAATACTGAAGCCAGCCTGCTGCGGAGGGAATCGCCATCGCCATCCGCGCTGCGCCATCGCCGATTCTGCGTCTCGTACAGCGAATTTCGGGCCGAGCGGGCGATCCTGGTTAAGCGGTGGTGAATTTCGCCGGTCAAAGCGTGGCGCGCCTGCAACACCGGGTTCCAAAGCACCCCCCCGGCGCTCTCGGCGGCGTGATCGAGGTTGATCGGCACCCCGGCATTCGTATGGTGAACCTGCGTCGGGACATTCCCGGTCGCTGTTTTTCGTCTTCGCCTCTGAATGGTTCAGGGACGCGGGCGAAAGGCCGGGAAGAGGCGAGTTCGTCGGTTTGGTCTCCTGGGGCCGCCGAAACGGAACGGACCAATGCCCGAGGGTCTCGAAACTCATTTTGGAGGTTACCAATGAAGCTCGTTAAGAGCCTCCTCCTCGGTTCTGCCGCCGGTGTTGCCGCGGTTGCCGGGGTTCAGGCCGCCGACCTTCCCTCGCGGAAGGCCGCTCCGGTCGAATTCGTTCGCGTCTGCTCCGCCTATGGCGCAGGCTTCTTCTTCATCCCCGGCACCGACACCTGCCTCCGCGTCAGCGGTCGTGTCCGCGCCGAGTACTCGGTCGGCACCACCTATGGCGAGTTCTCGGACACGTTCGGCACCCGCGCCCGCGGTCGTTTGAACATCGACGCTCGCACCGCGACCGCCTATGGCCCGCTGCGTACCTTCTTCCGCTATGAGCTCACCAACAGCTCGGGCGTCTACACCTCTGGCGGCGGCTTCAACTCCGGTTCGCCGGTTGCCGGTCGCGGCCGCGGTCTCTCCGGTCAGGCCACCCTGCTCGACCTGGCTTTCGTCCAGTTCGGTCCGATCACCGCCGGTCGCGCGCAGTCGTTCTTCGACTTCTACGCTTCGGACTACAACTTCTCGACGATCCGTACGGCTGATACCCGTCTGAACCTGTTGGCCTACACCGCCACCTTCGGTTCGGGCTTCTCGGCCACGATCTCGCTGGAAGACCGTTCGTCGGCCGGTGGTCGTGAGAACATCGTGTTCAACGGCAACTCGATTGCTGGCGCGCCGGCTCCGGAATTCCCGGACGTCGTCGCCTCGGTGCGCGTCGATCAGGGTTGGGGTTCCGCTCAGCTGTCGGGTGCTCTGACCCAGCGTCGGGCCGCCGGCAATTTCGGTCCTGCTGGCGCGTTCGTCTCCCAGGATGAAATGGGCTACGCGATCCAGGCTGGCGTGAAGATCAACCTGCCGATGTTCGCCGCTGGCGACACTCTCTGGCTGCAGGCGTCTTATGCTGACGGTGCTCTGGGCTATCTCGGCTGGACCGGTGGTTTCGGCCTTGGTCGTACCGGCGCTCTGACACTGGCTGATGCGGCGATCAACCCGCTCACCGGGAACATTTCGAACTCGACCGGCTTCTCGCTCGTCGCGGCGTTCCGTCACTTCTGGACCCCGCAGCTGCGCAGCGAGATTTCGGCTTCGTACTCGGAGCTGGAGCTGAACTACCTGAACGGCGGCGGCATCGCTGGCGTCGTCCAGCGTCCGCTTGATCCCAAGGAGCTGATCCTGGCCGCGAACCTGATCTGGTCGCCGGTCTCGGGTCTCGATATCGGCGTGGAAGTTCTCTACACCAATCTCGACATCCGCTCGCCGGTCGGCGTTGTCGCCAACAACGGCGTTCGCAGCGGCGTGCTTGGCATCAAGAGCGAGGATTCCCTTGCTGGCCGCTTCCGCATCCAGCGCGACTTCTGATCGGCTTCCGATCAGGTCACCAAGACCAATCCACAGGAGCCCCGGGGAAACCCGGGGCTTTTGTCGTTTATGCACCGGCGCTTAGCCTTGGCCGCGCTTGACAGCGGCGTCCCTTCCGGACTGAGTTGACATACAGGCGTGCCACAACCGGGAACGGGACGGCTGCGGGGCTAGAGCGAGAATCCTGCTCTAACCCTCTGATGTCAGACGGATTCAGACTTCAGATGGGATCATTTCCCGATTCTGTCTGAAATCATGCGACTCTGGGGCGGGGACTGGAATGGCGCAGCCGACGCGTTGGTTATGGGGTCTGGTTCCGCTCGGCCTGCTTTGGGGCGTGGGAAACCTGGTCCTCGACGAAGCCATCCAGCAGGATGTCGCCCGCCGCGCCACCTCCGCGGTCACCTCCGTTGCCGGCGTTGCACCGGGCGCCAGGCCGGTTTCGGCGCGCGTCTCGGGGCGTGACGTCTCGATCGGCGGCGAGGTGATGTCGACCGACGGCGCCGGTCGGGCCATGTCGAGCCTGCGGGCCGAGTTCGGCGTCCGCCGCGCTTCGGGCGAACTGACCCAGGTCGTCGCCCAGAAGCCCTATGGCTGGTCGGCCAGCCGCGACGGCGATGTCGTCACGCTCGGCGGTTTCGTTCCCGACGAGGCGACCGCCATGGCCAATCTCGCCGCGGCCCGCGCCGCCGTGCCGGCCCTGCGGGTCGAAGACCGGCAGTCGCTTGCTTTCGGCGCCCCGGCGGGTTTCGCGGAGATGACCGCCTCGCTGCTGCGGAGCCTGCCCGACATCGCATCCGGGAAACTGGCGCTCGACGACGACCGGTTCTGCGTCGAGGGGCGGGCCGCGACGCCCGATGCCTTCCTGAAGCTGCGGCAGTCCCTGGCCCAGCCCGGCGCGGCCGGGTTTCGGCCGGTCGATTGCACCCTGACGCCACCGCTGGTCTCGCCCTATCGCTGGAGCGCGACGCGCGACGCCGATGGCGGGCTGCGGATCGAAGGCTTCTATCCGTCCGACGCCGTTCGCGAGCAGATGCTTGCGTTGTTGCGCCAGGCCTTTCCCGGCGCGCGCATCGACGACCGGACGAAGCCGGCGGGCGGCGAGCCGGCGGCCTTCCTGCTGCGGATGACCCGCGCGGTCGCAGACCTGGCGCGGTTGCGCTCCGGCACGGCCGAACTCGACGGCGACGCTTACCGGCTGTCGGGGCAGGGGCCCGAGACATACCACGCCTGTCAGGCTCTCAGGCTTTTGATCGCGCAGACGGACGGTCCGGATTCGGTGGCGCAGGCCTCGATCGACTGCCCGCCTGAACCACCGCCGATTCCGCCGATTCCGCCGATTCCGGCGCTGCCGGCGCTGCCGGACATTCCGCCGCTGTTCATCCCGGCCGCTCCGCCGGTGACGCCGGCTCCGGCGCCGGCTGACCCTGTCCCGCCGCAGCCCGAGGCAGCGGCCGCTGCCGCGTCGCCGGACGTCTCGGTCTCCGTGCCGGCGGTGCCGGAAATCCCGCCTCCGGCCTTTCCCGCGCCTGCCCCTCCGCCCTCTCCGTTGCCGCTGCGGGATGTCGCCTTGCGCTGGAGCGCCGTGCTGGCGGAAGGTGGGCTGTCGATCTCCGGTCTTGTCCGTGACGAAGGCGCGCGTGCCGCCCTGTTGCGGGCGGCGCGCGATCTTTTCCCGGATGGGACGATCGACGATCGCCTGGCGGTCGAGCCGCGCTTGATGGAAACCCCCGATTACGGCGCGGCCACGGGGTTGGCGCTGAATTTGCTCCGCCGTCTCGGGACGGGCACCGTGTCGCTGGAGGGCGTCGTCGTCGGCGTCTCGGGCGAGGCTCGCAGCCGCGAGGCGCTTGCGGCCGTGGAGGCGCTTCTGCAGGGCGGTCTTCCCGCCGGCATGTCGCAGCGCGCAACCCCTGCCAGCGTGGCGATAAGACCTTACGATCTCGCGATCTCGGCGGACAGATCGGGCGTCGGGCTGGCGGGCTACCTGCCCGATGAGGCGACGCGCGCCGCGCTGCGCGCGCTGGTCGAAGCATCGCCGCTCCGCGGCAAGCTCGTCGATGACACGCACATCGTACCCGGCGCGCCCGCGGCGTTTTCGGACGCCTCCCGCATGGCGCTGACGAATCTGCTCAGGCTCGATCTGGGTTCTGCCAACATCAGCGAAACGGGCGTGACGCTGCGCGGCCTGACCTGCCGCGAACTGATCAGGAGCGAGGTCGAAACCGCGGCCGCGACCGGCCTGCCGGCCGGTTTCAAGGTCGATGCCGTGATCGGCCTGCGCCAGACCGGTTGCATGATCGACCCGCCCAACACCTGCCAGAACGACCTCGACGCCCTGACCACGCGCAACACGGTGCTGTTCGCGCAAGGCACCACGGTGGTCAATCTCGATGCGACCACCGAGCGGGTGATCGGCGAGGCCTTCGCGATCCTGAAGCAGTGCCCGGCCTCGCGCATCACCATCGAGGGACATGCCAATCAGGATGGCGAACGGTCGGGATTCGACAATCTCGATCTCTCGACGCGCCGGGCGCTGCGCGTGCGCGACGAACTCGTCCGCCGGGGCCTCGAGCCGGCGCAACTCTCGGTGCGGGGGTTCGGCAGCCAGCGGCCGCTCAAGCCCCATGACGAGCCCGACGCGCGCATGCTGAACCGCCGCGTCCAGTTCACAGTCGCGAAATAGGGATAGGGGATCATGCTTTATCTCGCCTCCCAGTTCGCCTGGTTCCTGCTCGCGGCGTTTTCGCTCGGCCTCGTCATGGGCTGGATCAGCCAGGACGGGGCAAAGCTGGAATTGTGGTCCAGCAAACTCGCCTTGGCAGCCAGCGCCTGGCTTCTGGCCGGCGCGGTGAGCTGGATGCAGGCCGTGAACGGCCTTCCCGCGCTGTGGCTCGAGACGGCGTTGCTGTTCATGGCGGTTTATTTCGCCGGTTGCGCGATGGCGAGCGTCCTGCGCGCCGCGATGCAGCCCAAGGCGCTGGCGCAGGCCGCGCTCGGCCTCGACGGCATGCCGACGCGGGATAGCGCGGCAGCCGCGCTGGCGGGAAGCGGGACGGACGCGGATGAGCGCGCCGCCATGGCTGCCACGGCAGGCGACGCAGCGATCCGGATCGAGCAGGCGAACGACACCCTGGACGAGGGCATGCCGATCGTCGACGAGGTCAGATCGGACGGGGACACGGTCAGGACCTTGCTCAAGGTCGAAGGCGAGGACGCCATTCCCGGCCAGCGCCCGGCCGGTCTCGCCACGGCGCGCGCCGAGACGCCCGACGATCTCAAGCTGATCAAGGGCATCGGCCGCCAGAACGAGGGCCGCCTGCACGGGCTCGGCATCTGGCATTTCGACCAGATCGCCGCCTGGACGCCCGAGAATATCGAATGGGTCGGCGGCTATCTCGCCTTTCCCGGCCGCATCGAGCGCGAGGACTGGGTGGGGCAGGCCCGCGCGCTGGCGGCTGGCGTCGAGACGGAGTTCGCCCGCAGGGCAAAGGCCGGCGAGGTCGCCTCCTCGCAAGACGACGGGACGCAAGGGCAGGGCAATGTCGGCACGCTCAAGGAGGGCGAGTTCGAGGGCGACAGGCCGGCCAATCTGCTGACCGCGCCGCGCGATGGAAAGCCCGACGATCTGGCGCTGCTCAAGGGCGTCGGCCCGGCGGTCGCGACCGATCTCAACCGCCTCGGCATCTGGCATTTCGACCAGATCGCCGCGCTGAAAGACGCCGAGATCCGCTATCTCTGCGCCTTCGCCGACGCGCCCGTCGCGACCTCGCAGAGCTGGCGCGAGGATGCCGACATCCTCCGCCATGGCGGCGACACCGCCCATTCGCGCAGCATCAAGGCCGGGCGCATGGCATAGGACCGATAGGGCTCAGGCCGCCTTCTTCTCGGCGCGCGCGATCAGCTTGCCGATCCGCCTGACCATGTCCTTCGGCCCGAGCAGGGGAGCATGACCCTGGCCCGGCGCGACGAAAGTCTCGCAGGCCGGGTGGCGTTCGCCCATCTCGACCAGGGTCTTCTCCGAGAGCAGATCGGAGTTCGCGCCCCTGATCGCCAGCACGGGAACGGCGTTAAGCCCGGCGAAATAGGTCCAGAGCACGGGCAGCGGCGCTTCGAGGTCGAGCTCTTCGAGCACCTTCATCAGGTCGGGATCGTAATCGGGGACGAGCTTGCCGTCGCGCTCCGTCCAGGTCCGCCGCGCCATCATCTCCCATTCGGCCTCGCCGAAGAGCGGGAACTGCTGGTCGGAGAGCCGTTTCAGGATCTCCGCCGCCTCGACGTAACTGCGCGGCGAAGGGAGCTTGCCGACATAGCCGCGAATTCGCAGCAGGCCGCGCGCGTCGATCACCGGACCGACATCGTTGAGCACCGCGCCCTTGATCATGGCCGGGCGCGTCGCAGCCAGCGCCATGGTCAGTAAGCCGCCGCGCGAGGTGCCGACGAAGATCGCCTCCTCGACGCCGGCCGCCGTCAGCACCTGCATCAGATCGTCGAGTTCGACGCGGATGTCGTAGTTGCGCCAGTCCTTGTCGAAACCCGACCGGCCGCGGCCGCGATAATCCAGCGCCAGCACCCGGCGCGGCCTGGCCTCGTCGCTCGAAAGCGCCAGCGCCAGTTCGTGGAAATCCGCCGCTGTGCGCGCGAAACCCGGCAGGCACACGACGGGGATCGCATGGGAGGCGAGGGGGCCGTAATCGCGCGCGTGGAGCTTTAGCCCGTCGCGGGCCGTGACGAAGAGCGAGGTGAAGCCGGATTCAGCTGTCATTGGTCCTCCAGAGCGACCGCTGGCACAGTTACTCCCGCTTCCCGCCCCGCTTCAAGTCGTGGTCGATCAGATACGCCGTGCGCTGGTCGAGCCGCTGGCGGTAGACCTGCAGGTTCTCCATCACCCGCTGCACATAGTTGCGCGTCTCGTAGAAGGGGATGCGCTCGACCCAGTCGATCGCGTCGATCTCCGGCTTGCGCGGATCGCCATAGGCGTCGATCCATTTCTTCACATTGCCCGAGCCGGCGTTGTAGGCGGCGAAGGTCAGGATGTAGGAGCCGCGCCAGTCCTTGAGCAGGTCGTTGAGATGGGCTGCGCCCATCCGCGCCGAATAGCGGGCGTCCTTGCCCAGGCGCGGCCAGTCGAAGGGCAGACTCGCGCGCCTCGCCGTCTCGCGCGCGGTCGCCGGCATCATCTGCATCAAGCCGCGCGCGCCGGCATGCGAGACCGCGGTCGGATCGAAGGCGCTCTCTTGCCTCGCGATGGCGTGGACGATGGCGCGCTCCATCGGGTCTCCCAGCACGGGGAAGTCCGGCACGCCATTGGTGGGAAACGCAGCGCCGTCGAGTGGAAAACCACGATGCAGCGCCTGCTTGCCGAGCGTGAGCAGGCCGCGCGCATCGCCCTCCCGCGCGGCGATCGCCGCGACCGCTTCCAGGGCCGGCATCGTGTGCAGGCGTTGGGCGAGGTCGCCGAGCAGCGTCGCGGCAAGATCGTGCGCGCCGATGCGGTAGAGCATGCGCACGCCCTGCTGGCCGGGCAGCGCTTCCAGCGAGGCCGAGGCCGCGCGCCGCAGCGGCAGGTCGGGCAGGCCGAGCCGGGCGCGGGCGAGCTGCCCGTAATAGGCGATCGGGTGCTCGGCGGCGCGATCATAGGCTTCCTTCGCGTCGTCATCCTGCCCGAGCGCCTCATGGGCGCGGCCCTGCCAGTAGGCCGCCCGCGAAACCGAGACCGGCGTCTCGGCATGGCGCGCGGCCTCGTTGAAATGCGTCAGGGCTGCCGCCGCATCCTGCCGGAAGCGCAGAGCGATGAAGCCCGAATGCCATTCGGCGTCTATCCTGGCGACCGGGCCTTCCGCGCCATGGCCGGCCGCGACCTGATAGGCCAGCGCCGCCTCTCCGCCATCGAGCAGCTTTCGCGCGATCAGCCGGCGCTCGATCCACCATTCGTCGCCGTCGCCGAACAGGTCTGGGTCGCGCGGGACGTTCGCCAGCGCCTTTGCAGCTTCGACCGCCTTGTCCTGCCGCCGTGCCTGCTGCGCCTGCAGGAAGGCAAAAGAGAGATCGGCCTTCTGCGACGCCGGCACGGCCGCGATCAGCGCGGGCGCGATCGGGCGCTTCGCCTTGACGCTGGCGAGCAGAGCCTTTGCGAGCAGCACGTAATCGGCCGAGACGCGGGCGGCGTTTCGCAACGCCGGGCCGGCATTGCCCTTGAAGATGTAACGCTCGGCCCGCAGCCTGTGATCGACCGTGGTCAGGCCGTCGCCGAACTCGGCGAGGACGAGCCTCTCAAGCGATACTCCGAGATGGTCCCGCCGCCAGACATGCGCGATCAGCGCGTCGGCTTCCGCTTTCTCGCCGTCGGCCTTGAGCGCCCGCGCCAGCGCGACCCGTCCGGCCGGGTAGACCGGGCGCTGGCCATGCAGGAACGCCCGCACGGTCGCGGCATTCCTTTTCTCCGCGACCAGCGCCTCCTCGGCGCGGCGGCGAAACAGCGTCGTCGCCGGATAGTTCGGATAGGCCTGCAGGAAGCCGTTCAGCCGGCTGAACGGCAGCGCGGCCGCGCCGCTGCGGGTTGCGACCCATTCCAGCAAAGCGCGGATGGCGCGGTCTTCGATCGTGCTGGCGATCGCATCGCCCTCGGCCAGTCTGCCACGGCGATAGGCGGCGATGGCGGTCCTGACGCTCTCCGGATCGACAGCGTCGCCGCGCGGCAGGGCATGGGTCGCGAAGGCCGCCGTCGTCTCGACGTCGATCGCCTGCGGGCGGGGCTGCTGGGCGCGGTGCTCGCCATCGTCGCCGGCCATGGCCGCGCCGCCGGCGAGCAGCATCAGCAAGGCGATGCAGGCCAGAAGCCTGGCGGCGGCGGACAGGACCATGGCGCGCTCCACGCAAGGCTGCAAAGTCCGATGGTGCGTCACGCGGGTTGACGAAGCCTTAACCATGCGGCCACGGATTTTGATGGGTTGCCGGCTTTGCCTTGGCCGGCCAAAGGTTTATGTCTGTCGCCCGTTTGACTTCAGGTTCCTTGCCGCTTCCACGTTCGAGGCCTCCGCCCATGACCAAGCTCACCGCCTTCACCGGCTCGATGCCCGCGCTGGTGACGCCCTTCAAGGGTGGCAGGATCGACGAGGCGGCCCTGCGCGCACTGGTCGACTGGCAGATCGAGAGCGGCAGCACCGGCCTTGTGCCGGTCGGCACCACGGGCGAGAGCCCGACGCTCTCCCATGACGAGCACAAGCGCGTCACCGAGATCGTCATCGACCAGAACCGGGGCCGCGTCCCGGTCATCGCCGGCGCGGGCTCGAACGACACCACGCATGCGGTCGAGTTCGCGCAGCACGCCGAGAAGGCCGGCGCCGACGCCGTGCTCGTGGTGACGCCCTACTACAACAAGCCGACCCAGGAGGGCATGTACCGCCACTTCAAGGCGGTGAACGATGCGATCGGCATTCCGATCATCATCTACAACATCCCGCCGCGCTCGGTCGTCGACATGTCGGTCGAGACCATGGCGCGGCTCTACGAACTGAAGAACATCGCCGGCGTGAAGGACGCGACGGCCAATCTCGCCCGCGTCTCGCAGCAGCGCCATGCGCTGGGGCCGGACTTCATCCAGCTTTCCGGCGAGGACATGACGGCTCTGGCCTATATGGCGGCCGGCGGCCATGGCTGCATCTCGGTCGTCGCCAATGTCGCGCCAAGGCTTTGCGCCGATCTGATGGCCCATGTCGCCAGCGGCGACTATGCCGGCGCGCTCACGATTCAGGACCGCCTGACGCCGCTGCACGACGCCGTCTTCAGGGAGCCGGGTCTCGCCGGCGCCAAGCACGGGCTGGCCCTGCTCGGCCGCTGCGGGGAGGAGGTTCGCCTTCCGCTCGTCCCGGTGACGGAGGGGACCGGCAAGGTCATTGCCGAGGCTATGGTGTTCGCCGGGCTGTTGAATGCTTAAGTGAGGCAGTCGGCAATAGGCAGTCGGCAGTCGGGGAATTGGCTCGACTGCCTATTGCCGACTGCCCACTGCCGGAGGTTTCCATGTACGAGCCGAGCCATTTCAAGGTCGAGGACCGCGCCGCGCTGCACGAGGTGATGCGCTCCCATCCGCTCGCCACGTTGGTGACGATGGGCGAGGGCGGGCTGATCGCCAATCCCGTGCCCTTCGTGCTCCATGCCGACGAGGGCGAGCAGGGAATCTTGCGCGCCCATCTCGCCCGTCCCAATCCGCAATGGAAGGCGATCGCGGCCGGGGCCGAGACGCTGGTGATCTTCACCGGCGTCGAGCGCTATGTCACGCCGGCCTGGTATGCCTCCAAGGCCGAGCACGGCAAGGTCGTGCCGACCTGGAACTACGTCACCGTGCAGGCGCGCGGCCCGGCCCGCGCCATTCAGGACGGCGGCTGGCTCCACACCCATCTCGAGGCGCTGACCGCGCAGCAGGAGCGTCCGCGCGAGGAGCCCTGGGCGGTGACGGACGCGCCCGAGCCCTTCATCAGCGCCTTGTCGCGCGGCATCGTCGGCGTCGAGATCGAGATCGCCTCGCTGGCCGGCAAGTTCAAGCTCAGCCAGAACCGCCCGGAGGCGGACAAGCACAGCGTTCTCAGCGGGTTGAACGCCGATCCGGAATCGGAATCGCAGGCGATGGCCTTGATGGTCAAGGCGCATGCGCTGGGCGAGAGGCCATGAACAAGCCCGATCCCGACCGCTACAAGCTCGCCGCCGACAACCGGAAAGCCCGCTACAATTACGAGATCAGCGAGACGCTGGAAGCCGGCATCGCCCTGCAGGGCACCGAGATCAAGTCGCTGCGCGGCGGGCGCGCGACGATCGGCGAGAGCTATGCCGGGCCGATGGGCACGGAACTCTTCCTGTTCAACGCGCATATCCCGGAATATCTCGAGGCCAACCGCTTCAACCACGATGTCAGGCGGCCCAGGAAACTGCTGCTCCACCGCCGCCAGATCAACAAGCTGATGGGCGCGATCCAGCGCGACGGCTACACCGTGATCCCGCTGAAGGTCTATTTCAACGAGAAGGGCCGCGCCAAGGTCGAACTCGGCCTCGGCAAGGGCAAGAAGCTGCACGACAAGCGCGAGACCGAGAAGAACCGCGACTGGAACCGCGACAAGGCCAGGATCATGAAGGCGGGCGGGTAGCGTTCTCTTCCTTCTCCCCCGAGGGGAGAAGGTGGCCCCGCGCAGCGGGGTCGGATGAGGGAAGACCGGGTGAGCGGAATGGGGATGAGCGTCGTGCGTCGGCGCGGCCCTCATCCGTCAGCGCTGCGCGCTGCCACCTTCTCCCCCGAGGGGAGAAGGAAAAGCCCTACCCCATCGCCTTCTTGAAATTTTCGTTCGCCTTGTCCCAGTTCACGGCCCTCCACCAGGACGTCAGATAATCCGCCCGGCGGTTCTGGTGCTTGAGGTAGTAGGCGTGCTCCCAGACATCGACGCCGAGCACCGCCTGCGCGCCGAGTTCGAGCGGCGTGTCCTGATAGGGCGTCGCCATGATGGCGAGCTTCTTGTCCTTGTCGACGACGAGCCAGGCCCAGCCCGAACCGAAGCGCGTCATCGCCGCCGCGTTGAGTTTCGTCACGAGATCGACCGTCGAGCCGAGCGAGGCGCCGATCGCGCTGGCCAGTTCGGCGGATGGCTGCTTCGCGCCGCCCGGCGTCATCGCGTTCCAGAAGAAACTGTGATTCCAGTGGCCGCCGAGATTGTTGCGGACGCCGGCGCGCTGCGCCTCTGGCACGGCGTTGAGATCGGCCAGGATCGCCTCGGCCGGCATCGTCTTCAGCCCGTCCCACTGCCCGGCCAGCGTGTTGAGATTGCCGATGAAGGCGTTGTGATGCGCCGAATGGTGGATGCGCATCGTGGCGGTGTCGATATGCGGCTCCAGCGCCTCGTAAGGATAGCCGAGCGGCGGCAGCCTGAAGGTCGGCGGAGCCGGCGGCGCGGCAGGCGCGGGCGCGGCCTGGGCCAGGACGAGTGAGGGGCGCGCCAGCGCAACGGCGCCGAGCGCGAGCCCGCTGATCACATGACGGCGATGCATGGTGATTCCCTCCCGATCATTGTTCCGGAGGGTCACAGTGGCTGGTCCTGTCCTTTGGTCAAGAGAGCCGGTGGACGCGGCCATCAACTCTCGACCGGCTCGTCGCCCTGCCGGATGCCGTAGCGCCGCTCCAGTCCGGGATTGCCCGGGGCGCCCGGAGCGCCGCCGGCTGCGGCGCGCATCGTCCGCTCCGCCGGATCGCGGCCGATCTTCTGCATCAGATGCGCCAGGTCGAGGAAATCGTCGCATTGCCGGCGCAGATCGTCGGCGACCATCGGCGGGTTGGTGGTGATGGTCGAGACCACCGAGACCTTGACGCCCTTGCGCTGGACCGCCTCGACCAGCGGACGGAAATCGCCGTCGCCGGAGAACAGGTAGATCTGGTCGAGATGCGGCGCGAGTTCGAGCATCTCGATCGCCAGTTCGATGTCCATGTTGCCCTTGACGCGCCGGCGGCCGGTGGCGTCGGTGAACTCCTTGGCCGCCTTGGTGATGACGCGGTAGCCATTGTAGTCGAGCCAGTCGACCAGCGGCCGGATCGAGGAATACTCCTCGCTCTCGATCAGCGTGGTGAAATAGAACGCCCGGATCAGGTTGCCCCGGCCCTGGAACTCCTTCAGCAGCCGCCGATAATCCATGTCGAAGCCGAGATGCTTCGATGTGGCGTAGAGATTGGCGCCATCGATGAAAAGCGCGATGCGCGGTTCGGCGGCCATGGCAATGCTCCGTTTTGAAATATCAGGCTGAAAGCGCAGAATCGCGAAAGATGACGGTTTTACAATGTCGAACGCTGGTCGTTTTGCCAGAAACTCAGGGTTTGCTCCGTGACATTGCGCCGCAACCGGCGCAGCGCCCGCGCAGCATTGATCAGGCCGACAGCCCCCGGCTGCCGGGCTTCACCGCCGGGATCGCCGCGAGTTCCGGCGGCAAGGCGTCGGGCGCGTAGTCGGGCACGTCGAGGCTCATCAGCGAGACCAGCGGCACGCCGACATCGACCCGGCCGGCCGAGCGGTCGACGAGGCATGCCGCGCCCAGCAACGTGCCGGGCTCGGCCGCGATCGAGGCGAGGCATTCGCGCGAGGACAGGCCGGTGGTGACGATGTCCTCGACCATGACGACACGAGCCCCGGTCGGAATGGCGAAGCCGCGCCGCAGCCTGAACTGGCCGTCCTCGCGCTCGACGAAGATCGCCTTGGCCTTGAGATGGCGCGCGGTCTCGTAGCCCGGCACGATGCCGCCGACCGCGGGAGAAACGACGTAATCGACTTGCCCGAAGGTCGCCTCGATGCGGACCGCCAGCGCCCTGCACAGCCGCTCGGTCCGCACGGGGTCCTGGAAGATGAACATCTTCTGCAGGAACACCGCGCTGCGCCGGCCCGAGGACAGGATGAAATGCCCCTCCAGCAGCGCGCCGGCATCGCGGAACTCGGCCAGAACCTCGTCATTGGTCATCGTCGAAACCATCGCATGAAAGAAAACGTCGCGCGTCTTTGCTATTCCTGCGGCACGTTTTCAAGCATGCCGGCCAAAGCGGCTGTGGGCGAGGTCGTCCGGGCTCTCAGGGGCAGATCGTGGCGAGAGGGCCTGGCGCGAGCGGAACGGCGCGACCATCCTCGAACACGAAGACGGCCTCCGGCTTGCCCTTCCCACAGGAGAACTCGATCGGCAGGATGATCGCGAAGCCGAAGCGTCGGCTTTCCAGATCGGCCCGGCCGAGCTCCCGCGCGGTCGCGGCCCGCATGCGGCGCATCCGGTCGAGCGCGACGAGGTCGCCGCCCTGCCGGATCGCGATATGCGTCGCCATTTCGGGCTGGTCGAGGTCGACGCCGTAGCCGCGCACGACCCAGCGTCCGTCCCCGAGCCGCGACACGGAGTCGATCTCGGCGCGCACGCTGGCCGCGGTCGCTGCCGGGACGGGCTGCGAGGCGAGGATGCCGCGCGCCCGGGCCTCCTCGGCGCGGTCCTTGCGAACCTCCCACTCGGCATGGATGCTGGTCGCGACGAAGGCGGCGATGAAGGCGAGCGCGCTGATGCGGATGCGCCGGGCTGGCGCGGCGTCGATGGCGCGCTTGAGCCAGCGATGCAATCCGAGGTCCAGCGGTCCAAGCAGCAGCGACAGGCCAAGCGCCGTCCCCACCATCGCGAGCCAGACCCACGGCCCCGGCAATGGTGCAGGCAGCGCCATCTCGATCAGCAGGAAGACCGGGACATGGCAGAGATAGAGCACATAGCTGGCGTCGCCGAAGCGCGCGCCGAGCCGGCCGGGCCAGTGCATCGCCGGCTGCGAGGGCGCGCGGATGGCGGCAGCAACGAGCAGGCTCGCCGACAGCCCGGCGAGGAGGCGGAAATACTCGTTGGGCAGCACGGCGATGGGCAGCGCCACGAGCGCGCCGGCGATCGCCAGCCCCGGCGGCAGCCAGCCCCGGCGGTGGGCGCCGGCGCACAGGAAACCGAGCAGAAAGGGCAGGTTGATCATCGTGAGCGGCAGTTCGCTCAGCACCGGAAGCATCGTGTCGACGCGGCCCGGCCCGCAGAACCACGACGCCGCCAGCAGCCCGAGCCAGCCGAGGACGAAGAGCGTGGCGTGGCGCGCAAGGCCGAGGAAGGCCAGGCAGGCCAGCGCGACATAGTAGGTCATCTCGTAGAGCAGGGTCCATTCGACGGCCAGGAAATAGCCGCGCGGCCCGGCCGGCGCCAGCGAGAGCGAGAGCGCGTTCAGCCCGCGCGGCTGGCCGGCGAGCATGAAGACCAGCGCGAACGCTCCGGTCAGCAGCAGCATCGGCGGATAGATCCGCGCCAGCCGGCTCAGCAGGAAGCGGCCCGGCGAGTCCCGTAGGATCAGGTCCGCCATCAGATAGCCCGACAGCGCGAAGAAGACCGCAACGCCGTACCCGCCGAAAAAGCCGCCGAACACCTCGAGAAACCGACCTTCGCCGCGCAGGTCCTGCACATAGAACGAGCCGTGATAGAGCACGACCGAGATCGCCGCGACCGCCCGCAGATATTGCAGGCGGATGTTGCGCTGGCCTGCGACGGCGCTTCTGGCCGGCGCGGCGACGCCCTGCTCCCCGCCCAGCGACAGGTCGAGACGCGACTTGCCGGCGATCTCGCTCATCGCACGCAGCGCCGGATTGCGGCCCGGGACGATGGGGCCGCCGGTTCCGTAGGGCTCGATCGCGTCCTGCCATTGGTGCGGCTGCGATCGGCGGAAAGGCCGGACATGGGGAGACTCTCATGCGACGGAGCCGACGCCGAATGTTTCCATCCGGTTTCGGGTCATTGCTGGATCGTGACAGCTATTCGCAGAAGGGTCGCGCTGGCAAGCCGGTTCGATGAGTTGCCGTTCCGGCAGAGGTGTCGTCAGGCATAGTGCGCGAGCCCCGCCCGAAGGACCAGTTTTTCCGCGCCGTAACCGACAGACCGGCCTTCAAGGCTGCTGATGCAGATAGAACCGATACTCATCGTTGCGATTGCCGAGGATGCCCTTGGCCTGCCGCTCTTCGCAGAGCTCTGCCTTGATCTTCTGCAGTTCGAGCAGTTCCCTGTACGTGTTCTCGTCGCAGGCGATCACGCTCCGGTCGCGCGGCAGAATGTGGTCGATATGATTGGCCGCTGTCATCGGGGCGCCGACGAGGGAGCCCTGCCCGAGGCCGGTTCCGATCAGCGGCACGAGATGGAACAGGCCTGAAGCCAGCACCAGCCGGAAATGCTGGTCTGGCGCTGGCCGGTCGGTAATCAGTTTGTAGTTGGAGCGCGCGATGATCTCACCGAACTTGCGCGACAGGGCCAACGCCGCATCATAAGCATGGGCGGACCCGTAGCTCGCCTCTCCGGCTGGGCCGAGATAGTCCTGGAAGAAGGCGATGAAGCCGTCGCCGGTGAACGACACCAGTGAACCGCGATGCTCGCGGATCACCGCGCCGGTCTCTGCGATGACCGAATCGAGAAAGATGGTGGTGGCCCGCGCCAGCGAGTCGTCGCGCCAGAGATAGCGCGAATCCGTCAGATCGAAAACGACGCAGCAGCCGCGCAGGGAGTGCCGATCGACCTCGACGCCGAGCAGGCTGAGCTGCGAGATTGATTTGGCGAAGAACTCGATATCGGCCTGGGTCTTCTCGTCGAAATGGTTGCCATTGAGTCCGATGTCACGAGCGGCCTTGACCAGATCATGCGTATCCTCGAACGACCGGCCGGTCTGCCCGCGAATGAGCTGGACGACGCCATTGGGGATGTCGCCATGCTGGTCGCGCCGATAATAGGGCAGGGACAACATGTGCGTCGGCCGGAAGGCAGCGCTGTCGAACTTGCGGGAATAGGCGTTTTCGCCAGTGCTGACCGCGAGCGCACGCCGGTTCGCGAAGGAGCGGTAGGCTTCCATCGTGCGCGACGACAGGATGCGGTTGCCGAGAATCGAGAGGACGTTGTTCTCTGGCGCCGAGACGATCGCCAGGACGCCGATCGGATAGTTGCGGTTGTTTCGCACAGGGACGTAGAACGTGGCCTTGTCCGCCTCGTACTGACTCCGAAGCTCGTCGAGCGCTACCCGGATGCGCTCGATACGCTGGGAGATCGCGGCATCGCTGCCGGTGCTGCGGTAAGTGTCGATGCTCTGGTTCTTGGTCTTGATGTCCAGGTTCAGCTGCTCGATCTGGCTGTCCTTCTGCCTCATCGCCTGGGCGTGAAGGTCTTGCGTCGATCTGCGCCCGGTCTGATAGGCGGTAAACAGGACGCCAAGCAGACTGATGCCGCCGCCGACCACGGCGATGATGGCCGTGTAGAGCTGGTTTGCGTCCAGTCCGAACATCTCAGCCCCAAGGTCAGTATCCGTCGGCGAAAGTCGGCCGGCCGTGACCAAAGGTCAACTCACCCCTTCGGGAACTCCAGCCCCATCTCGCGATAACGCTCTGGGTCGTCGCTCCAGTTCTCGCGCACCTTCACGAACAGGAAGAGATGCACCTTGGCTTCGGCCGCCTCCGAAATCTCGATGCGCGCCTTCTGGCCGATCGCCTTGATCGTCTGGCCGCCTTCGCCGAGCACGATCTTGCGCTGGCCCTCGCGCTCGACATAGATCGTCTGCTCGATCCTGACCGAGCCGTCGGGCCGCTGCTGCCACTGCTCCGTTTCGACGGTCGAGCGGTAGGGCAGTTCGTCATGCAATCGCTCGAAGATCTTTTCGCGCGTGATCTCGGCGGCGAGGAAGCGCAGCGGCGCGTCCGAGATCTGGTCCTCCGGATAGAGCCAGGGACCCAGCGGCAGCCGCGTCTCCAGCCAGCTCATGATGTCCTTGCAGCCATAGCCGGTCAGCGCCGCGATCATGAAGGTCGCCTCGAACTGGCCCTGCTCGTTCACCTTGGTGGTGATCTCGAGCAGCTTCTCCTTCGCCACCGTGTCGATCTTGTTGAGGATCAGGAATTTCGGCTGCTTCAGCTGGCTGAGCTTCTCCAGCAGGCGGGTGTTCTCCTCATGGGCGAAGCGCTCGACATCGATCAGCACGCCGATCAGGTCGGCGTCGGTCGCCCCGCCCCAGGCGCTCGTCACCATCGCGCGGTCGAGCCTTCGCTTGGGCGCGAAGATGCCCGGCGTATCGACGAAGACTGCCTGCGCCGGCCCGCTGAGCGCGATGCCGCGGACCTGCGTGCGCGTCGTCTGGACCTTGCGCGAGACGATCGAGACCTTCGCCCCGACGAGTTGGTTCAGCAGCGTCGACTTGCCTGCGTTGGGCGCGCCGATCAGCGCCACGAAGCCGCAGCGTGTGGCCGTGTGCGGCTCAGCCATGATCGTTCTCCTGTTGCTCGGCCCAGAGGCCCTCGCGGCGAAGAAACGCTTCCGCCGCAGCCTGTTCGGCGAACCGCTTGGAAGGCCCCTGCGCCTCGGCGTCGGCGAGGCCGACGATCCGCGCGGCGACCCGGAACACCGGCGCATGATCGGGCCCCGACCGGCCGCGCTCGCTATAGGTCGGCGTCGGATAGCCCTTGCCTTGCGCCCATTCCTGCAGCGCCGTCTTGGCGTCGCGCAGCGGCCGCACCGGCTTCAAAAGCCGCTCGCCCAACGCCCGCTCGACCAGCGCGCGCGCCGCGTCGTAGCCGCCGTCGATGAAGACCGCGCCGATGATGGCCTCGCAGGCATCGGCCAGGATCGCCTTGTTCTTGCGCGCGCCGCCGAGGATTTCGCCCTCGCCGAGCCGCATGAAACTGCCGAGATCCCAGCCCAGCGCCACCTCGGCGCAGGTTTCCTTGCGCACGAGGTCGGCCAGCCTGCGCGACATGTCGCCTTCCTCCGCCAGAGGATAGCGCGCAAACAGCATGTCGGCGACGCTCAGGCCCAGCACCCGGTCGCCAAGGAATTCGAGCCGCTGATAGCTCTCCAGGCGCGGACCGTCATGGCTCATATGGGTCAGCGCCGCGATCAGCAGCGTTCGATCGGCGAAGCTGTGCCCGAGCGTCGCCTCGAGTCGCGCGAGGTCGGGCGCCATGCGCGCGCCGTCGCCGCTCTTGCTCACTTGATCCCGCTGAACAGGCGGTTCCAGCGCACCGTCCAGGGCCATTCCCAGATCCGCCAGGCCGAGGCCCCGTCCTCGATCGAGAAGAAGATGATCTCGGCGCGGCCGACGAAGTTCTCGAACGGCACGAAACCGACGCTGCGATCGCGCGAATCGAGCGAGTTGTCGCGGTTGTCGCCCATCATGAAGAAATGGCCGGCCGGCACGGCGAACACGGCGGTGTTGTCGAAGGTGCCGGTGTCGCCCTCGTTCTCGATGATCTGGTGGCTGACGCCATTGGGCAGCGTCTCGCGGTAATGCATCACCGGCCGGCTGCGGCCCCAGTTGTCCTGGGAGACGTAATCACTGATGCGCTCGCGCTTCACCGGCGTGTTGTTGATGTGCAGGACGCCGTCGATCATCTGGATGCGGTCGCCGGGCAGGCCGATGACGCGCTTGATGTAATCGGTCGAGTTGTCGGTCGGCAGCTTGAACACCGCGATGTCGCCGCGCTTGGGCTCCGCCGCCCAGACGCGGCCGGAGAAAAGCGGCGGGCTGAACGGAACAGAATGCTTGGAATAGCCGTATGTATATTTCGATACGAACAGATAGTCGCCGATCAGCAGGGTCGGGATCAGCGAGCCTGACGGAATGTTGAACGGCTGGAACAGCAACGTGCGGATGACGAGCGCGATCAGAAGCGCCTGGACGACGACCTTGACCGTTTCGAGAAAGCCACCCTCGTCTTTCGCGGGCTTGTCCTGGGCCGTCTTGTTCTTGATCTCGGCGTCGTTGGCCACGCGGGCGCTCCTGTATCGGCTTTCACCGCGCGGTCTAGCCGACTATTGCCCAACCGACAACGGCGTGCCTGCACGCGAACAGGCGTGCGGGTGCGTCTTTTCATGGCGACGCGCTGCTTAGCCCATGCTCAAAGGTTCCAAATCCTTCGGTCGATCCGACCGCCTTCGTCCTGCCCGACCGAACGACAGCCTGCTGACCCGATGATCGCGCCCGCCTTCCTCTCCGCAGCCCGGCCCAGGATCGCCGTCGGCCTCGCCATCGCGATCCTCGCCTTCGTCGTAGCGGTCGTGGCGCGCTTCGCGCTGGACGAGGTTCTGCCGCCGGGCTTTCCGTTTCTCACCGTCTTTCCCGCGGTCATCATCACCGCCGTATTCTGCGGCGCGGCCGCCGGCTCGCTTTGCGCGGTGCTCTGCGGGCTCGCCGCATGGTACTGGTTCATTCCTCCGGCCGGCTTCGCGCTCGATCGGCAAAGCGCACTGGCGATGGGCTTCTATGTCTTCATCATCGTGGTCGACATCGTGCTGATCCATGCGATGCACCAGGCGATGCGCCGGCTCGAGGAGGAGAGGGCTCATTCGGCGGGCCTCGCCGAGCAGCAGCGCACCATGTTCGAGGAACTGCAGCACCGCGTCGCCAACAACATGGCTTTCGTCGCGAGCCTGCTCAACATGTCGCGCCGGCGCATCGCGCAGGACCCGGCCGCCGCGCCCGCCGTCATCGACGAAGCCCGTGCCCGCATCGACACCATGGCGCGCATTCACCGCCGGCTGCACGATCCCAACAGCGTCGATGTCGCGGTCGGGGTCTATCTGGACGCCCTGTGCAGGGACGTGCTGTCCGCCACCGGCGCGAATGGCGTCGCCTGCAAGGTCGAGGCGCCGGAGATGACGCTCGACATCCGCACGCTCACGGCGCTGTCGCTCTTCGTCACGGAGGTCATGACCAATTCGGTCAAGCACGCCTTTCCGGAAGGCCGCGGCGGACAGATCGCGGTCCGGCTGATGCGTCCCGACGACAGGACGCTGGAACTGACGATCGCGGACGACGGCGTCGGTCTCGACCCCGACAGCATTGCAAAATCCGGCCACGGCCTGGGATTGCGGATCATCAAGGCGCTCGCCGCGCAGTTGCGCGGGACTTACAGCGTCGAGAGCGTCGGCGGCACGTCGACGCGGCTGGTCTTCCCGGGTTGAGGGCGGACGACGCGGCTCAGGCTCCCGAAAGCGCCCGCGCCTCGATGATCACGAAAGCCTGCGCCATCGGCGGCTCGTCGGTCATCGTGACATGGACGACCGCCTCGTAGCCCTCCGGCGTCATCGCCCTGAGGCGCTCGGCCGCCCCGCCCGTCAGCCTGAGCGTCGGCCGCCCGCCCGGCAGGTTGACCACCTCCATATCGCGCCAGAACACGCCGGCGCGCAGGCCGGTTCCGAGCGCCTTGGAGCAGGCCTCCTTGGCGGCGAAGCGCCGCGCATAGGATTCCGCGCGCGTGGCGCGCCGGTCGGATTTCGCCCGCTCGCCGGCCGTGAAGACGCGCTCCGTGAAGCGCTCGCCGAAACGGGCGAGCGAGCGCTCGATGCGGCGGATGTCGCAGAGGTCCGAGCCGATGCCGAGGATCATCTGGCTGGTTTACGCAGCCGCGCGCCCTTCGTCCATCGCCGCCCTCATCGTGGCAATCGCGGCCTCGAATCCGACGAAAATCGCCTCGCCGACCAGAAAATGCCCGATGTTGAACTCGACGAATTCGGGCACGGCGGCGAGCGTCCGGGCCGTATCGTAGTCGAGCCCGTGGCCGGCATGGACCTCGATCCCGAGCGAGGCCGCGAAGGCCGCGCCGCGCGCCAGCCTCGCGAATTCGGCTCGCGCCTTGCCGTCATGGCCGTCGGCGACGGCATGGCACCACGTGCCGGTGTGCAATTCGACGACCGGCGCGCCCAGTCTGGCTGCCATTGCGATCGGCGCCTCGTCGGCCTCGATGAACAGCGAGACGCGGCAGCCCGCTGCCTTGAGCAGCGCGATCTGCGGGGTCAGAGCCGCTTCCTGGCCCACCACGTCGAGCCCGCCCTCTGTCGTACGCTCCTCGCGCTTTTCCGGCACGAGGCAGGCCGCATGGGGCCGCAACCGCTGCGCCAGCGCGATCATCTCGTCGGTCGCGGCCATCTCGAAATTCAGCGGCTTGGTCAGCTCGGCGGCGAGAAGCTCCATGTCGGCGTCGCGGATATGGCGGCGGTCCTCGCGCAGATGCGCGGTGATGCCGTCCGCCCCGGCCGCGATCGCCAGATGGGCGGCGCGCACCGGGTCGGGCAGGGCGCCGCCGCGCGCGTTCCGCACCGTCGCGACATGGTCGATGTTCACACCCAGCCGCAACCGATCCATCGCCGTTCACTCCCTGCCTGAAGATCGTGCATAGACCCGGGAACGGGCTCGCTCAAGGCAAGGTGTTTGATGGTCTTCGCCACGTTCGGTGATGGTTTGGACGATCGTGACGATGCTTTCTTCGCGATTTGGTAACCGCGCCGGCAGGGAGCGCTCGCGGATGCGGCCGGCGGAAGGCAATCCTTAAAATCCGTCTCCTAGCGTCGATGGCGGCGAGATGACCAAGGCGGGCGAGAATCGTGCAGCTTGCAGTGAAATCCGGGAATTTCGAGCATGACCTCGCGCCCGACCGCCGCGACGCCGGCCAGATGGCCGAGCGCGCGCTGGGCCGCGTGATCTCCTGCGACGGCTCGCGCGCCACGATCGCCAGCGCCGTCTCCGGCGCGAGCCGGCTCGGCCCCGATTCCTGGACGATCGGCAAGATGATTTCGATCAATCTCGGCCATGCCCGGCTTGTCGGCCTCGTCTACCGGATAAAGGCCGTGAAAAGCGACTGGCAGGAGCATGGCGACAACGCGATCCATATCGATGTCGAATTGCTCGGGGAGGTCGTCGAGCAGGATGGGCGGCCGCATTTCCAGAGCGGAATCTCGACCTATCCGCCGATCGGCACGATCGCGCACCGCATCCGCTCGGGCGATCTCGCCCTCGTGCACGATCTCGGCCAACGCGACGGGATCGCGATAGGAGCGCTGTCACAGGACTCCGCGATTCCCGCCAGCGTCTGCATCGCGGATATGCTGGCGCGCCATTTCGCCATTCTGGGAACCACCGGCGTCGGCAAGTCGAGCGCGGTCGCGCTGCTTTTGCGCCGCGCCATCACGGTAAAACCGAAGCTGCGGGTGCTGATTCTCGATCCGCACAACGAGTATTCCCACGCCTTCCCCGACAAGTCGGTGACGATCGAGGCCGACAGTCTCGATCTGCCATTCTGGATGTTCCGGCTTGACGAATTCGCCGATGTCGTCTTCCGCGGGCGTCCGCCGATGGACGAGGAAGCGGACATCCTGCGCGAGGTCGTGGCCGCCGCGCGCGCGCGTTACCGCGTCGTCGCGAACCACGATATCGCACGCGATCTCGGCGCCTCGCTGCTCAAGCGCCCGCTTGACGCCAGCGCGCCGCGCCCGGCCGGCGATCCGGTCGCGGGCTCGGCGGACGCACCGACGCCCTACCGCATGAAGGATGCGCTGGCGGTCATCGACGAACTGGTCGGCCTGCACGAGATCCGGTATTCGCGCAGCGCGCTGCGATCGCTCAGGGTCCGGCTCGAAAGCCTCTATGGCGATCCCCGCTATCACTTCATGTTCGCGCGCGCGAACATGATCGAGTCGATGGCGCCGGTCGTCGGCCAGATCTTCCGCCTGCCGCAACATGGCCGGCCGATCAGCGTCTTCCAGCTCGCGGGCCTGCCGTCGGAGGTCGTCAACGCGGTCGCCTCGGTGCTCTCGCGCATCGCATTCGATCTCGCCATGGCGAGCCAGGGCGGCTACGAAATCCTGGTGCTCTGCGAAGAGGCGCATCGCTACGTGCCCTCCGACCCCGCGCTCGGCTTTGCGCCGACGCGTCAGGCGATCGCCCGAATCGCCAAGGAAGGCCGGAAATACGGCTGCTATCTCGGCGTTGTGACGCAGCGTCCGGGCGAGCTCGATTCGACCATCCTGTCGCAATGCTCGACCATCTTCGCGATGCGGCTGGCCAATGAGCGCGACCAGCAGATCATCCGCTCCGCCATCGCCGACGCGTCGGCGAGCACGCTGGCCTTCCTGTCCTCGATCGGCAATCGCGAGGCGATCGCCTTCGGCGAGGGCGTGGCGACGACGATGCGGATGCGTTTCGCCCAGTTGCAGCCGCACGAACTGCCGGAGATGGCGGGCGGGCATGTCGGCGCCCAGGGCAGGAGCGAGCCGCCGCTGGAGGAGATGATCCGTCGCATGCGCGGGACGGGCTGAGCTTCGCCCCGGCGATCGGAGACATCCTGGGCGATCGGAGAAATCTTGCATCTCCGGCGCTTTGGCTGTATGGCCCGGACCAACTCATTCTCCCTGCATCGCCGAGACTGGAAGGAGCCGCACCATGGCTCGCGTCACCGTTGAAGACTGCATCGACAAGATCGACAACCGCTTCGAGCTCGTCCTGCTCGCGAGCCATCGCGCCCGCATGATCCAGTCGGGCTCGCCGATCCTGGTCAACCGCGACAACGACAAGAACCCCGTGGTCGCCCTGCGCGAGATCGCCGACGAGAAGCTGAAGCCCGAGGATCTGAAGGAAGACCTGATCCACTCGCTGCAGAAGCATGTCGAGGTCGACGAGCCCGAGCAGGAAACCGTTCCGCTGCTGGCGGCGCCCAACGCCTCCACCTCCGATTCCGAGGTCCAGTTCGACCGCATGAGCGAGGACGACCTGCTGCGGGGCCTCGACGGCCTCGTGCCGCCGACCGAGAGCGCCGACGACGAGGATTGATCCATCCGATGATGCCGAAAAGTGGGACCCGGTTTTCGGACCACATCATCGGCAGAATTTGAATCGGTTTCTTCACCGCATTTGCTAAAGCCCGGCCCTGCCGGGCTTTTTCATGCCCGCCATCCGGCAATTCGCCTTGCCGCCTTCGCTGGCCGCACCGATATTGAATGGCGGAAGGAAAACCAGCGTGGAATCGGTCAGGCAGGTGAGGCCCGCATGGGCATGATGCGGCAATACGAGCTCGTGGATCGGGTCAGGAGCTACAACCCCAACACCGACGAAGACCTGCTCAATCGGGCCTATGTCTACGCCATGCGCGCCCATGGCACGCAGAAGCGCGCCTCCGGCGACCCGTTCTTCGCCCACCCGCTCGAAGTCGCGGCGCTGCTGACCGATCTCAAGCTCGACGACGCCACGATCGTCGCGGCCGTGCTGCACGACACGGTCGAGGATACCGAGGCGACGCTTGAAGAGATCGAGGGCATGTTCGGCCCCGACATCCGTCGGCTGGTCGATGGGCTCACCAAGATCAAGAAGCTCGACCTCGTCTCGAAGAAGGCCGCCCAGGGCGAGAACTTCCGCAAGCTGCTGCTCGCCATCGTCGACGACGTCCGGGTGCTTCTGGTCAAGCTCGCCGACCGGCTCCACAACATGCGGACCCTGCATTACATGGCGCCCGAGAAGCGCCTTCGCATCGCCGAGGAGACCGCCGAGATCTACGCCCCGCTCGCCGGCCGCATGGGCATGCAGGAGTTGCGCGAGGAATTGGAGGAACTGGCCTTCCGCCACATCAAGCCGGAGGCCCACGCCACGGTGACCAAGCGGCTGGAGGAGGTCACCGAGCGCGAGGGCAAGGTCATCGGCGAGATCGAGCGCGACCTGAAGGAGAAGCTCGCCGCCCGCGGCATCCATGCCGAGGTCTCGGGGCGGCGCAAACGGCCGTATTCGATCTGGAAGAAGATGGAGCGGAAGTCGGTCTCCTTCGAGCAGCTCTCCGACATTTTCGGCTTCCGCGTGCTCGTCGACGAACCGGAGGATTGCTACCGCGTGCTCGGCATCGTCCACATGACCTGGCCGATGGTGCCCGGCCGCTACAAGGACTATATCTCGACGCCCAAGCAGAATGACTACCGCTCGATCCACACCACCGTCGTCGGGCCCGGCCACAGCCGCGTCGAACTGCAGATCCGCACCGACACCATGGACCGCATCGCCGAATACGGCATCGCCGCCCACGCCCACTACAAGGACGGGCGGACCACCGAACTGGCGCAATACGCCGATGAGAGCCGGGCCTATCAATGGCTCAGGCGCACGGTCGACCTGCTGGCCGAGGGCGACAGCCCGGAAGAATTCCTCGAGCACACCAAGCTCGAGCTCTTCCACGACCAGGTTTTCTGCTTCACGCCCAAGGGCCGGCTCATCGCCCTGCCGCGCGGGGCGACGCCGATCGACTTCGCCTATGCGGTCCACACCGATGTCGGCAACAGCGCGGTGGGGGCCAAGATAAACGGCCGGATCGCGCCATTGCTCACCGAGCTGCAGAACGGCGACGAGGTCGAGATCACCCGCGCCGAGGGCCAGGCTCCGCCGGCCGCCTGGGAATCGCTCGTCGTCACCGGCAAGGCCCGCGCCGCCATCCGCCGCGCCACGCGCGCCGCCGTGCGCCGCCAATATGCGGGGCTAGGCCGCCAGATTCTGGAGCGCGCCTTCAGCCGCGCCGAGCGCGTCTTCTCAGACGACAAGCTCAAGGCCGCGCTGAAGCGGCTCGCACGAACCGCCGTCGACGACGTGCTCGCCGCCGTCGGGCGCGGCGAGATGTATTCCGGCGACGTCGTCAAGGCGGTCTATCCCGATCTGGAGCCCGAGAAGCGCGGTCCGCCGGAGCCGAAGGCCGGTGCCGGAACCGGAAACGGCAAGGGCTGGTTCGGGCTGCGCCGCGGCGACAATCTCAAGTTCAAGCTGCCGGGCGAAACGCCGGACGCCGACGCCATCCCGATCCGGGGATTGGGCGGCGACCTGCCGGTGCGGTTCGCGCCGGAAGGGGGGGCGGTGCCGGGAGACCGCATCGTCGGCATCCTGACGCCGGCAGAGGGCGTGACGATCTATCCGATCCAGTCCACCGCGCTCGCCGCCTTCGACAACGAGCCCGACCGCTGGCTCGACGTGCGCTGGGACCTGGACGACAAGGCGCCGCAGCGTTTCCCCGCCCGCATCATGCTGAAATCGATCAACGAGCCGGGCTCGCTTGCCCAGATCACCACGACGATCGCCGAGCATGACGGCAATATCGACGCGGTCACGATGGATCGTCCCAACCAGGACTTCACCGACGTCACGATCGACCTCACGGTCTGGGACCTGAAGCATCTCAGCGCCATCATCAGCGAACTGCGCCAGAAGCGCGTGATCAGCCGCGTGGAGCGGGTGGTTGGGTAGGGCTTGCATCTCGGGCGAGAAACGCGGGGAACCCTCTCCTGTAAGGAGAGGGCAGGGTGAGGTGATGGACGCTGGGCAGTACGGCTGTGACCTTGCCGCTTCGACGCTCGCCAACCAACGCTCCGCTGGTCCAACGTCCGTCACCTCACCCCTGCCCCTCTCCTTACAGGAGAGGGGTTCCCCGCGCCCCACAGCCTGAACGATGGAGTGGGCCGACCACGGCACGATCATCGGCGCTCGCCAGCATGGCGAAAATTCGCTCATCCTCGAAGTGATGACCCGCGATCACGGCCGCCATCTCGGCCTCGTGCGCGGAGGCCGCTCGGCGCGCAGGCAGGCGGCGCTCCAGCCCGGCAACGCGGTCTCCGTCACATGGCGCGCGCGCATCGACGAGCATCTCGGCGAGTACAGGGTCGAGCTCCTGACCTCGCATGCCGCCCGGCTGATCGAAGCCCCGGTCGCGCTTTACGGGCTGGCGACGGTTTCTGCCCTGCTGCGCCTGCTGCCCGAGCGCGACCCCCATCCCGGCCTGCATGAGGCGCTGGTCGTGCTGGTCGAGCATCTGCACGAGCCGGGCCTCGCGCCGGCGCTGGTGGTGCGCTTCGAGATCGCGATGCTGGGGGAACTCGGCTTCGGCCTCGACCTGACGCGCTGCGCCGTCACGGGAAGCATGGACGATCTCAGCCATGTCTCGCCGAAATCCGGCAAGGCCGTCAGCCGCGCGGCCGCCACGCCCTATCTCGACCGCCTGCTGGCGCTGCCGGCCTTTCTCTCGGAAGGGCAGGGCGGACGGATGCCCTCGGTCGCCGATATCGCGGCGGGCTTTGCGCTGACCGGCCATTTCCTGCGCCGCCACCTCTGGGAGCCGCGCGGTTTGCAGGAACCGGCCGAACGGGCGCGGCTGGAGGACCTGGCGGCGAAATGCATGAGGGGTCGACGCGAAAGCACGTGAGCGGCGTGTGACGAAAACCCTGGTCCTGATCACGGGCCGCGTTTGTCAGTCAGACCAGACTAGAGTAGTCTATGTTTCTTCCGAGGAGTTGATCATGGCCGAGCAGATGCCGATCTGGAGTATCCCGGACGCGAAGTCGAAGCTGTCGGAGCTTTTGCGCCGCGCGCGTCGGGGCGAGAGCCAGATCATCGGCTCCCAGGAGCCATGCGTCGTTCTCTCGATGGCGGATTTCAACGAATTGCAGCGAAAGGCGGGCGCCGTGCATCTTGGCCGCTGGTTGGTCGACAACACGCCGCGTGGGCTCTCTTTCGATCCTCCGGAACGGTCTGGCGGTCGCCGTAACCCGTTCGAAGCTGACTGAGCCGTGCCCTACCTCGTCGACACCAATGTCGTTTCGGAACTGACAAAACGCGATCCATCGCCGGCGGTGCTCGGTTTCCTGAGCGAGAATCCGGACCTCTTCATCAGCGTGATCGTGTTCCACGAACTCGAATTCGGCATTCACTGCGCTGCGGATGCTGGACGTCGGGCCAGGCTTCAGGCTTACGCGGTGTCGCTGCGCCGGCAATTCGTCGGCCGGATCATCGATGTCGATCTCGAAATCGCGGAGATGGCGGGACGGCTTCGGGCTTTCGAGAAATCCACAGGACGCATCCTCGCGGAACTTGACGCCCTGATCGGCGCGACGGCCATGGTGAGGGGCTGCATCCTGGCGACGCGGAACGTCAAGGATTTCGAAACGCTGAGCATCCCCTTGCTCAACCCCTGGGATCGCGCGGTATAGCAACCGCGCGGAGCCCTCCGCGGATTTTGGAACGGACACCATGGGCAAATCCGTCGAGCCGCCGCCGGAGGATGAATCCGAGCGCATCGATCTGAAGACCGCGCTGGAGGAGCGCTATCTCGCCTATGCACTCTCCACCATCATGCACCGCGCCTTGCCGGATGCGCGCGACGGGCTGAAGCCCGTCCACCGCCGCATTCTGCATGCGATGCGGCTGCTGCGGCTCGACCCCGGCCAGATGCACAAGAAATGCGCCCGCATCGTCGGCGACGTCATCGGCAAGTTCCACCCCCATGGCGACCAGTCGGTCTACGACGCATTGGTCCGGCTCGCGCAGGATTTCGCGCAGCGTTATCCGCTCGTCGACGGGCAGGGCAATTTCGGCAATATCGACGGCGATAACGCCGCCGCCTACCGCTACACCGAAGCGCGCATGACCGAGGTGGCGCGCCTCCTGCTCGACGGCATCGAGGAGGACGCCGTTGATTTCCGCGAAACCTACAACGGCGAGGACGAGGAGCCGGTCGTGCTCCCGGCCGCGTTCCCGAACCTGCTCGCCAACGGCTCGCAGGGCATCGCGGTCGGCATGGCGACGGCGATCCCGCCCCACAACGCGGCCGAACTCTGCGACGCGGCGCTCTATCTGATCCAGCATCCCGAGGCGACCTCGGAACAGCTGATGACCTTCGTGCCCGGCCCGGACTTTCCGACCGGCGGCGTGATCGTCGAATCCCGCGCCTCGATGATCGAGACCTACCGCACCGGCCGCGGCGCCTTCCGCACGCGGGCGCGCTGGCATGTCGAGGATCTCGGCCGCGGCACCTGGGTCGTGATCGTCACGGAAGTGCCCTACATGGTCCAGAAGGGCCGGCTGATCGAGAAGCTGGCCGAGCTTTTCAACGACAAGAAGCTGCCTCTGGTCGCCGACATCCGCGACGAATCGGCCGAGGACATCCGCGTCGTCATCGAGCCGCGCGCCCGCACGGTCGACGCCAACCTGATGATGGAGCAGCTTTTCCGGCTGACCGAGCTGGAAGCCCGCATCTCGATGAACATGAACGTGCTGACCGGCGGGCTGGTGCCGCGCGTGCTCGGCCTGAACGAGGCCCTGCGCGCCTGGCTCGACCACCGCCGCGAGGTGCTGCTGCGCCGCTCGCGCTTCCGGCTGGGGCAGATCGAGAAGCGGCTGGAGATCCTGCGCGGCCTGCTGATCGTCTATCTCGACCTTGATCGCGTCATCAAGATCATCCGCGAGGAGGACGAGCCGAAGCTCGAACTGATGCGCTATTTCGAATTGTCGGAGGTGCAGGCCAACGCCATCCTCGACACCCGCCTGCGTGCGCTGCGCAAGCTGGAGGAGATGGCGCTCAAGACCGAGCTCGACGAACTCACTGTCGAGAAGGGCCAGATCGAGGCGCTGCTGGGTTCGGACGCGACGCAGTGGAAGATGATCGCTCACGACATCCGCGCCGTGAAGAAGCTGTTCGGCCCCGAGACCGCGATCGGCAAGCGCCGCACCTCTTTCGCCGATATGCCGGACACCTCGGACATCGATCTGACCCAGGCCATGGTCGAGCGCGAGCCGGTGACGGTCGTCATCACGAAAAAGGGCTGGATCCGGGCTTTGAAGGGCCATGTCCAGGATCTCTCGACCCTGAGCTTCAAGGGCGATGACGGGCTGAAACTCGCCTTCTTCACCGAGACGACGGCCAAGGTCCTCGTGCTGGCCTCGAACGGCAAGGTCTTCACGCTGGACGCCGCAAAGCTGCCGGGCGGGCGCGGTTTCGGCGATCCGATCCGGCTGATGATCGAGCTGGAGGAGCATGCCGGCATCGTCTCGGCCTTCCCGTACCGGCCTGGCCTCAAGCTGCTGATGGTGACGACGGACGGGCGTGGCTTCGTCGCCCCCACCGACGACATCGTCGCCAATACCCGGAAGGGCCGGCAGGTGCTGAACGTCGACATGCCGGTCGAGGCGCTGCTGGCCGCGCCCGCTGAAGGCGACCATGTCGCGGTCATCGGCGAGAACCGCAAGCTGGTCTGTTTCCCGCTGGCCGAGGTCGCCGAGATGGCGCGCGGCAAGGGCGTCCGGCTGCAGCGCTACAAGGATGGCGGCCTCTCCGACGCCAAGGTCTTCACGCTTACCGACGGCCTGACCTGGCGCGACACCTCTGGCCGGACCTGGACCGTGGCGCAGAGCGAGCTGACTGAGTGGATCGGGCACCGGGGCGAGGCGGGGCGACTGCCGCCCAAGGGCTTCCCGAAGAACAACAGGTTCGGGGGATAGGGCGAAGGCCTCTCCGAAAATAGCGCGAGGAACCCCTCTCCCGGAGGGAGAGGGGCAGGGGTGAGGGGTCGGCTCATCAACCAGCGAGGCGAAATCCTGTCCGCAGTCTGTTCAGGCCAACCTCGAAACGTCCGTCACCTCACCCCTGCCCCTCTCCTTACAGGAGAGGGGTTCTTCCAGTGCCTCACGCGAGGATGCAACCGGGATATCAAAGACTTGGATGAGGGAAACGACTCAACCCCGCAACCGCATGACTCAAGCCCTCAACGGATAGGCGCGCCGACGACGCCCACTTCCAGGCCAAGCGTCAGCTTGTCCGTCACGGCCCATTCCACGCCGGCTCGCGCCTCCGGCCGCACCGCCAGTTCGCTGCGCGAGAACGGCCCGGAGAATGAATTCGCGCCGAAGCGCCAGCTCTCGTTGACGGCCGTCGCCCCGACCTTGGTGTAGAGCAGCACGTCTGGCGTCACGAGAACGCCGGTCTTGATCTGGAAGGCTCCGGCGAAGTCGCGGCTGTAGGCGACGCTGTTGAAGCCCGGCGTGTTGTAGCCGCCGATCGCCGGCATGTAGTCGACCGCGCCGACGATGCCGTAGATGACATTGCCCTCGCGCCACATCTTGCCGGCTTCCAGCCCGATCGTCGGACCGGCGCGGGTGCCGCTGTGCTTCGATGTGCTGACCTGGAAGCCCGTCGAGATGCGGGCATAGGAGCCGTCCCACTTCACGCCGCCGGGAGCGAGCGTCGGCTCCGACCAGGCGAAGGAAGGCACGGTGGCAAAGCCCGTCATGGGCAGGAAAGCTTGCGCCTGCGCCATCGTGCCGCCGAGAAGCAGCGCGCAGAGCGCTCCGCAGGAAACCGAAACTTTCACGTCGAACCCGTCCTCGCCGCGCCGCCCATCATGAGGCTAGCAGAAGGTCGCTCGATTGTCGCGGATTTGTGGCGCGGCGATGGGCGTCGCGCCATCCGCTTCAGCCGATGCTGGTCTTGAGCTTGAGGAACCGCATTGTCCTTTCGGCGGTCGCCGCGTCGAGGCGCTTGTAGCCTGACAGCGCGTCGTCGAGATCCCGCGACGAGAAATAGAGGCGTCGGCCACGCAGCTCCAGCACCGCGCGGAAGGCGTCCGCTCCAAGATTCAGCGAGCGGCATGCGACCGCGACGCCGCTCACGTCGCGTTGCATCAGCACGCGCAGGGCCTGCTCGGTGCTGATGCCGGCGGCCTGGCCGAACACTTCGGCGAGATGATAGGCGCGGTCCTCCTCGGCGAGCATGGTCACGACATCGTCGAGCGCGCGCCGCCCGGCAGCGAGGTCGGCGACCAGTTGCCGCACCTCGAAGCGCTGCTTGCGGGCTTCCCGCGCCAGCGATCGGGCCGCATGGGTCCCGGCCGCAGCCCCGCTGCCGCTCAACTGCTCGACGATATGGAGCACGCGTTGCGCCCGCTTCGGCGTCAGGTCCGAGCGCCGCGAGAGCGCGACGGCAATGTCGGGATCGTCGCCGCCACGCTGCAGCAACCGGTCGAATCCACCTTTCGAGAATGCCGCCCCTTCGTTCGCGCTGACGGTCTGCAGCACATCGCGGTCGCCGCGCTGGACCAGGATGTCGGTCAGCGCTTCCGGGAGTTGCGCGCGCTCGGCGATGGCGACGAGGTGATGCTGGGATTGGCTGACCGCGATCGCGGCGAGGTCGGCGTCGGTGAGCACTGGCGAGAGCTTCAGCACGAGGCGGGCCACATCGGCATCGCTGTCGCCTGCCAGCGTCACGACGACTTCGCGCGGCAGGCTCGGCACGGCCGCGACCTGATCGGCATAGTCCTTCCGGTCGGCGCTTTCGAGGTTCGACAGCGAATGAACAGCGATCTCGCCGTAATGGGCCTTGGCGAGGTCGCTGGGTTCCTCATCGAGCAGGAACAGATCGGTCACGGCGTTCAGCAACTGGCGTCGCGAGTCCGACGACATGTCGGCCGGCATCCGTGTCAGACTGCTTAGCATGAACCCCCCAGACGATCGCTTACCGCGATCATACTGCGATAGTGCGGCTTGATTTACTGTTAAGCAGTTTCTTGAATCCGCACGTTTCGCAGCGAATACCTTCCTGGCGACGATCACTTGAAACACAAGTTAAAGTTGTTGATGCCTGATTTGCCCGTCAGGGTTGCTCACGCCGCCGGCAGGCAGGCCGGCCCGAGCGGCTCGAAGCTCTTATAGGTCAGGATGAACTCCTGATGGCCTAGCTCTTCCGACTTGGTCCGCGCGCCCTGCGCCAGCGACACGACGAGATCGCGGATCTCGGTCCCGACCTCGTCGAGCCCGGCGCGCCCTTCCAGAATCCGCCCCGCATCGACATCCATGTCATCGGCCATACGGCGATACGTCTCCGGGTTGGCGCAGATCTTCACCACCGGCGAGATCGCCGAGCCGACGACCGAGCCGCGCCCCGTCACGAAGAGCACGCAATGCGCCCCGCAGGCGATCAGCTCGGCGATCTCGGCATTGTCGTTGATATTGGGGAAGCCGAAGCGGACCTCGCCATCGGGCACGACGTCGAGCAGATACAGGCCCCCACGCGGCGGCACGTCGCCCGGCTTGAGCAGGCCCGAGATCGGCGAGGCTCCCGACTTGGCATAGGCTCCCATCGATTTCTCCTCGATGGTCGACAGCCCGCCCTCGGCATTGCCGGCGGCAAACGAGCCGTAGCCCAGCGTCGCATAATATCGCGCGGCCTTGGCGACCGCCTGCTCCAGCACCAGGCCGAGTTCGGGCGTGATCGCGCGCGCCGCCATGATGTGCTCGCAGCCGATCAACTCGCCTGTCTCCTCGAAGATGCAGGCGGCCCCTTCCGCGATGAGCCGGTCGAAGGCGCGTCCGGCCGCCGGATTGCCGGTGATGCCCGAGGTGCCGTCCGAGCCGCCGCAGACCGTGCCGACGATCAGTTCGGAGACCGCCATGGGCACGGTCTCCTGCTGATCGATGTCGATCCGTTGTTGCTCGATCCAGCGCCTGCCTTCCGCGATCGAGGCGCGCGTGCCGCCCGTGCCCTGGATGATCAGCGTCTTCACCGGACGGCCCGAGGCCGCGATCACGCGCTCCAGCGCGTATTTGTTGAAGCTCTCGCAGCCGAGCGAAACCAGCAGCACCGCCCCGACATTGGGGTGCGTGCAGAGCCGCTCCATCATCTTTTCGGCGTAGCCGTTGGGATAGCAGCCGGGAAAGCCGATGACGTGGACGCCGTCCTCGCGCCAGGGCAGGGCGATCTCGCGGGCGACGTGATGGGCGCACTCGACGAGATAGGCGACCGCGACGACATTGCGGATGCCCTTGCTCCCGTCTGAGCGGAGATAGCCGCGAAGGTCGGTCATGAGGCGGTTCCATTGGTCGCCGTAGCTCCCCTTCTCCCCTTGCGGGAGAAGGTGGCTCGGCGAAGCCGAGACGGATGAGGGGTCGCGCTGCCGTTTCCGACAAGTGCAGCGCTGCGCTGAACGGATAGGCCGCGACCACCCCTCATCCGACCGCTCCGCGGCCACCTTCTCCCGCAAGGGGAGAAGGGCGCGCGCCCGCCCGCTCATCCTCCAGATGATAGGTCGGCGTGTAGTCGCTCTTCATGTTGTGGACATGGACATGGCAGCCCGCTGCGATGCTGTCCGTCGCTACGCCGATCGGCGCGCCGTATTTCAGGATCTTTTCGCCGGGAGCGATGGAGCGGCGCGCGAGCTTGTGGGCGAGCGCGATGTCGTGGTCGATGACGGCGGTGCCAGCGCCTGTCTCGACGGCTTCGCCAGCCTTCAGCCGCATCCGCGCGACGAAGACGTTGTCGCGCGGGTCGAGCAGGATCAGGCGCGGATCGTGCGACATCAGAACTTGCCATATTGGAGGTAGGCTTCCTTGGGGTCCATCCCTGAGAGGATCGCGCTGCGGACCTTGTTTTCGGTTCCGATCGCGGCCTCGGCCTTCTCCAGCACCTCCTCGATCACCTCGACGGGGATGCGGACGACGCCGTCGCGGTCGCCCAGAATGTAGTCGCCGGGCCTGATCCAGACCTCGCCGATCTTGACCGGCTCGTCGATGGCCTTGGGCAGCCAGACGCCGACGATGTCGCGCGGCGTGTAGGCCTTGAAGAAGGCCTGGAAGCCCATCTCGATCATGAACTCGGTGTCGCGCGACAAGCCGTCGATGACGCAGCCGCGCACGCCCTTGTTCTTCAGCGTCTCGGCCGAGAGTTCGCCCATCAGCGCGACCTCCTGCGTGTTCGGCTGGCAGACCCAGACATGGCCGGGTTTGGCGGCCGAGAGCAGGCCGGTCCAGCCGAGCAGCGTCTCATGCGCGTCGAACTCGCCGGTCTTTCCTTCCACGGTGAAGGCGGGGCCGGCCAGCTTCTCGGCCGGCAGCAGCGGGCGCAGTTCCGGCGGCAAAGTGAAGTCGGACAGGCCCATGGCCCGCATCACGTCATGGATGATGCCGGTGTAGCAGCGCGACAGGCGCCGGGTCAGGTCGTCGCTCATAAATCCTCCCATGCAGGCTTGTCTCGCCTGTCAAAAGGGCAGAGTGGGCGTAAAGTCCCGAAGGGGGCAAGTGCGTCCGGCGCGCAGCGAGGATGCGTTTCAATCGGTTAAGGCGTTTCAGCCGACGCGTTCCCAGCCCAGTGGGCTCAGGCGTTCCTGCGGCAGGAAGCGCGCCTTGTAGGCCATCTTCGGCGACCCTTCGACCCAGTAGCCGAGATAGACGTAAGGCAGGCCGAGCCGGCGGGCGCGCTCGATATGGTCGAGCACCATGAAGGTGCCGAGCGAGCGCGCCTCCAGCGCAGGATCGAACACCGAATAGACCATGGAGAGCCCGTCGCTCAGCGTGTCGGTCAGCGCCATCGCGAAGAGGTCGCCCTGGCCCCGGCCGGTGAAGCCTGAGTCGGGGCCGCGCCGGCGATATTCGATCAGCGACGTCTCGACATGGCTGTCCTCGATCATCATGGCGAAGTCGAGCGCCGACATCGTCGCCATGCCGCCTTCGGGATGGCGCTCGTCGAGATAGCCGCGAAACAGCGAGTAGTGCTCGGAGCGCGGCTGCGGCGGCAAAACCTCGCCGATCAGGTCGGTGTTGTGCGAAAGCACTTTTCGGAAGCTGCGCGAGGGCCGGAAATCGGCGACGCGGACGCGCACGGAGACGCAGGAACGGCAGGTCTCGCAGGCCGGCCTATAAGCGATGCTCTGAGAGCGCCGGAAGCCGCCCTGGCTCAGCACGTCGTTCAGGTCGCGCGCCCGCGCGCCCACGAGATGGGTAAAGACCTTGCGCTCCTCGCGCCCTGGCAGATAGGGGCACGCGGTCGGCGACGTCAGGTAGAATTGCGGGGCGTCCCGCAATGGCTTCGTCACGTTCGGCTCGCTCCGGGCACCGCTTCGCCGGATAGTGTAGCAGGGGCGATGGCGGCGGCAACACGCCGCCGCCAGAACTCAGGCCCGCACCACCACGAGCCCGGTCAGGATGTCGTGGCCCAGCCGCTTGTCGGCGCGCACGAAGCCGATCAGGACGTCGAGCACCCACAGGCCCACCGTGCCGGCCGCGATATAGAACAGCAGCGCATGCACGGCGGCCGCCAGCGCGTCTGGCCGTCCGCCATTGACGGTCTCGACACGAAGCCCCGCCATCCGCATGCCCCAGGTCGCCTGTTTACGCCCGCCGATCGTGATCGCGGCATAGACGAAGGCGGTCGCGGCCACCGCCGGAAAGAGCAGCCATCCGAGGCCGAGCGTCAGCACGCCGAGCACGCTGATCGCGACGACCAGCAGCCAGCTCAGGATAAACACGACGACGATGTCGCCGATCCAGGCGAAAACGCGCGAGCCGAACACGCCGCTGACATCCTGCAAGGGGCGCTGCTCGATCGGCGTGATCGGGGAGGCGCCATAACGGGTGTCGCTCATCTTGGGTCGTGATCCTTCGCGATGACGGGCGAAACTGCCCATACGACATAATGTTTGATCGGCGGCCCGGTTCCGCAAGACTGCGCCATAAAAACAGGAGCGCCTCGAAAAAAAGCGGCTTCGTCAGCCGGACGCCTGCCCGCGCGGAAAAATCCGGCGCGGCGCATAGCCGTTCTCGCGCAGGGCGTGCTCGATCATGCGGCTGTGGTCGTCGCCGCGGGTCTCGACGGTGACGTCGAGCGTCACGCCCTTGGCCGGCACGTCGAGGAAGAGCCGGCCATGGCTGACCTCGAGGATGTTGGCGCCCTCCGCGCCGAGCAGGCTCGCGACCTTGCCGAGCAGGCCCGGCCGGTCGCTGGTGGTCAGGCGGAAGGCGACGATGCGGTGCTCGCGCTCGAGTTCGCGCACCATGATCGCCGCCAGCAGGCGCGTGTCGATATTGCCGCCGCAGAGCACGAGCCCGACCTTGCGCCCGGCATAGCGCCCGGGCTCCTTCAGCATCGCCGCCAAGCCCGCCGCGCCCGCGCCCTCGGCCAAAGTATGCTGCAGGCAGGCATAGGCGTTGACGGCGCGCTCGATCAGATCCTCGCCGACCAGCACAATGTCGGCGACGAGGCTGGAGACGATCGGCAGCGTCTGCACGCCGACCGTCTTGACCGCGATGCCCTCGGCCAGCGTCGCGCCGCCGATGGCGAGATCCTCGGCGTTCACGGCGTTGTAGAAGGAGGGATAGAGCGCGGCCTCGACACCGATCAGTTTGATCTCGGGCTTCAGCGCCTTGGCCGCGACCGCATTGCCGGCCATCAGCCCGCCGCCGCCGAGCGGGATGATCAGCATGTCGAGATCGGGCTCGTCGTCGAGCATCTCGCAGGCGACGGTGCCCTGACCGGCCATGACGGCAGGGTCGTCATAGGGGTGGACGAAGACGAGACCCTCCTCGCTTGCCAGTTCGCGAGCCTTCTGGGCCGATTCGTAGAGCGTCTCGCCATGCAGCACGACGCGCGCGCCATGGCCGCGCGTGTTCTCGACCTTCACCAGCGGCGTCGTCTCGGGCATCACGATCGTGGCGGGGATGCCGAAGCGACGCGCGTGATAGGCCACAGCCTGGGCATGGTTGCCCGCCGACATCGCGATGACGCCGCGCGCCTTCTCCTCCTCGTCGAGGCTCAGGAGCTTGTTGACCGCGCCGCGCTCCTTGAAGGAGGCCGTCGCCTGCATGTTCTCGTGCTTGACCAGCACCGTCGCGCCGGTGAGGTCGGAGAGGCGCGGCGCCAGCATCAGCGGCGTGCGCAGCACATGGCCCTCGATGCGGGCGGCGGCCGCCTCGACATCGGCGAAGCTGATCGCGAAAGGCTCCTTCATCGACCCTGTTCCCTCGCCAACCAGCCCATCGCCGTCTCAGACCTGTCGCGGCGAAAGCGCGCGGTCGCCGAAGAAGCCGCCCGGCCGCAGAACCAGCACCACGGCCAGCAAGGCATAGACGGCGATATCGCGCTGTTCGAGCGGCATTGTCGAAGACCAGAGCACTTCGAACAGCGCGATGCAAAGCCCGCCCAGCGCCGCCCCCGACACCGAGCCGATGCCGCCCAGCACCGCCGCGACCAAGGCCTTCAGCCCGAGCGAAAAACCGCCGGCGAAGCCCATGCCGCCATAGATCGCGGTGACGATCACGCCGGCGACGCCGCAGGCGGCGCAGGCCAGGATCACCGCCTTGTCGAGCACGGCGCGCGCATCGACGCCAAACAGCGCGGCGGTGTGCGCATCGTCGGAGACCGCCCGCCACGCCCTGCCATAAGCCGAGCGCCTGATCAGCAGCACCAGCCCCAGCGCGAGGCAAAGCCCGATCGCGGCCAGCGCCAATCCCAGCGGCGTCGCGGTGACGACGAAGCTGCCCGAACGCGCCAGTTCCCAGGGCTGATTGAACACCGGCGGCAGCCAGCGCAGGTCATGCCCCTGCGCCAGCCGCAGATACTCCGACAGCGCGATGGAAAGCCCGATCGTGGCGATCAGCACCTGCTGGCCGCTCGCTTTGGCGAGCGGTCGCAGCACGAAGCGGCTCATCGCGAAGCCGTGCAGGGCGCAGACGAAAACGGCGACGACAAAGGCGAGGAGAAGGCCGGACGCCGGCGTCGAGGCCGCCAGCGACAGCATCAGCGCCACGCCGACGACGCTGGCGAGAGCGCCGAGCGCCGCGAATTCGCCAAAACTTAGGACGATCCGTCCGGTCAGCCCGTAGACCAGCGCGTAGGCCGATGCGAGCAGCGCGTAGATTGCGGCCGAGGGCAGGGCGGCCAGGCCCTGCTGCAGGCCATAGGCGAGGGCGGGCGGAAGAGTCGGCAGGGTTTCGGGCCTAGCCGCGCCGGGGTCTGGCGGCGGCTCCTCGCGGTTCTCCAGATAGAAGCGCCGCATCAGGTAGAAGCTGGCGTCGGGCATCGGCCGTCCGTCCGAGGCCACGCCGATCAGTTCGCCGCGCCGCAGGCTCTGGCCCTCGCCGGCGAACAGGCAGTCGATCACCCGCCGCTGCGGCGTGCCGCCCCAGCGCTCGATCCGGTAGGGGATGCGCAGCGTGTTCGGCGATGGCCCGGCCTCGGGCGGATCGACCACGATACGCGCCCCGGGCGCGTTGAACGGCAGGATCGACTGCCGGCAGAGCCGCTGCTGGTCGGTGTCGAAGCGCTCGCTGCAGGAGGCGAGGGCGAAAGCCAGCAGAATCGGCGGGAGGAGGCGCATCGCAGAGACGCTAGCGTGTGCGAAGAGGCGCTGTCATCCCGTGCGCGCCGCAGCGCGCAGCGCCGCTGCGCAGACACGGGACCGCGTCGAGAAGGCGCTCTATCCAGCGCGTCGCGTAAAGCGCCTCGTCCTGACGACGGTCCCGCATCTGCGCAGCAGCACTGCGTGCTGCAGCGCGTGCGGGATGACAACGCTCAGCCCGCCTTCAGCCTCAATGCCACCTTTGGCGCGAAATAGCTCAGCACCCCGTCCGCGCCGGCGCGCTTGAACGCCATCAGGCTCTCGACCATCGCCTTGTCGCCGTCGAGCCAGCCCCTCTCGGCGGCGGCCATGATCATCGCGTATTCGCCCGAGACCTGGTAGGCGAAGGTCGGCACGCGGAAATGGTCCTTCACCCGCGCCACGATGTCGAGATAGGGCAAACCGGGCTTGATCATCACCATGTCGGCACCCTCTTCCAGATCGAGCGCGACCTCGGCGATCGCCTCGTCGGAATTGCCCGGGTCCATCTGGTAGGTGCGCTTGTCGCCGATCAGCGTCGCGTTGGTGCCGATCGCATCGCGGAACGGGCCATAGAACGCCGAGGCGTATTTCGCGGCATAGGCCATGATCTGCACGTCCTCATGGCCGGCGACGTCGAGCGCGGCGCGGATCGCCCCGACACGCCCGTCCATCATGTCCGACGGCGCGATCACATCGGCCCCCGCATCGGCCAGCGCCAGCGCCTGCTGGGTCAGGATGCGCACGCTGGCGTCGTTGAGGATGCGCTCGCCCAGCATCACGCCGTCATGGCCGTGCGAGGTGTAGGGGTCGAGCGCTGCATCGCAGATGATGCCGATCTGCGGGACTTCCGCCTTGATGGCGCGCACCGCCCGGCACATCAGGTTGCGCGCGTTCAGCGCCTCCGAGCCGGTCGCGTCGCGCAGGGATTTCTCGACGAAGGGGAAGGGCGCGATCGCCGGAATGCCGAGTTCGGCGGCATGGGCCGCCTGGCGCACGGCCTCCTCGATGTTGAGCCGGTCGACACCCGGCATCCAGGCGACGGGCGAGCGCGCCTCGCTGGAATCGACCAGGAACAGCGGCCAGATCAGGTCGGCGGTGGTCAGCACCGTCTCGCGCACGAGCCGGCGCGACCACTCCGCCTTGCGGTTGCGCCGCATGCGCCGCGTCAGCCCGAGCGAATCGACGGCCTTCTGCACCGCTTCGTCCTGCCGCGCCTGCGGCGTCTGCACAGACTTCGGAAAGGGCTTTATCACCCGAGATGCCATGCCTGCCTCCGCCCCGTCGCTCGTCTGGCGACTGTTTCGACCCTTGCGCGATGCTTAGCACATCGGAAAGGTTCCAAAACAGGCCTCTTCGTCGCAAGACGCGCCCGCGCACGGCGCGCTTCGGCGTCATGCCCGCGTTGACAAGCGCAGCCCTGCCAACGAGAACCGGCCCGGTTCGGAAGGATTGAAGGTCGCGATGGCAAAAGGCGCCGGCAGCATCGACGTCGAGATCATCTGCGAACGCCGCGGCGCCGCCGGCGTCGTCGTGCTCGACCGGGTCAAGGCGCTGAACGCGCTCTCCTTCGGCATGGTGCGAGAACTGGCGCGCGCGCTCGACGCCTGGGAGCACGATCCGCAGGTCTCTCGCATCGTCGTCACCAGCGCGAGCGAGAAGGCATTCTCCGCCGGCGGCGACATCCGCGCGCTGCACGATCTCGGCCGCGCCGGCCGCCATGCCGAAATGCTGGCTTTCTGGCGCGAGGAATACATCCTCAACGCCCGCATCAAGAGCTATCCGAAACCCTATCTCGCGCTGATCGACGGCATCGTCATGGGCGGCGGCGTCGGCATCTCGCTGCATGGCAGCCACCGCATCGCCGGCGAGCGCTACCTCTTCGCCATGCCGGAGGTCGGCATCGGCTTTTTCCCCGATGTCGGGGCGACCTATGCCTTGCCCCGCCTGCCGGATGCTGCAGGGACGTTTCTCGCGCTGACCGGGGACAGGGTCGGCGCGGCCGATGCGCTGGCGCTCGGGCTCGCGACCCACGCCGTGCCGAGCGGCCGCATGGCCGAACTCGCCGACGCCCTGACCGGGCGTGCGGCGCTCGAGGACATACTCGCCGGCTTCACCCACGAGCCCGGTCCGCAGAAGCTGCGGGACGAACGCGCCGTCATCGCGCGTTGCTTCGGCCAGCCGAGCCTCGACGGGGTGCTGGCCGCGCTCGGGCGGGAGGCTGGCGGCGGCAGCGGCTTTGCCGCCAGGGCCCTGCAGACGATCCGCGCGAAATCCCCGACGAGCGTCGCCATCGCCTTCGAGCAGATGCGCCGGGGCGGCGGCCTCGACTTCGCCCAGGCGATGGCGCTGGAGTTCCGCATCGTCTCCCGCATCATCGCGGGCAGGGAATTCTATGAGGGCGTGCGTGCGGTGGTGATCGACAAGGACAACGCGCCGCGCTGGCAGCCGTCGACTGTCGAGGAACTCGACCCCGCCGTCATCGCATCGTATTTCGCGCCGCTGGATGCCGGCGAACTGGTGCTCGGGCAGTGAGCCCGGACCCGGACCGCAACGGCGACATGGCGATCCCCATCGGCATGGAGATGACCAGCGCCGGCAGCGGCGCTCGTCAGATGCGCTTCCGGCGCTTTCTGGTCTGGCTGCTGCGGCTGCTGTCGGTGGTCTGGCTCGTCAAGGGCCTGCTGGCCTGGGCCGTGATCTTCGGGATCGGCGAACAGAACCAGCCGGTCTTCGAGGCGCGGCTTCTGAGCTTCCAGGCGATTACGGTCTACTTCGCCGTGATCGACCTCGTCGCCGCCGTCGGCCTGTGGCTGGTCTCGACCTGGGGCGGCGTGCTCTGGCTGCTGGCGACGATCAGCCATCTCCTGCTCGGCTTCTTCTTCCCCCGCCTGCTGCCGATGACGACGCTGCTGGCGGGCGGCTACGCCACGCTGATCCTGGCCTATTTCGTCGCCACCTGGGCGGCCGAGAACGAGGCGTCGTAACCGATGGCGGCGTCTCCAATCCGCCGGGCCACGGTAACAAAGGCTTTAGCTTAAGCGATTCCGGCTTCATTTTGGATTTACTGAAACGGCTAAATCTCTGATTCATCCTGATATTTAAACTCGTTTTCATCCGGCCTTCCTATGGTGTTTCTCAGAAGCGGACCGGGAGAAAAATCCTGGCCGATATCCAACAGGCGGGATATACCATGAAATCGAGCGTAAAGACTGCGGCTCCGGCCGCGGCAGACGATGCTGATCTTAAGGTCAAGCCTCTCTATCTCGAATCCCTGACGCTGGTCGAGCGGCTGCATCGCCGCCTGCTCGACGTCATCAAGGACGAATTCGAGCGTCGCAGCCGCGACGACGTCAACAGCGTCCAGGCGCTGCTGCTCTACAACATCGGCGACGCCGAGCTCAGCGCCAGCGAATTGCGGACCCGGGGCTACTATCTCGGCTCCAACGTCTCATACAACGTCAAGAAGCTGGTCGAGCTCGGCTATCTGCATCATGCGCGTTCGCGGATCGACCGCCGCTCGGTCCGCATCAGCCTGACCGAGAAGGGCAAGGAGGTGCACAATCTCGTGAAGGGCGTCTACGACAAGCATGTCCGCACGGTGGAGCAGATCGGCGGCATCGCCTCGGACGACTTCGAGCGCATGAACAACGCTCTGCTGCGGCTGGAGCGCTTCTGGACCGACCAGATTCGCTACAAGCTCTGAAACGCGCCGGAATCGCGCCTGCGGGCGCGATCGGCCTCGAGTTTCCGCCGATGACCGAACCTCCGCACCGTGGCCGATGCGCCACGGTGTTGGCGTTACGGCATGGCGAGGCGGCCGGCGCCGCGTTGCCGGCGAGCCCGCCCTAAAATCGCCGCGCTCATCACGCGTCGTTAATCGTGATAGAGGATCGTCGTATCGATCGCTGTCCGCGCCGGGCCCCTGGGCTGAAGCCGGATGCAAACTCGGTGCGCGCTTGCCTGGGCGCTGTTTTGCCCCGGCAAAGGCTTCGTACGCTCATGTCGATGATGAGGACCAAAATGTCGAATCTGAGTCTGTCCCGCCGCGAAACGCTGCTGGCCCTGCTTTCGGGAGCGGCCGCGACGGCAGCGGCGCCGGCCCTGGCCCAACAGGCCGAGTGGCGTCAGAACTACGACGCCGGTTCGCGCAACGCGATCGTGCGCTCCTCGACCCCGATGCTCTCCCCGGAATCGCTGGCCGCGACCGAACAGGCCATCGCCGCATACCGCGATCTCGCCGCGCGCGGCGGCTGGCCGGCCGTGCAGCTGGGCGGTCGGCTCGCCGTCGGTTCGCGCGGACCCGGCGTCGTCGCCCTGCGTCAGCGCCTGATCGTGACCGGTGATCTCGACGCCAGTGCCGGCGGCAGCAACATCTATGATTCCTATGTCGAGGCCGGCGTGCGGCGCTTCCAGTCGCGCATGGGGCTCTCGACCACGGGCGCGATCAATCGCGCCACGGTGGCCGCGCTGAACGTGCCGATCGACCGTCGCATCCGCCAGCTCGAGACCAATGTCGTGCGCCTGCGGACCTGGTCTGGCAATCTCGGCGGCCGCTACGTCGTCGCGAATATTCCCGCCGCCATGGTCGAGACGGTCGAGGACGGCGTCGTCGCGACGCGCCACGCCGCCGGCGTCGGGAAGACCGACCGGCAGTCGCCGCTGCTCTCGACGAAAATCCCCGAGGTCAATTTCAATCCGACCTGGACGGTTCCCGCCTCGATCATCCGCAAGGATCTGATTCCGAAGATGCGAAAGGAGCCAAGCTACCTGACCGAGAACAGGATCCGCATCATCGGCCCCAGCGGCGAGATCGCTCCCGAGCGCGTCAACTGGAATTCCGACGAGGCGACCCGCTACACCTTCCGGCAGGATCCCGGCGGCGAGTTCAACTCGCTCGGCTTCGTCCGCATCAACATCCCGAGTCCGCACGGCGTCTACATGCACGACACCCCGGCCAAGGGCATCTTCGGCGACGATTTCCGGTTCGTGTCATCGGGCTGCATCCGCGTCCAGAACGTGCGCGACTACATCGCCTGGCTGCTCAAGGACACGCCCGGCTGGGACCGCGCCAAGATCGACGCCACGATCCAGTCGGGCGAGCGCGTCAATGCGCGCATCGCCACGCCCGTGCCGTGCTACTGGGTCTACGTTACCGCCTGGGCGACGCCCGAGGGTGGCGTCCAGTTCCGCGACGACATCTACGGCAAGGACGGCATCGGGCCAGCGCCGGTGGCGCGGCTGGAAGGTGAACAGGATATCTGAAGCCGTCCGGAGCGTCCATGCTCCGCCGATAGAGGTTGCGCAAACCCCGGCCTGGCGAACGGTCGGGGTTTGCTTTTTGTCAGAGGGGCCTGCGCGCGATTCGCGCCTTGGTAGCCGGTTCGGGGTCTTCCTCCGGCACGAGACCTGCTCCCGCGAAGAACAGCACAAGCCAGCCCGCCACCGCGGCGAGACAAGAACCCACGAGCACGCCGATCTTGGTGGCGTCGCCGAGCGCATCATTGCCGGCGAAGGCGAGCGCGCCGATGAACAGGCTCATGGTGAAGCCGATGCCGCAGAGCAGCGAGACGCCGTAGACCTGCGCCCATGTCGCCTTGGCCGGCATCGTGCCGAGGCCGAGCTTCACCGCGACGAAGGCGAAGCCGAAGACGCCGATCTGCTTGCCGAGGAAGAGGCCGAGCGTGATGCCGAGCGGCACCGGCATCAGCAGCGAGGCCGGCGTCATCCCGGCGATCGAGACGCCGGCATTGGCGAAGCCGAAGATCGGGATGACCGCATAGGTGACGTAATTGTGCAGCCAATGCTCCAGCGTGTGTAGCGGCGAATGCTCCGGCTCGTCGCTTTCGCTACCCCGGCCATGCAGCGGGATCGTCAGCGCCAGCACAACGCCGGCCAGCGTCGCGTGGATGCCCGATTTCAGCACGAAGACCCAGAGCACCGCGCCGACCGCGAGATAGGGCAGGAGACGCCTGACCCCGGCGAGGTTCAGCGCGACCAGCGCGATGATGCACAGGGCCGCGCCGGCCAGCATCGGGAGCGAGAGCCCGCCGCTGTAAAAGAGAGCGATGATCAGGATCGCGCCGAGATCGTCGAGGATCGCCAGCGCCGTCAGGAACACCTTGAGCGAGACGGGCACGCGCGAGCCCAGCAGCGCCAGCACGCCAAGCGCAAAGGCGATGTCGGTGGCGGCAGGAATCGCCCAGCCGCGCAGCGCCGCCGGATCGCCGAGATTGAACGCGACATAGATCAGCGCCGGCGCGACCATGCCGCCCAGCGCCGCGATGGCGGGCAAGGCGCGGCGCGACCAGGTGGCGAGTTGGCCCTCGATGAACTCGCGCTTGATCTCCAGCCCGACGACCAGGAAGAACAGCGCCATCAGCCCGTCATTGATCCAGTGGCGGATGTCGAGGCCGCCGACCTTGGCGTTGAGCACGCCGAAATAGGCGATGCCGAGCGGCGAGTTGGCGATCACCAGCGCATTGGCCGCGGCGAAGAACAGCAGCACGCCGCCCGCCGCGCCGCTTTCGAGGAACGCATGCAGGGGCGAGCGGCGGGTCGGCGGCCACGTCTCGGTCTGGTCCTGCATCCGCTTCGATCCTTGCTGTTTGGGCATCCGGACCGAGCCCTACAACAGCAGCATGTCGAAACCGATAAGGCCTGTGGTCGCCGTCGGGAAATCCACTGCTGCGCCGGCAAAGCCCGGCTTGGAAGCGCCGGCAACCCCGTGCTAAGGACGCACCGCCCGGCGGGTCGATTTGCCTCGTCCCGTCCGGCCTGCAATCCGGCGTAAACTTTGATGCGCCCGCTATCGTGTCGCGCAGTCTTTGCGCCATGGAGAATTCGATGAGCCAAGTCGCCCAGCAGCATCTGTCGAACTCCTTCTTCGCCGCTTCGCTGGCAGATGCCGACCCGGAGATCGCCCGCGCCATCGCGCTGGAGCTCGGCCGCCAGCGCGACGAGATCGAGCTGATCGCGTCGGAAAACATCGTCTCGCGCGCAGTGCTGGAAGCGCAGGGCTCGGTGATGACCAACAAATACGCCGAGGGCTATCCCGGCCGGCGCTATTATGGCGGCTGCCAGTTCGTCGATATCGCGGAAAAGCTCGCCATAGAGCGTGCGACGCGGCTGTTCGGCTGCGGCTTTGCCAATGTCCAGCCAAACTCCGGCAGCCAGGCCAACCAGGCCGTGTTCATGGCGCTGATGCAGCCCGGCGACACCTTCATGGGGCTCGATCTCGCCGCCGGCGGGCATCTCACCCATGGCGCGCCTGTCAACCAGTCCGGCAAATGGTTCAACGTCGTCTCCTACGGCGTCTGCGTCGTCGACCAGACCATCGACTACGACGCGCTGGAGCGGCTTGCCGTCGAGAACAAGCCCAAGGTCATCGTGGCCGGCGGCTCGGCTTATGCGCGGCACTGGGATTTCGCCCGCTTCCGCGCCATCGCCGACGCGGTCGGCGCGTATCTCTTCGTCGATATGGCGCATTTCGCCGGGCTGGTCGCCGGCGGCGCGCATCCCTCGCCTTTCCCGCACGCCCATGTCGCGACCACCACGACGCACAAGACCCTGCGCGGCCCGCGCGGCGGCATGATCCTGACCAATGACGAGGCGCTGGCGAAGAAGTTCAACTCGGCGATCTTCCCCGGCATCCAGGGCGGCCCGCTGATGCATGTCATCGCAGCCAAGGCGGTGTCTTTCCAGGAGGCGCTGCAGCCGGAATTCAAGCTCTACGCCCGCGCCGTGGTCGAGAACGCCAAAGCGCTGTCCGAGACGCTCAAGACCAGAGGCTTCGATCTCGTCACCGGCGGCACCGACAACCATCTGATGCTGGTCGATCTGCGCTCCAAGAAGGTGACAGGCAAAGCAGCCGAGGCCGCGCTTGGCCGCGCCCACATCACCTGCAACAAGAACGGCATCCCCTTCGACCCGGAAAAGCCGATGGTCACCTCGGGCATCCGGCTCGGAACGCCCGCCGCCACCTCGCGCGGCTTCGGCGTCGTCGAGTTCCAGCGCGTCGGCGAGCTGATCGCCGAGGTGCTGGACGGCCTCAGCGTCAATGGCGAGGAGGGCAACGCGGCCGTCGAGGCTGCGGTGAAGGTCAAGGCCAAGGAGCTGACGGGGCGGTTCCCGATCTATTGAGGCGCGGCGTTGTGCCCGCACCCAAGCGGCCTTATAATTATGTGCGGCGAGGGCAGGACGATGAAGATAGCGATAACCATCGACGAATTGCAGCGGATGGCAGAAGCGAATGTCGTATCTTTGCCGCGTGACGAGGACGAGTTCGCTCGGCCTGCCGATGGTTCCAATTCGGCTTGGGTAGCCGAGGCGCGCGCTCGATCCGCACGGATCGCCGAGCTGATGCAGACGGTTCGCGAGCTGACCCGGAAGCGGTCGATTTACGACACGGTCGATCTGGAACGTTGGCTTGACGAACGTGAGGACTGAGCGCCAGCCTCAGGCTCCATCGCGCGTTCTCATCGTCGATAGCAACATCATCCTGGGCTGCGCGCTTGGGCTCCGCGCCGGGGATGTCCTGCAGTTCGTCGGCCGATATCGACTGCTCGCAACCTCCCAACGTGCGGTTCAGGAGATCAAAATTGTAGCCGAGAGGTTGACCGGGCTGGGCAACCCCACCGCTGGCTTTGCGAATGATCTCGTCAAGGGTCTGTGGATCGTCGCCGAAACCGAGTATGCGCCGCTCGTCGCGGAGGCAGCGAGAGCCCTTTTACTGGCTCCTCCGTCTCGGAACGGGAAAACGACGGACGCTCACGTCCTGGCCTTGGCATGGTTGGCTGGGGCCGACATCTGGTCCCATGCCCGCGACTTTGCGGGCGCCGGATGGCCGTCTTGGTCGAGCGCCAACCTGCGCGCGGCGCTGGCGCGCGAAACGCATTTGCCAGACGAGTGAAAGCCGCCCATGCGCTGTCCCTATTGCGGCTCCCTCGACACGCAGGTGAAGGATTCCCGCCCCACCGACGACCACGCCTCGATCCGCCGCAGGCGGGTCTGTCCAGATTGCGGCGGCCGCTTCACCACCTTCGAGCGGGTGCAGTTGCGCGAACTCATCGTGGTCAAGCGCTCGGGGCGGCGCGCGGCCTTCGACCGCGACAAGCTGCAGACCTCGATCGAGCACGCGCTCCGCAAGCGCCCTGTGGCGCCCGAGCGGATCGAGCGCATGGTCAACGGCATCGTGCGCCAGCTCGAAAGCGCGGGCGAAGGCGAGATCGCGAGTTCCGCCATCGGCGAACTGGTCATGGAGGGGCTGAAGGCGCTCGACGACGTCGCCTATGTCCGCTTCGCCTCGGTCTACAAGAATTTTCGCGAGGCCCGCGATTTCGAGGAGATTCTGGGCCAACTCAGCGCAGACGAGATCGAGGGTGGAGATGCGCCGCCACCCGTCCGCGACGATGACTGAGGCCGACCCCGCGCAGGCCGCGATAGACCGCTTTTTTATGCGCCAGGCGCTGGATTTTGGCGCACGCGGGCAGGGCACGACCTGGCCGAACCCCTGCGTCGGGGCGCTGGTGACGCAGGAGACGCCGAACGGCGCGGTCGTCGTGGCGCGCGGGCACACGCAACCGGGCGGCCGGCCCCATGGCGAGGCGACCGCCTTCGACCGCGCCGGCCCCAATGCCGCCGCTGGCGGCACGCTCTATGTCACGCTCGAACCCTGCTCGCACCGCACGATCCGCGCCGCCACACCGTGCGTCGAGCGCACGATCCTCGCCGGCGTCGCCCGCGTGGTGGCGGCGATGGCCGACCCGAATCCGCTGTTCCGCGGGCTCGGCTTCGCCTTGCTGCGGACGGCCGGACTGAAGGTGACGACCGGCGTGCTGGAGAGCGAGGCGCAAGCCGCCCATCGCGGCCATGTGCTGCGGGTGATGCAAGGCCGGCCGATGGTAACCTTCAAGGTCGCGCGCACGGCAGACGGCTACGCCGGCGGGGCAGGGGGCTCGCGGCTTGCCGTCTCCTGCCCGGCGGCGTCGGCCTGGGTGCATCTCCAGCGAGCGCACCACGACGCGATCATGCTCGGCGTCGGCTCGGTGCTGGCCGACGACCCGCTGCTGAGCGTGCGGCTGCCGGGCATGGCCGGCCGCTCGCCGATCCGCGTCATCCTCGATTCCCATCTGCGCCTGCCGCTTGGCGGACAGCTTGTGGCTACGGCGGGCGAGGTTCCGGTCTGGGTGGTCGCGACGGAATCTGCGCCCATCGCCAATGAGACCGCGCTGGTCGCCGCCGGCGTCGAGGTGATGCGCGTCGGGACAGGTGCCGACGGCCATCTCGATCTCCTCGAGGCGCTGCGGCTGCTCGGCGCGCGCGGCATCACGCGCGTTTTCTCGGAAGGCGGTCCGACCGTGGGCGAAAAGCTGGCGCAGGCCGGCCTCGCCGACGAAGTCATCGTCTCGACCTCGCCGAACGCGCTGGGCTGCCCCGGCGTCGTCGCCGTGCGGCCTGCTCTTGCGGCGCTGCTGGCCAACCCCGACATCTACCAGCGCGTCGAGACCGGCCTGATCGGCCATGACCGTTTCGAGCATTTTTCGAGGATCGCCTGATGTTCACCGGCATCGTCACCGCCATCGGCACGGTCGTGGAAGCGCAGGCGAAAGGGCCGAGCCTGAAGCGGCTCGCCATCGCCTGTCCCTATGATGCGGCGGGCATCGATATCGGCGCGTCGATCGCCTGTGCCGGCGTCTGTCTGACCGTGACCGCGCTGCGCCCGCGTACGGACGGTGAGGCCGGCTGCATCTTCCAGGTCGAGGCCGCGGCCGAGACGCTGGGCAAGACGCTGGTCGGAGACTGGACGCCCGGCACGGCGGTCAATCTCGAACGCTCGCTCAAGGTCGGCGACGAACTCGGCGGCCATCTCGTGACCGGCCATGTCGACGGCGTCGCCATCATCGAGACGATCGAGCCGATCGCGGCCGACCCCGATCAGCCCTGGGGCGCGACCGCGCGCTTCCACATCCGCGCGCCGAGGACGCTCGCACCCTTCATCGCCGCCAAGGGTTCGATCTGCCTCGATGGCACCTCGCTCACCGTCAACGGCGTCGCCGACGACGTGTTCACCGTGCTGCTGATCCCGCACTCCTTCAGCGTCACCACCTGGGGCGCGCGCAAGGCCGGCGACGGCATCCATCTCGAGGTCGATCTGATGGCGCGTTACGCCGCGCGGCTTGCAGAGGCGCGCCGGGAGGTCTAACCAGCGCCCTCAACCCTGCAAGGACAAGAACCCATGGCCGGACCCCGGCAAGCTTCGGCCGCGAAGGCCGCAACTCCTGCCGTCGCGCTCGACGGCGCGCGCGTTCTCGTCGTCGAGGCGCGCTTCTACGACAACCTCGCCGACGAACTGCTCGAAGGCGCGCTCGCCGTGCTCGACAAGGCAGAGTGCCGCGTCGATGTCGTCACCGTGCCCGGAGCGCTTGAAATTCCTTCGGCCATCGTCATCGGGCTGCGCGCCGCCGACGAGGCGGTGGATCCCTATGAGGCGGTGGTGGCGCTCGGCACGGTCATCCGCGGCGAGACCGGCCATTACGACATCGTGGCGGGCGAAAGCTCGCGCGCGCTGATGGATCTGTCGGTCGCCTTCGCCCTGCCGCTCGGCAACGGCATTCTGACGGTCGAGACCGAGGCGCAGGCCTGGGCCCGGGCCAACCGCTCGCAGATGGACAAGGGCGGCGGCGCGGCGGAAGCCGCGCTCAGCGTCCTGCGCTACAAGCGCTCGCTCGGGGAAGAATCCAAATGAGCCGGGCCGAAATGCGTCGCGGCGCGCGGCTCTCCGTCGTGCAGGCGCTCTACGAGATGGAGATCGGCGGGCGCGGCGTCGTCGAGGCCATGGCCGAGTTCGAGGCCTTCTGGATCGGCAAGGAGGTCGAGGATATCGAGCTTCCCAAGGCCGAGATCGCCTTCTTTCGCGACCTGCTCGGCGGCGTCGTGCGCGAGCAGCGCCTGATCGACCGTTCGGTCGACGATACGCTTGCCGCTGGCTGGCCGCTGAAGCGGGTCGAGGCCGTTGTCCGCGCCGTGTTGCGGGCCGGAGCCTATGAACTCGCCTTCCGCAAGGACGTGCCCGGCCGCGCCGTGATCTCGGAATACGTGGCCGTGACGCGCGCTTTCTACGAGGGCGAGGAGATCGGCATGGTCAACGCCGTGCTCGACAGGATGGCGCGCGATTTTCGAGCCGACGAATTCGACCAGCCGGCGGCGTGACGCTGGCTTCGCGATGAAACACCGCCGTCATCCCGGACGCGGCGTAGCGGAGCTCCAGGATCCATCGTAAGGCACGACAGCGCTCTATGATGGATCCCCGAGTTGCGCCGCTGCGCGGCTTGTCCGGGATGACGGGGAGCGAAATCGCAGGGATCGAGCCCAGTCGATGAAGCCTGAACGTGAACGCCCCGGCGAGTTCGAACTCATTGCCCGCCATTTCGCGCCGTTCGCCGGCGCAGGCGGACTGGGCCTCCTCGACGACGCCGGCCTGATCCGTCCGGCGCGCGGCTACGAGATCGTCGTCACGACCGACGCCCTCGTCGCCGGCGTGCATTTCTTCCCCGACGATCCGCCGGCCTCGATCGCGCGCAAGGCGCTGGCGGTGAATTTGTCGGACCTCGCGGCCAAGGGCGCGAAGCCGGACGGGTTCGTACTGTCGCTGGTCCTGCCGCGCGGCTGGACCGAGGACTGGCTTGGCCGTTTCGCCGAAGGCCTCAAGACGATCGCCGACGAGGGCGGTTGCCCGCTGATCGGCGGCGACACGGTCTCGACCTCGGGCCCGCTGACGCTCTCGATCACCGCCTTCGGCAGCGTGCCGGCCGGGCGCATGGTGCCACGCTCGGGCGCGAAGCCCGGCGACGTCCTGCTGGTCTCGGGGACGATCGGAGACGGCGCGCTTGGCCTGAAGGTCCATGGTTCAGACAGGCCGGACTGGGTCGCGGCGCTGAGCGACGGCGACCGCGCTCATCTCGCCGATCGTTATCTGCACCCGCGCCCGCGCCTTGCGCTCGCCGCAGCTTTGCAGACCCATGCATCGGCCGCGATGGACGTGTCCGACGGGCTGATCGGCGATCTCGCCAAGCTGCTGTCGGCGTCGGGCGTCGGCGCTGAGGTCGATCTCGACGCGGTGCCGCTGTCGGCGGCGGCCCGCGCCGCGATCATGGCCGACCCCGCATTGCTGGAACTGGCCTGGACTGGCGGCGACGACTACGAAATTCTCTGCACCGCACCGGAAAGAGACTATCCTTCTCTGGTCGCGGCAAGCGAGGCGGCCGGCGTTCCGCTGGTCGCTATCGGGCGCATCACGGCGGATGCCGGGACTACGCGCTTTCTCCAGCAGGGCCAGCCGCGCAACTTCGCGCGCCGGTCCTTCACCCATTTCTGAGCGCAGTCCGGGATCCGGCTACGCTCACCGACCGGCGGCCGATGCGATGACCAGGCCTGCGACCGCGACCGAAGGCGACGTCCTCGCCAAACGCAACGCATTGGTGCTGGCCGGCGCGCAGGCGCTCGGCGGCGCGAGCCCGGCCATCGTGATCTCGCTCGGCGGCATCGTCGGCGCAGGCCTCGTCGCCGACAAGACCTTCGCCACCGTGCCGGTCAGCCTGATGCAGCTCGGCATCGCGGCCGGTGTGATCCCCGCCGCCATGCTGATGCGGCGCTACGGACGGCGCAGCGGCTATCTCATCGGCGCGACGACCGGCGTCGTCGCTTCCAGCATAGCGGCGGCCGGGGCCGGCATGCGCGTCTTCTGGCTGTTTTGCCTCGGGACCTTTCTGTGCGGCGTCTACGGCGCCTTTGTGCAGAGCTACCGCTTCGCCGCCGCCGACACCGCCAGCGAGGCGTTCAAGGCCAAGGCGATCTCCTGGGTCATGATCGGCGGGCTGGCTGCGGCGGTCATCGGCCCGCAATCCGTCTACTGGACGCGCGACCTGACGCCGGACGCGCCTTTCGCGGCGAGCTTTCTGGCGCAGGGCGCGCTCGCCTTCCTCGCCATCGGCGTCGTGCTGCTGCTGCGCGCCCCGCCGGTCGCGGTGGTCAAATCCGTCGGCGGGCGGCCGCTGCCCGAAATCATGCGCCAGCCCAAATTCATCGTCTCCGTCACGGCCTCGCTCGTCGCCTATGGCCTGATGAGCTTCGTCATGACGGCGGCCCCGCTCGCCATGGTCGGCTGCGGCCATTCGGTCGGCGACGCCGCGCTCGGTATCCAGTGGCATGTTCTGGCGATGTTCGGGCCGAGTTTCTTCACCGGCAGGCTGATCGCCCGCTACGGCAAGGAGACGATCACGGCCATCGGCCTTGGCCTCACGGCGCTTGCCGCCATCGTCGGTCTGAGCGGCCTCAGCGTCGGCCATTTCTGGATCGCGCTCGTGCTGCTCGGCGTCGGCTGGAATTTCGGCTTCATCGGCGCGACCGCGCTCGTCACCGATTGCTACCGGCCGGAAGAGCGCGTCAAGGTCCAGGCCGCCAACGACTTTCTGGTCTTCGGCTCGGTCGCCATCGCCTCGTTCTCGGCCGGCGGTCTGCTCAACGCCGGCGGCTGGGACAGCGTCAACTGGCTGGTGTTTCCGCCGGTCGCGGTGGCGCTGGCGCTGGTGGCGTGGCAGGCGCTGCAGCGGCGCGCGGCGGCGCTTTGATCCTTGCAATCCCGTAGCTGACATCGAGCGGGAGAGACGGATGCGGCCGCATCAGTTCACGGTTCCGGCGGGGCGGCTGCCGCCCGGCGCGATCGGCCACAACCGCGGCGTCGTCAGGCAAAACTACGCGTTCATGCCGCCAGTGGGCGTGCCGGTCAGTTTCTCCGACGCAGCCTGCCTGCTCTACAAGAACGTCAATCGCGACGTGGCGTTGTGAGGTCTCGATCGCTGAGAAGGCAGGCGATCAGGTTGAGCTTGGCCAAGCTCCTTCGGGCCAATCGCGCGCCATGTGGATGACCCGCACGATGACGAGCGTCTCGGTGTCCGGCATCGCATAAGCGATGACATAGGGCGTTCGCGGCACGGGCTTTTCGTAGGTGTCTTCGACGCGTCCGGGCCGGCCTGTGGGCAGATCCCCGAGCTTGCTCGCGACTTCGTCGATCGCGGCGGCTACCCGCCGCGCCGCATGCGGGTTCCTGTCCGCAAGGTATTCGGTCGCTTTATTGAAATCGTCGATCGCCGTCAGTGACCAGACGACGGTTCTGGTCATGCCCTGCGCTTTTCGGCCGCCGCAATGGTCTGATCGATCTGTGCCATGGCCTCGTCATGGCCGATGACGCGTCCCGCACGCATGTCGGCAAGTCCGGCCTCGATTCCCTCGACAATGGCGGTTTCGCGATCGACATAGGCCTCGACGGCCTCTGCCGCGAGAAACGACCGGCTGCGCCGTGTTGCCGCCGCCAGCTTTTGAAGGCGCTCCTTCACGTCAACGGAGAGTCGCACCGTCATCGTCGTGCTGGTCATCCGCATCTCTCCTTTGGCCTGTACACAAGCTAGCATAATTGCTTTGTGGGGTCACCCACGCACCGTCGTCTCCGCCCACCTGACATCTCATCCCAATTGTCAGTCGCGGCGTTTGCGATTTTGTCCGAAACTTGGCAGAAAGCCCGCCGACACTGGCGATCCGAAATCCGGGGCTAAGTCTCTTAGCCCCGTTTCTGCATCTTTGGCGTTCAAGAACCGATAAGGCGCGGCCGGTCGGCCGTCCGGGACGAAATCTCGAGGTCAGGAAACCGAATGTCCGCTTTGCTCATCATCATCCTCCTGAGTGCGCTGTCGATCGCATATGGCGTCTGGGCCTATGCCGACGTCATGAAGCGCGACGCTGGCAACCAGCGCATGCAGGAGATTTCCGCCGCTGTCGCCGAAGGCGCGCAAGCCTATCTCAAGCGCCAGTACATCACCATCGCCATGGTCGGCGCGGTCCTCTTCGTGGTGCTGATCTATCTGCTCGGCCAATGGGTCGGCATCGGCTTTCTGATCGGCGCGGTGCTTTCGGGTCTCGCCGGCTTCATCGGCATGAACGTCTCGGTTCGCGCCAATGTCCGTACCGCCCAGGCCGCGATGCAGTCGCTCGGCGACGGTCTCGACGTCGCCTTCAAGGCCGGCGCGGTCACCGGCATGCTGGTGGCGGGCCTCGCTCTGCTCGGCGTCGCCGGATATTATGGCGTCCTGACCTCGATGCTCGGCTTCACCCCGTCGAGCCGCGTCGTGATCGATTCGCTGGTCGCGCTCGGCTTCGGCGCCTCGCTGATCTCGATCTTCGCCCGTCTCGGCGGCGGCATCTTCACCAAGGGAGCCGATGTCGGCGCCGACCTGGTCGGCAAGGTCGAGGCCGGCATCCCCGAGGACGATCCGCGCAATCCCGCCACCATCGCCGACAATGTCGGCGACAATGTCGGCGACTGCGCCGGCATGGCCGCCGACCTGTTCGAGACCTATGCGGTGACGCTGGTCGCCACCATGGTTCTCGCCGCGATCTTCTTCGCCGGCCAGGCCACGCTCGGCACGATGATGCTCTATCCGATGGCGATCGGCGCGGCCTGCATCGTCACCTCGATCATCGGCACCTTCTTCGTCAAGCTCGGCGCCAACCAGTCGATCATGGGCGCGCTCTACAAGGGCTTCATCGCGGCGGGCGTCCTCTCGGTCGGCGCGATCGCGGCCGTGAACTGGCTGATGTTTGGCGGCTTCTCGGCTTCCTTCACCACTGTGCAGGGCGTCACCTTCACCTCGGGCGGGCTCTTCGCCTGCGCGCTCGTCGGCCTCGCCGTCACGCTGCTGATCGTCGTGATCACCGAATACTACACCGGCACGGGCAAGCGCCCGGTCGTCTCGATCGCGCAGGCCTCGGTCACCGGCCACGGCACCAACGTCATCCAGGGCCTCGCGGTCTCGCTGGAATCGACCGCGCTGCCGACGCTGGTCATCATCGCCGGCATCATCGTCTCCTATGGCCTTGCCGGCCTGTTCGGCATCGCCATCGCGACCACCGCCATGCTGGCGCTGGCCGGCGTCGTCGTGGCGCTCGACGCTTTCGGCCCCGTCACCGACAATGCCGGCGGCATCGCCGAGATGGCCGGTCTGCCCAAGGAGGTCCGCCACTCCACCGATGCGCTCGACGCCGTCGGCAACACCACAAAGGCGATCACCAAGGGCTATGCGATCGGCTCGGCGGGTCTGGGCGCGCTGGTGCTCTTCGCGGCCTACACCTCGGACCTGAACTTCTTCATCGGAGAGGCCAACAAGGCGGGCTCGACCACCTTCCAGTACTTCAAGGGCGTGGTCGTCGATTTCTCGCTGTCCAACCCCTATGTCGTCGTCGGCCTGCTGCTGGGCGGCCTGATCCCCTTCCTCTTCGCCGGCATGGGCATGACAGCGGTCGGCCGCGCCGCCGGCTCGGTGGTGGAAGAGGTCAGGCGTCAGTTCAAGGAGAAGCCCGGCATCATGGACGGCACGGAGCGGCCCGATTACGCCCGCGCCGTCGACCTGCTGACCAAGGCCGCGATCAAGGAGATGATCGTGCCCTCGCTCCTGCCCGTGCTCGCGCCGATCGTGACCTTCTTCGCGATCAACGCCATCGCCGGCAAGAACCAGGCGTTCGCCGCCGTCGGCGCGATGCTGATGGGCGTCATCGTCACCGGCATTTTTGTGGCCATCTCGATGACCTCGGGCGGCGGCGCCTGGGACAACGCCAAGAAGTCCTTCGAGGACGGCTTCGTCGACAAGGACGGCGTGCGCCACATGAAGGGCTCGGAGGCGCACAAGGCCTCCGTCACCGGCGACACCGTAGGCGACCCCTACAAGGACACGGCGGGCCCCGCCGTGAACCCGGCGATCAAGATCACCAACATCATCGCGCTGCTGCTGCTGGCGATCCTGGCGCATAGCTGAGCCGGCCTGCCGGCGGCGATAACGAAGCGACCCCGCGGAGCGATCCGCGGGGTTTTTCGTTGCCCGGCAGGGGATTGCATGGCGATCTTGACTCAATTTATGCGCCGCCATCGACCGCCCGCGACAAAAAAGCCCGGGGATTGCGCCCCGGGCTTCCAGTCCTGATGCAGGCGGCGGCTCGTTACCCCCCGAACGGGTTGAACCGCGTCACGCCCCTGAACAGGTTGCGGACGAAGCTCTGCTCTTCGCCGCCCGTCGCGGTGGTCCGGCTGATAAAGTCGAAGATCACGCCGTCCTGCAGGCCGTAATTGGCGATCCGCTCGACCTTGAAGGCCTTGTTGAAATAGATCACCAGCACCTTCTGGTCGACGACGCTCAGATCCTGGAACTGGAAGCGCCGCCGCACCGTCTGGCTGATGTAATAGAAGGTCCGGTTGCCGACGGTCGAGGTCGTCGACGGCGTGCCAAGCGTCGAAAGCACCGTCTGCACGTCCATGCCGGGCCGCACCTGCGCGATCAATCCGTCATCCATGACGAAGCCGCGGGTGTATTCCTCGTTCATGCCGGCCGAGGTCGGCAGCCTGAATCCGCCGGCGTCGGGGCCGCAGCCGGCCAGCGCCAGGGAGGAGGTCGCAAGCAGGCCCATCAGGGCCGCGCGGCGGGTGGAGACGATCATGCGTATGCGTTCCGAAGGCCGGAGCAGCCCGGGGCGTGACCCCATGCCGCTTGTCAAACAGGTAGGGCTTGGCGTAACGCCCGAGAATGGCTTTGGCAAGGCAACCACGCAGCGCGGGGGCGGACAGCTGATGTTCGGCCTCTTCGGCAGACGGGAGGAACGGCTCGCGCCGGTCAACGCGCTGTTTGCGCGGGTGGCCGAGGCGTCGCGCGCTCCCGCGCTCTATCTCGAAGGCGGCGTCCCCGACACGTTCGAGGGCCGGTTCGATTCGCTGGCGCTGCACGCCTTCCTCGTCATGCGCCGTCTGCGGCAGCTGCCGCCTCCCGCCGCCGATCTGTCGCAGGACTTCGTCGACGCCTGCTTCGCCTATCTCGAACTCGGCTTCCGCAATGGCGGCATCAGCGATGTCGCGGTGCCCAAGCGCATGAAGAAGATCGCGGAGAGCTTCTACGGCCGGGTCCAGGCGTATGAGGCCGCTGTGATTTCCTCCGATCCCGACGCCTTGGCCGGCGCGCTGGCCCGCAATCTGGGTTCGCGGCAGGGTTCGGCCCTGCTCGCAGACTATGCCAGGCGCGCCGAAGCCGGTCTTCTCGCGCTTGATCTCGACGCCCTGCTGGCCAGGCCCGTTCTGTTCCCGGATCCGTCCGCGACGGGAGGCGTCGATGACCGCTGACACCGCTTCGCCGTCGCCGTTCACGCATCCTGTCGGCGTCGAGACCATTCGCCAGCGCGAGACGCCCATTCTGGTCCGCGCCGATGCGGCGGCCCTTCCCGGCATCGCGGCCGCGCTCGACCTGGCGTCGCTGGAGGCGCTGGAGGGCCGCCTGACGCTGACGCGCAACGGCTCCCGCGTGCGTCTGGAGGGCGTCGTCGAGGCGGCCCTGCAACAGACCTGCATCGTCACGCTCGAGCCGTTTCCCGTTGCGCTGTCGGTCCCCGTCAGGCTCGACTTCCTGCCCGAAGTCGAACTCGCCGAACTGGCCGCGCGCTCGGCCAAGGACGAGGGCGAGGGCGTGATCGACATCGAGGTCAGGCTCAACGAGGACGACCCGCCGGAGGCGATCGTCGATGGCGTCATCGATCTCGGCGCGGTCGTGCTCGAATTCCTGGCGCTGTCGCTCGATCCCTATCCGCGCAAGCCCGGCGCGGCCTTCGAGGCGCCGGAGCCCGATGTGCTGATGCAGTCGCCCTTTGCCGCGCTCGCCCGGCTCAAGCGGGACGAATGAACCGCGCGGCGTCGCGTTGCGGCGCTTGCGGCTGCGGTGCAAGTCGCTATTGTCCCGGCCGCATCGCGCCCGCCCTCGCCGGGCCAGGCCGCCACCGGGACTGACCAGCACCTCATGACACGACCGGTTACAATCGCGCTCGATGCGATGGGCGGAGACCACGGCCCGTCCGTGGTGATCCCGGGCGCCGCCTTGACGCTCGAACGCAGGCCCGATGCGCGCTTCGTGATCTTCGGCGACGAGGCGCTGGTGCTGCCGATGCTCGACGCCCATCCGAAACTCAAGGCGGTGACGACCTTCCATCACACCGAGGTTTCGGTGAAGATGGACGACAAGCCGAGCCAGGCCCTGCGCTATGGCCGCTACAAATCCTCGATGTGGCGCGCCATCGACGCCACCAAGACCGGCGAGGCCGACGTTACCGTCTCGGCCGGCAATACCGGCGCACTGATGGCGATGTCGAAATTCTGCCTGAAGTCGATGCCGCAGGTCGACCGCCCGGCGATCGCTGCGCTCTGGCCGACGGTGCGCGGCGAGAGCGTCGTGCTCGATGTCGGCGCGACGATCGGCGCCGACGCCCGCCATCTCGTCGATCTCGCCATCATGGGCGCCGCCATGGCGCGCGTGGTCTTCGATCTCGACAGCCCAACCGTCGGCCTGCTCAATGTCGGCGTCGAGGAGATCAAGGGCGTAGAGGCGGTCAAGGAGGCCGGCCGCATCCTGCGCGAGAGCAACCTCCCGCACATGACCTATCACGGCTTCGTCGAGGGCGACGATCTCGGCAAGGGCACCGTCGATGTCGTCGTGACCGAAGGCTTCACCGGCAACATCGCGCTGAAGACCGCCGAGGGCACCGCCCGCCAGATCAGTTCCTATCTGAAGGCTGCGATGAGCCGCTCGCTGATGGCCAAGATCGGTTACGTTTTCGCGCGCGGCGCCTTTGCCGCGCTGAAGGACAAGATGGACCCGCGCAAAGTCAATGGCGGCGTCTTTCTTGGGCTGGAAGGCATCGTCATCAAGAGCCATGGCGGCACCGACGCGATCGGTTTCGCCAGCGCGACCGAGCTCGGCTACGAGATGGCCCGCGACGATCTGATGGCGAAATTGCGCGAGATGGCGACGATCGCGCACCCGGAAGCGCAGGCGAAGCCTGCCTCCGCCGCCGAGTAAGGAAGGCCCGACGTGTCGATACTGCGCTCCGTCATCCGCGGCTGCGGCTCCTATCTGCCGCAGCGCATCGTCACCAACGCCGAACTGGCGGGCCGCGTCGACACCACCGACGAGTGGATCGTCCAGCGCACAGGCATCCGCCAGCGCCATGTCGCGGCCGATGACGAGCCGACCTCGGCTCTCGGCCTGAAGGCGGCGCAGGCCGCCCTCGCCGACGCCGGCCTCGACGCTTCGCAGATCGACCTCATCATCGTCGCGACCGCGACGCCCGACCACACTTTCCCCGCCACCGCGACGCAGATCCAGGCGGCGCTCGGCATGCAGGGCGGCGCGGCCTTCGATCTGCAGGCGGTCTGCTCGGGCTTCGTCTTCGGGCTCGCCACCGCCGACAAGTTTCTGACCACGGGCGCGGCGAGGGCTGCGCTGGTGATCGGCGCGGAGACCTTCTCGCGCATTCTCGACTGGGAGGACCGCACCACCTGCGTCCTCTTCGGCGACGGCGCCGGGGCGGTCGTGATGGTCGCCGAGCCGGGCGAGGGCACATTGGCCGATCGCGGCGTGCTGACCACCCATATCCGCTCCGATGGCAGTCACAAGGACAAGCTCTATGTCGATGGCGGCGCGGGCTCGACCAGAACGGTCGGCGTCCTTCGCATGGAAGGCAAGGAGGTCTTTCGTCACGCCGTGGTCAAACTCGCCGAGACTGTGCGCCACACCTTCGAGGTCACGGGGCTGAGCGGCGCCGACATCGATTGGTTCGTGCCGCATCAGGCCAACCGGCGCATCATCGACGCCACCGCCGACAAGCTCGGCATCGGCCATGAGCGCGTCGTCGTCACGGTCGATCGCCATGGCAACACCTCGGCCGCCTCGATTCCGCTGGCGCTGGCGGAGGCGCATGCCGACGGGCGCATCAAGCCAGGCCAGCTCGTGCTGATCGAGGCGATGGGCGGCGGCTTCACCTGGGGCTCGGCGCTGATCCGCTGGTAAGGTCCGCCGTGGAATTCTGCCGTTCTGTGACGGTTTCGCCGGCCTTTTTGTCTTTTCGCTCAAGGCTGGCGCGACAATCCCCGGTTGATGGATTGACCGGGACGGCCGGGCCGCATAGCGTCCGGCGTCCGTAATGGCGAGGGATCCGGTGGCAGAGCAGGATGCGAAAAAGTGGGAGCCGGTTTTTCGCGGCCATCCTGCTCTGACGTATTGTTTTGCGCCGCCGGTCGATAACGCCTTGGAGGATATGAATGGCGGGGCAAACGGTCACTCGCGCTGATCTGTGCGAGGCTGTCTATCAGAAGATCGGTCTGTCGCGGACGGAGTCGTCCAAGCTCGTCGAGACGGTGCTCGACGAGATCTGCGATGCCGTGGCGCGCGGCGAGAACGTCAAGCTGTCTTCGTTCGGCTCCTTCGTCGTACGCGACAAGGGCGAGCGAATCGGGCGTAATCCGAAAACGGGCGTGGAAGTGCCGATCGAGCCGCGGCGCGTGATGGTGTTCAAGCCCTCCAACGTGATGAAGGCCCGCATCAACGGCGAGGCCGGCGAGGACGACGACGCGTGACTCTGGAGTTCCAAATCCTGGCGTCCCCCTGCGGCGACCAAGAGGCCGAATTGGACAACAAGAGCCCAGATGCCTTCCGGACCATCAGCGAGGTCGCAGACGACCTCGACATTCCTCAGCATGTGCTGCGTTTCTGGGAAACGCGCTTCAGCCAGATCAAGCCGCTGAAGCGCGGCGGCGGCCGGCGCTATTACCGGCCCGACGACGTCGCCCTGCTCAAGGGCATCCGCCGGCTGCTCTATGGCGAAGGCTATACGATCAAGGGCCTGCAGCGGATTCTCAAGGAGCAGGGACCGCGCCATGTCCAGGCGATCGGCCGTGGCGGTCCGGTCGGCCCGCCTCCGCCCGGCCAGACGGCCAAGCCGGCAGCGCCGATGGCGACGCCGGCTGCGGCCTTCGCGGCGCGCCCCGCCGAGGCCGGGCTGCCGCGCGACCATGCGGCCCATGCCGTCCCGGACCCCCTGACGGTCCTGTCGGTCATTCTGGCAGAACTCGGCGAATGCCGCCGCATTCTGCAGGGCGCGATGCAGCCGCACTCCGAGAGCGCCTGAGCGATCATTCAACCGGGAGCGGCCGCCATGGCCTGGATCTATCTGGCCATTGCAGGCCTGTTCGAAATCGGCTGGGCCATCGGCCTCAAATACACGCAAGGTTTCACGCGCCTCGTGCCGACCGTCCTCACGCTCGCCAGCATGGTCGTCAGCCTCGGCCTGCTCGGCCTCGCCCTGAAGAGCCTGCCCGTCGGCACCGCTTATGCGATCTGGACCGGCATCGGCACCATCGGCACCGCGATGCTCGGCATCGTGCTGCTCGGCGAGCCGGCGAGCGCGCTGCGACTCGCCTGCATCGGGCTGATCGTGACCGGCATCGTCGGCCTCAAGCTGGTGTCCTGAGCAGGGCCCGGAATCAGCGCCGGAACATGTCGGGCCAGTTGCCGCTGCGCTCCAGCAGCACGATCGCGACGATGACCGCCAGGGTGACCGCGAGCGTCAGCAGCTTGGCGTTCCAGGGCGTGCCGCGGCCAATGAGCCAGATCAGCGTCAGGCCGATCAGAAGGGGGACGAAATACTCCATCCCCGTCATCTAGCCGAATGCGGCCGGCGTTGGAACCTGCTCGATCCGCGCCGTCCTCACGCCGTCGCCACCGCCTTCTTCCGCGCCGCCTTGGGTTTGGGCTCGGGGGCGGGCGGTTCGGCAGCCTGCTTGGCGAGCCTTAGCGCCCGCAGCGCCTCGATCTTCTTGCGCGCGGCGGCTTCCTCGGCGGCGATGCGACCGCTGGACTTCTGCTTCTCGCGCGGTGCTTCCTGGACGCTGTTGACGTCGTGCCAGCTGCGTGGGCCGTGATGCTCGCCTGCCATGATCTTTCCCCTGCTCTTGCGTCCTGGCCCAGAGGCTGCGCCACGGCCGCTGCTGGCGCAAGCCTATTCCGCAATGCACGCGAAGGCGAGCGTGGCGGACGGCTGCCGACGGAGCCTGGCTGGCTGGTACGGCGGATGCCCCGACCATAGGCCATGCTGGCGGGTCTTCACGGTCTGGTAGGAAAAGAGCCGCTAAATCGATGGCGGGGGGCTAACAGGCGGTCGCATCGGCCGTGTTTTCCATGCCTCAGGCGGTGACATGGCGTCGATGAAGCGACGATTCCGGTTTGGTTTCGCGGTTCTGGCGCTGGTTATCCTGTCCGCCGCCATCGCGGCCGGCCGGGCCACGTCTCTCGCGGCCGCGCTGGGACTGGAGAGGTGGAGCGCAGCGCTTCAGGCTCTCTGCTGGGCGCTGGCGGGCGGCGTGACCCTCGTCGCCGCGTGGAACGCCGATCGTCGAGCCCTGGCGCAGGCTGCCGCGCTGGAGTCGGCGCTGACCGAGCTGGCGGTGCACCGCTCCCGTGAGCTGCCAGACCCGGCTCCCGCGAAGACGCCGGAGTCCGGCCCGGCCGGCGAGGCGGGCGCGCAGCAGGCGCTCCGACACCTGCGCTCCAGGCTTGCGACGATCAGCGAGACGGTTTCCGAGAGCTCGTCGGCGCTGCGCGTGTCCACCACCGAACTGACCTACGCCACCGCCGAAACGCGCGACGGGCTGGCCTCGCTCGCAGAGCATTCGCACCGCACGGAGGCTGCCGCGGGCGACGTCACGTCGGCGCAGACGCGCATGCTCGCAGCCAGTTCGGCATTGGAGGACAGGCTGCGCGCCACCTTCGACATGGTCGTCAAGGCCGACGGCATTGCCCGCGACGCCTCCGGGCTCGTCATGCGGCTCGACGCCGGCGCGACGCGGATCGGCGAGGTCGTCTCGCTGATCCAGATCATCGCCGGGCAGACCAATCTGCTGGCTCTCAACGCCACCATCGAGGCGGCTCGCGCCGGCGAGGCGGGGCGGGGCTTTGCGGTGGTTGCCGCCGAGGTCAAGGCGCTTGCGCGCAACACGGCGCAGGCCGCGCTCGAGATCGCCCAGCAGGTCAAGGAGATCCAGGACACCTCGGTCCGCTCGGCCGAGGCGATCAGGCTCGTTTCGGAGCGCGTCGGCGAAGCCGAACTCCATGCCTGCGAGATGTCGACCGCACTCGATGTCCAGGCCAAGGCGGTCGGGCATGTCGCGGCGATGGCGATGCAGACCCTGCGGCATGCCAGCGAAACCTGGCGTGGCGCCGCCCATATCGAAATCCAGGCGGGGGCGTCCGAACAGATCGTCGCGATTCTCGACCAGACGGCGCAGACGATCACGGCCGCCAGCCGGGATCTCGCGACGGAACTGGCGCAGCCGCTGGAAATCGAGCCGGCATCCAACGAACGCGGCGCGTCCGCGCCGGACGGCCTCGCGCGCGCCGGTTGAGGCGATCGGGCCTGCGGCTCAGCCGTCGTTCGAGGAGTTCAGCTCGTCGGGCGCGATCGCATCCTCGCCGCCGATGCCGGCGGCGTGGCGGAGGATGTCGTTGATCCGGTCCTGCCAGCCGGGGCCGCCGCTCTGGAAATGTTCGAGCGCCTCCCGGTCGATCCTCAGCGTCACCATCTCGCGTGCGCCGGGCACGGCGGGCCGGGCCTCGGGCGGCGGCGCGACGATCTTCGGCGCGGCCGGCTTGAACAGGGCCTCGGCCTTGTCCCGTGCGGAACTCGGGCGGCGTGTGCGATCGACGCTCATCAAGGACAACCTTCATGCGCCACGGGCGAACCGGCGCCGACCCACTCGCGCTCAGGCCGGGCGACTGAGGCCCCGGCATGCGGGAGGCTTGAGAACAGGAAAGAAATGGTCGGAGCGAGAGGATTCGAACCTCCGACCCCTTGTCCCCCAGACAAGTGCGCTAACCGGGCTGCGCTACGCTCCGACGGCTCGGCTTATAGAGTCGGGCGCAGGCAGATGCAATGCGCTTTGCGCCGCGATTCACGCCGGCCTGAAGCGGCACAGCGCGGCAGGCGCGCCGTTAACTCTCGCTTAAGGCTGTGATTGCGCGCAACGCCGCTTTTCCGCATCGTCGCTTTGGGACGGGGGTCCTGACGGCGGAGATGACCATGTCGATGGCGACTGCCACGGCCGGACGGCGCGAGCCGGCGGCCCTGTCCCCCACGCGGCCGGCAGGTTCGGTCGAAACCTTCTTCCGCGCGCTTGCGCCGGACTGGCATTCGCAATGGGCCTGGGACCATTACGAACCGACTATTCTCGGCCTCGCGCATCAGTTCGGCCTGCGCCGGGTCTGCGAGATCGGGGGCGGGAGAGACCCGCTCTTCAGCGCCGCGGCGGCAGCCCGCAACGGCATCACCCTGACCGTCAACGACATCGACCCGGTGGAACTCGCACTGACCCCGCCGGGGCTGGCGACCGCGCGCTTCGACATCGCCGGCGACCTGTCCGAACCCGACATCGCGCGCGGCGGCTACGATCTGATGGTCTCGCGCATGGTCTTCGAGCATGTCCACGACGTTGAGCGCGCCTGGACCAACATCCACGCCTTGCTGGCGCCCGGCGGCGTCGCGCTCGCCTTCTTCCCGACGCTCTGGGCGCCGGTCTTCGCCCTCAACCACATCTTGCCCGAAAAGGCCTCGCGCGCCATCGTGCATGCGCTGTTTCCGGCCCGTCGCGACGATGGCGGCGACCCGAAATTCCCGGCCTTCTACGACCAGTGCCGCGGCAGCCGGGCGCAACTCGCGCCGATGCTGCGTCGCGCCGGCTTCAGCGACATCCATGTTCAGCGCTTCTGGGGCCATGGCTATTTCGATCGCATGCCCGGCCTGAAGCAGGCCGACCACGCCTTCAATGCGCTCTGCGCCCGGATCGGCTGGGATTTCGTGACGACCTACGCCTATGTCGTGGTCCGCAAGGACAAGGCCTGATCAGCGCGGCGGGGCTGGCTCCGGCTCCGGCGCTCTCAACGCCGCCAGCCCCCAGACCAGCCCGAGCATCAGATAGAAATGCCGCCAGTGGTCGGTGTCGATCTGGATGCCTTGCAGGATCGTCACGAACAGCACCGACCAGAGCACGATCGCATGGTTCTGCGTCGGCGTGCGGCGGAAGACCAGCGTCCAGCCCACATAGCAGGTCGCAGCCGTCAGCCCGAGCCAGGCGAAGCCGCCGAGCCAGCCATAGGAGGCGAAGGCGTTGATGTAGACGTTGTGCGGGTCTTCCGGAAAGAAGAAGCGGAAGCGCAGCGGCCCGAAGCCGTTGGGCAGGTCGAGCAGCAGCGGGATCGAGCGCAACTGGTTGCCGAAGCGCCCGGTGACGCCCTGGTCGTAGCTCTGGTCGAGCGTGGCGCGCACTTCGAAGATCTGCCGGATGTTCTCGAAGGAGAGCGCGATCAGCAGCGCCGCGACGAGCGCCGCAAAAGCGACCAGCGTCAGGAAGACGATGCGCGTGCGACGCGAGGCGTTCGGCGAGGTCAGGAAGGTCAGCGCGATCATCATCAGCGCCGCGGCCGCAAGATTGCCCCACGCCCCGCGCGAAAACGTCAGGAACAGCGCGGCCAGCGGCAGACTCATGATGGCCAGCCCGCGCAGCAGGCCGATCCGGCCGATCAGGACATGCTGCAGCGCAAAGACGATCGGCAGCACGAGGAATGGCCCGAGCACGTTGGGGTCCTTGAAGGTGCCGGACGCGCGGCCATACAGCGAAAACACCGAGCCCAGCCCCGCCACGTCGAAATAGCCGAGCAGGCCGGCAAGGCTCGCGCACCAGGCGGCGAAGAGGTAGCCCTTGCGGAGCGTCTCCAGCCGGCCGAACGCGTCGTCGGCCATGATCGCGGCGAGGACGATCGCGGTGATCATCAGATAGACCGAGACGGCGGTGAATCGCACGGAGGCCGCCTCGTCCATCCACGGGATCAGCGAGATGACGCCGCCGAGATTGTAGAGCAGCAGCAGCAGCGCCAGCGGGATCAGCTTCTGCGAGAAGCGCACGCCCGTCAGCGCGAACACGAACAGCGTCAGCAGGAAGACGAGTTCATAGGGCGAGGGCTCGATCAGCGCGAAGCCGCTGCAGGCCGCCAGCAGCCAGAGCGCGCCGCGCTTGATCGCGGCATGGGAAATCGTCAGGCCGCGCGGGCGGCCCTGCTCGACGTCGGCGCGGTCGGCGAGCGCGCTCAATAGGCGTTCTCGGTCTTGGTCATCAGCGAGAGCGGCGTCTTGATCAGGATGTAGATGTCGAGCAGCACCGACCAGTTCTCGATGTAGTAGAGATCGTGCTCGACGCGGCGCTGGATCTTGTCCTCGGTGTCGGTCTCGCCGCGCCAGCCATTGACCTGCGCCCAGCCGGTGATGCCGGGCTTGACCTTGTGGCGGGCGAAATAGCCGTCGACGACCTGCTCATAGGCGCGGTCGGACGCCTTGGCGTGGATCGCATGCGGGCGCGGGCCGACCAGCGAGAGATCGCCCTTCAGGATCACGTTGAACAGCTGCGGCAATTCGTCGATCGAGGTCTTGCGGATGAAGCGGCCGACGCGGGTGACGCGCGGATCGTCCTTGGTGACCTGCTTGCTGGCGGTGAAGTCACTCATCTCGTGATAGAGCGAGCGGAACTTGAACACCTCGATCAGCTCGTTGTTGAAGCCGTAGCGCTTCTGCCGGAACAGCACCGGCCCCTTCGAATCGAGCCTGATCGCGATCGCTGTGGCGATCATCAGCGGCGACAGCGCGATCAGCGCCAGCGTGCCGACGACCTTGTCGAACACGAACTTGACGACGATGTCCCAGTCCGCGATCGGCCGGTCGAACACGTCGAGCACCGGCACGGCGCCGATATAGGAATAGGAGCGCGGCCGGAACCTGAGCTTGGACATATGCGCCGAGAGCCGGATGTCGATCGGCAGCACCCAGAGCTTGCGCAGCATGGTCAAAAGCCGCGCCTCGGCCGAGATCGGCAGGGTGAAGATCACGAGGTCGAGCTTGGTGCGGCGCGCGAACTCGACGAGGTCGTCGATCGTGCCGAGCTTGGGATAGCCGGCGACGAGATCGGGCGAGCGGTCGTCGTTGCGGTCGTCGAAGACGCCGCAGACGCGAAGCCCTGTGTCGCGCTGCATCTCCAGCGCCTTGATCAGCGCCTCGCCCGATTCGCCGCCGCCGACGATGGCGGTTCGGCGCTCCAGCCGGCCCATCCGGGTGAGGTGGCGTACGCCGAGCGTGACGCAGAGCCGCTCGAACAGCAGCGCGCCAAGACCGCCGGCATAAAGGCTCGCCAGCCAGACGCGCGAGACCTGGTCGCCGATCTTCAGGAAGAAGAAAACCGCCAGCGTGATCAGGAACAGGGTCGTCCAGCCGGCCGTGAGCCGGACCGCCATGGTGATGAAGTGGCGCAGCGCGCCGATATGGTAGAGCTGCAGCGCCTGAAAGGTGCCGAGCGCGCCGACGGCAAGCAGCGGAATGGTGATCTGGTAGGTCGTCGCATGCTCGACATTGCCGGCGACATAGAGCCAATAGACCAGTCCGCCGACGCCGACCACGGCGAGCACGTCGAACAGCCGCACGAAGCCCTCGATCATCACCGGCGAGAGCGTCGGCTTGACCGGCATGGCGGCGATGCGCTCGGCCAGCGGGTGGAAGACGCGGGTCTGGCGGCGCGCATCGACGCCGGCCATGTCGGCTGTCGTCGCGGAGGCTGCGTCGGCCTTGATCAGATCGCGAACGTCGAAGGCGCCCATGACGTCATATCCCCGGTCCGGCCCGCAAGGACATGCCTGCCGAGCTCGCCCAATCGCTACCGCAAAAAGCTCACGGAAGGCTTAATCCGACGCGTCGCTGTTGTTCTGGATTCGCGAAAGGGCGCAGCCGGCAAGCGCGCAAGCGCGCGGAGAAACGGGCGAAAAGGCGTTCCGCTCCGCTGCTGTTCGAGAAGCGGATTTTCGCTTGGCCGTTCAATGTATTAATGCAGTCATCAGGCTTGGAAAACACCGTGCGGCAGGGGGGTTGCTTTGGTGACGGAATGAAATCGAGTTGACGGAAATAAAGCTTTCGGGTATACCCAAACGTGATGAGTGTCTGAGAAGCACATTTTCGCGCGAAATATGTCCCCGGCTTACGCCGTTCCTGGACAGGCGCTGTGCTGATTTGGTGGTGGTTTCCTCCAAACTCGTTTTCTGGATCTCGTCCTTCAAAAACTCAAACGATTGCCGAGCCGACCGGACCCGCACCCGCGCCGCCCGGAACTTGCTCCGCCTGTGTGCAACATGTCTTTCCACTGGTTGATTCTGCTCGCGGCGATCGCCGTCGAGATCGTCGCGACGGCCGCGCTGAAGTCGTTCGTCTCGGCTCCGCTGCTCGTCGCAATCCTGCCTCTCCTGTTGATCGGCCTGTCCTTCGCCCTGCTCAGCGTCGCGTTGCGGGTCATCCCGCTCGCGGTCGCCTACGCGGTCTGGGAAGGGCTTGGCATCGTCGGCATCGCCTTTGCCGGGCACTGGTTCTTCGGCGAGCTTCTGACTCCGGGGCGCATCGCGGCGCTCGCCGCGATCATCGCCGGCATTGTGCTGCTCGAGCGCGGCGTCGGCGGCGATGGGGGCGACGAAGAGGGGAGCCCGGCATGATCGCCCCCCTACTTCCGCAATCGCTGGCGCTGCTCTGGCTGGCGCTGGCCGTCATTCTCGAGGTCGGCGGAACCTGGCTGCTCAAGCTCTCCGACGGCATGAGGCGCAAGGGCCATGGCGCGCTCGGCGTCGTCCTCGTCATCGGCGCCTTCGCGGCGCTGGCGCAGGCGATCCGGGGCATGGACCTGTCGGTCGCCTATGCGGTCTGGGGCGGGGCCGGGCTGGTGATCACCGCGATCGTCGGTGCGCTCGTCTTCGGCCAGCGCATCCGTCCCGGCGGCTGGGCGGGCATGGGTCTCGTCATCGCCGGCGTGGTGGCGCTGAAGCTGCTGTAGGACTGTGCTCAGCTTGCACGTGTCGTGAGCGCGTCGCGATAGGCCGCGAGCACGCCGTCGATCATGGCGTCGAGCGCGAAGTTCTGGCGCACATGCTGCGCCAGATCGCCGGCCTGCGCCTGCCGTTCGGCTTCCGGCGTCGCCAGCGTGGCGCGGATGGCGTCGGCGAGGATAACCGGGTCGTCGGCCGGAATCAGCCGGTCGCGATGCGCCGGGCCGTAGATCTCCTTGATGCCCCCGACATCGGTCGAGATCAGCGGCTGGGCGGCGGCCGCCGCTTCCAGGATGACATAGGGCAGCGATTCCGCCCGCGACGGGATCACCATGATCCGCGCCTGCGACAAGGCCTTGCGGATCGGGCCCGGCGGCTCGAACACGCATTGCCCATCGACACCGCGATGCACGGTCATCTGCCGCAGCTCCGCCTCGTCCGGCCCCGAGCCGACGATCAGCATGCGCGGCGTCAGACCGTCGCGCGTCTTCAGCAGGCTGAGCGCCTCGATCAGCGTGTCGACGCCCTTGGCCGAGCGCAACTCGCCGAGATAGACCAGATCGAAGCCTGCCTGCGTGTGGTCGATCGGCTCGAATTCGGCCTCGGAGATGCCGTTCAGCACGATGCGGTGGTCGGTCGCGGGCATGTGCCCGATATGGGCCTCGAAGCGACCGGCGATGAAGGCGCTCTCGAACAGGAACATGTCGGTGGCGCGTTCCAGCAGGCGCTCGACAGCCATGTAGACCTTATGCTCGATCCCGCCCGGCTTGTAGTTGAAGCTGCCGCCATGCGGCGTATAGGCGGTGATGTACCGGCGTCTCGGGCTGAGCAGCGCCGGCAGGCGCGCATAGACGCCGCCCTTCGAGCCATGGGCATGCACCACGTCGGGCGTCAGGCGCGCGCGGGTCGAGGCTGCGCTGACCTGCGCCCTGGCGTCAGTGAGACTCGGATAGCGCGACATCGGAACCCGCGTCACGCCAAGGGAAAGCTGGGGAGCAAGCTCCGCGAAGACCTGGTCGGCGCGTGCGCCGCCCGTGCTCGAATCGCAGAAGATGCCGACATCGTGCCCGCGCGCAACCTGGCCGCGCGCCAGATCCTGGACATGGCGGAAGAGCCCGCCGAGCGGCGCCCGGAAGACATGCAGGATGCGAAGCCGTCGCGCGGGGGCGGCGTCCGTCATGGCGGCGTCCGTCATGGCGATCTCCCGCGGCCGCCTAGAACCAGCGTTCCTTGATGACGATGGTGTCGCCCGGCTGGACGGCATAGGTGATCGGCACCGAGGCCGTGATCAACTGGCCCTCGACCTGCCGCGTCACCTCGGCCCAGGAGCGCTGTCCGCGCGGGGTGAAGCCGCCGGCGATGGCGACCGCCGTCTGCACGGTCATGCCGTTGACGTAAGGAAACTGACCGGAATTCGTGACCTCGCCGAGGACGAAGAAGGGGCGGTAGGCGTCGACCTCGACGGAGACCTTCGGCTCGCGCAGGAAGCCGGCCCGCAGCTTGCCTTCGATGGCGCGCTCGAGCTGCTGCGTGGTGCGACCCTGAGCGTCGACCGTGTCGATCAGCGGCATCGAGATCCGGCCCGCGCCGTCGACCGCATAGATGTTTGAGAGGTTGTCCTGCCCGAACACGATGATCCTCAGCCGGTCGCCGCTGGCGAGGCGATAGGGTCCCTGCGCCTCGGCGACCGCATAGTCGGACGCGACATAGCGCGGCGCACAGGCGCCCGCCGCCAGGGCGGCGGCCAGTGCGAGGGAGGCGAGATGTCGACTCATCACGTGCGAGACCCATGCCGAAACTGAAGTCAGAGTTAGGTCGGCGTGGTTAACAAAGCGTGACGCGGGCGCGGCGCTGCGCCCGAAAGTTGTGGCGCTCGGAGAACGCATCCGTTTGCAACATTAACCGGCCACTAACCTTAATCGGGTTTGCTTGACCCTGCGTCCCTGTTCAGGGGGCGACAGTTTTGCGTGAATGGATGGGTCATGACCGCTCACACCGAAAGCCAGATGCGGGATGCCGGCGCGAACCGGGGCGACATGCTCGATCTCGCCGCGCTCTGGGCCGCGATCAAGCGGCGCAAGGCCTGGATCATCGGCCCGACTCTCGCCGCGCTCGGCCTGTCCTTCGTCGCCGTCAACCTGATTCCGGCGCGCTACACCGGCGAGGCCCGCATCCTGCTGGAGAACCGCGACAGCTTTTACACCCGCCCCGGGCAGAACGGCGGCGGCGATGGCGGCGGCCAGCAATTCGACAGCGAGGCGGTGCAGAGCCAGGTCCAGCTCATCATGTCGCGCGATCTGGCGCGCGAGGCGATCAAGCGCATCGGCCTCGTCGGCAACAGCGAGTTCGATTCGGGCGCGGGCGCGCTGAACGCGCTCAGGAAGATCGGCGTGCTGGTCGGGCTCGGCGCGCATCCGGCCGACCGCTCGCCCGAGGAGCGCGTGCTGGAGACATATTACGACCGGCTGCTGGTCTTTCCCGTCGGCCGGTCGCGCATCGTCGCCGTCGAGTTCACCTCGCAGGATCCCGCGCTGGCGGCCAAGGGCGCCAACATCATCGCCAACACCTATCTGGAGGCGCAGGAGGCCGCCAAGCAGGACACCGCCCGCAGCGCCTCCTCCTGGCTCTCGACCACGATCGAGCCGCTGCGCAAGCGCGTCGCGGAGGCCGAGGCGAAGGTCGAGGAGTTCCGTTCGCGCAACGGCCTGCTGGTCGGCGCCAACAACACGACGATCACCTCGCAGCAGCTCGCCGATCTCTCGACCCAGCTTTCGGACGCGCGCCGCCAGCAGGCCGAGGCGCAGGCCAAGGCCGGGCTGATCCGCGATGCGATCCGGCAGGGCCGCACCTTCGAGATTCCCGACGTCGCCAACAACGAGCTTGTCCGCCGGCTGATCGAGCAGCGCGTCAACCTGCGCGCCCAGATCGCGCTGGAATCGCGCAACCTGCTCTCCGGGCATCCGCGCATCAAGGAACTCAACGCCCAGCTCGCCGATATGGAAGGCCAGCTCCGGGGCGCGGCCGAGCGCACCGTCCGCACGCTGGAGAACGAGGCCAAGATCGCCACCCAGCGCATCGAGAGCTTCACCGCCGCGCTCGACGGACAGAAGAAGAACGTATCCAGCGCCAACGACAGCGAAGTCCAGCTTCGCGCCCTGGAGCGCGAGGCCAAGACTTTGCGCGACCAGCTCGAGCAGTACATGCTGCGCTATCGCGAGGCCGTCGCCCGCGACGCCGTCAACGCGACGCCCGCCGACGCCCGCGTGATCTCGCGCGCCGTCGAGCCGACCGAGCCGTCCTTTCCCAAGAAGATCCCGACCATGATCGTCGCGACGCTGGCGACCTTCCTCGTCGCGCTCGCCACCATCGTCTCGCGCGAACTGCTCAACGGCCAGGCCGGTGCGCCCGCCAACGCCCAGCGCCGCGCGCCGGGCTGGGTCGGCGCGGGGGCAGCCGCGCCGCGCACCGATCCGCGCCGCGAGCGCGTCGCCGGCCTCCTGACCCATGCCGGCCGGCTCGGCCAGCTCACGCTCGATCCCGAGCGCCCCGAGCAGACCCTTGTCGAACTCGCCGCCCGCATCGACGAGCCGGCCCGGGCGATGGCGCCGATGCTGCTGGTGCTCGATGGCGGCGGCGCGGGCGCGACGACGGCGCGCGATCTCGCCGAGCATCTCTCGCGCCGCTGCCGCTGCATCATCGTCGACCTCGCCGCCGACATCGATCGACGCGAGCCCGGCTTCTCCGAGCTGCTCGCCGGCGAGGCCCTGTTCTCCGACATCATCATGCGCGAATCCGGCTCGCGCCTGCACCGCATCGGCCCCGGCCATGCCGGCCGCGACGCAGTGCTGGCCGCGCCCGATCTCGTCGAAGTCGCGCTCGACGCGCTCTGCGAGACCTATGACTGGGTGCTCGTCGCCGCCGCCTCCAACGACGACAGCGCCGTGCTCTCGCCGCTGGCCGCCCGCGCGCAGGGCGGGCTGGTCATGGCGGGCACGGCCAGCAACGGTCATGCGGTCGAGGCGGCCTACCGCCTCTCGGATCTGACCAAGGCCCCGGTCTCGCTGGTGCTCGACCTGCCCGAGGGAGGCCGGAGCCTGCCCTTCGAGGCGCGCGAGCGCGACGCGGCCGAGGTCTGACCGCTACTCTTCGACCGCGCGGCGGCGGCCGCGCGCCCTGTCGAGCAGTCCCATGGCGCGATGCGCCAGAGCCAGCAGCCGGGGCTGGGTCTTGATCCAGCGCTTGGCGGAGCGTCTGGCGCGGGCGATGCCGGCGAAGAGCCGGCCCTTCGCCGTCACCGGCACGAAGGTGTCGACCAGTTCGTCGCGCTCGTTGCAGATCGTCGTCTTGTAGCGCGCCTCGCCGACGCCGAGATCGAAACTCGCCATGCCGGCCTGGCATTGCAGCTTGATCAGGTCGATCAGCAGGATTTCGCCCGGGCTGGTCCTGGCGGCTTCGCTCTCCATGTCGAACGAGGTCGCCATGCCCGAGAAGCGCTGTCCCTGCACCGCGCCGACATAGGTCGCGATCGAACGGCCGGCGAGATCGAGCGAATAGAGCTGCAGCGCCGGCCGCTCGCCGCTGGCGCCCTGTTTCAGGAAAGCGCGCATGGCGGGATCGGCGAAGGGGTCGGCGATGCCCATTGCGGCGAAGCGCATCGCCTTCTGCGCCAGGAACGCCGAAATCACGCGCTCGATTTCGGCGTCGCTTGTCGCCCTGACCACCTGCGAGGAGCCGAATGTCGCAAAGCGGTTGCGCTTGTTCTTGAGCTTCTTGTGGGCGTGGCTGCTCATCGCGCGGCGCAGCGTGCCGTCGCAGTCGCCTGACGTCAGCGCGAGCTTGTAGGCCCCGCTCGGGCTCGGGCCGGCCGCCATCAGCGCCATCGGATTGGCGACGCCCTGCCACTCCACGGGCTGGTTGACGAAGACGAAGGCGTCGAGCCCGCCGATCGCGTCGGCGATCTCCATCAGCATCGCGCGCGTCGATTCCGTGTCGAGCCCGGCCGCGAATTCGGGCGCGTAGACGCCCATATGGTAGTTGGCGTGCTTGCCGCCGATGAACTCGGCGAAACGGATGCCGTGGCGTCGGGTGATCACCAGCGGCAGGATCGCCAGCGGCTGGCCGCGCCCGTCGCGCAGCATGACATGCCGGAAATCCATGCCGTGCGCGCGGCCGACCGTGGCGACGAAGGCCGCGACCCAGCCTTGCGCCTGATAGGGCGTCAGCAGCGCCGTCTCCTCCAGCGCGCGCCAGTCTTCTGCGAAGGCCGCGATGTCGCTCTCGACCGTGATGCTGGCGCAGGCGCGCGCGGCCGCGGTCTGGCGCGGAGCCAGGGCCATGGCGGCAGGGCGCTCGGCTAGGGCGGACATCGGCGGTCGATCCGGGAGCTGCGTGGAATTCGCCAGCGTTTTAACCCGGCATTGTGAACAGACCGGGCAGGATCATGGCGTCGAAGCCAGGCTTTGGCGAACAGCGTTAGCAAGCGGTTGCCGCGGACGAGACAGAATGAGCCTGCGCCACAAAGCCTTCTCGGCCGTGTTCAAGGCGATCGCGCTGACCCGCGCCGATCGCTGGGGCAGGGGCTTTGCACAGGGCATGGGCATGATCCTGACGCTGCACCATGTCCGCCCCGCCAGCGCAGAACCCTTCCAGCCCAACGCCCTGCTGGAGATCACGCCGCAATTCCTGGATGCGACGCTGCGGCTGATCCGCACTGAGGGCTACGACATCGTCTCGCTCGACGAGGCGCTGGTGCGTCTGACGTCGTTCAAACCCGGCCGCTTCTTCGTCGCGCTCACCTTCGACGATGGCTACCGCGACACTGTCGAGCATGCCTGGCCCGTGCTGGCGAAGCACGGCGCGCCCTGGACGATGTTCGTGACGCCGGGCTTCGCCGACCGCACCGCCCGGCTCTGGTGGCTGGAACTGGAGGAGGCGATCAGGGCTTTGTCGCGCTTTGCGGTCGAGCTTCCGGGCGGCGGCTTCTTGGCCCGGACGGAGACGCCGGCCGAAAAACAGCTCGCCTTCGACCAACTCTACTGGCGTCTCCGGAAAGAGCCGGAAGCGATTCTGCTGTCGGCAGTTTCCGATCTCGTGCGGCAGGCCGGCATCGATTCAACGGCGCTTGTCGAGCGCGAATGCCTGCCCTGGGAGACGCTGCGGGCGCTGTCGGGCGCGCCCGGCGTCACCATCGGCGCGCACACGCTGACCCACCCCATGCTGGCCAAGCACCCGGCGGATGTCGCCCGCGCCGAGATCACGGACAGCAAGGCGCGGCTTGAAGCCGAACTCGGCATCTCCGTCCGCCATTTCGCCTACCCGGTCGGCGACCCGACCTCGGCTGGTCCGCGAGAGTTCGCGCTGGCGAGGGAGGCGGGCTTCGCAAGCGCGGTGACGACGCGGCCGGGACATCTCTTCGAGCCCCACGTCCGCCATCTTCAGGCGTTGCCGCGCGTCTCGCTCAACGGCTATCACCAGAGCGAGGAAGCGGTGCGGGCGCTGCTGTCGGGACTGCCGTTCCTGCTGTGGAACAGGGGGCGGCGGGTGAACGTCGGTTAATCAGGCGCTGGAAGAACCCCTCTCCCGGAGGGAGAGGGGCAGGGTGAGGGGTCGGATGTTCTCCGCATTAGACTTCACCTAACCGGGGCGCCCATAGGAATCAGAGCCAAACTGGTCACACGTCCTTCACCTCACCCCTGCCCCTCTCCTTACAGGAGAGGGGTTCTTCCGTGCTTTACACCCCGTCCTTGCGCTCCATCCACTTGATCAGCGGCAGCAGCGGCAGCACCCAGGCGAGCCCCAGCGCGATATAGGCGATGGTCTGCACCAGCTTGGGCGCCTCGGTGATGCGGCCCTGCGCCAGCGCCATCGCGACCAGCGCGTAGACGCAGACGAAGACAAGGATCGCGACCGTCCCGATCAGCTTTCGGTTGCTCTGGGTCATCGCATCGTCTCCGGGCCTGACGCGGCGGCTGCGGCAATGCGGGCGTTGTCGGGCGTTTTCATGGGGTCTATCTGTCACCGGACGCCGCGCTTGTGAAGCGTGACATCTGCGACCGCAAATCCTGAAACGACGCAAAGCTCCAGCCTTGGCCATCGCCCTCGATAGACCCGTCATTGAGACCAGCCAGAGCGCAGGCCGCACAGCCGTGCGCCGCTGGCTCTGGTGCGTCGCCGCGCTCGTCTTCGTCATGGTCGTGGTCGGCGGTGCGACCCGGTTGACCGGCTCGGGCCTCTCGATCACCGAATGGCGGCCTGTCACGGGCGCGATCCCGCCGCTCTCCGACGCGGCATGGGCGCTCGAATTCGAGAAGTATCGCTCAAGCCCGCAATACCAGCTCCTCAACGCCGGCATGAGCCTGGGCGATTTCAAGTTCATCTACTGGTGGGAATGGGGCCATCGCCAGCTCGGCCGCTTCATCGGGCTGGTCTATCTCGGCGGCTTCCTCGTCGTCGCGGCCCTGCGCCTCCTGCCCTGGCGGCAGACGCTGATCCTGTTTTGCATGGGCCTGCTGCTGGCGCTGCAGGGCGCGATCGGCTGGATCATGGTGGCGTCGGGCCTCCAGCCAGGCATGGTCGCGGTCGCGCCGGTCAAGCTCACGCTGCACCTCACCTTCGCGGGGCTGTTCTTCGCCTCGGTCGTCGCCTTCGCCACCGCGATGACGCCGCCGCGCCGGGCCGAGGACGGGCGGGGCAGGGCGGGAGCATGGCTGCTGCTGGCGCTGACCTTCGTCCAGATCGCGCTCGGCGGGCTGGTGGCGGGCTCGAAGGCCGGCTTCACCTTCAACACCTGGCCGCTGATGGACGGTGCGCTGATTCCCTCAGGCGCGACGCTGTTCGCAAAAACCCCGTTCTGGGAGAACTTCGTCGACAATGTCGCGCTGGTGCAGTTCAACCACCGCGTCGGGGCCTATCTGCTGCTGGCTTTCGCCATTTGGCATGCCGTGTCGATGCGCCGCGCCGCGCCGGGCTCTGGCGGCGCGAAGCGGGCGACCGCGCTGGCCGGCATGATGCTGATGCAGGGCGCGCTCGGAATCGTCACGCTCGTGCTGGTCGTGCCGCTCTGGGCGGGGCTGGCGCATCAGGCGCTGGCCTTCGCCATATTGGCGATGGCGGTGGTGCATGTGATGCGGCTGATGGGCAGTAGGCAGTAGGCAGTCGCCGGGAGGGTCCGGCAGGGTCACGACTGCCGACTGCCCATTGCCGACTGCCTCGCTTTCACGCCAGCGCCTGATCCAGATCGTCGATGATGTCGGCCACGTCCTCGAGCCCGATCGAGAGCCGCACCACCTCCGGCCCCGCGCCCGACGCCGTCTTCTGCGCGTCCGAAAGCTGGCGGTGGGTGGTCGAGGCCGGGTGGATCACCAGCGAGCGCGTGTCGCCGATATTGGCCAGATGCGAGAACAGCTTGAGGTTCGTCACCAGCTTCACGCCGGCGTCGTAGCCGCCCTTGAGGCCGAAGGTGAAGACCGCGCCCGCGCCCTTGGGGCAGTAGCGCTGCGCGAGCGCGTGATATTTGTTGTCGGGCAGGCCGGCATAGCTGACCCATTCCACCGCCGGATGCGTCGCCAGATGCTGCGCGACCGCCAGCGTCGACTCGCAATGGCGCTGCATCCGCAGGGGCAGCGTCTCGATGCCGGTCAGGATCATGAAGGCGTTGAACGGGGCGAGCGCCGGGCCCATATCGCGCAGGCCGAGCACCCGGCAGGCGATCGCGAAGGCGAAATTGCCGAAGGTCTCGCCCAGCACCATGCCGTTATACTCGGGCCGCGGCTTCGACAGCATCGGGTAGCGCTCGTCGCCCATCCAGTTGAACGTGCCGCCATCGACGATGATGCCGCCGATCGAATTGCCGTGGCCGCCCAGAAACTTCGTCATCGAATGCACGACGATGTCGGCGCCATGCTCGAAGGGCCGGATCAGATAGGGGCTCGCCATCGTGTTGTCGACGATCAGCGGGATGTTGTGCGTCTTCGCGATCGCCGCGATGCCGGCGATATCGACCACGACGCCGCCGGGATTGGCGATGGATTCGATGAAGATCGCCTTGGTTTTTGGCGTCACCGCCGCCGCGAACGCCTCCAGATCGTCGGAATCGGCCCAGATCACGCTCCAGCCGAAGTTCTTGTAGGAGTGGTTGAACTGGTTGATCGAGCCGCCATAGAGCTTCTTGGCCGCGACGAACTCGTCTCCGGGCTGCATCAGCGCGTGGAAGCACAGGAACTCGGCCGCATGGCCCGACGCCACCGCGAGCGCCGCCGTGCCGCCCTCCAGCGCCGCGACACGCTCTTCCAGCACGGCGTTGGTCGGGTTGCCGATGCGGGTGTAGATGTTGCCGAAGGCCTGAAGCCCGAACAGCGAGGCGGCATGGTCGACATCGTCGAAAACGAAGGACGTGGTCTGGTAGATCGGCGTGGCGCGCGCGCCGGTCGCGGCGTCGGGAGCCGCGCCGGCATGGATTGCGAGCGTGTGGAAACCGGGGGCCCTGTCGATCTCGGCGCGGTCGGTCATGGCGTGCTCCCCTGAGAAATTCTGGTTCTGGAATGAGGCGTTCGTTTTAACGAACGCCCGGGATGGCGTCAATTCCGGACGATATCCTCTGCCGTCATGCTCGGCCTTGTGCCGAGCATCCACGTCCTGGTCGTAGCGCGCGACGAGAGAAGACGTGGATGGTCGGGGCAGGCCCGACCATGACGAAAAGGGGCCTCACGTCCCCGGCCGGTGGATCGTCAGCTTCTGGAAGCCCTTGCCGGCCAGCGCCGGCTTTTTCGACGAAAGGATGCGGGAATTGATGCCCTGCCAGCCGATCTCGCCGGAGAGCCGGCCATATTCGATCTTGGGGCAGCGGTTCATGATGACGGTGACGCCCTTCGCCTCGGCGCGGGCGGCGGCTTCGTCATTGCGCACCGAAAGCTGCATCCAGATCACTTTCGGCAACGGATCGAGCGAAAGCGCCTCGTCGGTGATCGGCCCCGCCGCGTCCGAATTGCGAAAAATCTCGACCATGTCGATCGCGCCGGGGATGTCTCTCAGCGAGGCATAGACGGTCTTGCCCAGCAGCGTCTGGCCCGCAAGCCCCGGATTGACCGGGATCACGTCATAGCCGCGATCGAGCAGGTATTTCGTGACGATCCAGCTCGGCCGCGCCTCGCTGGCGGACGCGCCGACAAGCGCGATGCGCTTGACGGATTTCAGGATCTCGCGGATCCGGCTATCGGGATAGGCGTCGTGGGTCATTGAAGGCTGCGTTCCGAGAGTCAGGCGCGAGGAACCCCTCTCCCAAAGGGAGAGGGGCAGGGGTGAGGGGAAGGACGTTTTCCGAGTATGGCTCTCGCCAACCGCCGTTCCGGCGAGGATTGATGCCTCACTGGTCCAAGGGCCTTCACCTCACCCCTGCCCCTCTCCTTACAGGAGAGGGGTTCCCAGTGCATCCTCGCCGAAGGCAGAACCTACCCCTCCCAAACCGGCGTCCGCTTTTCCATGAATGCGCCAATCCCTTCCACCGCGTCGTGCGCCAGCATGTTCTCGACCATCACGGCAGAGGCGTGGTCATAGGCCGCGCTGAGCCCCATCTCGCGCTGTTCGTAGAAAGCCATTTTGCCGATCCTGACGGTGGCCGGCGATTTCGAGGCGATCACGGCTGCAAGCCTGCCGGCCTCCGCCAGCGCGCCGCCCGCCGGCGCTACGCGGTTGACCAGCCCCATCCGCGCAGCCTCCTCTGCGGTAACCATCTCGCCGAGCAGCAGCATCTCCATGGCGTGCTTGGCCGACAGGTTGCGCGACAGCGCCACCATCGGCGTCGAGCAGAACAGCCCGATATGGACGCCGGGCGTGCAGAATCTCGCGTCCGCGCCCGCAACCGCGAGGTCGCAGCTCGCCACCAGCTGGCAGCCGGCCGCCGTCGCCGTACCTTCGACCGCCGCGATCACCGGCTGGGGCAGGGCGGTGATCGCCTGCATCACGGCCGAGCAGCGCCGCAGAACCTGCGTGAAATAGGCCCGTCCGCGATCCGGGTCGGCGCGCCGCGCGCTCATCTCCTTGAGGTCGTGGCCGGCGCAGAAGACCGGTCCTTCCGCCGACAGGATCACCGCCTTGACAGTGCGGTCCGCCGCGATGGCGGCGAAGGTCTCCGACAGCGCCGCCAGCATCGCCTCGCTCAGCGGGTTGCGCGCCTGCGGCCGGTTCAGGGTGAGCGTCGCGACGCCGTCGGCGTCGGAACGCACCAGGGGCAGGGCGGTCGTCACCGCATGGGCATGTGCAGGATGGGCATTCATCGCAGGGCCTTTCGCGTAGCAGCCTATTGTCGGCACACCGGCCCCATGCTGCAAGGGAGGCCACAGCCGAAGCCGGAGCCGATTTCCGCACCATGCCGACAGCCATGACCGCCTCGGAGATCGAGAGCTATCTCGACCGCGTCTTTCCGCAGCTGCATTATGGCGGGCGAACCTATTTCGTCGAGGAGGTCGGGCAGATGACCGCCCGGCTGCGCTGCGACTACCATGAGCGGCATCTGCGCCCGGGCGGCACCATCTCCGGCCCGACCATGATGGCGCTGGCGGACCTTGCGCTCTATGTCGCGATCCTGGCCCAGATCGGCCCGGTCGCCCTGGCCGTCACGACGAGCCTCACCTACAATTTTCTTCGCAAACCTGGACAGGCGGCGCTGATCGCCGAATGCCGGCTGCTCAAGCTCGGCCGGCGGCTGGCCGTCGGCGAGGTCAGCCTGTTCTCGCAGGGCGAGAGCGAACTCGTCTGCCATGCGACCGGGACGTATTCGATACCGGCGGAGCGCTGAGCGTCCGCAGACCCACTGCCCTCATGCTCGGCCTTGTGCCGAGCATCCACGTTTTGGGCTGGAACTCGAGGATGCAAGACGTGGAGGGTCGGGACAAGCCCGGCCATGACGGAGAGGGAACGGGCTTCCACCTCTGCGACAGCGGCGAGCATCTACTGCGGTATCTGGATACCTTTCAAGGCATCCCATTCAAAAAACAGCGATTTTCCTCTAAAGCCGCCTTTGCGCACGCTTGACACCGTCCGCCCTCGCCCCTATCCACCGTCTCACATCGCCGCCGGTCTCCGGCGGCTTGTCATTTTCTCATCAGCCAATCGAAAGGGCGCCGCGATGAAGACCATGTCGCTGAAACCCGCCGATGTCGAAAAGAAGTGGGTTGTGATCGACGCCTCCGGGCTCGTCGTCGGCCGTCTCGCCACCATCGTGGCGTTGCGCCTGCGCGGCAAGCACAAGGCCAACTACACCCCCCATGTCGACTGCGGCGACAACATCGTGATCGTGAATGCCGACAAGGTCGTCCTGACCGGCCGCAAGCGCGACCAGAAGATCTACTATCACCACACCGGCTATGCCGGCGGCATCAAGGAACGCTCCGCCAAGTTCATTCTTGAGGGCCGCTTCCCCGAGCGCATCGTCGAGAAGGCGATCGAGCGCATGCTGCCGCGCGGTCCTCTGTTCCGCCAGATCCTCGGCAATTTGCGCGTCTACAAGGGCGCCGAGCATCCCCATGCCGCCCAAATGCCCGAAGCGCTCGACGTCGCCGCGCTCAACCGCAAGAATGCGAGGGTCTGATCATGGCCGAGGTTCTCCAGTCTCTCGAGCAGCTCGGCCAGGTCGCAAAGACCGCCCAGCCCGACGCTCCCGTCCACGTCAGGAAGATCGACGCCCAGGGTCGCGCCTATGCCACCGGCAAGCGCAAGAACGCCATCGCGCGTGTCTGGATCAAGCCGGGCTCCGGCAAGATCACGGTCAACACCCGTGACCAGGAGGTCTACTTCGCCCGTCCGGTGCTCCGCATGGTCCTGCAGCAGCCGCTGCAGCTCGTCGAGCGTATGACCCAGTACGACGTCGTCGTCACGGTCAAGGGCGGCGGGCTTTCGGGCCAGGCCGGCGCGGTTCGCCACGGCATCTCCAAGGCCCTGACCTTCTTCGAGCCGGAGCTTCGCGGCCCGCTCAAGAAGGGCGGCTTCCTGACCCGCGATTCGCGCGTCGTCGAGCGCAAGAAGTTCGGCAAGGCAAAAGCCCGCCGCAGCTTCCAGTTCTCGAAGCGCTGATCGTTTTCAGACGGTCCGGTATGTGGAAAGGCGGCTCGCAAGAGCCGCCTTTTTGCTGTCGGATGCAGGGCCGTCTTTGCGAGCGCAGCGAGGCAATCCAGCGTCTCGCGCCCACATCAGGATTGCTTCGTTGCGCTCGCAAGGACGGATTCTGTACCGATTGAGGAGAGAACATCATGACCGCCACCCGTCCCGTCCTCCTCGTCACTGGCGGAAGCCGCGGCATCGGCGCTGCCACCTGCATCATGGCGGCGCAGCGTGGCTATGACGTCGCGGTGAACTACCAGGGCAATGCCGAGGCTGCGGCGAAGGTCGTCGCGGCGTGCGAGGCCGCCGGCGCGAAGGCCGTCGCGATCCAGGGCGACATGGCGAGCGCGACCGACATCATCGCCCTCTTCGCCGAGGCGAAGGCTGCGCTCGGGCCGCTGACCCATGTCGTCAACAATGCCGGCATCACCGGTAAGGCGAGCCCGCTGGCCGACGCCGACACCGCCGTGATCCGCGCCTGCATCGACATCAACGTCACCGGTGCGATCCTGGTCGCGCGCGAGGCGGCGCGGGCGTTGAGCGCCAACACCGAGGCGCCCGCCAAGGCGATCGTCAACATCTCCTCGGCGGCGGCCACGCTCGGCTCGCCGGGCGAATATGTCTGGTACGCGGCCTCGAAAGGCGCGATCGACTCGCTGACGATCGGGTTGTCGAAGGAACTGGCCCCGGCCGGCATCCGCGTCAATGCGGTCTCGCCCGGCGTCACCGAGACCGACATCCACGCCTTGTCCACCGGCGAGCCCGGCCGCGCCGCCCGTCTCGCGCCTCTGGTGCCGCTCCAGCGGGCGGCGACGCCCGGCGAGATCGCCGAGGCGGTGCTGTTCCTGCTCTCGGAGGCCTCGGCCTATACGACGGGCGTCATCCTGAGAGTGGCCGGCGGCCGCTGAGCTTCGCCGATGTCCAGAGTTTGCCGGCGCCCGCGAGAGGCAATGGCGCGACCTACGGGAGTCGAACCCGTCTCCCCAGCGTGAAAGGCTGGTGTCCTAACCGATAGACGAAGGTCGCGGATTGGGCCGCGAGTCGGCGTAAACGCCGGAACCGGGCGAGCTATAGTGACACCTGCCGAAGAGGGCAAGCCGTTTCACTCTGGCAAGCCGTTTCACTGTGGCAAGCCGTTTCGCGCGCCGGTTCAGCCGGTGGTTCGCGCCAGGTCGAGCACGCGCAGCTCCACGCTCTCCGCGCCGCCCCACCGGTTGAGCGTGAGCGTGGCGGCGAGATGCACGATCTCGCCGCGCGCCGCCAGCAGCGCCCGGCCGAGCGGCTCCTGCGCGATGCGAAAGGCGATGCCGCCGACGCTCGCGCCGTCGCCGCTGCGGAGCTTGATCCGCAGATGGCCGCCGCTGCCGATCTCCATCACGTCGGAAAGACGGTGCGAGGGAAACACGAAGACGGGTTCCGGCGAGCCCGCGCCGTAGGGGCCGGCCTTGTCGATCTCGGCGAGCAGGCGCGGGCTCGCGCCGCCGGCGCTGAGCGCCCCATCGACCAGCAGCGCCTCGGCCTCGCCGGCCGCCGCGACCTCGGCCGCCAGGCGCTCGGACAGGAAGGCGCGCAGGGCCTCGTCCTGGCCGGGCGACAGCGTGATGCCCGCCGCCATGGCATGCCCGCCGCCCTTGACGGCGAGGCCGGCCTCGACGGCGGCGCGCACCGCGCGGCCCAGATCGACGCCCGCCACCGAACGGCCGGAACCCGTCGCGCCGCCGTCGCGGTTCAGCGCCAGCGCGAAGGCCGGCCGCCGGAAGCGCTCCTTCAGCCTGGCGGCGACGAGCCCGACGATGCCGGGATGCCAGTCGGCGGAGCCGGCGAACAGCACGGGCTGGTCCGGTTCGCTCGTCAGCCGGTGGTCGGCCTCGGCGACGGCCTCGGCCACAGCCTGGCGTTCGATCTCCTGGCGCTCCTGATTCAGGCGGTTGAGTTCGGCCGCGATCGCGCGCGCCTCGATCTCGTCGCGCGTCAGCAGCAGCCTTGCGCCCAGCGCGGCGTCGCCGATGCGCCCGCCGGCATTGATGCGCGGCCCGAGCAGGAAGCCGAGATGCCAGGGCTGGATCGGGCCGTCCAGCCCCGCCACATCCATCAGCGCGACGAGGCCGGGCCGGGCCCGCCCGCGCAGGATGGCCAGACCCTGCCGCACGAAGGCGCGGTTGAGCCCGGTCAGCGGCACGACGTCGGCGATGGTGGCGAGCGCCACCAGGTCGAGCGCGGCGAGCAGGTCGGGCTCGCTCCGGGCGGTCCAGAACCCTCTGCCTCGCAGGGCGCGGCTGGTCGCGACCAGCGTCAGGAAGACGATTCCGGCGGCGCAGAGATGGCCGAGCCCCGAGAGATCGTCCTGCCGGTTGGGATTGACCAGCGCCGCGACCTCGGGGAGACGCTCGGGCGCCTGATGGTGGTCGAGCACCACGACATCGAGCCCGAGCCGTTTTGCCTCGGCAAGCGGCTCGTGGCTTGTGGTGCCGCAATCGACGGTGACGAGCAGGCTCGCGCCCTCGCCGGCGAGCACAGCGATCGCCTCGGCATTGGGCCCGTAGCCCTCTATCAGCCGATCCGGGATGTGGATGCGCGGCCGCGCTCCCGCCTGCGCCAGGAAATCCGCCAGCAGCGCCGCGGAACAGGCGCCGTCGACGTCGTAGTCGCCGAAGATGGCGACCTGCTCGCCGCGCTGGGCCGCGCTGGCGAGCCGGTCCGCCGCGGCGTCCATGCCGGTCAGCGTCGAGGGGTCGGGCAGGAGATCGCGCAGTCTCGGCTCGAGAAACCCCGCCGCCTGCGCGGGCTCGACGCCACGGCCGGCGAGCAGCCGCGCCAGCACGTCGGGTATCCCTTCGATCTGCGCCAGCGCCTCGGCCCTGCCAAGCCCGGCGGCGTCGAGACGCTCGCGCCAGGGCCGGCCGAGCGCGGAGCGCGTGACGCCGAGAAAGATGCGCTGCGGAGACGAGATCATGCCGGAGAGGGGGTCGCGCAGGCCGGCGCGTTCGTCAACTGCCGCCATCCTTGCAGGCGACGCCATCCCCGTCATACTGGCGATCGTTCATGTCTGAACCGGGAGCCTGCGGCATGCCGCGTGACGCAGAAGTCATCGTCGTCGGCGCCGGCCTGACCGGCCTTGTCGCTGCCGCGGAACTCGCCGAGGCCGGCCGCAGGGTCGTCGTGCTGGATCAGGAGCCTGAAGCGACGCTGGGCGGGCAGGCGCACTGGTCGTTCGGCGGGCTGTTCCTGATCGACACGCCCGAACAGCGCCGCCTGCGAATCCGCGACAGCCTCGCATTGGCGACGCAGGACTGGTTCGGTTCGGCGGGCTTCGACCGGCCGGAAGACCATTGGCCGAGGCGATGGGCGGAAAGCTATCTCGATTTCGCGGCCGGCGAAAAGCGCGCCTGGCTGCACCGGCAGGGCATGCGCTGGTTTCCCGTCGTCGGCTGGGCCGAGCGCGGCGGTTACCTCGCCACCGGCCATGGCAACTCCGTGCCGCGCTTCCATGTCACCTGGGGCACCGGGCCGGGCGTGCTGGAGCCGTTCCTGCGCCGGGCGAGGGCGGCGCAGGCGGCGGGCCTGCTGGAGTTCCGCTTCCGCCACCGCGTCACTGCGCTGACCCGCAGCGCCGGCGCGATCGACGGCGTCGAGGGCGAAGTGCTGGAGGCCAGCTTCGTGGGGCGCGGAGAGCCGAGTTCGCGCGTCGTCACCGATCATTTCGCGCTGAAGGCGCAGGCGGTGATCGTCGCCTCCGGCGGCATCGGCGGCAACCACGACCTCGTCCGCCGCAATTGGCCGGGGCGGCTGGGCTCGGCCCCGGAGCGGATGCTGTCTGGCGTGCCCGCCCATGTCGACGGTGCGATGCTGGGCGTTGCGGAAGCGGCCGGCGGCCGGCTGATCAATGGCGACCGGATGTGGCATTATGTCGAAGGGATCGAAAATTTCGCGCCGATCTGGCCGCGTCACGCCATCCGCATCCTGCCCGGTCCATCCTCGCTCTGGTTCGACGCGCGGGGCCGGCGGCTGCCCGCGCCGCTGTTTCCGGGCTTCGACACGCTCGGCACGTTGGCCCATCTCAGAACCACCGGGTTCGACCATTCCTGGTTCGTGCTGAACCGCTCGGTCATCGCCAAAGAGTTCGCGCTCTCCGGTTCGGAACAGAATCCGGACCTGACCGGAAAGAGCTGGCGGCAGGTGCTCAAGCGGGCCAGCGCCGGCGTGCCCGGCCCGGTGCAGGCATTCATGGACAAGGGCGAGGATTTCATCGTCGAGCGCGATCTGTCGACGCTGGTCGCGCGCATGAATGCGCTCGCCGGCGAGCCGCTGATCGACGAGGCTTCGCTACGGGCCGAGATCGAGGCGCGCGACCGCGAGATCGACAACCCCTTCGGCAAGGATCTGCAGATGACCGCGATCCGGGGCGCGCGCGCCTATCTCGGCGACCGGCTGATCCGCACGGCCAAGCCTCATCGCATCCTCGATCCGGCGCATGGGCCTCTGATCGCCGTCAGGCTCAACATCCTGACGCGAAAGTCGCTCGGCGGGCTTGAGACCGACCTGTCGTCGCGGGTGCTGGATGCCGGCGGCCGGCCCGTGCCGGGGCTCTACGCGGCCGGCGAGGCGGCGGGCTTCGGCGGCGGCGGCATCCATGGCTACCGCGCGCTGGAAGGCACGTTTCTCGGCGGCTGCATCTTCTCGGGGCGCGCGGCGGGGCGGGCGGCGGCGCAGGCGGTGGGGTGAGCGCTCTTCCTTCTCCCCCGGAGGGGAGAAGGAAAGGCCCCTCAATCCAGCTTGAACTTCTCGAACTGGCGGTGTTCGCCAAAAATGCGGCGGGTGGTGCCGGTGATCGAGCGGTAGACGATCGTCTCGGTCAGGATGACGTCCTTCTTGAACTTGACGCCAGACAGCATGCCGCCATCGGTGACGCCGGTGGCGCAGACGATGACGTCGCCCGAGGCCATTTCCGACATGTCGTATTTCTTGTTCGGATCGGTGACGCCCATGCCGTAGGCGCGCTTGCGCTTCTCCTCGGTGTCGAGGATCAGCCGGCCCTGCATCTGGCCGCCGACGCAGCGCAGCGCGGCCGCCGCCAGCACGCCCTCGGGCGCGCCGCCGATGCCGAGATAGAGGTCGATGCCGGTCTTCTCCGGCTCGGTGCAGTAGATCACGCCAGCGACGTCGCCATCGGTGATCAGGCGGATCGAGCAGCCGGTCTTGCGGATTTCCTCGATCAGCCTGGCGTGGCGCGGCCGGTCCATGACCAGCGTTGAGATCTCATGGGGCTTGCAGCCCTTGGCCCGGGCCAGCGCGTGGATGTTGTCGGTCGGCGAGGCGTCGAGATCGATCACGCCGGGCGCATAGCCGGGGCCGCAGGCAATCTTGTTCATGTAGACATCGGGCGCGTTCAAAAGCTTGCCGGCCTCCGCCATCGCCATCACGGCGATGGAATCGGGCATGTCCTTGGCGCAGAGCGTCGTGCCTTCGAGCGGATCGACGGCGATGTGGACCTTGGGGCCCTGCCGCGTGCCGACCCTCTCGCCGATGAACAGCATCGGGGCCTCGTCGCGCTCGCCCTCGCCGATGACGATCTCGCCGTCGATCGGCAGGCGGTTGAGCTCGCGCCGCATCGCATCCACCGCCGCCTGGTCGGCCGCCTTCTCGTTGCCATGGCCGCGCAGGCGGGCGGCCGAGACGGCGGCGCGCTCGGTGACGCGCACGAGTTCCATCGAGAGATAGCGCTCGATGATCTGTTCCGAGGAAATGCGGAGGTCGTCGGACATGGGAGGCTCCCTTTGGGCGAGTGGCGAATAGCGAGTGGCGAATGGTTTGAGAAACCGGCGCGGGAAGCGGACCGCCATTCGCCATTCGCCTACTCCCGCTCTATCCTGATGACTTGCGGCGCTTCGGCGACATGGCCGTCGGCCGTGACCTTTTCGAGCGCGGCGCGGATCGCGGCCTCGCTGGTGGCGTAGGTGATCAGCACGACCGGGACCGGCGCGCCGGAGCGGCCCGACGGATCGCGCAGCGCGGCGGCCTCAGAGCGGCGCTGGACGATGCTTTCGAGCGAGATGTCGGCCTCCGCCATGCGGGTCGCGATCGCGGCCGCCGCGCCGGGGCGGTCGGCCACGGCAAGCCGGATGTAGTATCCGCCCTCATGGCGCTGCATCGGCGCGCGCGTTGCGACTTCGAGGCGGGCGACCGGCAGGCCGAAAGGCATCCCGGCGACGCCGCGCGCGACATCGGCGATGTCTGCGACGACGGCCGACGCCGTCGGGTCGCCGCCGGCGCCCGGCCCGACCAGCGTGATCTCGCGGACCGCGTCGGCGTCGATGGTCACGGCGTTGAGCACGCCCATGACCTGCGCGATGGCCGAGGTCTTGGGCACCATGGTCGGGTGGACGCGCTGTTCGATGCCGGTCTTCGTCCGTTCGGCGACGCCGAGCAGCTTGATGCGGTAGCCGAGCTCGTCTGCCATCTTGAGGTCGAGCGGCGTAATCGAGGAAATGCCTTCGACATGGATCGCCTCTGAATCGATCTTCGTGCCGAAGGCGAGGCTGGTCAGGATGGCGAGCTTGTGGGCGGTGTCAAAACCCTCGACGTCGAAGGTCGGGTCCGCTTCCGCGTAACCCAGGCGCTGCGCATCCTTCAGGCAGGCTTCAAACGTCAGCCCCTCCAGCTCCATGCGGGAGAGGATGTAATTGCAGGTGCCGTTGAGGATGCCGTAAAGCCGTGTGACGGTGTTTCCGGCAAGCGCCTCGCGCAGCGTCTTCACCACCGGGATGCCGCCGGCCGAGGAGGCCTCGAAGGCGAGCGCGACGCCGTTGGCCTCGGCGAGTTCGGCGAGCGCGACGCCATGGCTGGCGAGCAGCGCCTTGTTGGCCGTGACGACCGATTTGCCCGCCGCGAGCGCGGCCTCGACGGCGGCTTTGGCCGGGCCGTCCGAGCCGCCGACCAGCTCGACCAGACAGTCGATCTCGGGCGAGGCAGCGAGCGCGACCGGATCGTCGAACCAGGTGAGCCCGCCGAGATCGACGCCGCGATCGCGGTTGCGGTCGCGCGCCGAGACGGCGGTGACGCGGATGGCGCGGCCGCAGCGGTCGGCCAGCGCATTCTCGCGCCGGCGCAGGATGCGCAGCACGGATGCGCCGACCGTGCCGAGCCCGGCGATGCCGATGCGAAGGGGGGCCTGAGGCGGCGTGGAAGTCGCGATCGTCATGAGGCGCGGGGTCGCATGAGGCGGTGCGGGAGTCAACGGCGCGGGCGGTCGGGACGAATATGGCGTCTCTGTCTGGACCGCCGCCGCCTCCCATGACGATTCCATGCGATGATGGAGCCGATCCATGCAATGGTGCCGACACGCTGCGAGAGGCGTCAAAAAATCGGAGCGCTCACGTCGCTTCAGATCGGGTTTCCGGCCAGCACATGATCACGTTCGAAAAGCTGAGCGACGCACAGACGCTGGCGCAAGCGATCGTCAATACCATCCACGAGCCGTTTCTCGTCCTCGACGCCCGCTTTCACGTCCTTGCGGCAAGCGTTTCATTCTATCGTACATTCAAGGTCGATCCCGCCGAGACCGATGGTCGCCTGCTCTACACGCTGGGCGATGGCCAGTGGGACATACCGGGCCTGCGCGTCCTGCTCGAAACGATCATTCCGCAGCATGCGGCGATGGAGGGGTTTGAGGTCGAACACGACTTCCCTCTTCTCGGACGCAAGACCATGGTCCTGAATGCGCGCGAGGTGCTCTATGAAGATCGCGCGAATACGACGATCCTGCTCGCCTTCAGGGATGTCACCGCGCATCGGCTGATCGACCGCGAGCGGGAACTGCTGCTCAGCCAGACAGAAGAGCTGCTGCGCCAGAAGGAGATGCTGCTGCAGGAGATGCAGCACCGCGTCGCCAACAGCCTCCAGATCATCGCAAGCATCCTGCTGATGAAGGCGCGGGCGGTCTCGTCGGAGGAAACCCGCAAGCATCTGCGCGACGCCCACCAGCGTGTGATGTCGGTGGCCGAGGTTCAGCGCCATCTCCATTCGTCCGAGGCGATCGACCAGGTCGATGTCGGCGCCTATCTCTCGACGCTGTGCCGCAGCCTGGCGGCCTCGATGATCGGCGAAGGAGAGGCGATCGAGGTCAAGGTCATCGCCGATCCCGGCAGCATCGGCTCTGACAAGGCGGTGAATATCGGCCTGATCGTCACCGAACTCGTCATCAACGCGATCAAATATGCCTTTCCGCCCGACCGATCCGATGCGCGGATTCTCGTCACCTATGAGATCGACCAAACGGACTGGAAACTCACCGTGTCGGATAACGGCGTCGGCAAGGCGCCCTCGGGCACGGCGCAAGGCGGCACCGGTCTGGGGACGGCGATCGTGCAGGCGCTGGTCAAGCAACTCGGCGCCGTGATCGAGATCACCAGCGACCCGAGCGGATTTAAGGTGTCGGTCGTACGGGCGACATTTACGTCGCACCTGCCGCAGGCGGCATAGGCGACAGGCCGCCTCGCGAGGATCGCGCAGCGGGTCGCGATCTGGAGGCTCGCTCGAACAAGCCTCGCGTCAATCGAACCTGCACACCACCTCTGCGGCCAGCCGGCGCAGCTTGCCCTCGGCGAAGGTCAGGTGGATACGCAGCAGATTGTTGCCGAAGGCGGTCGTCTTGATGGTCCGTAGCGCTTCCAGCGTCTCGCCGGTCCAACTCGTCGCGTTCTCGATGACAGGCTTCCAGAACCACGGCTTCGGCGGGACGATGACGGCGGCTCCCAGAATGCGCTCGGCTTCGGCCTGCTCGATGCCGGGCGGCAGATAGCGTTGCACGATTTCGGTGGCGTCCCGGCCGCATTCGCGCGCCGTCGTGGCGGCGAGCACATCGGAGACCATCGGCGAAGCTGTCTGCGGCAGTCGCCCGCGCGAGTAGTCATAGGTGAAGGCGAGGCAGACCACCGCGAACAGGCCAAAACCGATGCCGATCAACCGGCCTGTGGAAAGCATGTCGTGCGCCTTGAAACCGCGACGGGACGAGCCTGTCCCCGCTCATGGAGTTCCCATGTTTTGGGGGCGGGGTCCAGTGTTGCGCTGCTAAAGCCAAACACCGCCGTCATCCTGGGCGACCGAAGGTCGGCCCGGGATCCACCGTAGAGAACCGACGCTCCCCTATGATGGATCCCGGATCTGCGCCGCTGCGCGGCTTGTCCAGGATGACGGAGCGGTGGAGCGAAACGCTCTCACCCCGCCTTCGGCATCTGGATGACGTTGTGCAGGGTCTGGTCGGCCGTCTTGAGGAAGCGGCCGAGATTGCGCGCGGCCTGGCGGATGCGCTGCTCGTTCTCGACGATGGCGATGCGGACATAGTCGTCGCCATGCTCGCCGAAGCCGATGCCGGGCGCGACCGCGACCTCGGCCTTCTCGATCAGCAGCTTGGAGAACTCCAGCGAGCCGAGATGGCGGAATTTCTCAGGGATCGGCGCCCAGGCGAACATCGAGGCCTGCGGCACCGGAATGTCCCAGCCGGCCTTGCCAAAGCTCTCGACCAGCGCGTCGCGGCGCTTGCGGTAGATGCCGCGCATCTCGCGGATGCAATCGTCGGGGCCGTTCAGCGCGGCGGCCGCCGCGACCTGGATCGGCGTGAACGCGCCATAGTCGAGATAGGACTTGACGCGCGCCAGCGCCGCGAGCAGGCGCTCATTGCCGACGGCGAAGCCCATGCGCCAGCCGGCCATCGAGAAGGTCTTGGACATCGAGGTGAACTCGACGCAGACGTCGATCGCGCCATTGACCTGCAGCATCGAGGGCGGCGGCTCGTTGTCGTCGAAATAGACCTCGGCATAGGCGAGGTCCGAGAGCAGGATGATGTCGTGCTTCTTCGCGAAGGCGACGAGGTCGCGGTAGAAATCCAGCGTCGCGGTTAACGCGGTCGGGTTGGCCGGATAGCAGGTGACGAGCGCGATCGGTTTGGGCACCGAATGCATCATCGCCCGCTCCAGCGCCGGGAACATCGCCGGCGTCGGCTCGGCCGGGACGGAGCGGATCACGCCGCCCGCCATCAGGAAGCCGAAGGCGTGGATCGGATAGCTCGGATTGGGCACCAGCACGACATCGCCTGGCCCCGTGATGGCCTGCGCCATATTGGCGAAGCCTTCCTTGGAGCCGAGCGTCGCCACCACCTGCGTGTCGGGATTGAGCTTCACGCCGAAGCGGCGCTCGTAATAATGCGCCTGGGCGCGGCGCAGGCCGCCGATCCCCTTCGAGGCCGAATAGCGGTCGGTGCGCGGCTTGCCGGCGGTCTCGACCAGTTTTTCGATGACATGCTTCGGCGCCGGCAGATCGGGATTGCCCATGCCGAGATCGACGATGTCGACGCCCTTGGCGCGCTCGGCCGCCTTGATCTTGTTGACCTGCTCGAAGACGTAGGGCGGCAGGCGCTTGATGCGGTGAAAATCGGCCATCTCGAATGCATCCCCGGACGGAGCCCGCAGCCGGGTCCGACGTTCAAATCATTGCGTCAACGGTGCTTAGCACCGCATCTTCGGTCATGGCAGCGGCAAAAACGCAAGAATCGGCCGGTGCGGCCAATTTGCGACAGGCGTCGCCTCAGTTCGTCGGCGTGATGACCGCGGGCTTGGGCGGCGGCAGGGCCTGTCCGAGCGCCTTGGCCCGAGCGCTGGCTGCGTCGTTGGCGAGGCGTTTCGCCTCAAGTTCGGCCTCGATGTTCTTGAAATCGGCTCTCGGCTTGCATGCATCTGTCGCCTTGCGCGCGACGGGAGGGGCAAAGCGCGCAGCGTCCCCCGTCGGGGTGTAAGGCGGCGGCGGCGTCTCGCCGTAGCAGAGCGGGTCCTGCGGAAACACGCGGCCGACCGGGATATAGGCCGGATCGGCGGGCCTCGTCTCCCTGACGAAGGACTTCGATTCCTGCGCCGTCGTCGCCAGCCCCGCGACTTCCGCGACGCCCTTGACCGGTCCGTCGGAACTGCATCCGGCAAGCGCGGCGCCGAGCGCGAGAGCCGCCAGGGGCAGGGCTCGCATTCGCGTCGGCGTGCGTGAAACAGTCGGATTCAAGGCGGGCATGGCGCGGTCCGGCGTCGAGCGGAATTCTCTTTGTCGATCATATCGGCTACGTCCTTAATGGGACCAAAATGGGGACGCATCGAACGTCCCTGCGGAAACGACCACGGGAGACGCGCCATGGGCTCGAAAGGCGAGCATGAGCCGAAAGGCAAGGCGGCCGCTGGCCCCGAAACCGGGGCGGCCGTTCCCGATTTCGACCAGTTCTCGCAGAACATGGCCCGCCTCGTCGAGGAATACGGCAAGGTCACCGCCGCCTATCTCAGGCCGGTCGAGCGCGGCGAGGCCAAGACCGGCGCCGCCGACGAGGCGAGCGAGATGGTCAAGACCCTCAGTCGCGTCGCCGAGCGCTGGGTCAACGACCCGCGCAAGATCATCGAGGCGCAAGGGGCGCTGACCAGCGATTTCCTCAGCCTGTGGAGCAATACGCTCAAGCGCGCCGGCGGCGAGGAGGCCGCGCCCGTCGCCGAGCCCGACAAACGCGACGCCCGCTTCGCCGACCCCGACTGGTCGGCCCATCCGATGTTCGACTTCGTCAAGCAGGCCTATCTGATCGGCTCGCGCTGGGCCGAATCCATGGTCGACAAGGCCGAGGATCTCGATCCGCACACCCGCGAAAAGGCGCGCTTCTACGTCAAGCAGATCACGGGCGCGCTCTCGCCGTCCAACTTCGTCGCGACCAATCCCGAGCTGCTGCGCGAGACGCTGGCGCAGAATGGCGAGAACCTTGTGCGCGGCATGAAGATGCTGGCCGAGGACATCGAGGCCGGCAAGGGCGAACTCAAGATCAGGCAGTCCGACGCGGCCGCCTTCGAGGTCGGCGTCAACATCGCCACAACGCCGGGCAAGGTGATCTTCCGCAACGAGATCATCGAACTGATCCAATATGCGCCCACGACCCCGGACGTGCTGAAGCGCCCGCTGCTGATCGTGCCGCCCTGGATCAACAAGTTCTACATTCTCGATCTCAACGCCGAGAAGAGCTTCATCCGCTGGTGCGTGGGGCAGGGGCTGACGGTCTTCTGCATCTCCTGGGTCAATCCCGACGAGCGCCACGCCGCCAAGGATTTCGAGAGCTACATGCGCGAGGGCATTTTCGCCGCTCTCGACGCGATCGAACAGGCGACGGGCGAGAAATCCGTCACCGCGATCGGCTACTGCGTCGGCGGCACGCTGCTGGCCGTGACGCTGGCCTATATGGCGGCCGTCAAGGACAAACGCATCGCCAGCGCCACCTTCTTCACCACCCAGGTCGATTTCTCCCGGGCCGGCGAGCTTTCTGTCTTCGTCGACGAAGGGCAGATCCGGTCGATCGAGGAGCAGATGGCGCCGCACGGCTATCTCGACGGCTCGAAGATGGCCGGCGCGTTCAACATGCTGCGGCCCAACGACCTGATCTGGTCCTATGCGGTCAACAACTACCTCAAGGGCAAGACGCCGACCGCCTTCGACCTGCTCTACTGGAACTCGGATTCGACCCGGATGCCGGCGGCGAACCACTCCTTCTACCTGCGCAACTGCTATCTGGAGAACAGGCTCTCCAAGGGCGAGATGCGGATCGGCGGCAAAGCGCTCGATCTGAAGGACGTGACGATCCCGATCTACAATCTCGCGGCGCGCGAGGACCATATCGCCCCAGCGCCCTCGGTCTTCCTCGGCTCGCAATGCTTTGGCGGGCCGGTCGACTATGTCGTCTCGGGCTCGGGCCACATCGCCGGCGTGGTCAACCCGCCGACCAAGGTGAAATACCAGTACTGGACCGGAGCCAAGCCGGAGGGCGCGTTCGAGGACTGGTTCGAAGCCGCGACCGAGACGCCGGGCTCGTGGTGGCCGCACTGGTTCTCATGGATCGAGACACAGACGCAAAAGCGCGTGAAAGCGCGTGAGCCGGGTGCAGGGAAGCTGCCTGCGCTGGAGGATGCGCCGGGGAGTTATGTGAAGGTGAAGGCGTGAAGGCGTGGGAGCGGGCGGCTGCTTTTGATGCTGGGCGAGCCAATGGCTGAGAGAACACCTGCGCCAGACGAACCGCAGCTAGCCCGGATCGAGCCTGAGCACCGGCTCGTTGTGCTTGCCAGGACACTGCAGGCGCGGACGCCTGCGTCGGAAGCAACGTTGAGGGACTGCGCAGCCAACTTGGCCAGATTCGGCGAAACATGCCTTGGGCAGGCGCTCTATCGGCACCGTTCGGTCTTTCAAAACGCTTCGCAGGCGCCCGTCTGGAGCCATCTCGAGTTGAGTTACTTCCGCGATATCGTTCCCGCCGACGCCATCCGCGACCTGGTGGTCAGTTTGCAACCGCCCGCCATCCGCATGCTGCGAGCGGAGCTTCTCCTGACGACCCCGTCGGCTTTTGTGATGCCGCGAGATTGGCGAGGCTCAGCGGATCGCCCAGAACGGCAAGCGTCGCTGGAGTACATCGACGTACGAACCGCATATCTCGGCGAATACAGAGACATCATGCGCAAATACATCGGTCCAGCTGCCGCCGGGCTTGTCAGCGCCGGCAAGGTTGGGACGTTCAGGACCATGGAGACAGCAGCGGTCCTCTACCGTGATCCTTCGCTCGATATCGACTGGAACCAGATCCATTTATCCGAGGTCGATCCCGGTGGCTTCAACGGGTTTGGCGAGGCATTCGACGCCGCGCTTCGGGAACTATCTCCAGACGGCGGCTTCGCCGGTGTTTTCGCAGGCCTCGACGAGTTGCGCACAATCCCACGTTGGACGTTCAACGATCCCGTTGTCGAGGCCGATTCTGCGCTGGGGCTGCTCGGTTCGGCCTGACCGCCGCGTCCTGGCCGCAGACACAAACAAAAAAGCCGGCCCTCCCGGGCCAGCTTCTTCGTCTCGCCCTGCGGCGATGCTCAGTACTTGCGCACCACCGGCGCGACCGGGATCGTCTCCACCGGATTGTCCCAGCGATAGGTCAGGCCGGCCGAGACGATGTGGATGTAGGGCTTGGCTTCGGCCTGGTAGAAGATCGGGCCCTGCTGCGGATGCGTGCCGCTGTAATTCACCGTCGCCTTCTTCACATGCAGGAAGGAGTAGCCGAGATCGAGCTTGATCTTGTCGGTGACCTGGTAGCTGCCGCCGACGCCGAGCCAGAGGCGGTCGTTGTCGGAGATGAAGACCGTGCGGTTGCGGTCGTTGACCGGCGACCACTCGTAACCGACGCCGGCGCGCAGCGTCAGGTCGCGGTTGTAGCGATACTCGACGCCAGCCGAGACGAAATGGCTGTCGTCATACTGGAAGTTCAGGCTGGTGAAGGCCGCGCCCGACACCTTGTTGACGATCGGGATGTTGCGGAAGCGGCTCCAGTTCGTCCACTCGTAGCCGAGATGGGCCTGCCACTGCTCGTTGATCTGGTGGGACACGCCGACCACGACCGAATCGGGCAGGTTCAGATTGGCCTTGATCGGCAACACGGCGCCGGTGCCGGTGCTGAAGGTTCCGTCCAGCGTCTGGCGGATCGAGGAGCGGTAGCCGACGCCGATCGTGGTGCCCTTCATCGGGGTCAGGGTGATGCCGAGACGATAGCCGAAATCGATCGAATCGCCGTCGAGGATGGCGCTCGGCGCGGCGGCGGAGACGCCGATCGCCTGCTTCAGATTGGTCTTGATGAACTGGCCCTGCACGGCCGCGCCGACCGCGAGCCAGTCATTGACCTGATAGCCGATGGTCGGGGCGATGTTGATGGTGCGGACCTTGGCCGAGCGGCCATAGGTCTGACTGGCGTGGAAATTATCCGTCTTCGAGCGCAGGCCGAAGGGCGCGGTCGAGCTCACGCCGACCCAGAGCCGGTCGGTGAGCTGCCAGGCCGAGAACGAGGCCGGCACGAAGGCGCCGTCGCCGCCGAGATTGCCGGTGCCGGCCGGGCTGCCGCCGAGCGCGGTGGTCGGGGGGCCGACGGGCGAGCCCAGACGCGTCGTCGCGGTCGGCGTGTAGTCGGCGTCCGGGGCGATGTAGGTGGCGTTCCAGTTGCTGTTGCGGCCCGGGAACATGGTGATGGTGGCCGGGTTCCAGGCCATCGAGCCCAGACCGATGCCGCCAGAGGCCGCGCCGGCATAGGCCATGCCGAGGCCTTCGGCGCTCTGGCCGCTACGGATGGCGAAGGAGCCGGCGAGCGCCGCGCCCGAGGCGGTGAGCGCCAGCACCGAAACGGTGGCGGCGGCGATGTAACGGAGGCGGCTCTGCATCATGCCCATCCCTGGAAAGTGATTCTGCGTCGGGGTCGCTTGCCCCGCTTCGTTGAACAGCATGCCGCGCTCCATGGCTTGCCGCAATCCCGCCGCAAGCGCCCCAATTCGGCCATTACGCCCGAGGTTGACCCATCGGAAACGGCAAAATCGCCGAAATCCGGCTCAAATTCGTTCGCTTGCCCAAGCGTGTCGTCGAAAAAGATCGTTTACATAGGAACTATCCGGTTTTTTCGTCGGCTTGGCCAAGAATCAGTCAGGCCCGCCTCCGGGCTGTGCAGCGCGCTTTCGGCCGGCGCGTGGCATTAGCGCAACATCCAGACAGGCGCGCCGATGCAGCCGCGCCATGCGCGCAGGCAGGCTTGCCTTGGCATGTCCCATCGGATCAGGATCGACCCACTCGATCAGATCGTTTTAAACGGGAGAAATGACGTGAAACTGGTTCGTTATGGCGCAATCGGCCAGGAGAAGCCGGCGTTGCTGGATGCCAAGGGCGCGTTGCGCGATATTTCCGGCATCATTCCCGACGTCGCGGGCAAGGCGCTGACCTCGGTCTCGCTGGCCAGGATCAAGGCGGCGGACCCCGAAACGCTGCCGCTGGTGTCAGGCTCGCCCCGGATCGGAGCCTGCGTCGGCGATGTCCGCAATTTCATCGCCGTCGGCCTGAATTTCGCCGACCACGCGGCCGAGACCGGCGCTGCGATTCCCGCCGAACCCATCCTGTTCAACAAGGCGCCCAATTGCATCGTCGGCCCCGATGACGACGTCATCATCCCGAAGAACTCGGTCAAGACCGATTGGGAGGTCGAGCTGGCGATCGTGATCGGCGACGGCGGCTCCTATATCGACGAGACGGACGCCATGGCCGCCATCGCCGGCTTCTGCGTCTGCAACGACGTTTCGGAGCGCGAATTCCAGATCGAGCGCGGCGGCCAGTGGGCCAAGGGCAAGGGCTGCCCCACCTTCGGCCCGCTCGGCCCCTGGCTGGTCACGCCCGACGAGATCCCCGACATCCAGAATCTCCATATGTGGCTCGATATCGACGGCGAGCGCGTCCAGAACGGCTCGACCAGGACGATGATCTTTGGTGCGGCTTATCTGGTGCATTACATCAGCCAGTATATGCGGCTGGATGCCGGCGACGTCATCACCACGGGGACTCCGCCCGGCGTCGGCCTCGGCTTCAAGCCGCCCCGCTTCCTCAAGGGCGGCGAGGTGGTCACGCTCGGAATCGAGGGCCTCGGCGAGCAGAGACAGGTGTTCCGGCCGTTCCCGGCGGCGTGAGGTCACAGGATAGAAGCCGAAAAAAAGCCGTCATGACCGCTTGACCAGGTCATGACGGCTGAGGATTCGAAGCGCGGCGGAGCGGCGTCACCTGCCAATGAAGAGCCCGCGCGCAACGGAGAGCCGGAGTGACAGCCCTCCTGACTGCAACCGAAGGTCGCAGCCACCCCTGATATTTCACAGCTGACGCTCAGGCACACCTCCCAAATGGGAGCGAAGTTGCCGTAGATGTTTCAGGAACGTGAACGTTCGTTCACCCCGGCGTGGTCGCGCCGCGCAGCATCCCGACCAGATCCGACTGCCGTCGCGCGCCGGTCTTGGCCAGAACCCGCTTCAGCGTCGTGCGCGCCGTGCCCTCGGTGACGCGCAGCCGTAGCGCGGCTCCACGCGGCGTCAGACCCTCCGCGATCATCACGGCCAGCCGCGCTTCGGCCGGCGTCAGGTCGAAAAGGCCCTCGATGATGTCGGCCCCCGGCGCGCGATGCGGCTGCACCGGCGTCGCCACGATGATCGCGGCCGAATTCGCGAAGACGTCGCGTGCGCGGCGGCTGACCGGCGAGAGATGGACGATGATCGGAGGATGCGCGCCGCCGGCCGGGATCGGAATCGACCGCACGGCCGTGTCGTGCCCCTCGCGCGACAAGGCGGCGAGCGCCTGGGCCAGCAACTGGTCCGCGATGGCGTCGACGATGGCGAGGCGGCCGAGCCTGTCGCGGAAAACCGCCGGCATGAGCGCCTCCAGAAGAGCGTTGGCGCTGACGATCTGGCCATCGGGCCGCAGCACCGCGCCGGGCAGGCCCATCTGCGCCAGCGCCGTCGAGGCGGCGTGCGCCCGCTCCATGTCGAGCCGTCGCGCCAGCAGGCCCGCGCGGGCGAAATGCGGCCGCAGCCGGTTCAGCGCTTCGATTTCGGCTGCGCCGACCGTCCCCTCGGCAAAGCTGCGTTCGCAGTGGACGACGATCGTCTCGCCGCTCGGAGCGGCGATGGCCGTCGCGACGCCCGAGCCGTAGCCGGACGGGATCAGCATCTCCTGATAGAGCGGTTCCGCCGCGATCTCGGCCTCGGTGAACACGTCCCGGTCCGTGATGAAGCCGACATGGCGCGCGCCCATCAGGCGCAAGGCGCGCTGGTTGACGGGAATGGGCAGGCGCTCGAGGATTCTCGCATAGCCCGCGCCGAATTCTGGCGAGGACGCCGTCAGGCGCGCCTGATCGTTGAAGATCGTTCCAAACAGCGCTTCCCGGCAGCCGGCGAGGGCGGCGGTGATCCTCAGCACCTCGGGCCAGCCTTCGGGAACGATGGCAGCTTCGTAGATCCGGTCGATCAGGCTGCTTTCGAGGTCGTCTATGGCAGGCAAGGCGTGGCAACCTTCGCTCGCGCGGCAGGGATCGCATCGTCGGCCTGAAGCGTTGCGCCAATCGACGATTGCTTGCCAGCGGCCGTATCGCCGATCACGAACTCGTGAGCGGCTGCTCCGGCAGGCCCAGCATCAGCCGGATGTTCTGCACCGCCGCGCCAGACGCGCCCTTGCCGAGATTGTCGAGCCGCGCCACCAGCACGGCCTGGCCCAGCGCGTCGTCGCCGAAGACGCGCAGTTCGAGCCGGTTGCTGTCGTTGAGCGCTTCCGGTTCGAGCTTGCCGCCGTCGGCTTCGCCCTCGACGACCGAAACATAGGTCGAGCCGGCATAGCGCTGCGCCAGCGCCGCGCGCAGGTCGGACACCTTCGGCCTGCCGGGCAGCATGTCGAGATGCAGCGGCACGCTGACAAGCATGCCCTGTCTGAAACCGCCGACCGACGGCACGAAGATCGGCCTGCGCGTCAGGCGCGCATACTCCTGCAGCTCCGGCAGATGCTTGTGCTTGAGGCCCAGGCCGTAAAGCTCGAAGGCCGGCGCGCGGCCGCCTTCATGGTCCTCGATCATGCTCTTGCCGCCGCCCGAATAGCCCGAGACGGCGTTGACCGTGAGCGGATGGTCCTGCGCCAGCAGCCCGGCGTCGACCAGCGGCCTCAGCAGCGCGATCGCGCCGGTGGGATAGCAGCCCGGATTGGAGACCCGGTCGGCATTGGCGATCTTGTCCGCATGGCCGGGAGCGAGTTCGGCAAAGCCATACACCCAGCCCGGCGCGATCCGGTGCGCGGTCGCGGCGTCGACGATCTTGGGGGCGTCCGCGCCGAGTGCGTCGGCGAGCGCGACCGATTCCTTCGCGGCGTCGTCGGGCAGGCACAGCACGACGAGGTCGACGCCGGCCATCATCGCTTTGCGCGCGGCGGGATCCTTGCGCTTGTCGGGGTCGATGCTCTTCACCACGACTTCCGGCACGGCGGCGAGCCGGTCGCGGATGCCGAGGCCAGTGGTGCCGGCCTCGCCGTCGATGAAGATGGATTTGAGGTTCTGGCTCATCTCGGCCCCCGATGGGATGCGAAAGCAAGGTGTTTCGTCGGCTTCAGGCATAAAAAAACCGCGCTCGGGGCGCGGTCGCGAACGGTCGGCGTCTGGCCGAGCGTCACCGCGGTCGCGCGCAGGCGGCCGGATCGGGGCGACGTCGGATCGGGTTTTCGATCATGCCAAGCGATATGGGGGAGCGGGGTCACGCTGTCAATCGGCCCCGGCGCCCGCATCGCGAAGCCGCCTCAGCGCCAGCATCTGGATGTAGTGCTGGGCCACGGCCGCGCCCGCGATCGCGGTGGCGTCGGCATGGTCGTAGGGCGGCGAGACCTCGACGATGTCCATGCCGCAGAAATCGAGCCCGCGCAGGCCCCAGACCATCCGCAACGCCTGCGCCGAGGTCAGTCCGCCCGCGACGGGCGTGCCGGTGCCGGGCGCGAAGGCGGGATCGAGCGCGTCGATGTCGAAGGTGAGATAGGCCGGACCAGCGCCCACGCGCTGCCCGATCCGCGCGACCACGCCGTCCACGCCGAGTCCTTGAGCCTCGTAGCCGTCGATGACGGCGATTCCGCAATCGCGCGGCGCGACGGTGCGGATGCCGATCTGGATCGAGCGCCCGACATCGATCAGGTCCTCGCGCACGGCCTCCAGCACGAAGGCGCCGTGGCTGATCGCGCCGACGCCGTCGTCCCAGGTGTCCTGATGCGCGTCGAACTGGACCAGCGCGAGCCTGCCGTGACGCGCGACATGGGCGCGCAGCAGCGGCAGGGTGATGAAATGGTCGCCGCCGAGCGTGACCAGATGCGCGCCGCCTGCGATGATCGCTGCCGCGCCGTCCTCGATCGCTTTGGCGCAGCCCTGCAGATCGCCGCGCGGCAGCAGGCAGTCGCCATAGTCGACCGCGCTCAGGGTCTCGAACGGGTCGATCCTTGAGGGAAACTGCGCGTCGCCGTCGAAGATCGCGCTGACGCGGCGCAGCGCCTGCGGGCCGAACCGCGCGCCCGGCCGGTTGGAGACCGCCAGATCGAACGGCACGCCCCAGATGACGAGGTCGCAGCCCGCGACATCCTTGCTGTAGCGGCGGCGCATGAAGGAGAGCGCGCCGGCATAGGTCGGGTCATGGGCGGGCCCGCGCCTGTCGCCGGTGAAGGCGTGGTCGATCGTCGGCGCATCGGCGGGTTCGGTCATCGGGTCGGGTCCGGAACAGGATCAGCGGCGAGCGCCGGCGAGCCAGACATAGAGACACCAGGGCAGGATCAGCGCCAGAGCCGACAGCACGAGCCGCAGCGTCGTCCAGGCCACCGGGTTCTGCAGCGCGCGTCCGTCGAGTTCCGGCACCCCATGGATCAGGCCGAGCGCGATGGCGGGCGCGAGGAAGATGACCAGCGCATTGGCGATTCGCCGTGCCCGGCCGTGCCGGGCGCCGGACAGCGCGAGCAGGGCCGGGACGGCGATCATGCCGAAGGCGATCAGGGTGAGCAGGACGCGCATCGTGCCTCGCGGCGGGGAGGGGGATCGAATCGGGATTTCGAACGCAATTCCCGCATGATGCCATCAGGGATTGAATCCGTCTCTCATCGGTTTGCGGTGCTGCGGGCCGCCGCGTTCCTCTTCCTCGCGAAACGGTCCGACTGGCCGCTCCCGCGCTCCCTCCCCCTTGCGGGGGAGGGTTGGGGAGGGGGCAGCGCCGACCGTTCAATGTCGAGGATGCCAAAGAGCCCCCTCTCCATCTCTCCCCCGCAAGGGGGGAGAGGGCCGGTCGAGCCAGCCATCTATCGTTCGTCGAGGTTTCCTCCGGGAGACGGGTTCCTCGGGTGTCGGCGCACGGCCGTGTTTCATTGTCCGACCGCCCTACGGCGCCGGTTGATTATCGGGGGCTGGCGGAGCGCCGCGAGGCGCGGGAGACAATCCGCATCCGTTGAGCCAGGACGCGGCGCGGCGGGGTTGAGCCACCCGTCGCACGCCCCGTGGCGCTCCGCCTTCGGCGATTTTTGACTCCGGGCCGCGCTTATCGGGTCGTTGGCCATCCTCCGCCGCGAGCCGTCAAACGCCAGTTCAGCTCATCGCCTCGTCGCGTCGTCGGGCATGGGACGAAGGCGTGATGCCGCCGACCGTTCCAGCGAGCTCCTCGCACAGGGATCATAGTGTCCCCAGGGCGGTGCCCCGAAGCCTCCCGGGAGTGGATCGTGACTCCACCCGCAGGCGCCGACCCGTCACCCGACCAATGGCGCACCTCCGGATGGCCGCCCCCTTTGGATGATGGGCGAGGGGAGTATAGGGGCGGCGAGGGGACCCGGGGATTGGTTTTCTGTCAGGAGAGAGAGGCGCGCTTCCCTTCTCCCCTCGGGGGAGAAGGTGGCAGCGCGCAGCGCTGACGGATGAGGGCCGGCCCGGCATGGCCGGGTCGGATGAGCGACGTTTGGAGATCAGTTGACGGAAGAGCGTCGGCACCGCCCTCATCCGTCCCCGCTTCGCGAGGACGGCCCTCATCCGACCCGGCTGCGCCGGGCCACCTTCTCCCCCGAGGGGAGAAGGGGAGCGCGTGCGGTCAGCCGCCGGCTCTGGGAAAGGGCGCAGGGCCAGATCGCGATAGGCCTTCCAGAAGGCCGCGCTGGCGAAACGCCTCATAGCTCGCGGGTCGAGCCGCCGCGATGCTCCGCCAGAGCCGCCTGCGCCAGTGCGTCCAGCTTCCCGGCGGCGGCGTCGGCCTCGATCCGGCGGTCGAAACGCTCGGCCTCGAAGGCGTCGAACCAGTCGCGCAGCTTCGCCAGATCGGCCCCGGGCAGCCGCTCGATGGCCCGTTCGATGTCCTCGATCGTCGTCATGACCTGATCCTGGCAGTTTCGCGGCGTATGCTCCAGCGTGAGCGTGCCTCCCCGTCATGGTCGCCCTTGTGGCGACCATCCACGTCTTCGCGTGGGACCGGCCGGGCGAACGCCTTGTCGTAGGCGTCGCAAGACGTGGATGGCCGGGACAAGCCCGAGCATGACGAAGTGGCACGGGAAGCGCGACGCCTTTTTCCTTCTCCCCTAGGGGGAGAAGGTGGCCCGGCGCAGCCGGGTCGGATGAGGGCCGGCGACGCTCTTGCGTCGGCGGACACCCGAACGTCGCTCATCCGCCCCGGCTGCGCCGGGTCGGCCCTCATCCGTCAGCGCTGCGCGCTGCCACCTTCTCCCCATCAAAGTCGGCTGTTGCCGACTTTGACACTCTGAGTGCCCATCTCGGGCAAGCCCGAGATGGGTGGGAGAAGGGAAGCGCCAGCACCTCACTCCCTGAAAGTCGTCGTCCCGGTCGGAGCCGTCGAACCGGCCGCCCGGCATGCAGCAGGTCTTGAAATCTGCGCCCGGAGCCGCAGACGCAGAGATCGTTGCGGCCGAGCTTCTCCTGCAGTTCGACATCGCCATGGACGATGCGGACGCCGCGCTTCACGCGCGTTTCGGACGGATAGGATTTGCGACGCTTGCTCGTGACCTCAAAAGGACGAATGGTCGGTGAGGTTGTGTGGGTTGCGGGTCACAGTGGCCTCTTTGTGATGCTGTTGACCCGCGTGCCTAACGCCGAGCACTTTTCCCGGCAAGGTCGCTCTGGAGGAGCCATCGAGACCACTGGATCAGACCTGCTTTATATAGCAGATATTATATCTTGATTCCCCTTTTAGAATGGCTGGTTATGATGCCGACCCCTGAACTAGCTGCATGTTTTGGGATTGAGATTTTAGGGATGTGCAAATATGATCCTCAAGCACCATCGCCATCCTATTTTACTATTGGAGATGCGGTAGCTGCATTAGCTTTTACATTCGCCGTTCAGCAATTTCTAAAGCCCATATATCAGTTTAGACTGAGAGCGATGGGAATCCGGTTTTCTTATGTCGTATATGTTGTTTTTATTGGAGCCATTTGCACAGTAGTTGCGGCGGCAGTGCCTAACGTTCAATTTGTACGAGGAACAGTCCTTGGTTATCCAGTAAACTGGGAAATTGCAGGTGGCATCCTGATAGGGATTGCGTATGCAGTTGTAGCCATTATATCATTACAACCTGCGATTGTAACGAGGAGAAATCTAGCGAGTTTTACGTCGGCTGCCACTCTACTTCTAAGCGAGGCAACAGATGAGGATCGGCTGAATCTTGCCAAAGATTTGCTAAGCGGCCGGAACATTGAAAAGCTGGTCGATTTTGCTTCCGCTTTTGAACGCGCCGACTGGCATGCAGTTTCAATTGAATTGGAGAAACTCAAGGAAAAAGGCTTGGATCGGCAGGGCGTCCGTGGGCGTCCGCCATTAAGTGCGTTTTATGTTTTTGCGAAGAGGCGCGAATTGTATCGAGCAAGCCGAGCTTGGAATTTCCTACAACTTATGTCCGATAGAGATTTCTGTCGAGTTATAATTACCCGATATTCTTGGGGCTTCTTGAGTTCGATCACCGCATTAGCAGATAGAAAGAGATACGTAGAACCAGTTCAGGCATTTGTTCAAGCTATTGCTTGGCAATCTTTGATACAAGATGAAGGTATGCTGGCAAAAGAGGACGGATATGAAGGGTTTGCGCGAAGTCGCACCTTTGCGAGTGTATTTTTTGGAAATCCAAAGATGCGCGCATTTGAAGCCCTTAATGGAATCAGTTCACTTGGCGATCGGGTTCTCAGCAAAGGTTTTGTCTCTCGTCTCAATATCGCGTCGCTGGAAATGGTCAAGGCCGAAATAGAGAATAGAGGCTTTTGGGATCACACATCGATAGCAAGTGTGGCAAGGATATATGAGAGCATATCACACGGCGTTTCAAGCCAAAGATCGAGAAAAATTGACGTTGATTTTTTCTTTGATTATCAGAGAGGCGTAGCTGAAATTATAGAGTTATTTTCAAAAGAATTGAGTATAATTGATAAAGATTCTTATGACCATCTTTTCGCCAAGAAAATGGATGGCTACAGAAATGACGCCATCGGAGACGTTACGAAAATCGTATGCGATGCGTTAAACTGTATCGCGAACTCGTATGACGGATATGAAGATCCAGCATGGTCTTTCTCCATTGAGATTTTTCAAGGAGTATTTGGGTCTTTTGGAGACCCTGAAGAAGGTCTCTCGCCGCTGCAGCAGGCGATTGCGATCGCAATTGTCAAAAAAATCAAAAGTAACATGCAAGGATACTACCCAACGCTTTCGCGAATAATTATTGCGCTGATTGGGCCATATGAAACGAACATACCAGAGAAGCCCGGAACTGCTATGTCAATCTTGAAGCAAGCTATATATTTTGAATTGAAAGAAGTAAGTAATCTTTTCGAGAAGGACCCCAATAAAGTGATGGAGAGATTTCCATCCAATGTAATTTATAATAATCTAAATAATTCTCTGACCCATATCTATCGGGGAGGGAAATCAGTAACAACAGATTTAGGGGATTCGCGTATCGCGGCGATAGATTTGCTTTCCGAGCAAAACTTGCGCGTTGCTGTAAAACGGCCACTCAAAGCCAGGAATGAATAAGGGAGAAGAATTGTTCTTCTACTCCGCCGCCTGCCGCGCACCTACCCCCTTCGCCCCCTTGATCGGCCTTCTCGCCAGCACCTCGCGCAAGAACCGCGCCGTGTGCCCCTTGCCGACCCGCACGATGTCCTCCGGCGTGCCCTGCGCCACGACCTCGCCGCCGCCGTCGCCGCCTTCCGGCCCCATGTCGATCACCCAATCCGCCGTCTTCACCACTTCGAGGTTGTGCTCGATCACGACGACCGAATTGCCCTGGTCGACCAGCTCGTGCAGCACCTCCATCAGCTTGGCGACGTCGTGGAAATGCAGGCCGGTGGTCGGCTCGTCGAGGATGTAAAGCGTGCGGCCGGTGGCGCGCTTGGAGAGCTCCTTGGAGAGTTTCACGCGCTGGGCTTCGCCGCCCGAGAGCGTCGTCGCCTGCTGGCCGACCTTGACGTAGTCGAGGCCGACGCGCTGTAGCGTCTCCATCTTCTCGCGGATCGAGGGCACGGCCTTGAACAGCGCCTTGGCCTCCTCGACCGACATGTCGAGCACGTCGGCGATCGATTTTTCGCGGTATTTCACTTCAAGCGTCTCGCGGTCGTAGCGCTTGCCCTTGCAGACGTCGCAGGTGACGTAGACGTCGGGCAGGAAGTGCATCTCGATCTTGATCAGGCCGTCGCCCTGGCAGGCCTCGCAGCGGCCGCCCTTGACGTTGAAGGAGAAGCGGCCGGGCTGGTAGCCGCGCGCCTTGGCCTCGGGCAGGCCGGCGAACCATTCGCGGATCGGCGTGAAGGCGCCGGTATAGGTCGCGGGGTTGGAGCGCGGCGTGCGGCCGATCGGCGACTGGTCGATGTCGATGACCTTGTCGAGCTGCTCGATGCCCTCGATGCGCTCATGCGGGGCAGGGTGCTCGATCGAGCCGTTGAGCTTGCGCGCCACGGCCTTGTAGAGCGTGTCGATGACCAGCGTCGACTTGCCGCCGCCGGAGACGCCGGTGATGCAGGTGAACAGGCCGAGCGGGATCTCGACCGAGACATCCTTGAGGTTGTTGCCGCGCGCGCCGACGATTTTCAGGGAGCGACCCTTCTGCGCCTTGCGGCGCTTGTCCGGCACCGCGACCGACATCTCGCCGGTAAGGTATTTGCCGGTCAGCGAATCCGGGTTGTCCAGAATGTCCTGCGGCGTGCCCTTGGCGACGATGCGGCCGCCATGGATGCCGGCGCCGGGGCCGACATCGACGACGTAATCGGCGGTGAGGATCGCGTCCTCGTCATGCTCGACCACGATGACGGTGTTGCCGAGGTCTCTGAGGCGGCGAAGGGTGCCGAGCAGCCTCTCATTGTCGCGCTGGTGCAGGCCGATCGAGGGCTCGTCGAGCACATAGAGCACGCCGGTGAGGCCGGAGCCGATCTGCGAGGCGAGCCGGATGCGCTGGCTCTCGCCGCCCGAGAGCGTGCCGGAGGCGCGGGCGAGCGTCAGGTATTCGAGGCCGACATCGAGCAGGAAGGTCAGCCGGTCGCGGATTTCCTTGAGGATGCGCGGGGCGATCTCGTTCTGCTTCTGGCTGAGCTTGGAGGGCAGGGCGCTGACCCACTCCAGCGCGTCCTTGACCGAGAGCCGCGAGACCTCGCCGATATGGCGCATGTCGAGCTTCACGGCCAGCGCCTCGGGCTTCAGGCGAAAGCCCTCGCAGGCCTTGCACGGCGTCTCCGACATGAAGCGGCCGATTTCCTCGCGCGCCCAGTCGCTCTCGGTCTCCTTCCAGCGCCGCTCCATATTGGTGATCACGCCCTCGAAGGGCTTTCTCACCTCATAGGCGCGCAGGCCGTCATTATAGGCCATGCGGACGGCCTCGGAGCCGGTGCCGAACAGGATCGCGTCTCTGGCTTGCTGCGGCAGCTCCGACCAGGGCTTCACCATCGAGAAGCCAAAATGCTTCGCCAGCCCGTCCAGCGTCTGGCCGTAATAGGGCGAGGTCGACTTGGCCCAGGGCGCGATCGCGCCCTTCTTCAGCGAGAGCGAGGAATCCGGCACGATCATGTCCGGGTCGATCCGCATCTCGTGGCCCAAGCCATCGCAGGCCGGGCAGGCCCCGAAGGGATTGTTGAACGAGAACAGGCGCGGCTCGATCTCGGGGATGGTGAAGCCCGAGACCGGGCAGGCGAATTTCGCCGAGAAGGTGATGCGCCGGGCGGAGCCGTCCTCCTCCTTCTCGTCGGCATATTCGAACACGGCGATGCCGTCTGCCAGCTCCAGCGCCTGCTCCAGCGAGTCGGCGAGCCGCGCGCCGAGATCGGGCCGGATCACGATCCGGTCCACGACCACGTCGATGTCGTGCTTGAACTTCTTGTCGAGAGCGGGCGCGTCCGCGATCTCGACGAACTCGCCATTGACCTTGACGCGCTGAAAACCGCGCTTCAGCCACTCGGCCATCTCCTTGCGGAACTCGCCCTTGCGGCCGCGCACCACGGGGGCGAGCAGGTAGCCGCGCGTCTTCTCCGGCAGTTCGGTCAGCCGGTCGACCATCTGCTGCACGGTCTGGCTCTCGATCGGCAGGCCGGTCGCGGGAGAATAGGGGATGCCGGCCCGGGCCCAGAGCAGGCGCATATAATCGTGGATCTCGGTGACGGTGCCGACCGTCGAGCGCGGGTTCTTCGAGGTCGTCTTCTGCTCGATCGAGATGGCCGGCGAGAGCCCGTCGATCTGGTCGACATCGGGTTTCGACATCATCTCGAGGAACTGGCGGGCATAGGCCGAGAGCGATTCGACATAGCGCCGCTGGCCTTCGGCATAGATCGTGTCGAAGGCGAGCGACGACTTGCCCGAGCCCGACAGTCCGGTGAAGACGACGAGCTTGTCGCGCGGAATCGCGAGGTCGATGTTCTTGAGGTTGTGCTCGCGCGCCCCGCGCACCGAAATGACCCGCGAATCCGTTTTCCGGGCCTCGTCGAACATCAGTTCCAGCGAGGCGGCCTGATCGGCGAGGGAGTCCTTGCCGACAGAGGATTTGCCGACAGGAGAGGGCTTGCGGGCCATGGGGGCGTCCGGTTGGGCTGAAGTGCTAGAGATAGGGCAAAAGCCGGGCCATGCCAGCCCGGCCTCCGGGCGGCAGGGATGTTTATCACGCGGGGCCGGACGCGCCGCGTCCGCAGGGCGCGGTTGCTGACAGGATATGGCAGGATCGGGCCTGACCTAGCGGCAGCGCGGATCGCCATGACCAGTTACGGCAATGCGCCGGAACCGGGACGCATGTCTGCATCCCGGTCCGGCGGCGGTGGTGCGATGCCTATTTTCCGCCAGATGGATCGAGCCGGCGCGCGCGAATCAGCCCCGACACGATGGCCAGTCCCATCGTGACGGTACCGAGTCCAGCAATCTGGAGCCCGTTTGGCCATTCGTCGGCAATCGGGATGCCCAAGATGATGGCGACGGCCGGAACCAGAGCCGGAAACACCGCCGCCCGCCCTGCGCCCAGGCGCTGCACCGCCGCAGAGAAGGCGATGACGGCGACGACGCCTGACAGCAGTCCCTGCACGATGATCTGCGGCACGAGCACGCTCCAGGGCTGCGCGAGCAGACGCTCGACGCCGACGAAGCCGAGATAGAGCGGGCCGTAGATCAGCAGCGACAGGGCCGAGACGGCGGCTGTTGCGGCCAGCGGCGCAATGCCCCAGCGGCGCGTCAGCACCGTGAAGCCGGCCCACATCAGGCCAGCCACGACGAACATGGCGTCGCCAAGCGGCGTCAATGCGCCGCCGCTCAACAGGCCGGGCCCCGCGATGACGGCAAGACCGAGAATAATGACCAGACCGCCGGCCAGACGCGGACGGGTCAGGCGATCCTTGAGCACGAGCGCGGCAAGGCCCATTCCCGCGAGCGTCAGGGCGGCCGGCTGCAGCACCGCGCCATGGGCAAGCGGCGCGTAGCTGTAGCCGCCGACGCCGATCAGGATGAAGAGCGGCCCCACTAGTGCGGTCAGGATCAGCCCGCGCCCCCAGCCGACGCCGGCGAGCGTCGCCGGCCGATGCGCCAAAAGCCAGGGCGTCATGACGAGGCCCGCCACGCCGTAGCGGATGAAGGCGATGTCGCTGGCTTCCAGCCCGACAGAGACGCCGGCGCGGGCCATGGCCAGATAGCTGCCCCAGATCAGGGCGGCGAGCAGGCCCAGCGCGAAGCCGCTGACATCAGGCCGCGCCAGAGCTTGCACCTTTCCGGATAGCCACCCGGTTGCGGTGGCTGGATGTAGGGTCGCGTGTGACATGAGATTCCCTCTTACGCCACATGCGCCGGGCGCAAGGCCGCGACGGCGGCCAGCGCCGCCTCCGGGTCGAGCCGGCGACGATAGTCGGGATCGGCGAAGACGTTGGCGATGACGCCGCCTTTGGCGACGATGAAGGTCGCCGGCATCGGCAGGGACCAGCCGCCATCGCCGTTGCGCGTCGGCAGGTCGTGGCCGAATTTCTGGTAGAGCGCTTTCACGGCAGGCGAGAGCGCGAAACGAATGCCGAGCGCATCGGCAAGCCGGCCGTCGACATCCGACAGGACCGGGAAGGCGAGCGAGTTTTTCTGCGCGGTGTCGAGCGTGTCGTCCGGCGTTTCGGGCGAGACCGCGACCAGGGTCGCGCCAAGATTGGCAAACGCGTCGAGCCGCTGCTGATAACTGCGCAGTTCGAGATTGCAGTAGGGGCACCAGCCGCCACGATAAAAGGTGATGACGAGAGGCCCGCTCTGGCTCAGCGCATGGAGATCGACGGCGTCTCCCGCAGCGTTCGGCAGCGTCAGCGCAGGCAGCCGGTCCCCGGGGCGCGCGACCCGGTCGAGCAGGCCGGACTGGCGCAGGTCGCCGATGTCGGTCGCGACGAGGCGGGAAATCTCCGGCCCGACACGCTCGGTCCAGGCGTTGCGGAAGGTGTCGAGTTCGGTCTGAAGGGACATGGGTTCTGCTCCTGACGAAAGGGGAGGCCACAGCCGGCGGTCAGCGCCGCCGGCCTTCCGCGATCATGCGACCTGCGCGCGGTTGCGCGGGGCGACCCAGGCCGTCGCCGCCATGAAGCCGTCGAGCGGGGTGTGCGTCAGGTGGTTAACGTAGTTCGAGATCGTCTTGGTCGCGACGATCAGCACGAGTTCGAGAACCTGCGCCCTGCTGAAGCCGGCCGCGATGAATTCATCGACCGCCTGGTCTCCGGCAAAGCCGCGCTCCGTCACGACGCGTTCGACAAAGCTCCGCAAGGCTTGGAGACGGGCGTCGAGGATAGGCTGCGCCTCTCGCAGGGCCTCGATCACGTCTGGCGTGACGCCGGCCATCTTGGCCAGCATCGAATGGCCCGAGGCGCAGTACTCGCAGGCGTTCAGGACATTGACCGCCATGAAGGCGACCTGCTGCTCGGCCGGGGTGAAGCTCGTCTTGCCGACGAGCCCGAACAGCGTGTCATAGGCCTGCAGGGTGACCGGGCTCTCGGCCAGGGTGCGATGCAGATTGGGGATGAATGTCCAGGCCTTCTCGATGCCGGCGAGCTGGGCCTTTGCGGCGTCGGGCGCGGTCTCGACCGTGTGAAGCGTGAAGTCGGTCATGGGTCTGTCTCCGGGTTGGCGGGCGGCGGCCTCGCCGTCGTCCATGTCCGACCATGCTTCATTCGGCCTGCCGCGATAACGCCGCTTGATCGCAGATGATTGATACATATTATGTATGAATGTCAGATCTGATCGCGCTCTTCCGCAGCTTTGTCCGCGTTGTCGAGGCTGGGTCCTTCACCGCAGTCGCGAAGGAACTGAATACAAGCCAGCCGACGATCTCGCGCCAGATCTCCACGCTGGAGGACCAACTCGGAGCGCTCCTGTTCCATCGCACGACCCGCGCCCTGACCCTCACCGATGACGGCCGAGTTCTCTACGAACAGGCGCGTCAAGCTCTGGACAGCGTGCAGCAGGCGCTCGGCGCGGTCGGCCGGCGACGGGGCGCGCCGAGCGGAACCTTGCGGCTGGCCTGCCCTGTGGTGTTCGGACGGCTCCACATCGTCCCGCGCCTGAAAGCGTTTCTGGAGCGCTATCCTGACGTCGCCATCGACCTCGTCATGAATGACGGCTTCACCGATCTGGTCGAGGAGGGCATCGATCTCGCCATCCGGATCGGCGACATCACCGATCCAGGCCTCATCGCCCGGCGCATCGGCACGACGCGCCGGATCACCGTCGCAAGCCCGGCCTATCTCGCGGCGCGGGGCGCGCCGTCGCATCCGACCGACCTGGCCGGGCATGACTGCATCGTCTATTCGCGGCTGGCGACGGGCAATCGCTGGGAGTTTTCAGGCGCGGCCGGCCCGGTCACTGTCGCGGTGTCGGGACGATACCGGGTCAACAATTCGGAGGGCGTGCGCGAGGGCGTCCTTGGCGGGCTTGGCGTCGGCGTCGTCCCGATCTGGCATTTCACCGACGAGATCGCCTCGGGCCGACTCGTCGTTCTCCTCGAGGCTTTCGCGCCGCGCGCCCTGCCAACTCACGTCGTGTATCCCTCGCGCCGATTTCTCGCGCCGAAGGTTCGCGCGATGATCGATTTCCTCGCCCATGAATGCGAACTCGACCCGAACCTCTCGGCGTATGGCGCGGAGACCTAGAGCCGAAACGATCCGGCCTCAACCCGATCCAGCACATGCCGGGGCCTAGCCCGCAGCCCCGGCCAGATACGCGACCGCAGCCGCCACCCCGCCCGAACCATGGGGGATCGCCTTCGCCTGCAGCGCCATCTCGACCGCGCCGAGCGCGCCCAGCACCATCGGCGCGTTGACATGGCCCATATGGGCGATGCGGAAGGCCTTTCCGGTCAGGTCGCCGATGCCCAGGCCCAGCGTCACGCCGCAGATGTCGCGGGCGAAATCGGTGATCGCATTGGTCTCGACGCCCTGAACCAGGATCGGCGTGACCGAGGGCGCGCGCTGGGCCGACTCGATGACGTTGAAGGACAGCGCCTGGCCCTCGGACCATGTCGCCACCGCCGCATGGGTCGCGCCGGCGAGCAGGGCATGGCGCGTCCAGACGGCCTCGAGCCCTTCCTCGAAAATCATGTCGAGCGCCGCGCGCAGGCCGAAGAGCAGATGTTCCGGCGCGGTGCCGCAATGCTTCATATAGGCCAGCGTGTTCATCCGGGACGACCAGTCCCAGTAGAGCGTCTTCATCGTCGCGCTCTTGTGGGCTGCGAGCGCCTTTCCGTTGGCCGCGACGAAAGCCAGCCCCGGCGAGGTCATCAGCCCCTTTTGCGAGGCCGACATCGCGACATCGACGCCCCATGCGTCCATCTCGAAGCGCATGCAGCCGACCGAGGCGACGCCGTCGACCATGAACAGCGCCGGGTGGCCGGCGGCGTCGATCGCCTTGCGCACCGCCTGAACGTCGTTGACGACGCCCGAAGCCGTGTCGATCTGCACCATCAGCACGGCCTTGATCGCATGCTCCTTGTCGGCGCGCAGGCGCTCGGCGACCGCATCGGGATCGATCGCGGCGCGCCAGCTTCCCGGCAGCACCTCGACATCGGCGCCCATGAACTTGGCCATCTCGCCCCAGCCGATGGCGAAGCGCCCGCTCGCCAGCACCAGCACCTTGTCGCCGCGCGAGAGCACATTGGTCAGCGCCGCCTCCCAGCCGCCATGGCCGTTGGCGCTATAGACGAAGGTTTCGCCCGCCGTGCGGAAGATGCGCTTCAGGTCGGCCAGCACGGATTCGGTCAGGCTGACGATCGGATGCGAGCTCAGCTCCTCGGCGGGACGCATCATCGCCTGCAGCACGCGGTCTGGAATATTGGTCGGGCCGGGGGTCGCCAGAAAGGCCCGGCCGTTTGCGACGCTCATCTCAAAAGTCCTCGATACGCTGAGCCGGCCGCGCGCCGCTCCGATGCGCCGCCGGCTTAAAGCACGAAGCAAGAAAGGTGAAACCTGTCTTTGTGGTCACAAGCTCTTGTCCCGGTGATGAAACGGGGCTTCGATCGCATCAGGGAGACAGCGGATGGATGTCGGACTGGCCTATCGGGCGATGGCCCACAACAACGCCTGGGCGAACCACCGCCTGCTGGCAGCCTGCGCCGGCCTGTCGCCGGAGGCGTTCTTCGCGCCCCGCATCGGCTTTTTCCCGAGCATCCGCGCGACGCTGAACCACATCCTGATCGTCGACCATTTCTACGTCGATGCGCTGGAGGGCGGCACGCTCGGCCCGGCTGCCTGGGCCGACCCTGAGCCCTGCGCCACGGTGGCGGCCCTGCAGGAGGCGCAAGCGGCCGTCGACCGCCGCCTGATCGCCGTGGTCGCGGGGCTCGACGAGGCCGGATATGCCGGTATCGTCAACGTGCATCGCAGGCTGCGCATCCAGCACGAGCGGATGGACCGGCTACTGCTTCACCTGTTCCAGCACCAGACCCATCATCGCGGACAGGCCCATGCGATGTTGAGCGGGACATCGGTCGCGCCGCCGCAGCTCGACGAGTTCTTTTCGGAAGCCGAGGCCGGGCTGCGGGCCGGCGAATTCGCGGCGCTCGGTTTCAGCGAAGCCGCGATCTGGCGCGAGCGCTGAGCGGCCGCGAACGGCTTGCGGCAGGTCCGCCGAAAACCGGGGACAACCCGCGCTTTTGCTCTTGAACAAAACAGGAACATTGTTGATAGTGCGGCTACGGCCCGGTAGGGTCCGCTTCCGGTCGCAAGCCGGTGTTCAGATGTGCGCAGGAAATGGAGCCTCTCATGGCTGGTAGCGTCAACAAGGTCATCATCGTCGGCAATCTGGGCAAGGATCCGGAGGTGCGGCGTCTGAATTCCGGCGAGCCGGTCGTCTCGCTGCGGATCGCGACCTCCGAGAACTGGCGCGACAAGCAGTCGGGCGAGCGCAAGGAGAAGACCGAGTGGCACCAGGTGGTGATCTTCAACGAGAACCTCGCCAAGGTCGCCGAGCAGTACCTGAAGAAGGGCTCGAAGGTTTACATCGAGGGCCAGCTCCAGACGCGTAAGTGGCAGGACCAGTCCGGCGTCGAGAAATACACCACCGAGATCGTGCTGCAGCGCTATCGCGGCGAACTGACGCTGCTCGACTCGCGCGGCCAGAGCGGCTCCGACGAATATGGCGAAAGCGGCGGCGCGATGGAGGATCGCTCCTCGGGCGGCGGCTCCTTCGGGCGCTCCTCGCCGATGGGCGGCGGCAACGCGCCGCGCCAGCCGGCGATGGCAGGAGGCGGCGGCCGCTCGACCTCGACGCATCTGGACGACGACATTCCGTTCTAGAGCCCATCCCGGAACGCTACTCCTGAGGCCGTCTGACTCAGGCTTTCTGCGCTTCCGGTGCTCACGGACTTAAAGTCCGCTCCGCTCCGGTTCTCGAACGCCACGCCAGCCGACTCACCGGAGCGCGTTCCGAGACGGACTCTGCGCCCGGCGAAGCAACTCCTTTGTCATTCCGGGTTCTTCGCGTTCGCGAAGCCCCGAAACGACAGGGGGCGCGGCTCGCAACGAGCCCCATCCTTGCTCGCGCCACCTTTGCCGACCAAGCTCGCAGGCTCGATGACTGATTCCGCCACCGACATCGCCGCACTCTCCACATGGCTCGCCTGCGAGAGCCCGACCACGCATGCGCCCGGCGTCAACGCGATGATGGACCTGGTCGCGGCCGAGGTCGCCGGCCTGCCGATCTCGGTCGAGCGGCTGCCGGGACGCGACGGGCTCGGCGACAGCCTGATCCTGCGGGCGGGGCCTGAGACCGGCCAACCCGCCATCGCGGTGATGTCGCATCTCGACACCGTCCATCCCGTCGGCACGGCTGCCGCCGATCTGCCCGTCCGCGTCGAGGGCGACCGGCTCTACGGGCCGGGCGTCTTCGACATGAAGGGCGGCGCCTGGCTCGCGCTGCAGGCCTTTAAAGACGTGGCCATGGCCGGGACGGCCAGACGGCCGCTGGTCTTCCTGTTCACGCCCGACGAGGAGATCGGCTCGCCGACGACGCGCGGCGTGATCGAGGAGATCGGCCGGGGCTGCGCCGCCGTGCTGGTGACGGAGCCGGCACGCCCCGGCGGTGCGGTGGTCACCGCGCGCAAGGGCGTCGGCCGTTTCGACGTCAGGCTGGAGGGCCGGCCGGCCCATTCCGGCTCGCGCCATGCCGACGGCCGCAGCGCCATCCGCGAGGCGGCGCACCAGATCCTCGCCGTCGAGGCGATGACGGACTACGCGCGCGGCATCACCACCTCGGTCGCGCTGGTCGGCGGCGGCACGGCCGCCAACGTCATCCCCCAGCATGCCTGGTTCAGCATCGACATGCGCGTCACCACAGTCGCGGACGGCATCGAGATGGAACGCCGCATCCTCTCGCTCGAACCCCGCGACAAGGACGTCGCGATCCGGATCACCGGCGGCATGAACCGCCCGCCCTACGAAAAATCGACCGCCGTCGCCGGGCTCTTCCTGCATGCGCAGAGGCTGGCGGCCGGCATCGGCATCGATCTCGAGGACGTGCCGATGACCGGCGGCGGCTCCGACGGCAATTTCACCGCCGCGCTCGGCATTCCCACGCTGGACGGGCTCGGCATCGACGGCGAGGGCGCCCATACCTTGCAGGAGTACGCGCTGATCTCCTCGATCGCGCCGCGCCGCGCGCTGATGAGGGGATTGCTGGAGACGGTGTGAGGGGAGGGAGGCGCAGGAGGCGCTGCCGGAGAACCCTCTCCCGGAGGGAGAGGGCAGGGTGAGGGGTCGGCCCTTAAACCAGTGGGACGAAACGTATCCGCACTTTCGTTCAGGCCAGTCTCGAAAGGTCCGTCACCTCACCCCTGCCCCTCTCCTTACAGGAGAGGGGTTCCCCGTAGCGCTTCCCGTGCCGGGCTCTCTTCCACCCGTCACAAAAATCCGCTCTGATCCACCCAAGGCCGCAAACAGGGCCGCCATGGGAAGGAAGCCTGAGCATGACACACTGGATCGCGGCCGCCACGGGCGCCGCCTTGATGGCGATGGCGGGGATGACCATGACGGGCAGCGCAGAGGCGCAGGAGCTGATCGTCGAGAAGAAGATCTTCGAGCTGCCGAGCTACACCACCCAGGGCGGACGCACGCTCAAGAACGTCAGGGTCGGCTGGGAGAGCTACGGCACGCTCAACGCCGACAGGTCGAACGCGATCCTGATCTGCCATTTCTTCTCGGGCAATTCGCATGCGGCCGGCAAATACGCCGCGGCCGACGCCGCGCCCGGCTATTGGGACGCGATCATCGGGCCCGGCAAGGCGATCGACACCGACAAGTATTTCGTTCTCTCGTCCGACACGCTGGTGAACCTCAACACCGGCGACCCGAAGACGACGACGACCGGCCCGGCCTCGACCGATCCCGACACGGGCAAGCCCTACGCGCTCGATTTTCCGGTCGTGACCGTCGGCGATTTCGTCAACGTCCAGAAGGCGCTGGTCGAAAGTCTTGGCATCCGGAAGCTGGCGCTGGTCGCCGGCCCGTCGATGGGCGCGCTCCAGACCTATGAATGGGCGACGAGCTACCCTGAGATGGTCGCCAGGGCGATGCCGGTGATCGGCGCGGCCGAGGCCGACGCGCAGCTCATCGCCTGGCTCGATGTCTGGGCGGCGCCCATCCTGGTCGATCCGAACTGGAACAAGGGCGACTATTACGGCAGGACGCCGCCCAATGCCGGCCTCGCCAAGGCGCTGACCGTGGTGACGCTGCAGGCGAACCACGCCGAATGGGCCAACGCCACCTTCGGCCGCCGGGCTGCCAAGGAGAGCGAGGCTCCGGCAAAGGCGCTGGCCAACAAGTTTCAGGTCCAGAGCGTGCTCGACAATGCGGGAGAGGCGCGCGCAAAAGTCTCCGACGCCAACCACTTCCTCTATCTGGTCAAGGCGAACCAGCTCTTCGCCGCGGGCGGCGTCTCGCTCGCGGACGCCGTCGGCAGGATCAAGGCCCCGGTGCTGCTGATCACGCAGCCCAAGGACCTCGTCTTCACGGCCGACATGATCGAGCGCACCGCCGACGGACTGAAGAAGGGCGGCGGCAACGTCACCCAGGTCTTCCTGCAGGGCACGCGCGGCCATCTCGACGGCGTCATCTCGATGAAGCAGGCCGAGGGCGCGATCCGGGCCTTTCTGGAGAAGTGAGGGCGCGGGCCTGCGGAGCGCTCAGTTGATCATGTCACGGCGGCGCAGCAGCCAGTAGACGCCGAGCGCCGCCGTCAGGCTGAAGATCACGACATAGACGAAGCCCCATTCGTTCTCGAGGAAGGGCAGGCCCTTGGTGTTCACGCCGAACAGCCCGGTGACCAGCGTCGCCGGCATCAGCGTCGCGGTCAGGATCGACAGCACATAGAGTTGGCGGTTGGTCTGCGCCGTCAGCCGTGCCGCGATCTCGTCCTGCAGCAGCCTCGCGCGCTGCTGAACGATCTGGACGTCGGTCAGCATCGTATCGACGCGCCCCAGCAGCCGCGAGGCGGCGCTCTTGACCGTTTCGGGCGCCATGCGCGCCGAGGCGGTGTCGGCGAAGCGCCGGAAGAGCTGGTGGAGGCCATTGAGCTGCCGGTGCAGCTTCACGGTGCGCCGCCGGATCTGGCCGAGTCGGCGCGCATCATTGCCGATGCGGTCGTCGATGACGTGGTCCTCGATCGAGTCCGTGTCGTCGGTGAGCCGCATCACGTCCTCGGCGACATCCTCGATGACATATTCGATCAGCCGCTCGAACAGCATCACGGGCGAGGTGGCGCGGAAGCCGGTTTCCAGCGCATCACGCGTCAGCCGCGTCGCCTGCAGGGCGGCACGGCGACCGGTGATCAGGACGCGCTCGCCGACGATCCAGTGCAACATGCCGGTGTCGTCGGCGAGGCTGTCGACCTCGCGGATCTGGTCGAAGGTGATGCCCCAGGCGAATTCGGCATTGTGAAACAGGCGCTGATGTTCGTCCTGAGCCACGAAGAGCGCCAGCGCATCGGCCGGCAGGCTGCTGCAACTGGCGATCCACTGCTTGGCGCGGCTGTGGACGAGGTCGAGATGCAGCCAGACGAAGCCTGCTTCCTCGTTTGCGAGGCCCGGCATGATGTCGCGCGGGATGAGTTCGGCCTGGCCTTCGCCATCGAAGCGATAGGCCCAGACGAAGCCGGCCTCCGATTGCAGGTCACGCAGCATTCTGATGCGGCTCCAGCCGACACGCCGGCCTGCGCCGGCCCGCACGCGATCGGGACCCGGCCAGCATGTCGGCGATGTGACGCGCCATCGGGTTCAGGCCGCGGCCTCCGCCGCCGGCTCCTTCCGCCGGAACCCGGTCGCCAGCACATAGAGTTCCGAGGAATCGGGCCGGCTCGCTGCCGGCTTGACGTTGCGCACCGTGGTGAAGTCGCGCTTGAGCTGGGCCAGCAATTCGGCGCTCTCGCCGCCCTGGAACAGCTTTGCGAGGAAAAAGCCGCCCGGCGCGAGGATGCCGTTGGCGAAGTCGAGCGCCGCTTCCGCCAGCGCGATGATCTTGAGGTGGTCGGTCTTCTTGTGGCCGGTGGTGTTGGCCGCCATGTCGGACATCACGCCGTCGGCCCGCGCGCCGAGGAGCTCTGTCAGCAGGGCAGGGGCGTCGTCGGCCATGAAGTCCATCTGGATCAGCTCGACGCCGGGGATCGGATCGACGTGAAGCAGGTCGATGCCGATGATGCGGCCCTTGCCCTGTTCGAGCCCGATCTTCTTCGCGGCGATCTGACACCAGCCGCCCGGCGCGCAGCCGAGGTCGATCAGCTTCTGCCCCGTCTTGAGGAACTTGTAGCGCTCGTCCATCTCCTCGATCTTGAAGGCGGCGCGCGAGCGATGGCCGAGTTCGCGCGCCCGCTTGACATAGGGGTCGTTGAGCTGGCGCTCGAGCCAGAGCTGCGAGGAATGCTTCAGCTTGCCGGCCTTCTTGACCTTGACGCGCAGGTCTCGCGCGCCGGCCACGCTGGATTTGCCGCCCGCTTTGCCGGTGCTCATAAATGTCTCCGCCGCTGCCAGGCGCGGTCTTCATGCATCATGCGGAGCAGGATGCCCTCGCGCAGGCCGCGATCGGCGATGCGGACCCGCTCGCTTGGAAAGGCCCGCCGGATCGCCTCGAAGATCGCGCAGCCCGCCAGCACCAGATCGGCGCGCTCGCGGCCGATGCAGGCGTTCGCCGCGCGCTCGGCATAGTCCATCGCGACGAGCCGGTCGATGACGGCGAGGATGTCGCCTTGCTGCATCCACAGCCCATCGACCACCCGCCGGTCATAGCGCGGCAATCCGAGATGGATGCCCGCCACGGTGGTGACGGTGCCCGACGTGCCGAGCAGGTGGAAATGCTTCGCATCGCGCGCCCTGGCCGCCTTGATGGCGAAGGGCGCCAGCGCCAGCGTGCAATCGTCGACCATGCGCTCGAACAGTTCGCGCCCGACATCGACGCCGCCATAGCGCTCGGCGACGGTGACGACGCCGATCGGTAGCGAGGCCCATTCCCTGATCCGGCCGGCGGGATCGCGCGCCTCGGCGCGGCCGCCCATCCAGATGATCTCGGTCGAGCCGCCGCCGATGTCGAAGACGATGACGCCCTCGGCCGCCGGATCGGCGAGCGCCGCGCAGCCCGAGACCGCCAGCGCGGCCTCGGTGCGCTGATCGACGATCTCGAGCTGGAGCTCAGCCTCGTCGGCGACCCGGCGGACGAATTCGAGCCCGTTGGTCGCGGCCCGGCAGGCCTCCGTGGTGACGAGGCGCGCCCGGCTGACGCCGCGATTGGCCATTTTCGAGCGGCAGATCTTCAGCGCCTCGACGGCGCGGTCCATCGCTGTGTCCGCCAGCCGGCCGCTGGCGGCGAGCCCTTCGCCGAGGCGCACGATCCGCGAAAAGGCATCGACGACGCGAAAGCCGTGCTGCGCCGGCCGCGCGATCAGCAGCCTGCAGTTGTTGGTGCCGAGATCGAGCGCGGCATAGGTCACGGGCTGCTGGCGTGGCGCATGGAAAAGCGTGCCGACGCCAAGCGCATCGACGCCGTTGACCTGCGCCGACGCCGCCAATGCGACGTCCCGCTCCTGCCGGTCCTCGACCGTCACGTTCCCCAATCCCTTGACCGTCCGCGCGTGCGAAGCCTCGCGGCGGGAGCCGGGCGAATGGCCCGGCTGCTTGCTTCGCCTGCGACCGTAACAAGAGCGACGCGCCAGTGCCAAGCGGAACCTTCGCGCGCCCGGCGCCGCCGCAGGTCCCGCAGCCCTGTCCATGGCCTTGCGCCCGGCCTTGCCGGACGTGGCGCCTTCCGGCACATCTGCCGGCAGGGCCGCGCATCGCAAGTCGGCCGCAAAGGGAATCCCGGAACGCCATGGCCGCCGCACGCCACATCCTCGCCATCGACCAGGGCACGACCTCCTCGCGCGCCATCGTCTTCGACGGCGACCTGCGCCCGGTCGCCAGCGCGCAGCAGGAGTTCGCCCAGCATTTTCCGGCCTCCGGCTGGGTCGAGCACGAGGCGGAAGAGCTCTGGGACACGGTGCTGGCGACCTGCCGCGCGGCGCTGTCCAAGGCGGGGCTGGAAGCCCGCGACATCGCCGCGATCGGCATCACCAACCAGCGCGAGACGACGCTGGTCTGGGACCGCAGGACGGGCAGGACGATCCACCGCGCCATCGTCTGGCAGGACCGGCGCACCGCGCCGATCTGCGCGGACCTCGCGCAGGCCGGCCATGAGGCGCTGGTCGCCGCGCGCACGGGCCTGCGGCTCGATCCCTATTTCTCCGCCACCAAGATCGGCTGGATGCTCGACAATGTGCCCGGCGCGCGCCGCCGCGCCGAGGCCGGCGAGCTTGCCTTCGGCACGGTCGATTGCTTCCTGCTCTGGCGGCTGACGGGCGGCAGGACGCATGCGACCGACGCCACCAACGCGGCCCGCACCCTGCTGTTCGATATCCGCCGCGGCGTCTGGGACGACGAACTGCTGGCGCTGTTTCGTGTGCCGGCCGCGATGCTTCCCGAGGTGCGCGACTGCGCCGCCGATTTCGGGCAGACGCTTCCGGAGCATTTCGGTAGCGCGATCTCCGTGCGCGGCGTCGCCGGCGATCAGCAGGCGGCGACGATCGGCCAGGCCTGCTTTTCGCCCGGCATGGTCAAATCGACCTATGGCACCGGCTGCTTCGCCCTGCTTAATACGGGGGCCGAGCCGGTCGCGTCGAAGCATCGCCTGCTCTCGACCATCGCCTATCAGCTCGGCGGCGAGCGGACCTATGCTCTGGAAGGTTCGATCTTTATTGCGGGGGCGGCCGTGCAATGGCTGCGCGATGGGCTCGGCCTCATCGAAAGCGCCAGCGAAACCGGCCCGCTGGCCGAGGCGGCCGATCCGGCGCAGGACGTCTATCTCGTGCCGGCTTTCGTGGGCCTGGGCGCGCCGCATTGGGACGCCGCCGCGCGCGGGGCGATGTTTGGCCTGACGCGCGGCACGGGCCCGCGCGAATTCGCCCGCGCCGCGCTGGAGAGCGTCTGCTACCAGACGCTCGATCTCATCGAGGCGATGCGGGCCGACTGGCCGGCGGCCGGGCAGGGCGAGGCCGTGCTGCGCGTCGATGGCGGCATGGTCGCCTCCGACTGGACGATGCAGCGCCTCGCCGACATTCTGGGCTTGGCCGTCGACCGCCCCACCGTGCTGGAGACGACGGCGCTGGGCGCGGCCTACCTCGCCGGCCTCGACGCGGGCCTTTTGCCCGAGCCCGGCCGCTTCGCCGATCAATGGCGGCTGGAGCGCCGCTTCATGCCGGGTATGGCCGCCAGCGAGCGCGGCCGCAAGGTCGCGGGCTGGCGCGACAGCGTCAGGCGCACGCTGAGCGGAGCCTGACCGCAGCCCGCGGCGCATCCGGACGGCCCGGCCGTTCCAAAGGCCGCATTCTGCGCTTGCCATCCGCGCCGTCATTGATTAGACCCCCGGCTCACCAACGCGAGCGCCGCTTGCGCCGTTGGGGGATCGTCTAACGGTAGGACCCCAGACTCTGACTCTGGTTGTCTAGGTTCGAATCCTAGTCCCCCAGCCACTTTTGTGGCGCTTCGGTCAGCAAGACATGCAATGATCGTCGTGGCGAAGCCTGTCGTCCTGTCGCCAGTGGATGACGCCGGGGCCGCGACAGACTTCCCCGCTGCGGCGGCTGCTACCGGCAATCCTTTCAAACCCGCGCCGCGCCGGCCGGCGCCTGACAAGCGAGGGGATGCGCCATGCGGCGCTCAACGGCGACGAGGCTCCGTGCTTGGGTTGGCGGCGACCTCGCCCTCGCGTCCGAAATAGCCGCTCCAGGCGAACCAGTAGGCGATATGTCCCGGCAGGCGCGCAAGCACGCGGCCGTCGGGTCCGACGAGGGCCTCCTCGGTCAGGCGCCAGACCGCGTCGCCCTGCCGCAATGTGTCGGCGTCCGGTCCCCGGGAAAAGGTCAGGCCTTCGGAGCGATAGGCCCGCACCGTGCGGGAGGCCGCATCGCCGGTCAGGACCAGATCGACGACCCCGGCGCTGTCATTGATCACCGCGCCGCCCTTGAAAAGCGCGAGCGGCCAGGCCTTTTCCGCGCCGGCCGAGCGCAGCGCGAAAACAAAGTCCTTCTGCCTGAGACGCGACTGATCGACATTGGTGGGGAACATCAGCTCGGGGCTGGCGAAATAGCGCCCATAAGCCGCGCCGGAACTGTAGTTCCGGCGATGGCCGGTCTCCAGCGCCAGGACGCGCGTCTGCGGATTGCGCGCCAGCCAGCGTCCCCAACGCTCGATCGCAACCGGGCGCGTCCTGAGTTCCACGCCCGAGCCGGTCAGCGGCCCGACGACGGGACGACCGGTGAACTGGTTCCAGAGCGAATGCGTCGCGGTGTCGTACATGAGCTTGTTGGAGCGGTAGAGAAATCCCGACGATCCGAAGATCAGCGGCTGTGCGAAGCGCTTGTCCGTCGTCTCGAAAAGGATCCCGGACCCGCACAAGGTGCAATAAGCGAGGCTCACCGGCACGCCGCCGATGACGTCATTGAACATCTCATGCCAGTCCATGATCCGTAGCGGATAGGCGCGAACGTCGCCATTGATCGCGACTCCGAAGACGAGATCGTCGTCCTTCAGATAAGTCGCGGCGGCGGCCTCGATCAGGCGCGGTTGTGTCAGGGCCGGGATGCCATCCTTGACGACGCCGCCCCAGACAATCTCCTCGATGCGGATCTCGTGTTTTTTGTCTCCGCCCAGAAAGATCTGGAAATTGGGGTCGATCAGGTCGTGGACGCGCGCATGCAGCCCCGCGAAGCCGGGCATGGCGCCGATCCGCGGATTGGCTTCCTGCCACAGCATCCAGTCGGCCCAGTCGTCGCCCGCTTTCGCTCCCGTCAGGGTTTCAAGCGCCCTCACGAGCTGCGCGGAGTCGCCGCCGACGAAGCGCAGAGCAAGAATGAGGGCTGGCGCGGCATCGGCGCGTCCGCGCCTGACCATGGCGTCGAGCGCCTTTCGCCTTTCGCCTGGCTCGCCATGAAACAGGCCGAAGGCCTGCCGAGCCGCATCGTCATCGGCGGCCGATACAGGCGACAGGAGCGACAGCGCCATCAGACAGGCGACAAGCAAGCGGCGCATGATCGACACCTCGCTGGGTTGTGTACCCTGAGCGTCGTCTCGTGCGCCATCACTGTCGAGCCACGTCCCCGTGATGCCGGAATTAGCAGGCAGGCCGCGTCCGAACCCGGATAGCGGGGCAATGTCGTGCGTTGACGCCGGCGTCAGCGCTGCAACGCATCCGCCAGCACGCGCGCGACATGGACCGCCTCGCGCCCCGCGCCGTCATGGATCTGGTGGCGGCAGCTCGTGCCGTCGGCGACGATGAGGTCGCCGGCTCCCGGCCTGGCGCATCCTCTGCATTCCTGTGACATGCCGGACCATGCCGCCCGCCGATTGCCTTGTGCAGCGTCGGACACGGCGAGAGGCGCGGCAACTTGCTCCTACAGCACCGGCGAGCGCATCGCCTTGCCCGGACGCAGCGGCGCCGGCAAATCGATGTTGCTGTCGGCGGTCCGCGCCAGGCTGATCGCGGGCGCGCAGGCGACAGCTACTCCTGGGAGCGGGGCAGCACGGACAGGCAGCTTTGCGACGAGGACATTTCCGCTCTGAGCCTGCTGCAGGATCTCTTGAAGGCCCGTTCGCCTGTATGGGGTGACGGCGCTGGCCTCAAGATCAGGGCGCGGCCCTGCCACTCCCGTCAGTCATCGACATGATCGTGACCTCCGATGCGGCCGGGACGCCAGTAGCCCTCCGAGCGAATCTGGTTTTTCTCCATGCCGCGCCCGACCAGATGATGGCGCAACGCGCGGACATTGCTGGTTTCGACCATGAGATAGACCTGCCCCCGGCCGGGCGGCAGGGCGAAGGCCGCGACACGGTCGAGCAGCAGCGTGCCCGGTCCCGGTCCCGCGCCGTCGCGATGGACCCATTCGACCAGGGCCTCGGCTTGCGTCGCGTAGAGCATATGGTCGCGGGCGCCATCGACCTCGATCCAGGCAAACGCCTTCGCGTCGGCCGGCATCGCCTCCAGCATGTGCAGCACGGCCGGCAGGCCGGTCTCGTCGGCGCAGAACAGATGCCAGTCGGCGTCGTGATCGAGAACGGTGCGGCCGCGCGGCCCCTGGGCGACGAGCGTGTCGCCTGCTTTCGCGGCGCGCGCCCAGTCGGCGGCCGGTGCGGGGCCATGCTGCACGAAGTCGATCGCGAGCCGCTGCGCCGTCCGGTCGAGCCAGCGGATGGTGTAGTCGCGCCGGCCGGTTCCGCCCTCGGGCAGCGGCATTCGCAGCACCAGCGCCTGTCCGGGCTGGTAATGCAACTCGTCGAAATGGTCCGCGGTGAAGATCACCCGGCGCAGGCGCGGCGCGATGTCGAGGGCCTCGACGACCTGCAGCAGCCACTCGAAGCGCTGCGGCGCGGCGGCGGAATCTGACGCGGTCATTTCACGGAGATCCAGTAGGCGCCGTCGACGGCGAAGGGCTGGAAGCGAGCATGGAGGTCGCGCAGCGTCGCCTCCGGGTCGAGATCGGCGAAGAGGGCAGGGTGCAGCCATGTGGCGAAGGCCTGCACGGCCGCGACATTGAAGGGCGAATTGTAGAAATGGTGCCAGACGGCATGGGCCCGCCCGTCCCGGACCGCCGCGAGATCGGCGAGGCCCGGACGCTGCGCCGCGCGTTTCAGCGTCATGGCCGCAACGGATTCCGCGACGCCTGCGCCGAGCGCCAGCCAGGGCTTCCCGGCGCTGCTGGCGGCCCCGCCGATCGCCGTGCCGATATAGACCTGCGGCGGGTTGGTCAGCAGCCATTCGAGGCTGACGACGCCCGCCTCGCCCGGTAGGATCGCCTCGGCGATGTTGACGCCGCCCGCGGCCGTGACGAAGCGGCCCATCATGCCGCGCGTCATCGTCTCGCAGCAGCCATTGCCGAGGCCGACCCGGCTTTCGATGAAAACGCGGGTCGGGGGCGGAGCCGCCTGCGCGAGGCGGTCCGTCACCTTGGCGAGCGCGTCCTTCCACGCGGCGAGGAAAGCCTGCGCCTGGGCTTCGCGTCCCAGCACCCTGCCGAGCAGCTCCATCGATTTCGGCGTGTTGACCAGCGGGTCGCTGCGGAAATCGATGAAGACCACAACGACGCCCGCCGCCTCCAGCGCGGCGATGACCTCGCCCGAACGGGTGTCGGGGCCATGGCCGCCGAGGCCGAAGATCGCGACCTGCGGCTGGGCCGCGACGGCGCGCTCGACGCTGAAGGTGTCGCGCTGGGCGCGGCCGATGCGGGCGATGTCGGCGATGCCGGGGAAAGCCGCGCGGTAGCGCGCATAGCTCGCCGGATCGACGAGTTCGTAGTCGCCCATCATCCCGACGATCCGTCCGACCGGGTTCTCGCGGTCGAGGATCGCGAGCGCCGGGATGTAGCGTCCCTCGCCGATGATGATGCGCTCGACCCGGTCCGGCACCGTGACCGTCCGCCCGGCGAGATCGATCACCTGCTTTGCGGCGGCCAGAGTCGGTGCGAGGAGGATCGCAAGGGCGACGAGGCCGGCGCGCAGCATCGCAGGAGCCCCCATCAGAACCGCGCCGAGGCGCTGAGCACGAAGGACCGCCCCGGCTGGAACAGCGGCGTCACCGTGCCGAATTCCTGGCCGTAGGTGGCGCGGTCGGCATAGGTCCTGTTGAGCAGGTTCTTGACCTCGGCGCGGAAGGTCAGGTTCGGCAACTGGATCGGCTTGTATTCGGCGAAGAGATTGACGACCTCGTAGCCCTTCAGCGGCCGGTTGCCGGGCGCGACCTTTTTGTAGTCGAGCACGATCTCGACATCGGCGCCGATGGTGACGCCCCATTGCCGGAATGTGTGCGCGCCGGTCAGGGTGACGATCTGGCCGATCGGCGTGGCGAGATAGGTGCCGGTGTCGGAATCGGCGCGCTGGCCGTCGATGCGCACGTCGATATCGGCGTATTTCGCCCGCACGAAGCCGTCCTCCCAGGCATAGCCGAGACCGACGTCGAAGCCTTGCGACTTGACCTCGCGCGTCAGCGTGGCGCTGGCGACGGCGAAGCGGGCGGCGCGCGCATCGTCGAGCACGGTGCGAAAGACCGAGCCCTCCAGCGTGAAGCCGGCATAGCGCGCGACGAGGCCCGCCGTGACGTTGTCGGAGGTTGCGGGCTCGATGCCCGTCCCGTAGCGCCAGGCCGGGTTGAGGATGTAGTTCTCGGCGAGCTGGATGCCGCCGAAGACATGCGAGTAGCCAGCCTTGACCGTCAGATGCTCGGGGATGAGGTCGAACTCGCCCGAGATGTTGCGGCTGATGCCGCCCTCGTCGAACTCCTGGCCCGTCGTGCCGGTGAAGCGCTGCTGGTCGCCGCGCAGGCCGAAGGAGAGGCGCATGCGCTCGATCGGCGTCAGCCGCGCCTGCGCGTAGACGCCGATATTGCTGGCCTTTTCCTGGACGCGGCCGTTGCGGTCCTTGTAAAGCGCCCTGTCGCTGTAGAAATCGACGCCGGCCGTGATGCTGCCGAACTGGCCGAAGCCGAACCGGTTCTCGAACTTGCCGTTCAGGCTGTCGGTGATGCCCGTGCCCGGATAGGTCACGGCCGTGGTTCTGCCGGCGGGCGGGCGCTCGAAGATCGGCGTCTCGACCTGCGTGCGGCTATAGGCCAGCACGCCCTTGGGGTCCCACCAGCCCAGCGCCGTGGTGCGGCTATAGGTGAAGACCGTGTTCTGCCGGTCGATCGTGTAGCGGCGCACCGAGGGCTCGAAGGCCGGCCTGCCGGTGATGAAGCCGATATTGCCGCGGAACGGCCTGACCGCGTCGTCGTTGACGCGCTCATGGCTGATCTGGAAGCGGTCGCCGCTCGGCGCCTCCCAGCCGAACTTGAACAGCCCGCTGAGCAGGTCCGTCTTGGTGCCGGCGACCTCGCGGCCGTTGCCGGCCTCGTAGTTGCGGCCCTTGCCGAGCGTGCCATAGGCGAGCAGGTCGAAGCCCTCATGGCGCGCATAACCTGCGAGGTTCTGGGTGAAGACGGAGCCATTGGTGTTGAACTGGCTCTTGGCGAAGCCGCCTGCGCCGTTGCCGGCCAGAAAATCGCGCGCGTCCTTTGTCTCGTAGGCGATCGCGCCGCCAAGCGCGCCCGGCCCCGCATCGGCGGGCGCGACGCCGGCATCGACGCGCGCCGCCTTCAGGAAGAACGGGTCGATCAGCGTCGTGCCGTTATGGTGGAAGACCTTGTTGTTCTGGCGCGAGCCGTCGATCGTAACGGCGAGGTTGGTCTCCTCGACGCCGTTGACATAGACTTTCTGCGACATCGGGGTCGAGCCGCCGATCTTGACGCGCGGCTCGCCGGAGAAGACCTCGCGGATGTCAGAGGGCTGCTTGCGCTCCAGATCCTGCGGGCCGATGACCAATTCGCTGGGGCCGCCGCGCGCGATCGAGCCACCCGCCACCGTGATCGTGTCGAGCGCGATCGCGCCTGCCGGCGCCGCGCCGGCTCTCGCCGTCGTCGCGGCCGCGCCGCCGATGGTGGCGGTGTTGGCGCTGGTGAAGCGGTGATCGAGCCCGGTGCCGGCCAGCAGCAGCTGCAGCGCAGCCTGTGGGGCGAGCGGTCCGCTGACCGCATTCGAGCGTTTGCCGGCCGCAACCGAGGACGGCACGGCGATCTGGACGCCTGTCTGGCGCGAGAACGCGATCAGCGCCGAGGACAGGGGCTGGGCGGGAATGTTCAGCGCGCCTTGCGCGGCGGCTGGGGCCTGCGCCAGAGCGCGCTCGACGCCGAGGCCGGCAACCGACGTGCCGGCCAGAAGCATCGCCATGACAGCCGGGCGCGCCGCCTGCCTCAAAACCGAAATCTCGCTGCTCATATCGCCTGTAACCCCATCCCCGGATTGCTGGAGACGCAAGGTGTGCGTGCGGCTCCTGCTCCTGAAGACGCCGGCGCGGCGAAAACCCATTAGGCCGAATGCGCGATTTTCTGCATCACCAGGGGGACAGCGCGATCAGCAGGCCGGTCGCGCGCAGCACGCGCAGGTCGAGGCTGCGCGCGATCGTCTCGATGGCGGCCTCGGGCTGGCGCGCGTCGAACACGGCGGTGATGCGGCGGCTGCCGAGGCCGGCCCCCAGAAGCTGGACATGGCCGCGACGATAGCGGCCGATCTCGGCGAAGACTTCGTCGAGCGGCGCGTCGTGGAACACGAGCTGGCCATGTCGCCAGCCCAGCACGGCGTCGAGATCGGCCGGCTGCACGTCCGAGACGCCGTCTCTGTCATAGCTCACGGCCTGTCCTTCGCGCAGCCGCACCGCCGCGCCCGTCGCCGTGCTGACCGAGACGGCGTTATGCGTCACGGCGACGGACACGGCGTCGCCCTCGGTGATCTTCACGTCGAAGGCCGTGCCCAGAACGGCGATACGGCCTGGCCCGGCCTCGACCGTGAAGGGGCGTCGGGCGTCAGGCGCGACCTCGAAATAGGCATTGCCCGCGATCAGCCTGACGTGCCTGCGACCCGCCTCGAAACCGACGTCGAGCGCGCTCTGTGGCCCCAGTTCGACCTGCGAGCCATCGGCCAGCGCCACCATCCGGCGCTCGGCGACTCCGGTGCGATGGTCGGCCAGCAGGCCTGGCGGCGCGAGCCGCCAGCCGGCGAACGCCGCGATCAGGATGACGGCCGCCGCCGCGATGCGCGCCCAGCTCCGCCTCGGCTCGCGCCGCGCTATGGCGGGCGCGGGCGGCGTCTGCGCGGCAAGGCCTTCCGGCGCGATCTCCCCGAGCCTGCCCCAGACCCGCTCGATCTCGTTCCAGGCTTCGCGATGGGCGTCGTCGCTTGCCAGCCACGCGGCGAAGGCCTTGCGGTCGGCTGCGGTCGCCTCCTCGTCGCGGAGCCGGACGAACCAGCCGATCGCCGCCTCGTCGGCCGTATTCGCGTCCAAAGGCGGTTCGTTCTGGGCCAAGCAGCCGCTCCGTATCGTCGCGCAGGATCATAGGCCGCGACGCGGCGATCCTGCCTCTCTCTAGACGATCCAGACTGGAAAACGAATTAACCCCGGGCGGCGGGATGATCGCGCAGGCGGCGGCGCAGCGCCGTCATGGCGTTGGCGAGATGGACCATCACCGTGTTCTTCGAGATGCCGAGCCGCCCGGCGATCTGGGCGTAGCTCAACTCCTCGAAGCGATGCAGCAACAGCACTTCGCGGCAGCGCGGCGGCAACGCCTCGACGGCGGCGGCCAGCGCGACCAGCTCCTGCTCCGCGATCAGCCTGGCTTCGGCGCAGGGCGTCCGGTCGGGGCTGTCGTCGGCAATGCCGGCGTGGCGGTCGATCACCGCAGCCGCTCGCCGCTCGCCGCGCCAGCCATCGATCCGCACGCTCTCGGCCGTGCGGTGCAGATAGGCCCGGGCGTCGCGGATATCGGTCTGCGGCGCCCGCATCAACCGCAGGAACGTCTCCTGCACGGTGTCGCCGGCCTCCTGCGTTGCCACTCCACGCCGATCGAGACGACGCAGCAGGCTGCTCCGTTCGGAGACGTAAAGCAAAGCGAGGGCGTCGGGAGAACCTGACATGGAGCCGTTGACGTTTCGGCGCAGCGGTGTCTCGCGGCGCTAGCCCGCGTCCATAGCAATCTATCAAAAACCTCGCAATTACAATGATTTATAGAGATTCTAAAGAAGCTGCGGCCTTGTCCCGTCTCAGCTTTTGCCGACCGCCTGTCTGACGACCGGAATCCATTTCGCCCGCTCGCTGGCATAGAACGCGTCGACCTGCGCCGGCGACCAGACCGGGTAGAAGGTCGAGGCGAGGTCTTCGAGCCGCTTGCGGGTTTCAGGCGCGGCGAGCACGGCGGCGACCTCGGCGTTGATGCGGTCGGCGATCGGCTGCGGCAGGCCGGCGGGCGCGGCGATCGAGTTCCAGGTCTGCGCCTCGAAGCCGGTCAGGCCCTGCTCCGCGACCGTCGGGATGTCGGGAGCAGCGCTGCTGCGGGCGGCCGAGGTGATGGCGAGACCGCGTACGCTGCCTGCCTTGAGCTGCGGGATCGCGGTGACCGCGACGTCGAACATATGGCCGAGCCGGCCGGCGATGATGTCCTTCATCGCATCCGCGCCGGCGGTGTAGGGCACATGCTCCAGTTCGACGCCGGCCGCCCGCGCCCAGAGCATGCCGGTGACATGGGTCGTGGTGCCGAGCGGGCCGGAGCCGTATTGCGTCTTTCCGGGCGCTGCCTTCAGCGCAGCCACATACTCGGCCATCGTCTTTGCGGGATTGTCGGCCTTGACCGTCAGGATCATCGGCACGGCGTTGAGCATGGCGACGCCGCGCAGGGTCTTTGGCAAATCGACCGGCATCGGGTCGAAGGTCGCCATGTTGAAGACGAGCTGCGAGGAGGTGCCGACCAGCAGCGTGTAGCCGTCGGGCGCAGCGGTCGAGACCATCTCGGTCGCGCGCATGCCGGAGTTTTGCGGCACGGCCTCGAGGATGATGCGCTGGCCCAGCCGCTTCTCCAGTTCGGCCGCCACGATCTGGGCGACGATATAGGCGTTGCCTGACGCCGCCGAGGCGGTGACGAGCCGGATCGGCTGGGCCGGCCAGGCGGCCTGCGCGCGCGCGAAGGCGGGTGCGAGCAGCGCCGCACCGGCTCCGATGACGAATTGACGACGATCCATGGCCAGCCCCTTGATCATTCCCTCGTGCCGGACAATGACCGGATGGACGGAAACTGCAAGAACGAAAAGCGATGCAGGATCAACACCTTAATTCGAATAATTCCAATCTTGCGATCTCGTTCCTTGCCGGCCGGATCGCCGCCGGCATCGCCATCGCCTTGGCGCTCGCGCTCGGCGCGGCCGCGCTCGCCCTGCCGCCGGCCCTGACCGGACGGCTGCACCCGGCCGCTATTCCCGGCGCGCTCTGCGTCCTTGTCGCAATCATGGCGCTGGCGAGCTTGCGCGGGGCCGCTCCGGCGGCGTCCGAGCGGCTGGACGAGTCTGCGCCCGGCCCGCGCGCGCTCGTCGCCGCCTGTGCGGCGGTGCTGGTCTTCGCGGTCTTCACCCGCATGGCCGGCGTCGCGCTCACCACCTTTGCCGCCGGCTCGATCGCGGCGTGGGGCGTAGCCGGCTTAACGCCCGCCCGCGCGCTGCGGATCGGGCTCGGGCTTTCGGCCGGCTCCGGCGTCGCGCTCTCGCTGCTGCGCCAGCCGCTGCCGATCCTGCCGCCGGGCTTCGGCTGGTGAACGACGCCGTCCTCGCCGGGCTGGGGCAGGCCTTTACGCTCGAAAGCCTGCTCTATGCCGGGCTGGGGGCGCTTCTGGGCACGCTCGTCGGCGTGCTGCCGGGGCTGGGACCGGTTGCGACCATCGCGCTGCTGCTCCCGGTGAGTTTCCAGATGAGCCCAAGCGGGGCGCTGATCCTGCTGGCGGGCATCTATTACGGCGCGCAATACGGCTCCTCGACCACCGCGATCCTGATCAACGTTCCCGGCGAGGCCTCGGGCGCAGTGACCTCCATCGAGGGCCACGCCCATGCCCGAGCCGGCCGGGCGTCGGAGGCGCTGGCGGTTGCGGCGCTCGCCTCGCTTGTGGCGGGGCTGATCGCCGCGCTGGTGCTGGCGCTGGCGACGCCGCCGCTGGCGGCGCTGGCGCTACGCATCGGGCCGACCGAGACAGCCGCACTGCTGCTCGGTGGAGCGGTCCTGGCGGTTGCAATCAGTGAAGGCGGCCCGGCGCGGGGACTGACCATGCTGGGGCTGGGCGGCCTGCTCGGGCTGATCGGAACGGCGGGCGGCGACGGCCAGCCGCGCTTTTCCTTCGGCCTGCGCGAACTGCGCGACGGCATCGACTTCACGCCGCTCGTCGTCGGGCTGTTCGGCGTCCCGGAGGTGCTGGCCCTGATGAGCCGCCCCGCTGGCGAACGGCCTGCCGCACCGTCGCGCTGGTGGCCCGGCTATGCCGCGATCCGGGGCTGGGAGCGGCCGGCGCTGCGCGGCGCGCTGATCGGCTCGGGCGTCGGGCTGCTGCCGGGCGCGACGACGCTTCTCGCCGCCTTCACGGCCTATGCGGTCGAGCGTCGCTTCAGGCGAGGCCGGCCGGCAGGCAGCGACTATGCCGGCGTCGCCGCGCCCGAGGCCGCCAACAACGCCGCGGCGCAGACGAGCTTCGTCATGCTGTTCGGGCTCGGATTGCCGGCCAACGCCGCCACCGCCGTCCTCGTCGGCGCGATGATGCTGCATGGCCTGCCGCCAGGCCCGGCTCTGTTCGGCCAGCAGCCGGCGCTGTTCTGGACCTTCATCGGCAGCCTCATAGCCGCAAACCTGATGCTGGTCGTGCTCAACCTGCCGCTGGTCGGGCTCTGGGCCCGGCTGATCCTGGTCCCGCCCGCCATCCTCGCGCCCGCCATCCTGATCGCGGCGTGCCTCGGCATCCTCGCATCGGGGGGAACGCCGTTCGACGTCGTCTCGCTGATGCTGTTCGGCCTGTTCGGCCTCGTCTGCAGGCGTGGCGGTTTCCCGCTGATGCCGCTGCTGATGGGTTTCGTCATCGCAGCGCCCTTCGAGGACCATCTGCGCCGCGCCATCTCCCATGCGCGCGGGGACTGGTCGATCCTCGCCGCCAACCCGGCCATGGTCGGATTGGCGGTGCTGGCGGGACTGGCGCTCTGCGCGCGGTTCGTGCTTCGGCAACGGTCCCGCCACATTTGACGGGGCGCGCGCCAATCAATGCAGCGTCGCGCCTGCAGGCGCAGGTCTGGGCGCGCCTGCGCCGATAGACCGGATCAGTGCGAGACGATCCAGCATCGCGGCCAGCGCCTGAATGGCCATGAGGGTGCGGGGAGCGTCCCGGCGACGCGTCAGGCGCGCGATAGCGGCCTCGGCCTGCCGCGTCGCCCGCCCCCGCGACGCCCTGAGCGCGGCGGCGACCTCCTGCTCGTCCTCTGAAATCCTGTCGCAGCCTGGGGCCATGAACAGGAAATCGCCGCGGCGCTCGCATTCGATGGCGCGCACCAGCGCCAGGTTCCGTGCATAGACGGAGGGGCCGTCGAGCGGCCCGAGCATGGTCTCGGCGCAGTCGAGTCCCGAGTCGAGGTATCCGAGTTCCGGCCAGCAATGGCCCGCCATGAAATGACGCATCAGCACGATCGAAAGCACTTCGAGCGGATCGGTCGTGACCGACGGAAACAGCGGCAGGTTCTCGTGGCCGCAGGGGCAGGCGTCCGGCTGTGCGCCGCCGCCATGCGCCTTGCCGGCGTCCAGCCCGATCCGTCGCTTCTTCAGCCCGCTCATGCCGCGGCGCCGGCCAGGAGCGTGAGGGCGGCGTCGGGCGCCGGAAGCGGCGCGCCAGCCGCCAGCACGCCGGCGAAACGGTCGAGGATCGCGGCCAGCTCATGCAGCGTCGGGGCAAGCGTCGCGCCAGCGGGGCCGCAGAGTTCAAGCGCGGCTTCGTTGGCGCAGGCGATGCGGCTGTTCCAGACATGCCCGAGCAGGTTTCGCAGTTGCTCCTCGTCGGCCGACAGGCAGCGGCAGGTGGCCGGATACCAGTGCAGCGGCCGGTCGGCCGCAGCCGTCATGCGGGCGACGAGATCGTGCAGCGCGCCGAACAGGGCGAAGGCGGCATCGGGCGGGGCGAGCGCGAGCAGGGCCTGCATCGCATCGTCGAGCGGCCGCGCCGCGCCTGTCATCCGCGCGGCGGCCTGGCGTCTGCATTGATCGAGCAGGAACTCGGGCAGACCGATGGCAGCAGGATTGAAGGGCGCCCGCAGCACCCGCAGGTCGTGATAACTCATCGTCGTCTCCGTCCATGGGGGTCAAGGCCCCGCGTGCGGCATGATCCGGACAAGACAGGGGATCGCACCGCGCGTCAATAAAAATATGTTCAATTTCAATAGCTTATAATCATTCTGATGAAAGACGGCGCTCTCTTGACGACGACGCGGCATGCTCGTGCTCAGCCATGGCCGTAATCGTCGGCCTCGGCCGATCCCCGATCGTCGTCGGCATCGCCATGGTCCCCGCACGCGCGCTGGCTGAGTGCGGCTAGAGCAACGTCGCGGCGAGCGGCAGGCATGCGAACGGGAGACGGCCGCGCAAAGCGGCTTTCGGGCAACGGATCGCGATGGGACCTCGGGCGGCAAACGTTATGGCGCGTCGCCGCGAATGCGATAGCCCGCTCGCCCCTTCCAGAGGGCAACCAGTCGAACAGCGATCGAAACATCCCGTCCGAACGTGTTCGCGTGTGACCGCGACTGACGGCAGGTCTCCGGGCTCGCGGGTCAGCGCCTTGTCGCCGCCTTCCCAGGACGCAAGTCCCAGTGTCGTATGGCGATAAGGCTCGCCGCTTCCAGTTGCAGGAGCAGCCGCGGCACAGGGTGGCGAGCCATCCGCACAGGGCTCCCTTCTGATCCCGTAAGCGAACCGTCAAACTCAGGGAAGCATGCCGTCATGAGAGACGCGACAGAGAATGTCTCACCCGCCTGGCAATGATGTTTGCTGGCCGGTCTGAATGAGGCCGTGCGCCGCGAAAACCGGATTCCTGCATCGCGGCGAACTTTAGAAGTCCTGTAAAATATTGATATAATTTGATTTCATCTCTCGGGCGCAATATCGCGTGCTTCCGGGAGGTCTCCATGTCATCAGCTTCCGCCGTCGAGGCGGCGCCGGCCGCCGCGCTGCGGCTATTCGCCCGCATGCTCTCGCTGTCGGCCGCCGCGTTCCGCCTCGCGCCCGGCGAACGCGTGGTCGGGCCGATGCGGCGCGGGCTCAAGATTGCCAAGCAGCGACGCGTCGGCCTCAGCGGCGGTCCGCTGCGCTGCGTCTTGATGCAGTTCGATCTCGCTGTCGTCGCGGGCGAATGCGGCGTCGCGCTGGAAAGTCTTCTCGATGCGGGCGATCCGGAGGAAGCCGGCAAGCGGACGCGCGCGACATATCTGGCCCGCGCGGCGCTCGCGCTCTGGAGTGCGTCGGCATCGGCCCGGAGCGGCGGCGCGCTCTGGCTGCCGCAGACCGCCGCGCAAGGGGCAAGGCCATGACCGCGACCTCCCAAAGCGAGGCCTTGTCCACGCAAAGCGAGGCGACGCTGGCGCTGTTTGCCGCGCGCCTGCGGCGGCGCGTCGTCATCGTCTGCGGGCTGGCGGTGCTGGTCGTGTTTGGCCTGTTGCTCGATCTGACGACAGGCCCGTCGGGCATGCCGCTCGCCGAGGTCTGGGCCGCGCTGACCGGCTCGCCCGAGGCCAGCCGCGCGGCGAACGTCATCGTCTGGCAGGTCCGCCTGCCGGTCGCGGTGATGGCGCTGCTGGTCGGGGCGGCGCTTTCGCTGGCCGGCGCGGAGATGCAGACCATCCTCGACAATCCGCTGGCCAGCCCGTTCACGCTCGGCGTCTCGGCGGCCGCCTCTTTCGGCGCTGCGCTGGCGATCGTGCTCGGCGTCGGGCTGCCCTTCCTGCCGAGCGGCGTGCTGGTCTCGGCCAACGCCTTCCTCTTCGCCTTCGGCTCCGTGCTGTTGCTGCAGGCGCTGGCGCGTCGCGCCGATGGCGGGCCCGATCTGCTGGTGCTGTTCGGCATCGCGCTCGTCTTCACCTTCACCGCGCTGCTGTCGTTGCTCCAGTTCCTGGCGACCGCCGACGCGCTGCAGCAGATCGTATTCTGGAGCATGGGCAGCCTCGCGCGGGCCAACTGGAACGCCATCGGCCTGCTTGCCCTGGTCATCGGCCTGACGCTGCCCTTCTCGCTCGGCGCGTCCTGGCGCATGACCGCGCTGCGGCTCGGGGCCGACCGGGCCGCGAGCCACGGCGTCGATGTCGGCCGCCTGCGCTTCCTGTCGCTGCTGCGGGTCAGCCTGCTCGCGGCGACGGCGGTCGCCTTCGTCGGGACGATCGGCTTCATCGGGCTGGTCGGCCCCCATGTCGCGCGGATGCTGATCGGCGAGGACCACCGCTTCTTTCTGCCCGCCAGCGTGCTGACGGGCGCGGTGGTGATGTCCTTCGCCTCGATCGCGAGCAAGCTGATCATTCCCGGCGTGCTGCTGCCGGTCGGCATCGTGACCTCGCTGGTCGGGCTGCCGGTGTTCTTCCTGCTGATCCTGCGGCGACGCCGGGCATGAGCGCGTCGGCGATGGACCTTTCGGTCACGGGCCTCGGCGTCGGCTATCCGCGCCGCCGGGTCATCGAGGGGCTGACGCTCGCGCCTTTGCCGGCGGGCAGCGTCACGGCGATCGTCGGCCCCAACGCCGCCGGAAAATCGACGCTGCTGCGGGCACTTGCCGGCCTGTTGCCGGCCACGGGCGCGATCCGGCTCGGGCAGACCGAGCTCAACGGACTGGAGCGCCGCCGCCGCGCGCAGTTCGTCGGCTTCATGCCGCAGACATTGCCGGCGGGCGCTGGGCTCTGCGCGCTGGAGACAGTGATTACCGCGCTCGCCGTCAACCCGCCGGCCGGCGGCGTGCTCTCGCAGCGCGACCTGCATCGCCGGGCCATGGCGGAGCTGGAGCGGCTCGGCATCGGGGCGCTTGCGCTCGAACCGCTTGATGCGCTGTCTGGCGGCCAGCGCCAGCTCGTCAGCCTGGCCCAGGCGATCGTGCGTTCGCCTGCCGTGCTGCTGCTCGACGAGCCGACCAGCGCGCTCGACATCCGCCATCAGGTCCGCGTGATGCGCGTCGTGCGCGGGCTCGCTGGCGAAGGCGCGATCGTGGTCACGGTGCTGCACGATCTCGGCGTCGCAGCCCGCTGGGCCGATCGCGTCGTCGTGCTGAGCGAGGGCGCGCTGGCCGGCGAGGGGCCGGCCGACCAGGTCATCACGCCAGTGATGCTGGCGCGGGTCTATGGCGTCGCCGCCCGCGTCGAGCGCTGCTCGGCCGGACGCCTCACAATCCTCGTCGACGGGCTCGACGGCGAGATTTCGCTGTGACGCACAGGAGATCGGCCTGCCGGTCGCCACCACGCGCAAGCCGCGCCAGCTGCGAACGGTGGATGGCGCGCTCGACGTCGCCGTCATGCAGCGCGGCATATGTGCGGTCTCAGTCGCTTGTTGACGGGTGTTTCTAACTGCCAGGCCTTATCGCCAACGATGTCCCCGGCTCATTCAGGACAGTCCGCATCGCCGTTTCGCGCGCGCCGTCCAGTGCCACGCTGGCTCCGAAGACTGAATCGGGCGGGTCCGCTCCTTGGCTTCGAACGCCACTTAGCTTTTGACATTGACACGCCCCGGCAGTGACTTAGGCCACCAGTCCTGACATGCGCTGCGAGGACGGCTTGACCAAGAACGACGCGACCAGGAACGACGCGACCAGGGCCGATGCGGCGACAGCTCTGTTCGAGAGCGAGGCGCAGTTCAAGGTTCTGACCAACGCCATGCCGCAGATGGTCTGGTCGACCCTGCCGGACGGCTATCACGACTATTACAACGACCAGTGGTACGAGTTCACCGGCGTTCCGGCCGGCTCGACCGATGGCGAGGCGTGGAACGGCATGTTCCATCCCGACGACCAGGAGCGCGCCTGGGCGCGCTGGCGCCACAGCCTGGCGACCGGCGAGCCCTACGAGATCGAATACCGGCTGCGCCACCGCTCCGGCGCCTATCGCTGGACGCTCGGCCGCGCCCAGCCCGTCCGCGACTGCGATGGCCGGATCGTCCGCTGGATCGGCACCTGCACCGATATCGACGAGGCCAGGCGCACCGCCGAGCAGAAGGACCTGCTCGGCCGCGAGCTCAGCCACCGCATCAAGAACATCTTCGCGGTGGTCTCCGGGCTGATCGCGCTCTCGGCCCGCCAGTTTCCCGAGGCGAAGGGGTTTGCCGCCGATCTGCGCGAGCGCATCGCCGCGCTCGGCCGGGCTCATGAGCTTGTGCGACCCAACCTCGAGGAAGGGCAGCCCGTTCCCGGGCGCACCACCTTGCGGGCGATGATGGCGGATCTGTTCGCGCCTTATCTCGCCTTCGACTCCGGCCGGATCGCGATCGAGGGCCATGACGTCGAGATCGACGACCGCGGTGCAACGCCGCTCGCGCTGCTGTTCCACGAACTGGCGACCAATGCAGTGAAATACGGGGCGCTCTCGTCCCTGGCGGGACGGGTGACGATCTCGATCCAGCGCGCCGAGAGCGGCGTTCTCGTGGTCTGGCGCGAGAGCGGCGGGCCGTCGATCGCCGAGCCGCCGGGCAAGACCGGCTTCGGCACGCAGCTCGCCGAAATCAGCGTGGTCAAGCAGCTTGGCGGCCGGCTGCACAAGGCCTGGGACCGCGACGGTCTGGTCGTCACCATCTCTCTCGATCAGGCGCGGCTGGCGCGCCCGGAGGACTGAGCCGGCTGGCTGCCCGCTCGGCGCTGTCGCGCTTCAACGCTCCAGCGCAGCGGCCAGCACGCGCGCGACATGGACCGCCTCGCGTCCCGCGCCGTCATGGATCTGGTGGCGGCAGCTCGTGCCGTCGGCGACGATGAGGTCGCCGGCTCCCGCCTTGCGGACGGCGGGCAGCAGCGAAAGCTCGCCCATGGCCAGCGAGACGTCGATCGTGTCGGCGGCGTAGCCGAAGGCGCCAGACATGCCGCAGCAGCTCGACTCGATCGGCCGGACCTCCAGTCCGGGGACCGCGCGCAGCGTCGCCTCGACCGCGCCCATGGCGTCGAACGCCTTCTGGTGGCAGTGGCCGTGAAGATGCGCGATGCGGCCGGCCTGTGACGCGAAGGGCAGGGTGGTCGCGCCTGCCTTGATGTCGACGGCGAGCAACTCCTCCAGCAGGAGCGCCGCCTTCGCCACCGGCTCGACCTCCGTCTTCGGCAGGAGGGCGGAGAACTCGTCGCGGAAGGTCATCAGGCAGGAGGGCTCCAGCCCGACGATGCGCGCACCTCTGGCGACATAAGGGGCGAGCGCGTCGAGCGTGCGCCGCGCCTCGGCGCGGGCCTCATCGACAAGGCCGGCAGACAGGAAGGTGCGCCCGCAGCAGAGCGGCCGGCCGCCATCCGCCGGCTCGACCTTGTGGATGCGGTAGCCGCCGGCCGCCAGAACCGTATCGGCAGCCTCCAGATTCTCGCGCTCGAAATAGCGGTTGAAAGTGTCGCCGAAGAGGATGACGTCGCGTCCGTCGCCGAGCACATCGGCAGGTTTCGCGGCCTTGCCGCCCTGCGCCCAGGGCCTGCGCCAGACCGGCAACGAACGCCGCGCACTGAAGCCGGCGATCCGCTCGCTCAGGCGCGCCAGCAGCGGGAGCTTGTCGCGCAAATTCATCAGGGGTGAGAGCCGCGCCGCCCATGGCGCATAGCGCGGCAGATACGCGATCAGCCGCTCCTTCAGCGGCAGGCCGTGCTTGGCGTGGTAATGGTGCAGGAACTCGACTTTCATCCGCGCCATGTCGACGCCGGTCGGGCAGTCGCGCTTGCAGCCCTTGCAGGAGACGCAGAGATCGAGCGTCTCCTTCATCGCAGGCGAGGTGAAGGCGTCCGGCCCGAGTTGGCCGGAGATGGCGAGGCGAAGCGTATTGGCGCGGCCGCGCGTGACGTGCTGCTCTTCGCGCGTGGCGCGCCAGGACGGGCACATCGTCCCGCCCGTCATCTTCCGGCAGGTGCCGTTGTTGTTGCACATCTCGACCGCGCCGCCGAGCCCGCCCCAGTCCGACCAGTCCAGCGCCGTCTGCGCCGGGACCGGCGTGGCGTAGCCCGGCGCAAACCGCATCAGCGAGCGGTCGTCCATGTGATAGGGCCGGACGATCTTGCCGGGATTGAGCCTGTTGTCGGGGTCGAACCCGTCCTTGACCTGCTCGAAAGCGCGGGTGAGGGGGCCGCCGAACATCGGCTCGACGAAATCCGAACGCGAGATGCCGTCGCCATGCTCGCCCGAGAACGAGCCCTTGAACTGGCGCACCAGCGCGCAGGCTTCCTCGGCGATGGCGCGCATCGCCTTCACCCCGGCCTCGTCCTTCATGTTCAGGATCGGGCGGACATGCAGGCAGCCGACCGAGGCATGGGCATACCAGGTGCCGCGCGTGCCATGGCGCTCGAACAGGGCGGTGACCGCGTCGGTGTAGTCGGCGAGATGTTCGAGCGGGACGGCGCAGTCCTCGATGAAGGAGACCGGCTTCCCGTCGCCCTTCATCGACATCATGATGTTGAGGCAGGCCTCGCGGACCTCCCAGACCGGCTTCTGCCGCGCCGGCTCCACCACCTCGACGACGGCATTGCTGAAGCCGTGATCGGCCATGCACTGATCGAGGCGCTTGAGATCGTATTTGAGCGCGCCGAGATCGTCGCCGGCGAACTCGACCAGCAGCAGGCAGTTGGGCTTAGCCCGCGTGATGTCGGCGAGCGTCCGCACGAAGAGCGGGATGTCCGCCCCCAGCACCAGCACGTTGTTGTCGACGAGTTCGACCGCGACGGGGCCGAGATCGACGATATGCCGCGTCGTCTCCATCGCCGAGCGGAAACTGGGAAAATGGCAGACGCCCATGACGCGATGGGAGGGAAGCGTCGAGAGCCTGAGCGTCGCCTCGGTCGTGATGGCGAGCGTGCCCTCCGAACCGACCAGCAGATGCGACAGGTTGGGATTGGCCGGCAGCAGTTCGTCGAGATTGTAGCCGCCGACGCGACGCTGCACCTTCGGAAAGATCGCCTCGATCTCGGCGCGGTGGCCGTCGGCCAGCGTCAGCATGCGCGTCATCAGATCGCGCGCGCGGGCCGAGGCGTTGTCGCCGACCGGGCCGTCGCCGAGCGCAAACGGCTCGCCGTCATGGAACAACGCCTTCATCGCCACGACGTTGTCGACGGTCTTGCCATAGCGCAGCGAGCGCGCGCCCGAGGAGTTGTTGCCGGTCATCCCGCCGATGGTGCAGCGGCTTGCGGTCGAGGGCTCGACGGGGAAGAACAGCCCGTCCTTCCGGACATGCGCGTTCAGCGCCTCCAGAACGAGGCCGGGCGCAACCGAAATGGTCCGGGCGATCGGGTCGTAATCCCGGATGCCGTTGAAATACCGGCTCATGTCGAGGATCAGCGCATCGCCGATCGGCTGGCCGTTCTGCGAGGTGCCGCCGCCGCGCGCGATCACGGGCGCGCCATGCTCGGCGGCGATCGTCAGCGCGGCCGCGATGTCGGCTTCCGATTTGGGGAAGACCACGCCGTGGGGCACGATCTGGTAGATCGAGGCGTCGGTGGCATAACGCCCGCGTGTAAACGCGTCGAAGCGGACGTCGCCTTCGAGCGCCTGCGCAAGCCGGCGTTCGAGGCCGAGATTGCGGGCGTGAGGTCTGGTGAGTGGAGCGGCGAGGTTCATTTCGTCTCTCCGCAAGGATTTCGCAGTGTGGCGTTTCGACGGGGCTGCGCGCTACTCCCTCCCCCCTTGCGGGGGAGGGTTGGGGAGGGGGCAGCGCCGATCTTGCAAGGTTCAGGATGCCAAGGCCCCCTCTCCATCTCTCCCCCGCAAGGGGGAAGAGGGCAGGTTGAGCCGATCAGCGCTCTTTCGCGTTGGAATCGATGCGGAAAACCGTTCATCCTATTCCGCCGCCTTGACCTCGACCGGCCGACCGCGCCTGCGCGCCGCGCCGATCAGGTCCATCACCGGGCCCCACAACAGCAGCAGCAGCGCCAGCACCACCAGCGTGCTCACCAGCCCGTTGGCCCAGAACACGTTCAGCGATCCGGCCGAGCCGAGCAAGGCCTGCCGGAAGGCATCCTCCGCCCGGTCGCCCAGCACCAGCGCCAGCACCAGCGGCGCGAGCGGATAGTCCAGTTTCTTGAAGACATAGCCGATGACGCCGAAGAGCAGCATCAGCCAGATGTCGAAGATCGAATTCGAGATCGTATAGGCGCCGATGGCGCAGACGATCAGGATGACGGGGGCGACATAGGAGAAGGGCACGCGCATGATCGCGGCGAAGAGCGGCACCGTCGCCAGCACGATGACGAGCCCGGCGAGGTTGCCGAGATACATCGACGCGATCAGCCCCCAGACGAACTCCTTCTGCTCGACGAAGAGCAGCGGCCCCGGCTGCAGTCCCCAGACCAGCAGACCGCCGAGTAGCACGGCGGCGGTCGCCGAGCCCGGAATGCCGAGCGCCAGCATCGGCAGCAGCGCGGCGGTTCCGGCCGCATGGGCTGCGGTTTCCGGCGCCAGCACGCCCTCGATCTCGCCCTTGCCGAAATTGGCGCTGCGCTTCGAGAACCGCTTGGCCAGGCCATAGCCCATGAAGGAGGCGGCGATCGCGCCGCCCGGCGTCACGCCCATCCACATGCCGACCACCGACGAGCGCACCAGCGTCGCCCAGTAGCGCGGCAGCCCGGCCCAGGTCTTCAGCACGATTTTGAGGTCGATCCGGGCCTGCTTGCCCTTGAAGACGAGGCCTTCCTCGACCGTCAGCAGGATCTCGCTGACGCCGAACAGGCCGATCACCACGATGAGAAAATCGAAGCCGCGCATCAGCTCCAGCGAGCCGAACGTCATGCGGAGATCCCCCGAGATCGAATCGAGCCCGACGGCAGCCAGCAGGAAGCCGATGCACAGCGAGGCCAGGATCTTGCCGCGGTTCTCCCGGCCCATGCCGATGAACGAACAGAAGGTCAAAAGGAACACGGCGAAGAATTCGGCCGGCCCGAACCGGAGCGCGAAGGAGGCTACCAGCGGAGCCACGAAGGTGATCAGGATAACGCCGGAGATCGCCCCGATGAAGGAGGCGGTGAAGGCCGCCGTCAGCGCCTCGGCCGCGCGCCCCTGCACCGCCATCGGATAGCCGTCGAAGGTGGTCGCGACCGACCAGGCCTCGCCGGGAATATTGAACAGGATCGAGGTGATCGCGCCGCCGAACAAAGCGCCCCAGTAGATCGACGAGAGAAGGATGATCGCCGAGGTCGGGTCCATGCCGAAGGTCAGCGGCAGCAGGATCGCGACGCCGTTGGGGCCGCCCAGGCCCGGCAGCACGCCGACGATGATGCCGAGGATCACGCCGACCGCCATGAAGCCGATGTTCTGCCAGGACAGGGCGACCTGGAACCCGGCCAGCAGCGAATTGAAATCATCCATCGGGATACCTTGGGGCAGGGCGCCAGTTTTCTGAAGATCGCGCCGGCGACGAGGGAAGCCAGGTTCGGGGGAGGGCCTCGGAGCGGGGGCTAGTAGCCGAGCGCAGCCTCGAGCGGGCCCTTGGGAAGCGGCACGCGAAACTGCAGTTCGAACACCCAGAAGCTGACCAGCGGCACCAGCACGGCGGTGAGCAGGATCGCATACCAGCGCGAGGTCGCCACGATCGCCATGAAGATCAGGATGAAGATGCCCGAGGCGACATAGAGCCCGAGCGGCTGGATCAGCGCGATGAACACGATCAGCGGCCCGAGCACGCGCACCACCTGACCGAGCTGTTCATAGGTGACGAAAACGCCGTCCTGCGGCGAGCGGAACGACTGGACCAGGATGAACAGCGACGCGGCGAGGAAAATCCAGCCCACCCGGGCCGGGAAGAAGCCGTTCTGCGGCCCGTTGTCCCAGCCTGCGCCGCGGCCGTAGGAATCGTAAAGGACCACGAAAGCCAGGGCGATCAGGATGGCTGCGACGACGCGCTCGACAGGACGGCGCGAGAGGCCGGGCGGAGTGGTTTCGGTTTCGGTGGGTGTCGACAATGGCTTGCTCCCGCGTCGTCCCGACGCCGTCGTCCTGGATCGGCGGCCCCGCATCCGCTCGTGGCGGGGCCTGGGACAGGCTTCGCCGTGCGGCCTCGGGATCCATTTGGGATGATCGATCCCGGGACGCCTCGCGGCCGCCCGGGATGATGGTGTCGGTCGTTCGCCGCCTGCCGCTGGCGACGGGCGAACTGCTACTTCGCCATGAAACCGGCGTCGCTCATGAGCTTGGCGTGCTTGGCCTCATCGGTCTTCAGGAAGGAGACGAAGGCCTCGCCGTCGCGGTAATCGGGCACGAGCGCTCCGCGTGCGAGATACTCTTTCCATTCCGGCGTCTCGGAGACCTTCTTGAACAGCTCCATGTAAAAGGCCTGCTGCTCCTTGGTGACCTTGCCGGGCATGAACATGCCGCGCAGCATCGAATAGGTGACGTTCAGCCCCTGCGACGGGCAGGTCGGGATGTCGGCCCAGGATTTTCCGTCGGCGACCTTCTCGGTGTAGGTCATCGGCTTGTCGGAGAAGACGCAGAGCGGCTTCGTCGCGCCGCCACGCCAGTTGGCGACGTCCTCGGCCGGATTGTTGGTCGAGGCCTCTATATGGCCGCCCGAAAGCTGCGTCGAGGTCTGGCCGCCGCTGGTGTGCGGGATGTAGGAGAATTTGGTGTCGCCGGCTTTCTCCATCGCGAACACGATCAGGTTGTCCTCGCGCTTGGACGAGGTGCCGCCGATCTTCATCGGGGGGGAGGACTTCTTGGCCGCGGCCATCAGGTCGCCGGCGTTCTGGTAGGGCGCCTTCGCGTTGACCCAGAGCACGAACGAGTCCTGCGCCATCATCGCGACCGGCGTGTAGTCGGTCCAGTTCAGCGGCAGCTTCGTCGCCATCGGGGTCATGTAGAGCCCGCTGGAGGTGGTGATCAGCTTGTGCGCGTCGCCGGAGGACTTCTGGATCTCGAGCATCCCCTCCGCGCCGCCGGCGGCTGGCTTGTTCACGACGATGATCGGCTGCGACGTCAGCTTGTGCTTCTGGATGGCGCCCTGGATCGTGCGCGCCATCTGGTCGGATGCGCCGCCGGCCGAGAACGGCACGATGATCTCGATCGCCTTGGTCGGCTCCCAGGCGAAGACCGGCGAAGCGGTCGCCAGCAGGATAACGGAGATGGCAAGGCGTGGAACGGCGAGATGATGCGTCTTCATGGTTCGGTATCCTCCCTGGGATCGCGCTCTGACGGCGTCGTCGGAAGAGCCTAGAACCAAAAAATTTTGCATTCAATCTGAAAATTCAATATGACCGGAATGGAGGCCATTCGTCATTGCGAGCGCAGCGAAGCAACCCAGAGGTTTGCGTGAGACGCTGGATTGCTTCGCTGCGCTCGCAATGACGGTTGGGGCTTCGCCGGGGAGTCAGCCCTCGTCCTGCGCTGCCTTGCGCTTGTTGCGCAGGTGCAGGAACAGGATGTCGCTGAGCTCGGTGCCGGCGCGGCGGCGCAGCGCGTCGAGGATTGCCTCATGCTCGCGCATCGCCTCGCCCCAGCGGTCGCGCTGCTTGGCCATGTTGGCGGAATAGCGCACGCGCCGGATGCGTCCGGCGAAGCCGGCATAGGTCGCGCCCAGAACCGCATTGCCGGCGGCTTCGACGATCATGGTATGGATCGCCTGGTTGCACTGGAAATAGCTATGCATCTCGCGGCGCAGGTAGAACCGGTACATGTCGTGATGCACACGCTCGATTTCGGCGATTTCATCGTCGGTGATGCGCTCGCAGGCGAGCCTTCCCGCCAAGGCCTCGATCCCGCCCATCACATCGAAGAGCTCGCGCAGTTCGTCCGCGCCGAGTTCGCGCACCCGGGCCCCGCGATTGGGCAGGAGTTCGATCAGCCCCTCCGCGGCAAGCACCTTGAGCGCCTCGCGCAGGGGCGTGCGCGAGATGCCGAAGCGCTCGCAGAGCTGTCGCTCCGGGATCCGCGCGCCGTCGGCGAGGTGGCCCTCGACGATGTAGTCGCGCAGCCCGGCAAGCAGTCCGTCATGCAGCGTGGCGCCCGGCCGCGGCGCATCCGGCATGGCGCGGCCCGCTCGCGGAGACGGCGGCTCTTCGGCGGGATAAAGCTCTGTCATGGCGCTCGTCATCGGAATCCGGTACTGCAATGAAGGCGGGCTGTCGAGGTCGTCGCAGCCTTATTTGCATTCCGGTTGTCAGTTGCCTTCACAAAAAATGAATGCAAAATAAGCGCTTCATGTATCGACGCCGCCGCAGAGCGCCGCGTCTCCGGGAGGGATTCCAGTCATGGCAATGCAGCAGGGTCGCCACTTCCTGCATATTCCGGGTCCAAGCCCGATTCCGGACCGCATCCTGCGCGCGATCGCCATGCCGATCATCGACCACCGCAGCGCCGAATTCGCCGTGCTCGGCAAGGAGGTGCTGGAAGGCTGCAAGACGGTCTTCAAGACGAAGCAGCCGGTGGTGATCTATCCGGCCTCGGGCACCGGCGCCTGGGAGGCCGCAATCGTTAACACGCTGTCGCCGGGCGACACGGTGCTGATGGCCGAGACCGGCCATTTCGCGACGCTGTGGAAGCAGATCGCCACACGCTTCGGCATCGAGGTCGAGTTCATCCCCGGCGACTGGCGGCGCGGCGCCGATCCGGACGCGATCGGCTCTCGGCTGGCGCAGGACAAGGCGCGAAAGATCAAGGCCGTGATGGTCGTCCATAACGAGACGTCCACGGGCGCGACCAGCCGCATCGCCGATATCCGTAAGGCGATCGACGCCGCCGGCCACCTGGCGCTGTTCATGGTCGACACGATCTCGGGGCTGGGCTCCGCCGATTTCCGACACGACGAGTGGCAGGTCGACGTCACGGTCTCGGGCTCGCAGAAGGGCCTGATGCTGCCGCCGGGCCTGAGCTTCAACGCTATTTCCGAGAAGGCGATGGCGGCCTCGAAGACCAACACGCTGCCGCGCGCCTTCTGGGACTGGCAGGAGATGGTCAAGATCAACGCCGGCGGCTTCTTTCCCTACACGCCGGCGACCAACCTGCTCTACGGGCTGAAGGAAGCGCTCGCCATGCTGCAGGAGGAGGGGCTCGATGCCGTCTTCGCGCGCCACAAGCGCCTCGCCGCCGCCTGCCGCGCCGCCGTCGAGGCCTGGGGGCTGGAGGTGCTCTGCCAGAACCCGGCCGAGCATTCGCCGGTGCTGACCGCCGTTATGATGCCGCCGAGCCATGGCGCCGACCGCTACCGCAAGATCGCGCTGGAGAAATACAACATCTCGCTCGGATCAGGGCTCGGCAAGGTTGCAGACAGGGTCTTTCGCATCGGCCATCTCGGCGAGTGCAACGAACTCATGCTGCTCGGCGCGCTGTCGGGGGTCGAGATGGGGCTTGCCGCCGCCGGCGTGCCGCATCGCAGCGGCGGCGTCGCCGCCGCGATGGCGATGCTGGAGGAGGGCGACGCCTCCAACGCGCCACGGGCGGCGGTCGCCTGAGCGGACGGTCTGCGTGGCGGCTCCGGCCGCCACGGCCTCCGGCGCGCGGTTTACGAGTGCGCTGACATCGGTCATGCTGATCAGATGAGCGTGGATCGGCGCGAGATAGCCCTTGCGCTTGAGATCGAGCAGCGCCTCGTCAGGCTGGGCGTTGAGCTTCTCTTCCGGGACCGCTGAAAATCCGTGGAAATTCGAGCTGGCCCCGCTCGGCGTGCGGATGTCGATCGTCACCGTCTGGAACAGGTCGAGTTCCTTCAGCGCGGCGGTGGCGATCGCGGCGCCGGCGGAGAAGGGCAACGTTCAGCGAAAACCCGGCCGACAGCCAGATGTTGCCGCTGCAGGCGGTCTCGATGTCGAGCAGCTTGCTGTGGCTGACGCCCTTGCCGAGGCTCGCCCTCGCCTGCGGGAGAACGCTGTCGGTCGCGAAGACAGGCTGCGACAGGTTGATCGCGCCGCTTTCGGAAATGCCCTCGGGCCGGAACTCCCGACTCTGGCCGGTGCAGTTCTTGCATGCTGAATGAGCCATAAGCGTGAGGCCATTCCCTTGCGCCGCCCCAGCCGCTATCAGGCGGGCGGAGAGCAGCGCGCCCGCGCCGCCAAACCGACAGGCACATCATGGATCTCGGTCTTCACAACAGGCGCGCTCTGGTTCTGGGTGCGAGCCGGGGACTGGGCGCGGCCATCGCCCGCACGCTTGCCGCCGAGGGCGCGACCGTGATCGCCGCCGCCCGCAACGTCGCCGCGACCGACGCCTGGGTCGCCGCACTTCCCGAGGAGGCGAGGGGCCGCGTCTTGGCCGCCAGCCTCGATCTGTCGGACCTCGCCTCGGTCGACTCGCTCGTCGGCGTATTGAAGGAGGCCGGCGGCGTCGATATCCTGATCGGCAATTCCGGCGGACCGCCGCCGGCCGAGGCGCGTGAGGCGAAGCGCGACGACTGGCTCAAGAATTTCGAGGCCATGGCGGCGAACCTGTTCCACCTGGCGCAGGGCCTGTTGCCGGGCATGACCGAGCGCGGCTTTGGCCGCATCATCACCATCGCATCGTCGGGCGTGGAGCAGCCGATCCCGCGGCTGGCGCTCTCCAACGGCATCCGCTCGGCGGTGATCGGCTGGTCCAAGACGCTCTCGGCCGAGGTCGCGAGCCAGGGCGTCACCGTCAATGTCGTGCTGCCCGGCCGCATCCACACCGAGCGCGTCGACCAACTCGACAAGGCCGCCGCCGACCGCACCGGCACGACGCCGGAGGAGGCCGCCAAGGCCTCCCGCGCCACCATCCCAGCCGGCCGCTACGGCACGGCGCAGGAATTCGCCGATGTGGTGACGTTCCTCGCCAGCGAGCGGGCGAGCTATGTCACCGGGGCGAAAATCCGCATCGACGGTGGCGCGACGCGGAGCATCTGACCCTCGCGAATGCGCGATTTCTGGCCTCTAAACCGGTCGGTTGGGCCGGTTTGGAACGTTGTTCTCCGGGAGGTGTGAAATAAGAAAAACCACGCTACAGGCTGTGAATTGATCATTCGGGTCGGCGGCTATAGCTGAAGCGTTCGATTTACCGAACGCCCGAGGCAGCCATGGCCGTGGAAATGTCCGGTTCGCCGCATGCAAGCGCGCTGAACCATGCCTTCGTCGGCACGGATGCCGCCGGGCGTCTCGCGGCGCTGCGGGAAGCCGCCTCCGGCCGCATCGTCTTCACCACCAGCTTCGGGCTGGAGGATCAGGTGCTGACCCATCTGATCGTCGCGGCGGGGCTCCCCGTCGAATTCGTCACGCTCGACACGGGCCGGCTGTTTCCGGAGGTCTACGCGCTCTGGGCCGGGACCGAGGCGCGCTACGGCATCGTCATCCGCCCGTTCTACCCGCGCAATGATGCGCTTGAACTGTTCGTCCGCCAGAACGGCGTCAACGGCTTTTACGGCTCGCGCAACGCCCGCAAGGGCTGCTGCGACATCCGCAAGGTGGAGCCGCTTGGCCGCGCTCTGGCCGGAGCCGATATCTGGATCACGGGTCTGCGCGCCGACCAGTCGCAGGCGCGCGGCGCCGCCGCCTTCGCCGAATCCGATGCGGCGCGCAATCTGGTCAAGGTCAATCCGCTGCTCGACTGGTCGCGCGACGAGGCGCTGGCCTTCGCGCGAGCCAACGATGTGCCGCTCAACCCGTTGCATGGGCGCGGCTTCGTCTCGATCGGCTGCCAGCCCTGCACGCGCGCGATCCAGCCGGGCGAGCCCGAGCGTGCCGGGCGCTGGTGGTGGGAGGATGATGCGGCAAAGGAATGCGGCCTGCATGTCGGCGCCGACGGCAAAGGCGGGCGCGCCGGGCTGGCGGAGGCGAGGCCATGATCCAGCTCAGCCATCTGCAGAAGCTCGAGGCCGAGGCGATCTTCATCATCCGCGAGGTCGTGGCGACCTGCGACAGGCCGGTGCTGCTCTATTCGATCGGCAAGGATTCCGCCGTCCTCCTGCATCTCGCGATGAAGGCGTTCTGGCCCGCCAAGCCGCCATTCCCGCTGCTCCATGTCGACACGACCTGGAAGTTCCGCGAGATGATCGCGTTTCGCGACGAGACGGCGGCGCGGCTCGGGCTCGACCTGATCGTCCACATCAACCAGGAGGGCGTGAAGGCCGGGATCGGCCCGTTCGCCTCGGGCTCGCGCATCCATACCGACGTGATGAAGACGCAAGGGCTGAAGCAGGCGCTCGACCTGCACGGGTTCGACGCGGCTTTCGGCGGCGCACGGCGCGATGAGGAGAAGAGCCGCGCCAAGGAGCGCGTCTTCTCGCTGCGTTCGCCTGAGCATCGCTGGGACCCGAAGAACCAGCGCCCCGAACCCTGGCAATTGTTCAACACCCGCAAGGCGAAGGACGAGAGCTTTCGCGTGTTTCCGCTCTCGAACTGGACCGAGCGCGACGTCTGGGACTACATCGCGCTGGAGAACATCGCCGTCGTTCCGCTCTATTTCGCCGCCGCGCGCCCGGTTGTGCGCCGGGGCGATTCCTGGATCATGCGCGACGACGAGCGCATGGAGCTGCTTCCCGGCGAGCGCGTCGAGACGAAGATGGTCCGCTTCCGCACGCTCGGCTGCTATCCGCTCACCGGCGCGGTCGAAAGCCGGGCCGCGACCCTTGCCGACATCATCGCCGAGATGCGCGCCTCGCGCTCCTCCGAGCGGCAGGGGCGCGTCATCGACCATGATGGCGTCGGTTCGATGGAGCTGAAGAAGCAGGAGGGCTACTTCTGATGAGCGCGCTCGCCCGGGCCATCCGCCCCGCTGAGATGAGCGGCCCCTCCGTCGCCAATGATCCGGTCGCCGCCGCCGGCGCCAGCCGACCCTCGCTGCTGCGCTTCATCACCTGCGGCTCGGTCGACGACGGCAAATCGACGCTGATCGGCCGGATGCTTTACGAGGCCGGCGCGGTCCTCGACGACCAACTTGCGACGCTCGACGCGGAATCGCGTAAATTCGGCACGCAAGGGACCCAGCCCGATTTCGCGCTGCTGGTCGACGGGCTCGCCGCCGAGCGCGAGCAGGGCATCACCATCGACGTGGCCTATCGCTATTTCGCGACGGACAGGCGCAGCTTCATCGTCGCCGACACGCCGGGCCACGAGCAATACACCCGCAACATGGCGACCGGCGCGTCCATGGCCGACCTCGCCATCATCCTGATCGATGCGCGAAAGGGCCTGCTCCCGCAGACGCGGCGGCATTCCTTCATCGTCTCGCTGGTCGGCGTGCGCCATGTCGTGGTCGCGATCAACAAGATGGACCTCGTCGGCTATGACGAGGCGGTCTTCGCCCGCATCGCCGCCGATTATCGCGCCGCCACAAGCGGGCTCGGCTTTGCCTCGATCGCCTTCGTGCCGGTCTGCGCGCGCGCTGGCGACAATTTGCTGGAGCGCTCGGCGCGGATGCCCTGGTATGCCGGGCAGGCGCTGCTGCCGCTGCTGGAAGACATCGCGATCGCCGAGCCGCAGGCCGAGGCGGCCGATTTCGTCCTGCCGGTGCAATGGGTCAACCGGCCCGATCTCGATTTCCGCGGCTATGCCGGCACGCCGGCGGCAGGTTGCGCCCGCGTCGGCGACACGGTCGCCGTGCTGCCGTCGGGCCGCGCCGGCACGATCTCACGGGTGATCGGCGCGGGCGGAGAGGCGAGCCAGGCGGCAGCCGGAGAGGCGGTCACGCTGACGCTCGCTGAGGAGATCGACATCTCGCGCGGCGACGTCATCGTCTCGGCTGGCAGCGACATCGTCGCGACGCGCGACCTCCCGGCCCGCCTGCTCTGGACCGGCGAGCGCGCGCTGATCGAGGGCGGCCAGTTCCTCGTCAAGCTGGGAACACAGACGGCCGTCGCGACGCTGGACGTGCTGCAGCACCGGATCGACATCGAGGATTTCCGGCCCGTGCCGGCCCAGAGCCTGCGTATGAACGGGATCGGGCTCGCCACCCTGCGGCTCGACCGGCCGCTGGTCGTCCTGCCCTATCACAGGAGCCGCGAACTCGGCGGCTTCATCCTGATCGACCGGATCAGCAACGAGACGGTCGCCTTCGGCTTCGTCGAGCCGGAGGCGGGCGGGCGGCAGGGCGCCTCCTCCGGCGAAGGCGTCACCGGGCGCGTCGGTCGCGCCGCGCTGCGCATCGTCGGCCGGCGCGGCGCGGCCGATCGCAGGCTGCGGCTGGAAGCCGCGAGTTGGCGGCTGACGAGCGCGCTTGGCCTGTTCGCGGCCGCCTACGCCCTGAGCGGGCGGACTGGCCTCGCGGCTGCGCTGGCGCTCGGCGACATCGCGCTGAGGCCGGGCCTGCGCGCCCTGCATGCCAGGCTCTGGCGCGGCGGGCCAGCCGGGGCGCTTCAGGACGGCGCCGGCATCTGATTGGACACCGCCGGTCGGTCTTCCGTCGACCGGCGATTCACGGGTCTGTTCCCGCTCAGGCTGCGCGGGCAAGGCCAAGCAGGCTGGAGGCGTCGCCCCCGCCGAGCAGCGAGCCCACCCCATAGGCGCCGGAAGCCTGCAGCGACAGGCTCGACCGCGCGGAGGGATTGAAGCGCTGCTCGGCCTGTTCGCGGAAGCTCTCGTCCTCCTCGCGCGATATCGCGCCGTCCTTGTCGCCGTCGATCGCCTTGAACAGCGCATCCAGCAGATCGGACCTGTCCTCCGAGGCGGATGTCCCGCTGCGCTCCGACAGAGCCGCGAGGAACTCGTCCCTGGCGATGCCGCCATCGGAATTGGTGTCGAGGATATCGAAGAGGTCCTGCGTCTCCTCGGTTTGCCTGGTCGCTTCGCTGCCGGCGCCCTGCAGGTTGAACAGGAACGACTGGAACTGCTTCTCGGCCTCGGCCTTAAAAGAGTCCGATTCCGTCTTCGTGATCGACCCGTCGCCGTCGCCATCGATTTTTTTGAACAGCGCCTCGGCCCTCTTGTCGTCGGCGCCTTTCGGCCCGCCGCTCTTGAACTCGTCGAGGCTCAACGCCCCGTCGCTGTTGCCGTCGAGTTTTTCGAAGCTCGGCGGCTTGAAATTCGTGGGCGGACGAAAACCGCCAACCCCTCCGATGCTGGACATGATGAAACCCTCCTGAACCGGCCTGACGGCTGCCGCCGGACTGGCGGCAGGGAGAGTGTCTCGGGAGGCCGAAGGCGAAAGCCTTAAGCGTCCAGACCAAATTGGTTGCGCGTTGTATCGGCGGCAACAGTGGAAACGGGCCGAAACACAATCGCCTGCTGGACGGGCGTTCAGCCCGCGATCACCGCCGTCGCCTCGATCTCGACCAGCGCCTCGCGCTCGACCAGACCCGCCACCTGCACCACCGCCATGGCCGGGAAATGCCGGCCCATCACGGCGCGGTAGACCGGGCCCATCTCTTTCAGGCTGCCGCGATAGGCCTCGATATCGGTGACGTACCAGGTCAGCTTGACGATATCCTCGATCCGCCCGCCACCGGATTCGACCACGGCCCTGATGTTGGACAGCGTCTGGCCAAGCTGCGGCAGGAAGCCCTGCGCGAAGACGCCGTCCGCGTCCCAGCCGACGAGCCCGCCGGTGACCAGCACGCGCCCCTGCGCCACCATGCCGTTGGCGTAGCCGCGCGGAATCGGCCAGCCTTCGGGATTGATGGCGCGGGCAAGAGCCTCGATGGATTTGGCGTCGTTCGACATGGCGTCGCCTCGGTTTGGCCGTTCCGGCTGGTCTGTAACTCAGCTCTCGTCCTGCGCCATCTGGCGCAGCGCGAAACGCTGCAGCTTGCCGGTCGGCGTCTTCGGCAAGCCTGGGACGAACGCGATGGCGCGGGGATATTTATAGGGCGCGATAGCCGCCTTGACGTGATCCTGCAACGCCTTGACCAGCGCGCCATCGCCGTGATGGCCATCGCGCAGCACGACATAGGCCTTGACGATGTTTCCGCGTTCCGGGCAGGGCGCGGCGACGACGCCGCATTCGGCCACCGCCGGATGCGTCAGCAGGCAGGTCTCGACCTCCGGCCCGGCAATGTTGTAGCCCGACGAGACGATCATGTCGTCGGAGCGGGCCTGATACCAGAAATAGCCGTCCGCATCGCGCAGATAGGTGTCGCCGGTGAGGTTCCATCCATCTGCGACGTATTTCGCCTGCCGCGGATCGGCGAGATAGCGGCAGCCGGTCGGGCCGCGCACCGCGAGCCGACCCGGCGTGCCGTCGGGCACGTCGCGCCCGTCCTCGTCGATGATCCTGGCCTCGTAGCCCGGCACCGGCAGCCCGGTCGCGCCGGGGCGGATTTTTTCGCGCGGGGCGGCGATGAAGATGTGCAGCATCTCGGTCGCGCCGATGCCGTCCATCAGCGGCAGCCCTGTCTTGGCCAGCCACGCGTCGAAAGTCGGCTTCGGCAGCGCCTCGCCAGCCGAGACGCAGATGCGGAGCGAGGAGATGTCGCGCCCGTCGAGCCGGTCGAGCATGGCGCGATAGGCGGTCGGCGCGGTGAAGCAGATGGTGGCGCGATTGCGCTCGATCGCATCGATCAGGTCGGGCGGCGCGGTCTTCGCCGGCAGCACCATCGCAGCGCCGATACGCATCGGGAACAGCACGAGCCCGCCGAGACCGAAGGTGAAGGCGAGCGGCGGCGAGCCGATGAAGCGGTCGTCGGGCGAGGCTTTCAGCACGCGCGCGCCATAGCAGTCGCAGATCGCCAGCAAATCGCGCTGGAAATGCATCGTGCCTTTGGGCTCGCCGGTCGTGCCCGAGGTGAAGCCGATCAGGCAGACATCGTCGCAAGACGTGTCGGCGGCGTCGAAATTCTCATAGCCGGGCTGCGCCATCAGGCGGTCGAGGCTGTCGGGCGCGTCGCCGCCCCAGGTGACGATGCGGGCAAGCTCCGGGGCCTGTTCCCGCGCCGCTTCGAGATCGGCGACCAGCGCGCGGTCGCACAGCGCCAGCGCTATCTTCGCCTTGCGGATCGGCCAGGCCAGTTCGCCGGCTCGCAGCATCGGCATGGTCGCCACCGCGACGCCGCCTGCCTTCAGTACGGCGAGATAGGCCGCGACCATCATCGGCGTGTTGGCGGCGCGCAGCAGCACGCGGTTGCCGGTGACCAGGCCGAGATCGCGCACCAGCACATTGGCGATGCGGTTCACCTGGCTGGCCAGATCGGCATAGCGCCAGCGCACTTCACCGGAGATGATCGCGGTCCGCTCAGCCCGGCCCTCCGCGACATGACGGTCGAGCAATTCTGTGACGACGTTCAGCCGCTCCGGATAGGCGAGTCCCGCCGCCGCGAGATCGAGCGCGGGCCAACTCGCAACCGGCGGCAGGTTGTCCCGCGAAAAGCTGTCCTTGTGACCTGAGCGCAGAAGAGCCGTCACCGTCAGCCTCCGCCGCCAGTGGCATGCGATTTCAGCAGGTCGCGCGCGATCACGACCTTCTGGACTTCGCTGGCGCCCTCATAGATCCGCAGCGCCCTGATCTCCCGGTACAGTTCCTCCACCTTGACGCCCTTGGTCACGCCGAGCCCGCCAAAGATCTGGACGGCGCGGTCGATGACCCTTTGGGCGTTCTCCGTTGCGACGAGTTTGGCCAGCGCCGCCTCGCGGGTGACGCGCGCCGCGCCCTTGTCCTTGGTCCAAGCCGCCCGGTAGACCAGCAGCGCCGCCGCATCGACCTCGCAGGCGCTGTCGGCGATGGCGGCCTGGCTGAGTTGCAGATCGCCGAGCGTGCCGCCGAACAGCTTGCGCCCGTTCGCATGCGACACCGTCTCGTGCAGCGCCCGCCGCGCGAAGCCGAGCGCGGCCGCCCCGACCGTCGCGCGAAAGATGTCGAGCGTCGCCATCGCGACCTTGAAACCATCGCCGGCCCCGCCGATGCGATTTTCCGCCGGGATGCGGCAGGCATCGAAGCGCAAGGTCGCCAGCGGATGCGGCGCGATCACGTCGATCCGCTCGGTGACGCTGAGCCCCGGATGATCCGCCTCGACCAGATAGGCGGACAGCCCGCGTGCGCCCGGAGCCTCGCCGGAGCGCGCGAAGACGACGTAATGGTCGGCGATGCCGCCATTCGAGATCCAGCTCTTTTCGCCGTCGATGCGGACATGGTCGTTACCGTCCGGCACGGCGGTGGTCGCCATCGCGGCGACGTCCGAGCCCGCCTCCTTCTCCGACAGGGCGAAGGCGGCGATCCGCGTGCCGGCGCAGACCCCCGGCAGGATGCGCTGCTTCATGGCCTCCGAGCCGGCGAGCGTGATCGAGCCCGTTCCCAGCCCCTGCATGGCGAACGCGAAATCGGCGAGGCCGTCGCGGGCGGCGAGGATTTCGCGGGCGAGGCAGAGCGTGCGGACGTCGAGCGTCTCGCCCAAGCCGCCATAGGCTTCCGGCACCACGGCCTTGAGAAAGCCCGCTTGCCCCAACGCCCCGACGCGGGCGCGGCAGGCGGCGTCGACGTCCGTATGGGGCAGATCGGGCAGACAGGCGTCAGCCCAGGCCGTGAGTTCGGCGGCGAAGGCGCGGTGTCGCTCCTCGAAGAAGGGCCAGGCGAGCGTGTCGCCGAGAAGACCGATGCCTAGCGGAGAATAGGCGGCCATCTCAGTTGCCCTCGAAGACCGGCTTCTGCTTCGCGGCGAACGCATGATAGGCGCGGGCGAAATCCTCGGTCTGCATGCACAGCGCCTGCGCCACGGCCTCGGCCTCGATCGCGCTCTCGACCGACATCGCCCATTCCATCTCGAGCATGCGCTTGGTCATGGCGTTGGCGAAGGTCGGGCCGTCGGCAAGCTCGGCGGCGAGCGTTTGCGCCTCGGCGAGCACGACCTCGGAGGCGCAGAGCCGGTTCAGGAAACCCCAGCGCTCCGCTTCCTCGCCGCGCAGAATTCGGCCGGTATAGAGCAGTTCGGCGGCGCGACCCTGGCCGATTATGCGCGGCAGCATGGCGCAGGCGCCCATGTCGCAGCCGGCCAGACCGACGCGGTTGAACAGGAAGGCGATCTTCGTTCCCGCCGTGCCCAGCCGCAGGTCGGACGCCATCGCCATGATCGCGCCGGCTCCGGCGCAGACGCCGTCGATCGCGGCGATCACCGGCTGCGGGCAGGCCCGGATCGCCTTGACCAGTTCGCCGGTCATGCGGGTGAATTTCAGCAGGTCTTTGGTCTCCATCGCGACCAGTGGCCCGATGATCTCGAAGACGTCGCCGCCCGACGAGAAATTGCCGCCGGCTCCCGTGATCACGATCGCCTTGACCGCCTCCTCCTTCTGCGCGGCAAGAAAGACATCCGTGAGTTCCCGGTAGCTTTCGAAGGTCAGCGGATTCTTTTTCTCAGGCCGGTTCAGGGTGACTGTGGCGACCTTGGCCGTAACCGAAAGCTGGAAATGCTGCGGCGTGAAACCGGCCAACGGCAGGGTGGTCGGGTTGGCGATGGTCTGGACGGGCAGGCTCACGGCGTCTCTCCACGGCTGTCGTCGGCGCGCTGCGCGATCGCCCTGTGCAGCGAGGCCTTGGTCTGGCCGAGCAGGCGGAAGAGCTGGACGGTGTCGACGCCGCTGAGGCCCGCAAACAGCTCGGCGATCCAGCCTTCATGGCGTTCGGCCATCGCCCTGAAGGCGCGCCGCCCTTGCGCGGTGAGGGTCAACACCTGCACGCGCCGGTCCTGCGTCGCGGCGCGCTTGTCGACCAGCCCGTCGGCCAGCAGGCCCGCCACGACCGCGGTGACATTGCCGTTGGAGACCATCAGCCGCTGCGAGACCTCGCCGACGGTCATGCCGGTGGTCGATTTCTCGAGCTGGGCCATCAGGTCGAAGCGCGGCAGCGTCGTTTTGAACTCTTCACGCAGCCGGTTGCGGATCTCGGTCTCGATCAGCGTCGAGCAGGTCAGAAGCCGCAGCCAGAGCCGCAATTCGTCCTTGTGGTCGCCGGGGCGTTCGCTGGCCTTGGTCTCGCGGTCGAGGACGAGCGCGGGAGAGGGCGTCTCCATCTCAGAACTCCCCGCCATTGATCATCAGCGATTGCCCGGTGATCGAACCGCTATGGGGACCGCACAAATGCAGCACCGCCTGGGCGATCTCGTCGGGCGCGATCAGCTTGCCTTGCGGATTGGCTCTGACCAGTTCGGCCAGCGCCTGCTCCCGCGAAATGCCGGTCTTGGCGGTGATCGCCGCCACGCTGTCGGCGACCATTTCGGTCTCCGTATAGCCCGGGCACACGGCGTTGACGGTGACGCCGCTTTTCGCCGTCTCCAGCGCCAGCGAGCGGACGAGGCCGATCACGGCATGCTTGGCCGCGACATAGGCCGACACATAAGGATAGCCGCGATGGCCCGCCGTCGAGGCGATCGCGATCAGCCGGCCATGGCCGCGCGCCGCCATGCCGGGCAACGCCGGGTGGAAGGCGTTGATCGTGCCGATCAGATTTATCTCGTGCATGCGCCGGAAGCGCTCGGCGTCGCTGCGCTGAAACGGCCCGGTCTCGACCGCGCCGGCATTGGCGACGACGATGTCGACGGGTTTTTCCGCTGCGAGCTGCATCAGGCAGGCGGCCATGGCGGCCTCGTCGCGCACATCGCAGGGCGCAAAGGCGTCGGCCGCTCCCGACGAGACAGCCGTGGCCAGCACGCCCGCATCTCGCCCGACGATGCTGACACGCGCGCCGGCGCTCCGCAGCGCGGCCGCGACCGCGCGGCCGATGCCGCGTCCGCCGCCCGTCACCACCGCATGCCGCCCGGCCAGAACCATCCCGCAGCGCCTCCCTGATACAGCCAATATATTTTAGGTCTAAAGCATTTGGCAAGCGGTCTCGATTGGTGCGGAAAACGACGGAAATAACGAGACATGCGGCCCTAATATTAACCTGATCGCCCGTGCTGCGGCTTTTTCGCATCCTGGGACCAAATCCAGTTATGGCCCTTGAGATAAAATTATTTCAGACCTAAAATAATTTTCTGACGGTTTGGCGGGAGGTTTGCAATGCGCATCGCGGTGGTCGGCGGCGGCCCTGCCGGGCTCTATTTCGCGCTCCTGATGAAGCGCGACTGGCCGGCGCTCGACGTCACGGTGTTCGAGCGCAACCAGGCTGACGACACATTCGGCTTCGGCGTCGTCTTCTCCGACCAGACGCTCGACACCTTCAAGGCTGCGGACGAGGCGAGCTACGCCGCGATCCGCGATAATTTCGCATACTGGGACGATGTCGAGGTCCATTTCAAGGACTCAGTCCACCGCGTCTCCGGCAACGGCTTCTGCGGCTGCTCGCGCCGTTCGCTGCTGCTGCTGGTGCAGGCCCGCGCGAAGGAACTGGGCGTCGCCCTGCGCTTCAGCGAAGAGGCCCCGGATGTCGAGGCGCTCAAACGCGACTACGATCTCGTCGTCGCCGCCGACGGCATCAACAGCCGCATCCGCGAGGGCTGGCGCGAACGCTTCGAGCCGCAGACCGACCTGCGACCCAACCACTTCACCTGGATGGGCTCGACCCGCCCCTTCGACGCCTTCACCTTCTTCTTCAAGGAAACCGAATACGGGCTCTTCATCGCCCATTGCTACCAGTACGAGGCCGGCCGCTCGACCTGGGTGCTGGAGACCGACCCCGAGACCTTTGCGCGCGCCGGTCTCGGCGCGATGAGCGAGGCGCAGTCCGCCGCATTCCTCGAAGGTATCTTCGCGCAGGAGCTTCAGGGCCACGGGCTCGTCACCAACCGCTCGCTCTGGCGCAATTTCCCGATGATCCGCTGCGCCAACTGGGTCGCCGACAACGTCGTGCTGATCGGCGACGCCAAGGCCACCGCGCATTTTTCGATCGGCTCGGGCACCAAACTCGCCATGGAGGATGCGATCGCGCTCCATAAGGCCTTCCACAAGGCGGGGCTCAAGGTCGGCGAGGCGCTGGCCCTGTTCGAGCGGACGCGTCGCGAGGAGGTCGAGAAGACGCAGCACGCGGCGGACGTCTCGCTGGTCTGGTTCGAGCAGCTCAGGCGCTTCTGGGATTTCGAACCCTTACGCTTCGCCTTCGGCCTGATGACGCGCTCCAAGGCGATCACCTATGACAACCTCGCTCTGCGCGCGCCCGGCTTCGTCGCCGCGATCGACAGGCTGGTCGCCGACGATCTCGGTTCCGATGCGAAGACACGCAAGGACGGCTCGCCCGTGCCGCCAGCCTTCCAGCCGTTCAGGCTCAGAGAGATGCGGGTCGAAAACCGCATGGTGCTCTCGCCGATGTGCCAGTATTCGGCCGATGATGGTCTGCCTGGCGACTGGCACCTGATGCATTACGGCTCGCGCGCCATCGGCGGGCCGGGGCTGATCGTCACGGAAATGACCTGCGTGGCCGAGGACGCCCGCATCACGCCGGGCTGCGCCGGGCTCTACAATGACGCGCAGGAGGCGGCCTGGCGGCGGATCGTCGCTTTCGTCCACGCCAACTCCGCGGCGAAATTCTGCCTCCAGCTCGGCCATGCCGGGCGAAAAGGCGCGACGAAACTGATGTGGGACGGCATGGACCGGCCGCTGACGGAGGGCGCCTGGCCCATCTTGTCGGCATCGCCCTTGCCCTACTATCCCGAGAGTCAGATCCCGCGCGAGATGACCCGCGCCGACATGGACCGGGTCAGGGCGCAGTTCGTTCAGGCCACTGAGCGGGGACAACGCGCCGGCTTCGACATGCTCGAACTCCATTGCGCCCATGGCTACCTGCTGGCGAGCTTCCTCTCGCCGCTGACCAACCATCGCATGGACGCATATGGCGGCTCGGTCGAGAACCGCCTGCGCTACCCGCTCGAAATCTTCAGGGCCCTGCGCGAGACCTGGCCGCGCGAAAAGCCGATGTCGGTACGGATTTCCGCGACCGACTGGAAGGAGGGCGGCGTGACGCCCGACGACATGGTCGCGATCTCCCGCGCCTTCGCGGAGGAGGGCTGCGACCTGATCGACGTCTCGACCGGGCAGACCGTCAACGACAGCCGGCCGGTCTATGGCCGCATGTTCCAGATCCCGTTCTCCGACCAGATCAGGAACGAGGCCCGCATCGCGACCATGTGCGTCGGCAACATCACCAGCGCCGACCAGGTCAACACCATCGTCGCCTCCGGCCGGGCCGATCTCGTCGCGCTCGGGCGGCCCCATCTCGCCGACCCGTCCTTCGTGCTGCGCGCGGCGGCCTGGTACGGCGTCGATATCGCCCAGCCGGTGCAGTACGGGCCGGGCAAGGACCAGCTCATGCGCAACACCCCGCGCGAGCGCGCGGAACTGGAGGCGTTGAAGCTCAAGGCCAAGCCGAGCCGTCATGCGGTCGGATAGGGCGTGCTCGGGAACAACCGGGCCCCCTGCCTGTTTCCTTGGCGCCAGTTCCCCATGCAGCCGCCTCAAGCGCGCCGCCGAAAGGTTTCAGACGATGCCGAGCTTCGCCGCCACCCTGAGTTCCCTGCGCGCCTCTGCCGCCGCGCTCGCACTGTCGCTGGCCGCCACTGGCGCACTCGCGCAGGCGACGGCGACCCCGCCGCAATCGCTGCCGGCCGCGGCTCCTCAGTCGAATAGCGGTCTGGGCCCGACGACCACGAGCCCGGCCCAGATCGACAAGGGCCAGAACATGATCCTGCCCTCGGCCGGCAGCTCCGGCCCTTCGGCCGCCCCGACCATGGTGTTCGACTGCAAGGCCAAGCCGCAGGATTGCACGACGCCGGCGACGCCGGCCGACAAGGCGACTGCGCCGGTGGTCTCGGCTCCGCCGGCGACGTCGGGGCCGAAGCCCTGATCCGATGAGTTTTGGCCTTGATGCATGCCGGCTCCCATCAACACAGCCTCATCCCGGACAAGCCGCGTAGCGGCGCAGCTCCGGAATTCATCGTAGGGTCGGACGACGCTTTATGATGGATCCCGGAGCAAGCCCGGGATGACGTGGCGTTCTCTCAGGAGCCTCATTGCTTTCGAATGGATCATTGCAGGATTGCAATGATCCGCTTGGCGTCTGGCCTCTGTCATGGCCGCATGAGAACGCTATCTGAGGTCTCGAATGCGGGGCCTGATACCGCCGCGCCAGAGCGAAAGCCCAGACCATGACCCTGACCGGCATCCACCACGTCACAGCCATCACCGCCAACGCGCCCGGCAACCATCGCTTTTACACGCAGGTTCTGGGCATGCGGATGGTCAAGAAGACGGTCAACCAGGACGATGTTTCGGCCTATCACCTGTTCTATGCCGATGGCGCCGGCTCGCCGGGCAGCGACCTGACCTTCTTCGATTGGCCGGCCCAGCCGGCTCGGCGCGGCACCCATGCTATCACCCGCACCTCCCTGCGCGTGGCTGACGAGGTCTCGCTCAACTGGTGGCGCGAGCGTCTGCTGGCGGCCGGGGTCAAGCCGTCCGAGATCCGCGAGATCAACGGCCGCATGGGCCTCGATGTCGAGGATCCCGAAGGCCAGCGCCTGACCCTGCTGACCGATGGCGGCGCGATCCCCTTCACCGTCTGGGACAAGAGCGAGATTCCCGCGCAGCACCAGATTCGCGGGCTTGGGCCTGTCACCATCTCGGTGCCGGCGCTGGAGCGGACGCAGGTCGTGCTGACGCAGCTGCTCGGTCTGGAGCGGATCGGCAGCTATCGTGACGCTGCGCATGCGACCGGCGACATCCATGTCTTCAAAATCGGCGAGGGCGGCCCTGCGGCCGAACTCCATGTCGCGGTCGAGCCCGGCCTGCCTCAGGCGCGCGAAGGGGCGGGCGGCGTCCACCATCTGGCGCTGCGCACGCCGACCTTCGCCGATTACGACGCCTGGGCCGAGAAGTTGAAGGCGGCCGGCTATCCCAACAGCGGCAAGGTCGACCGGTTCTATTTCCGCTCGCTCTATCTGCGCGAGCCGGGCGGCATCCTGATCGAGATCGCGACCGACGAGCCCGGCTTTTCCGCCGACGAGCCGGCCGAGACGATGGGCGAAAAGCTGGCGCTGCCGCCGTTTCTGGAAGGACGACGGGCGGAGATCGAGGCGGGGTTGAAGCCGCTCTGAGGCGTCACGCCGCCGTGTCGAGCCGCGCCATCTCGCTGCGGAATTCGAGGCGCAACTGGTCGGCCTCCTCGTCGGGGAGCCAGTTCGCCATCTGCGGAAACACCGTCTGCCAGTAGCGCGTCGTCTTGCGGTCCCAGGGCAGGCTTTCGGCGGCCTTCGCCTCGGCGAGCAGGCGCAGCAGCTTGGCGCGCACGACTTCCGGGTCGGCGCGATAGACGGTCGGCTCGGACGGGAAGAGGTCGTCCTGGCCGCCGAAAAGGTTGAGTTGGGCCTTGCTCATGCGTCGTCAGCCGGTTTGCTCGGAATCGACCTTATCATCGGGCTTGGCGCGCAGCCGTTCAACCGCGATCAGCGGGTTGTCCAGAACCTCCTGCAGCAGCGCCGCCTGCGCGGGCTCCAGCAGCACGAGCCGGCCGAGCACATGCAGCAGGTTCATCAGGTCGGTCGTATACTCCGGCAGCCAGTGCGCGGGCTGGATCGCGTCGAGGGCCGAAGGCGGGCGGCGGTCGCCGATGATCGGGCGGGTGCGGTCCCGCCTGCGATAGCTGAACCATTGCCGCAACACCTGCTTGCCCGAGACCTCATAGGCGAAGACCTCGGGCGGCACATTGTCGATATGGCCGGCTCCGATGGTCAGGCGGCGCGTCGCCGGGTCGTAATCCATCGCCTCGGGCAGCGGCTCGGGCGCGCCGGGGATCGCGCCGCCCGCCGGGATGCGCGGGGCGGCGCTCGCGGGCAGGCGCGGCGGACCTTTGGGCCGGCCGGCCGCCGCATCGTGAAAGCGCTCGCCATAGGCGTGTAGCCAGATCACCTCGCGGCCGAGCGCGACGGCCCTGTCGAACAGCGCCGCATCGGCCGTCAGCGGCAGGCGCAGCCCGGGCTGGACGAGATCGCGCTGGAAGCGGGCGGTGAAGGCGGGGTGGGCGAGCAGCGCGGCGATAGAGGCCATCACGTCCTGCGGCGCGATCGCGCGGCCATAGGCTTCCGACAGCGCCGCCAGCGCGGCAGGCGCGATGTTGGACTGCGTCGCGGCGGCGTCGCGCCAGAGGGGGTAGGCCCGACCGCCGAAGGAGCCTTTGTAGTGGTGCAGGTCGGGGATCAGCCCGGTGATCGTGAGCGCCGGCCCGGACGAAGGCGAATGCGCGTCAAGGGCTGTCAAATAGACCTGCTCGCTCGAATGCTCATCCCAGAGCGCCGGATTCGGCTGATTGATCAGCCGCGCGTCGGGAATGATCCACTGGCGGTCGAGGGTCCGGAAGCCGTAGGGCGCTGGCTTGACGATGTCGCCGCTATCATCGCGCACTGGCTGGAGCCGCTCCGCATGACCAGCCAATCCGCTCCTGATCGCCTTGCCGATATGCTTGTCGCCCGGCTTGCCGTCGCGCAGATGCGGATGGAACAGTTTCTCCTTCTGCGCTGGATCACGCTCCTCAACGAGCCGCCGCCAACGTTGGTCCAGCGAAACCGCATCGGGCGCGATGATCCATGTGCGTCCGGGCATGACGCCGGAGCCGTTGTAGATGAACAACTCGCTCAGCGCCGGGAAATCCGCCCATGCCCCGGTCGCGTCCGGCAGAAACGGCTCGCGCCAGCCATCCGCGCCCTCGACCCAGCCCTCGCCGTCGAGGCTGAGGCCCTCCAGGGCGGAAAACTTCGCCTCGCGCCGCCCCTCCGGCAGCGCCCGGTAGCGCACCCGCGCGGGAACCGTCTTCGCCTTGCCGCGCTTTCTCGCCGCGATGACGATGCAGACCGGCTGCTGCACGCCCTGAAAGATGCGGGTCGCGACCTCGGGCTGGTGGCCCTCCGGCGAGCAGTCGACGACCCAGATCTCGGAGCAGGTCTCGCGCAGATCGGCGCGCATCTTCTGGAAGCCCGGCCCGTTCAGGAAGCCCGCCACCGTGATGTAGCAGACGATGCCTTCCTCGTCGGTTTCCGGCAGCCCGGTCGCGGCGGCATGGCCCGAGCCGAACACCTTCCACGCCGCCCAGCGCCAGAAATAGATGTAGAGGTTCTTGAGGTGCTTGCCATGCGCGCCCGCGCCCCAGGCGGCGGGCGGCTCCCAGCGCGCCATCGGCTTTTCGCGGCCCGTCGTCCCGGCCTCGATCCAGCCGCCGCGCCCCTTGGCCTTCTCCTTGTAGGGCGGGTTGCCGATGACGACGGTGATCGGCTGGCCGCGCTTGACGGCGTTGGCGTCGCGGCGGGATTTCGCCACCGGCTGCATCACCTGCGGCAGCCAGTCCTCCTCGACGAAGGGGTTGCCGAGCGTGTCGGTGATGAAGAGCCGCAGGGCCGGCGGCGTGCCGCCCGACCCCATCAGCGCCTGGAACTCGGCCATCAGCCGAAGCTGGGCCACGGCGAAGGGGCCGAACTGGAGCTCGAAGCCGATCAGCCTTTGCGCCGCCTGCTCGACCGCGCCCGGCACCGCGCCGGGGCCAAGATCGGCCTCGACCGTGCTGGCTATGCGCCGCAGCACGCCGAGCAGGAAGGCGCCGCTGCCGACGGCGGGGTCGGCCACGGTGACGTCTGCCGAAGCGAGCCCCAGCGGGCGCTCGAAAAGCGGGCCGCGCAGCGCCTCGTCGACGAGGCGCGCCATCGCGTTCACCACCTCGGGCGGGGTGTAGTAGGAGCCGGTGCTTTTGCGGAGTTTGTTGTCGTAGACCTCGAGGAAGTGCTCGTAGAAATAGAGCCACGCCTCGGGCTCGTCCTTGCTGATCTCCCGCCAGTTCACCGTGTCGAAGACGCGCGACATCGTGCCCAGCGAGGTTTTCAGCGCCTCCTTGTTGTCGGCGCTGTCGGTCAGCAGCCCCAGCGCCGTGCCGATCAGCGAACTGGTCTTGCGCAGTTCGCTCGCGGCGCGCTCGACGCCATCTCCGAGAGGAATGTCGCGGGTGCGGGCGATCAGCAGGCCGAAGGTGACGGCCTGCGCGTAGCCGTCTGCGAATTGCGCGTCGTCGGCCTGCGGGAAAAGCAGCTTGCGCCAGTCCTCGGCGAGCCCTGTGAGACCTGCGCTCTTGCGGGCGAGCTGTTCGGTGACCTCGTCGCGCAGCAGCCGGCAGAGCCGCGCGCTGATTTCGGCGAGCCGGCGCGCCGTTTTTGGCGGCGTGGGCTCCCATGTCAGGAAGTCGTTGAACAGGGCTACCAGCGCCGGCGGCGCAGCGAGCCTGACGCCCGCGCTCTCGACATCGCCGTCGAGCCTGACGATGCCGCCTTCGAGCGCGCCGTCGCGCCACAGGCTGAAGCCGTTTCCATCGGTGTAGAGTAGGTTCGGCAGCGATTTCAGACGGCTCCACTGATCCTTGTCATGGGCGTCGCTGAATTTGCGCGGGTCGCAGCCCTTGCCCGGCGCCTTGATCTCGATGAAGCCGATCAGCGCGCCCGAGCGCGTCGCCGCATAATCCGGCCGGGTGCGGATATCGGCCATATGGGTTTCGCCGACGAGATGGACGGCGTGGGGCGGCAGGCCGACAAGCGCGGCGAGCCCGCCCACCAGCGTCTCCAGCGGCCCGCGCAGCTGATCCTCGGGCGAGCCCGTGATGGCGGGGTTCGACAGCTTCGCCTTCGCGGACTGCCCGAAGGCGGAGACGATGCTCTCCAAGGTCAGGCCGGCCATGCGATTCCCCTCGGGAGCAAGGTGGAGCCATGTGCCGGAAAAGGAAAGCCGTCAGCTCTTGGCGGCCACCTTCGGCTTGGCTGCCGCTTTCGGCTTGGCCGCCGCCTTCGGCTTCGCCGCCCCCTTGGCGGGAGCCTTCGCCTTGGCCGGAGCCTTGGCCTTGGCTGGAGCCTTGGCCTTGGCTGGAGCCTTGGCCTTGCCCGGACCTTTCACTCCGCTCGATTCCGCCTTGGCGTTGACCAGCTCCACCGCCTGTTCGAGCGTGATCGTCTCTTGCGTCAGCGCCTTGGGCAGGGTCGCGTTGACCTTGCCCCAGTTGACGTAAGGCCCGTATTTGCCGGCCCGTACGACGAGCTTGCCACCTGTCGGATGCTCGCCGAGCTCGCGGCCCGGCGTCGTCGATCCGCGTCCGAAGCGGCTGCCGCCGCCGCCGCTCTCCTTGGCGACGATCAGGTCAATGGCGCGGTTGGCGCCGATCTGCAGGATGTCGTCGTCCTTGTCGATATTGGCGTAGGTCTTGCCGTGCTGGACGTAAGGCCCGTAGCGGCCGATGCCGGCGAGGATCGGCTCGCCGCTCTCGGGATGCTTCGCGACCTCCTTGGGCAGCGAGAGCAGCAGAAGAGCCTTCTCCAGATCGACGCCGCCGGGCGTCATGCCCTTGGGCAGGCTGGAGCGCTTGGGCTTCTCGCCTTCGCCGAGCTGGACATAAGGCCCGAAGCGGCCATCGCGCAGCGTCACCTCGGACTCCGTCACCGGGTCCTTGCCGAGGATGCGCACGCCCGGCGCGCCCGCGCCGCCCTCGGCCGTGGCTTCGCCGTCGGCCGCCGAGACGGTGAGGGGGCGGGTGTAGCGGCATTCCGGATAGTTGGAGCAGCCGACGAACGCGCCGAACTTGCCGAGCTTGAGCGAGAGCGTGCCGGTGCCGCAGACCTGGCAGGAGCGCGGATCGCCGCCATCCTCGCGCACTGGGAAGACATGCGCGCCGAGCACGCCGTTCAGCGCCTCCAGCACCTCGGTGACGCGCAGATCCTTGGTGTCGCCGATCGACTTCGTGAATTCCTCCCAGAATTCGCGCAGCAGCACCTTCCAGTCGATCTCCGCATTCGAGACCCGGTCGAGCTTCTCTTCGAGATTGGCCGTGAAATCGAACTCGACATAGCGCTTGAAGAAGCTCTCCAGGAACGCCGTCACCAGCATGCCCTTGTCCTCGGGGACGAGGCGCTTCTTGTCGATGCGGACATATTCGCGGTCGCGCAGCGTCGAGAGCGTCGCGGCATAGGTCGAGGGGCGGCCGATGCCGAGCTCCTCCATGCGCTTGACGAGGCTGGCTTCGGAATAGCGCGGCGGCGGCTCGGTGAAGTGCTGGTCGGCGGCGATCGCGCGTTTTTCCAGGCCGTCGCCTGTCTTCATCGCGGGGAGCTTCTTCGAGTCGTCCTCTTGGGCGGCATCTGCAGGAGAAACGCGCGTATCAGGATCGTCACGATCCTCTTGGTAAAGCTTGAGAAAGCCGTCGAAGAGCGTGACCTGTCCGGTGGCGCGCAGTTCGAGATTCCGGCCGGCGACGGTCGCCGCGATATCGACGGTGGTGCGCTCCAGCGAGGCCGATTCCATCTGGCTGGCGATGGTGCGCTTCCAGATCAACTCGTAGAGTTTTGCCTGCTCTGGCTCGAGATGACGCACGACCATGGCCGGCAGCCGGCCGAGATCGGTCGGGCGGATCGCCTCATGCGCCTCCTGCGCGTTCTTGGCCTTGACGGTGTATTTCCGCGGGACGCCGGGCACATACTGGTCGCCGAACTCCTTGCCGATGACGCGGCGAGCGGCCGAAATCGCCGAGCCGTCCATGTCGACGCCGTCGGTCCGCATATAGGTGATAAGGCCGACCGTCTCGCCGCCGATGTCGACGCCTTCATAGAGCCGCTGCGCCAGCTGCATGGTGCGCGCCGGCGCAAGGCCGAGCTTGCGCGAGGCCTCCTGCTGCAGGGTCGAGGTCTGGAAGGGCGGGTAGGGATGGCGCTTGACCGGCTTCGCCTCGACCTCGGCCACGCTGAAGGCGGCCGTATCGAGCGCGGCCTTGAAGGCGTGCGCCTCATCGCCTGTGCCGATATCGAGCCGGGTGATCTTCTTGCCGTCCGCGCCGACGAGGCGGGCGTCGAACACGCCGCCGGCCGTCGTCGCCAGCGTCGCGACCAGCGACCAGTATTCGCGCGCCCGAAAGGCTTCGATCTCGCGTTCGCGGTCGCAGACGATGCGCAGCGCGACCGACTGCACCCGGCCGGCCGAGCGCGCGCCCGGCAGCTTGCGCCAGAGCACCGGCGAGAGCGTGAAGCCGACGAGATAGTCGAGCGCCCGGCGCGCCAGATAGGCGTCGACCAGCGCCTGATCGACCTGGCGCGGATTGGCCAGCGCCTTCTGCACGGCGTCCTTGGTGACGGCGTTGAAGGTGACGCGCTCGACGGGGATGCCCTTCAGCGCGCGCCTGGCGTTCAGCGCCTCCAGCACATGCCAGGAGATGGCTTCGCCCTCGCGGTCGGGGTCGGTCGCCAGGATCAGTTTTTCCGCGCCCTTCACGGCCTTGACGATCTCGGCGACCTGCTTGGCCCCGCGCCCCTCGATCTCCCATTTCATCGCGAAATCGTTGTCGGGCTCGACCGAGCCGTCCTTGGCCGGCAGGTCGCGGATATGCCCGAACGAGGCGATGACCTCGTAGTCGGAGCCGAGATATTTGTTGATCGTCTTGGCCTTGGCCGGCGACTCGACGACGAGGAGCTTCATGGGGCGGATCAATCTCGAATGACGGAAAAATGCTGTGCAGGCACATGGCGTGCCGACTGAGCCGGCCCGACGCGGTGCGCGGTGATAGCGGGTCGGGGGCGGCGGCGAAAGTGGGGAGAGCGGCGCGCGATGTCAAACGGCGGCGGCTGTTGCGCCGATGTCGACGGACCTGCGCAATTATGCTAGCAATGCTAGCAGAACAAGACGGGAAACAAGCTATGGGCCGCAGCCTGCACGTCCGTCATGTCGACGAGGACATCATCGCGTTGCTCAAACGTCGGGCGAGCGCGAACAAGCGCTCCATGGAAGCGGAGCATCGCGCCCTCCTGTCCGAGGTGCTGAAGCCCGCGCCGAACAACACGTTTGAAGAACTGTCCGCAGCATTACGCGCCGAAACGGCCGATCGCACGCACACCCCGTCGGAGGTATTGGTCCGGATGTCGCGAGATGAAGCGCGGTGAAACGGGTCGTTGTCGATGCCAGCGTCGCGATCAAATGGATCGTCCAAGAGCCTGATACCCCGCATGCGCTTCAGTTGGTCGCTCGCAGTCATCTCATCGCGCCTGATCTGCTGCTCGCCGAGTTTGCGAACGTGCTGAGTACAAAAATTCGCAAAGGGGAGTTCAATCTGGGCAGTGTCGATCGCGCGGTCGAGGTGCTGCAGAACGCCCGGCTGGCGTTCAGTCCGATGGAACCGCTGATGCCAATGTCTATTCGGCTGGCGCAACGACTACAGCATCCGGCCTATGACTGCTTCTATCTGGCGCTGGCGCAAGCCGAGGGCTGCCTATTGGTGACTGCCGACCAGCGCTTTTTGCGCGCAGTCGCGGCTCATGGCGACGCGTCGCACAAGGCGGCTTGCCTGTCGCTGGCGGACGCCGCCACGCGCTGAACCGCTTGCGCGCGCCGCGCTCTGCGCCTACACACCCGTCTTCACATGACATCGCAAGCGCCGCTTTATCCGCATCGCCACCTCCTCGGCATCGAGGGGTTGTCCCATCTGGATATCGAGGCGCTGCTCGACCGCGCCGACGCCTATGTCGCGCTCTCGCGGCAGGTCGAGAAGAAGACGGCGACCCTGCGCGGACGCACACAGATCAATCTCTTTTTCGAGCCCTCGACGCGGACGCAGGCTTCCTTCGAGCTGGCCGGAAAGCGGCTTGGTGCGGATGTGATGAACATGTCGGTCGCCTCCTCCTCGGTGAAGAAGGGCGAGACGCTGATCGACACGGCCGCGACCCTCTACGCGATGCGTCCAGACATCCTCGTGGTGCGCCATCACGCCGCCGGCGCGGTCAACCTGCTGGCGCGAAAAGTCGGCTGCTCGGTGGTCAATGCCGGCGACGGCGCGCATGAACACCCGACGCAGGCCCTGCTCGACGCGCTGACGATCCGCCGCAACAAGGGGCGAATCATGGGCCTGACGGTCGCGATCTGCGGCGACATCCTGCATTCACGCGTCGCCCGCTCCAACATCATCCTGCTCAATGCGCTCGGCGCGAAGGTCAGGCTGATCGCGCCGTCCACGCTGCTGCCGGCCGGGATCGCGCGCATGGGCGTCAGCGTCTTCACCGACATGAAGAAGGGGCTGGAAGGCGCTGACATCGTGATGATGCTGCGCCTCCAGCTCGAGCGGATGCACGGCGCCTTCGTGCCGTCATCGAAAGAGTATTTCCGCTATTACGGGCTCGACCGCGAAAAGCTCGACCTCGCTTCGCCCGACGCGCTGGTGATGCATCCCGGCCCGATGAACCGCGGCGTCGAGATCTCCTCCGAGGTGGCCGACAGCGCCCAGTCGCTGATCCGCGAGCAGGTCGAGATGGGCGTCGCGGTCCGCATGGCGGTGCTCGATGCGCTCTCGCAGCATCTGCCCAATGGCTGAGCGGGATGGACAGTCTCGTCGCCATGCTGCTGGGGCTGATGCGGCGGGCGCGCTTCGTCTTCGTGGCGGTGTATCTGGTGGTCGCGGCGGGCTTTCTCGTCGCCGAGCCCGGCGCAGGCTGGACCTGGTTCATCATCGTCGCGGGCGCGATCCTGTGCGCGCTGTTCTGGACGCTGGTGGCGTTCTGGACGCATGTGTTTACGGGCAGGCGCGGCCGTGACGGCGCTGACGGGAACGGACATGGCTGAAGCGACCGACCTCGCGATCCTCGATGCGCGCCTCGTCGATCCGGCGACGGGCCGGGACGGGCGCGGCTCGGTCCTGATCCGCAACGGGGCGATCGCCGACATCGTCTGGGGCGCAGCGCCTGCGCCGGCAGAAGGCGTGCGCCGTATCGCCGGACACGATCTCGTGCTTGCGCCCGGCCTCGTCGATCTGTGCGCCTTTCTCGGCGAGCCCGGCGCGGAGTTCCGCGAGACGCTCGGCACCGGCTCTCAAGCCGCCGCCGCCGGCGGCGTCACCACGATCGTCTGCCGGCCCGATACCGATCCGCCGATCGACGACCCCGCCATCATCGACTTCATCAAGCGCCGCGCCCGCGACAAGGCGATCGTCAACGTGCTGCCCTGCGCCGCTTTGACCAAGGGCATCCTGGGCAGGGAGATCACCGAGTTCGGCCTGCTTCTGGAGGCCGGCGCGGTCGCCTTCGGGGATGGGGCGAAGGCGATCCGCAACCCGCAGCTCATGCGCCGCGCCATGATCTATGCGCGCGATTTCGATGCGCTGATCATGAACCATGTCGAGGATCCCGACCTGCGCGGCTCCGGCGTGATGAACGAGGGCGAGTTCGCCAGCCGAAAAGGCCTGCCGGGCATTCCGCTTGAGGCCGAGACGGTGATGCTGGAGCGCGACATCCGGCTCGCGCGGGCGACCGGCGCGCGCTACCACGCCGCGATGATCTCCTGTGCGGAATCGGTCGATCTGGTGCGCCGCGCCAAGGCGCAGGGCGTCCGCATCACCTGCGGCGTCTCGATCAACAATCTGACCCTGAACGAGAACGATGTCGGCGAGTACCGCACCTTCTGCAAGGTCTCGCCGCCGCTGCGCCACGAGGACGAGCGGCTGGCCATGATCGCGGCGCTCACTGAGGGCGTCATTGACGTCGTCGTTTCCGATCATGACCCGCAGGATGTCGAGACCAAGCGCCAGCCCTTTGCCGAGGCCGCGGACGGCGCGCTCGGCATCGAGACGCTGCTCCCGGCTGCATTGCGGATGGTTCATGCCGGCCAGATCGCACTGCCGGCGTTGCTGGCGGCGCTCTCGGCGCGGCCTGCCGGGCTGATCGGCTTGTCCAGCGGCCGGCTCGCCGTCGGCGCGCCGGCCGACCTGATGCTGCTCGACCCCGACACGCCCCATGTCGTCGACAAGCGCAGGCTCAAATCGCGCGCCAAGAACTCGCCCTTCGACGAGGCGCGGCTGGAAGGGTTGGTCCAGATGACCATGGTCGCGGGCCGGGTGGTCTATGAGGCGCAAGGCGGATAGGCTCGCGCGATTGGCTGGGCGGGCAAGCGGGCGGGCAAGAGGGGCGGCATGCCGGAACTGATGACTTTGAGCCTGTCATGGCCTGCGATCCTGTCGGCCCTGTCGATCGGCTACCTGCTCGGCTCGATCCCGTTCGGCATCGTCCTGACGAAGCTGTCCGGCGGGCCGGATCTGCGCGGCATCGGCTCGGGCAATATCGGCGCGACCAATGTGCTGCGGACCGGCAACAAGAAGCTCGCCGCGCTGACGCTCGCCGGCGACATGCTCAAGGGCACGGCGGCGGTGCTGATAGGGGCGTTCCTGCTCGGGGGCCGCGAGGCGGCGTTGCTGGCGGGCCTCGGTGCCTTCATCGGGCATCTTTTCCCCGTCTGGCTCGGCTTCAGGGGCGGCAAGGGCGTCGCGACCTATCTTGGCGTTCTGATCGGCCTGAAATTCTCGATCGCCGTCGTCTTCGCGGCCGTATGGATCAGCGTCGCCTATCTCAGTCGCTATTCCTCGCTCTCGGCGCTTCTGGCGAGCCTGCTGACGCCGCTGCTACTCTGGTTCTGGGTCGGCGACGCCCGCGCGGCGCTGCTGATGGCCGCGCTCACCGTCCTGCTCTGGCTCATGCACCGCGAGAACATCGCCCGGCTGCTGAAAGGCAGCGAGGGCAAGATCGGCCAGAAGGGCTGACCCGGCATGGCTGGCATCGTCCTCAGCGATCGCCAGCGCCTCGACTGGCTCCGGCTGATCCGCAGCGAAAGCGTCGGCCCGCGCACCTTCCGCAGCCTGATGAACCGCTTTGGCGGCGCGGCCGCCGCGCTCGAAGCCCTGCCCGGGCTCGGCCGCCAGGCCGGCCGCCATCTCAGGCTCTGTTCGCCGGCCGAGGCCGAGCGCGAATTCGTCGCCACGCAGAGGCTGGGCGGGCGTCTCATTGCGCTGGGCGAGGCAGGCTATCCGAAGGCGCTGCAGGCGATCGATTCCGCGCCGCCGCTGCTGACGGTGCTGGGCGCGGCCGAGGCGCTGCTGCGCCCCTGCGTCGCGCTGGTGGGCTCGCGCAACGCGTCGGCCGCCGGCCAGAAGTTCACCGCACGATTGGCGCGCGATCTCGGGGAGGCCGGCTTCGTGGTGGTTTCGGGGCTGGCGCGCGGCATCGACACCGCCGCCCATCAGGCGAGTCTTGCGACCGGCACCGTCGCGGTCCTGGCCGGCGGCCTCGACGAAATCTATCCGCCGCAAAACCTGCCTTTGTTCGAGACGCTGATCGCGCAGGGCGCGGGTGTCACCGAGATGCCGCTGGGCTGGGCCCCGCGCGGACGCGATTTCCCGCGCCGCAACCGGCTGGTTTCAGGACTTTCGCTTGGCACGGTCGTGGTCGAGGCGGCGCGGCAATCGGGCTCGCTGATCACCGCCCGCTTCGCCAACGAGCAGGGCCGGCAGGTCTTCGCCGTGCCGGGCTCGCCGCTCGATCCGCGCGCCGAGGGCGGCAACCATCTGATCCGCGAGGGCGCGACGCTGGTCAGCGAGGCGGCCCATGTCGTCGAGGCGCTGCGGCCCCTGATCGAACACGGGATCGCGCATCCGGACTTTCCCGGGGCTCGCGAGGACAACGGACAAGGCGCATCGGACCGGCTCTGGGACGAACTCGACCTGCCAGGCATTGCACCCGCGCCGGAGGACGCCGTGCCGATGCCGGCCTTCGATCTGTCGCAACCCCCCAGTGAAGCCGGCGCAGACCAGGACGCGCGCGTGGCCCTCCTGCATTTGCTCGGGACCGCGCCGATCTCGCTCGACGACCTCGTCCGCGCCAGCGGTCTGCCGGCCCGCGACGTCAGCCGCGCCGTGTTCGAGCTGGAGCTGTCCTCGGCAGTGCAGCGGCATCCCGACGGCCTGCTGAGCCGGTCGGCCTGAGCAGCCTCTCGCAAGCCGGCTGTCGATGGCAAGTCAGCGATCGATCCGGCAGCGCCGGGTCTGGTCGCTGGCCTCCTGGCGTGTCAGCTCGATGAAATGGAGCAGGTGCCGCAATTCGGCTGCCTTGGCCATGGTCGAGAGCTCGCCGAGCAGCAGTTCGATATAGCGCGACACTTCAAACTGCAGTTGGCGGTGCTGCGCCCTGCAGACCTCTATGGTCGGGCTGTCGAAAAGCGCTTCGGCGCCGGTTGCGGCGGCCGCGTCGCAGGGGTTCGGAGAGGTTTCGGGAGCAAGGGAAGATGTCATGATAGCGCCTCTTGGATGCAGTGAGCGATCAATACAACCTGGAGTTTAAAATTCCGTGGAGGGTGGATTGCCGCGATTGTCGTCGCTGTCCAACGCATTGGCCCGGCGCTCTACCTGGATCGAGGCTTCGATCCGGGCCATCTCCAGAAAATAGGCCAAGGCGTCGAGGTCGCTCGCTCGCGCCATCGTCCGAAGTTCGGCGCTGAGGCTCTCGATATAGAGCGCCACCTCGAGTTGCATGATCCGAGGCGCCTGCCGCCGGCCTGGATGATCGTGGTCGGCAACGTCCGACTGCGCCTTGCCGGGATCGGAGGGCTCGAGGATGTTTTGAGAATTCATCGGGTTTGCTTGCCTTGCGGATCGGCGAACCCCGACCCCTATGCGAGGACTCTCGACTGTCATAATAGCGGCGGATTCATGATAAATGCAATCATAGCGTGTATATGGCGGCGCTTATGTCGCTTAATCGCTCTCCGTCATTGCAGATCAGGTGAGAAGCAGCACTGCGACCGGCAGCGTGACCAGCGCGAGCAGGGTTTCCAGGGTAGTGATTTCGGCCATCAACGGGGCGTCGCCGCCCATGTCGCGCGCCAGGAACCAGGCGGCGGTCGCCGTCGGTACGGCGGCGGCGACGATCGTCATGGTCAGGGCAGGTCCGGTGACGCCGAACTGCCGCGCCAGCGTCCAGGCGACGAGCGGCATCGCCACGAGCTTGAACAGACACGCGACGCCATGGGCGAGCCGGGGCTGGGCGAGGCGGCGCAGGTCGAGCCCGGCTCCGACGACCAGCAGTCCGACGCCGAGCGCGGCCCGGCCCAGAATGTCGACGAAACTCGCGACCGCGACGGGAAGCATCCACTGCAACTGGTTGAGGACGAGGCCGAGCACCGAGGACCAGATGAAGGGATTGAACGCGATCGAGCGCAGCGTCGCCGCCGCACCCATCCGGCGGCCGCCGGCGTAACGGGCCAGCACGAGCACGCACATCACGTTCAACAGCGGGATCATCGACGCGACCGCGATCGCCATCAGCGTCGCGCCGGTCTTGCCTGCGAGGCCGGCGGCAAGCGCCAGCGCCACGAACGTGTTCCAACGCACGGAACCCTGGAAGATCGAGGTGAAGGCCGGGCCGTCGACGCCGCCGCGCGCCAGCAACGGACGCAGCAGCAGGAGCAGCGCCGCGACGATCAGGATCGCCAGAACGAGGCTGAGCCCCATCGCCAGCACCGGCAGGCGGCTGAGATCGGCCATAGCCAGCGTATGCACCACGACGGCGGGAAACAGCACCTGATAGGTCAGGCGCTCGACGCCGCGCCAATGCTCGGCCGAGACCACGCCGCTCGCCTTGAGCGCCCATCCGGTCGCGATGACGAGGAAAACGGCGACCAGACTGTCGATCATCGGGACTATCGGTTTCCGAAAAAGCGTTCCCGCAGCCTCTCCTGGAGCCGTGCGGGAACAAAACGGGTCGCGCGCCGTTTTCAAGTGCGGCCGCGCGGTCCGATTTTCCTTTCATGCCTGCGCCGGCCCCGCAAGCGCGCCAGACGGCGGCAGGCTTGCGTCTGCCGCAATCCCGCCGCGATTGGTTCAGGCCGCGTTCAACCCGCCGGTTCCAGTGTGGGCGTCATTCCCGGTCAGTCCGGGCTCCAGGAGATTCGTCATGAACTCGCTCAGGAAATCCGCAATCATCGCCTTGACCTCGTTCGGCGTCATTTCCGCCGGCGTGGTGTCGCCGGCGCTGGCCGCTCCCCCGAAGCCGGCCTTCGACGCCGCGCGTCTCGATGCGACGGCGGCCGGATATTCGCAGTATCGTCGCCATCGCGGCGGCTATGGTCGCGGCGCGGCGATCGCCGGCGCGATCGGCCTCGGCATTCTCGGCGCGGCCGCGATCGCTTCCAGCCGCAGGGCCTATGCCGATCCGTATTACGACGACGGATATTACGCTGCGCCGCCGGTCTATTACGCGCCGCAGCCCTATTACGCCCCGGCGCCGCGCGTCTATTACCGCGAGCCCTATGATTTCCGCAATCATCGCTGAGATCGGCGTTCGCTCACAAGTCGAAAGCCCCGCCGGCCATCCGCCGGCGGGGCTTTTTCATGTCGAACCGTTATCCCGTCCGCTCTCGTCCCGCTCCATCCGCAGCAGCCGGTCGAGCGCGCCCTGCAGAATGTAGGCGGCGGCCATCTTGTCGACCACCTCCGCCCGTCTCGCACGAGACGCGTCGGCATCGAGCAAGGTGCGCGTCACCGCCAGCGTCGACATGCGCTCGTCCCAGAAGGCGATCGGCAGGGTCGTCAATGGGACGAGATTGCGGATGAAAGCGCGCGTCGACTGGACGCGCGGCCCTTCCGAGCCGTCCATGTTGAGCGGCAGGCCGATGACGAGCCCGGCGATGGCGTGCTTTTCGGCGATCTTGAGCAGAACAGCCGCGTCGAGCTGGAATTTGACCCGCCTGATCGTCTCCAGCGGCGAGGCGATCTGACGCCCGACATCGGACAAGGCCAGACCGATCGTCTTGGAGCCGAGATCGAGCCCGAGCAGGCGGGCATGGCGGGGCAGCGCGAGGAAATGGTCGAGCGGCACGATATTGGCTGACATGGTCTCAGCCGGTAGCATGCGTCGCCCGCCGAGGCGAGCGACGCAATCGCGATGCGATCAGCCCTGCGGCTTGATCCCGGCGGCCTTCAGCGAGGCGCCCCATTTGTCGATTTCCGAGACGAAGCGCTTGGCATGCGCCTCGCGCGTCCATTCGGTTTCCGGGAACACAGTGGTGCCGAAGGCCTTGAACTTGTCGAGCACGGCGGGCTGCTTCAGCGCGGCGCGCAGCGCGCCGTTCAGTTTGTCGAGGGCGGGCGCGGGCGTGCCTTTGGGCGCATAGAGACCGTGCCAGATCGTCATCTCGAGCTTGGTGCCGGTCTCGATTGCGGTCGGGACATTGGGCAGTACGTCGAGCCGTTCGGTCGAGGTGACGGCGTAGGCCCTGATCTTCTCGCCCTGGATCTGCGAGACAGCCGAGGTCGACTGGTCGCAGAGGAAGTCGATCTGGCCGCCGACGAGATCGTTCATCGCCGGGCCGGTGCCGCGATAGGCGACCTCGGTGAACTTGACGCCGAGCAGTTGCGACATCAGCACGCCGCACAGATGCGAGTTCGAGCCGACGCCGGCATGGGCCAGCGAGAGCTTGTCGGCATTGGCCTTGGCGTAGGCGAAGAAGCTCTTCGCGTCCTTCGTCGGCAGAGCGAGCTTGCTGGCGACCACCATCGGCCCGGTGTTGACGAGGCCGATCGGCACGAAGTCGGTCTTGGTGTTGTAGCCGAGATTGCCGTAGAGCGCCGGCGCGGCGGCCAAGGCGAGATGGTGGATCAGGATCGTGTGGCCGTCCGGCTCGGCTGCGGCGAGCCGCTTGGCGCCGGCGGTGCCGCCTGCGCCGGCGACGTTCTCGACCACGACGGGCTGGCCCAGCGTCTTGCTCATCTGCTCGCCCAGCAGGCGCGCGATGACGTCGCTGGGGCCGCCGGCCGCGAAGGAGACGATAATCGTGACCGGCTTGGTCGGGAAGGCCTGCGCCATGGCGGGACCTGCCATGCCGACCGCGATCAGTCCGGCCACCGCGATGCGTCGTGTCGTCTTGAAGCTCATTGGTGTTTCCTCCGGTTGTGTTGGGATGCGCCGCTCTGCGTCGGCTTGATGAAACGTGCTGGACGCCGCGGCATTGTGCCCGCGCCTCAGCGAAGATCGGATAGGTAATGCGCGCCCTCCGTCAAGCACAGACTGACCCGGCGCTCGACCCGCGCGCCCGCGCGCGCCCGCGCGAGCCGGTCGATCTGCAGGGCAGGGGTTCCGGGCGCGACGGCGAGCAGCATAGCCTCGTCGGCGTCGAGCGCGACCGCTTTGAGCTTTTCGCGCGCGTTCGCGACGGTGACGCCGTAGCGCGCTGCGTAGAGGCTGTAGAGATTGTTGGGCACGGGGCCGGTCTCGATCCCGCCAAAAAGCCGGCGCGGAAGGCTCACCGTCTCCAGCACCAGCGGCGCGCCATCGAGTGAGCGGATGCGCCTGATCCGGATAACTTCGTCGTCGGGATCGAGATCCAGCGCACGCTGTTCTCCCGGATCGACCTGTGCGACCCCGACCGAAAGCACCGTGCTGTCGGGAAAGCGCGCAACACCGTCATCGGGCACCAGCTTGAAGAACTGGAACAGGATGCGCCGCTCGTCATGCTCGGCGACGAAGGTGCCCCGACCCTGCCGCCGGACCAGCAGGTTCTCTGAGGCGAGTTCGTCCAGCGCCTTGCGGACCGTGCCCTGGCTGACGCCGATTTCGGCGGCGAGTTGCCCTTCGCTCGGCAGGGCCGCGCCCGGAGCCCAGACGCCATCGACCAGCCGTCGCACCAGGATCGCCTTGACCTGCGCGTAGAGCGGCCGGAAGCCGAGCGGTTCCGTCGTGATCGCCGCACCGGGGCGCTCTGCATTTTCACGCTTGTGCATACTCATATGTCTTATATAAGACTTGCCGTAGCGCGGGTCGAGTCCGGATTTGCACGGCGCGTCCGGCGCCACACCGCTGCTGAGGGAGAGATCAGATGAGCAAGCCGCATCTCCTGGTGCATGAGGGCAAGGACACCGTCGGTGTCGTCGTCGTCGAAGGCCTCAAGGCCGGCACCGACATGCTGTGCGTGATCACGCACGACAATTCCGATTTCCGCCTGACGGCGAAGATGGACATCCCGATCGGCCACAAGGTCGCGCTGAAGGACATCAAGGCCGGCGACACGATCTGGAAATACGGCCAGGACATCGGCAAGGCCGTCGCCGCCGTCGGCAAGGGCGAGCATCTCCACGTTCACAACGCCAAGACCAAGCGCTGGTGAGCCGGCTGACACGGCGGTCGAACTGACTGCCGCAACCGATTCCAGCGATTCGCAAAACGGCTCCCGCAAGGTCGAGCCCAACCAGATAGAGGAAACGCCATGTCGATCGTCGCCAATTTCGATCTCGTCAAGGGCAAGCTCGCCCGCATCAAGGGCCGCAAGATCGGAGCCCCCGAGTTCAAGACGCCGCAACTCAGGCGCCCAAGCGGTCGCGCGCTCGACAGCTTCATGGGTTGGCGGCGCGAGAACGGCCGCGTCGGCGTCCGCAACCATGTCGTGCTGCTGCCGCTCGACGATCTCTCCAACGCCGCCTGCGAGGCCGTCGCCAACAACATCAAGGGCACGCTGGCGATCCCGCACGCCTATGGCAGGCTTCAGTTCGGCGAAGACCTCGACATCCATTTCCGCACCCTGATCGGCACGGGGTCGAACCCCAACGTCGCCGCCGTCGTCGTGATCGGCATCGAGGACGGCTGGACCAAGCGCGTCGTCGACGGCATCGCCGCGACCGGCAAGCCGGTCGTCGGCTTCGGCATCGAAGGCCATGGCGACATCGCCACGATTGCCAAGGCCTCCTACGTCGCCAAGGAGTTCGTGCAGTGGGCCACCGAGCTGCAGCGCGTGAAGTGCGGCATCGAGGAGCTCTGGGTCTCGACCAAATGCGGTGAATCCGACACCACCACCGGACTGTCGTCCTGCCCGACCGTCGGCAACATGTACGACAAGTGGATTCCGCGCGGCGTCTACGGCGTCTTCGGCGAGACCTCCGAGATCACCGGGGCCGAGCATCTCTGCAAGGCCCGCGCTGCGACGCCCGAAGTCGGCGAGCGCTGGTACAAGATGTGGAAGGCCTATCAGGAGGACGTGATCGAGGCCCACAAGACCGACGATCTCTCCGATTCGCAGCCGACCAAGGGCAACATCGCCGGCGGCCTGACCACGATCGAGGAAAAGGCGCTCGGCAACCTCGAAAAAATCGGCCGCGAGTGCAAGTTTATCGACATCCTGCAGCCGGCCGAGGCGCCGTCCAAGGGACCTGGGCTCTATTATATGGACACCTCGTCGGCGGCGGCCGAGTGCGTCACGCTGATGGCGGCGGGCGGCTATGTCGTCCACACTTTCCCGACCGGGCAGGGCAACGTCATCGGCAACCCGATCGTCCCCGTCATCAAGATCACCGGCAACCCCAAGACGATGCGGACCATGCCAGAGCATATTGACGTCGATGTCTCGGGCATCCTGCGCCGCGATCTGACGATCCCGCAGGCCGGCGACGCGTTGATCGAGAACATCGTCCGCACCGCCAATGGCCGGTTGACGGCGGCCGAGGCGCTTGGTCATCGCGAATACTCGATGACGAAGCTGTATCGCTCGGCCTGAGCCGGGCGCGGGCCGGAGCCGCACAATTGGCACAGAGCGCGACCCTGCTTTCGCCCGCGCATTGGCGGCCGCTCGCCGCCGGCATCGCGCTCTCGACGGCGGTGGCGATCGCCTCCGTCGTCGCCGAGCCGCTGCTCAAGGCGGCGGCCGGCGGGCGCGTTGGCATTCCGGCGATCGTGATCGCGCTGATCATCGGCATGCTGCTGCACCCCTTCGCCAATGCCGCCCGCTTCGAGCCGGGCATGACCTTCTGCGTCAAGAAGCTGCTGCGCTGGGCGATCGCGCTGCTGGGCCTGCGTATCGCGCTCGGCGACATCGTCGCGCTCGGCGCGACGACGGCCCTGCTGGTCATGGTCTCGATGGCGCTGACCGTCGCGTCCGGCTTCGTCCTCGCCCGCTGGCTCGGCCGCGAAACCGGGATGGGCGCGCTCGCCGGCGTCGCCACCGCCGTTTGCGGCGCGTCGGCGGCGCTCGCGACCGCGACCGTGGTGCCCGACTACAAAGGCAAGGCGGCCGACGTCGCCTTCACCGTCATCGCCATGAACGCGCTCTCCACCGTGGCGATGCTCGCCTATCCGCTGATCTGCACCTGGCTCGAACTGTCGCCGGCCCAGACCGGCATCATGCTGGGTGCGACGATCCACGATGTCGCGCAGGTCGTCGGCGCGGGGCAGTCGGTCTCCGACGAGGCCGCAAACGCCGCCGTCATCGTCAAGCTGTTTCGCGTGTTTTTGCTGCTGCCCGCCGTGCTGATCGTCGGCTGGTGGCTGGTGCGCGACGGCGCGGCTGCGGGCGCCGCCAAGGTGCCGGTGCCGGTCTTCGCCATCGTGTTCCTGATCCTGTGCCTGGTGAACAGCCTCCTCGCGACGCAGCCCGCGCTGGCCGACCTCTATCTGCCGCTGCGGTCGGCCTTGCTTGAAGCGTCGCGCTGGGGTCTGCTGATCGCCATCGCGGCGCTGGGCTTGAGCACCTCGATGGCGGCGATGGCGCGGTTGGGCTGGCGCCACCTCGTTCTGGTGACAGGCACGAGCCTCGTCATCCTTGCATCCGTGACCGGTGGCCTTCTGGCGCTGGGTTGAACCGCTGGAAGCGTCATGACCGACATCGTCATCACCGAATTCATGGACGAGGCGGCGGTGGCTGCGCTGAGCGCGCGCTACAAGGTCCATCACGACCCCGAACTCTTCGGCAAGCCCGATGAACTGGCCAGGCTCGTCGCCGGCGTGCCCGCGCTGATCGTCCGCAACCAGACGCAGGTGAGGGGGGACGTCCTTGCTGCGGCGAAGAAGCTGAAAGTCGTCGGCCGGCTCGGCGTCGGCCTCGACAATATCGACATGGACGCCTGCACCGAGCGCGGCATCAAGGTCTTTCCGGCGACCGGCGCGAACAGCCTCTCAGTCGTCGAATATGTCATCTGCAGCGCCATGATGCTGCTGCGCGGGGCCTATTTCGCCAATGCGGCGATGGTGGCGGGCGAGTTCCCCAAGACGAAGCTGATCGGCCGTGAGATCGCCGGCAAGCGGCTCGGCCTTGTCGGCTTCGGCGCGATCGCCCGCGACGCCGCCAGCCACGCCCGCATGCTCGGCATGAACGTCGTCGCCTTCGACCCCTATGTGCCGGCCGAGCACCCGGCCTGGCAGACGACGCAGCAACTCGATATCGAGGCCGTGCTCGCGACCTCCGACGTCATCAGCATCCATCTGCCGCTGACGCCGGAGACGAAAGGGCTGATCGGCAAGAAGGCCTTCGCCCAGATGAAGCCCGACGCGGTTCTGATCAACGCCGCGCGCGGCGGCGTCATGGACGAGGCCGCGCTCGTCGCGGCGTTGAAGGCTGGAAAACTCGGCGGCGCGGCGATCGACGTGTTCGAGGAGGAGCCGCTGCGCAAGGGCGGAAAACGGTTCGAGGGCGCGCCCAATCTGATCCTGACGCCGCATATCGCCGGCAACACGGTCGAATCGAACGGCCGCGTCTCCGGCCTCGTCGCCGAACGGGTGATGGCGGCGCTGGAGGGCCGGGTATGAAGGTTTCTCTCGCGGAGGCCGAAACGAGGCTGACCGATCTGTTCGCGGAAGCCGAAGCCTCGCCGGCCAATGCCGCCTCCGTCGCCTGGGCGCTGGTGATGGCCGAGGCCGACGGGCTGAAGGGGCACGGCCTGTCGCGCGTGCCGACCTATCTCGCCATGCTGAAATCCGGCAAGATCGACGGCAGGGCGGTGCCGGTCGCGCGTCAGCCGAAACCCGGCGTGCTGGCGATCGACGCAGCCCACGGTTTCGCCTATCCGGCGATCGACCTGGCCGTGATCGAACTGCCGGCGATCGCCCGCGCGCAGGGCGTGGTCGCGGCGCCCATCCGCCGCTCCAACCATTGCGGCGCGGCGGGCCTGCATGTCGAGCGGCTGGCCGAGCAGGGGCTGGTCGCGCTGCTCTTCGCCAATACGCCCGCCGCGATCGCGCCCTGGGGCGGCGCGAAGCCGGTCTTCGGCACCAATCCGATCGCCTTCGCCGCCCCGCTCGCCGGCCGCGAGCCGCTGGTGATCGACATGGCGCTGTCGAAGGTCGCGCGCGGGCCGATCGTGGCGGCAAAACAGAAGGGCGAGGCGATCCCCGAGGGCTGGGCGCTGGATTCAGGCGGCAAGCCGACGACGGACGCAGGCGCTGCGCTCGCCGGCACCATGGTCCCGCTCGGCGACGCCAAGGGCGCAACTTTGGCGATGATGGTCGAGATTCTGGCGGCGGCGCTGGTCGGCACGCATTTCGCCTTCCAGGCCTCGTCCTTCCTCGACGACAAGGGCGGCCCGCCCGATACCGGCCAGCTCATCCTCGCCATCGACCCGCACGCCATGGGCGGCGCCTGGTTCGACGAGCGCATGCGGCTGCTGGCGCACGCGATCGAGGACCAGGACGGGACGCGATTGCCGGGCATGCGGCGGCTGGCGCTGCGGGCGAAGGCGCGGGCGGAAGGGATTGAAGTGGGCGAGGAACTGCTTGGCGCCTAATCGCCCGTCTCAGGGTCGTCGTCCAACGCGGCTTCGATGTCCCGTCCGCCGTAGAGGATACGCAGGATCGATACTGTTCGCCCTTCGATGCGAAAAACGATCGTCAACCGGCGCTCCATACCGATGATTCTCAGGCCGGGCGAAAGTTCATCGTGCTGCGTGCCGCGCTGCGGGAAATTGACCAGAGCGCGATAGGTCGCTTCGATGCGCTGGATATAGCGATCTGCCGTCCTGCCGCTCGATCGCTCTGCGATCCAGTCGTAGATGGATCGTAGATCGTCTTCGGCTCGCGGACTAAGGCTGAGCTCAAATGGGGTCACGCGTCTTGGCCGATTGCTCTTCGTGATAGGCCCGCATCCGCACAGACATCTCGTCGGCCGATAGCCAAGGCCGAGGATCGGCCAATGCCTCCTCGACCTTTACCTTTAGGACCGCATTGAAAGCGCGCTCCTCGCGTTCGAGCGCCTCGAGTCCGGCCCGTACGACTTCGCTGGCGGAGTCGTATTCGCCAGAGCGGACACGCTCTTCGACTTTCTCCGCCAGATCACCGAGCGTGACGGTCATCGTCGTGTTCGGGTTGTCCATCGCGAACCTCCACCGTCCAGGCGCTGGATTTTAGCACGCGTCTCGCTCTCGGGACAGTCAGACGAAGCCGAACGTGTCGACACTGACAGCCACTGTCGGCAATCTCGCCATGCGGGATCACCGGCAGGGTCATGTAAGCCGAAGGCGCGTGAATCAAGCCTTTGCCTCTGTTCCGATCATTTTGCCGAAAGCTGGCGGACCGCTCCCGCCCAGTCCTCGACATGGTGGGCGACGGCGAGTTTGCCGCCTCTGACCGTATGAATGTCGATCGTCATGATCGAAAAGCTCTTGCCGCCATGGGGCACGCCGAAGAGAGCGACCGCCGGCGTTCCGCTCGCCTCGCTGCGGACGACGATCCTGGCGCCATCCGTTACAACCTCCCTGATCGTCCATGTCAGGTCGGGGATCGCCTTCCCGAACCCGATGACCTGCTGCACGAACTCGTCGCGGCTCTTGCTCGCGGTTTCGCCGGAGAAGGACCGCCAGTCGGGCGCAAGCACGGTATTGGTCAGCGCGCTGACGTCCTTTGTCGCGGGCCGGTTCAGCGCGTCGTAGAACGGCGCGATCAGGGCGCGGGCAGCATCCCTGCTCAGCGCAGCGTCCTGCGCCACAGCCGCAGTGGAAGCCCAGATCGTGAGAGCCGAGGCGAGAAGGCTCGCGTAGACTCGATTGAGTTTGGTCATGGACATTGAAAACGCTCCATCGGTTTGACGATGGGCATGACGTATGCAATTTCGTACCTGCAAACAATTACGCACTATCAGGATACGAAGTATGCCCAAGGATACCGTGATCAGCGCAGCCTTCTTCGCGACCTGTCCGGTGCGCGACGTGCTCGATCGCGTCGGTGACAAATGGAGCCTGCTGATCCTGCTCAATCTCGAAGGCGGCGAGTGCCGGTTCAACGAGCTGCGGCGTCGGATCGGCGATATCTCGCAACGGGTTCTGACCGAAACCTTGCGTGCCATGGAGCGTGACGGCTATCTCACGCGCACGGTCTATCCCGTCAGCCCGCCCAAGGTCGGCTATGGCCTGACGGCGCAGGGTCGTTCCGTATTGCTGCCCGTCCGAGGCCTGCTCGGCTGGGCCAAGGAACACCATGATGCGATCCGGGCGAAGCGATCGGTGTTCGATGGCAGGGCCGGCGCCGACTGATCGCGTGAGGACCGTCGTTCGGTTCTGACCGAACACGGTTTGGCAAGCGCTCAGACGAAGTCGAACGCGTCGACATCGACGAGCCCCTTGTCGGTGATCTTGAGATGCGGGATCACCGGCAGGGTCAGGAAGGCGACCTGCAGGAAGGGCTCGGCCAGCACGACGCCCAGCCCCCTGGCGGCATGGCGCAATTCCTCCAGCGCGAAGCGGACCGCCTCGAAAGGCTGCTCGCTCATCAGGCCTGCGACCGGCAAGGCGAGTTCGGCGACCACGACGCCGTCATTGGCCACCGCAAAGCCGCCCCCCGTCGCGATCAGCCGGTTGGCGGCGGCCGCCATCGAGGCCTCGTCGACGCCGACGACGCAGAGATTATGGCTGTCATGGCCGACAGAGGAGGCGATCGCGCCGCTTTGCATGCCAAACCCATGAACGAACCCGGATGCGATGCCGCCAGTCCTGCCATGCCGCTCGATCACCGTGACCCTGATCGCGTCCTGCGCCAGATCGGGCAGGGCTTCCCCGTCGCGCGAGGGCAGGTTCATCGAAAGCCGCTCGGTGATGATTCGACCCGGCACGACGCCGATCACTGGCGTCTGGCCATCGCGCGCTCTTACGGCGAAATCCTGCGGCGTCAGCGCCCGACTCTTGACGCTGCCATGGCCGACCGCCGCGACCGGCTTGCGGCCGGCGAACAGCGCGTCCTCGACCAGCCGCCCTCCGGCGAAGACATGCTTCACCGAGCAGGCTTCGAGATCGTCGAGCAGCACGATGTCGGCCCGCTTGCCCGGGCCGATGAAACCCCGGTCGAACAGCCCGAAGTTCCGCGCGGCCGAGAGCGTCGCCACCCGGTAGGTCGCCAGCACATCCGCGCCATGGGCGATCGCGGTGCGGATCATGTAATCGAGATGGCCCTCCTCGGCGATGTCGAGCGGATTGCGGTCGTCGGTGCAGAAGGCCAGGAAGGCGCTGGCGTCGCCGGTGATCAGCGGAATCAGCGCATGCAAATCCTTGGAGACCGAGCCCTCGCGGATCAGGATCGCCATGCCTTTCTTGAGTTTTTCGCGCGCCTCGTCCTCCGTCGTCGTCTCATGGTCGGTGCGGATGCCGGCAGCGAGATAGCCGTTCAGATCCATGCCCCGGACCAGCGGCGCGTGGCCGTCGATATGGCGGTGCGAGAAGGCTTCCAGCTTGGCAAGGCAGGCCGGATCGCGCCCCAGCAGACCCGGAAAATTCATGAATTCGGCCAGCCCGATCACCTTGGGATGGTGCATCAGCGCGACCAGGTCGGCGGCCTCCAGCCTTGCGCCGGCCGTCTCCAGATGCGTGGCCGGCACGCAGCTCGAGAGCTGGACGCGCAGATCCATCCGCATCGCCTCGGCGCAGTCGAGGAAATAGCGGATGCCTTGCGTGCCGAGCACGTTTGCGATCTCATGCGGGTCGCAGATCGCGGTGGTGACGCCATGGGGCAGCACGCAGCGCTCGAATTCGAGCGGCGTTACCAGCGAGGATTCGACATGGAGATGGGTGTCGATGAAGCCCGGCACGGCGATCAGCCCGGCTGCGTCGAACCCGGCCTTGCCCTGATAGCTGCCATGCGTGCCGACGATGGCGTCCCCGCAGAGCGCGATGTCGGTCTCGGTCAGGTCTCCGGTGACGAGGTCGAACAATCGTGCGCCCCGGATGACGAGATCGGACGGCTCGTCGCCGCGCCCCTGCGCGATCCGGCGGGAGAGGGTGGCGGCGGATGCGCTTGGGGCGTCGGTCATGGCTGATTCCGTGGCTTTCACTGCGCGGAAGCCTGCACGCGAGGCTGGCCGTTGTCGACTTGGTCGATCGCGCGGCAGCCGGCTTCTTGCGAGTGCGTGATGCGACGCTTATAGCCCTGACGATGCAGTGTATCGCGCTGCGACCATTCAGGAGCCCGCCATGTCGGTCGATCTCGCCACCGTCAAGCGCGTCGCGCATCTGGCGCGCATCGCCGTGCCGGAGGCCGACCTGCCGAAACTGCAAGGCGAGCTCAACGCCATCCTCGGCTTCGTCGAGCAACTGAACGAGGTCGATGTGGCAGGCGTCGAGCCGATGACCTCGGTGACGCCGATGGCGATGAAGCGGCGCGAGGATGTCGTGACCGATGGCGAGATCGCCGACACGATCGTCGCCAACGCGCCTGCCTCCGACGACAATTATTTCATGGTTCCCAAGGTGATCGAATGAGCGGCTGAGGCCGCTCATTCGATCACCCTGGGCATGCGAAGCATGATCCGGGGTCTCCCGACCAGATAGCTTCCGGAATTCCATCGTGACCGACCTGACCAGCCTGACGCTGACCGAAGCCCGCGACGGCCTGAAGGCGAAGAGCTTCTCCGCGACCGAGCTGACGAAGGCCCATATCGCCGCCGTCGAGCAGGCGCGCGCGCTCAACGCCTATGTGCTGGAAACGCCCGAGCATGCGCTGAAGCAGGCCGCCGCTTCCGACGAAAAGCTCGCGAAAGGAGAAGGCGGCCCGCTGGAGGGCCTGCCGCTCGGCATCAAGGACCTGTTCGCAACGCAAGGCGTCCGCACCACCGCCTGTTCGAAAATCCTCGGCAATTTCGTGCCGCCCTATGAATCGACCGTCTCGGCCCAGCTTTGGCGTGACGGCGCGGTCATGCTCGGCAAGCTCAACAACGACGAGTTCGCCATGGGTTCGTCGAACGAGACGAGCGCCTTCGGCAATGTCCTCAACCCGTGGCGGCGACAGGGCTCCAATGTCGGGGCAGGGGGCGCAGGTGCCGTCGAAGGCACTCATCTCGTCCCCGGCGGCTCTTCGGGCGGCTCGGCCTCGGCCGTGGCTGCGGGCCTGTGCCTCGCCGCGACCGCGACCGACACCGGCGGCTCGATCCGCCAGCCCGCCGCCTTCACCGGCACGGTCGGCATCAAGCCGACCTATGGCCGCTGCTCGCGCTGGGGCATCGTCGCCTTCGCCTCCTCGCTCGATCAGGCCGGGCCGATCGGCAAGAGCGTGCGCGACTGCGCCGTGATGCTGCGCTCCATGGCCGGCCACGATCCCAGGGACACCACCTCGGTGGACAGGGCCGTGCCCGACTACGAAAAGGCCGTCGGCCGCTCGGTCAAGGGCATGAAGATCGGCATTCCGAAGGAATACCGGCTCGACGGCCTCAACGCCGAGATCGAGGCGCTCTGGCAGAAGGGCATCGACTGGCTGAAGGCCGCCGGCGCGGAGATCGTCGAGATCTCGCTGCCGCATACGAAATACGCGCTGCCGGCCTATTACATCGTCGCCCCGGCCGAGGCCTCGTCGAACCTCGCCCGCTATGACGGCGTCCGCTACGGCCTGCGCGAGGGCGGCCGCGACATCGTCGACATGTATGAGAAGACCCGCGCCGAAGGGTTTGGCGCGGAAGTCAAACGCCGCATCATGATCGGCACCTATGTCCTCTCGGCCGGCTATTACGACGCCTATTACCTGCGCGCCCAGAAGGTGCGTACCCTGATCAAGCGCGATTTCGACGAGGCCTATGCCGCCGGCATCGACGCTGTGCTGACGCCGGCGACGCCGTCGGCGGCCTTCGGCATCGGCGAGAAGGGCTCGGCCGACCCGGTCGAGATGTATCTCAACGACATTTTCACGGTGACGGTGAACATGGCCGGGCTGCCCGGCATCGCCGTGCCGGCGGGGCTGGACTCACAGGGGCTCCCGCTCGGCCTGCAACTCATCGGCAGGCCGTTCGACGAGGAGACGCTGTTTGCGCTGGCTGAGGTGATCGAGCAGGCGGCGGGGCGGTTCACGGTCGGGGAGAGGTGGTGGGCCTAGTCTCCGCCACCGTCTCCGCCGCCATCTCCGCCGCCGCCACCCAGCCCGTCAGTGCCGCCGTCATAGGATGAGCTGCCGAAATCGCCGCCGCATTGCGTGCCGCGATCGCCGCCGCGACGCAGCGACTCGCAATCGGCCGCGTAGCGATAGCCGCCCGGGATGCCCAGCAGCGCATCCAGCGCGAATAGCAGCGGCAGCCGCTCCGGCTTGCGGATGTCGATGCGCTCCTCCTCGCAGCAATGGCTCCACATCCGTCGCAAGCCGCTGTTGCCGCGTGCCGCGCCGCGCCCCTGTCGCAGCACGACCACCGGCGTATGGTCGAGGAAGCGGCCGAACGCCCGGTCGCAGAAACTGCGATAGTCGCGCGTGTAGAGGATGAAGGCGTGCCAAAGCTCGTCGACGACCTTTGACGGCATCGCCGCCTCGAAGCTGCCGATGGCGAGATGAGCGCGGAAGAACTGGCGCAAGCCCTGTCCCACGCTGTCGCGCTGCGCCGCCGTCAGGTCGGGATAGCGCTTTGCGAGCGTGTCGAGCAGACCGGCCGGCCAGGCATAGCCGTCAATGAAGCGTCGGCGTCGGCGCCGCAGAGAAGCCTGTCGCCATGACGCCGCCAGCCCGTACAGGATCAAGCCTGCGCTGAGTGCGCCAAACGCGACGCCCAGCAGCGAAAGATCGGGCATGGCGCGGTCAATGCGCGGATATGGCCTTATCGGCCTGCGGCGGCTTCTTCCGCTCGAACAGCCCGGCCAGCCAGCGCACCACGACATAGAACACCGGCGTGAAGATCAGGCCGAAGATGGTCACGCCGATCATGCCGGAGAACACTGCGACGCCGAGCGATTGGCGCATTTCCGCGCCGGCCCCGGTCGCGATCGCCAGCGGCAGCACGCCGAGGATGAAGGCGAGCGAGGTCATCAGGATCGGCCGCAGTCGTGTCTTCGCGGCGGCGATCGCCGCTTCGCGCCGGCTCATGCCTTCGTCCTCGGCCTGCCTGGCGAATTCGACGATCAGGATCGCATTCTTGGCCGCCAGCCCGACCAGCACGACCAGCCCGATATCGACCAGCACGTTGCGGTCGAGGCCCTGCTGCCAAACGCCGACCATGGCCGCGAGAATGCACATCGGCACGATCAGGATGACCGCCAGCGGCAAAAGCCAGCTCTCGTAGAGCGCCGCCAGCAGCAGGAAGACGAAGACGACGGCCAGTCCGAAGGCGATCGAGGCGGTGTTGCCCGCGAGCTTCTCCTGCAGCGCGATCTCGGTCCATTCGAAACCGAAGCCGGCGGGCAGGCGCTCCTGCGTCAGCTTCTCGATCGCGGCGATGCCCTGTCCGGTCGAATAGCCGCGCGCCATCGAAAGCTGCACCTCGGCCGCCGGATAGAGGTTGTAGCGCGGCACGCGATAGGCGCCGGTGGTGTCGGAGAAGGACGCGACCGAGCCGATCGGCACCATCTCGCCCTCGGCGTTGCGCGTCTTCAGATTGGCGACGTCGCGGATGTCGAGCCGGAACGGATTGTCGGCCTGCGCCGTCACCCGGTAGGTCCGGCCGAGGATGTTGAAGTCGTTGATATAGGCCGAGCCCATATAGACCGAGAGAGTCTCGAAGATTCGGGTCACGGGCACGCCGAGCATCTCGGCCTTGGTGCGGTCGATATCGGCGAAGACCTGCGGCGTCTTGGTCGAGAACAGCGTGAAGGGCTGCTGGATGCCGGGAATCTGCGCAGCCGAGCCGGCGACGATCCAGGTCGCGCCCTCCAGCGCCGCGAGCCCGCGCCCGCCGCGATCCTGGACATAGCCCTTCAGGCCGCCGCCGGTGCCGATGCCAGGCACCGCCGGCGGCTCGATCACCAGCGCGAAGGCCTCGCTGATGGCGAACATCTGCTGGCGCAGATCGGCGATGATGCCCTGGTTGGTCAGGCCCTCCTTCGCCCGCTCCTTGAAGTCCTTTGTTGTAACGAAGATGACGCCACCATTGGGCGCGATCGTGAAGGTCGCGCCGTCGAGGCCGGCGAAGGCCACCGCGCTGGCAACGCCAGGCCGTGACAGCAGGACGTCGGTCGCCTTGCGGATCACGGCGTCGGTGCGGTCGAGCGAGGCGCCCGGCGGCAACTGGAAGGCGACGATGTAATAGCCCCGGTCGAGCTGCGGGATGAGACCGGTCGGCGTCGCGCCAAGGCGGTAGACGGCGAGCCCGATCAGCCCGCCATAGATGACGAGCATGATCACGCTGAACTTGATCAGCCGCGAGGTCATGGCCCCATAGGAGCGCGACAGCCAGTCGAAGCCCCTGTTGAAATATTTGAAGAACCAGCGCAGCGGCGCGCCCAGCGCCGCGAAGAAGCCCTTGGGCTTCTCATGGCTGTGGGGTTTCAGCAGGATCGCCGACATGGCCGGGGACAATGTCAGCGAGACGAAGGCCGAGATCGCCGTCGAGGCGGCGATCGTCACCGCGAACTGCTGGTAGAACGAACCCTGCAGGCCGGTGATGAAGGCGGTCGGGATGAAGACGGCGCACAGCACCAGCGCGATGGCCACCAGCGCGCCGCCGACCTCGTCCATGGTCTTGTGGGCGGCCTCTTTCGGCGACATGCCCTGCGCCAGATAGCGCTCGACATTCTCGACCACGACGATCGCGTCGTCGACGACGATGCCGATGGCGAGCACCAGCGCCAGCAGCGAGATCGTGTTGAAGGAGATGCCGACAGCGCTCATCACCAGGAAGGTGCCGACCAGCGAGACCGGGATCGCCACGATCGGGATGATCGCGGCCCGCCATGTCTGCAGGAACAGGATCACCACCAGCACGACGAGCGCCACCGCCTCGAGCAGCGTCGTCACCACGGCATTGACGGATTCGCCGATGAATTCGGTCGGGTTGTAGACGATGCGGTACTCGATGCCGCTCGGGAAATCCTTCTTGAGGGTCTCCATCGTGCCGATGATCGAGGCGGCCGTCGCCAGCGCATTCGAGCCCGGCCGCTGGAACACGCCGATCGCGACCGCGTCCTTGTTGTTGAGATAGGCGTTGGTCGTGTAGTCCTGCGAGCCGAGTTCGACGCGGGCGATGTCGCGCAGCCGGATCGTGCCGCCATCGGCGTCCGAGCGCACGACGATCTTGTAGAACTCCTCGACGTCGCTGAGACGGCCGAGCGTGTTGACCGAAAGCTGAAACGCCGCCTCCGACTTCGCCGGCGGCTGGTTGATCGCGCCGGCGGCGACCTGCACGTTGGCGGCGCGCAGCGCGGCGACCACATCGCCTGCGGAGAGACCTCGTGCGGCGACCTTTGCCGGGTCGAGCCAGATTCGCATCGAGAAATCGCGGGCGCCGAACACCTGGACGTTGCCGACGCCGTCTATGCGGGTCAGCACGTCCTTCACATAGAGCGTGGCGTAGTTGGAGACGTATTGGGCGTCGCGGGAGCCGTCGGGCGACAGCATGTTGACGACCATCATCAGGTCGGGCGAGGCTTTTCGCGTCTGGATGCCGAAGGCGCGCACCTCCTGCGGCAGGCGCGGCTCGGCGGCGGCGACCCGGTTCTGCACCAGCACCTGCGCCTGATCGACATCGGTGCCGGCCTTGAACACGACGTTGATCGTGACGCGCCCGTCGCCGGTCGATTGCGAGGTGATGTAGAGCATGTCGTCGACGCCGTTCACCTCCTGCTCGATCGGGGTGGCGACCGTGGCGGCGACGACCTCGGCAGAGGCGCCGGGATAGGTCGCGGTGATCGAGACGGTGGGCGGCGCGATCTCGGGATATTCGGCAATGGGCAGGCCGCGCTGGGCGATGGCGCCGGCGATCGTCAGCAGAATCGAGAGCACGGTGGCGAAGATCGGCCGGTCGATGAAGAAATGCGCGAAGCGGAACATGGAGGTCGATCCTGGCCTGAAGGCAGGGCGGTCGGCGCGAAAGCCGGCGGGGGGAATAGCGGTGCGGCGGGCGGCGGCTGCTTTACCTTGCCGCCGCGACCTTGATCTCGCCCGGCTGCGGCGTCACCGTCGCGCCGGGACGCACCATCGGGTTGGCGAGGCCGCCGATGATGACCTTGTCCTGCGCGGTCAGGCCGCCTGTGATGATGCGCAGGCCCTCGCTGATCGCGCCGAGCGTGACGGGCTTGGGCACCACCTTGTTGTCGGGGCCGACCGTCAGCACGATCTTGTTGGCCTAGTCGGAGACGATCACCGTGTCGGGCACCAGCAGCGCGTCGGCCTCTCCGGCGAAGAGGCGCAGGCGGCCGAAAGTGCCGGGCGTCAGAAACTCGTCCTTGTTCTCGAAGACAGCGCGGCCGCGGATCGTGCCCGAGCGGGCGTTGAGCGCGTTGTCGACGAAGTCCATCTTCCCCTGCCGCTTCCACTCGCGCTCGTCGGCCAGCCGGACCTGGGTCGGCGTGCCGTTGTCGCGCGAGGATGCGCGCTGCTTGTCTGCAGCGAGCCGCGAATAGCGCAGATAGTCGGCCTCCGACGCATCGAAGGTGAAGTAGATCGGGTCGCTCGCGACGATGGTGGTCAACAGCGTCGCGCCGGACTGGCCGCCGGCGATCAGATTGCCGGGATCGACGCGGCGGTTCGAGATGCGCCCCGCCAGCGGCGCACGGACCTGCGTCCACTCCAGGTTGAGTTCGGCCGTCTTGAGATTGGCTTCGGCGCCCTGCTGCGAGCCGATCGCGCTGTTGAGATTGGCGCGGCGCTGGTCGATGTCGCGGGCGGTGATGGTGCGGTTCTGGGTCAGCGCCTCGGCGCGCTCGACCTCGTTCTGGGTCAGCTCGACCTGCGCTCTGGCGCGGGCGACTTCGGCGCGCGCCGCGTCGGCGGAGAGCTGGTAGGGCCGCTGATCGATCGTGAACAGCAGGTCGCCCTTCTTGACGAGCTGGCCGTCGCGGAAATGCAGCGCGTCCAGAAAGCCGGAGACGCGCGCGCGCACCTCGACCTGCTCGCTCGCCTCGAAGCGGCCGGTGAACTCGTCCCAGTTGGTGACGCGCTTGGAAAGCGGCGTGGCGACCTGGACCGGCGGGGCAGGGGGCGCGCCTTGAGCAAGCGCTGCGCCCGATGTCAGGATGAGCGCGCTCAGCCATGCGGCGCTGGCCAGACCTTTTGCAAGGCGGTTGGGCATGTCGGAACTCCAGATGACGGGGCCAGCACAACCATGGGGTTCCCGGCCTGTGACGCTAAAAGGTATCGTCGCTGACGATTGTCAAGATCCATCACTCGACACAATGACGGAACGGCGGCAATCTAGCATGATTGCGGCCATGGGGTGACAGCAGAGCAACAGGCGCTTGCCGCCCGCGCGGCGAAATCGTAACCGGTAGACCAGATTTCGCATCCGGAAGAACCCGATGAACGCGCATGTCCGTCCCGCCGACCCGAAGAAGCTGCTCAAGGGCGCAACCGGCGATTGGGAAGTGGTGATCGGCCTGGAGATCCATGCCCAGGTCACGTCCAACGCAAAACTGTTCTCGGGCGCGGCGACCGCCTTCGGGGCCGAACCCAACGCCCATGTCAGCCTTGTCGACGCCGCCATGCCGGGCATGCTGCCGGTGATCAACGCCGAATGCATCCGTCAGGCCGTGCGCACGGGGCTTGGCCTGAACGCGCGGATCAACAACCGCTCGGTCTTCGACCGCAAGAACTACTTCTATCCCGACCTGCCGCAGGGTTACCAGATCAGCCAGTACAAGAGCCCGATCGTCGGTGAGGGCGAGATCGTCGTCGATCTCTCGCCGACAGAGCAGATCACGGTTGGCGTCGAGCGGCTGCATCTGGAGCAGGACGCCGGCAAGTCGATCCACGACCAGCATCCGACCATGTCCTTCGTCGATCTCAACCGCTCGGGCGTGGCGCTGATGGAGATCGTCTCCAAGCCGGATCTGCGCTCGGCCGACGAGGCGCGCGCCTATGTCACCAAGCTGCGCACCATCCTGCGCTATCTCGGCACCTGCGACGGCGACATGGAGAAGGGCAATCTGCGCGCCGACGTCAACGTCTCCGTGCGCCGCCCCGGCGAGCCGCTCGGCACGCGCTGCGAGATCAAGAACGTCAATTCCATCCGCTTCATCGGCCAGGCCGTCGAGACCGAGGCGCGTCGCCAGATCGGCATTCTGGAGGATGGCGGCAGGATCGACCAGGAGACCCGCCTCTACGATCCGGCCAAGGGCGAAACCCGCTCGATGCGTTCCAAGGAAGAGGCGCATGACTATCGCTATTTTCCTGATCCGGACCTTTTGCCGCTCGAATTCGACGACGCTTTTGTCGCCGAACTGAAAGCGCATCTGCCGGAACTGCCAGACGCCAAGAAGGCGCGCTTCATCGCGGACTACAGCCTCTCGCCCTATGACGCCTCGGTGCTGGTCGCCGAGCGCGAACAGGCGGATTATTTTGAAGCCGTCGCGAAGGGCCGTGACGGAAAAGCCGCCGCCAACTGGGTCATCAACGAACTCTTCGGCCGCCTCAACAAGGAGGGCCAGGACGTCACGACCTCGCCGGTCTCGGCCGCGCAGCTCGGCGGACTGGTCGATCTGATCGGGGAGGGCGTCATTTCGGGCCGCATCGCCAAGGATCTGTTCGAGATCCTCTGGTCTGAAGCAGGAAACGGGGATTTGGATCCGCGCACGATCGTCGAGGCCCGCGGCATGAAGCAGGTCACCGACACCGGCGCGATCGAGAAGGCCGTCGACGAACTGATCGCGGCCAATCCCGACAAGGTCGAGCAGGTCAAGGCGAAGCCGACCATGCTGGGCTGGTTCGTCGGGCAGGCGATGAAGGCCTCGGGCGGAAAAGCCAACCCGCAGGCGCTGAACGAGATTCTGAAAGCGAAACTCGGCATCGAATGACGCCCGCCGGCCTCATCATCCGTGACGCCGAAACCGCCGATCTCCCGGCGGTCCGGGCCATGCTGGTCGAGACCTGGCACGCCACCTATGACGGCATCTATGGCTGGCGGCGCGTTGCCGAGATCACCAATGCCTGGCATTCGCTGGAGAATCTTTCGGCGCAGCTTGGCCGGGAGGATGGCGCTTTTCTGGTGGCGCTGGTCGGCGACGCGATTGTCGCCACATCCTCGGCGCGGCTGGAGCCGGACCGGGCGGCGCTGCTGACGCGGCTCTACGTCCTGCCGCAATATCAGGGCGTCGGCATCGGCCGCACCCTGCTGCAGGTCACGCTCGCCTGTTTTCCGCATGCGCCTGTGGCGCGGCTGGAGGTCGAGAGCCAGAACGAGCCGGCGATCGCGTTCTACGAGCGCATGGGCTTCTTCCTGCAGCGCCAGGCGAGGTTCGACGGCCGCGAGGATACGCCCAACACGCTGATGATGGCGAAGCGGCTGTTTTCGGAATAAGTGCAGGTCCATGGACGAGACGAAGATCGAGCCGGGCGAGATCGCCCTTCGCCTGGCGCGGCGCGAGGATGTGCCGCGCATCGCCGCCCTCATCATGCAGGGCTCGGCGACCGAGGCGAGGACCGCTGCGGAGGTCGAAGCGGAAGCCACCCATCCCGACTATCTGCGCGGCTACGACGAGATCGATGCGAGCCCCGCCAATCATCTCTTCGTCGCCGAACGGGGCGGAACGGTGATCGGCACCTGGCAGGTCACGCTCATCCCCGGCATCATCGCGCGGGGCCGTCGGCGCGCCAAGCTGGAAAGCGTGCATGTCGCTCCGGAAAGCCGCGGTCTCGGTCTCGGAAGGCTGATGGTGGGGCACGCCCTCGCCTTCGCGAAGGAGCAAGGTGCGGGCCTGATCGAGCTGAGTTCCAACAAGAACCGCACCGACGCGCACCGCTTCTACCGCGATCTCGGCTTCGACCAGAGCCATGAGGGCTTCAAGATGACGCTGTGAACCGGGAGCGCCGTCGCCAGCGCTCCGGTGGCGCGGGTCACTGCCCCCGAGCGGCCAGCCGCTTGCGGCACTCGGTCGAATACCTGATCCAGTTGTAGCCCTTCTTCGTCAGCTCGGGCTTGTTGGCGCGCCATTCCGCGCCGCAGGCGCGCAGGCGGTTGTCGTTCTTGAGCTGCGCCTCCGAGCGCGCGCGCTTGGGCTTGGCCGTCTCGGCGGCCGGGGCGGCGGCCGTGGTCGCCGGTGCGGTTCGTGCGGGCGTGGCCGGCCGTTGCTGCAGCGGATTGGTCTGCGCTGCGGCGGGCAGGGCCAGCGCGAGCGCGCAGGCGGCGGCGAGGCTGGCGGCGATCAGGGGAAGACGCATGGCGGTGATCCTCGAGGAACCGGCGCGGGGCGACGGGCTCAGTCCGTAGGTCGCCCGGCCGATAACGCCAGTCTCGGCTGAACCGCAGGTTGAATTCAAGCGCTCATCGTCCATCACGACATGGCGAGCCCGCGCCTCTCGCACGGCGCGGCCCTTCCGGGCGCGCGGCGGCCGGCCTAAACCTGCTGCCGGACCCTTCACCAGCGACAGGACGCGCAAAGCCATGCCCGCCAGCCAGACCAATCCGATCGACCTGTATTACTGGCCCACGCCGAACGGCTGGAAGATCACCATCATGCTGGAGGAGTGCGGGCTGCCCTACACGTTGATCCCGGTGAACATCGGCAAGGGCGACCAGTTCAAGCCGGAATTCCTGGCGATCTCGCCCAACAACCGCATGCCGGCGATCGTCGATCCGGAGGGGCCGGACGGCCAGCCGATCTCGGTCTTCGAATCAGGCGCGATCCTGCAATATCTCGGCCGCAAGACCGGGCAGTTCTATCCGTCAGACGAGCGCGCCCGCGTCGCCGTCGACGAGTGGCTGTTCTGGCAGATGGGCGGCTTCGGGCCGATGCTCGGCCAGACCCACCATTTCCGACTCTATGCGCCAGACCCGATTCCCTACGCGATCGAGCGCTACACCAACGAGTCCAACCGGCTTTACGGCGTCCTGAACAAGCGCCTCGCCGGCCGCGACTACATCTGCGGCGAGTATTCGATCGCCGACATGGCCTGCATCGGCTGGGCGCGCGGCTGGGAGCGGCAGGGCCAGGACGTCAGGCAGTTCCCCCATGTCGAGCGCTGGCTCGATACGATGAACGCCCGCCCCGCCGTGCAGAAGGGGCTCAAGGTCGCCGAGGAACTACGCAATCCCGCCGGCGTCATCCGGACCGACGAGGAAAAGGCGATCCTGTTCGGCCAGAAGGCGCGGTGAGGGATTGCATACTGCCACCGTCATGCTCGGCCTCGTGCCGAGCATCCACGTCTTGGGCGTAGGGCTCGACAACGGAAGACGTGGATGGTCGGGACAAGCCCGACCATGACTAAAGAGACGTCGCGCAGGGCGAAACGATCCTCAGTTCGCCCGCGCCCATTTCACCGAGCGGCAGATCAGCCCGCCGAGCACACAACCCGAAGTCGTCAGGCTGTTGCCCGACAGCGTCATCGTTCCGGAATAGGTCTTGCCGTCCTCCGGGTTGAAGGCGCTGCCTTTCCACTTGCCCGCCCCGTCGGGCTTCATGTCGTAGAAGATGCGCTGGCCGACCTTGGCGGGGCCGGCCGTGTCCTTGAGCCAGGCCAGGGTGCCGCACATCGCATCGCCGCATTTGGAAAAGCGCACGCGCGAGGCGCCAGTGTCGCGCAGCCAGGTGCCGGTGACATCCTGCGCGGCGGCGGGCGTCGCGACGCCGGCCGCGGCAAACCCCAGCGCGACAAGCGCGCCCTTCACGATCGTCGATCGAACAGCCATCGGCATCCTCCCGTGATGCGACCACGCCATGCTGCATGGTTCTGATATGAACCATATCCGAGATCGCGCGCGTATCAAGCTGCCGTTGCGGCGGTGATGAGTTGCGATCGCCGTTCCGCAAGGTGAATGCGCCGTCAACGACGCGCCGAAGGCCCCTTGGCGACTACATTGAAATCACTTGGCTATTTTCGATCCAAGGCTGAATTCTTCGTTGCTTTAACGGCTCGATTACACATCGTTGAGCTTCGATTCATCGCAATTTTTAGCGCCGCCTTTAAGGAGCGCGGCCAAATCTCGTCCTCACAAGCCGGGGCCTTGGACGGGTGGCCGGCGACAACAAAACAGGGTGGTTTGTCATGGCACGCATGGAAATGAGCGCGATCCCCGCTTCGCTGACGGTCCCGGCTGAGACCTCGGCCGAGGCCTATTACCAGCTCGGGCTGATGTATGCGGCGGGGCGCACGGCCCCGGTCGATCTCGTCGCCGCCCAGACCTGGTTCAACGTGGCGCTGGCCCGCGGTTGCCGGCAGGCCGCCGCCCATCGTCAGGAACTGGCGCTGGAGATGACCGCCGAGCAGCTCGCCCGGGCGCTGCGCGAGGCCCGCGCCTTCCTGACCCGCCACTGAACGGACAGGCTTCGGTCCCTTGTGGGGCGGGGAGGCGGCTGCTATGAGCGCGCCGAAATCCCCGCACAAGTCCCCAAGGATCGACCGATGGCTGTCCAGCGTACCTTCTCCATTCTCAAGCCCGACGCGACCCGGCGCAACCTGACCGGCGCGGTCAACGCGGTCATCGAGAAGGCCGGCCTTCGCATCGTCGCGCAGAAGCGCATCCTGATGACGAAGGCCCAGGCCGAGACCTTCTATGCGGTCCATTCGGCGCGTCCGTTCTTCGGCGAACTCGTCGAGTTCATGACCTCGGGCCCCGTCGTCGTGCAGGTGCTCGAAGGCGAGAACGCGATTTCCGCCTATCGCGACGTCATGGGCGCGACCAACCCCGCCAACGCCGCCGAGGGCACCATCCGCAAGCTCTTCGCGCAGTCGGTCGGCGAGAACACCGCGCACGGTTCCGACGCGCCGGAGGCCGCCGCCATCGAGATCGCGCAGTTCTTCGCCGGCAACGAGATCGTCGGCTGATACGACGCGCTGCGTCCCCATGGAGTTTGAAAAGGCGGGCCATCGCGGCCCGCCTTTTTCATGCGTGCTCGTGCAGGCACTGTCCGTGGTCGGCGAGCGATTCGATCACCCGGCAATCGGCGATCCGGCCATGGCTGCATTCGCCGATCATCCGCTGCAGTTCGCCGCGCAACGACTGCAATTGCGCGATCCGGCGCTCGACCTCGCCGAGATGTCGGCGGGCGATGCTGTCGGCCCCGTCGCAGGAGGCCTGCGGCTGCGCCGTCATCGCCAGCAATTCGCGGATGTCGTCGACCGAGAAGCCGAGATCGCGCGCATGGCGGATGAAACGCAGGCGCTGCAGATGCGGCTGGCCATAGCTGCGCCGGTTGCTCTGCGTGCGCAGGGGCGCGGGCAGCAGGCCGATCTGCTCGTAGAAGCGGATCGTTGGAACCTTGACGCCCGTCGCCTCCGACAGCGCCCCGATCGGCATCGCATCCATTGCGAAAATCCCTCTTGATCCTCTAGTCGCTAGAGCATGTAGCGTGCAGGTCTTCCCGATGAAAGGCCTTGAGACATGACCGGCTGCGCGCATTCCCATCACGACCACAGCAAACACGACCACGCTCATGCGCCGGTCCAGACGAAGCCGGTCCCGACCGAAGCCTGCGGCTGCTCCGGCAATCCGGTCTTCGACGGGGTCGATCCGCGCTACAGGCGCATTCTCTGGGCCGTGATCGCGCTGAACGCCGTGATGTTCCTGGTCGAGATCGTCTCGGGCCATCTCGCCCGTTCGCAGGCGTTGCAGGCCGACGCGCTCGATTTCCTCGGCGACACGCTGACCTACGGCCTGAGCCTGGCGGTGATCGGGGCTTCGCTGCGCACCCGCTCGATGGCGGCGATGGCCAAGGGCGTCTCGCTCTTCGCAATGGGCCTGTGGGTGCTGGGCTCGACCGGCTATCAGCTTCTCGGGCCGGGCCTGCCGCGCGCCGAGGTGATGGGCGTGGTCGGCTTCCTCGCGCTCGCCGCAAATCTCGCCAGCGTGCTGCTGCTGGCGCGCTACAAGGATGGCGACGCCAATGTCCGCTCGGTCTGGCTCTGCTCGCGCAACGACGCGATCGGCAATGTCGTGGTCATGCTGGCGGCGGTCGGCGTCTGGGGCACCAGCACGGCCTGGCCCGACCTCGCGGTCGCGGCGATCATGGCCGGCCTGTTTCTGCATTCGGCGACGCTGATCCTGCGCCAGAGCTGGACCGAATACCGCACGGGGCAGGATCTCGGCGCACTCGCCAGCCATGGGCACGATCACGCCCATGGCCATGGTCACTGACGGATCAGAAGCCGAGATCGAAGGCGTAGCTCGCCGATATGCCGAGCGTCACCGAATCGCGCGAGCCGAAATTACGCACGATGGGTGCCTTCGCGGCATCGCCGACCAGATGCTTGTATTCGACATAGGCCGTGGTCGAAAGCTTCTCGCTCCAGTGATAGGTCACCTGCGCGATCGCGCCGACCGAGTGGACGCCGGCATTGTAGCGCTGCAGCAGCCCGCCCATGCCGGCGAGCCCGGGATTCGGTCCGAAATAGGTCCGGATATAGTCGGCCCCGACCACGCTCATGCGCGGGCCTGCGCCGACAGTCCAGGCCTGTCCGATCTTCGTGAACGCGTCGAGCTTGAAATCTGCGACGAGGCCGTCATGCGCGACGAAGCCGCGCCGCAGATCGGCCCGCGCCCGCAGCCAGGACGCCGGATAGAATTCGATGAAGCCGCCGGCCTCGACGCCGAATTTGGTGTTCGGCACACCAAGCAATGCCGGATTGACGCTGGCCTTGCGTTCCCAGAGCAGTTTGCCCGAGAAGCCGGCCCGCCAGGCCGTCCCGGAGAAGAAGCCGATCGAGATCGCATCGTCCTCGGCCGCCCACCAGGTGCTCTTGATGCCCCGACCGAGCGAGATGATGGGGCGCGGCCGGAACACGTAGTCATTGGAGCCGGCATAATCGGGCTGGTAGTGCAGGCCTCCACCAAGCGTCAGATGCCAGTTCTGCGCGGAAGCGGGCGAGGTGAGCTGGGTATACTCGCTCGACTGGGCCAGAGCCCGGTCCGGCGACGACAGCACGAGCCCGGCCACGAGGCCGAGAAACAACGCAACGCAACGCATAGGCACACCAACTCCGGATACGCCGGCCAAAACTCGTCGCATAACGCTTGCGACGGGACCGATGCGGGCAATCTGAAGCGTTACCCTTAACCCCCGGTTGACGCGCGCGGGATTGACCGCTGCGCCGCAGCGCGGCACGAAAGATGAGCTCAGGAGCCGCCATGACCGAACTGCCGCGCGTCGCGCATCTGCCCTCCGTCTGCCCGCATGACTGCCCCTCGGCCTGCTCGCTCGAGGTCGAGGTCATCGACGGCCGCAGCATCGGCCGGGTGCGCGGGTCGAAGCGCCAGAGCTACACCGACGGCGTGATCTGCGCGAAGGTCGCGCGCTATTCCGAGCGCATCCACCATCCCGACCGGCTGATGCATCCGCTGCGCCGCACCGGGCCGAAAGGCTCAGGGCAATTCGAGCGCATCAGCTGGGACGAGGCGCTGGACGAGATCGCGACGCGCTTCCTCGCCATCGAGACCGAGCACGGCGCGGAGGCCGTCTGGCCCTATTACTATGCCGGTACGATGGGGCTGGTGATGCGGGACGGCATCAACCGCCTGCGCCACGCGAAAAAATACTCCGGCCAGTATTCGACGATCTGCACGACCATGGCCTGGACCGGCTTCATCGCCGGCACCGGGCGGCTGGCGGGGCCCGATCCGCGCGAGATGGCCAAGTCCGACTGCGTCGTGATCTGGGGCACGAACGCCGTGCATACGCAGGTCAATGTGATGCACCACGCGATCAAGGCCCGGAAGTCGCGTGGGGCGAAGATCGTCGCGATCGACATCTATCGCAACGCGACGCTCGACCAGGCCGATCTGGCGCTGGTGCTGCGGCCCGGCACCGACGCAGCGCTCGCCTGCGGCGTCATGCACATCCTCTTCCGCGACGGCCATGCCGACCGCGACTATCTGGCGACGCACACGGACGCGCCGCGCGAACTGGAAGAACACCTCAAGAGCCGCACGCCGGAATGGGCGGCGGCGATCACCGGCCTCAGCGTCGCCGAGATCGAGGAGTTCGCGGCGCTCGTCGGCACGCGCAAGAAGAGCTTCTTCCGGCTCGGCTACGGCTTCGCCCGCCAGCGCAACGGCTCGGTCTCGATGCATGCGGCGCTGTGCGTGCCGACCGTGACGGGGGCCTGGCGGCATGAGGGCGGGGGCGCCTTCCACAGCAACAGCGGCATCTACAACTGGCGCAAAAGCCTGATCGAGGGGCTCGACGTCGCCGACCGCGACGTCCGCCAGCTCGACCAGTCGCAGATCGGTCGCGTGCTGACAGGCGACGCGGAGGCCTTGCGCCAAAAGGGGCCGGTCAAGGCGCTGTTCATCCAGAACACCAACCCGGTTTCGGTCGCGCCCGAGCAGGAGCTGGTCAAGCAGGGTTTTGCGCGCGAGGACCTGTTCACCGTGGTCCACGAGCAGTTCATGACCGAGACCGCCGCGATGGCCGACATCGTGCTGCCGGCGACGCAGTTCATGGAGCATGACGACCTCTATCAGGGCGGCGGCCACCAGCACATCATGTGGGGCGGCAAGCTGGTCGATCCGCCGGGCGAATGCTGGTCCAACCACGATGTGATCTGCGCGCTCGCCAACCGGCTGGGCGCGCGGCATCGCGGCTTCGCCATGAGCTCGCGCGAGATCGTCGACTGGACGCTGCGCGAGAGCGGGCGCGGCACGCTCGACGAGCTGATCGCCAATGATTTCCACGATGTGCAGCCGGATTATCGCACGGCGCATTATCTCGACGGTTTTGGCTATCGCGACAAAAAATTCCGCTTCAAGCCGGATTGGCCAAAAGTGCCGAGCGCCAATGAGGGGCCGATGGGACCCTGGGCCGCGATGCCGGCGCTGCCGGATTACTGGGACGTGCTCGAGAACGCCGACGAGGCGCATCCCTTCCGGCTGGCGACGAGCCCTGCGCGCAGCTTCCTGAACTCGACCTTCAACGAGACGCCGGGCTCGCTGAAGAAGGAGGGCCGGCCGACGCTGATGCTGCATCCCGACGACGCCTCCCGCCTTGGCGTCGCGGCCGGGCAGGAGGTCGTGATCGGCAACCGGCGCGGCAGCGTGCATCTCCATGCCGTGCTGTTCGAGGGCGTGGTGCGCGGCGTGGTCATCGCCGAATCGATCTGGCCCAACGCCGCCCACCGGCATGGCCGCGGCATCAACACCATAACCGGCGCCGACGCGGTGGCGCCCTTCGGCGGGGCTGCCTTCCACGATAACAAGGTCTGGATCAGGGCGGCCTGAGGCGTTGCGCCGCTTGACCTTTGAGCGCCGCTGTGGACCATCCGCGCGGCGGCGGCGCAGGCATGAAGCATGCCTGCCGGACATGATCTCGAAGGATCGGCGGACAGATGACGATGCGGCGGATGGGAGCGGCTGTTCTGGCCGCAGGGTTTTCTTTTGCGATCGCGGTCGCGGCGCATGCCGCCAGCGGCACCACGGCCTTGCCGCCGCCGGACCCGACGGCGAAGAATCTGACGCCCTACCGGATTCAGCTCAGGGCCTTCGACGCCTGCCTGGTGACGCAATCGCGCCTGCTGGGCACGACCCGCGAGGCGGTCCATACGCCCTGCAGTTGCTACGCCAAGGGCACGGTCAATGCGATGACCAAGGACGAAATCCAAGCGTTTCGCGACACCGGCTATTTCAACGACTCAGCCCGCGCCAAGGGCTTCGAATATCTCGATCGCTGCAAGCTGAAGCGGCCGGTCTGAAGCGACGACCTGATCGCTCCCGCCCAGGATTCCGCATGAACGATCTGTTTCCGTTCTCCTGACACGCTGCTGACAAGTTTTGTCAGCAGCTTGTGACAGGATGTCGCGAGACATCAGGACCGGCAGGACCGACCATGCAGCGCGCCGAACGATTGCTCGATCTGATCCAGGGGTTGCGCCGCCGCCGCCGGCCGGTCACGGCCGATACGCTCGCCGCCGAGCTCGACGTCTCGGTCCGCACCGTCTATCGCGACATCGCCGCGCTCGCCCGGCAGGGTGTGCCGGTCCGCGGCGAGGCCGGCATCGGCTATGTGCTGGACGCCGGCTTCGACATGCCGCCGCTGATGCTCTCGCCAGACGAGATCGAAGCCGTGCTCGTCGGCATGCGCTGGCTCACCGAGCGCGCCGACCCCGTTCTCGCCCGCGCCGCCGAGGACGTGGTCAGCAAGGTCGCGGCCGTGCTCCCGGTCCATCTCAAGCCGATCCTGCTCGACGGCGCGCTGTTCGCTCCGGTTTATGGCCGCGACCTGCCGGCCGATCAGGTCGATGTCGCGGCCGTGCGCGCCGCCATCCGGCTCGGCCGCAAGCTCGATGTCGGCTATCGCGACGAGGCCGGACAGGCGACCCGCCGGATGATCTGGCCGATCGGCATGACCTTCTATGACCGCGTCCGCATCGTCATCGCCTGGTGCGAATTGCGGCAGGCCTTCCGCCATTTCCGCACCGACCGGATCACCGACCTCGTCGCGTGCGACGAGCGCTATCCGGCGCGCCGGGCGGATCTGTTCCGGCGCTGGCAGCGCGAGGAGGAGGCGCGGGCGACCGATGCCGCCTGCGACATGCCTCAGGAGCGGCGCACTGCGCCCTCCACCAGCGCGGCCCGCCCGGAGGCGACCTCGGCCAGCGCCTGCGGATAGAGCACGAGTTCCTGCTCCAGCACGCGGGCGGCCAGCGCATCCTCGTCGTCGCCCGGCAGCACCGGCACCCGCGCCTGCGCGATCACCGGCCCGGCGTCGAGTTCGGGCACGACGAAATGCACGCTGCAGCCATGCTCGGCGACACCGGCGTCCAGCGCCTTCCGATGCGTATGCGTTCCCTTGAACAATGGCAGCAGGGACGGGTGGATGTTGATCATCCGGCCTTCCCAGCGCCGCACGAACCACGGCGTCATGATCCGCATGAAGCCTGCGAGCGCAATCAGCTCGATCTGCGCGACGCGCAGCACCTCGTCCATCGCGCGCTCGAAGGCCTCGCGATCCTTGTTGAAGTCGCGATGATCGACCACGGCCGTACTGAGCCCGAGTTCGGCGGCGCGCGCGAGCCCGCCAGCATCGGGCCGGTTCGAGAGGACGAGCCCGATCTCGGCGGGAAAATCTGGCGCCTGCGCGGCCTGCGCCAGCGCCACCATGTTGGAGCCGCGCCCGGAGATCAGGACAGCGATGCGCTTGCGGGCAGAATCCGTGCTCACAGGGCGAGCTTGCCGCGATAGGAGACCTGGTCCTCGCCCGCGCTCACGGGCACGATCTCGCCGAGCCGGACCGGCGCTTCGCCCGCGGCCTGCAGCGCCGCCTCGACTTCGTTGGCCTTGGCCGCATCGGCGGCCACGATCATGCCGATGCCGCAGTTGAAGGTGCGCAGCATCTCGCGCTCGGCGACGCCGCCGATGCCGGCGAGCCAGCCGAAGACCGGCGGCACGGGAATCGCGGCAAGGTCGAGCGCGACGCCGAGTCCCTCGGGCAACACGCGCGGGATGTTGTCTGGAAAGCCGCCGCCGGTGATATGCGCCAGCGCCTTGATGCCGTCGCTGCCTTTGAGCGCTTGCAGCAGCGGCTTCACATAGATCCGCGTCGGGGTCAGCAGCGCCTCGGCGAGGCTCATGCCGGGCGCGAAGGGGGCGGTGGCGTCCCATGCAAGCCCGCTGAGAGCCACGATGCGCCGCACCAGCGAATAGCCATTGGAATGCACGCCCGAGGACGGCAGGCCGAAGACGACGTCGCCGGGCGCAAGGTCGGCGCGCGGCAGCAAGGTGCCACGCTCGGCCGCGCCGACCGCGAATCCAGCGAGGTCATAGTCCTTCTCGGCATACAGGCCCGGCATTTCTGCGGTCTCGCCGCCGATCAGGGCGCAGCCGGCCTGCCGGCATCCATCGGCGATGCCGCGCACGATCTCGACGCCGACCTTCGGGTCGAGCTTGCCGGTGGCGTAGTAGTCGAGAAACAGCAGCGGCTCCGCCCCCTGCACGATCAGGTCGTTGACGCACATCGCCACGAGATCGACGCCGATGGTCGAATGCAGCCCGCTTTCGATCGCGATCTTGACCTTGGTGCCGACGCCGTCATTGGCGGCGACCAGGATCGGGTCGGTGAAGCCCGCCGCCTTCAGGTCGAACAGCCCGCCGAAGCCGCCGATCTCGGCATCCGCGCCCGGCCGGCGCGTGGCGCGCACCAGCGGCTTGATCTGGTCGACCATCGCATTGCCCGCGTCGATGTCGACGCCGGCCTGTGCATAGGTCAGTCCGTTCTGGCCCGGTTCGGTCATGATCGCTGCTTTCACTCGAATTCAAGCCGAGCGATAGGCAACCGGGCCGGCCCTTGCAAGCCGGCGGGGCGCTTCCGCGACCTTGCTCCACCGCTTCGGGGCTTTCGCCTTCGTCGCGTTTGCGCGAAGCTTGAGCCATGACGCTTCCGAACCTCATCACCATCGGCCGGCTGATCCTGGTGCCGCTGGTGATCGTCATGATCGTCAACCAGCGCTGGCAGGCGGCCTTCGTCCTGTTCGTCGCGGCAGGGATTTCGGACGCGGTCGATGGTTTCATCGCCAAGCGCTTCGACATGGCCAGCGAACTCGGGGCCTATCTCGATCCGGTCGCCGACAAGGCGCTGATCGTCTCGATCTATGTCACGCTGGCGGTGATCGGCGTCATCCCGGTCTGGCTGGTCATTGTGGTGGTGGCGCGCGACCTGATGATCGTCTCGGCCGTGATCCTGTCCTGGGTCATGGAGAAGCCGGTGGTGATCGCGCCCTTCGTCGTCAGCAAGCTCAACACGGCCGCGCAGCTCGCTTTTGCGGCGTTGGTGCTCGGCACGCAGGCCTTCGGCGTCGATGCGGGTCAGGCGATGCAACTCGGACAGTTGCTGGTGGCGCTGTTGACGGTCGGCTCGATGACCGCCTATCTCGCCTTCTGGCTGCGTCATATGGCGGCATGAGACCGGCGGTTCGGTGCGGCGGAGCATTTTGAGGCGCAGCGGCTTGGAACATTCGTCTCCGCCCCCCATTTTCTGCACTGCACATAAATGACGGCGCGAGAGGCCTTGATCGATGACCCTGCAACGTCAAATCGGCTTCTGGCTCGGCTCGCTGGTCGTCTTCGTCCTGCTGCTCGTCCTGCTGCGCGACGTCCTCCTGCCCTTCATCGCGGCCCTGGCGCTGGCCTATCTGCTCGATCCGCTGGCCGACAGGCTGGAGCGCATGGGGCTGGGCCGCCTGACGGCGACGATCATGATCCTGTGCCTGTTCCTGCTGGTGATCGCGCTCGCCCTCATCCTGCTTGCGCCGCTTCTCGGCGAGCAACTCGTCGGGCTCGTCGAAAGGCTTCCGACGCTGGCGGCGCGGCTGCAGGCGCTGGTGCTGGAGCAGGGCGCGCCGCTGCTGGAGCGGCTCGGCGGCAGCAAGCTCGCCGAGGACGCACAGAGTTCGCTCGGCAATCTCGTCGGCGAGGGTACGAAATGGGCCGGCAGCGTGCTGGCTTCGCTCTGGACCGGCGGGACCGCGGTCGTCGGCGTGTTCTCGCTGTTCATCCTGACCCCTGTGATCGCCTTCTACCTGCTGGTCGACTGGGACCGGATGTGCGCCACCGTCGATGCCTGGCTGCCGCTCGACCATCGCGAGACGATTCGCGGCCTGCTGCGCGAGATGGATGTCGCCATCGCCGGCTTCCTGCGCGGTCAGGCGCTGGTCTGCCTGCTGCTTGGCGTCTTCTACGCCGTGGGCCTGAGCCTGCTCGGCGTCAATTTCGGCGCGCTGATCGGCATTATCAGCGGCGTGCTCTCGTTCATCCCCTTCGTCGGCTCTCTGATCGGCCTCGTTCTGTCGGTCGGGGTGGCGCTGGTGCAGTTCTGGCCGGACTGGACGCTGCCGCTGGCGACGCTGGCCGTGTTCGCCGCCGGCCAGTTTCTGGAAGGGAACATCTTCCAGCCGAAATTCGTCGGCGATTCGATCGGCGTCCATCCCGTCTGGCTGATGTTTGCGCTGCTCGCCTTCGGCTCGCTGTTCGGCTTCGTCGGTCTGCTGATGGCGGTGCCGCTGGCGGCTGTCGTCGGCGTGCTCTGCCGCTTTGCGCTCAGGCAATATATGGCGAGCGATTTTTACCATGGCGGCGACCGGATGAAGGCCGCCATCGTCAAGGCGCGCATCGAGTCCGATACCTGATCCCGATGCCGGACCTTCCCGCCCGCCCGCGTCAGCTCGCCCTCGATTTGCCGGTCGATACCCGCCACGGCGTCGAGGATTTCCTGATCGGCCCGTCCAACGAGGCGGCCTACAACCTGATCGAGGCCTGGCCGTCCTGGCCGGACGCCTGGCTGCGACTCATCGGGCCGGAGGGCGCCGGAAAGACCCATCTCGCCGCGATCTGGGCCAGGCGGGCCCATGCCTGGGTCGTGCCGGTCGAGGCCGTGACGGATCACAGCGTGCCGCATCTGGTCTCGAACGGCGCGCTCGTCGTCGAGGATTGCGATCGCGCCCCGCGCAACGAGGCGGCGCTGTTTCACCTGATGAATGCGCTGAAAGCCCGCGACGGCGCGCTGCTGCTGACCGCGCGCGCCGCGCCCGACCAGTGGGGCGTCGGCCTGCCCGATCTGCTGTCGCGGCTCCGTCTGGCCCCGCACGCCATCATCGAGCCGCCCGACGACGCGCTGCTGCGCGCCGTGCTGGTCAAGCTCTTTATCGACCGGCAGCTCATCGTCGACGCCGGCATCGTCGAGATGCTGGCGCTGCGGATGGAGCGTTCCTTCGCCGCCGCGCGCGCGCTGGTCGACGGGCTCGACAGGCTCTCTCTCGAACGGGGACGCCGCGTCACGCGGGTGCTCGCTGCCGAAGCGCTCGCCGGCCAGCTTTCGGCCGGCTGATCAGGCGCGGCTCGCCGGTCCCGGCTCAGACGCGACCAGCCGGGCGTGCATCGCCTCGATCAGCAGGTCGTGGGCACGCGCCGCGATGGCATCCAGAGACGGCGTCCTGACGAACATGGCGGCGGCCTTCTCCGTCAGTTCCTCGCGGCTAGGCAGCACCGGCATATGCCACTGCGCCATCGCCTCCTGCGCCTGAAGCTGCATCTGGGCGAGCCGGTCGCTGGCCCTGTGCTGCAGATGCGCCAGCGCCTCGCGCAGATCCGCCAGCGTCATCGTCGGCAGATGCAGATCGGCGAGCGCCGGCGTCGCCGCATAGGCCTCCCGGAACGCCGTCAGCGCGCGGTCGAGCGGCACCGACGCCGCCAGACGTTCTGCCGAGCGCTCGATCACGCGTGGCGGCAGCGCCTGCGAGCGCTCCACGATCGCCTGCGGCGGGGCCTTCAGATCCCAGAACAGGCCGAGCTTCGAGAGGCCGGCGATGATGTAGAATGTCGGATCCCACTGCCACCAGCGAAAACCCTGGCGGACGCTGTACTGATAGGCGTGGTGGTTGTTGTGCCAGCCTTCGCCCATGGTGATGATCGCCAGCCACCAGTTGTTGCGGCTCTCGTCGCCGGTGACATAGTCCTTGTCGCCATGCACATGGGCGAGAGAGTTGATGCAGAAGGTGCCGTGATAGACGGCGACCGTCGACCAGAAGAAGCCGACGAACAGCCCGGCCCAGCCGTCGATGCCATAGCAGAGCAACGCCAGCAGGATCGCCGGCGCCAGCTCGAAACGGTGCAGCAGCCTGAGCTCCGGAAACTTTGTCAGATCGGCGATGGTCGTTGAATCGAAGCGGTGATGCTGCCTCGAGAAGATCCAGCCGAGATGCGAATAGACGAATGTCGTGTGCACCGGCGAATGCACGTCGAGCTCGGTGTCGGCATGGCGGTGGTGGTGGCGATGCTTGGAGGCCCACCACAGCACGCTCTTCTGCGCCGTCGACTGCGCCAGCAGCGCCAGCACGAACTGCATGACGCGGCTGGTCTTGTAGGTCCGGTGCGAGAAATAGCGGTGATAGCCGCCTGTGACGGCAAACATCCGCATCCAGTAGAGCCCGAAGGCGAGCCAGAGCGAGGTCGCCGTCACCCCGCTCCAGAGCGCGCCGAAACAGGCGAGATGGGCGAGCACGAAGGGAACGGCGGAGGGATAGACGATGTCGCCGTCGTCGAGATGGGTCGCGCTGTCGGTCAAATCTGCCTCAGTCATTGCCTTCCGCTCCGGGGAATCCGGAGGCCGATCGTTCATATATGCACCAAACGGGATTGGCCCAGCCGGTGCAAGGAGCCTCAGCGCCGCAGTATCATGTCCCACACCTGGGCAAAACGCCGTTTGAGGTCGCCGCCCCGGTGCTGATATGTTTCATGACGGCAGTGTCTAGCGTGTCATCGAACCGTCACGCTAGGGTGGCTTGAGATCGTTGCGGCCCGCGAACGCGGATGCAGCCAAATCGACATACAGACCAGCTACAGGACCGGCAGTGGCACGAGCGGCATCAACGGCGAAAGCAAAGCGAATGACCCAGGACGCTGCCGAGGCGCCGGCCTCGACGACTTCAGAATCTGCGGCCGCGACCGCCGCGCCCCCCGTTGACGAGACGTTGCGCCGGTCGCCCGCGCGCTTCATGAACCGCGAGCTGTCCTGGCTGCAGTTCAACCGCCGGGTCATGGAGGAGGCTTCGAACCGCAACCATCCGCTGCTGGAGCAGTTGCGCTTCCTCTCGATCTCGGCCGCCAATCTCGACGAGTTCTTCATGGTCCGCGTCTCGGGCCTGCGCGAACAGCACAAGGCAGGCGTCGTCACGCCGAGCCAGGACGGGCTGACGCCGGCCGAGCAGCTCGCCGAACTCGGCAAGGCCGTCACCGCGCTGACCGGGGATCAGCAGGCCCGCTGGGTCGGGCTGAAGCGCGATCTGCACGAGAACCGCATCCATCTGCTGGCGCCCGGGGATATCGGCCCGCAGGAACGCCTTTGGCTGGAGGACTATTTCCTGCACTACGTCTTCCCGGTGCTGACGCCGCTGGCGATCGACCCGGCCCATCCCTTCCCCTTCATCCCCAATCTCGGCTTCACCCTGGCGCTGGCGCTGGAGCGCACCAGCGACGGCCGCCAGCTCGACGCGCTGATCCGCGTGCCGATCAAGATGGACCGCTTCATCGAGCTGCCCGATCTGGCGCGCGAGGGGCTGCACCGCTTCATCACGCTGGAGGACACCGTCTCGCTGTTCATCAGCAAGCTCTTCCCCGGATACGACGTGAAGGGCACCGGCTCCTTCCGCGTCATTCGCGACACCGATCTCGACATCGAGGAGGAGGCCGAGGATCTCGTCCGCGTCTTCGAGACCATGCTGAAGCTGCGCCGCCGCGGCGTCGTCATCCGGCTGGAGGTCAGCGCCGCGATGCCGGAGCATCTGCGCCGCCTGATCGTGCGCGAACTCAAGGTCGAGCATGACGAGATCGTCGAGGTCGAGGGCATGATCGGCCTCAACGAGCTCTCGCAGCTCGTTGGCGTCGACCGGTCCGACCTGAAGTTCAAGCCCTACAACGCCCGCTTTCCCGAGCGCATCCGCGAGCATGGCGGCGACTGCTTCGCCGCGATCCGCCAGAAGGACCTGATCGTCCACCATCCCTATGAGAGCTTCGACGTGGTCGTGCAGTTCCTGCAGCAGGCGGCGCGCGACCCTTCCGTGGTCGCGATCAAGCAGACGCTCTACCGCACCTCGTCGAACTCGCCGATCGTGCATGCGCTGACTGAAGCCGCCGAGGCCGGCAAGTCGGTCACCGCGCTGGTCGAGCTCAAGGCCCGCTTCGACGAGGAGGCCAATATCCGCTGGGCCAAGGATCTGGAGCGCGCCGGCGTGCAGGTCGTCTACGGCTTCATCGAGCTCAAGACCCACGCCAAGCTCTCGATGGTGGTGCGCCGCGAGGCCGGCCAGCTCGTCAGCTACTGCCATATCGCGACCGGCAACTACCACCCGATCACGGCGCGAATCTACACGGACGTCTCCTTCTTTACCGCCGACCCGGTGATGTCGCAGGACGTCGCCCGCGTCTTCAACTACATCACCGGCTATGCCGAGCCGGCCGAGCTTGAGAAGATGTCGGTCTCGCCGGTCAGCCTGAAGCCGAAGTTGCTCGCCGATATTGCCGAGGAGGTCGCCCATGTGAAGGCGGGCCGCAAGGGCGCGATCTGGGGCAAGTGCAATTCGCTCGTGGACCCTGAGATCATCGACGCGCTCTATGACGCCAGCCAGGCCGGCGTCGAGATCGATTTTGTCGTGCGCGGCATCTGCTGCCTGCGGCCCGGCGTGCCGGGTCTCTCGGAGAACATCCGCGTCAAGTCGATCGTCGGCCGCTTCCTGGAGCATACGCGGGTCTACGCCTTCGGCGGCGGCCACGGCCTGCCGTCGCCCAGGGCCAAGCTCTACATCTCCTCGGCCGATCTGATGCCGCGCAATCTCGACCGTCGCGTCGAGGCGCTGACGCCGATCCTGAACGCCACGGTTCACCAGCAACTGCTCGAACAGATCATGCAGGCGAACTTCCTCGACAACGAACAGAGCTGGACGATCTTGCCCGACGGCGGTTCGCGACGCATTGTCCCGGCCCCGGGCGACGAGTCGTTCAACGCCCACAAATATTTCATGACGAATCCGAGCCTGTCCGGACGTGGAAAATCGCTTTCTAACTCCAGCCCCCGCAGTCTCGCCCGAAAGTCGGGCAAGAAGGGCTGACCAGTTCATGCTCCCCGGTTTCGCGCCGGGGCGGCTGAGCTTCGGCGAGACGATCGCGATCGTCGATATCGGCTCGAATTCCGTGCGTCTCGTGGTTTACGAGATGCTGGCGCGTGCCCCGGCGCAGATCTTCAACGAGAAGGAGATGGCCGGTCTCGGCAAGCAGGTCGCCACCACCGGCCGGCTCGCCGACGACGCCATGGCGCGCGCGCTGGAGGCGCTGGTGCGCTTCCGCATTCTCTGCGAGGCGATGCAGGTCGGCTCGATCCGCGTCATCGCCACGGCGGCCGCGCGCGACGCCGCCAACGGCCCGGATTTCCTCGCCCGCGCGGAAAATGCCATCGGCCAGCCGATCGAGCTGATCTCTGGAGACCGCGAGGCCTTTCTCTCGGGCCTCGGCGTGATCTCGGGTTTCGCCGAGCCCAAGGGCGTCGTCGGCGATCTCGGCGGCGGCTCGCTCGAACTCGTCGCCGTCGATGGCGACCGGGTGGGGCAGGGCGTCAGCCTGCCGATCGGCGGGCTGGCGCTGATGGACCGTTCCAAAGGCTCGCTCAGGGCGGCCGAGAAGATCGTGCGCGAGCAGCTCGACCATCACCCGCAGCTCGCCGCGATGCGCGGGCGGGATTTCTTCGCCGTCGGCGGCACCTGGCGCGCGCTGGCGACGCTGCACCAGCGCCAGGCTGGCTATCCGCTCAGCGTGATGCATGGCTACACCGTGCCGGCCCGCGACGTCGCCGATTTCACGCGGCTGGTCGAGCGCGCCGACGCCAGCGTGCTGGAAGCGATCGACGCCGTATCCTCGGCGCGGCGGCCGCTGCTCGCCTATGGGGCGCTGGTGCTCGACCTGCTGATCAAGCGCGGCCGTCCGCGCGCCGTCGTGATCTCGGCCAGCGGCGTCCGAGAGGGCCTGCTGCACGACATGTTGCCGGGCCATGAGCGCGCGGTCGATGCGCTGCTGCGCGCCGCGCAGGACTACAACCAGCTGCGTTCGCGCGAGCCGCGCCATGGCGCCGACCTGATCGCCTGGACGAGGCGGCTGGTCGCCAGCGCCGGCCTGCCCGAGGAACACGGAGACCGTCGTCTGGAGGAGGCCGCCTGCCTGCTCTCCGACATCGGCTGGCGGGCGCATCCCGACTACCGCGGCGAGCAGAGCCTCAACGTCATCGCCCATGCCGCCTTCAGCGGCGTCGATCATCCCGGCCGCGCCTTTCTGGCGCTGACGGTGTTCCACCGCTATGCCGGCAACAAGAGCGACAGCCTGTCGGCCGAAGGGTTGCGCCGCCTGCTGGGGCCGCGCCAGATCGAGATGTCGCAGGTTCTCGCCTGCGCTTTCCGGGTGGCCTATCTGCTCTCGGCGGGGATGCCCGGCATCCTGTCGCGCACCACGCTGCTCTGCGTCGACAGCCGGCTGGTGCTGCGCCTGCCATCGGACCTGACGGCGCTCGCCAGCGACCGGGTCATGGGCCGGCTGAAGCAGCTCGCCAAGCTCCTGGGCCGCGAGCACGACATCGTCGCGGGGTGAGCGCGTTCAGGCGACGGTGACGCGTCCGCGCACGATCCTCAGGCTCAGGGCTCCGTTCTTCAGCGCCAGCGCCTTTTCGCCAAAGACCTCGCGCCGCCAGCCCTGAAGCGCCGGCACGTCGGCCTCGTCGTCGAAGGCGATCGCCTCCAGATCGTCCGACGAGGCGATGATCTTGGGCGCGACCCGCTCGGCGTCCGACACCGCCTTGAGCAGCACCTTGAGCAGGTCGAGCACCGCGACGTTGCCGCCGCGTCCGCGCTCGCGCTCCAGCCGGGGCAGCGTCTTGGGATCGAGCTCCGTGCCGCGCTCGATCGCCGCCAGCACCTCGGCGCCGGCGCGCGAGCGCTCGAAGCCGTTGGGGACCGAGCGCAACTCGGCCAGCGCCTCGACCGAGCGCGGACCGCGCTGGACGATGTCCATCAGCGCGTCGTCCTTGAGCACGCGCTGGCGCGGCACGTCGCGGCTCTGCGCTTCGCGCTCGCGCCAGGCGGCAAGTTCCATCAGCAGCGCAAGCTCCTTTGGCTTGCGGATGCGGCCCTTCAGTCGCTGCCAGGCGTTCTCGGGCTTGACCTCGTAGGTGCCGGGCGAATTCAGCACCGACATCTCTTCCGCGACCCAGGCCTCCCGGCCGCTCGCCGCGATATCGGCCGAGAGCGCCAGATAGACGTCGCGCAGATGGGTCACGTCCGATTCGGCGTATGAGAGTTGCGCCTCGCTGAGCGGCCGGCGCGACCAGTCGGTAAAGCGCGACGACTTGTCGATGCGCGCCTTGGCGAGATCGTTGGCGAGCTGCTCGTAGCCAACCGAATCGCCATAGCCGCAGACCATGGCGGCGACCTGCGTGTCGAACAGCGGGGCGGGGATCAGCCTGCCGATGATCCAGACGATTTCGAGATCCTGCCGTGCCGCATGGAAGACCTTCACCACATGCCGGTTCGCCATCAGCAGCAGGAAGGGCGCGAGGTCGAGCTCGGGCGACAGCGGATCGACCAGCACCGCCTCGTCGGGCGAGGCGAGCTGGATCAGGCAGAGCTTCGGATAATAGGTCGTCTCCCGCAGGAACTCGGTGTCGACCGTGACGAACGGGTGTTTGGCCAGCCGCGCGCAGGCGTCGGCGAGGGCGGCGGTCGTGGTGATGAGGCTCATGGCCGGCCTCATAGCAGACGAAGCGCCGTCATGTCGCGGGCGTTCTTGACAATCCGGTTGCGGGCGTGTGCTTAACCCCGAAACCGCAGCATGCTCCGTTTGCAGCCTTGCACAACGCCCCGAAGAGACCCGTTCCGTGACACTGCACCGCTATCGTTCGCATAACTGTGGCGCGCTTCGCGAGGGCGATGTCGCCGCGCAGGTCCGCCTCTCGGGCTGGTGCCACCGCATCCGCGACCATGGCGGCGTGCTCTTCATCGATTTGCGCGACCATTACGGCATGACGCAGGTCGTGATCGACCCGGATTCGCCGGCCTTCGCGGACGCCGAGACGGTGCGCTCGGAATGGGTCGTCCGCATCGACGGCAAGGTCAAGCTGCGGCTGGCCGGCACCGAGAACGCCAATCTCGCCACCGGCGCGGTCGAGGTCTTCGCCACCGCCATCGAGGTGCTGGGGCCGTCCGCCGAACTGCCGCTGCCGGTCTTCGGCGATCTCGAATACCCCGAGGATACGCGGCTGAAATACCGCTTCCTCGATCTGCGCCGCGAGAAGCTGCACAACAACATCATGCTGCGCGGCAAGGTCATCGACTCGATCCGCACCCGCATGAAGCACTCCGGCTTCAACGAGTTCCAGACGCCGATCCTGACCGCCTCCTCGCCCGAAGGCGCGCGCGACTTCCTCGTGCCGAGCCGCCTGCATCCCGGGAAATTCTACGCGCTGCCGCAGGCCCCGCAGCAGTACAAGCAGCTCCTGATGATGGCGGGCTTCGACCGCTATTTCCAGATCGCGCCCTGCTTCCGCGACGAGGACCCGCGCGCCGACCGGCTGCCGGGCGAGTTCTACCAGCTCGACGTCGAGATGAGCTTCGTCGAGCAGGACGACGTCTTCGCCACGATGGAGCCGGTCATCTCCGGCGTCTTCGAGGAGTTCGGCGGCGGCAAGTCGGTCACGAAAAAATGGCCGCGCATCCCATACGCCGAGTCGATCGCCAAATACGGCTCCGACAAGCCCGATCTGCGCAACCCGCTGGTGATGCAGGACGTCTCCGAGCATTTCCGCGGCTCGGGCTTCAAGGTTTTTGCGCGTATTCTCGAAGACGAGAAGAACCGCGTCTGGGCGATCCCTGCGCCGGGCGGCGGTTCGCGGGCGTTCTGCGACCGGATGAACTCGTGGGCGCAGGGCGAGGGCCAGCCTGGACTGGGCTATCTTATTGTAGGCCCGGAATTGCCGCTAACCGACGACGCTTTCACTAACAGCGGGATCGCGACTGGAACTGGCGAGCAGTGGGCGGTCGAAGGAAAGGCCTTTATTTGCAAAGGCCCGATTGCCAACAATGTTGGCATTGTTCGAGCTGATCGCATCGTTCGCCAACTCGGCCTCAAAGAGGGCGACGCCTGCTTCTTCGCGGCCGGCAACCCCGACAAGTTCTACAAATTCGCCGGTGCTGCCCGCAACAAGGTCGGTTCCGAACTCGGCCTGATCGACGAGAACGCCTTCGCTTTCGCCTGGATCGTCGACTTCCCGATGTACGAGTACAACGAGGACGACAAGCGGGTCGATTTCTCGCACAACCCGTTCTCGATGCCGCAGGGCGGGCTGGACTCGCTGAAGAACGACGATCCGCTGACGATCAAGGCGTTCCAGTACGACATCGCCTGCAACGGCTACGAACTGGCGTCTGGCGGCATCCGCAACCACCGCCCCGAGGCGATGGTGAAGGCCTTCGAGATAGCCGGGCATAGTGAGGAGACGGTGATCGAGCGCTTCGGCGGCATGTATCGCGCCTTCCAGTATGGCGCGCCGCCCCATGGCGGCATGGCGGCCGGCATTGACCGCATCATCATGCTGCTCGCCGGCGCGACGAACCTGCGCGAGGTGGCGCTGTTCCCGATGAACCAGCAGGCGGTCGACCTGCTGATGGGCGCGCCCTCCGAGGCCTCGCCCAAGCAGTTGCGCGAGGCGCATCTGCGCATCAACGCTCCCGAAAAGAACGGCTGATCCGCGATGCGCATTGCCTCTGTCGCCCGGCCGCTCGCGGTCGCCTGCCTGCTGGGGCTGCCTTTGGCGGCCTGCGTCTCCGGCCCGGCCAATCCGAGCGCCTCGCGCGCCTCGGAGCTCGCCAACATCGTCTCGCGCGCCTCGGCCTGCCGGGCGGGCAGTCCGCGCCGCGACACGCTCGACCGCTTCCTCGCCACCGAGGCGCAAGCTGGCGCGACGGCCGAGCATATCGCCAGCGCCCGCTCGACCTACATCACCGTCTCGGAGGCGCAGACGATCAACCAGGGCATCCGCCCGGAAGCCTGCGACCGCGAGGAGCGCGCCGCCCTGCGCGAGCGCATGATCGGCATCCGCGCCGGCCGCTTCGACGGTCTTTGAACGCGCCGCTCGGCCATGTCGCTTCCAACGCTCTGCCTTGCCGCGCTGACGGCGCTTGGCCTTGGCGCCTGCACGGCGCTGGGGCCGGTACCCGGCACGCCTGAATACGCCGCCTCGCGCGTCTCGCGCGGCTTCGACTGCGGGGTCAGGGTCGACCGCGCCCGCATCGCGGCCCGGCTCGACCGCGAGGAGCGGGCGCGTTTCAGCGTGGCGAACTCGGCCTTCGCGGTGAAGGCCTACAGGGCTCCAAAAGCCTGCGATGCGAGCGAGCGCGCCGACATCCGGCGCGAACTGGGCCATCTCGCAAGGCGCTGAATTCCGCTTGCCTGTGCTCCCCGATCCCGGCGACAAGGCCGCCATGTCGGAAGACCTTCACGCCCTCGTCGCAGACAGCGTCACCGCCGTCGTGGTCAGCCATGACAGCGCGGGCGTTCTGGCCGAATGCCTGATCGCCCTGCGAACCGAGGGCGTCCCGGCGATCGTCGTCGACAACGCCAGCGCGGACGACACCTGCGCCATCGCGGCAGCCCATGGGGCGCGGGTTGTCGTCAATCCCCGCAACGAGGGCTATGGCCGCGCCAACAATGCCGGCATCGCCGCATGCGGCACGCCCTATGCGCTGATCGTCAATCCCGACCTCGTCCTGCAACCGGGCGCGATGGCCGCCCTGCTCGCGGCCGCCAGCCGCTACCCCGACGCCGGCCTGCTCGCGCCGCGCATCGTAGAGCCCTCCGGCCGGGTCTTCCTGCAGCCGCGCTCGCTGCTGTCGCCGCCCCATCTCAACCTGAAAGGCGCGATGCCGCTGCCGGATGGCGATGCCTGTCTGCCTTTTCTCTCCGGCGCCTGCCTGCTGGTCCGCCGCGATCTCTTCCTCGCTCTCGGCGGCTTCGATCCGGCGATCTTCCTGTTCTACGAGGATGACGATCTCTGCCGCCGGATGCGTGACGCCGGCCATGCGCTGGTTCATGTAAATGGGGCCGAGGCGGCGCATGGGCGAGGGCGCTCCAGCGAGCCGACCTCCGCCCGCCGTTTCACTGCGCGTTGGCACCTCGCCTGGTCGCGCCGCTATATTGCCGCCAAATACGGGCTGCCCCAGCCAAGATTGGGAACGATCGTAAAAGATGCCGTAAAGACAATCGGTTACGGCCTGATTCTGAATCGGGATCGAATGATGGCCCATGCCGGAAGCGTTGCAGGTGCGCTCGCCTGGCGGCGCGGCGAGACCGCCTTGGCGCGCCAGGGTCTCGACGATTCAAGGCTCACAGATGCAGGTCGCGCATCGGCGTCGCGATGATCCGCCGGATTTCGCGCAGTTGCCGCAGCACGAGCCGCGTCTTCCTCAGCGCCACGCTCTCCGCGGCCAGCAGTTCGGCTTCGCGCGCGTGGAAGGCGTTGCGGCCGGTCATCGTCGCGATCGGGCCGAGCGGGCAGGGCGCATCCGGCAGCTTCGACAGGTCGATCTCGTCCAGCGCGGGCTCCGGCCCGCGCAGGCTCCGGCCGATGGCGCCGCGCGCGGCGTCGAGCCGCGTCGCGGCGAGGTCGCGCGCCGGCTTCTGCATCACGGCGCTGGAATCGCGCCACTGGATACCCTTGCGATAGGCCGGCACCCATTGCACCTGCGCCTCCAGCAAAGTGAGACCGGCATAGCGGGCCAGCGCCGGAAAGGCGTCGTCGTAGAAGCGCCAGCAATCGACCGGGAAGCGATGGCGCGGACCGCCGCCGGGCGAGGTGATGAAGGCGAGCCCGTTGCCCTTCAGCACGCGGGCGATCTCGAGGATCGTGATCCAGAAGAACTCGGCGTGCTCGAACACCTCCGAGCAGGTCACGACATCGACGGAGCCGGACTCGATTTCGGTCCAGTGATAGGGGTCGGCGACGGCCACGTCGACATTGAGGCCGGGCTCGATGTCCATGCCGAGCAGGGTCCAGGCCGGGTTTCCCATCACGTCGCGGTTCGACAGGCTCTGCCCATCCACGATCGCCGAACCGACGTCGAGCAGCGTCAGCGGCGTCGTTTCGACCTCGGCGAGATAGGCCCGGCGGAAAACCCGGGCCTTGTCCTGGGCGGAAGCATGCATGGAAACGATCCGGCGTCGGCGAAAAGGCGCCGCAGCGTTACGGTGCGTTTCCGCCCATGACAAACTGTTTCTGGACGAGCGGCTATGTCGCGCTGCTCAACGCCTCGGTCCGGTCGGACATGAGCGTGGGAATCAGCCGGCGAATCTCCTCTTCCGGCAGATCCCACCATCGGCTGGCGAGCAAGGCGGCGATCCGCTCCTCGCTCATCCTGTAGCGGACGAGTCGGGCCGGATTGCCGGCGACGATCGCGTAGGGCGGGACATCGCGCGTCACGACGGCGCGCGCCGCCACCACCGCACCATGCCCGATGCTGACGCCCGACAGGACAAGGCTTTGCGAGCCGAGCCAGACGTCATGTCCAATGGCGACGTCGCCGTTCGAGCTGTGGCTGCCACCGAGGCCTGCCGCCTCCGGCCAGAGACGGGGCAGGGCTGGAAACGGGTAAGTCGTCGCCCAATCGAGTCTGTGGTTGCCGCCGAGCAGGATTTCGACGCCATCGGCGATCGAGCCGAAGCGGCCGATCGCCAGCCGCGCGCCGCTTTCGGGAAACCGGAGTTTGGGCCGGCCGTAGGTATAGGGACCGACCGTGATCTGGCCCGGCCGCTTCGCGATCAGATGCGCCAGATGCAGCCTTGTCTGGTTGTCGGGGTTGAGACGGCGCGAGAGCCAGCCGCGCGGGATCGGCGGCAGTCCGGCCCACCAGGCGACGACCGCGCCGGGTCTCCAGTCGGCGTCCTCGGGCAGCGGGACATCGCCGTTTCGGTGAGCCGCCGGCCTCACTCGGCATTGGCCTTGAGGTCGATCTTGTCGAAAATCTCGGTCGGATCGGTGATCGTCAGCACGTCGGCGAGGCCGAGTCCGGACGCCGATTTGGCGCTCGCCTGGACGGTCAGCGTGCGCGGTTGCGCGGCGAATCGCGAGATCGCCGCCGTCAGCGTCTTGGCGGCGTCGGAGGGGCCGAGGATCGCCGACAGGCCGAGGCTCGCCATCATCGCATATTCCCGGCGCAGATCCTCAGGACTGCGCCTGGCCTTGCGCGCCTGGTTCTCGATGAGCTTTTCGAGAAGGCCGAAATTCTGCAGCGTCGCGTCCATGCTACGCACCGTCGCACCCAGCGCGGCGACCTGCGCCAGCGCGAGGTCGCTGGCGAAGAGGTCCTTGGTGACGTTGCCGAGGATGCCGGAGATGTCGAGTCTGGCCATATTGGCCGCCCCGAGCGAAAGCGAGCGCACGCCGAGCTCGCTCTTCGCCTGATCCCACGCCATCTCGATCCTGCTGGAAAGGTCCAGCATCCGGTAGCCCATGGCGATCAGGTCGCGGGCCGCCGGATTGTTCGGCCCCTCGGTCACGGGCAAGAGCAGGTTGTCGAGCGTCAGGCTCAGGGCTGTCGGCACGCCGTTGAGCTGCTCGCCTGACTTCAGCTCCATCAGTCCGAGCCCGATCCGCAGCGGCTGCTGCGGCTGGCCACGGCGCGGCGGCTGCGGCGCGTCGACGCTCATTCCCGTCATGCGGATCGTGCCGATGGTCGGGACGAACTTGCGGAAATCGAGATTGTCGAGATCGGCGTCTGGTCTTGCGAGCAGCGCTTTCAACTCCTCGATCATCGGCGAGAGCGAAAAACCGGAATAGGAAATCGTCTCGATCTGCCCCTTGCCGCCACCACCGGAAAAACTCGTGCCCTCCAGCGAGAAGCCGCTCCTGGCTGGCGCGTTTTCGCCATAGGCGATCCGGGCCACCTTCATCTCGACCGTTTCAGACTTGGCGCCCGGCGTCGGCGGCGTGATCACGGTCATGGCGAGGTCGCGCAGTTCGCCGTTGCCATAGGATATGGAGTCGTAAAGCGAGAGAAGGGCCAGCCCCATCCGCTTGTCGTCCTCGGTCTTGAGCGGCCTGGCGGCCGATTCCGGCTCGCGCGCGGCCTTCTCGGCGGCGTCGCTGAGCGCGACGAGCCGCGACAGCACTTCGCCGAGCGGTTCTGGCCCCACTTTTGCGGCAAAGCCCGATCCGCTCGATTTGCCGAGCGACATCCGTCCGGCCTTGCCCATGTCGAGCGTGTAGCCATCCTGCTCGAAGCGCCCGAACAGCGGGACCAGCGGCTCATTGACTCCAGGTTGCGCCTTTTCCGTCAGCACGCGCGCGATCTGCCGGAGATCCAGCGCCTCGAAGCTGGTGCGAAGGATCTCGCCGGTCATGGGACCTGTCGCCGCGCCGGCCACCGCCATCGTTCCGCGTGTCGACTCGCCGCGCCCGATCCTGCCTTCGCGGACGTCGCTGAAACGGATGTCTCGATAGATTGTGGTCTGCTTCTGCGGCCCCAGCGTTTGCTCGAAGCGCAGTTCGGGCGCGCTGATCTCGGCTGCGGTGAGCTTGCTCATGCGGGCGACCGCGCTGTCGCCGGAGCTGCCGTTCAGCAGCGCCGCGAACTGCTCGCGCTCGAGCGGCGAACCCTTCACCTCGATCCGCGGCGCGGCGATGGCGAAGCCGCCGAGATCGAGCCTGACATTGTCGAGCTGGAAATCGGCGGCGCCGGCGGAGATGCCCGAACCGAGGGCTAAGGCCAGCGTCAGGAGGGCGACTGTGTGGGGCGCTGCGCGGCGGCGATTCGAAGCGAGCATGGGGACCTCCCGGTTGGGCCACGAACCTGCCGCAAGGGCGCGACGAAAGAAAGACGCAAAGCCGGCTGATCCTGCTGCGATGAGCGAGGAGCGCAGCGAATGCTTGACCGCGAGGCGCGGTTCGTCGGTATCTGTCGCGAATGCGACCGCGACCTGCATGGCTGCGGCCTGATGCCCGCGACGTTGGAGCGCCCTATGATGAACCCCTTCAGACGCCTGGTCCTGGCCGGCCTCGCCTGCGCGGCGCTGGCCCTGTCGCCGCAGGCGGCGCGCGCTCAGGCCGCGCTGGAGGGCTTGAGCGTCGTCAGCGGCGGCAAGCGTCACGCCTTCCAGGTCGAGGTGATGCGAACCAACGAGCAGCGCGCCAAGGGGCTGATGAACCGCAACTACCTGCCGCCCGACCGGGGCATGCTGTTCGATTTCGGCCGCACCGAGCATATCTCGATGTGGATGGAGAACACTTATATCCCGCTCGACATGCTCTTCATCCGGGCCGACGGCACGATCGCGCGCATCGCCGAGCGGACCGAGCCGCTCTCGCGCCGGACGATCCCCTCCGGCGAGCCGGTGCTGTCGGTTCTGGAGATCAATGGCGGCATCAGCGAGAGCCTCGGCATCAGGCCCGGCGACAGGGTCGAGCATCCGCTGTTCAAGCGCTGAGTCCTGATGCGCCGGGTCCACTCGGCTGTTTCAATGCCCGGCGTTCGATGCTATGCGAGCCGCATCGCGGCAGGCGGACGAGACGCCGCGCGACGGGTCGAGGCTTTTTCAGGCCGAAGGCCGGATTTCGGGGTATAGCGCAGCCCGGTAGCGCATCTGCTTTGGGAGCAGAGGGTCCCAGGTTCGAATCCTGGTGCCCCGACCATTCTCTCGCAAAGGATACGGCCTGTTCGGCCGGCGACCCGTGGAGCGACGAGCGAGATCATGACCGCACGTATCTACCGCCCCGCCCGCACGGCGATGCAATCGGGCACGGCCAAGACCGAGCGCTGGCTGCTGGAATACGAGCCCGAGCGGCCGCGCGAGATCGAGCCGCTGATGGGCTGGACCTCGTCGGGTGACATGAAAAGCCAGCTCAAGCTCTGGTTCGACAGCCGGGACGATGCGGTCGCTTACGCCACCCGCAATGGCATTCCCTTTCGGGTCGAGGAGCCGCACGAGGCCAGGCGCCGCTCCATGGCCTATTCCGACAACTTCAAGTTCGGTCGCGTCGGCCAGTGGACTCATTGACCGGGCCGCATTGACCGAAGCTTTTTGAATTGAGCAGGATGCGAAACGCCGCATCCCCTCCGGATCGGCGAGTGTCGTTTCGCCGCGACGGGCCCGTAGCTCAGATGGATAGAGCAGCAGCCTTCTAAGCTGCTGGTCGCTGGTTCGAATCCAGCCGGGCTCGCCATTCCCCTTCTCCGCGTCGGCGGGACGCCGACGCTACAGCGCTCGCGCAAGCCCGATCAGGAAGAACAGCGCGAAACTCGGCAGCGCGGACCGCGATCGGCGCGGTGACGACGCCCATGGCGCATCCGCCGGAATCGCCCGCGCCGCATTTCGGATCGAAGATCATGCCGCCGAGCACCAAAGCGATGGCGATCAGCGGCCCGACAGCCAAGCCAACCAAACCGCTCTTGATGGCGCTCAGGAGCATGTGCGTCATGCGGAAACCGGGCTGCGTCGTTGCTTCGGAGCGTGATCGCTTGCGATAGACGCCAGCATGGACCCGATCAAGCCGAATGGGCGGGAACGCTCACGCCGACAAGGCCTGTCGCCATCCCGGGGGCGGCGACAGGCCTCGTATTCGGGACGTCTCGGCAGCGAATGCCGTCGTGCCAGATCGGTTATGCCAGATCAGTCGCAGATGCGCGTCTCGCGCCGGACAACGCCGCGCGGCGTCTGGGTGCGCGTGGTGACGACACGGCAGTCGCGGCCGCGACGCTCGGCGCGCCAGTCGCGGCGCTCATCGCGGCGGCGTTCGCGCATCCGCATCTCGCGCCTCTCTTCGCGGTCGATGACACGCTCGCGCGGCGATCTTGGATCGATGCCGATGCCGCCCGGGCCGATATTGATCGACTGGGCATAGGCCGAGCCGCCAAGCAGTACGGCCGCGAGAATGGCCGGAATGATACGTTTCATGAAAATCGTTCTCCCTCTGAGAAAGAGAACTGGCCGCCATGGGATTTGTTCCTCGCGGCGCAGCCGTAATTCCGCTCGCGGTGGGACGAGATGTCAAAACGGCGCGCCGGTTGGACCGGCGCGCCGAGTACGTTCCATTGAAAGGCGCTGCGCCCAAAGGGCCGAAAGCGTCTCCTCAGTGCAGGATCTGGCTGAGGAAGAGTTTGGTGCGCTCGTGCTGCGGGTTCTTGAAGAACTCGTTGGGCTCGTTCATCTCGACCACCTGCCCGGCGTCCATGAAGATCACCCGGTCGGCGACCTGGCGGGCGAAGCCCATCTCATGGGTGACGCAGAGCATGGTCATGCCCTCCTCGGCCAGCGAGACCATCGTGTCGAGCACCTCCTTGACCATTTCGGGGTCGAGCGCCGAGGTCGGCTCGTCGAACAGCATGATCTTGGGGCTCATGCAAAGCGAGCGCGCGATGGCGACGCGCTGTTGCTGGCCGCCCGAGAGCTGGCCTGGATACTTATGCGCCTGCTCGGGAATCTTGACGCGGGTGAGATAGTGCATCGCGATCTCTTCGGCGTCCTTTTTGGGCATCTTCCGCACCCAGATCGGCGCCAGCGTCAGGTTCTCGATGATGGTGAGGTGCGGGAACAGGTTGAAGTGCTGGAACACCATGCCGACGTCGCGGCGGATCTCGTCGATCTTCTTGAGGTCGTTGGTCAGTTCCGTGCCGTCGACGATGATCTGGCCCTTCTGGTGCTCCTCGAGCCGGTTGATGCAGCGGATCATGGTCGATTTGCCGGAGCCCGACGGGCCGCAGATCACCAGCTTCTCGCCGCGCGAGACCTTGAGGTTGATGTCGCGCAGCACATGGAACTCGCCGTACCATTTGTTGACGCCGACCATCTCGACGGCCGTTTCGGTGTTGAGCGAGGTCGCCTTCAGCGCCGCGGGGCGCTCGTTCGTCTTCATTTCCGCCATAGCCATGATGATCAACCCTTTTCAGCGACGCTGGCCAGCGGCAAGGCGTTGCTCGACCGCGATCGAGTAGCGCGACATGCCCCAGCAGCACAGGAAATAGAACACCGCGGCGAAGGCGTAGCCGGTCGCCCGCGTGGTCGGCGTGGCCCAGGTCGGATCGACCAGCGTGGCCTCGATCGTGCGCAGGAGGTCGAAGATGCCGACGACGGTGACCAGCGTGGTATCCTTGAACAGCCCGATGAAGGTGTTGACGATGCCCGGGATGACGATGCGTAGCGCCTGCGGCAGGATGATCAGCCGCATCATGCTCCAGTAGCCGAGGCCCAGCGACATCGCGCCCTCGTACTGTCCCTTCGGGATCGCCTGCAGGCCGCCGCGGATGACCTCGGCCATATAGGCCGCGGCGAAGAGCGCGACGCCGATCAACGGCCGCAGCAACCGGTCGGGCGTATACTCCTGCGGCACGAACAGCGGCAGCATGGTGTTGGCCATGAACAGAACGGTGATCAGCGGCACGCCGCGCACGAACTCGATGAAGACCACCGACAGGAACTGGATGATCGGCAGCCGCGAACGGCGGCCTAGCGCCAGCACGACGCCGAGCGGCAGCGAGAAGACGATGCCCACCGCGGCGACCAGGAAGGTCACCATCATGCCGCCCCAGAGTCCGGTGTCGGCGCGGGGCAGCCCGGCCGTGTTCTCCAGAACCGCGATCAGCCCGAAGACGACCAGCGAGAGCAGGATCAGTCGCTTCATGCCGTAGAACCGCTTCCACGGCGGCAGCGCTTCCTCGACGGCCAGGAACGCCGAGCTCATCCAGAACCGGGCGAGGCCTGGCACGAAGGACAGGACGAGGTAGATCGCCATCAGCGCGAAGATCAGGAGCAGCAGCGTGCGGAGAAAGCTCTCGGCGCCGTTGCCGCCGAGCAGCAGCAGATAGGCGCTGATCGGCATCAGCACGAAGAAGAAGAACGCCCCCACCTTCTTGTAGGGCGCCCTGTCCCAGAGCAGCCAGACGATGCCGAGCGCGAACATCGCGAAAACGATGTTGACGCGCCAGCGCTGCGACACCGGATACGAGCCGTAGATGAAGTACTGGTAGCGGTCGGCGATATAGGCCCAGCACGCGCCGACCGGCCGGCCGACCTTGTCGGCGAGGCATGCGTCGCGGTTCTCGCCGCTCCAGACGGCGTCCAGGATGTAGAACCGGACGAGGTCCGGCACGCTGGTCACGACGATGTAGACGCAGACGAGCGTCATCAGCGAGTTGACCGGACCGGAGAACAGGTTGGCCCTGACCCAGGCCAGCGGCCCCGCCACCGAGAGGGGCGGGGTCTCCTGCGGCAGCGTCTCCTTGCGGACGAAGGCGTAAGGGGCGTTTTCGAGCGTTGCGTCTGTCATCGTGGCGCCCTCACCGTTCAACCAGCGCCATGCGCTTGTTGTAGATGTTCATGACGAACGAGGTCACCAGCGAGATCGTCAGATAAACCGCCATGGTGATCGCCACCATCTCGACGGCCTGGCCGGTCTGGTTCAGCACCGTCCCCATGAAGACCTGCACGAGGTCGGGATAGCCGATCACGACCGCGAGCGACGAGTTCTTGGTCAGGTTGAGGTAGTTCGAGGTCAGCGGCGGGATGATCACGCGCATCGCCTGCGGGATGACGACGAGCTTCAGCGTCGGGCCGGCGCGCAGGCCCAGCGCATTGGCGGCCTCGGTCTGCCCGCGCGAGACGGCGAGAATGCCGGCGCGCACCACCTCGGCGATGAAGCCGGCTGTGTAGGTGGTCAGGCCGATCAGCAGCGCCACGAACTCGGGATAGATCTGCAGGCCGCCGGTGAGATTGAAGCGCCCCTGCTGCGGCAGGTCGAAGGAGAGCGGCTGGCCGGACAGGAAATAGACGGTCAGCGGCAGGCCGATGATCAGGCAAAGCGAGATCAGGCCGTTCGGAAACTGCTTGCCGGTCTGCTCCTGCTGGCGCTTCGACCAGATGTAGAAGGCGATGGCCGCGAAGCCGGCGAGGAAGAAGGCGATCACCACCGCCTGGAAACCCGGCCCGAATTGCGGGTTCGGCATGATCAGGCCGCGATTGTTGAGGAAGATCGAACCCGGCAGCGCGATCGAGTTGCGCGCATCGGGCAAGGGCTTCAGCACCGCATTGTACCAGAAGAACAATTGCAGCAGCAGCGGCAGGTTGCGGATCACCTCGACATAGATCATCGCGAGCTTGGCCAGCACCCAGTTGCTCGAGAGCCGGGCCACGCCGACGAAGAAGCCGAGAAAGGTCGACAGCACGATGCCGATCGAGGCGACGAGCAGCGTGTTCAGCAGGCCGACGTAGAACGCCTCGCCATAGGTCGAGCCCAGGGCGCTGCCGAAAGCGATCAGCTTCTGGTTGACGTCGAAGCCGGCGGCGTTGTTCCAGAAGCCGAAGCCGGACGCGATCTTCTGGGCGCGCAGGTTCTCGATGGCGTTGGAGGCCGCCGACCAGATCAGGAATCCGACCGCCGCAAGCAGCATGAGCTGGTAGGCATAGCCCCGGATCCTGGGGTCGTAGAGCAGCGAGGCCTTGCCCGGTTGTCTCGTCTCGGTCGGTATGGTCGTCACCTGTCACGCCCTTTTCTTGTCGTCTGAAGCAGCGCTTCGGTAAGAGATGGACCGAGGGTGGTCCGATCTCCGGCGTCACGAACGCGCCTGGCTCATGGGAGAGAACGGCGCGCGGGAATCCCGCGCGCCGTCGTCGTCGTCAGCGGATCGGCGGGGCGTATTGCAGACCGCCCTTGGTCCAAAGCGCATTCTGGCCGCGCGCGATCTTCAGCAGCGAGCCGGCGCCGACATTGCGCTCGAAACTCTCGCCGTAGTTTCCAACATGCTTGATGATCCGGTAGGCCCAGTCATTGGTCAGACCGATGGCCTCGCCGAACTTCCCCTCGCTGCCGAGCAGACGCTTGATCTCCGGGTTCGGCGACTTCAGCATCTCGTCGACATTGGCCTTGGTGACGCCGAGCTCCTCGGCGTTGACCAGGGCAAACTGCGTCCATTTGACCACGTCGAGCCAGTTGTCGTCGGCATGCCGCACGACGGGCCCGAGCGGCTCCTTGGAGATGATCTCCGGCAGGACGACGTGATCGGCCGGCGCCGAGAGCGTCAGGCGTTCGGCATAAAGTCCCGAGGCGTCGGTCGTGAAGGCGTCGCAACGCCCCGATTCATAGGCCTTGACAGTTTCCGTGTTGCTGGAGAAGGCGACGACCTCGTATTTCAGGTTGTTAGCCCGGAAATAGTCGGCGAGATTCAGTTCCGTCGTCGTGCCCTGCTGCGTGCAGATCGACGCGCCGCCCAGTTTCAGCACCGAGTCGATCCCGAGCTTCTTGCGGACCATGAAGCCCTGGCCGTCGTAATAGTTCACCCCGGCGAAGTTCAGCCCGAGGGATGTGTCGCGCGACATCGTCCAGGTGGTGGTGCGCGACAGCAGGTCGACCTCGCCCGACTGCAGCGAGGTGAATCGGTCCTTCGCCGAAAGCGGGATGAACTTGACCTTGAGCGGATCGTTGAAAACTGCGGCGGCGACGGCGCGGCAGAGATCGACGTCGATTCCGGACCAGTTGCCCTGGGCGTCCGGCAGGCCGAAGCCGGCGAGGCCGGTGCCGGAACCGCAATGCAGGATGCCGCGGTTCTTCACCTGGGCGAGGGTGCCCGTCTGGGCCTGTGCGCCGCAGACGCCGGCCGTAGTCACGACAGCGGCGAGCGCTGCGGTGAGAAGCTTGTTCATATCGTTCCCCTGTTGACGGAACGGGTTTCTTCCCGCTCTCGCTAAGCTTGCAAGTCCCGGACCAGCAGACTGGCCACCTTTGAATGTCTCCGATTGCACGTCTGCGGTTCGGTCGCGAATGTGGCGCGGGCGCCGGATAGCCGGCGCCCGCCTGGATTCTTCAGCGAACCGGAGGAGCGTATTGCAGGCCGCCCTTGGTCCAGAGGCCGTTCTGCCCGCGCGCGATCTTCAGCAGCGAGCCCTGGCCGACGTTCTTCTCGAAGCTCTCGCCGTAATTGCCGATATGCTTGATGATCCGGTAGGCCCAGTCGTTGGTCAGGCCGATCGACTCGCCGAACTTGCCCTCGGTGCCGAGCAGGCGCTTGATCTCGGGATTGGGCGACTTCATCATCTCATCGACATTGGCCTTGGTGACACCGAGTTCCTCGGCGTTGACCATCGCGAAATGGACCCATTTCACCACGTTGAACCAGCCTGAGTCGTTGTTGCGGACCGACGGGCCAAGCGGCTCCTTCGAGATGATCTCGGGCAGCACGATATGGTCGTCCGGCGCGGTCAGCTTCAGGCGCTCGGCGTAGAGGCCCGAGGCGTCGGTGGTGAAGGCGTCGCAGCGGCCGGCGTCATAGGCCTTGATCGTCTCGTCCGAGGAGGCGAAGGCGACGACTTCGTATTTCAGGTTGTTGGACCGGAAATAGTCGGCGAGGTTGAGCTCGGTGGTGGTGCCCTGCTGGGTGCAGACCGAAGCGCCCGACAGCTGCAGCGCCGAGGTGACCGCGAGCTTCTTGCGGACCATGAAGCCCTGGCCGTCATAATAGTTGACGCCGGTGAAGAGGATGCCGAGCGAGGTGTCGCGCGTCATCGTCCAGGTCGAATTGCGGACGAGCAGATCGACCTCGCCCGACTGGAGCGCCGTGAAGCGGTCCTTGGCCGAGAGCGGGATGAACTTGACCTTGGCGGGATCGTTGAAGATCGCGGCCGCAACGGCGCGGCAATACTCGACGTCGAGGCCCTGCCAGTTGCCCTGGGCGTCGGGGACGCCGAAACCGGCGAGGCCGGTGTTGGAGCCGCAGTTGAGGATGTTGCGCTGCTTGACCTGAGCCAGGGTCGCAGGCGCCTGCGCCGATGCCGCTGAAGCGGCGACAGCGAACCCGAGCCCCGTGATCGCGGCTGCGAAGAACTTTTTCATCAAACTCTCTCCCGTTGAAGTGGTCTCTGGACAAGCCGGCAGGCAATTCGCCCCATTGCTGTGAAGCCCGGTTTCACTCGCTTTCGCCTGCACAGAAAATAAGCGAGGTCCGCCTGAGTCGATTGCCAGAGCCATGCATGAGCGTCAAGCAAGCGCCGTCGACGGCATCGCCCTTTCCAGTTCCCGCATCACATGCGAGTTTGAAAAGCCGGTCAAGCCTGACCCGAGCGCCCCTCCGCGTCGTCCCAGCACCGCCGGTTCCATGAAAAAGCTGCCTCCGTCCGATTTCGCCCGCCTGCGCGAAAAGACCCGTCTCGTCCTGGCGGGCCGAGACCCCGCCGACACTTACGGCTTCGTCAATCCGCCGATCGTGCGCGGCTCCACGGTCATCTATCCGAACACGGAGGATTTCCTCGCCCGCAAGGCGCGCTACACCTACGGCACGCAGGGCAATCCGACGGTCGACGCGCTGCTGGCGGCGCTGAACACCATCGAGGGCGGGGCCGGCGTCGTGGTCTGCTCGTCGGGCCTGATGGCCTGCACCCTGCCTGTGCTGGCGACGCTTGCGGCCGGCGACCACATGCTCGTGACCGACAGCGTCTACCGGCCGATGCGGAATTTCTGCGACAGGATGCTGCCGCGCCTGGGCATCTCGGTCGATTACTATGATCCCGCGATCGGCGGCGACATCGCAAAACTGTTCAAACCGAACACGAAGGCGGTCTGGACCGAGGCCCCGGGCTCGCAGACCTTCGAGATGCAGGACATTCCCGCGATCGCGGCGGCGGCCCATCAGCGCGACATCCTCGTGATGATGGACAACACCTGGGCGACCCCGCTGTTCTTCGACAGCCACAAGGCCGGCGTCGACATCTCGGTGCAGGCGGGCACGAAATACTATGCCGGCCATTCCGACGTGCTGATCGGCACCGTCTCGGCCCGCACGCCGGAACTCTACAGGCGCCTCAAGGACGCCTGGGATCTGCTCGGCATCATCATCGCGCCGGAGGACGCCTTCCTGACGCTGCGCGGCATCCGCACCATGCAAATCAGGCTGAAGGAGCAGATGCCGGCGGGGCTCGAGATGGCGCGCTGGCTCGAGCAGCGGCCCGAGGTCGCCCGCGTGCTGCATCCGGGCCTGCCCTCGGACCCTGGCCACGACCTCTGGACGCGCGATTTCACCGGCGCGTCCTCGCTCTTCGCGATCGAGCTGAAGCCGGTCTCGATGAAGGCCGTCGGCGCGATGCTGGACGGGCTGACCCTGTTCGGGATGGGCGCGTCATGGGGCGGTTATGAGAGCCTGGCGCTGCCCTTCGACTGCAAGCCCTACCGCACCGCGACCGTGCCGGGCTATCAGGGGCCGACCATACGCTTCCATATCGGGCTGGAGGATCTGGAAGATCTCAAGGCCGATCTCGACGCCGGTTTCGAGCGCCTGCGCGCCTCAGCCTGACCGATCCGCCGCCGGCGCGCCGCCGCGCCGGCGATTGCGGAAGATCAGGATCAGGTTGCGGGTGTAGATCACCATGGCCAGCGCCTGGCCCATGATGATGATCGGCTCGCGCCTGACGATGCCGTAGATGAGCGTCATCAGGCCGCCGGCCATCGAGAAATACCAGAACGACAGCGGCATCACCGAATTGCCCTCGCGTTCGCTGGCGAGCCACTGCACGAGGAATCTCGCGGTGAAGAGCAGTTGCGCGACGATGCCGAAGGCGAGCCAGAAGTCGAACTTCAGCACGAAGACATCGAAGAGATAGTCGGAGACGGCCTGGCCGATCGAGATGATCATCCTTTCGCCTCCGTCAGGTCCGGCTTGGCCACGACCGGCTCTTCGACGATCTGCGGCACACGCTTGCGTCGCCGGATCAGCCACCAGACTCCGACGAGATCGAGAATGCCGACCCAGAGCCTGTCGAAGAAGCCGTAATTCGAGACGCCGGTCAGGCGCGGCCGGTCGCGCACATCGACATGGACGACGCGAAATCCCTCGCGCACCATCAGCGCCGGCATGAAACGGTGCAGCGCGTCGAAATAGGGCAGCGCCAGATAGGCCTCGCGGCGGAAGCATTTCAGGCCGCAGCCGGCGTCGCGCGTGCCGTCCCGGAGAAGACGTCCGCGCACGCCGTTGGCGATCCGCGACTGCAGCTTCTTGAAGCCGGTATCCTTGCGCCCAACGCGCTGGCCCTGAACGAGCCCGGCGGCTGGCCCGGCCTCGGCGAGCGCCGCGACCATGGCCGGAATGAAGGCCGGGTCGTTCTGGCCGTCGCCGTCGAGCGTGGTGACGACGGCCGCCCGCGCCCGGCGCACGCCGCTGCGGACCGCCGCGCTCTGCCCGCAGGACTGCGTATGGGTGACGATGACGAGCCAGCCGCGGGTCGCGGCCAAGTCCCGTAGCGCCTGCGGAGTGCCGTCGCTGGAGCCGTCATCGACGCAGACCACCTCGAACGCCACCAGCGGCGCGCAGGCCGCCTCGATGTCGCGCAGCAGGGGTCCGACATTGCCGACTTCGTTGCGGAGCGGCACGACGATGCTGAGCAGCGGCGGCGTGGTGGAGGAAATCTCGGTCAAAACGGTGTTCCGGAAGGGCGGCGGGCAAACTGCGTCAAGCCGGCGGGCAGGGCAAGGCGTATTCAGCCGGCTCTACTGACGGACGAAGACGCCGATGGCGAGCTTGCGGCCGCCATTCAGGTTGAAGCCGTTGATCGTGGTCGCCAGCCTTGGCGTCAAGGCGGCCTGCGCCAGCGCCGCCTCGAACCCGGCCATAGCCCGGCTCTCGACAAGCGCGATCCGGCAGCCGGGCTGATTGAGAAAGCTGGCCGCTGGCTGTCCGTCATAGCCCATGGCGAGGTCCGTGCCGACAAGGAAGACAAGGCTCGGCTCGCGATAACCGACTGTGATCACGGCCGGGTCCCGGCAGCCGACGGCCCGAATCGTCTCGGCCAGCCGCGGCGAGAGCTTGAACGAGCGCAGGCTCTCGACCGCGAAACCATAGACGCCGATGCCGAGCATCAGGCTCGCCAGAACGCCGCGCCAGAGCGCGCCCTCGAAATCCGCGCGCCGGAAAGCTGCAAAGACGCACAGGGCGAAGACCAGCGCCAGCAGCAGGAACGGCAGGGCAAGCCAGGGCAAAGTGCGGTCGAGCGTCCAGTTGCCGTAGGCGATGGCCGCGACCAGCGCGAGCGGCACGATCGCGACCAGCGCCGCCGTGGCGAGCGAGCCACGCCGGAAACGGTCGATGCCGCTGTTGACGATCGCCAGCAGCAGCAGCGCCGTGATCGCCGGATAGAGCGGCAGGACATAGTGCGGCAGCTTGGTCGGCACCGCCTCGAAAACGAGCCAGGAGGGGACGATCCAGGCGAGCAGGAAGAGCACCTGCGGCTCGCGCCGCCGCGCCCAGGCGAAGGGGACCGCCATCGCCGCGAAGGCGGCCGCCGGCCAGTAGGTGCCGAAGAAGATCAGGAGGTAGAGCCCGGGCGGCCCCCAATGCTTTTCCTGTCCCTCGGCGACCTTGCCGAGCATGTCCTGTCCGACGCTCTCGACAAAAAAGCCGCCGCCGCTCTTCCAGGCGATGGCCGTGAACCAGGGCAGCACGACGAGCAGGCAAAGCAGCAGGCCGCGCCCGAAGCGCAGGGGGCCAAGCCAGCGGAAGGAGCGTTGAGTGAAGCTCAGGACGAGGATCGCCAGGCCCCAGACCATCGGGACGATCGGCCCCTTGACCAGAATTGCGAGCGCTGTCGCGCTCCAGAATACCAGCCATGTATGCCGGCCGGGCACGAAGGGCAGCGAGCGCGTCCAGTCGAGCCAGATCCGGGCCAGCGCACCCATGCTGGCGACCGCGCAGGCCGCGATCACGGCGTCGGTCTTGGCGATGCGCGCCTCGACGCCAAGCAGCACGCAGGCCGCCATCAGCGCTCCGCCGAGCAGGGCAAGACGCGCGCCGACGAAGGCCAGAAGCGCCCAGTAGGTCAGGAGAATGGTCGCGATCGCGCCCAGCAGCGACGGCAGGCGATAGAGCCAGATCTGCGTGCGCGCCTCAGGCACGCCGAGCGCCTCGCCGGCCTTCACCGCCGTGGCCTGCAGCCAGTAGATGCCGACCGGCTTCTTGTGGCGCGCCTCGGTCTGGAAGCGGATGTCGACATAGTCGCCGGTTTCCAGCATCTGCTTGCTGGCCTGGGCGAAGCGCGGCTCGTCGCGGTCGAGCGGCTGCAGCGTCGCGAAGCCCGGCAGGAAGGCGGCGAGCGAGAGCAGCAGAAGCAGGAGGCAGGCGCGCAGATGGCTTGCGCTGGCCCATGCGAGCGGGCGGTCGAACAGGGGCGTCAGCGAAACCATCGGCGATCCTCGCGACCGACAAAGGTCGCGCTTGAAGTCCTGTCGCCGGATGCGGCGGAGAGCCTGCCGCGATGCGAGGCATGGGCAGGCTGGCCGCAGTGACGCGGCTTTCAGGCGCGAACAAGGCAGCCGCGCCGCATGCGGCAGTTCGCGGGGGGTTTACGCCGCCTGCCGGGGCGGAGCAAGCCGCGCCGGTATGTCGGGTATCTGGCGGCTTACCGGCCGCGCGCCTTCACCGCATGGTCCGGAAAATCGGAAAACAGCCCGTCGACGCCGAGGTCGAAGAACGCCTTGTATTCCGCCGCCGGGTCGCCCTTGAAGCTCGAGGCCAGCCGCTTCGGCTCGCTGCGAAAGGTCCAGGTGTGGACGAAAAGTCCCACCGCATGCGCGTCCTTGACGAGATTGGTCGGAGCGATCAGCACGCGGTCCTGCTCGTCGATCGTGCCGTCCTTGTTGAGATCCTGCGGCTTGGCGTCCGCGCCGATCGTCTGCTTTCCGGCGAGGATGTAGGGCTTCCACGGGCCGACGCCGTCGGCATAGGTTTTGATCTCCTTCAGCCCCTCGGCCGTGACCAGATCCTTGAAGGTCCGCTTGTCGCCGGTGACGACGAAATCATAGGGCTTGTCGAAGGGCGCGGCGAGAACGATGCCGCCATCCTTGTCGACCCCGTCGGCATCGACGAGCTGGACGAGGCGCAGCTGCGTCTTCGTCCTGAGGTATTTGAGGTTCGCGGTCTCAAAGCTCTGGATGATGACGGGCGAGGATTTCTCGGTCCAGCCGGCGGCCTTCAGAATGTCGAGCAACCGGTCTTCGAGGGCCAGCCCGATCGCGGCGTGGAAGATCGGATGCTTGGTCTCAGGGTAGATGCCGATGGTGCGGCCGGTGCGGGTGCTCTCGGCCTTGGCGAGATCGATCACCTCCTGCAGCGTCGGGATCGCATATTTGCCGTTATGCGACTGGTCGCGTTCGGCGAAGGCTTGCTTGGCCCGCAGCGTCCTGATCTCGGCCAGCGTGAAGTCGCCGGCGAACCACTCGTTCGTATCGACGCCGTCGACCTTGCGGATCGTCTTTCGGCTGGCGAATTCGGGCTTCGTCGAGACGTCGGTTGTGCCGCCGAGCATCGGCTCGTGGCGCGCGATCAGCATGCCGTCCTTCGTCGCGACCAGATCGGGCTCGATGAAGTCCGCGCCCTGTTCGATCGCGAGCCTGTAGGCCTCGATCGTGTGTTCGGGCAGGTAGCCGCTGGCGCCGCGATGGCCGACGACAAGCGGCGGCTTGCCGTCCAGCGTCGGTGCGGGCGATTGCGCGGCGGCCGGGTGACCGAGGCAGATGGACACGGCCAGCGCTGCCAGCAGACTGGTGGAGTGGCGGAGGCTTGTCATCGGTTTCATCCCTGATCGGTCGAATTCGGCGCGACCTTGATCAGGCGATGTGACAGCCCCGTGACCCGCAGGTCCAGCCTTACTCGGCCGCTGCGGCGTGCGGCTGCGGCGCGGTGCGCCGGTCCATGTCGGCGACCATGCGACGCACGATCCCGCTCGCGGTCTTCTCGAAGCAGAAGGGCAGGAAAGCGTGGACGAGCGCGCAGAACGCCGCCTTGAACATCGTCCCCGAATAGCGGATCGCGACGCCGAAATGCTCGCCATAGGTTTCGCCGACCGCTTCCGGGTGACGGGTGAAAAGCTCTGTGATGCCGGGCTGCGCCATGGGTGATCTCCTTCGCTGGCGTCAAAATCCCCGAATTCGAGTGGGAGTGCTTCCCAATCAGGATGTCATTCGCCGCCGGATTGAGATAATCATCCAGCCAAACAAGGCGGAGCGGGAAAATGTCCCAGGATTTCAGACTGGATGATTTCGACCGCGCGATCCTGCGCGAATTGCAGCGCGATTCGTCGAGGAGCATCGAGGAACTGGCCAGGCTGGTGCATCTCTCGCGAAATGCCTGCTGGCGCCGCGTCAAACTGCTGGAGGAGGCGGGCATCATCCGGGCCCGCGTCGCGCTGGTCGACGCGGCCAGGCTCAATGCCGGGCTGACGGTGCTGATCCGCATCCGCACCAGCCAGCACAGCGCCGCCTGGGCCCAGAGCTTTCGCGAGGCGATCGCGGCGCTGCCGGAGATCGTCGGCGCTTACCGAACCTCGGGCGAGGTCGACTACATGCTGCGGGCGCGGGTGCCCGATGTGGCGGCCTATGACCGGCTCTATCAACGCCTGATCGCCCGCGTCGACATGGTCGACGTCGCGGCGAGCTTCGTCATGGAGGAGATCAAGGAGACGACCGAAGTGCCGCTCGGCTACTCGTAGGCGGCGGCGCTACGGTCGAAAAGCGTCAGCGGCGCGGGCCGCTTTCGAGCGTGGTCTTGGCGTCAAGGCGCTTGGCCGGCGGCGCGGTCAGGTCGGGCTGCTGGGTGGCGCAGGCGCCGAGCGCCAGAACGAGGAGGCCGGCAAGGGTGAGACGGGTTGCGCGAAGCATGTTCGAGGACCTTTGTCGCGATGAGGCGGTTGCCACGTCTTTCCGCTTATGAAACGACCGCGTCAAGAGCATGACGCGAGCGCTGCCATTCCGCAGGGTCATGCTGGACTCCTTCGAAGCTGGCGCCCGGCCGTTTCGCTCCCGATGACCGCAGCCAGGACATACCGACGACCATGACCCCAGCCGCCCGCATCAGCGCCGCCATCGAGGTGCTGGACGATCTCATCCAGCGCCGCCGTCCCGCATCCGACGCGCTCAAGGACTGGGGCCTGTCGCGCCGCTTCGCCGGCTCGAGGGACCGCGCCGCCATCGCCTCGCTGGTCTATGACGCGCTGCGCCGCAAGGCCTCGTCGAGCTACGCCATGGGTTCCGAGACGCCGCGCGCGCTGGTGCTCGGCATGCTGGCGCGGCTGCGCGGGCTTCCTGCCGCCGAGATCGCCGCGCTTTGCAACGGCGAGAACCATGCGCCGCCGCCGCTCTCCGCCGAGGAGGGCGACCGCCTCGCCGCCTTCTCGCTGGAGGGCGCGCCCGACTGGGTCCGCGCCGACGTGCCCGACTGGCTCTGGCCCGCCTTCGTTTCGGCCTTCGGCGCCGACGCCATCGGCGAGGGGCAGGCGCTGGCGGCGCGCGCAGCCATCGACATCCGCGCCAACCGCCTCAGGACCAGCCGCGACCGGCTGCTGGACGATCTCGCTCATCTCGCGCCTGAAGCCGGCGCCTTGTCGCCCGATGCGCTGCGCTTCCAGCATGGCGACGACGGCCGCGGACCCTCGCTGCAGAGCGAGCCGGGCTTTCTGTCGGGCGGCTTCGAGATCCAGGACGAGGGCTCGCAGCTCGTGACCTTGCTCTCCGGCGCGAACCCCGGCCAGACCGTGGTCGATCTCTGCGCCGGAGCCGGCGGCAAGACGCTGGCGCTCGCCGCGCTGATGGCAAACGAAGGCCGGCTCGTCGTCACCGACCTCGACAGCCGCCGCCTTGCGCCGCTGCATGACAGGCTGGCGCGCTCGGGCGCGACCAATGTCGAAATCCGCATCCCGCGTTCGCGCGGCCACGAGCCGCTGGCCGATCTCGCAGGCGAGGTCGATCTCGTCCTCGTCGACGCGCCCTGCACCGGCTCGGGCACCTGGCGGCGCAATCCGGATGCGAAATGGCGCGTGCGCCCCGGCGCGCTCGCCGAGCGCGTCAGGGATCAGGCGCAGGTGCTCGACCGCGCGGCGCGGCTGGTGAAGCCCGGCGGCCGCATCGCCTACATTACCTGCTCGGTGCTGCCGGAGGAAAACGATGCGGCGGTGGAGGCGTGTCTTGGGCGGCATGCCGGGCTGGCCGTGATGGACATGGCGAGCGTGCTTGCGTCGCCTGCAGGCGACTTTGGCCTACTCGCGCGGTTTGCGACGCGATACGGCTTGCAGTTGTCGCCGCGGCGCACGGGCATGGACGGGTTCTATCTGAGCTGCCTCCAAGCCGCTTGAACGCCGTGTTCTGATGATCGACACTATCATTCCGTCTCGCGATGCTCGCGATCTGGCGGCGTGGAGGCGGGTCATGATGAGGTTGGACGCATCCAGCTTGAATGAGGCGACGCTTCGGGCTTTTCTCGAATCCGTTTCAGAGCGGGCGAGCCGTGTCAGGCTGGCCCGTCACGTGGCCAAACCTGACAGAACCGAGCCGAAACTACCCCTCATGGCCGAGCTTGATGCAATCCGCGCCATGACGCCGCCGGGTCCTCAGGAAGATAGCGTCGCGATGATCCGAGCGCTGCGGGTTGAATAGCGTCGTTCTCGACGCCAGCTTCATCATCAAGCTCCTGATCGACGAGGCCGGATCGACGGTCGCGAAAGCTGTCTTCGAGCGCTATGAAGAGAGCGGCTATCATCTCTTGGCGCCCGGCCATGCGTTTGCGGAGGTCACGGAGGTTCTCTGCCGCAAGCGTCGCCGAGGCGCGGTCACATCACAGCAATTGGCGCGTGCGCTGGATTTCCTGGCGCGGCGGATTGCCGTCTCGTCCCTGGACAATCTGCTTGAACCTGCCGCCGACCTTGCCCTGAGCTATCGTGTCTCGGTCTATGACGCGCTGTATGTCGTTCTCGCTGACGAAACCGAATTGATGATGCTCACCTGTGACCTGAAGCTGGCCGCAGCATTGCGACATTCGCCTGACGCCAGGAGCATCTTAGGCGTCGACGAGGGCGGCGTGATCTCTTATGGCGAGCCATGACCGATTCAGCATCCCACGACTCCATCCTCATCATCGATTTCGGCTCGCAGGTGACGCAGCTGATCGCGCGGCGTGTCCGCGAGATCGGCGTCTATTGCGAGATCGCGCCGTTCCAGTCGGCCTCCGAGGCGTTTCAACGGATCAAGCCGAAGGGCGTGATCTTTTCGGGCGGTCCCGCTTCGGTCCCTGACGAGGGCTCGCCGCGCGCTCCGCAGGAGATATTCTCGACCGGGCTGCCGGTGCTGGGCATCTGCTACGGCCAGCAGACCATGGCGCAGCAACTCGGCGGCAAGGTCGAGAGCGGTCACGCCGCCGAATTCGGCCGCGCCGATGTTCGGATCGTCACGCCGTCCGCGCTGTTCGAGGGGATATGGGAAGAGGGCGGCCGCTATCCCGTCTGGATGAGCCATGGCGACCGCGTCACGCAGCTTCCCGCCGGCTTCTCGGTCAAGGCGACCTCCGAGAACGCGCCCTATGCGGTGGCGAGCGACGAGGCGCGGCGCTTCTACTCGACCATGTTCCACCCCGAGGTGGTCCACACGCCCGATGGCGGCAGGCTGCTGCGCAACTTCGTCGTCAACATCTGCGGCTGCGCGCCCGACTGGAGCATGGCGGCCTATCGCGCCGAGATGCAGAAGAAGATCAGGGATCAGGTCGGCACGGGCCGGGTCATCTGCGGGCTCTCTGGCGGCGTCGATTCGGCGGTTGCGGCCGTGCTGATCCACGAGGCGATCGGCGACCAGCTCACCTGCGTCTTCGTCGACCACGGCCTGATGCGGATGAACGAGGCCGAGGAGGTGGTGCGCCTGTTCCGCGACCACTACAACATTCCGCTGGTCCATGTTGAGGCCGAAGAGCTTTTCCTCTCCGAGCTCGCCACATGCGGGGCCGACCCGGAAGCCAAGCGCAAGACCATCGGCCGGCTCTTCATCGACGTCTTCGACGCCGAGGCGGCAAAGATCGGCGGCGCGGACTTCCTCGCCCAGGGCACGCTCTATCCCGACGTGATCGAGAGCGTCTCGTTCTCCGGCGGGCCGTCGGTCACGATCAAGTCGCACCATAATGTCGGCGGCCTGCCCGAGCGCATGAAGATGAAGCTGGTCGAACCGCTGCGCGAACTGTTCAAGGACGAGGTCCGTGTGCTCGGCCGCGAACTCGGCCTGCCCGAGGCGTTCGTGGGTCGCCATCCCTTCCCGGGACCGGGCCTGGCCATCCGCTGCCCCGGCGAGATCACGAAGGAGAAGCTCGACATCCTGCGCAAGGCCGACGCGATCTATCTCGACGAGATCCGCAAGGCCGGCCTCTACGACGTCATCTGGCAGGCTTTCGCCGTGCTGCTGCCGGTGCGCACCGTCGGCGTGATGGGCGACCACCGCACCTACGACCATGTCTGCGCGCTGCGCGCCGTGACCTCGGTCGACGGCATGACGGCCGATTTCTACCCCTACGACATGAACTTCCTCGGCCGCACCGCGACCCGCATCATCAACGAGGTCAAGGGCATCAACCGCGTGGTCTACGACGTGACGAGCAAGCCGCCCGGCACGATCGAGTGGGAATGACATCGGACTTGGCCTCGGCATCCAGCGATGACGATCCGAGCGATCCTGCGCTATCCCGATCCCCGCCTGAAGCAGGTCGCCGAGCCGGTGACCGCATTCGACGACGCCCTTCGCGCACTGGCGCTCGATCTCGTCGACACGATGCGGGCCGCGCCCGGCATCGGCATCACCGCGCCCCATATCGGCGTCCTGCTGCGCGTCATGGCGATCGAACTGTCGGGCGGCGAACCGCGGATCTATGTCAATCCGGAGATCGTCACGGCCTCGTCAGAGCGAGAAAAGCACATCGAGGGCAGCGTCTCGATGCCGGGCGTGTCCGAGGAGGTCGAGCGGCCGGGCCGCGTCGCTGTGAGCTATCGCGACATCGACGGCGTCGTGCAGAGCGAAGAGGCTGACCGCCTTCTGGCGGTCTGCCTGCAGCATGAGATCGACCAGCTCGACGGGGTCTTCTGGATCCAGCGTCTGTCGCGCCTGCGCCGCGAGCGCGCGCTCAGGCGCTATGCCAAGGCGGGCGGTTAAAAAGCTGGCGGGGCCCTGAAAAGGCGGACCGCATTGCTGCGACCCGCCTCTTCGCGATCAGCTCCTGAAGAATGCCAGCAGGTCGGCGTTTATGATGTCGGGATGGGTCGCGCACATGCCGTGCGGCAGCCCTTCATAGCTCTTCAGCGTGCCATGCTTCAAAAGCTTGACCGAGAGCGGCGCGGAATCAGCATAGGGCACGATCTGGTCGTCGGTGCCGTGCATCACCAGCACCGGCACGTCGATCGTCTTCAGATCCGCGGTGAAGTCGGTTTCCGAGAAGGCCTTGATGCAGTCGTAATGCGCCTTGGCGCCGCCCATCATGCCCTGTCGCCACCAGTTGTCGATGACGCCCTGGCTGATCGCGGCGCCGGGGCGGTTGTAGCCGTAGAACGGACCGGCCGGCACATCGACGAAGAACTGCGCCCGGTTGGCGATCAGCGCCGCGCGAAAGCCGTCGAAGACCTCGATCGGCAATCCGCCCGGATTGGCCTCGCTCTTGACCATGATCGGCGGCACCGCGCCAATCAGCACCGCCTTCGAGACGCGGCCGGGCCTGGCGCGGGCGACGTAATGCGCGACCTCGCCGCCGCCGGTCGAATGGCCGACATGGATCGCGCCTTTCAGGTCGAGCGCGTCGGTCAGCTCGGCGACGTCTGCCGCGTAGGTGTCCATCTCGTTGCCATGGTCTGTCTGGCTCGAGCGGCCATGCCCGCGCCGGTCATGCGCGATGACGCGGAAGCCCTGATCGAGGAACACCATCATCTGGTTGTCCCAGTCGTCGGCGCTGAGCGGCCAGCCGTGATGGAAGACGATGATCTGCGCGTCCTTCGATCCCCAGTCCTTGTAGAAAATCTCCGTGCCGTCCGTGGTCGTGATGGTGCTCATCTGTCGTCCCCCTGTTGCGCCTTTCGGCAGCGTGCTCTGCCTCGCTGCTCTGCCTGCTCAGATGTTTTCCGTCAGTGTGCGGCTCTGCGCCTCCGCCCTCGGCAGCGTCCGCAGCACATGCGCGCTTACGCCTTGGCGCTCCAGCCTCTCGCAGCCGCCCATGCCCTCGAGTTCGTAGACGAACAGCGCCGCGTCGCAGCGCGCGCCCAGCCTCCGCACCAGGGCGACGGCGCTCAACGCCGTGCCGCCGCTCACCAGGCAGTCGTCGATGACGGCGACGGTGCGCCCCGCGATGCGGCTGCCCTTCGACATCGCGATGCCCTCGCCGAGGTCGTAGTTCTCCATCACCACCCGGATGACGTCGGCCCGGATCGAACCGACCTTGCGGATATCGACGAAACCGAGGCCCGTGCGGCAGGCGAGCGCGCCCGCCAGCCCGAACCCGCCCATGTCGATGCCCGCCAGAATGTCGGTATCGGCCGGCAGGCGTGCGGCGAGCGCTTCGACGAGCCGTCGCATGATCGCGCCATCGACCGTGGAGGGGGCGATGTCGGGAAAATCGAGCCCTGCGGATGGATGGTTTCTCCAGAGGCGGTAGGGCGCCTCGAACGCTTCGCCGACGGCCGGCGTGATGATGGCGACGCGATCCATGATGGGCAGTGCCTGTTCGATGCAGATCGCGAGCATCTTCCACGATGGCATGCCGGAGTCATGACGTGCGTTCGCGCTGCGTGCATGCGCGGCGCGGATGGCGGCCGTTCGGACGCGCGAGCCCCCGACGCAACCCCTCGGGAATCACGCGCTGCTAGAAAATCACGACGCAGGAAAGTCCGCCGCAGGAAATCACCTGCAACCGCTTCTTCTTTCCTTTAATGAAAAGCAGTGCGCCGCGAATCCCTCGCCGCCCAGCGAGATCGTCATGGTTTTACTCATCCTCGGCCTCGTGCTGTTCCTCGGCGCGCATCTGTTCACGACCCTGCGCGAGCCGCGTGCGGCCGCGATCGCGCGGCTGGGCGAGGGCGGCTACAAGGGGGCCTATTCGGCCATCTCCGTCATCGGGCTCGTGCTGATCGTCTATGGTTTTGGCGTGTACCGGTCCGGTGGCTGGATCGATGTCTGGAACCCGCCGGTCTGGACGCGCCATCTCGCTTTGCTGATCAACCTGCCGGTCTTTATCCTGCTCGCTGTCGGCAAACGTCCAGGCTGGCTCAAATCCGTCACGAAACATCCGATGCTGCTGGCGGTGAAACTCTGGGCCACCGCCCACCTGCTCGCCAATGGCGATCTCGGCAGCATGCTTCTCTTTGGCGGCTTCCTCGCCTGGGCGGTGATGGCGCGCATCTCGGCCAAGCGCCGGCCGCAGGAGATTGCGGCGCTCGCGGCGATGGGTCGGCCCGCCTTCGGCCGCCGCGACGTGATCGCGATCGTGGCGGGGCTTGCCCTCTATGTCGCGATGGCGCTCTGGCTGCATCCGCTGCTGATCGGCGTGCCGGTCATCGGGCGGAACTGAGACGGACCCACGCCAGAATCCGGACGCCTTGCGATGACGCTGACGATCTACGGCATCAGGAATTGCGACACGATGAAGAAGGCCCGCGCCTGGCTGGACGGGCAGGGCGTCGCCTATGCCTTCCACGACTACAAGTCCGCCGGCATCGACCGCACGATCCTTGCCGGCTGGGTCGCCGAGCATGGCTGGGAAACCGTGCTGAACCGCGCGGGCACGACCTTCCGCGCGCTTCCGGACACTGACAAATCAGGGCTTGACGCCGACAGGACCATCGCGCTGATGCTGGCGCAGCCGGCGATGATCAAGCGGCCCGTGCTCGATCTGGGCTCGCGCACCATCGTAGGCTTCAAGCCGGAGGCCTATGCCGTCGCGCTTCTCGCGCGTTGACGGCTGTCCTCCAGGGCTCAGCTTCCCGACTTCCGGGCCTCGTCCCAATAGGCCTCGACCTGCTTGACCAGCGGCTGCGGCAGCGGGACATAGCCCAACGCGGCGGCGTCCGCCGCACCCTTCTCCAGCCCGATGCGGAAGAAATTGATCGCCTCGCGCGAGCGGGCGTTGATCGGCTTCGGCACCAGCGCAAAGGTCGTCGCCACGATCGGCCAGGATTGCGGGCCGGGCGCATCCGTCAGCATCAGCGCGAAATCCTTCGTCGCGGGCCAGTCGGCGCTGGCGGCCGCAGCCTGCAGGCTGGCGGCGTCGGGCTTGACGAACTGGCCCGCCTTGTTCTGCACGAGGGCGTAGGCGAGCGAGGCGCGCAGCACCTGGCCGAGCTCGACATAGCCGAGTGTGTTCTTCGTCCTCGCGATCGCCTGGATGACGCCGCGGCTGCCTTCCGCTCCTGCTCCCACCGGCCAAGGCACCTGCGTGTTCGCGCCGAACTTGCCGGCCCATTCCGGGCTCGACTTGGCCAGATAATCCGTCCAGTTGAAAGTTGTTCCCGAGCCGTCCGAGCGCCAGACCACATTGATCGCGGCGTCGGGCAGCTTGAGCGTCGGGTTGAGCGCCTTGATCGCAGGGTCGGACCAGGTCTTGACCTTGCCGAGATGGATGTCGGCGAGCAGCGCGCCAGTGAAGCGCAGCTCGCCGGCCTTGACGCCGTCGACATTCACCACCGGGACGATGCCGCCCATGACGAAGGGAAACTGGATCATTCCGGTGCGGGCAAGCTCCTCGCTCGAGACCGGGCGGTCGGTCGCGCCGAAATCGGTGGCGCGCTGGGTCACGCGGACCTCGCCGCCAAGCGAGCCGACCGGCTCATATTCGACGCCGATGTCGAGCGGGATCATGTCGGCGCCGTCCGATTTCACAACGCGGTAAAGCTGCGCCCATTTGCCGATGACCGGGAAGGCGAAGGTCGAGCCCGCGCCGGTGACCGGGCCGATGGCGGAAATCCCGACGTCGGAACGGCGGTCGATCTCGGCGGGAACCTGGGCTGCGACGGACTGGCAGGCTAGGAGGGCGCCTGCCAAGGCAATCAGACCAAAACGATGCATGTCGACACTCCCGGTCTATGCCGCGCGGCCCGGGGGCGGACCGCCGACGTCCTCGACGAAACGCTAGGCCGGTGTGGTGACGGCTCCGTGACGCAGTGTCGTGCGCCGATGCGCCTCGCCGACGCGCCGCCATGACATGGCGGGGCTTCAGGCCGGGCCTTCCTCCCGGCTCGCGCCTGCGCTAACCCGCTTCACCATGACAACCGATTTCAGCTTTCATCTGCTCGGCCGCGACGGGGCCGCCCGTACCGGCGAGATCAGGATGCCGCGCGGCGTCATCCGCACGCCCGCCTTCATGCCGGTGGGAACGGCGGCGACCGTCAAGGGCATGTATCCCGAGCAGGTCAAGGCGCTCGGCGCCGATGTCGTGCTCGGCAACACCTATCACCTGATGCTGCGGCCGGGCGCGGAGCGGATCGCCGGCTTGGGCGGCCTCCACAGATTCATGAACTGGCCGCACCCGATCCTGACCGATTCCGGCGGTTTCCAGGTGATGTCGCTGGCGAACCTGCGCAAGCTCACGGAGGAAGGCGTCACCTTCCAGTCGCATATCGACGGCTCGAAGCACATGCTCAGCCCTGAGCGCTCGGTCGAAATCCAGAACCTGCTCGGCTCCGACATCGTCATGCAGCTCGACGAATGCGTCTCGCTGCCCTGCGAGGACGCCGTTGCGGAAAAGGCGATGCGGCTCTCGCTGCGCTGGGCGCAGCGCTGCAAGGCGGCTTTCGGCGATCAGCCGGGCCGCGCGCTGTTCGGCATCGTGCAGGGCGGCGCGGTGCCGGCGCTCCGCGTCGAAAGCGCGCGCGAACTCGTCGCCATGGATCTGAAGGGCTACGCCATCGGCGGGCTTGCCGTCGGCGAGCCGCAGGAGGTCATGCTGGCGATGATCGACGTGGTCGCGCCGCATCTGCCCGAGGCCAGGCCGCGCTATCTGATGGGCGTCGGCACGCCCGACGACCTCGTCGAGGCCGTCTCGCGGGGCGTCGACATGTTCGACTGCGTGATGCCGACGCGGGCCGGCCGCCATGGCCAGATTTTTACGCGCTTCGGCCGGATGAACCTGAAGAACGCCAGGCATGCCGACGATCCGCGCCCGGTCGACGCGCGCTCCGCCTGTCCCGCCGCGAATAGCTATGCGCGGGCCTACCTGCATCACCTCGTCAAGGCCGACGAGATGCTCGGCAAGATGCTGCTGACATGGGTCAACCTCGCTTATTATCAGGAGCTGATGGCGGGCCTGCGCGCAGCCATCGCGGCTGGCCGGCTTGCCGATTTCATCGCGGAGACCAAGGAAGGCTGGGCGAGGGGCGAAGCGCCAGCGGAAGCGGCGTGATCGACGCCGCACTCTGGCTGCTCCTGCTCAAGATGGCGGTCGCCGCCGGCGTCGTCGTCAGCTGCTCGGTGCTGGCCGAACGCGGCGGGCCGATGCTCGCGGCGATGATCGCGACGCTGCCGATCTCGGCCGGCCCGGTCTATGTTTTCCTGGCTCTCGAACATGATGCGGCTTTCATCGCGGCGGGCGCGCTCGGCAGCATGGGCTCCAACCTCGCCAATGCCGGACTGGCGCTGGTCTATGTGCTGCTGGCGCAGCGCCTCGGCACGGTTGTCAGCCTCGGTGCGGCGCTGTCGGTCTGGCTCGCGGTCGTCGCCGGCCTGCGGGCGATCGAGCCGCCTTTCGTCCTGATGGCCGGGACGACAATCCTCGTCTTCGCGCTGCTGCACCGGCTGTTCCGGGCCTATCTCGCGGCGCGCCCGCTCAATCCGCCGGGCCGGCCCTGGTATGCGATCCCGCTGCGCGCGGCCTGCGTCGCGCTGCTCGCCGGCGTGGTGACCACCGTCAGCAGCCATGTCGGGGCCGGCTGGTCGGGCGTGCTCGCGGCCTTCCCGATCGTGCTGTCGAGCCTGATCGGAATGCTGCAGCCGCGCATCGGCGGGCCAGCGACGGCGGCGATCATCGCCAATGGCGCGCTCGGCCTGATGGGGTTTGGGCTTGCGCTCGGCTTCGTCCATGCCAGCGCGGTCGCGCTCGGTTCAGGGCTCGCGCTTGGGCTCGGTCTTGCCATCTGCATCGGCTGGAATCTCGCCCTGATGCGCCTCAATCGCCGCGCGCGCTGAACGACGCCAGGAGGCGACGAACAGGCCGGCGATGATCAGCGCGATCCCGGCGACCTGCAGCCCGGTGGGAATTTCGCCGAGCACGGGGATGCCGAGCAGCGTGCCGATGACGGGAATCGTCGGCGGGAAGCGCCCGACCACGGACGGCCCGAGCACCCGCGTCGCCCAGCTCCAGATCCACAGGCCCACGATGATGTTGAGGACCCCCTGGTTGATCCCATGCGCCAGGATCACCCACCATGGCGCGACGTCGAAGCCGCGGAAGAAGAACAGGAAGTAGAGCGGCAGATAGACCATCGACAGCACCGAGACGATCGCGGTCGCCTTCAGCGCATCGACGCGCCAGAGCTGGATCACCAGCGGATAGCCGCCCCAGACCAGCCCGACGCCAAGGAAGCACAAATCGCCGAGCAGGATCGTCGGGTTGGTGTGCGTCGTGCCGGCGATGCCGAGGCAGACCAGCCCGACCAGCACCGCGCCGATGCCGAGGAAAAGCTGGCGGTTGAGCGCGGTGCCGAACAGCACGACGCCGCCGATGATGCCGATGACCGTCACCGTGCCCGGCCCGATCACCGCGCCGTGGGCGGCCGGCGCATAGGTCAGCCCGGTCAGCAAAAGCCAGCTCATCGGCAGGCCGCTCATGATCGCCAGCGTCAGCCCGCGCCCCCAGCCAACGCCGCCGCAATCCCTGAGACCCCCGGCCGACAGGAAGATCGGCAGCAGGATGAAGCCGGCGGTGGCGAAGCGCAGCGCCAGCAGGTCATGCGAGGTCAGCCCGTTCAGCACCGCATGCCGGCTGACCACGAAATTCGCGCCGAAGATCAGCATCGCGGCCATCATGCCGCCGAAGGCGAGCCGCCAGCGCAGCCGCTCGCGCGCGGCGGCCGAGGCGGACAAGGGTGCGACGGAGTGCATGATACGCAATAGCGCTGCTCGCGGCTTTTGCGTTAGGGCCAGGGCCGCATGGCCCCCGCGCGTCCGTTGCGCTGTACCCGCGTTGGCCATGCGCCCCGCGCGCGCTCAGAAACAATTCTCGTAGCCCCGCCACAATTGCTCCGCTTTCAGGCCGCGCCCGCGCCGGAGAGGGCCGGCCATTCTCGCCTCATCGCAGGAGAGATCGTCGATGGCCGCCGCCAACCCCTTTGCCAAGCCCACCCGCATGCTGCGCGATTTCAGCGGCCAGGTCGCGATCTCGATCGCGGCTTCGGCGGTCGCTGCGGCGTTCTTCGCGTTGCCGGACACGATCCTGCCGTCTCGGTTGCCCCCGGCCGAGTTGCCGACTGCAACGGCGTGGTCCGTGCCGCTGACGCCGGACGGCAAATTCGCGATGCGGCTCGATGTCGAGGATGCCGCGGCGCGGCTCGAAAGGGCGTCAGGCCCGGCGACCCCGGCCGCTCTCGCCATGCCGCTCGCGATCGGCTGGGCGGCTCCCGTGGAGCCGGCAGTCGTCGCGGTGGCGAGCACGCCACAGCAACCGCGCCTCGTCCAGGCCGAGCTGCCGCCGTCGCGCCGGGCGATCATGGTCGAAGCAGCCGGCAACCCGTCCAAAGCCAAGGCCGAGCCGGCAGGCCAGCCGCTCGTCATTGCCGAGGTCGCGGCGAGCGATCAGGTCGATCGGCCGCGTCCGCCCGGCCTGATCGGCCGCGTCGTCGTCGAGCCCGCGGCGCGGGCCGCAGGTCTGGTCACCGGAGCCGCCAGCGTCGTCGGCGCGGCCGGCTCCTGGACGGTGGCGCAGGCGTCGAGTCTGCTGCCGCGCTGGTAGAACTCAGGCCAGCGCCTTCAGCGCGCCACGGCCGGCATAGACCGCCTGCGCGCCCAGTTCCTCCTCGATGCGCAGGAGCTGGTTATATTTCGCCGTCCGGTCGGAGCGGGCGAGCGAGCCGGTCTTGATCTGCCCGCAATTGGTCGCGACCGAAAGGTCGGCGATGGTGTAGTCCTCGGTCTCGCCCGAGCGATGCGACATCACGGCGGTGTAGCCGGCGCGCTGGGCCATATCGACGGCGGCCAGCGTCTCGGTCAGCGTGCCGATCTGGTTGACCTTGACCAGGATCGAGTTGGCCGTCTTCTCCCTGATGCCGCGCGACAGGCGGGTGACGTTGGTGACGAAGAGATCGTCGCCGACGAGCTGGCACTTGTCGCCGACGAGGTCGGTCAGCGCCTTCCAGCCGGCCCAGTCGTCCTCGGACATGCCATCCTCGATCGAGACGATCGGATAGCCCGCGACGAGCTTGGCGAGATACTTCGCCTGCGCCCTGGGATCGCGGGTCTTGCGTTCGCCCTCGTAGACATAGGAGCCGTCCTTGAAGAACTCCGTCGCGGCGCAGTCGAGCGCCAGCGCGATGTCCTCGCCGGGCCGGTAGCCGGCGGCCTCGATCGCCTGCATGACGAAGTCGAGCGCCGCTTCCGCCGATTTGATGTTGGGCGCAAAACCGCCTTCGTCGCCGACATTGGTGTTGTGGCCGGCGTCGTGGAGCTTCTTTTTCAGCGTATGGAAGATCTCCGAACCCATGCGCAGCCCTTCGGCGAACGAATCCGCGCCGATCGGCATGATCATGAACTCCTGGAAGTCGATCGGGTTGTCGGCATGCGCGCCGCCATTGACGATGTTCATCATCGGCACCGGCAGGACGCGGGCCGAGGTGCCGCCGACATAGCGGTAGAGCGGCAGGCCCGACGCCTCGGCGGCGGCCTTGGCGACGGCGAGTGAGACGCCGAGAATGGCGTTCGCGCCGAGCTTCGACTTGTTTTCCGTGCCGTCGAGATCGATCATCGTCTCGTCGATGGCGGCCTGATCCTCGGCGTCCATGGCGACCAGCGCCTCGGCGATGGCGACGTTGACGGCCTCGACCGCCTTGAGCACGCCCTTGCCGAGATAGCGGCTCTTGTCGCCGTCGCGCAGCTCGACCGCCTCATGCGCGCCTGTCGAGGCGCCAGACGGCACGGCGGCGCGGCCCATCGAGCCGTCTTCGAGCACGACATCGACCTCGACGGTCGGGTTGCCGCGCGAATCGAGGATCTGGCGGCCGATGATGTCGATGATCGCGGTCATGGAAGGCTCCGGAGCGGGCAGGGCTTGAGACGATGGCGCGCTTCTAGCCAAGGCGCGGGCGGACGTGAAGGGGCGCGAGCAGCGGATGTGCTATTGAACGCGGCGTCGCTATCGCCTAAATCGCGAATGGAAGAGTCCGTCGTCCGACAAACCGACATTTTCGCCGCCTGGGAGGCCGCGCTGCCGGACAGTCGATCGAGAGCGGCGGTCGCCGCACGGATCGCGAGGCTCGGCTTCGGTCTGTTTGGCGACGTCGCTCCGGTCGGCGGCGGGGTTAGCGAACTCCGCATCCATTTCGGCCCGGGCTATCGGGTCTATTTCTGCCGACGTGGGCATGACATCATTCTGCTCCTGAGCGGCGGCGACAAGCGCTCGCAGAGAAGCGATATACGGGCGGCGAAGTCGCTCGCTGGTGAACTGGATCATGGACATGCCCGTGAAGATCACTGATTGGGACCCCGCCGAGGCTCTGACCTCGCTCGACGCGATCGAGATTTTCCTGAACGATGCCTTCGAGACCGGCGATGCGGCATATATCGGCCATGCGCTCGCCGTGGTGACCCGGTCGAAAGGTTTTGAACTCTGCGCCGGCGAGAGCGGGATCGGCCGGGACGAACTGTTGCATACCCTGACAATGGACGGCAGCGTTTCGCTTGAAGCCACCCTGTCCGTTCTCAAGGCGTTCGGGTTTGAGCTTTCCGGCAAACGCGCGGCCAGAGCAGCTTGATCATTTGGAAACCATGACCCTCGACGCCTCGACCCTGCAACTCGGACACGCCACCGCCATGCCGTCCTCTCCGGAGGAGGCGCGCCTCGACCGTGTGCCCAATCCCCATGCCGGCACGCATTATCTCGCGCGCTTCACCTGCCCGGAATTCACCTCGATCTGCCCGGTCACCGGCCAGCCCGATTTCGGCATCCTGGTGATCGACTATCTGCCCGGGAAATGGCTGGTCGAATCCAAGTCGCTCAAACTCTATCTCGCCGCCTTCCGCAACCACGGGGCGTTCCACGAGGATTGCACGGTCGGCATCGGCAAGAAGCTGGTCGAGTTGCTGGAGCCGGAATGGTTCCGCATCGGCGGCTACTGGTATCCGCGCGGCGGCATCCCGATCGACGTGTTCTGGCAGACGGGCGAGCCGCCGAAGGGCCTGTGGCTGCCCGATCAGGGCGTCGCGCCCTATCGCGGGCGCTGACCGTTCAGGTTCGGGAGCCAGCCAGCGGCAGAATCCGCGGCGTCACGATCCCCAGCAGGCCGATCGCCAGCGCGAAGAGCAGGATCGCGCCGGTCGTGCCCAGAACATGCAGCGCCAGTCCCATGATGACCGGGCCGATGGCGTGGCCGCAGAACAGGCAGCAGGCGAACAGCGCCACCGCCGAGCCGCGCGCGCCCGGCGCGAGTTCCGTGGCCTGCGCCTGAAACGTGCCGTGCATCAGGAAGAAGCCGAAGCCGTTCAGGACGAAAAACCCGATCGCGCTCCACCACGGCAGGAAGGGCAGGGCGAACAGCCCGTAGCCCAGAGCCATCAGAAGCCCGCCGCCGACCGTCATGCGCGACGGGCCGATCCGCTCGACAAGGATGCGCGTCAGCACGCCGTAGACGATTCCGCCCAGGCCTGTTCCGGCGATGACGAGCCCTGCGAGCGATGGGCCAACGCCCGCGCGCTCCTGCAGGATCGCGGCGACGTATGGCGGCATGCCGAAGATCAGGCTGCCCTCGATGACGACCAGCGTGTAGAGTAGCTTGCTGCGCGGATTGGCGAAGATCGTCGCGTAGCGGGCGAGCGCGCCGCGAAAGCTCAGCGGCGCGCGATCGACCAGCGCGCGCGGCTTGAGCACAAGCAGCACGAGCAGGGCGGCCATCGCCGAGATCGCGCCCGCGACGACGAAGACGCTGCGCCAGCCCAGATGCTCGGCGATGATGCCCGAGCAGGCGGCCCCGGCCATCTGCCCGACGATCATGATGACGAGGAAGCGCCCGAGCAGGATCTGGCGCTCGGCCATCGGCGCGCGGTCGCCGATCGCGGCCATGGCGACGGGGATGACGCCGCCGGCGACGATGCCGGTCGCGGCGCGGATCGCCGTCAGCATGTCGAAGCCGGCCGAAAAGGCTGCCACGACCGAGAGCAGCGCCAGCAGGATAAGGCTCGCCGCGATCGTCCTGATCTTGCCGACCGAATCGGCGATCGGCCCGAGAAAGGGCTGGCCGATGGCGTAGGCGAAGGAGAAAGCCGTCGCCATCGCCGCGACCTGCACGATCGAGCGCCCGAATTCGGCGGCCAGCGTCGGCACCAGCGGATCGACCATCCGCATGGTAAAGGTCGAGGCGAAGCCGCACGCCCCCAGCACCAGAATCAGCGGGCGCAGCGACTTCGGCGGTTGCAGGGTGGCTGGCGGAGGCGCGGGTGGTGTCTCAGACATAAGCCAGCGTAGGCGCGGGCCGCGCCTTGGCAAGGCGATCGAAGCCTTGCAGCTCTGCGATCAGCGCAGGGAAGTCGGCGAGATGCACCATGTTGGGGCCGTCCGAGGGCGCGTTGTCGGGGTCGGGATGGGTCTCGATGAAGACGCCGGCGACGCCGACCGCCACCGCGGCGCGGGCCAGCACCGCGACGAATTCGCGCTGTCCGCCGGTCGACGCGCCCTTGCCGCCGGGCTGCTGAACGGAATGGGTCGCGTCAAAGATCACCGGCGCGCCGATTTCGGCCATGATCGGCAGCGCCCGCATGTCGGAGATCAGCGTGTTGTAGCCGAAGGACGCGCCGCGCTCGGTCAGCATCACATTGAGGTTGCCGCTCCCGGTGACCTTGGCGGCGACGTTGACCATGTCCCAGGGCGCGAGAAACTGGCCCTTCTTGACGTTGACGACGCGGCCGGTCTGCGCGGCTGCGACGAGCAGATCGGTCTGGCGGCAGAGGAAGGCCGGGATCTGCAGCACGTCGACCACCTCGGCCGCAGGCGCGCATTGGGCGGCGTCATGCACGTCGGTCAGCACGGGCATGCCGGTGCGCTCGCGGATTTCGGCGAAGACGGGCAGGGCGGCGGAAAGCCCCATGCCGCGCTGGCCCTTCGCGCTGGTCCGGTTGGCCTTGTCGAAGGAGGCCTTGAAGACGAGCCCGATGCCGAGCTTGTCGGCGGTTTCCCTGAGCGAGAGCGCGATCTCCAGCGCATGATCGCGGCTTTCCATCTGGCAGGGTCCGGCGATCAGCGCCAGCGGCAGGGCATTGCCGAAACGCACGGGCCTTGCGAGATCGGCGCCGATGGTGACGATGGCGTTGGCGGTCATGGGCTCGGGTTCCTGATCGGCGGGCCGCCGGGCTTAAGTCCGGGAGCGGGGAAGGGTCAAGCGCGGCGGCTGGAAGCGGGACGCCGGATTTCGGGCGATCCCGTCAAACGCACTGGGCAAGCGGCCAAGAGGTCTGTAAATTCCTCGACGACGCATTATCTCGGTCGTTGGACCAGGGACCAGAGCTTGAGACGTTCAGCCTCCATATCGGACCGGATCGGACCCGACGAAGCCAGCCGTGACAGGCCGGCTTATCGTCCAGCCACCGGCATGGCCGATCGCCCCAAGCGCCCCGGCGATGGCGGGCAGGGCGCGGGCACCGCCGTCCTGACCCGGACCCGCACCCGCAAGCCCAACCTCTACCGCGTCCTGCTGCTGAATGACGACTACACCCCGATGGAATTCGTCGTTCACGTTCTGGAGCGCTTCTTCAACAAGGACCGCGCGCAGGCGACCGAGATCATGATGCATGTGCACCAGAACGGCGTCGGCGAATGCGGGGTCTTCACCTATGAGGTCGCCGAGACCAAGGTGACGCTCGTCATGGATCTTGCACGCAAGCACATGCATCCGCTCCAATGCGTGATGGAAAAGAAGTAGCGTTGCGGATCGGAATTCCAGATTCGGTCGCCTTGGCGGCCTCTCAATAGGAGCGCAATCAGTGCCGAGTTTCTCGCGCAGTCTCGAACAGGCGCTTCACCGGGCTCTCGCCCTCGCGAACGAACGCCACCACGAATACGCCACGCTGGAGCATCTGCTGCTGGCGCTGGTCGACGATCAGGATGCGGCCGCCGTGATGCGTGCCTGCAGCGTCGATCTCGACACGCTCCGGCGCAACCTCGTCGATTATATCGACGCGGAACTGACCAATCTCGTCACCGACGGGCGCGACGATTCCAAGCCCACCGCCGGTTTCCAGCGCGTGATCCAGCGCGCGGTCATCCATGTCCAGTCGTCGGGTCGCGAGGAGGTGACGGGGGCCAACGTGCTCGTGGCGATGTTCGCCGAGCGCGAGAGCCACGCCGCCTATTTCCTGCAGGAGCAGGACATGACCCGCTACGACGCGGTCAACTACATCAGCCACGGCATAGCCAAGCGCCCGGGCGCGGGCGAGACGCGACCCGTTCGCGGCGTCGACGAGGAGCCCGAGCAGAGCCGGGACCAGCGCGCCGCCGACCAGGGCGGCGGCGCCGACGCCGACAAGGACAAGAAGAAGAAGGAGAGCGCGCTTGACGCCTATTGCGTCAACCTCAACCGCAAGGCGCGCGACGGCCGCATCGACCCGTTGATCGGCCGCGAGGCCGAAGTCCAGCGCACCATCCAGATCCTCTGTCGCCGGCAGAAGAACAACCCGCTGCTCGTCGGCGATCCCGGCGTCGGCAAGACCGCCATCGCCGAAGGCCTGGCGCTGAAGATCATCCGGGGCGAGGTGCCCGAGGTGCTGGAGGACGCGACCGTCTTCTCGCTCGACATGGGCACTTTGCTCGCCGGCACGCGCTATCGCGGCGATTTCGAGGAGCGCCTCAAGCAGGTGATGAAGGAGATCGAGGCCCATCCCAAGGCGATCATGTTCATCGACGAGATCCATACGGTGATCGGCGCGGGTGCGACCTCGGGCGGCGCGATGGACGCCTCCAACCTGCTCAAGCCCGCGCTCGCCTCGGGGGGCTTACGCTGCATCGGCTCGACCACCTACAAGGAATATCGCCAGTATTTCGAGAAGGACCGGGCGCTCGTCCGGCGCTTCCAGAAGATCGACGTCAACGAGCCCTCGATCCCCGACACGATCGAGATCCTGAAAGGGCTGAAGCCCTATTTCGAGGAGTTCCACAAGCTCCGCTACACCAACGACGCGATCAAGGCCGCCGTCGAACTCTCGGCGCGCTACATCCATGACCGCAAGCTGCCCGACAAGGCGATCGACGTGATCGACGAGACCGGCGCTTCGCAAATGCTGGTCGTCGAGGCCAAGCGCAAGAAGACGATCGGCGTCAGGGAGATCGAGGCGGCGATCGCGACGATGGCGCGCATCCCGGCCAAGACCGTCTCCAAGGACGACGCCGAGGTGCTGCGAAATCTCGAGCAGACGCTGAAGCGCACCGTCTACGGCCAGGAAAAGGCGATCGAGGCGCTGTCCTCCTCGATCAAGCTCGCGCGCGCCGGCCTGCGCGACGGCGAGAAGCCGATCGGCTGCTATCTCTTCTCCGGGCCGACGGGCGTCGGCAAGACCGAGGTCGCGCGCCAGCTTGCCGTATCGCTCGGCGTCGAGCTGATCCGCTTCGACATGTCGGAGTACATGGAGCGCCACACCGTCTCGCGGCTGATCGGCGCTCCGCCCGGCTATGTCGGCTTCGACCAGGGCGGGCTCCTCACCGACAAGGTCGACCAGCACCCCCATTCGGTGCTGCTGCTCGATGAGATCGAGAAGGCCCATCCCGATCTGTTCAACATCCTTCTGCAGGTGATGGACCACGGCAAGCTGACTGACAACAACGGCAAACAGGTCGATTTCCGCAACACGATCCTGATCATGACCACCAATGCCGGCGCGTCCGACATGGCCCGCAACGCCTATGGCTTCACGCGCCAGAAGCGCGAGGGCGACGACGCCGAGGCGATCAACAAGCTGTTCGCGCCGGAATTCCGCAACCGGCTGGATTCGGTGGTGTCCTTCGGCCATCTGCCCAAGACGGTGGTGGCGCGCGTCGTCGACAAGTTCGTGCTCCAGCTCGAGGCGCAACTCGCCGACCGCAACGTCACGATCGAGCTCTCAGACGAGGCGCGCGAATGGCTGGTCGAGAACGGCTATGACGAGGCGATGGGCGCAAGACCGATGGCCCGCCTGATCCAGCAGACCATCAAGACCCCGCTCGCAGACGAGGTGCTGTTCGGCCGGCTCAAGAGCGGCGGCACGGTCAAGGTCGTGGTCGTGCAGTCGGAGACCGGGATCAAGGTGCTGGGGCTCGAATTCCCCGACGGCCCGGTCAAGCCCAAGCCCGAGAAGGATGTGGCCGCGGCCGCGGCCAAGCGCAGGCCGAAGGCGAGGGCGGCCGATGACGCGAAACCGGCAAAGGCCTCGCCGAGGCGCCCCGCATCCGGCGGCGGCGGTGGCAAGCCGTCGGCTGGCGGCGCGCCCTTGGAGCCGCCGAAGGCGGTCCGGTCGGTCCCCAAGGTCCCGTTGACGAAGGCCTGATCGACCGTGTGGTTCAAACGCAAGCCGACGCCGCAATGGGCGCAAGCGGCGGAGCCGGAAGCGGCCGCGCCGAAGGCCAGGCTGGGCTGGCTCGAAAAGCGCGATCGTCGCAGGCGGCGACGCAAGCTCTTCGAGGAGGTTCTCGGCTGGATCATGGTCCCCGGCCTGGTCTATCTCGCCTATCTCGGCATCAAGGCGATCGGCGGCGTCCCCAGGGAGATCGTCGATTTCGGCAATGAGCTGCTCGGCATCGTCCTGAAGGGCAGCCGATAGGCTGCCTGCATCTGCGGCCCGTGCAGGGCCCCCGCGCAGCCGCCCGTCTCGGCTAGCCGGTTCGGTCTTGCTAGAAGCAGGACGCGAGCGGCGCATGGCGCGCTGGTCGCACCCTGTAGCGGGCCGATGCGCGTGCGAAGCTTTTCATGACGGTGCAAGCGGAGTGGGGCTGGCGGCGCGTGGCGCTGGCGGGCATGCGCGATGCGCTGTCATTCCCGGCCTGGATGGTCGGCTTCGGGCTGGTCGGCATCGGCTCTCTGGCGCGCGATGTCGGCTACCCCGTCGATGTCGCAGTGCTCTCGACGATCCTGGTCTGGGCCGGTCCATCCCAGGTCATCTTCTTCGCCTCGATCGCGGCCGGTGCGGCCTGGAGCGCCATCGCCATCGCGATCGCCTTCGCCTCGCTGCGCTTCCTGCCTATGACGGTGGCGATCCTGCCGCTGCTGCGCAAGCCTGGGCAGGGGCTGGGCAAGCAGTTGTTGCTGGCCCATTACGTCGCCGTGACCGGCTGGGCGGAGGGACTTCGCCGCCTGCCGGCCGTGCCGCCGGCACAGCGCGTGGCCTATTTCATCGGCTTCTGCCAGACCTGCATGACGGTCAGCGCGATCGGCACTTTCGCTGGCTACTACCTCCTTGGCGCGCTCCCCCTGGCGTTGGCGGCCGGGCTGCTCTGCCTGACGCCGATCTTCTTCCTGACCTCGCTGGTCGCCGGCAGCCGCGATCTGCGCGACGGGCTCGCGATCGCGCTCGGCTTCGCCTTCGCCCCCATCTCCGACCGCTTCATCGGCGGCGGCTTCGACCTGATCGTCTCGGGCCTGATCGGCGGCAGCATCGCGTTCTTCGTTGGCCGCAGGCGGGCGAGACGGCCATGACCCAACCGATTCCCTGGCTTGACGGGCCGCTCTGGCCCTATCTCGCCTTGATCCTGTTCGCCTTTCTGCCGACCGAGATCTGGCGCTGGCTCGCGGTGGCGCTGTCGCGCCGGATCGACCCCGATTCGCCGATCCTCGACTGGGTCAGGGCGGTCGCGACCGCGCTGCTCGCCGGCGTCGTCGCCAAGCTGATCATCGCGCCGCCCGGCGTGCTGTCGGTCGCGCCGCTCTGGCTGCGCGTCGGGGCGCTGACCGTGACGCTGGCGATCATCGTGATCTGGCGCCGCCGCATCGTCGTCGCCGTGCTGGCCGGCGAGGCGACGCTGATGGGCGGCATCTGGGCCTTGAACTGAAGGCTCAGACGCCCGCCAGCGCCATCCGGATTTTCTCGGCGTTTGCGGCAAGTTCATCCTGCGCCGCCATCGCGCTGGCAGCCGGCTTCATCGCGACGCCGGCGTGGCGCGGAATGACGTGGACATGCAGGTGAAAGACGACCTGACCGCCGGCCTCCTCGTTGAATTGCTGCAGGGTCACGCCGTCGGCCTCGAAAGCGACCATCTGCGCCTTGGCGATGATTTGCGCCACCTTGATCACATGGGCGAGATCGTCCGGGTCGATATCAAGGAGATTGCGGGCCGGGGACTTCGGGATGACGAGGGTGTGTCCCGGCGCGCGCGGCATGATGTCGAGAAAAGCAAGACAGCGCTCGTCCTCATGGACCTTATGCGCCGGCAGTTCGCCACGCAGGATACAGGCAAAAATGTTCCCGGGATTATAGGCTGTCATGGCTGCTCCGGCGAGCTTCGATCAGGGCTCGCCACCCTTGCGGAATGGGCTCTCGGCTGCAAGAGCAGCCTGCGCATGCGCGATCTCCCGCCGCTCCTGCCGCAGATAGGCCGCGACCGCGCGCGCCAGCCCCGGATCGGCAAGGTAATGGGCCGACTTCGTGATAACGGGCCTGTAGCCGCGCGCCAGCTTGTGCTCGCCCTGCGCCCCGGCCTCGACCCGGGCGAGGCCATGCGCGATCGCGTAGTCGATCGCCTGATGGTAGCAGAGCTCGAAATGCAGGAAGGGGTGGTCCTCGATGCAGCCCCAGTTGCGGCCATAGAGCGTGTTGGCGCCGCGAAAATTGATCGCGCCGGCGATGTAGCGGCCGTCCCGTCTGGCCATCACGAGAACGATCCGCTCGGCCATGGCCGCGCCCACGGCCGAGAAGAAGGCGCGGTTGAGATAGGGCCGGCCCCATTTCCGCGCGCCGGTGTCCTCGTAGAAGGAGTGGAACGCGTCCCAGACGCTTTCCGTGAGATCCGCGCCGCTCAGCACCTCGACCGTGATCCCGGCTGACAGCGCTTCGCGCCGCTCGCGCTTCAGCGCCTTGCGCTTGCGCGAGGCCAGCGTCGCCAGAAAGTCGTCATAGCTCGCAAAGCCGTCGTTTCGCCAATGGAACTGCAGGTCGTTGCGCTCGATGTAGCCGGCTTCCAGCAGCGCGGAGAGGTCGGGCTCCTGCGCGAAGGTGACATGGACCGAGGAGGCCTGCGTCTGGGCGCAGAGCGCCTCCAGTCCCGCGACCAGCGCCGCGCGCGCCTCACTCTCGCGGCGCCCTTCCGCCACCAGCAGGCGCGGGCCGGTCGCGGGCGTGAACGGCGCGGCGATCTGGATCTTGGGATAGTAGCGCCCGCCCGCGCGCTGGTAGGCGTCGGCCCAGGAATGGTCGAAGACATATTCGCCCTGGCTGTGGCTCTTCAAAAAACTTGGCGCGGCGGCGAGCAGACGGCCGGCCGCGTCCTCGACCATGAGATAGGCCGGCGACCAGCCGCTGCGACCGCCGGTGCAGCCGCTGTCTTCCAGCGCCGAGAGGAATTCGTGGCTGACGAAGGGGTTGTCCTCGTCGCGGGCCGAGAGTGGATCGCCGGAGGATGCCGGCTCGGCCACCTCGACGGACAGCGTTGCCGCGCGCAGCGCGCGCGGGTTGGCGCAGGCGTTCCAGTCGGTGGCGGGGATCGCCTTGAGCGAGGTCGAGACGCGCACCCTGAGGTCGCCGTCTCCTTCAGCGCTCAAGGCACGAAACCCTCGAAGACCATCTGGTCGGCATGCGTGTTCGCCTTCTCGCGATCCTGGGCGTTGCGGACTGTCCAGCTCATCACCGGCATGCCCAACGCGGCCCTGCAGAGATAGGGCGCGGCGGACGGGAAGTCAGCGACCTTCCATGACAGGAAATCCGGCCGGCTCTCGCCGAAATGCAGCAGGTTCGCCAGCGCGTGCTTCTGCCCGGCGTCGAGATGCGCGTAGTCCGGGTGGGAATAGTCCAGCATCGCGACGATGCCGCGCGGGATTGAGGGCGCGATCTCGCGCAGCGCCGTCACGATGGCGGGATCGAAGGATTTGAACGCGATCGGCTGGCCGGGATGGGCCGCGACGATCTCGGCCGCGCGCCGCGTCAGCGCGAGATCGCCGTCGAAGCGGCTCTTGATCTCGATCACCAGCGGCACGCGCCCGGCGATGCGGCTGAGAAACGTCTCCAGGGTCGGGATCGTATCGTGGCTGCCTTTCAGCGGGATCGCGGCCAGAGCCTGCGCCTTGCGCGCGGACACCGCGCCGGTCTCATGCGTCAGCCGGTCCAGCACGAAATCGTGAAACACCATCGCCTCGCCATCGGCGCTGAGCTGGACGTCGCATTCGATGCCGAACCGGCCGCCGATCGCGGCCTGGGCCGCCGTCATGCTGTTCTCGACCGCGCCGGCCGCGAGATCGTGCAGGCCGCGATGGGCGATCGGGCGGGCGACGAGCCAGCCGAGATCGATTTTAGACCCAACCGCCATCAGGCGATCTCGAACATCGCTTCGACCTCGACGGCGGCATCCGCCGGGAGTTCGGCGACGCCGATGGTGGAGCGGGCATGGCGGCCCTTGTCGCCCAGCACCTGCACCATCAGGTCGGACGCGCCGTTCATGATCGCGGGCAGGGAGGCGAAATGCGGCGTCGCGTTGATGAAGCCGCCGAGCCGGACGCAGCGGGTGATCCGGCCGAGATCGCCGCCAAGCGCGGCTTTTGCCTGCGCCAGCACGTTGATGGCGCAGAGCCTCGCCGCTTCCAGCCCGGCCTCGTTGAAGATTTCAGCCCCGAGCTTGCCCTTGTGGCTGTCCGACAGCTTGCCGTCGAGCCCGAAGCAGAGCTGGCCCGAGATCACCAGCAGATTGCCGGTGATCACATAGGGCACATAGTTGGCGACCGGGGCTGCGGGCGAGGGCAGGGTGATGCCGAGTTCGGCAAGTTTCGCGTCGATTGCATTCATGGGGTCAGGCTCCGCAGCGTGAGGATGGCAGCTTTCATGGCCGATGGTCGGGCCTGCGGCAAGGCGCGCGCGATACGCCCCGGACCTGCGTGGCTGTGATGGTCTCCGGCTATTTTTTCTCGGCTGCCTTGACGAAGTTGCCAAGGGTGTCCGGGACCAGTCGTTCCGAGAAGCCGGCGATGAACCCCCAGACCAGCGCCTTCGCGTAATCCTTTGCGTCGCCGGGGCCGAATTTTTCGATCAGATGCTCGAAAGTGATGCATTTGCCGTCACCTATCTGGCAGACGAACTTTGGAAAAAGATCGCCGCCGATCATGCCGCCAGCGAAGCAGAGATAGAGCACCGTCGCTCCGATCGCTCCAACGAAGGGGGGAATGAATCCATAGATCAGCAGATGCCAGCGATCTAAGGCTGGGATATTATTGTTCATGAAGATGCTGGGCAATTCCTTAAAGCTGTATAGTCTGATCAGTGAGCTGAAAAGCGCCCCAAGCATGCCGCTCATCATGACGATAAGCAGCAGTGACGGGGCAGATGTTTTATCGTTCGATTGGAATTTAAAGTGAAATATCAGCAATAGCGTTCCAAGCACGAGAACGAGGGCCAACGTGGCGAGGAAGAGGGACATCAGCATCTGTCGATAGATCGCCTCGATCTTTCGCTGCGGATATGCGGCCGTATCGGCGGCGGCCGGATTGGGTGGTTGGCCGGGAACCGCGGTCGCGTCGCTCATGTCGCACCCTTGCTGAAGATGAGCGCGATCATGGCCTAGGCAATGCGGACGCCGCAACGGTAACCGCGTGCAGTCGAGCCCGACCGCCTTGTTTGCGCCATTGCCGCGATGCACCTAGATTCCGACAGTCCCGAAGCGGAGCAGGCGAAGATGACACGAATCGGATCGGCCTTCGCGGCCAGCGCCAGCCTCGCCGTTCTTGCCGCCGCCGCGCCCGCCTCGGCGCAGACGCCCTCGGCTGGCGGTCCGATCAGGCTGACCCCGCACAAGGCGGTGTATGATCTGGTGCTCGACACCAGCAAGCCGTCCAAGAGCATCGAGGCGGCGCGCGGCCGCATCGCCTTCGATTTCACCGGCGACGCCTGCGAGGGCTATGCGCTCTCGTTCCGGCAGGTCACGCAATTGACGAGCGAGAGGGGGCCGCGCGTCATCGACGCCCGCACCACGAGCTTCGAGGCCGGCGACGGCGCGAGCTACCGCTTCAAGACCGAGAGTTCGAGCGGCGCCGGGCCCGCCGAAATCGTCGATGGCACGGCTCAGAAGGGCAATGGCGGCTACGAGGTCAAGCTGCGCGCGCCCAAACCCGAAACGCATCGCGAGCCCGCCGACGCATTGTTCCCGAACGCCCAGATGAAGGCTGTCATCGCTGCGGCAAAAGCCGGCCAGACCACGCTGAACGTCAGGCTCTATGACGGCGCCAACAGCGGCAAGGAGGTTTACGACACGCTCTCCGTCATCGGAAAGCGCATCGAGGCCAAGCCGAGCGAAACGCCGCTGCAGCGCCCGGAGTTCGAGAGTATCGCGCGCTGGCCGGTGACGATCTCCTATTTCAAGGTCGGCTCCGGCGAATCGACGCCGGCCTATACGATCGCGTTCGAGCTCTACGAGAACGGCGTCACCGGCGCGGTCAGGCTCGACTATGGCGCCTTTGCGCTGCGTGGCACGCTCACCCGTCTCGATCTTCTTCCCGCTCAGGATTGCGCGAAGTAGGACTGCCGCCGCGGCGGCGCTCCGGCTCGCGCAGGCTCAGGCCCTTGCCGATCGCATCGTCGCCGAAGCGGGCGCGCAATCTGTCGAGCGCGCCTTCCATCGCCTTCAGCCGCGGCGTCGCGACATCGGCGAGGTCGCCCCGGTCGGCATCCTCCGGCGCGCTGAAATCGCTCGCGCCGATGCCGATCAGGCGGTAGCGCACGCCGGTGCATTCGCGCCTGAGCAGGTCGCGTCCGGCCGAAAACAGCCTGGCGGCAAGTTGCGTCGGCTCGGGCAGGCGCGCGGCGCGGGTGATCGAATGGAACTCGGCCGTCTTCAGTTTCAGGGTGATGGTCCGCCCAGCAAGATGCTGGGCCTTAAGGCGTTTCGAGGTCTTCTCGCAGAGCCGCCACAGCACCGGCTCCAGCGCGTCAAAGCTGGCGAGGTCGACATCCAGCGTTGTCTCGCTGGAGACGCTCTTGGTTTCGTGCTCGGGCGTGACCTTGCGCGCGTCGATGCCGTTGGCGAGGTTCTTCAGGCGCGGCCCGTCCTTGCCGGCGAGCCTGAACAGCTTGTCGACGGGGGCGGCGGCAAGATCGCCGATCAGCCTGAACCCTGCCTCTGCCAGTTTCGCCTGGCTCGCCTGGCCGACGCCGGGGATCAGCCCGACCGGCTTGTCCGACAGGAAGGCGACGGCATCGGCCCGGCCGATGATCGAAAAGCCGCGCGGCTTGTCCATGTCGGAGGCGACCTTGGCCAGGAACTTCGCATAGGACAGCCCGACCGAGACGGTGATGCCGATCTCATTTTCGATGCGCCGGGCGAAACGCGCCAGCGTCACCGCCGGGCTGGCGTGATGCAGCAATTCGGTTCCCGAAAGATCGAGAAAGGCCTCGTCGATCGAGATCGGCTCGACCAGCGGGGTCAGTTCCTGCATCAGCGCCCGGACCTGCCGGCCGACCGCGACGTATTTGGCCATGTTCGGCTTGACGACGATTGCCTCCGGACAGGCCTTGAGCGCCTTGAACATCGGCATGGCCGAGCGCACGCCATAGGTCCGCGCGATGTAGCAGGCGGTCGAGACGACGCCGCGCCGGCCGCCGCCGATAATCACCGGCCTGTCGGCGAGGCCGGGGTCGTCGCGCTTCTCGATTGCGGCATAGAAGGCGTCGCAATCGATATGGGCGAGGCTCAGCGCATCGCGCTCGGCATGGCGCAGCAGGCGCGGCGAGCCGCAGGCCGGGCAGCGGCGCAAGGGGGCGCGCGCCGGCGCGGCCGCCTCGTCATGGTCTTCGAGGCAGTCGCGGCACAGCACGCTGCATGCCGTGGTCAAGCGAACTCGCCGGAGTCGGCTCCTGACAGGATGGAGCGGGCCTGCGCGATGATTTCCGGATTCAGGCTTAAATTTCCGGCAAACTCCAGCAGTAGCGAATCGCTGCCGGCGAGATGGTCGAGCACGGCGGCGAGAAAGCCCGGCTGCGTGGCGGCGGCGCGCAATGTCGACGGTCCAAGCCCCGTCGTGGCCAGAAACGGCTCGAGTCGCTCGGGTTCGGCCGCCAGGAAGCCGAGCGCGCGCAGGGCGAGCGCCTCGGCCGCTTCGATGGTCATGGATTTGGCCATGGCGGGATGGGGCTCCTTCTCGGGGGTTCGGTTTGCGTTTCGTCAACGGCTCGCATGCTAGCGTAATCTTTGAACGAGGCCGCCAGCCTGGACAATCCGGACCGATCCGGATCCGACAGGGCGCGGATAAAGGGCGGCATGATGAAGACGGTTCTGATCGTCGAGGACAACGAGCTCAACATGAAGCTCTTCAACGACCTGCTGGAGGCGCATGGCTACGCCACGCTGAAGACCGCCGACGGCATCGAGGCGATCGAGCTGGCGCGCGCCCATCACCCCGATCTGATCCTGATGGACATCCAGCTGCCCGAGGTCTCGGGGCTGGAGGTCACCAAATGGATCAAGGAGGACGACGATCTGAAGTCCATCCCCGTGATCGCCGTCACCGCCTTCGCCATGAAGGGCGACGAGGAGCGCATCCGCGACGGCGGCTGCGAGGCCTATCTCTCCAAGCCGATTTCGGTCGCGAAGTTCCTCGAGACCGTCCGCGCCTATGCCGGTCCGGCCTGAACAGTCGAAAGCAACCTCATGTCCGCGCGTGTTCTGGTCGTCGACGACATCATCACCAATGTGAAGCTGCTGGAGGCCAAGCTCTCGGCCGAGTATTTCGACGTCGTCACCGCTTTGAACGGGCTCGATGCGCTTGCGATCTGCGAGCGCGGCGAGGCCGATATCGTCCTGCTCGACGTGATGATGCCGGGCATGAACGGGTTCGAGGTCTGCCGCCGCCTGAAGGGCGGCGCCACGACGGCCCATATCCCGGTCGTGATGGTGACCGCGCTCGACCAGCCAAGCGACCGCCTCAAGGGGCTGGACGCCGGAGCCGACGATTTCCTGACCAAACCGCTCGACGACACGGCCCTCCTTGCCCGCGTTCGCAGCCTGGTGCGCCTGAAATCCGTCACCGACGAGTTGCGTAACCGCGCGCTCGCCTCGCGTCGGCTTGGAATCGCCGATCCGCTGGCGGCTGCGGCGTCGGAAACCGGGCTCAACGGCCGTATCCTCCTGGTCGAAGACCGCCCGACCGTGGTCGAGCGGCTTGAGACGGCGCTCTCGACGTTTCACTCGGTCGAGGTCGAGGCGAATCCGCAGCAGGCGCTGCTGCGTGCGGCGGAAGGCGATTTCGACGGCATCCTCGTCAGCCTCGACCTGAAATCCTTCGACGGTTTGCGCCTGTGCAGCCAGTTGCGCTCGCTGGAGCGGACCCGGAATGTCTCCGTGCTGATGCTGGGCGAGGCCGAGGATCGCGCCCGCATCCTGCGCGGGCTGGAGATCGGTGCCCATGATTTCCTGATCCGGCCGGTCGACCGCAACGAGCTTCTGGCGCGCGTTCGCACCCAGGTCCGCCGCAAGCGCTTCACCGACAAGCTGCGCGACAGCGTGCAGTCGTCGATGGAGATGGCGGTGATGGACCAGCTCACCGGCCTGCATAATCGCCGTTTCATGGACAATCGCCTGGCGGTGATGTTCGATGAATCGGTCCTGCGCGCCCGTTCTCTGGCGATGCTGGTGCTCGACATCGACCTGTTCAAGGCCGTCAACGACACCTGGGGCCACGACGCCGGCGACGAGGTGCTGCGCGAATTCGCCGATCGCGTCCGGGCCTGTACGCGCGGCATCGACCTTGTCGCGCGGATGGGCGGAGAGGAGATCGTCGTCGCTCTGCCCGACACGACGCTGGAGGCGGCTTATGATGTCGCCGAACGGATTCGCGAGCGCGTCGAGGCCGATGGCTTCGCCATCCATACGAACACCCGGCACATCCCGGTCACGGTCTCGATCGGCGTCGCCAGTCGGCGCGCCGGCGATGCGACGCCCGCCGAGATGATGAAACGGGCCGACGATGCGCTCTACCGGGCCAAGGCCGCGGGCCGCAACCGGGTCATCGTGGCCAACGCGGCCTGAAGGGCGGGCCGCGCCGTTAAGCTTGCGAGGTAGGGTTAACTATCGATGAAAATTGGTGAATCGATCGTCTGCGATTGATTCGGCGCGGTGCCCCTGTAGGGTCTTTCGCAGCAGCGGCCGGGTCACGGCCGCTGGCGAAACGCCCTTCGGGTGCTCAGGTCCGCCGCATCTCCTGAGAAACCGCTGGGCTCGGTCGGTCGGCGATGGGACCATCTGGCCTCCTCAGACCCGTCGTCGGCCGGCCACCTCGCTTCCGCGACGCGCGTCGCCTTGGACGATCCGCTCAGAAGTAGCGCGAGAACAGCGCTGGCAGCGCATAGCCGGCGACCGCGAACAGAGCGAGAATTCCAAGCAACAGCAACGACGCGCCGATCCTGTTGCCGATGAAGCGCGAATTGTCGCTCTCCACGATCAGCTTCAGCATCTTGCGGAATGGCCCGTGCGGCGTATGCGGCCGCTCGCCCTTGTCTTCGATACTCACAACGCTGCGTCCTGTAGGCGGGCGTTTGCCGGGAAACCGGACGCAGTCTCATGCGTACGGCAGGGATATGACAGCCGATGTTACGGCAATCATTGCGCCAAGGATCGGGGGAATCGTGACAAATTCAGCGCAGTCGCGCCGGAATCATTGATCGCGGCTCGGGATTCGCGCGCTCTTCGATGGTGCGCCGCAGCATAATTAATCCCCGTTAACCATCTTCATGATATTCTGATGACGATTCGCAAGCTCGAACGCGAGCGCGAAGAGACTGGCCTGACATCCTCGATCAATGGAGCGACCCATGCGTAAATTCGCATTGGCGCTCTGCCTCGCGGCATTACCGTGGGGCGGAGGGCTTGTTCATGCACATAGCTGGTACCCCTACGATTGCTGCAGCGACCGCGATTGCTGGCCCATGGGCCTCGACCGCGACGCCAAAGAGCCCGATCCGCGGATCGTGCCAGGCGGATACATGACCCATGACGGAACCTTCGTGCCCGAAAGCGCCACGCGCGTCTCGAGGGACGGCCGTTTCCACGTCTGCCGCCGGGCTGGCATGCTCAGCGGCGCCGTGATCGCGCCGAGCGAGAAGCCGTTCTGCCTGTTCGTGCCGAAGCCCGGTTCGTAGCAGGTCGCGAGTCACCACCGGACCAAACGAAAAACCGCCCGGAAGCCGAGCGGTCATTCGAAACGGTATCGTCGTGCCGAGTTTCTTGTGAAAGGAACTGGGCGCCCAGGATCACTTGATCTTGGTTTCCTTGAACTCGACATGCTTGCGCGCGACCGGGTCGTACTTCTTCTTCGACATCTTCTCGGTCATCGTGCGCGAGTTCTTCTTGGTGACATAGAAGAAGCCGGTGTCGGCGGTCGAGAGCAGCTTGATCTTGATGGTCACGGCCTTGGCCATGGCGATATCCCCGGGCTCGTGGGCGCTGACGGCCCGCAGAAAAGAAAATGGCCGGGCGAGACCCCGGCAAACTGTGTGCCGGAGATGCCGCAACCCGGCGGCGAAGTCAAGAAAGAATGGAGCCTTCACCTGTCGCGCTGGTGCGGAAGGCGGGCTTTCGTTCTGGTGTCCGCGCTACAACTCCTCGCGCACGAAGCTGCCGTTCTTCTCCCAGTAGAACGGCACAGGCAGATGCGGGCCGAAGCCCCTTGCGATGCGGGCCTCAACTTCCTGGATGATCACTTTCGTGATCGTCGGCAGGTCCAGTTCCTTCGCCTCGTCGAAATCGACCCAGACCAGTTCGACCAGTTCCGTATCGGGACCCACGACATCCTCGACCTTGGCGGCGACGTCGTTGAAATCGACGACGAAGAAGCGGGTGTCGAAGCGTTTGGGCCGGCGCGGCGGCGTGATCGCCCGGGCGACATAGGTCACGGCCGAGAGATCGGGATACACGCCATGCGCGGCGAACTCCGCCCAGCTGCCGGCGGGCGGCCTGTCCGGCGCGCCGAACTCGCGCGTGCCGAACAGCAGGCCGGTTTCCTCGAAGGTTTCGCGGATCGCGGCCAGCGCCAGCGCGCGGGCCTTGCCCGAACTCGGGCGCACCACGCGCGAGGAAAGCCGGTCCTCGCAGATCTGGCCGAGCGCGCCGGTCGCGGCCATGCGCCTGTCGCCGGGATCGACCCGCCCACCCGGAAAGACGAATTTGCCGGGCATGAATTTGTGGCTTGCATGGCGCTTTCCCATCAGCACGCGCGGCTTTTTCGCCGTGCGGTCGATGATCAGCATGGTCGCGGCGTCGCGCGGGCGCAGATTGACGGCGACGCGCGCGCGCTCCGCCGTGGTCAGGGTGACGGTGTGGTCGGTCACGGGCGGGGCGCCGGAGCAGGCTGGCGCTCGGGGAGGGGCGTCGCGCCGCCGAAGCCGTGCATGCGAAGCGCCCATTGCAGGCCGACCACGCCGCCCTTGACCGGCTGCATCATCGGGATCGCCAGCAGGATCGTCAGCGCCGGCCAGATCGTCATGTGCAGCCACATCGGCCAGGACGCATACTTCTCCGCCATCAGCAACCCGCCGACCACGATATGGCCTACGATGGTGATGACGACATAAGGCGGCAGGTCGTCGGCGCGCTGGTGGTGCATCGGCTCGCCGCAGGCCTCGCAGGCATCGACGGGCTTGAGGAAGGCGCGAAACAGCTTGCCCTGACCGCAATGCGGGCACTTGCCCATCAGCCCGCGCCCGATCGCCAGACGCCAGTCGCGCTCGGCTGGCCGCCCCATGGATGTGTGAACCTGCACCGACATCAGCGCCTCTTGCCCGGATTTGACTTGCCGGATTTCGCTTTACCCGGCTTCGACGAACCCGGCTTGAAGACGGACGATTTCGATCGGCCGCGACCCGGAAGTGGTGGCCGCGCCGCCCGCGTTCCAGAGCGGCCCGGTGTCACATGCCGGCCTTCCGAGAGCAACTCGAAACGCAGCGCCCCGGCCACGGGCGCGGCCTCGACCAGCTTGACATGGACCCGGTCGCCGAGCCGGAAGCTCTCGCCGCTGCGCTCGCCGACGAGCGCGTGGCCGGCCTCGTCGTAGCGATAGTAGTCCGCTCCCAGCGTCGAGGCCGGCACGAAGCCGTCCGCGCCGGTGCCGTCGAGCTTGATGAAGAGGCCGGCGCGGTTGACCCCGCCGATGCGCCCGTCGAAGGAGGAGCCGATCTGGTCGGCGAGGAAATGCGCGATCAGCCGGTCGGTGGTCTCGCGCTCGGCCGCCATGGCGCGCCGTTCCGCCGCCGATATCCGGGTCGAGACCTCGCGCAGTTCGGCCAGCGTCGCGTTCTTCGGCAGCCCGTCATCGCCGAAGCGCAGCGCCGCGATCAGGGCGCGATGCACGATCAAATCGGCATAACGCCGGATCGGCGAGGTGAAATGCGCGTAGCGGCGCAGGTTCAGGCCGAAATGCCCGTAATTCTCGGCAACATATTCGGCCTGCGCCTGTGTCCGCAGCACGACCTCGTTGAGGAAGAGCTCGTTCTCCGAACCCTTGATCATCGCCAGAATGCGGTTGAACAGCACCGGCCTGAGCGCGCCGTCCCTGGGCAGCTTGATGCCGATCGAGGCCAGCACCTCGCCCAGCGCCCGCATCTTCTCCAGCGACGGCTCGTCATGGCAGCGATAGATCAGCAGGCTGCCGGCCTTCTCCAGCGTCTCGGCGGCGGCGACATTGGCGAGGATCATGAACTCCTCGATCAGCTTGTGCGCCGCCAGCCGCTCCGGCACGACGACGCGGTCGACCGCGCCGTCGGGTTTGAGGATCAGCTTGCGCTCGGGCAGGTCGAGATCGAGCGGCTGGCGCGCGTCGCGGGCCCGCGAGGCGACGCCATAGGCGGCCCAGAGCGGCATCAGGATCGTGTCGCGGATCGCACCCGTGGTCTCGTCTGGCTTGCCGTCGATGGCGGCCTGCGCCTGCTGGTAGGAGAGTTTCGCCGCCGAGCGCATCAGGATGCGGTGGAAGCTATGGCCCTTCTTGGAGCCGTCCGCCTTCAGCACCAGCCGGACCGCCAGCGCCGGCCGGTCCTCCCCGCCCCGAAGCGAGCAGAGATCGTTGGAGATGCGCTCGGGCAGCATCGGCACGACGCGGTCGGGGAAATAGACCGAGTTGCCGCGCTCCAGCGCCTCCCTGTCGAGCGCCGAGCCGGGGCGGACATAGGCCGCGACATCGGCGATCGCGACCGTGACGACATGGCCGCCGATATTGTCGGGGTCGGCGTCGGGCGCGGCGTGGACCGCGTCGTCATGGTCCTTGGCGTCGGCAGGGTCGATGGTGATCAGCGGGAGATCACGCCAGTCCTCGCGCCCGGCGGCGCCGGCCGGACGCACGGCCTCGGCTTCCGCGATGGTCGCAGGCTTGAACTCGTTGGGAATGCCATGGGCGTGGATCGCAATCAGGCTGACGGCGCGTTCCGACTTGATCGAGCCCAGCCGCTCGCGCACATGCGCCTCGGGGGGGCCAAAGCGCGTCTCGTTGCGAATTGAGACCGAGACGAGGTCGCCGTCCTGCGCGTCGCCCGTGCGGCCTTGCGGGATCAGCGCTTCGCGCCCCTGCGCCTTCTTGTCGATCGGGATCAATCGCCCGGAACCATCTGGCAAAGCACGAAAAATGCCGAGCACCTGCGCCTTGCCCTTGCCCATCGCCTTCAGGATGCGGCCGGAGTAGGCAAAACCGTCGACGCCCTTCAGCCGCGTCAGCTTGAGCAGGACATGGTCGCCGAGGCCCGGCGCGGTCGCCGCCTGATGGCGCTTGGCGCGAAACTCGCGCTGGCGTTCGATCAGGATGCGCGGAGCCGCGCCCTGGTCGGCCTCGTTCCACTCCAGCGGAACGGCGACGAGGTCGCCGTCGCGGTCCTTGGCCTTGATCTCGGAGAGGAGCACGGGGGGCAGGGCGCCGCGCGGATGGCCGGTCTTTGCGGCGGAGTCCGGCCCTTCGCCCGCCTCGTCCTCCTGCACCTCCTTCAGCAGCCGCTTGAGCCAGATCTTGCCGCCGGCATCGAGCCCGAAGGCGCGAGCGATCTCACGGCGGCCGACATCGCGCCCGGCCTCACGCTCGGACGAGATGAAATCGAGGATCGCCTCGCGGCTGGGTTCAGACGCGGGCGATGGCACGGTATCGGCTCGTCGGTTGGGGGCAGGGCGGTGAAGGCACCCGGACTACTTGCCACGCGCAAGACGGCAACGCCAGAAGCAGGCCGGGTGCGCCGCTCTGCAACGAAAGAAGGGCTGCCCTTGCGGGCAGCCCTTCCATTGTCGAACCGCGGCCCGGCGAACCGGACCCAAAGGCGCGAAAACTCACGCGGAACAAGACCCCCACCGGGAATGAGTCCAGGTCCACCCGCTTTGCTCCAGCGGTTGATGACAATGAGACACTGGATCACCTCCTTTCAGTTGTTACCGACCGGGACAGGCTGCGCGATTCGAGCGACCGCGTAAACGACAAAAAACGCGCTGCCCCGGCCGATGAAATCGGCGAAGGAATCGCCGGCAATGACGCATTGCGAAAGGCGTGCCGGAATCTTGGGCAGCGCAGAAGCTTAAGAATTAGGCGGCCAGGTTCCATTTGAACGATCCTTGCGTCCTTTGCCTCCTGAAACGCAGGAAATGCGGCCATATGCGTCTTCGTGACAGAGATTTGCAGCCGCGCACGGCGCGGTTGCGCCGTTGGCACGTCGCTTGCGAGCCCGATCGCCGGGGCCAGTGAGGCCTGACGGCGTCCGCATCGGGAGCCGGCCAAACGGGATCGTTCGGGGGATATATCCGTGAACACAACACGTCGCGTCATTCTCGGCGCCGCACTCGCCGGCGCAACCTTCATCGGCGGCTATCTGCCGGCTGTCGCGCAGGAGACCATCAAGGTCGGCATCCTGCACTCGCTCTCGGGCACGATGGCGATCTCCGAGACGACGTTGAAGGACGTCATGCTCATGCTCATCGAGGAGCAGAACAAGAAGGGCGGCGTGCTCGGCAAGAAGCTCGAGGCCGTCGTCGTCGATCCGGCCTCCAACTGGCCGCTCTTCGCTGAAAAGGCGCGCGAGCTCATCGCCAAGGAAAAGGTCTCGGCCGTGTTCGGCTGCTGGACCTCCGTCTCGCGCAAGTCCGTTCTGCCGGTCTTCAAGGAGTTGAACTCGATCCTGTTCTACCCGGTCCAGTACGAGGGCGAGGAGAGCGAGCGCAACGTGTTCTACACCGGCGCCGCCCCAAACCAGCAGGCGATCCCGGCCGTCGACTATCTCGCCAAGGAGGAGAAGGTCCAGCGCTGGGTGCTGGCCGGCACCGACTACGTCTATCCGCGCACGACCAACAAGATTCTCGAGGCCTATCTGCTCGCCAAGGGCGTGAAGAAGGAAGACATCCTGATCAACTACACGCCGTTCGGCCATTCCGACTGGCAGACGATCGTCTCCGACATCAAGAAGTTCGGCACCGCCGGCAAGAAGACAGCGGTCGTCTCGACCATCAACGGCGACGCCAACGTGCCGTTCTACAAGGAACTCGGCAACCAGGGCGTCAAGGCGACCGACATCCCGGTCGTGGCGTTCTCGGTCGGCGAGGAAGAGCTTGCCGGCATCGACACCAAGCCGCTCGTCGGCCATCTCGCCGCGTGGAACTACTTCCAGTCGGTCAAGACGCCCGAGAACGAGGCCTTCATCAAGCAGTGGCAGGCGTTCAAGAAGAACCCCAAGGCCGTCACCAACGATCCGATGGAGGCCCATGTCATCGGCTTCGCCATGTGGGTGAAGGCGGTCGAGAAGGCCAAGAGCTTCGATCCCGACAAGGTCATCGACGCGCTGCCGGGCATCGAGGCGCCGAACCTGACCGGAGGCGTCTCGAAGATGCTCCCGAACCACCACATCACCAAGCCGGTGCTGATCGGCGAGATCAGGGCCGACGGCCAGTTCGACGTGGTCTCCAAGACTGGCCTCGTCCCCGGCGACGCCTGGTCGAAGGAACTCGACGGCTCCAGGGACCTGATCGGCGACTGGGTCGAGAAGAAATGCGGCAACTTCAACCTCAAGACGGGGAAGTGCGGCGGCGCTTGAGCCGCGCTGACTTTCGCGAATGAAGCGCGGGGAACCCTCTCCCGGAGGGAGAGGGCAGGGTGAGGGGTCGGCCCTTCAGCGACTGGCCGTAACCTCACCGCTTCCGACCGAACAACAAGCGCTTACTGGTCCGAGGGCCTTCACCTCACCCCTGCCCCTCTCCTTACAGGAGAGGGGTTCCTCGCACCCCTCCGGTGACGTTGAGCCAATGCCTTCAATCGCCAGACTTCTGCGCGGCTTTCTTCTGGCAATGATCGTCGCCATTGCGCCTGCCGCCGCCTCGGCCCAGTCCGGCGACGAAGCCTTCACGCGGCTCAACGCCGACAGCTTTTCCGACACCGCCCGCGCCATCGACATCCTGATCGCGACCGCCCATCCGCAGGCCGCGCCGATCATCGAGGCGCTGGCCGAGAGCCGTCTTCTGGCCGGCGGCGGCGCGGTTGTCGTCAGGACGCAGGAGGGCGGCTTCCTCGACGCCCGCACCGGCCAGACGCTTCCGGCCCAGCCTGCCGATCTAAGCCCCGTCCGCCTCAACAACAACCTGCGCCGCGTCGTCCAGGCGGCGCTCGGCGGGCTCGGGCTGCTCAACCCCGACGCCGGCGAGCGCACGCTCGCGGCCGAGGCCGTGTTCAAATCCCGCGACGTCGGCCTGCTGCCGGTCCTCGAATCGGCCATCGCCAAGGAAACCGACAATCGCGCGCGCGCCGCCCTGCGACAGGCGCAGGCCGCGATCCTGATCGCAAAGGCCGATGCGCCGCCCTTCGACCGCATCGCAGCCATCGACGTGCTGCGCGAGCGCGGCGACCAGGACGCGCTGGCGACGCTGCGCTCGCTGCCGGGTGACGCCTCGCAGGCGCTGAAGGAGGCGCAGGCCCGCGCCATCACCGAAATCGAGGGCAGGCTCGCTGTCTGGCGCGCCGCGCAGAACCTCTGGTACGGCCTTTCGCTCGGCTCGGTGCTGCTGCTGGCGGCGATCGGACTCGCCATCACCTTCGGCGTGATGGGCGTCATCAACATGGCCCATGGCGAGATGGTCATGCTGGGGGCCTACACCACCTTCATCGTGCAGGAGATCATCCGCACCAGCTTTCCGTTCCTGTTTCCCTATTCGCTGGCGATCGCGTTGCCGCTCGCCTTTCTCGTCGCCGGCCTTGTCGGCATCGCGATCGAGCGCGGCGTCATCCGCTTCCTCTACGGCCGCCCGCTGGAGACGCTGCTCGCCACCTGGGGCATCAGCCTGATCCTGCAGCAGGCGGTGCGCACAGCCTTCGGCCCGACCAACCGCGAGGTCGGCGCGCCGGCCTTCATGTCGGGCGCGGTCGAGCTCGGCGGGCTCGCCATCACCTGGAACCGGCTCTGGATCATCGTCTTCGCCGCGCTCGTCTTCGGCGCGTTGCTGGCGATCCTGCGGCTGACGCCGATCGGCCTGCAGATGCGCGCCGTCACCCAGAACCGGCGCATGGCCTCGGCCATGGGCATCCGGACGGGCAGGGTGGACGCGCTGACCTTTGGGCTCGGCTCGGGTGTGGCGGGGCTCGCCGGCGTGGCGCTCTCGCAGATCGACAATGTCAGCCCGAATCTCGGCCAGAGCTACATCATCGATAGTTTCATGGTCGTGGTTTTCGGGGGGGTCGGCAATCTGTGGGGCACGCTGGTCGGCGCGATGACGCTGGGCATCGCCAACAAGCTGCTCGAACCCTATGCCGGGGCGGTGCTGGCCAAGATCGCGCTGCTTGTCCTCATCATCCTGTTCATCCAGAAGCGCCCGCGCGGACTGTTCGCGCTCAAGGGCCGGGCGGTGGAGGCATGATCACCCGCTTCCTCCTGCAGAAGATGGATCGGCGCGGCTATGTCTTCCTTGCGCTGATCGCAGGCCTTGCCGTGCTGGTGCCGCTCTCGAACCTGCTGCTGCCGGTCGGCTCGCCCTTCCATGTTCCGACCTCGACCATGTCGCTCTGGGGCAAATATCTCTGCTACGCCCTGCTGGCGATCTCGCTCGATCTGGTCTGGGGCTATTGCGGCATCCTCTCGCTCGGCCATGGCGCGTTCTTCGCGCTCGGCGGCTACGCCATGGGCATGTATCTGATGCGCCAGATCGGCTCGCGCGGGGTGTATGGCAATCCGGTCCTGCCCGATTTCATGGTCTTCCTGAACTGGCAGGAACTGCCCTGGTACTGGTACGGCTTCGCGTCCTTCCCCTTCGCCATGCTGATGGTGCTGCTCGCGCCCGGCCTGCTCGCCTTCGTCTTCGGCTGGTTCGCCTTCCGCTCGCGCGTCACCGGCGTCTATCTCTCGATCATCACCCAGGCGCTGACCTACGCGCTGCTGCTCGCCTTCTTCCGAAACGACATGGGGTTTGGCGGCAATAACGGCCTGACCGATTTCAAGGACATTATCGGCTTCAACGTGCAGGCGCAGACCACGCGCGCCGCGCTCTTTTCCATGACCTGCGTGATGCTGATCGCCGGCTTCCTGATCGCGCGCGGCATCGTCGTCTCGAAACTCGGCAAGGTCGTGATCGCGATCCGGGACGCCGAATCGCGCACGCGCTTCCTCGGCTACCGGGTCGACCGCTTCAAGCTTTTCGTCTTCACCGTCTCGGCCTGCATGGCGGGCGTCGCCGGTGCGCTCTACGTGCCGCAGGTCGGCATCATCAACCCCAGCGAGTTCAACCCGGCCAATTCGATCGAGACCGTGATCTGGGTCGCGATCGGTGGGCGCGGCACGCTGGTCGGCGCGGCGCTCGGCGCGGTCGTCGTCAACTACGCCAAGACCGTCTTCACCTCGGGCTTCATGGCGCCCTACTGGCTGTTTGCGCTCGGCGCGCTCTTCGTCTTCGTCACCCTGTTCATGCCCAAGGGCATTCTGGGCACGGCGCAGGAGTGGTGGGGCAAGCGCCGCAAGGCCGCGCCTGCCGCTGCCCCCGCGCCGGCCCCGGCGGAGTGACGCGCATGAACGCCCCCAGCCCCGGCGCGCTGACCTCCTCGCTGCTCTATCTCGACGGCGTCAGCGTCTCCTTCGACGGCTTCAAGGCCATTCGCGGGCTGTCGCTGACGATCGAGCCCGGCGAGATGCGCGCCATCATCGGCCCTAACGGGGCCGGCAAGACCACGATGATGGACATCATCACCGGCAAGACCAAGCCCGATGTCGGCACGGTGATGTTCGGCGGCAAGGTCGATCTGACGAAGCTAGACGAGGCCGCGATCGCCAATCTCGGCATCGGCCGCAAGTTTCAGAAACCCACCGTGTTCGATTTCCACACCATCGAGGACAACATCCTGCTGGCGCTGAAGGCGCCGCGCGACGTCCGCCGGACGCTGTTCTGGAACACGGCCGCGAGCCAGCAGAAGCGCATCGACGACATTCTGGGCGTCATCAAGCTCGGCGATGCGCGTGACCGGCTCGCCGGCTCGCTCTCTCACGGCCAGAAGCAGTGGCTCGAGATCGGCATGCTGCTGGCGCAGGATCCAAAGCTCCTGCTCGTCGACGAGCCCGCCGCCGGCATGACCGATGGCGAGACGGCCGAGACGGCAGTCCTTCTGAAGGAGATCGCGAAGGACCATTCGGTCATCGTCGTCGAGCACGACATGGGCTTCATCCGCGAACTCGGCGTCAAGGTCACGGTGCTGCACGAGGGCTCGGTGCTGGCCGAAGGGCCGCTCGACCAGGTCAGCGCCAATGAGCGCGTCGTCGAAGTCTATCTGGGGCGGTGAGCATGCTCTCTGTCGACGCCATCGATCTGCATTACGGCGCCGCCCAGGCGCTCCGCCGCGTCACGGTGTCAGCCGAGATCGGCAAGGTCACCTGCGTGATGGGCCGCAACGGCGTCGGCAAGACCACGCTGATGCGCGCCATCGTCGGCCAGCAGCCGATCAGCGCCGGGAAAATCTCGTTCTGCGGGCAGGACATCTCGACCATGCGGACGGAGGACCGGGCGCGCGCCGGCATCGGCTTCGTGCCGCAGGGCAGGGAGGTTTTTCCGCTGCTGACCGTGAAAGAGAATCTCGAGACCGGGTTTGCGCCCCTGGCCCGCAAGGAGCGCTACGTCCCCACCGAACTGTTCGACCTGTTCCCCGTGCTCAAATCCATGCTGGGCCGACGTGGCGGAGACCTCTCGGGTGGCCAGCAGCAGCAACTCGCCATCGCCCGCGCCCTGGTCACCCGGCCCAGACTGCTGGTGCTCGACGAGCCGACCGAGGGCATCCAGCCCTCGATCATCAAGGATATCGGCCGGGCGATCGATTTTCTGCGCTCGCGCGGCGACATGGCGATCGTGCTGGTCGAGCAGTATTTCGACTTCGCCCGCGATCTCGCCGACACCATGTTCGTGATGGATAGGGGCGAGGTCGTGCTGTCGGGTCCGATGAAGGACCTCGACGCCGGGCAGGTGCAAAGGCTGATCCAGGTGTGAGACTGAATGGGCCGAGACTTGGCTCCTCTTGCTCGATGCTGCGCCGCGCGGCATGAACGTTGCCGAAGCCGGATCATCATCGCTCCGGCGGGAGCGCGTCGTCATGCAGCTCGGAATGGTCGGCCTCGGCCGGATGGGCGCCAATATCGTGCGCCGGCTGATGCGCGCCGGGCATGATTGCGTGGTCTATGACCGCGATCCCAAACCGGGCGCGGTCTTGGCCGCCGATGGCGCCGTGGTCGCAGGCGATCTCAAGGACATGGTCGCGAAGCTGAACGCCCCGCGCGCGATCTGGGTAATGCTCCCGGCTGGCGAGATCACGGAAGCGACGCTGGCCGAACTCGCCGCGATGCTCGAACCCGGCGACACGCTGATCGACGGCGGCAACGCCTTCTGGAAGGACGATGTCCGGCGCGGGCGGGAGCTTGCGGGCAAGGGCATCCACTACATGGATGTCGGCACGTCCGGCGGCGTCCACGGGCTCGACCGCGGCTATTGCCTGATGATCGGCGGCGACCGAGAGGCCTTCGAGCGGCTGGAGCCGATCTACAAGGCGCTGGCTCCCGGAAAAGGCGAGATCGAGCCGACCAGGCACCGCGAGGACCGCAACCCGACGAGCGAGGAGGGCTATCTTCATTGCGGCCCGGTCGGGTCCGGCCACTTCGTCAAGATGATCCATAACGGCATCGAATACGGCATGATGCAGGCCTTCGCCGAAGGCTTCGACCTGCTCCGCAACGCGTCGGCCAGGGAAGGCCTGCCGGTGGAATACGGCTTCGATTTCGACGTGGCGGAGATTTCGGAGGTCTGGCGGCGCGGCTCGGTCGTCACCTCCTGGCTGCTCGATCTCACCGCCGAGGCGCTGGCCGCCGACGAGGAGTTGTCCTCCTATTCCGGCCACGTCTCCGATTCCGGCGAGGGCCGCTGGACGGTGCAGGCCGCGATCGAGACCGCGACGCCGGCCGAAGTGCTGACCTCCTCGCTTTACACCCGCTTCCGCTCGCGCAAGGACCACACCTTCGCCGAAAAAGTGCTTTCGGCGATGCGGGCCGGATTCGGCGGCCATGTCGAGCCGAAGAAGTAGAGCCGGGCCGTCATGGAGATATCGAAAAAGCGCGTCCGCCCGGCGGTCATCGTCGTGATGGGCGTCGCCAGTTCCGGCAAGACCTCGCTCGGCGAGCGGCTGGCGAACCATCTCGGCTGGCCCTTCCGCGACGCCGACTCGTTCCATCCGCCCGAGAATGTCGCCAAGATGTCGGGCGGCACGCCGCTGAACGACGACGACCGCAAGCCCTGGCTGGCGGCGATCGCGGCCTGGATCGACGATCTCCGGGCCGCGGGCAGGAACGGCATCGTCACCTGCTCGGCGCTGAAGAAGCGCTATCGCGACGTCATCGTCGGCGACAGGCCGGACGTGGCGCTGGTCTATCTGAAAGGCTCGCGCGCGCTGATAGGCGCACGCATGGCCGCCCGCCAGCACCATTTCATGCCGCCGGCCCTGCTCGACAGCCAGTTCGCCGCGCTGGAGGAGCCGGGCGAGGACGAGCGCCCGCTGGTGGCGCCGGTCGATCTGCCGAAGGCCGAGATCGAGCGGCTGGTGCTGGGCGAACTCGGGCTGGGGTGACGGGCGCGGGGCCCTGCGGCGGCAAGTGCCGCACCAGCCTTGCATTCCCGTCCCATCCGCTATATGGCCCACCGCATTCCACATGGGGAGCACCGTCTTTCATCCGAAAGGCGTTCCGGTGGCTTGGCAGCTTATGCCTCGTTCATTCGCACCCCAGAGGCTAAAACCGGTAAGGACGAACACCACCATGGCACTGCCCGATTTCTCCATGCGCCAGCTACTCGAAGCCGGCGCGCATTTCGGCCACCAGGCTCACCGCTGGAACCCGAAAATGTCGCCGTTCATCTTCGGAACGCGCAACAACATCCACATTCTCGATCTGTCGCAGTCGGTGCCGATGCTGTCGCGCGCGCTGCAGGCGGTCTCCGACACCGTCGCCCGCGGCGGCCGCGTCCTCTTCGTCGGCACCAAGCGCCAGGCGCAGGACGCGATCGCCGACGCCGCCAAGCGTTCGGCCCAGTATTACGTCAACTCCCGCTGGCTCGGCGGCATGCTGACCAACTGGAAGACCATCTCGGCCTCGATCCAGCGCCTGCGCAAGGTCGACGAGCTGCTTTCGGGCGGCGGCACGGGCCTGACCAAGAAGGAGCGCCTGATGCTGGCGCGCGAGCGCGACAAGCTCGAAAAGGCGCTCGGCGGCATCAAGGACATGGGCGGCACGCCCGACATGATCTTCGTCATCGACACCAACAAGGAAGCGCTTGCGATCAAGGAGGCCCAGCGCCTCGGCATCCCGGTCGCGGCCATCGTCGATTCGAACTCCGATCCCGACGGCATCACCTTCCCGGTCCCTGCCAATGACGACGCCGGCCGCGCCATCCAGCTCTATTGCGACCTCATCGCCCGCTCGGCGATCGACGGCATCGGCCGCGCCTCGGGCGACCGTGGCGAAGATATCGGCGCGTCGGCGGCCCCCGTCGTCGAGGAGGCTGTGGCGGAGCCGGTCGCGTTCGATGCGCCCGTCGATGCCGACGCCCCCGCCGTGGTCGCGTTCGAGCTGCTGACCGCACCGCGCGGCGCGCCCGACGATCTGATGAGGCTCTCGGGCATGGGCCCCGAGCTGGTCCAGAAGCTCAACGATGGCGGCCTGTTCCACTTCTGGCAGTTCGCGGCGATGACTCCCGCCGATGTGACCAAGGTCGATCACGACCTGAAGCTCGCCGGCCGCATCGAGCGCGATGGCTGGGTCGCCCAGGCGCGCGAGCTCGCCGACGCCTGAGCCGATGTCCGCGGCGCGTCACAGGCGCGTCGCGAAAGCGCATTCTTCAGTGATGCGAGACGAGCGCCGGCGGCCGGAAACGGAGCGTCGGCGTTGGTTCTTCCGGCAGGATTTCAAGACTGCAAGGTTTTAACAAAGTACGTGGCTGCGCCTGCGAGGCGGCGGCTCGTACAGGAATAAGGACAAGGCAAATGGCTGCGATCACCGCCGGAATGGTGAAGGAACTCCGCGACAAGACCGGCGCGGGCATGATGGACTGCAAGACGGCACTCTCGGCCGTCGATGGCGACATCGAGGCCGCGATCGACTGGCTGCGGACCAAGGGTCTCGCCAAGGCTGCCAAGAAGGCCGGCCGCGTCGCCGCCGAGGGCCTCGTCGCGGTCGCGATCTCCGGCGCCAGGGGCGTGGTCATCGAGCTCAATTCCGAGACCGACTTCGTCGCCCGCAACACCGATTTCCAGACGCTCGCCCGCAACATCGCCACCGTCGCGATGCAGGTCGGCAACGATGTCGAGGCGGTCAAGGCCGCAGCCTATCCGACAGGCGGCACCGTCGACGAGGCGATCGCGCACGCCATCGCCACGATCGGCGAGAACATGACGCTGCGCCGCGTCGCCGCCCATTCGGTCCCGGCCGGCGTCATCGGCTCCTATGTCCATGGCGCGGTCACCGAAGGTCTCGGCAAGATCGGCGTCATCGTCGCGCTCGAGTCCACCGGCAAGACCGACGAACTGGCCACACTTGGTCGCCAGCTCGCCATGCATGTCGCTGCGACCAACCCGATCGCGCTCGATCTCGCCTCGGTCGATCCCGAAGTGCTGGCGCGCGAGAAGGCGATCCTGGCCGAGAAGAACGCCGGCAAGCCCGAGCATGTCCTCGCCAAGATCACCGAGAGCGGTCTGAAGAGCTACGCCAAGGAGTACTGCCTGCTGGAGCAGGCCTATATCCATGACGGCTCGAAGTCGGTCGCCCAGGTGCTCAAGGAGAGCGAAGGCAAGATCGGCGCACCCGTTGCGCTCACCGGCTTCGCGCGCTTCGCGCTCGGCGAGGGCATCGAGAAGGAAGAGCAGGACTTCGCGGCCGAGGTCGCGGCCGCCGGCGGCGCGACCGGCTGATTTGCCGGTTGACGGCGTCATCGAAAGGCCGCGCTCCGCGCGGCCTTTTTTGTGTAAGAAGGCTCGCGCGTAGGCGAATCGGCTCTGCGCTAGGCTTGCGTTGAGAGCTGGAGACGACCGATGAGACCCAAACGCGTCCTCGTGAAGCTCTCCGGCGAAGCTCTTGCGGGAGCGGCGGGATCGGGCCTGGACGGCGGCACGCTGACGGCGCTCGCCGACGACATCTCCCATGCCGCCCGTGAAGGCGTCGAGATCGCGATCGTGGTCGGCGGCGGCAATTTCTTCCGCGGCGTGCAGGGCCTGAACAAGGGGCTCGACCGGACCAGCGCCGATTCGATCGGCATGCTCGGCACGGTGATGAACGCGCTCGCGCTCGAGCACGCCATCGAGAGCGCCGGCGCGCCCGCCCGCGCCATGTCGGCGGTGCCGATGCCTTCGCTTTGCGAGAGCTATGCCCGCAAGCGCGCGCTCGACCATCTCAGCCACGGCAAGGTCGTGGTGCTGGGCGGCGGCACCGGAAACCCCTATTTCACCACCGATACGGGCGCGGCGCTCCGGGCCGCCGAACTCGGCTGCAGCCATCTGCTCAAGGCGACGCAGGTCGACGGCGTCTACACCGCCGACCCGAAGACCGATCCCTCCGCGACCCGCTACGACACGCTGACCCATGCCGAGGCGATCAGGGGCGATCTCAAGGTGATGGACACGGCCGCCTTCGCGCTCGCCCGCGACGCCGGCCTGACCATCGTGGTCTTCTCGATCGCGGAAAAGGGCGCGCTCGCCGCGGTGCTGCGCGGCGAGGGCAGGGCGACCTATGTGACGCCGTAGAGCCGGATGATTTCAGGTCGATTCGACCTGAAATCCGCATCCGTCTCTACAACACGAAGTTAGGGCATGATGTCGCCCGAAAACCGGTTCCCACTTTTCGGCATCATGCTCTTGAGCAGGCGGTTGTAAGATGAAACCTTGACCCTGCTGAGCCCCCCCGCCATGGTCGCGCCCGGTTTCGTATAAGCTCCAAGGTCTTGAACACGATGGCCCAGACGACATTCGATCTCTCCGACGTGAGGCGCCGCATGGACGGTGCGGTCACTTCCTTCAAGGGCGACCTCGCCTCGCTGCGCTCCGGCCGCGCCTCGTCCAACATGCTCGATCCGATCATGGTCGAGGCTTATGGCGCCCGTACGCCGCTGAGCCAGCTCGCCACGGTCAGCGTGCCCGAGGCGCGCCTGCTCTCGGTCCAGGTCTGGGACCGGAGCATGGTCAACGCCGTCGAGAAGGCGATCCGCGAATCCGATCTCGGCCTCAACCCGCAGACCGAAGGCGCGGTGCTGCGCATCCGCATTCCGGAGCTGAACGAGCAGCGCCGCAAGGAGATGGTCAAGGTCGCCCACAAATACGCCGAGGAATCGAAGGTCGCGGTGCGCCATGTCCGCCGCGACGCCATCGACATCATCAAGAAGGTGGAGAAGGACGGCGACTTCACCAAGGACGACGTGACCCGCCAGTCCGACCTCGTGCAGAAGGCGACCGACCAGCACATCGCCGAGATCGACCAGGCGCTGGCGGCGAAGGAAAAGGAAATCCTGAGCGTCTGATCGCTCAGGCATGTTCCGCAAAAGTGGACGCCACTTTTGCGATCGGAACACGCTCAAGATCGATCTGGCGCGAAGCGCGCCAGAGCCGCGCGGGGGCAACACCTGCGGCGATCATCCGGGGCAGGCCAACGGGGCTTAGGGCAGGACTTCAAGGAATGTCAGCAGGCCAGCGCCAGCCGGAGCGATATCAGGGACCGGCTCATGTCGCCATCATCATGGACGGCAATGGCCGCTGGGCCAAACAGCGCGGCCTGCCGCGCCAGGAGGGCCATCGTCGCGGGTTGGAGGCCCTGCGCCGCACCGTCAGGAACGCCGGCGAACTCGGCATCCGCGTGCTGACGCTCTACAGCTTCTCGACGGAGAACTGGCGGCGTCCGCACGCAGAGGTTTCCTTCCTCCTCAGCCTGCTCAAGCGCTTCGTCGAGAACGATCTGGCCGAACTGCACGAATCAGGCGTCCGCGTCCGGATCATCGGCGGACGCGACGATCTCGCGCCCGATCTGCGCCTGCTGGTCGAGCGCGCCGAGACGACGACGGCCGGCAACAGCGGCATGACGCTTGTCGTCGCTTTCAACTACGGTTCGCGCGACGAGATCGCCCGCGCGGCGCGGCGCATGGCCGAGGAGGCCGTCGCCGGCCGGCTCAAGCCCGAGGCGATCACCGAGTCCCTGCTCGACGACTATCTCGACACCGCCGACCTGCCCGACCCCGAACTGGTGATCCGCACCTCGGGCGAGACGCGCATCTCGAATTTCCTGCTCTGGCAGGCGGCCTATGCCGAATTCGTCTTCACGCCCGTGCTCTGGCCGGATTTCGACAAGGCGGCGCTGGAGGAGGCGCTGGTCGAGTTCCGGCGTCGCGAACGCCGATTCGGCGGGCTCGGCGAGGCAGACGATCGCAATGTGGGCGCGGCGTGAGCGCGCCGCCCCCCGGCAAGCCGGGCGCCAGCGAACTCAGGCTCAGGGTCGTCTCGGCCCTCGTGCTCGCGGCGGGCGTCCTGCTGACGACATGGTGGGGCGGCTGGCCGTTCCGGCTGGTCTGGACCGCCGTCGCCGGGCTCGTGGCCTATGAATGGCTCGCCATCGTCAGCCGGCGGAACGCCGTTCCCGGCGGCATCGGCGTGGCGCTGGCCGGGCTCGCGCTCGGTTTCGCGCCGGTCAGCGCCGTCGCGCTCGCCGGCGTCGCGGCTTTTGCAGCCCTGATCGGCGCGGTCCTGACGCCGCTCGTCTCCGACCGTCGCCTGCTCGAAGCCTGCGGCGTCGCCTATGCGCTTGCCTTCGCCCTGGTCGCGCCGGCGCTTCGGGACGTGCCGCAGTTCGGCCTGACGCTGATCATCTGGAGCTTCGCGGTCGTCTGGCTCACCGATATCGCCGCCTATTTCACCGGGCGGCGGCTCGGTGGGCCCAGGCTGATGCCCAGCGTCAGCCCGAAGAAGACCTGGTCTGGCGCGCTGGGCGGCGCGGCCGCCGGCACGCTTGGCGGATTTGCGATCTGGTGGCTGACGCCGGCTGCCGCCATGCTGGTAAGCCCCTTGACCGCCATCGCGGCCTCGCTCTTCGCATCGGTCGTCAGTCAGGCCGGCGACCTGTTCGAATCGGCGATCAAGCGACGCTTCGGCGCCAAGGATTCGAGCCGGCTTATCCCCGGCCATGGCGGCTTCCTCGACCGGCTCGACGGCTACTGGGCCGTGCTCGTCTTCGCCGGGCTCGCGCTCTTCCTCTCGCATGTCGACGGCTGAGGCGGGGATGCGCCGCACCGTCACCCTGCTGGGCGCGACTGGCTCGATCGGCCGCTCGACACGCGATGTCGTGGCCGAGAACCCGGAGCGGCTCGGGATCGTCGCCGTGGTCGGCGGTCGTGACGCCGCGGCGCTGGCCCGCGTCGCGATCGAGACCGGGGCGCGGTTTGCGGCGCTGGCCGACGAGGCCGCCGGTCCCGCATTGGCGCAGGCGTTGTCGGGCGCCGGGATCGCCAGCGGGGCGGGGCGCTCGGCCGTCCTCGATGCTGTGGCGATGGACAGCGACATCGTCGTCAGCGCGATCTCGGGCGCGGCCGGGCTGGAGGCGACCTTCGCCGCACTGACGCCGGGCCGGGTCGTGGCGCTCGCCAACAAGGAGAGCCTGGTCTGCGCCGGCGCTGCCGTGATGGCCCGCGTGCAGGCGGTCGGCGCGCGCATCCTGCCGCTCGATTCCGAGCACAACGCCCTGTTCCAGGTGCTGGGCGCAGAGCCGGTCTCGTCGATCGCCAGCATGATCCTGACGGCGTCGGGCGGGCCGTTCCGGACCTGGAGCGCCGACCGGATCGCGGCGGCGACGCCGGAGCAGGCCCTGAACCATCCCAATTATGCGATGGGCGCCAAGATCACGATCGATTCGGCCAGCATGATGAACAAGGGGCTGGAGCTGATCGAGGCCTGCTTCCTGTTCGGGGTCAGGCCCGATCAGCTCGAGGTGCTGGTCCACCCTCAGCAGATCGTGCACGGGATGATCGCCTTTCGCGACGGCTCGGTCAGCGCCGGCATGGCGCTGCCCGACATGCGCGTCGCCGCCGCCCATTGTCTCGGGGTGGACGGACGGCTGGATGCGCCGCCGGCGCGCTTTCTCGATCTGGCGAAGACAGCCCCGCTGACTTTTGAGCGGCCCGATCTTGCGCGATTTCCCGCCCTCGGACTGGCGATCGCGGCGCTGCAGGCGGGCGGGGCGACGCCGGCGGTCTTGAACGCCGCCAACGAGATCGCCGTCGCGGCCTTTCTCGCCGGGCGCATCCCGTTTCCGGGCATCGCACGGCTGGTCGAACAGGTCTGCGCGCAGGCCGCGTCGGATGCCGAGGCGCCGGGCGATGTCGCGGCCGCGCTCGCCATTGACCAAGAGGCGAGAAATCGCGCCACGGCGCTCTTGCCCTAGGCGGCGGCGACTGTCACCTAAATGGACAGCCGCGACGGTGCAGGCCATCGTTTTTCTGCGGGAATCTTGCGCTACCTCCTTCGCGGGGCGGGTCGGGCGCATCCGCCTCTGGGACAGTTCGGGAGACCCTGATGGACATTGTGGCGACGGTCATGGGCGCGGGCAACTTCCTGCTCACCTATATCCTGCCCTTCCTCTTCGTGCTGACGGTCGTCGTCTTCGTGCATGAGCTTGGCCATTTCCTCGTTGGCCGCTGGTGCGGCGTCGACGTCAAGGTGTTCTCGATCGGCTTCGGCCGCGAGATCTTCGGTTTCGACGACAGGCACGGCACGCGCTGGCGCTTCGCGATGATTCCGCTCGGCGGCTATGTGAAGTTCTCCGGCGATGCGGATGCGTCGAGCACTCCCGACAACGCCGAGGTCGCGCGGATGAGCGAAGAGGAGCGTGCGCGGTCGTTCCCGGCGCAGTCGATCGGCGAGCGCGTAGCGATCGTCGCCGCCGGACCGATCGCGAACTTCCTGCTCGCCATCGTGATCTTCGCCGGAACGGTCTTCTTCTTCGGCAAGCAGGTGCTGATCCCGCGTGTGGAGCAGGTTGTTGCCGGCAGCGCTGCCGAGAAAGGCGGTCTGCGTGCGGGCGATCTGGTCATCTCCATCGACGGACGCCCGATCGGCAGCTTCAACGACATGCAGCGGGTCGTGTCGGGACGGCCCAACGAGGTCCTTTCGATCACCGTTGACCGCGCCGGCAGCCTGCTCACGCTGCCGGTCACGCCGAATCTGGTCGAAACCTCCTCGCCGCTCGGCAAGCAGCGCATCGGCGTGATCGGCGTCCAGGCCTCGCGCAAGGCGGAGGACTGGAAGACCCAGCAATTCGGGCTCCTTGAGGCGACGAAGACCGGCTTCTCCGAGACCTGGTTCGTGGTCGATCGGACCTATGATTATCTGGCCAAGCTGATCACCGGCCGGGAATCGACCGACCAGCTCTCGGGGCCGATCCGCATCGCGCAGGTCTCGGGGCTGGTTGCGTCCAGCGGCGGCCTGACGGCCCTGATCAATCTCGCGGCGATTCTGTCGGTGTCGATCGGGTTGATGAACCTGCTGCCGGTGCCGATGCTCGATGGCGGGCATCTGATGTTTTACGCCATCGAGGCGGTGAGGGGACGGCCGCTGAGCGAGCGCGCGCAGGAAATCGGCTTCAGGGTCGGTCTCGGCCTCGTGCTGATGCTGATGCTGTTCGTGACCTGGAACGACCTCGTTCACGTCCGCTCGCTGCTGTAATGGCGTTGCTTTTCCGTCGGTAAATCGCGCCGCAGCGCCGTCGAAAGGCGGCTTTGCGGCGAAATCGCGGCGTCACGCGTGGCCGCATGGCCACGACGGAGCTAAAAACTTTTCGTTAACGACAATGCCGGTTTGCACCCTGCAGGAAACTTTGTAGAAGCGATTGGACTGCAGAGTTCCCGAGCTTCGGCTTTCTTGGCCGGAACCCCCGCTTGGGGTGGCGACCCTAGAAATGGAATAGGCGACCTGATGACGTCGACCCAAAAGAGCCCGACCTTCAAAGCGCGGCTCTCGCGATCAGTCGGACTTTCGGCCTTCATGCTCGCCGTCAGCGGCGGCGTGGTTTTTGCCCAGGCCGTGATTGTCCAGGGAAACAGGCGTGTCGATGCGGAGACGATCCGCTCCTATGCGACGCAGGGCGGGCCTCAGGAGGTTCGCCAGAGCCTGCTGGCGACGGGGCTGTTTTCGAGCGTGCAGGTCAGCCGCCGGGGTTCCCAGACCGTCATCGCCGTGCGCGAGAACGACACGATCAACCGCGTCGCCTTCGAGGGCAATCGCCGCCTGAAGAGCGACCAGTTGCTGCAACAGGTCCAGTCCAAGGCGCGCGGGCCGATGAGCCAGGCGCTGATCGATTCCGACGTCGAGCGTCTGCGCGAGGTCTATCGCCGCGCCGGCTATGGCACGTCGTCGATCACCGGCCGCATCGCCCCGCTGGCGAACGGACGCTCCGACGTCGTCTTCACCATCGTCGAGACCGGCAAGACCGGCATCAAGTCGATCAATTTCTCGGGCAACGGCGCCTATTCGTCCGGCCGCCTGCGCGGCCTGATGCAGTCGACCGAGTCGAATTTCCTCAGCTTCATCAAGACGTCCGACGTCTACGATGCGGAGCGTATCTCGGCCGATCTCGAGCTGATCCGGCGCTTTTATCTGAAGAACGGCTATGCCGATTTCCAGATCGTCGCCAACAATGCGCGCTTCGACGATGCGGCCCAGGGCTGGATCATCGACATCGCGGTCGATGAAGGCCCGCAATATCGCGTCGGCGCCGTCGCGGTCGATTCCCGCCTGCGTGACATCGATCCCAACGCGCTGCAGCGCCTCGTCGCGACGTCGACCGGCGACACCTACAACGCCGAGGCGGTCGAAAAATCCCTCGTCAGCCTGACGACCGAGGTTTCGCGGCGCGGCTACGCCTTCGCCCAGGTCCGCCCGCGCGGCGACCGCGACGCCGCCGGCCGCCTGATCGGCATCACCTATGTCGTCGACGAGGGTCCGCGCGTCTATGTCGAGCGCATCAACGTTCGCGGCAACACGCGTTCGCGCGACTATGTCGTGCGCCGCGAGCTAGATCTTGGCGAAGGCGACGCCTACAACAAGGTTCTGATCGACCGGGCCGAGCGCCGCCTGAACAATCTCGGTTTCTTCAACAGGGTTCGCATCACCAACGAGCCGGGCAGCGCGCCCGACCGTGTCGTGGTCAACATCGATGTCGAGGACAAGGCGACCGGCTCGTTCTCGATCGCCGGCGGCTATTCGACCTCCGATGGCGTGATCGGCGAGGTTTCGCTGTCGGAATCGAACTTCCTCGGTCGCGGCCAGTTCGTCCGAATCGCCGGCACATTGGGTCAGCGCAGCCAGGGCATCGATTTCTCCTTCACCGAGCCCTATTTCCTCGGCAGGCGGATCGCGGCCGGCTTCGATCTGTTCTCGAAGTATAACGACAATTTCAACACCGGCCGCTTCGAGAGCCGCGTCAATGGCGGACAGATCCGCGCAACCTTCCCGATCACGGAAGAGTTCTCGATCACGCCGCGCTACTCGCTTTACACGACCGAGATCGAGATCCCTAACACGATCGCGAATCCGTTCAACGATTGCACGACCCCGCTTTTCGGCACGACACCGGGATTCGGCTCCGGACTGCCCGAGAACGCCACCTTCAACTGCCTCACCAATGGCGAGGCGACGATCGCGGTGAAGGAAGCGCAGGGCACGACCCTGACCTCGCTTGTCGGCCTGAACTTCAACTACAACTCGCTCGACAATTTCCAGAATCCGCGCAACGGCTTCGTCGCCGAGCTGAAGCCTGAATTCGCCGGGCTCGGCGGCGACTCGCGCTTCCTGCGCGTTTCGGCCGATGCGCGCTACTATCGTGAGATCTTCGACGACGTCGTCGGTTTCGTTCGCGGCCAGGCGGGTCACGTCCAGGCCACCGAAGGCAACCTGCGCATGATCGACCACTATTTCCTTGGACCGACCCTGGTCCGTGGTTTCGCGCCTTCTGGCATCGGCCCGCGCGACGTGCTCAACGATCCGACGGCGAACGCGCTTGGCGGCACGACCTATTTCGGCGGCACGCTGGAAGTCCAGTTCCCGATCTTCGGGCTTCCGCGCGATCTCGGGCTGCGCGGCGCGATTTTCGCGGATGCCGGCACGCTGTTCAATTACGATGGCGGCTCCAAAACGATCACGACGCCGACAACGTGCCCGGCGGGCTCGGAGGCCCGGCAGTTCAACGTCGCGACGACGTCGATCTACCAGACCAACGTGGCCTGCGTCCGCGACAAGAACGTCATCCGCTCGTCGGTCGGCGCGAGCCTGTTGTGGCAGTCGCCGCTCGGGCCGATCCGCTTCGACTACGCCTTCGCGCTGTCGAAGGATGAGGGCCAGCGGGATGCGTTCGGGCGCAAGTTCGGCGGCGACCGTCTGCAGGCGTTCCGCTTCTCGGGCGGCACGCGCTTCTGACAAGGCCGGGCGCAAGACCATGCGGCCGAAAGGCGACGACCGGTTACCGGTTGTCGTCGCACTCTGACCTGCAGTCATGGAGACGGACGCTGTCAGGTCGGATTGACCTGACAGCGTCCGTCTTCTTTCCGTTTCGGACTTCACAATGGCAGAGCCACAGTTCTTTCCGGCCATGACGGCGCTCGACTTCGGCGAGGTCGCGGCCATGGCGGGCGTCGCGCTGCCGCAGGGGCTCGATCCGTCCCGCCGCATCGCGGGCGTCGCCGCGCTCGAGATGGCGGGACCCGACCACCTGGCCTATATGGACAACGCCAAATACACCGAAGCGCTGGCTGCGACGAAGGCGGGCTTGTGCCTCGTCTCGCCGCGCTTCGCACCGCGCGTTCCGCCGGCGACCGTCGCTCTGGTTACGCCCGCGCCCTACCATGTCTTCGCCAGAGTGCTGGCCCTGCTGTTCCCGCAGGCGCTGAGGCCGGGCTCGGTCTTCGGGTCGCAGGGCGGCGTCGCTCCCGGCGCGTTCGTGCACGCCAGCGCCGTTCTGGAGGCCGGAGTCACCGTCGATCCCGGCGCGGTGATCGGCCCCGGCGCAGAGATCGGCGCGGGTACGGTCGTGCAGTCGCATGCGGTGATCGGGCCGCAGGTCCGGATCGGCCGCGACTGCGCGATCGGCGCCGGCGCGTCGCTGCAGTCAACGCTGGTCGGAAACCGCGTCATCATCCATCCCGGCGTCAGGATCGGCCAGGACGGCTTCGGTTTCGCCATGGGCCCAAAAGGGCATCTGAAGGTCCCTCAGATCGGGCGGGTCATCATCCAGGATGATGTCGAGATCGGCGCCAACACATGCATCGACCGCGGCGCCAGCCGCGACACGGTGATCGGCGAAGGCACCAAGATCGATAATTTGGTCCAGATCGGCCATAACGTCGTGATCGGACGCCATTGCGTCATCGTCGCGCAGGTCGGCATCGCCGGTTCGACGACGCTTGAGGATTTCGTCGTGCTCGGCGGCCAGGTCGGCATCGCCGGCCACCTGACCCTGGGCATGGGCGCGCAGGTCGCCGCTCAGGCCGGCGTCGTCGGCGACGTTCCGCGCGGCGCCAAATATGGCGGCTCTCCGGCGCAGCCGGCGCTGGCCTGGGCGCGCGAGAGCGCCCTGCTCAAATCGCTCGTGGCCAAGCGCGGCAAGATGCTGGATCGCGCCGAGGGTTGACGTTTTCCGCATCCGATGGCGACGGAGACAAGGCGCTGCGATGTCGATTTGTCTTGCCGGCCGGGTGCTCTTTCCGGCACATCGGCTTAGATAAAATGCAGTCTGAAAGCCGTTGGACCGCGGCCTGAGATCGCGCCCGTGAAAGGATGGACCTCTCCGAACGGAGGTTCGTTTGGGAGATTGGACACGATGAACGATGCGAAGACGGCGCTTGGCGTGGTCGACATCCAGAAGATCATGGCGTGCATTCCGCACCGCTATCCGTTTCTGCTGGTCGACCGCGTCGTCGAGATCGACGGCGACGAATCGGGCGTCGGCATCAAGAACGTCACGATCAACGAGCCGCAGTTCACCGGCCATTTTCCAGGCCGGCCGGTTTTTCCGGGCGTGCTGATGATCGAGGCCATGGCCCAGACCGCCGGTGTGCTGGTCGTCAACGCGCGCGGCGCCGCCGACCCCGGCGTGACCAGCGTACTGTTCACGACGATCGACAAGGCCAAGTTCCGCAAGCCCGTCATCCCTGGCGACCAGTTGCGCTTCCACCTCACCAAGATCACGCGCAAGCGCAATCTCTGGTTCTACCGTGGCGAGGCGCGGGTCGATGGCGCGCTGGTGGCCGAGGCGGATCTCTCCGCCATGGTCGTCTGAACCGCCGACAAGCCGAGAATCAGGACACTCCCTGCATGAGCGCCACCATCCATCCGATGTCGGTCGTCGATTCCCGCGCGCGCCTGGGCGCCGGCGTCGTCGTCGGTCCCTTCTGCAGCGTCGGCCCCGAGGTCGAACTGGGCGAGGGCGTCGAACTCGTCAGCCATGTCGCCGTCGCCGGCCACACCGCGATCGGCGCGCGTACGAAAATCTATCCCTTCGCTTCGATCGGCCACCCGCCGCAGGATCTCAAGTATCGCGGCGAGCCGTCGACCTTGACGATCGGGGCCGATTGCATGATCCGCGAGGGGGTGACCATGAACCCCGGAACGGAAGGCGGCGGCATGAAGACTGTCGTCGGCGACAAATGCTTCTTCCTCGCCAACTCGCATGTCGCCCATGACACGCAGATCGGCGACAGCGTCATCTTCTCCAACAACGTCATGTGCGCCGGCCATGTGAAGGTCGGCAATTTCGTCATCGTCGGCGGCGGCACCGGCCTGCACCAGTTCATCCGCGTCGGCGACCACGCCTTCATCGGCGGCGGCGCGGGCGTGATGCACGACGTCATTCCGTTCGGCATGGTGCGCGACAATCCGGCTCATCTTGCCGGGCTCAATCTCGTCGGCCTGCGCCGGCGCGGCTTCACCCGCGAGCAGATCCACGAGTTGCGCCGCGCCTACCGCCTGCTCTTCGCAGACGAGGGCACGCTGGCGGAGCGTGTCGAGGACGTCGCCGGCGAGTTTGCCTCACACCCCCTGATCCACGAGATCCTGGACTTCATCCGAAATGGCGGCGAACGCGCGATTTGCGTTCCCCATGACGTGAACTCCGCCGACCGGTGAGCCCTGACCCGACAGCTGCGCCGCCCATGCGCGGGCCGCTCGCCATCATTGCCGGCGGCGGCGACTTTCCGCCGCTGCTGGTCCGGCTGGCGCAGGCTCGTGGCCAGGATGTCTTCGTGGCGGGCCTCGAAGGCGCGGCCGACAGGCAGGCATTCGGAGCCGCCGAGATCCAGATGTTCCGGCTCGGACAACTTGGCCGGCTGCTCGAAGTCCTGCGCCGGCGCGAGATTAGCGACATCGTCCTGCTCGGCTCGCTGCCGCGGCCGAGTTTCGGCGCGCTGCGGCCGGAGGCTTCGACGCTGAAGTACCTGCCGCATTTCGCCCGCGCCTTCAAAGGCGGCGACGACCACCTGCTGCGCGGCGTCGTCGGCTTCTTCGAGGCTCAGGGTTTTTGCGTCCATGGGCCGGCGGCGATTGCGCCGGAGCTGACGGCGCAACCGGGCCCTCTCGGTCGCCGCACTGCGACAGCCGAGCAGAAAGTCCTGATCCAGCGCGGCTTTTCGCTCCTGGCGGCGTTGTCGCCATTCGATGTCGGGCAGGCGGCTGTCCTGGCAGACCACCGCGTCATCGCGATCGAGGCGGCCGAGGGCACCGATGCGATGATCGCGCGCGTCGCCGATATGGTTGCCTCGGGCCGGCTCAAGCTCGCCAAGGGCGACGGCGTCCTCGTCAAGGCGCCAAAGCACGGCCAGGATCTGCGTGTCGACATGCCGGCGATTGGCATCCGCACGCTCGAGCGGATACAGGAAGCGGGCCTCGCCGGCATCGGCCTGCGCGCCGGGCAGGTTCTGGTCGGCGATGCAGGGGCGCTGGGCGCGCAGGCCGATCGTCAGGGCCTTTTCATCGAGGGCGTGGCGTGACCCGCCCGTTCCGGCTGGCGATCGTCGCGGGCGAGGCCTCGGGCGATGCGCTGGCCATCCGGTTCGTCGAGGCGCTGCGGGAGCGGCTCGGCGCGCGGGAGTTGGTTATGGCGGGCGTCGGCGGGCAGGGGCTGACCGAGGCAGGGCTTGCCCCGCTGTTTTCGCAGGCCGACATCTCGGTGATGGGTTTCGGGCCGGTCATCGCCAGGCTGCCGCTGCTGCTTAGGCGGATGGAGGATGCCGCCAGGGGCATCGCGGCGTTCGCTCCCGACCTGCTGCTCACCATCGACGCACCCGATTTTTCGCTTCGGGTCGCAAAGAAGCTGCGCCGGCGCGCGTCGACGATCCCGATCGTCCACTGGGTCTGCCCCAGCGTCTGGGCGTGGCGGCCGGGACGGGCCAGGCGCATGGCGCCGCATGTCGACCGAATCCTCGCTTTGCTGCCATTCGAGCCGGCGGCGCTTGCGCGGCTGAATGGGCCGGAAACCATCTATGTCGGCCATCCGCTGATCGAACGGCTTGGCGAGCTGCGCCCGGACGCCGCCGAGGCGGCGCAGCGCGCCGATGTCGGCCATCCGCTGGTGCTGATCCTGCCCGGCAGCCGCCGCTCCGAAATCAATCATCTGCTGCCGGTCTTCGGCGCGACGGTCGCCCGGGTTTCGGCAGCCTTGCCGGGCGCGCGTTTCGTCCTGCCGGCGGTCTTCCATCTGGCGTCGCATATCGGAGAGATCACGGCGCAATGGCCCGTCAGGCCGGAGATCGTGACGGGCGAGGCGGCCAAGCTCGCGGCGTTCCGGTCGGCCCGCGCCGCGCTGGCGGCATCTGGCACGGTCACGCTGGAACTGGCGCTGGCGCAGGTGCCGACGGTCGCGGCCTATCGCGGTGCGAACTGGGAGGCGGCGCTGGCGCGGCGGCTGATCACGCTGCCCAGCGTGATCCTGCCGAACCTGATTCTCGGTCGCAGCGTCGTGCCCGAGTTCATCCAGGAGATGGTGACCGCGCAGGCGCTGTCCGGCTACCTGCTTGCTGCACTGGCGGAGGGTCCGGCCCGCAACAGTCAGATCTCCGGTTTCGCCGAGGTCGAGGCGATCATGGCGGCGGCAGGCGCGAGCCCGGCCCGCAATGCAGTCTCCGCGGCCCTCGCGCTGCTCGATCGACCGGCGCAGGCCTGAACGTCGCGCACAAAAAACCGCGGCCTTGGCCGCGGCTTCGTTCTTCCGTGATCGAGGCGCAATGCAGCCTCAGCGGCGGCCGATCGGCGTGTAGTCCCTCTGCGGCGCGCCGGTGTAGAGCTGGCGCGGACGGCCGATGCGCTGGGACGGATCCTCGATCATCTCTTTCCACTGCGCGATCCAGCCGACGGTGCGCGCCAGCGCGAACAGCGCCGTGAACATCGAGGTCGGGAAGCCCATCGCCTTCAGGGTGATGCCCGAATAGAAATCGATGTTCGGATAAAGCTTCTTCTCGATGAAGTATTCGTCATGCAATGCGATGCGCTCCAGCTCCATCGCGACGTCGAGCAGCGGGTCGTCCTTGATGCCGAGCTCGGCCAGCACCTCATGCGTGGTCTTCTGCATGATCTTGGCGCGCGGATCGTAATTCTTGTAGACGCGGTGGCCAAAGCCCATCAGGCGGAACGGATCGTTCTTGTCCTTCGCCTTGGCGATAAACTTCGGAATGTTCTCGACCGAGCCGATCTCCTGCAGCATCTGCAGCGCCGCCTCGTTGGCGCCGCCATGGGCGGGGCCCCAGAGGCAGGCGGTGCCGGCCGCGATGCAGGCGAAGGGGTTCGCTCCGGACGAGCCCGCGAGCCTGACCGTCGAGGTCGAGGCGTTCTGCTCATGGTCGGCATGCAGGATGAAGATGCGGTCGAGCGCGCGCGAGAGAACCGGATTGACCTTGTAATCCTCGGCAGGCACCGCAAAGCACATCCGCAGGAAATTCGAGGTGTAGTCGAGCGAGTTTTGCGGATAGATGAAGGGCTGACCGATCGTATACTTGTAGGCCATCGCCGCCAGCGTCGGCATCTTGGCGATCATCCGCATCGAGGCGACCATGCGCTGGTACGGATCGGAGATGTCCGTCGAGTCGTGATAGAACGCCGACATCGCGCCGATCGACCCGACCATGACGGCCATCGGATGCGCGTCGCGGCGGAAGCCCTGAAAGAACCGGGCCATCTGCTCGTGCACCATGGTGTGGCGCGTCACGCGGTAGTCGAAATCCGCCTTCTGGGCCGCGGTCGGTAGTTCGCCTTCGAGCAGCAGGTAGCAGGTCTCGAGGAAGTCGCCATGCTCGGCGAGTTGCTCGATCGGATAGCCGCGATAGAGCAGCACGCCCTCGTCGCCGTCGATATAGGTGATCTGCGACTCGCAGCTCGCCGTCGAGGTGAAGCCCGGATCATAGGTGAACATGCCAGTCTGCGAGTAGAGCTTGGCGATGTCGATGACGGAAGGGCCGATCGAGCCCTTCTTGATCGCCATCTCGACGGTCTTGTCGCCGACCTGGAGCTGTCCGTTGTTTCCGCTCATCGAAACCGATCCTTTCAGGCTCGCTGCTCGTCAGTCGCCGTCCTGCCGGCCTTGGCGCCCAGCGGCTGTGCAGGAGACATAACCGTCATTGGAGGGCCTTGAAGCGACGGCCCCGTGACGGAACGGCAAATGCGCATACGGACGGGAAGACAGGTGCATCCGACTGATAATCAAGCAATATTCGTGCCCGGCCCGCCGGATGGCGCACGCGTTCACATGTGGCGTCACTAGACCATTTGCGATAGCGGTTCAACCGAGCCTAAAGGTGGTCACGCCGCCGATTGCTCAGCTCTGATCTGCGAGGCGAGCAAGAGTTTCCTCTCTTCCGAGCACCGCCATCACGTCGAAAAGTCCAGGCGACATCGCCCGCCCGGTCAAGGCCGCGCGCAGAGGCTGCGCCGCCTGCCCGAGCTTCAATCCGTTTTCCTCGGCGAAGCCGCGCACCGCCGCCTCGAGCGCCTCGAGCGACCAGTCGTCGACCTTGGCCAGCTTGGCGGCGAGACCCGGCAGGCGCTGGCGTCCGGCCTCGTCCAGCAGCGCGGCCGCCTTGGCGTCGAGCTGAAGGGGGCGGGCGGCATAGAGGTAGTAGGCCGAGTCGAGCAGCTCGATCAGCGTCTTGGCGCGCTCCTTCAGCCCCGGCATGGCGGCGAGGAAGCGCGCTTCCAGTTCGGGCGATATTTCGCCCGAGATCCCGCGCGCCGGGCCGATCTCCGGCAGGATGATTTTCAGCGCCGCCAGGAGCTCGCGATCGTCCGACTGGCGCATATAGAGCCCGTTCAGGCTCTCGAGCTTGGCGTAATCGAAGCGCGCGGCCGAGCGGCCGATCGAGGAGAGGTTGAACAGCCCGGTCATCTCCTGAGTCGAAAAAACCTCCTGGTCGCCATGGCTCCAGCCCAGCCGCAGCAGATAGTTGCGCAGCGCCGCCGGCAGATAGCCCATCGAGCGATAGGCATCGACCCCGAGCGCGCCATGGCGTTTCGACAGCTTCGCCCCGTCGGCGCCATGGATCAGCGGGATGTGCGACATGCTCGGAACGGTCCAGCCCATCGCCTGGTAGATCTGGGTCTGGCGGGCGGCGTTGGTCAGATGATCGTCGCCCCGGATGACATGGGTGACGCCCATGTCGTGATCGTCGACCACGACGGCCAGCATATAGGTCGGGTTGCCGTCGGAGCGGAGCAGCACGAGGTCGTCGAGGTTCTCGTTCTGCCAGGTGACGCGGCCCTGGACCTCGTCCTCGACAACGGTTTCGCCTGTCTGCTGCGCGCGCAGGCGGATGACCGGCTTGACGCCATCTGGAGCCGTCGCAGGATCGCGGTCGCGCCAGCGCCCGTCATACTTCATCGGCCGGCCTTCGGCCTTGGCCTGCTCGCGCATCTCGTCGAGTTCGGCCGGCGTCGCATAGCAGCGATAGGCATTGCCCGAGGCCAGCATCTGGTGCGCCACCTCGCGATGCCGCTCGGCCCGGGCGAACTGGTAGACCGTGTCGCCGTCCCAATCGAGCCCGAGCCAGCTCAGCCCGTCGAGAATCGCCGCGATCGCGGGTTCCGTCGAACGCTCGCGGTCGGTATCCTCGATCCGAAGCAGCATCCTGCCGCCATGGCGGCGGGCATAGAGCCAGTTGAACAGCGCCGTGCGCGCGCCGCCGATATGCAGGAAGCCGGTGGGCGAGGGGGCAAAGCGCGTGACGACGGCATCGCTCATGAAAGGCAAGGCTCCGGCCGGCGTTTCGACTGCCGGCCCTCTGGAATGACGCCCGCAAAGGGACGGAAACGAATTCGACCGGAGACCGCATGACATCCGGCGCGGCCGCTGTAACATGGCTGGCCCGGCAACGTTAAGCTCTACCTCTGCAACCTCCGGCGCCCGGGGACGGCCGCATGCGCCAGGCTCCCGAAGGCCAATCGAGATCGCGCGCCGCGCAAGCGGCCGCCGCGCTGGCGTGGCCGCTGCGTGCGCGATTGCGCGGTGTCGACCTGTCGCTCCGGCTTCTGGAAGCCGGGCGGGCCCTGCACGCCGCCCTCGCAGCCGAGGCCGAGCGTCGCCGGCTCTTCCTGTGGCTGCCGGTGATGATGGGCATCGGCATCCTGCTCTATTTCGCCGCCGACCGGGAGCCGGCGCTGGCTGCGCCTCTCATCGGGTTCGCTGCGGCTGCCGCGGGCGCGCTTGCCCTCCGCAACAGGCGGCTCGCCGTTAGCGCCTGCATCGCGATCGCCGCGATATTCGCCGGCTTCGCCGCAGCGACCTGGCGCACCGCCACGATCGCAGCGCCGGTGCTGGATCGGCCGCGCGTCGGGGTCGTGACCGGGTTCGTCGAATCGGTCGAGGCGCGTGACGCCGGCGCGCGCCTCGTCCTGCTGGTCACCGGCATCGCCGGCGTCGATCCGGCAAGGCAGCCAAAGCGGGTGCGCGTGAACATCAGGGCAGGGACGGTGACGCCCGGCGATCATATTTCCGCTGTCGCAAGGCTGCTGCCGCCGCCGGGGCCGGCCCGGCCGGGCGGCTATGATTTCGGCCGCGACGCCTTCTTTCGCGGATTAGGGGCCGTCGGCAGCGTCGCCGGCAAGATCACGCTCACCCCGCCGCCGCATCCGCCTCCGGGAAACCTTGCAATCGCTGTCACGATCGACCGCGCCCGCAACGCCCTGACCCAGCGCATCGCCGGGATCGGCGGCGGGCAGGCCGGCGCGATGGCGGCAGCCCTCGTGACCGGCAAGCGCGGCCTGATCACCGAGGCGACCAATGCCGACCTGCGCGCGGCGGGCATCTATCATATCGTCTCGATCTCGGGCCTGCACATGGTGCTTGCCGCCGGCACGATCTTCTGGCTGGGGCGGGCGCTGCTGGCGATGTCGAGGACGCTCGCGCTGCGCTGGCCGATCAAGAAGCTCGCGGCGCTGGCGGCGATGGCCGGCGCAACCGCCTATTGCATCTTCTCCGGCGCGGAGGTCGCGACCGTGCGCTCGCTGATCATGACGCTGATCATGCTAGGGGCAATCCTGGTCGACCGGCCGGCGCTGAGCATGCGAAATCTCGCGCTCGCCGCCATCATCGTGCTGCTGCGCGAGCCCGAGGCGCTGCTCGGCCCGAGCTTCCAGATGTCGTTTGGCGCGGTTGCGGCGCTGGTCGCCTTCGCCGAGCGCTGGGAGGAGAGGGACCGCTCGCAGCCGCCCTCCATTCTGCCCTGGCCGCTGCGGACGATCTGGATCGCCGCGATCGGTATCGTCGTGACCACGCTGCTCGCGACCGCGGCGACCGCGCCGTTCGGGGCCTATCATTTCCAGACCTTCAACCCGTTCGGTCTGCTCGGCAACGCGCTGGCGCTGCCCTTCGTCTCGCTTTTCGTGATGCCGGCAGCGGTCTTCGGCGTGCTGGCCTATCCGTTCGGGCTCGACTGGCCGGCCTGGGCCCTGATGGGGCTGGCGTCGGATGCTGTGTTGAAGCTGGCGAATTGGGTTGCCAGCATCGACCATTCGACGCTGGTGGTGCCGGCCTTCGGGGCGGCGGCGCTGACCTGCTTTGCGCTGGCGCTGCTCTGGGCGACGCTGTGGACGACGAAGCTGCGTCTGCTCGCCATCCTCCCGCTGGCGACGGGCGTCGCCGTCGCCGCCAAGCCGGAACGACCCGAGATTATGATCGAACGCAGCGGGGCGGGCATGGCCGTGCGGGGCAGGGACGGGCGTCTCGTCGTCGCCGGCAGGCCGAGCGCCTTCGTGCTGCAGCAATGGCTCAACGCCGATGGCGACAGCCGCAAGCCTACCGATCCAAGCCTGCGCGAGGGCGCGGCCTGCGACGGGCAGGGCTGCGTCATCGCCGTGCCGGACGGTCGCGCCATTGCGTATGTCCGCGACCGCCTCGCGCTGGTCGAGGATTGTCGGCGCGCCGACCTCGTCGTGACGCCGATCCCGTGGAGCGCGCCCTGCAAGGCCATGCTGATCGACCGCACCGCGCTGAGCCGCGACGGCGCGACGGCTCTCATGCGCTCGAAATCGATCCTGTCCGGTCAGCAGCCCTGGCGCAGGCTCGCGGCCGAAAGCGGTGAGGACGCCCGTCCGTGGAACCGACGCACTCCAAAAGCCGCCGCGCCGCCGCCGCCCGCCGTCCAGCAGCCGCCGCCTGACGACGAGGCGGCCGCGGACCGGCTTCAGTAGCGCCGCATCAGATTGACGAGCCGGCCCTGGATCTTGACGCGATCGGGACCGAGCACGCGGGTCTCGTAGGCCGGATTGGCGGCTTCGAGCGCGATCGACGAGCCGCGCTTTCGCAGCCGCTTGAGGGTCGCCTCCTCGTCGTCGATCAGCGCGACGATGATGTCGCCGGTGTTGGCGGTGTCCTGCTTGCGGATGACGACCGTGTCGCCGTCGAGAATCCCGGCCTCCACCATTGAATCGCCGCGCACCTCCAGCGCGTAATGTTCGCCCGCGCCGAGCATGTCGGCCGGAAGCGAGACGTTGTGGCTGCGGCTCTGGATCGCCGAGACCGGCGTGCCGGCGGCGATCCGCCCCATCACCGGGATCGCGATCATCGCGCGCGAATCCTCCTCGGCAGGCCCGCTCGCGGGCCTGACCTTGCCGAGCCCGCCCTGGACGACGGAGGGATTGAACCGGCCGCGCGGCGCCTGCGCGCCGGCGACCCCGTCGGGCAGTTTGATCACCTCCAGCGCCCGCGCCCGGTTCGGCAGGCGGCGGATGAAGCCGCGCTCCTCCAGCGCCATGATCAAGCGGTGGATGCCGGATTTGGACTTGAGGTCGAGCGCGTCCTTCATCTCGTCGAAGGAAGGCGGCACGCCGCTTTCGCGCAGGCGTTCATGGATGAAGCGGAGCAGTTCGAACTGTTTGCGTGTCAACATGGTTCCCGCCGGTGCGCCCAAAGCGAAGAGTCGAAACAAATCACGAACATGATACAAGTTCGCGTTGTGTTCCGCAAGCATTTTCAGCGCAGGCGAATGATCCGGCAGGGATCGCCATGCTTTGCCGGCTTAGCGAATGGCGGGCGGATGGTCAGCGCCTTCGCCTTGGCGAGCGTGCCCAGCATCGAAGAATCCTGGCGCGGGAACGGCGTAGCGACCCATCCGCCCTTGGAATGGACGAGATCGGAACGCAGATAGTCTTCGCGCTCATCATTAGCCGGCATATCGACCCCGGCGACGCCAGGCTCGCTGCGGTCGCGATCTGGGTCTGGCAGGCCGAGCAGCGCCTCGATCAGCGGAACCACGAAGAGATGTCCGCAGACGATCGACGAGACCGGGTTGCCCGGCAATCCGACGGCGACCATCCGGCCGAGTCGGCCCATCATCATCGGCTTGCCCGGCCGCATCGCGATCTTCCAGAAGCCGAGCTCCATGCCGGCCCGGGTCAGCGCCTCCTGGACGAGGTCGTGCGCGCCGACCGACGCGCCGCCCAGCGTGATCAGCACGTCGGCGTCCGCGCTTCTGGCGCGGCCGATGCGCTCGGCGAGATCGGCATGGTTGTCGCGCGCGATGCCGAGATCCAGCACCGTGCCGCCGGCCGCCTCGACGATCGCGGCGAGCGAGAAGCTGTTGGACGCCACGATCTGGTCACGGCCGACGGGTTCGCCGGGCAGCACGAGTTCGTCGCCTGTAGCGAGGATCGCGACCAGCGGTCTGGTCCGGACCGACAGCGATGGATGGCCGGCCGCAGCTGCGAGGCCCAGCGCCGCGCTGTCGAGCGCGCGGCCGGCGGGCAGCAGGACGTCGCCCTCGCTGAAATCGAGCCCGGCCGGCCGGATGAACCGCCCCCTGGTCGCGCTCTCGCGAACCCGGATCGTCGCGCCGCCGACCCCGTCGGCGTTCTCCTGGATCAGGATCGTGTCGGCGCCGTCGGGGATCGGCGCGCCGGTGAAGATCCGCACAGCCTCGCCGGCCGCGAGCGATCCGGCATAGGCGCGGCCAGCAGCCGATTCGCCGATCACACGCAATTCATTTGCCGGCAAGAGATCATCTGAGCGGACGGCATATCCATCCATGGCGGAATTGGCGAAAGGCGGCTGCGTGCGGAGCGCCGTGATATCCTGCGCCAGAACGCGGCCGGCGCATTGCAACAGCGGCAAGGTTTCGGCCTGCATCGGGCCGGGCACTCTGTCCAGCAGCGCCCTGAGCGCGACCTTCACCGGCGTCAGCGCCATCACGGTGTCTCCGCCGCAGGGGAATCGGCCTCGAAGAGGCCGGACTTGCCGCCGGATTTGTGCACGAGCCTGATGCCCTCGATCCGCATGCCGCGATCGACCGCCTTGACCATGTCGTAGACCGTGAGGCAGGCCACCGAGACCGCCGTCAGCGCCTCCATCTCGACGCCGGTCTGGCCCTTCATCCTCACCTCGGCGCGCACGCGCACGCCCGGCAGCGCCTCGTCTATCGCGAGATCGACGGCGATCTTGCTGATCAGCAGCGGGTGGCAGAGCGGGATCAGTTCATGCGTCCGCTTGGCCGCCATGATGCCGGCGAGCCGCGCCGTGCCGAGCACATCGCCCTTCTTCGCATCTCCGGCGCGCACGATGGCGAGCGTCCCGGCCGCCATCACGACGCTGCCCTCGGCGATCGCCATGCGGTCCGTCTCGGCCTTGCCGCCGACATCGACCATATGGGCCTGGCCCTGCGCGTCGAGATGGCTGAGGCCGCTCACTCCGCTTCCTCCTGGGCCGAGCCGCTCAGCAACCGGCGGGTCGCGGCCGCGACGTCGTCCTGCCGCATCAGGCTCTCGCCGACGAGAAACGTGTTGACGCCGCGGCGCGACAGCCGGGCGATATCGGCAGGGTTGGAGATGCCGCTCTCGCCGACAATGACCCTGTCGGCCGGCACGCGGGAGCTGAGTCGCTCCGTCACGGCGAGGTCGACTGCGAAGCTCCGCAGATCGCGGTTGTTGATGCCGAGCAGTTTTGCCCCCAGCGGCAGCGCCCGGTCGAGTTCGGCCTCGTCATGGACTTCGACCAGCACGTCCATGCCAAGCTCGAGCGCCGTCTCGTTCAGGGCGCGGGCGGTGGCGTCGTCGACGCCGGCCATGATGATGAGGATGCAGTCGGCGCCCCAGGCCCGCGCCTCGAAGACCTGATAGGCGTCGTAGAGGAAATCCTTGCGCAGGACCGGCAGGCCGCTAGCCTCGCGCGCCTGCGTCAGGAACTCCGGCCTGCCCTGGAAGGACGGTCCGTCGGTCAGAACGGACAGGCAGGCCGCGCCGCCATCGGCATAGGCCCGGGCAAGGGCGGGCGGGTCGAAATCGGCGCGGATCAGTCCCTTGGACGGACTCGCCTTCTTGATTTCGGCGATCAGGGCCTGCTTGCCGTGCGCGTGCTTCACGGCGAGCGCGGCCGTGAATCCCTTCGAGGGAGACGCCGCATGCGCGAGGATTTCGATTTCCGCCTGGGGGATCGCGGCTTTGGCGGCGGCGATCTCCCGGCGCTTGTAGGCCTCGATCCGGGCAAGGATGTCGCTCATGCCGGCCTCACGCGTTCGAGGCGGAAACGAGCGCCGCCAGCGCGGCCCTGGCGCGGCCGGAATCGATCGCGCGTTCAGCCTGCGCCAGCCCGTCGCGCAGGTCGCTCGCCTTGCCCGCCACCAGCAGCGCCGCGCCCGCATTGAAGGCGGCGATGTCGCGGAAGGCGGTCTTCTGCCCGTCCAGCACCGCCGTCACCGCGGCTGCGTTCTGCGCCGGCTCGCCGCCACGCAGATCCTCGGGTCTTGCCCGTGCAAGCCCGACATCGTCCGGGCTGATCTGGAAACTCTCGACCTTGCCGTTCTCCAGCGACACGACGCGCGTCGGGCCTGTGGTGGTGATCTCGTCGAGGCCGTCCGAGCCATGCACCGCCCAGATCCGGGTCGAGCCGAGCGAGGCCAGCACCGTCACCATAGGCTCCAGCCACGTCTCGGAGAACGCGCCGATGAGCTGCTTCTTCACGCCGGCGGGATTGGAGAGCGGCCCGAGCAGGTTGAAGATCGTGCGCGTGCCCAGTTCGGTGCGCACCGGCGCGACATGGCGCATCGAGGCGTGGTGCGTCGGCGCGAACATGAAGCCGACGCCGGCTCTGGCGATGCAGGCTTCCGTGCCCGCCGGATCGAGCCCGACCTTGACGCCGAGCGCGGTCAGCACGTCGGCCGCGCCGGAGCGCGAGGAGGCGGCGCGGTTGCCATGCTTGGCGACAGGCACGCCGCAGGCCGCCGTGATGATCGCGGCCAGCGTCGAGACATTGTAGGAGCCGGACGAATCGCCGCCGGTGCCGACGATGTCGATGGCCTCGGAGGGGGCCTTCACGGTCAGCATTTTTGCGCGCATCGCCGAAACCGCGCCGGCGATCTCCTCGGCGGTCTCGCCGCGCACGCGCAGCGCCATCAGGAAGGCCGCCGCCTGGGCGTTGGTGACGCCGCCCGAGAGGATGGTCTCGAAGGCGTCGCGCGCCTCGTCGCGCGAGAGCGTGGCGCCGGTCGCGACCTTGGCGATGAAGGGTTTGAAATCGTCCATGGAAACTCTGGCTTCTCGAATTCTCGTCAGGCTGTCGCGGAAAGGGCGGGGGCGCGGTGCGTCTTCGACCATCGCCCGGCCATCTCGATAAAGTTCCGCAGGATCGTCGCGCCATGCTCCGAGGCGATGCTCTCGGGATGGAACTGCACGCCATGCACCGGCAGGTCGCGATGGGACAGCGCCATGATCAGCCCGTCCTCCGTCGTCGCCTCGATATCGAGCTCCGCCGGGCAGCTCCGGCATTCGACGACGAGCGAGTGATAGCGCGTCGCCTTCAACGGCCCGTTGATGCCGCGAAACAGCCCGCGCGCCTGATGGCTGATGGTCGAAATCTTGCCGTGCATCGGCAGCGGCGCGCGGATGACCTCGCCGCCAAAGGCCTGGCCGATGGCCTGCAGGCCGAGGCAGACGCCGAACAGCGGCACCTTGCCAGCGCCCTCGCGCACGAGATCGAGGCAGATGCCGGCCTCGTTGGGCGTGCAGGGGCCGGGCGACAGCACGATGGCGTCATGTCCGCCCGCGAGAGCCTCGGAGACCGTAAGCGCATCGTTGCGCACGACATCGACGCTCGCGCCCAGCCCGCCGATCAGGTGGACGAGGTTCCAGGTGAAGCTGTCGTAATTGTCGATCAGCAGGATGCGCATGGCGGCAAGGTCATGCATGGCAGGGCGAGGGCGGTCAAGTTGGGCAATGGGCAGTCGGCAATGGGCAGTCGATCCTCAGCATTCTCCGACTGCCGACGGCCCATTGCCGACTGCCTCCGTTTCACTGCCCGCGTCCGGCCCGCGCCGCGAACCGGATCGCCTCTTCCGCCGCCTTGAACAGCGCCTTGGCCTTGTTGACGCATTCCTGCTGCTCGGAGGCCGGGTTGGAATCGTAGACGATGCCGGCGCCGGCCTGCACGTGCATGCGTCCGTCCTTGACCACGGCCGTGCGCAGCACGATGCAGGTGTCCATTTCGCCACTGGCGCCGAAATAGCCGATGCAGCCGCCATAGGCTCCGCGCGCATCGTGCTCCAGTTCGTCGATGATCTCCATGGCGCGGACTTTCGGCGCGCCCGAGACGGTGCCGGCCGGAAAGCCCGCGGCGAGCGCGGCCAGCGCGTCATGCTTCGGCTCGATCGTGCCCTCGACATTGGAGACGATGTGCATGACCTGGCTGTAGCGCTCGACGAAGAAGGAATCCGTCACCTTCACCGTGCCGATTCTTGCGACGCGGCCGACATCGTTGCGGCCGAGATCGAGCAGCATCAGGTGCTCGGCCCGCTCCTTCGGGTCCGCCAGCAGTTCGGCCGCCAGCGCCTCGTCCTCGCCCGGCGTCGCGCCGCGCCGGCGGGTGCCCGCGATCGGGCGGATCGTGACCCTGTCGTCGCGCAGCCGGACCAGGATCTCGGGGCTGGAACAGACGATCTGGAAGTCGATGAAATCGAGATAGCACAGGAAGGGCGCGGGATTGACCCGCCGCAGCGCCCGATAGAGCGCAAACGGCGGCAGCGCGAAGGGCGCCTCGAAACGCTGCGACAGCACGACCTGGAAGATGTCGCCGGCGCGGATGTAATCCTGCGCGGTCGCCACCATGGCGTGGAACTGCGCCTCGCTGGTGTTGGAGACGATCGCGGGTTCGGGCAGATTGGCGATGTCGATCGCGGCGTCCGGGGGCAGCGGGCCTTCCAGCGACGCGACGACCGCTTCGATGCGCGCCAGCGCCTGCTCATGGGCGGCGCGCGCGCTCAGGCCCGGTTTCGGCCTGACCGGCGTCACGACATGGATCTCGTCGCGCACCGCGTCGAACACCACCATCGCGGTCGGCCGCATCAGGATGGCGTCGGGCACGCCCGTGCCGGTGTCCTTGGGCTGCGGCAGGCGCTCCATCAGCCTGACCATGTCGTAGCCGAGATAGCCGAACACGCCGGCCGCCATGGGAGGCAGATCGGCGCTTGCGGGGATCGCGCTCTCGTCGAGCAGGGCCCGCAGGCTCTCGAAGGCAGGGCGCGGATCGACGGCGAAAGCCTCGCTTTCGCCCGAGCGGCAGATCGAGGCCCGTCCCCGCTCGCAGCGCCAGATCAGGTCGGGCTTCAGTCCGATCATCGAATAGCGCCCGCGCACCGCGCCGCCCTCGACCGATTCCAGCAGGAAGGCCGGCCCTTCGACGGCGTGGCGCAGCTTCAGGAAGGCCGCGACCGGGGTCTCGCAATCCCCGACCAGTATCTGCCGCAGAAGCTGCGGCGCCCCGGCCTCGTAGCCGCGCGCAAAGGCGTCGAAATCCGGCAGCGCGCTCATGGTCAGTTCTGCGCGCCGCCGGTGGCGTTGCGGAAGGCGGTCTCGTTGACGGCGACGCCGAGGTCGGCCTGCAGCCTCGCGACATATTGCGCCAGGATGTCCTCGCTGACGCTGCTGCCGAGCAGGCGGGAAAAATTCTCGGCCTCCTGGGTGGTGCGCGCATAGGGCGGGACATAGGCCGAATCGACCTTGAACAGGATGCGCCCGCCGTCGGCGGCCGAGGCGGAATTGCTCTTGCCCGCCACGGTGCCGAAGATCAGGCTGACGACGTTGGCGGGCAGATCCGGGCGCTGGTCCTGCCGGCCGAGGCCTGCGGCGGTCTCGATCGTCAGCCCGGCCGAGGCCGCGACCGCGTCGAAAGCCTCGCCCTTGTCGAGCCGCTGCACCAGTTCGCGCGTCTGCGCCGACAACCGCGTCGCGATCTCGTCCGCGCGCCACTGCGCCTCGACCTCGCCCTTCGATTCCTCGAAAGTCCGTTCGCGCGCGGCATCGATCTTCGTCAGGTCGAACCAGACATAGCCGCTGTCGCGCGGCAGCCGGATCGCCTCGTTGTCGACGCCGATATCGGAGCGGAAGATCGCCTGCACTGTCGCGTCGCCCCCGGCGAGCGCCGGCTCCTGCGTGCCGTCCAGCTTGCGAAGCGAGGCATCGACCGGGCCAAGCGCGCGCAGCGGCAGATCGAACTCCCTGGCGATCTCGGCGAGCGGCTTGGCCGAGGCGCGCTGGTCCTCGATCTTGTCGTGCAGCTCGGTGATGCGGCCCGTCGCCTTAGCCGTCGCGATCTCCTGCTTGATCTCGGCCGCGACCTCCTCATAAGGGCGCACGCGCTCGGGCGTGATCGCGGTGACGCGCAGCAGCACGGGGCCGAAGCCGCTGGCGACGGGAGCGCTGACGGTGTCCTCGGCCAGCGCGAAGGCGGCGTCGCGCACGGCGGCGTCGAAAACCTGGGTCCGGTTGAAGGTGCCGAGCGTCAGGTCCTTTTCGAGGACGCCCCGCGCGAAGGCCGCCGCCTCGAAGGTGTCGCCCTCGTCGATCCGCGCCTTCGCCGCCTGCGCTTCCTCGATCGTCGGGAAGGCGATCTGCTGGATGGTGCGGGTCTCCGGGCTGCCGAAGCGCTGGGCCTTGACCTGCTCGTAGCGCGCCTTCGTCTCGTCGTCGGTCACCTGGGACGGGTCGGCCAGCGTCTCGGCCGAGATCGAGAGCACGTTGGCGCTGCGGTATTCCGGAGCGCGGAAGCCGGCCTTGCGGGCGTCGAAGAAGCTCCTGAGCTGCTCGTCGGTCGGCGCCGCGATCTCCCCGGCGGCGGACGCAGGCAGCCGCGCCAGCGTCACGTCGCGGCGCTCGTTGCGAAGGCGGTGGCCGAGTTCCTGCAGCGCAACCGGGGCGCTGACGACGCCGACAGCCATTTCGGCCAGTTGCTGGCGCAGGATGATGGCGCGCTGCTCGCGCACATAGGCCGCCTCGGTAAAGCCGTTGCTGCGGAGCAGTTCGTTGAAACGCGCCGGCGAGAACGCGCCTGAGGCGTCGCGGAAGTTCTGGTCCTCGAAGATGAGATTGCGGATCGTCTCGTCGGAGACGGCAAGCCCCATCTGGCGCGCCGTCTGGTCGAGCGTGGCTTCCGTCACCAGCCGCGACAGCACCTGCCGGTCGAGCCCGAGCGCGCGCGCCATGTCGGGCGTGATCTGCCGGCGCTGCTGGCGCGTCAGCGTCTGCAGTTCGTTCTGGTAGGCGGTCCGCATCTGCTCGAGGCCGATCTCGGTCTTGCCGACGCGGGCGACCGAGTTGCGGCCATAGCCCTGAAAAATGTCGCCGATGCCCCAGATCGCGAAGGAGAAGATCAGGAAGCCGAAGAGCACGAAGATGAGGAGCTTGCCGAAGAAGCTCCGACCCGCGTTGCGGATGCCTGTCATCATCATCGTGTCGGTCTTTCCCTGGGGCGCCGGGCGGCGCGAAAGAGCGCGGCGCCCGGTGTTTCGTCGCGGCTGCTTATAGGAACCCGCGCCGCAAGCTGCAATCGGTTGAGACTGTGGCGCGCAATTGCAGCCTCAGCGCGGCGTTGCTAGAGCCATGCGCGGGGCCCGAGGAGACGAACACGACATGACGCGCAGCATCAGGCCGCTGGTCGCCGGCAACTGGAAAATGAATGGGCTGAGACCCGATCTCGCCATCGCGACGGAAGTCGCCAGGGGCTATGATGCCACGCTGAAAGCGGCGGTCGATCTGGCGATCTGCCCGCCTGTGACGCTGCTGTATGTCGCAAGCGCGGCGCTGGTCGGCTCGCGCATCGCCACCGGCGGGCAGGATTGCGCGGCGCAGGAAAGCGGGGCTTTCACGGGCGATCTTTCGGCCGCGATGCTGGCGGATGCCGGCGCCGGCTTCGTCATCGTCGGCCATTCGGAGCGGCGTGCGCTGCACGGCGAGAGCAATGCGACGGTCAAGGCCAAAGCGCAGGCCGCGCAGGCCGCGCTGCTGGTTCCCATCGTCTGCGTCGGCGAGACGCAGGACGAGCGGCAGGCCGGCAAGGCGCTGGCGGTGGTCAAGAAGCAGCTGCGCGGCTCCGTGCCGGACGGCGCTAAGCCTGGGACGCTGGTCGTCGCCTACGAGCCGGTCTGGGCGATCGGCACCGGCCTGACCCCGACCGCGGCCGACGTCGCCGAGATGCACGCCGCGATCCGCACTGAGATTGCCCGCCTTCTCGACAAGCCGGCTGCCGCCGGTATCCGGCTGCTCTATGGCGGCTCGGTCAAGCCGTCCAACGCCACCGAGTTGATGAATGTCGCCAATGTCGACGGGGCGCTGGTCGGCGGCGCGAGCCTCAAGGCGGAGGATTTCCTGGCGATTGCGCGGGCCTGCGCCTGAGCCACAGCTTCACGTGCCGGGTGGCGCGCCCGGCGAGTGCGTGCTATGGCCGCGCCCGAGTTCGCAGGGCGCAGCCGCGCCAAGGCCGAGCAGACCGAAGCGGGCGGCCCTTGGCGGCAGCGCGCTTCATGCCCATTTCGTGAGCTCGATACTTTTGTGAGCCCAATACTTTTGTGAGCCAATGCAGAACGTTCTCATCGTCATCCATCTGATCATCGTGGTCGCGCTCGTCGGCGTCGTCCTGCTGCAGCGCTCCGAAGGCGGCGGGCTCGGCATGGGTTCGGGCGGCGGCGGGGCCGGCGGCTTCATGACCGGCCGGGGTCAGGCCAACGCGCTGACGCGGACGACGGCGATTCTTGCCGGCGCCTTCTTCCTGACTTCGATCGCGCTCGCCGTCCTTGCCAATCAGGGCCGCGTCCAGCGTTCGATCATCGACGGCGCGCCGGGCGCGACCGCGCCGGCCGCCCCGACCGGCCCGAGCGCCCCCAACGCCGGCGGCGTGCTCGACCAGCTTCGGCAATTGCAGGGCCCGTCCGGCGGCGCGCAGCCGCCGACGCCGCCTGCGGCGCCGCAGCAATAAGCAGGGCAGGGGCCGGGAAACCGGCCCTTCTCTTTTGACGAAGGAGCGCCGGGAAACCGGCCCTTCTCTTTTGACGAAGGAGCGCCGGGAAACCGGCCGCTTTCTTCATGTGGACAAGCACGCCGCGCAGGCCCTGCCTGCACGCCCGGGCCTAGCGAATCGGACTCCCGTGGTTACAGGTGACCTCCCATGACGCGGTATGTTTTCATCACCGGCGGCGTGGTGTCTTCGCTGGGCAAGGGCCTGGCGGCGGCGGCGCTCGCCGCCCTCCTGCAGGCCCGCGGCCACACGGTGCGCCTGCGTAAGCTCGACCCCTATCTCAATGTCGATCCGGGCACGATGAGCCCGTATCAGCATGGCGAGGTCTTCGTCACCGATGACGGGGCCGAGACCGATCTCGACCTCGGCCATTACGAGCGCTTCACCGGCCGGCCCTGCAACCGGGGCGACAACATCACCACCGGCCGCATCTACATGGACATCCTGACCAAGGAGCGCCGCGGCGACTATCTCGGCGCGACGATCCAGGTCGTCCCGCACGTCACCAACGCCATCAAGGAGTTCATCCTCGACGGCAACGAGGGCTACGACTTCACGCTGGTCGAGATCGGCGGCACGGTCGGCGATATCGAGAGCCTGCCTTTCCTCGAGGCGATCAGGCAGGTCAACCAGCAGCTTCCGCGCGGCCAGTGCATCTTCGTGCATCTGACGCTGCTGCCCTATATCCCGACCGCGGGCGAACTCAAGACCAAGCCGACCCAGCATTCGGTCGCCGAGCTGCGCTCGATCGGCATCCAGCCCGACATCCTGCTCTGCCGCACCGACCGCGAAATTCCGCGCGAGGAGCGCCGCAAGCTCGCTCTGTTCTGCAATGTCCGCGAGACCGCCGTGATCGAGGCGAGAGACGCCGCCTCGATCTACGACGTGCCGCTCTCCTATCACGCCGAAGGGCTCGACAACGAGGTGCTGGCCGCCTTCGGCATGGACCATTCGATCGAGCCCGACATCTCGAACTGGCGGCGCATCTCCGAGCGGGTGAAGAACCCCGAGGGCGAGGTCACCATCGCCATCGTCGGCAAATACACCGGCATGAAGGACGCTTACAAATCGCTGATCGAGGCGCTGACCCATGGCGGCATCGCCAACCGCGTCAAGGTCAACCTCGACTGGATCGAGTCGGAAGTCTTCGAGAAGGAAGACCCGACGCCGTTCCTGGAGCATGTCCATGGCATCTTGGTGCCCGGCGGCTTCGGCCATCGCGGCGCCGAGGGCAAGATCAGGGCCGCGACCTTCGCAAGACAACGAAAAGTGCCGTATTTCGGCATCTGCTTCGGCATGCAGATGGCCGTGATCGAGGCGGCGCGTTCGCTCGCCGGGATCGAGCATGCGAACTCGACGGAGTTCGGCCCCACGGCCGAGCCGGTCGTCGGCCTGATGACCGAATGGCTGCGCGGCAACGAGCTGGAGAAGCGCGAGGCTGAAGGCAATATGGGCGGCACGATGCGGCTCGGGGCCTATGCCTCGACGCTGGCCGAGGGCTCGAAAATCGCGAAGATCTACGGCACGACCGAGATTTCCGAGCGCCATCGCCACCGCTACGAGGTCAATATGGGCTATCGCGAGCGGCTGGAGGCCAGGGGGCTGTCGTTCAGCGGCCTCTCGCCGGACGGTCTGCTGCCCGAGACGGTCGAGTATCCCGACCACCCCTGGTTCATCGGCGTGCAGTACCACCCGGAGCTGAAATCGCGCCCCTTCGAGCCGCACCCGCTGTTTGCGAGCTTCGTCGAGGCGGCGCTGGTGCAGAGTAGGCTGGTGTGAGGGCGAGGCTCTTTCAGAACCTAAGAGGCGGTGCCCTTGTCCGGCTACTATGGGTGGTAAGCGGACGCTATTCGCTTGGATACGGTAGGAGCCCCGGCAACCCTAGCGAGGTCTCGCCGAGCCAACTGACTTCGCGCCCATGGCGCTCCCGCGCAGCCAGCAAGTGAGCGTGCGCCGCTTGCATCGCCAAAGACAGGGCTTGAACCCCATCAACCCCATAAATCGTCATTGATTTTGGGCCTTCTGGCCAGCTGATCTCTAATCGACACAAGCTGTCGCTTCCGTCCTCTTCCGGCTGAAAGAAGCGGCATTCCACGTCGTGGCCATCAACGACGAACATTCGCTTCACGAACAGTTCGGATACCATGTTCAACCCTCCAGCCACCCTGTTTAGCGGTTGGAAGTGCTGTCCGCGAGGGGTCGCAATCTGCCGTCCAACGTCATGGTCGCCCTTGTGGCGACCATCCATGTCTTGCGACGCTGATGGCGGGCGAGCTTTCTGACGGCTGTGTCCTTCCGAGAGCGAAGTCAGACGTGGATGGTCGGGACAAGCCCGACCATGACGAATGGAGTCACACGCCCGTCAGCATCAGATCCAACGCCGCCGTGATCGCATAATGCTCGGCGGATAGGCTGGCGATCGGCCGTCCGAGCAGATTGCGCCTGATCCCGACAACCTCGGTCGGAACCAGCACCACACTGATCCCCTGAACGTCGAAAACGGGATTCAAGCGCCGGATAGGCGTGACGACCTCGAGCCGTCGCAAAGGCGTGATGACACAGACGTCGAGCGAGACGAGCAGATCGGACTGGAGCTCGATGACGAAGGGGTATTCTCGTCGCATCCGTTCGCCGGGGTGCTCATGCACATCGTGCTGCGCCACCGTGATTCATCAGTTCCGGAACTCGTCCGAGAACAAGCCCCTCTCCGCAATCCAGGCATTCTGCGCCGCGATCGCCTCGCGGTTCTCGCCGAGCCAGAGCTGGGCTTCTTCTCTCGTGATTCGCACCCGCAGGGCGTCTTCCGCGACAGCCGAGACGTTGACCCCATAGGCGCGCGCCTTCTCGACGAGGCTAGCGTCGAGCGAAAGGTTGATCGGGCGCTTGCTGACGGTACGACGCATGCGCATGAATAATGCACAGACTCAACCAGAAGTCATCCGATCTGGACAGGCCCGACGGGATCGGAATTGATCAGGTCGTTTCGCACGGTGCATGCACCGGCTAGCGCTCGCGTGCAGCTGACGTATAGTGAGGCTTCTGCGATCTCGCGGCTTGGGGGCAAGCGGCATGGCGATCTCGATGGCGGGTCTTCCCGCGTTCTTTTTGTATTTCTGTCTCGGCGTGGCGCTGATCGCCTGCTTTGCGGTGGTCTATCTGAAATTCACCGCCCATGACGAAATCGCGCTGATCCGTGGCGGCAATCTTTCGGCCGCGATCGCGCTCGGCGGCAATGTCGCGGGCTTCTCGATTCCGCTTGAAAAGGCGATCGCGCAGGCCAGCAGCATCCCCGATTTGATGATCTGGGCGCTCGCTGCGATGCTGATCCAGTTCGCGGCCTATGGGCTCGCCCGCATTCTGATCCCGGACCTCTCGCGCAAGATCGAGGAGGATCGTCTGCCCTCGGCGGCGATGCTCGCCGTGATCGCGGTCATCTCCGGCGCGCTGGCGGCCGCCAGCATGACGGCCTGAGCGGGGAGGGGCGGCGATGAAGCGCTCCGAGCAGATCGGTCTTGCGGCGGTCGGGATCGTGCTCGTGGCGACTGCATGGTCCTTCATCGGCGGCGGCAAGGATGAGGAGGAAAGCCTCGTCTACAACTCGCTCGCCGAGTGTCGCGCCGGCGGGCAGCTTTCGGCGACGCAATGCGAGCAGCGCTTCAACGAAGCCTCGGCGAACCATCTGCGCGATGCCAAGAAGTTCAGCAACAACGCGAACTGCGAGACCGAATATGGCGCGGGCTCCTGCCGCAGCAGCGTCTGGAACGGCGCGCAGGTCTTCATCCCCGCGCTGGCGGGCATCATGCTGGCGCGCAGCTTCGCGCAAGGAGGCGGCGCAGCGCAGCCCTTGCTGCCGCCGACACAGCAGGCCTGCCCGCCGCGCAGCCAGGCTCCGGAATGCCAGCAGGCGCGATCATCCTCCTCGGGCGGCGGAGGCGGCTACAGCAGCGGCGGCAGCCGCTCGCGCGCCTATTCCACGACGTCGGGACAGGCGGTCATCGCCCGCAACGTCTCCTCGACAGGCGTCGCCAGCGTGCCCGGCGTCGCCTCGCGCGGCGGTTTCGGGTCGACGGCGCGCTCCTTCTCCAGATCCTCCTCGTCCTGAGCGATGCGGCGCGTCACGCTGCCCCCGCGACACGACTGGCAGGCCCAGGTCGAGCGGCTTGGCTTCGCCTTCCACAGCATCGACGGCCAGACCTATTGGGACGAGAGCGTCGCCTACGCCTTCACGCTGGAGGAGATCGAACGCGATATCGAGGCGCCGTCCGAGGCGATCGAGCAGCTCTGCTTCACCTTCATCGACAAGGCGCTGGGCAATGAGGCGATTCTCACCAAGCTCGCGATTCCCCTCGCGCAATGGGATTTCATCCGCGCCTCCTGGCAGCGCGGAGACCGCAATCTCTATGGCCGGCTCGACCTCGCCTATGATGGAAGAGGCCCGGCCAAGCTGCTGGAATACAACGCCGATACGCCGACCGCCCTGTTTGAATCGGCGGTCGTGCAATGGGACTGGCTGGAGCAGGCGATGGCGCGGGGCGCGCTGCCGAGAGGGTGCGACCAGTTCAATTCGCTGCACGAGCGCCTGATCGCGGCGCTCAGTGGTTTGCGCGAGCCCTCGCCTTACCGTCTGCACCTCTCCAGCGTGCAGAACAGCAACGAGGACAAGGGCACGGTCGACTACCTTACGGATTGCGCCAGGCAGGCGGGGCTCGACGCGCGCTTCAGCTATATCGAGGAGATCGGCCTGCTCGCCGATGGCCGCTTCTGCGACGGGGCCAACCAGCCGATCGAGACTTTGTTCAAGCTCTACCCGTGGGAATGGCTGTTCCGCGAGCGCTATGCCGACGCGCTCTCAGGCTCGCGCTGCCAGTTCGTCGAGCCGCCCTGGAAGGCGCTCATCTCGAACAAGGGGCTGCTCGCCTGCCTCTGGGAGATGGAGCCCGGCCATCCCAATCTGCTGCCGGCCTTCTTCGAGGGCGATCCGCGCTGCGAGACGCTATCGCCCCGCCGCGTGCGAAAACCGCTCTATTCTCGCGAAGGGGCCAATATCACGCTGATGGAGCGCGGCACGGTTCTCGACAGCGACGACGGACCCTATGGCGCGGAGGGCTTCGTGCTGCAGGATGCGGCGCTCAACCTGTTTCAATCGAACGGCAACTACGCCGTGATCGGCTCGTGGCTCGTCGCCTCGCAAGCCTGCGGTCTGTGCGTTCGCGAGGATGTCACGCCGATCACCAAGAACACCTCGCGCTTCGTGCCGCATTACATCGAGCCGTGACGCAGTCGCGCTTGTGGCATGACCCTGTCGCTTGCGCCTGCTAGACAAGCGGCATCGCCAGACCGAGCCGAAAGCCGACGCCATGCCCGACCAGACCAGCATAAGCCCGCGCGGGCTCGACCATCTCGTCATCGGCGTGCGCGATCTCGACGCGGCCGGCGCTTTCTACTCCCGGCTCGGCTTCACGGTCGGAGCCCGCAACACGCACCCATGGGGCACGCAGAACCGCATCGTGCAGTTTCCAGGCAGCTTCCTCGAACTGATCGCCATCGGCGACGCACAGGCGATCCCGCCGCAGGCTCCCGGCCGCTTCTCCTTCGGGGCCTTCGTGCGCGATGCGCTCGAGCGGGGCGAGGGCATGTCGATGCTGGTTCTGGAAAGCACTGATGCGAAAGCCGACGCCGCGATCTACAAGGCTGCCGGCATCGGCGATTACGAGCCCTTCTTCTTCGAGAGGCAGGGCGTGAGGCCCGACGGCTCGCAGGTCCGCGTCGCCTTCTCGCTCGCCTTCGCTGCGGACGCGGCCGCGCCCGAATGCGGCTTCTTCGTCTGCCAGCAGCACGAGCCGCGGAATTTCTGGAACCCGGCCTTCCAGCAGCACGAAAACGGCGCGACGGGTCTCGCTGCGGCGATCATGGCCACGGACGATCCCGCGGCGCATCGCGCCTTCCTGGCCGCCTTCACCGGCGGGGCCGAGATCATCGACGGCAACGAGGACTTCGTCGTCGGATTGCCGCGCGGCCGCATCGACGTGCTCGACGGCGATGCGGCGCAGGCGATCTACCATGTCGAGCCCGACCCGACGCCGGCGCGCTTCCTCGGCTTCAGCGTCGCGGTGTCCGATCTGGAGGCGGTGGCGCGGCGGTTGTCGGAGGCCGACATCCCGTTCCATCATGGCGAGGGGCGCATTTCGCTCGCGCCCGAAACCGGCTTTGGCTGCGTCATCGCCTTCGAGGCGGCCTGACAGTCGCTGCCGACGTAAGGCGGGAGATCGCACCGACCATGCTAATTCCGGCTCTGACCAAACTGCCCGATTTCGCGCTGTTCTTCTCGGTGTCCCTGGCGCTGGTCGGTGTGTATATACTGGTCTACACGTTGGCGACCTCGCACAATGAATTCGGCCTGATCCGACAGAACAATGTCGCGGCCGCGCTATCGCTGGGGCTGAGCCTGACGGGGTTCGCCCTGCCGCTGTCGAGCGCGGTGGTGCATTCGACGACCATCGTCGACCTCGCGATCTGGGGGCTGGTCGCCATCATGGTGCAACTGACCGTCTACTGGCTGGTCAGGCTTATCCTGCCGAACCTGTCCTCGCGGATCGCCTCGGGCGAACTCGCATCGGCCTTGTTCCTCGGCGCGGCCTCGCTCGCGGCAGGCGTCATCAACGCGGCCGCGATGAGTTTCTGATTGCGCCGCCCGGCGTCACGCGCCGAGCGGGCGTTCCTTATCCAGCGTCGCAAGCAGCCCGATCAGGGCGCGGTCGTGCAACACGACCATGCGCTCCTTCGGCTTCAGCCAGATCGTCGCATCCTCGATCGTCTGGGCATCGACGAGTTTCGCCTGGGCGACCGCGCGGTCCGGCTCGATGTCGCCGCGTCGGCGGGGCTGGCCTTCCGGCAGCATCGCTTCATGGGCGTCGCGCAGCACCGGATCGGCGTGGAGCGCCGCAAGCCCGTCGCCCTCGTCGAAGCCGGCCTTGGCGAACTCCGCCTGCAGCGCATTGGCCCTGAGCGCGATCTCCGGCGGGTCGCCTTCCTCCGGAGTCAGGAGCAGCTTGCGGCGCTTCAGCCAGAGCCCGAGCCCGAGCTGGCCCGACGCCCATGACAAGGGGATCGCCAGCACGAGGCCGACGATGGTGGGCGACATCCAGGCGAACAGCGAGGTCGCGATCAGGAAGGCCGAGATGCCGGCGACGACACCCAGCACCGTATGCGTCCTGTGCCGCCGGACGATGTCCCTGAGCGGGATCGAGCCGTCGTCGCGGCGCTGCGGATTCCAGCCGGTGTCGCGCCCGAGCAGGATCTGAAACACCGAGCCCGACTGGATCAGCATCATGATCGGCGCGAAGAAGGCCGAGAACAGCACCTCGATGAAGGCCGAGACGACGAGCCGGATCGCCCCGCCGCCGGCGCGTCGGAGCTTGCCGTTGAACAGCGTCAGCAGAAGCCCGAACAGTTTCGGCGCGAGCAGGATCGCCATGGTCACGGCGAACAGGTTCAGCGCGCGCTCGGGGTCGAAGCGCGGCCAGATCGGGAACAGCGTGAACTCCTGCGTGAAGTATTCCGGCCTGGCGTAGCTGACCTGCAGCACGATCAGGATGCCGACCACGAGCTGCATCAGCCAGAACGGCGAGGCGAGATAGCCCATGATGCCGGTGGCGAAATGCTGCCGCGTCGACCAGACGAAGCCCTTTGCGCCCAGAATGCGCGAATGCTGCAGGTTGCCCTGGCACCAGCGCCGGTCGCGCACCGAGATGTCGATCAGCGAGGGCGGGCTCTCCTCATAGGAACCCGTCAGGTCCGGCAGCATGTAGACCGACCAGCCGGCGCGCCGCATCAGCGCCGCCTCGACGAAATCATGGCTCAGAACATGCCCACCGAAGGGCGGCTTGCCCTTGAGGTCCGGCAGGCCGCAATGGTCGGCGAAGGCTTTCGTGCGGATAATGGCGTTGTGGCCCCAGTAATTGCCGTCGCGACTCGACCACATCGCGAGCCCGGTCGCGATCACCGGGCCGTAGACCCGGGCCGCGAACTGCTGCAGGCGGGCGAAGAAGGTGTTGCGGTTGATGATCAGCGGCAGGGACTGGATGATGCCGGAGTCGGGATCGGCCTCCATCGCCGCCGCGAGCCTGACGATGCAGGCGCCGGTCATCAGGCTGTCGGCGTCGAGCACGACCATATGCTCGTAATACCCGCCCCAGCGCGTCACGAAATCGGCGATATTGCCGGCCTTGCGGTGGTGGTTCTTCGGGCGGTGGCGGTAATAGACCCGCGCATCCGGACCAAGCCGCTGGCGCAATGCCAGGAAGGCGCGCTCCTCGGCGATCCAGATGTCGGGGTTCGTCGTGTCCGAGACGATGAAATAGTCGAAATGCGCGCCCAGCCCTGTCGCCTCGACCGATTCCCGTATCGCCGTCAGCGCCGCGAAGGTGCGCGCGGTCGATTCGTTGTAGATCGGCATCACCACGACGGTGCGGTGCTTCAGGCTCTCGACTCGCTCGCCGAGCCCCTTGCCGAAAAGCAGCCCGAAGAAGCCGAGCAGGGCGCTGGTGAAGGCCAGCGCGATCCACGAGAAATTCACCGTGAACAGCACGAGCAGGGCGTACTGCAGCGAGGTCGTGCTGCTGACCGACACGACGTTGTACATTTCCCATGCGCCGTAAGCCGTAAGCAGCAGCGCGCCGCCGAAGACGAAGAGCCGCTTCAGCCAGGGGGTCCTCCATTGCGCCGGCGCGGCCGGCTTGCGCCGGTCCGAGCTCTGCCAGCTCTGGAAGGACTGCACCGGCATGATCAGCCGGCTCTCGGGCGGCGTCGCCGGCATGGTCGCCGCCGCGCACGCCGGCGGCTTCGCCTCGGCGGCCGCGTCGGGGCGGATCGCAGTCACCATGTCCATCGGTTCAGCCAGGTTTCCGAGACCGGTTGACCGCCCGCCTGCAGGACGAGCCGCAGCTCGCTCAGATTGTCGGTTCCAGGATCGACCTCGAAGCCGACGCGCATCAGCTTGCGTTCGGGATAGGGCCAGAGCCTGACATTGTGGATCGCGCCGGGCGTGGCCGAGATCGTGGCGCGCGTCGCGGCCACGGTGGCCGCATCGGCCAGCCTGTCGCCGGTGAACTCGACGATGAACCGCCGCCGCCGTCCCTGCGTGCCGCGCCCCTGCCGGAGGCGCCCCGCGACGGCAAGCGCCGGCCGCTCGGGCGGCTGCCAGCACCACGCCTGGCGATAGGCGACCATCGTCTCGCTCCCCGCGGCAAGCGGCTGGCGCGGCCGCCAATAGGCGATGATGTTGTCGTTGAGATCCGACTCGCTCGGGATTTCGATGAGCTGGATCGAGCCCGCGCCCCAGTCGCCGAGCGGCTCCGTCCAGACGCTGGGGCGCAGTTCGAAGCGCTGGTCGTCGTCCTGGAAGGCGGCCGGGTCGCGTTCGCGCTGGACCAGGCCGAAGCCGCGCGGATTGCCGTCCATGAAGGAGGAGACCTGCAGGTTGGCCGGGTTGCTGACCGGCCGGTAGATCCATTCGCCGGCGCCAGACAGCATCTGCACTCCGGATACCTCGTGCACGGCGGGACGCAGATCGTCGAAGCCGCGCCGGCTCTGCGGGCCCGACAGGAAGGTGCCCATGGTGCAGCCGAAACCGACATGATCGAGAGCCTGGCGGGCGAACAGCGTCATTTCGACGTCGATCAGCGTGACGTCGCCGGGCCGAAGCGTCATCCGGACCGCACCGGTCAGGCTCTCGGAGTCGAGCAAAGCGTGGATGACGAGCAGGCCCGAGGCCGGACTGGGGCGCTCGATCCAGAAGGCGCGGAAGAACGGGATTTCCTCGCCACGCGTTTCGCCTGGGCGCAGGATCAGGGCCCGCGCCATCGAACCGTAGTTCTGGCCGCGCGCCAGCGAGCGGAAGAAGGTTGCGCCCTGAAAGATCGCGACCTCGTAGGGCCGCTCCAGCCCGGTGGCGATCCGCATTCCGGAGAATTGCAGGTCGAGACCCTGCGGCGGAGGCGGCACCCGGCCATAATCGAACTTGCCGCGGTCGAAGGCGACCCGCCGCACGATATCGTCCTCGATCGTGAACAGCCCGACCGGCCGCGAAAAAACATAGCCGCGATGCAGCGGCTCGACGGTGAAGCCGCGATTCTCGCCGGCCCAGATCAGCCCGCCGGGCTGCGCCCTGATGCCCGAAAACTGATCGAAAGGCAGCGTCGCGTAACCCTCCGGGAGGTCGGTCGCGACCAGTGGAACGAGCGGCTTCTGCGCGAGCAGCCGCGCCGTCTCCACGATCGAAGCGGGGTCGAATCGCTGGCCTTCTCCCTGGCTCGGCCGGGTCTGCGCCGGAGGAGCGCCCTGCGCCTGGGCGAGGCCCGCGCCGAGCAACGAAGCGGCTGCGAGCCCGCCTGTCGAGCTTTTCAAAAACTGCCGCCGATTCAACGATTTCGCCATCATATCCAACTTGGGCGGGCGACGCTCTCGCCCCCTGCGCTTCTAGAGCATATTGCCGCCGGCTGAAAAGCCGCCATGGCTCCGAATTCGCCGATGGCGGGCATTGTTCCGCGCCGTCGTCACCATCTGTCGCCAGTGCCGATACGGCATGCAGAACCACGGCCGGCCGTGGTTTTGGCAAACGCCGGCAAGATCGGCTATCGACTGTCGCCGCAGGGCGACCATGCGCGGGATCGAACGCCGCCCGGCAGACGCCGGCGGCAAGGGAAACGACAATCATGACGGAAATGCAGTCCGGCCGGTCCTGCCTGGCCATCATCCTGGCGGCGGGCGAGGGCACGCGCATGAAATCGCGCCGGCCCAAGGTCCTGCACGCGGTTGCCGGCCGCTCGCTGCTGGGCCATGCGCTCGCTGCGGTGGCGCAGGCCGGAGCGGACGAGATCGTGGTGGTGATCGGCCCCGATCGCGCCGACGTCGCCGCCGAGGTCGCGGCTGTCCTGCCGGCCGCCGGCGTCGTGGTGCAGACCGAGCGCAAGGGCACGGCCCATGCCGTGCTCGCCGCCCGCGAGGCGCTGGCGCGGGGCCATGACGACGTCATTGTCGCCTTCGCGGACACGCCGCTGGTCCGGCCGGAAACCTTCGCGGCCCTGCGTCGCGCGGTCGGCGCTGGCGCGGGCGTCGCCGCGCTTGGCTTCGAGGCGCGCGATCCGACGGGCTATGGTCGCTTCATCGTCCGCGACGGCGCGCTCGAAGCCATCGTCGAGCACAAGGACGCGAGCGAAGCGCAGCGCGCGATCATGCTCTGCAATGCCGGGCTGATGGCGCTCGACGGCCGCCATGCGCTGGCGATCCTCGACGCCATCGGCAACGCCAACGCCCAGAACGAATTCTATCTGACCGACGCCGTCGCGGTGGCGCGCTCGCGCGGACTGACCGCCGTTGCGCTGACCGCGCCCGAGGCCGAGGTGCAAGGCGTCAACGATCGCGCCCAGCTAGCGGCCGTGGAGTCCGAGTTCCAGCGCGGCAGGCGTCGCGAGGTCATGCTGGCCGGCGCAACGCTGGTCGCCCCTGAGACGGTGTTCTTCAGCGTCGATACGCGGATCGGCCGCGATGTGCTGATCGAGCCGAATGTGGTCTTCGGGCCGGGCGTCACGGTCGCCGACGGCGCGGTGATCCATGCCTTCTCGCATCTGGAAGGCGCTTCTGTCGGCGAAGGCGCGAGCGTCGGTCCCTATGCACGCCTGCGACCGGGCGCGCGGCTCGGCCGCAACGTGCGGATCGGCAATTTCGTCGAGGTCAAGGCGGCCGAGATCGGGGAGGGCGCAAAGGCCAATCATCTGGCTTATATCGGCGACGCGACGGTCGGCGCGGGAGCCAATATCGGCGCGGGCACGATCACCTGCAATTACGACGGCTTTCTCAAGAGCCGGACCGTCATCGGCGCGGGCGCCTTCGTCGGCTCGAATTCGTCTCTGGTCGCGCCCGTCACGATCGGGGCGGGCGCCTATGTCGGCTCCGGCTCGGTGATAACGAAAGACGTCCCGGCCGATGCGCTGGCCGTGTCGCGCGCGCGCCAGATCGAGCGCGAGGGCTGGGCGACGGCGTTTCGCGAGAGGGGAGCCGCGAGCAAGGCCTCGGCGAAGGCCGGGACGCCGGAATAGCGTGCGGAACGCGGCTTTCGCGCAAGCCGGCGTTCATAGTTCGACATCTAGAGTGATTTTTCACGAGGGCCTTTCGCGGCTAAGCGAATGCCAACGGCAATGGCTGACGAGGTTCCAAGCATGTGCGGCATCGTGGGGATTCTGGGCAAGGAAGCGGTCGCGACCCAGGTTGTCGAGGCGCTGCGGCGGCTCGAATATCGCGGCTACGATTCCGCCGGCGTCGCGACGCTGGAGAACGGCCTGCTGACGCGCCGTCGCGCCGAGGGCAAGCTCAGGAACCTCGAGATCCGCCTTTCCAGCGAGCCGCTCGACGGGCTGATCGGCATCGGCCACACCCGCTGGGCGACGCATGGCAAGCCCAACGAGACCAACGCCCACCCGCACGCGACCGAAAAGCTCGCCGTCGTCCATAACGGCATCATCGAAAACTTTCGCGACTTGCGCGCCGAACTCGAGGCCGACGGCTACGTCTTCGCGACGCAGACCGACACCGAAATCGTCGCCCATCTCGTCACGCGCGAGCTCGATCGCGGCCGGACCCCGGCCGAGGCGGTGGGCTTGAGCCTGCCGCGCCTGCGCGGCGCGTTCGCGCTCGCCTTCCTGTTCCAGGGCGAGGAGGATCTGCTGATCGGCGCGCGCAAGGGCTCGCCGCTCGCGGTCGGAATCGGCGATGGCGAGATGTATCTGGGCTCGGATGCGCTCGCGCTCGCGCCCTTCACCAACCTGATCGCCTATCTCGAGGAGGGCGACTGGGTCGTCCTCAACCGCAAGGGCGCGAGTTTCTTCGACAAGGACAACCGGCCGGTGGAGCGCCGCGCCCAGCGGGTCGCCGCGGGCGCGTTTCTGGTCGAGAAGGGCAACCACCGCCATTTCATGGCGAAGGAAATCTACGAGCAGCCCGAGGTCGTCGGCCACACGCTGACGCAGTATCTCGACATGGTCGAGGGCAAGGTCAGGCTGCCCTTTGCCGGCAAGATCGACTGGGCGAGCCTCTCGCGGCTTTCGGTCTCGGCCTGCGGCACGGCCTACTACGCCGGGCTGACCGCGAAATACTGGTTCGAGAAGCTCGCCCGGCTGCCGGTCGAAATCGATGTCGCCTCCGAGTTCCGCTATCGCGAAGCGCCCTTGCCGAAGGATGGGCTCGCGCTCTTCGTCTCGCAATCGGGCGAGACGGCCGATACGCTCGCCTGCCTGCGCTATGCGCGGCAGGAAGGTCAGACGATCCTCTCGGTCGTCAACGTGGCGACCTCGACCATCGCCCGCGAAAGCGACGCCGTCGCCCCAACGCTCGCCGGCCCCGAGATCGGCGTCGCCTCGACCAAGGCCTTTACCTGCCAGCTCACCGCACTGGCGTGCCTCGCGCTTGCGGCCGCGCGGGCACGGGGCACTCTGACGGCGGAGGACGAGGCCCGTCACGTCCAGAGCCTGATCGCGTTGCCCGGCCTGATGGCCAGGGCGCTTGAACTGGAGCCGGAGATCGAGAAGCTCGCCCGAGAGCTCTCCAAAGCCAGGGACGTGCTCTATCTCGGCCGGGGGACGTCGTTCCCTCTGGCGCTGGAAGGCGCGCTGAAACTCAAGGAAATCAGCTATATCCACGCCGAAGGGTATCCGGCTGGCGAACTCAAGCATGGCCCGATCGCGCTGATCGACGAGGACATGCCGGTGATCGTTGTCGCTCCGCATGACGGCCTCTTCGAGAAGACGGCGTCGAACATGCAGGAGGTCGCGGCGCGCGGCGGCCGGATCATCCTGATCACCGACGCCAGGGGCGCGGCCGAATGCGGCATCGAGCCCGAGACGACGATCATCATGCCGGAGATGGATCCGGTCTTCGCGGCGATCGTCTACGCCCTGCCGATCCAGATGATCGCCTACCAGACCGCCGCCTTCATGGGCAAGGACGTCGACCAGCCTCGCAATCTGGCGAAATCCGTCACGGTCGAATGAGGGCTATTCGCCAGCCGGCTCCGGCCGGCTCGCGACGTAGGTTCCCGCCGCCAGCAGGCCCGCGCCGCTGATCCAGAGAGCGATCGGCGGCGCATCCGTCACCGCCAGCAGGGCGAAACTCGCCAGCATCGAGCCGCAGGCCAGGTACTTGGCCCTGCGATCGATCGCGCCGGTGTCGCGCCAGCGCCGGACATGGGGGCCGAGCCTTGGATGGTCGAGCAGCCAGAGCTCGAATCGAGGCGAGGACTGCGAAAAGCACCAGGCCGCGAGAATCAGGAACACGGTGCCGGGCATCAACGGCAGGACGAGCCCGACGACGCCGAGCCCTGTGAAGAGCCAGCCGGCGGCAAGCAGGAGCGGGCGGCGCATCCGAAATCGTTTCTTGCTGTCCAAACCGGCCCGATCCCGAATCGCCGAAGGTCAGGGTGGTATAAGCGACCGACTCGCTTATCTTGCAGATATTGCGGCGCAGCGTCGCCAGCAAAGACTACACAGTGGCACAGCCACGCGTCCGGATCACAGATGAACCCAAGTCCTATTGATCCCCGCCTCGCGATCCAGACCGACCTGCTGCGGCCATCCTTCGGCACGCGGCTGCGGCGTTATTTCCTGACGGGCCTCGTCATCGCCGCGCCGCTTGCGATCACGGCCTCCGTCACCTGGTGGTTCATCAACCTGATCGATGGGCTGGTGAAGCCCTTGATTCCGAACTCGTATCTGCCTGATTCCTATCTGCCGTTCCCGATCCCGGGATTGGGCATTATCATCGGGTTGATCGGCCTGACGCTGCTCGGCTTCCTGACCGCCAATTTCGTCGGTCGCACGCTGATTGAGGCCGGCGAGGCGCTGCTGAACCGGATGCCGATCGTGCGCAGCCTCTACAAGAGCGTGAAGCAGATTTTCGAGACGATCTTCTCGCAAAGCGGCACCTCGTTCCGCAAGGTCGGCATGGTGCAGTATCCCCAGCCGGGCATGTGGTCGATCGTCTTCATCGCCCAGGAGGCCTCGCCCGACATCGCCGACCGGCTGCCCGATGGCGACCAGCAGATCGGCGTCTTCCTGCCCTGCGCGCCCAACCCGACGACGGGCTTTTTCTTTTATCTGGCCCGCCGCGAGATCGTCGAACTGACCATTTCGGTCGAGGATGCAGCAAAGCTGGTCATGTCGGCGGGGCTGATCCAGCCGGGCGAGGCTGCGCCCAGATTGATGACAGGCACTATCCCGCCCGCAGCAGCCTGATCGCGACGTCGCGCTCGAACAGATACAGCAGGGTCCGCACCGCCTCGCCGCGCGCACCTTCCAGATGCGGGTCGCGTTCGATCAGCAGGCGGGCATCGTCGCGCGCCGCCGCCAGCAGGTCGCCATCGGTTTCGGGCCGCGCGATACGCCAGTCGGGCGAGCCTGACTGCTTGGTGCCCAGCACCTCGCCTTCGCCGCGCAGCCGCAGATCCTCCTCCGCGATCCGAAACCCGTCCTCGGTCTCGCGCATGATCGAAAGCCTGGCCTCGGCGACCGGGCCGAGCGGGCCCCTGTAGAGCAGCAGGCAGGTCGAGGCGGCCGAGCCGCGTCCGATCCGCCCGCGAAGTTGGTGAAGCTGCGCCAGCCCGAAGCGCTCGGCATGCTCGATCACCATCACGCTGGCGTTGGGCACATCGACGCCGACCTCGATCACGGTCGTCGAGATCAGGATGCGGGTTTGGCCGGCGACGAAAGCCGCCATCGCCGCATCCTTGTCGCGGCCGGGCATCTGGCCATGCAGCAGCCCGACCTGCGGGCCGAACAGCTCCCGCAATGAATCGAATCGCTCCTGCGCCGCCGCGACGTCGAGCAGGTCTGATTCCTGCACGAGCGGGCAGACCCAGTAGACCTGCGCGCCGGACTCGACCGCGCGGCTGATCCCGGCGACGACCTCGTCATAGCGCTCCAGCGGGAGCGCCTTGGTCGCGATCGGCTTGCGACCGGCCGGCTTCTCGGCAAGGACGGAAATATCCATGTCGCCGAACCAGGTCAGCGACAGCGTGCGCGGGATCGGCGTCGCGGTCATCACCAGCACATCGACGGCCTCGCCCTTGGAGCCGAGCAGCAGGCGCTGATGCACGCCGAAGCGGTGCTGCTCGTCGACGATGGCGAGCGCGAGGTCGCGGAAAGCGACGCCCTCCTGGAACAGCGCATGCGTGCCGACCGCGATGGCGATCTCGCCGCCGGCTAGCCCCTCCAGCACGCGGGCGCGGCCCGGCCCTTTCTCGCGGCCAGTGAGCAAGGCGAGCTTCAGCCCGGCGGCTTCAGCTAAGGGGGCCAGACGCTCCGCATGCTGGCGCGCCAGAATTTCGGTCGGGGCCATCAGCACCGATTGCCGCCCGGCCTCGGCAGCCGCCGCCATCGCCAGAAGCGCGACGACCGTCTTGCCCGAGCCGACATCGCCCTGCAGCAGCCGCAGCATGCGTTCGGGCTTTTCCATGTCGTCATGGATGTCGGCGAGCGCCTGCTTCTGGCCATCGGTCAGCGTGAAGGGCAGGGCGGCTTCGAGCTTGCGCCGAAGGGCTCCGTCGCCCGCTGTGGCGCGGCCGGCCGCCTTCTTCTGCTGGCGGCGCACGAGCGCCAGCGCGATCTGGCTCGCGAGCAACTCGTCATAGGCGACGCGCCGGCGCGCATTGGTGTCGCCCTCGATCGCTTTGAGGTCAATCGGATGATGCAGCGCCTGCATCGCCTGAGCGAAGGAGGGAAAACCCGCCTTGGCGACGAAAGCCGGATCCTGCCACTCCGCCAGCACCGGGCACTTTTCCGCCGCCGCCGCTGCGATCCGCGTCATCACGCGCGGCCCGACGCCTTCCGTCAAACCGTAGACCGGCTCGATCGACGGCATGGTGGCGGCGAGTTTGGGATCGAACATGCGGTCGGGATGCACCATCTGGCGCATGCCGTCCCAGAGTTCGAGCTTGCCCGAGATCAGGCGATAGGCGCCGATCGGCATGGTCTGGAGCAGATGCCGGACATCGGCGTGGAAGAACACCAGCGTCACGTCGCCGGTCTCGTCCTCGACCAGGATGCGGTAGGGGGCCTTCGCCTTGGTCGCAGGAGGCGGGCGATGCTCGGTCACCCGTGCGTTGAAGGTCGCGACGTCGCCGATCGGCGCATCCGCGATGGTCGGGCTCGGCCGCCGGTCGATCGCGCCCGTCGGCAGATGGAACAAAAGGTCTACGACGCGCGCGGCCTTAGTCTCGTCGCCCAAGAGTTTGTCGAGCGCCTTGGCCGTCTTGGGGCCGACGCCCGACAGCGTCGTCACGGCGGAAAACAGCGGATCGAGCAGGGTCGGGCGCAAGCGGGCTCTCGGGTGTTGTGTCAGGAGCGCGAAGTTTGCCGCCATCGGGCCGCTGACTTCGCATGAGCTCAACGCTATATAGCCCGCGACGGCAGGCTCCGCGACGGGGCCGGCCTTATTGTCATTGCCGCATCAAGAGGTTTTGCATGTCCGGCTCGACCCGCTCCAGCGCCGATCTCGACTCGCGCCGGCGAAAGATCCTGTTCCGCTCCTGGCATCGCGGCATGCGCGAGAATGATCTGATCATGGGCCGCTTCGCCGATGCCGAGATCGGCAACCTCAGCGAGGCCGAACTCGACGCGTTCGAAGCGCTGATCGAGGTGCTCGACCGCGATCTGATCTCCTGGATCACCGGCGAGGCGCAGGTGCCGGAGAACTACGACACGGATGTGTTCAGGCGGCTCAAGGCGTTTCATCACCACGGCAAGCCGATCCATGTCTAGCCGGTGCTAATGCTGTCCGTGTCATCCCGGGCGAAGCGAAGCGGAGACCCGGGATCCATTCCAGAACCTTTCCGACGCCGTTCCGGAATGGTTCCCGGATCGGCGCGGCTTCGCCGCTTGTCCGGGATGACAACAGATGTTGATCAAGAAGACGAACTGAACGCATGAGCATCGCGCCTCCCGCCCAACTCGCCAAACTCCAGCTCGACCGCATCCTCGACGCGCTGAACCGCGGCGACAAGCCGGTGCTTGCCAGCGTGCCGGACGGGTTCGACGCCGTCCTTCTCGCCGACCTGACGCGCGCCCGGGCGAAGAAGGCCGAGGGCGCGGCGATGCTCGTCTTCGTCGCGCGCGACGGTCAGCGCCTGCAGGTGCTGGAGAACGCGCTCCAGTTCGTCGCGCCCGATCTCGAGGTGATGTCGTTCCCGGCCTGGGACTGCCAGCCCTATGACCGCGTCTCGCCCGCGCCGAGCATCGTCGCGCATCGCATGACGACGCTGTCGCGGCTGGCGAAAACGAAGTCCGGCGACAAGCCGCGCCTGCTCCTGACCACCGTCAACGCGGCGCTCCAGCGCGTGCCGGCCTTTTCCAAGGTGGCGTCGGAAAGCTTCTCGGCCGCGCCGGGTAACATGGTCGACACCGACCAGTTGGCGCGTTGGCTCGACATGAACGGCTATCTGCGCACCTCGACCGTGCGCGAGACCGGCGAATTCGCGGTCAGGGGCGGCATCGTCGATCTCTATCCGCCGGGCATGCCCGCTCCGATCCGGCTCGACTTCTTCGGCGACACGCTGGAATCGATCCGCACCTTCGATCCGGAGACGCAACGCACCACCGGGCAGATGCGCGGGCTCGACCTGGTGCCGATGTCCGAGGCGCAGATGACGAGCGAGAGCATCAAACGCTTTCGCCAGAGCTATATCGCGACCTTCGGCACGCCGGGCCGCGACGACACGCTCTACGAGGCGGTCAGCGAGGGCCGCCGCCCGGCGGGGCTGGAGCACTGGCTGCCGCTGCTGGCGGACAGGCTCGACACGCTCTTCGCCTATCTGCCCGACGTCCCGCTGGTGCTCGACCATCAGGCGGAGGATGCGGTCGGGGAGCGCTTCAGCCAGATCAAGGACTATTACGACGCGCGCAAGGCCGCGATGGACCAGCCGGGCGCCGGCGGCATCCCCTACAAGCCGCTCAAGCCCGACGCGCTTTATCTCTCGCCGGCCGAGTGGCGCGCCGTCATCGACCAGAGCGGCGTCGCATCGCTGACGCCGTTCCGGTTGCCCGACAGCGAGGGCAAGCTGATCGTCGATCTCGGCGCGCGGCAGGGCCGTAGCTTCGCCGCCGAGCGCGCCGACAATGCCGGCAGCGTGTTCGACGCGGCGGTCGCCCATGTGAAGGCGCTGGAGACCGACGGCAAGCGCGTCATCCTCGCCGCCTGGTCCGAGGGCTCGCGCGAGCGTCTGGCCCATGTGCTGGCCGATCACGGCCTCAAGGCCGTGCAGACCACAGGCTCCCTGCGCGCCGCCTTCGATCTCAAGCCCGGCACGGTTGCGCTCGCCGTCTGGGGTTTCGAGACCGGCTTCGAGGCGGGCAAGCTCGCCGTCATTGGCGAGCAGGACATCCTCGGCGACCGGCTGGTGCGGCCGCGCAAGAAGTCGCGGCGGCCGCAGGATTTCATCAACGAGCTGTCGTCGCTGTCGCCTGGCGACCTCGTCGTCCATGTCGACCACGGCATCGGCCGCTTCATCGGGCTTCGCACCATCACGGCGGTCGGCGCGCCGCATGACTGCCTCGAAATCCACTATGCGGCCGGCTCGAAGCTGTTCCTGCCGGTCGAGAACATCGAGCTGCTCTCGCGCTACGGCTCGGAGGACACCGAGGTTCCGCTCGACCGGCTCGGCGGCGGCGGCTGGCAGGCGCGCAAGGCCAAGCTGAAGCAGCGCATCCGCGAAATGGCGGGCAAGCTGATCGCGATCGCGGCCGCCCGCGCCCTGAAGGAAGCCCCGCGCCTGATCCCGCAGGCAGGGCTCTATGACGAGTTCTGCGCCCGCTTCCCCTTCGAGGAGACCGAGGACCAGCAGGCGACGATCGACGCGGTGCTCGACGACATGGCGGCGGGTCGGCCGATGGACCGGCTCGTCTGCGGCGATGTCGGCTTCGGCAAGACCGAGGTGGCGCTGCGCGCCGCCTTTGCCTGCGCGCTCAACGGCAAGCAGGTCGCGGTCGTGGTGCCCACCACGCTGCTGGCGCGCCAGCACTACCGCAATTTCGCCGAGCGCTTTTCGGGCCTGCCGGTCAATGTCGGTCAGGCCTCGCGCTTCGTCGGCGCGCAGGACCTCAAGGCGGTCAAGGCCGGCGTCAGGGACGGCACGATGGACATCGTCGTCGGCACGCATGCGCTGCTCGGCAAGGCCATCGAGTTCAGGGATCTCGGCCTCGTGATCGTCGATGAGGAGCAGCATTTCGGCGTCGGCCACAAGGAGCGGCTGAAGGAGTTCCGCGCCGAGGTCCATATGCTGACCCTGACCGCAACGCCGATCCCGCGCACGCTCCAGCTCGCCATGACCGGCGTGCGCGAACTCTCGATCATCGCGACGCCGCCGGTCGACCGTCTGGCGGTGCGCACTTTCGTGACGCCCTTCGACCCGCTGATCGTGCGCGAGGCGCTCCTGCGCGAGCGCTACCGGGGCGGGCGCTCGTTTTATGTCGTGCCCCGCATCGAGGACATCGCCGACGTCAAGGATTTCCTCGACAAGCAGGTTCCCGAGGCCAAGGTCGGCATCGCGCATGGCCAGATGGCGGCAGGCCAGCTCGAGGACGTGATGACGGCGTTCTATGAGGGCCAGTACGACGTGCTGCTCTCGACCACGATCGTCGAATCGGGCCTCGACATCCCGACCGCCAACACGCTGATCGTCCACCGCGCCGACATGTTCGGCCTCGCCCAGCTCTATCAGCTCCGCGGCCGCGTCGGCCGCTCCAAGGTGCGGGCCTATGCGCTGTTCACCCTGCCGGTCAACCGCAAGCTGACCGAGCAGGCCGAGCGCCGGCTCAAGGTGCTGCAATCGCTCGATACGCTTGGCGCCGGCTTCCAGCTCGCCAGCCACGATCTCGATATTCGCGGCGCCGGCAACCTTTTGGGCGACGAGCAGTCGGGCCACATCAAGGAGGTCGGCTACGAGCTTTACCAGCAGATGCTGGAGGAGGCTGTCGCGGCGCTGAAATCGGGCGTCGATTTCGAGAGCACGACGCAATGGTCACCCGCGATCCAGATCGGCGCGCCGGTGATGATCCCCGAGCATTACGTCGCCGACCTGACGCTCAGGCTGACGCTCTACAAGCGCCTCTCGACCATGGACGACGACGGCGACATCCAGTCCTTCGCCGCCGAACTCGTCGACCGGTTCGGGCCGCTGCCCGAGGAGGTCGAGCAGTTGCTGGAGATCGTCGCGATCAAGGCGCTCTGCAAGCGCGCCAATGTCGAGAAGGTCGAAGCGGGCCCCAAGGGCATCATCGTGTCGTTCCGCGACAACGAGTTCGCCAATCCCGAGGGACTGGTCTCCTATGTGGCGAAGATCGGCACGCTGGCGAAAGTGCGCCCCGACATGCGCGTCGTCTTCATCGACGATTTCGAGACCGCTGAGGCGCGCCTGAAGGGCACGCGGCGGCTGCTGACCGACCTGACGCGGATCGCGGAGCGGAAGAAGGCGGGGTGAGCGTCGTCGTCTTTGCGAGCGCTACCGGCGCGAAACCGAAATCTCCGCAGCCGAATGCACCGCCACATCGACGATCGCGATGTCGGGCCGGTCGATTGCGGGCAGGGCGCGCTGGCCGACCTCGCGCTGGACGAAGACGAGGCTCGCCAGCGCCGGATGGCTCGCCAGTTTCGAACGGGCGAGCGAGGGCTCCATCGCGGCAGGCAGCACGAGATGCGCCCTGCGGCCGCCTTCCAGGCAGGCCTGCAGATCGCCGAGGCTGAACAGGCCGAGCGGCAGCAGCTCGACGCCGGTCAGCAGCGACATGCCGGGGCCGGTGGCCAGCGCGGCGAGGTCGCCACCGACAAGCGAGGTGACGATCCGCGATGAGGCGAGCGGCTTGACCAGCCGCGACATTTCCAGCGCGCGCGCCAGAACCATCTTCTCCGAGACCGGCAGCGGCCCCGCGAACGTCCGCGCATCGACGACCTGCAGCGCAGGGCGCGGCAGGCCAACGGGTAGAGGCTGCGCGGCGGCGCTCGCCATCAGCGTGTCGAGCGCGGCGACGCCTTCGGGCGCCTCATGGCCGAACCCGCCGACGAAGCGGGTCGAGAAGGCGCGTACGGCGAGGTTGCGCAGCATCAGGAGAGGCCGCAGCGGTCCGACGCGCGCCGTGCCCAGCGCCATCACCGCGCCAGACGCCTCGATCAGGCGCAGCAGCTCGAGTTCGTTGCCGTGCAGCGGCAGCAGCAGCGGCGACAGGCCGGCGCGCAGGCAGGCGAGGATCGAGACCAGCGCCTCCTGCCCCATGGGAGCGAGGATGGCGACGCTGGCGCCAGGCTGCGCCTTGTTGATCGTCAGGAGCCGAGCCAGCTGGTCGACCCGCTCCTCGAGCTGGACGAAGCTGAGCGAGGTCGGCATCGCATCGCTCCAGCCGCGCCGGCCGGGCGGATCGCGCAGCGCCGCCTCGTAGCCCCGGCTGCGGGTCAGCGCCTGCAACAGCGAATCGAGATCGAGCCCTTCGAGCAGCGCGGCGACGGCGTCGTCCGGTTCCGCCTTCATCATCGCGCTTTCAATTGGCTGGGGCCGGCGGCGAGGCTGCGCGCGCCAGGGTTTCGGTCGAAAAGAAATAGCCCGGCCGCCGCTCGGGCAGGACGATGTCGCGCAAGCGCGCCAGCCAGGTTTCCGACAGATAATGCAGCGGCACGACGTAAAAGCCCGAGAGCAGGAGCCGGTCGAGCACGCGGACCGTGGCGACGAAATCCTCCCGCTCGCGCGCGCCGAGCAGCTTCTGCAACACCGCGTCGATCGCGGGCGACTTCACGCCGGCATAGTTCAGCGAGCCGTTGCGCTCGGCGTTGGCCGAGCCCCAGCGCCCGATCTGCTCGTTGCCCGGCGAGGCGGACGCCGGCCAGGTCCACTGGATCATGTCGAAATCGAACGTCGAAAGCCTGCGCCAGTATTGCACGTCGTCGATCAGCCTGACCGAAACCGAAACGCCGATCCGGCTGAGCGAGGCGGCGTAGTTGAGCGCCAGCCTCTCCTGCGGCCGGTTGGTCACGGTGATCTCGAAGGCGAAGGGCTCGCCCGCGCCCTGCTTTCGCAGCGCGCCGTCGCGGAGCGCGTAGCCTGCGCTCTTCAGCAGATCGAGCGCCTTGCGGGCCTGCTCGCGGTCGCGGCCCGAGCCGTCGCTGGCGGCGGGGGACCATTGCCCCGACAGAATGTCGGCGCGCACGCTGCCGGGAAACGCGGCGAGCAGCGCGGTCTCGCGCGCGTCGGCCGGGACGCCCAGCGCCGACAGCTCCGAATCGGAGAAGAAGCTGCCCGACCGGCGATAGACGCCATGGAACAGGTTGCGGTTGACCCACTCGAAATCGAACATCAGGCCCAGCGCCTCGCGCACCCTGATGTCGGAAAACAGCGACCGGCGCGTATTGAACACCAGCCCGGTCATGCCCTTGGGCGCCTTGAAGCGTAGCGTGTCGCGGACGAGTCGCCCGTCGCGGACGGCAGGAATATCGTAGCCCGCGGTCCAGCGCGTCGTGTCGGCCTCGAGCCGGACATCGTAGAGCCCGGCCTTGAAAGCCTCGAACAAAGCGTTGGAATCGCGATAGAAATCGTAGCGAATCTCGTCGACGTTGAAGAGCCCGCGCGTCAGCGGATGATCCTCGGCCCAGAAATCGTTGCGCCGCTTCAGCGTCAGCGCCTCGCCAGGCCTGACCTCGCTGACGCGATAGGGGCCCGAGCCGAGCGCGGGCCTGAAACTGGTGTCGCCGAATGTGTCCGCATCCGTGGCGTGCTTGGCGAAGATCGGCAGCGCGCCGATCACCAGCGGCAATTCGCGGTTGGAGCCGTCGCCCAGTTCGAACTCGACGCGGGTGGGCGAGGGGGCCTGCGCCTTCGTGACGCGGGCGAGGCTCGATCGGTGGAACGGCTTGCCCTTGGTCTTCAGCATCTCGACGGTGAAAAGCACATCGTCGGCCGTGACCGGTTTGCCGTCCGAGAATTTTGCGCGCGGGTCGATCTCGAAGGCGAGTTTCGTGCGCGCGTCGTTGAGTTCGATGCGCGAGGCCAGCAGCCCATAGGCGGTGAACGGTTCGTCGGCGGAGCGGAACAGCAGGCTCTGCTGGACATAGCGCGGCACGGCGTCGGGCGCGACGCCGATGACGACGAGCGGATTCAGGCTGTCGAAGGTGCCTTGCTGTCCGAAGATGATGCGTCCGCCTTTGGGCGCGGCCGGGTCCGCATAGGGCAGATGCGAAAAGCCCGGCTGCAGGGCCGGTTCGCCGTGCATCGCGATGGCGTGCGTCGGCTCTGCCGCGCGCACGGGCGCGCTTGCACTAGCCAGCGCGGCGCATGCGGCGAAAGGCAGGGCCGTTCTCGTCAGGGCCTGCAGGGCAGCCCGCCCCGCGTGAAGCAAATCCATCGCCGTTCCTGATTCCCGGCTGAAAGATAACACGCCTAAGGCGCAGTCGCGCAGCTATTCGGGCTGGAATCCCGCAACGGAACTCGTTAAAGCCGTCGCATGGTGTCATGCAAACGCCTCAATCCCTGCCGATGTGCACGGGCCGAAATGGTCCTGAGTCGGCCAGTGGTTGGGCCGCCGATGATGATGCGCGCGGCTTGCGAAGTCGTGATCCCCGAATTCGCCTGATGTAAGGAAGACCGATGTCCGCTTCGTTTCGCCTGATCTCGCGCGGCCTCGCCGCCGCCCTGAGCGCCTCGCTCGCGCTTTCTCCCGTTGCGGCCTTCGCCCAGGCGCAGCGTCCGGCCCAGCGCCCCGCTGCGCAGCCGGCGCAACCGGCCCAGCCGCCGGCCGGCCAGGCTGCCCCGACGGGTCCGACCGTCGTTCAGGTCAAACCCGAGCCGTCCCAGACGAGCTGGACCAAGGTCTGCGGCAAGGACCAGGCCGCCAACAAGGAAATCTGCTACACCACCCGCGATTTCGTCTCCGATCAGGGCCAGCCGGTGCTGGCTGTGGCGGTCTATGACGTGAAGGGCGACCCCAACAAGATCGTGCGCTTCCTGATGCCGCTCGGCCTCTTGCTGCAGCCTGGCATCCGCTTTGGCGTCGATACCGGCCAGCCGACGCCCGGCCGCTACGCCATCTGCTTCCCGAACGGCTGCTTCGCCGAGGCGACGGTCAAGGACGACTTCATCAATTCGATGAAGAAGGGCGCCGCGCTCAGCGTCAGCGTCCAGAACCAGGGCGCGCGCGAGGTCTCGTTCTCGATCCCGCTGTCCGACTTCGCCAAGGGTTTCGACGGCGCGCCGATCGACCCGAAGGTGCTCGAAGAGCAGCAGAAGCAGCTTCAGGACGAACTCGCCAAGCGCCAGGAAGAGCTGCGCCAGCGTCTCGGCGGCGCGGGCGCCAGCGCGGCGCCCGGCGCACCCGCCCTGCCGGGTGCGGCTCCGGCGCCTGCGCCGGGACTGACGCCTGCTCCAGGCGCCGCATCGCGCCCCTGATTGTCGCGCGTCGAAACGCAAAAGGCCGGCCCTGCGAGGGGCCGGCCTTTTTCATGACGTGATGCCGATGGCTTGTGACAGGTGAGCATCCAAACCACCGCCATACGGCTTCAGTTCAGCCCGGTCCGGTCGATCGTGTAGCGGCCCTTGCGGTCGCGCCGGAAGAACTCCTTGGCCTGCGGGTGGCGGACGGGCCGGCCGGTTTCGTCGACGACGAGGTTCTGTTCGGAGACATAGGCCACGTATTCGGTCTCGTCGTTCTCGGCGAAGAGATGGTAGAAGGGCTGGTCCTTCGACGGGCGCAGATGTTCGGGGATCGCCATCCACCATTCCTCGGTGTTGGCGAAGACCGGATCGACATCGAAAATCACGCCGCGAAACGGATAGACCCGGTGCTTGACCACCTGTCCGATGCGGAATTTCGCCGATCTTGCTTCCATAACGCCGTGATCCATGGTGAGCCGGGCTCCGCCGGCAACTCTAGCGCTTGCGCTTGCTTTAGGAATGCGTCGCAAATGCGTCGAAATCAACCGGTCCCGTTCGGGACCGCTCTTCACAATCCGTAGCGCTCGGCCAGAGCCGGATCGCGGGCGGCGACCTGTCTGGCCAGATCGACGATCACCCTGGCCTGCTTCCATGTCGCGTCGTCCTGCATCTTGCCGTCGATCATCACCGCCCCCGAGCCGTCCGGCATAGCCTCGATAATGCGCCGCGCAAACGCCACCTCGGCGGGGTCGGGGCTGAAGACCCGCTTGGCGATGGCGATCTGCGAGGGATGCAGCGTCCAGGCCCCGGCGCAGCCGAGCAGGAAAGCGTTGCGGAACTGCGCCTCGCAGGCGGCCTCGTCGGAAAAATCGCCGAACGGGCCGTAGAACGGCTTGATCCCGGCCGCCGCGCAGGCATCGACCATCTTGGCCAGCGTGTAGTGCCAGAGATCCTGTTGGGCGACCGCGCGCGCGCCGCCATCCGGAGCGGGGTCTGCGATGACCTTGTATTCCGGATGGCCGCCGCCGACCCGCGTCGTCTTCATCGCCCGCGAGGCGGCGAGATCGGCCGGCCCCAGACTCATGCCATGCATGCGCGGCGAAGCGGTGGCGATCGTCTCGACGTTCTTCACGCCCTCGGCCGTCTCCAGGATGGCGTGGATCAGGATCGGCTTGGGCAGCTGATGCTTCGCCTCGAACTGCGCCAGCAGCTGGTCGACATAGTGAATGTCCCACGGCCCCTCGACCTTTGGAACCATCACGACGTCGAGCTTCCCGCCGATCTGGGCCATGATCTCCGTGATGTCGTCGAGAAACCAGGGCGAGTTCAGCGCATTCACCCGCGTCCACAGGCCCGTCTTGCCATAGTCATGCGCCTTGCCCATCGCGATGAAGCCCTCGCGCGCCGCCTGCTTGGCCTCGACGGGGATGGCGTCCTCGAGATTGCCGAGCACGATGTCGACCTGGCCCGCCAGTTCGCCGACCTTGGCGCGGACCTTCTCCAGATGCGGCGGCACGAAATGGATCATCCGCTCCAGCGTCAGCGGCAACTCGCGAAACGGCTCGGGCGCGCCGATGGCGAGCGGCTTGAAGAACTGGCGCGGCGTCTTGACCGTCATTGCTGGTATCCTCTTGGCGGGCTCATGGTGCGCTGCGGCAAATCTGCCGGAGCCGAGACGTGGCGTCCATCGGACATTTCGTAACCCAATTGCAGGAGATCAAAGTCCTAGGAATTATAACCCAATTATATACGTGACAAAGCAGTTTCCGTGATGCATGATTCTCAGCGACAGGCCGGCACTGAAATCGAAATCACGCCCGAGATGATCAAGGCGGGGGTTTTTTCGCTTCGCGAAAGGGCGTTCGGCGAAAATCTCGGCGAGATCGTCGCTGACGTTTATTTGGCAATGGCTGTTGAGGCTGCGGCGAGGCCGGCGGCCTCTTCGACAAGCGCGGACATATACGCGACTGCGAGCTGCGCTATTGGTAGCGGGTGATCCGGCTCGACTGGTTTCCCCATGTGTTCGCGCGGCGGCGGGAAGACGCCGCCAAAACGATCATCGCGGACTTCGACCAGCACGACGGCGGGCAGACTTAGGCGAATGAGCGGGATGTTTTTCAGCGACTCATCGACATAGAGCGTGACGCTGTTGTCGCTCGTTTCAATCCGCTTGATTGTCGAGGCGTCGCCCGTTCCGTCAATGATAGTGGCGGTCGGCTTCTTGAACTTTGCGACCGGGGCCAAGCCGTGCTCGTCGGCGTTTCTTGCCTGGTTTAGGTATAGCAAAAGAGGGTCTTTATTGCGCTCCTGGGCCTTCTCGCCATACCACTGTCGGCTCTGAGGGCTGGTTTTCGATCCGATTTTCAAAACGGTGTAGATGCCGTGGAAGGCCATCAAAAAGTCCGTCCAGAGGGCGAGAAATTGCGAGTAGGACTTAGGTGCCCGATCAAGTTCATTTACGCACTCGCGCGCCCTCGCAAGACGGCGCTGCGCTTTCTCGACGGCAAGAGGGTTCATTATGAGTTCCGATGACGAGCGCCGCGACGAGGTTCTAAAGCGGATGCTGGCGACGCCGCCGAAGCCGCATGATGACCAGAAACGCAAACCTGCCCGAGCCCCAAAGGCGCGACAGGAACCAAAGGCCAGTTCCGATGCAAAAGACTAGCCTTTGGGAAATCGCCCCGAATCTTCCATCATCTCTTCGAGCCCGTGTAGAAATGAGGATAGCGCGTCCCCAATTTCTCCAGCGGCTAGCATTGAGCGTGCGGCGTCTGTTGTCGGGAAAGTGGTTTGGTTGATGTGTTCGATCAAGTTGGTATGAGCCTGTTTTGCAAGATCGAAGGTGATGCCCTCTTTTGCATACATCATGAGGTAAAGACGCTGGAGCATGTACTCCAGCGCCGTCACTTGGCAAAATAGCTTCACGTCTTTTTCTGACATTTCGCCCTCGCTTTACGGAGGCGGGCGAATCGCCTCGCCTTCTGCCTAAGCGTAAGCGGCTTCACCAGTCCGCCGATAGGTGAGGCGCTTGCCAGAGATGCCCTTCAAGGCATTGTCGCGGCGCATCACGTCGTTGACGCCGAGCTTGGTGCGGTTGTTGTAGCGGAAGTCGAACTCGGCAAGGTAGCGGTGCAGGTGCTTCTCGGCGCAGTGCTGATAGATGCCCTTCATGCCGCGCTTGAAGATCGAGAACACGCCTTCGATGGTGTTGGTGTGGACATCGCCGCGCACGTATTCCTTGGCGGTGTGGCGCACCGTCTCATGGCGGGCGAACTCGGTGCCGGTCTTCGTGTAGAGCTTGCTCTCGTCGGTGTGCAGGCGGCTTTCGCGGCTGATGTTGGTGACGACGATCTCACGGACGCTTTCGGCGTTGGCGCGATCGACATGGAACGAACGGACGCGACCGCCGCGCTCGACCAGCGCGACGACCGCGCGCTTGCCGGACGGGCCGCCCTTGCCCCTCTTGATGAAGGGCTCGCCTCGGGTGTTGAGCGTCGGCTGCATCTCAGCCTTGCCGAAATAGGTTTCATCGGCCTCAACGATCTGGCCTTCGCCACCCATGGGGCCGCCAACGTCATCGCGCATGGCTTCGCGGATGCGATGGCACATGAACCAAGCGGTCTTGTAGGTGACGCCGAGCATGCGGTGGATCTGATGGGCGCTGATGCCCTTCTTGCTCGCCGTCATGAGATGGACGGCGAGCATCCACTTGTTGAGCGGGATTTTGGAGCGCTCGAACACGGTGCCGACAGTGACGGTGAATTGCTCGCGGCACTCGTTGCACTGATAGACGCCCGCGCGATGGGCCTTGCCGGCCATCTCACGAATGCGAGACGGGTCGGCGTTGCCGCAATGCGGGCAGGTCGCGCCATTGGGCCAGCGCTGGGCTTCCAGATGCTCGCGGGCCTTATCGGCGTCGGCGAAGATAGGATTGTCTAGTGCGGCGGCCATGGCTTGCTCCTGTCATTAGGAACATAGCCCTCTAGTCTGCTTTGTCAAGTATATAATTAGGAATTATAACCTAGTATGCAAGCGAGGAAATAATCCTAGGAATCCGATCTCCCATTTGTACTGAATGAGCCGCGCCGGCTTTGCAGCGCGTCGGGAAAGCGGCTAAACGCCAGTCTCATCTGAAATGTCCCGGCTCCCGCGCGGCCGACGGGCCAAAGCCACCATCGAGCCCCGGGTCTCCTCGCCGCATGGCCGATCTCGCCAACCTGTTCAATCTGGTCGCGCCCTTTTTCGGGCTGATCCTGCTCGGCTTCGCGGTCGGCCGTTACAAGCGGCTGCCCGAGGAGGGGCTGGCCTGGCTGCAGCATTTCCTGATCTTCGTCGCGCTGCCCTGCCTGTTCTACCGGCTGATCGCCGACAAGCCGCTCTCGGAGCTGAGCAACTGGGGTTTTGTCGTCGCGACGACGCTCTCAACCTATTGCGCGTTTGCGCTCTCCTTCGCGGTGGGCCTCTATTACACGCGCGGCGACATGCCCCAGGCGGTGATGCAGGGCGTCGCCGGCTCCTATTCCAACATCGGCTATATGGGTCCGCCGCTGATCCTGGCCGCGCTCGGCCCCTCCGCAAGCGCGCCGGTCGTGCTGATCTTCGTCTTCGACAACATCCTGCTGTTCTCGCTGATCCCCTTTCTGATGGCGGTGGCCGGCGTCGAGAAGAAGAGCCTGCTGGCGACGGCGGCCGACGTCGCCTGGAAAGTGATGACCCATCCCTTCAACGTCGCCACCGTCCTTGGCGTCGTGGCGGCCTATACTCAGCTTCAGTTGCCGACCGCGCTCGACAAGATGACGCTCTGGCTTTCCCAGGCCGCCGCGCCCTGCGCGCTGTTCCTGCTCGGAGTCACGGTGGCGCTGAGGCCGTTGAAGGCGATGCCGGGCGAGGTGCCGTTGCTTGTCGTCATCAAGCTGGTGCTGCACCCGCTGCTGGTCTGGGTTCTGCTCTCGGCGCTGGGCAATTTCCCCGACAACTGGATCTTCGCCGCCGTGATCATGGCGGCGCTGCCGCCGGCGTTGAACATCTTCGTGATCTCGACCCAGTACAAGGTCGGCGTCGAGCGCGCCTCGGCCTGCATCCTCGTCGGCACGCTCGTCTCGATGGTGACGCTGACGGGCTTCCTGTGGCTGGTGAAGACGGGCAGGATGACAGCCGACCTGTTGCCCTGATCCTGCCGGAAGCTTGCCCCCGGCGGCTTTGCGAGACGCCGATGCTGCCTCTGGACGATCTCCTGGTTCTGGATTTCTCGACCCTGCTGCCCGGCCCGATGGCGAGCCTCTTTCTCGCCGAGGCCGGCGCGCGCGTCATCAGGATCGAGCGGCCGGGAGGCGAGGACATGCGCCGGTTTCCGCCGCGCTTCGGCGAGACCTCCGCGCCCTTCGCCGTGCTCAACCGCGGCAAGGAAAGCGTCGAGATCGACCTGAAGGCGAGCGATGCTCTGGCGCGGCTGACGCGGCTGATCGAAAAGGCCGATATTCTGGTCGAACAGTTCCGCCCCGGAGTGATGGCGCGGCTTGGATTCGGCTTCGAGGCGCTCGAACTGCTCAATCCGCGCCTGATCTATTGCTCGATCAGCGGCTACGGCCAGTCCGGCCCGCGCGCCCAGGAGGCCGGCCACGACATCAACTATCAGGCGATCGGCGGGCTTCTGGGCCAGTCGCTGGCGCAGGGCGGGCCGGCGCCGCTGCCGCCCGCGCTCGTCGCCGATATTGCCGGCGGGGCGTTTCCCGCAGTGATGAACATCCTGCTCGCGCTGCGCCAGCGCGAGCGCACGGGCAAGGGCTGCCATCTCGACATCGCCATGACCGACGCTATGGCGAGCTTCGCCTGGTACGGGCTGGCGCAGGGCCAGGCTTCGGGCCGGTATCCCGAAGGCGGGGAGGGCCTGCTGACCGGCGGCAGCCCGCGCTACGGCCTCTACGCGACGCAGGATGGCTGGTTTCTGGCGGTCGGCGCGCTGGAAGCCAAGTTCTGGGAGACCTTCTGCGAGGCGATCGCGCTGGAGCCGGCCTTGCGCGACGATCGCGGCGACCCGCAGGCGACGCGCGACGCCGTCGCCGCGATCATCGCGAGCCGGGCCGCCGCGCATTGGCGCAGCGTGCTGGAGCCGCGCGATTGCTGCTGCACGGTGGTGCGAACGCTCGCCGAGGCCGCCGCCGACCCGCACATGACGGTGCGCGGGCTGTTCGACGCGCAGGCGCAGGAGCCGGGCGGACGGCGCATGGTCTCGACGCCGCTGCCGCTCGCGCCCGTGTTTCGCGAAAAGGCTGCCGCCATGCGCGACGTTCCGGCGAGCGGCGCGCAGACGAAGGCCCTGCTGGGCGAGGTCTGAGCTGCGCTAGCGCGTCCCGCCGGCCAGCCCCTGCCGCATCACGAAACGCCGCAGCGGTCCGATCCGCGAGAGCGCGAGCAGCCCCGCGCCGCGCAAAAGGTCGGCCGGCAACAGATCGGTGAGCAGCGTCCGGTTCAGCGCGTCCACGGCCCCGGTGCGGAGCCGCACATCGGCCTGCCGTGCCGAATCATAGTCCGTCATCGCGCGCTCTGCGCCGGGATCGTCTTCTCCGCGCAAGGCCTCGCGCAGCGCCTGCACATCGCGCAGGCCGAGATTGAGCCCCTGCGCGCCGATCGGCGGAAACACATGCGCCGCCTCGCCGATCAGCGCCATCCGGCCGGCTGCGAAGCGTTCGACCGAAAGCCCCGCCATTGGCGCGCGTCCGCGCGGCCCGTCGAGCGTCAGCGCGCCCAGCGCCGAATGCACCTGACTTTCGACCCGCAGGGCGAAGGCGGCATCGTCGAGCGCTGCGATCATGTCCGCATCGGCCGGCGCCAGCATCCAGACAAGAGAGGAGCGCCGGCCCGGCAACGGCACCAGCGTGCAGGGCCCGGCGCGGGTGTGGAATTCGGTCGAGGCGTCGCGGTGGTCGCGCCGGTGCCTGAAGATGGCTGTCAGCGCGACCTGCGGATAGCTCCAGTCGCGCGCCGCGATTCCGGCCGCCGCCCGCACCTGCGAGCGCCGCCCATCCGCGCCGACGACGAGGCTTGCGCGCAGGGGAGCAAAACCCTCGCCGGACAGGGTGACGCCACCATCCTCGTCCGCGACCGACGAGACCAGCGAGGGGACCATTCGGATCGCACCGACGCCCTGCGCCCGCGCCGCCAGGCCCGCGACCAGTTCCACGTTCTCGACATTCCAGCCGAAGGCCTCGAGCCCGACCTCGGAGGCGCGGAACTCCACTGGCGGCTGCCGGAACAGGCTCCCGGTATCGTCGACGATCCGCATGGTCGAAAGCGGCGCGGCCTTCCCGGACAGCGCGTCCATCAGCCCGAGTTCGTCGAGCAGCCGCCAGGAGGCGTCGAGCAGCGCCACCGTGCGCCCGTCGCGCGGCGCGGATGCCGGCCCGACGAGCGCGACTGTTCGGCCGTCCCGTGCCAGCGCCAGCGCCGCGACGAGCCCTGCGGCCCCCGCGCCGACGATGGCGATCTCGACCTCATCCTCTTTGGGCGCGCTCATGCTGCTTTGGCTAGCCGATGCTCGCAGGCTTGACCACTGCGCCGCTCGCCGCAGCCACGCCCGGCGCCGGCGCCGCCCTGCGCTGCATCGCCCCCGTTGCGCGAAGCGTGCTCAAGTCCCTATGGTCCAGCCGTCACGAAAGGGAGTTTCAACAATGGTCAAAGCCATCCGCGTTCATCAGACCGGCGGCCCCGAGGTTCTGCAGATCGAGGACATCGCCTTGCCTGCGCCCGGACCCGGCGAGATTCTGGTCAGGAACCGGGCGATCGGCCTGAATTTCATCGACACCTATTTCCGCAGCGGGCTCTACCCCGCGCCGCAGATGCCCTTCGTGCCCGGCAACGAGGGCGCGGGCGAGGTGCTCGCAGTCGGCCCCAACGTCAGCGAGTTCAAGGCCGGCGACCGCGTCGCCTATGTCGCCACGCTCGGTTCCTATGCCGAGGAGCGCATCGTCGCCGCCACCTCCGTCGTCGCGCTGCCCGAGGCCGTGTCCTACGAGGCTGCCGCCTCGATGATGCTGAAAGGCATGACGGCGGAATACCTGCTCCATCGCACCTTCAAGGTCTCGCCCGGCGACACCATCCTCGTCCATGCGGCCGCCGGCGGCACCGGGCTGATCCTGTGCCAATGGGGCAAGGCGCTGGGCGCCACCGTCATCGGCACGGTCGGCTCGCAGGAGAAGGCGGACCTCGCCAAGGCGCATGGCGCGCATCACACCATCCTCTATCGCGAGCAGGATTTCGTCGCCAGCGTCAGGGAGATCACCGGCGGCAAGCTCTGCGACGTGGTCTATGACGGCGTCGGCAAGGACACGTTCCTGAAGTCGCTCGACTGTCTGCGTCCCTTCGGCGTGCTGGCGAGTTTCGGCAATGCCTCGGGCACGGTCGAGCCGTTCAATCTCGGCCTGCTCGGTCCAAAAGGCTCGCTCTACGTCACGCGGCCGACCCTGTTCACCCACATCGCCAAACGCGACACCATGGTCGAGATGGCGGCGAACCTGTTCGCCACCGTGGCCAGCGGCAAGGTCACGGTGCCGGTCAACGCGACGTTTGCGCTGACCGATGCGGCCAACGCCCATCGCGCGCTCGAAGGGCGCGGTACCACGGGCTCGACCGTGCTGATCCCCTGACCGGCCGGCCGCGCGACACCTTGCGCCAATCCCGCCCGAATTCCCCGCTATGACGAAGGCTGCGCCCGGTCGCTCGCCGGGCGCGTCCTTCGTTTCAGGGGCGGGCACTTTGCGCATCCGATCGCTGCTGCTGACAGTCATCCTGCTTCCCGGTCTCGCCGGAGCCGGGCTTTTTATCGCGCCATCTGCTTGGCGGCACTGGCAGTTGCAGGCAGCGGCGGATGATCCCGTCGCGCTATCGGCCTTGCGTCTCGATGAGGCACTGACCCAGGAGCGCCTGTCTGCGGAAATCGATGCCGCGCTCGCGGCGCGCGATGCCGACCTCGCGGAGAGCTTCCTCGCGCTGGCCGACGAACGCGGGCTCGACGTCGCATCCGACCAGCGAGCCCGGCTCGCGACCCTGAAGGACGGCTCGGCGATGCGCGCCGTCTCGGATTTCGGACAGGGCTTTCTCGCCGGCGACCGCGAGAGCGACGCCGGCTTCGCCGGCGCGCTCGCAGGCGACGTCGTCGGCTTCGGCGATCTGCGCGATCTCGCGGTCGAGGGCCGTAAATGGCTCGGCGGCGAGGCGGCCGACCCGACGATCCTCGCCTTCGCCGCCGCAGGCCTCGCGCTCAGCGCGGCGACCTGGGTCAGCCTCGGCGGCGGCCTGCCGGCCCGCAGCGGGCTGAGCCTCGTCAAAGGCGCGAGCCGCGCCAAGCTGCTTTCGCCGGCCTTGGCGGCCAGTCTCGGGCGTGTCGCTGTCGACGCCGTCGATCGCCCGGCGCTGGCGGCCGGGTTGGCCGCCGCCGCGAGGCTGGATATCGCCGCGACGCGCGCGGCTGCGGGAGGCATTATCCGGCCGGCGGCGATGACGCGCCTCGCGGGGCTCGGGCAGGATGCAGGCGCGATCTATGCGCGCGGCGGCCAGCGTGGCCTGCGCCAGGTGCTGGCGGTCGCCGAGGATGCCGGCGACCTTCGCAAGGCGGCGAGGTTCGCCGCGGCAAAACCGTCGACGATGCGGGCGACGCTGAAGGTGCTCGGGCGCGGCGCGCTCGTGCTCGGCGCGATCGGCATGAGCGCGCTCGGCTGGCTCTTTGCGCTGCTGGGCTATGCGCTGGCCGTCGCCATGCTGGCGCAGCGCTTCGGCTGGTGGCTGGGACGCAAGCTTAGGCCGCGACGCCGGGCGCGCGCCTGAGAGAGAAATGATGTCCCGCCTTTGAACCTGTCGCCATGGCCCGGCGACCAATGATCGCCAGCGCGTGCTGGCCCTCATGCGGGAGACAGGTCATGAACCGGACATTGCGCATCGCGGGGCTGCTGCTGGCCTCGCTCACCATTTCGACGGTCGCGCTCGCCCAGCAGGGCGGCGGCGGTCAGGGCGGCGGCAGCGGCGCAGAGGGTGGCGGCGGCGATTCCGGCGTCATCGAGTTCCTGCTCAAGGAAACCGAAAAGGCGCGGCTGACGCGCCCGGTCGAGCGCCGTCGGGCGGGCCCCAATGACTGCCTGACCCATGTCTGCAACGAGCCGCCTCCGCCGCGCCGCCGGCCAAGGCGCCCCGAGATCGTGCCGGTGCTGGAGCGTTGCGGCGGCGACACCGTGCTCGCTCGACGCAACCCGCATGGCGCAATCATCGGCTACGCCTGCGATCCGCAGGGCGGGATGCGCTGAGGTCTTGCTAGACGGCGACGCCGTGCAGATCATAGGCGTCGGCCCGCTCCACCTTGACCGTGACGATGTCGCCGGGCCGCAGCGGCCGGCGGCTCGCCACATGGACGTTTCCGTCGATCTCTGGCGCATCCCATTTCGAGCGGCCTTTGGCCACCGTCGGTCCGGCCTCGTCGATGATGACGGGGATGCGCTTGCCGACGCGAGCCTTGACGATTCGCGTCGAGATCTCAGCCTGCGCCTTCATGAAGCGATGCCAGCGCGCCTCCTTCTCCTCCTCAGGAATCAGCGGCAATCCGAGATCGTTGGCGGGCGCGCCCTTCACCGGCTCGTATTTGAAGCAGCCGACGCGTTCGAGCCTGGCCTCCTTCAGCCAGTCCAGCAGGAACTGGACGTCATCCTCGGTCTCGCCGGGGAAGCCGACGATGAAGGTCGAGCGGATGGCGAGATCGGGGCAGATCTCGCGCCAGCGATGGATGCGCTCGAGCGTCTTCTCGTGATGAGCCGGCCGCTTCATCGCCTTGAGAACAGTGGGAGATGCGTGCTGGAACGGGATGTCGAGATAGGGCAGGACAAGCCCCTCCTGCATCAGCGGGATGACCTCGTCGACATGCGGGTAGGGGTAGACGTAGTGCAGCCTGACCCACACCCCCATCTTGCCGAGCTCGCGCGCCAGCTCGAAGAAGCGGGTGCGCACCTCGCGCTCCTGCCATAGCGACGGGGCGTAGCGGATGTCGAGCCCGTAGGCGCTGGTGTCCTGCGAGATCACCAGCAGTTCCCTGACGCCGGCCTTGACCAGTTTCTCGGCCTCGCGCAACACCTCGCCGATCGGCCGCGAGACCAGATCGCCGCGCAGCTTCGGGATGATGCAGAAGCTGCAGCGGTTGTTGCAGCCCTCGGAAATCTTCAGATACGCGTAGTGGCGCGGCGTCAGCTTGACGCCATGGTCCGGCACGAGATCGACGAAGGGGTCGCGGCGCGGCGGCGCGGCCCGATGCACGGCCGAAACGACGCTTTCATAGGCCTGAGGCCCGGTAATCGCGAGCAGGTTGGGGAAGCGGTCGCGGATCTGCTCGGGTTCCGCGCCCATGCAGCCGGTGACGATGACCTTGCCGTTTTCCGCCATCGCCGCGCCGATTGCCTCAAGCGATTCAGCCTTGGCGCTGTCGAGAAAGCCGCAGGTGTTGACGATGACGAGGTCGGCCCCGGCATGGCCGCGGCTGAGTTCGTAACCCTCCGAGCGCAGCGAGGTAATGATGCGTTCGGAATCGACCAGCGCCTTGGGGCAGCCCAACGAAACGAATGAAATTTTCGGCGCGACGGCGTTCATCGGCGGCAAGCTCGGATCAGGAAAGGGTGGCGCGGCGAAAGTGCGGCGCGGATGCTGCGTGCTTTGCTGGTTTTTGCTATGTTTGGCAAATCCGGCATGCGGCTGCGCTGCGCTCCGACAAAAAAGATGAACGCTGGATGAACCTGATCGCCGCCTGCCGCGACCAATAGGCGTCCCACGAGGGTGAGGACTTCATCGGCTTAACCGACAGGAGATCATCATGACCCGCCTTTCACTCACGGCCTTCGCCTGCGCCTCGGTTCTCGTTCTTTCCGGCTTCGCCGCCCAGGCGGGCGAAGGCGGCGGTGGCGGCGGCGACGACCGCTGGGCCCAGCCGCCGATCTTCAATCCCGGCCCGCGGCCCGCGCCCAACGCCCGTCCCTATGCGGAATCGACGCTGCCCGACGGCACCCGGATCCGCTCGACCGGTCTCGGGCTCGGCAATCGCAAGGTCACGACGACGACCCCCGACGGCAAGCGCGTCAGCGGCAACCGGCCGAAAGGCGCCGACAAAAAGAAGAACGCCAACCGGACTGTCTACAATCCGAAGACCGGCATCACCAGCACCTACACCAACAATCCGGACGGGACGCGGACCGGAGTTCATGTCGATCGTCAGGGCAACCGGGCAACGTCGACCAGCCGCCCCGCGCCGGCCCCCTGAGTTCTCAACGGAACCAAGCCGCCAGACACGCGGGGGCCGCGAGACATCCAGACTCTCCATCGCCGGGGTCGCGCATATCGCGACCCCGGCGAGGCCATTGCCGGCAGGGCAAAGCGGAGCATTCGGACATCGCGACGCCAAAGCCCGATCCGCGGCGTCGGTTCAGCCGCCCGAGGTCTCCACAGGACGCTCCGGGTCCTGCGTCCAATCCGTCATCGAGCCCTCGTAGAGCGCGATCTCCTCGCGACCCAGCACCTCCGACAGCACGAACCAGTTCAGCGCCGCCGTGTGGCCGGTATTGCAGTAGGCGATCGCCGGCCCTTCGGGCACGCCGGCGAAGAAGGCGGCGAGTTCGCCGGCCGGTTTCAGCCGACCGGTCGCGGGGTCGAACGCTTGCGTATAGTCGCGCGAGATCGCACCCGGGATACGGCCGGGGCGCAGCGCTTCGGGCGCCTTCTCGCTTCCCTCGAAATAGCTCGCGGCGCGGGCGTCGACCAGAGTGGCGAGCTTGCTGCGCGAGGCGACGAGCGTGGCGTCGGCGGTGCTGCGCAGGCGCTGCTGCATCACGACGGGATAGGCCTCGGCAGGTTCGGACGTTGAGGGGCCGCTCTCGACGGGACGCTGCGTATCCTCGCGCCAGCCGGAAAAGCCGCCGTCAAGGATCGCCTGCTGGCCGTGGCCGATCAGCTTCAGCGTCCAGTAGACCCGCGCCGCGGCGGCGAAATCTGTCGCGCTCGTTCCGGCCGGCACGATGACGACGTCGTCATGCGGCGTGATGCCGAGGCGGCCGGCGAGCGCCGCCAGATGGTCCAGCGGCGGCAACATGCCCGGCGCATTGCCGACCTTGGCCCGCCAGCCATCGGCGACATAGTCGCTATGGACCGCGCCGGGGATATGGCTCGTCTCATAGGCCGCCTTGCCGCCGCCATCGACGGCCGAGCGGATATCGACGACCACCAGCGTCGGATCGTCGAGCCGGGCGGCGACCGCCTCGGCCAAAACCAGTCCCGCAAAATCGCTCATGCTCACTCCGCCGCCATCGTCGACAGGTCATCGACCAGCTCGATCGCGTAGGTCATGGTCGCCGTCACACCGAGCATGATCGAAGCCGAACAGTATTTCTCCTTCGAGAGTGTGACGGCGCGCTCGACCTTGGCCGGGTTCAGGCCCCGCCCGCCGATGCGATAGGCGATATGGATCGCGGTGAAGACCTTGGGGTCCTCAGCCGCGCGCTGCGCCTCCACCTCGACATCGCAGCCGGTCACCGGCTCGCGGCCCTTCTTCAGAATCTGCACCACATCGAAGCCGGTGCAGCCGGCGAGGCCGATCAGCAGCATCTCCATCGGCCTTATGCCGATATTGCGGCCGCCATACTCTGGTGCGCCGTCCATCATCACGGCATGGCCGCTGCCGGCCTCGCCCATGAAGGCCATGCCCTCGACCCATCTCGCGCGCGCTTTCATGCGTCGCCTCCTTCGCTGATTTGCGGCGCAGGCTAGCGAAAGGCGCGAGATGAGGCGAGGGCGCTTTCGCGAACGCAGGCAGGCTGCCGAAGGCCGCGTCAGCACTGAGATCAGCGTGGATTGTGAGAACTCAGCGCGGGCGGGTCGAAGTCCGCCGCGCGTCTCGCGATCCGCCGCTCAGGCGGACATCCGTCCTGCCTGCGTCGCGGCGAGCGCCGCGCCAAGTGCGTTTCCGACCATGACCAGAACCGGGCCCTTGGCGGGGAGTTCGGAGAGCCGCTCGGGAAGCGTCGCGATCGTGGCGGCGACACGCGCCTCGTCCGGCCGCGTCGCGCCCAGAACCGCGATGGCGGGCGTGTGCGGATCGAGCCCGGCCGCAAGCGCATGCTCGCGGAAGGCGGCCAGCGTCGCGCGCGGCATGTAGATCACCGTCGTCACATGCGGATCGGCCATCGCCCGCCAGTCGAGATCGGCTGGCAGGCGCCCGTCGCGGGCATGGCCGGTGACGAATTGCAGCCGGCGGGCATGGTCGCGATGGGTCAGCGAGAGCCCGAGCGCGGCTGCCGCCCCTTGCGCCGCCGAGATGCCGGGCACGATCGCGACGGGAATGTTGGCCTGCGCGCAGGCCTCGATCTCCTCGCCGGCGCGGCCGAAGATGCCGGGGTCGCCGCTTTTGAGCCGGACGACATGCTTGCCTTGCTGCGCCAGCGCCACCATCATCGCATTGATGTCGGACTGCTTGCAGGACGGGCCATGGCCGGTCTTGCCGACCAGCATGCGCTTCGCCTCGCGCCGCGCCAATTCCAGAACGCCGGCCGAGACCAGATCGTCATAGAGGATGATGTCGGCGCTCTGCAGCGCGCGGATCGCCTTCAGCGTCAGCAATTCCGGATCGCCCGGGCCGGCCCCGACCAGCGTCACGCGGCCGGTCCCGTCATGGGCGCCCTCGATCCGGCCCAGTTCCGCAAAGAGTGCGGCGCGGTCGGCTTCGTCGGGGGCCTGCTCCGGCGCGGCCATGGCCCGGCTGGTGAACTTGTCCCAGAAGGCGCGGCGCAGCGCGAAGGGCAGTTCGCGCGCCTGCACGGCGGGCCGCCAGTCCTTGGCGGCCTGCGCCCAGGCCTTGAGGCCGGTCGGCAGCAGCGCCTCGATCTTGGCCCGGATCGCCTGGCCGAAGACCGGCGCCGCGCCATCGGTCGAGATCGCCACGATCAGCGGCGAGCGGTTGACCAGCGAGCCGAAGGAAAAATCGCAGAACTCCGGCTTGTCGACGACATTGACAGGGACGCCGGCCTGCCGCGCGGCCGCCACGAAGCTGCGCGCCTCGTCGGCGTGCTCGATATCGCCGATCGCCAGCGTGGCGTCCGTCAGATCATCGGCCTGCCAGCGCCGCTCGTGGACGACGACGCGACCGGCCGGCGGATCGGCGGCGAGCGCAGCGAAGAGCTCCGGCTCGTTGGCGGCATAGACATGGAGTTCCGCGCCGGTCGCGGCCAGCAATTCGGCCTTCCAGAGCGCGCCTTCGCTCGAACCGGCGAGCACGACCTTGCGCCCGTCCAGCTTGTGGAAGAGCGGCAGCGTCGCCAGCGCCTCGATACGGCGCGCGGTGGTCGGCTCTGGACGTCGTTCGGTCATCGGGTCGTCGCCGCAGCCCTTATCTCGGTCGCAGGGGACTGGCCGCCCGCCGGAGGCGTCAGCAGCCAGAATCCGGCCAGGGCCAGGATGATAAGACGAAAGCAAATATCGAACCAGCGCTCATGCCGGCGGGCGGGCAGGATCGTCGCGATCTCGCTGTCCATACTGTCCTCCTCGAGGCCGCGCAGGGCGGCTAGCTGGGCGGGCGCGTCCATGTCGGTGTCGCCCTGGAGCGCCATCTCAGGACGCCGCTCGGACGGCAGCGCGCGCCGCGCGGCGCTGGTCCAGAATGTTGCGGCTGTCGCCATAGCCGCGCTGATAGCCATGGCTGATCAGATCGCACGCCTTCAGCCACTGCTCGACCGGCTGGCGCGCCGCCAGGGTCTCGGGCAGTTCAATCTCGTCGAAGCCGCAGGACAGCGCATAGGCGAACTGGTCCGCGATCAGCGGGCCGCTGGCGCGCAGGGTCCCGGTAAAGCCGTGGTTGCGGATATGCTTGGCGAGGCTGAAGCCGCGCCCGTCGGAATAGGCCGGGAAAGAGACCGCGACCAGCGAAAGCTGGCGCAGCACGAGCTTCAACTCGGCGATCCGGACGGTATTGGGCACGATCACGCCGATGCGCTGGTCGCGCGCCTTCTGCTGCAGCGCCTCGGTCAGCGCCTCCCACGGCGCCAGCGCATGTGAGAGATTGCCGATGGCCGGCCCCTCGCTGCGGGTCCAGGCGTCGATCTTCGTCCCGTTCCGGTCAAGCAACGGCATGGGCTGCCTCCTGGAAGGCGGATTTGAAGGGCGCGAGGCCGATGCGGCGGACATTGTCGATGAAGCTCTCGCCCTCGGACCGCTCCGCCAGATAGACGCCGACGATGCGCTCTATCGCATCCGGCACCTCCTCGGCGGGCAGGCCCGGCCCGAGAATTTCGCCGATCGCGGCGTTCTCGGTCGCGTCGCCGCCGAGCGTGATCTGGTAGGATTCGACGCCGCGCTTCTCCAGGCCGAGAATGCCGATATGGCCGACATGGTGGTGGCCGCAGGCGTTGATGCAGCCCGAGATCTTGATGTTGAGCGCGCCGATCTCCCGCTCGCGCGCCGCATCGGCGAAGCGTTGCTGGATCGCCTGCGCGATCGGGATCGAGCGGGCGGTCGCCAGCGCGCAGTAGTCGAGCCCGGGGCAGGCGATGATGTCGGTGATCAGCCCGACATTGGCGCTCGCCAGGCCAGCCTCGCCGAGCCTCTGCCAGATCGCGAACAGATCGCGTTGGCGGACGTAGGGCAGGACGAGGTTCTGCGCGTGGGTGACGCGGATTTCCGCATGCGAGAATTCATCGGCCAGATCGGCGACGAGCCGCATCTGGTCCGAGGTCGCGTCGCCCGGAGCTTCGCCGATGGGTTTGAGCGAGATCGTCAGGGCCGTATAGCCCGGCGCCTTGTGCGGCGCGGTGTTGACCGCGACCCAGCGCGCGAAAGCGGGGTTGGCCGCCTTCATCGCCTCCAGAGTGCGGCTCGTCTCGGGCAGCGCCTCATAGGCGGGCGGAGCGAAATAGGCCGCGATGCGCGCGACTTCGGCCGGGTCGGCGTTGACCGACGGCCCGTCGAGCCGTGCGAACTCCTCTTCGACGCGGCGGGTGAACTCCTCCGCGCCGATCTCGTGGACGAGGATCTTGACGCGCGCCTTGTATTTGTTGTCGCGCCGGCCCTCGAGATTGTAGACCCGCATGATCGCCTCGAGAAAAGCGAGCAAATCGGCCTTGGGCAGGTGGTCGCGCACGACCTTGCCGATCATCGGCGTGCGGCCGAGACCGCCGCCGACGCTGACCTCGTAACCGACCGCGCCCGTATCCTGGTGGCGGCGCAGGCGCAGGCCGATGTCATGGGCCTTGATAACGGCGCGGTCATGCTCGGCCCCGGTCACAGCGATCTTGAACTTGCGCGGCAGGTAGCTGAACTCGGGATGCAAGCTGGACCATTGCCGGATCAGCTCGGCCGTCGGGCGCGGATCCTCGATCTCGTCCTGCGCGACGCCGGCGAAATGGTCGGCGGTGACGTTGCGGATGCAGTTTCCCGAGGTCTGGATGCCGTGCATCTCGACATCGGCGAGCAGGTCGAGAATGGCGGGGACGTCGCGCAGCTTCGGCCAGTTGAACTGCAGGTTCTGGCGCGTGGTGAAATGGCCGTAGCCGCGATCATAGCGCTCGCCGATCAGGGCGAGCTGGCGCAACTGCTTGGACGACAGCGTGCCATAGGGGATGGCGATCCGCAGCATATAGGCGTGGAGCTGCAGATAGACGCCGTTCTTGAGCCGCAGCGGCTTGAACTCGTCCTCGGTGAGCGAGCCGTCGAGCCGGCGCGCGACCTGATCGCGGAACTGGCCGACCCGCTCGCGCACGAAGCGCTCGTCGAATTCATCATAGCGATACATCAGGCTTGTCCCCGATTGGCGATTCCGTCGCCGGCCTGCTTGCCGAGGTCGGGACGGTTGCTGGGGCCGAGCGTCTTGAAACGCTCGCGGAAATGGCGCGGGACGGGCGGGCCGGACTGAATCTCGACATCGACGAGATAGGCGTCGACGACGCTGTTGCCCGCCAGTTCGGCGGCCGCGAAGGCCTCCAGCCCGGTGGCCGCCGCATCGTCGGCCGCCACCAGCGCCAAAGCGGGGTCGCGCGTCCAGCCGATCGCACCCTGCGGATTGGCGCTGGCGAAGACGACGTCGCCATCGAGCAGGTCGTTGGCGAGCAGGATCGCCGGAAGGGGCGGTCGCCTGGGAGCAGCAGCCATCACGCGGCCTCCGCCAAAGTCAGGGTCAGCCCGTCGAGATCGTCCGACCAGATGATCTGGCAGGACAGGCGCGAGGTCGGCTCGATCAGCGGCAGCGTGTCGAGCGCGTCGATCTCGTCGCTGCGCGGCTGCGGCAGGCGAGGGGCCCAGTCCGGCGCGACGACGACATGGCAGGTCGCGCAATCGCAGGAGCCGCCGCAGACGCCCTCGATCCCGACCTTGTAGTCGCGCAGAATCTCCATCACCCGCCAGCCCTCGACGGCCTCCAGCCGGTGCGGATGTCCCGCGCGGTCGATGACATTGAGAAAGGCCACGGCGCTGCTGATCCCGTTCGTTCTTCCGAACGTTTCAAATAAGCCGGCGCGGCGGGTGGTTCAATTCACATCAGGTAGCGGGTTTTTCTGTATTTCCGAGAGAAAAGAGGAAATCTGTCCGCGCGCGTCGCGCCAATAAGCTTCGGCGGTCCATCACAGCGCCGAGAAGACCTTCACCAGCCGCCGCAATGCCGCCGGTTTGAAGGTTCACGCCAACGGCTTGCCAAACGGCGCGACAGGCGGCATTGACTGGCGCGACCGGAAGGGTGGCCGAGTGGTTTAAGGCAGCGGTCTTGAAAACCGCCGTGGGTGCAAGCCCACCGTGGGTTCGAATCCCACCCCTTCCGCCAACACACCATTAAGTCGTTGAGATCATTCTAAGTACATGGCATATCAGGGGAAAAATCCCTCAACTGCTACACCGGACTGCTACACCGGGAGCGGAGGCGACATGCCAGAGCGCGTCCTGAAGCGAGGCGGAACCTACTATTTCCGCGCCAAGTACCCAGCCGATCTGCGGCACCATTTTCAGGCGGCAGACCGCTGGAAGTCGCTCAGGACCAAGAACCTTCCTGAAGCTCGCCTGCGGGTTCGCGTTGAAAGCCTCCGGTTCGACGCGGAGATGGCAGAACTCCGAAAGCGGATTGACCAGCCCCTGCTGACCAAACTGAGCCGTGCGGAGATTGATGCGATAGCGGCTGCCTACCTCCATGAGCTGATGCTTGAAGACGAAGAGATGCGCGTCGAAGGGCTGACCGGTCGCGAGTATCGAAGCGCGGGTGAAAGCGTCGCCATCGTTGGCCCAGTAGCCAAGCGAGATGCGGCCATCGGGAATGTCGCGCCATACCGTGAAGAGTTCGAGGACTGGCTTGCCAGCAACGGACACCGGATCGATCCCAATGCGCCGATCTATCGTGAAGTGCTGAGCCGCATGCTGCGGGAGTTTGTGAAACACCTTGACGGCGTCGCCGAGCGGCAGGCGGGCAACTTCGTGGACACTCCGCCGGCTCCCGTCCCCGCCGAAACTGGCCCCTCTGTGCGGCAGTTGATCGACGACTACCTCAGTGATCCGGCGGCAAGCCGGAACTCCAAGACACAGATGACCTACCGCATCGTGTTCGACGCGCTCGCTGAGATCGTCGGTGAACACAGGCCGGCTCGCGATGTCTCCCGCGCGGATTGCGAGCGGGTCCGCGACGTGCTGCTCAGGCTCCCCAGCAACGCCCGGAAGAAATATCCGGGTGTCCCGCTTCTGGCGGCGGTCGAACTTGGAGCGAAGGACGGCGCTCCGGTCCTCGGCCCCGGTACCGTCAACAACTACCTCAACAATCTCGCTGCGCTGTTCAACTGGGCCGTCGAGACATGGCGGATTGTGCGAAACCCTGCCAAGGGCTTGTCGGTCCACGATCCGGTCCCGGCAGGAAAGAAGCGGGACGCATTTCCTGAGAATGGCTTGCTAAAGCTCTTTCAGGCTCCCCTGTACACTGGCTGCATTGACGACCAGAACGGCTACGCCAAACCCGGCCCACAGCGCCCCCGGCATGGCCGTTTCTGGGTTCCCCTTCTGGCGTTGTTCCATGGCCTTCGGCTGAGCGAGGCTTGCCAGTTGCTCGTTGCCGATGTGCAGGAGATCGGAGGCGTCCCAGTGCTGATGCTGACCGACGACATGCCGAACGACATGGATGTTGAGGATCGCAAGCGGATCAAGACAGAAGCCGGCAAGAGGTATGTGCCGCTGCATCCCGAGGTCATGAAGATCGGGTTCCTGGACTTTGTATCAGCCGCTCGCGAGGCGAAACAGACGCGACTCTTTCCGGAATTGAAAAAGGACGCACACGGTTACTACTCGCAATTCTCCAAGTGGTTCGCGCGGTTTCTGGAGAAAGCCGGGGTGAAAACGAAAAAGGTGACCTTCCACTCGTTCCGGCATTCCTACAGGGACGCGCTTCGCCGCGCGAAAGCGCCTCGTGACGTGGCGCAGGCGTTGGGCGGGTGGGCCAGCCAAGGGACGGACGATGATTACGGGGATGGTCTCGGGGCGGCTTTTCTCGCTGACTATGTCGGTCGCGTCGCTTTTCCCCACTTGGACCTGACACACCTCTGTCTGTGCTCGGCTCGCGAGATCACATCTACGCGGTCGCCGGACAACGAAGGTGATCTTGCGTGAGAGTTGGTCATCCTGCGGCAAACCAGCCGCCGGCACATTGACGCTCGACTTAGGGCTGTGCCACGTTGCTTCCGCAACGATACGTTGGGGGGCGATATGAGAAAGATTATCTTGGCGGCGGGCGCAGTTTTGGCATTGAACGGCGCAGCCCACGCCCGATGCGATCAGTGGGGCAACTGCTATAATGGCGGCAGCGGCTATAATTCAAACACTGGCTCGCAATGGAACTCGCGCTCGTCTGGTTCATCCACGTATGGAACCGACAGCCGTGGCAACTCGTGGACGTACAACCGAAACAGTGGCAACTACTACAACTACGGGACAGGTGAGACCCGCCAGCGCGGCCAGCGATACTGAAGGTTCGCGAGCTGACCACCTCGACTGCCCCATTGGGGCAGCGTAGGGATGGGGCAGTGACAGGCTAAAAGTCATCCCTGCCTTCCTCGGCTGCCTGTTGGTGCTCGTCCTCACTCATCAACTCCCCGATCTGGTGATACAGGTCGGGGAGTTTCCTGCCGAAATAAATCTGTAAGGCCATGGCCGCGAGTTCGGCATTGGTGGAGAGTTTGTTGCCGAACGCCTTCGTCAGCTTCTCCGCATGCTCCTCCGCCTGCCGCTCTTTCCAGTCCTCCGAGCCTCGCTCCTCCTCTGGCTCTTTCGCGTGCTTGTTGGCAGCCTTCCACGTTGCGAAGCACAGCGCGAGGTTGCCCAGCTTGAGCTTAACCGCACGCATACGATCAACTTGGGTTAAACCAACTCCGGAGGCGACCGCCACCCGATCTTTCGTGTAGTCGCCAAGTGTTACCATACGCCATGCAAAATTTTGTCGCTCGTCATTATTCATGACCAGCTTTAGCGGTGTATTGCATTCACCAGACTTGGCCAGCGCGGCATCAGCTGTTCCCTCAAAATATTCCACAGGGATGGCGTCCGTCTTTTCCGACTTCTTGTACGCTTCTAAGCGATGGTGGCCATCGAGAAGGATGATCTGATCCCCCGCAGGCCAGACAAGCACCGGGGCTACGCTGCCCTGCTTCTTGATGATTTTTGAGAGTCCATGGACGTGATGCTCGCTCATGGCGCGAGGCTGAAAGACGGCTTCGAGGACCGTTATCGCGGTCAGCGGGAGAAAACCGGGCTTTCCGGCCGCGCTCTGAGGCGGCAGCTTGCGAAGCTCGCGCATGGCCAAGGCGGCCGCCGTGACCTTGAAACCCTTGCTCATATCAAATCCGTCAGTGCCTTGTGGAAATCGAGTTTTGCTGTCCGGCTATTCTCGGCGTCGGCAAGCTCCAGCTTGGCCAGATGGAGCCCCGCGACACCAAGCGCCTCCGCGAACCATTGCCCGATGACAGCCGCCGCTGCCGGCGCAAAGTCCCTGTAGGTCCGTCTGACGCGCCCCGTCCGGCGGTCCTGCCAGACCCCTGCGCTGACCTCGCTGAGCCGCATGACGCGGCGCACAAGTTGGACGCGGAAGGCATCATCGGAGCGAAACCGGCGCGGCTCCTGATCCTGCATGAGATACATCGCAAGGACCGTCACCACGATCTCACGGGGCTCGACATGCTCCGCCAGCTTGGTGACTGCGGCTGCCGCGACGCGCTCGTTACGGGCTCCCGGAAGGCCACTTTCAGCGGCTCCCAAGATGCCCCGCGCGTGATCCTGAATTGCCAGCCAGCGGGCATCGCAGGTCGCCCATATGGCGTTGGCAGCGTTCCTCGCGATGCGAGCCTTCACCAGCGCCGTGTAGGGCCGCAGGGCCTCCTTAGTGACCCCTTCCTGCCCGGCGTCACCATGTCGCCGCCAGCGGCTCTTATGCGTCGTGCAGAGGTGTCCGTAGCGGGTCGCCGGCTTGCCGCAACCCGGAGCGCGGCATAGGCCAGCCATCCGATGATCCGATTATCTGCGTCCATCCCCTGACAGACAGACACGGAATTAAATCCGCGACGGATGAGCCGCAAGCCTTGCGCTTGGTCTCGGTCTCTTCATCCCGCGAAAAGTGAACCGACTCCACTTGTGGCTTGCATGCCCAGCCACGATCCGGACACCGCTCCGCTTGCTCGCGCCCGGCCCCGTCGCTACCGTCTCGCACGGCTGAGTTGGGGCGCTGCTTCGCGGAATGGACATTGAGCATTTCATCGCCCGCTGGACAGCCGGGGCGGGTGGTCAGGAGCGAGCCAACTACGCCCTGTTCCTCTCCGAACTGTGCAGCGTCCTTGGCGTCCCGTCTCCCGATCCGGCTGGCCATGAGACCGAGCACAACGCCTATGTCTTCGAGCGGGCGGTGACCTTCCGGGAGCCGGATGGATCGACGGCGCGGGGGCGCATCGACCTCTACAAGCGCGGCTGCTTCGTCCTGGAGGCCAAGCAGAGCCGGCTGAGCGGCGGCCGCAAGGAGATCGTCCCGGCGCAGGCCGAACTGCTGCCGGATGCTCCCGTGGTCCCCGTTCCGCGCGACCAGCGCCGTGGCGGCCGCTCATGGGACATCATGATGCAGAACGCCCGCCGGCAGGCTGAGGACTACGCCAAGGCCCTGCCGGCCTCGGAAGGCTGGCCGCCCTTCCTGATCGTCTGCGATGTCGGCAACAGCCTTGAGCTTTACGCGGATTTCTCCGGGCAGGGGAAGAACTATGCCCAGTTTCCGGATCGGCAGGGCTTCCGTATCGCCATCGAGGATTTGCGCGACCCCGCCATCCGCGACCGCCTGAAACTGATCTGGACCGACCCCCACTCGCTCGATCCCACAAAACGCTCCGCCAAGGTCACCCGAGAGATCGCGCTGCGTCTGGCTGCCGTCTCCAAGTTCCTTGAAGAGCGACGCGCTTCCGATGGCCGGCCGATGCACGCGCCGGACCAGATCGCGCTCTTCCTCATGCGCTGCCTGTTCACGATGTTCGCCGAAGATGTCGAACTGATCCCGAAGGACAGTTTCAACGGCATCCTCGCCCGCTGCAAGGACAATCCGGACCTCTTCCCGCGCCTTGTCGGGCAGCTTTGGGAGGCGATGGACACTGGCGGCTTCGCCTTCGCCATTGAGGCCACGGTGCGACGCTTCAACGGCTATCTCTTCAAGGACAGGACGGTCCTGCCGCTGCCCAAGGAGGAGATTGGGGAGTTGTTCGAGGCGGCGCAGGCCAACTGGCGGGAGGTCGAGCCGGCGATCTTCGGCACGCTTCTGGAACAGGCTCTCGAAAAGACAGAGCGCCGCAAGCTGGGGGCTCACTACACGCCGCGCGTCTATGTCGAGCGGTTGGTCGTGGTCACTCTCATGGAGCCCTTGCGCGAGGACTGGGACCATGTCCGCGCCACGGCGGAGCGTCTGAACGCCGCCGGCAATTCCAAAGGGGCGCTTGCGGAGGTCCAGAGGTTCCATGGGCGCCTATGCGAGACCCGTGTGCTAGACCCTGCCTGCGGCACCGGCAACTTCCTCTATGTCGCCATGGAGATGATGAAGCGCCTTGAAGGCGAGGTGCTGGAGGCGGTCGCCGACCTTGGCGGTCAGGAGGCGCTGACCCTTGAAGGGCACACCATCGACCCGCATCAGTTCCTTGGGCTGGAGGTCAATCCGCGTGCGGCCGCCATCGCCGAACTCGTGGTCTGGATCGGCTTCCTGCAATGGCATTTCCGGACCAAGGGCGGAGCCCCGGCCGAACCGATCCTGCGGGACTTCCGCGCCGTCAAGGCGATGGACGCGGTCGTGGCGCATGACGGCAAGTCGCTGGTGCGCGACGCTCAAGGCCGCCCGGAGGCCCGCACCGATGCCGAGGGTGATCGCGTCGAGGTCTACAGCTACCGCAACCCGCGCCGCCCGGTCTGGCCGGATGCGGACTACATCGTCGGCAACCCTCCCTTCGTCGGCGGCAAGGATATTCGAGGCCGGATGGGCGAAGGCTATGCCCGCGCCTTGTGGGAGGCGCATCCGAACATCAACGAGAGCGCCGATTTCGTAATGTATTGGTGGGACCGCGCCGCCGATCTGCTGACCCGCAAGGGCTCCCGGCTGAAACGCTTCGGCTTCGTCACCACGAACTCGATCACGCAGGAGTTTTCCCGCCGCGTCATGGCGGCGCGGATGAAGGCCAAGAAGCCGGTTTCGCTGGTCATGGCCATTCCGGATCACCCTTGGACGAAGGCGACCAAGGATGCGGCTGCGGTTCGCATCGCCATGACCGTAGCGGTTGCCGGCAATCATCAGGGGGTACTGAGCGAGGTTACGGGAGAAGCCGATCTCGGCAGCGACACGCCGGTCGTTGAACTTGCCGAGCGCAGGGGAACGATCAACGCGGACCTGACGGTCGGCGCGGACGTGACAGCGGCGCTGGCGCTGCAAGCGAATGACTACATCTGTTCGCCGGGCGTGAAACTGCATGGCGCAGGCTTTATCGTCAGTCGGCAGGAAGCCGTTGCTCTTGGGCTCGGCAGGCGCGAAGGGCTTGACCGCCACATTCGCGAGTACCGCAATGGCCGCGACCTTACGAGCCGCCCCCGTGGCGTGATGGTCATCGACCTATTCGGCCTGACCGCTGACGACGTTCGGGCTCGCTTTCCCGAGGTCTACCAGCACCTCCTTGCAAAGGTGAAGCCGGAGCGCGACCGCAACAACGAAGAATATCGCCGAGTTCATTGGTGGCTCTTCGGTCGAAAGAATACGCTGATGCGAGGGTTCACAGCCGGACTTCCGCGCTACATCGCTACGGTCGAAACCTCCAAGCACCGGGCCTTCCAGTTCCTCGATGCGACGATCCTTCCGGACAACATGCTGGTCTGCGTGGGACTGGATGATGCGTACATGCTTGGCGTGCTGTCCTCACGGGCGCATGTCTTGTGGACATTGGGCTCTGGTGGCACCCTCGAAGACAGGCCGCGCTACACAAAATCCGTCTGTTTCGATCCATTCGCCTTCCCGGATGCTCCGGTTACAATCCAAGCACAAATCCGCGCGGCGGCCGAGGAACTGGACGCCCATCGCAAGGCCCGGCAGGCCGAGCATCCGCGCCTGACTCTGACGCAGATGTACAACGTGCTCGAAAAGCTGCGGGCCGGCGCTCCGCTTGATGCCGAGGACGACCGCATCAACAGCGAGGGATTGGTGCTGATCCTGAGGGAACTGCACGACCGGCTCGATGCGCTCGTCTTCCAAGCCTATGGCTGGCCGGCGGACCTGTCTGACGAAGAGATCATTGGCCGGCTTGTCGCGCTCAACAGGGAGCGTGCGGCGGAGGAGGCGCGGGGCATCGTTCGCTGGCTCCGCCCGGCCTACCAGAAGGCCCGCGCAGGTATCGCAGAGGATGCCGCGCCCCAAGCCGCTGAGGAGCAAGGTGAGATGCTGCTCGTCGAGCAGGCCGCAGCCGGACAGAGGCCCAGCTTCCCCAATGACGAGGTGGCGAGAACCGCAGCCGTTATGGCGGCGCTGGCGGGGACGGCAGGCGCACTGGACGCCTCCGCGCTTGCGTCCGGCTTCCGGCAGGGCAGGCGCATCGAACCCTATGTCCGCGCGGCGCTGACCTCGCTGGTCCGGATGGGCTTCGCATCATCCCGCGACGGCAAGAGCTACCAGCTTAGGCGGGCCGCGTGAGGTGGGCCGATCGGTGCAGTCTACTGCACTTGTGCATCGGCAACCGTGGCCGCGCCGTCAGGCCGGCGTGCCTTGAGGATGCGGTGGACGCTCGCCTTCCCGATGCCCAGCCGCCGCGCGATCTCCGACAGGCTGGTTCCTTGCGCCGACATCTCGGCAACCTGGGCTTCCTTCGCCTTGGCCGTGGGAGCGCGGCCCTTGTATTTCCCGGCAGCCTTGGCCTTGGCGATGCCCTCCCGCTGCCGCTCCAGCATGATCTCGCGCTCGAACTGCGCTACACTGCCCAGCACGTTGAGCATAAGCCGGCCGGTCGGCGTTCCGGTATCGAGGTTCATCGACAGGATACGCAGGCTCGCGCCCTTGCCGTCGATCACCTTCAAGAGGTCCATCAGGTGCGCCATGGAACGGGCAAGGCGGTCGAGCTTGGTGACCACAAGGGCATCCCCGCTGCGGAGATTGTCGAGAGCGCGGGAAAGCTCCTGCCGCTCCCCAACGTCCACCGACGACACTTGCTCGACATAGGTCCGCCCGCATCCGGCAGCGGCAAGGTCGCGCTGCTGAGCGTCAAGACCGGCGGTCTGGTCGAGGGTTGAGGTGCGGGCGTATCCGATGAGCATGGCGGTTCTCCAAGAGCAATCGTTCCGTTAGACTCTAAGAGTTTGCTGCGAATGTCAATGGACCTTTCTTGTGGAACGAAAGCGGCTTCCGCTGGAACGGTCCATTAGGGCAAGCCCTGTGGATCGGAAGGGCAGGTTGCCCGCTTATGCCTAACCTTTATGATAATCAGCGATTTGAGGGCCTTCTTGCGATGCCGAACCATACCGATCCTGACTATGTCCGCGACCTTATGGACGATCTGCGCCGGGCAAGGATGGCCGTCTGTGACCTTGTCCCGTACGATCTCCGGGAGGTGGTCGAGCAATCACGGCAGGTTTCGACCGATGACGAGTTGGACGCTTGGGAGAAGAGATTGGCCGCCACGGTCGCAAGCAAAGCGGCTATTTTGCCGCCGACAGCTTCGTCCACCTCATCATCGCCACGCGCTGCTTGTCCGCTCTGTCGGCATGGAAGTTCTGCTCCTTACGAGGAAGGGTTTGCTTTGCCTGATGGTCTCGACCGCCACCTACGCGGTCACGGCAACTCGCGTAGATGCTCCGTGACCGATTTCCTATGGAAGGAAGCCCTGCACCGGGTACGCCGAAGCGGATAGCTGCTGATCTCGCGTGGCATCCCCTGCTTCGGAAGATGGGCAGGGGCAGGGGGTAAATCCGACCTCGCTCCGGCAGAAACAGGCTGACGGATTTTTGCGCCAGATCATCGCCACCGGGTTGCGATTGCCACACCGGACTGCTACACCAACATCAATCTGAGATGTCATTTTCTTGAATAAAATCAACGCCGTGGTGGATTGCGGACCCTATCCCACCCCTTCCGCCAGATTATTAATGATTACAGCGGCTTAGATGCGGCTTCGGCTGTTATCATAACGCTGAGCATAACGATGCTTCGGCGCGGCGGTTTGGCTTGCGCCGGCTGCGGGGGTTGATCCATTCCCCCGGATCTAAACTGCTTCGCCAGCGAGGGCAGGGCGGTAATCCCTGCGCTGATGCGGCGCGGCACTGGCTATGGGGCTAGGGCGGGCCGCCAGCCCGTTGCTGGCTCCGGCTGGCTAGTCGGGTGTCGCTATGCCCTCCACAGCCGCTCTTGGGGCGCGTTAGCGCTACAGCCGCACCGGCCGAAAGCGCGTGGCGCGCGCGCCGGCCTGGACCTCGAATGCAATGTCGTGAAACTCGATGGTGTCGGTAGGCTGCGGCACGCCGATCGCCGACCGGATCGCCGCAAATGCCTTCTGACCGGACTGCTGTGCGCCGGCGTCGTCGTTCTCGAGCGGCAAGGCGATTATGTGCCTAGCGCCTTCGGTGCCTACCCAGTCCAGCCGCAGGACCATACCATCGCGGCTGGCATTCGGTCGGTAATCGCTCGCGACGATCTTTAATGAAGACAACACGCCACGCAGGAAGCCGCGAGACGTCGCCGAAAAGGCCGAACTCCCTCACCCATCGCGCTGATTCCTTCTGGAAAACAGCGCCAGATCACCGGGTATCTGCAGCGAGATTGAGACAGCCCCAACATTGCGTGCCGATTGACACTCAAACCTCCGGAAGGCCGAGCATCAGCCGGATGTTCTGCACCGCCGCGCCGGACGCGCCCTTGCCGAGATTGTCGAGCAGCACCACCAGCACCGCCTGACCGAGCATATCGTCGCAGAAGGCCCTCGGTTCGAGCAGATTGGTGTCGTTCAGCGCTTCCGGCTCCGGTTTGCCGCTGGCCGGCGCAAGCTCTCCGATCTTCGTATGCAGCGTTCTCAGATCGCTCGCACGCTCGCCTCGTCCCCAAACATGCCGGCGGCCGCGTCAAAAAGCTGGCGGCGCCACTGCGTGATCTGGTTGGCGTGAACGTCGAACCACCCCGCAGGTCGGCCAGCGAGTTCTCGCCCTCTGTCGCCGCCAAGGCCTTCGCTCATATCATCGTCAGAACATTGCGCCATTGCGATTCCGCCTGAGGTCCGCCTCGACCATGATACGGGATAGTTCGTCGAGCGGCATCGTGGCGCGCCAGCCAAGCAGATCGGCGGCGCGGCTCGCATCGCCGATCAAAGCGTCAACCTCAGCGGGCCGAAAGAGCGCCGGATCGACGACGACCAATTTGCGGCCCGTCCGTGCGCAGCGGGCGACTTCGTAGAGCCCCGACCCGAACCATTCGAGTTCGATACCGGCATGGCTGAAAGCCAGCGTGACGAAGTCGCGCACGGTGGTCGTTCTGCCCGTCGCGAGCACGAACGTATCTGGTTCATCGTGATCGAGGATGCGGATCATCCCTTCGACATAGTCCTTCGCGTAACCCCAATCCCGCCGCGCGTCCAGATTGCCAAGCTGCAGGACGCCCTGAAGTCCGAGTTTGATACGGGCCGCCGCGTTTGCGATTTTGCGCGTAACGAACTCGTGCCCGCGAAGGGGCGATTCGTGATTGAACAGGATGCCGCACACAGCAAATAGGCCATATGATTCGCGGTAATTGATGGTGGACCAGTGCGCAAAGAGCTTTGCGACCGCATAAGGGCTTCGCGGATAGAAGGAAGTTGTCTCGTTCTGCGGAACGGACTGGGAAAGCCCATAGAGTTCCGAGGTCGATGCTTGGTAGAAGCGGATCGTCGGGTCGAAATTCCGGATTGCCTCAAGTAGATAAAGCGGGCCGATGCCGGTCGACTGCCCGGTAACGATCGGCTTATCGAAGGAGAGGCCGACAGAGCTCTGAGCGGCCAGATTGAAGACATGGCTCGGTTGAGCGCGAGCCAGAAGCCGAATTGCGGCGCCAGCGTCTGTCAGGTCATACTCGACGAGTTGCAGGTCTGGATGATCGAGCACCCCCAGTTCCTGCAGTCGCCAGAAATTCTTCGAACTGCTGCGTCGGTAGGTGCCAAAGACACGATAGCCGCGCGCCAGCATGGCTTCGGACAGATAGGCCCCGTCCTGTCCGGTCACGCCGGTGATGACGACAGTGCGCATCGAGCGCCTCCTGTTCAGGTCGCGGCTCGCCGCAGGCGGAGGCTCGCTCGCTCATAGGGCGAAATCCGGAGGCGGCGGTTTCAGCTTCCGCCGCGCCCTTTCGCAGGAAAGCCAGACGCGCATGTACCACGCGACGTCGCGGGAGGTTAGGGCGCCGTGACGACGCGCGATGGCCAAGGCGGCCTTTGCCTGACCGAACAGCCCCCCGCTCGCAGCGTTCGCGGCCGTCTGGATCTCGACCCTGCGCAGAGCCTCATCCTGCGTGGCGCGGGAGAAACCGTTCCGGAGCAACTCGAAATCTTCAAGCGTCTGATCCAGGATGCTTTGCACCGCATGAACCAAGAAACGGACCTCATTGCGCAACGGCATAATGACGCTGATGAGCGGAATTGCGCGCACCACAATCGGCATTGTTTCTTATGATATCTTGAATTCGTACTTCCTGCGTTGACACACCTTGAATCTGACTCACAACCCGGAATCTGACTCACAACCCGCGCTCTAACTCACGCGCAAACCCGAGTTCGGGGCCGCGCATCGCATCCGAGGCCATTGCCGCTCGGCGTATCGCGTCGTCGTCACGGCCTGAGCGCACGTATCGCGCCGAAGACCTCGTTCGCGACCGCGTCCCAATCCCGGACCGGCAACAGGTCCGGCTGCATGCGGGCCGCCGGATCGGAAATCCACTGCGCGATCGTATCGACCCACAACCGGGGCCTGGCGAGCGGCGTAACGCAGGCGATCGCGCCGAACTCCGCCAGGGAGCCGCCATCCGAGATCAGCATAGGCTTGCCACGACGTGCCGCTTCGACAACGGGCAGGCCGAAGCCCTCAGTAATCGATGGATAGAGGCAGAACGCGGCATTCATATACAGCGCCTCCAGAGTTGCGTCGTCGGGACCATCGATATGGTGGATCGGCAATCCAGCGGAGCGGCTTGCTGATATATCACGCATGATGTCATCGACGAGCCAGCCGGTCTTGCCTGCAAAGACCAGCGCGAATGGCGGCTCCTGCAACCGTCTTTCGCGCATGAGAGCATGCCAGACGTCGATCAAAAGGCGGTGGTTCTTGCGGGGCTCGATCGTGCTGACGAACAGGGCATAGCGCCCTGGCGCAAGTTCGGGCGGCAGTGCGGACGGCACGACGCGGCCTCCGGCCTCATCGCTCAATGCGATCCGCCGACTCGGAGGAACAGGACGATTTTCTCGCTCGCAGAACGCGATAAGGTCACGATTCACCGCCAGGGAATTCACGATAGCCAGATCGGTGATCGACAACAGACCGATCCAGAATTCCCTGAAAGCGCATGCGACGCCGGGCGGAAAAAAATGCGGATGCTCGACCGGTATCAGATCATAGCATAGCGCCGCCACGGCAAAGCCGCGCGCCCGCTTCTGCGTTGCCAGCGCCGGGAGATTGCGATGAAGCCAATCTGATCCGGTAATGAACACGACATCGTCCCGTTCCGGAACAATGGGCTCGCTCAGCGCGAGTTCGGCGGGCACGTTCGCAAAACGTTCCCCCGTAAAGGACTGGAGACGATAGCCATGGCTTCGGGGCCCCAGCAGCAGACGCTGCAGGAAATCGTAGAGCTTTGCCGTGCCCACGGAGCGCGCGAGCAGGCGTCCGCGCTCCAGACGCCGAAGGATGGGACCCCGGCTCGGCAGAAAACCGCGCCAGCCGGGACTTGGATTGTGCAGCGCCATGTCGAGCGCTCCCGACCAGCCGAGAACGACATCGCGCCAACGCGGCGAGAATCGATAGAAGGTTCCGTCCTGTCCGTCGCAGAACACGGGTATGACGTCGGGATGCGAAAGCAAGGCTGCGTCAAGCAGCGCCCGTTCGCATCGCGCCATACCGGCTGGCGTTCCGTTAAAACGGGCGAGTGGAGACAGGTCGAACAGGATTCTCGCCATCTGGACACCTTGACGACATTCGAACGTCACGAGGGGGAAAGGCCAGCCGGTACGGCTCTTCGCGGCTGAGGTTTGGACTGTAAAAGGGATCCTCCGCAAACAAACTCTTGCGTCCGGCCCGCGCAATCGCGAACTCCGAGCGTGAACGCGCGTGTTTCTCGCTGGTGACGTCAACCCCGCGCGACAGGCTCTCGCGATGCAGCGCGCTGACGCTGTTGAGGACGATGTTGCGCAGGCCGCGGCGGCCGGCATCGAGGCAGAGCACAACGTCGTTGTAGGTGACGGCGAGTCGCTTGTCGAAACCGCCCATCGCGACGAACAGGTCGCGCCGCATCGCCAGGACAGCACCTGTCACAGCCGAGACTTCGTGATCAGTCGTCGCCAGGCCGTGATAGCCGGGATCATCGGCGCCAAGGCCAAGGAAGGCGTGGCACGCCGGTCCGGACACGCCGACGAGCAAGCCCTCATGCTGCACGGTCATGTCGTCACAGATCAACTTGATCCCGACCGCTCCGACATCGGCCTTCCCAGCCTGGCACACGATCCTGCGTAGCCAACCGGGCTCGATGAAGTCCACGTCGTTGTTGACAAACACGATGATCTCGGTGCTGCAGACGCCTACGGCGCGGTTGTTCAGTTCCGCATAGTTGAAAGCGCCATCATGCCTGATGGTCCTGAACCAGCCCCGTCCAGCATGTTCCGCAAGGAAGGCCTGAGTCTGCGCCTCGACCGAGCCGTTGTCGATGATGATGACGTCCAGTCTGTCGGCCGGGTAGTCGGTCCTGCCTTTTAGACTGGCGATGCAGGGCGCCAGCAGGTCGATCCGGTCGCGCGTCGGGATGACCACGGCGACGGTGGGCAGCAGAGCCTCGTCACAGTCCTGGACGGCCGGGCGCGCGCGGAGGACGGTTCGACCGGGAGTGCTGAACAGGATCGATGGCACATGGACGATCTCGTCTGCGGGGAGGCCGGCTGCGTAGGCTGCGAGAAGGTCTGCGGTGGGCACCCTATCGCCAATGCCCGGAAGAGCGGAGCGCTCGACGCTGCGCAGCATGGAGCAAGCTCCGGCGAGGTTGAGAGACGCCAATGCCAGCAGAGCTGGACGCGGCTTGAAGAGCGGCAGCGTGCGATGCCCTTCGGAGGTCACGACTGAACCGCGCCGGGTTTCCCGGAGGCCATTTCGTTTGAGTCACGCCGCCATGGCTGGCTCGTCCAGCATGGCGTAGTAGCGCTCCTCGGCCGGCGGGATGTTGCCGATGGGCTCCAGCAGCCGGCGATTGTTGAACCAGTCGACCCAGGTCAGCGTGGCGAACTCGACGGCGTTGAGGCTCCGCCAGGGTCCACGCCGGTGGATGAGTTCCGCCTTGTAGAGGCCGTTGATCGTCTCGGCGAGAGCGTTGTCGTAGGAGTCGCCGACGCTGCAGCCCGGCTTCTCGCTTGCTAGGCGGCCAGCGAATAGATCAGCAGCCCGTTCATCAGCAGGACGAGCGCGACGATCGCCACCACGATCAGCAGGTTCAGTCCGCGAAGCTGCATGGCGCCCATGATGTCGCGCGAGCGGCAGATCGACAGAAGCGGCACCAGCGCGAACGGAAGCTGGACCGCGAGAATGACCTGGGTCGCCACCAGCAGCGCGCCTGTCTTGCCATCGCCATGATAGAGCAGAAAGGCGCTCGCGGGAACGATGGCGATCAGCCTGGTGGCCAATCGCCTTGCCCAGGGCGCCACCCGCCAGTTGATGAACCCCTCCATCACCACCTGACCCGCCATCGTCGCGGTGAAGCTGGAACTCAGACCGCAGCACAGCAACGCCACCGCGAACAGGGTCGGAGCCAGGGGGGACATCAGCGTCACAGCAAGCACGCCGTGAATATCCTCGATACTTGGCGAGATGGCCGGCGCGCTCTCACGATGCAAGGCGGCGGCCGCCAGGATAAGAAGCGAGGCGTTGACGAGCAGCGCGAAGCTGAGCGCGATGACCACGTCGGTGGTCGCGAAACGCAGCGCCTCGCGCTTTTCCGCGATCTGCCGGCCATAGGCGCGCGTCTGCACGATCGCCGAATGGAGATAGAGATTGTGCGGCATGATCGTCGCCCCGACGATGCCCATCGCGAGATAGAGCATCTCGGGATTGGCATGGAGCGGCGGCGCCTCCGCCAGCGCCTGAAAGGCCTTGCTCCAATCCGGCGCGGCGAGCAGTATCTGGTAGCCGAGACTGAGCGCGACCACGATCATCAAGGTGATGATGAACGCTTCGATCCAGCGAAACCCCTTGCTCTGAAGCCACAGGACGACCAGCACGTCCAGCGCCGTCAGGGCGATCCCGATGTCGAAGGGCAATCGAAACAGCAGATTCAGCGCGATCGCGGTTCCCAGGATTTCGGCGACATCCGTCGCGCAGATCGCGATTTCGGCGGTGATCCAGAGGCCGAACGAGACCCGCTTCCCGTAGTGACTCCGGCAGGCCTGCGCCAGATCCTGTCCGGTGGCGATAGCGAGCCTGGCGCAGAGAGATTGCACGAAGATCGCCATGATGCTCGACAGGACCACCACGGACAACAGGACATAGCCGAACTTGACGCCGCTGCCGAGCGCCGTCGCCCAGTTGCCCGGATCCATGTATCCGACGGCCACAAGGTAGCCCGGCCCGAGGAACGCCACGAAACGCCGGGTCCAGGCGCCGTCCCTGGGGACATGAATTGTCCGGTAGACTTCGGCGAGGGACCGTTGGTTTTCCGGAACCTCGGATGATGCAGCGGTGGCGGAGGTTCGAGGCGCAGGAGGATGCATGTTCGGCTGCATTTGAACTCGCAGCAACCATCATGTGCCGCTACGCAAGAGGCTGTCAATTGGCAATGCCCGCCGCGCGGGGCCATGCATTAACTTATGACGGAGCCATACGTTTACATTGCATGTGGGATGGGACAAGGTCGCCGTCTAAATAAATTCGGGGGAACTCAAGTTCAGATGGCCATGACAACGATCGCAATCGTCGACGACCACCCTTTGCTTGCGGAAGGGCTTGCCGCGGTATTGGGCCGCTACGATCATCTGAGCGTTGTCGCGACCGGCACCAAGGCGGATGACGTCCTGAATATCATCGATGACTGCGAGCCCAACATCATCCTGGTCGATCTCAACATGCCGGGAGACGCGTTCGCCGTCCTCCATCAGGTCCGGCTTCGCGGATGTGCGACAAGGGCCATCGTCTTCACCGCATCGACCAGCACCGATCACGCCGTCAGCGCGCTCGCCGCGGGCGCGGCGGGTTTCGTCCTCAAGGGCAGCCAGGCCAACGAACTCGTCGAGGCGATCGACGCCGTCCGTCAGGGCGAGGTCTTCATCACGCCGTCCTTCGCAGCGAAGGTCATCGGCGCCCTGCAGGCCAAGGAGGCCGAGAAGCGCGCCGCCGAGCGGCTCAAGCTCAGCGTACGCGAAGAACAGATCGTCCGCCTCCTGCTCTGCGGCAAGCAGAACCGCGAGATCGCCGAGGCGCTGAACCTCAGCGAGAAGACGATCAAGAGCTACATGAGCAATCTCATGGCGAAGCTCCACGCCCGCAATCGGCTCGAGGTCGTGATCGCGGCGCAGAGATTCATGCCTGGGGATCAGGAGAGCCGTCACGGCTGAGGGACGCCGTCAGGGAACGGACGCGCACGGGCAGCCGGACGCGCAGCACCATCCCCCCCTTGTCCGACCGTGCGATGGAGAGCGAGCCGCGCAGGGCGTTGACCCGGGTCCGCATGCCGCGAAGACCAAGGCCGCCGCCGATCACCAGCGCCGGCGTGCTGGTCCCCGCATCCTCGATGACCAGGATCAGGCTGCCCTCGTCGAAACGCGCCTCCACGAACTGGCCGTTGCCCTCGGCATGCTTGTAGGCGTTCATCAGCCCCTCCTGGACCACGCGAAACGCGCAGATCCGGATCGCCTCCGGCATCTCGGCCGGCAGTTCCGCGAAGTTTGTGCCGACCTTCGTAGCCGTGTTGCGCTCGTGATAGGATACGGCGGCCTCGATCGTCGCGAGCGGTGACAGTTCGCGGATATCGGGCAGGACCAGCCCCGCCGAGAGGTTGCGAAGCTCGCCGAGCGTCTGCTCGATCAGCGGACGAAACAGCTCGCGAATCTCTTCCGACGCCGGATCGTTGGACGGGCGCGGCAGGCGCAGCATCATCAGGCTCAGCATCTGGATCGGCCCGTCATGGAGGTCCGCGCCGATCCGCGACAGATACTCCTCGTTGGTCACCGCCGCACGCACCCGTGCCCTGTCCGCGGCATGCCTGAGCGATCTGTTCCGGTTCGCCAGCGCGGCTGCGCGCGCGACGTTCTGCTCCAGCAGGCCCTGCTGGCTCGCGATCGTCCGGCTGGCGCGCCGGATCAGGGCGAAGAGCGTGACGCCGACGACGAGACTGACATTGAGGATCAGGAACCAGAGCGCGAATTTGAGCTGCTCGATCTCGCGGTTCAGCATGTCGGTCGTGTTGTAGAACTCAGCGATTCCGATCACGGTCGCGGGCGACTGTCGGCTGAAGACCGGGGAATAGACCTCGATCATATTGGGCCGGCTCAGAACGGTGTCGGGGTGGTTCTCGACGAGTACGATCACCGCGCCGCCGAGCAGCCGCACAAGCTGTCGTGGGTCGATGCGGTTCGTCTCTATCGCACCGCTCGTCGAAAACAGCAGGTCTCCGCTGACCGACCAGACCTTGATGACCTTGACCTTGCCGCCGAGCGGCGTGCCCGTGATCAGCTTGGTCAGGTCGGACTTGGCTTCGTCGGACAGCGGTTCGCCGGCTTCCAGATCCCTGAGATGGGGCGAGACGACGGCTTCGACATAGGTTGCCGCGACCTCGGCCATGCTTTGCGTCCAGCCGACGCGGACCCTGCGCTCGACCCAGTAGCCCAGCACGGCCATCGCCATCGCCACGACGATCGCAGTCACCAGCGTGAAGCGCTGTTCCAGCGTGAAGCGCGACCACCAGCCCGCGACATGCGACCAAAGTCGGTAGTGCGCCCCGACCTTCCGGGGCTGCTCTGCTCCCGCCTCTGGACTCGCAAACCTGTCGACCTTGCCATCTATCGGTCGCGCCATGGGGAAAGCATCCTGAGCTTAACAAATCGTTAACGTCGCGAATTCTTGCCGAACGCAAGAATTCAAACGCGACGTTAGCGAAAGGGCTCGGTTGTGGAAAGCCGGTTCCAGTAATTTCCAGCTTGGGATCATGCGATTCCGAGAACGGTTTCGTATGTCTTCAGATCGTGGGGAGTAATGTCATGTTTAAGTTGAACGTTCATGATCTGGAATTCGTCCTGAAGCAGATCAAGATCGGCGAAGCCAACGCCAATGGCGCGGACCTGACCGAAATTCGCGTCGATCCGACGACAGGCGAGATCATCACCGATGCCACAGCCTACGGCGCGAACGGTGTGTTCATCGGCAACGCAACTTATCCTCTTACGAATCTGGACGGCCCGATCCTCTACGTCCGCGCCATTCCCGATCCGCACACGCCGTTCGGCATCCGCACCGTGGACGGCACCTACAACAACCTCGTCGAGGGCCGCGAGACCTGGGGCGCGGCGGGGCAGGGCATGCCGCGCCTGCTGGACGGCGGCGCCTATCTCAACGAGGTTGACGGAGATTCGCTCGCCTTCGGCCCCAGCACGGTGCTGAGCAACACCGATTACGCCCCGGGCGCGCCGAGCGCTCTCGGGCCCGGCACGGTCGTCGACGCCGATCCGCGCCTCATCTCCAATCTCGTCTCCGACATGAGCCTGAACAACCCGGCGGCCATCGTCGCGGCTCTGACCTTTGCCGGCGATGAAGACCCCTACGGCACGCTGGCGGATGTCCAGGCCGCGTCCGCTTTGGTGGCGACCGAAATCGGGACCATGCTGAGCCCGGCGACGACGCAGGCACAGAAGGAGGCCGCGCAGGCCATCGTCAACACGGCTCTTGAGCCTTACGGCGTCGAGGTCGACGCCAGCGGATCGCTCTCGATCCCCAACATCGCGCCCGACGAGGGCCTGTCCGCGCCATTCAATGCGTGGATGACCTTCTTCGGCCAGTTCTTCGATCACGGCCTCGACCTGATCTCGAAGGGCGGTGCCGGCACGGTCTACATTCCGCTGCAGCCGGATGATCCGCTCTATGTGCCGGGCGGCCGGACCAACTTCATGGTGCTGACACGCTCGACCAACGTCGATTCCGATGGTAACCCGACGACAAATCCCGACCTTGCGACCCAGCGCAACGTCACGACCTCCTGGGTCGACCAGAACCAGACCTACACCTCGCATGCCTCGCATCAGGTCTTCCTGCGCGAATATGCGACCGTGGCGGGCAAGACCGTCGCCACCGGCAACCTGCTCGACGGCGTTGGCCCCGATGGCGGTAAGAACGGCCTGCCGACCTGGAAGGATCTCAAGGACCAGGCCCGTGAGATGCTCGGCATCCAGCTCGAAGACCGTGATGTCGGCTCCGTGCCCCTGATCCGCACCGACGCCTACGGCAATTTCATTCCCGACCCGATCACGGGCTACGCGCAGGTGATCGTCGGCGTCGGCTTCGACGGCGTTCCCAACACGGGCGACGACGCCGTGGTCTCGGGAACGCCCGGCGCGCCAGTCATTCCTACCGCCGTGGGGGCGCTGCGTACGCACAACGCCTTCCTCGACGACATCGCTCACAACGCCGTGCCGACCGGCACGTTCGACGATGACGGCCTTCCGGGCACGCCGAACATCGCGATCGAGGCCGATACCGATACCGATACCGGCAATGCCATCGCTCTAGACGGCCGGGGCAACCGGGTCGCCTATGACAACGAGCTTCTCGACCGGCACTTCATCACCGGCGACGGGCGCGGCAACGAGAACATCGGTCTGACCGCCGTCCACCATGTCTTCCACTCCGAGCACAACCGTCAGGTCGAAGCGCAGAAGCTCACGATCCTGCAGAGCGGCGATCTCGCCTTCGTCAACGAATGGCTGGCGGTCGATCTGCCGGCCGGGTTCGAACTGCCGACCACCGTGGCCGGCGCCCAGGCGCTCGCCGCGACGCTGACCTGGGACGGCGAGCGCCTGTTCCAGGCCGCCCGCATGTCGACGGAAATGCAGTACCAGCACCTCGTCTTCGAGGAGTTCGGCCGCAAGATCCAGCCCGCCATCGACCCCTTCGTCTTCAATTCGGTGACGGATATCGACCCGTCGATCTTCGCCGAGTTCGCCAACGTCATCTATCGCTTCGGCCATTCGATGCTGACCGACTCGATGCCGCGCGTCTTCATCGATCAGGACACCGGCGCAATCACCTCGCAGGACGACATGGGCCTGATCGCCTCGTTCCTGAATCCGCTCGTGTTCAACTATCTCGACAGCGACGGCAATCCGTTGACCGCTCCCGAGCAGATCAGCGCCGAGCAGGCCGCCGGCGCCATCGTGCGCGGCATGACCACCGAACGCGGCAACGAGATCGACGAGTTCCTTACGGGCGCTCTTCGCAACAATCTGCTCGGCATCCCGCTCGATCTCGGCGCGATCAATATCGCGCGTGGCCGCGACACCAACATGCCGACGCTCAACGAGGCGCGCGAGCAGCTTTACGCCGCGACGAGCTCGACCTTCCTCAAGCCATACGAGAGCTGGGTCGAGTTCGCGGCCAACCTCAAGAACCCGCTCTCGGTGGTGAACTTCATCGCCGCCTACGGCACTCATCCGTCGATCCAAGGCACCGTCGCGGAGAAGCGCGACGTCGCGATGAAGCTCGTCTTCGGCGATCTGGATCTGATCGACGATCCCCTGACGCCGCTTGTGGACGAAATCGCCGCGTTCAACGCGGATCGCATCGCATTCCTCAACAGCACGGGCGCCTACACGGCCGAGAACACCGGCCTCAACAGCATCGACCTCTGGATCGGCGGCCTTGCCGAGAAGAAGATGCCGTTCGGCGGCTTCCTCGGCTCGACCTTCAACGCCGTGTTCGAGGCGCAGATGGAAGCGTTGCAGGATGGCGACAGGTTCTATTATCTGACGCGTACGCAGGGCCTGAATTTCCTGGTCGAGCTGGAGCAGAACTCCTTCGCCAAGATGATCATGGCGAACACGGACCTCTCCGACCCCGGGCTCGACGGCATCCGCGGCACTGCGGACGACGTCGTCGCCCGCCATATCGGCGTCGATTCCTTCGCGACCTACGATTATGTCTTCGAGGTCAATGCGGACAACCAGGCGGACTACTTCGGCGTCGATGACGATGCCGCCAACAGTGACGCTGATCCGCTGACCGTCGCCGACGGCAAGGACCCGGGCGGCAACGATCCGGTTCTCGAAGCGCTGGGCTTCACCAAGGTCGTCCGCGACGATCCGCGCACGGCAGCCGTGGAAACCAACTACTTCCGCACCTTCGGCGGCGAGCATACTGTCGTCGGCGGCACCAGCGGCGACGACACGATCATCACCGATTTCGGCGATGACGGCATCTGGGGCGATGGCGGCGACGACCGCATCGAATCCGGCGCGGGCGTCGACCTCGTCAATGGCGGCGCCGGCGACGACATCATCACGGACTCCGGCGACACCGGCGACTTCCTCAAGGGCGATTCCGGCAACGACGTCATCGCCAACTCCAACGGCCTCGACGTCATCATGGGCGGCACGGGCCAGGACGTGATCTTGGTCGGCGTCGACGACACCGAAGTCTTCGGCGGCGAGGGCGACGACTTCATCCTCGGCGGCGATGGCGTCGATCTCCTGATGGGCAACGAGGGCGACGACTGGATCGAGGGCGGCGGCGGCTTCGACACCACGGCCGGCGACAACTCCGAACTGTTCTTCAACTCGACCATTCTCGGCCACGACGTGATGTTCGCCGGCTCCGAAGAGCATGATTTCGACGCCGAATCCGGCGACGACATCATGGTCCAGGGCCCGAGCGTGATGCGTAACGAGGGTATGTTCGGCTTCGACTGGTCGATCCACAAGGGCAATGTCGAGGCAGCCGATTCCGACCTGACCAAGCCGATCTTCACCACCGACGAAGAAGACATCCTGCGCGACCGCTTCGACACCGTCGAGGCGCTCTCGGGCTGGGTGAACAACGATCGGCTGTGGGGCGACAACCGCGGCGACGTCTCGTCCGCGGAGATCGATGGCAATCCGGCCCTGGCGGGGGCCGAGAACACCATGATCAACCACGAGCTCAGCCAGGCCGGCGTCAACCGCATCGCCGGCCTGCGCGACATCCTCGGCGACTGGGCCCCGGCCGCTTCGACGACGCCCGGCGTCGATCTCGAGGAGGCGATCGCCTTCGACCGCGGCAACATCCTGCTCGGCGGCGGCGGCGACGACGTGATCGAGGGGCGCGGCGGCGACGACATCATCGACGGCGACGCCTGGCTCAATGTCCGGATCAGCATCCAGGTCGACGACCCGGAAAGTCCGTCGGGCACGAGTCCGCTCGCCACGATCGACAGCCTCAAGCACACCTTCAGCGCGACGGATCTCGATGAGGACGCTCCGGCGGGATCCGTCATTCCCGCCGAGTGGATCGGCAAGACGCTGTCGGAGCTGATGATCGCGCGGACCATCACGCCGCTGCAGCTCAACATCGTCCGCGAGGTGCTCGACCACGGCGCCGGCGAGATTGGCACCGATCTCGACACCGCCGTCTATTGGGACGATGTCGACAACTACACCATCAGCCGCAATGCCGACGGCTCCGTCCTCGTTTCCCATACCGGGTTCGACGTGGATAACGTCCCCGACGGCGTCAAGCTGGTCTCCGATGGCGAGGACATGCTCTGGGGCATCGAGCAGTTCCGGTTCGCCGGCGAGCTCTTCGATATCGGCCAACTGGTTCCGGTCCCGGCCAGCGGCGCGCCGATCATCAGCGACACCACGCCCGACGAAGGCCAGCTCCTCACCGCCGACACCAGCACGATCGCGGATCCCAATGGTCTGGGCGACTTCGCGTTCCAGTGGCAGTCCTCGGCCGACGGCACGACCTGGACCAATATCGCGGGGGCGACGACTGCTGCGTTCACCCCGCAGCAGGCGCTGGTCGGACAGCAACTGCGCGTCGTCGTGAACTTCGTCGACGGGCGCGGCAATCCCGAGCAGGTCATATCGGCGGGGACCGCCGCTGTCGTGGACAGCAACGTCCCGGCGACAGGGACCGTGACGCTCAGCGACACCACGCCGACCGAAGGCCAGGCGGTGACGCTGACCGGAAATACGATTGCCGACGCCAACGGCCTCGGCGCGTTCAGCTACCAGTGGCAGTCCTCGGCGAACGGCACGACCTGGACCGACATCGCCGGCGCGACGGGAATCAGCTTCACCCCGGACGATAACCTGCTCAATGTTTTTGGCGATCAAGCGGGACTTCAGCTGCGCTTGGCGGTCAGTTTCACGGATGGCGGCGGCACGGTCGAGACGGTGTTCTCGCCTCCGACCCAGCCGGTCGGCGTCAACTGGAACGGCTTTTTTGGCGCTAGCTTCAACGGAACCGCTGGCGACGACATCGCGAATGGCGGGATACTCGGTGAGGTTCTCACGGGAAATGCTGGCAACGACATCCTGAACGGCAACGGCAGCGCCGACACGATCAATGGCGGCGCCGGCAACGACACCATCAACGGCGGCGCCGGCAACGACACCATCAATCAGGCAAGCGCCGATGGGCGCGATCGGATCGACGGAGGCACGGGCGCCGACACCTACCGTTTGACGGGTGGGGCCGATACCGAAACATTCCGCATCTACGCCGTGATCGGCGCCGCCAATGCTGGGGTCGCGTCCGCCCTCGCGGCTTCCCTCGGCACGACCTTCGCCGCCACGACCGAAATCGTGGTGACGCGGACCGTTGCCGGCATCGAAAGCGTCATCGCCGAACTCGACAATATCGAGGAGATCGTCGTCGACACGCTGAACGTCACCGCCAACAATGGCGGGGGCCTCGGTACGGGGTCCAGCGGCGGCGGTGATACGGTTCAGGTCGTCGGCAACTTCGGCCCGACGAGCCTCAACTTCAGCACGATCACCATCAACGGCGAGAGCGGCGACGACACCGTCGATATCTCGGCGCTCACCTCGGCGCACCGCATCGTCTTCAGGTCGAACGGCGGCAACGACACCATCGTCGGCACGCTGCGTCCGCAGGACGTGGTCGAACTCGCACCCGGCCAGGACATTTCCACCTACACGCTCGTGGACAATGGCGATGGCACCCAGACCTTCGGCAACGGCACCCATGACATCACCTTCACCGGTGCGGTGACGCCGCAGTTCCAGAACGGTCCGGCGACTGGCGGAACGCATCTTGACGAGGAGGATTTCGAAGACCTCCTCGGAATGGTGCAGGATGGGCTGGTCCGCGATTCCTCGGGTTTTGGCAACAATGTCGACAATCCCGAATGGGGCACCTCCGGGGGCCAGTTCATTCGGCTGACCGATGCGCATTATACCGACGGCGCGGCGGGCATCCGCCAGACCGGGCTTAATCCACGCGAGATCTCCAACATCCTGTCCAACCAGGACAATGACGGGGACGGCATCGAGGAGAGCATCGTCAATGCCTTCGGCGGGACGAGCCTGCTGACCTTCTTCGGCCAGTATTTCGACCACGGGCTCGATTTCGTGGCCAAGGGCCAGCCGGGTTCGGTCTATATCGGCGACGTCGGCTCTACGCCGGTCAATGCGCCTCGCTCGAACATCGTACCGGGCACAGGCGTGGACCCCGATGGCATTCCCAACAGCGGGGATGAGATTCCGGCCGAGTACGTCAACGAGGCCTCGCCCTATGTCGACCAGAACCAGACCTATGGGTCCAGCACCGCGATCACCAACCTGCTCCGCAGGTGGGAAGTCGGCGCTGACGGCGAGCCCGTGCAGACCGCCTATCTGCTGGCCGGGGATATCGACGCCTCGGGCAATCCGCTCCTGCCGACGCTCGATCATATCCGCGACAACTACCGGGTCATGACCGGCGGCGGCGAACTGACCGCGGAGGACATCTCCAACTATGACGGCAGCGGCCAGCCGCTGCTGATAGACTTCATCCCGGCATTCGTGCCCGGCACCAACCCGCCGCAACTCGATCTCGACGCCATTGGCCATTACTTCATCGCCGGCGATGGCCGGGCCAACGAGAACGTCATGCTGACCTCGATCCACACGATCTGGGAACGCAACCACAACTTCTGGGTCGACGAGATCAGGGCCAAAACCAACAACGCGTGGACCGAATCCGAATATTTCGAAGCGGCCCGCATGATGAACGTCGCCGAATACCAGCGCGTGGTGTTCACCGAGTTCGCCACCGCCATGGCCGGCGGCTTCGACAACGACGACGAACATGGCTTCGAAGGCTATGACCCGACGGTCGATGCCTCGATCTCGGTGGAGTTCGCCCAGGCAGCCTATCGCTTCGGGCACTCCATGCTCAACGAGACGGTGAGCTATGTCGACGGGAACGGGGACCTCCAGGAGATTTCCCTGGTGCAGGCCTTCCTCAGCCCGAACCAGGTGTCCGCACTGGGAATCGACGCCCTGATCGGCGGCTCGGTTCAGGTGCAGCACCAGGCGATTGACGAAGACGTGGTCAATGCGCTGCGCAATCAGCTCGTCGGGCGGCCGCTCGACCTTGCCGCGCTCAACATCTTCCGCGGCCGCGACATGGGCATCGCCCCCTTCAACGAGGTCCGTTCGCAGCTTTACGAGCAGACGGGTCTCAGCGCCTTGCGGCCCTATTCGGACTGGGCCGACTTCGCGCAGCGCAACGACATCTCCGCGACGATGCTTGGCAAGCTGCAACAGGCCTATCCGGACGGGTTCGAGACGATGGATCTGTGGGTCGGCGGCCTTCTGGAGAAGCCGATGGCCGGCCAGCTCGGCTCGACCTTCGGCTACATCTTCCTCGAACAGCTCGACCGGCTGCAGCACGGCGATCGCTTCTATTATCTCGAGATCTTCGACGACTCGCTGTTCACAGATGAAAACGACATCACGTTCGCCAACATCATCGAGCGCAATACCGGGCTGACCGGACTGCCGGAGAACGTCTTCGACCTCGACGGGTCCAATGCGCCGGCCGATGACGATGCCAGCATCTTCGACAACGATGGCGATGAGGACGACGACGACGACGCCGGGAACGACGATGACGACGACGGCGATACCGACGAGGACGATGACGACGATAATGACGACGATGAAGACGGCGACACCGACACCGATGACGCCGACGAGGACGACACCGATGAGGACGACGACGGCGATGATTGCGGCTGCGACGACGATGACGCCGCCACCCCGCCTCCGGCTTCACCCTCGGGTGGCGGCCTGCGGACCGGGACGCCGGGCGCGGATGTCCTGATCGGGACGGCCGGCGCCGACAACATCATCGGCTTTGCCGGCGACGACGTGCTGATCGGCGAGGCTGGCGACGACGTGGTCTCGGCGGGCGAGGGCTCTGACTTCGCCGATGCGGGGGAGGGCGCCGATACCGTCTTCCTCGGCGGCGGCGACGACCACGGCTTCGGCGGTGCGGGCAATGATGCGCTCTATGGCGAGGCCGGCGACGACCGGGTTTTCGGCGAGGCGGGCGACGACCGTCTCGAGGGCGGGGCCGGCCGCGACACCGTGGTCGGCGGCGCCGGCGACGACCTGATCGTGGCGGCGGTGGGTGACGGCGACGACACCTATCATGGCGACGACCTGGATGGCGGCGACGGCGTGGACACGCTCGACATGTCGGCGATCTCGGCCTCGATCGCGGTCGATCTCGGCTCGGGCCTTCTCGGCCGCGGCAGCGCCGTCAGCGTCGAGAGCGGAACCGACACGCTGTGGGGCATCGAGAACGTCGCCGCCGGCTCGGGCGACGACACGATCACCGCCAGCGCGGCCGTCAACGTGATGGAGGGCGGCGACGGCGAGGACGTGTTCCGCTTCACCGGCGCGCAGGCCGCCGATGGCGACACGATCCTCGACTTCGAGCCGGGCGACCGCCTCGACCTGAGCGGCATCGACGCCGATGCCGGCGTCGACGGCAACCAGGGCTTCGCCATCGTCGGCGGCGCGGCGTTCACCGCATCGGCGCAGTTGCTGGTGACCTACGAGACCCGGGCCGACGGCGAGTACACGCTGGTGTCGGGTAATGTGAACGGCGACCAGGAGGCGGATTTCCAGATCAATCTCAAGGGAACCCATCCGCTGAGCCCGGGCAACATCGCCCTTTGATGCTTCGGGCTTAAGGCCACCCCGGCCTTAGGGTCGGGGTGGCGCCTCGTTTCGCCGTCCCCGTCTCATCTGGAATCGCGTCATGGCAGCCAACACCCTCGCCCAGGCCCGCAAGCGCGACGCGGCAAAGCTCACGCAGAACCTGCGCGGCATCGTCGTCTATCTGATCGCGATCTCCTGCCTCATCAACGTGCTGGCGCTGACCGGCTCGCTCTACATGATGCAGGTCTACGACCGCGCGCTGAGCAGCGGCAGCGTCCAGACCCTGATCGCCCTGTCGGTGATCGCGCTGGTGCTGTTCCTGTTCCAGGGCGGCTTCGATGCGGTGCGCTCGCGCATCCTGCTCAGGATCGGCGCGCGCTTCGACCGCGACATCGCCCCGACAGCCCATCGCGTCACGATCGACATGCCGCGCTTCGGCTTCTCGACCACGGAGGCGATCGAGCGCGGCCGGGACGTCGACACGGTGCGAAGCTTCCTGGCGGGGCAGGGGCCGGGCGCGCTCTTCGACATGCCCTGGATCCCGATCTATATCGGCTTCATCTATCTGCTCCATCCTTGGCTCGGCGCGCTGACGCTGGCGGGCGCGGTCGTCCTGACGCTGCTCACCATCGCCAGCGAGGTCTTCGCCCGCAACATCTCGACCGAGGCCCGGCAGTCGGCCATCGGCCGCAGCCTGATCGCCGAATCCAACGCCCGCAACGCCGAGGTGCTGAAGGCGATGGGCTTTGCCGGCCGCGCCACGCGCCGCTTCGCCGAGGCCAATGAGGTTCATCTCGCGATGCAGTCGCGCGCCAGCGACCTGGTCGGCTCCTTCGGGGCCTTCTCCAAGGTGCTGCGGATGATCCTGCAATCGGCCGTACTCGGGCTCGGCGCCTTCCTGACCATCAAGGGCGAACTCTCGGCGGGCGCGATCATCGCGGCCTCGGTCGCCTCCTCGCGCGCGCTCGCCCCGGTCGACCAGGCGATCGCCAACTGGCGGCCCTTCGTCGCTGCGCGCCAGGCCTTCGCCCGGCTGCGCGAGACCGTCGTCGCGCTCAGCCAGGCGGTCGAGCCGATGCAGTTGCCCGCACCCCATCGCTACCTGAAGGTCGACCGCATCACCGTCTCGGCGCCGGGCACCGGCCAGGTCCTGCTCAGCGACGTCAGCTTCGACGTGATGGCGGGCCAGGCCGTCGGCATCATCGGCCCCAGCGGCGGCGGCAAGACCACGCTGGTGCGCGCGCTGACCGGCATCTGGCCGACTTTGCGCGGCTCGGTTCGCCTCGACGGCGCCGAGCTCGAGCAATGGCCCGAGGAGGATCTCGGCCGCGCGGTCGGCTACCTGCCCCAGGAGGTCGGGCTGCTCGATGCGACGGTCGAGGAGAACATCTCCCGCCTGGCCGAGTACGACGATTCGAGCGGCGTCATCGCCGCGGCCGAGGCGGCGGGCATCCACGATCTCATCGTCAGGCTGCCAGCCGGCTACCGCACGCCGCTCGGGCCCCAGGGCATGGCGATCTCGGCTGGCCAGCGCCAGCGCATCGGCCTGGCGCGGACGCTTTACGGCAATCCCTTCCTCGTCATCATGGACGAGCCTAACTCCAATCTCGACGGCGAGGGCGAGGCCGCCCTGACCCGGGCCATCGAGCAGCTCAAGGCGCGCGGCGCGATCGTCATCATCGTCGCGCATCGGCCAAGCGCCTTGGCCGCCGTCGATTTCGTCGGGGTGATCCAGGCCGGCAAGCTCGCGGCTTTCGGCCCGAAGGATCAGATCATCAAGCCCTCCGCGGGCGCGGCCCAGCCGGAACCGGCCAGGCCGATGCCGGGCCTGCCCAAGGCCTCTCCACTCGCAGCGCGGTTCGAAGCGGAACGGGTGTCGGCATGATCGATGTCAAGGCCGCGCGGCGGGCCGATACGCCGCACTCCCCCGCCCAGGTCATCGCCAGAAGCGAGACCGACCAGCCCCTGTCTATGCGCTGGCCCGGGCTGCTGCTCGCCATCATGGCGACCGCGATCGCCTATGTGCAGAGCCTCGTCGGCAAGAGCGAGGCGGCGACCCCGCCCGAGGCGGACAAGGAGGCGCAAGCCCAGGGCGAGGAACTCGCCGCCACCGCACAGCCGGAGGAGGAGGCGCCGACGCCGCCTGCCGACGTCGACCCCGAGGACGAGACCGGTTCGATCGCCAGGGAGACCGACCGTCCGATCGGTTCGGGCCAGCCCGGCCCCGCCGTTCCCGGCATCGGCGATTTTCTGGGCATCGATTCGCCCGCCTTCGATTTCACGCAGATTCCCCTTCCCGTGACGGCCGCGATAAGGCCGCCTCCGGCCTTCGGCGAGGACGCCAGCAACGACAATGGCGGCTTCTTCGCCGGCGCGGCCGCGGGCGGATCGCTGACGCCGGGATCGGGCGCATCGTCGGGCGGCGGCGGCGGCGGCGGCTCGGCCGGGGCCGGCATCGGCGAGAGCTTCATCACGGCAGCGTTCACGCTGCCGCTGCGACCGGTCGAGCCGATCGCACCCCTGCCGGAACTGCCCGGCCCCGAGGATGACGATGCACCCGATTCCGGCGTCAGCGATCCGCCCGCGCCGCAGCAGAACCGCGCGCCGCGGGTCGCCGGCGCGCTCCGCCTGGCCGATATCGGCCCGTGCCAGGCCTCGCTGCTCACAGCCCTGATGCTGCTGGCGGGCGCCAGCGACGCCGATGGCGACACGCTCGCGCCCCGCAACCTCGCCGTCTCCCACGGCACGCTGACGCAGACCACTGAGGGCTGGCTCTACCAGCCGCAGGCCGGCTATTTCGGGCAGGTCACCCTCAGCTACGAGATCGGCGACGGCGAGGCCTTCGTCGCCCAGAGCGCGAGCTTCGACGTCGTCGAGTTCCTCCCGCTGATCGGCACGCCCGACGACGACGTCCTGATCGGCAGCGAGTGCAACGATTTGATCGAGGGGCTCGACGGCGACGACCTGATCGAGGGCCGCGGCGGCCGCGACATCATCCAAGCCGGGGCCGGCGACGACGTCATCCATGGCGGCGCCGGCAACGACACCATCCACGCCGGCGCCGGCAACGACATCGTCTTCGGCGGGGCCGGCAACGACATCATCCGCGGCGGGGCCGGCAACGACCAGCTCCATGGCGAGGAGGGCGACGATGCGATCTATGGCGAGGCGGGCGACGATTGGCTCACCGGCGGAGCAGGCGACGACCTGCTCGACGGCGGAGCCGGCAATGATCGGCTGGATGGCGGCGCAGGTCACGATCGCATGGTCGGCGGCGACGGCGACGACGAGATCGTCGGTGGAGGGGGCAACGACGTCATCCTGGCCGGAGACGGCGACGACATCGCCGACGGCGGCGAGGGCGACGACAGCATCGACGGCGGAGCCGGGCGCAATACCATCCTGACCGGCTCCGGCAACAACAGCGTCACGGCCGGGAACGGCGGCAACGCCGTGATCGGCGGCGTCGGCGTCGACACCGTCGCGCTTGGCTCGGGCGACGATGTGGTCCGGGCCGGCGGCGGCGACGACGTGGTCGATGCCGGCGGCGGCGATGACGCCGTCTTCGGCGAGGCCGGCGACGACCGCCTGGCCGGCGGCGACGGCGACGATATGCTCGACGGCGGCGAGGGCCGCGACGAACTGGTCGGCGGCGCTGGCCAGGACCGGCTCATCGGCGGCGACGGCGACGATCTGATCGACGGCGGCACCGGCCATGACGCAATCGACGCCGGAGGAGGGCGCGACACGATCCTCGCCGGCGAAGGCGACGACGATGTCGATGCGGGCGACGGCGACGACGTGGTGCTGGCGGGCGCCGGCAACGACCGGGTCGAGGGCGGGCAGGGCGACGATACGCTGATCGGCGACGCCGGCGACGACTGCATCGAGGGCGGCGAGGGTAACGACGTGCTGCGCGGCGGGGCCGGGAACGACGAACTCCATGGCGGTGCCGGGAACGACACGCTCATGGGAGGCGCGGGCAGCGACACGGTCCATGGCGGTTCCGGCGACGACACCGTCATCGTCGACGCCGACTGCGAGGACGACGTCTATGTCGGCGGCTCCGGCGCGGACACGCTCGACCTGAGCGCGCTCAAGACCGGGACCGTGGTCGATCTGGTCAAAGGCGAGATCAGGAGCGCCGAGGCCGGCAACGACAAGGTCGGCAGCTTCGAGGTCGTCATCGGCGGCGCCGGCAACGACACCTTCCTCATCGGCAATACCGCCACCACGGTCAGCGGCGGCTCCGGCAAGGACAAGTTCAAGTTGGAGCTCGACGGGCACGACGCCGACGAGGACGCCGAGGAACTGATCCACAAGATTCTCGACCTCGAGGTCGGCGACCGCATCATCGTCAGCCAGTACACCATCCGCCAGGAGGGCGACCCCGACGACGACGATCGCGACGGCTTCGAGCGCACCTATGGCGACGACAGCGACGACGACCGCCCGTTCCGCTTCCGCATCGAGAAGGTCGGCGAGCACGACACGACCTTCATCGACGTGCAGATCGAAAACGAGGGCGGACAAGACTTCTCGATCGAGATCAGCGGCGCCCACCGCTTCTACTATTACAGCTAGTTTTTGTATTGCAGCCAGGTCTTGTATTGCAGCCAGATCTTGCCGGAGCGCGCCATGAACGCCCAGAACTTCGACCGCAACCTGATCGCCAATGCCACGGCCCTGGCGAAGCCGGCTCAAAAAAGCTTCTCGCTGCGCGGGCATGTCGTGTTCGGCGCGATGCTGACCGGCGGGCTCGTGCTGGGCTGCGGCGGCTGGGCGGCGACCGCCAGGCTCGCCGGCGCGGTCATCGCGCAGGGCTCGGTCAAGGTCGACCAGAACCTCAAGGAGGTGCAGCACCGTGACGGCGGAACTGTCCAGACGATCGCGGTCAGGCAGGGCGACAGCGTCGTGGAGGGCCAGGTCCTGTTCCGCCTCGACGACGTCCAGATCAAGACCGAGCTCTCGATCATCCGTCAGCAACTGGCCGAGTTCCTCGGACGCAGGGCGCGGCTCGTCGCCGAACGCGATGGGCTCGACATGATGATCGATCCGCCCGGCATGGCCGCGCTCAGCGACGAAGCCGCCAAGATCATGACCGGCGAACGCCGCCTCTTCGACGGCAACCGCCAGAACCGCGCCAGCCGGCGTGAACTGCTCGAGATCACGATCGTCCAGTCCGGCGAGGAGGTCAAAGGCCTCGATTCCCGTTTCGCCGCCAAGAAGGAGGAGTTGCGCCTCGTCCAGAGCGAGCGCGAAAAATACCTCAGCCTGTTCCAGAAGGGCTTCGTCGACGGCGTCAAGGTCTTCAACATCAACCGCGAATGGGCAAGGCTGCTCGGCGAGCGCGGCGAGATCGAAACCATGATCGCCCGCGCCAGGCTGAGGGTCAACGAGGCACGCCTCCAGATCATCGCCATCGACGAGACCGCCCGCACCGAGGCCCAGCGCGAACTGACCGCCGTCGAAGCCAGGATCGCCGAACTCTCCGACCGTCGCTTCGCCTCCGAGGACCGCCTCGCGCACTCCGAGATCAGGTCGCCGGTCGCCGGAACCGTCAACGAACTCAGCGTCTTCACCGTCGGCGGCGTCATCACCCCCGCCGCGCGGCTGGCCACGATCGTGCCGCGCACCGCAAAACTGCTGGTCGAGGTCAAAATCGCGCCGGCCGACATCGACCAGGTCCGCGAAGGCCAGCCCGCACGCCTGCGCTTTGCAGCCTTCGCCCGCAACACGACACCCGAAATCCCCGGACGCGTGCGCCACGTCTCGCCCGCAACCAGCCGCGACCCCCAGTCGGGCGCCCAGTTCTACAGCGCCGACGTCGAAATCTCCCAAAACGAAGCACAGGCCCTCGACGGAAAAACCCTCGTCCCGGGCATGCCCGTCGAAGTCCTCATCACGACCGAGGACAGAACCGCCCTCTCATACCTCGTCAAACCCGTCCTCGACCACGCAAACAAAGTGTTCCGGGAAAGGTGAGGGGCTGAAAGACGGTCCGAACAGAGAGACGGTCCGGACAAATCCGCTTTCGCGCAGGGCCGTCACCGGGCGGCCGTCACCGCCTTCGCTATGCGTTCGGCAGGCGGCCCGCGCGGCGTCAGCGGCCGGCGAAGACCGGCGCGCGCTTGGCGAAGAAGGCCGCCGCGCCCTCCTGCAGATCGTCGGAATCGAAGATCCGCTGGCGGCCTCACCTCACGCACAGCGGTCGTCGACATCGTGACGAAACCCGCACCGCCGCTGCCGCGATCGGCTGTCGCCACGCCGGCGGCGGCGCGATGGTCGCCGCCCAGACCAGGGCGATCCTCGAATTCCTCGGCTTCGGCGACGCCCGCTGAGGCGCAAGCCCTTGCCGTCACACCCAAGCCCTGCATCACATCCCTGTGAAATGGCCGCCGCGCCTGAACCTTCCGCCCTTGCGCCTCGTTGATCCCGCGCATCCAGGCGCGTGCCCGCGCCGTAGTAGGGGCATGGAAAAAGCAGGCGGCAGGACGATGAACAGGTCGATGATGTCGAGCGCCGCGGTTGCGCTTCTGGTCGTGGCGGCTGGCGGCGCCTTCGCCAACACGCCTGTGGAGGGCGACGCCATCAAACAGCTCGTCTCGGGCAAGCGGATTTATCTGGCCGCGCCGATCGGCGGCGAGTTCCCGCTCTATTATCGCCCCGACGGGCATATCGACGGCTCGGGCGAGGCGATCGGTCTCGGTCGCTTTCTCAAGCCGACCGACAAGGGGCGCTGGTGGGTGCGCGGCAAGAACCTCTGCCAGAAATGGGAAACCTGGTATGACGGCAAGACCATCTGTTTCACCCTGACCGATCTCGGCGGAAACAAGGTGAAATGGGTCCAGGACAATGGCGACACCGGCATCGCCCGTATCGGCAACTGAGCATTTGGGCCAAGGCTTCCCGGCCGGAACCGACTGATCAAACCGTCATGTCGTCGGGATCGCTGGGGCGGGCCCTTTCGTTGCGCGAAAGCCACGCGCTTCCGCCAAATTCCAAAGCAGCCCCGGCTGCTTGACACCTGCCGCATTTCCGACACCTTTGTGACCGCTCAAAAGCGAAGTCGGAGCTTGTTAAGCGTGTGGCCTCGTCCGGCCGCCTTCTTAACGATCCCTTAATCGGATTGTCCGAAAACTTCGGTTTCGCCGCTGTTGCGGCTTTGCCGACACAGTGGTTTTCGGCGCGAATAGCGGAACGATGGAATGATGCGCGGCGAACGCTCCTCGGCCCCGAACGTTTCCAGCCCCGCTCCGGCCCCGGCCAGCGTTCCGACCGAAGACCGCATCGCCGCCCGCGTCGCAAGGCTCGGCTGCGTCGCCCTTGCCGGCCTGTTTCTTGCCAATTGCGCCAATGAGCAGGTCGCCCGACGCGGCGGCAAATCCAAGGAAATCGGCGCGTTCTCGCACCCGAAATACGGTACGGCCAGCCCGCGCGTCGTCGCCGAGGGCGAGGCTGTGCCCAAGGGCGGCGGCCGCCAGCTGATCGGCAAGAGCTATTCGATCGCCGGCAAGCGCTACACGCCCTATGACAAGCCGATCGGCTATACCTCCGTCGGAACCGCCTCCTGGTATGGCGAGGCCTTTCACGGCCGCCGCACCGCCAATGGGGAGGTTTACGATCGCTTCGGCATCAGCGCGGCGCATCCGACGATGCCATTGCCGGCCTATGCCCGCGTCACCAATGTCCTCAACAATCGCTCGATCATCGTGCGGGTGAACGATCGCGGCCCTTATCACGGCGGCCGCATCATGGACGTGTCGCAACGCACCGCCGACGCACTCGCCTTCCGCCATCTCGGCACGGCGCGGATCAGGATGGAATATCTCGGGCAGGCGTCGCTCGGCGGCTCCGACGACAAGCTGCTGCTCGCGACGCTTCGCACCGACGGCCAGCCCGCGGCCATACCGGGAACGAGCGCCCGCACGATGGTCGCAAGCTCCGTCGATGTCGCGCCGTCGCGCTCTCGGAGCGCCGATCTCGACGAAGTCCCGGTGCAGCGCCAGCAGCCCGTCGTTCAGGCCTATGCCGAGCCTGCCCGCGTGATCGCGCCGTCGACACCGTTCGGAGCGACGCTGGTTTCGACCGTTCCGCCCGGCGGCACGCCGGTTCGCGCCGCGCCGCTGCCACCGTGCCGGCCCTTCGACCTCGACACCATCGCGAACGCGGGAACTCCGGTCCTGGTTCCCACGACCCTGCGCAGCACGCTGCCGCCGAGCCGCACGACGGTCGCGAGCCTCTTCGCCGCGCCGGAGCGCGCGCCCGCCGAGCGTTTCTCGAGGTCGCATCCGCTGGCGCGCGATCTTGCGCCGCAGGTGCTGCAGCCGCTGTCGCGGAATTGAAGCGCGCGAGGCTTGACCGGCCTCGCATCTGCCTGTTTCTGATCGCGGCATGAGTTCGCGTTCCGATCATGCAATGGCCTGTTCGAGGTCGTCCGGCCCGCAGCGACGTCTTGCGGTTGCTGTTGGGTTGCTTGTCTGGTCGCTGTCTGCGCCTGCCGCCACGGCGCAAAGCTTCCAGTCCGCCGCGCCCTATGCCGTGCTGATGGACGCAGCCAGCGGCACAATCCTTTACGAGAAGGCCGCCGACGAGTTGATGGCCCCGGCCAGCATCGCCAAGATCGCGACCGCGCTGGTCGCCTTCGAGGAGATCGCGCAGGGGCGGATGACGCTCGACACGGAGATCAGCATCTCGGAAAACGCCTGGCGCAAGGGCGGCGGCGTCTCCGGCGGCTCGACCATGTTCGCGCAGCTCAACAGCCGCGTGAAGCTGTCGGACATCCTGCAGGGCATCATCGTCCAGTCCGGCAATGACGCCTCGATCGCGCTGGCGGAGGCGGTCGCCGGTCACGAGGCGAATTTCGCCCGGCTGATGACGGAGAGGGTCAGGGCGCTCGGCCTGACGAAATCGGTTTTCCGCAATTCGACCGGCATGGGCGATCCGCAGCAGAAGGTCACGGCCCGCGAGATGGCGCGGCTGTCGGACCACATCATCGGGACCTATCCTGACCTCTACAAAATGTTCGGCCAGCGCGAGTTCACCTGGAACAAGATCAGGCAGCAGAACCGCAACCCGCTGCTGGGGATGGAGATCGGCGCCGACGGGCTCAAGACCGGAAACATCGACGAATCCGGCTACGGCCTGGTCGGATCGGCCGTGCAGAACGGCCAGCGCCTGATCGTCGTCGTCAACGGCCTGAAGAACGCCCGCGACCGGGCGCAGGAATCGCGCAAGCTGCTGGAATGGGGGTTTCGCGCCTTCGAGCCGCGACGCATCTTCGGCGAAGGCGAAATCGTCGGCGAGGCCAGCGTCTTCGGCGGCGAGAAGGGCCGCGTCTCGCTGCGCGCCAGGGGGCCGGTCAGCCTGCTTCTGCCGCGCGGCAGCGGCGACCGGGTCTCAGCCCGCATCGTCTACCGTGGACCGCTGACAGCGCCCGTGCAGGAAGGGGCCGAGATAGGCCGGCTGCTGGTGACGCGCGGCGACGTCAAGACGCTCGACATACCGCTCTACGCCGCCGAAGCGGTCGCGCCCGGCACGCTGCAGCAACGCGCGCTCGATGCGCTGCTGGAGGTCTCGACAGGCTGGATCCGCAAGGCTCTGGGGCGAAGCTGAGCGGCGTGGCGACGGGGCGTTTCATCACGCTGGAAGGCGGCGAGGGGGCCGGCAAATCGACGCTGGCGCGCGCGCTCGCGGAGCGGCTTCAGGCGCGCGGGCTCAAGGTCGATCTGACGCGCGAGCCCGGCGGCTCGCCCAGGGCCGAGGCGATCCGCGCAACCATCCTGTCGGGCCAGGTCAAACCGCACGGCCCCTTCGTCGAGGCGCTGATGTTCGCCGCTGCCCGCATCGACCATATCGACCGCCGCATCCGCCCGGCCCTGACTCGCGGCGACTGGGTGATCTGCGACCGCTTCATCGATTCGACGCGGGTCTATCAGGGCGCGCTCGGCAGAATCGAGCCCGGCCTGCTGGACGAACTCGAACAGGTCACGATCGACGGGCTCGCGCCCGATCTGACGCTGATCCTCGATCTCGACCCTGCAGCAGGGCTGGCGCGCGCCGCAAGCCGGCGCCGGCCCGGAGAGGCGACCGACCGTTTCGAAAGCGAGGCGCTCGATTTTCACACGCGCCTGAGGCAGGCCTATCTCGCCATCGCCGAGGAGGAGCCCGAGCGCTGCGTCGTGCTCGACGCCGCTTTGCCCCCGGATGCGCTGGCGCAGGCCGCATGGGACGCGCTATCAGATCGGCTGTCGATCCCGCAACCGACGTGATGAAGATCGCCGCCTGATGCTCCAGACCAGCGACGAGCCCGACCGCCTGCCAAGCGCCCCGCATCCGCGCGAGACGCTGGCGCTGATCGGCCACGAAGCGCAGGAGGAGGCCTTCCTCACCGCGCTGCGTTCGGGGCGCATGCATCATGGCTGGCTGCTCGGCGGTCCCGAAGGCGTCGGCAAGGCGAGCTTCGCCTATCGCGCCGCCCGCTTCGTGCTGGCGGCGGGCGATCCCGTCGCGCGCGCGCACGGCGCGCGGGATCTGGCCATGCCGGAGCAGGACCCGGCGAGCCGCCGCGTCATGGCGCAGTCCCATCCCGACCTGCATGTGCTGAAGCGCGGCCCGCGACCGGATGGCAAGCCAGGCATTACGAGCAACATCCCGGTCGTTTTCCTGCGCCGCGTACTCGATCGCTTCGGCTCCAGCGCGGCCGAGGGCGGCTGGCGCATCTGCATCGTCGATTGCGTCGAGGATATGGACCGGCCTTCCGCCAACGCCTTCCTGAAGCTGCTGGAGGAGCCGCCGCCGCGCGCGCTGTTCCTGATCGTCTCGCATGCGCCGGGCCGGCTGCTGCCGACGATCCGCTCGCGCTGTCGGCTGCTCGGCTTCCCGGCGCTGTCCGAGGACGAGGTCGCGCGGGCTGGGCTGACCGCGCTGGAGCGGATGGGCGGGCCCTTCGACGCCTCGGCGCTACCGCGCGCCGCGCGCCTGTCGGAGGGCTCGGTCAGGCGCGCGCTGACCTATGTCGCGCCCGAGACGCTGGCGCTGGTCGAGGCGGTGCGCGCCAGGCTCGATGCGCTGCCCGGCCTCGACATCGCCGGCCTGCTGGCTCTGGCCGAGGATGTCGCCGGCAAGGCGGGCGAGGGCGATTTCGCGATCATGATCGAGACCGTGCAGGCCTGGCTCGGCGCCCATCTCCACGCGCATGCGGGAGCCGGGGCGGCGCGCCTTGCACCGCTGGCGGAGGTATGGGACAAGCTCTCGCGCGCGGCCCGCGAGGTCGAAACCTACAATCTCGACCGCCGCCCGCTCGTGATGACGATGTTTCATGACCTGTCGGATGCGGTCGCCCGCTCGCGCGCAGCGTGAAGCGAACCCTTCGGACGAAGCTCGCATGGCCACGGCCCAAAAATTTTATCTGACGACCGCGATCCATTACACCAACGGTCCGCCGCATATCGGCCACGCCTATGAGATGGTGGCGGCCGACGCGATCGCGCGCTTCAAGCGGCTCGACGGCTACGACGTCTTCGCCATGACCGGAACCGACGAGCACGGCCAGAAGGTCCAGCGCACCGCAGCCCAGGCCGGGCTCGATCCGAAAACCTATGTCGATGGCGTCGCCCGGCGCTTCGAGGAAATGGAGCAGCGGCTGAACTGCTCGTTCGACCGCTTCATCCGCACTACCGACGCCGATCACCTGCCCTCGACGCAGGAACTCTGGCGTCGGATGGAGGCCAATGGCGACATCTACCTGGCCAAATATTCAGGCTGGTATTCGGTTCGCGACGAGGCCTTCTATGGCGAGGAGGAGACGAAGCTCCTGCCGGACGGCACGCGGCTCGGCGGGCAGGGCACGCCGGTCGAGTGGGTCGAGGAAGAGAGCTATTTCTTCAGGCTGAAATCCTATCAGGACAGGCTCCTGAGCCTCTATGCCGAGGTTCCGGACTTCGTTTCGCCGGAGACGCGGAAGAACGAGATCGTCTCCTTCGTCAAAAGCGGGCTGGAAGACCTTTCGATCAGCCGCACGACCTTCGACTGGGGCCTGCCCGTGCCGGGCGACCCCAAGCATGTGATGTATGTCTGGGTCGATGCGCTGAACAATTACGTCACCGGCACGGGCTTCCCCGATCCGTCGAACCCGCGCGCGCATTACTGGCCAGCCGACGTCCACATCATCGGCAAGGACATCGTCCGCTTCCATACGGTCTACTGGCCCGCCTTCCTGATGTCGGCGGGACTGCCGCTGCCCAAACGCGTCTTCGGCCACGGCTTCCTGCTCTCCAGGGGCGAGAAGATGTCGAAATCGCTCGGCAACGTCGTCGATCCCTTCGCGCTCGCCGAGGCCTATGGCGTCGACCAGCTGCGTTATTTCTTCCTGCGCGAGGTCTCCTTCGGGCAGGACGGCAATTACAGCCACGAGGCGATCGTCGGGCGGATCAACGCCGACCTCGCCAACGACCTCGGCAATCTGGCGCAGCGCTCCCTCTCGATGATCGCCAAGAACTGCGAGGGCAGGGCGCCGCCCCGCGGGACGCTGACCGAGAGCGACCGCGCCATGCTGACGCAAGCCGACGCGGCGCTGACCAAAGCGCGCACCGCCATGGCCGATTTCGCCCTCCACGTCATGCTGGCCGACCTCTGGGCGCTGATCGCCGAGGCGAACCGCTACTTCGCAGCCAACGAACCCTGGCGGCTCACCAAGACCGACCCGGCGCGGCGCGACACGGTGCTTTACGTCACCGCCGAAGTGCTGCGGCAGGTCGCGGTCCTGGTCCAGCCGGTGATGCCCGAGGCCATGGCCAAGCTGCTCGACCTGCTCGGCGTCGAGGCGGACGCCCGCAGCTTCACCGCGCTGGGCGAGGGCGGCCGTCTTGTCTCAGGTACGGAGTTGCCGGCCCCGAGCGGCATCTTCCCGCGCCATGTCGAGCCCGAGGCTGCCGCCTGATGCTGATCGACAGCCATTGCCACCTCGATTTCCCGGATTTTGCCGAGGAGTTGCCGGCCTATGTCGCGCGGGCCGAGGCCGCCGGCGTGACCCGGATGGTGACGATCTCGACCCGCGTGGCGAAATTCGCGACCTACTCCGGAATCGCTGAACGATTCGCATCCGTCTGGTGCAGCGTCGGCACGCATCCCCATCAGGCGCATGAGGAACTGGACGTCACGACGGATCAACTCGTGGCGCTGTCCCGGCATCCGCGCTGCGTCGCGATCGGCGAGGCGGGGCTCGACTATCATTACGACAAGAGCCCGCGCGCGGCGCAGGCTCAGGGGCTACGCATCCATATCGCCGCCGCCCGCATTACGCAGCTTCCGCTCGTGATACACGCCCGCCAGGCCGATGACGACATGATCGCGATCCTGCGCAAGGAAAGCGCCAGGGGCGCTTTCCCGGCGATCCTGCACTGCTTCACCGCCGGCGAGGCGTTGGCGCTGACCGGCGTCGAGCTGGGCTTCTACATCTCCTTCTCCGGAATCCTGACCTTCAAGACCTCGGAGGAGATGCGCCGGATCGCGCGGCTGATCCCGCAGGACCGGCTTCTGGTCGAAACCGACGCGCCGTATCTTGCGCCCGTTCCGTTCAGGGGCAAGCGCAATGAACCGGCCTATGTCGTTGAGACTGCGAAAGTTCTCGGCGAAACGCTCGACATCGGCTTTGATGAGATCGCCTCTATAACCACGGCCAATGCGCGCCGCTGCTACTGGAAGATGGACCACGCCGCGCCGCTGGCCGCGGTCGCCTGAGACGGTCGGGATGGCGCTGACCGTCACCATCCTCGGCTGCGGCTCGTCTGGCGGCGTGCCGCGTCCGGGCTCCGGCTGGGGCGCCTGCGATCCAGCCGAGCCCAAAAACCGCCGCCGGCGCTGCTCGATCCTGGTCGAGCGCGGCGGCGCGGCCGGCACGACCAGTCTGCTCGTCGACACCTCGCCCGATCTGCGCGAGCAGTTGATCGACGCGCAGGTTCGCCATCTCGACGCGGTGCTCTACAGCCACGATCACGCCGACCACACCCACGGAATCGACGACATGCGCGCGCTCGTGCTGCACATGCGCCGCAAGGTTCCGGTCCATGCCGACGCCCGCACGGCTGCGACGCTGATGGCGCGCTTCGGCTACATCTTCGAGACGCCGCCCAGCAGCTTCTACCCGCCGATCCTCGACCTGCGCTCTCTGAGCGTCGGGCATATCCTGACCATCGGCGGCGCCGGCGGCGAGATCGCGGCCATGCCGTTCGCCGTCGAGCACGGGCCGGGCTACGAATCGCTTGGCTTCCGTTTCGACGATCTGGCCTATCTGCCCGATGTCAGCTTCGCGCCGGACTCAGCCAAGGCCGCCATGGCCGGGCTCGATCTGCTCATCCTCGACTGCCTGCGCGAGACGCCGCATCCGAGCCATTTCAATCTGAGCCAGTCGCTCGACCTGATCGCCGAACTGAAGCCGCGCCGCGCGATCCTGACCAATCTCCACAGCGATCTCGATTATGCCAGCCTTCGAAAGCGGATACCGAACGGGATTGATGTCGCGTATGACGGCATGATGGTCACGGCCTGAGCCGCACCACACCCGAAACTCCATTACGGCATCCGATTTAGTTCCATAATATGTCTTATGCGAATCACGGATCCGGGTGTCGGGCTGCTTCTGACGGTGTCCCCGGCTACGCATCGCCTGCCGCGGACTAAACCAGCCAACGCCCTTTGCGTCAGCCGGTCGTCTCTCCCTGCTTCAGGTAAGCGAAATAGCGCTCGGCCGGCACGCCCTCGGGCAGCGCCGTCGGCGTCAGCGTCGGATGCTCCAGCGCCGCCCCAGCGATGACCAGCGCCCCGTCCGCCGCCAGCGCCGCGACATGGCCCGGCAGCCAGGCCAGATCGACCCGGTCGCGCTCGGGCACGCCGGTGGTCGCATCGACATGGATCAGCACGGCATTCCGGCCATGTCGCAAGGCGAAGACCGGCAGCGTCTGCCTCATGTCTCCCAGCACGAGCATGTCGGCTGGAGGCATGGAGCGCGGGTTCACGCTCAGCCTGCGCTCGAAGACGTGGATCGCCCGCCCCGGCAGCATCTCGCGCAGATGGTCGTAGGTCCGGCCATTGCCGAGCCCGAGCTCCAGAACGAGGCCCGGATGCTTCGCGATCTGCCGACCCGCCCAGTTCAGGACGAGGCGCTGGGCTTCGAGGCGGCGAATGAAGCTGTCGAGACGACTCATGCGACATGGCGATCGGAAGGCAACGGTCTCATTCCCAGGTCGAGGTCTCCGCCGGCTTGCCATTTGGCTCCCGGAATGTCCTATTTGCAACCATCAGGCTAATCGGCCTGTCATGATCGAAGGCCGCCAAGAGCCTGTTCGAATGTTCCCGGGAGGACTTATCCGCATGATCGCGTCTCGTCGTATCTTGATGCTTGCCGCCGCAACCGGCCTCGCCGCCATTGCCAGTGCGCCGGCTTTTGCCCAGGCCTGGCCGCAGAAGAACATCACCTTCATCGTGCCCTTCCCGGCCGGCGGCGGCACCGACGCCTTCGCCCGCCCGATCGCGGCCCAGCTCGAGCAGCAGCTCGGCCAGCGCATCATCATCGAAAACCGCGCCGGCGCCGGCGGCACGGTGGGGGCATCGGCGGCTGCGAAGGCCGCGCCCGACGGCTACACCTTCTTCGTGGGCGCAGCGCATCACACCATCGCGCCGTCGCTCTATCCGAAGCTCGACTACAATATCGAAACCGACTTCGCGCCGGTGGCGGTGATCGCGCAACCGCCGCAGGTGATCTCCGTGCATCCGACCAAGGTGCAGGCCAAGACGCTGGCCGAGCTGATCGCTTTCGCCAAAGCCAATCCCGACAAGCTGAACTATGCCTCGGCCGGCAACGGCACGACGCACCATCTCGCCGGAGAGCTGTTCAAGCTGGCGAGCAAGACCAACCTGACGCATGTGCCCTATCGCGGCGCGGGCCCGGCCATGCAGGATCTGGTCGCCGGCCAGGTCGATCTGATGTTCGATGGACTGGGCACCTCCGCCCCGCAGATCCAGAGCGGCGCCTTGCGTGGGCTGGCCGTCGCGGCGCCTGCCCGCTCTCCGGCCATCCCCAACGTGCCGACCGCCAAGGAAGCGGGGCTCGACGGCTACGAGGTCTCGACCTGGTATGCGTTGTGGGCGCCCAAGGGCACGCCGGCGGCCGTGATCACGAAAATGCAGGCCGAAGTCGCGACGGCTCTGAAGTCCAAGATGATCGCCGACGCCTGGGGCAAGAACGGCTCGCCGATCCCGACCTTGACCGGCGCCGAATTCGGCAAGTTCGTCACCTCGGAGGTCGCGCGCTGGGGCAAGGTCGTCGCCGACGCCAAGGTCAAGCTCGACTGAGCCAACGCCATCGGATCAGATTTCAGCCCTCCCACTCGCCCGCGCCGTCGATCACGGCGCGGGCGATCGTCATCGGAAATCCAGCCCTGGCCAGCGCCGCCAGATCCTTCTGGCGAGAAGCGGCGCGATCTCCCCTCGCCCACGGCCCGAGCCGCTTACGCTTTGCCGCGATACGCGCGGCCGCAATCTCGTCGTTGGGCTCCGTTGCGCTGGCCTGCGCCGCAAGCTCGCGTCCCACGCCCTTGGCCGACAATTTCGCCGCGACGGCGCGCGACGACTGGCCGCGCCGGCGCAGGCTCGCCGCCCGGCCTTCGGCGAAGCGCCGGTCATCCACCAGCCCCGACGACACGCATGTCGCCACGACCTCGTCGAGAATGGCGTCGAACGAGCCCGGCTCATCGCCATGATGCCGGCAACTCAGCGCGACCTTGCGGGCCAGGACGCGGCGCAGATGCGCGGCCGGCGCGGCATAGCGTTCGAGATAGTGCCTGGCGGCGCGGCGCAGGTAGTCTGGCGTGATCCTGCGCGGCGGCCGACGCTCCGTCCTGCTGGCGCGTGGCGGCGACGCCCCCTCCTCCGCCATCAATCCGCCCCCGGCTTGGCGCGCCCCGCCTTCACCGAGGCGCGCTTGTCCTTGGAGACGAGCCGCCTCTCCTTCGAGGCCTTGGTCGGCTTGGTCGCGCGGCGAACCAGCGGTTTCACAGCCGCCTCGCGGATCAGCTCCAGCAGCCGCTCCAGCGCCTCCTCGCGGTTGCGCTTCTGGCTGCGCTGGCCTTGAGCCACGATGACGATGACGCCATCTTGAGTCAGCCGGCTGCCGGCAAGCTTCATCAGCCGGACCGCCACGTCGTTGGGCAGCGAGGGCGAGCGCCTGATGTCGAATTTGAGCTGGACCGCGCTCGACACCTTGTTGACGTTCTGCCCTCCCGGCCCCGAGGCGCGCACGAAACTTTCCTCGATCTCGCTCTCGTCGATGGCGATGGACGGGGTCACCTGAATCATGGGAGCAGGGTAGCGCATCTACAGGAGTTTTGCAGCGTGGAGCCTTCTCGCTACATCGGCCGCCTGATCGAGATCATGGCGGCGCTACGCACGCCGGGAACCGGCTGCCCCTGGGATCTGGAGCAGGATTTTTCCTCGATCGCGCCCTACACGATCGAGGAGGCCTACGAGGTCGCCGACGCGATCGCACGCGGCGACAGGGTCGATCTCAAGGACGAGCTCGGCGATCTGCTGCTGCAGGTCGTCTATCACGCCCGGATGGCGCAGGAGGAAGGCTCCTTCGCCTTCCCCGATGTGGTCGAGGCCGTGACGAAGAAGCTGATCCGCCGCCATCCGCATGTCTTCGGCGATGCGCGCAATCTTACGCCGGCGCAGGTCAAGGCGCTCTGGCACGGCATCAAGGCGCAGGAGAAGACGGAGAAGGCCGCTGCCCGCATTGCTGCCGGCCTGCCGGAGAAAAGCGAGGACAAGGGCGTGCTCGCCGGCGTGCCGCTGAACCTCCCTGCCCTGACCCGCGCCTGGAAGCTGCAGGCCAAAGCCTCGACCGTCGGCTTCGACTGGAACGATGCAAAGCTGGTGCTCGCAAAAGTCCGAGAGGAGACAGCCGAGATCGAAGAAGCGCTGGCCTCCGGCGACAAGGCGCATGTGAAGGAGGAGATCGGCGACCTGCTTTTCGTGCTCGCCAACCTCGCCCGCCATGTCGACGCCGAGCCCGAGGGCTGCCTGCAGGCCGCCAACGCCAAGTTCGAGCGGCGGTTCAGGGGGATAGAGGCGGCGCTTGAAGCACAGGGGCGGACGCCGAAGGAGGCGAGCCTCGACGAGATGGAAGCGCTCTGGCAGGAGGTGAAGCGGGCGGAGAAGGGTGTGTGAGGCACGGGGAACCCCTCTCCCGGATGGGAGAGGGGCAAGGGGGACCGCCGCTGGCTGTTGAAGCGAGACGGCGCCGTTGCGCCTGCTTGCTGAACCGGCAGGACCTCATCCGGCCCTCCGGGCCACCTTCTCCCATCCGGGAGAAGGAAACAGGCGGCGGTGCTCGGGCGCAAGCGCTCTCAGCCCTGCCGCTCCGCCTTCGGAAACCTGGCCCCAAAGGCCCCTTCCCGTTCCGGCGGCAGCCGGACCGTCAGGCTGAGCGTGCCATCCACGGCATCCTCGCGTTCGAGGATTTCGCCATTGGCGTGGAGCCAGGCCAGCGACTTGCCGTCGCCCGGTTCGAGCCGCAGCCTGTAGACCGGTCGGCTTTTGGCGATGCGGCTCTCGATCGCGTCGCAGAGCGCCGGCACGCCCTCCCCAGTCAGCGCCGAGACCAGCACCGGCCGCGAAACCTCCGGCTTCAGCGCCGCCAGCCCGTATTGCCGCTCGCGCTCTTCGTCTGCGAGCAGATCCGACTTGTTCCAGACCTCCAGCACGCGCTGGCCGTCATCGGGATCGATGCCGAGATCGCGCAGGATGCCCTGCACGTCGGCCGCCTGGGCCTGCGTGTCCTCATGCGCCACGTCGCGGACATGCAGCAGGACATCGGCCTCGATCGCATCCTCCAGCGTGGCGCGGAAGGCGGCGACGAGTTGCGTCGGCAGGTCGGAGATGAAGCCGACCGTGTCGGACAGCATGATGCGCGCGCCATGGGGCAGCTTGATCGCGCGCGCGGTCGGATCGAGCGTCGCAAACAGCATGTCCTGCGCCAGAACCTCCGCCGAGGTCAGCCTGTTGAACAGGGTCGACTTGCCGGCATTGGTGTAGCCGACCAGCGCAACCACGGGATAAGGCACGCGTTTGCGACTGGCGCGATGCAGCGAGCGGGTGCGCTTCACCGCCTCCAGATCGCGCTCGATCTTGGTCATGCGCTCCTGGATGATGCGCCGGTCGGCTTCGATCTGCGTCTCGCCGGGGCCGCCAAGGAAGCCGAAGCCGCCGCGCTGGCGCTCGAGATGGGTCCAGGACCGGACCAGCCGGCTCTTCTGATAGTTCAGATGGGCGAGTTCGACCTGCAGCGAGCCCTCGCGGGTGCGCGCCCTGCGGCCGAAGATTTCGAGGATCAACCCCGTGCGGTCGATGACCTTGCAGCCGAAGGCCTTTTCGAGATTGCGCTGCTGGACCGGCGAGAGCGCGCAATCCATCACGACGAGGCCGATCTCCTCGATCCTGATGCGCTCGGCCAGTTCCTCGACCTTGCCCTTGCCGAGATAGGTCGCCGGCCGCAGAGCCCCGAGCATGACCTGGATCGGCTCGATCACAGTCAGGTCGATCGCAGCCGCCAGCCCCACCGCCTCGTCGAGCCGGGCCGCGAACGAGCGCTGGTTGGCGGCAGAGGCCGCGCCGCGCTGGACATAGGGACCCACGACATAGGCCCGCGTCTTGGCGGCGATGTCGCGCTCGATCTCGTCGAGAGCTTTCGTGACGGGCGGCGTCTCGGACGGTCCGCCGCGTCCAGCCCTGGCCATCAAGGCTGCCTGACCATCAGGACTTGTCCGTGTCCTCCGGCTCGAACAGCTGCACCGGATGGCCGGGCATGATCGTCGAGATCGCATGCTTGTAGACGAGCTGGGAGTGCCCGTCGCGTCGCAGCAGAACGCAGAAATTGTCGAACCAGGTGACGACGCCCTGCAGTTTCACGCCATTGACGAGGAAGATCGTCAAGGGGATCTTCTGCTTGCGGACGTGGTTGAGGAAGGTGTCCTGAAGGTTTTGTGCCCGCTCTGCGGCCATGTTAGCACCTGTTGTTGGGATCGCATCGGGTTCTGGCCCGCGATCCAGTTCGTTCCGTTCGCGGGCGCGAGGTCAGCGCCGGCCCGCATCGAAACACCGATGATTCATTAGATCGTCTAGTTTCCACACAAAGCAAGGGTAGCAAGGCCTGCATTTCGCGCATCGAGCCTGCGTATTACGCAGATGGGCATGCAACTAGCGCGGGTGACATCCTAGCCCACGCCGAGCGACTTGAGTTTGCGATGGAGCGCGGACCGCTCCATGCCGATGAACTCCGCCGTCCGCGAGATATTGCCGGAGAAGCGGGCGATCTGCGCGATCAGGTATTCCCGCTCGAAGATCTCGCGGGCGTCCCGCAGAGGCAGGCTCATCAGCCGCTCGCCGCCCGAGCCTGACGGAGTCGTCGGCACCATCGCGCCGACCTCGGCCGGCAGCATCTCGATGGTGATGTCGGCCGTCGGATCGCCCTTGGTCAGGATCATCAGCCTTTCGACGTTGTTGCGCAGTTCGCGGACATTGCCCGGCCATTGATGCGACTGCAGCACGGCCATCGCGTCCGAGCCGATCCGCCGCTGCGGCAATCCTGTCGCGACCGAGATCTGCTCCATGAAGAAATCGATCAGCTCCGGCACGTCCTCGCGCCGCTCCGACAGCGCCGGAACGCGGACAGGCACGACGCTGAGCCGATGGTAGAGATCCTCGCGGAAATGCCCCTCCCCGATCAGCCTGGCGAGATCGCGGCTGCTCGACGAGATGATCCGGACGTCGACATGGACGCGGGTCGTGCCCCCGACGCGCTGGAAATTCTGGTCGACCAGCACGCGCAGGATGCGGTTCTGCGTCTCGCGCGGCATGTCGCCGATCTCGTCGATATAAAGCGAGCCGCCATGCGCCTCCTCGAGCGCGCCGACGCGGCGCGAGCGCCCCTCGCCCGCCTCGACGCCGAAAAGCTCCTCCTCCATCGTCTCCGGCGTGATCGTCGCGGCGTTGATGACGACAAACGGGGCCGACGCCCGGATCGAGGCCTCGTGCAGCGTGCGCGCCGCCAGTTCCTTGCCGCAGCCCGGCTCGCCCGTGATCAGCACGCGCGCATTGGTCGGCGCGACACGGTCGATCGTCTGGCGCAGCTGGTTGACCACGGTCGAGCGGCCGACGATGCGGCTCGCCTGCACCGAGCGCGTCTTCAGTTCACGAACCTCGCGCCGGAGACGGGACGCCTCCAGCGCGCGTTCGGCCACCAGCACCAGCCGGTCGGCCTTGAACGGCTTCTCGATGAAGTCGTAGGCGCCGCTCTTGATCGCCGACACGGCCGTTTCGATGTTGCCGTGACCGGAGATCATCACGACCGCGAGGTCGGGATGGCTTTCCTTGATCAGCTCCAGCACCTGCAGCCCGTCGAGCCGGCTGCCCTGCAGCCAGATGTCGAGGAAGACGAGGTTGGGCCGGCGCGCCGCGATCGCCGCCAGCGCCTCGTCGGCGGAGCCGGCCTTGCGCGTGCGATAGCCTTCGTCTTCGAGCAGGCCCGCGACGAGTTCGCGGATGTCGACCTCGTCGTCGACGACCAGAATGTCAGCGCTCATGCGAGAATCCCGTTGTCATGATCCTGTTGGGTCGGTGACGCTCGGTCGCGCCCGGCGGGTTTGGCGTCGTCGGGTTCCTCGACGGGGCCGTCCTCGGGGAACCACAGCCTGATGCGGGCGCCGCGCCCGCCTTCGGCCGCGTCGGGCCGGTCCAGCAGTTCGATGCCGCCGCCATGGTCCTCAAGGATTTTGCCGACGATGGCGAGGCCGAGCCCGGTGCCGCCCTCGCGCGTCGTCATGTAGGGTTCAAGCAGCTTCTGGCGCTGGTCGATCGGAAGGCCCTTGCCGTTATCAATCACGTCGATGACGATTCTGCCGTCGTCGAGCCGCTCGAAGGCGACATCGATGCGCCCGGCGCCCCGCTCCTCCATCGGCACGGCCTCGATCGCCTCGGTCGCGTTCTTGATCACGTTGGTCAGCGCCTGCGAGATCAGCCGCCGGTCGAACCGCGCCAGCGCGGGCGTCTCCGGCAGGCTGTCGGCGATGGTGATCTCCGGATTGCCGACCCGCATCAGGAACACGATCTGGCGTACGGTTTCGACGATGTCCTCGCGCGCCAGGGCAGGCTTGGGCATGCGCGCGAAGGACGAGAACTCGTCGACCATGCGGCGAATATCCTCCACCTGCCGCACGATGGTGTCGGTGCACTGGTCGAAGACATCCTTGCCCTCGGTAATGACCTTGCCGAAGCGGCGCTTGATGCGCTCGGCCGAGAGCTGGATCGGCGTCAGCGGATTCTTGATCTCGTGGGCGATGCGGCGCGCCACATCGGCCCAGGCGGCAGTGCGCTGGGCCGAGACCAGATCGGTGATGTCGTCCAGGGTCACGACCAGACCCGCGCCGGCCCCTTCGCCCTCCCTGACGGCGCGGACATTGACCATGCGGTCGCGCCCGCCGCGCGTGATCGCGACCTGTCCGGAGACCAGCCGCTGGCGGCCATGCAACGCCTCGGCGACGCAGGCCGCAATCTCGGGTGCGGCGCGCGAGATCGGCTCGCCGAGCAGCCGTCCGCCGGCGCCGAGCAGGCTTTCGGCCGATCGGTTGACGATGGTGATGTGGCCGTCGCCGTCGAGCCCGAGCACGCCCGACGAGACGCCAGACAGCACGGTTTCGGTGAAGCGTCGTCTTCGGTCGATGACGTCGCTGGCGGTGATCAGCCCGTCGCGCTGGCGGCGCAGCTCCGCCGTCATCTTGTTGAAAGTCTCGCCGAGATGGGCGAGGTCGCCCTCGGAACGGCGGATCGGCACCTGGACGTAGAAATTGCCGCTCGAGACCTGGTCGGTCGCATGGATCATCCGCCTGATCGGCGTGACGAGCCCGTTGGCGAAACTCAGGCCCAGCCAGATCGCCGACAGCAGCAGGATCACCGCGATCAGCCCGTACATCGAGGCGAAGGCGATCTGGACGCCCTTGCGCCGGGCGTCGATGGCGAGATACTCGACCGCGGCGCCGCGAGCGACGGTCGGGAACTCGACCGCCAGCGGGTCGACCTCGCGCGCAATGTGAAGATAACCGTTGTCGTAGATCGGCATGTGCACCAGCGCGCCAAATATGCGTCCGGTGGCCGGGATGACGCAGATCGGCTCGGGCGCGGCCCTGGCGTCGTCGAAGGCGGCCTGGTCCGGCTTGGGGGCGTCGCGCAGCACGTTGATATTGGCGCGCACAACGACAGTATCGGGCGGCTGCATGATCGCCGCGACCGGCACGCCAAGCGCCGTCGCGCGCGCCGTGAGAAAACTCTCGAACCATTTGCGATCGACGTCGAAAGCCGGCTTCGCGCGCGTCAGGTCATCGGCGAGGATGCGGATCTCGCGGCCGAGCGCGCTGCACTGGCTCGCGGTGTAGGCGTCGGCGACCTCGACCGACTTGAAGATCGCGTCGCGCATCCGGTCCGAGAACCAGGGCGCCAGCCCGCGCTCGATGGTGACGGTGGCGATGACGGCGACCAGCACCGCCGGCAGCGCCGCGACGATGCTGAACAGGCTGACGATGCGGACATGCAGCCCCGCCGCCGCCGCTCCCGCTCGCCGGGCCCGGATCAGCACGGCAGCCTCGAAGGCGACGATGATCAAAAGCAGCAGGATCAGCAGGCCGTTCAGAACGAAGACGCCGACCACGACCTCGTGCACCGGCGCGATCGGCGTGACCCCGGACAATACGAGGAAGGTGACCAGCGCCGAAATCAGCGCGAACGCCACCACCACGGCGCCGAGCCAACCGGAGACGCGCCTGGGCGGATCTTCGCCCCTGGGCATGATTTTGACGTCGGTGGACGAGGACACGGTGGTTCGACAACTCCGGTGGAGCATCCTCGCGACGGAGGAGCCTGCGCGCGCCTGTGATGCGCCGCCGCAACGGTGTTGTCAAAATATGACATATGAAAGGCGGCGGTCGCGCGCCGCTGCCCCTCAGCGCGGCGAGCGCACCACCTGCATGTCGAGTTCGCGGATTTTCTTGCGAAGCGTGTTGCGGTTGAGGCCGAGCAGCTCGGCCGCCCGGATCTGGTTACCCCGCGTCGCGGCCAGCGCGGCGGCGATCAGCGGCGGCTCGACCTCGCGCAGAATGCGGTGGTACAGGCCCGGCGGCGGGATGTTGTCGCCGAAGCCGCCGAAATACTGGTTGAGATGCCGCTCGACGGAGCCCGACAGAGTCTCGGCCCGCTCCTGCGTCGGCCCTCCCGAGAAACTGCTCGCCGAGGATGCCGGCTGAAGCTCGGCATCGACGATCGGCGCGGTGATGGTCTCCTGTGGATAGAGTGCCGCCAGTCGCCGGACCAGGTTTTCCAGTTCGCGGACGTTGCCGGGCCAGCGATAGCGCCGCATCACGTCCATCGCTTCCGAATCGATCTGCTTGCGCGGCAGACCCTCCTTCTCCACCAGCGTGAAGAAATGGCGCACAAGATCGGGAATGTCCTCGACCCGCTCGCGCAAGGGCGGCAGGCGGATCGGCACGACGTTCAGCCGGAAGAACAAATCCTCGCGGAACAGCCCCTGCGCGATCGAGATGCGAAGATCCTTGTTGGTCGCCGCCACGATGCGGACATTGGTCTTGATCGGGGTGCGCCCGCCGACGGTGGTGTATTCGCCCTGCTGCAGCACGCGCAGCAGACGCGTCTGCGCCTCCATCGGCATGTCGCCGATCTCGTCGAGGAAGAGCGTGCCGCCCTCGGCCTGCTCGAAGCGGCCCGAGGACCGCGTCAGCGCGCCGGTGAAGGCGCCCTTCTCATGGCCGAAGAGCTCGGATTCGATCAGATCCTTCGGAATCGCGGCCATGTTGATCGCGACGAACGGACCGTTCTTGCGCTTGCCGTAATCGTGCAGCGCGCGCGCAACCAGCTCCTTGCCGGTGCCGGACTCGCCGTTGATCATCACGGTGAGGTCGATCGGCATCAGGCGGGCGAGCGCCCGGTAGACGTCCTGCATCGCCGGCGAGCGGCCGATCAGCGGGATGTCGTCCGGCTCGGCCGCGTTGGCCCGGCCGATGTCGCCGCGCGGCCGCGACAGGGCACGCCCGACGATGGCGACCAGTTCCTTCAGATCGAACGGCTTGGGCAGATATTCGTAGGCGCCGCGTTCGGAGGCCCTGATCGCGGTCATGAACGTGTTCTGCGCGCTCATCACGATGATCGGCAGCTCCGGCCGCACGCGCTTGATGCGAGGCAGCAGGTCGAAGGCGTTGCCGTCCGGCATCACCACATCGGTGATGATCAGGTCGCCAAGCCCTTGCGCGGCCCAGGTCCAGAGCGTGGCCGCCTGGCCGGTGGTCCGCACCTCGTATCCGGCCCTGGCGAGGGCCTGATTGAGCACGGTGCGGATCGCGGCGTCGTCATCCGCGACGAGAATGTTACCGGTCGGCATTCAATCTGGTCCTGTCGCCTCAAACCGTCTGCCGGGCACGCGGCTGGTGCAGCGGCAGCAGAATTCTGAACGTTGTCCGGCGGGGGACGGATTCGCATTCGACGATCCCGCCATGGTCGCCGATCACCTTGGCGACGAGTGCAAGTCCAAGGCCACTGCCCTGCGCCTTGGTGGTGACGAAGGGATCGAACAGATGCGGCAGCAGGTCGCCCGGCACGCCGGGCCCGTTGTCGCGAATGCCGATCTCGAGCGGCAGGGCGATGCGCCCGGGCGAGCCCGCGAGCTGCATCCGGATCCCGGGACGATAGGCCGTGGTCAGGTTGATTTCGCCGTCTATCGCATGCGTGCCAATGGCTTCGGCCGCGTTCTTCACGAGATTCAGCAGGACCTGGACGAGCTGGTCGCGGTTGCCGGCGACCGGCGGCAGCGAGGGGTCGTAGATTTCGTTGAAGCGGATGTGACGGGCGAAGCCAGACTGCGCCAGTCGCTTCACATGATCCAGAACATCGTGGACATTGACTGCGTCGCGCTCGCTCGGGCGTTCGTCGCCGAAGAGTTCGACGCGCTCGACGAGCTTCACGATCCGGTCGGTCTCGTCGCAGATCAGCTGCGTCAGGATGCGCTCGCTGTCGGGGACCGAGGCCTCGAGAAGCTGCGCCGCGCCGCGTATGCCCGAAAGCGGATTCTTGATCTCGTGCGCGAGCATCGCTCCGAGCGCGGTGATCGACCGGGCTGCTCCGCGATGGGTCAGCTGCCTGTCCATTTTTTCAGCAATTGTCCGTTCCTGAAGCATCAGAACGACCGCATCGCCCTGACTGGGCAAGGGAGAGGCAAAAACATCGACGACGCGATCCATACCCAGCCGCGGCGACCCGAGATCGAGCCGGTACTCGCTGACGCTTGCGCCGCGCCGGCGCACCTCATCGATCAGCGCCAGCACCGGCGAGCCGAAGGCGATCAGGTCGTCGATGCGCTGCCGCTTCAGCACCACGGCGCTGGACTGGAAGAAATCCTCCGCCGCCGTATTGGCGTAGAGCACGCGATGCGCCTCGCCGATCACCAGGACCGGCATCGGCAGCACGTTGAGCGCCTGGATTTCGAGCGAATCGAGCAGGAAATTCTCCCCGCCTTTGCCGCCAGCGTCGATGAACGCCATCGCCATACGCAACATTCCTCGTTCAGGCCGCGACGCGGCCGCACTCTCGCATGAAAAGCCCATCCAGAGCGGTAAGCACCGCGGCAGGCTGGTCGGATGTCAGAAGGGTCCGCCGCAGCGCCGCATCGGCAATGCAGCCGCTCGCGAGCGCCTCGTCGGCATAGGCGGCAAGATGCTTTCGGGCATGACGCACGCCATGGGCGACGCCCATCACGCCGAGCAGGCCCTCGTAATGTTCGCGCGCGACGGCATGCTTCTGGGAGACGGAGAGGCGCGGCGGCGCGCGACCATCCAGCCCGGCGCCGATCTCTCCTGCGAGCCAGGGCCGGCCAAGGGCCGCGCGGCCGACCATAACGAAATCAGCGCCTGACTGGGCGAGGCAGGCCTTGGTATCGTCGAGATCGTGAATGTCGCCATTGGCGACGAGCGGGAATGCGCCTTGCGCCCGGACCGCCGCGATGGCGCGCCAATCGGCTTTGCCCTTGTAGAACTGCTGGCGCGTGCGGCCATGCACCGTGATCATCGCCGCGCCCGACGCCACCGCGCGGCGCGCGAGCTCGGGCGCATTGCGCGAGGCGTCGTCCCAGCCCAGCCGCATCTTGACCGTCACCGGCACCGACACCGCCTTCACCGCCGCCTCGACCAGCGCGAGCGCATGGTCGAGATCGCGCATCAGCGCCGAGCCCGCCCAGCCGCCCGTGACCTTCTTGGCCGGGCAGCCCATGTTGATGTCGACGATCGCCGCGCCGTTGGCCTCGGCCAGCCTCGCGGCCTCGCCGAGCCAGTGCGGATCGCAGCCGGCGAGCTGGACCACATGCGGAAAGATGCCCGCTCCCTCGGCGCGGATGCGATATTCCTCGTTGCCGCGCACGAACTCGTCGGACGCCACCATTTCGGACACGACGAGACCCGCGCCATGGCGGGCCGCGATCCGGCGCATGACGATGTCGGTGACGCCCGACATCGGCGCGAGGAATGCCCGCGACGACAGGGCATGCCCCGCAACCGATGGGGGGCTCGCCCCGGCGTGGTCGATGCCCTGAGCGGTCACGCCCGAATTAGAGGCAATTTCCATTGTGCATATTTATTGGACATTGCTGCAGGAGCGCAAGAGGAACCCACCGATATTGCGCTGCATCATTGACGCACCCATGCCGCACCCATGCCGCATCCAATGTGACAAGGCGCGCCGCTTGGACTTTATGCAGCCTGCGATTATCACCAGACCCCGTGCCGGACATGGATGTGACCCGACGTGACAGCCGAGAACGATGCCCCCGTAGCGGTGCTGCTGGTCGCGGCCGGGCGCGGTCTGCGCGCCGGCGGCGATATGCCCAAGCAATACAGGCTGCTGCAAGGCAGGCCGGTTCTCGCCCATGCGCTGACGCCTTTCGCGGCGGATCGGCGGATCGGCCGGATCGTCGTGGCGATCGCCGAAGGCGACGGGGACCGCTATGCACAATGCCTGGCCGGCATCGATGCGGCCAGGCTGCTGCCGCCCGTCCTCGGCGGCGAGACGCGGCAGGACTCGGTCCGGCTCGGCCTCCGCAAGCTGGCGCAGAGCGGTTTCCGTGGAGCCGTGCTGGTGCATGACGCGGCCCGCCCCTTCGTCTCTCCCGCGATGATCGACCGCGCCATTGCCGCGATCCGCGGCGAGATCGCCGCCATCCCGGCCTTGCCCGTGACGGATACGATCAAGCGCCTCGATGATGCGGGACGGATCGCCGAGACGCCGCCGCGCGACCGTCTGGTCAGCGTGCAGACGCCGCAGGCCTTCGATCTCGACGCCCTGCTCCGCGCCCATGAAGGCGCCCATGAGCAGGGCCTCGCTGGCTTCACCGACGACGCGGCGCTGATGGAATGGGCCGGGCACCCGGTCGCGACCTTCGCCGGAGAGACGGCCAATCTGAAACTGACCCATCCTGCGGATATGGCCGGTCTCGACTCCATGGCCGGCCTCGCCGCAGTGGCGCTGACGGTGCGCATCGGCACGGGCTATGACGTCCACGCCTTCGGGCCGGGCGACCATGTCTGGCTCGGCGGGGTCCGCATTCCGCACGAGCGCGGCGTGCTCGCCCACTCCGACGGCGACGTGGCCCTGCACGCACTGACAGACGCGCTGCTGGGCGCTTTGGCCGAAGGTGACATCGGCGCCCATTTCCCGCCGAGCGACCCGCAATGGCGCGGGGCCGCCTCCTCCCGCTTCCTCGCCTTTGCCGCGCAGCGCGTGGCCGCGCGCGGCGGCCGCATCGACCATCTCGACATCACTGTGGTCTGCGAGGCCCCGCGCATCGGCCCGCATCGCGAGGCGATCCGTGCGGAAATCGCCGGCATCGCCGGCATCGCCGTGTCGCGTGTCGCCATCAAGGCGACGACCTCGGAGCGCATGGGCTTCACCGGCCGAGGAGAGGGCCTTGCAGCGATGGCGACGGCGACGATCCGCCTGCCCGACGAGGAGTGACGACCATGTTCGACGCGGAGATCACGGCCAGCGCCATCGCGGTGCTGGATGTCTGCCGGAAGCGTGGCCTGACGGTCGCGACGGTCGAGTCCTGCACCGGCGGCCTCGTTGCGGGCGCGCTGACCGCGATTCCCGGCTCGTCGGACGTCGTCGGCGGCGGACTCGTAACCTATTCCAACGCGGCCAAGACGGCGTTGGCCGGCGTGCCCTCCGCGCTGATCGACAGCCATGGCGCGGTCAGCGAGCCGGTGGCGCGCGCGATGGCCGAGGGAGGCAGGGCCCGCCTGGCATCGAGCCTTGCCGTCTCGCTGACCGGCGTCGCCGGCCCGGGAGGCGGCAGCGCGGCAAAGCCCGTCGGACTGGTGCATTTCGCCTGCGCCTCGTCTGCCGGAACGGCGCACCGCGTCGCACGCTTCGGGGCGCTGTCGCGCGACGAGATCAGGCGGCGTTCGGTGCTCGTCGCCCTCGACATGCTCCGCGAGGCGGTTCAGGCCTGATCAGCGCGACAGCTGCCGGCGGATCGCGCCGATGATGTCGGCATAGTCGTCGGTCCAGGGCGTCGTCGCCGGGACGCCGCTCTGACGGACCCAGCGCGCATCGTCCGCGAGCGCGGGCAGGTCGGCGGGCCGGCGCGCCACGAGCGCGACATGGGGCGGTATCCGCCACTCGTTCTTGTCGAGCCGCGGCGCGTCGCCGCCGCGGATCCAGCTTGTCAGCCCGCGCGCGGCGGCCGTCGCGACGACGACCGAGCCGATCTCCATATTGCGGTTCGAGACATGCATCAGCAGGGCGCCATCCGGCTTCAGCTTGCGCCAGTAGAGGTCCATCGCCTCGACGGTCAGCAGGTGCACCGGCACGGAATCGGACGAGAACGCGTCGACGATCACGAGGTCGAGCGATCCGTCGGCCGCGTCCGCAATAGTCAGGCGGGCATCGCCGAGCACGATCCTGGGGTCGGGCTGGCATGCGGCGAAGAAGCTGAAACGGGCCGGGTCCGTGGCGATCTTGATGATCTCCCGGTCGATCTCGTAATAGGTCCAGGCCTCGCCGGGCAGCGTCTGGCAGGCGAGCGAGCCTGTCCCGAGCCCGATCGCCGCGACCGCTCCGAGTTTGCCGCCGCGCGCGCGGCGCGCAGCCTCGACGCCGTCGGCGATGGCGCCGCCGCTGAAGTAATAGGTCAGCGGCTCGGGCCTGCCGGTCAGCAGCGCGCCCTTTTCGTCGCGCAGGCGCTGCGCGCCATGGATGGTGGTGCCGTGCACGAGCAGGCGCATCTGGCCGTCATCGACATCGAGGATACGGGTGACGCCGAAGAAGGAGCGGATCGAATCGGTCCGCCGCGCCTCGGAGACGACGAGACCGCAAAAGCCCGCGAACGCGATCCCGGCCAGGATCAGGCGGGTCTGCCGCGACAGGCCGATCTTCGTGAAGTTCGGCCGGCAGAACATCCCGGCGATGATGAGCAGCGGATACTCGACGACCGAGTTGAAGATCAGCGGCGCGAGCAGCCCGCTGAACAGGCCGCCGAGGACGCCGCCGAACGACATCCAGAGATAGAACGCGGTCAGGTTGCCGGCATCGGGCCGCCGGCGCGCGAGTTCGCCATGGGCGACCATCGCCGTTGTGAAGAACAGCGCCAGATGCAGCAGGATCTGGACGCCCCAGTTGGGCTTGAACGGGGCGACCAGCGACAGGACCAGCACCGCAACCACCGCGAGATGGGCATGCAGCATCCAGCCATGCCGCAGCACCGGCTTGCGCTGGAAAACGATGGCGAAGGTCAGCAGGAACAGCGCCAGCGGCGCGACCCAGAGCAGCGGGGCCGACGCCACGTCGGTCGAGATATGCGCCGTCACGGCCACCAGCAGCCCGGACGGCACGAAAGCGAGCGCAACCCATGCGAGCTTGCGCGAGGCCGGGATCGTCGCCACCGGGAGCGGCCTCGCCGCAATCTCGCCGGCCGGGCCGCGGCCCAGCGCCAGCCCGGCGCAGGCGGTGACGCCGACGATCAGCAGGCCAAAGCCCCAGCTCCAGGCCGATGTCTGGGTCGACAGCCGCAGGAAGGGCTCGATCGCGAAGGGGTAGGCCAACAGCGCGATGAAGCTGCCGATGTTCGACGCGGCGTAGAGGAAATAGGGATCGGCGGCGTGAGCATGGCCCGAGCGCGCAAACCACGCCTGCAGAAGCGGACCATTCGCCGAAATGACGAAAAAGGGCAGACCGACCGAGGCCGCAAACAGCGCCAGGAGCCAGAACACCTCGCCCTGCTGCGGCGGCCGGTCGAAGCCCGATGCGATCGTGAGCGGAAGCGCCGCGAGCAGCACGACGATCATGACGGCGAGATGGATCAGGGCGGCGCGGCGCACGGAGAAGCGGCTGGCGAGCCAGTGGGCATAGGCATAGCCGGCCAGCAGCACGCTCTGGAAGAACACCATCGCGACCGACCAGACGCCGGGCGAGCCGCCGAGTTTTGGCAGGACGAGCTTGGCGAACATCGGCTGGATGCCGAACAGCAGGAACGCTGAGAGGAAGATCGTTCCCACGAAGACGGGCAGCGTCAACGCCATCTGGCGCGACCTTGACCAGCTTCGGGCTTCAGTCGATGGCGCGTCCATGTCGGTCCCCCACAAGGAAACCGATCATGCCCGGAAAGCCGTTAAGGCCCGATGACTGCGGCCGGGCCGGCATCGACGCCATAGACCTTGTCGGCCCGGCGCTCGAAGGCTTCGGAGAACTTGCGGAAGGCCTTGTCGAACATCGCGCCCATCAGCAGGCCGAGCATGCGGCTGGCGAACTCGTAGGAGATGAAGAAGCCGACCTCGCAGCCCACCGCATGCGGCCTGAAGCTCCAGCGGTTCTCCAGATGCCGGAACGGCCCGTCGACATATTCGACCAGGATCTTGAGGTTGGCCGGGTCCAGCGTCACCCGGCTGGTGAAGGTTTCGGCGATCGCCTTGTAGCCGACGCTCATATCGGCGAGCAGAACTTCGCCGCCACCCTCGCGCGGGGTCCGCCGACGCACCGTCAGCCCTTCGCAGAGCGGCAGGAACTGCGGATACTGCTCGATATCGGCCACAAGCGCGAACATCTGTTCGGGCGAGTGCCGCACGCGCCGCGCGGAGTTGAACATCGGCATCGGTCGTTTCGCCTCAGCGCAGCTTTGCGGCCCGCGCGGCGCGCAGCCTGGCGAAATCCTCGCCGGCATGGTGCGAGGAGCGCGTCAGCGGCGTCGAGGACACCATCAGGAAGCCTTTCACATAGGCGATCGCCTCGAAGCCCTTGAACTCGTCGGGCGTGACGAAGCGGATCACGGCATGGTGCTTGCGCGAGGGCGCCAGATACTGGCCGATGGTGATGAAGTCGACATCGGCGGAGCGCAGATCGTCCATGAGCTGCAGCACCTCGTTCCGCTCCTCGCCCAGCCCCACCATGATGCCGGATTTGGTGAAGATCGCCGGATCGAGCTCCTTGACCCGCTGCAGCAGCCGCAGCGAATGGAAATAGCGCGCGCCGGGGCGAACGGTCAGATACTTGCCCGGCACGGTCTCGAGATTGTGGTTGAACACGTCGGGCTTCGCCGCGACCACCACATCCAGCGCGCCGGGCTTGCGCAGGAAGTCGGGCGTCAGGATTTCGATCGTCGTGCCCGGCGAGGTCGCCCGGATCGCACGTATCACCTGCGCGAAATGCTCGGCCCCGCCATCCTTGAGATCGTCGCGATCGACCGAGGTGATCACGACATGCTCCAACCCGAGCTTGGCTACGGCATCCGCGACCTTGCGCGGCTCGTCAATGTCGAGCGCCTCGGGCACGCCCGTCTTGACGTTGCAGAAGGCGCAGGCGCGCGTGCAGGTGTCGCCCATGATCATGAAGGTGGCGTGCTTCTTCTCCCAGCACTCGCCGATATTGGGGCAGCCCGCCTCCTCGCAGACCGTGACGAGCTTGTTGGCCTTCACGATCTCCTTGGTTTCGGCCCATTTCGGCGAGCCGGGGGCCTTGACCCTGATCCAGTCCGGCTTGCGAAGGATCGGGTTCTCGGGGCGCTTCTGTTTCTCGGGATGGCGCACTTCGCCAGCATCGGCTTTCGGATTGCCGATATTGGGGCGCGGATCGCGGTTCAGCAGATCGAGAACGAGAGCCATGTCAAAGGTCCATCTCGGCGGCCGCGCGGGCCGCCGCCCACATTCCTAGCTAATGGGCCAAGCCGTGCAGGGCAACCGCGTCAGTTGCGGCCCCGCGCCGCGTTCCAGATCACGATGACGACGACCGCGCCGGCGACGGCGGCAGCCAGCGTGCGCCAGAAGCCGAAGATCTGGATATCCATCAGTTCGGCCACCCGGGTCCCGACGAAGGAGCCCGCCACGCCGACAAGCATGTTGGTGAAGAGGCCGTGGTCGGACGAGGTCAGGCGCTCGGCGATCCAGCCGGCCAGCATGCCGATCAGGATGGTGGCGAAGAAGCCGTAGCCCGGCTGGGACATGGTGGCGGCGAAACTCTGCATCGACAATCCCCCAGAAGACGCGTGGTGCGCCGCTTCAAAACACCGATCGGCAGCGCTGCCGGTTCGCCTAAGCGATGAAGCGCGCCAGCAGCACAACGAGGATCGCGCCGAGCACCGCCATCGCCGCTTCGTCGAGAAAAGCATGGCCGGTCCGCACGCGCCAGCCGGTCAGCCGCACCAGCCCCTGCCCCACCAGCATGCCGAGCACGCCGACGACGGCATGGCGGACAAGCCCGCCGCCGCCGACGATCAGGCTGGCGGCGAAACCGGTGACGGTGCCGAGCGCGATCGTCGGGACGAGCCTGCGCCAATCGAGCATGAGTCCGCCGCCGGGCGGCAGGATCTCGACTTTGTCGTCGGGAACGACGCGGTCGGGCGCGCGGGGTTTGCGGGTGCGAGTGGTCATGACCGTGATATAGGCGGTCGGGCGGCTATTCTACAGACCCAACTCCGACAGACCCAACTCCGACCGATTGATGTAGTCCGGCAGGAGCGTTGTCTCGTCGATGATCGCACGCCGGAGCTGCGTCTCGGTGAGATTGCGCGCCTCGCTCAGATCGGCCCCGCGCAGGACCGCGCCGTCGAGATTGGCGTTGTGAAAATCCGACCCACGGAAACTTGCATGGGCCGCATCCGCGCCAGCCAGATTGGCATCGACCAGGATAGTATTGCTGAGATCGACGCGGCGGATGAAAGCGCCATGGAGATCGAAGCGAAGCTTACGGGACTGCGGCGCGACATGCTCGTTCATGATGCCTTGGTCCTTGCAGTCAATATCTCAAACAACGCGGCGACATCGGGTGGCGGCTCGGCGTCGCCATAGTCGAAGGATTTCGACTTCACATAAGCACTCAGCAAATCGAACACCGCTGCGGTGAGGTCGGGAAAGTCGCGCCCGATCTCACGCAGAGTAATAGATCGCAGCCAGCCTAACTTCCAGCTTATCGTCGCCGAGCTGTCCGGCGGCCGCGCTGAACAGCTCAGCCACATGCTCGCGCCGCGCGAGTAAAGACTGCCGGCTTGCGGTCTCCGCTTGCAGGATCGCGGCTTCCGATTGCCGGTTGGCGGCGACGACACGCCGCCAGGCAAGCCAGAGGCCGAGCGCGCCGGCCAGGATCAGCGCGTAGTTCCGGAGTATTTCCGGGGCCTGAACAGACCACGTGGCAAAGCCTTACGCGTTCAGCACCTTGCCATAGGCGTCCAGCACGCTCTCCTTCATCGTCTCAGAGATCGTCGGATGCGGGAAGATCGTGTGCATCAGCTCTTCCTCGGTGGTCTCGAGGTTCATCGCGACGACGAAACCCTGGATCAGCTCGGTGACCTCCGCGCCGACCATGTGCGCGCCGAGCAGTTTTCCGCTTTTGGCGTCGAAGATCGTCTTGACCATGCCGCCCTCCTCGCCCAGCGCAACCGCCTTGCCGTTGGCGACGAAGTTGAAGCGGCCGACCTTGAGTTCGTGGCCGGCGGCCTTGGCCTTGGCCTCGGTCAGGCCGACGCTGGCGATCTGCGGGTGGCAATAGGTGCAGCCCGGGATCATCAGCCTGTCCATCGGGTGCGGATGCAGCCCCTTGATCGCCTCGACGCAGATCACCGCCTCGTGCTCGGCCTTGTGCGCCAGCATCGGCGGGCCGGCGACGTCGCCGATGGCGTAGACGCCCTTGACGTTGGTCCTGCAAAAATCGTCGATGACGATGCAGCCGCGATCGGTTTTCACGCCCAGCGCCTCCAGCCCGAGATTCTCGATATTGCCGACGACGCCGACCGCCGAGATCATCCGGTCTGCCTGAATCGTCTGCTTGCCGCCCTTCTCATCCTCGATATGGGCGGTGACCGAATCCGCGCCCTTCTCGACTTTCGTCACCTTCGCGCCGGTCAGGATCTTCATGCCCTGCTTCTCGAAGGCCTTTCGCGCAAACGCGCCGATCTCGGCATCCTCGACGGGGACGACCTGCGTCATCACCTCGACGACCGTGACCTCGACGCCCATGGTCCGGTAGAACGAGGCGAACTCGATGCCGATTGCGCCCGAGCCCATCACCAGCAGCGACTTCGGCATTTTCGCCGGGACCATCGCCTCGAAATAGGTCCAGATCAGCTTGCCGTCCGGCTCGATGCCGGGCAGCGCGCGCGGCCTTGCCCCGGTCGCGACAATGATATGGTCGGCGGCGTAGGTCCCCTCGCCTTTCGCGCCCTTGGGCGGCGGCACCTGCGGCTGCATGGCCGGCTTCTTCGTCGGCGCGACGGTGATCGAGCCTGGCTTTGTCAGCTTCGCCTCGCCCCAGATCACGTCGACCTTGTTCTTCTTCATCAGGAACTGGACGCCGTTGTTCATTCTAGCCGCGATGCCGCGCGAGCGCTTCACCACCGCGTCGAGATCGGCCTTGAACGTGCCCTCCAGCACCAGCCCATAATCCTTGGCATGCTGGCCATAATGCAGGATCTCGGCCGAACGCAGCAGCGCCTTGGTCGGGATGCAGCCCCAGTTCGAGCAGATGCCGGCGAGATGCTCGCGCTCGACGATCGCGGTCCTGAACCCAAGCTGCGCCGCCCGGATGGCCGCGACATAGCCGCCGGGGCCAGAGCCGATGATGATGATGTCGTAGTCAGCCATGGGCGTCTTCCCGTTCGTGCTGGGCTCAGGGCAATTCGCCCTGGGCGGCTTTGACGCAATCGTCGTTGATCGCCGAGAATTGCTTGTCGGCTTCCTCGAAGAGCTTGTCGAAATCGGCTTTCGGCAGCCGGGCCGCTTCTTCGGATATCCGGTTGAGATGCCAGGACAGCGCCGCATAACGCGAGCGCAGCGTGTCCTGCCGGAAATTGGCCATGAAGGTTCCGAGCGCGCCGAACTGATAGGCCAGGGCCTTCGTCTCGACCGCTTCCATGCCGCCGGCCTGCGCCAGATTGGCCATTTCCGCCTTGAGCCGGAAACGGAAGAAGATGTCGATCATCTCCTTGCAGGTCCGCAGGGTCTCGGCGCGCAGCACATTGCGCTGAACGCTGTCGATGCTGCGCGAATAATTGTAGTTCTGCAGGCCGGCCGCGCCGAGCGACATCAGCGCGATCGAGGCCGAAACCAGCGCGATCGCGTTTCCGTCGGTCCAGCGCTTCCGCTCGGTGGCCATTCTTGCCTGCTCTCGCACGGGAAAGCGATCTCACGACCGCCACTACACCAGCATCGCCAGCGGCTTCTCGATATAGCCCCTGAAGGCCTGCATCAGCTCGGCCCCGAGCGCGCCGTCGACGGCGCGGTGGTCGGCCGAGAGCGTCACGCTCATCACCGTGGCGATCGCGAGCGCGCCGTTCTTGACCACGGCGCGCGGCTCGCCGGCGCCGACCGCGATGATCGTCGCATGCGGCGGGTTGATGATTGCGGTGAAGTGCTTGGTGCCGAACATGCCGAGATTGGAGACCGACGAGGTGCCGCCCTGATATTCCTCGGGCTTGAGCTTGCGGTTCTTGGCGCGCCCGGCGAGGTCCTTCATCTCGTTGGAGATCTGGCTCAGGCTCTTGTGGCAGGCGTCCCGGATCACCGGCGTGATCAGGCCGCCCGGAATCGCCACCGCCACGCCGACATCGGCATGCTTGTGCTTGAGCAGCGCGGTCTCGGTGAAGCTGACATTGGCGTCGGGCACCGCGCGCAAAGCCAGCGCCAGCGCCTTGATGACCATGTCGTTGACCGAGAGCTTGTAAGCCGGCTTGCCGTCCCTGACGGGCGCGGAATCGTTGAGTTCGACCCGCAGCTTCAGCAGCGCGTCGAGCTCGCAATCGACCGTCAGGTAGAAATGCGGGATCGTCAGCTTCGACTCGGTCAGCCGGCGCGCGATCGTCTTGCGCATCCCGTCCAGCGGAATCTCGTCATAGGAGCCGGGCGCGAAGAGCTTCCTGATCTGGTCGTCGGACGGGCCCGTCGCGAGCGGCGCGGCGGCAGGCCTGGGAGCGGAGGCCGCGGCAGGCGCCGCCGCCGGAGCGGCCTTGCCCGTCCCGCCCGCCTTCGCAGCAAGCACGTCGCGTTCGACGATCCGGCCATGCGGCCCCGAGCCGGCGATCGAGCGCAGATCGAGCCCGGCCTCTTTCGCGAGGCGACGAGCCAGCGGGGAGGACGCCAGCGGATAAGGATTGTCGTCGCCGGCGCGCGGCGCGGGCGCAGCCGAAGGCTTGGGCGCATCCGCCTTGGCGGTCTCGGTCTTGGACGTGTCGGCCTTGGAAGCCTCGGCCTTTGCAGTCTCGACCTTTGGCGCTTCGGCTTTTGGCGTCTCGGATTTGGCCGGGGCGGCGGCGGCCTTCACATCCTCGCCCTCGGCCGCGATCACGCCGATGATCTCGTTGACCGCGACATCGGCCGTGCCGTCCGGCACAAGGATCTTCGCGAGGATGCCCTCGTCGACCGCCTCGACCTCCATCGTCGCCTTGTCGGTCTCGATCTCGGCGATGATGTCGCCCGACTTGATCGTATCGCCTTCCTTCTTCAGCCATTTGGCGAGATTGCCCTTCTCCATGGTGGGAGAGAGCGCGGGCATCAGGATGTTGGTCGGCATCGTAGAAGCCCCTTCTCAGCGATAGCAGACGGCTTTGGCCGCCGCGACGACCTCGCCGACATTCGGAAGCGCGAGCTTTTCCAGGTTCGCCGCATAGGGCATCGGCACGTCCTTGCCGGTGACGCGGGCGACCGGCGCATCGAGCCAGTCGAACGCCGCCTCCATGATCTTCATGCCGATCTCGGCGGTGACGCCCGACTGCGGAAAACCCTCCTCGACCGCGACGCAGCGATGCGTCTTGCGGACCGAGGCGATCACCGTCTCGATATCCATCGGGCGGATCGTCCTCAGGTCGATGACCTCGGCCTCGATGCCCTCCTTGGCCAGCGCTTCTGCGGCTGCCAGCGCATAGGTCATGCCGATGCCGAAGGAGACGATGGTGACGTCGGTTCCGGCGCGCGCGACCTTGGCCTTGCCGATCGGGATCAGGAAGTCGTCGCCCTTGGGCACCTCGAACTGGCGGCCGTAGAGGATCTCGTTCTCGAGGAAGATGATCGGGTTCGGGTCGCGGATCGCGCTCTTGAGCAGGCCCTTTGCGTCCGACGCGCAGTAGGGCATCACCACCTTGAGGCCCGGCACGTTGGAATACCAGGCGGCGTAGTCGTGGCTGTGCTGCGCGCCGACGCGGGCGGCCGCGCCGTTGGGGCCGCGGAACACGATCGGACAGCCCATCTGCCCGCCCGACATGTAGAGCGTCTTGGCGGCGGAGTTGATGATCTGGTCGATCGCCTGCATGGCGAAGTTGAAGGTCATGAACTCTACGATGGGCTTGAGGCCCGTCAGCGCCGCGCCCACCCCGATGCCGGCAAAGCCGTGCTCGGTGATCGGCGTGTCGATGACTCGCTTGGGTCCGAATTCCTGAAGCAGCCCTTGAGTGACCTTGTAGGCGCCCTGGTACTCGGCGACCTCCTCGCCCATCACGAAGACGTCGCCGTCGCGGCGCATCTCCTCGGCCATGGCGTCGCGCAGCGCCTCGCGCACCGTCATGGTGACGATCTCGGCTCCGGCCGGAAACTCCGACGAGGCATCGTAGCTCTTGGGCGTCGCGGGCGGATTGGCGACTGCCGATTCGGCCTTGGGCGCGGCGGCGGCCTTGGGCGCCTCGCCCTCGACGGCAGGAGGAGCCGATTGCGCGGCCTGCGGCGACGGCTCGGCGGCTTTCGCCGACGGCTTGGCTGCAGCACTCGCATCCTCGCCCTCGGCGGTGATGACGCCGATGGGCGTATTGACCGCGACGTTCTCGGTGCCGTCGGCGATCAGGATTTTCGCAAGGATGCCCTCGTCGACGGCCTCGACCTCCATCGTCGCCTTGTCGGTCTCGATCTCGGCGATGATGTCGCCGGCCTTGACGCTGTCGCCCTCTGCTTTAAGCCATTTGGCCAGCTTGCCCTGCTCCATGGTCGGGGAAAGCGCAGGCATGAGAATGTCGATCGGCATGAGCGGACCCTGAACTGTCGCGATTAAAGATGGGCGGTCTGCGTCGCGATCGAGCGCGTGCGCTCGCTCTCGACATCGCCGGTATGTTTGGTGGCGGCCGGCTCGACGAAGAGCACCTGCGCCTCGCCGCCGATCGTGAAGGGCAGATGCTCGACGCCCTTTGGCACGACGTAGAACTCGCCCGGATTGAGCAGGACCTGGGAGCCGTCTCGAAAGCGCAGGCCGAAGACACCGCTGCGGCAGAGGAAGAACTCGTCTTCCTCGGCATGGGCATGCCAGACCAGTTCGCCCTCGACCCGTGCGATCTTGACATATTGCCCGTTCGCCTGCGCCACGACGCGCGGCGACCAATGCTCGGTCACCGCCGAAAACTCGTCGTCGAGAGACTTGACGGCAGGCATCGGCTCAGGCGTCCAGCAGGATGTCGTTGAACAATTCCGAGACGTCGGGCTCGGGATCATGCGTCGCGAACTCGGCAGCGTCGTTGACGATCTCACGCACTTTTGCGTCGATCGCCTTGAGCTCGTCCTCGCCGACCTTGAACTCGCGGGTGAGACGCCCCCTCACCTGCTCGATCGGGTCGTGCTCCTCGCGCATGCGCTGGACCTCGTCCTTGGAACGGTATTTCGCCGGGTCCGACATCGAGTGGCCGCGATAGCGATAGGTCTGCATTTCGAGGATGTAGGGGCCTTTGCCGGTGCGGGCATGCTCGATGGCGCGCTCCGCCGCCGCGCGCACGGCGCGGACATCCATGCCGTCGACCTGCTCGCCGGGAATGCCGAAAGACACGCCGCGCCGCGAGAAATCGGTCTGGGCCGAGGCGCGGTTGACCGAGGTGCCCATGGCGTAGCGGTTGTTCTCGATCACGAACACGACCGGCAGCTTCCAGAGCTGGGCCATGTTGAAGCTCTCATAGACCTGGCCCTGATTGGCCGCGCCGTCGCCGAAATAGGCCATCGAGACGCGGCCGTCCTCGCGATACCAGTTGGCGAAGCCTAAGCCCGCGCCGAGCGAAACCTGCGCGCCGACGATGCCATGGCCGCCATAGAAGTTCTTTTCGCGAGAGAACATGTGCATCGAGCCGCCCTTGCCGCGCGAATAGCCGCCGCGCCGCCCGGTCAGTTCCGCCATCACGCCGCGCGATTCCATGCCGCAGGCGAGCATGTGGCCGTGGTCGCGATAGCCGGTGATGGTCTGGTCGCCCTCTTTCGAGGCCATCTGCATGCCGATGACGACCGCTTCCTGGCCGATATAGAGGTGGCAGAAGCCGCCGATCAGGCCCATGCCATACATCTGGCCGGCCTTCTCTTCGAAACGGCGGATCAGCAGCATCTCGCGATAGGCGTGAAGCTCCTCCTCCTTGCTGAAGACCGGCATGTTGCTGAGCGACTTCGCCGCAGCCGCCTTGGCTTGCGGCTTGGCAGCGGACTTCGCTGCCGATTTTGCCGCCGGGGCCTTGGCTGGGGCGGGGGCTTTCGTCTTGCGCGTGGCAACGGCCATCGGCGGTCCTCCAGAGAACGTCGTCTCTGGTTGTAGAGGATCGCAAAACCATTTGCGAGAGAGCCATCTCGCAGTGCAACATCAATCAAGACATTGATTATGTTGATATATACCGAATAAACTGGAATTCAGTTAATCGACGCGAATGGGACGATTTGGCGGCATCGAAACGCCTAGCGCCCCATCAGGATCACGTCGTTGCGATGGACCCGCCCGAGCATGTGCCGCGCCTGTTCGTCGAGAAGGTCCCGGTCGACGGATTCGTCGCGCACGAGCGAGAGACGCTGCTCCCAGACCTTGCGCTCGGCGGTCAAGGCGGCAAGCTCGGCACTCTGGACCCGCAGCGCATCGTTGAGTTCGTCGCGCGCCTCGAGGCCACGCGCGCCATGCTGGGCATGGAACAGGAAATACGACACCACCGCGCCCGAGACGAGGTAGAGCGCCAGCGTGATGACGATCGAGCGGATGCCGCGACGGATGACCATGGCGTCATGGTGGAGCGGCTTGGTTTCCACGGCGTTAAGACGGGCGCGCGGCCTGCCGGAATCCAGTGGTCGCCTGTCGCAAGCCCGAAAGCCGCGCGAAGCGGTTGACCGCGCCCTCCTGCCTGCCTATGTGAGCGCCCCAGTGAGGGCGGGTAGCTCAGTGGTAGAGCACGTGACTTTTAATCATGTGGTCGAGGGTTCGATCCCCTCCCCGCTCACCACATCCGCCATATAGCTCGTCGCCGGGCTGCGGACCTGATCCTCACCCGAGCCTCTGCACCACGACGCCGCCGCGCCGCGAACGGCCAGGCGGGTATGGCGGGCCATGATGGCCTCCCGTGACGCCATATCCGGGATAACCGATCGCGTCATGATAGGCTTCGATCTCCCAGCAGCGATGGCGGTTCCATTCGGCGGCTGTCGGTGCGTCCGAGCAGCGCGACCATTGCGACCGTTCCCAGAACGCCTCGGCCGGCGCCGCCAGAACCCATGACGTGATCAGGCCCAGCGTCAGCGCAACGCTGGGCTTCGGCAGGAGAGTTCGCCGCATGGACGCTCCATCATCTGTCCCCAATGGCCAGAAGCGCCCGAAATCCTAAGAAAACGGAAAGAAGTCCGATACCGAGCGCCACCGGATGCTCCGCGGCCTCGATTCGTTTGCGCCGCAGCGACGTTTTTGGCTGAGCGGCGGCGAACCAAACGGCAGCGAACGCGTTGTCACTGCATACCGCTGATTGCGGCGATTCATCAGGAGGACACCATGTTCAAGCGTCATATTGCGATCGGTACGATCGGCTTCGCCATGCTCGCCACGACCGCCATCGCCCAGACCAGCGCTCCCTCGCCCGCCGCCCCGTCGGCTACGCCTGCGCCCTCGACCGCTGCTCCCGCGCCTGCCGCGACGAAGGATGGCGGTCAAAACCTCGCCATGCCGGGCAAGTGGCGCGCCTCGAAGCTGATGGGCGTCGACATCTACGGAGCCGACAAAAAGAAGGTCGGCGAAGTCACCGAGGTCGTGTTCGACAAGGCCGGCATGGTCGAGACCGTGACCGTCGGCGTCGGCGGCTTCCTCGGCATCGGGGCCAAGGACGTGGCCATCCCGTTCGGCCAGATCACCTGGAGCGATCAGCCGATGGAGGCTGGCGCCCCGGCCCCCGCCGGCGGGTCGACCTCGACTTCCGGCACGGCTTCCACGCCAGTGTCGGCGGCCCCAGCCGCGAACACGGCCAAGGCGCCGACCATGTATCCCGATCACGGCATGATCAGCATGACCAAGGAGCAGTTGACCTCTGCTCCGGCCGTCAGCTTCAGCGGAAGCTGATCGGCGCCTGGCACCTTGATCCGGCTACACGTCGGCCCGCCCTCTCCGGAGGGCGGGCCTTTTTGCCGTCAGAAGTCAGTTGGGCCTCGACAATCCGGCCAGGACCGCCGGAATAGCTTCGGGAAGATCGTCGGCGATCAGCCCTCGACCCAGCCGCTCCGCAAGCAGGCCATGCAGATGGACGGCGGCGCAGGCTGCCGGAAAGGCGGGCATCCCCTGCGCCATCAGGCCGGAGATGATGCCGGCGAGCACGTCTCCCGAGCCCGCTGTCGCGAGATCCGGCGTGCCGCTCGTATTGATCGCCGCCGCCCCGTCGCTCGCCGCGATCACCGTATCGGCGCCCTTGAGCACGACCACGGCGCCCGACAGCCGCGCAGCCTGCCTCGCGCGCTCCAGCTTCGATGCCGCATCGCAGCCCGGTTCCGTTCCGAACAGCCGCCGGAATTCGCCCTCATGGGGCGTCAGGACGCAAGGGCCGCCGCGTCGCGCGACAAGCGCCCAGGCCAGCCCCGGACGCAAGGCGAGCGCTGTCAGGGCATCGGCGTCAAGCACCGCCGGAACGGCGCTTCGCAGGACAGCCATGACAGCCTGGCGCGCCGGTGCGTCGAGCCCGAGCGCGGGCCCGATCACCGTCGCCGACAGCCGGGGGCCGGCAAGCAACGCGGCCAGCCCGGCCTCGTCGTCATAGGGGCGCTGCATCAGCGCATCGGGTCCGCGCGAGGCGTGGGCCGCAAGCGCCTCGCACCGGCAGGCGACGGTCGCAAGCCCGGCGCCGGTTCGCAGCGCCGCCCGGGCCGAAAGGCGCGGCGCGCCGACCCCTGCGAGCCCGCCGGCGACCACGAGAACGGACCCCTGCCTGAACTTGTGGGTGTCGGCCTCCCGCCGCGGCAGTTGCCCGCGCCACAAATCCGGATGGTTCCGAAAGACGCTAGGCCGCACATGGCCCGCACCGAACACGACGCCGGGCGCGATGCCGATGTCGGCCAGCGTCACAACCCCGCAGAGGCCGCGCCCCGGATGCAGCAGATGGCCCGTTTTCAGACGGAAGAAGGTGACGGTCTCGGCAGCCTGGATGACGGGCCCGTCCGACTGCCCGCTATCGCCGGACAGCCCGCTGGGCACATCGACCGCGACGACAGGCCGTCCGCTCGCATTGACCGCGTCGACCAGCGCCGCGATCTGCCCGGTCAAAGACCGGCTGAGACCAGCGCCGAGAAGCGCGTCCACGATGATGGCATGGTCGCGCGGCGCGACTGCGTCCGGTCCGAGCACGGGCTCGGTCCACCGACCTGCGGCCGCTTCGGCGTCGCCGCGAAGGGCTCCCCGGACGCCAGCCAGCGCGAGCGTCACCCGCAACCCGCGTTCGCGCAGCAATCGCGCCGCGACGAAGCCGTCGCCGCCATTGTTGCCGGGACCGCAGAGAACCAGCACGGCATCGCCCGGTCGGGAACGACGGGCCACCGCATCGGCGACGGCGCGTCCCGCGCGCTCCATCAGCGCGTCGCCGGAAACGCCGGCCGCGCTCATGGCGCGGTCGGCTGTCGCCATCTCCGCGACGCTCAGCAGCGCCAGCCCGTTCTCGTCGCCCGTGTCCACGACGGCATCATCGGAGACAGGGAGAGCGGGCGCAAGCAGCGTCATGATGGCGCGGATTGCTCGCTAAACAAGCATGTGCATAATTTATATGCTGTTTCCTGCCACGATAACAGGCTGTCGACGGCTTTCTTCCACATGGCGAGGCGCTTGCGCCGATGCTATGAGCGATTGTGGATGCGGCCCGGCGAGTGGAACGCTGGTCCGGGTCCTGCGAGGCACCGACCTGTCCGGCTTCTTCGCCGGTTGACGATTTCGAAAAATGGTCCGGGCTCAAACCCGATCCTTGAGAATGTGCAAGTCCTGAGAACGTGCAAGGGAGGCCGGTCGGCGCATGAAAAAGATCGAAGCGATCATCAAGCCGTTCAAGCTGGACGAGGTGAAGGAGGCGCTTCAGGAGGTCGGGCTGCAGGGCATCACCGTGCTCGAGGCCAAGGGCTTCGGCCGGCAGAAGGGCCATACCGAACTTTATCGCGGCGCCGAATACGTCGTCGACTTCCTGCCCAAGGTGAAGATCGAGATCGTGCTGGCCGACGAGATGGTCGAGGCCGCCATCGAAGCGATCAAGAAGGCGGCCCAGACGGGGCGTATCGGCGATGGCAAGATTTTTGTATCCACGGTGGAGGGGGCGATCCGCATCCGGACCGGCGAGACCGGCGCGGATGCGATCTGAGGCGTTTTCCCGGCCCCGAGAGATGCGCGTTCCGGCGGTTTGAAGAACCCCGCGGATCGAGTGAATTTGAGAAACTGCTTGCGAGAGGAATGCTGAGATGAAGAGCGCCAAGGATGTCCTCAAGGCGATCAAGGACAACGACGTCAAATATGTGGACTTCCGCTTCACCGACCCGCGCGGCAAGTGGCAGCATGTGACCTTCGACGTCACGATGATCGACGAGGACATCTTCGCCGAAGGCACCATGTTCGACGGCTCCTCGATCGCCGGCTGGAAGGCGATCAACGAGTCCGACATGTTGCTGATGCCGGACCCGACGACGGCCTGCATGGACCCGTTCTTCTCGGCAGCGACAATGGTCATCACCTGCGACGTGCTCGAGCCCGCGACCGGCGAGCCCTATGGCCGCGACCCGCGCGGCATGGCCAGGAAGGCCGAGGCCTATCTCAAGTCGACCGGCATCGGCGACACCGTCTATGTCGGCCCCGAGGCCGAATTCTTCGTCTTTGACGACGTCAAGATCGCGGCCGACCCCTACAACACGGGCTTCAAGCTCGACAATGTCGAACTGCCGACCAACGGCATGACCGAGTATGAGGGCGGCAATCTCGGCCACCGCATCGCGACCAAGGGCGGGTATTTCCCGGTTCCGCCGCAGGATTCCGCCCAGGACATGCGCGGCGAGATGCTGGCGGCGATGGCGGCGATGGGCGTCAAGGTCGAGAAGCACCACCACGAGGTCGCCTCGGCCCAGCACGAACTCGGCATGAAGTTCGACACGCTGACCCATATGGCCGACCAGATGCAGGTCTACAAATACGCGATCCACAATGTCGCGCAGAGCTACGGCAAGACCGCGACCTTCATGCCCAAGCCGATCTATGGCGACAATGGCTCGGGCATGCATGTTCACCAGTCGATCTGGAAGAACGGCAAGCCGATCATGGCCGGCAACAAATATGCCGACCTGTCGCAGGAGTGCCTGTGGTATATCGGCGGCATCATCAAGCACGCCAAATCCCTCAACGCCTTCACCAACCCCTCCACGAACTCCTACAAGCGCCTCGTCCCGGGCTATGAGGCCCCGGTGCTGCTCGCCTATTCGGCGCGCAACCGCTCCGCCTCCTGCCGCATCCCGTGGACGACCTCGCCCAAGGCCAAGCGCGTCGAGGTCCGCTTCCCCGATCCGATGGCGAACCCCTATCTCGCCTTCGCGGCCATGCTGATGGCCGGCATCGACGGCATCGTGAACAAGATCGATCCGGGCCCGGCCATGGACAAGGATCTCTACGACCTGCCGCCGCGCGAATTGAAGAAGATCCCGACCGTCTGCGGTTCGCTGCGCGAGGCGCTGGAGAACCTGAAGAAGGACAACGCTTATCTCAAGGCCGGCGGCGTCTTCAACGACGACTTCCTCGAGAGCTATATCGAACTCAAGATGCAGGACGTGATGCGTTACGAGATGACGCCGCACCCGGTCGAGTTCGCGATGTACTATTCTTACTGAGAGCTTCCTCCCGACCGCGACTGGTTCGCGGTCCACATTCCAACCGGGGCGGAGACGCCCCGGTTTTTTGCTGGCCTTGCGTTAACCGGCTCTCGATCGCGCGGATTTCGGCGATCGTCTTTACCGAACGGAAGCGCCTTGCATGCTAGACGAACGGAATCCAGCCCGTTCCGGAGCGCCGTCATGACCGATATCGCGATCGACCGCTCAAGCGGACGGCTGCTCCAAGCCGGGATCGGCGACCGCACGGTCATTGGCGCGCTAAACGCCTATGGCGCGCTCTCGCGTCCATTGATGCAGCGCGGCCTCTACAAGGCCTGCCGCCTCGTGGGCAAGGTCGCCTGGGCCGATCGCAGGGCGCGCATCACGCTCGCGCCGGGCGCCGAGGTCAGCTTTCCGGCTAGAGACCCGTACTGGAACCGCATGTTGCTGCGCTCCTATGACCACGAGCCGGAGATGGCGCGCTTCCTGCGGCAACTCGCTGGCGTCGACTATAGCTTCGTCGATTGCGGCGCCAATATCGGCTACTGGTCCGTTTTCGTCGCAGCGCCGTCCTGTGGCGGCGGCAAGCCGGTCCTGGCGGTCGAGGCGTCAGCGTCGACCTTCGCCATGCTCGCCGCTAACGCGGCCGCCCATGCGGCGATGATCAGGCCCTTTCATTGCGCCATTCTCGATCGCTCGGATGTCGAGGTCCGCCTGAACGCGGCCGCCCATGAAGCGCGCGGCATCGCTGCGGAGGGGGAGGCTTCGGATGGCGAGACGGTCATGTCCATCGCAATCGACGATCTCGTCGCGCGGGAAGGCTGGAGCGGCCGCCGCCTCGTGGTGAAGCTCGACGTCGAGGGCGTCGAGCGCAAGGCCCTTGCCGGCATGAAGCACGCGCTCGCAACCGACGCCCTGGTGATCTACGAAGACCACGGCTCCGACCAGTCTCATGCGCTGACGCGCCATATTCTGGAGGAGCGCGGCCTGACAGTGCATCTTCTGCTCGACGACGCGATCGTGCCGATCACCGAAGCCGGGCAACTCGACGCCTGGAAGCGCGACCGCACCAAGGGCTATAACCTGATCGCGCGCCGCAACGCCGCGCGTTGGCCCGAGGCGCTCGGCTGAGGCGATCCGGGCTCAGGCGACCGCGCCGCGCCGCTCATTGTGGGCGATCAGGCCGCGATAGGCTTCGACCGTCCGCGCGACATGGCGCTGCGTCGTCAGCGGATCGGCCCAGTAGCGGCGATAGGCGCTCGCGCCCATCGCGGACGCCACGCCATCGTCCTTCAGCCGCATCAGCGCAGCCGACAGCCCTGCCGCATCGCCGCCATCGACAAGGATGCCGTCCTGCCCGTCAGCGATCCAGCTCGCCGGCCCGGTGGTCCGCGCCAGCACCACCGGCACGCCGAGCGAGCGCGCCTCGGCGATGACCAGCGGACCGGGCTCGTACCAAAGCGACGGCAGCACGAGGCAGCGCGCCAGTGCGATCTCCTCGAACACCCTCTCGGCCGGGACCCAGCCGCGGATGTCCGCCGCCGGGTTGGCGCGCGCGATCGCCTCCGCAAGCGGTCCCTCCCCGACGAAACGCACCGGCATGCCGGCCCGCGCGGCCGCCGCCGCAAGGATGTCGGGCGCCTTCTCCTGCGTGAAGCGCCCGAGGAACAGCGCATGACGGTTGGCCGCGACATCGGCCGGCGCCTGCTTGTCGGCTTCCATCATGTTCTCGACCACGACATGCCGGGCATGGCCGGGCAGGAAGGGCGCGGCGAAGTCCCTCGCGAAGTCGCTGACATGGATGAAGAGCGGCGCGCGCAGGCCTCGCATCGCTTCGTCGGAGCGCCATTGCCGCGCGACGCGGACGAGCTTGTGGATATAGGAGGCGCGATCGCAGTTCGAGCCGACGCAGGCCGCCGACATCGGTTTCTGCCGGCAGGGCGCGCCTTCCCGGAAGTTGAAGTAACCGCCGGTCGGGCAGAACGAGAAATAATCGTGCATCGTCACAGCCACCGGCAGCCCGCTCTCGCCGGCGGCGGCCAGCGCAGCCGGGCTGAACGCCTTGGTCCATTGGTGGAGATGCACCAGCGTATCGCCGCGCGGCTGGCGCGCCAGCAGATCGGTCAGGAAGGCATGGGCCGGGGCGTTCCAGACGCCCTGCCTGGCGGCGGCGATCCTGCTGCCGACCTTCCAGATCTCCTCGCCGGAAAACACCGCGATTTCGATACGCGGATGGCTCAGGCGCTCGGAGACCGGGCCGATCGCGCAGGCGAAGACAATATCGACGCCCGCTTCGGCCAGGCCGCGCGCGCTCTCGATGGCGACCTTCGCGGCCCCGCCATTGACGGAACCGAAATCGCTGATGATGACGCAACGCATGGGTCGATCCTCCGCGATGGAGGCTAGGCCCGAAAGGTTGATTTTCCGTCGGAGAAAGTCAGGGCGTCAGCGCAGGCCGAGCAGGCTCAGACCAGCGATGGAGAATAGGGCGACGATACCCCAGAGCCAGCGGCCGGGCGACGTCGCGGCCGGGTTCATCGCGTCGAGCCGGCCAAGTTCCTCATGACCGAAGGCCTCGCCGGCGAGCCGCGCCGTGCGCTCCAGACCCGCAACCCTGATCCCTGGTAACGACGAGCGCAACGCCACGACACTCTCCCCTTGCGGCAAGCCTAGCGCATGAAGGGCCAGGACGGAAAGCCTGCCGGCCATGACACTTTCGCCCATGATGCTGAACGAAGGCTGAATCAGCGTTTCGCGCTACGTCTGGCGCTGATCGCACCCCCGGATGACGCTGATGCGACGGGGTCAGAGGCTGTGACCGGCCCGCGCCAGCAGGCTGGAATCGCCATAGGAATAGAACCGGTATTCTCCAGCGATCGCATGGATATAGGCGCGTTTCATGATGTCGAGCCCGCTGAAGGCGCAGACCAGCATGAACAGCGTGGAGCGGGGCAGATGGAAGTTGGTCATCAGCAGATCGACCGCGCGGAAGCGATAGCCCGGCGTGATGAAGATCGCGGTGTCGCCGCAAAACGGCCCGATGACGCCGTCCTCGCCAGCCGCGCTTTCGAGCAGCCGCAGCGATGTCGTTCCCACCGCGACGATGCGCCCGCCCTGCGATCTGACCGCATTGAGCGCCGCCGCCGTCCCGGCGGAAACGGTTCCGGTTTCCGCATGCATGCGGTGCTCGCGCGTGTCGGTGGCCTTGACCGGCAGGAAGGTCCCTGCCCCGACATGCAGGGTCACGAAATGGCGCGACACCCCGCGCGCCTCCAGCGCCGCCACCAGTTCAGGCGTGAAATGCAGTCCGGCCGTCGGCGCGGCCACCGCCCCGTCCTCGCGCGCATAAAGGGTCTGGTAGTCGACCGCGTCGGCCGCATCGGTGGGACGTTTCCCGGCGATATAGGGCGGCAGCGGCAGTTCGCCGAGGCGCGCGATGGCCTCGTCCAGCGCGGGACCCGACAATGCGAAGCGCAGTTCGACTTCGCCGCCCTCAGCCTTAGCGACGACGATGGCCTCGAGCCGGCCCAACTCGCAGACGCTGGACGCGGCATCCCCACCGAAGACGACCGTCTCGCCAAACCCGAGCTTCTTCGCCGGGCGGGCGAAGGCGAGCCAGCGATCGGCCGCCTCGCGCTTGTGCAGCATGATCTCGATGCCGGCCGATGTCCCGGCCCGGAACCGGCGGCCGCGCAGGCGCGAGGGGATGACGCGCGTGTCGTTGAGCACCAGCGCGTCGCCCGGCTGCAGCAGCGCGACCAGGTCGCGCACGCTGCGGTCCTCGAAGGGCTCGGTCGCATCGGGCCTGACGACGAGCAGGCGCGCCGCATCGCGCGGGCTGGCGGGCCTCAGCGCGATGCGGTCTTCAGGAAGGTCGAAATCGAAGAGATCGACATTCACAATTCCGGCTCAGGCCGAGGCGGCGCCGATATCGGCCATCACCTTCATCGAGACGATGGAGTCAGGATCGCGCACCGGCTCGCCGCGCTTGATCCTGTCGACATTCTCCATGCCTTCGACGACCTCGCCCCAGACCGTGTACTGCTTGTTGAGGAAGCTGGCGTCCTCGAACACGATGAAGAACTGGCTGTTGGCCGAGTTGGGGTTCTGCGAGCGCGCCATCGAGCAGATGCCGCGCACATGCGGCTCGGCGTTGAACTCGGCCTTGAGGTCGGGCAGGTCGGAGCCGCCGGTGCCGGTGCCATGCGGGCAGCCGACCTGCGCCATGAAGCCGTCGATGACGCGGTGGAAGACGATGCCGTCATAAAAACCCTGGCGCGACAGCACCTTCAGGCGCTCGGCATGGGCCGGCGCGAGGTCGGGGCGCAGCTTGATGACCACCTTGCCCTTGGTGGTTTCCATGACGAGGGTGTTTTCCGGGTCGAGCGACATCAGGTCGGCCTTTCATTGGACGGCGCGCGGCCGTGGAAGCGGATGGTGAAGGGTCGCCCCGCGATAGCGGCTCCGAAGCGCGACGACAACCTCAGAGGCGCGCAATCGCGAATCGCATCGAGCACAGACGCTGTGAAACGTTGCTGCAGGGCGGGGTCGGCGCGCCCGGCGCCCCAGGTCACGCGCGGCTGGCCGAAGATGCTGCCGTCGCGGCGCAGGCTGAAGCGCACGGTCGCCATCGCGCCGGCGTTTGGTCCGTCCATGGCTGGCGGTATCCAGCAGCGGCGGATGGCGGGCGCGATCTCGTCGATGCGATCGACCTCTCCGGCGAGGCTGCGGCTGGTCGGCGAGACCGAGCCGCTCAGGCCCGGATCGACCCCGGGGACCGGGCGCGGCAGAACCGGCCGCGACGGAGCGTCGCCGAAGCGGCCGCCGACGCCGGGCGCGTAGCGCTGCCCGGATGGCGGCGGCAGTACCGGATTCTGCGAGCCGGACGGCGGCGGCAGCACCGGGTTCTGCGAACCGGACGCTGGCGGCAGGCCGAGTCCCTGCGTGTCCTGCGCCAGCGCGCTGCCCGTCAGGTTAATCCCGACGAGTAGCGACGCCGCGATGCGCCTGCGGGCCATGGCGTCGCGGCTTACCTTGCGTCCGACTGCAGGCGCATGCGGACGATCTTGTCGGGACCCGTCACCTGGCCCGAGCCGGGTGCGCCCTTCTTGATCTTGCGCACCGCCTCCATGCCGGAGACGACCTCGCCGAACAGGGTGTACTGGCCGGTCAGCGGGCCGCAGCCCTCATAGCAGATGAAGAACTGCGAATTGGCCGAATCAGGCGAACTCGAACGCGCCATGCCGACGGAGCCGACCTTGTAGGGCGTCGGGGTGAACTCGGCAGGCAGGTTCGGCAGGTCGGACTTGCCCGTGCCGGTGCCGGTCGGGTCGCCCGTCTGCGCCATGAAGCCGTCGATCACGCGATGGAACACGATACCGTTGTAGAATCCTTTCTGCGTCAGGGCCTTGATCTGGGCGACATGCTTGGGCGCGAGGTCCGGCCGCAGGCGGATCGTCACCGGGCCGTCCTTGGTCTCGAGGATCAGCGTGTTCCGCGGATCGGGCGCCTGGGCCTGGGCCGCACCGAGCGCGCCTGCAAGGACAAGGATGGCGAGGGATGAGCGCAGCATGGGATGTGTGTCTCCTGCCTGCCGGCGGATTCGACAGGTCTCGATGGCTGTTTTGGTAGCGGCATCCTTGGACGCGAACAAGGCGCTCGCATGGCGCGGCCAGAACAATGTTGCGGCGCACAAGTGCGATGGAGAAGAAATTTGCAGAAAGATCAGGCTTTGGCTGCCTAAAGTGGTGACAGGCCTGTCACAATCCGCTAATCAAATAGCGCTGGGCACGCTCGGTGTGACTTTGTGCGCTGCGGACCAGGTCTCGGGAGGAACAAACGCCCGCCTAGTATATGAGTCGCGCACATCCGATGCGCGCCGATACTGCGGTAAAAACAGACTTTGAGGGCAAGGCTTCGGCCTTGCCCTTTTGTTTGTGGAAACATCCGCCGAAGACTACAGATCGAACGTCGCCCAGACATACCAGACCAGCACGAAGACCAGGCCGGCGATCGCCGAGGTGATGAGCGCGACTTTGACCATGCGCGGCGCGGCCGGCGCGCCCGGATCGGTGCCTTGCGTCACCTCGCCCGCCTCCGCCTGACTACGCACGCCGAAAGGCAGCACGGCGAACAGCACGGTCCACCAGATCACGAAATAAACGGCAACCCCGCCAGCGAGCGTCACGATCCGCCTCCCTCGGCGGCGGAGCCGGCCAGCGCGATGCAGGCGAAGGCGACGCGCGCCTGCGTCGGCACACCGAAGCGCGCCGTGTGCCGCGCCGGCAGGCCTCCGGGAAAGTGCCGGACATATTCGGCGTTGCAGGCGGCATAGTCGGCCGGCTCCGTGATCAGCATGGTCATCTGGACGACGCGGTCTAGCGAACTGCCGGCCTGTCTGAGAATCGACGCCACCTTCGCCAGCGCGTTGCGGACTTCCTCTGCCGGCGTCTCGCCGCGATGGACGCCGCGTTCTGGGTCGTGCGGGGCCGAATGGCCCGACACGAAGATCAGCCCGCCGGCCCGCGTCGCCTCGCTGAAGGGCCGCGGCGAACCGGCTGGAGGCTGACCGAAGAAGTCGATCGGGTTGTCGTCCATCGGGTTCACGCCTGTTCGAGCTCGACCAGCGTTCCGCAGAAATCCTTGGGGTGCAGGAACAGCACCGGCTTGCCATGCGCGCCGATGCGTGGCTCGCCCGAGCCGAGGACACGCGCACCGTCCGCCTTCAGCTTGTCGCGCGCGGCGAGGATGTCGGCGACCTCGTAGCAGATATGGTGGATGCCGCCGTCCGGATTGCGCTCGAGGAATTTCGCCACCGGCGAATCCGCGCCCACCGGCTCCAGCAACTCGATCTTGGTGTTGGGCAATTCGACGAAGACGACGGTGACGCCATGCTCGGGCTGCGGCAACGCCTGCGAGACGCGCGCGCCCAGCGTGTCGCGGTAGAGCGCGGTCGAGGCGGCGAGATCCTTCACGGCGATGGCGACGTGGTTGAGGCGTCCGATCATGGCAGCTCCGCTGATTAGGGCAGTCGGCAATGGGCAGTAGGCAGTAGGCAGTAGGAAAGAACAACAACGTCAGCGGAACGGTCAGCACAATCCGACTGCCGACTGCCGACTGCCCATTGCCGACTGCCGTTCTACACCTCGATCACCAGCGCATGCACCAGCGGCTTCTTGCCCCACTCCTCGTTGACGGCGCTGCGCAGGCCACGCTCGAGCGCGTTGCGCAGGGCCTCGGGGTCGCGCCGCCGCGCCTTTGGGATGTTGTCGAGCAGCTCGGAGACGGCGTCGGCGACGTATTCGTCGAAATCCGTGCCGTCGCGGGTGCGCGGCGGCAGGCCGAGCACGGCGATCTCGGGATCGCCGGCGAGCCCGCCCTTCTCGTCGATCGCGACCGCGACCGAGATCATGCCGGCGAAGGAGAGTTTCCGGCGCTCCGAGATGGTCTTCTCCAGCGCATTCACCAGCAGCGTGCCGTCCTGGTAGAGCCTGCCGTGATTGACCTCGTCGATCTTGCTCGCGCCGTCGGGTCCTATTGCGACGACGTCGCCATTGCCGGCGCGCACCACGGTCTTGACGCCCAGGCCCCGCGCAAAGGTGGCGTGCTCTGACAAATGCAGATCCTCGCCATGGGCGGGGATCACGATTTTCGGCTTCAGCCAGCCATAAAGCCTGGCCATCTCCTCGCGCCGCGGATGGCCCGAGACATGGACGAGATGGGTCCGGTCGGTGATGATCTCGACATTGTCGCGCGCCAGCGCGTTCTGGATCGCGCCCACAGCCTTCTCGTTGCCGGGAATCGTGCGCGAGGAGAAGATCACCCGGTCGCCGGGCGACAGCGCGATCTCGGGATGGTCGTCCGAGGCGATGCGCGAGAGCGCCGCGCGCGGCTCGCCCTGGCTGCCGGTCAGCAGCGCCACGACCTTGTCGCGCGGCAGATAGCCATAGGTGTCGGCCGAGCGAAACGCCGGGATGCCGTCGAGATAGCCGCATTCCCGCGCGACATCGATGACGCGGTCCATGGCGCGCCCGACCACGACGACCTCGCGGCCATCGGCCATGGCGGCCTCGGCCACCGCTTTCAGCCGCGCCACATTGGAGGCGAAGGTGGTGACCGCGACGCGGCCCGGCGCCGAATGCACCAGCTCCTTGATCTTGGCCGCGACATCGGCCTCGCTCGGGCTCGTGCCGTCGCGCATGACGTTGGTCGAATCGCAGACCAGCGCCAGCACGCCCTCCTCGCCGAGCTCGCGCAGGCGCTTCTCGTCGGTGGCTAAGCCGACCTGTGGCGTCGCGTCGATCTTCCAGTCGCCGGTATGAACGACGAGGCCGGCGGGCGTGCGGATGGCGAGCGCGTTCGATTCCGGGATCGAGTGGGCGACAGGCACGAACTCGATGTCGAAGGGGCCGAGCGTGAAGCGCCCGCCCTGGTTGATCACGTTCATCGGCACTTTCGGCGCGCCCGGCTCGGAGAGCCGGCGCGTCGCCAGAAGGCCGGCGGCGAAGCGCGTGCAGTAGACCGGTGCGCGCAGCGAAGGCCACAAGGCGGCGAGCGCGCCGATATGGTCCTCATGGGCATGGGTGATGACGATGCCGAGCAGGTTGGCGCGCTCGGCGATGATGTAGTTCAGGTCCGGCAGGATGATGTCGACGCCGGGCGCCTCGGGCCCCGCGAAGGAGAGCCCGCAATCGACCAGGATCCATTTCCGCCGACCCTCCGGCCCAAAACCGTAGAGCGCGGCGTTCATGCCGATCTCGCCGAGGCCGCCGAGGGGAACGAAAACGAGTTGGTCGGGGGAACGGGTCACGAAATATCCTGACTGAAACTAGGAAAAGCGCGTTGGCGCAAAGGTCTGCGGGAGCCCTACCACGCTGCGCGGCAGGTCTCCAGCACTACGGTCGTTCAGGCGGGCGCGGCAAAATAGAGATCGCCTGCATCGATGATGTGACGCCCGTCGACGGTGTCGAGTTCGAGCCGGCCCGAGGCGTCGAGCCCGGCAAAGACGCCGCTGAGCGGCCCGTCGCCGAGCCGGATCGTGATCGTCTCGCCAAGGAAGGCCGCTTGCTCAAGCCAGGCGGTCCGGATCGGGCCGAAGCCGCCGGGCCTCGACCAGACGGCGAAGCGCGAAACCCAGGCCTCGCTCAGCGCCGTCAGCAGGGCCTCGACCGTCGCACCCGGTCCATGCGCGGCGAGCGCCGTCGCAGGATAGGGCGTGTCCTGGGGACATGAGGCGATGTTGACGCCGAAACCGATGATCAGGTCGAGCCGCCCTGCCCGGCTCTCGCCCTCCAGCAGCAGGCCCGCGGTCTTGGCGCGATCGACCAGCAGGTCGTTTGGCCATTTGAGCTTGAGGTCTGACGCCGCCGGCCCGAGCACCTGCGCAGCCGCATCATGCAGCGCCAGACCCGCGACGAAGCCGAGTTGCGGCGCGAGCGCGGGCTCGCAGGGGTTGGTCAGCAGCAGGCTGGCGTAGAGATTGCCCGGCGGCGAGCCCCAGACCCGGCCATGCCGGCCGCGCCCGGCGGTCTGCTCGCGCGCCACGATCCAGAGCTTGCCAGAATCGCCGTCACGAAGCGCGCGGCGCGCCTCCTCCATGGTCGAGCCGACCGCGTCGCGGACGATCAGGCGGTAGCCGGCGGTGCGGGCTGCTTCAGAGAGCACGCGGCGTCAAAACAGCGACTTCGCCGCCGCCGCCGCCGAGTTGAACAGCGGCGCGGGCGCAAGCGACAGCACCAGCACGAAGCCGGCCGAGACCAGCAGCACGGCGCGCACGCCGAGATCGCCGCGCTCGAAGGCGGGCCTGGCCTCGTCGAAATAGATGATCTTGACCAGCCGCAGATAGTAATAGGCCCCGACCACGCTGGTCACGACGCCGACGACCGCGAGCGTGTAGAGCTTGGCGTCGATCGCCGCCAGGAAGACGTAGAACTTCGCCCAGAACCCGGCCAGAGGCGGAATGCCGGCGAGCGAGAACATCATCATCGCCAGCGCGAACGCCATCCAGGGATTGGTCCGCGACAGGCCGGCGAGCTCGCCGATGTCCTCGACCGCCTTGCCGTCGCGCCGCATCATCAGGACGCAGGCGAAGGCCCCGAGCGTGGTGGCGAGATAGATCGCCATGTAGACCATCACGCCCTGCACGCCACCCGGCGTGCCGGCCGCGAGGCCGACGAGCGCGTAGCCCATATTGGCGATCGAGGAATAGGCCAGCAGGCGCTTGATGTTGGTCTGACCGATGGCCGCGAAAGCGCCCAGCGCCATCGAGGCGATCGAGATGAAGATCACGATCTGCTGCCATTCGTGCAGCGCGCCGGGAAACGCGCCGACGAAAACGCGCACCGTCATCGCCATCGCCGCCATTTTCGGCGCGGCGGCGAAGAAGGCCGCAACCGGGGTCGGCGCGCCCTCGTAGACGTCGGGCGTCCACATGTGGAACGGCACGGCCGAGATCTTGAAGGCGAGCCCAGCCGCCACGAAGACGATGCCGAAGATCAGGCCCAGCCCGACATTGCCGCCCTGAACGGCGGCAGCGATGCCGGCATAGTTCACCGTGCCGGTGAATCCGTAGACCAGCGACGCGCCATAGAGCAGCATTCCAGACGAGAGCGCGCCGAGGACGAAGTATTTCAGCCCGGCCTCGGTCGATTTCTGGTTGTCGCGGTCGAAGGCGGCGACGACATAGAGCGCCAGCGACTGCAATTCGAGGCCGACATAGAGGCTGATCAGGTCGCTCGCCGAGATCATCATCATCATGCCGATAGTCGCGAGCACGATCAGGATCGGGAACTCGAAGCGCATCGAGCCGTCGCGGCGCATGCTGTCCGACGAGAGCAGGATGGCGGCGGCCGCGCCGAGCAGCGTCAGCACCTTCATGAAGCGGGCAAAGCCATCGGCGACGAAGCCGCCATTGAAGGTCACGGCCTTGCCGGTTCCCGAAAGCACCAGCACCAGCGCCAGCGCGAACAGCGCGAGCGCCGCCCCTTCGAGCAGGCGTGTCGAGCGTTCGCCCTTGATGGCGCCGAACAGCACCATGGCGATGGCGCCGAGCGCCAGGATGATCTCGGGCAGGGCCGGGCCGAGGGCGTGAAGCGTCATGTCGGCGACCTTACTGAGCTGCCAGCATCGCCGTTTTCGCGGCGGTGATGGCGGCCTGATAGTTCTTGATGAGGGCTTCCGTCGGCGCGGCGAACGCGTCGAGGATCGTGCCGGGGCGCACGCCATACCAGATCGTCAGCACGACCAGCGGGACGAGCGTCGCCATCTCGCGGCGGTTGAGGTCGGTGATGTCCTTGAGTTCCGGCTTGACCAGTTCGCCGAACATCACACGGCGATAGAGCCAGAGCGCATAAGCGGCCGACAGGATGACGCCCGAGGTCGCGATGAAGGCGACCCAGGGGTTGGCCTTGAACGCGCCCATCAGCGTCAAAAACTCGCCGACGAAGCCGGCCGTGCCGGGCAGCCCGACATTGGCCATGGTGAAGACCATGAAGATCACGGCATAGACCGGCATCCGGTTCACCAGCCCGCCATAGGCGGCGATCTCGCGGGTGTGCATCCGGTCGTAGACCACGCCGACGCAGAGGAAGAGCGCGCCCGAAACCAGCCCGTGGCTCATCATCTGGAACATCGCGCCCTGGATGCCCTGCGGCGTCAGGGTGAACAGGCCCATGGTGACGAAGCCCATATGCGCCACCGACGAATAGGCGATCAGCTTCTTGATGTCCTCCTGCATCAGCGCCACCAGCGAGGTGTAGACGATGGCGATGACAGAGAGGGCGAAGACGAGGGGCGCGAAATCCTGCGACGCTTCCGGGAACATCGGGATCGAGAAGCGGATGAAGCCGTAACCACCCATCTTCAAAAGGATCGCCGCCAGAATCACCGATCCTGCGGTCGGCGCTTCCACGTGCGCGTCCGGCAGCCAAGTATGGACCGGCCACATCGGCATCTTCACCGCGAAGGAGGCGAAGAAGGCGAGCCAGAGCCAGGTCTGCATGCCGGACGGAAACTTGTGCGCCAGCAGCGTCGGGATGTCGGTGGTGCCGGCGTTCCAGTACATCGCCATGATGGCGAGCAGCATCAGCACCGAGCCGAGCAACGTGTAGAGGAAGAACTTGTAGGAAGCGTAGACCCGCCGCTTGCCGCCCCAGATGCCGATGATCAGGAACATCGGGATCAGGCCGGCCTCGAAGAACAGGTAGAACAGCACGAGGTCGAGCGCCGCGAACACGCCGATCATCAGCGTCTCGAGGATCAGGAACGCGATCATGTATTCGCGCACCCGCTTCGTCACCGAGGTCCACGAGGCCAGGATGCAGAACGGCATCAGGAAGGCGGTCAGCACGATGAACGGGAAGGAGAAGCCGTCGACGCCGAGCTTGAACTTGATGACATCCGAGACCCAGGCGTGGGTCTCGACGAGCTGGAAGCCGGGGTTGGCGGGGTCGAAGCGGGACCACGCAACGCAGACGAGGATAAAGGTCAGCACCGTCGCGGCCAGCGCCGCATAGCGGGCGTTGGAGTCGACCGACGCGTCGTCGCCGCGCTGCGCCAGGATGAAGGCCGCGCCGACCAGCGGCAGGACGAGAAGTCCGGTGAGGATTCCGAAGCCGAACATCATCTCACCCGCGAACCAGCAGATACCAGGTCACCAGCCCCGCGACGCCGATCAGCATGGCGAAGGCATAGTGATAGACGAAGCCCGTCTGCAGCCGGACGACGCGGTTGGTGACGTCGACGACGCGCGCCGAAATCCCGTCCGGCCCGATGCCGTCGATGACGGTGCCGTCACCCTTCTTCCAGAGGAACCTGCCGAGCCACATCGACGGCTTCACGAACAGGAAGTCGTAGATCTCGTCGACATACCACTTGTTCAGCAGGAACTTGTAGAGCACCGGATTGGCCGCCGCGAGCTTGCCGGGCACGTCGGGCCGCCTGACATACATGTACCAGGCCAGCGCGAAACCGATCAGCATCGCTACGAAGGGCGACCAGACCACCCATTTGGGCACCTCGTGCATGGCGTGCAGGATGTGGTTGTCTTTTCCGGTGAACAGCGAGGCTTTCCAAAAGCCTTCATAGCCGTCGCCGACGAAGACGCCCTTGAAGGCGAGCCCGGCGAAGAGCGCGCCCAGCGCCAGCACGCCGAGCGGGATCAGCATCGTGAGCGGGCTTTCATGCGGCGTATGATCGTGGCCGTGGCCGTGGTCGTGATGAGCATGGGCGGCGTGAGCAGGGTCGTCGTGACCGTGGGCGTGAGCCCCAGCCCCCCAGCGCGGCTTGCCCTCGAAGGTCATGAAGTAGAGGCGCCACGAATAGAACGAGGTCATGCAGGCGGCGACGACCAGCAGCACGAAGGCGTATTCGCTGGCGAAACCCTTATGGGCCGCATAGGCGCTCTCGATAATCGCGTCCTTGGAGAAATAGCCGGCGAAGAGCGGAAAGCCGGTCAGCGCCAGCGTGCCGATGGTCATGGCCGCGGCCGTCAGCGGGATGTGCTTCCGCAAGCCCCCCATATGGCGCATGTCCTGCTCGTGATGCATCGCGTGGATGACCGAGCCCGCGCCCAGAAACAGCAGCGCCTTGAAGAAGGCGTGGGTGAAGAGGTGGAAAATGCCGGCGGAGTAAGCCCCGACGCCGAGCGCCACGAACATGTAGCCGAGCTGCGAGCAGGTCGAATAGGCGATCACCCGCTTGATATCGTTCTGGACGAGGCCGACGGTGGCGGCGAAGAAGGCGGTCGTCGCGCCGACGACGATGACGACGAGCGCGGCGTTGGGCGCATATTCGAAGATCGGCGACAGGCGCGCCACCATGAAGACGCCGGCGGTGACCATGGTCGCGGCATGGATCAGCGCCGAGACCGGGGTCGGGCCTTCCATCGCGTCGGGCAGCCAGGTGTGCAGCAGGAACTGCGCCGACTTGCCCATCGCGCCCATGAACAGCAGCAGCGCCGCCAAAGTCAGCGCGTTCCACTCGAAGCCGATGAAGCGGAAGGTCTGGGTCGTGAGTTCGCCGACGCGCGGGAAGATGGCGTCGAAGGCAACCGAGCCGAACAGCACGAAGACGAGGAAGATGCCGAGCGCAAAGCCGAAATCGCCGACGCGGTTGACGATGAAAGCCTTCATCGCCGCCGCATTGGCCGAGGGCTTCTTGTACCAGAAGCCGATCAGCAGATAGGAGGCGAGCCCGACCCCTTCCCAGCCGAAGAACATCTGCACGAGGTTGTCGGCCGTCACCAGCATCAGCATCGCGAAGGTGAAGAGCGAGAGATAGGCGAAGAAGCGCGGCCTGTGCTCGTCCTCATGCATGTAGCCGATCGAGTAGAGATGCACGAGCGACGACACGGTGTTGACGACGACAAGCATGACGACCGTCAGCGTGTCGATGCGGAAGGCCCAGTCGACGCGCAGATCGCCCGAGGCCATCCAGGTCGCGACCTGCACCCGCGTCGTCCCTGCGCCGAAACCGACATTGAAAAAAGCGACCCAGGACAGGACGGCCGCGACCATCAGCAGCGAGGTGGTGACGATTTCCGAGCCGCGCGCGCCGATCAGCCGGCCGAACAGGCCGGCGATCAGGAAGCCGATCAGGGGAAGGAAGACGATCGCGTGATACATGGCCGGCCGCTCAGCCCTTCATCATGTTGATGTCTTCCACCGCGATCGTGCCGCGGTTGCGGAAGTAGACGACGAGGATGGCGAGCCCGATGGCGGCTTCCGCCGCAGCCACCGTCAGCACGAGCAGCGCAAAAATCTGGCCGACGATGTCGTTCAGGAAGCTGGAGAACGCTACGAAATTGAGGTTGACCGCGAGCAGGATGAGCTCGACCGACATCAGGATGACGATGACGTTCTTGCGGTTGAGGAAGATGCCGAGCACGCCGAGCGTGAACAGGATCGCGGCGACGGCGAGGTAATGTCCGAGACCGATCATCACGCCATCTCCTCGGGGACGCCGGCGCGCGAGGGCACCTGCTTGACGTCCATCGCCATGCCCTTGGTGCGGGCGTTCTGGGTCGGGATGTCCTGGCGCTTGACGCCGGGACGCTCGCGCAGCGTCAGCACGATCGCGCCGATCATGGCGACGAGCAGCACGAGCCCGGCCGCCTGGAAGTAGTAGATATACTGCGTGTAGAGCACCCGCCCGATCGCCTCGGTGTTGCTGATCGTGGTGGGAATCGCGGCGACCGGCGCGCGAACGATCTGCGGGTCGATGACCCAGGCCCCGACGACGAGCAGGAGTTCGACCGCGAAGATCAGCCCGATCAGCGCCCCCACCGGCAGGTAGTTCTGGAAGCCCTGGCGGAACTCGGCGAAATCGACGTCGAGCATCATCACGACGAACAGGAACAGCACCGCGACCGCGCCGACATAGACCACGATCAGCAACATCGCCAGGAACTCGGCCCCGAGCAGCAGGAACAGCCCCGCCGCGTTGACGAAGGCGAGGATCAGGAACAGCACCGAATGCACTGGATTGCGCGCGGTCACCACCATGAAGGCGGAGGCGACCGTGACGCCCGCGAAGAGATAGAAGAAAGCCGCTGCGGCGTTCATCCTGGCCAGTCCTGTTGCAGCGCCGGAAGCTGGCGCGGATTCGAAGCGTCTATAGTCAGGGCAGTCGGCAGTAGGCAATCGGCAGTCGTCAGATCGCGCTCACGACTGCCTACTGCCGATTGCCCACCGCCCAATTCTCACCGATACGGCGCATCCATCGCGATGTTGCGGGCGATCTCGCGCTCCCAGCGCGCGCCGTTCGCGAGCAGCCGGTCCTTGTCGTAGAACAGCTCCTCGCGGGTTTCGGTCGCGAACTCGAAATTCGGCCCCTCGACGATGGCGTCGACCGGGCAGGCCTCCTGACAGAAGCCGCAATAAATGCACTTGGTCATGTCGATGTCGTAACGCGTCGTGCGGCGCGTGCCGTCATTGCGGCGCGGGCCGGCCTCGATCGTGATCGCCTGCGCCGGGCAGATCGCCTCGCAGAGCTTGCAGGCGATGCAGCGTTCCTCGCCGTTCGGATAGCGCCGCAAGGCATGCTCGCCCCGGAAGCGCGGGCTGAGCGCCCCCTTTTCGAAGGGGTAGTTCAGCGTCGCCTTCGGCTTGAAGAAATAGCGCATCGACAGGACAAACGCCGAGACGAACTCCTTGAGGAGCAGGCCCTTTGCGGCTTGCGCGAGTGTCATCGCTGAACGTCCCTCTTCCAACAACCTCAACCGAACGCCGTCCGGCCGATCCAGTATCCCAGCACCGGCGTCCCGCCGACCAACAGCACCAGCATGATCGCCTGCAGCAGGCGAATGCGCCTCGCATAGTCCGCACGCTCGGCCTCGGTCTGTGAACGGTCCGTCCGTCGCAACGCCATGATCACCACGCTGGACAAGACCTTGTACTCGACCCAGCCGAACACGAAGCCAGCGACGGCTCCAACCAGACCGGCGAGTTCCATGGCGCCCTCACGTTCCCACGGTCGTCACGACACAAACCCGCCGCCGCCATCAGCGCACCGGGCCCCAGCCCGTGACCTGCAGCACGAAAGCCACGATCACCACCGACGCCAGCGATAGCGGCAGAAACACCTTCCAGCCCAGCCGCATCAGTTGGTCGTAGCGGTAGCGCGGCACGAAGGCCTTCACCATCGCGAACATGAAGAAGACGGCGCAGACCTTGAAGGCGAACCAGAACACGCCCGGCAGCCAGGTGAACGGCGCGATCGGGAACGGCGGCAGCCAGCCGCCCAGAAACAGGATCGTCATCAGCGCGCACATGGTCATGATCGCCACGTATTCGCCGAGCATGAACAGCAGATAAGGCGTCGAGGAATATTCGACCATATAGCCGGCGACGAGCTCCGACTCCGCCTCCGGCAGGTCGAAGGGCGGCCGGTTCGTCTCGGCCAGCGCCGAGATGAAGAAGATCACGAACATCGGGAAGAGCGGCAGCCAGTACCAGCCGAACAGGCCGGCCCGCGAGTTCTGCGCCTCGACGATGGCCGACAAATTCAGCGAGCCGACGCAGAGCAGGACGGTGATGATGACGAAGCCGATCGAGACCTCGTAGGAGACCATCTGCGCCGCCGAGCGCAGCGCGCCCATGAACGGGTATTTCGAGTTCGAGGCCCAGCCGGCCATGATCACGCCGTAGATGCCGAGCGACGAGATCGCCAGCACGTAAAGGATGCCGACATTGATGTCGGCGATCGCCCAGCCTTCCGCCACCGGGATCACGGCCCAGGCCGAAAGCGCCAGCAGGCAGGTGACGAAGGGCGCAAGCAGGAACACGCCCTTGTTGGCGCCCGACGGGATGATCGGCTCCTTGAAGGCGAATTTCAGCAGGTCGGCGAAGCTCTGGAACAGGCCGAAGGGCCCGACAACGTTGGGCCCGCGCCGGAGCTGCACCGCCGCCCAGATCTTGCGGTCGGCCAGCAGGATATAGGCGATGAAGACGAGCAGGCAGGCGAGCAGCAGGAAGCTCTTGCCGAGCATGATCAGGATTTCGATCGCGTAGCCCATTTCCACGGCGAGGCCCCTCATTCCGCTGCCTGCGCGAGCCGGCCGGACGCCAGCGCCGAGCATTCGGCCATCACGGCGGATGCGCGCGCGATCGGGTTGGTCTGGTAGAAATCGGCGACGGGCGAGATGAAGCGGGCCTTCTCGGCCTTGCCGCCGAGCCCGGCGAGCGAGGCAAGCTGGCCTGCTTCGTTGACCGGGGCTGCATCGAGCGCGGCGAGATGCGGATGCTCGGCATAGAGCGCCTTACGCAACCCGCTGAGCGAATCGAACGGCAGCGTCTTGTCCAAGGCGGCAGACAGCGCCCGCAGGACCGCCCAGTCCTCGCGGGCGTCGCCCGGCGGGAATGTGGCGCGGTCGGTCATCTGCACGCGCCCTTCCGTGTTGACGTAAGTGCCCGATTTCTCGGTATAGGCCGCGCCCGGCAGGATGATGTCGGCGCGATGCGCGCCCTTGTCGCCATGCGTGCCCTGATAAACCACGAAAGCCCCGGCCGGAACCTCGATCTCGTCGGCCCCGAGCAGGAACAGCAGGTCGAGAGCGCCAGGCTGGAGCATGCCGGCGACGTCGAGACCGCCCTCGCCTGGAACGAAGCCGAGATCGAGCCCGCCGACGCGGGAAGCAGCCGTATGCAGCACGCCGAAACCGGTCCAGCCTTCGCCGGCGCCCAGCAACTGCGAAGCCTTTGCGGTCATGGAGAGGATCGCCTCGCCATCGGGCCGCGCCAGCGCGCCCTGCCCGACCAGAACCATCGGCTTCGCCTTGCCGGCGGTCGCGGTCCTGATCAGCTCGGCGAGCGAATCCGGGCCGGCGCCGAGATAATCATAGCCATAGGTCAGATCGGCCTGCTCGCCGATGAGGCTGACCTTGAAGTCGCCGCGCAGCCAGCGCTTGCGGATGCGCGCATTCAGGATCGGCGCTTCGCGGCGCGGGTTCGCGCCGATGATCAGCAACGAATCCACCTCGTCGATGCCGGCGATGCCGGCATTCAGGACGTAGCTGGCGCGGCCGAATTTCGGGTGCAGTTTCGTGCCATCCTGTCGGCAGTCGATGTTTTCGCTGCCAAGCGAGCCCATCAGGCTCTTGAGCGCGAACATCTCCTCGACCGCCGCGAGGTCGCCGGCGATCGCGCCGATCTTCGCAGGTTGCGCAGCTTTCACCTTCCCTGCGATCAGCGCGAAGGCCTCGGCCCAGCTGGCCGGCTTCAGCGCGCCATCGACCCGGATATAGGGCCGGTCGAGCCGCTGGGTCCGCAGCCCGTCGACGATGTGGCGGGTCTTGTCGGAGATCCACTCCTCGTTCACCGCCTCGTTGAGGCGCGGCAGGATGCGCATCACCTCGCGGCCGCGCGAATCGACCCGGATCGCCGAGCCGACCGCGTCCATCACGTCGATGGACTGCGTCTTGGTCAGCTCCCAGGGCCGCGCCTTGTTCTGGTAGGGTTTCGAGGTCAGCGCGCCGACCGGGCAGAGATCGACGACGTTGCCCTGAAGCTCCGAGGTCATCGCCTGTTCGAGATAGGTGGTGATCTCCATGTCCTCGCCGCGGCCGATCGCGCCGAGGTCCTGGCCGCCGGCCACTTCCGTGGTGAAGCGGACGCAGCGCGTGCACTGGATGCAGCGCGTCATCGAGGTCTTCACCAGCGGGCCGATATACTTGTCCTCGACCGCGCGCTTGTTCTCGGCATAGCGCGAGGTGTCGACGCCATAGGCCATGGCCTGGTCCTGAAGGTCGCATTCGCCGCCCTGGTCGCAGATCGGGCAGTCGAGCGGGTGGTTGATCAGGAGGAACTCCATCACCCCCTCGCGCGCCTTCCTGACCATGGGCGACTTCGTCGAGACGACAGGCGGCTCGCCATTGGGGCCGGGCCGCAGATCGCGCACGCCGATGGCGCAGGAGGCCTGCGGCTTCGGCGGGCCGCCCTTCACCTCGACCAGGCACATCCGGCAATTGCCGGCGATCGAAAGCCGCTCATGGAAGCAGAAGCGCGGCACCTCGGCGCCCGCCGCCTCGCAGGCCTGCAGGACCGTGTAATCGGCCGGAACGTCGACCTCGATGCCGTCGATGAGGAGTTTGGTCATCAGCTTGGCTGCCTTTCCCGTAGCAGCTTTTCGAGCTCGTCGAACACCTGATCCAGACGCCGTTCTTGTTTGGTCTGTTTGAAGCCGGTCTCTGTGCTCTGGCCGAGCGTGTAGACCAATAGAGTGTGCTGTTCTTCGATGCGTTTGTCGGAGGCGACAGATTGTTTTTCGACGTTTATCAAGCGCTGATCGATGATTTCGAGCTTCTCGCGGATTTCGCGCAGCCTCACCAATACGACATTGTCGAGTTCTTCGCTCATAACCTTCACTCCGCCGCCATCAGCCGCACCGGCTCGGAATGCGGGTTCGCCGAATAGTCGTCGATGCGCTTCTCGATCTCGTGACGGAAATGCGCGATCAGACCCTGGATCGGCCAGGCGGCGGCGTCGCCGAGCGCGCAGATGGTGTGGCCCTCGATCTGCTTCGTCACGTCGAGCAGCATGTCGATCTCGCGCTTCTGGGCGCGGCCCTCGGCCATGCGCGTCATCACCCGCCACATCCAGCCTGTGCCCTCGCGGCACGGCGTGCACTGGCCGCAGCTCTCATGCTTGTAGAAATAGCTGATGCGCGCGATGGCGCGAACGATATCGGTCGACTTGTCCATGACGATGACGGCCGCCGTGCCGAGGCCAGACTTCAGCTTCGACAGCGAATCGAAATCCATCGGCGTGTCGATGATCTGCTCGGCCGGGACCATCCTGACCGATGAGCCGCCGGGGATGACCGCCATCAGATTGTCCCAGCCGCCGCGCACGCCGCCGCAATGACGGTCGATCAGCTCGCGAAAGGGGATGCCCATCACCTCTTCGACATTGCAGGGCTTGTTCACATGCCCCGAGACGCAGAACAGCTTGGTGCCGACATTGTTGGGGTTGCCGAGCGAGGAGAACCACGACGCGCCGCGGCGCAGGATGGTCGGCGCGACGGCGATCGATTCGACGTTGTTGACGGTGGTCGGGCAACCATACAGGCCGACATTTGCCGGAAACGGGGGTTTCAGGCGCGGCATGCCCTTCTTGCCTTCAAGGCTTTCGAGCAGCGCCGTCTCCTCGCCGCAGATATAGGCCCCTGCCCCGTGATGGACGTAGAGGTCGAAGGGATAGCCGTGCTTGTTGTTCTGGCCGATGAGGTTGGCCTCATAGGCCTCGTCGACGGCGCGTTGCAGCGCCTCGCGCTCGCGGATGTATTCGCCGCGGATGTAGATGTAGGCCGCGTGCGCGCCCATGGCGAATGAGGCGATCAGGCAGCCCTCGACCAGCGTATGCGGGTCGTTGCGCATGATCTCGCGATCCTTGCAGGTGCCCGGCTCCGATTCGTCGGCGTTGACGACGAGGTAATGCGGCCGGCCGTCATTGGCCTTGGGCATGAACGACCATTTCAGGCCCGTGGGGAAGCCGGCCCCGCCGCGCCCGCGCAGGCCCGACTTCTTCATCTCGTCGACGATCCAGTCGCGCCCCTGCTCCAGCAGGAACTTGGTGCCGTCCCAGGCGCCGCGCGCCATCGCGCCCTTCAGCGAGAGGTCGTGCCGGCCATAGAGATTGGTGAAAATCCGGTCGCGGTCTGCGAGCATCGTCTTGGCCTCACTTCACCGGCTTGTCGCCGAGGGCCGAATCCGGCCGCCAGCCCGTGCTGAGCTTCTTCGCCTGCGAAATCCAGTCGTCGCGGGTAGCGCGGCCCTTGAAGCCGGTCAGCCTTGCATCGACCCAGGCCAGTTCCTCCGCCTTCCAGCCGGCGATCTGGTCGAAATGCCAGACGCCCATCTCGTTGAGCATCGTCGCAAGTTTCGGACCGACGCCCCAGATGATTTCGAGATCGTCGGGCTTGTTGTCGCGCGCGGCGGTGAGCAGCTCTGGCTTGGACTCGGCGATCGGCGCAGACGGCGCATCGGCTCGCTTGGCGGATGCGGCGACCGCGGCCTCGCTCACCTTGCCATTGGCAGCCGGCGTGTCCTGCGACGCGCCCGAAGGCTGTCCCGGCTCGGAGGGCTTCGGTCGGCCGGCGGCGGCGGTTTCCGTAGCGGGCTTGGTCTCCACGGCGACCGGCGTCGCCTCGGCAGCCTTCGCGGCGGCCTCTGCCGCAGCCTTCGCCGCAGCCGCCTCTGCCGCCGCCTTGCGTTGGTCGGCGATGCGCGCCTGCCAGTCGCCAGCGCCGATCACGGTGCCGTCGTAGAGCGCCGCATCCTTCAGCGTCTCACCGCCGCCGAGCGGCTCCGAGCAGGAGCGGTCGTTCTGCGGGCCGGGCTTCGTCGGCCTGCCATGGCGCAGATCGTCGAGCAGCGCGCGGAAATTGTCCGGCGTCAGGTCCTCGTAATAGTCGAAATTGATCTGCGCCATCGGCGCGTTGCAGCACGCTCCGAGGCACTCGACCTCGAGCCAGGACAGCTTGCCGTCGGCGGAAACGGTCGATTGCGGGCCGATCACCTCCTCGCACACCTTGCGGATCGCCTCCGCGCCGCGCAGCGCGCAGGGCGTCGTGCCGCAGAGCTGGATGAAATGCTCGCCGACCGGCTGGAGATTGAACATCGTGTAGAAGGTCGCGATCTCCATGACGCGCATCGGCGCCATGTCGAGCTTCTGCGCCACCGCCTCGATCGCGGCGCGCGGCACCCAGCCGTCATGTTGCTCCTGCGCCTTCCACAAGAGCGGGATCACGGCGGAAGCCTGCCGGCCCTGCGGATACTTGGCGATCTGCTGGTCGGCCCAGTTCTCGTTCGCCGCGTCGAAGGCGAAGGAGGCGGGCTGGACATGATCGGGGGCGAGACGACGAACGGACATGGGATTACCTCGGCTCTCGATCGGCAGCGTTCTCGCTCCGGGCTAGACCAGCCGCGATGACGGCATCCAGCGTCAGATCGAGACCGGGCGGATCGAGCCGGATCGAACCGCTGCGATGGATGCTGGTGCTCACCCCGTCTCCAACGCGCGCGTGATGAACCACAGCGCCGAGTTCCGGATCGACGATCAGATAGTGACAGACGCTGTCGAGGCCGAAATACTCGACCAGCTTGCGTCCGGTATCCATCAGACCGGAGCCCGGCGACACGACCTCGACGACGATGAGCGGCCGCTCTAGGATCATCGCGTCCGGATCCGCCGATACTCCGCATTGAACAGATGCATCAGGCTCGCGCACGGTCGCTTCGCCTGTCCGAACGCCGACCCCGTCGGTAAACACCTCACAGGGGAGACCGGCCTTCTCGACCGCCTCCTCGAGCGCGCGGCAGATCGTCTTCTTCGCCCGGTTGTGCCGGACGCGCTCGGGCGACATGGCGACCACGCGGCCATCGACCAGCTCATGCCGGCCGCCTATGTCCGTCTCGGCCAAGGCAAGATACTGCTCGATCGAGAGCCGGCCTTCGGGCCAATGCGTCGCCGCTCCGCTCACCGGTCGACCTCCCCGAACACGATATCAAGCGAGCCCAGAATGGCCGAGACATCCGCCAGCATGTGCTTGCGGCACATGAAGTCCATCGCCTGCAGATGCGCGAAGCCCGGCGCCTTGATCTTGCAGCGATAGGGCTTGTTGGTGCCGTCGGAGACGAGATAGACGCCGAACTCGCCCTTGGGCGCCTCGACCGCGGCATAGACCTCGCCTGCCGGCACCTTGAAGCCCTCGGTGTAGAGCTTGAAATGATGGATCAGCGCTTCCATCGAGCGCTTCATCTCAGCCCTTTTGGGCGGCACCATCTTGCCGTCGAGGGACGAGATGGGCCCGCCGCCATCGGGCGCCATCAGCTTCTCACAAGCCTGCTTCATGATGCGCACCGATTGGCGCATCTCCTCCATGCGGATGTGGTAGCGATCGTAGCAGTCGCCGTTCCGGCCGACGGGGATGTCGAACTCCATCTCCTCGTAGCACTCATAGGGCTGCGACTTGCGCAAATCCCAGGGCGCGCCCGAGCCGCGCACCATCACGCCCGAAAAGCCCCATTTCCAGCAGGTTTCGAGATCGACCACGCCGATATCGACATTGCGCTGCTTGAAGATGCGGTTGTCGGTCAGCAGAGTTTCAAGATCGTCGCAGACCTGAAGGAACGGGTCGCACCATTCGGCGATGTCGTGGATCAGCGAGATCGGCAGGTCCTGATGCACGCCGCCCGGCCTGACATAGGCCGCATGCATGCGCGCGCCGCAGGCCCGCTCGTAGAAGATCATCAGCTTCTCGCGTTCCTCGAAACCCCAGAGCGGCGGCGTCAGCGCGCCGACATCCATCGCCTGCGTGGTGACGTTGAGGATATGCGAGAGAATGCGGCCGATCTCGGAAAAGAGCACGCGGATGAGCTGGCCACGGCGCGGCACGGCCACGCCCATCAGCTTCTCGACCGCGAGGCAATAGGCATGCTCCTGGTTCATCGGCGCGACATAGTCGAGCCGGTCGAAATAGGGCAGCGCCTGCAGATAGGTTTTTGCCTCGATCAGCTTTTCGGTGCCGCGATGCAAGAGGCCGATATGCGGATCGACGCGCTCGACCACCTCGCCGTCGAGCTCCAGCACGAGGCGCAGCACGCCATGCGCGGCCGGGTGCTGGGGCCCGAAGTTGATCGAAAAGTTCCGGATATTGTGCTCTGTCATGTCCGGCTCCGCTTAGGCCGTCTTCGCTTTTTCGTCGCCGGGCAGGACGTAATCGGTCCCCTCCCACGGACTCAAGAAATCGAAGTTCCGAAACTCCTGGTTCAACTTCACCGGCTCGTAAACCACACGCTTCTGCTCGTCGTCGTAGCGGACCTCGACGAAGCCGGTCAGCGGGAAGTCCTTGCGTAGCGGATACCCCTCGAAACCATAGTCGGTGAGGATGCGGCGCAGGTCCGGGTGGCCCGAGAACAGGATGCCGTAGAAATCGTAGGCCTCGCGCTCGTACCAGTTCGCGGCCGGAAACACCTCGATCACCGAGGGAACAGGCGTCGCCTCATCGGTCTGCACCTTGATCCGGACGCGCCGGTTATGGCGCGGCGAGAGCAAATGGTAGACGACGTCGAAGCGCTTCTCGCGTCCGGGATAGTCGGCGCCGGCGATGTCGGTGAAATTGACGAAACGGAAGCGCGGCTCGGCGTAAAGCGTGCGAAGCACCTCGACGATCCGGGCTGCCTCGACATAGATCGTCAGTTCGTCGAAGGCGACGACCGCGTCCGTGACCGCGCCCGGCAGCGCGGCCCTGATCTCTTCGCCGAGGGCTACGAGCGCTTCGCTCATTTATGCGTCTCCAACGCGCGGACCTTCGCTTCGAGAGCCTCGATCCGTTCCTCGAACTCGCCGGTGAGCAAGCGCGTCATCAGCGTGTCCGATGTCAGCGCGTGCTTGAACGAGATCATCTGGCCCTCGATCTTCGCCAGGCGCTGTTCGAGCACGTCGAACCGAACCGCATGCTCCGCCCGCATCTCGCGCAGCATCGGCATGATCATGTCGATCGAATCAGCCATGGCTCACCTCTCGATCGTGCCGGTGCGGCGGATCTTCTTCTGCAGCAGCAGCACGCCGTAGAGCAGCGCCTCGGCGGTCGGCGGGCAGCCGGGCACATAGATGTCGATCGGCACGATGCGGTCGCAGCCGCGCACCACCGAATAGCTGTAGTGGTAATAGCCGCCGCCATTGGCGCATGAGCCCATCGAGATGACGTAGCGCGGCTCCGGCATCTGGTCGTAGACCTTGCGGAGCGCCGGGGCCATCTTGTTGGTCAGTGTGCCCGCCACGATCATCACGTCGGACTGGCGCGGGCTTGCGCGCGGCGCGAAGCCGAAGCGCTCGACATCGTAGCGCGGCATCGAGAGCTGCATCATCTCGACGGCGCAGCAGGCGAGCCCGAAGGTCATCCACATCAGCGACCCGGTGCGAGACCAGTTGATCAGGTCGTCGGTCGCGGTGACGAGAAAGCCCTTGTCGGCCAGTTCTGCGTTGATCGAGGTGAAGAATGGATCGCGCGCGCCGACGGGCTTGCCATCGGGCCCGAGCAGGCCCCTGGGGGCCGGGGCGACCAGCGGGTCGCCGCGATCGATCGCTGTGACTGCCATGTTGTTGTCCTCGTGACGCCCCAACCGTCAGATAAAGCGCTATCCACGCGCCAGCGATGTGACGGTCAGTCCCACTCCAGCGCGCCCTTGCGCCACTCATAGACGAAGCCGACGGTCAGCACGCCGAGAAAGATCATCATCGACCAGAAACCATACCAGCCGAGCCCGCCGAACGCGACCGCCCAGGGAAACAGGAAGGCGACTTCGAGGTCGAAGATGATGAACAGGATCGCGACCAGGTAGAAGCGCACGTCGAACTTCATGCGGGCATCGTCGAAGGCGTTGAAGCCGCACTCATAGGCCGAGAGCTTTTCCGCGTCGGGATTGGAGTAGGCGATCACGAAGGGCGCGATCAGCAGGGCCAGGCCGATGAAAGCGGATACGCCGATGAAGATGACCAGCGGCAGGTAGTCCGCCAGCAGCGAGGGCGCCTGGAGTGTCTGCATCACGGTCTCCTTTCGCGCCGCGCCTGCGCCTGCGCGCCGGCCTGCCCCACGATCGATCAGTCGATTAGACCCTGCTTTGGAATGAAGCAAGAGTATGCCGCGTCGCACAAATGCGGGAATGCCCCGTCCGGAGGGCATATCGACCGATTCTCGTCTCCGCCATGCTCGACGACGCCGGAATTTTACCGCATGGCGCGGGCTTCGTACTGGCAGAGCGCGGCGCGCCGCGACACACTGCGTTCGAATCGCTCCGGGCCGGAAATGGTCCGCCATCGGGAAAGGCATGTCATGCGGCTGCGTTGGCGAGGGGTCGGGAGGCTGGCGGGCGTCGTCATGGCGCTGGGCTGCGCCGGCGTGGCCAAAGCGGAGCCGATCGACCTGATGCGCGCCACCTGCGCCGATTTCCTGGCGATGAACGGCAACGACCAGAGCCAGATCTCGCTCTGGCTCGCCGGCTATTACGCCGGCGGGGCGCAGCGTCCGCTGCTCGACATCGGCAAGATCGCCGCCGCGCCGGCCGCACTGGCCGAGCTCTGCGCCAAGACGCCGCAGACGCCGCTCGTCGGAGCCGAGACCCGCATCGTGTTCATCCCGGCCCCGGCGCCCTGAGCATGCGGCCTCACCGCGCTGCGCCGTTGCTGGCGCTCGTCTTCGCCCTGAATCTGGCTGGCCCCACTCTGCCGCAGGACGGGCAGAGCGTGCGTGCGCCCTTGCCTCCGCAGCGGCCCTACGATCTGGACCTGCCGCCGCCCTCGCGGCAGCCGGTCATCATCGTGCCCGCGGCGCCTGCAGCCCCTCCGGCAGCGGACGCTCCCGCCTCCAATGCGGGCGCGCCCCACGCGGTCGAGCCCGACGAGGACGAGGGGCCGGAATGGCCAAAGCTGACGCCAGGCCAGAAGGCCGGCGCGGAGCCGCTGTTCGACCCCAGCGAGAAACCGGAGAAGCCCGGCATCTCGACCGACCCGGGCACCTCGATTGCGTGTCTGCCGCCAACCCTTAAGGGCATCCTCGGCAAGATCGCCGTCAGGTTCGGCGCGGTGAAGGTGACCTCGACCTGGCGGCCGCCCTGGCGGGCGCGGCGCGGCTCCTATCACAAGCGCTGCGAGGCGATGGATTTTCGCGTGCCAGGCGTGCGCCCGCGAATCGTGCTGGACTATGCCCGCTCATTGCCCGAGGTCGGCGGCAACAAGGTCTACTGGAACGGGCTGATCCACATCGACACCGGCCCGCGCCGGCCCTGGTGAGCGGCTCGGGAGCCCGGAGCCTCCATGCCCTTCTCGGCCGCGCGCGCCGTGCCGCGTCGACGCATGGGGCCTTCGGAGCGCGGCCGGTCATGCGACCGACCCTTCCAGCCGAGAGGGTAGCCGAGTACGCGGCCAGGGCAAGAGCTCCGCAAAGGAACCTGCCAGTCCAGTGAAATCGTGATGAAACGGAATGAAATGGCGCGGGCGACGGGGCTCGAACCCGCGACCTCCGGCGTGACAGGCCGGCACTCTAACCAACTGAGCTACGCCCGCGCAGGGCAGTGGAGGCCTTGGCCCCCAGCGGGGTTCGGATTATGGCGCGAGCAGGTAAGTGTCAAGCACGCAGCGCCGGCAAATCGACGCGACGGCCGGTTTTTGGCGGGACGGTCGCTCGGGAACACGGCCCGCCCCGGCGCGCCGCGAAACCGGACTGGCCTCGCGCGCCGGCATTTGATAGGCAGCAAAGGCGGGGCGGTTAGCTCAGTTGGTAGAGCGTCTCCTTTACACGGAGAGGGTCGGCGGTTCGAGCCCGTCACCGCCCACCAGACCGTCGGCGTGGTCTCGCTCAAAAGGCGTCAGGGCGCGGCGGCTTCGATTGCGATGGCGGACAGCGCCTTGCCCATCGCCTCGATCGCCGGTTTGCCGCAATCGCCGAGACGATGGCGGGCTGCCATGGCGGCGGTGTCCGGCATGGCGATCCGCACCGTCCCGGACTCATCCTCGAAAACGAGCGCCTTGAGCGGCAACTCCAGTCCCATGGTCTGGGCGCACGCCATCGTCGGCGTGCCGCCGCGAGGATTGCCAAAGATGACGAGATGGGTCGGCCTGAGGCCAAGGCCCACGCTGGCCGCGCCGGCGGCATGGTCGATCTCGGCGAAAAGCGTGAGATTGCGAGCCCGGATCGCCAGGCCGAGCTTGCCGAGCGTCGTCTTGAAATCCGACGCGCTCTGAATGGTCGTGACCCCCTCCGCCGCCGCGGCGACGGATGGCAGGGCCGCGGCCGACACGCAGGCGCCGCTCCACATCGACAGCAGCAACACGGCTTTGGCGGCTTGCATGGCGGTCTCCTTCAGCGACGCAGCAAGCCTCGTCCCGGCACGGCGAGGCCGCAACCCGTTCGCAGCACGCCTCGCAGCATTGTGAGGCTTCGCGAGCGGGCCGTCTGGCCAAGGAAAAGCCGCCGGGACGTCCGTCCCGACGGCGATATGTCAGGCAGACGACCGACCGCTCAGTGCGCGATCACGCCGGCCGCATCCTCGTCGGCGACCTTGGGCGGAACCGCCTTCAGATCCTCCTCCCAGACGATCGCGACAGGAACGCGCGTCAGCGCGTGCTCCAGCACCTGCTCCATGCGCGAGACGGGGATGATCTCCATGCCCTCCTTCACGGATTTCGGCAGGTCGACCAGATCCTTGGCGTTGTCCTCGGGGATCAGCACCTTCTTGATGCCGCCCCGAAGCGCCGCGAGCAGCTTCTCCTTCAGGCCGCCGATCGGCAACACCCTGCCCCGCAGCGTGACCTCGCCGGTCATGGCGACGTCGCGCTTGGTCGGGATGCCGGTCAGCACCGAGACGATCGCGGTCGCCATCGCGATGCCCGCCGACGGGCCGTCCTTGGGCGTCGCGCCTTCGGGAACGTGGACGTGGATGTCGCGCCGGTCGAACAAGGGCGGCTCGATGCCGAAATCGATGGCCCGCGAGCGGACATAGGACGCCGCCGCCGAGATCGATTCCTTCATCACGTCCCTGAGGTTACCGGTGACGGTCATCTTGCCCTTGCCGGGCATCATCACGCCTTCGATCGTCAGGAGTTCGCCGCCGACCTCGGTCCAGGCCAGACCCGTGACGGTGCCGACGCCGTCCTCGGTTTCGGCCATGCCATAGCGGTATTTCGGCGGCCCCAGATACTCCTCCAGCACGGCTGGCGTGACGGCGACGCCCTTGGCCTTGCCAAGCACGATCTCCTTCACCGCCTTGCGGACGGTGTTGGAGAGCTCGCGCTCCAGGTTGCGGACGCCGGCCTCGCGCGTGTAGCGGCGCACCAGCGTCATCAGCGCCTCGTCGTCGATCGACCATTCCTTCGATTCGAGGCCGTGCTTCTTGATCGCGCCTGGGATCAGGTGGCGGCGCGCGATCTCGACCTTCTCGTCCTCGGTGTAGCCGGCGATGCGGATCACCTCCATCCGGTCGAGAAGGGCCGGCGGAATGTTCAGCGTATTGGCCGTGGTGACGAACATCACATTCGACAGGTCGTAATCGACCTCGAGGTAATGGTCGTTGAAGGTGCCGTTCTGCTCGGGATCGAGCACCTCCAGCAGAGCCGCCGAGGGATCGCCGCGGAAGTCCTGGCCCATCTTGTCGATCTCGTCGAGCAGGATGAGCGGGTTGGCGGTCTTGGCCTTCTTCATCGACTGGATGATCTTGCCGGGCATCGAGCCGATATAGGTGCGGCGGTGACCGCGGATCTCGGCCTCGTCACGCACGCCGCCGAGCGACATCCGCACGAACTCGCGGCCGGTCGCCTTGGCGATCGACTTGCCGAGCGAGGTCTTGCCGACGCCGGGAGGGCCGACGAGGCACAGGATCGGGCCCGCCAAACGGTTGGCGCGCTGCTGTACGGCGAGATATTCGACGATCCGGTCCTTGACCTTGTCGAGGCCGAAATGATCGTCGTCGAGCACGCCCTGCGCGATCGTCAGATCCTTCTTGATCTTCGACTTCTTGCCCCACGGAATGCCGAGCATCCAGTCGAGATAGTTGCGAACCACCGTCGCCTCGGCCGACATCGGCGACATCTGGCGCAGCTTCTTCATCTCCGCGATGGCCTTGTCGCGGGCCTCCTTGGTGAGCTTGGTGCGAGTAATGCGCTCCTCCAGCTCGGCCAGCTCGTCCTTGCCTTCCTCGCCGTCGCCGAGCTCCTTCTGGATCGCCTTCATCTGCTCGTTGAGGTAATATTCGCGCTGGGTCTTCTCCATCTGGCGCTTGACGCGCGAGCGGATGCGCTTCTCGACCTGCAGCACCGACATCTCGCTTTCCATCAGCGAGAGAACCTTCTCCAGCCGGTGCGCGACATGGGTGATCTCCAGCACCGCCTGGCGGTCGGCGATCTTGACGGCCAGATGCGAGGCGACCGTGTCGGCGAGCTTGGAAGGCTCGTCGATCTGCGATACGGCGGCGACGATCTCGGGCGATATCTTCTTGTTGAGCTTCACATAGCTCTCGAACTCGCTGATCACCGAACGGCCGAGCGCCTCGACCTCGACCTTCTTGCCGTCCTCCTCGGACAGGCCCGTGGCCTCGGCCTGGTAGAACGCGTCGTCGGCGACATAGGCCACCGCCCTGGCGCGGCCGACGCCCTCGACCAGCACCTTGACGGTCGAATCGGGCAGCTTGAGCAGTTGCAGCACGCGCGCCAGCGTGCCGATCTCGTAAATGTCGCCGGTGTCGGGATCGTCGTCGCCGGCGTTCTTCTGGGTTGCGAGAAGGATCAGCCCGTCGGTCTTGACGACTTCCTCGAGCGCACGGATCGACTTCTCGCGGCCGACGAAGAGCGGCACGATCATATGGGGGAAAACGACGATGTCGCGCAGGGGCAGGACCGGGTAAAGGCCGGTCTCGCCGGAGACGAAGGGAGCGCGGGGCGCCGAGCCAGTCATGATGCGTCCTTTGTGGTTGCGCCGGAAGCCTCCCCGCAATGGGCGTGAGCATTCCAACGTAAGCGTTCCGGGGCGACCATCGTCCCGTCCGCCCCCGCGCATCGCACCCTCGACAGGCATGCGATTCTCGCAAGTGCAGCTAAAGTGGAGACTTTACGCCGCGCTTTCAAGCGAGCCCGCGCGGCGTGTCCCCAGGCCTTGTCGTCGCAGCCCGCAAGAGCCGGCCTCACGATGATACCGAACGCAAAACGCGCGCCAACGGGGCGCGCGTTCGGCAGAGGCCGCAAGCAGGCGCGCCTCACGCGGACGCGGATTTCACCTCGTCCTCGCGCTCCGAATAGATGAAGAGCGGGCGCGACTTCGATTCGACGGCCTCGGGGCCGATCACGACCTGCTCGACGCCTTCCAGCCCCGGCAGTTCGTACATCGTCTCCAGCAGGATGCCTTCCATGATCGAGCGCAGGCCGCGCGCGCCGGTCTTGCGGTCGATCGCCTTGCGGGCGATCAGCGCTACCGCCTCGTCGGTGAAGGTCAGTTCGGTATCCTCCATCTCGAAGAGGCGCTGATACTGCTTCACCAGCGCGTTCTTCGGCTCGGTCAGGATGGTCTTGAGCGCGGCCTCGTCAAGGTCCTCCAGCGTCGCCAGAACCGGCAGGCGGCCGACGAATTCCGGGATCAGGCCGAATTTCAGCAGATCCTCGGGCTCGACCTCGCGGAAGATCGCGCCGCTGCGGCGCTCGTCGGGCGCCTTCACGGTCGCCCCGAAGCCGATCGAGGTGCCCTTGCCGCGGCTCGATATGATCTTGTCGAGACCGGCGAAGGCGCCGCCGCAGATGAACAGGATGTTGGTGGTGTCGACCTGCAGGAACTCCTGCTGGGGATGCTTGCGCCCGCCCTGCGGCGGCACGGAGGCGACGGTGCCCTCCATGATCTTGAGCAGGGCCTGCTGCACGCCCTCGCCCGACACGTCCCGCGTGATCGAGGGGTTGTCAGACTTGCGGGAAATCTTGTCGATCTCGTCGATGTAGACGATCCCGCGCTGCGCCCGCTCGACATTGTAGTCAGATGCCTGCAGCAGCTTGAGGATGATGTTCTCGACATCCTCGCCGACATAACCGGCCTCGGTCAGCGTCGTCGCATCGGCCATGGTGAAGGGCACGTCGAGGATGCGCGCCAGCGTCTGCGCCAGCAGCGTCTTGCCCGATCCGGTCGGCCCGATCAGCAGGATGTTGGACTTCGCCAGTTCGACGTCGTTATGCTTCGTCGCGTGGCTGAGCCGCTTGTAATGGTTGTGGACCGCGACCGAGAGCACCTTCTTGGCGTGGTCCTGGCCGATGACGTAGTCGTCGAGCACCTTGCGGATTTCGCGCGGCGTCGGCACGCCGTCCTTCGATTTCACCAGCGCGGATTTCGATTCCTCGCGGATGATGTCCATGCAGAGCTCGACGCACTCGTCGCAGATGAACACGGTCGGACCCGCGATCAGCTTGCGAACCTCATGCTGGCTCTTGCCGCAGAAGGAGCAGTAGAGCGTGCTCTTGGAATCGCCGCTGCTGACCTTACTCATCGTCCATCTCCATTCCCGGAGCCGGAGTCCACATCAGCCTTGGCGGATGCAACCGTCGTCTCTCCGTCATAATAGCCGCCGAGTTCGCGATCATTCGGTTAACGCGTCGATCCGGCACATCCGAACCGCAAGGCTGACCCAAAACCGGACTTGATGGCGGCGTCGCTGCGCTCGCTCGATTCCCCATGCAAACATGGGGCCGGGTGTCATGCAATATGGCCCGTCCCGGGGCCGACGCCAACCCACAGGCGACGGGCGCTTACGTCGCAGGCCGGAAGGCGGTCTCAGGGCGCCGTGGGAGCCGCATCCTCGGGCCGTCTGTCGATGACCTTGTCGATCAGGCCGAAGTCGCGCGCGGCGTCCGCGGTCATGAAATTATCGCGCTCCAGCGCGGCCTCGATGTCCTCGTAGCTGCGGCCTGTGTGCTTCACGTAGATCTCGTTCAGCCGGCGCTTCAGGCTCTCGACCTCGCGGGCGTGGATCAGGATGTCGGTCACCTGGCCCTGGAAGCCGCCGGAGGGCTGGTGGACCATGATGCGGGCGTTGGGCAGGGCGAAGCGCATGTCCTTGGCGCCCGCCGTCAGCAGCAGCGAGCCCATCGAGGCGGCCTGGCCGACGCAGAGCGTCGTCACCGGGCAGCGGATGAACTGCATCGTGTCGTAGATCGACATGCCCGAGGTCACCACGCCGCCGGGCGAGTTGATGTAGAAGGAGATTTCCTTCTTCGGGTTCTCGGCTTCGAGAAACAGGAGCTGCGCCACGATCAGCGAGGCGGAATAGTCCTCGACCGGGCCGGTCAGGAAGATGATGCGCTCGCGCAGCAGGCGCGAATAGATGTCGAAGGCGCGCTCGCCCCGGCTCGACTGCTCGACCACCATCGGGACGAGATTGTTGTAGGTCTCGATCGGATCGCGAAGCATTGGAGGATGTCCCTGGGGTGGCGCCGCCGGAAACGCGACGCGAGATAGAGCGGAAAGAGAATCAGGCGGCCTTGTGGAGATCATCCACATAAGCACGGCGGAGCCGGCTGAAAAGGGAAACGCCGCCGGGCCCGAAGCCCGGCGGCGCGAATATCGCGGTTAAGGTTGCCGGGCCGTTCAGGCGGAGGCGTCGTCAGCGGCGGCTTCCGCCTTCTTGCCCTTTTTGGCGGCCTTCGTCGGCTTCCCCTCGGCGCCCGCCTCGTCGCTGTCGTCGTCGGCATAAAGCGCCTCGCGGGTCACGCTCTCGTCGGCGACCTTCACCTGTTCCAGCAGGTGGTCGACGACCTTCTCCTCGAAGATCGGCGCGCGGATTTCGGCCAGAGCCTGCGGGTTCTTGCGGTAGAATTCCCAGACTTCCTTCTCCTGGCCGGGGAACTGGCGCGCGCGCTCGACCAGCGCCTGCGTCACCTCGTCGTCGGAGATCTGGACCTTGGCCTGCTCGCCGATCTCGGCCAGCACGAGGCCGAGCCGCACGCGGCGTTCGGCGATCTTGCGGTATTCGGCCTTGGCGGCCTCCTCGGTCGTGCCTTCATCCTCGAAGGACTTCTTGGCTTCCTTCATGTCGACCTCGACATGGCTCCAGACCGAGCCGAACTCCTGCTCGACCAGCGTCGGCGGCAGCTCGAAGGCATATTTCGCGTCGAGCGCGTCGAGCAGGCTCTTCTTCAGCTTGCGGCGCGACTGCGCCCCGAAATCGCGGCCGATCTGCTCGCGGATCGCGCTCTTCAGCGCATCGAGCGACTCCATGCCGAAGGCTTTGGCGAGTTCGTCGTCGATCTTGACGGGCTCGGGCGCCTGTACCTCGGTGACCGTGACCTCGAACTCGGCCGGCTTGCCTGCGAGATGGGTCGCGGCGTAGTTCTCGGGGAAGGTGACGTTGACGGTGCGCGTCTCGCCGGCCATGGCGCCTTCGAGCTGCTCCTCGAAGCCGGGGATGAACTGGCCCGCGCCGAGATCGAGCGGGATGCCCTCGCCCGTGCCGCCGTCGAAGGCCTGCCCCTCCAGCGTGCCAACGAAGGAGATCATCAGCCGGTCGCCCTTCTCGGACTTGGCCTTCTCGCCTTTGTTGGAGAAAGTCCGGTTCTGGCCGGCCATCCGCTCCAGCGCGGCGTCGACATCGGCGTCGGGAACCTCGGCGACGGGTTTCACCAGCGACACGTCGGAGAGATCGGCGAGCTCGATCTTGGGCAGCACCTCGAGCGCGACCGTGAAGGCGAGATCGCCCTTGGCCTCCATAGCCGCCTCGATCTCGTCCTTGTTCTCGGGGAACTTGATCTGCGGCTCGAAGGCGAGCTTAAGCCCGTTGTCGGTGACGATCTTCTGGTTGGCCTCGTTGACCGCGTTCTGCAGCACATCGGCCATGACCGAGCGGCCATAGAGCCGGCGCAGATGCGCGACCGGGACCTTGCCGGGACGGAAACCGTTGATCTTGGCCTTGCCCTGCAAGCCCTGCAGGCCGTCATCGAGACGGGTCTTCAGGTCGGCGGCGTTCAGCACCACCTGGAATTCGCGCTTGAGGCCCTGCGAGAGGGTTTCGGTCACGTTCATCGTTTTGATCCGCCAAAAGGTCTCGTCTTCAAATGTCCAAAGCGCGACGCGGTTCCCCGCCGCCGCGCTCGCGAAATCCGGATGTGGTGCGGGCGGAGGGACTCGAACCCCCACGACTCATCGCCGCTGGTACCTAAAACCAGTGCGTCTACCAGTTCCGCCACGCCCGCCGACCCGCCGCGCCACACCCGCGAACGCAGGCGACGGCATCATAGGGCGCCGGTGCTATACGCATTTCGGCAGGGGCATGCAGCAAAAAAATGCGACGGATTTGCGAAACCGGCCACCCCGGAGCCACACCGGGCGCGCCCTCGCCTCCCCTCATGCCGCCTCTCGCCAGATCGCGGCGCAGACCTTATGCCTGCGGCCATGACCGACACGCGCTCCGCCATGACCGCCCGCCCGACCCGCCGCGCGACCCTCGCGGGCCTCGGCTCGGCGGCTGCTTTCGTGGCAGCCGGCGGAGCCGGGGCCCAGACTCCCTCCGCCCCCCGCACTGTCGTCGCCGAGCCGCCCGCCCGCCTGCTCGTTATCGCTCCCGGCAAGGCCCGCCTGAGGCCAGCGCCCGCAGGCGAGACCGAGATTCTGACCCTGAACGGCGTCAGCCCCGGCCCGGTCCTTCGAATCAGGCAGGGCGAGACGGTGCGGCTTAAACTGGAGAACAGGACCGCCCTGCCGCTCGCTTTGCACTGGCATGGCCTGCGCGGGGGCGCTGCCGCGATGGACGGAGTCGGCGGCTTCAGCCAGCCCCCCGTAGGCCCGGGCGGCAGCTTCGACTACCACCTGACCCCGCCCGATTCCGGCACGATCCTGTATCGCGCCATGGTGATGGGCGGCTCGTCGGAGCCGGCTGGGCGCGGCGTCGCCGGGATGCTCGTCGTCGAGGAAGCAGCCCCGCTGGCGGTCGATCTCGATCTGCCCGTGCTGGTCGGCGACTGGCTGCTCGGCGACGATCACGCGATCAGGCCATTTACGGCCCAGAGCGAGGCCAACGCCGCCGCCGGCCGCCTCGGCAGCTGGATCACCGTGAATGGCGGCCCGCCGCCGCGGAGCATCGCGGTGAGGCCGGGGGGGCGCGTCCGGCTTCGTCTCGCCAATGCCTGCAACGCCCGCATCATGCGGCTGCGTTTCGACGGGGTAAAGGCGCATGTCATCGCGGTCGACGGCCAGCCGACCGACACCTTCGAGCCCGTCCGCGCGCAGCTCCCGTTCGCACCCGGCTCGCGCTACGACCTCGTCGTCGACATGCCTGCGGAAGCGGGCCAGGTCGCCAGCGTCACCGCGCTGATCGGCGCGGGCGTGCCGCTGGTCAGGCTGGTCGCCGAGGGCGAGGCGAAGACGCCCTCCACCGAGCCCGTCGCCTTGAAGCCGAACCCTGCCCTGCCGGCCGGCGTGCGCCTGCAGGACGCCCGCCGCCCGCAGATCGTGATCGAGGGCGGCGCGAAGCTGACATCGGAGGCCAAGCTCGATTTCGCCGGCGTCGACCTCGCCCGGCCGTGGAAGCTCAACGGCGGCGCAGGCGATCTCGCAAAACCGCTGTTCAGCGTCAGGCGCGGGACGCCGATCGTGCTCGCCATCGACAACCGCACGGCTTTCCTGCAGCCGATCCATGTTCATGGCCACTCGTTCCGGCTGCTGCACCCGCTCGACGACGGCTGGGAGCCCTATTTCCTCGACACGGTCCAGATTCCTGAGAACCGCAAGCTGCATATCGCCTTCATCGCCGAGAACCCCGGCAAATGGCTGATCTCGTCTTCGGTGCTGGAGCGCTTCGACCTCGGCCTGTGGACCTGGTTCGAGGTGACGTGAGCAGCCGGAGCGTCATGCGCTGGCTGATGGCGGCGTTCTATCTCGCCGCCGGAATCGCGCATCTGCGCGCGCCGGACGCTTTCTTGGCCATCGTGCCCGGCTGGGTGCCGGCCCCGCGCGAGGTCATCCTCGTCACCGGCGTCGCCGAACTGGCGGGCGCGCTCGGGCTTCTCGTCCCGCGCCTGCGCTACGCTGCCGGCATGGGCTTAGCCATCTACGCGCTCTGCGTCTGGCCGGCGAACTTCAAGCATGCGCTGGAGGGCGTTGATATCCCCTCGCTTCCGACGAGCTGGTGGTATCACGGCCCGAGGCTCGCGCTGCAACCGGTGCTGATCTGGTGGGCGCTTTATGCAGGCGGGGTCACCGACTGGCCGTGGCGGCGAAAGGTCTAAGCCGGCAAATCCCCCACCCTGATCCGCTTCACCCCGAGCGCCGCCATGTCGCTCCACGCCTTGTCGAGCGAGCCGTCGAGATCGATGGCGCGGCAGGCCTCCTCGACGACCAGCGTCTGCAAGCCGGCCTTCGCCGCGTCCTGCGCCGTCCAGTTGACGCAGAAATCGGTCGCGAGCCCGACGACCACGGCCCGCGTCACGCCGCGCTCCTTCAGGTAGCCGCCAAGCCCGGTCGGCGTCTTGCGGTCGGCCTCCAGAAAGCCGGAATAGCTGTCGATCTGCGGCCTATAGCCCTTGCGGATGATGGTCTGCGCAGTGGGCAGATCGAGATCGGCGCGGAACTCGGCCCCCCTTGTGCCCTGGATGCAGTGGTCCGGCCAGAGCACCTGCGGACCGTAGGGCATCTGGATCTGCTCGAACGGCTTCCTGCCGGCATGGCTCGTGGCGAAGGAGGAGTGGCCCGCCGGGTGCCAGTCCTGCGTCAGCACGATGCTGGAAAAGCGCGGGCCCAGCGCATTGACGACCGCGACGACCTCGTCGCCATTGGTCACGGCAAGACTGCCGCCGGGACAGAAATCGTTCTGCACATCGACGACGATGAGCGCGGTCGCGGCGTCGATCATCGGTTTCTCGCTCCTCGGTTTTTCCTGGGCTCGCAGGGGACGGGTCGCGGCGACGGCGCTCAGCACGCTCGCGCCCGCGATGAGATGGCGTCTGTCGAGGATGAAGCGGTTGGTCATGGCGCGCCTCCGCGATGCTTACCCAAACAGTGTGTTGGAAGAATAGGGCGCGGGGAACCCCTCTCCTGTAAGGAGAGGGGCAGGGGTGAGGTGACGGACGTTTCGAGATTGGCGTGAACCGAGCGCGGATAGCTCTCACGCAACTGGTTGATGGGCCTTCCCCTCACCCTGCCCTCTCCCTCCGGGAGAGGGTTCCCCGCGCTCAACTTGTTGACGTGGCTACCTCCCGGCCGCTCGCTTCATCCGCGTCACGCCCTTGCGGGCCGCGAACATCCGGCCATAGACATCGCCGGCGAGATCGGGCCGGTAGCAGCGCTGCTCGAGCAGCGGGCCCCAGTCGTGCTCGACGGTGTCGATCAGCTCGAAATCGCTTTTCAGCCGGGCGGCGAGCTGGTCGCGGTTCTTGCGGTTCTGGTACTCCAGCAGCACCAGCGAGGTCCTCGACAGGTCGAGTTGGTCGAGCACGTCGCCCTCGCCGCCCTCGATGTCGATCTTGACCACGTCGGCCGAAGGCAGGCCGGCGGGATCGACCACCGCGACATCGTAGCGCTCGACCATCGCTCCGGCCACGAAGGTGTCGCCCGCATAGGAGGCGAGCCCCGATTCGCCGTCGCCGGCGAAACGGCTGACGAAGCTCGCCGTGGTCAGCCCGCCGGGGAAGAGCGCCGCGTTCACCGGCAGGATGTCGCGGCGCAGATTCGTATTCTGCCTGAGCAGCGCGAAGGTGCCCGGATGCGGCTCGTAGGACGTCACCACACTGCCCGGCCAGCGCGCCGTCGCCCAGAGCGCGAACGAGCCGACATTCGCGCCGATGTCGAGGATGTCGAGACCGACGCCGTCGAACCCCGCCTCGTACTCGCCTTCCAGCACGTCCTTGATCGCCCAGTGCATCGCGTCGGGCACGGCAAGGCTCATCGAAATATGCGCGATGTAGTGCTTCACGTCGGCCCCCTGCAGCGGAGCGCCGGCATCATTGCGGCGGTTCCGCCGTCATCTGGAGCATTACCCGGTGATTAACACAAGTTCGTGACCGGCGATCACACGTCGCTCAGCGTAACTCCACGCTCACAACACCGGGCGCGGCGCGCACCGCATTGGCGATCTGCTGGTTGACCGGATAGCGCCCCGGCAACTCGATCTCGACCTCCTGCGCGCCGTCGTCGAGGATCATGACGAGTGCGATCTTGCCCTCGGCCTTGATGCCGTCGCTGCGCGGACGCACCCGCTCGGCGATCGAGGCCAGCGCCTTGTCGTCGCGCAGATAGACCAGCAGGTCCTGCTTCTGGCGCGCGGCGAGATCGTCGAGCACCTCGACATCCTCGATGCGCGGGCGGACCTCCTCGCCGTCGAGCACGGCCGACAGCCTCAAGACCAGCGCCCTGCCCGGCTCCAGCAGGTCGCGATGGCGCTGCAGCCCCTCCGAGAACAGGATCGCCTCGAACTGCCCGCTCGGATCCGACAGCTGGACGATGCCCATCTTGCTGCCGGATTTGGTCCGCCGCTCGGACTTGTCGATCACCGAGACGGCGACTTTCGCGACGCCGGTGCCGTTGGCGCGCACCGTCTGGGCGAATTCGGAAAAGCGCTGCACGCGCAAGCGCTTCAGCACATGGGCGTAATCGTCGAGCGGGTGGCCCGACAGGAAGAAGCCGACGGCCTCGTGTTCGCGCCGCAGCCGCTCCGCCGCCGACCACGGCTCGACCGGGGGAATGCGGAAAGCCTCCTGCACGCCGCCGCCGCCGAACAACTCGGACTGGCCGCCGAGAGCCGCCTCGCGGGTGCGGTTGGACAGCGCCAGCATGCCGTCGATCGCAGCCATCGCACGCGCGCGCTCCGGCTCCAGCGCATCGAGCGCACCGGCCGCGATCAGCGCCTCGATGGTGCGCCGGTTGACCAGCCTGGTGTCGATCCGCCGCGCGAGGTCTGCCAGATCCCTGAACGGCCCGCCCGACTGGCGCGCCGCCACGATGGAGGCCACCGCCGCGCCGCCGACGCCCTTGATCGCGGCGAGCGCATAATGAATCGCACCCTCCGAGACGTCGAATTCGACGCCGGAGCGGTTGATCGCCGGCGGCTGCACGGTGATGCCCATGCGCTCGGCGTCGCGCCGGAATTCCGAGAGCTTGTCGGTGTTGCCCATGTCGAGCGTCATCGACGCCGCCATGAACTCGACGGGAAAATTCGCCTTGAGATAGGCGGTCTGGAAGGCGACGACGGCATAGGCCGCCGCATGGCTCTTGTTGAAGCCGTAATCGGCGAATTTCGCCAGCAGGTCGAAGATTTCCGACGCCACATCGGTCTTGATGCCGCCCTCGACCGCGCCGTTCACGAAACGGTCGCGCTGGGCGTCCATCTCCGCCTTGATCTTCTTGCCCATGGCGCGGCGCAGCAGGTCCGCTTCGCCGAGCGAATAGCCCGACAGCGCCTGCGCCACCTGCATCACCTGTTCCTGATAGACGATGATGCCATGCGTCTCGGCCAGAATCGCTTCCATTTTTGGGTGCAGATAGGTCGGGGCCTCCTGCCCGAGCTTGCGGCGGCAATAGCTCGGGATGTTGTCCATCGGGCCCGGCCGGTAGAGCGCCACCAGCGCGATCAGGTCCTCGATCCGGTCGGCCTTCATCTCGACCAGCGCGCGCCGCATGCCGGCGCTTTCCACCTGGAACACGCCGACCACCTCGCCGCGCGCCAGCATCTCGTAGCTTTTGGGGTCGTCGAAGGGCAGGCTCGCCAGATCGACCGCAATGCCGCGCTGGGCGATCAGCTTCACCGCCGTGGTGAGCGTCGTCAGCGTCTTCAGGCCGAGGAAGTCGAACTTCACCAGCCCTGCCTGCTCGACCCATTTCATGTTGAACTGGGTCACGCGCATGCCGGTGCGCGGATCGACCGAGAGCGCGACCAGCTCCTCCAGCGGACGGTCGCCGATGACGACGCCGGCCGCATGGGTCGAGGCGTGGCGGTGCAGCCCTTCCAGCTTCTGGCCGATCTCGAGAAGGCGCGCGACGACCTGATCCTCCTCGGCCGCCTGCTGCAGCTTCGGCTCGCCCTTGATCGCATCGACCAGCGAGATCGGCTTGGCCGGGTTCTGGGGCACGAGCTTGGTCAGCTTGTCGACCTGGCCATAGGGCATCTCCAGCACGCGCCCGACATCGCGCAGCACGCCGCGCGCCAGAAGCGTGCCAAAGGTGATGATCTGCGCGACGCGCTCCTTGCCGTAACGCTGCTGGACGTAGTCGATCACCTCTTCGCGCCGGTTCTGGCAGAAGTCGATGTCGAAATCGGGCATCGAGACGCGGTCGGGATTGAGGAAGCGCTCGAACAGCAGGCCGAAGCGCAGCGGATCGACGTCGGTGATCGTCAGCGCATAGGCGACGAGCGAGCCCGCGCCCGAGCCGCGGCCGGGACCGACCGGAATGTCTTGATCCTTGGCCCATTTGATGAAATCGGCGACGATCAGGAAATAGCCCGGATACTTCATCCGGGCGATGACCGAGAGCTCGAAATCGAGCCGCGCCTCATAGGCTGCGACGTCGAAGCCCAATGAGGGGCCGTGCTTGGCAAGCCGCGCCGCAAGCCCGGTTTTCGCTTGCAGCTCCAGTTCGACCGCCTCGTCGAGCCCGTTCTCCCCGCCGAAACGCGGCAGGATCGGTTTGCGTAAACCCACCCGCCAGGTGCAGCGCATCGCGATCTCGACCGTACTCGCCAGCGCCTCGGGCAGATCGGCGAAGCGGCGCTTCATCTCGGCGCGGCTGGCGAAATGGTGCTGCGGCGTCACCCGGCGGCGCTCGCCGTCCGAGACCAGCCGCCCGGCCGCGACCGCCAGAAGCGCGTCATGCGCGTCGTAATCGGCGGGCTTGGCGAAAAACGGCTCGTTGGTCGCGACGATGGCGAGATCCATGCGATAGGCGAGCGTCAGAAGCTGGGCCTCGATCGCCGCCTCACCCTCCTCGCCATGGCGCTGGATCTCGACATAGAGCCGGTCGCCGAAGATGCCGGCCAAGGTCGAAAGCCGCGCCTTCGCCTGCGCCGTCTGCCCGTTGCGCAGCGCCAGATCGACCGGCCCGCCATAACCTCCGGTCAGCACGATCAGCCCATCGTGATGCTCGCTGAGCCGCTCCAGCGTCGAGAGCGGCTGGCCCGAGCCGCCGCTCGCCAGGCAGGCTTCGGTGACGAGCTTCATCAGATTGCCGTAGCCGGCCTCGTTCATCGCCAGCAGCACGAGATGCGGCGGCGTCTGGCTGAGCGCGGGTTTGCGCCCGCCCTCGGCCTCGTCGGCGAAATCGACCGAAAGCTGCACGCCGGCGATCGGCTGGATGCCGGAGCCGGCGAGCTTTTCCGAGAACTCCAGCGCGCCGAACAGGTTGTTGGTGTCGGTGAGCGCCAGTGCCGGCTGTCCGTCGGCGGCGGCCATCTTGGCGATGGTCGCGATCGTCATCGCGCCTTCGAGCAGCGAATAGCTCGAATGGACATGCAGATGCACGAAGCCGATCTCGGACAGGATGCGCCTCTCGCTGTCGTCCCGGCCCATCATTCGCCCTCGCCCGCGGCGCGACTCGTTCGCTCCGCCTCCGGATCATTTGCGGCCGCCGCCCGCGCAGCGTCCAGCAGCCAGATGCCGCAGTCGAGGCCGGGCTGTGGATGGCTCAGACTTGCACAACCGAGAACAGCGCCGCCCAGAGCCAGATCATGCCGAGGAACAGCCCGAGCGAGGCCAGTTCCGCCAGACCCGCCGCTACCTTGCGCATCGCAACCATCGTCGCCTCCTGATGTTCTGCCTATGTCCAGTTTAATTCATGTTTTGTTCCCGTCAATGTCGAAGCGTAAGTTCCATCAGGGACATATGGTTGGCGGTTAACAAATGGTTAGCAGCGGCGGCCGGCGATTGACCAAACAGGGTCTGACGGCCTCTCCGTCTCACTCAAGCGGCACCACCAGCCCGTCGCGGATCGTCACCTGCCGGTCCATCCGGCGCGCGAGATCGAGATTGTGGGTCGCGATCAACGCCGCCAGTCCCGAGGCCCGCGCCAGCGCGACCAGCGTCGAGAAGACGTGCAGCGAGGTGACGGGGTCGAGATTGCCGGTCGGCTCGTCGGCCAGAAGCAGGCGCGGCGTGTTGGCCATCGCCCTGCCGATGGCGACGCGCTGCTGCTCGCCGCCCGAAAGCTCGCCCGGCAGGTGGTCGAGCCGCTCGCCGAGGCCGAGAAAGGTCAGGAGTTCGGCGGCGCGCTCTTCGGCCAGCCCCTTGGCGAGCCCTCGTATGCGCTGCGGCAGCACGACGTTCTCCAGCGCGGTAAACTCGGGCAGCAGATGGTGGAACTGATAGACGAAGCCGATCTCGGTGCGGCGCAGCCGGGTGCGGCCGGCATCGTCGAGCTTTGCCGTCGCCATGCCGCCGATGAAGACCTCGCCGGCATCGGGCTTCTCCAGCAGGCCCGCGACGTGCAGCAGCGTCGACTTGCCGGTGCCGCTCGGCGCGACCAGCGCGACGAGTTCGCCCGGCCAGAGCGCGAAATCGGCCTTGCGCAGGATTTCGAGCGGCGCATCGGTCTGGGGATAGAAGCGCTCGACCTGGGACAGGAAGAGCGCTGGCGTCTCGCGTGCCATCGCCTCAGCCCATCCTCAGCGCCTGGACGGGGTCGAGACGCGCCGCCTTCCAGGCCGGGTAGAGCGTCGCCAGCAGCGACAGCACCAGCGCCATCACGACGACGGTGGCGACCTCGCGCCAGTCTATCACCGAGGGGATGTCGCTGAGGAACCGCACCGTCGGGTCCCAGAGATTGGCCCCGGTGATGAAGTTCAGCGCCGCCATGATCGACTTGATGTTGTTGGCGAAGACGATGCCGAGGCCAAGGCCCGCGAGCGTGCCGAAGACGCCGATCGCAGCCCCTGTGATGAGGAAGACCCGCAGCACCGTTCCGCGCGTCGCGCCCATGGTGCGCATGATCGCGATGTCGGAAGTCTTGTCCTTCACCAGCATGATCAGGCCCGACACGATGTTCAGCGCCGCCACCAGCACGATCAGCGTCAGGATCAGGAACATCACGTTCCGCTCCACCTCGAGCGCGTTGAAGAAGGTGCGGTTGCGCTGCCGCCAGTCCGAGAGCACGAGCGGGCGCGGCGCATCGGCTTCGATCGCATCGCGCACTGACTGAGTGCGATCGGGATCGTCGATGAAGATCTCGATGACGTTCACGTCGCCGTCGCGATTGAAATAGGCTTGGCTCTCCACCAGCGGCATGAAGACGAAGGAGGCGTCGAACTCGGTCATGCCGATCTCGAAGATCGCCTGCACCGGATAGGCCTTGATCCTGGGCGCGGTGCCGAACGGCGTCGAGGCCCCGCGCGGCGAGACGATGGTGATCGATTCGCCAACGGTCAGCCCGAGCGAATTCGCCAGCCTCTGGCCGATCGCGACGCCGCCGGCCGTGTCGAAGCCGTCGAGCGTGCCGCGCCGGATATTGCCGCCGACGAAGGGGATCGCCTTGATGTCGGCCTCGAAAATGCCGCGCACCAGCACGCCGCCATTGCCGGTCTGCGACGAGGCCAGCGCCTGCCCCTCGACCAGCGGGATGGCCTGCCTGACGCCCTGCACCTTCCGCAGCCGTTCGGCGACCGCCATGTAGTCGTCGAGCGGCCGGTCGATCGGCGTGGCGAAGATGTGCCCGTTCACGCCGACGATCTTTTCCAGCAGTTCCTTGCGGAAGCCGTTCATCACCGACATCACGATGATCAGCGTGGCGACGCCGAGCAGAATGCCCAGGAACGAGAAACCGGCGATCACAGAAACGAAGCCCTCGCGCCGGCGCGTCCGCAGATAGCGCCCGGCCAGCAGCCATTCGAAGCCGGCGAAGGCGCGCGTGCCGGTCGGCTGAGGCTCGGCTGCGACCGGCGTTTCGACGGCGACGTTCACGCAGTCCGACCCTTGAAGCGCTCGAGCGCGGCCTCGATCGCGACGCTCTCGCGCTCGCCGCCGGCGCGGCGCTTGATTTCGACCTTGCCATCAGTCAGCCCCTTGGGGCCGACGATGATCTGCCAGGGCACGCCGATCAGGTCGGCAGTGGCGAATTTGCCGCCCGGCCGCTCGTCGGTGTCGTCGTAGAGCGCATCATAGCCCTTCGCCAGAAGCGCCTTGTAGAGCTGTTCGCAGGCGGCGTCCGTGCCGGCGTCGCCGGCCTTGAGGTTCAGCACCGCGACATCGAAGGGCGCGATCTCGTCTGGCCAGATGATCCCGCCATCGTCATGCCCGGCCTCGATCAGCGCCGCCACCAGCCGGCTCGGACCGATACCGTAGGAGCCCATATGGACGGGCGTCTGCTGGCCGTCGGGCCCGGTTACGGTCGCCCCCATCGGGTCGGAGTATTTGGTGCCGAAATAGAAGATGTGACCGACCTCGATGCCGCGCGCCGAAACTTGCGCGTCGCTGGGAATCGCCTCGTAAGACGCCTTGTCATGCATCTCGTCGGTGGCGGCATAAAGGCTGGTCCACTTCTCGACGATCGCCTTCAGCCCCGCGACGCTGTCGAAATCGGTATCGGCGGCCGGCGTCTCGAAATCGAGATAGTCCTTGTGACAGAAGACCTGGCTCTCGCCGGTCGAGGCCAGCACGATGAATTCGTGGGAGAGATCGCCGCCGATCGGCCCGGTATCGGCCCGCATCGGAATCGCCTTCAGGCCGAGCCGCGCGAAGGTGCGCAGATAGGCCGTGAACATGCGGTTATAGGCGTGCCGAGCCGCAGCCTGGTCGATGTCGAAGGAATAGGCGTCCTTCATCAGGAATTCGCGACCGCGCATCACGCCGAAGCGCGGCCGGCGCTCGTCGCGGAACTTCCACTGGATGTGGTAGAGGTTCAGCGGCAGGTCCTTGTAGGACTTGACGTAGGTCCGGAAGATGTCGGTGACCATTTCCTCGTTGGTCGGGCCGTAGAGCATCTCGCGCTTGTTGCGGTCGGTGATCCGCAGCATTTCCTCGCCATAGGCGTCATAGCGCCCGCTTTCGCGCCAGAGATCGGCCGACTGGATCGTCGGCATCAGGATCTCGATCGCGCCGGAGCGGTTCTGTTCCTCGCGCACGATCCGGTTGATCTTCTCAAGCACGCGCAGGCCGAGCGGCAGCCAGGAGTAGATGCCGGCCGATTGCTGGCGGATCATGCCGGCGCGCAGCATCAGCCGGTGCGAGACGATCTCGGCCTCGCGCGGCGCATCGCGCAGGATCGGCAGGAAATAGCGGGAGAGACGCATCGGGGAACTCTTGGGAAGATCGAAGCGCGCGGCCAGGCGCGGTTGAGTCGGGCAGGCAGAGACAGCATCGCCATTGCTCGAATGCAAATGCAAATGCAAATCGGAAGGGCTGGAGGCTGCGATGGCGGCCCATGACGAGCCGTCGATCAGCCCTGCTTGCCGAATTTCTGCTTGAGCCGCGCGTTCACGGCCGGCGGCACGAAGGCCGAGACGTCGCCGCCCATGCCGGCGATCTGGCGCACCAGCGTGGCGGTGATCGGCCGCACCCCGGTCGAGGCCGGCAGGAACACCGTCTGGATCTCGCCATCCATGGTCCGGTTCATGCCGGCGAGTTGCATCTCGTAGTCCAGGTCCGAACCGTCGCGCAGGCCGCGCACGAACAGGGTCGCGCCGGCCTCGCGCGCCGCCCAGATCGCCAGCCGGTCGAAGCTGACGACCTCGATGACGACGCCGGCCTCCCGCGCGATCGGCCCGGCGACCTCGCGCAGCAGCTCGGCGCGCTCCGCGCCCGAGAAGATCGGGGTCTTGCCGGGATGCACGCCGATGGCGATGACCAGCCGGTCGCAGAGCCGACAGGCGCCCGAAATCACGTCGAGATGGCCATTGGTGACGGGGTCGAACGATCCCGGATAGAAGGCTGTGCGGCTCATGGATAAGGGTTAGCGGCTGGCAGGTCCGGCGGCAAGCCGGTCACGCCGCCCGCACCTGCGTGATGAACTCGTCGACGCGGGTCTTCAGCCCGTGCGCCAGCCCGGTCAGCTCGGAAGAGGCGCGCAGCAGCGCGCCAGCGGCGTCCGAGGTCTGCTGCGATGCAGAGGAGACCAGGCTCGTCGCCTCGCCGATGCGGCTGAAGGCGGCCGTCGCGGTGCCGACTTCGGTGACGATCGCGTGGGTCGCGCCATGCTGGTGGCGCATCGTCTCGGCGGTGCGGCGGACCGTGTCGCTCAGGCCCCCGATCATGCCGCGAATGCCGGCGATGGCCTCGACCGTCGCCGTCGTGGCCTGGTTCATGCCTGCGATCTGGCGCGAAATGTCCTCGATGGCGCGCGCCGTCTGGCCCGACAGCCCCTTCACCTCGGATGCAACGACGGCGAAGCCCCGGCCGGCCTCGCCGGCGCGCGCGGCCTCGATCGTGGCGTTGAGAGCCAGCAGGTTCGTCTGCGCGGCTATGTCCGAGATCATGCCGATCACGTCGGAGACGCGGGCCGCGCCCGATGCAAGCTGGTCGACCACCGCCCCCATCTCGTCGGCATAGTCGCGGGCCGAGCGGGCGCTGCGGTCCGAGGACTGCACGTCGCTGTCGAGCCGGTCGATCGCGGTGCGAAGATCCTGCGCCGCGCCTTCGATCGAGCGGATGCTGGCGATGGCGCGGGAGGTCGAATCATGAACCGTGCCAGCATTGGCCTGCGTCTGCAGCGCCCCGTTGGAGAGCTCGGTCGCGGTAACGCTGAGCTCCTCGGCGGAGGCGGAGACGGCGCCGGTCACGCTCAGGATCGAGCGCTCGAGATCCGCGGCGAGGTCGCCGAGCAGGGCCGTCCGCTGCCGGCGCGCATCGAGTTCGCGTTCCTCCCGGTCGGCTAGCCGGTCGGTCTCCTCGCGGATCAGGTTTTCGCGGATGCGCAGGACCGACGCGGCGATCGCGCCGATCTCGTCCTTGCGCTGGGCGCCGGGAATGTGAAGGTCGGTCCGGCCGGTCGCCACCCCGGCCAGGGCCTGCGACAGTCCCCTGATCGGCCTCGCGACGGACAGGCCGAGAAACAGCGCGAAGACGAGCAGCGGGCCCAGCGCGACCAGCGCCGCGACGATCATCGCCTGCCGGATCGTATCGACGACGGCGAATGCCGTCCGCTGCGGCTCGGTCAGCCAGAGCTGCCAGGTCCAGTCGCCCACCTTCACGGCGCGCCCTGTTGCGAGCAGCGGCGCGCCGTCGCGGCTCGTCATCGTCGTGATGACGCCGCCGGCGGATTTGAGCCGGCTCGCATCGAGGGTCTCGCGCGGAGCCGAGCCTGCCAGCCGCAAGGCCGGGTTGGAGCGCATGAAGCCGTCGATCCCGACCAGATAGGCGCCGACCTCGCGCATGCCGCTGGCGCTGGCGGACAGCACCGCGTCGATGATCCGGGTGTCGAGCGCGATCACCAGCGTGCCAGACACGCTGTCGCCGCCATCCTCGCCGCCCGCGAAGCGTTGCGCCAGAAAGGCGCGCGACTCGCCGCCGACAGGGTCGTATGGCGCGAAGTCGACGACGGCCTGCTTGCCGGGCGGCAACCCCTGCGCCGCAGCCACGACCTGTCCGAAACCCGATGCGTCGAGATCGGGCTCGCTAACCAGCCGCCCGAATTCGGGCCCCTTGCCAACGCTGTAGACCACCCTGCCCCTGGCGGAGACGAGATACATGTCGGCATAGCCGAACTGCCTGACCGCCGCGCGATAGGTTTCGTGGATCGGAATGTGACGCCAGGAATAGCCGTGCTTGTGCTCCCGGCCCGACTGCTCAACCCTCTGCTCGGCCGAGAGCGAGCCGCCGCCCTGATAATGGTCGAGGATGCTACGCAAATCATAGGCGCCGAGTTCCATCCACTTGCCGATCTCGTCGATCGCGGAGACGGTGTAGGCGCTGCGGGCCTGGACGGAGAGTTCCGAGCGGACCTGGGCCCAGCGCCGCTCGATCGCGCCCGCCTGGCTTTCTGCGAGATCGCTCAAGCGCTCGCGCACCGATTCCTGCGCCCACGCCGCAACGGCGCGATAGGCCGAGACGCCGACGGCCAGCACGGCGACGCAGGCGAGCAGGAGCATCGCGGCAGGAAGTCTGACCCTGAGGCTGAACAAGCGGACCGGCTCCGGTGAGAACGCGTCTTGACGCCTCTCCCAGAGAAACCGGTTTGCGTTAACGATCGTTGAAGGTCAGCGCGACGTCACGGGCCCAGAGCGGCGACCGCCGCCGCACTGCCGGTGAGGATGGACCAGAACACCAGCGCGAGCGCCGTATGGGAAAGCCGGCGCTGACTGTGGTACCTGCGGTCTGAAGCCATGATCTGCTCTTTTGCGAATCGGCCGTTGCTGGCGTGACCTTGGGTGAGCCTCGCTGCCGGCCGCGCCATGGCGACGGCATGGCGAAATTGTGACGGGCGTCGCCCGGCCTGCGCCGAAAGCTGTGCCCTCGCAATCGAGAATCCGGCTCCCCCTTTCGCACGTCATGCTCTAAACCGCCGGCATGCTGACCCTCAACGACATCACCTACCGCCTCGGCGAGCGCCTGTTGCTGGACCATGCCGGCGCGTCGCTGCCCGATGGCGCGCGCGTCGGGCTCGTCGGCCGCAACGGCACCGGCAAGACGACTTTGTTCCGCATCATCACCGGCGACCTTTCGCCGGAGGGAGGCAGCGTGCATCTGCCGAAGGGCCGGCGCATCGGCGGCGTCGCGCAGGAGGCGCCGGGCGGACCCGAGACGCTGATCGAGGTCGTGCTCGCCGCCGACACGGAACGCGCCGCGCTGCTGGCGGAAGCCGAGATCGCGACCGACCCGCTGCGCATCGCCGAGATCGGCACGCGGCTCGCCGACATCGACGCCCATTCGGCGCCGGCCCGCGCCGCGACCGTGCTGCATGGGCTGGGTTTCGACGAAGCCGCGCAGCAGCGTCCCTGCTCGGATTTTTCCGGCGGCTGGCGCATGCGCGTGGCGCTGGCCGCCGTGCTGTTTTCCGAACCCGACCTGCTGCTGCTCGACGAGCCGACCAATTATCTCGACCTCGAAGGCACGCTCTGGCTTTACGACTATCTCGAGCGCTATCCGCACACCGTGCTCGTCGTCAGCCATGACCGCGAACTGCTCGACACCTGCGTCGATCACATCCTGCATCTCGACCAGGGCAAGCTGACGATCTATCGCGGCGGCTACACCTCCTTCGCCAAACAGCGCGCCGAAAAGCAGATGCAGCTGTCCAAGGCGAAGGAAAAGCAGGACGCCGAGCGCAAGCACCTGCAGTCCTTCGTCGACCGCTTCAAGGCCAAGGCCACCAAGGCGCGGCAGGCGCAGTCGCGCGTCAAGCGGCTGGAGAAGATGGAGACGATCGCCACCATCGTCGATCGCGACGTGCAGCCCTTCAGCCTGCCCGGCCCCGAGCGCCCGCTCGCCCCGCCGATGATCGTGCTCAACGACGCCAGCGCCGGCTATGGCGAGCGCAAGGTGCTCTCCAGGCTCAACCTCACCCTGCTGCCCGACGACCGCATCGCGCTGCTCGGCTCCAACGGCAACGGCAAGTCCACTTTCTGCAAGCTGATCGGCGGACGCCTTGCGCCACTCTCGGGCGAGATGCGGAAATCCTCCAAGCTGGAAACGGCCTATTTCGCCCAGCACCAGCTCGACGAGTTGCGGCTGGAGGACACGCCCGTCGGCCACCTGCGCGACCTGATGCCCGACGCGCCCGAGGCCAAGGTGCGCTCGAAAGCCGCACAGATCGGTTTTCCCGCCCAGAAGGCCGAGACGCCGGTGAAGAACCTCTCGGGCGGCGAGAAGGCGCGGCTGATGCTCGGCCTTGCCGCCTTCGGCGGCCCGCATCTGCTGATCCTCGACGAGCCGACCAACCATCTCGACATCGACAGCCGCACGGCGCTGGTCAACGCGATCAACGATTATCCCGGCGCGGTCATCCTCGTCAGCCATGACCGCTTCCTGATCGAATCCTGCGCCGACCGGCTCTGGCTCGTCGGAGACGGCACGGTGAAGAATTTCGACGGCGACATGGAGGATTACCGCACGCTGGTGCTCGGGGGCGCGAAGGCGGCGCGGCGCGAGAAGCAGGCGGACATGGCTGCCGGCAGCCCGAAGGCCGACGACCGCAAGGGCGCGGCGGTGAAGCGCGCGGCGCAGGGGCCATTGCGCCAGAAGCTCAACCTCGCCGAGGCGAAGATCGCCAAACTCACGGGACTGATCGAAAAGGTCGATGGCGTTCTCGGCAATGGCGCGGCCTTCGCCCGCGACCCCGGCAAGGCTCTGCTGCTCTCGCGCCAGCGGGCGGAGCTGGCCGAGGCGCTGGCGGCGGCGGAGGAGGAATGGCTGGGGCTGAGCGAGGAGCTGGAAAGCGCGTGAGCCGGCTCCAGCCGCCGGTCAGTTCCTGACCGGCTTCAGTGCCGGGTCCCAATGCTCGACGATCTTGCCGTCCTTCACCCGGAAGAGATCGAACCAGTAGCTGTTATAGGTCTTCGTGGCGTCGGCGGGCTCGGGTCGCGGACGCCTGATCACGAGTTGGACCAGATCGCCATCGACCAGCACGGCGGCGAAATCGGTCTTCACGATGGCATCGGCCGCCTTCGGCTGCGGCCAGATCTTCGAGAAGAAATCGGTGAAGCCCTTCAGCCCGCCCGCGACGTTGGGATTATGCTGGATGTAGTCGTCGGCGATGTAATCCTTCGCCTTGGTCCAGTCCTGAGCGTCGAAGACCGTGCTCCAGAATTCGAGGACGAGCGCCTTGTTGGCGGCTTCGGCCGGCGTCGTCTGGGCGTGGGCCGTTTGCGGCGCGCCAGCGACGAGCGCCAGACCGATCAGCAAGGCCGCGAAATGTCCGGTGATTGATGGCAAACGCATGTCTCGTTCCCTGTCCTGTCCACGATGTCGCAGCGCACAAGAAACGGTATCCGCCAAAACCGTCAAGCGCCGGAGCGGCGGCTGACGCCGTGCGGGCCATAACGAAATCGTAAGCTTGGATTGATGGTAAAGTAGCTTCGCCCGTCGCGCGTCACCCCTGCCCCGGCTTCACGATCCGTGCCAGCCGGTTGTCGGTGAACATGTAGATTTCGCGGCCGCCGGGCTCGGAATAGAGCACCTGCACCTCGCGCTGGCCCTTGCCGCTGTCGCCGATCAGCACGTCGGTCGGCCGCGTTCCCTTGAGCCTGACCAGTTCGCATTCGGTGATGCCTTCCGCGATCGCCGGCGGCAGGACCTGTCCCGACGCATCGGTTTCGCAGGCGCCTTCGGCTGTCACTCGCCCATCCTGCGGCACGACGCGCGCGGGCGCGCTTGCGATCGCGGTCGATGCGGGGTCGGCCGCACGGTCTTCGCTGTTCTCGGACATGAACGAGAACCCGCCGATATCGACGGAGCAGCCGCCGAGCGCAAGGCTGCAAACGAGCCCGGCGCAGGCGACCAGAACAGGCATTTTCACGCTTTTTTCTCCCAGCGGCCGGCATCGTCCTGCTGCCAGTAGCTGGCGCTCTGGCCCGAAGCCCTGACCGTCTTCCAATCCTCGCGGGCGGCGTTGAGCGCGTCGGGATCGTCACCATCGAATATCAGAACGATGCGCTCATAGCCCTGCAATGCGTCGGGAATACGGACGCCGTCGGCGCAGATGCGCACCTGCGCGGCGTTGGGGTTGTGGCTTTCAGTCGTCAGCACGACGGGGTTGGCGGCGGCGTCCGGCTCGGCTGACGTGACATGGGGCAGAAAACCCTCGTCGGAATAGGTCCAGAGCCGGTCGTCGAGCGCCGACAGCCGCTCCTCGCTCGAAACCTCGACCACGACTTTCTGCCCGCGCGCGAGCGCCCGCTCCAGAATGGTCGGCAGGACCTGTTCGAGCGGGCGCGACTGCAGATGGAAGAACAGGATTTCGGTCGCAGCGGGTTCAGCCGGCGGAGTCAAAGCAGCTTCGAGAAGCTGTTCGTCACATGCAGCTCGAACGGCACGTCGAGCTTGTTCAGCCGGGATTCGACGAGTTGCGTATCGACGCGGCGCGCCACGTCCACGCGCAGGATCTCGCGTCCGGCGTCATCCCAGGACACCCCGATGCCGCCGACGCCCTCGACATCCTGCAAGGCATCGACCGCCTCGCGCTTCTTGGCCCTGACATCATCCGGCATGGCCATCTCCCTGGTTCACGTCAGCATGCTCGCCCCAAGAGATTGGAGCGTGGCCGCCAGACTGCAAGCATAGCCTACCCCGACCTTCTTGCCATCCCTCTCGCGCACGCCGCCGGCGAAAAGCAGCGCGACAGGCGCCAGGTCGCTGCGACGCCAGATCAGACTGCCGGAATCGCCTGGCCCGGCGAACGGCTTGTCGTCGCCGAGCCAGCTGATCTCGACGACATTGTCAAAACGGATGTTGCGCTTCAGCTGCGGGCTGAACACCGACAGGTTCGACAATTCGGTCGCGGTGACGAGGCCGGTGGTCAAGCCGGTGCTGCGCCCGATCTTGCAGACCTCGTCATGGCGCCTCAGTGCGCGAGGCTCCACTACCGCGCCAAGGCGCGCGACGCCCGAAGCCGAAGCATCCTTCGGCAAACGGTTGGGCTCATCGGCGAGGGCGTTTTCGTCGAGCGCCGCGACGGCGGCGTCGAGTTCCTGCGCGCCGACGGCGCTCAGCGCCGTGAAATCTGCGAGCTCCCCGACCCGGAGACTGTTCAGCAGCGACTTCACATCGGGTTTGGCCGGCTGATAGATCGGATCGCCCGCCCTCGCCAAACCCGACAGCGCCAGCACATGCGCATTCGAGACGAGGCCTTTGCGCCCCTTGAAGGGTCCGCGCTCGAACCGGACGAAAGGGCCGATCGACCCTGCCATGGCGTCGCGATGCGCCACCGAACCGCCGAGCGCGAGCGGGCGCAGCATGGCGCCGAAGCCGGCCGCGGCGCCGGCCTGCGACAGGCTCGCCATCGAGGGGATCGCGATCCGGCCGAGGGTCGAAATCGAGACCGCGTCGCCGAAACGCTCGTTCAGCTCGGCGGCGAAACGGGCGGCGAGACCGTCCTGGCGCCTGAGCCGCACCTCGATGCCGCAGCCGCCATCCCCGGTTTTGCCCGACAGGCCTATGCTGAAATGCTGATCGACTTTCGGCGTGACCGACAGGCTGGTCACCCGATCGGCCGGGTCCAGATTGCGGAGGCGGAAAAAGGCGTCGAGCGCCTGGCGGGCCTGCGCGCGCGCATCATCCTCGCGCATGGCCGACCTCACTCGCCCTTGTAGAAATACGGCACGACAAAGGAGAACAGCACGATCAGCGTCGAGGTGATCTTGCCATCGACAGGCGCGAACCACAGCACCGAGTGCCCCATGCCAAGCACCCAGAGCACGAAGGCGACCGCCGCGATGCCGGTGCCGAGCCATTGCGTGCTGGACGCGCCGATCGCCGAATCGCGCGTCCCCCAGATACGGACGAACACGACCAGCGCCAGCCCGAGCAATGGCAGATAGCCGACTAGAGGCGACTGCGCGCCCGGCTCGCCGCCGACCCAGAATCCCCTCAGCGTCAGATAGACGCCGATCGCCTCGCCGGGGATCAGCGTGATCAGCCGGCTCATGTAATCCTTGAGCTGGTTCCCCTGCTGCGGCGCCGGCGGCGGCTCGCCATCGGCTGGAACGTTCCATTGCTGGATATCGGCAGGCTTCTCGATCCGGAAAGGCCCCGCAGCCATGTCACCCTCCAACCTCTAGTGGACGGCACGCTCCCAGCACGAACGGCAACCTCACGTTGCGTTACCTGAACTCCGTTTGCAAGACCCGGATTGAGGTCGCGCTTCGGCATCATCCCTCGTAATGATCCGCCACCAGCCGGTCGAGCAGGCGCACGCCCCAGCCGGAACCCCAGGAGCGGTTGGTCTCGCTGCTGGGCGAGCCCATGCCGGTGCCGGCGATGTCGAGATGCGCCCAGGGGCAATCGTTGACATGGCGCTGCAGGAACTGCGCGGCCGTGATCGCGCCGCCATGGCGGCCGGCCGCGTTCTTCATGTCGGCGAATTTCGAGTCGATCATCTTGTCGTAGGCCTTGGCCAGCGGCATCCGCCAGACGCTCTCGCCCGTCGCCTTCCCCGCGGCGGAAAGCCGCTCGGCGAGTTCGTCGTCGTTGGAGAACAGCCCGGCGTTCTCCTGCGCCAGCGCCACGAGGATGGCCCCGGTCAGCGTCGCCAGGTTGATCATGAAGCGCGGCTTGAAGCGGTCCTGCGTGTACCAGAGCACGTCGCCGAGCACGAGCCGGCCCTCTGCGTCGGTGTTGATGATCTCGATGGTCTGGCCAGACAGCGAGGTGACGATGTCGCCCGGCCTCTGGGCGTTGCCGTCGGGCATGTTCTCGACGATGCCGATCACGCCGATGGCGTTGACCTTCGCCTTGCGGGCCGCAAGCGCATGCATCAGCCCGGTGACGCAGGCCGCGCCCGCCATGTCGCCCTTCATCTCCTCCATGCCGCCGCCGGGCTTGATCGAGATGCCGCCCGAGTCGAAGGTCACGCCCTTGCCGATGAAGGCGACCGGCTGCGCCGAGGATTTCGCGCCGTCCCAGCGCATCACCACGACGCGGCTTTCGCGGCGCGAGCCCTGCCCGACCGCGAGCAGGGCGCGCATGCCGATCTTCTTCAACTGCTTCTCGTCGAGGATCTCGATCTCGACGCCGAGCTTCTCGAGCCTCGCCGCCCGATCGGCGAATTCCTCCGGATAGAGCACGTTGGGCGGTTCGTTGACGAGGTCGCGCGCGATCTCGACGCCGGCGGCGACCGCCTCGCGCGCCTTCAGCGCCTTCCTGACCAGCGCCGGATCGCCGACGCGCAGCGTCACGGTCTTCGTCTTCGGCTCGGCCTCCGCCTCCGTGTCGTCGGTCTCCCTGTTCCCGGTCCTGGCCTTGGTCTTGTAGCGGTCGAAGGCGTAGGCGCGCAGCCGCATTCCGAGCGCCATCTCGGCGACCTCGTCGGCGCTCAGCTCGCCCTCGGGCAGGACCGCGATCACATCCGCGCTGCGGCCATTGCCGAGGCGGCCCGCGATCGCGCCGCCAAGCCTGGCGAAGTCCAGCGTCTCGCGCTCCCTGGCCGGCCCGACCCCGACGACGATCAGCCGCTGGTAGCCGGCGCCGTCGGGCGCGAGCAGCGTCAGGCCCGACAGCGCCTTGCCCTTGAAGCGCTCGGCCGCGGCCGCCCGCGCCAGCAGGCCATGCGCGCCCTCACCCAGCCACTCCTCGGCCGCCCGAGGCGGGGTCAGCCCGTCGTCGACGAGAACGACGAGGTCCTCCGCCGCGATCGCGTTCAGGGCTTTGACCTCAAGCTTCAGGCGCTGCGACATGGAATGGCTCACGATGTTGCGAAGGGGGGCGTCGGAGGGAGCGAAACGATCGCGACACAAACGATTCCCGTTTGCGCCATGATTGCGCCTATACCATAGGGTGTAAGCGCCGAAGCGTCCAAATGCGCCAGCGAAAACAGGCGCATCCAGAAGGCCCAGCGACCGAAAGCCGCCGCGTGATCCTGAACCGCCTCGACCGCTACATCCTGAAGATCGCGACGGTCGCATCCATCGTGCTGCTGATCGGGCTGACCAGCGTGATCTGGGTCACGCAGGCGCTGCGCGAGGTCGATCTCATCACCGGCAAGGGTCAGACGGTGGTGATCTTCTTCACGGTGACGCTGCTCTCGCTGCCGGCGCTGATCGCCGGCATCGCGCCTGTCGCCCTGTTCATGGCGACGCTCTACACGCTGAACCGGCTCAACGGCGATTCCGAGCTGATCGTGATGAATGCCGCCGGAATCGCGCCCTACCGGCTGACCAGGCCCTTCATCGTGCTGACGGTCGCGGTGTCGCTCGCCGTCGGCTGGATATCGCTCTCGGTGATGCCGGCGGGCTTCCGGGCGCTGCGCGACCTGATCACCACAATCCGGGCCGATTTCGTCGCCAACGTCGTCAAGGAAGGCCAGTTCGTCTCGCTCGAATCCGGCGTCACCTTCCATTACCGCGAGCGCTCCGGCGATGCGCTGGTGGGCATCTTCATGCAGGACCGGCGCGATCCGGCCCAGCCTGCGATCTATGTCGCCGAACGTGGCCGCACCGCCGATGTCGACGGCCAGAACTTCCTGATGCTGGAGCGGGGCACGATCCAGCGCGAGAACAAGCAGGACACGACCTCGATCATCTCGTTCGAGCGCTATGCGCTGAACCTCTCGGCGCTCTCGGGCGATCCGACCGGCGGCGCCGGCGAGGGCAGCGGCGACAGGGTGGTCTACAAGCCGCGCGAGCGAACCACCTGGTCGCTGCTGAATCAGGACCGCAACGAGCACTACTACAAGACGCAGGAAGGCCGCTTCCGGGCCGAACTGCACAACCGGCTCTCGGCGCCGCTCTATCCGATCGCCTTCATGCTGATCGCCTTCGCCTTCCTCGGCGAGGCCCGCACCACCCGCCAGGGCCGCGCCAGCGCGATCCAGGCCGCGATCTTCATCGTCGGCGCGACCAGGATCGGGGCCTATGCCGCCTGGACGGCCAGCGTGCGCTCGCCCTTCGCCGCGGTCCTGCTCTACGTCCTGCCGGTCGTCGCGATCATCCTCTCGGTCGCGCTGATCCTCTATGGCGAGCGGCTGCGCCCGGTGCTGGGGCGGCTCGCAGCCCCGCTGCTGGCGCCGATCACCGGCCTGACCGCCAGGCTCAGGCGCGCCTGATGCTGTTGACCACGACCTTCGGCCGCTACCTGACGCGGCGCTTCGCGCGCGCGATCCTCGGCGTCTTCGGCACCTTCTTCTTCCTGATCGGCACGCTCGATTTCGTCGAGCTGATGCGGCGCGCCGGCGATTCGCCGATCGCGACCACGGCCCAGATCGTCAGGCTGGCGCTGTATCGCGCGCCGGCCGTCGCCGAGCAGATTTTCCCCTTCGCGGCGCTCTTCGGCGGGATGTTCGCCCTGCTCACGCTGAGCCGGAAGCTGGAGCTCGTCGTCGCCCGCTCGGTCGGCGTCTCGGCCTGGCAGTTCCTGCAGCCGGCGGCGCTCGTCGCGGGCCTGATCGGCCTGCTCTCGATCCTGGTCTACAACCCGGTCGCGGCCGAGCTGAAGCGCAGCGCCACGCTGCTCGAAGCGAGGCTGTTCGTGCGCGCGAGCCAGGCGCCGGCCAACCAGGAGATCTGGCTCAGGCAGCACAGCGTCGACGGGCAGTCGATCGTGCGCGCCGCAGGCGCCCTGCCCAACGGCGACGGGTTGTCGCAGGTCGCGATCTTCAGCTTCGGCCCCGGAGGCGGTTTCACCGAGCGGGTCGACGCCAGGCAGGCCGTCCTGCATCGCGGCTTCTGGGAACTCAGCGACGCCCGCGTGATCTCCGCCATGGAAGAGCCACAGAGCTACCCGACCTATCTCGTTGCGACGACGCTGGAGCCCGATCAGATGCGGCAAAGTTTCACGCCGCCCGATGCCGTCGGGTTCTGGGCGATGCCGGCGGTGATCGAGCGGACGAAGAATGCCGGCCTCGACGCCACCCGTTACGAGTTGCGCTACCAGTCGCTGATGGCGCGCCCGTTGCTGCTCGTCGCCATGGTTCTCGTGGCGGCGTCCGTTTCTTTAAGATTTTTCAGGTTTGGTGGTGTGAGCAGACTGGTGGTAGGTGGCGTAGCGGCGGGCTTCATGCTCTATGTTGCGACGCAATTGTCGGAGGAACTGGGGTCCGCGGGGATCATCAATTCCGCGGTTGCGGCCTGGCTGCCGGCGATCGTGGGGACGATGCTCGGGTCGCTTGCTCTCCTTCATCAGGAAGACGGGTAAATCGTACTGTGCCTATGGTTAATTTAGGATTGAGCGTATGGCTTCTGGCGTGAGACGCATGGCGCGCATCGCTGCCGCGACCGCGCTCGCGTCGAGCCTGGCCGCCCTGTTGGCGTCCGGCGCGCTGGCGCAGGCGCCCGCCAAGCCGCAGGAGCGGATGGTCGTCGACGCGCGCGAACTGATCTACAACAACGACAATAACACCGTCGCCGCCGTCGGCTCCGTGCAGATCCTGTATCAGGGCCGCACCATCGAGGCCGACCGCGTGGTCTACGACCGCGCCAGCAAGCGCGTGGTGGCGACCGGCAACGCCCGCATCACCGAGGCCAACGGCACCGTCATCACCGGCGACCGCTTCAACCTCACCGACGATTTCCGCGACGGCTTCATCGATTCGCTGCAGGTCCAGAATCCCGACCGGACGCGCTTTTCAGCGCCGCGCGCCGAGCGCACGGACGGCGAGACCTTCGTTTTCGAGAAAGGCATCTACACTGCCTGCGACGCCTGCAAGGACAATCCCGAGCGCCCGCCGCTCTGGCAGGTCCGCGCCGCGAAGATCATCCACAAGAAGTCCGAGCAGACGATCTACTACGAGGATGCGCGGCTTGAATTCGCCGGCATCCCGATGGCCTATCTGCCCTTCATGTCAGGGCCGGACTCGACCGTGAAGCGCAAGACCGGCGTGCTCTCGCCGCGCTACCTCAACACCGAGGCGCTCGGCGTCGGCGTCGCCGTGCCCTATTTCTTCAATCTGGCGCCGAACTACGACGTCACGCTGACGCCGACCTATCTCTCGCGCCAGGGTTTCCTCGGCCAGGCGGAATGGCGTCACCGGCTGTCGAACGGCTCCTACATGATCCGCGGCGCCGGCATCAACCAGCAGGAGCCGGAGGCCTTTCTCGCGGCGCCGTTCGGCGCGGCCAACAAGGATTTCCGCGGCTCGCTGGAGACCAGCGGCAAGTTCTTCCTCAACCCGCGCTGGAATTTCGGCTGGAACGTCTCGATGTCGACCGACCGCTGGTTCTACCGGAACTACCGGATCCAGAGCGAGACCGTCAGCGCGACGACCTTCCTGCAGGAATCGATCTCGACGGTCTATCTGAACGGGCAGAGCCCGTCGGCCTGGTTCGATCTGCGCGGCTACTACTTCCAGCCCCTGACCGCCAATGACTGGCAGAAGCAGCAGCCCGTCGTCCTGCCCTCGCTCGACTACAACAAGCGCATCGAGAAGCCGTCCTTCCTCGGCGGCGAGATCGCCTTCAACGTCAACGTCACCAGCCTGCACCGCGAGGCCGCCGCCTATCAGCAGATTCCGCGCCAGACTGCGACGCTCATCAACACGGCCAGCAGCGGATCGCTCTATGACGGCTGCGCCATCTACCAGAAGGACACCTGCCTGGTGCGCGGCCTGGCGGGCAACATCTCGCGCGCGACGGCGGAAGTGTCCTGGCGGCGCAACTTCATCGACCCGATCGGACAGGTCTGGACGCCCTACGCCTCGCTGCGGGCCGACATCTTCTCGGTCAATCCCTCGACGAGCCAATATTACAACGCCTTTGCCGCCAACATCGCCGACACCTCCAACGAGGTCTTCGGGCGGGCAATGCCGGCGATCGGCCTGATGTATCGCTACCCCTTCGTCGCCAGGACCGGCTGGGGCACGCATATCATCGAGCCCGTGGCGCAGATCGTAGCGCGGCCCAACGAGACCTCGAGCCTGCGCGTCGCCAACGAGGATTCCCAAAGTCTCGTCTTCGACGACACAAACCTGTTCGAATGGAGCGGCAAGTTCTCCGGCTACGACCGGCTCGAAGGCGGCAGCCGCGCCAATGTCGGCGCCCTTTACACGGGCCGGTTCGGCAAGGAGGCCTATGCCAACTTTCTGCTCGGCCAGTCCTACCACCTTGGCGGACGCAACTCCTTCAGCCGTGGCGATCTGGTCAACACCGGGCTCGATTCCGGCCTGGAGTCGGATGCCTCGGACATCGTCGCGCGCGCCCAGATCTCGCCGATCAGGGGCCTGTTCTTCACCAGCGCCGCGCGGCTCGACGCCACGACCTTCGAGACGCAGCGCGTCGACGCCGCCGCGACCTATTCCAACAGCATCATTTCCGCCTCTGTCGGCTATGGCCGCTACGAGCCCCAGCCCAATCTCGGCATCAACCGCCGGCGCGAGGGCCTGTCGCTCTCCTCTTCCGTAGCGGTGACACAGAACTGGAAGCTGCGCGCCGGCGTCCTGTTCGACCTCGACAAGTACAAGTTCGACCGCGAGCGCTATCGCGACGCGCTCGCCGCCTATCAGCTCTCGCCGGTCGGTACGCCGCCGACATATCCCAGAACCGGGCTGTTCCAGACCGCCTCGACCTCGTTCGGCATCAACTACACCGACGAGTGTACGATCTTCGACATCGCCTACACGCAGAACTTTGCCGACAGGCAGTCCGGCGCGACCAAGGATTCGCGCACGGTGCTGTTCCGGCTGGAACTGAGGACGCTGGGCGAGATCGCGCTGCAGCAGAACCTCGACGGCGCGACCGGCGACGGCGTCCGCTGAGCCTCCGGCGCCGCGTTGCGCCCGGACCATCCATACCATCCATATAGAGGCGTCCGGTGCCGCAGCTTTCCCCGTCGATGCGGCCTCTGGCGCTGACACAGGGCGACCCTGCCGGCATCGGCCCGGAGCTGGCGCTGAAGGCCTGGCTGGCGCGCGATGAGCTGTCGCTGCCCGCCTTCGCCTTCATCGCCGATGTCGACCATCTCGCTCGCCTCGCTCAGGCCTTGTCGCTCGATGTGCCGATTGCCGCCTGCGACTGGAACGAAGCGGGCATGCGCTTTGGCGCAGCGCTGCCGGTCATCCCGCTCGAACCCGGCCCGCCGGTGCGGTCCGGACAGCCCGACACCGCCTCCGCAAGCGGCACGATCGCGGCGATCGACCGCGCGGTCGCGGCCGTCCGGCGTGGAGACGCCTCGGCCGTCGTGACGAACCCGATCGCGAAATCAGTGCTTTACGCCGCAGGCTTCAGGCATCCTGGCCATACGGAGTATCTGGCGCATCTGGCCGCCGATGGCGGGCCTGAGCCGCTGCCTGTGATGCTGCTGTGGTGCGACGACCTCGCCGTCGTGCCGGTGACGATCCATGTGCCGCTGGGCGCGGTTCCCGGCCTGCTCACCACCGACCTCATCGTCGAAACCGGCATCATCGTGGCAGCCGAGATGGCGAGCCGCTTCGGCGTCGCCGCGCCGCGCCTCGCGCTCAGCGGGCTCAATCCCCATGCCGGCGAGGGCGGCGCGCTCGGGCTGGAGGACGACGCCGTCATCGTGCCCGCCGTCGCCCGCCTGCGCGCGCTTGGCATCGACGCGCGCGGCCCCTGGCCTGCCGACACGATGTTCCACGCCCGCGCCCGGGCCGGTTACGATGTCGCGCTCGCCATGTATCACGACCAGGCCCTGATCCCGATCAAGACCATCGCGTTCGACGAAGGCGTCAACGTCACGCTCGGCCTGCCCTTCATCCGGACCTCGCCCGACCACGGCACGGCCTTCGACATCGCGGGCAAGGGCGTCGCGCGGCCGGACAGCCTCTGCGCCGCGCTGAAGCTGGCCGCGCGCATGGCGGCCTTCGCCGACAAGGCGGCCGCATGAGCCAGATCGACGATCTGCCGCCTTTGCGCGAGGTGGTCGAGCGCCATGGCCTGATGGCGCAGAAGGCGCTGGGCCAGAATTTCCTGTTCGACCTCAACCTGACCGGCCGCATCGCCCGCGCGGCCGGCCCGCTCGAAGGCGAGACTGTGGTCGAAATCGGCCCGGGTCCAGGCGGTCTGACGCGGGCCTTGCTCGCCAATGGCGCGGCAAAGGTCATCGCCGTCGAGCGCGACCGGCGCTGCCTGCCGGCGCTGGCCGAGATCGCGGCGCGTTATCCCGGCCGGCTGGAGATCGTCGACGGCGACGCGCTGGCGGTCGATCTCTCCCGCCTTGTCGCCGGCGGGCAGGATGGCGCCAAGGCCCGGATCGTCGCCAACCTGCCCTACAACATCGGCACGCCCTTGCTGGTCGGTTGGCTCAGCCTCGATCCCTGGCCGCCCTGGTGGACCTCGCTGACGCTGATGTTCCAGCGCGAGGTCGCCGAGCGCATCGTCGCCACGCCGCAGCAGCGCGCCGATTACGGCCGGCTCGCCGTGCTGACCGGCTGGCGCTGCGAGGCGAAGATCCTGTTCGACGTGCCCAAGACCGCCTTCGTGCCGCAGCCCAAGATCACCTCGTCGGTGGTCCATCTCGTGCCGCGCCCGGCGCCTGAGCCCTGCGACCGGAGACTGCTGGAGCGGATCACGCTGGCGGCCTTCGGCCAGCGCCGCAAGATGCTGCGCCAGAGTCTGAAGGCGGTGATGCCGGACCCGCTGCCGATGATCGAGGCCGCCGGTCTGCCGCCGACCGCGCGGGCCGAGGAGATCCCGGTCTCGGGTTTCGTCGCGCTGGCGAACGCCGCCGCGCGGTTGCGCTGAACGGCACGCTTCCTGCTATCCTTCCCGGACAGTCGCAGGGAGCGCCTCATGCCATCGATAGACCGCCGGACAGTGCTTGCCATTTTGCTCGCGGCCGCCACGCCGCTGCGCGCCTTTGCCCAATCCGGCTATCCCGCCCGGCCGATCCGCATCGTCGTCGGCTTCGCGGCCGGCGGCGCGCCCGATGCGCTGGCGCGGATCGTCGCCGAAAAGCTCGGCCAGAACTGGGGCCAGCCGGTGACGGTCGAGAATCGCGTCGGCGCGCAGGGCAACACCGCGATGGCCGCCGTCGCGAAGGCCGATCCCGACGGCCATACGCTCGCCTTGGTGCCGGTCGGCAACGCGGCGGTGAACCCGTCGCTCTTCGCCAATCTGCCCTACGACCCGGTAAAGGATTTCGCACCGGTGACGCAACTCGCCAGCGTCGAGAACGTCTTCGTCGTCGCGGGCTCTTCGCCCTGGGCTAGTCTGCCCGAACTGATCGCGGCCGGCCGCACGGGACCGCTGACCTATGCCTCGCCCGGCGCCGGCAGCCTTGCCCATCTCGGCGCGGAACTGCTTGCGCGCTCGGCCGGCTTTGCGATGACGCATGTGCCCTATCGCGGCGTCGCTCCGGCGCTGACCGACGTGCTGCGCGGCGAGATCTCTGTAATGCTGGCGCAGCTTTCCACCGCCAAGCCGCTGATCGAGAGCGGCCAGTTGCGCGCGCTCGCCATCGCCAGCCCCGGCCGCAGCGCGCTGATGCCGGCCGTGCCGACGGTCGCCGAGGCCGCCGGCCTGCCCGGCTTCGAGGCGGTGTCATGGTATGCGCTGATGGCCCCGGCCGCGACGCCGGCGGCCATCGTGGCGCAGCTCAACAAGGCCGTCTCAGACGCCCTGAAGGCCCCGGACATGGCTGCCGCGCTCGAGGCACAGGGAGCGCGCGCCATCGGCGGCACCCCGGCCGAGCTCTCTGCCGTGATCGCGGCCGACACCGCCCGCTGGGGCAGGCTCGTCCGCGACGCCGGCATCAAGGCGAACTGACGCCCGGCAGGCGCGCCGTTACGGCAGATTTTCGGTCAGCAGCGTCTCGACGAAATCGCCCAGCCCCGTGGCGCGGCTGCGCTTCAGCCGCTCGGCACAGAGAATGGAGCGGATCGATTCATAGGCCGCGTTCAGATCGTCATTGACGATGACGTAGTCGTAGACGCTCCAGCGCGCGATCTCGTCGCGAGCGTTGTCGAGCCGCTTGGCGATGATGTCGGGCGCGTCCTCGGCGCGGCGCACCAGCCGCGAGCGCAGCTCGGCCATGGAGGGCGGCAGGATGAAGATCGTCACAACGTCGGCGCGCGCCTTTTCGACGATCTGCAGCGTGCCCTGCCAGTCGATGTCGAACAGCACGTCGCGGCCCTGCGCCAGCGCGGCCTCGACCGGCTTGCGCGGCGTGCCATAGCAATTGCCATGCACCTCGGCCCATTCGAGCAGGTCGTCATGGGCGCGCAGATCATCAAAAGCCTGACGCTCGATGAAGCGGTAATGCACCCCGTCGATCTCGGAGGGCCTTCGCGCCCGCGTGGTCACCGAGACCGAGAGGTCGATATTGGTCTCGCGCTGGCACAGGGTCCGCGTCAGGGTCGACTTGCCCGCGCCGGACGGCGAGGACAGGATCAGCATCAGGCCGCGACGGGCCGGGCGGGGTTGCTCGACCATCGCGCCTCACTCCACATTCTGGACTTGTTCGCGCATCTGGTCGACGACCGTGCGCAGGTCGAGTCCGATCCGCGAGAGGCCGGAATCGCCCGCCTTGGCGCACAGCGTCGAGGCCTCGCGGCCGAATTCCTGCGACAGGAAGTCGAGCTTGCGGCCGATCGGCCCGCCTTGCGCCAGCAGCACGCGCAGCGCCGCGACATGCGCCTTCAGCCGGTCGATCTCCTCGCGGATGTCGGCCTTGACCGCCAGCAGCGCCGCCTCCTGATGCAGCCGCTGCGGATCGAGCGCCTGGCTCGCTCCCAGCAGCGCCGCGACCTGGGCCGCCAGCCGCTCGCGGATCGCCTCATTGCCACGCGCCGGATGCGTCTCGGCCTGCTCGGTCAGGGCCGCGATCGCATCGAGCTGGCCCGACACGATCGCCTCCAGCGCCAGCCCTTCGGCGCCCCGCGCCTGCTTCAGCGACGCCACAACCTCGGCCAGTCCGGCCAGCACCGGCTGCTCCAGCACGCTCAGCGCGTCGTGCTCCTCGTCAGCGAGTTCGACCACGCCCCGGATGGACAAAAGCCCATCGAGCGTCGCCGGCGCAAGTCCGGGCGTGGGCGGCAGGCGCGATAGCGCTAGGATGAGGCCACCGAGGGCCTCCTTGTTGATCCTTGGCTTCGGCTGCCCGGCATCGCTGCTGAGCGAGAGGTTGCAATGCAGCGTACCGCGCGAAAAAGCCGCGCCGAGTTGCTTGCGTGCGGCTTCGGCCAGCGCCTCGAATCCGGGCGGCACGCGCACCCGGATGTCGAGCCCGCGCCCGTTGACGCTGCGGATCTCCCAGGCCCAGGCATGGATGCCCGCGGCGCCCGCGGCGCGGGCGAAGCCCGTCATGCTCTCGATGGCCATGGCAGTCCTTGTCCGCGCCGCTGCGATGCGGCGGGACCGTAATGTTGGAGGGATCGGGGGGCAAGCGCGGCCGGACCATGCCGGTCACGACCTTGGGGATGACGGCGTCAGGGCCGAAGCGCGGGAATCTGCTTGGGCGTGTTCAAGTCGTAGCTGCGGTTGAGCAGCGGGTCGCGCGGCGTGCCCTCGGAGGCGTCGAAGGCCCGCGCCCGCGTACCGGCCGCGCCGGCCTGCACCGCGCCGCCCGGCTGGATGGTCGCCGGCCCGCGTCGGTTCGCCGGGACGGGGAATGTCTCAACTTCGACCGGAGCTGAGCCGACACGCTGCGCGCCGGGCGCCTCGGTGCGGTTGTCGGGGGCCGCCGGCGGCTCGACCTTGTCGACCGAGGCCTCGGCCGGCGGCTTGCCGGGCTCGCGCCGCGCGGCCTCGATCTGCCGCCAGCGCACGACATTGCGGTTGTGCTGCTCCAGCGTCTCGGCGAAGGCGTGGCCGCCGCTGCCGTCGGCGACGAAATAGAGGTCCTTGGTGCGGGAGTGGTTGACGACCGCCTCCATCGCGGCGCGGCCGGGATTGGCGATCGGCCCGGGCGGCAGCCCGTCGATGGCGTAGGTGTTGTAGGGCGTCGCCGCCGTGATCTCGCTGCGCAGGATCGGCCGGCCGAGCGTGCCCTTGCCGCCGACGATGCCGTAGACGATCGTCGGGTCGGACTGCAGCTTCATCTTGCGGTTGAGCCGGTTGATGAAGACGCCGGCGACGCGCGGACGCTCGTCGGCGCGGCCGGTCTCCTTCTCGACGATCGACGCCAGGATCACCAGTTCCTGCGGCGTCCTGATCGGCAGATCGGCCGGACGCCTGGCCCAGACGTCGTTGAGGATGCGGCGCTGGTCGCGCGACATGCGGTCGATGATGGCCTGCCGGCTGGAGCCGCGCTGGAACTTGTAGGTATCGGGCAGGATCGTGCCTTCGCGCGGCACCTGGATGATCTCGCCGGTCAGGAGGTCGTTCTCCTTCAGACGCGCCACGATCTGCTCGCTGGTCAGACCCTCCGGCACGGTCAGGGCGTGTTCGACCGCCTTGCCCTCGGCGATGATCTCGAGAATCTCCTGCTGGCTGGCGCGCGCCTTGAACAGGAACTCGCCGGCCTTCAGCTTGGTCCAGTTGCCCGAAACCAGCGCCGAAACCCTGAAAGCCCAGGGATGCTCGATCAGCCCCTCGCGCTGCAGCAGGTCGGCGATCTCGGTCAGCCCGCTCTCGCGCGGGATGATCAGGACGCGGTCGTTGGCCAGCGGCCCCGGCGCCCGGCTCTGGCTGCCGATCATCATGATGCCGGCGCCGATCAGGCCCGCGCCGATCAGCAGCGCCGTGAACAGGCTGCTGAGCATGCCGATGAACGGGCTGCGCCGCCTCCGTCGCGCCTTGGGCGGCGGAGCGGGGGGCGCCACCGGCTTTAGCGCTTCGCTCGGGCTCTTGGGGGCGACGCGGGGCGATTGGGTCACGATGGGATGCGCTCGCAGGCTTGAGTCGATGACGAAGGGCGCGGATTCGATCCTGACATCGGATCAAGTCCTGACGCAGGCGCCGCCCGAGGTCGAGTCTGAATTCGGCAACGGGTGAGACACTACCGAAAATTATGGCGAAACCGCGCTTGGCCCGGCCGCCTCAGGCGCTGTAGCGCTTCATCACGAGCGAGGCGTTGGTCCCGCCGAAGCCGAACGAGTTCGACAGCACCGTCTCGATCGGCCGCTTGCGTGCGACATGCGGCACGAGGTCGATCTCGGTTTCCACGGACGGGTTGTCGAGATTGATCGTCGGCGGCGCGATCTGGTCGCGGATCGCCAGGATCGAGAAGATGGCCTCGATCGACCCCGCCGCCCCGAGCAGATGCCCGGTCGCCGATTTGGTCGAGGACATGGACGGCCGGCTGGGCGCATTCGCCAGCAACCGCTCGACCGCGCGCAACTCGATCTCGTCGCCAAGCTGCGTCGAGGTGCCATGCGCGTTGATGTAGTCGAGATCGCCCGCCGCGATGCCGGCGCGGTTCAGCGCCATCTCCATGCAGCGATAGGCCCCGTCGCCGTCCTCGGCCGGCGAGGTGATGTGATAGGCGTCGCCCGACATGCCGTAGCCGATGACCTCGGCGTAGATACGGACTCCGCGCGCCAGCGCATGTTCGAGTTCCTCGAGCACGACGACGCCGGCGCCCTCGCCCATCACGAAGCCGTCGCGGTCCTTGTCATAAGGCCGCGAGGCCTTCTCGGGGCTGTCGTTGAAATTGGTCGACAGCGCCCGGCAGGCGCAGAATCCGGCGATGCCGAGGCGGTTGATCGCCGATTCGGTGCCGCCTGCGACCATCACCTCGGCGTCGCCGAGCGAAATCATCCGGGCGGCGTCGCCGATCGAATGGGCGCCGGTCGAGCAGGCGGTCACGGCCGAGTGGTTCGGGCCCTTCAGCCCATGCTCGATCGAGACGTAACCCGCCGCGAGATTGCTCAGACGGCCGGGAATGAAGAAGGGCGAGAGCCGGCGCGGACCGCGCTCCTTGAGCAGGATCGAGGCCTCGTAGATGCCCCCCAGTCCGCCGATGCCGGAGCCGATCGCGACGCCGGTCGCGATCTGGTCCTCGCGGCTTTCGGGTTTCCAGCCGGCGTCGTCGAGCGCCTGCCTGGCCGCCGCCATCGCGAAGATGATGAAGTCGTCGACCTTGCGCTGCTCCTTGGGCTCCATCCACTGGTCGGGATCGAAGCTGGCGTCGGAGCCGTCGCCGCGAATGATGTTGCAGGCGATGCGCGCCGGCAGGTCGCTGGCGTCGAATGAGGTGATCGGGCCGGCGCCGCTGGCGCCGGCGAGCAGGCGTGTCCAGGTCGGCTCGACGCCGCAGCCAAGCGGGCTCACCATGCCAAGACCGGTGACGACGACACGTCGCATCGGAAAATTGCGTGAGACCATGGCGCTTTGCGCGACGCGGGATCCGAGAGACCGCCGAATCAGGCGGTCTTGGACAGGAACTTCACGGCGTCGCCGACCTTGACGATGGTCTCGGCCGCATCGTCGGGGATTTCGACGCCGAACTCTTCCTCGAACGCCATCACCAACTCGACGGTGTCGAGGCTGTCCGCGCCCAGATCCTCGATGAAGTTGGCCTCGTCGACCACCTTCTCCGGATCGACGCCGAGATGCTCGACCACGATCTTCTTCACGCGCTCGGCGACATCGCTCATGGGTCTCTTCCTTAAAACCTGAAACACACCGCTGGATCGCGACGCGTGGATTGAACAGCGCTCCTGCGTCCCGCTCGACCGGATCGGGGTCGGCGGGCCGGGACGCTTGAAGCCTGCACAAACGCAACAACCGGGTTCACGTCAAGCCCCCACGCCGCGTTGCAGCGACCTGACGCCGCTGATTAACACAGCCGGAAAGGACTGGCGAGAGCGCCGCCGCCGCTCCGGGAAACACGAACAAAAACGTTCGGGAACAGCGCCAAGCCGTTCAGATCATGGCCATTCCGCCATTCACATGCAATGTCTGGCCCGTCACGTAGGCCGCCTCGTCGCTGGCGAGATAGAGCACCGCGCAGGCGATGTCGGCCCCGGAGCCGAGCCGGCCCATCGGCACATCCGAAAGGATGCCCTCGCGCTGCTTTTCGGTGAGCCCTTCGGTCATCGGCGACTCGATGAAGCCCGGCGCGACGACGTTGACGGTGATGTTGCGGCTGGCGACTTCGGCCGCGAGCGCCTTCGACATGCCGATCAGCCCGGCCTTGGAGGCGGCGTAGTTGCCCTGCCCCGGATTGCCCATCGTGCCGACCACGGACCCAATCGAGATGATCCGGCCGTAACGCCGGCGCATCATGCTCTTCACGGCGGCGCGCGACAGCCGGAAGGCCGCCGTCAGGTTGACCGCGATCACCGAATCCCAGTCTTCGTCCTTGAGACGCATGAACAGGTTGTCGCGCGTCACGCCGGCATTGTTCACGAGAATGTCGAGCCCGCCGAGTTTCTCCTCGGCCAGGGGCGCCAGCGCCTCGACCGACTCCCTGTCGGAGAGGTTGCAGGGCGCGACCACGGCCCGTTCGCCGAGTTCGGCCGCCAGCGCCTCCAGCGCCTCGGCCCGCGTACCCGACAGCGCGACATGCGCGCCCTGTGCATGAAGCATGCGCGCGATGGCGCCGCCCAGCCCGCCGGTCGCGCCGGTGACCAGGGCCTTCCTGCCCGTCAGATCGAACATCCTGTTTCCCCCTGTCCGGCGTTCTGCCGTCTTACCCGTTCCGGGATTTGTAAGCCGCGATATCCTCGGCGGTTCCCACCGAAATTGTCGCCGCCCCCGCGGCGATGCGTTTAACCAGCCCGGCCAGCACCTTGCCTGACCCGGCCTCGACGAAGTCCGTGACGCCCGCACCGGCCATCGCGGCGACGCATTCGCGCCAGCGCACGGTGCCGGTGACCTGCGCCACCAATGAGGCGCGGATCGCATCGGGATCGCTCAACGGCGCGGCCCCGACATTGGCCATGACCGGAACGTCCGGCGCGCGCATCGCGACATCGGCCAGCGCCGCGAGCATCGCCTCGGCGGCGGGCCGCATCAGCGCGCAATGGAACGGAGCGGAGACCGGCAGCAGCATGGCGCGCCGGACACCGCGTTCCCCCGACAGCGCGATCGCGCGCTCGACGGCGGTCCTGGAGCCCGACAGCACGACCTGCCCGCCGCCATTGTCGTTGGCGGCCTCGCAGACCTCGCCCTGCGCCGCGTCCTTCGCGATCGCCTGGGCGAGATCGAGTTCCGCCCCGAGCAGCGCCGCCATCGCGCCCTGGCCCGCCGGCACGGCCGTCTGCATGGCGTCGCCGCGAATCCGCAAAAGCCGCGCCGCGTCCGTGATGCTGAAGGCGCCCGCCGCCGCCAGCGCCGAGTATTCGCCGAGCGAATGGCCGGCGACGAAAGCCGCGTCACGCTTGAGGACAAGACCGGCCTCGGCCTCCAGGACGCGGACGACCGCAAGGCTGACCGCCATCAGCGCCGGCTGGGCGTTGGCCGTCAGCGTCAGCACGTCGGCCGGCCCGTCCCACATCACGAGCGACAGTTTCTGAGACAGCGCCGCATCGACCTCCTCGAAGACGGCGCGCGCAGCCGGGAAGGCATCGGCCAGGCTTTTGCCCATGCCGACAGCCTGAGAACCCTGGCCGGGAAAGATGAACGCAGTCGTCATGCCGCGGAACCTTTGATTGTCACGCTTTAGTCACCAAGACGGCGCAGTCACATTGCCTTTCGGGCGGAGTCAAGCAGCGCGACGCGATTTGCGGCAGCGTACGCGCGACGAAACGGCCGATTTCGGTTGCGCGAGGCGGCCTCACGCTGTAACCACCGCTTCTGCTTGTTCGGCCGGAGGCTGAACGGATGGTGGCGTTTGTCCTTTTGACGGGGTTTTCGCCGCAGGTTCGCTCCTTGTGAGCCGTCATCCCGTGTCTCCGCCTTCGATGAAATCCTGTCGGGCCTGTTCCAGGGCTCGGAGGGCTCCGCGCCGGGCGAAGCAGGGTGAAACAGAAGGGCCAATCATGGCATTGTACGAACATGTGCTGATGGCGCGGCAGGATGTCAGCGCGCAGCAGGTCGAGACCCTTGTCGAGCAGTTCAAGGGCATCATCGAGGCGAATGGCGGCTCGGTCCCCAAGGTCGAGTACTGGGGCGTCAAGTCGCTGGGCTACCGCATCAAGAAGAACCGCAAGGCGCATTACTCGTTGCTGAACATCGACGCCCCTTCCGCCGCCGTGGCCGAGATGGAGCGCCAGATGCGTATCAACGAGGATATCCTCCGTTTCCTGACCATCCGCGTCGAGGAACTCGAGGAAGGCCAGTCGGCCATGCTGCAGAAGCGCGACCGTGACGATCGCGGCGAGCGGGGCGACCGCTTCGACCGTGGAGGCCCCGGTGGCGGCGGCGACCGCTTCGACCGTGGCGGCGACCGCGGCCCGCGCCGCGACCGTCCGCGTCGCGACGACGAAGCTGCTCCCGAAACCACCAGCGCGGAGGTCTGATCCATGTCCACTGCATCAGCCGGCGCCCGTCGCCCCTTCTTCCGCCGTCGCAAGTCCTGCCCCTTCTCGGGCGAGGGCGCTCCGAAAATCGACTACAAGGATGTGCGCCTGCTCTCGCGCTACATCTCCGAACGCGGCAAGATCGTGCCGTCGCGCATCACGGCGGTCTCGGCCAAGAAGCAGCGCGAACTCGCCCAGGCGATCAAGCGCGCCCGCTTCCTCGGCCTGCTGCCCTACGTCATCCGCTGAGCGGACCTGAACCACCCGGCGGGGCCTTTGGCTTCGCCGGGTCACTGAAACGACAAGACATGGTCGCCCGGCGGTGAAACTCCACCGGGTATGTTGAGGCGAAGAGCCTCTCACCCTGCCGGGCCTGACCAGGCCAGCGAGCAGCGGGACAGCGGGACGGATTGATGTTACCGATCGTCGGCATAGGCGCAGGGCTTGTCGCGGCCCTCCTGTTCTCGGTGGTGATCACGGGATCGCCGCTGGCCGTCTTTCTGTATTCGGCCGCGCCGCTCCCCATCTTCATCGCCGCTTTGGGCTGGAACCACCGCGCCGGCCTCGTCGCCATCGCGGCGGGCGCGGCAGCCGTCGCCGTGTCGCTCAGCGTCACCGCCGGCATCGCCTTCGCGATCATCATCGCCGTCCCGGCCTGGTGGATCGCCTATCTCGCCTTGCTCGCCCGCGACGACGGCTCAGGCCATGTCGAATGGTATCCGCTCGGCAATCTGCTGGTCTGGGTCGCGGCGACCGCTGCGCTCGCCACCGTCGGCAGCGCGCTGATCATGACCACGGATTACGAGGCCTATCGCGGCGTCATCGTCCGCATCATCGAAAACCTGCTCGGCGAGATGGTCAGGACGCGAATGATCACCCTGCCGGCCGACACGAAAGTGGCCGACCTCGCCCAGACGCTGGCCCCGGCCGTGCCGATCGGCATCGGCGCGTCCTTCGTGATGACCATCACGACCAATCTCTGGCTCGCCGCCAAGGCGGTGCAGCTGTCGGGCCGCCTGCCCCGGCCCTGGCCCTTCATCCCCTCGACCACGCTGCCGCGCCAGGCCGTGCTGATCCTGGCGCTGGCGCTGGTCGCTGCCTCGCTCGGCGGCTTTATCGGCGTGGCGGGCGCGGCGATGACCGGCGCGCTCTTCGCGACCTTCATGTTCAGCGGTCTCGCACTCCTGCACGACATCTCGCGCGAAAAACCATGGCGCACGCCGATGCTGGTTTCCGTCTATGTCGCGCTCGTCGTGATGCAGGCGATCCTGACGCCGCTGCTGGCGCTCGCCGGCCTGCTCGATTCCCTGCTCGGCCTGCGCAAGCGCGCCGCGCTTCCTCCTCCGCCGCCAAACGCCTGACCCAATCCACTCAACCGCTCTCAAAGGAGACAAGACCATGGAAGTGATCCTGCTCGAACGCGTCGCCAAGCTCGGCCAGATGGGCGAAGTCGTTCGCGTCCGCGACGGCTTCGGCCGCAACTACCTGCTCGCCCGCGGCAAGGCGCTGCGCGCCACCGACGAAAACCGCAAGCGCTTCGAGAGCCAGAAGATCGAGCTCGAAACCCGCAACCTCGAGCTGAAGTCGGAAGCCGACAAGGTCGCCGAGACGCTGGACGGCCACTCCGTCGTGATCCTGCGCCAGTCGGGCGAATCCGGCGTGCTGTATGGCTCGGTCTCGACCCGCGACATCGCCGAATCCCTGACCGCCGACGGCTTCCACGTCCCCCGCAGCCAGATCACCCTCAACGCGCCGATCAAGACGCTGGGCCTGCACACCGTCCCGGTCGTGCTGCACCCGGAAGTCTCGGTCACGGTCACGGTCAACGTCGCGCGCTCGAAGGAAGAAGCCGAGCGTCAGGTCCGCGGCGAGAACGTCACGGCCCGCGAGGAGTTCGACCTCGACGATCTTGGCCTCGAAGTCGGCGCGGCGCTGGCGGAAGCCGGCGAGGACGATCGCTGAGAGTTTCGGCTTCGGCCGGAACAGCAAGGGCGTCGCGAGCGATCGCGGCGCCTTTTTTGCTGCCTACCGCCGTGACACATCCTGCTCCATCAGCATTCGGATATAGCGGGTGAAAGGCATTCCCTGCGCCTGCGCCCGGGTCTTCACGGCATCGAGCAGTGCTTGCGGGATGCGCATGTTCAGTTGCGCTGCCTTTTTGGCGAATTCGAACCGCATCGGCTTGAAGCCGCTCAGATCATACTGCGTCAGGTCTGCTGTCTCGACGAACGCCTCGGCTTCCTCGTCGGTTTTCAGTAACGGCAGCTTGGCCTGCTTAGCAACGGCAGCTTGGCCTGCTTAGCGGCGTTCATAATATCGCACCTCCTTGGCATGCATGTAACGGGCGCTGATCGGCCGAACGAGCGTGTCCAAGCCGATCTGGCGGAATGTGAAGGCGACGAGGATCCAGCGACCTGATGCTGTCTTGCCGATCGCCCGCAGCCGCTGCCCCGTTAGCGAGTGGTCGGGATCGGCATAGACGTCAGGTCCAGTTTGAAACAATGCCTCGATCTCTTTGCGCGAGACACCGTGCTTCTGGCATTTCGCGATATTGCCTTCATCCCAGTCGAAGCCGACAACCTGCTCGCTTATCCTGGAAATGTATGCGTTCGCCTATACAAACGCAACGCAACAGATAGTGTCGATCGTTCGGTGTTGATTGCTCCTGACGCTTTTGCCTGATCCTGTGGATTAGCGTGCAAAGACGATTCGGGCTGGCTTCCACACGCAAATTGGCGGAGTGAACAGCAATCCTGAAAGCGACCGTCGAGACAGCGCAACCGACCACATGGCCACAGCAACCGCCCTCGTCACCCGTCTCGACAACCGCGAGCCGGAGTATCGCGCCCAGCCTCAGAACATCGAGGCCGAGCAGGCGCTGCTGGGCGCGATCCTGGTCAACAACGACGCCTTCTACCGCGTCTCCGACTTCCTGCTGCCGGACCATTTCTTCGAGCCGATCCACCAGCGCATCTTCGACCAGACGGCGAGCCTGATCAGGGCCGGCAAGATCGCGAGCCCGATCACGCTGAAGACCTTCGTCGGCGAGATGGATCTGGGCGGCATCACCGCCTCGCAATATCTCGCTCGGCTCGCAGCCGAGGCGACGACGGTGATCAACGCGCAGGATTACGGCCGCACGGTCTACGACCTCGCCATCCGCCGCCAGTTGATCGGCGTCGGCGAGGACCTCGTCAACGTCGCCTATGATTCGCCGATCGACCTCGCCCCGCGCGAGCAGATCGAGGAGGCCGAGCGCAAGCTCTACGAACTGGCCGAAAAAGGCCGATATGAGGGCGGCTTCCAGAAGTTCGACGGCGCGCTTCGCACCGCCATCGACATGGCCGCCAACGCCTATCAGCGCGCCGGCGGGCTGTCGGGCCTGTCGTCGGGCCTGCGCGATCTCGACCACCGCATGGGCGGCCTGCAGGGCTCCGACCTGATCATCCTCGCCGGCCGCCCGGCCATGGGCAAGACCTCGCTCGCCACCAACATCGCCTTCAACATCGCCAAGGCGTGGCGCGGCGAGCGCCAGGAGGACGGCTCGATCAAGAGCGTCGATGGCGGCATCGTCGGCTTCTTCTCGCTCGAAATGTCGTCCGACCAGCTCGCCACCCGCATCGTCGCCGAGCAGTCGGGCATCTCCTCCTACAAGATCAGACAGGGCCGCATCACCGAGGGCGATTTCGCCCGCCTGACCGATGTCGCGGCGCAGATCGAAAAACTGCCGCTCTATATCGACCAGACCGGCGGCATCTCGATCGCGCAGCTGATGGCGCGAGCCCGGCGTCTCAAGCGTCAGAAGGGCCTCGACGTCCTGTTCATCGACTATCTTCAGCTGCTCTCCGGCTCGGCCAAGAACGGCCAGAACCGGGTGCAGGAGCTGACCGAGATCACCACCAGCCTGAAGGCGCTCGCAAAGGAACTGGTCGTCCCGATCATCGCGCTGTCGCAGCTCTCGCGTCAGGTCGAGAGCCGCGACGACAAGCGCCCCCAGCTGTCCGACCTGCGCGAATCCGGCTCGATCGAGCAGGACGCCGACGTGGTGATGTTCGTCTATCGCGAGGAGTATTATCTCAAGGGCAAGGAGCCGCGGCCCGGCACCGAAGACCACAACAAGTGGCAGATCGAGATGGAAGCGGCCCATGGCCTCGCCGAGCTGATCATCGGCAAGCAGCGCCATGGACCGACCGGCACGGTCCAGCTCCAGTTCGACGCCGAGGTGACCCGCTTCTCCGACCGCGCCGATGAATCGCGCCTGCCGGATCATCTGTGAGCGCGTTCGACACAGAGAATCCGGACACGGCCGGCGCGACGCTGACCGTCGATCTCGGCGCGCTCGTCGCCAACTGGCGGGCGCTCGGCGCGCGCGCCGGCACGGAAGCCGCCGCAGTCGTCAAGGCCAACGCCTATGGCGTCGGCATCGAGCCGGCGGTGACGGCCCTCGCGCGGGCCGGTTGCAAAAACTTCTTCGTCGCACATCTCTCGGAAGGCGTCCGCGCCCGCAAGATCGCGCCCGACGCAACGATCTACATCCTGAACGGCCTTCTGCCGGGGACCTGCGGCGCCTATGCCGAGCACGGCCTCTCACCGGTGCTGGGCTCGCATGAGGAACTGCTCGACTGGGCCTCGTTTCGCCAAAGCGGCGCGCAGGTTCGCCCGGCGGCGCTCCATGTCGACACGGCGATGAACCGGCTCGGCTTGTGGCCGGGCGAAGGGTTGAACCTCGCTCGCGAGCGCGACAGCGTCGTCGCGGCCGCCGGCATCGGGCTGCTGATGAGCCATTTCGCATCGTCCGAGGACGAGGCCGACCCGGCCAATGCCCGCCAGGTCGCGGCCTTCGCCGAGATCGCAGCGGCTCTGCCCGGCATCCCGGCCTCGCTCAAGAACTCGTCCGGCCATTTCCTCAAGGACTGCCCGTCCTACGCCCTTACCCGCCCGGGCTACGCGCTCTATGGCGGCAACCCGACGCCGGGAAAGCCGAACCCGATGCAGTCGGTGATCGGGCTGGAGGCGCGCATCATCCAGCTCCGCGAGGTCGAGGCCGGCACGCAGGTCGGCTATAACGGCCGCTGGACGGCGAAGGGCAAGCGCCGGCTGGCGACGATCCATCTCGGCTATGCCGACGGCTATCCGCGCAATGCAAGCTGGACCGACGATGCGACCGGCGGCTCGGCCGTGGTCGGCGGCATGGTCTGCCCCTTCGTCGGCACCGTCTCGATGGACCTGATCATCGTCGATGTCAGCGACGCACCCGTAGGCGCGGCGCAGCGCGGTTCGTCCGTCACCCTGATCGGCGGCCCGCTCGATCTGGAGGCCGTCGGCGCGGGCGCAAAGACCAGCGGCTACGAAATACTGACGAGCCTCGGCCGGCGCTATGCGCGGCGCTATGTCGGACTCTAGAGCAGTGCTGCGCCCCCCTTTGTCATTCCGGGGCTTCGCGAAAGCGAAGAACCCGGAACCCACGACAGGGCGAGCGCTCGCGACGATGGTTGCCAAAGGTTTCACCCCGTCATGGGTTCCGGGTTCGCGGCTTTGCCGCGCCCCGGAATGACAGGCGGGGTCGCCTGATGGCCAAGCGCGGCCCGACCTACATCTGCCAGGCCTGCGGCGCGGTCTATCACCGCTGGCAGGGCAAATGCGATGCCTGCGGCACCTGGTCCTCGCTGTCGGAGGAGGCGCAAGCCGCACCGGTCCCAGGCGCGCGCGGCGCGTCGGGGGCCAAGCCGCGCGGCCGCGTCTTCGCGCTGGAGACGCTGAAGGGCGAGACGCAGGACGCGCCCCGCATCAAGGCGGGCATCGGCGAGCTCGACCGCGTCACCGGCGGCGGCTTCGTCCCGGGCTCGGTGCTGCTGATCGGCGGCGATCCCGGCATCGGCAAGTCGACCCTGCTGATGCAGGCCTGCGCCTCGCTCGCACTGTCTGGCCGCCGCGTCGTCTATGTCTCGGGCGAGGAATCGACCGGCCAGGTCCGCCTGCGGGCCGAGCGCATGGGCTTGGCGCATGCGCCGGTCGATCTCGCGGCCGAAACCAATGTCGAGGACATCATCGCGACCCTGTCACAGGGCGATCGTCCCGCGCTGGTGGTGATCGATTCGATCCAGACCATGTGGTCGGGCGAGGTCGAGAGCGCGCCGGGCACCGTGACGCAGGTGCGCGGCTCGGCGCAGGCCCTGATCCGCTACGCCAAGACCAGCGGCGCCTGCATCATCCTGGTCGGCCACGTCACCAAGGACGGCCAGATCGCCGGCCCGCGCGTGGTCGAGCACATGGTCGACGCCGTGCTCTCCTTCGAGGGCGAAGGGGCGCACGCTTTCCGCATCCTGCGCGGCCAGAAGAACCGCTTCGGCGCGACCGACGAGATCGGCGTCTTCGAGATGACCGGCAAGGGTCTTTCCGAGGTGTCCAACCCGTCCGCGCTCTTTCTCGCGGGCCGCGATCAGGCCTCAGCCGGAGCCGCCGTCTTCGCCGGCATCGAGGGCACGCGGCCGGTGCTGGTCGAAATCCAGGCGCTGGTCGCGCCGACCTCGCTGGGCACCCCGCGCCGCGCCGTCGTCGGCTGGGAAACCAGCCGGCTCGCCATGGTGCTGGCGGTGCTGGAGACGCATGGGGGCCTGAGGCTCGGCCAGCACGACGTCTATCTGAATGTCGCGGGCGGCCTGCGCGTCAACGAGCCCGCGGCGGACCTTGCCGTCGCCGCCGCGCTGGTGTCCTCGCTGACGGGCGCGATCCTGCCGCCCGAGGGCGTGCATTTCGGCGAGATCGCGCTGTCGGGGGCGGTGCGTCCCGTCTCGGTGACGCCGGCGCGGCTGCGCGAGGCCGCCAAGCTCGGCTTCGAATCGGCGACGCTGCCCGGAGGCGGCGACCAGGGCGAAGCCGGCGGCCTCACCCTGAAGCGCCTCAATCATGTCACGGAGCTGGTCGCGGAGATCGCTGCGCGCGCGCCGCGCAAGGTTGCGAAATGACGGCTTCACACCATTTGCGGGACTGCGAAATTACGATTTCACGCCATTTGCAGGACTGTGAAATCACGATGTCACATGGGTGACGCCGCGCCTTCAAGCGCGTATAGCAAAATCCATGCGGCCAGCCCATCTCTTGCATGGCCATTCCGACGACCATAGCGAAGCGGCTCACCCGATGCCTGTCACCATCCTCGATCTCGTCGTCATCGGCGTGGTTCTGATCTCGGCTTTGCTGGCGGCCGTGCGCGGGCTGACGCGCGAGGTGCTGGCGATCGCCTCCTGGGTCGCGGCCGCCGCCGTCGCCTGGACCTTCCATCCGCAGCTTCTGCCGATCGTGAAGCAGTATATTCCCAACGAGACCATTGCCCTGATCGCCGCCATCGCGGCGCTGTTCCTGGTGACGCTCATCCTCGTCTCGCTGCTGACGGCCCGCCTGTCGGATTTCGTGCTCGATTCGCGCATCGGCGCGCTCGACCGCACGCTCGGCTTCGTCTTCGGCGCGGGGCGCGGCCTGCTGCTGGCGGTGATCGGCTACCTCTTCTTCACCGCGCTGGTGCCGGAAAAGATGCAGCCGCCCTGGGCGCGCGAGGCCAAGGCCAAGCCGCTGCTGGAGGAAACCGGCCGCTCGCTGCTGACCATGCTGCCGCAGGACATCAACTCCGACATCGTCAAGAAACTGCTCCAGCCCAAGACCGGGGACGAGCCGGTGGAGGCCCCGGCAGAAGAACCGCGCACGCCGGCGAACCCGACCGCCGATCCCCAGCGCCGCACCGAGGCTCCGGGGGCGACCGACCGGGCCGGCCTGCAGCGCGCCATCGATGCCAGCCGCCCGGCGGCGACGCCTGCGACCCCTGCCCGGCCCTGATGTCCTGACCGCCTGATCTCGTGTAAATTCGTCCTGATCCGCGCCTATCGATGCCCTCGCCTCGTTACCTGGAGCCTGCGATGCAGCTTTTGAGCGCAGCCGACGCCCCGTTCGATCCCTATGCCGACCGGCTGCGGGAGGAATGCGGCGTGTTCGGCATCTTCGGACATGCCGATGCAGCGGCGCTGACGGCGCTGGGTCTCCATGCGCTCCAGCATCGCGGTCAGGAGGCCGCCGGCATCGTCACCTTCGACGGGGCGCGCTTCCATTCCGAGCGCCGGCTCGGCCTCGTCGGCGACGCCTTCTCGGAAGCGGCCGTCATCGAGAAGCTGCAGGGTTCGCAGGCGATCGGCCATGTCCGCTATTCGACGACGGGCGAGACGATCCTGCGGAACGTCCAGCCGCTCTTCGCCGAATTGCATGGCAGCGGCTTCGCGGTCGCCCATAACGGCAACCTGACCAACGGCCTGACGCTGCGCCGCAACCTTGTCCGCGACGGCGCGATCTACCAGTCGACGTCCGACACCGAGGTGCTGCTGCACCTCGTCGCCAGATCGCGAAAACCCCGCTTCATCGAGCGCTTCGTCGAGGCGATCCGCCAGATCGAGGGGGCCTACGCCTTCGTCGGCATCACCAACAAGAAGCTGATCGGCGTGCGCGATCCGCTCGGCATCCGCCCGCTGGTGCTCGGCGAACTGGATGGCTGCCCGATCCTGACCTCGGAGACGTGTGCGCTCGACATCATCGGCGCAAAATTCATCCGCGAGATCGAGAATGGCGAGGTCGTGGTCATTTCCGAGAGCGGCATCGAGAGCCACAAGCCGTTTCCGCCGGTGGCCGAACGCCCCTGCATCTTCGAATACATTTACTTCGCCCGGCCCGATTCGATCATGAAGGGCGAGAGCCTTTATGCGCGCCGCAAGCGCATGGGCGCGGTGCTGGCGGCCGAGGCCCCGGCCGACGCCGACGTCATCGTGCCCGTGCCCGATTCGGGCGTGCCGGCCGCGCTCGGCTATGCGCAGGTCAGCGGCATCCCCTTCGAGCTCGGCATCATCCGCAACCATTATGTCGGGCGCACCTTCATCGAGCCGACGCAGAAGGTCCGCGAGCTCGGCGTCCGGCTGAAGCACTCGGCCAACCGCTCGGTCGTCGAGGGCAAGAGCATCGTGCTGGTCGACGATTCGATCGTGCGCGGCACGACCTCGTTCAAGATCGTCAAGATGATGCGCGAAGCCGGCGCGAGCGAGGTGCATTTCCGCATCTCCTCGCCGCCGATCACCCATCCCGACTATTACGGCATCGACACGCCCGACCGCGAGAAGCTGCTCGCCGCGACCCATACGCTCGAGGAGATGCGCCAGTTCGTCGGCGCGGATTCGCTGGCTTTCCTCTCGGTCGACGGGCTCTACCGCGCCATGGGCCATGCCGGGCGCGACAACGCCCGCCCGCAATTCACCGACCACTGCTTCACCGGCGACTACCCGACCTCGCTGACCGACGTGATCGGCGAGAGCGCCAAGCAGCAGCTCTCGCTGTTGGCCGAGGCGGGTTGATTGGATTGTCGAAACAACCGGGTCATCCCGGGCGTAGCGAAGCGAAGACCCGGGATCCATTCCGGAACCTTTCCGAACAGCGTTCTGGAATGGATCCCGGATCGGCGCGGCTGCGCTGCTTGTCCGGGATGACGGCGTGATTCAATCAGGATGTCTCTCAGAATGACCAAACCCCTCTCCGGCCGCGTCGCGCTTGTCACCGGCGCGTCGCGCGGCATCGGGCGCGCGGCTGCGCTCGCCTTCGCGCGGGCCGGCGCCCATGTCGTGGCGCTCGCCCGCACCACCGGCGCGCTGGAGGAACTCGACGACGAGATCAGGGCGGCGGGCGGACAGGCGACGCTGGTCCCGGTCGATCTCAGCGACGCCCCTGCGATCGAAAAGCTCGGCCCCGCTTTGCTGCAGCGCTGGGGCAGGCTCGACATCCTGCTGGCCAATGCCGGCATCCTCGGGCCGCTGTCGCCACTGACCCACGCCTCGCCCAAGGAATGGGCCAAAGTCTTCGACACCAATGTCACGGCGAACTGGCGTCTGCTGAAATCGGTCGAGCCGGCGCTGCAGGCGTCCGACGCGGCCCGCGTCATCCTGATGAGCTCCGGCGCGGCGCATAAATGCCTCGCCTATTGGGGGCCCTATTCGATCTCCAAGGCCGCCGTCGAGGCGATGGCGCGCACCTATGCGGCCGAGACCGCAACGACGCCGCTCAAGGTGATGCTGGTCAATCCCGGCCCCCTGCGCACCCGGATGCGGGCCGAGGCGATGCCGGGCGAGGACCCGCTGACGCTGCGGACGCCGGAGGAGCTGGCGCCGCATCTGGTCAGGCTCGCCTCGCCCGACTGGACAGAGAGCGGCAAGATCTTCGACTTTCCGCAGGGCAAGGTGCTGACGCCGCAGATGCCGGCGTAAAGCTGCGGCCATCCCTTGCCGTCATGGTCGGGCTTGTCCCGACCATCCACGTCTTCGCTCGTCGAGCGCTACGCCCAGACGTGGATGCTCGGGACAAGCCCGAGCATGACGGAGAGGGCGACGAAGAGCCCCCCTACTCCGCCCTCAACCACGCCAGCAGCCCGGCATCGTCGCCATTCTCGACCGCCGCCGCCACCCGCCTGCCCACCGCCGCGCCGAATTTGTAGCCATGGCCGGAGCAGGCCGAGACGGCCAGCACCCGGCCGGTCCGCCGCGACAGGAATTTCCGGTCGGCGGTGAAAACATAGGCGCAACTCGCCACCCGTTTCACGCCATATTCCGGGATCCGCGCAAACGGCGGCGCGAAATAATCGCGGATGATCTGCCCTTCGCCGGGGCGCGGCTCGCGGTCGAGATCGGGCGCCATCGGCGCCTTGTGTACGCCAGCCCCGACCTTGAGATCGGTCCCGTCCACCGCCGGCAGGACATAGCCGTCGACCGAGCCGCCGACATCGACGATGCAGGGCGCGGCGGCCCAGGCGGGTTTCAGATCGTCGGGCGGATCGAGATAGGCCACCGCCGTGCGGTAGGTCTTCAGCGCCGCAGCCAGCTCCGGCAGCAGCCTCAGCGTCCACGCGCCTGCCGTCACGACGATCCGGTCGAAGGCCAGCCGCTCGCCGCCGACAAACCCGATCGCGCCAGTGTCGGGATCGACCGAGGTCACCGCAACACCCTCGCGGATCGCGACTCCGCGCTCGCGCAGCAGCGCTGCCATCCCGGCCGCGATCCGGGCCGGGAACAGCGCCCCGCCCTCGCCGCTCAGATAGGCGTAGCGGAAGGTCGCCGGGTCGAGGAACGGGTAGCGCCGCGCGGCTTCCGCCGGCTCGAACAGCTCATAGGGCGAGCCCATCCGGTCGAGCCCGTCGCGGTAATCCTCGCCCTCGTCGCCCGCGACCTGCGAGATGCCCATCACGCCGCAGGGCTTGTAATGCACTGCGCCCAAATCGGCCCAGAGCTCGTCCCAGGCGGCAAAAGCCTCGGTGATGGTGCGGGCATAGCCGTCGGCCCCGGCATAGGCGCGCCGGATGATGCGATGCTGGTCGCCCGACGCCGCATAGGGGTTGGGGATCGCCGCCGCCTGCTCGATCAGCGTGACCGCGTGGCCGGCCTTGCTCAGCGCCCAGGCGGTGGACATCCCGGCGATGCCGGCTCCGACGACGGCGATCTTCATCCGGCCCGCTTGTTCCTGTCATAGGGGTTTTCGCCGCCGCGCGTATGCAGCCGCACCGGCGTGCCCGGCAGCTCGAAGGCCTCGCGCAGGTTGTTGACGAGGTAGCGCGTATAGGACACCGGCAGATGGTCGAGCTGGTTGCCGAACAGCGCGAACGTCGGCGGCCGCGCCTTGGCCTGCGTCATGTAGCGGATCTTGATGCGCCGGCCGGCGACGGCCGGAGGCGGATGGGCCGAGAGCACGCCTTCCAGCCAGCGATTGATCCGCGCCGTCGAGATGCGCCTGTTCCAGACCTCATAGGCCCCGAAGACGCCCTGCATCAGCCGGTCGATGCCCTCGCCCGCCAGCCCCGAAAGCGGGATGATCGGCACGCCGCGCACCTGCGCGAGCAGATGCGTCGCCTTTTCCTTGAGTTCGGCGAGCAGCCCGTTCTTGTCGGCGACGAGGTCCCATTTGTTGAGGCCGATCACCACGGTCCGGCCCTCGCGCTCGGTCAGGTCGACCAGCGTCAGATCCTGCTTCTCGAACGGGATCGTCGCATCGAGCAGCACGACCACGACCTCGGCGAAGCGAATCGCGCGCAGCGCATCCTGCACCGACATCTTTTCGAGCTTCTCGTCGATGCGGGCGCGCTTTCGCATGCCGGCCGTGTCGAACAGCTTCACCGGCCGGCCGCGCCATTCCCAGTCGACCGAGATGGTGTCGCGCGTGATGCCGGCCTCGGGACCGGTCAGGAGCCGCTCCTCGCCGATCATCCGGTTGACCAGCGTCGACTTGCCGGCATTCGGACGCCCGATGATGGTGACGCGCAGCGGCTTGGTCGGATCGTTGTACTCGGCCTCCTCGTCGCTGATCGCGGCGGGCGCCTCGACCCAGCGTTTGTCGCCATAGCTCTCGTCGAAGGGCTCTTCCTCTTCGGGCTCCACATCGACGAAGGGCGCGAGCGCCTCCAGCAGGTCCGAGGTGCCCTCGCCATGCTCGGCCGAGAACGGCACGGGGTCGCCTAAGCCCAGCGCATAGGATTCGAAGATGCCGTCGAGGCCCTTCTTGCCCTCGGCCTTGTTGGCCAGCAGGATCACCGGCTTGCCGGATTTGCGCACCAGATCGGCGAAGGGCTGGTCCATCGGCGTCAGGCCGAGCCTTGCGTCGATCATGAACAGGATCACGTCGGCCTGGCCGATGGCGGTCTCGGTCTGGGCCCGCATCCGGCCAGCCAGCGAGCCGGGATCGGCCTCCTCGAGGCCTGCCGTATCGATGATGGTGAAGCGCAGATGGCCGAGCGCGGCCTCGCCCTCGCGCCGGTCGCGCGTCACGCCGGGCAGATCGTCGACCAGCGCCAGCTTCTTGCCGACGAGCCGGTTGAACAGGGTCGACTTGCCGACATTGGGGCGGCCGATGATGGCGACGGTGGCGGTCATGATGGTTCCATTACAGCAGCGCAGCCCCGTCGTCATTCCGGGGCGGCCGACAGGTCGAACCCGGAACCCACGACCGGGTGACCGCCCGGACCGGGCGGCGGCGGCCAGTCGTAGGTTCCGGGTCCATCGCTTCGCGATGTCCCGGAATGACAGGCGTCAGTTCTTCGTCTCGACCGGGCCGCCGCGCACCAGCGTCAGGTAGAGATCGGTGCGCTGGCGCATCACGCGCGGCGAGGCCGGGTCGGTGACGATCGCGTCGAACCAGCGCCCGGCGTCCTCGAACAGATTGGCCCTGAGCGCGGCGATGCCGAGGAACTCGCGGGCCGAATGACGCAGCGCTCCCTGCGGCGTCGCCAGCGGCTCCAGCGCGGTGCGCAGTTCGGCATAGGGCGCGAGGTCGATCCGCAGCATGCCGGCGCGCAGGCGGGCGAGGTCGCGATAGATCTGCGCCAGCGAGCCGTCATTGGCGAGGCCGTCGAACGCCGCAGCGCCTGCGGCCGCATCGCGCTTGCCGGTTTCGGCGGCGAGCCTGAAGCGCGCGATCTGGCGGTAGCCCGCCGGCGCATTGGCCGCGAGATCCTTGAGGATCGTCTCGGCCTCGTCGCCATTGCCATCGCGCGAGGATTTCAGCGCCGCTTCCAGCCGCGCGCCGACGGCCTGTGAGGCGGCGTTCTCGCGCTGCAGCCAGTATTGCCAGCCGGCGACGGCCAGCACCGCCAGCACGGCGAGGCCGATCAGCACATTGCCGTACTTCTTCCAGAAGGCGGCCGCCTTGTCGCGGCGCACCTCTTCATCGATCTCGCGAAAAATATCGGACATGGCCCGCCAAAGAATTCCCTGTTGACGGGCCGCGTAGCATTTCCGTCGCGCCATGGCGAGCCGCTTGACGCCGCACGACGCCGGGGACATCACCAATCCATGGCCCTGCCCGGCCTGCGGCGATGCAAACAGAGCGGGAACGGCGCGCCTGCGCTAGTCTGGGGCTCAGGCGAATCAGGGAGACCGACGGCGGACATGGCGGCAAACGGCGATCTTTTCGGCGCTGGAGCCGAGCCACCGGCAGGCGTCCCGACGAAGCCGCCGCGCAGCGTCGCGCCGCCCGTCGGCGGGAAGCCTGCGCCGACCGCTGCGCCGCGCAACGGCACGCTCTCGGAAGCTGGCTACGACGCCTCGGCCATCGAGGTGCTGGAGGGGCTGGAGCCGGTGCGCCGCCGGCCGGGCATGTATATCGGCGGCACCGACGAGCGCGCCCTGCATCATCTCTTCGCCGAGGTGATCGACAACGCCATGGACGAGGCGGTGGCCGGCCACGCCACCTTCATCGAGGTCGAGGTCCTGGAGGACGGCTCGATCGCCGTCACCGACAATGGCCGCGGCATCCCGGTCGATCCGCACCCGAAATTCCCCGGAAAGTCGGCGCTCGAAGTCATCATGACGACGCTGCATGCCGGCGGCAAATTCGATTCCAAGGCCTATGAGACCTCCGGCGGCCTGCACGGCGTCGGCGTCTCGGTCGTGAACGCGCTCTCCGACGAACTCGAGGTCGAGGTCGCGCGCGGCAAGACCCTCTATCGCCAGCGCTTCTCGCGCGGCCATCCGCAGGGTCCGCTGGAGACGGTCGGCCCTGTCGCCAACCGGCGCGGCACCCGCGTGCGCTTCCATCCCGACGCACAGATTTTCGGCGAAGGCGCGCATTTCGTCCCCGCCCGCCTGTTCCGCATGGCGCGCTCGAAGGCCTATCTTTTCGGCGGCGTCGAGATCCGCTGGCAGTGCGCGCCCTCGCTGCTCAAGGCCGAGGGCGATGTCGCGGCCGAGGCCGTGTTCAGGTTTCCCGGCGGCTTGCGCGACTATCTCGCCCGCGAGATCGAGGGCAAGGACCTCGTCGCCGAGCCGATCTTCTCCGGCAAGATCACCAAGGCGGGCGGCCACGGCTCGCTGGAATGGGCGATCGCCTGGCTCGCAACCGGCGAGGACGGGTTCAGTTCCTCCTATTGCAACACCATCCCGACCGCAGAGGGCGGCACGCATGAGCAGGGCCTGCGCATCGCGCTGCTGCGCGGCCTGCGCGACCATGCCGAGCGCATCGGCCAGTCAAAGCGCATGGCGCAGGTCACCTCCGACGACGTGATGGCGACCTGCGCGGCGATGCTCTCGGTCTTCATCCGCGAGCCGGAATTCCAGGGCCAGACCAAAGACAAGCTCGCGACTCTCGAAGCCGCCCGCATCGTCGAGAACGCGGTGCGCGACGCGTTCGACCACTGGCTCGCCGCCGCGCCCCAGCAGGCGCTGAAGCTGCTCGACTGGTCGGTCGACCGGGCCGACGAGCGCCTGCGCCGCCGCCTCGAAAAGGAGGTCTCGCGCAAAACCGCGACGAAGAAGCTGCGCCTGCCCGGCAAGCTCGCCGATTGCAGCAATGCAGGCGCGGCCGGCTCCGAGCTCTTCATCGTCGAGGGCGATTCGGCCGGCGGCTCGGCCAAGCAGGCGCGCAACCGCGCCACGCAAGCCATCCTCCCCTTGCGCGGAAAAATCCTCAACGTCGCCAACGCCACCCGCGACAAGCTCAACCAGAACCAGCAGCTCGCCGACCTGATCCTGGCGCTGGGCTGCGGCATCGGCAGCCAGTTTCGCGAGGACGACCTGCGCTACGAGAAGGTCATCGTGATGACCGACGCCGATGTCGACGGCGCCCATATCGCCTCGCTGCTGGTGACCTTCTTCTGGCGGCAGATGCCGCGCCTGATCGAGAAGGGCCATCTCTATCTCGCCGTGCCGCCGCTCTACCGGCTGCAGGCCGGCGGCAAGTCGGTCTATGCCCGCAACGACGCGCACAAGGACGAGCTGATCGCCTCGGTGTTCAAGGGCAAAAAGCCGGAGATCAGCCGCTTCAAGGGTCTCGGCGAGATGATGCCGGCGCAGCTCAAGGAAACCACCATGGACCCGGCCAAGCGCATCCTGCTCAAGGTCATGGTCGAGCACGAGGCCCGCGACGAGACGTCCGACGTGGTCGAGCGGCTGATGGGCAACAAGCCCGAAGCGCGCTTCATCTTCATCCAGGAGCGGGCGGCGTTCGCGGGCGAGCTGGTGGATTTGTAGCTCTGCCGGCTCGCCGGCAACGCTTCGCTAACCATCTTTTTACAGCTTCGCCGGCATGATCTCCGCAGCGGCGCGCAACAGCGCCGATGGATCGCGGAGCGCCCGATGCGGCTGATCGAACTGTTCTGGAAAAACGAGCGCGGCACGATGCTCGCCGATGTCGCCAAGGCCGGCGCGGCGATCGCCTTCCTCTCCGTCATCGCGGCCAACATCATCTCGAACCAGACCGCCCAGCTCGACAAGGAGCGCCTGACGCAGGTCGCCGACGCAGCCTCCAGGGGGCGTCCGGTCGATCCGATGGTGACGGGCTCGGTCCTGAAACGCGCCGGCGAGACGCGGCTTGACCCCTGCGTCGTCCCGCGCTGAGCGGCTCAGCCCAGCCACTCCAGCAATTCCGCCGTCACCGCGTCGGGCGCCTCCAGCGTCGAGAGATGGCCGCAAGCCTGCAGCACGACGAGCCGCGCATGGCCGCCGATGCCCTCGGCGATCTCCTTCGCTTCGGCTGGCGGCGTCAGCGCATCCTCCACGCCGACCAGCACCAGAGTCGGCACGGTGATCGCGGCCAGGCCCGGCCGGGAATCCGGCCGGCTCATGATCGCCTTCTGCTGGCGCACGAAGCCGGCGGGCCCGATCTCGTCGGCCATGGCGCGCACAGCCAGACGCAAGGTTTCGTCGGTCAGCCGCGCGGGCGCGACCAGCTTCTGCCAGAGCAGCGTCGTGACGTTGTCGAACGCGCCCTTCTCCGCCAGCGCGATCATCTGCTCGCGGAGCGCGTTGGTCTCCGGCGTCGAACCCTTGGCCGAGGTGTCGAGCAACGCCAGCCGCGTCACGCGCTCCGGCGCCTGCCGCATCACCTCGAAGGCGATGTAGCCGCCCATCGACAGCCCGCACAGCGCGAAACGCTCCGGCGCGGCGGCCAGCAGCCGTCTGGCGATGTCGGTCATCGCCTCGTCGCGGGCATGGTCGGCGACCAGGATCGGCCGCCCGGAGGCGAGCGCGGGCCATTGCGGTGCGTAAAGAGCGGCGCTGCAATTCAGTCCCGGAACGAGGACAAGCGGTTCTGGCATGGCGTGCATCTCTTCTCCAAAGGCCTAGTTTGTTGACTTAGCCGGACTTTTTCTGCATTGCACGGGGGTCCGAAGGCGCGCTGGAAAGAGAAGTCGCGCCACCGTCGCGGTTGATAGGTCATCCCGCCACGCGTCACCGACCCTTGAAGAAGCGCCCTACGCATGTCCTTTGCCGAACTCGGCCTGAGCGAAAAAGTCCTGACCGCGGTCACGACCGCAGGCTATACCACGCCCACCCCCATCCAGGCGCAGGCCATTCCCCATGTCCTGGCCCGCCGCGACGTTCTCGGCATCGCCCAGACCGGCACCGGCAAGACCGCGGCCTTCGTCCTGCCGATGCTGACGATCCTCGAGACCGGCCGCGCCCGCGCCCGCATGCCGCGCACGCTGATCCTCGAGCCGACGCGCGAACTCGCCGCCCAGGTCGAGGAGAATTTCTCCCGCTACGGCGTCAACCAGAAGCTCTCGGTCGCGCTGCTGATCGGCGGCGTCTCCTTCGGCGACCAGGACGCCAAGATCACGCGCGGCGTCGACGTGCTGATCGCCACGCCCGGCCGCCTGCTCGACCATGTCGAGCGCGGCAAGCTGCTGCTGACCGGCGTCGAGCTTCTCGTCATCGACGAGGCCGACCGCATGCTCGACATGGGCTTCATCCCCGACATCGAGCGCGTCTGCAAGCTGGTGCCGTTCACACGGCAGACGCTGTTCTTCACCGCGACGATGCCGCCCGAGATCACGCGCATTTCCGAGCAGTTCCTGCACAACCCCGTCCGCATCGAGGCCTCGCGCCCGGCCACCGCCGCGACCACGATCACGCAGCGCCTGATCGCCTCCAACGGCCAGGATTTCGAGAAGCGCGACACCCTTCGCAAGCTGCTGAACGAAGCGAAGGACCTGCAGAACGCGATCGTCTTCTGCAACCGCAAGCGCGATGTCGCGACCCTGCACAAATCCCTGCAGAAATACGGCTTTCCGGCGGTCGCCCTGCATGGCGACATGGACCAGTACGCCCGCATGGCCGCGCTGGAATCCTTCCGGACCGGCGAGATGCCGATTCTGGTGGCGAGCGACGTCGCCGCACGCGGCCTCGACATTCCCGCCGTCAGCCATGTCTTCAACTACGACGTCCCGACCCATGCGGAGGATTATGTCCACCGCATCGGCCGCACCGGCCGCGCCGGCCGCGAGGGCGCATCCTTCACCATCGTGACGCGGCATGACGAGAAACTCGTCGCCGCGATCGAGAAACTGACCGGCATCCCGATCGCGTTCGAGGGCGGCGGCGTCGATGCCCTGCCTCCGGGCGCACCGCGCGAGGAGCGCGCCAGTGGACGCGGCGGGCGTGGCGAGGAGCGCCGCCCCGGTCGCGGCGGTGGTGGCCGTGGCGGACGCCCCGAGCGCGGACGGCGCGCCGAAAGCGAGACCGAGACTGCCCCGCGCCCGATCAGGGTCGAGCGCACGGCCGATGAGGACTCAGCCCCGCGCCGTCGCTCGGCGGGCGACGGGCCGACCAGGACCAAGATCCGTGGCGAGGCCGCGCCGGTCCCGGCAGCGGCTCCGGCTCCAGCGGCGGCGCCCGCGCCCCGCGCGGCCAGGCCCGAGCGCAGCGCGCCTCCGGCCGCCGCGCCCTCCGCCCGCGCCGAACGTCGGCCCGAGCCGCGCCGCCGCGACGACGATGACGGCCCCAAGGTCAAGGGGCTGGGCGACCATGTCCCGGCCTTCCTGATGCGTCCCGTCAAGGCGGGCTGACGCAAAGTCATCAACCTCATCTTAACGCGCTTGCGTCTAGCCTCTGTCTCGCGGCCCGCCTGTCCCTGACAGGCTGGCGGCAGGACGGGCGCATGCCGCCGTTGATACGGACAGGATGTCCCGCTTCGATGTTCAATCGAAGCTGTCATGGTCGAAAGCCATGAACCGGCTTCATGCCCGGGCTGTCGATGGTGATGAGCGAGCAAGCGCAGGTTCACTCCCAGGTCCAATTGCCGTCGCAGGACATCGCCGACCGCGTCGTCGCCGCCATCCGCGAGCATGGCTCTCCTGGCTACCCCCGCGCTTTCGAGGTCTGGTACGCCCATCTCAGCGGCGAGATGCCGGCCGTCTCCATGGCGATGAACGCGATCCTGACCGGCGGCGAGGGCAGGATCGGCGCAGCCGACATCGACAATCTCTACGAACGCTTCATCGGCACGGACCGCCTCGCCAGGCAGGCCGAGCGCACCAGCCTGCAGGTGCTGGGCGAGATCGACGGGCTGATGGCGCTGGTCGACAAGGCGCTGGATTCCAGCGAGCGCTATCATGGCCGGCTCTGCGCCATGTCGGAGGATGTGCCGCCCCCGGCCGACCGCCAGAAGCTGCGCGAATGGGTCGAGGCGCTGGTGCTCTCGACGCGCGAGGAGGTCACCCGCAAGACCCAGCTCGAATCGCAGCTCAAGGATTCCTCCAACGAAATCCGGAACCTGCGCGAGGCGCTCGAGACGACCCGCGCCGAGGCGCTGACCGATCCGCTGACCGGGCTGGCCAACCGCCGCCATTTCGAGGAGATGCTGCAGAAGTCGATCGACCAGGCGACGCTGCGCCGCGAGCCCTTCGCGCTTGTGATGGCCGATATCGACTTCTTCAAGACGTTCAACGACGCCCATGGCCACCTCACCGGCGACCAGGTGCTCCGCCTCGTCGCGCGCACGATGAAGGACAAGTTCAAGGACAAGGCGATCATCACCCGGTTCGGCGGCGAGGAATTCGCGATCATCCTGCCGGAATCGGACATTATCGCCGGCAAGTTCGGGGCCGAGACCGTGCGTCAGGCGCTGCTGACCCGCGAGCTGGTCAAGCGCTCGACCAACGAGAACCTCGGCCGCATCACCATTTCGCTCGGCGTCGCCGGCTATCGCCGCGGCGACACAGCCAGTTCGATCGTCGAGCGCGCCGATCAGGCGCTGATGCAGGCCAAGCGCGACGGGCGCAACCGCACCGTCACCGAGGACGTTCTGGATTCGGGCGCGATGCGCGTCGCCTGACGGGGTTCGCCCCACGTCGCGCCGCCTCGATCGCCGCCTGCGTCCAGTCTCTCAACGCATCGACATCGTCCAGCGCCGCCTCCGGCAACCGCCAGTAGCTCATCGCGAAGGGCTTGCCGTTCTTTGCATAGGTGAATTGCGCGCTGCCGGCCGCCGCGAAGCGCGCAGCGCTCTGGACGTCGGCCTTGAGCCAGAGCTCGCCGCCGGCCTCCAGCGCGAACATCCTTTCGCCGTCATAGACGCCGTGGCCGCCGAACATGCGGCGCACCCTCACCGGGAGGACGTCGGCAAACAGCTCCCGGATGCCCTCGGCATCCATCGGCTCAGGCTCAGTGCGCCGCCGCGACCGGCTCAGCCCTCGGCTTGATCTCGACCGATTCGCCGCAACCGCAGGCCGAGACCTGATTGGGGTTGTTGAAGACGAAGGTCGAGGAGAAGCGGTCGGTCCTGAAGTCGAGTTCGGTGCCGAGCAGGAACAGCACCGCCTTGGCGTCGACGATCACCGTGGCGTCCTTCTCGGTGACGATCTCGTCGCCCTTGGCGGTCTCGCGCGCGACCTCGAAGGTGTATTCCATGCCGGCGCAGCCGCCCTTCTTGACGCCGACGCGCAGGCCGAGCGCGGGCCCGGCCTCGGGCGCGCCAGATCGCTCTTCACGCGAACTATCCGCCATGATTTCGCGGATGCGCGCGGCGGCGGCGTCCGTCAGCGAGACGACCTTGAGGCCGGGAATCGAAAACATGCTTTTGGTCCTCCCCGACCGGATTAAAAGTCCGGCGAAGCAAGATGGCTGACCACAACATAAGGATTGGTGAGCGAAACGTCGAGATGGTGCGCGATGCAGGCCGTCCCTGCCCGTGCAGCATTGCGTGACGCAGCATGGCATGCACTCTGGCCACCCCGACATCAGCAGACGACGCGCCATGACCGCCTACCGCACCCATGCCCCCGACTCCCTGCGCGCCCTCGTCCGCGCCATGGTCGCCGCCGCCGGCTGGAGCGAGGCGGACGCCGCCGAGACCGCCGACCATCTCGTGCTGGCCAATCTCAGCGGCCATGACAGCCATGGCGTCGGCATGCTGCCGCTCTATTTCCAGTCGCTCGCAGACGGCAACCTCAAGCCGGATGCGCAGCCGAGCGATCGCCTGAACGCAGCCCCGTTCCTGATCGTCGACGCCAACATCGCGCTCGGCCAGCCCGTCGCCCGCAACGCGGTCGAACGCGCCATCCCGATGGCCAGGGCAGGCGGCGTCGCGATCCTGAACCTGCTCGACGCGCATCATATCGGCCGCATCGGCCATTATGCCGAGATCGCGGCGCAGGCCGGGCTGATCTCGCTGTTCTGGGTCAATGTCGCCGGCCGCCCGCCGATCGTTGCGCCCTTCGCCGCCAGGGAGGCGCGCTTCGGCACCAACCCGCATGCGATCGGCATCCCGGTGCCGGGCAGCGACCCGATCATCCTCGATTTCGCCACCAGCCGCATGGCCCATGGCAAGGCCCGCGTCGCCTTCAACAGGGGGGTTCCGGTTCCCGAGGGCTACATCATCGACGGCGAGGGCAACCCGACGACCGAGCCGCGCCATGTTTTTCTGCAAGGCGTCGGCGAGAACGAGGCGCTCGGCGCGCTCCTGCCCTTCGGCGACCACAAGGGGGCCGGGCTCGCGCTCATCGCCGAACTGCTCTCGGCCGGGCTGATGGGCGCCGCCCGCATCGACCAGAAGCCGGCCAAGACGTGGATCATCAATTCGCTGTTCGGCATCCTGATCGACCCTGCCCGGCTGGAGCCGATTGAGACACTGCGCAAGGAGCGGACCGAAAGCTACCTCGCCTTCGTGCGCGCGGCCAAGCCGCAGGACGAGGCCAACCCGGTGCTGACGCCGGGCGAAAAGGAGCGCGCCACCCGCATCGAGCGCGCCCGCGACGGCATCCCGCTCGACGACGAGACATGGAGCCAGATCGTCGCGGCGGCGAAGCGGTTCGGGGTGGATGCGGAGAGTTTTTGATCCTTTCTGGCTCGGAAACACCGCGTCATCCCGGCCAAGCCGCGCAGCGGCGCAGCTCCGGGATCCATCGTAAGGCACGACGGCGCTTTAGGATGGATCCCGGAGCTCCGCATCGCTGCGTCCGGGATGACGTGGTGTTTCTCGCGCCAATGCGCCCACAGAACCGCTACAGCAGCGCCTCGCCCCTGAACACCGGCACGCAGGAACCGCCGACCGAGGCGCGCACGCCCTCGCCCGTCCTCCAGGCCTTGAGGTTGAGCAGGCTCGGCCGGCCCATTTCCACCCCTTGCGTCAGCGTCCACGACCCGCTCTCCGCTCCGCTGAGCGAGAGCAGCTGCGCCGCCACCGTGGCGCTGGCGCTGCCGGTCGCCGGGTCTTCCCAGGTGCCGCTGATCGGCGCGAACATGCGCGCCCGGATCGCCTCGCCGTCGCGCGCATAGACAAACAGCGAGAACCGCCCCTCCAGCCCCGGCGTCGCGTCGCGCAGGCTGCGGAACTGCGACAGGTCCGGCGTCGCCCTGGCCAGCGCCTCAAGCGTCACCTCCGCCAGCACGAAGAACACGCCGACGGATGCGCGCAGCGGCGCGTGGTTCGTCACCACGATGTCGGCGGGCGCGAGCCCGACGCAAGGAGCGATCGCCGCGGGCGGCAGTTCGATGCCTGTCGAGAGCGGCTGCGGCGCGGAGATGGTCGCGCCCGTCACATCGTCCCCGTCATGGGCGACCCGGACCTCGACCAGCCCGGCGATCTCCTCGAAACGCAGCAGCCCGTCCCTGTCCCGCCCATGCCGCGCCAGCACGAAGGCGGTTCCGACATTGGGATGGCCGGCGAAGGGCATTTCATGGGTGCGGGTGAAGATGCGAACCTGCGACGTGTTGGCCGGGTCGTCAGGCGGCAGCACGAAGGTCGTCTCGGAATAGTTCATCTCGGCGGCAAGCGACTGCATCTCGCCGTCGGTCAGCCCGCGCGCATCTGTGAAGACGGCAAGCTGGTTGCCGCCGAAGCGGGTCTGCGTGAAGACGTCGACGGTCTCGAAGGCGAATTTGCGCATGGCGGGTTCCGTTGGCGCGGGGAGCGCACTGCGGAAACGATGCCATCGATTGTTGCGCTGCGATAATCAAGCTCGCGAATGCGATCGATCACGCGCCGCGATGCGTTGGCGAGACCGTCTGAAAACTCGCTCCGGTGAGTCGGCTGGCGTGGTTTTCGAGAACTGGAGCGGAGCGGACTTAAGTCCGTGAGCACCGGAAGCGCAGAAAGCCGCGTCAGACGGCCGCCGGAGTGGAGTTTGCAGATGGTCTCGCTCACCACATGTCGAGCGCGACCCTCGCCTCGTCGGACATGCGCGACTGGTCCCAGGGCGGATCGAAGGTCATGTTGACGCTGACGCCGGAGACGCCCGGCACGGCCGCGACCGCGTTCTCGACCCAGCCCGGCATTTCGCCGGCCACCGGGCAGCCCGGCGCGGTCAGCGTCATGTCGATCGCGACCATGCGGTCGTCGGCGATGTCGACCCGGTAGATCAGGCCGAGTTCGTAGATGTCGGACGGGATCTCGGGATCGTAGACCGTCTTGAGCGCGGCGATGATGTCGTCGGTGAGACGGTCGATCTCCTCTGGCGGCAGGCTCACACTCGCGCCCATGGTCGGGGCGTTCGGCTTGATCTCGTCGGTGGCTGTGTCGGTCATGGCAGGCTTCCGGTTCGGTCAGGCAGGCGCGCGTCTCAAGAGAACAGCGTCTCGGCCTTCCGCAGGGCTTCGACCAGTCTATCGACTTCCTCCAGAGTATTATAGAGCCCGAAGGAGGCGCGGCAGGTCGATGTCACGCCATATCGGGCGAGCAGCGGCATGGCGCAATGGGTGCCGGCCCTGACCGCGACGCCGGAACGGTCGATCACGGTCGCGACGTCATGGGCGTGCGCGCCCTTCATCTCGAAGGCGACGATCGCGCCCTTGTCCTTCGCCTTGCCGAAGATGCGGATCGAGTTCATCTCGCCCAGCCGCTGCATGGCGTAGTCGCCGAGCGCCTTCTCATGGGCGGCGATGTTCTCCCGGCCGAGCGCCATCATGTAGTCGAGCGCGGCTCCAAGCCCCACGGCCTCGACGATCGCCGGCGTGCCGGATTCGAAGCGATGCGGCGCGTCGTTATAGGTGACCGCGTCTTCGCTGACGGTGACGATCATCTCGCCGCCGCCCTCGTAAGGCGGCAGTTTGTCGAGCCACGCCTTCCTGCCCCAGAGCACGCCGGAACCCGTCGGCCCATAGGTCTTGTGTCCCGTGAAGCAGTAGAAATCGCAGCCCAGCGCCTGCACGTCGACCGGCAGATGCACCGCGCTTTGGCTGCCGTCGACGACGAGGGGGATGCCGTAACCTTTGAGGATCGCGGCGATTTCGGCGATCGGCAGGATGGTGCCGATCGCGTTCGACATATGCGTCAGCGCCGCGACCTTGGTGCGCGGCGTGATCAGGCTCTCGAATTCCTCGATGAGGAAATTGCCGTCCTCGTCGACCGGCGCCCATTTGATCACCGCGCCGTGGCGTTCGCGCCAGTAATGCCACGGCACGATGTTGGAGTGATGCTCCAGGATCGAGAGAATGATCTCGTCGCCCTCCTGGATCTGCAGATGGCGGCCGAGCGAGGAGGCGACCGTGTTGAGCGCTCCCGTCGAGGAGCGCGTGAAGATGATCTCCTCCAGATGCGCCGCGTTGAGGAAGCGCCTTGCGCTCTCGCGGGCGCCCTCATAGGCCTCGGTCGAGGCGTTGGCGAGGTAATGCAGGCCGCGATGGACATTGGCGTAGTCCTCGCGCATCAGCCGGTTCATCGCCTCGATGACGGCTTCGGGCTTTTGCGCCGAGGCCGCATTGTCGAGATAGACCAACGGCTTGCCGTAGACCTCTCGCCCGAGGATGGTGAAGTCCCGGCGGATCGCCTCGACATCGTAGGGCTTGCTCATCGCGTTCATGCGTCTCAAGCCTTTTCCGGCGAAGGCGGGGTGCGGTCGGCGACGAGTTGCCCGCCATGCCCCCAATCCTCGCGCTCGATCTCCTGAATCACCAACTGATATAGGGCATCAGACCGCGCCCGCCACGGCTGCGACGTCGCGCCTCGCCAGCCACGCCTCAATCTGGCCCATCACCAGCGCCCGCAAGGCCTCGTCCTGCACGAACTCGACTGCCTCGCCGGCAAAAGCCTGCAGCACCAAGGCCTCGGCCTGGGGCCGCGGCAGGCCGCGCGCCATCAAATAGAACAGCTGCTCGCCATCCATCTGCGCCACCGTCGCGCCATGGCCGCAGACCACGTCGTCGGCGAAGATTTCCAGCTCCGGCTTGTTGAACATGGTCGCGCCGTCATTGAGCAGCAGCGTGTTGCTCCTCATGCCGCCATCGGTCTTCTGCGCGTATTTGCGCACGATGACCTTGCCCTGGAACACGCCGGTCGCCTCGCCCCCGATGATGTTCTTGAACATCTCGCGGCTGACGCCATGGGGCACGGCATGGTCCATCACCAGCGTGACGTCGGAATGCTCCGAACCTCCGAGCAGATTGACGCCGCGCAGGCCGATCTCGCTGTGCTCGCCGGCATATTCGACGAAATACTGCTGCCGAAGCGTCGCCGCCTCGCAGACCAGCGCGAAGCTCTCGAACTTGGCGTTGCCGCCGACGATGGCGAGCAGGCTCTGCACCTGCACCGTCTCAGGCGGGTGCCCCGTGACGATGCGCAGATGCTGGACATCGCTGTCGTCGCCGGTCTCGAAGACGATCGCGCCGTTGATCTGCGAGGCGCTTGGCCCGACGCCCTCGCCGATCTCGACGATGGTCGCCTTGACGCCCTTGCCCGCGACCACGACGGAGCGGTGGAAGATGGCGCGCTCGTCCTCGCCCGAGGCGAGCGAGACGATCGCGATCGGCTGGGCCAGTTCCGTCCCCTCCGCGATTTCGATGAAGACGCCGTCGCGCATCAGCGCGGTATTCAGCATCAGCCCGGTGTCGCTCTGGGCGACGCCCGGACCGGCCAGCACGCGGGTCAGGTCGTCGCGGCCGGAAACCAGCGCCTCGGCAAGGGGCTGGATGGCGACGCCGTCAGGCAGCGCCTCCAGCGTCGAGAGATCGGCCGAAAACGCGCCGTCTATCAGCACGAGCCTGACGCCCTCGAACGCAAGTTCAGCGAGACGCGCCGTGATCGCCGGCGTGACGTTGGCGTTCGCGGCAAGAGGCTTCGCCTCGCGCAGCAGGCCGCGCAGATCGGTATAGCGCCAGGATTCGAGCCGGCGATGCGGCAGGCCCTTGGCCTCGAAGCCCGCAAAGGCGTCCTCGCGCAGCTTGCGCACCGGGAGCGCGCCGGGCAACTCGGCCTTGGCGGCGGAGAATTGGGCGCTGAGCGCCTGCTCGGCGGCCGTCTTCAGGGGAGTGACAATCGACATCAGGCGGCGTCCGCGTAGCCGGCATAGCCGTTCTTCTCGAGCTCGAGCGCAAGCTCCTTGCCGCCGCTCTTCACGATGCGGCCCTTCGACATGACGTGGACCGTGTCGGGCACGATATGGTCGAGCAGGCGCTGGTAGTGCGTGATCACGAGGAAGCCGCGATTCGTGTCGCGCAATGCGTTGACGCCGTCGGCGACGATGCGCAGCGCGTCGATGTCGAGGCCGGAATCGGTCTCGTCGAGGATGCACATCGAGGGCTGGAGCAGCGCCATCTGCAGGATCTCCATGCGCTTCTTCTCGCCGCCGGAGAAGCCGACATTGAGCGGCCGGCGCAGCATGGCCTTGTCGATGCCAAGACCATCGGCGGCGGCGTTGACGCGCTTGATGAAATCGGGCGTCAGCAATTCGGCCTCAGCCCGCGCGCGGCGCTGGGCGTTCATCGCGGCCTTCAGGAAGGTCATGGTGGCGACGCCGGGGATTTCCAGCGGATACTGGAAGGCGAGGAAGATGCCGGCCGCCGCACGCGCATCGGCCTCCATCTCCAGCACGTTCTCGCCGTTGAGCAGGATCTCGCCGTCGAGGACCTCATAGTCCTCCTTGCCGGCGATGACATAGCTCAGCGTCGATTTGCCGGAGCCGTTCGGCCCCATGATGGCTGCGACCTCGCCATCGTTCACGGTGAGGGAGAGGCCGTTGAGGATCTGCTTGTCCTCGTCGGCGATCTTGACGACGAGATTGCGAATTTCGAGCATTGGTTCGTTCCTGTGTCATCCCGTGCGCGGTGCAGCGCGAAGCGTTGCGCCGCAGACACGGGACCGTCATGTCCAGCTATTTCAAATCCTGAAAACGGTCCCGCATCTGCGCAGCAGCACTTCGTGCCGCAGCGCGTGCGGGATGACCGCTCTCAAGCGCCTCATTCGACCAAATCCAGCCGCTTCTCGATCCGGTCGACCCGGACCTTGATGGACGCGATCTCGGTATCCTGCAGCGTTTGCGACGAGAGCAGAGCGGCCATATGCGTGCGCATCACGATCATCTCGCCGCGCATGCCGGTCATCTCGTCCTTGATCGACGACATGTCGGCGCGCATCGCCCGCAGATGTTCGAGAATGAGATGTTCGACCTTGTCGTTCATCACCCCACGCTCCCCTCCAGCGAGATCGTGATCAGCTTCTGCGCCTCGACCGCGAACTCCATCGGGAGCTGCTGGAGCACCTCCTTGACGAAGCCGTTGACGATCAGCGCCACCGCCTCCTCCTCGGAGAGGCCGCGCTGCTGGCAGTAGAAGAGTTGGTCCTCGCCGATCTTGGAGGTCGTCGCCTCGTGCTCGAAGATCGCGGTCGCTGTCTTGGCCTCGATATAGGGGATGGTGTGCGCGCCGCACTGGTCGCCGATCAGCAGCGAATCGCAATTGGTGAAGTTGCGCGCGCCCGTCGCCTTGCGGTGGGCCGAGACCATGCCGCGATAGGTCGAGTCGGATTTGCCGGCCGCGATTCCCTTGGCGATGATTTTCGACGTCGTGTTCTTGCCGAGATGGATCATCTTGGTGCCGGAATCGACCTGCTGCGCCCCGTTCGAGACGGCGATCGAGTAGAACTCGCCGCGCGAGCCGTCGCCGCGCAGGATGCAGGACGGGTATTTCCAGGTGATCGCCGAGCCGGTTTCGACCTGCGTCCAGGAGATCTTGGAATTCTTCCCCCGGCAGTCGCCGCGCTTGGTGACGAAGTTGTAGATGCCGCCCTTGCCCTCGGCATCGCCCGGATACCAGTTCTGCACGGTCGAATATTTGATCTCGGCGTCGTCGAGCGCGATCAGCTCGACCACCGCCGCGTGCAACTGGTTCTCGTCGCGCTTGGGCGCGGTGCAGCCTTCGAGATAGCTCACATAGGAGCCCTCCTCGGCGATGATCAGCGTGCGCTCGAACTGGCCAGTGTTCTGCTCGTTGATTCGGAAATAGGTCGAGAGCTCCATCGGGCAGCGTACGCCCTTGGGGATGTAGACGAAGGAGCCGTCGGTGAAGACGGCGCAGTTCAGCGTCGCGAAATAATTGTCGGTCACCGGCACGACCGTGGCGAGATACTTCTTCACCAGTTCGGGATGCTCCTGGATCGCATCCGAGATCGAGCAGAAGATCACGCCGGCCTGCGCCAGCTCCTTCTTGAAGGTGGTGACAACCGAGACCGAGTCGAACACGGCGTCGACCGCGACGCGGCGCTCGGGCGCGACGCCCGCCAGAATCTCCTGCTCGCGCAGCGGGATGCCGAGCTTCTTGTAGGTCTCCAGGATCGCAGGATCGACCTCGTCGAGCGACTGCGGCGCGGCCCCCTTGGGCGCGGCGTAGTAGTAGATGTCCTGGTAGTCGATCGGCGGGTAGTTCACCCGGGCCCAGGCCGGCTCGGTCATCGTCTTCCAGCGGCGGAAGGCGTCGAGGCGCCATTCAAGCATCCAGGCCGGCTCGTTCTTGCGCGCCGAAATGTAGCGCACCGTGTCCTCGGTCAGGCCCTTGGCGGGCTTCTCCATCTCGATCTGCGTGACGAAGCCGTATTTATATTCGGTCACGTCGATCGACTTGACCTGGTCGATGGTCTCCTGGACCGCTGCCATTGCCTACTCTCCTGTCGCGGGTTCAAGGCCCGCCGGTCTGGTCTCTGCCAAAAGGCTCAGGCGGCTGCCCGAACCTCCCGGCCCTTGGTCTCGGCCAGCGCTTGCGCATAGGCTGCGAGAAACTGTTCGATCTCTGCTGCGGAAGTGGTCCAGCCGAGGCTCGCCCGCAAGGCCCCTGCGCTCATGGCGGGGTCGACGCCCATGGCGGCCAGAACATGCGAGCGCTTCACCTTGCCCGACGAGCAGGCCGAGCCGGAGGACAGCGCGATCCCTGCGAGATCGAGCTTGATCAGCATGGTCTCGGCCGCGACGCCGGGCGTCGCGAAGGCGCTGGTGTTGGGCAGGCGCGGCGCGCCCCGGCCGAAGATCGCGGTATCAGGCGCGAGCGCCAGCAGGCCGGCTTCCAGCGCGTCGCGCAGACCGGCAAGCCGGGGCGCTTCGGCCGCGAGCGCTTCGCCCGCCAGCTCGGCCGCGACGCCAAATCCGACGATGCCCGGCACGTTCTCGGTGCCTGCCCGCCAGCCGCGCTCCTGCCCGCCGCCGCGCAGCGGCTTGTCAGCGAGTTCGAGCGCGCCGGTGCGGAAGACGATCGCGCCCACGCCCTTCGGCCCGCCGAGCTTGTGGGCGGAGATCGTCAGAACATTGACGCCCAACCCGTTGATATCGATCGCGATCTTGCCGGCGGCCTGAACGGCGTCGCAATGCACAAGCGCCCCGTACCGCTTCGCCAACGCCGCGACCTCGGCGACCGGCTGGACTACGCCCGTCTCGTTATTGGCCAGATGCAGCGAAACCAGCGTCCGCGCGCCCGGCTGTTCGGCCGCGAACCGCTCCAGCCGCGCCTCGAGCCAGCCGAAATCGGCGACGCCGTCGCCATCGACAGGGATGGCTTCGACCGCGCCAGCCGGGAAGCGATGTCCGTCGATGACGCAAGGGTGCTCGGTCGCGCCATGGAGCAGCAGCGTCGCCGGAATCCGCACGCAATCGCGCCCGCCGCCGCAATCCATCAGGCCGGGCGACAGAACGGTCGCATTGGCCTCCGTGCCGCCGCTGGTGAAGACGATGTTGCTCGCCTTCGCGCCGACAAGGCGGGCGACCTGCACCCTCGCCTGCTCGATCGCGGCGCGGGCCGCCCTGCCCTCGCCATGCACCGAGGAGGGATTGCCCGGCAGCATCAGCGCGCGCGCCATCGCCTCGGCCACCGCCGGCCTGACCGGCGTGGTCGCATTGTGGTCGAGATAGGCGCGCACAGACCCGGTCACGCTGACGTCAAACTCCGTTGCGAATGGCGACATCCCGGCGGGCGAGCACGAAAGGCTTGAAGTCGCACCCCCGCGCCGTGCTATAGCCGCCCGTCCTGACCAACCCGGGGCGGGAGCACCGGAGGCGGCGACCAGCGCCCTATCCGCATGTTCCCGCTCTGTTCACGGCTGTTAGAACCATTCTAAGTGCTCTGATGTAGGGCGCGAGCGGCCGGCCCGTCAAGGGCGACGCCGCTTTTTGGCGGCCTTGCGTCACCGAAAAGCAGCGTCGTTTCCGGGTTTGCCCAACAAGAGGCTGAGACGACCATGCCAGAGGTGATTTTCAACGGGCCGGCCGGCCGGATCGAGGGCCGCTATCAGCCCGCCAAAAAGCGCGGCGCGCCGCTCGCCATCATCCTGCATCCGCACCCGCAGTTCGGCGGGACGATGAACAACCAGATCGTCTACAACCTGTTCTACACCTTCGTGAACCGGGGCTTTTCGGCGCTGCGCTTCAATTTCCGCGGCGTCGGCCGCAGTCAGGGCCATTTCGACCATGGCGCGGGCGAATTGTCGGATGCGGCGGCCGCGCTGGACTGGATGCAGGCGCTCAACCCCGAGGCCAAGAGCTGCTGGATCACCGGCGTCTCCTTCGGCGCCTGGATCGGCATGCAGCTTTTGATGCGCCGCCCCGAGATCGAGGGCTTCATGTCGATCGCGGCGATGGCCAACCGCTACGACTTCTCGTTCCTGGCGCCCTGCCCGTCCTCAGGCCTGTTCGTGCATGGCTCGGAGGACCGGGTCGCGCCGGTCAAGGAGGTCATGGCGGTGATCGAGAAGGTGAAGACCCAGAAGGGCATCCTGATCGAGCATGCCGTGGTCGAGGGCGCCAACCACTTCTTCGACGGCAAGGTCGACCAGCTGATGGAGCAGGTCAGCGTCTATCTCGACCGCAATGTCGGGCCGGAGATCCCGAAGGCCGAGCGGGATGCGGAGGAGGAGTAGAGGAGATGACAGTCGGGGGAAGCGGGGAGTAGCCTCATGGATGACGTCGCGAAGATTACGCCTGCGAATATCCTGATCCTGCTCCAATTCGTCGCGCCGGGGTTCCTGATTGTTTATTTCCGCTCCTTATTCGTGACGAGACGGCAGGCGGCCTTCAAGGACAACCTGCTGTTCTTCGTCACGGTGTCCGTCATTTACGGCTTTCTCGCATTGCCGCTGGCGCCAGCCTTCGCAACAGCAGCCTTGACCGGACACTATCTGAAGTGGCTCGCTTGGGCGTTAGTGCTCATCCTGCTGCCGATTTTGCTGGGGATACTCGCCGGGGTAGCCGTCCAGCGCGGCTGGATCAAAAAGGTCATGACACGCTTTCGACTTCAGCCGGTCAGCCCCTACCCGACCGGCTGGGACTGGTCATTTTCTCAACTGGATGGCCCGACATACCTAATCGTCACGCTGGACGACGGCACGCAAATTGCCGGATTGTTTGGAGAGCGTTCCCTGGCCGCGTCCGATCTCGCGAACAAAGACATTTTCATCGAAGAGTTGTATGATCTTGCGGAAAGCATTTGGACGGCGCGGCCTGCAAAACAGGGAATCTTGATTTCGGGCAAGTCGATCCGACATATTGAGTTCATGCCATCACGCTCGGAGACGACCCATGTCGAACAGCTCTAGCCGATCGCAGCCGGCATTAAGGCCTATCACCGAGGGGTATCAAATTCGCCCCGCAGGTGGCGGCTATACAAATGGTTATCAACCGGGCTCAAATCCAAAGCCAGCTCCCCCGTCTGTTGGCTCAGGTGTCAAACCGCCTCAAAAGGGCTGAACTGATCATCGCATCTGAATCGCAGAAGGGCGTTTTCACGCTCGCCAGGAAGAGGCGAACGACTTAGACGACTGTCGATTGATAAACGCTGATCGACAGAGTTCGCCTCATGACCGCCTTCAAGTCCGGCCTGCTCCGCACTCTCTCCGAGCGCGGCTTCGTCCACCAGATCTCCGATCCGGAGGGGCTGGACGCGGCCGCCGTCAAGGGACCGATCACGGCCTATATCGGCTACGACGCGACGGCCATCTCGCTGCATGTCGGGCATCTGATGCAGATCATGATGCTGCACTGGATGCAGGAGACCGGCCATAAGCCGATCGCGCTGATGGGCGGCGGCACCACCATGGTCGGCGATCCGTCGTTCAAGGACGAGGCGCGCAAGCTGCTGACCCAGGAGACGATCGAGCAGAACCTCTCCGGCATCCGCTCGGTCTTCGCCAACTATCTCGACTTCTCCGGTCCCGCGACCATGCTCAACAATGCCGACTGGCTGCTTGGGCTGAACTATCTCGAATTCCTGCGCGATGTCGGCCGACACTTCTCGGTCAACCGGATGCTGTCCTTCGACAGCGTGAAAACACGCCTGGACCGCGAGCAGTCGCTCTCCTTCCTCGAATTCAACTACATGATCCTGCAGGCCTACGACTTCGTCGAACTGAACAGGCGGACCGGCTGCATCCTGCAGATGGGCGGCTCCGACCAGTGGGGCAACATCGTCAACGGCATCGATCTCGGCCACCGCATGTCGGATGTGCAGCTCTACGCCCTGACCTCGCCGCTGCTCACCACCGCGTCCGGCAACAAGATGGGCAAGACCGCGTCCGGCGCCGTCTGGCTCGACTCCAGGCTGCTGCCGGTCTTCGAGTTCTGGCAATACTGGCGCAACACCGAGGATGCCGATGTCGGCCGCTTCCTCAAGCTCTTCACCAAGCTGCCGATGCCTGAGATCGCGCGGCTGGCTGCGCTCGGCGGCGCGGAGATCAACGAAGCCAAGAAGGTGCTGGCGACCGAAGTCACCGCCATGCTGCACGGCCGCGACGCTGCCGAGGCCGCGGCCGAGACGGCGCGGAAAACCTTCGAGGATGGCGATCTGGCGACCGACCTGCCGAGCGTCAGTCTGCCCCGCGCCGAACTCGCGGCCGGTCTCGGCGCGCTCACCGCTTTCGTCAGGGCCGGGCTTGTACCCTCCACCGGCGAGGCCAGGCGGCAGGTCAAGGCCGGCGGCCTGCGGATCAACGATGTCGCGGTAGCCGACGAGCGCGCAACTCTGTCGGAAGCCGACCTCACGAATGAGGGCGTGATCAAGCTCTCCTTCGGCCGCAAGAAGCACGTTCTGCTCCGTCCGGAATAGGCGCGCTCCTCTCCGCGCGCGCCCTTAGAGACGGTTCAGCCGTGCCCGGCCTTCAGCGCCTGGTCGAGATCGTCATAGAGATCGCCGACATCCTCGATGCCGGTCGAGAGGCGTAAAAGGTCGGTCGGACAGGGCGAGCCCGCGCCCTCGATCGAGGCGCGGTGCTCGATCAGGCTTTCGACGCCGCCGAGCGAGGTGGCGCGCTTGTAGAGTTCGACATGGGCGGCGGCCTTGATCGCGGCCGCCTCGCCGCCGGTCACCTGCACCGAGAGCATATAGCCGAAGCCGCCTTCCATCTGCCGGGCGGCGATGTCGTGGCCGGGATGCTGCGGCAGGCCGGGATAGAGGACGCGGGCCACCAGCGGATGGGCCGCGAGCCTCTCGGCGAGCGTCATCGCCGAGGCCGACTGGCGCTCCTGCCGGACATGCAGCGTCCGCAGGCCGCGCATCAGCAGATAGGCCTCGAACGGCCCGAGGATGCCGCCCTGCATCTTGCGAACCGTCTTCACGCGGCCCCAGAATTCGTCGTCCTCGCGGGCGCAGAGCACGCCGGCGACGACGTCGGAATGGCCGTTCAGCACCTTGGTGGCCGCATGCATGACGATGTCGGCGCCGAGCGTCAGCGGCCGCGTATGCACCGGCGAGGCGCAGGTCGAATCGACCGCGAGCTTCGCGCCGGCCTTGTGCGCGATCTCGGCCGCGCCGGCGATGTCGGTGATGGTCCAGAGCGGATTGGACGGCGTCTCGGCCCAGACCAGCTTCGTCACGCCGGGCTTCGCGGCCGCTTTCAGCGCCGCGAGGTCGTCGGTCTCGACGAAGTCGATCTTGAGCCCCCAGCGCGTCGCCTCCGTGAGCAGCCAGGAGCGCAACGCCCAGTACATCACCTTGGACGCCACGACATGGTCGCCCGGCGAAAGCGCCTGGAACACGGCGGTGGCCGCCGCCATGCCCGAGCCAAACAGCAGGGCGCCCGCCCTGGCCTCCTCCAGCATGGCGAGCACGGATTCGGCTTCGCGCACCGTCTCGTTGTCGGGCCGTCCATAGACGAAGCCCGAGGAATAGGCGTTGTCCTCGTCGCGGATATAGGTCGTGGCGATGTGGATCGGCGTGACCACGCCCTTCGTCAAAGGGTCGATCTTGCCCATGGCCTGCGCGGCGAGAGAGCGGGGGTGGAGCGGGCGCTTGGGCATGGGATGTCCGATAAAGTTCCATGAGGGACTAAGGCTGCCATCTGGCGTAAGCGGAGGGCATGGTGCAAGGCCCGTGACCTTGCCTCACGCGCAATCATGCCCCATCTCGCAGGCATGAGCGCTTCACAATCCCATGCAGGCGTCGCGCCAAGGCCTTTTTGGGTCTATGCGCTGATCGCGATCGTCCCCGTCGTCGCCGCCTCGCTGCTCGGCAATGCGGTCACCATCCCGCAGATCCCGACCTGGTATCCGACGCTGGTCAAGCCGTTCTTCAACCCGCCGAACTGGCTGTTCGGCCCGGCCTGGACGCTGCTGTTCACGCTGATGGCCGTCAGCGTCTACCGCATCCTGCGTCTGCCGGCCGACACGCCGGGCAAGGCCAGGGCGCTCGTCGTCTATCACGCCCAGCTTGGCCTCAACGTGCTCTGGTCCTGCGTTTTCTTCGGCCTGCAGAGCCCGCTCGGCGGCGTCTTCGTGATCGTCCCCTTCCTGGCGATGATCCTCGTCATGATCGCGGCCTTCCGTCCGCTCGACCGGCTGGCTGCAAACCTGCAATGGCCCTATGTCGCCTGGGTCTCCTTCGCGACCCTGCTCAACGTCTCGATCTGGTGGCTGAACAGATAGCGACACGCGCTTCAGCCGGAATTCATGATGAATCGCAGCTTCACCATATCGCTCAACCGGCGGTTCACCTGAGTGGTGCGAGGTCGCCGGCTGTATCGCCAGCCGGAGGCCGCCATGAACCACCGCCACGCCCTGCTCGCCGCGATGCTGGCCGGAACCGCCGCGCTGGGCGCGACCGCTGCCGCGTCTGCCCGCGAACTGGTCGAGACTCCCGATCCGCGCCTGCAGCCCGGCACGATCGTGATCCGCACGGGCGAGCGAAAACTCTATTTCGTCACCGGCCGGGGCGAAGCCATCCGCTATGCCATCGCGGTCGGCAAGGCCGGCAAGCAGTGGCGCGGCACCAAATATGTCGAGGAACTCGCGGTCGAGCCGGCCTGGAGCCCGCCGGCCTCGGTCAAGCGCGACAGGCCCTCGATCCCGGACTTCATCCCCGGCGGCTCGCCGCGCAACCCGATGGGCGCGCGCGTCATCGGGCTCGGGCCCGGCGGGCAATATGCGATCCACGGCACCAACATGCCCGGAACGATCGGCACGGCGGCGTCCTATGGCTGCTTCCGCATGCACAACCATGACGTGATCGACCTCTATGCGAGAGTCCGCATGGGTACCCCGGTCGTCGTTCTGCCCTGAGCCTCGCCAGCCACGGATAGCCCTGCCGCAACACGGCATCGAAAAAGCCGCGTCTATCTTCCCTCGGCCCTCGCCTGCGACAAAAAAGCGCGTTAACGTTTCCCGGCGCGACAAACAGGAAAGCCCGTTGCGCTACGCGGCGGGCTCATGAGGGGCTAACGATGGATCATCTCGCCGACGTCAAGAAGTTCGCCAGGAAGGCTCTCAACGAAGCGGCTTTCGCTGGAATGTCGAAATCCTATGCGCTGGTCATGGGCAAGGCCGACACGCGTTACGTCGCCTGCTCCGACGCGACCGAACTCGAGCGCGTGCGCGAGAATTTCCTGAAGAAGAAGCTCGGTCTCAAGACCACCGATCTCGACGCCTCCATCAAGGCGATCTGCGAGCATATGAAGGCCGACAAGACCAAGTCGCGCCTGACCTTCTATTATCTGCTGGCCGAGCATTACGGCAAGCTGGACATGTTCGTGAAGAAGTGAGGCTTCGCTCCCGGGCGAACCGTCCGGGACAAGCTCCGCGACAACCCGAAAAACTCCTGACGGGGATGGTCGGCTGAAAAGCCGGCCATGACGACCTACCGCGTCGGCGGCGCGGTCTCGCCAGGCTGGATCGGCCGCCGCTCCGGCGCTCCGCCGAGCGGATCGACGAAGCGGCGCAGGATGCCGGGCGCGAGCGCCGAGAGCGGATTGATCGACATGGTCGACGCGCTGGCCGCGCCCGATATCCGGAAGTTCACGGCGAACAGCCCGCCATACTGGCTGCCGCCGCCCAGCAGCGCGCCCAGCACGGGCACCTGGGCGAAGGCGTTGTTGAAGGCATAGCCCGGCACGAAGGTGCCGCCGATGTCGACACGGTCCCGGCCGTAATCGACGTTGCCCTGAAGGGTGAAGCCGACCTGCTGGCCCCAGATCACCATGTCGGACACGTCCAGCCGGCTGGCGGAGCGCGTGAACTCGGCCCGCAGCTTGGTGAAAGCGACCTCGCTGACGTCGATCCTGGAGGCGGGGGCGGCGCCGGCGCGGTCTCCGGCCGGCGC